>Ga0222427_100006_pt1 | contig 1097876 bp, 934 predicted proteins | sample 2B20Ametagenome_FD_182890 | JGI IMG/M metagenome (GOLD analysis project Ga0222427, IMG submission 182890) | Enriched microbial communities from leaf-cutter ant dump, University of Wisconsin, Madison, United States - 2B20A (version 2) | ecosystem: Environmental > Terrestrial > Nest > Insects...
GCGCACGTTGCGCACTCAACTTTAGCTTTTGTTCTAGCTCTTTATTTCCATTTTCCATATATAGTTTCGCTATTTAATTGCCTAACGCCGAGTTCAGCGGCAGTTTTTAAGTTGTGGTTTTATGGAATACTTTTGCGCAGCAAAACCATAAAACCGCGACTTAAAAACTGTCCAGCGCAGGCACGAAGTGCCGGAGCGATGCTGCAACGACTTGTTATGCAATTAGTTTACGTAGTGATTTAATTGCACTGCTATGTTCTTTACCTACAAGACCTAAATTTTCATGAAATAAAAAACCTGACTTTTTAGCCTGAGCCGCGCCTAATGCCAAATGAGCGTGCTCTTTAGCAAGTTCAATTTCGCTTTGTGCATGATGTATAAAACTTTTAGCTGCATGCAACTTATACTGCTGAATAGGAAACACTGCTTCATTGCCTCTTTCAGCAAGAACCAAAAGACTTGTTGAATATTCATTTTTCATTTTATGCGTAGCCACAAAATATGGATAATCTACAAACATTGACGTTTTCTGATTTGGCCTTAGCTTTTCAATAGCCAAGATATTTTTCATTGACTCTATAGCCTGATCATAATTTTTAAGAGCTAAACATGAGTCTGCTTTTGCTTGCAAAGCTCTAATATCTTCAAAGTCTGATTTTTTAGATTCAAAGTAAAAATCCACTAATTTAAGACTTATTTGTGGAAGTCTTTTTGATAACGTCAAAGCCTGAATAACAAGGTATTGATCGCGTTGCGATCTTGCACGGGAAAGCATGGAGAAAAATTCTTTCTCTATGCTTTCATTCCAAATTTCATTTCTAAACCAATCTTTATTCATAGTGTGCATAACAGTTTATTCAACGGCCTAAGCCATATATTTACACGGTAAACGAGATACTGATATTTTAAAATTATCGCCGCATCAACCGTTTAGCCTAAACCTTAAATAAGCTTGGAAATATACAGTTAGATAAATCGTAGATATACAGCTTCATTCCGGTCGCCAATGACCGTTTTGTCTGGGACAAAGCAAACATTACCTGCCACCTACATTGGCGCAATTTCACACATTACAAGGGCGCGGCAAAAATACTTAAGCAATGATGAATCAACCCAAACTCAAACTGACTCGTAGCCGTAAAAGTAGAAAAAGAAATTCAATCCAACAAGAATCAAATCAAAAGAAAAGGAAATTGCAGACAATAAAAAAACCCGATGTTCTTGCGAACATCGGGTTTGAATATGGTGCCAGACCCATCTTGGTAAGAATTGTTGAAAGCCTTTATTTAAAAGGGCCCTATCAATTCGGATTTTTCATGTACCCCAAAATGTACCCCAATTTATTAAATCCACCCCCATTTTTTAATAGGAAGTTACCACTACAACCCCCTATAACCGAATAGCTTTGGCGGTTTCATACGGTACTGTTTTACGTGTAATTTGAATACTAGGGAAGAACCTAAAGGGCGGGATACTCCCCTATGAAAATTTGCTCTCACGAAAATATGGCTAACCGCTCGGTGTCCGCTTGAATACTTTTGAGGGATCAAACCACCCCCACCCATCACACAATTGGCTTTTTCTATTTAATTGGTCGCCCGTGAAAAAATGACTAGGCGCACGGTCATTTGACTCAGCACCCTATACTTTTGATATCTCCAGGGCTGACAGTGTGGTGAATCTCTTTTCAATTCATCACGCATAAAAAAAGCATTGGAAGGTGGGGTGTCCGGTGAAAAGCAGATTTAGTTTTAATCCCCCTACCCTGAGTGAACCTTTAATTAATGCCCCATAAACAATACGGTGTCAAAGACCAACAATGTACTAGGTAACATTCCAGCACCAGCATAAAAGCTATCCCATTTAAACCTGAATGCAACATCCCGCGCTCTAATTTCGTGGAACATAGCGCACCAATAGCACCACCTTAGGGGGTGGGGGAATAGTTATTTTAAGTGTAGATACCAGCTACCCTCTTTTTTGGGTGGGGAACGCGGGGAAATGTGGGGAACGATTTTAACCAATTGATTTAATTAACGTTAAATTGCTAAAAGTTCCCCAAGCACTGTTCCCCATTGGTTTGCAAAATTGGGGACTAAAGCCTAATAAAGACCATTTATGGACTATTACTTGGGGGCATTACTAAATACACACCCTCACCCCTAGCACTACAACACCATTAGGCTGCCGTGAAACATAAAGCAAAACACTTTACTGCTGTACGCCCTAGGCGTACACTCTGCCAATGTATACGATTATCGAAACCCCGACCTTCCAGAAGTATGCAGCCGACATTTGGCAAGACGACGAAAGGGAAGCCTTCATTGCATGGATAGCGGAAAATCCGCTGGCCGGTGACGTTATTCCAGGTACGCATGGCTTGCGCAAAATACGCTGGTCACGATCCGGAATGGGTAAACGTGGTGGCACACGGGTGATTTACTACAACATGCTGGATGACGGACATATTTGGTTGCTGATCGCCTACACCAAAGCCAAGTACGACAACCTACCGACAGAGTTTTTAAATCAGTTAAGAGAGGCCATTGATCATGGATAAAGAATTAGCCCAGTTTCAGGCTGACCTGCTTCAATCCGTGAAGGAAATGAAAGCAGGTAAAGCAGCACGTGTTACTCAGGTGCAAGTGCCTACCGCTATAGAAGCACGCAACAAGGTAGGGCTTTCCCAGTCTGCATTTGCAGATCTTTTGGGGGTGAGTAAACGCACCCTGCAAGAGTGGGAACAAGGCCGCAAGCAGCCATCAGGCGCAGCCAAAACGCTGCTACAAATAGCACTGAACCACCCTGAAACATTACGCGAACTGCGCCCAGCTTAATCACTGCCGGGCTTACTCCACACCTACCATATAAACCCCATCAAGCCCATCAAAGCGAACCTTGCCGGTATCGGTAAACGCCTTGGCTATCGCCTGTAGTGTGCCTACTTGGGCACTGGCTGGCACTGTATCCAGCGCCTCTAGCCGCTTGATTGTTGAAAGCCCTACATCGGCACGCTCTGCTAATTGCTGAACGCTCCAACACAGCAAGCCCCGAGCCATACGGCATTGAGCACCTGACAACATACCACCCCCAAATGATCTAAAAAAGCTCTCAAAAGAACAAATAATCATTGATTTATTTCTTTAATGATCTATATTAGTTCATGAGAGAGCAATAAAAAAGCCCAAGAGTGCGGCAGCACCCTCGGGCTTTATCATTAACGGATTGAATGGGTATCAGCTAATGAGCAACAACACTTTATCACAGGCCACTTTAAACGCGCACCAAGCCGTTTTTACTATCCATACGGAGTTATTACTGACTGGCGCCGGAAGGTACGGGACGCGCAGTTAATATGTTGCGCCAGTTAATCCGCACCGCTTGCGGTAAACAAATATCACTCATTGAGAGACTGGAAGAAGTAACAAGTATCCGTCCGGATTTAACGGCCGGTAAGTTGGCAGTTCTTGATTTGCCTAAATATAACGAAAAAGTATCAGAGGCAAAAAGCATTGCTTGATACAAATCAATTCATCAATTATTAGAGGTTTTTGCAATGAGCGATCAAAATCGTGACCAGTATGAAGGTTCACCAGAAAAATATTTAGTGGTGAATAGTAGCGATAGTGAATTAGACACTGATGCAATTAATTGTGCAATTTTAAGAGCTCAAGCACTGGTTAGTTTATTACACACCCAATTTGCCGGTGGCAAAGATGCCGTAAGAGTAACAGACCATATTCTTGTCGATGCTCTATGGGCAATAACGGGTTATCTTGATCAAATTAAAATTCTTACAATAGTTAGATAAGAAAAAAAGCCGGTGCAAATAACACCGGCTTTTTTATCACTCACGTCCATTAAAACCCAGCTGCTTCCTGACAATCTCCCTCTTGATCGTCTGTATCAGCAAACAATGCGGACAACGTAATTTTGTAACACCAAATCCGCTTATCTCCCATTCTGGGAAGTTTTTCTTTCCTGTCCATACGCTCTTTACCATCACTGGATGAAGTGGGCTGTAATGCATTAAAAGATCGTAACATTTTCGCTATACGATTGTGATCGAAGCCTTTGCAAATATCATTTTTAAACGCTTCCTTAAACACGTAAAAAATTACATCTGATGAATTACCATCAAGGTAATCTTTTGAACTCGATTCTCTTCTAAAACCCCAGCATTCAGCGGTAATAGGTACGTGAGAATCGATAACAGAATTCTTACTATCTATTGGCTCATCCCAGCGTTTAAAACGAGACTCACTGTATTTACTAAACTGCTGGCGAACGTGCTCTAACATTTGTTTTTCTTCAAAATTACCGTCACCACCACGAGCACGAAGCCAATTTTTAAAACATATGGAAGCTGCTATTTTAGCTTGGCCTTGTTGCCACCCTGTAATATTCCAGTGAGTCGCTAATTCACCTGCCCATGCTACTAACGCAAATTTTACCGCTGCACGATGCACCTGCCCACTCGCATTTTCGTTCAAATGTTCTTTTCTAAATTTATCCAACCGCGACAACATAGCCGCGATGAATTGGCCCTTTTTGTCGCCCTTTAATTCACGCACCAGCGCATTTAAAAAAGCGGGGAAGGCCGTACCGTGATATTGCGCCATAGTGCCTTTAAGCAGCTCGGATAGCGCAGCTCCACCCATTAACCCATGAGGATTATTAAACACTCCCATTCGCTTAATATCAGCCTCAGATTCGTGCAGCGTTGCGCGTATTTCCAAAAAGCGCATTTCCATTCCCGCTGTTTGAGTTTTACCGGCCTCCCCCATGTATTGTTCTAATGTTTTCTCACCATTTGATAAAAACGTAAACCGCCACTGGTGCTTATCATCACGAGCACCACCACGATCATTTGCACGCGTTTTGCCGCTGCCATTACCCAGCATATAAACTGCATCACCCAATTTACGCGGATCGAATTGATTAATTTCATCCAGCGCTAACAACATTTCAGAATGTGATGCCGCGAGGCTTTCCATTCCGTTATCTGTAGAGCGCCACGCTTTTTTGTAATCGTCCGGTTTACCAAATACCGAGCACGCGATATTTAATAGCGTGGACTTACCCCAAGAGCTGTCGCCATAAAAATGGAAGCCCATAGTTTCCACCCCCAACAAATCAACAAGGGGAGCAGAAAATGCCGCACTGACAGCAAACAATGCCAGGGGATTATCTATGCAAAACCTACTTACATTTTCTTGCCACTCCGCCAATGTGCCGCGCTCGGATAATTTGCACAGTGTTGCACCCTCTGAATAAAACAAAAGCTGTTCATCGGCGGTGCCGATGATGCGATCCGGCAACACAAAAGCACTTTTATGCCACCCGGTTTTATGTACCAACCCAATACGTTCTTGGGTTTTATGGCCCTGCAAATATTCCAATACTTTGCGCTTACTTTCGCGGTGTGCGTCATATTCCAGCCCCATGCCAAGTAAGCGTTTGGTGACTTCGGTACCGCCATCACTACCAAATAATTCCAACGGAAAATTAAGCTGCTTTTCTTTTCCATCCCGATTTTTAAATCGCACCAATATTCCCCAATTATCCCCCGCATCATTTGCATCACGACAATAGGCCACCACATCCAACCATGAACAAATACGGCGGTGCTTTTCCGCCTTTGCGTCATATGCATACACACCGGCATCATCAATTTTAAAACCGTAAGGAATCACGCTTGCTTTATCGCTGATGATGTTTTGCGTATTAGGGATGGGGTTTGGTGCGGCCGCTTGTGGCTCGCTCTCTGATCGCTGAAAAAGCGACCTCTGAATTTCCAATGTAGTGAAGTGCTGTGCAGTCCATCCCAGAGCGACCGCATCAAAGGCATCAGCTTTTTCCGGCCACACAGAAACCGCTGCGATTAACTGACCTGATTCACCTGGTAAATAACGGGTAAATACTCCTAGATCAAACACCCTAAAAGATTTAACTCCTGCTGCATTCAGTATTGGGCGCAGCGCATCTATGGTTTTATCACCCGCTAAATCATTGTCCGGCCATAACCATACATCTCGACCAGCCAATGGAGTGAAATCGGTTTTGCCAATCGCTTTACTGCCACCACTCCAGGTAGTGCAGGGATATGTATTAAATAATCCACGCGCCGCATCACACGCTTTTTCGCCCTCCACCAATATCACAGGGGCAGATACAGGCGCAGCGGCCAAATAATCCAGCCCATAAAGCGGGCGGTTATTCGGTAATTGCCTCCAATGCCAGCCGGTGCGCTCTTTACCTTTAGCAGTACCTGTGCCGAAGACAACCGGACGATATTCCTTGGCTCGCTCGCCTGCGCTTGTAGTGCGATCAAAACGACAAACACGCATCAGCAAATCACCAGAAGCGCTTTTGTAATCCCAATAGTGCGATGCCTTACCGAATTGCGGAAAATTAACAGGGCAGCTTTTAGCGGCTTCTGGTGGGGGTGGGAATATCGGTTTGAAGGCGGGTTCTTTAGGTGACATTGGTATTGTCGGGACCGCAGTGTTTACTTGTTCAGATTCTTGCAAGGGTTCAGCACTCACCCCCAAGTAATGAGCCAGCGTTTTAAAGGCATCTCCCTGGCTTATGCGCAGCACATAGGCCACATAGCTCACCAAGTCGCCACCCTTATCGTCAGTGGCAAAGTCACACCATACACCGGTATCCACGTTGATAGAAAACGAACCAGCTTTACTATCGTTTCTATTTGGATTGCGAGCTACCCACTCACGGCCGTTTAATTTTCCATCTGGTGCATAGTGGCTCACGATGGATTCAGCTTGCGCCAAGGCAAGTGAATTTATTTTCTTAAAATCCAGTTTTTTACCCATTCTAAAAAACTCATTAATTCAAATTAAAAAGCGCATTCCCCACACCCGATAAGGGCAGCATTCAGCACGCGATTAAGCCCATATTTCTCACTTCTGGAAGATAAGGTCGCTGGAGGTGTTTGTTTCAAGCTCATAGAAGTGTTGTGAATATTTTTTGCTGTCGTAATACGCTTTTTCATACTGACCAAAAGCAATCGGAAAACTTCTAAACCTTTTTTCACTCATGAATGACCAATTACCATCACGCCAAACAGCAAATTCACCGGTAAAAGATTCCGTAGATTCAATCCATCGCTCACCAATTAAGCATTCATTTTCTTGCTTTGCTGTTAAAAATATCGGCGTGGAACTTTGCTTTAGCGCGTGCTTCAACTCACTTACGTTTTTGCAGATATGAGGATTTTTAATTTCATCTTCATTTAGCGGATCATCTAATAACGATAGACTAAGCAACATGAGCAGCACCCTCAGCATCACGATAAATAAACCCACAACCGCGCACCGCGTAGCGATAAGCGGCGATAATGGTGTCCGGTGATAGCTGCGAAAAATCGCGGGCGTTATGGCTGATTACCAGCACTAGGGAGGCGTCCGGCCATTCCAATAAATGCGCGCCGCAATCGTAGGCAGTGGCGTTATTGATGAAGCTGGCCAGACGTTTGAACATTGGGTTGTGTGCATTAGCACCAAGGGATAAAAGATCATCCAGAGTGATGCAGGCGCAACGATCAATGATTTGGGTGGGGGTGTATTGGGGGCGAGTACGTGAGGTCATATTAGGCGGCCTCTGGTGGCGTGGTGGTGTCACCAAGGGCTGCTAATTGCTCGCAGAAGGTGTGCACATCTGAACGTTTCCAAACGGTGACACCAGGCGAAAGCTTGATAGGTTGTGGGACGGGAACACCTTGGACAATTTTTTGCTGTGCCCAAAGCCAGAAGGTCGACTTAGACACGCCAAGCAAAGCGGCGCATTGCTGGGCGCGGTAAAAGCCTATAGCTGGCGAATCGTTAACTGCGACGACTTGAAAAGAGTTGTGATTTATCATTCCTGTATCCTTTGTAGATTAATGGATACATAGAAGGTTATTAATAGAGATGGTTTGCAGGAAGGTACGTTAAAGGGCTTTTTTATCGTTTATTCAAAATCAATCGGCAGGGCATCCAATTCTTTTTATCAGCGATAAATGCCTTGATATGCCTAGAGGGATCACGAATATCAATATTCATGTAATTACGCATCCAAAACAGAACATATAAATAAAATAATGTGCCCTCTTTGTGACTCACAGCTTTGTTAGGAAATACACTTTTAAACCACCACTCAAGGTTACGAATTCCAGCTATATATTTTTTTGCATCCATTCTTCGGCAACCTTTGCCAGGTTCATTTATTTGGGTGATTTGGTAATTCACGACTTCAAGCAAACCTAAAGCCAGAGCTGTTCTATCACGAATGCACCACTTGGATAATGATCTTGCCAAAAATGCAAATGCAGAGCCACTAGCGAAATTCCAGCCAATCATAGATGCCCGTCTTAACACCCAAGAATAATCTGAGTATGCATCCATCAAGCACAAGTATTCGGATGGAAGCTCATTTATAACTTTTTCGATTCGATAATAGGCAAGACTTACATTGCCTTTGGCGGTAGCAACCTTCACAAGCGCATCACGCAGCCGATCGTTTAAATTCCTAAACGTTTTTAGCGTCATTCCAGCGTTATACATATTCGATAACTGGGACTGCGCACCAAGTGAATCCAGAAGCCCATGCTCCAGAATTTTTATCGCAGTGTGATCTTTTAATCCCAGCGACTTACTTAGTGATTCTTTTGTCATTGATGATTACTCTTGCGCAACGGGCAATTTTGTGCGAATGATTATCATTATTATATTTTCGCCAATTGCCGCAAAACTTCTAATTATTCCCCGTATTCCCCACTCTTAAAAAAGCAAGTGGGGAACAATAACACTCATAAAGCTATATCTAACTCTTTGATTTTCTTACGTGAGAGAGTAACCGTTCCCCAGTGTCCCCACGTTCCCCACTGCAAAACCACTGTAGCCGAAACGTTTTAACCAGCTCGACCGAAATTCGCGGTAATAACATTGGGGGATTGGGCTTGCAGGCGCAGGGCATCAAGGTAATCAGCCCAGCGCTGCATCATTTCTTTGCGCTGAGGTAAATGGGTTGTGCGGTTGTAGGCACGGCCAAGGGCATCACGCACAGCGTGCGCAAGTTGGTGCTCGATCCATTCAACACGAAACCCCAGCACCTCATCCAATATGGTGCGCGCCGTGGAGCGGAAGCCGTGAGCGCAGTGTATTTTGGCGGTGTCATAACCCATAATTTGCAGGGCTTTGTTAATGGTGCCCTCGCTGGCGTGCTTACCTTGGCGGCGCTGACTGGGGAATACGTATTGGCCGGCACCGGTAAGCGAATGCAGCTCACGCAAAATGCCAATCGCTTGCTTACTCAGTGGGACCGTGTGCGGGATGCCATCCGGGCAAGTGGTTTTCTTAATGGTTTTTGGGGGTGTGTAACGCCATTCACCAACCTCTAAATCCAAATCGCTCCATTGCATGGCAATCATTTCACCAGGGCGTTGGAATAGCAGCGGGCATAACGCGATTAGCGCACGCACCACATAACTGCCGTTATATTGCTCGATCTTTACCAGCATTCGCCCCAGCTCCGCAGGCTCAGTAATGGCCGGGCGATGGTTTGCCAATTTGGGAGCCAATGCGCCTTTTAAATCCTGCACCGGATCATGACTGGTGCGCTGCGTAACGCGGGCATAGCGGAATATTTGCGAGAGTACTTGGCGGGCATTGTGCGCAGAATCTTTCGCGCCTCGGTTTTCAATGCGCTGTAAACCGGTTAATAGATCCTTGGAAGTAAGCTCATCTATTTGGCGGTTGCCCATCCACGGAAACAAATCATTTTCCAACAGGGCAAGGCGCTTTTTAGCCGTGGCCGGTGCCCATGAGGGTAATTGTTTTTCGTACCACTCACGCGCAATAGCCGCAAAACTATCGGCACCGCTTTGTGTTGCTTTGGCGGCTCGTTTGGATTCGTTGGGATCTACGCCTTTGGCAACTTGCGAGCGGGCGCTGTCGCGTAATTCGCGAGCATCTTTGAGGGATATCTCGGGGTAAACACCAAGGGCCAGCAATTTCTCTTTGCCATCCTTCATGTATTTAAGCCGCCAGTACTTGGAGCCGTTGGTTTTAACCAGCATGAACAGGCCACGCTCATCATAGAGCTTGTAATCTTTCTCAGTTGGTTTGGCGGTTTTTACTTTGGTATCGGTCAAGGCCATAAGTACCCCATCTGCCTGATTGGGGTACATTCTGGTTGGGATATCTCATGTACCCCAAAATGTACCCCAAAAAATTGTCGGATTCACTTGGATTTAATCGGACGCAAACGGACTGAGTATAAACAAAAAACCCCGCAATTACGCGGGGTTTCGGGCCATATCGGATGATATAAGACTAGAATATGGTGCCCAGACCCGGAATCGAACCAGGGACACGAGGATTTTCAATCCACTGCTCTACCGACTGAGCTATCTGGGCGTGTCGCTTGCAGGCTGGCTGCAAGAGGCGCGTATTAAACCCGCTTGGGGGTTTTGAGTCAATACTCGCTGTGAAAAAAAGTCCTTTTTTATCAAGGGTTAATTAATTGCTGAGCCAATTGTGTGTTTATTGCGCAATCAGGCTTTGGGTGGCGGAACATAGCCGTCTGCCTGGTCGTAATTGTCGCCGGACAGGAACTTCAGCATTTGTTCGTTGAGATATACGCGGGTGCCCATGTCCATCATATTCAAGCGCTTTTCGTTGATGAGCATGGTTTGGTGCGCCATCCATTCCTGCCAGGCTTTTTTGGAAACATTGTCGAAAATATCCTGGCCTTTAGCTCCCGGGTACGGAGGAACATCCAGACCTTCGAGTTCTTGTTGGTATTTTCGGCAAAAAACGAGTCGAGCCATTGGGAATTCCTGATGCAAATTATCGTAGAGGCTTATTGAAAGCTGCATATTGTAGGGCGATTACCGCCGCGGGTCTAACTGGCCGAGTTTTTCCAGCAGCTTTTTTACCGGTGCAGCCAAGCCGAGCGCTTCGGGCTCGTGCAGGCTGTACCAATGGTGACCACCACTTGCTATCGCACTGGGAGACTTGGCCAGTTGGATAAGTATCGGGGTAATATCCAAATGATAGTGACTAAACGTATGCCTGTAACTGCTCCAGACCTCCGTACTAATGACCTTGCCGAATTGATCCTGCGCATGGATTGCAGCATCAACTTCCATGGCCAATTCGGGAAAACTCCATAAGCCACCCCAAATACCTTGCGGTGGGCGCTGCTGTAAAAAAATATCGCCATCAGGGTTGCGGAACATTAATAGCTGGATGGATTTTTCCGGCAATTCTTTTTTCGGTTTTTTTCCGGGGTAACGTGTTTGTTCACTTTGCGCGTAAGCAATACACCCGGATTGCAATGGGCATAAATCGCACTTGGGTTTACTGCGCGTACACACCGTTGCGCCCAAATCCATCATGGCCTGGGTGTAATCATTGCAGCGTTTTTTAGGTGTGTATTCTTCGGCAATTTCCCATAATTGGTTGAGTGTATCGGTTTGTCCTGGCCAACCATCAATAGCGCGATAACGTGCAAGCACTCGTTTGACATTGCCATCCAAAATCGCAGCACGTTTTTGAAAAGCGATGCTGACAATCGCTCCCGCCGTTGAGCGACCAATCCCTGTTAATTCACTCAATTCTTCCACTGTACTTGGGAATTCACCGCCGTATTGCTCAACAACAGTTTTCGCACAGCGATGCAAATTGCGCGCACGCGCGTAGTAACCTAAACCTGTCCACAAATGCAAAACTTCATCAATAGGCGCAGCTGCTAATTCCTGTACTGTAGGAAATTTTTTTGTGAAGCGTTCAAAGTAAGGAATTACGGTCGCTACTTGCGTTTGCTGCAACATAATCTCCGACAACCAAACGCGATAAGGTGTGATGTTTTGTTGCCAGGGCAAATGCTTGCGACCGTATTTATCGAACCATGTTAAAACCGATTTTGAGAAATGCGCTGTCATTGTTCTTTTTTGTCTTCTTTTTTCTTGAATAAATTTTTGAGTAAATCTTTGGTTTTTTCAGCCTTGCCTTCACCGCCGAGTTTTTCATCCAGCTTTTTCAGCAGCTCTGATTTTTTTTCTTCCAGCTTTTCGCCGTGTTTTTCCTTTAATTTATAGACTGCAAATTCTTTGATTAAGCTGCTTAGCTGTTCTTTATCAGGACGGCAATCTTTTGTCGGCTCCATTTGCGCATAAGCACCTTTGCAACGCAACAAGGTCATGCTGCGCTCTACCCAGTAATTGCTGGTCACTTTACAGCCCTGCGCGCTTGTTGTGATGCTTGTAGGAGTGTCACTGGCGTCGCGATTGAGTTTTAGCGGCAAAAAGAAATCGTAACTGCCATCCGCCAAGTTTATAGTTCCATTGGTTCCTAACACCAGTTTTTCGACATTGCCACTAACATTTTCAACCTTAATGATACGCTTGGCGATGGTCGCTTTGCCGGATAATGTTTTCAGTTCGGTATAAGCGGCCCAATTAGGTTGGGACGCTTCTTCCTGATTGACAAGACTCACCAGTTTGCAGAACTGTTGTTCAATATTGAGCGGAGCTAAACGCATTTCATCGCCCGAAAAATTAAACGTACCGACCAATGAATCCAGGATCTGGTTTTTACTGACACCGGCGGCCTGCCCATTGGCGTTGGCTTGAAGATTTCCACTTAACTGCATTTTTTTATCGAAGGCTTTGTCTTTTAATAATGCGGCTATATCAATACCTTTGGCGATAAGGTCAAAACGCAATTGTGGATGATCTGAACGGATATCAATATTCGTTTTTTCATGCAGGCTTCCAGCGTAGGCGTTTGCATTAATGGATTGTTGAATCTGGCTTTGTTTTGCATCAACCTCCAATAAAACTTTTTCCAAATGCATTTTGGAAAACAGGAAACTGTTTAGCGAAAGCTTTGCGTTCACATTTAGTTTGCGCAAGAGTTCAACGGGAATTATAGGTTCGTCGCCCGTTGCATGTATTGCAGGTTTAGCTACTGCGGCGACAGAGGCAGCTTGAGTTTTATCTGCTGGAACAGGGGTTGGCAAGGGTGGCGGCAAATAATCATCCGCATTGATATCTCCACCTTGTAAATCTATCACCAACGCCTGGCTTGAAAAATCGTTTACCGCGATGCTGCCATCAAAAGGGGTTTTATCAAGTTGTAACTTCAACGCGTTAAAGGCAATTTGTTTTTTATCACCGGTAATATCACTCGTAAAACTCAATTCAGTCAGCGCTTTTTCATTTGCTGATTTATAGGGAATACCAAAGGCTGCCATCCATTGCCGTGCATTGATACTGGGGATAACCAATTTTCCGCTGTAGCGAAGATTATTTTTTAGATCATCCACATGCAGCGAATATTGTAATTTTACCGATGCAGTTTCCCTGGAGCGAATATCCAATGCCAGCTCACCTTTATCTAACACCAATGAATTCATATCTTGACTAATGGACAGATCGCTATGCAATTTGCTTTTGACCTGTAGAGGTTCGGCGTTGGTTTTGGTTTGGCTTAAACGTGTTTCCCACGCGGCATCCAACGAGAAAGGCTTGCCTTTCAGGTTGACATCTTTCATATCCAGGTTGATATCGGCCAGCGCGAGCTTGTTACCTTTGGCGAGGTTGACGTAATTAACCTGGCTGTTGTGAAGGCCAATTTTTTCGATAGAAAGTTGGAGATCTTTTTTATCGGACTTTACTGGCGTTTGCGGTACATTATTTTCTGCAGATGTTTTTTCCTTAAGAATATTTTCCCAATTGCCAATACCTTGCTCATTGATTTCAAGGTTAATCGTGGCACCGTCAACCAACACATGCTTTACCTGGAAATCTCCTCGCATCAAAGGTGCAAACGCAACGAGGAAACTCGCTTTTTTGATATCAGCGATTGTTGTTTGCGGATGATCATTATCAGCAACAGAAACATCATTAACCGCTAATCCGATTGCGGGCCAATATGCCCAATGCAAATCACCACGCATGGTGAGTGCAATGCCATGTTCAGCAGCCAGCGCCTGGATGCGCGGCTTGAAGGTATTTGCATCAACCAAAAATGCCAGGATGATGATTGAGCTAATTAAAAATGCAACGACAAATCCGGTTATTTTTAATACAGACTTAACACTCATCTGCACACTCCTTCATTTTATAAATACAATAAGTTGGCCTCAGTATGCCCCTTTTGCTGCCTGGGTCATAGCCTGTAAAGATGCGACAACAATTTATTATTTTTTGCACCGACATAATTCAACGGCCAACACCTGGATGAGCATCCGCCCAATCCTGAAACAAAGACTATACTCATGAACGACTCGCATTGACCGGTCTATCACAATAAAAAACATCCGGCATCTTTTGGCACACGTTAAGGTCTTTGTCATCAATGACGCGAATAAGTTTATTTTTTACATTTTTGCTGCTGCTGATGCTGGCGTCACCCGGTAGAGCCGCTGACACTATTGAAGTGAGCTACACAGGCACAGACTCTGTGGGCATTCAGGATGACCGCAACCTCTACTTTATTGAGCTATTGCAGCAAGCGCTGGCGCGGTCGGGTAAACCCTATAAAGTGACGATGAAATTGCGGGGTGCAACCCACGCGCGCCAAATGCAAATGGTTGTCGACGGTTTAACTGATGTACTGTGGGACGCTCCCGGACCGGAGGTGGACAAACGCCTGATGCCGATTGAAATCCCCATCGATAAAGGTTTGATTGGCTGGCGCCTTTTTTTCATTAATGCAGATGACCAAGCCTTATTTTCAAAAATAACAACTGAAGCTGAACTCAAAAAAATTCCGCTTGGGCAAGTTAAATATTGGCACGATACCTCCATCTTGCGGGCCAATCATTTTAATATCGTTGAAACGCCGTCCTACAGCGGTACCTTTAAGATGCTCACGTCTAAACGGTTTAATTACTTTCCACGTTCTATTGCGGAAATTTGGCAGGAACAGAAAAACCAGCAATCCATGTTGACGAATGCCGTTATTGAACAGCATCTGGTGCTGCAATATCCCATCGCTTATTTTTATCACGTCAACCAAAACAATAAAGTATTGGCGCAGGACATCCAGCAAGGCCTTGAGAAAATGCTGCACGATGGCAGCTTCGACAAATTGTTCCAGCAGTACAACGGGGATTTTATCGCCAAGGCTAACTTAAAAAACCGCCATGTTATCCACATCAAAAATCCGTACATGAGCGATGACACCTATCGCCATTTTGAGCATTTCTGGTTTAACCCTGAAACCCGAAATACCGGTGAATCATCCAGCCCTCCATAGAAGTGCGACATTAGCCGGGATTCAACTGGTAGAAGTGTCGGCTGGCCGTTAGAATAGCGGCCTTTTCTTATCTCCTTACGATCGTTTCCTTACTATCGAAAATTTGATGTCGAGGCATTTCATGGGTTTTAAAACCGCGCTTTACGCTACCCACCAAACAATGGGCGGCAAACTGGTCGATTTTGGCGGCTGGGATATGCCTTTGCATTACGGCTCACAAATTGAAGAGCACAATCATGTACGCCAAAACGCGGGCATGTTTGATGTGTCCCATATGACCGTTGTTGATGTTAAAGGTGAAGATGCCAAAGTCTATTTGCAATATCTGCTTGCGAATGACGTCAGCAAAATCGAGGCAATTCCAGGCAAGGCACTTTACAGCGGCATGTTGAATCCCGATGGCGGCGTGATCGACGATTTGATTGTTTACAATATGCCCCAGGATTCATCAGGAGCCTGGTTTCGCACTGTAGTGAATTGCGGAACGCGCGAAAAAGACCTCGCGTGGATGGCAAAAATTGCCGCCGATTTTAAGGTTGAATTGACCGAGCGCGACGACCTGGCAATGGTTGCCATCCAGGGCCCGCAAGCCATTTCATTGACCAAAACCGTGGTATCACCTGCCCGCGCAGCCATTATTGACAGCCTCAAGATTTTCCAGGGTTTACCCGAAGGCGAATGGTTTATTGCCCGCACCGGTTATACCGGCGAAGACGGCTTGGAAATTATGCTCCCCAACGCAGAAGTTGAGGATTTCTGGAACGCGCTGAATAAAGCTGGCGTCCCTCCCTGTGGCTTGGCTGCACGCGATACTTTACGTTTGGAAGCCGGGATGAACCTTTATGGCCATGAAATGGACGATAGCGTATCGCCTTTGGCCGCCAATATGGGTTGGACTATCGCCTGGCAACCTGCTGACCGCAACTTTATTGGCCGCACGATTATCGAGGCAGAAAAGAATGCGGGCCCGGCCTTTAAACTGGTGGGATTGGTACTGCGCGAGCGCGGTGTTATGCGCGCCGAACAAGTGGTATCGGTAGAGGGTACGGAGCAAAAAGGTGTTATTACCAGCGGGACTTTTTCGCCGACTTTAGGCTATTCTATAGCGCTAGCGCGCGTGCCGGCGAACATCGGCAGCCAATGTCATGTGGAAATGCGCGGCAAGCAAATATTAGTGGATGTGGTTGCACCAAACTTTGTGCGCAACGGCAAACCTCTCGTTTAAGATTTCATTTACAACCAGATCAGAACAAATTTTTAAAGCACAGGAAAACATCATGAGCGACATCCGCAAAGAATTAAAATATCTCAGCAGCCACGAATGGGCTCGTGTAGAAGAAGACGGCACCGTCACTATCGGCATCACCGACCATGCACAAGAAGCCTTGGGTGATGTGGTTTATGTAGAAACCCCGGAAGTGGGCAGCCATGTTTCTGTTGGTGAGGAAGCGGGTGTTGTGGAGTCGGTAAAAGCGGCGTCTGACATTTACTCGCTGGTATCGGGTGAAGTCATTGAAGTGAACGAAGCCCTTACTGATGCTCCCGAAACCGTTAATGCCTCACCTTATGACGATGGCTGGTTCTTCCGTGTTAAACCCGATGATTTGGCAGAATTGGATGAAGCATTGGATGCCCAGGATTACCGCGAGTTGATTGAAAGCGAAGAATAAGTCTTCGTTCAATCAAAACTCCTTAAAAACGCAGCTTCGGCTGCGTTTTTTTATGCCGCCAATATAGCGGTATCCCAATATTCAGGCTAATTTTACCCGGATAATATTGATAATTTATTTTTACCCGGATAATATTAACAAAAATTCACCTGGATATATTTATATGGTTACCGAAAATCCCTACACCAGTTTTGCTGGTCATCAACTGATTGCCACCGGCTCCCTGCAAACCAATGCCCTCGCCATTAAAAAAGCATTGGAAAACGACTCCCATGGTTCGGTGCTGATGTTTGATAACGCCACTGGCCGCACCATTGATGTGGATATCCGCGGTACAGACGAGGAGATTCGCGCGCGATTTCCAGACTCTACAGTCATCAATCCAACTTTTGAAAGCCAGGAAAATGCGCAGGAAACGCCTGAAACAAAAGGTCGTGGCCGTCCCAAATTAGGCGTGACGCCTCGTGAAGTAACCTTGTTGCCACGCCATTGGGAATGGCTGGCCGCGCAACCGGGTGGAGCATCTGTCGCTTTACGAAAACTGGTTGAAGAAGCGCGCCGTGCAAGCAGCGATAAAGACAGGCAGCGCAAAGCGCAGGAAAGAACCTATCACTTTATGTTGGCTATTGCGGGTGACCTGCCCGGTTTTGAAGAAGCCACCCGCGCGTTGTTTGCGAACAATCACCAAAAATTTTGCGATCTTTTAGCGACCTGGCCAAGCGATGTGCGCGATCACACTATGCAATTGGCAGCGTTTTAGTTTGCAAAAAAATTTACGGAAAAATACAAAAATGACATCGCTTAAACAAGAAAAAATCTATTTGGAACCCACGCAAGAATCCGGGCGCGCATTTTTTAGGCGGCAGATTCAAGGCGAAGTTACCATGCTGAATTTACTTCGCTTTCGCGCAATTGCCGATTATTCAGCGCACCCGGAATTGGCGCCGCAGAATCCTGTTAGCGGCGCACAAGCGTTTGATTTTTATATCCAACACACCATGCCTTTTTTGCAACAAAGTGGTGGCGATCTTATTTTTCTTGGCGAGGGAGGACATTATTTAATTGGGCCCGAACATGAGCGATGGGATCTTGCGATGCTCGTGCGCCAAAGCAGTATGGATTCTTTTTTTGCGTTTGCATCCAACACTGAATATCTTGCTGGAATTGGCCATAGGACTGCGGCTCTTGAAGACTCTCGCCTTCTGCCACTAGTTTCGCTCCCCTCTCTCACTGGGAGAGAGGCCAGGGATGAGGGATGAGAAGTGAAGAATGAGGGCGCTAACTATGACTGATCAACAATCGAAAACGTTTTTAAGTTCGCGGCTGCTGCACGCAAAATACCTTGATCTTGCTCTCCACGAACACCACTAAAAGCTAGAATCAAGCGTTCACCTTTTGCTGTTTTTGCCTCAAGCCCACCTAACCAGCCAATAAATTCCGGATGTGGAATTCCAAATTTTTCCGGGTCAAGATCGCCATTGTAAACATGCTTTTCGTAAGCGCCAGTCGCATAGCCTGTAAGCCATACTTGCAAGGCTTTTTTGATCGCGACTTGCGCAACCTGACGCTGGCGGATTGGATTACTGCCGTACATACGCGTCACTGTATCGCCCGCTGCATTCATAATGCACAACACACAATTGCCGTTTGAAATTTGTAATTCCTCCGGCACTTCCAAAATCTTTGGCAGCAAGCGCCCTGCTTCGTCGGCAATTTCGTTAGCTAAAATTTGAAATTCTGAAACACCCATAAAAATAACTCAATTATTTAATTAGATCGTGGAAATTATTTATATATAGAGAGAGAAAAAAGCAGAATGAAAATTTTTAACGTAAAACAAAATCTGAATTCGCAATCACCATAATTTTCCGCCCCTTTCCATCCACTTTTACATCAATGAATAAATCCGGTTCAGGTAAAACCCCTTTACCGCGTTCAGGCCACTCCATTAAACAAATGCTGCCGTCGGAAAAATAATCGCGAATACCCATGTACTCCAATTCTTCCGGATCCCCCAAGCGATATAAATCAAAATGGTAAACGCGACGTTCGGCAAATTCGTAAATTTCTACCAGGGTATAGGTGGGACTTTTCACTGCACCGGTATGTCCAAACGCGCGCAAAATCCCGCGCGACAAAGTTGTTTTACCTGCACCCAGGTCGCCATTTAGAAATACGCAAAGGGATTTTGGTTGCGCACGCAGACTGCGACCAATGCGCTCACCAAATGCGACCATATCGGTTTCGTTGTCGATATAAAATTCTTGCGTTGCTGACACCTTATTCACTCAACAATTGCGATACATAGGGAATAATATCGGTCGCTAACAAACCGCGTTGGCCAATTTTTTCAACGGCCAAATCCGCTGCGCTTGCATGCAAACTTGCACCCAGTTGCGCGGCTTCTTCAACGGATAATCCCTGCGCAATCAGCGCACCTAAAATACCGCTGAGCACATCGCCCATACCGCCCGTTGCCATACCGGGATTACCCGCAGTGACAACACCGGTTATCGCCGATTCACCCAGCACCAGGCTACCGGCACCTTTTAAAATAACTGCACCGCCGAGTTTTTGTTGCAAGCGATCAAGCGCTGCGAAACGGTCAGCATTAATGTCATGATTGGAAATTCCCAACAAGCGCCCCGCTTCGCCGGGGTGCGGCGTGAACAGCCAGTTGGCGTGCGGTAATAAATTGGGGAGCACTCGGCCTTCAGCGATAATGTTGAGTGCATCAGCATCCACCACCATTGGCAGACCGGAATTGGCCGCGACTTGCAGCAATTGCTCTGACCATGGCGAACGACCAAGGCCTGGGCCAATTACTAACACGGTCGCACGCGACAATAACAACTCGAGTTCCTGGCCCGACGATACGCCGCGAGCAATAATTTCCGGGCAACGCGTCATCAACGCAGTCACATGCTCAGGACGGGTCGCCACAGAAACTAACCCCGCTCCGGTACGCGCCGCAGCCTCAGCAGCCATAATCACCGCACCGCCGTAACCATGATCGCCACCAATCACGAGTACATGACCGAAATGGCCTTTATTAGCATCCGCAAGGCGCGGTGGCAGCAATTCCAGCAAATCAATCAAATGTAATTGTTCGACATTTACCTCTTGCTGATCGTAAATGTCGGCGGGAATCGCCAAATCAGACAGAACAATTTCTCCGCAAACGGCAGGGCCGCGCCCCGTCAACAAGCCTCGTTTTATACCGATAAATGTCACGGTCAGCGCCGCATTGACCAGCGCTCCGTGACTTGCGCCCGTATCACCATTAAGGCCGGAGGGAATATCAATCGCCAGGACGGGTAAATGACTGGCATTAATCTGTGCGATAGCCGCTGCGAATGCGGAGCGGACTTCGCCTTGTACACCTATGCCCAGGAGCGCATCTACAATGACACCAGCAGTTGGCGCAGTGGCATCCGCAAATGGGATAATCGAAACCTGCTCTTGCACTGCAAACTCATACGCCGCGCGCGCTTCGCCTGTTAATTTATCGCCATCTGCAAGTTGGATAACCTGTACCGGGATTTTGCGCTGCGCTGCCAATGCCGCTACCACATAACCATCACCGCCATTTTTCCCGGCGCCGCAATAAATGCTAATCAACTCAGGCGCAGGAAAACGCTCAACCAACAGCTCAAAGGCTGCACGCCCGGCACGTTTCATCAACTGGATACCAGGAATTCCACTGGCGATAGCAGCGGCATCCAATGCGTAGACTTGGGCCGTTGAATAAAGGTTGGTGTTCGGCGCGGTAATTTTCATAGACAACTCAATAAGGGAATGGGTACGCAAAGGAAACAGGTAAACACAATGGCGGCGATTATACGCAAGTTACCGGCGCTATCGAAGCTGGAATTTTTATGTGCGTAAAGTTCGCGGAGGTAGCCAATTAAACCTATAGTTAAGCTCATGCCAGCGCCGGGTTTAACCCGGGCCATTTATCCAATTCGCGATATTCCCAATCAAGATGCAACCAAACTTTACTATCCAAGACATTATCCAGGGTGATATCGCCCAACTTGAGCAGCTCTTCCAATTTGCGGCCATACCATCACCGGTAGCGAGTTTGCGCACTACAACCGCAGAAAAATTTTGTGCATTTGTATTAAAAGGCGAGCAATTTGATGTCGCATTAGCGCCACAACTCAGCGCCCTTCAACATGCGCTAAGCCAACAGATTGCGCAGGACGATAGCTTTTACTGCAATACCCTGCACCCGCTTCGCAACGCCATCCAAATCATCATTAATCGCGCAAGTACCTGGTATGAGCGCGACTCAAAAGCCAGCCAGCAGTTTTTAGGAAAGCTATCGGACTTTATTCAATCTTGCACTAACAACACACCTGATAATTTGCAAGCAGCCCAAAACGAATTACAAACCTGGCTCGATAGCGAAGACAAACGGGCCGCCATGTTGGAGACACGTTTACGCGAAACAGAAATCAATCATTTTAAAATGCTCAGCGCAGAAACGCGTGTGCTTGATTTAATTAATGCAGCGCTTGCGTTTAAATTTTTCCCGCAGGATTTAAGTGCAGGCATCGCATCTATACTAAAAAGCGAATTGTTACATTCCTATTTTATTGGAAGCAGTGAAAGCCCCTTCTGGAAAAAATGGCAACGCCTGTTGCCCATATTAGGCAAAACCTTTGTCACTATTAATTTACCGGAACGAAGCGATGAAGATGAGCAAACACTTTATCGCACCATTCCTGCGCTTCTGAATGAACTGGAAGATAGCCTTACACTAAATACCAGCAATCCCGCATCTTACCAACAATGGGTTGAAGGCATTTCGGGGCAATTAATGTTTGCCATTAAAAAACAACCCATCCAATGCGAAGCATTTGTTGCGCTGCAATATCCTGAAGGTCACAGCAATATCAACACACGTGTCACCACCGACTTATTGCAACAAACTGATAACTTAAAAGAAGGTGACTGGATTTTATTTAGCGGCGAAAACGGCCAAACCATTCGCTGTAAACTTGCATTTAAAAGTACCGAGACAGACCAGTTATTATTTGTTGACCATACCGGTCGCAAAGTCATGCACAAAAGCATTAAAGATTTTGCCGTATGCCTTTCAACCGGTATCGCCAAAAAATATGTGCCCATTAATGTTGAAGAAACGATTGTTAAAATAATCCAGGCATTAATGGATTTATACCAGCAAAAACAAGCCCAACTCCACGCGCAGCAAGAAGCACAACAGGCAAAAGAATTGGCTGCCGCAGAACAACAGCGTTTGGCCGATGAACAGCGCAAGCAAGAAATAGAAGCAGAAACCAGACGCCAAATTGTTGCGAAATTGGCGGAGCGCCAGGCAGCAGCACAAAAAGCACTCGCTGAAGCCGCTGCAATTGCCGAGGAACGAGCACGTCGCACAGCAGAATTACAACTCGAGCAAGAACGAATCCGCTTGAAAGCAGAAGCGGAGCAGGCCGCCGAAAATTTACAGCGCGTACACCTGGCCAATATTAATATCAGCTCACTCAATTTAGGCGCACGCGTTGAATTAATCATCAATAACGAACCTGTGCGCTGCAAATTGGCCGTTATTATTGCAGCAACTGGTAAATATATTTTTGTCGATAACCTTGGCCGCAAGGTCGCAGAGTTGCAGCGCGAGAATTTGGTTCAAGCATTGCTCGACAACCAATTAAACCTGTTGAACAACGGCGATAGTTTTGATGACCAGCTGGTCAAAGTGATTCGCGGTTTGCGTAAAGATATTTCCTAGTCGATCACAAGAGAAATCCATCATGGCAACAGAAGAACAACGCCAGGAATATCGCCTGGAAACGCAACTGATTGTATTCCTGGAACTGGGCGAAGAAAACGATCAGCAGCCGACCATTGTCATCAGTCGCAGCCTGGATATTTCTGCCAACGGTTTACGTATTATTACCGACCGCGAATTAACACCGGGCAGCATTTTGCGCAGCTGCATCCAAAACCGCGACGCCACACAACAATTCACCTTGATCACTGAAGTAAAATGGTTGCAACCCTGGCACAATCCCAACGAATTTTTAGTGGGGCTGGCTCTATTTGAATCTGAAGACTCAAGCATTGTTGAATGGAAAGAATTTATCGCCAGCGAGTGCAAACTGGAATAATGTTTTTGCGTAACAACTATTTTTTGCTGCCCTTGATTATTTTCTTATTGAGCGCCTGCCAAAGTGCCCGACTTCGTGCTCCGTTTGTTCCGCCTGCAAATGCATTTGTGATTACTGCATCCTTTAAACATCTTGCGATTGAAAAAAATGGCACGCAACCGAGGTTGCATGTCTACATAGAAGGTGACGGTATCCCGTTTGAAAATCGCTTTCAAATTGCACGCGACCCCAGTCCGTCCAACCCACTCATGTTGGCGTTGATGTCGCGCGATACCAATACGAGTTTTTATTTAGGTCGCCCCTGTTATTTCAACCGTTCACTTTCAGGATTAGCAGACGAAAAATGCAATGCAAGATGGTGGACCAATGCGCGTTATTCCGATGAAGTGGTCACCAGCATGGTCAGCGCTTTACGCCAGGAATTATCAACACACCCCGCAAAAGGTATTACGCTAATTGGCCACAGCGGTGGTGGAACCCTTGCGTTGTTGATGGCGGCACGAATGAAAGAAGTTGACCAGGTCGTCACATTAGCGGGCAACCTGGATACGCAAGCATGGACGCGTTTACATGGGTATACGCCCTTAAAAGATTCACTCAACCCGGCCGATCTCAATAGCAAGCAGTTACCACCCAGGCAACTGCATTTTATTGGAGACAAAGATGACAATATTCCCCTATCCGTGGGTAAAAATTTCCTCCTCCGCATGGGACAAACACCGCAAATCCTTGCCGATGCCGATCATAATTGCTGCTGGTTGCAACACTGGAATGAAATCCTGGCTCGCATAAATCAACAGATGGCCCAATAGTATTCACTGCCATTCGGCCTAAGCTTGCGCCATTCCCCAGCCATTTCCGGCCATTCTCACGAATTACCAAGCCCATACCCAAAAGCTCTTTTAACCTACAACTCCATGAATCGTATTATTTTTTATTAATACCCGAAGGTAAAAGGAGCTGAAATATGTTGTGCAAAAAGAACGGTGGTTATATCGCAATTATTATTGGTGTATTGGTCGCATTCTCCGTCGCCAATAAATCACACGCGGAAATATTTGAAGGAATGGATGTAAAAACTGAAGGAAAAGGCACTGCTGTTATTTTTATCCCCGGATTAAATAGCAGCGCAAATGTCTTTAACGAAACCTGTGCAGCGATTAAATCGAATTATCAATGCCATTTAGTACAATTACCTGGCTTTGCAGGATTAGCGCCCATAGCAACGGATAAAGATTTCCTTATCAACATGCGCGATAAAATTGAACACTATGTGCAAACGAAAAAACTGAAAAAAGTAAATCTGGTCGGACACAGTTTGGGCGGTACACTCAGTTTGATGATTGCGCAACATTCACCAGATCTGGTGAACAAAGTTGTCATTATTGATGCACTGCCTTTTTATTCTGCCATTCAAAATCCAACCGCAACAGCCGAATTAATGAAGCCGCAAGCGGAACAAATGCGTAACATGATGTTGAATCAACCGAGGGAAGATTACCTGAAATATGGTGCGCAAAACCTTGCGGGTATGAGCAACAATCCAGAGCGCATTAAAACGCTTACCGAGTGGTTAAAGACGAGCGATAGTGCTACAACGGCAAGCGCTATGTACAGCATGATGATTACCGATTTGCGCAAATCCATTGCTGATATAAAAGCCCCAACCCTCGTCCTGGGCGCATGGGCGGCATATAAAAACTTCGGTGCAAACAAAGAATCCACCAAAGCCATTTTTACAACACAATATGCTGAATTAAAAAATGTGGACGTTCGTATGTCTGACACCGGCTACCATTTTTTAATGTGGGATGATGCTACGTGGGTTAACCAGCAAATTAGTGGTTTTTTTAAATAAAATTTTGGTTTGGCGCAAGGATGCGTTATGCCTACACTTTTATCGCTTAACCTCAACATTTAACAGGCTTGATGTGATTGCCCTTCTTGTGGATGACTCAACGCTAGTAGTAGGTTACATGTATTGAGCCAAATCCTGGCGACAGTTGCGGTTTGGTATTTATTCCCCCAATATAGTTTTGTTGCCATTCCTGGTGTCATTGTCCTGATTTATGCAATGACTATATTCGCACTGGAACAACGCTGGAAAAATATTAATAGGTTACTAACAACAGTAACCACCAATAGCAATGAATAAAAATATGATGGAAAAACCCCCAACACATTATATTCGTGCCCAAGTTTTATTTTGGGGAGCCTATTTTGTTTTAAACCTTCTCTTTATGGGTTTATGGGGTGCGCACATAACACCCTTTTTAATCATAATGTTTGCAGGACTTTCCGTAGTGTTGGGAAGTATTAGCCACGGGTTTCGCTATCTTTATAAAAACCATGCCCAACATCGTTCATTACTAAACACCAGCCTGAATCTCATTTGGTTAATCCCGGTTGCTGCTTTAAGCGCACAAATTATTATTTCCGGCTTTATTTTTTCAATAAATACGTTCATGCCAGCAATCACATCGGGTTCACAACCGGTTAGCCTGGGAGGCTTGCTGGGTTACACAATAAATTATTGCATCCTGCTTGGACTATGGTGCACGATTTACTTACTGCGCGCCGAATTTCATAAGCGGAGAAATGCAGAAATCTCTCATTGGCAACTGCAAGCACAACTCAAAGAAAATGAATTGCAGTTTCTGCGCAGCCAAATCAATTCTCACTTTCTATTTAATGCAATAAATAATGTGCGCAGCTTGGTAAAAGAAGATGCTGAAGCCGCACGCGATGGCCTTGCAAGCCTATCTGTTTTATTGCGTGGACTTTTGCAAGCCGACGGACAACAATTAGTGACGTTGCGAGATGAAATAGAATGGGTTAAAGGATATCTTTCACTGGAAGCATTACAATTCGAGAATCGCCTTACAACCTCTATTGATATTGATGAGAACCTGCTAACCGCAAAACTACCATCACTTATCTTACAAACCCTCGTAGAAAATGCGATAAAACATGGTATTGCTGCCCGTCGCACTGGCGGCCATTTGCATATTGCTATACAAAAAATAAACTCAACATATTGGCAAATAAAAGTGATTAATCCATTACCTGAATTCCAGCCGGAACATCAAGGCAATAAAATTGGTTTACGCAATGCGCGCGAGCGTTTGCAAATTGCTTTTGGGGACAATGCAAATTTGCATTTGGATATTGCAAAGCAAGTCACCGCCACTGTGGAGCTGCCGCTATGAATTTATTAATTGTGGACGATTCACGTCTGGCTCGCAAAGAACTTGCTGATTTGTTGAAAGATATCCCCAATGTCAGCGTGATTGCAGAAGCTGTGGACGTCAATAGCGCAGTCGCAGCAATTAATACGCACAAACCCGATTTGGTTTTATTGGATATACACCTACCTGATGGTGACGGTTTTGACGTTTTGGAAAATAGCCACTACACACCACAAGTTATTTTTACCACAGCTTATGAACAACATGCATTACGTGCATTTGAAATTAATGCACTGGACTATTTGTTAAAACCCGTGACTCGCGAGCGGTTGGAAGCCGCCATCCAACGCAGCTTTTCCAGGCAACACAATGATGCGCAGCCAGCGATAAGCAAACCTGTCAAAACGCGTACCGACCAAATTTTCGTGCGCGATGGTGAACATTGCCATTTCATTCGATTAAGTGATTTACGCTTGATTAATGTGGAGGGAAATTACGTGCGCCTTCATTTTTTGAATACCAAAACTATGTTGGCGCGCTCGATGAGTTACGTTGAAGAAAAGCTGGACCCGCAGATATTTTTTCGCGCTAATCGCCAGCAGATAATCAATATGGATTATGTCGCTTCCATTGAACCCTGGCTTAATGAAGGATTATTAATAAAATTAGCGGATGGCACTGAGGTGGAAGTCTCACGCCGCCAGGCGCGAGACTTGAAACAACGCTTGGAAATGTAATTTTTTATAAAAATTACTTCAACAAATAAACCACATAAACCTGCGCTTTGGCTTTCATCACACCCGGCTCAAATGGTTCATTCGATACTCTTTTTGCCAACATGGCTTGCGGCGCAACATCACTTGCCGATTCCCCAACAATACTGCGATTAACGCGCAACGAAAACACTTCTTCCGCACGCGTATTAAATTCAGAAATCGAAAAAGGTTCGCCCAACTCCTTACCCTGTGATTTTGCCAATCGTTCCGCGCGCGATTTTGCATCGGCCATGGCATTCACCAACACTTTATCTTCCAGCGCTTTTTCATCGGATACCGATAACCTGGTATTGATCGTTTGGGTGATTTGCGCATCGACCAGCGATTGCATGACTTGCGAATATTTGGTGAGGTCTTTCAACGTAATATCAACCTGGCGCGACACACGATTTCCACTAAATACACGTTGCTGATCTTTATAATCGTATTCGGGAAAAATAGATAAAGCGGTGGTAGCAAGCGCATCGGGTTTGATGCCCAATTTTTTACAGGTATTGATCAATAAGGTCGAACGCGCATCAACATCAGCTTTAGCTTTTGCAAGATCAAGGTCCCTTTTTTCAATTAACAACGTGAATGTCATAACATCAGGTGTAACTTCAACATCTGCCGAACCCTCAACATACACATGCGGTTTGTCAGGCAGAGGCGATCCTGCAAATAGTGGACTGGAAAAACACAGGGTTATCACTGCAATTAATTTTTTCATAATTTCAATCTCCATTGTAAATTTCATTGACTATACCCTTTCCTTAAAGGGCTATTTGTAACTAAATGTGTGTCGCAAAATATTGCTATATCGCAACAAAATCCGCAGCCATAAGCACGCATATTTTTAATAGATTGCATTTTTATCATTTAGTTTTTAAATCTTTGTAATAAAATTCATCGCCAAAATGTAGCTGGCAAATCAACTTGAGTGAAAAGAAAAACACCAAGCGCCAGTCTGATTTCTGGCAAAATAGCATTTATCCAATTATTGAATATCGCCATGCCTCACTCCCTCGACCTCAATAAACTCGCCGCAGATATCAAAATCTGGGGACGGGAGCTGGGTTTCCAGCAGGTTGGCATCACCGATATTGACCTAAACCAGGCGGAATTGCGCCTGCAAGAATGGCTTGCAAAAGGTTATCACGGCACCATGGAATGGATGACCGCACACGACAATAAACGCTCGCGTCCCGCTGAATTATTGCCCGGTACAGTGCGGGTAATTTCAGTGCGTATGGATTATTTGCCGGGCGACACTAACCAAATCGCCACCTTGAAAGACCCTGCCAAAGCCTATGTATCGCGCTATACCTTGGGACGCGATTACCACAAACTTATCCGCAAACGCTTAAGTGTGCTCGCCAAACAGATTGATGATGCCTTGCCGGATGATTATCCACTCAAAGGCCAAAACCGCGCATTTGTGGATAGCGCGCCGGTCATGGAGCGCCCGCTCGCCGAAAAAGCCGGACTCGGCTGGACGGGCAAACACACACTTATCATTAACAGCAACGCCGGCAGCTGGTTTTTCCTGGGCGAAATATTCACCTTTGTTCCTTTACCGGTCGATATCCCCAATCAACCCAATCAATGCGGTGATTGCACTGCGTGCCTGAAAGTCTGCCCAACCGACGCGTTTACCCAACCCTATGAATTGGATGCGCGCCGCTGCATCTCCTATCTCACCATCGAAAATAAAGGCGCAATCCCGCTCGAATTTCGCGAACCCATGGGGAATCGCGTGTTTGGTTGCGACGATTGCCAGGCAATTTGTCCCTGGAATAAATACGCTCAATTCACACAAGAAACTGATTTCCTGCCCCGCCACGGGCTGGCCAACGGCGACCTGGTGGATCTATTTAATTGGACTGAAGAGGAATATTTAACTCGCACAGAAGGCTCCGCTATTCGCCGCATCGGCTACGAGGGTTGGTTACGCAATCTGGCGATAGGTTTGGGGAACGCGCCCAGTGATATACGGATTATCGAATCACTCCAGCGTAAACGCGATTTAGTATCCGACCTGGTTCGCGAGCATATCGATTGGGCACTGGGGCAGCAGGCGAAGATGAATTATCGGCGGAAGCGGAAGATTAAGCGGGAGTAAGGGCCCTCACCCAAGCCCTCACCCCAACCCTCTCCCAAGGGGAGAGGGAGCGAAATGAGTCCTGTAGAGACCTGAGAACAGTTCAATGTTGACACACGGCAAAGCTACTTTCCCGAGAAATCCAAGTGTCCATGCGCAAGCCCTGTTCAAAGTCAATTCCACTCCCCTCTCCCTCCGGGAGAGGGCTTTTCTTTCCATAACTAAAAACAATCACCCACATAGCCATAAGTCACGGCTTTTTCACTAGGAATTTATGCGCTAAAGGGGAATAATAGCGCCCCCAAAGAGCATCGCGCCGCTTGAGATCATTAAGGTAGCGAAGCCGCCAATACAAAGGGTGTTTAAAACCTTGCCAACTTAGCTGAATACAGGCGTGAGCCAGACACTAGCGCGCAGGAATTAAGCTTCGGTCGCACCCAAGTCAACCCCTGATGTATCAACCACAGACGATAGGCTACGAATTTTATGAAACCACTTTCTGATATAGGCTTGGTTGGCCTCGCCGTAATGGGCGAAAACCTGATCCTGAATATGGCCAGCAAAGGCTACACAGTAACCGCATATAACCGCACTGTAGACAAAGTTGATCATTTCCTCGCAGGCCGGGCCGTAGGCAAAAGCATCCGCGGCGCGCACTCTATCGAAGAGCTGGTTGCGTCACTCAGCAAGCCACGCAAAATTATGTTGATGGTAAAAGCGGGCAAACCGGTTGATGACTTCATCGAACAATTGATTCCGCATTTGGAAGCTGGCGACATCATTATCGATGGCGGCAACACCCATTATCCAGACACCGACCGCCGCACTGCATACCTTGCAAGCAAAGGCCTGCGCTTTATCGGCACTGGCGTATCTGGCGGTGAAGAAGGTGCATTGACTGGCCCATCCATCATGCCCGGTGGCTCACCGGAAGCATGGCCATATGTGAAAGATATTTTTCAGGATATCTCCGCCAAAGTAGCCGATGGCAGCCCATGCTGTGATTGGGTTGGCGAGAACGGTGCTGGCCACTTCGTAAAAATGGTTCACAACGGCATCGAATACGGCGATATGCAATTGATCTGCGAAGCCTACCAAATCATGAAAGAAGTGCTGGGCATGAACGCCGATGAGATGCACGAAGTATTCGCCGAGTGGAACAAAGGCGTACTGGACAGCTACCTGATCGAAATCACCCGCGACATCCTTGGCTATCGCGAAAACGGCGAGCCATTGGTTGAGAAAATCCTCGACACCGCCGGCCAAAAAGGCACCGGCAAATGGACTGGCGTAATCGCATTGGATTTGGGCGTACCTCTTACGTTGATTTCTGAAGCAGTATTTGCACGTTGCCTGTCTGCGCAAAAAGATGAACGCGTACAAGCATCAAAAGTTATTTCTGGTCCAGCGGTAAACTTCACTGGCGACAAAAAAGCGTTTATCAATGATTTGCGCGATGCGCTTTACGCATCAAAAATTATTTCTTACGCGCAAGGTTATTTGTTGATGCGCGAAGCTGCGAAAGAATACGGCTGGCATTTGAATTACGGCGGCATTGCCTTGATGTGGCGCGGTGGCTGTATCATTCGTTCATCTTTCCTCGGTAACATCAAAGAAGCTTTCGATAAGAATCCAGAATTGAACAATTTGTTGCTCGACGATTACTTCAGCAAAACCGTACAAGATGCACAAGCCGGTTGGCGTCGTGTTTCTGCAGCCGCAATTGTGAACGGCATTCCTGCTCCAACAATTACCTCTGCATTGACCTACTTCGACGGTTTCCGCACGGCACGCTTGCCAGCAAACTTATTGCAAGCACAACGCGATTACTTCGGCGCTCACACTTACGAGCGCACCGACAAACCACGCGGTGAATTCTTCCACACCAACTGGACAGGTCGTGGCGGTAATACAGCATCTTCTACTTACAATGTGTAAGTTGTAATGCGATGAAAATAAAAAGCCGGATTAGCAATAATCCGGCTTTTTTGTATGTGATATTTTATTGATACATCGTCGGCAACTCACTCTCAAACAACACAAAATCATTCTGTTTAAACTTTACAAAATCATCTGCACCGGGATGGCCCGGATACGGCGTATAGAAATGGTGCCCATTAAATCCGCCATGCGTGGCATTGCGCCATACCATGACGTAAACCATCTGGCGGGATTGATCATTCGCCATAATTCCTTTCAGCAAAATTTGCGTCCAAAAATCTGGATTGGGGATTGATTCTGAGCCGGTTTCTGTCAGCGCGGCTAATTTGTGATGCGCATTGGCAATATTAACAACAGCACTTAAACTTTGTGACAAATTCGCAAGCTGTTCTTGCGGGCTCGCCTTATTCGCTGAATGACCAAGATCCCAATAATTATCCAATCCCATAATGTCCACGTATTCATCACCGGGATATGCGTACAAATAATCGCGTTCAAAATTATTTAAATCAATGCGACTGCGATCCGGTGAGGTCGCAATAATAAAATTGTGGATGTGCTTTTCATTGCGCAAATAATTAATGGTAAAACGCCAAAGCGAAATATATTCCTGTTCCGTCGCATTACCTTTTCCCCACCAAAACCATTCGCCATTATGCTCATGCCATGGGCGAAAAATAATGGGGATATAAGTATTTCCAATTTTTATTTTTTCATTAAATTCAGCGAGCGCATCCAAACGCGATTTAAATAATTCGTGTTTACTACCACCGGGTAAAATTTCTTTCACTGCGGGTGTTTTATCAGCGTGATCACCACCACTCACGGGATTGCGCATATGCCAGCTAATGGTATTCACACCGCCGCGTTGATATACGCCCTGAATACCAGTGCGTATTTTATTTATGTTGACGCCATCGAGATTTTTATCGTTTCCGATTTCCAATCCGCCCAAATCCCAACCGACCAAAGCGGGATGTGAACCCGTCACATCTTTCACATCCGAGCGAGGCATATCCCCATCTTCATCACCGCTCCAATTAAAACCATAAGCGAGTGCGTCCTGCTGACCAAAAAGCGTGTGTGCATGTTTAATGTTTTGTAAATGTGCGTATAAAGCGCGCGTTTCTGGAGTAGCATGAATGTCACTCAACCCCTTGCTAGTTTGTGTTTTCTGGCTAGATTTAGTGGGCTGAGCCATTTGATGAGAGGTTGCCAGCGGCTGCGTACATGACAGCAATAAAAGACCAAGCAACCCAATACTTCCTGACCGTAAACCTAACATAGCAACCCCCAAAATCGTCGATGCAGCTGGACGCTGCCGCTCGATATAGTTATAGTGGAACGCAAATGTAACCGTTTACATCGCTAGATTTCAATCATTTTGTAGCGCTTTACAATAACCAATGCTGCTTTGCACTGCTTAACAGCCGGAATCTTATAAATCAACTTTAATAAGCCTTAACCAACCAGAGTTCGTTCATTTATCGGAGAGAACCATGCCGCATAACAATAAACTCGCGGAAGCCATCGGGGTAGAAACTGAAACCCCGCGCCGTACCGCGCTTAAACAAATGGCTTTACTATTCGGCGTGTCGCTGTCGGCGCAATCGCTGGATGTCTTGGCCGCGACCGTGAAAGGCACAATGCCTCATGTGACCAAATTTTTTACACCCGATCAATTGCAAATGACCGGCGAAATTGCGGATTTAATTATTCCAACAACGGATACACCGGGCGCACTCGCCGTGAATGTCCATGGTTTTCTTGATAATTATCTTGCGGAATGTGTCAGTAAAGATGACCAGAAAAAATTCCTCGATGGATTAAAAAAAATAAACAGTGTTGCAGAAGATAAATTCCACAAAACATTTCTCGCTTGCACGCATAAGCAACATATCCAACTGCTTACTGCCATCGAAAAACCTGATACAGGTTTTACCGCAGCCGATAAAGATTTTTTCCGATATTTTAAATCGCTCACCTTGTTTGGTTATTACACCTCCGAAGTTGGTGCAACCCAGGAACTTGCTTACCTCGCCATTCCCGGTGGTTACAAGGGCAATTTTCCGTTTGCCAAAATAGGCAAAGCCTGGGCATTGAACTAATTTAAAAATCTTCCAATCGAACGATAGGTAAGCGTGATGGATAGCAATATTTATATTAAAAAATCGGCAAAAGTGTTTGATGCGATTGTTGTCGGTTCTGGTATTACCGGTGGCTGGGCCGCGAAAGAATTAACCGAAAAAGGTTTAAAAGTATTGATGGTGGAGCGCGGTCGTCCGGTTGAGCATCGCACTGATTATGTGGGGGAAGGCGTACAATCCTGGAAGTTGCCATTTCGCAATGCCATGAATTACCAATTGGTGGAAGACCAATATTTCATCCAGCGCCAATGCTATGCATTTGGTGATACATCCAAAAACTTTTTTATGAATGACCGCGATTATCCTTATAGCACGCCAGAAGGAAAACCTTTCAGCTGGATTCGAGGAAATCAACTCGGTGGAAAATCTTTATTATGGGCGCGTCAATCTTATCGTTTAAGCGATTACGATTTTAATGCAAACCTCGCCGATGGCCACGGTATCGATTGGCCAATCCGCTATAAAGATTTGGAGCAATGGTACAGTTACGTAGAGCGTCATGCCGGGATTAGCGGCTCGAAAGAAAATATTCCCGTGTTGCCTGACAGCGAATTTTTGCCACCGTTTGAATTTAACACGGTGGAATTAGCGCTCAAGAAAAAAATTGAAGCAAAATTTCCTGAGCGCAAAATGATTATGGGTCGCTGCGCGCATTTAACCCAACCTGCACCGCATCACTTGGAGCAAGGCCGCATGCAATGCCAGGCTCGCAATGAATGCCATAAAGGCTGTTCATTCGGTGCTAATTTTACGACACAAAGTTCAACACTTCCCGCCGCGCTTAAAACCAATAATTTAAGCATCGCAACCAACGCAATTGTGCACAGCGTTATCTACGATCCAAAAACCAATCGCGCAAAAGGCGTGCGCATTATTGATAGCGAGACAATGGAAACGCGCGAATATTTTGGCAAAATGGTTTTCTTGTGTGCATCAACACTCGGCACCACACAAATCATGCTCAACTCTACGAGTGAGCGTTTTCCGAATGGCATTGCAAACTCATCGGGCGTGCTTGGCCATTATTTAATGGATCATTTGTACGGCTCTGGCGCTACAGGTCGCATTGAAGGCTTTGAAGACGAATATTATTCTGGCCGTCGCCCAACCGCACCTTACATTCCCAATTTTAGAAATGTAAAAGAAAAGCATCCGAACTTTTTCCGCGGTTATTCACTCTCAGGTGCTGCAACACGTGAAAATTGGGGAAATTTTGCGTACAAAGATGGTTTCGGTGCCGACTTTAAAAAGCAAATCCAGCAGGCAGGCAGTTGGTATTTCGGTTTGTATGGCTCGGGCGAAATGTTGCCGCGCTACGATAACCAGGTAAGTTTGCATCCAACCTTGAAAGATAAATGGGGCATGCCGCAATTACACATTGAAGCAAGCTTCACCGAAAATGATTACAAAATGAATGAAGATATTGCCAACACCGCCGCTGAAATCCTGGAAGCCGCTGGTGCAAAAGATATTGAAAAACATGTGATCAGACGCAATGAAGATCGTCCTTTTGGTTTGTCCATTCACGAGATGGGCACAGCGCGTATGGGACGCGATCCAAAAACATCGGTGCTCAATGGCAATAACCAGACACACGATGTTCCCAATTTATTTGTGACCGATGGCGCATGCATGACATCCAATGCATGGCAAAATCCATCGCTCACTTATATGGCGATCACGGCTCGCGCGTGTGATTTTGCGGTTAAACAATTTAAGGCTGGAAAAGTTTAAAAGCCCCCTCACCCCTACCCTCTGGCTGCGCGCCCCGCCCAAAGGGAGAGGGAGTTAAAAGCAAGCACTTCGAATTGGCACATTCGATCCCCTCTCCCTCTGGGAGAGGGTTAGGGTGAGGGAAATTCATTTACACCAAAAACCAATTAATAACTCCATCAGGAAATGACAACTATGAAATTAAAAAAACTCGCAATTGCAATGTTATCTACCGCCGCCATTATGGCGAGCTACGCACAAGCGGCAGCGCCAACCAAGCCGCAATTGAGCGTACAACTTTGGTCAGTTAAAGATGCCGTGAGCGCAGATTTTGAAGGCACTTTAAAACAACTGAAAGCTTATGGTTTCCAGGGTGTAGAGTTCGCCGGTAATTTTGGTAAATACGCCGATGATGCAAAAGGCCTCAAAGCATTTTTGGATAAAATCGGTTTGAAAGCATCCGCAGCGCATGTGCCTTTTGATAAATTGTCTCCGGAAAATTTTGATAAAACCGTAGCATTTTATAAAGCAATTGATTGCCACATGTTGATTATTCCATTCGACAAGCGTGCCAATACCGCTGAAGGTGCGCTGGAAATTGCGAAAGAATTGAGCGCCATTGAAGCCAAACTTGCACCGTTGGGAATGCACACCGGTTATCACAACCACAAGCAAGAAATGCTTGATACTGGCGATACAACACCTTGGGATGTCATTGCTAAAAACACGCCAGCTGCCGTTGTATTACAACAAGATGTGGGTTGGACAGAAGTTGCTGGCAAAAATCCGGTAGATATCGTTAAACATTACCCAGGCCGAACAATCACTACACACTACAAAGCAGCCGCGCCCGAAGAAGATAACAAAGAAGATCCAATCATCGGTAAAGATACAACAGACTGGAAATCCCTGATTGTTGCCAACCGCACCATTGGCGGTACGCTGTGGTTAACGGTGGAACAGGAAGTGTACCCCGCTGGCATGACACCCATGCAAAGTGTCGAGGCATCGCTAAAAGGTCTGAAAAAAGAAATCGCCGAGCTGGATAAAAAGAAATAATTTATCCGGTAAAATAAAAAAGCCAGTGACACATGCACTGGCTTTTTTATTTCTGCAAGCATAGGATTCAACCGCAAAAATATCTTACATAAGGAAACTGGGGATTTATTCATGACCAACAGAGCTGATGAAAAACAAAAAACGATTAACGCGCCGCTCGAAAAAGTATTTGGCGCGTTTAGCAACCCTGACATACTGGCCACCTGGTGGGGGCCTAACGGATTTACCAACACCATCAACGAATTTGATTTCCAAAACCAGGGCTACTGGCGATACATCATGCATGGCCCCGATGGAAAAGATTATGAAAACGAAAGTCGTTTTCTGGAAGTTATTCCCAACACACGTATATCCATCGAACATCTGTCAGGCCATCACTTTATCCTCACACTTGAATTTGTCGCCGCAAATGATCATACCCTCGTTTATTGGCGACAATTATTCGATACCGCTGAACACTACCAAAAAATCGCCGAATTTGTGTCAGAAGCCAATCAGCAAAACCTGGACAGGTTTGAGCAGGCGGTTATGAGAAATAGTTAATGTGTTATAAATCCTATATCAATCACTCAGCGAACTCGATGTTAGGTAATCCGTTATGAATATTGAGATATGCGAGGCCAATATTGAAAATGCAACTGAAATATCACATTTAACCAATGAGCTTGGTTATGCGGTAAATGAAGTAAAAACGAAAGAATGGTTAAACTATTTATTGAATTCAGAGAATCACTTTGTGCTCGTTGCGCTGGATAATTCCAAACAGGTTTGTGGTTGGGCTGTCATAGAAAAGCGTATTTCTCTGGAAAGCGGATTTAAAGCAGAAATAACAGGTTTAATAGTTGGTAAAGAATATCGTCGTTTTGGTATAGGTCAACAGCTGGTTTCAATGGCCATAAGCTGGGCAAAAAATTTACAGCTTACAAGAGTAGTCGTTCGCTCTAATGTTCAACGCGAAGAATCCCATGAATTTTATAAAAACATTGGATTTAAATTTAAAAAATCAGCCCATAATTATGAGATAAGTATTTAAATATCCTTAACGATTTGGAGATCGGTTGTGCAACAGGCGTAAATAATCTACACGTGCTCATTAATTACAGGCTCAAAAATAAAAAAGGCGCTAATGATTAGCGCCTTTTTTGTAATTCAATAATTATCAAGCCATTTTAAAAAATGTGTCGCGATAGTGCTGCAATTCTGCGATTGAATCTTTGATGTCATCCAACGCCAGATGCGCGCCGGATTTTTTAACGCCGGCAATAACATCAGGGCGCCAGCGGCGAGCTAATTCTTTTACGGTACTTACATCCAAATTGCGATAGTGAAAATAATCTTCCAGCAATGGCATTCCGCGAACTAAAAAGCGGCGATCCTGGCAGATGGAGTTTCCGCAGATTGGTGATTTACCTGCCGGCACCCATTTTTCCAAAAACTTAATCGTTTCGGCTTCAGCTTGCTGGATGCTCACCTGGCTTTCGCGCACACGTTGGGTCAAACCGGATTTGCCGTGTTGATTGGTGTTCCAGTCATCCATATTCAACATAATACTATCGGGCTGGTGGACGGCAAAAACGGGGCCTTCGGCGAGGATATTGAGGTTAGCGTCGGTGACAATAGTGGCGATTTCGATAATTACGTCAGTGTCAGGATTGAGGCCGGTCATTTCGAGGTCAATCCAGATGAGGTTGTTTTCGTTAAGTGTTGGGGCTGACATAGGGTAATTCCTTGGTAAATAGGGCACAATTGCCTCCCAGACTAAACCAATTTTGGCGATATCGCCAATCGACTACACGCAGAACGCATGACCAAACGCAAACTCACTCGCCGCCAGCAATGGCGCATCGAAAAAATCCAGGAAGAGCGCAGTGCCCGCGCCAGCAAACGCGACCAGCAGGCCGATGAGGCGCTCGGCGAAAGCGATTTAGGGCCGGAGCAACATGGCCTGATCATTACTCACTATGGTACGCAAGTAGTGGTTGAGGCGACTGAGGGTGAAAATGCAGGAGTCCAGCAGCGTTGCCATTTCCGCAGCAATCTTGGTTCTTTAGTGACCGGTGACCGGGTTGTGTGGCGGGCGGGTAACCCTCTGGGTGTGGTAGTTGCGGTTATGCCGCGCGATTCGGCGTTGCAACGGCCTGATCCGCACGGTGATATGAAAACGGTGGCGGCAAATATTGATCGCATTGTTATTGTGGTGGCGCCCTACCCTGAGCCCCACGCAAATTTAATTGATCGCTATCTTGTTGCAGCTAACGCAATTGATATTGAACCGGTGTTGCTGATTAACAAGACCGACCGCATTGATGATTCAACGCGTGAAAAAATTCATTATCTTGAAAAAACCTATCGCGCTTTAGGTTATGACGTGCTGATGGTGTCAACCAAAAACGGTACGGGCTTGGATGAGTTTCGCCATTATTTAACACATTACACGAGCGTATTTGTGGGGCAATCCGGCGTAGGGAAATCGTCACTCGTCAATGCCTTATTGCCCGAGAGTAATTTGCGCGTGGGCGATTTATCGGAGCGCCAGCAAGGCACGCACACCACAACCAGCGCGACGCTTTTACATTTTCCCGGCGGCGGTCATTTAATTGATTCGCCCGGTATCCGCGAATTTGGTTTGTGGCATATGGAAGAGGATGAAGTGCTGGAGGGTTTTATTGAGTTCAAACCTTTTATTGGTCACTGCAAATTTCGCGACTGCTCACATCGCCACGAACCCGGTTGCGCAATTTTACATGCGCTTGATAACGGCAAAATTAGCGAAACGCGCATGGATTCTTATCGATATATTTTGCGAACATTGAACGAGAATTAATTGAATTTTTAACGGAGTAATAAAATGGCTCTTCCATTTGTCATAGAACCTACACAACTTGCCGCATTACTCGCACAGCCTACGGCGAATAAATTATTGATTATCGACATGTGTTCCGAGCAACAATATTTGCAGGGGCATATTGATGGTGCGATTCATGTTCCACCACAAAAAATTTTAAGCGGGCAAGCACCCGTTCCAGGAAAAATTGCACCCGTCGAACAATTGAACCGTGTGTTTTCTTTTTTGGGTTTAACACCTGACACACATGTTGTTGTCTATGACGATGAAGGCGGTGGCTGGGCGGGCCGGATGATTTGGACACTCGATGCCATTGGGCACAAACATTATTCTTATTTGGATGGCGGTTTGCATGCATGGATTGGCTCTGGCCAATCAGTGACGCAAGAAATTCCGACCGTGACGCCCAGCAAAGTTGATATCAAACTTGATCCAAACGTTGTGATAGAAATTCCCGATATTATCGGCGAACTGGACAAAGGCGATTTTGTTGTATGGGATGCACGCAGTCCGGCGGAATATCGCGGCGAACGTGTGATGGGATTGAAAGGTGGCCATATTCCCGGTGCAATTAATGCAGAGTGGACATCGCTAATGGATCGCAATAATAATTTGCGCATTCGCAAAGATGCCAAAGAATATTTGGCATCACTCGGTTTAACCTCTGATAAACGCATGATCACCCACTGCCAAAGCCATCACCGCTCTGGCTTCACTTATTTGGTGGGCAAAGCATTGGGATTTAATATCCGCGCTTATCACGGCTCCTGGGCTGAGTGGGGAAATCACCCGACAACGCCGGTTGAGGTTTGATTGTCCACAGATATAGGGGCGGTATAAAAACTGCCCTTAAAATTGTTCTGCTAGCCTGGGCCTTTCAATCCCCCTACAATTCCACTTTTAAAACCTGACGTAACATCGCCCCATGAGTTCATCCCTTATTCCCGAACGTCCGCTGCTGGTTTCGCCCTCGCTGGCGGCGACAATTGGCCTTGAAGAAGCCTGTATGCTCTCTGTTTTGAGCGATATGGCGATTTATCGCCCGTTGGTTGCGAAGGATGGGCAGAACTGGCTGGATGTTGATGAAACCCTGATAGCACGCGCCATGCCTTTTTGGTCGCCACAGGATATCCAGCGCATTAGCAAAAACTTACGTGACCAGGGGATTATTTTGCTGGCTTCCGCACCTTTTATGGAAAGCCGTCGGTTGATTGTTGCCTTCAATGAAGGGCAAGCATCGCGGAAACCTGTTGAAAACCGGATTGTTGAAAATAATCGCCCATTGCCCATTATTAATATGGGCGGCGGAGCCAATTTGATTGCGCCCAATTGGCAACCAGATCAAGAACTGTTGCGTCAGGTTGCGCAGCACAATATCCCGGAGGATTTTGTTCGCCAGCAGGTGCCAGAATTTATTACTTACTGGCGTGAGCGCGGTGAAGCCAGCCATTCATGGGGCGCAAAATTCCTAAAAGATGTATTGCACAAATGGCGCAATTACCAAACGCAACAAGCGCGCCAGGCGCGTGAAAACAATGAAGAATTTTTAAATCGCGAAAAAGATATTGCGATGCACATGAACTGGCGACCAAGCAAAGATGCGCTGGAAGTGTTGGTGAAGCACGCGAATATCAGCTACGCGTTTGTTGAAGATGCGATTCCCGAGTTTGTACTTTATTGGCAGGAGCGCGGTGAAGTTGGGCGCACCTGGAACAGCAAATTTATCCAACACGTAAAACGCCAGTGGGTTCGCTATTCATCGGCGCTTGAACATGATACCGAACCCAAACGTATCCCTGAAAACTGGCAGCCGAGCAGCGAAGTCTTTGATGTGCTTCGCCTCGCTGAAATTAAAATGGAGTTTGCGCAGAAGCAAGTTGCCGAGTTTGTTTTATTTTGGCGCGAGAGCAACCAGCTTTATGCGTCATGGAATACGAAATTTTTACAACACGTAAAATATCACTGGGCTAAACAGCATGCGTTAGCTCCCATTACACAGCAAGGTAATCACCATGCAGGACAGCAAGCACCTAATATCTCAACTCGAACAAGAGATCGCGGCCTCACAGAACAACTCAACGACCGCAGCTGGGCAAACTGAATCAGAAAAACAACATCGTCCGGCAACAGATGCTCACATCGATGCCATCAACCAGGTATTCGCGTTATTTCGAATCAACTATCACAACCAGTATTACGCCGGTTTTTCTGATACTGAATTATTAAATAATGCAAAACGCCTTTGGCTAGGTTCGCTAACCCAATTTGCACCGGAAACTATTTTGCGCGGTGCACGTAAAGTGATTGAAGAATCGGAATATTTACCAACCCTCAACCGAATGATTCGCGCGTGCCAGGGCGACCCGGAAAAATTTGGTTTAATTGATGCTCATCGCGCGTATGTAGAAGCTTGCCGTGCACCGAGCCCGAAAGCGGCTTACGCGTGGAGCCATCCGGCGATTTACCACGCGGGTTGCGCGAGCGATTGGTTTTTCCTTTCCAGCAACTCGGAAAAAATCGCCTTTCCAATTTTCGAGCGCCATTATTTAAAATTATGTGAGCGCGTAATGAATGGTGAAGAATTACCCGCGCCCAATATTCCTGCATTGCCGCAAACGATTGAGACTCCCTTAAGCAAGGAAGAAAATGCGAAGCGTATGGAAGCTTTGCGCAAACAATTAGAGCTGTAAGCTTTATCCAAAAAATTAGTCGTCATCCCCGCGAAGGCGGGGATCCACATATTTTAAAAACTGGATCCTCACTTTCGTGAGGATGACAATTTCCTGTTGGGCATGCATTGAATTACGATAAGTTGCATCTCAAACTTGTCTCACTTAAATATATAGATTACACAGAAAGAAAACTTAGGAAACAAAATGCAACAAAGCTTTTCAAAATGGTTATTAGGCCTGGTACTGATTGCCTATGCCATTGGCACCCTGGTGCTGGTATTTATCCTCTCGCTCAATCCGTTAAGTGGAAAAATAGATAACGATGTTCTCACCAGCAACACTTTGTTACCCGATTTAACCGCCGTTGATCAACCCATGGAGCGCGTACAATTATTTATTGATGTTATACGTCCCTTAGTTGAACAAAAAAATGAATTGCTAAACAGCACGCGTGAACGCCTGTTGCGAATTAAAAACGAAGTTGATCAAAAGCATGAATTAGGATTTCTTGATCGTGAACAACTCAATCGTTTGCGTGAAGATTTTTCGGTGAGTGTTGAAGATTATCCAAGTGATAAACAAGCCATAGAAGTATTGCTATCCCGTGTTGATATTATTCCGCCCGCAATGGTCATTGCCCAGGCGGCCATTGAATCGGGCTGGGGGACATCTTTATTCGCACAGGAAGGTAATAATTTATTTGGCGAATGGTGTTTTAAAAAAGGTTGCGGCATTGTACCGACCCGACGCGCAGCATCGGCCACGCATGAAGTGCGCAAATTCGAAAGCATTGAAGATTCTATTAATTCTTATTACCGCAACATTAATACAAACAACGCTTACCGCAGCTTACGCGATTTGCGTGCAAAAATTCGCAATGATAAAACCAAATTCAATGGCCGCACCCTGGTGGCAGGCCTGGGTAAATATTGCGGTCGTGGCGATATTTATATTACCGAAGTCCGCACCATGATCAGTTCCACCAAGTTGGAATAACCACGTCGCAAGCCCCTTCCAAGGCTCCTGATTATGGGCCAGATTGATCGGTAAGTTGCACCACTAGAGGTGTATGAGCCTGATGATCTGGCCTCATCCGAAAAATGCTGGTCGATTTGGCTGTTCACGCCATCGCACCCGTTGGATAAAACCAACCATTTGCTGATGCTCAAGGCATCCGCTGATTAACGTAAAGATACCATGTCGAAAGGTTTGCCCAGAGAATCATCAAATTTGGGATAGGGCATTGGGAAACCCTGCGAGACCGGCTGTGTAAATGCCCGCTAGTCAGCCCGGGAAACAACCGGGGGTAAGATGTCGCCGAAAATTGCGCATAAAGTCGATTTTTAGCGAAGCTTTGCTAAGCTGGTAGTACCTCTTCATTTAGAAAAGATTTGTAGCACGGCAAGGATAAGAACAACCTATGGCAGCCCTGATGAGCGTTGATAAAATTTCTTCCGCCACGGTTTATATTGTCGATGACGACGACATTATTCTTTGGACCCTAAAAGAGCTGGTGCAATCCATTGGCGCCCGCGTGCTGACGTTTACCTCTGCAAAAGACTTTCTCACTGCTTACTCTCCTTCACCTTGCGAATGCGTTATTTCTGATGTGCGGATGCCTGAAATTGGCGGCTTGCAGGTGCAGCGGTTGTTGATGTCTACCGGCGCACCGCCACCGATTATTTTTATTACCAGCCACTCTGAAATCAGTGCCGCCGTGGAAGCCATGAAAGCGGGTGCATTTGATTTTGTGGAAAAGCCGGTGAATGGCCATCTATTGATTGAAAAAGTCCAGGCAGCCCTGGCTCACAGTCGTACATTGCACAAGGAACGCCTCAATCAATCCAGCAAGCAAGCCCGCCTGGATTTACTCACCCCCAAAGAGCGCTCAATTGTAGATCTTGTTGTGCAGGGACAATCCAGCCGCGAAATTGCGACCACCCTGGATATCTCTGTCCGCACGGTTGAAAACCATCGTGCCCGTATCATGGATAAGTTACATATAGCCTCAGCGGTTGAGCTGGTAAAACTCTTTGTATAACTGATCCATTCCCATCACGCATCCACCGCAAGTGTGCAGCAGACCTTTCGATAAACTGTTCCCATGCGTTATGCCACGCTGAAAATACCCTCGTTTAAATTATCAAAACCACGGTTTTTACGTAGTAACCCCCTTCGATTTTGAGTAGTTCTACTCTCTCTGGAATTTTCCTGTTCACCCACAATGTGTCATATGGGATAGCTGTTACAAGCAAGCTCCACATTCCACCCTATAGCGTTAAACAAAACACTGAACTTGTGAATTTAAAGGTATATACACCCATGCGTACTCACACAGCGCAAGCAGTGCAACCCATTAACCCCGGTATCCGTATGACGAAGGCACGTGTGATTGAGCTATCACCCGAAGCAACTCTGTTAAGTAGCACTGCGTTTAAGAGAATCCAGGCTTTTTTCCAGAAGCAAAGCGGCATTTTTATTTCTGACAACAAGCATCAGTTGATCATTACTCGCTTGCGTACCCATATGTTGTCCCTGGGATTTAAGGATTTTGATCGCTATTCGGTTTATCTCACAGAAAGTGCCAGCCAGATTGAGCGCACACAAGTTGTCGATTTATTAACGACCAACGAAACCTATTTCTTCCGCGAACCCGATCATTTCACCCAATTGGCCAATATGATGCTGCCGAAAATCCAGCATCGTCCCTTGCGAGTATGGTGCGCGGCTGCTTCCAGCGGTGAAGAACCTTACAGCCTGGCTATGGTACTCAATGAAAAATTGGGCCCAACCGGTTGGGAGTTAACGGCGAGCGATCTTTCCATGCGCGTACTGGAAACCGCTGAGCTGGGTCTTTATCGCATGCAGCGCCTTGAATTTATGCCGCCGGAATACCTGAAAAAATATTGCCGCCGGGGCGTAGGTCCTTATGAGGGCATGTTTATGGTGGATTCCGAGCTGCGCAAACGCGTTAACTTCGTGCAGCACAATCTGCTTGAAAGCGCGGCTAACCTTGGTCAATTTGACATTATTTTTGTCCGTAACGTCATGATCTACTTTGATGCCGATGTTAAAAACCAGGTACTACAAAACCTCTATTCCCAATTGCGTCCGGGCGGTTGGTTGGTGACCAGCCATTCCGAATCCCTGATTGGTTTGGATACACCGCTGAAATCCGTGCGCCCTTCAATCTATCGCCGCACCCAATCTTGATATTACTCACAACTCAATCCCAGGCGCTGAGTCTTTGGCATCATGAAGCCAGCCTCACCAACACCTGCACATTGTGGACATGGAGGCGAGTATGAATCGCGGGCTTGAACAGCAAGTGTCCGAGGCAGGCAAGTTGCACCCTGCGATTTTACGTAAGGGAGTGTTGGTTGTGGACGATAGCGATTTGCAACGATTGGTTTCCAGTGAAATCCTGCGCAGCATGGGCATTGAACGCATCTACGAAGCTGCCCACGGAGCAGATGCCATGGATTTGCTGCGCGTCGAAAAAATCGAGCCGGCGGTTATGCTGGTCGATTTGCATATGCCCGGAATGGATGGGATTGAGTTAATCCAGGAAGTCGCCAAATTTAATTCCCATATCGCAATTATTATCCTCAGTGGCGCCGACAGTGTGTTGCTCGATACCTTGGGCAGCATGGTGCGCGCCTGCAAAATGACCATGCTGGGTGCGTTATCCAAACCGCTCAACGGTAAAATCCTGTTCGAGAAACTGACGCGCTACCAGCCTGCTTTTTTACCGCCCATGCCGCCGCGCACCCGTATCAGGCCCTCTGCACTTGATATAAAACGCGCTATCCGCCTCAACCAGATCAAACCCTTTTACCAACCCAAGGTTTCGCTTAAACATGGCGAAGTGGTTGGCTTTGAAGCCCTGGCCCGCTGGTGCGATCCTTTGAAAGCCATTATTCCGCCGAGTGAATTTATTGATGTTGCCACCGACCATGGCCTGCTCAAAGAATTAACCTTGAGCCTGCTGGACTCCATCTTGGCCGATATGAACGCCTGGAACAGCCTTGCGTTATTCCCCAGTATTTCGGTAAACATTGCCGTTTCGCTGCTGGAAGACCCCGGTTTTGCCAACCACATTATCCGCAGCGTTAAAAATGCCAATATCAATCCTGCAAAAATTCTCTTGGAAATCACAGAAAGTGCTTTAATGAAAGATCAGGCGGTTGCCTTGGGCACCATTGCGCGATTGAAATTAAACGGCTTTAGTTTTTCCATTGATGACTACGGCACCGGTTTTTCATCCATGCAACAGCTATCGCATATTGCGTTTAGCGAGTTGAAGATTGACCGTTCGTTTGTCTGTCGCGTGGCTGAGAGCGAACACCTGTGCAACATCGTGCAATCGGCGCTGGATATGGGGCAGCGGCTGGGCCTCACCACCGTGGCTGAAGGTGTTGAAACGCTTGAAGAGTTGCAGGTACTGCGCGATATGGGCTGCGATGAAATCCAGGGACATTTGTTTTCCAGCGCTATGCCCGCTTGCGATGTACTACCCTGGTTAAACGATAAGAAGGCGCATATCGCCACCCTGTGTCGGGGGCAGCCTTAACCTAATAGCCTACTAATCCGGTAACTTCATGAAGTTAGGGAAATATACATCCGTCTTACTCGCCATCAGCGTCAGCCTGATCCTGGTTGCCATGACAACCGTTTCCATGCGATTTATCTACGCCTACGACCGCGCCAACGTTTCTCACCATCTGCTCACTCGCTTGCAAGCCACCAGTGGCCTTGTTGAACTCTGGCAACATAATTACCTCTCCGGCGTGCAGGCGCTTGCGGAAGACCCCAGCCTGGTCAAACTCGTTGATGACCGGATCAACAATAAAATCAGCTCCGCCGACGCCAGCGCCACCATGGATCAATGGCTGCGCCCGATTTACCTTGGCCGCGGCTACGATGGCCATTCCATTATCGACCCGGAGTTTTTAATTATTTTATCCAGCAGCCCGGCTTATACCGGCAAATCGGTTGTATCGCCCGCATCCAGGCAAGCAATCGCCAAGGCCATGACTGATGGCACTATGATTAGCCTGCCGGTGGAATCGCGCTATCAATTCAGTGTGGCCAATAAGATTGCCGAACCCGGAACCCTGTTCCAGCTGGGTTGCGCACGGATTAATAAAAAAGGTGAGCTGCTGGCCGTGCTTTGTTTGCGCCAGGACCCCTACAGAAATTTCTTCGCAATGTTAAACACCGGCTTTTCGGGCACCTCTGGCGAAGTTTATGCGGTCAATCGCAATGGTGACATTATTTCCCCTACCCGATTTGGCCAGGCGTTGGTACACAACAAAACCACCACGACCGAGCCACCGTCCTACATTAAGGGCTTGCAGGCACGTGTGCCGAGCAAAACCAAAAATGGCGTGCTGGTGACCAACCCTAAAACCAGCCCAATCACCAAAGCCGTTAGCCTTGCGATGCAGCGGGGTGATAGCGATTTTGTGGATGGCTATGAAGACTACCGTGGCGAAAAAGTCGTTGGCGCAGTGAAATGGTTATCCGATATGGATATGGGCATAGTGGTCGAGCAGGATGCCGCCGAGGTTTACGCCCCCTTCCGCATCTTCCGCAACGCCATCATAGGGTTTACAACCCTGGCCATCCTGCTGATCAATATCCTGATCATTGTGATGGCTCGCGGGCGCCGATCGCTGGCCGAGCGCGAACAAAGTATGCGCGCCTTCCTGGATAACTTTCCCGGCCTGGCCCACATGCGCGACATTGAAGGCCGGTTTTTGGTAGCCAATAAACAACTTGAGGCATTTTTGAATGTCCCCAGGAATAAAATTATCGGGGGCACATCTGCCAATATATTTCGCACACCGCAAAAATATACCCGGCAGATGGATATCGATCATGAAGAGGTGATTCGCACCCGTCGCGTCAGGGAAACTATCCAGGAGCTGACCGGTTATAGCTATAACAACATGCAATGGATGAAGACCATCCGCTTCCCGATTTTTGACCCGGATACCCATGAGATTTACGCCGTAGGCACCATTCTTATGGATATCACCGAGCAAACCCGCAACGCCCAGGAATTGGACTCCATTCGCATCAACCTGGAAAACATGGTCACCGAGCGCACCGTGCAATTTGAAACGGCCAAGCTTGAAGCCGAACAGGCGGCGCGCGCGAAATCTGATTTCCTCGCCAATATGAGCCACGAAATACGCACGCCAATGAACGCCATTATCGGCTTATCCCATCTGGCCACACTTGTGTCTGACGACCCCAAATTGCGCAGCTACCTCGAGCGAATCCACCAATCCAGCACTCACCTGCTCTCCATCATCAACGACATTTTAGACTTCTCCAAAATCGAAGCCGGCAAAATGACCATTGATAATGTCGACTTTTCACTCGAGGAAATGCTGGACAATGTGCTGGGGCTGCTGTGGGACAAAGCCGATACCAAAGGACTTGAACTCCTGCTGCACATAGACCCGGAATTGCCGGATAACCTCAAAGGCGATGCCCTGCGCATAGGGCAGATTTTGATTAACTTCACCAGCAATGCCGTGAAATTTACCGAAACCGGCAACGTCCTGGTGCGCGCAAACAAAGTCAGTGAAACCGCCAGGAACGTGCGTGTGCGCTTTGAAGTACAGGACACAGGGATAGGCATCCCAAGCGCAAACTTTAGCCAGCTGTTTAAACCTTTCCACCAGTTGGACACCTCATCTACACGCCGTTTTGAAGGCACCGGCCTTGGACTCACCATCTCCAAAAACCTGATTGAACTTATGGGGGGCGAACTGGACTTCAACAGTGAACCCGGTGTGGGCAGCACATTCTCCATGGAACTGACCCTCGCCAAAAGCGCGGCACAAGAAACGCCCAAATTGCCTAACAGTGTGCAGGGAAAACGTGTCCTGGTGGTGGACGACAATCCAAAAGCGCGCGAAATCCTGATCAATATGCTCCGTGCCCTGACACTCGATGTCACTGGTGTGGACTCAACCGCAGCAGCATTGGCAAAAATCAGCCCAGCCGATCAGCAAACCACTCCGTTCGATATTATTTTCCTCGACTGGAAAATGCCCGGGTTATCTGGCCTGGAGGCTGCGGAAAAAATCCACGCCTTGCCAAACACCGAAAGCACTAAATTTGTGTTGCTCTGCGCGCACAATAAACACGATATAGGCCCCAATGCCGAAAACCTGTTTGCGGCCATCATCAGCAAACCTGTACTGTCCTCAGTACTCCACGACACCCTGGCGAAGCTCTTCAAAAGCAATCACACACGCCCGTCCTACGGGGTACAACTCGATCTGAGCGCCTACCAGAAGCTCGCGGGCAGCCGTGTGTTGCTCGTCGATGACAACGAAATCAACCAGGATGTCGTAAAAGAGCTGCTCAATTTGATCAAGGTAGAAATCACCACCGCCGCCAACGGACAACAAGCACTGGAGCTACTGGAGCAAGGGTGTTTCGATATGGTGTTGATGGATGTACAAATGCCAATCATGGATGGCATGGAAGCCACCCGCCGCCTTCGCTCGCAAGAGCGCTTTGACCAGCTCCCCATTATCGCCATGACCGCTGGAGCACTAGCGGGCGACCGCGAGCGCTGCCTGAGTGTAGGCATGAACGATTACATTTCCAAACCCATTTACCCGGAAATTCTTTATCGCATTCTGTTGCGCTGGTACACGCCGCGCGCGCCCGTCGCCAAAGCTGCAGAAACGGTTACCAATGATGCGAAAGCCGCCAATACAACCCGGGTGATCTCACGGTTATATCGCGTGTCAGGATTGGATGTCGACCAAGCATTAGAACGCCTGCTCAACAACGAAACACTCTACTTAAAATTAATTGCCCGTTTCATCCAGGAGCGCAGCGATATCGTAGATGTTATCGAAACCGCCATCACCGCCAAAAACCTGAACGAAGCCAGCAGCCAGGCGCACTCGTTCAAATCCCTCGCAGGAACGATTGGTGCTGTAGAGCTGCAAGCACTCGCCCTGCAAATTGAATTGGAACTGCTGCAAGAAAAAGATCCGCAATACTTACTGAAAAGTTTGCGCGTCAGCATGGATGAGCTGCTGATGGAGTTGCGGGACAGTTTGAGTTTGTAGAAGCTTATATTTATAAGATTGCGTTGTGCTTACAACGCAAATCTTTATTCACGGCTATTTTTCTTCCAACGTTTGGACTAGCTTCGATGTAGAGTTTTCAAAAGAACCAAGACCAAGCCTTGTTCTCTCTGCCTGAAGCTTTTCATATAGCTCATCAGCTAACCGATTGACTTGCTGTTCTTCGCCAGAGGTCAATCTTGAATCACCAAAATAACGCTCATAAATTTTGTGAGACTCTGCTGTACCAATTCCAGCTATCTGAGAATCTCCACGCATTTCAGCAACCTTATAAACGGCGAGCTGCTCTAATAATTTAGGTTTTCCATATACAACATCCCCTTTAAATTCAGGACTTGGCTCCGCCAATAAAGCTAATTGATCAAGCGCAGGTGTCGAACCAACTGCAGCGGCCTGCCAATAATATTTTTGGGCTAACGAAAAATTATGATCTGTCATTGCTTTTTTAGCCAAAATATTAATGGCAATAACGTCATTATTCTTCGCTAAATCCTTAATAATATTGTCGTCATAAAAACCATAATTATCCTTTTCCTCCTGACTCGTATAACCCATGGTTTTGAGCCACTCACCATGTTCAGCAATATCAGCTTGTGTCAATGAAGCCTCTTTTTTTGAGCCACTATTCATGACCGTAGATGCCGATGAGCTTACGAATTGAGGTTGAATTTGTTGTGTAGAAGTCACAGAGGCTGCCTTCTCATCACCACTTAATTTAATCAATGGTTCAGCATGGCGACCAGAAAACCAATATGTGCAGACTCCCATCAAAATTAACAACCCGACTAATCGCCCCAAAAAATCCAGCGAAGAAGATTTTGATTGAGTTTGCATATATTTCCTATACCAATTTATCAATCCTGATACGTCCAATTACCATTTTTATCTGTCACTAACCAAAGTTGCGTGTACCAGTAAAAACGACCGCGTTCGTTACTCGCCACAGTGCAATTAAATTTTGTACGGCCTGTTGGAAAATCCTGTTTGGATTGAACCCATAATTTCCCATCAATAATCTGGGTATTAATTTCACCTTCATTGGATGAAAAGCAGTGAATTTTATTGAGCAGGTTTTCATCTGTGAGAGTCAGCACCAGAAACGGTTTATCGCCGGCTTTCACGATCATGTCATCCAGCTTGTGCTGTTTGTCTGCATAGAACTCAACGCTTTTAACCGGCATGGGCAATGTGTTTATCTTCTCAACAAAATCATTCAGCTCGGTGAAACTGCCACCAAACGGAAAGCGCGGCAATGTTTGCATATCTGTTGTGCTATTGAGCACACCCGCTTGTTGTGTGAACGCAAGGTAGCCGGATTTTTTCAATAACCTTTTGAGTTCAGCATTATATTCACCAAAAGGATAAGCAAATATTTTTGGCGCAAAACCAATTTCCTGTTCCAATTTAGTTTGTGCATTTGAAATTTCGCCAGCAATACGTTCACGCCATTGGCTAAGACTTTCATCTTTATTCAAACGCACAATGTGATTGTGTTTGGTCGTGTGATTGGCAATAGTCACGCTGTGTTTTGACATCTCGCGCAGCTGATCCCAGGTAACAAATAATTTACCGGAATTCACTGCATCGGTATTCACAAAAAACGTAAACGGCCAACCGCGTTTTTTCAGGATCGGATAAGCAGAGCTATAAACATCTGCATAAGAGTCATCAAAGGTGATAGCAATTGTTTTATCTGGCAGTGCATCACCTTTAAGTAATTTTTCGGTGAGTTCAGTTAAAGGAACAATGTTAAAATTATTTTTTTCCAGATAATCCATCTGCGCGATAAAATGCGCGGGACTAATACTGGTAGATGCCGGCATGTTATTACTAACGTGATGATAAATTAAAACCGTAGCAGCCTGGGTGAAGGTAGATACACACAAAAATGCGGCACATACAAAAATATACCAGCAATTAAAAAAACATTTTTTAATGAATGAATAAACAGGCATTTCAGTTAGAGTTTATCAAACCATATATGGATTAATATCAATCATCCAGGTTTACAAAACGCAATCCAACGCCGGATGGCTCAACCCGTACCACTTCCATTTCTAAAATAGGTGCGTCATCCATTAAACCCTGCACTTGCCCCGTTACATGTGAACCAACTGGCGGCACCTGATCTGGTTCAAGTACTACGAATACACCACCATCAGAAATATCCCGGGTTTTTACGATGATTTCTCCCATTTCCTGATGGGTGATTTTGATGCGGCAAGCTAATTGGGTACGGATATGGCGACGCTTATCTTTTGAGCTCATGGCGGTTCCCTTGTTATTTATTGTTAATTAATTTTAAAACCCGGCATCACAATAAGAAGGAAATCGTCATCCCCGCGGGGGATACAGCGGCTGGCGTTCCAGCGGCTGGCACTCCAGTGTCATTCTAAATATCAACGTCACTGGACTCTCTGCGGGGATGACGATTCCCTTTATAAAGTTGGTTTTATTTGTCAGTCACTTCTACCGCATCTACCTTTTGGAAACCACGCGGCAGTTTATTACCACGGCGACCACGCTCACCTTTGTAATGCTCAAGGTCAGACATTTTTAAAGTGATATGACGCTTGCCAGAATAAAGTGTGAGCATTTGGTTTGGATTAATTACCTTCACCGACATCACAAACTCTTCATGGGTTTGTGCACGGGCCGAAGGAATATTCATAATCTTATTGCCTTTACCGCGCGCCAATTCCGGTAATTCGGTAACCGGAAATACCAACAAGCGGCCATCGTTACTCACTGCAGCCAAAAGCGCTTGCTCAGGATTATTCACAAATTGCGGTGGCAATACTTTTGCATTTTCGGGCAAGGTCAGCAGTGTTTTACCGGCTTTATTTTTACTCGCCAAATCTTCCAGTTTTGCCACAAAACCATAGCCGGCATCAGATGCTAACAACACGCGCTGATCATCCGCCCCCATCAACGCACCTTCAAAGGTTGCACCGCTTGGCGGAGAAATTTTTCCAGTGAGTGGTTCACCCTGGCCACGGGCCGACGGCAAATTGTGCGCAGGCAATGAATAACTGCGGCCAGTTGAATCAAGCAAAATCACTTGCTGGTTACTCTTGCCATGCACGGCAAATTTCAAACTGTCGCCGGCTTTATAACTTAAACCAGCGGCATCAATATCATGACCTTTGGCCGCGCGAATCCAACCCTTGTCAGAAATGACTACGGTTACCGGATCAACACTTAACAATTCAGTTTCGCTCAGCGCTTGCGCTTCAGCACGGGCAACAATCGGAGAGCGACGGTCATCACCAAATTGTTCAGCAACTTGCACCAACTCTTTGCGCACAAGATTTTTTAATTTCACCGCAGATTCGAGAATTTTTTGCAAACCATCGCGCTCTTTTTCCAACGCGCTTTGCTCTTCGCGGATTTTCATTTCTTCCAAACGGGCCAACTGGCGCAATTTGGTTTCAAGAATATATTCCGCTTGCATCTCAACTAAATTGAAACGCTCCATCAACACCGGCTTGGGATTGTCTTCTTCGCGGATGATACGAATCACTTCATCCACATTTAAGAACACAATCATTAACGCCGCCAAACGCAGCAAACGCTCTTCTACTTTTTCCAGACGATATTGCAAACGGCGACGTGTAGTAACTGTGCGGAAGCTCAACCACTCACTCAAAATTTTATTCAGCGGTTTTACTGCAGGTTTACCATCAATACCAATCATGTTCATGTTGACACGATAGGTGCGTTCTAGCTCTGTCGTCGCAAATAAATGCTGCATAACCTGTTCAAGGTCAACGCGATTTGAGCGCGGAATAATAACCAGGCGCGTTGGGTTTTCATGGTCAGATTCATCGCGCAAGTCGGCAACCATTGGCAATTTTTTCGCCTGCATTTGCGCGGCGATTTGCTCAAGGATTTTTGCACCACTTACCTGATGAGGTAATGCGGTAATAACGATATCGCCCGAGTCTTCATCTTTTTGCCAAACCGCTCGCATGCGCACACTGCCGCGTCCGGTTTCGTACATTTTTATAAGATCTTCGCGCGGGGAAATAATTTCCGCATCCGTTGGCATATCAGGGCCAAGGATGTGCTGGCATAAATCCGTTACGCTGGCTTGCGGGTTATCAATTAAATGCACGAGTGCATTTACCACTTCGCGCAAATTGTGCGGTGGAATATCCGTCGCCATACCTACCGCAATACCTGTGGTGCCGTTTAACAAAACGTTAGGGACGCGTGCCGGCAATACCGCAGGTTCTTCCAAAGTCCCATCAAAGTTAGGTTGCCAATCAACGGTGCCTTGACCTAACTCTTCTAATAAAACTTCGCTGTATTTGGTGAGGCGCGATTCGGTATAACGCATGGCCGCGAAAGATTTTGGATCATCTGGCGAACCCCAGTTGCCCTGGCCATCAACCAATGTGTAGCGATAGGAAAATGGCTGCGCCATTAACACCATGGCTTCATAGGAAGCCGAATCACCATGCGGGTGGAATTTACCAATAACATCGCCCACGGTACGGGCAGATTTTTTATATTTCGCACTGGCCTTTAAACCCAACTCGCTCATGGCATACACAATGCGGCGCTGTACCGGTTTTAAACCGTCGCCAATATGCGGCAAGGCGCGATCCAAAATTACATACATGGAGTAATCAAGATAGGCTTTTTCACTGAATTCTTTTAAGGCGATGCGCTCATCGGCATCGGGGAGGGTTGTTAACTCGCTCATTCAATATCCTGCTAAAAACTTTAAGGGAGTGATCGCATAAGGATCGCTGCAAGCGCTTATTGTTGCTTATGGATGTTCGTTTTCTTTATGTCCGCCCAGGGGCAAAACACCTTTTTTATCCACGTGCATGGATGGTAACCAGGCGCTGAAATCGATAACAGCTGAAAAATTATAATTTACTTTATTGCCAACGCCATTGTTACTGAAATGTTCCAGCAGGCGCATAATGGAAATAATATCCGCAGACATTTCCAATGTAACCGGTGTCTCCTGCATGGATTTAAGGACAGGGACCTGGTCGGTGGCACCTGAAAGCAATTTTATACTTTCAATACCCATATTGTAATTAATGCTACGTACGCTCAAATCCTGGCGATTAGGGTTTAAAATAGTCAGGTCAACGGCAATTTGTCGCTGCAAAATACCTTGTGCAGGCAATATGCGCAAACCAGCCAACTTTACATCGGGATGTTTAAGGGTTGGATTCATGGCCGCACAAGCGCTAACCAATAAGATCGAAAAGCATAAACACACTAGCTTTATGGTTTTGTTCATGGAATATCCCAAAGGATTGTAAGATAAAAATGTGACCCAAAGCTCTCGCTCTGAAGCCTTCCTTGTGGTGTAATCCGCGCCCTGATGTGATGCACGGATGCCAGTTAATGCAATGGGTTGCCAGATTAGATGAATTTACTATGCCGTATCCCAAACTAAAACCAGACGACATACTCGGCAGCAGGGAGATTTGCTTCACGAATCGCAAAGACTCCATTCATCCGCAGTTGATGCGTTTGTGCATGGATTTTGATTTGGTCGTACTGCAAATACAGCGCCGGGCATTTAGCCATATTTCCAAGCGCCTGCTCGCTACCGGCAATGCATTTGTGATTACCAATCGCGATTATCGCACCACCGGCCTGATCTTCTCGCCCTGGTGCGACACCATGCTTGAACTCGAAATCTTCGCCAAGAAAAATCATGTTGATATCCTTCACGACCACCTGTTCGGCGACGATATCAACGAAACCAACTGGCGCTAGTCGTCCAATTCCTGATCAAACTCTTCCAGTAAATCCAGCGGTTCTATCTCGACGCCTTCCAGTTCTTCATCCCAATTAATGCCTGCCAGAATGACATCTTCATGCATACCGGTAAGCCAATCCTCCAGGAATTCCTCCAATTCGATAGCGACAGGCTCGTAGTCTTTCCAATCTTCCACGCAGTGCGCGCGGGCAAACTCTTCCTGCGACCAGAATGGCATAACATCCGTATTTTCGTATTTCTCGGAACCGCACAGCGCCCATCCTTCCGGCCCTTGCAAGCTCCACACGCAACCATTCTCAATAGCTTCAACAATAAAACGGTCGAAGTTTTCGGAGTCGTTATCACTCAATGGCTCAATCATGGGTGTCTCCCGAAGGGTTTATAGAGAAGATTAAAAAGGTCTGAAAATAAATAAACACCGGAGATTAAAACATAAGTTGCATGCCATGGGTTTTAAGCCAGGCACGACGGTTCTTGTAATCCGGGCATAAACTCGCAACCACTGCCCAAAACGCAGCACTGTGATTGTGATGCAATAAGTGGCTAACTTCGTGGGCGACAAGATAATCGACTATAGGCTCAGGGGCCAGCAGAATTTGCCAGTTGTATTGGATAGCACCTTGCGCCGTACAGTGTCCCCATTTTGAACGAGTCGCCTTGATTGTGACTCCCGCATAACGGGTTCCCAGACGCGCAACAGCGGCATCGGTTTTGGCTTTCAACAATGCCAGGGCCTGCTCCTGAAACCATTCGCACACCAGGCGTCGGGTTTGTTCTTCATCCGGCAGCCTGCTGCGCGAACCCAGTATCACCAGCAACTGCGAACCGTAACGCACAACATCCGCTTTGGATTGCTTGTGAACCACCAAGGTCAACTGCTCGCCGAGATAAGGCAGGCTACTGCCATTTGCAAAACTGTAAATCGGCAATGCCGAAAGTTGCTGCTCTTGCTGTGCTAATTTTTGCTGCACCCAAACCGATTTTTCACGCACAAATTTTTCGATATCTGCCTTGGCCACAAAATAAGGTGCTCGCACAACGACTTGTGCCTTTGCAATTTCAATGCTGATACTGCGCCTGCGCGACGAGCGCACTAATTCAAACGCAAAAGGCACAGCCGCAACCGGCTTTTTTAAAAAAGATAAAGACATAATGCATCGACAGGAAAAAGTTCACGGGCATTATGCCTGTAGAAAACATGAAGGGCTACTGCATAGAAACCGGATAATATTTATAACCGCACGAAGGCGAATCCAGGTCACAAATCTCCAACATCAAATACAAAGTTTGCGGAACACGATTCATTAAACTGGCAATATCGGTTGGATGCCGCGCATTATTGCAGGACAAATAAAAATCAGATGTGTATTCACAAATTACATTACCACCTTGATCGCAACCTCGGCCAGCGCCGCAAATATCTGAATAAATTAACAGCGAATTTGATATTGCAGATGTCGAACCTATACGAATATTGACTCGATAATCCTCAAGGCTGTTTGCCCGCCAGAAAACATCAAATAAACCGTTATCGATATAGGGATCTATTGCCAGTGCTTTGGAAGAATAGCCGGTATCCACACCATAACTATCGACAATATCAAAGCCAACCAATGTGGGCGCGGGATTATAAAAATTATCAGCAGGTTCACCGCCACATGCGCTTAAGATCATACAGAACAGCATTATCAATACATTATTTTCACCGCAAACCTCCCTAGTGATTTACGGTTTTATGCTAATTTTTTGCAAGTGAATTGAAACTGAATAATGTTAAAGGCGATATTAAGCCTATAAATAAATCCAAAAAAAAGCCCCCACTCATCCGCTGAGCAGGGGCCATAAAGCCTGTATTCAAATTCATCCATTACTATTAAATCACACACTAGTTAATTTCAAACATACTGACCAATCATCAACGAAAATAGCTTACCTCCTTGCACTCCTTGTGACACTAACCAGTATTACCGATTAATGACGCCATTTAGCCAAAGGTGACAGATTGACACTGCCATCTTCTTCTAAAATTGCAAGCTTGGATTTCTCAGAGTTTTTTACTACCACCATAGGGGGAACGAATAATGGACGACGGATAAATGCCAACTCCCACCCAAAATTCTCAAGACTATTCAATGCGATACGTTGCACTTCGTTAAGGTAATAATAAATATCAACGGGAAGCGCACTGCGGGAACCGCGCAACTCTTCTTTGGAGGACGGTACAGCTTCATCAAAAATTGCGTCAAAATCAGCATTGAAATTTCGGATAGAATCCAACATAACATCTCCTATGAACAACCAGAAATAATGCACCAAAAGGCTTTTAAACATTGTGTTATTGTGGGTAGTTTTGCGCCTGCGCCGAAGATTGTCAAAAACCGAGTTGGAATATGAATTCTTTCTGAAAGAGCGCAAAATAATATCTCGGTATAAAAGCTCGCTATCAATAACAACGCGAACTAAAACAAAGCAAAATGAAGCGACAGCTGATTTTTATGTTATATTCCGCTGAACTTGCTATTAAAATTATTTTTCATACAACCCAATAAATGCACAACATAAGTGCTTCTACATTAGCAATGTTAGACCGGCAATGTTTTCGCTCAATAAAATCAAACCAGATAAAAGAGCAAACATCATGACAAAGAAATATTTATTAGCGGTATGTTTTTTAACACTTGGCCTGATCCAACCGGCCATAGCCCACAAAACCGACGGGACAGCCACCCAGCAAATCGAAGCGCAGGTTGAACAATTACGTATCGCAATGATTAATGCAGATGCGAAAAAACTCAAAGAGCTTACCGCGCCTGAACTTAATTACGGCCACTCGGGCGGGCACGTTGAAAATCAAGCAGAATTTATAGAAAAAATTGTCAGTGGAAAATCAGATTTTGTCACCATTGAATTGCAAAACCAAACCATTCAAATTGTGAAAGATATCGCCATAGTACGGCACACATTGGTTGCAACCACGAACGATAGCGGCAAACCTGGGGAAGTAAATATTGGCATCATGTTAATCTGGCAAAAACAACATGGTGTTTGGAAGCTGCTTGCACGGCAAGCGTTTAAAGGTCATTAATTTTTGAGTTCAGGTGTTTTATGAAACTTTATGGTAGCTACACATCGCCATTTGTGCGTCACTGCCGAATCGCTTTATTGGAAACAAATTGCGCTTGCGATTTTATTGAAACAGATCAAGCAAGCAGCGCAATACAATCCCCCACAAAACGAGTTCCTTTCCTGGAGGATGGTGATATTTTTTTAACAGACTCAACGTCAATCCTGAAACACCTGCGCGAGAAAGCTGGCCAACCCTATTTGGCCAGCACAATCGAACTCAATCAATTCTGCATGATCAATGCAGCGCTGGACTCAACAACAAATTTATTTTTCCTTGAGCGCGATGGAGTGGATTTGGCTGCCTATGAATATACTCGTCGCCAGGCGGCACGGATTGACTCAAGCCTTGCAGAATTAAACCAATTGAATTTGCCGACACATGCGCCTTATAACGATGTGCATTTACGTTTAGCCTGTTACCTGGCCTGGGGATTATTTCGTAAACGTATCAACATAGATATCCATGAAAACTTGCAAACATTTTTAACCGGTATCAATCAATATCAACCTTTTGCAGAAACCGCACCACCAACCTGAGCCAGATAAAAATAAACCCGCTTATTAGCTAATGCCAGTCAGTTAAGCTGACTGGCATTTTTGTTTTTGGATCGTGCTACTTTTTTGAGCGGATTACAGCGAGCTTTTTATTGGGAGTTGTGTATGCAGATCCGTAGGATGGGTGGAGCCTAAGCGATACCCATCAACATTTTAAAGGTATTGATGGGTATCGCTTAGGCTCCACCCATCCTACATTCTACTTCTTGCTCAGTTTGCAGGCCTTTTTCTATGGGGCAGTTAAATAGCAATACTGCTTAACTGACTGGTATTACGCTTATTAGCGGGTTTATTTTTTTGCAGGAATTATCAGGAACCATAAATAATTTTTGGTCGCCGCAACTGTTTAATCCCCAGCCAAAATGCCAATATTGTCATTATGATCCCAACCAACCAAAATTTCCAGAATGCAAATGCAGCGATTGTTCCACCCAAAAGAATTTCCTTAATGATCACAGCCTGCCCTAGTACCGGCACCCATAGCCACCAGTCATAAAACACACCAGGATTAAACATGGTATAAAAATTTAGCAACATGGGGACAAATACCAAACCCGCAATTAACGACTGCGCATCCTTAAAAGATTTGGCAAAAATGGACAAGCTTAACTGCAACGCAACCGCAAAAAATACGATGGGAATAAGAACCCAAAAAACATTGATCAAATCAATGTAATTAATATCCACGCGCAAGCCCAACTGATTAAAAGGTAAAAAACGAAACGCTACTGCCAGCAGCAAGAGCTGCATAATCAAAATACACAAAGTGAGCGTTACCGATGTCAACCACTTACCCAAATACAACGAAAAAGTTGGTGCGGGTGTAATCAATAGCGATTCCAGCGAACGTCGCTCCCGCTCGCCGGCTGTCATATCCGCCGAAAAACCGACACTTCCAATAAATGCAGCCATTAGCAACGTTAAGGGAACACTTGCCAATAAATACACACTCATCTTCTGTTCGTCAGCAATATTATCTTCACGTAATGTCACTGGATTACCAACATCCGGTGCAATGCCGCGAGCCATTAAATTAATAGCACCCACACGTGAATTCCAGACATACAATTGCGAACGCACAAAACCAATACTGGATGACAGTTTTTGATTTGCTCCGTCGTAAACCAGCCATATTGGCGCGGATTCACCTTTGGCTCGCTTTTGTTTTGCCTCGTCAGGAATAATTAGCGCAAAATCAATTTTCTTTTCTTTTATTTGTTGGTAAGCATCCTTATCTATCGCTTTTATGACAGCGCCCTCTTCACGCAACCATGCAACCAGTTCAGGCAAGTTCTGTTCGCCCTCGACATACACTGGAATAGAATTTACACCCGCCACTTTTTTATCATTTGCCATATTGACCGCAAAGAAAACGACACCAACAAAAATGGCAACAAAATATAAGGGCGGCAAAAATGCCATGCGCAATGTTCGCTTATCACGTAAGGCATCACGTAACTCTTTACGATAAACAGCCATGGCAAACCTGAACGTATTTTTATTAAACATGGGATTCACCGTCCACCAACTGCGATAATTTAATAAAAGCATCTTCCAATGAGTTTGTTTCAGATAGCTCCATGATATTGGCGACAGTTCCATCCGCCACAATTTGTCCACCGGCAATAATTAATATGCGGTCACACAAACCACCGACTTCATGCATCAAATGGCTTGAAAATAAAATACAACGCCCTTCGTCGCGTAACCTGAGCAACATATTGCGCACCGCTCGCGTTGTAATAACATCCAAACCATTCGTTGGCTCATCCAATAAAATATGCTGCGGACGATGGACAATCGCACGCGCCAAAGCTGTTTTCATCCGCTCTCCAAGAGAAAATCCATCTGCACGGCGCTCGGCAATATTCTCCATTTTCAATAGCGAAATAAGTTCGCGTGAGCGTTCAGACAATTCAGTTGGACCAAGTCCTTGCAGTTCACCAAAATAGTGAATATTTTCCCTGGCTGTTAAACGCTTATACAAACCCGTGTCATCGGGTAACACACCCAATCTATGGCGCGCAGCATCCGGATTTTTCTGTACATCAATATCGTCAATAAAAACGCTACCTGTCGTTGGAGCCTGCAGGCCGTAAATCAATCGTAACAAAGTAGATTTACCGGCACCATTTACTCCCAACAAACCGGTGATTTCGCCATCACGTATGTTTAATGAAATATTTTTTAAAGCTTCCACCACACCGGTTTTATTATTACCAAAACTTTTACTGACATGCTCAATACGAATCATGGTCTATTCCTTTTTCTCAATAATAGTTTGATCATTAGTATCCTTGATTGATGAAACAGGAAGATGAATGGCTAACGGCTGGATATTTTGCGCACATTGAGCATCCAAATCTTTCGTGTTGCCTTTGGCAATAAATGCAGCAATTAATTGTGCAATACAGCCCTCTTGTGAAATGATGTGATGTCCACCCGGCGCAATAATATGAATGGCATTCGTTAATTCTTTTTTCACAAGCTCCGCCCAACGCGGAGGTGTGACTGGATCAACAGAGCCAGACAACATAAGTACGGGCAAATCGCTTTTTATCGGCTTCCAATAATCAGGCGGCAATTGCGCGTGCGGCCATTGTGAACAAACCTCTGTATATTTTTGCACCGACAATGAATTTAAAAAGACATTGGACTCAGCCGCATTCTTATCTTTATATAAAGGGTAATCTTCGTTACAAACAACCGAATAATGCATGCCATAACTGATACCCGCCATATCACTTTTTGCCCTTGCCAAATAAATCAGGGATGCAAAAAGCTCATAATTACCAGCTTCCGCCTCACTGATAACTCGCGGTAAAAGTGATGATAAATCACGGCTATAAAGTGCAAGACGAACAACACTGGAAAAATCCTGCGCGCTTAGGTTCACCGTAATTTTTTCTTGTGTGCGCGGATGAAGAATTTTTATCGCTTCTGGCTTAGCCAATAATTGTGTTGATACTTTTTGCGCTTTTAGAACAATATCACCATAAGAAGCAACACATGCTGGTGTTTGTGCGCATTGCGTATTAATAGCCTGTAATGCAGCAAGCCCATCAGATTCCATTGACCAAGGTAGCGCTATGGCAACCGGTGCAACCCCATCCAGCACACTCGCACGAGTATGCGTGGGATAACGGCGCATATACTCAAGCACAACTCGAGAACCATAAGAGCCGCCCCATAAATTAATTTTTTTATAACCTAAAGCTGCACGCACAGCATCCAAATCTGCAACCGCATAATTTGTTGTGTAATAGGCCGCGTGATCTTTTACTTTAGCAATACATTCCACCAAAGCCTGTTTGGCAAAAGCTTCTTGTTGCGGTTCCGATAATTGTTTACTGGCCTCCGTTTCAAATTCGCAATCCAGTGGATTGGATTTTCCGGTACCGCGCTGATCAACAAATACGATGTCACGATTTTTACGCACGTCATTAAAAATAGAATGTATTGATTCTGCTACGACAACTGCCGATTGCCCTGGGCCACCAGCAATAATAAATAATGGATCTTTTTCTGGTACAGGATTAACAGCAGGCAGCAATAAAACATTAAGGGAAATTTTTGCTCCATCCGGCTCTTGCGGATTCTCTGGAACATCATAATGTCCACATTGCGAATTTTGCTCAACCGGGGCCTTGCCTGTTTTGGAAAAATCAGGACAGCGACTCAACCAGCCCGCACTTTTTTCCTGGCTGAGTTGATGGGTACGATCGCAACCAACGAGCCCGATTAACATAAAGGCACAACAGATAGCGGCATAACATGCACGCATATAAATCTCCATCTTGTTCGTTATTTTTAAACTTTTTATTTTCACTAACATTTGCTAATTATTCATATCACTTAACAATTTTTTTAATTCCTTAATAAGCACATCATCAGAGATTTCCAGCTGCCTGGCCGCTACAACCAAACTATCTAATTGCGGACGCAAATGCGCCAAACGTGATTCTTTGGTTTTTGCCAGGGGATTTTCTGCAGCAACTTGCATGGGTTTGCCACGTTGGCGCACCAGCAATCCTTCTATTTCGAGCATTGAATAAGCTTTGGAAATAGTCATAGGATTTACCGCATGTTCAACGGCTAACTCACGCACTGAAGGTAAATCATCACCAGCCTTTAGTTGGCCCCCGACAATCATTCGACGCACCTGCTCAACCAGCTGGCGATAAATAGGAATTCCAGATTGCGGATTTAAAATAAACACTATTGGGCTCTCACCGATAAATTACCCACAAGAAAATTCTTTTTGGCATGACGTCGAGCCAACATAAGGAGCCCAATAAGAATTACCGCCATCAATGCATACCATTCAGTTTCAACACGAAGAAATATGAAGGCAAACATAATCGCCATTTTAATAAATACAAAAATCAGGAAGAAGATTCTGGCACCGGGATAAATAAATCCCGCAAAATAATCAAGCACCATGACACATAATAAACTCAACAAAAATCCCATCACACCGTAACGAGCCAGTTCCGGATTTATTTGACACCAAATGACAAGCAACAAAGATGCAGGTATAAGTGCATACAATGCAAGCTTTAATAATAGATTTTCGGTGATATAAAATTGTTCCAACCGACTATTCCCACTTAAGAGCCATAACTTTGCTTGCGATTGAACCACTTTAATGCGTGGCTTACCGCCGCCCAGAAGAAGAAAAATCATCCATAAAGATAACTCGCGCATATTCCTCATGGCTACCACATAAAAAGTAGTAAAAAGTAAAGTAAAAATTGGCGAAAGGATAATTCGATTTAAATACCCGTCGCCTTCTCCCATTAATATGACGTGCTCTTTACAGTTTACTTTTGTTAATGCTTTTTTAAGGTTTTCCAGCTTTAGTCGCTCGACACAGTAGTCCACCACATTCGAAAAATTGTCAAACTTGAATTGCCGCTGGAGTTTTCCACGCGAGAGCCAAAATGCAAAATATCCCCATAAGGACACACTGAAAATCAGCAATGCCGGTTTTACTCCTATCCAAAAAATAAGAAAGATGCAACCTGTAGTTATCAAAGCTACCACTAGCAACGAAAAAAGCTGCAAGCAGTAAAACCAAAACATCCAAAAAAAACTTACGCTATAGATTGCAAACATAAGGAATTTTGCATTTACCAGGTTATCGGCATTTTTAGGATCAAAGAAACAGAGCGAGAACAACAAACACAAAAAAGCACTATTAAGGAATAATTCTTTACGAATTCCCACCAGATGCAACTGTGAGTTCATTAACAGCTGACTTCCCCTGTACCCCATCGACATAACCACTACCAATTGAAGCAAGCCAGGAACAGACAAAACGGCAGCCATTTTAGGTACAGATATATTTGCCAAATAGAACAGCGCAGCCAAACACCACATGCATACCAAGCTTACAAAAACAACTCGTAGCCAAAAAGCACCAACCCAAAGTACTTTAGCGAGAGACAAACTGCGATAGATTAAATGATTTTTACGCATGATTAATATTTCCCTAAAAATCAGTCCGCAGCCATTGTTTTAAACTCCTATGCCTGATGGTTCTAAATGACACTACCATCGCAAGAGTAATTACTATCGCAATAAAATCCCTTACTTCAAAAACGAAAGCTTTTTCGTATTTAACAACCAAATACACAACAGGAGGCAAGAAAAGCACAATACTTATAATCATTTTTGGGAAATTAATTTCACCTGGAAAGATCTTTTTGACCTCAAAAAAGTAGATGCTCGTATAAAAGTTCAATATCAACAACAAAGTAAAAATTGCAACACCAGAAAAGCAATATACAAAATAATTGAATCGGTTATTACATAACAAAAGTACAATAATGACGCCAACACTGATCAGCGCTATAGATACAATTCCACGCAGGCAATAACGCTCCAAAAACAGGAACAAATCTGTCCTGTTACCGTGGAATAGCAACCAGCATTTTTTGACATTTATCAGCATCCTTTGGCCAAGGAAATCCGCTCCTGTAATGACAAATGAGTAGGCTAAAGCAATCAAAACAGCAACAAATATACTTTCGGTAAAGTGCCCATCTTTTAAAGCGCCCGTTGCAAACGCTGAAAACAGTGACGCCATCAGGAAAATCAATACAAATCTTTTAAGCAATCCAATCAAACCATCGCCATATCCCAATAACAAAGAACCTATGGGGCTAATCACACGATTTGATGATAGGAAAAACCATTTCTCATAGGGTATTTCTTGAAGCTTCCTCGGATTAGATTCAATAAGAACTGATTTATGGCTTATTCGCTTGGGATGGAATGCAATCCACCAACGATAAAATGCAACCCATAAGAAGACGCTTGCCAGGACGGTAGTTATCGGATGTAACATCCCAAGATATGATGTATAAAATTTGGCTTGTGATGCAGCAATAAAGGGAGTGAGGCCAATAAATATAAAATTCTTATTTGCCAAATAAAGGGATAACCAAAAATAAAGAACTCCCCCTAAAAATATATCTCCCATAAACCTTAGTAAAAATTTTGTATCGCCCATATCACAAAGAATTGGGATAACCACTGAAAAGAACATACAAAATCCACAAACAATCACAAATAACTTTTCGCGGATACCAGGCATAAGACAAATTTGTTTGTTTGCCAATATGGATAACATACCCATAGGAAAGCTTATTACACCAACAAACAAGAAAAGAAATAATGCCAAGAAAACCACAGGTTCACTTATGAGTTTAAAAATAGGGAAAACCAAGCCGAGAATGCCAGACACAACAGCAAGAAAAGAAAAAATAACCAAGAGGCAGCCAAAAACTTTGAAGTTGAAAAATAAAACCCTTATAAGCTGCCAATATTGACTGGCAATCGAAAGGAAATTTACACCTTCATAATATTGTTTATGTTGAGCAATCACGTATTCATCTCCAGGAAAATATCTTCCAGCGATAAGTACTCAACTTGAACATTGGCATTGAATTTCCTGGCAATAATATCTTGCTGCTCTGGCGCCCAGTTTTTTAATGTCACCCAGGCTTGCTGGCCCTGCACGCGCTGTTTTATTACATCGTTTAAACCGAGGTTTGCAGGAAGGTTTTCAGCTGCATTAATAGTAATGCGTGCAATAGATTCCTTAAGCTCATCCAAACCACCTTGATAGCTCAACTCCCCGTTTTGCAACATCCACACCTGGTTGGCGACGCGCTCCATGTCAGACACTATGTGCGATGAAAAAATAATCGCACGATTTTCGTCAGCGGCTATATCAACCAATTGCTGCAAAAATTGACGGCGCGCCACCGGATCGAGACTTGCTACCGGTTCATCCAAAATCAATAATTCCGGCTCATGGGCTATCGCCAGTAGAATAGATAATTTTTGACGCTGCCCCACTGACATTTTACGCGCAGCTATATCCATTGGAATCAACCATTCAGCAACCAAACGATCAACCAGTTCCTGATTCCAGTTTTTGCGAAACGCTTTAAACAACTCCAGATGTTCACGACCGTTAAACCCAATCAGCAATTCATCTTGCTGGGGAACAAACCCGATACGCTGTTTTATATCGCCGTTAAGTTCCGTTGCATTTTCCCCCCAAATTTTAACGCTACCAAACGAGGGAAAACTGAAACCGAGTAAAGTTTCCAGCAAAGTAGTTTTACCTGCGCCATTTTTACCCAGTAGCGCAACAACATCCCCCGCTTTAACTTGTGCGGTGATACTTTTGATAATAGTGACCTGATCAATTTTCCGTTGGATATTTTTCATATCGAGAACTGAAGAATTCATAATTATTTTCCTGTCGTTTGTCTTATTTTTCCAATTGATAAGGTTTTATTTTGTAACCCGCTTTTTTCAGTTGTGCTAACAAACCATCATCACCGGATAGATGCAAACTACCTACCATAACCATTTCGGTTTCCGGTGTTTTTAGCATGGCCTCTATTGTCGGCAGCCACTTCTGGTTTCGTTCAACAATTAAAGACTGATAAACCGCAGGTGTTTCTTTACGCATTTTTTCGCTAAACATTTTATCGAGGCCAGACAAATCACCTTGCTTCCAGCTGTTAATCATTTTTTCCAAATCCGCTGGCATATTCGTAACATCTTCCAAGGTGCTTGCGATAATTTTATTGGGATCCTCCTGTCCGAATTTCTTCATATAGAGGAGAACATCATCCAGCGACTCCAGCTCACCGATGATTTTATTATCGGCACGTGCAGCCTTATCATAATAAGCATCCGCCCCTTCACCGACACCTAACTTTTTACTTTCATTCAGCGTAATTAAGATGCTCACCATGGCAGGATTAAACATCATTGTCTGGCTAAGGGGATATTGGCTTTTTTCAGCGTAGGCTTGCAGTGCGCTCCAATTTTCCGGACTTAAAATATCTTTCAAGGTTGTATTGTTCGGCAGAATCATGGCTTGCGCGAAACGCTGGCCAAACTCCGGCGACTTGGCCTTTTCCATATCGGTTTCAAAATAAATTTTTTGCGATTGCTGGTAAGCGCCATCAAATTCTGCAGGTGGCGGGAAATCCTGATTGCGCAATAAGTGTATTGTTCCCGCCAAATACAGTTTGCTCTTGCCTTTACTGACTTCATATACGGTAGATACTGCGAACAGACTTTTGCTAAAGACCAGTCCGGCAAAAAAAACCAATATGCGAAATGCCTTACTCATATGAATTCCCTAACAATGAAAAAGATATTAAATCTAATTAACCCACACACAACCGCATGTGTATTATTACACTAATACACAAAAGACAGAATTGCAACCTGCTTTCTATAGGAGGCGCTACTTTTTATACGAGGGAAATATCAAGAAAGTAACCAGATAGAAATCCAGCGAGTATGGGGAAATATTTGAATAGTTTTTTATAGCTTTAACTCACGCACCATTGCATTTTCTGATAAATGCCATTGACTAATACATTATCAACAGCAAAAAATCCCAAGCGCAAATACCAATTACGCGCGGGATTATTAATATCCACGTGCAAGGATAAGGTTCCGTTTCTTTCCTTAACTTGCGCTATCAATTTCTGCATCAACTGACGGCCGACCCCCTTACCTTGATATTCAGGTAAAAGTGCAATATCGACCAAGCGTAAATCATTAGCTTCCCAGCCATAATACAAGCGACCAATTGCCACTTTATTTATCTCAATGATTTGAAATTTTCCTGTCGAAAATTGTTGTTGGTAATAGGTATGTTGAAGTTGAAATTGGGAGCTTAGGAAAAGTAGTTTTTGTTCACTAGACCAACCAGTGGCGGCAAGCTCGGTAGCGCGCGTGCTGGCATAGAGCTGCAATAAAAAAGGCATATCCAACTCATTAATAGGACGCAAACGTGAAAGCATTGTAGAGCCCATAGACACCCAAACCCTGTTTTGTATAAGCGTAACGTTTAATTAATGGAAACTTTCCTTTCCAAACCCCTCAAAAACCTACCCAATCAAGACATCACCGAAACAACGCAATTGAAGTGCAAAAGCAAACTTGGCCTACACTCGGATAGCACCTACACAATACGTGATATGTTGTGTAATTAACCTTTTAACAGGAAAAGACCTATTATTGTCCGGGAGTGACGCTAACTTTAGCGCACCCCACCAATATTACCCAGCACAAGGTCAATAACAGAAACTCATTGATTCCAATTGGTTAGAGTTTTAGCGCCGGGTAATGTATCGAAAATAACGTAAAGGAGAATAGTATGAGTGACCCGTTTCTTGGTGAAATCCGCATGGTGGGTTTCAATTACGCACCACGTGGCTGGGCTTTATGTGCAGGACAATTAATGCCCATTTCGCAAAATAACGCTTTGTTTGCATTACTGGGAACCACCTATGGTGGTGATGGCATAACCACTTTTGCGCTACCTGATTATCGCGGACGCAGCCCGGTGGGTATGGGCAATGGCCCAGCACTGACCCCTATTGTTCAAGGTGAAAAAGCAGGGATAGAGAATGTAACCTTGACTCAGTTACAGATGCCGATACATACCCATGCAGCAGTAACAGCACCGTTCAGTGCTAGCTTGACCGGCCCCATTGCTGTTCCAGCCGCTACCACCGGTACAACCCAGGCGGAACCGGGAACGACAACTGTGCTTGGCCCAATTGCAGCGGGCGGCCGTCCGGGAACTCTGTATGCAACCGCAACACCTGACACCACCCTTGCGCCATTCAATGCAACTGTTACCGGAAATTTAACGCCGAGTAGCCCAACGATTGGCAATGCGGGTGGAAGCCAACCGGTACCAATCCGCAATCCTTACCTGGGAACTAATTTTATTATTGCGCTGGAAGGAATTTTTCCTTCACGTAACTAGTTGACATAAGTATTTGAACCATCCCTGCTTCGACGGCAGAGATGGTTCAAATGTTAAGTACCCAAAGCTATATATAATCCAGATAATGATTATCGAGTGCCTGCGGGACAATAAAAAATCATCAACTAAAAAAGTACCTGCTAAGCTAAAACAACATGATTTTAAAAAGAACAACTCACCGGTATTTTTGCTGTCGATTCGATTATTTGAGATCAATACCTCCAATCAAAATTGCTAACAAAAATTCAAATATCAGACTGGTTTAGTCGGTTCGATATGATTAAACAGCATAGTAACAAGGAGACACCCAATGAAAAACATAGTGGCGGAATGGTTAAAAAATAAACAACGCACTGACTTGGCAGCGGCTATAACCAATAGCCAGCAACCTAAAATAAAGTCCGCGTTGATGATGCAACTTGAACCTCGCATTATGTTTGATGGGGCTGCGGTCGCGACTGCTGTTGATATAGCTCACCACGATGTTGCGGAGGCTAAAGATGTCGCGGTGGCTGAAAAGCCTCCCGTCGATGCAAAACCAGTCACAACCAATAATTCAGCACCGGTTGAAACATCTCCGGTAGATACTAGCGCTGGCTTGGCGGATACACGTCACGAAATTATCTTCGTTGATACTTCCGTTCAAAATTACCAATCATTGCTTGGCGACATAAATCCCAACATCGAAGTAGTGTTGATTCATCCGCAACAGGATGGCTTGAAAGTCATTGCCGATACTCTGGCAGATCGCCATGACGTAGATGCGATCCATATCATCAGCCATGGTGAGGAAGGAAAAATTCAATTGGGGGCTGATTCAATTGATAGTCATTATTTGGCATCCCACGCTGATTTACTGGCGACCATTGGCAATGCCATGAGTGAGAATGGCGATATTTTGCTGTACGGCTGTAAAGTAGGTGCGGATGGTACCGGTCTTGATTTCGTGCAATCACTTGCCCAGGCAACACATGCTGATGTCGCAGCATCTACGGATAATACTGGCAGTGCGCAGCTGGGTGGAAACTGGGTACTCGAAACCCACACAGGCAATATAGAAGCAAAACTCTTTGGCAATGACGCAGTACTGAGCCATTACGATGCATTACTTGCGGCGCCAACCTCTGAAAACTTTGATGGTGTCACTGTCGATGGGACAGGCCGAAGCCAAGGTACAACGGGTGCAGCACGCATCATTGATGGCTGGACATTCCAGCTCCTGAACGCTGCGGGAACGTTGGACTCAGGTAGCTATGTCGATATCACCCATTTGACAGGAGATACCTCGTTAGCCGATAACGGCTCGGACAAAGCCGCGTACCTGAATGGTACTTATGCGGGCGGCACAGGTACGCAAGCTGCGGGGGTTTTCAAAGCAACCACGGGTGAAGAATTTAAATTCGTATCTATTACGGTAGAAAACGGCGGTGGCGCCGATACCTACCGGCTAGTCGGTTATCGCGATGGTAGCGCTGTATCGGGCGCTACGCAGAACTTCACTGCGCCCGCCTATGGTAGTAACACAGTAGTGTCAGTCTCCGGTAGCCAATGGGATTATGTAGATGAAGTAAGGTTGGTACAGCAGAACGGTGCTGCCGATATATCTATCTATGTTGATGATATTGTAGTTACCACTGCTGTTCCTCCCAACATAGCCCCGGTCGCCACAACCAGTGGTGGTACGACTGCATTCACCGAAGGGAACAACGTCACCAGCACACCGGTCGTTGTCGACAGCAGTATCACCATTACCGACAGCGACAACAGCACCCTTGCCAGCGGTACAGTATCGATTACTGGCGGCTTCCAGAATGGCCAGGATGTACTCGCATTTACTAACAACCCAGCCACCATGGGCAATATTAGCGGCACCTACACTGCCGGCACTGGCATATTGAGCCTCTCCTCGGCTGGCGCCACAGCTACCCTGGCGCAGTGGCAGGCCGCCATGCGTTCCGTCACCTACACCAATAGCTCGGACTCTCCCAACACCAGCAACCGCACCCTCAGTTTTGTCGTCAACGACGGCACATCAAACAGTACCGCAGGCACCAAGACCGTCAGTGTGACCAGTGTCAATGACACCCCCATCGCCACGGCTTCGGGCGGTACCACAGCCTTCACCGAAGGTAACAATGTCACCAGCACTCCCGTGGTGATTGATAGCAGTATTACCGTCACCGATCTTGATAGCACGACATTATCTACTGCAACCGTTTCTATCACCGGCAACCTCCAAACCAGTGAAGACGTTCTGGCCTTTACCAATAACCCGGCAACTATGGGCAATATCAGTGGCAGTTATACCGCTGGCACAGGCATATTGTCCTTAAGTTCAGCCGGTGCGACAGCAACCTTGGCACAATGGCAGGCGGCACTGCGCTCGGTCACTTATACCAACAGCTCTGATTCGCCCAACACCAGCAACCGCACGATCAGTTTTGCGGTTAACGATGGATCTACTACCAGCACGACAACGACCAAAACAGTCAGCGTAGTGTCTACCAACGACACACCGGTCAGTACAACGTCAGGCGGGAATACAGCTTTCACCGAAGGCAATAACACAACCAGCACACCGGTAGCTGTTGATAGCGCTTTCACCGTGACCGATGGCGACAACAGCACACTGGCAAGCGCCACCGTAGCCATCACCGGCAACCTGCATACCAGTGAGGATTCGTTGGCGTTTACCAACAACCCGGCGACCATGGGGAATATCACCGGCAGCTATACCGCCGGCACCGGCGTACTTAATTTGTCGTCAGCTGGCGCAACAGCCACGCTGGCACAATGGCAAGCCGCGCTACGTTCCATCACGTACAGCAACAGTTCCGAGACGCCCAACACCAGCAACCGTACCATCAGTTTCACCACCAACGACGGTACAGCTGATGGCAATACATCAACCAAAATCGTCACAGTTGCCAGCGTTAACGATTCACCAATTACAACTGCTTCGGGTGGTACAACTGCATTTACCGAAGGTGCGAATGTCACCAGTACGCCGGTCGTCATCGACAGCGGCATCACCGTCAGCGACGTGGACAACACCACGCTGAGCAGCGCCACCGTCTCCATCACCAGCAACCTGCACACTGCTGAAGACGTGCTGGCCTTCACCAACAATCCGGCCACCATGGGCAATATCAGCGGCAGCTATACCGCCGGCACCGGGATTTTGTCGCTGTCCTCTGCCGGAAGCACCGCCACGTTGGCGCAATGGCAATCGGCCCTGCGCTCGGTGACCTATACCAACAGCTCGGATGCGCCGAACACCGCCAATCGCACCATCAGTTTCGTGGTGAACGACGGCAATTCTAACAGCACCGCTACTACAAAGACCGTGAGCGTGGCTTCGGTCAACGACACACCGGTCGATACCACTACGGGCGGCAATAGCGCATTTGTCCAGGGCAACAATGTGGTCAGCACACCGGTGATGATCGACAGTGGCTTTACAGTCACTGATGGTGACAACAGCACACTGGCCAGCGCCACCGTCGCCATCACCGGTAACTTCCAGAACGGCGAAGACGAACTGGCATTCATCAACAACCCGGCCACCATGGGCAACATCAGTGCCAGTTACAACGCCGCCACCGGCGTGCTAACACTGACCTCGGCCGGCGCCACCGCCACCACGGCGCAATGGCAGAGCGCACTACGCTCGGTCACCTATACCGATACCGCCAGTACGGTAAACACCAGCAACCGCACCATCAGCTTCACCACCAATGATGGTACTGCCGATGGCAATACCGCCACCAAGGTGGTCACCGTTACCGCCACTGCCCAATCGCCGGTCGGTAGCACATCTGGCGGCACCACGGCCTTTACCGAAGGGGCCAATGTCACCAGTACCCCAGTCGTGGTGGATAGCGGCTTCACCGTCAGCGATGCCGACAACAGCACGCTTTCCAGCGCCACAGTCAGCATCACCGGCAATTTCCAGGCCAGCGAAGACGTGCTGGCCTTCACCAATAACCCCGCCATCATGGGCAATATCACCGGCAGCTATGCCGCCGGTACCGGTATCCTGACGCTCAGCTCAGCGGGCAACACCGCCACGCTGGCGCAGTGGCAAGCTGCGCTGCAATCGGTTACCTATACCAATAGCTCGGATGCGCCGAACACTAGCAACCGCACTATCAGCTTCGTGTTGAACGATGGCAGCTCCAACAGCACCGCGGCCAACAAGACCGTCAGCATCGCCGCGGTGAACGATGTACCGGTCGATACCACGACCGGCGGCACCACGGCCTTCAGCCAAGGCAACCCCATCAGCACGCCGGTGGTGATCGATAGCGGTTTCACCGTCACCGATGGTGACAACAGCACGCTGTCCACCGCCACCGTGGCCATCACCGGCAACTTCCAGAATGGCGAAGACGAGTTGGGATTCACCAACAACCCGGCCACTATGGGCAATATTAGCGCCAGCTACAACGCCGTCACCGGCGTGCTGACGCTGACCTCGGCCGGCGCCACCGCCACCACGGCGCAATGGCAGAGCGCACTACGCTCGGTCACCTATACCGATACCGCCGGTATGGTGAACACCAGCACACGCACCATCAGCTTTACTACCAACGATGGCACCGCCGATGGCAACACCGCCACCAAGTCTGTATCGGTGACCGCATACAACTTCCCGCCGGTGACCACCACATCGGGTGGTAGCGCTGCATTTACCGAAGGGGCGAATGTCACCAGTACACCGGTGGTGATCGACAGCGGCATTACCGTCAGCGATATCGATACCGCCAACCTGGCCAGCGCCACAGTCTCCATTACCGGCAATTTCCAGAACGGTGAAGACGTACTGGTGTTTACCAATAACCCCGCCACCATGGGTAATATCAGCGCCAGCTACAACGCTGGCACCGGCGTGCTGACGCTGACTTCGGCTGGCGATACTGCCACCGTCGCGCAATGGCAGGCTGCCTTGCAGTCGATCACTTATACCAACAGTTCAGATGCACCCAATACCGGCAACCGCACCGTCAGCTTTGCGGTCAACGATGGCAACTCCACCGGTAACGTGGCCACCCGAGATATCACCATAGCCGCAGTGAACGATGTGCCGGTTGATACCACCACGGGCGGCACCACCGCATTCAACCAGGACACCCCCACCAGCACTCCGGTAGTGATTGATAGTGGTTTTACCGTCACCGATGGCGACAACACCACACTGGCCAGCGCTACTGTGGCTATTACCGGAAACTTCCAGAACGGTGAAGATGAACTGGCGTTTACCAATAACCCGGCCACCATGGGTAATATTTCAGCCTCTTATAATGCCGCCACCGGTGTGCTGACACTAACCTCGGCAGGCGCCACTGCCACTACCGCACAGTGGCAAAATGCACTGCGCTCGATTACCTATACCGACACCGCAGGTATGGTAAATACCAGTACCCGCACCATCAGCTTCACTACCAACGATGGTACCGCCGATGGCAATACTGCAACCAAGTCGGTATCGGTTACCGCATTCAACTTCCCACCGGTCACCACCAGCTCAGGTGGTACCACTACGTTTACTGAAGGTGCTGTCACCAGTACACCCGTGATCATTGATGCGGGCATCACAGTCAGCGATGTGGATTCTTCCAGTCTCGATAGCGCCACCGTATCCATCACCGGAAACTTCCAAAGCGGTGAAGACGTGCTCGCGTTTGTCAATAACCCGGCAACCATGGGGAATATCAGCGCCAGTTACGACGCCAGTACCGGTGTGTTGACGCTGACCTCGGCAGATGCCACCGCTACTGTCGCGCAATGGCAGGCTGCACTGCGTTCGGTGACCTATACCGATAACTCGCATAATCCTGATACTGGCAATCGCACTATCAGCTTTGCTGTCAACGATGGCAATTCCACCGGTAACACCGCGACTAAAGTTATCGCTATCAGCGCCTTTAACAATGATCCGGTCAATAACGTCCCTACTGCGCAAACCATAATAGAAAACGGTAACCTCACTTTTAATATCGGCAATGGCAACCTGATTTCTGTTAGCGATGTGGATGCAGGCGGCGGTGTACAGCGTGTCACACTGACCGCAAGTAATGGCCTGTTAACCCTATCCGGTACTTCGGGCCTGTCCTTTCTGGTCGGTAGCGGTAGCAATGATGGCACCATGACTTTTGAAGGCACTCTGACAGACATCAACAATGCGCTCAATGGATTGGGCTTCACGCCAACGCCTGGTTATCACGGTCCGGCCAGCATCCAGCTCGTCACTAATGACCTGGGCTTGTCCGGTAGTGGCGGCAATAAGACAGATACGGATACCATCAATATCAATGTGGTCGGTATCAATCCTGCCGTATTAAATATCAACTCCCCTGCGTCAAATGGTACCTATGTGGCAGGTCAAGTGATCGATGTCAGTGTTAAATTTGACCAAACAGTGAATGTCGATACCACTGGCGGCTCGCCCACCCTGCTGCTGGAAACAGGTAGTACTGATCGCACAGCAATCTATCTCTCCGGGTCCGGTACTGACACCCTCACTTTCCGTTACACCGTGCAAGCGGGTGATAGTAGTGCCGACCTTGATGCCCAATCGACCAGCGCGCTGGCACTCAACGGTGCCACCATCCAAAGTGTTGCCAACAATAACGCCGTGCTTACCTTACCGGCATTGGGAGGGGCAGATTCCCTTGCCGGACAAAAAGCGCTCGTCGTCAACGGTATATCACTTACCGTCAACTCTGTATCTGTGCCTGCAAGCAACACCTACACAGAAGGTCAAAACCTTGATTTCACTGTGAACATGTCGTCAATCGTCAATGTGACTGGAAGCCCGCGAATTGCGATTACCCTGGATACGGGCGGTACGATTTACGCCAATTATGTTTCCGGTTCTGGTTCTTCTGCGCTGACCTTCCGCGCCATCGTTGCTGCCGGGCAACAGGACAATAACGGCATAGTAGTTGGGTCCAGCATTGATTTGAATGGCGGCAGTATTGTCGATAGCTGGAGCAATAATGCTAACCCGACACTACATGATGTAGGAGCGACTACCGGAGTACAGGTGGACGCCATACCACCCATCATCGCCAACATAAACGTTCCTGCGGCTGGTTATTACCACTCGGGCGATGTGTTGAGTTTTACACTCAACACCAGTGAAACAGTGATAGTCAACAGCACGGGTGGAACGCCACAACTCAGCTTGAATATTGGGGGTTCAACCGTTCTTGCGGATTATGTGAGCGGCAGCGGCTCTACCGCACTGGTCTTCCATTACACCCTTAAAGCCGGGGATAACGATCTCGACGGCATTACCATTGGTGCATTATCAAGCAACGGAGCAACCTTGAAAGATGCAGCGGGCAATAATCTCAATGTGGCTTTACAGAATGTTGGGGCAACAAATAGGCTGCTCGTGGACACTACCGCTCCGCTTATCAATGCGATTACACCTGCAGATGCCAATCCCACCCATGCCAATACCCTCACCTATCTCGCCACATTCAGCGAAGATGTAACGGGAGTCGATGCTGCGGATTTCAACCTGGCTACCAATGGCACCGCAACGGGTAATATTGCCGGCTTGACCCGGATTGATGCTCACACCTATAGCATTACTGTGAATAATGTCAGTGGCTCAGGCACCCTTGGCCTTAACCTCAATGCCACAGGTACCGGAATTAAAGATCTGGCAGGCAATGCAATTACCGGTGGATTGACAGGTGCGGCCTACACCCTTGATAAGGATGCACCCAGGATCACTGACCTTGGCATACCGGGCAATGGCACGTACATCGCAGGCCAGCAACTTAACTTTAGCGTTACTTTATCTGAAGCCGTGGTGGTGGATACGTCAGGAGGAACGCCACGTATAGTCATAACCTTGGATACCGGCGGTACACTCTATGCTAACTATGTATCTGGATCAGGCAGTAAATCGCTCAACTTCAGCGCAACCGTTGCAAGTGGCCAATTGGATACCGATGGCATCAGCATCAGCTCTGCCATTGATGCCAACGGTGGAGCTGTGCAAGACCTGGTTGGCAATAACGCAAATCTTACCTTTGCCAATATTCCAGCAACAACAGACGTCCGGGTCGATGCCATTGCCCCTCGTGCCAACATACAATTGGTAGAACCATCAACCTCTTCTGCGCAAACGGTTGACTTTACTGTTTCCTTCGATGAGCCGGTCAAATCCGTTGATATTGGCGATTTCAGTTTGACGACAACAGGCAGCGTAACTGCAGCAATTGGCAACATCACTCAAACCAATGATCACACCTGGACAATTACCGTCAATAACATTAGCGGCGATGGAACCCTGCGCCTGGATATCCAAAACGCAACAGATATCAGCGATATTGCAGGCAATAGATTAAATGGAGCATCTGGTGCCACGTTTACCGCTGTAATGCAGCCACCGGTTATACCACTGCCACCGGTAGTTCCGCCCGTTATATCATTGCCGCCTATGGCTCCTGTAACACCGGTAGAAATATCAATTCAGCCCACGCCATCCGCCCCGTTGATTGTACTGACGGCTGATGCATCCGCTATTGGCGGAGTAACCAATAGTAGCCCACTGACAACAGTGGAGGCGCCGCCATTGATTACCCTTGTCTCTCCGGTTAATGCTCCTACTGTTAGTGGAATCCCGGTATTGACTAACACCACCAATCTTGACACCAGCTCACTCGGCGGTGATCCAATTGGTGTAGCAACAGCCACCAGTACAGGTACTATTGCCAACGCAACAGGAGCCTTACATCTGGCAACCGCTACGGCTACTATTAACAGCCCAACGAACAGCCCGACAATTGATCGCCTCAACACCACCCAGGATACCGGTTTGCAAGGTTCTCCCTTGGTAGGAAGCGTAGATGTTTCGCCAGGTGTACCGCTTTATATCCCCTTACCAGGAACGGTTCATAGCAATGATGCCAACCAGCAATTCAGTGTTGACGTCAGATTACTGGACGGCAAGCCCCTGATGAGCTGGCTGCACTTTGATCCGGTTACTGGCACCCTGACAGGACAAGCGCCAAAGGGTTTTGAAGGCAAGGTGAAAATCCAGGTTATCGTGCGCGATAGTAAAGGCAACAGTGTAACCAGCCTGGTGGAGCTCAACTTCAGTGAGCACAACAACCAACGCGAGCCCGTTAAAACGGCTCCCGTCAAACCGGGCGCACAGCTTATGGGCAAACCTGCATTGCACGAGCAGTTCGCACGTTATAGCAAACACTCGACTGAAAGCGATGCGTTGCTCAGCGCCCTGAAGCAATTGTCATTGGTTCCGGCAAATCGCAAAGCCTGATAATAACAAACCCTTAAATTTACGAGGGATGCCATGCATCCCTTTACATCCAGATTTTAAATAGCACAAGGACCTAACAAGATAATGACTACATCCACACACACTAGTATCCGCCCTGCTCACTTATCTGCACTTGCGCTTATTGCGGTATTGACCGGCTGCGCCGTAGCACCGCACCCAATCACTACAGCCGAGCGCAAGGACCAAATCGTTACCGATAAAACAGCTATGTTTGCCGGCCAAGACGCAATCACTGCTCCGATTACACTCGAAGATGCGATTGCCCGTGCCCTTAAATATAACCTCGATAATCGTCTCAAACTGATGGAAGAAGCCTTGTCAGCGCGCCAATTGGATGTGGCAAACTTCAACCTTTTGCCCAAACTGACTGCCAACGCCGGCTATAGCACACGCAATAACGAATATGGCTCATCATCGATGGACCTGGCGACAGGTAAACAATCACTGGTCCCCTCCACGTCACAAGATAAAAACCACACCGCAACCGATTTGACATTTTCGTGGAACATCCTCGATTTCGGTGTTAGTTACTTCCAGGCCAAACAGCAAGCAGATCAGGGTTTGATCTTGCAAGAGCGCCGCCGCAAAGTTGTACAAACCATGGTTCAACAGGTACGCCAGGCTTATTGGCAAGCCGTGGGAGCACAGCTCCTGGAAAACAAAATCAATGAGGTGATGGACGGAGCCGAAAATGCTTTAAGCTCGTCGCGCACCATCGAACAGGAACGCTTACGCTCGCCCCTGGAATCACTGAATTACCAGCGCCAGATGCTGGATATCCTGCGTCAGCTGGAATCAATCCGCGATGAACTGACCCAAGCCAAACCGCGTTTGGCCGCATTGATGAACCTGCCACCCAATGCCGATTTCAACGTGACTATTCCTGGCGAACTTGATGTGCCAAACATTACGGCCACACTGGGTACTATGGAAGAATGGGCATTGCTGAATCGCCCCGAACTGATGGAGGCCAGCTATAACGAGCGTATCAGCGTACTCGAAACCCGCAAAGCCATTGCGCGCTTGTTTCCAGGCATAGAATTTAGTGCAAGCACCAATCACGACACCAACAGCTTTCTCGTCAATAACCAATGGAATGCCACTGGTGTACGCATTGGCTGGAACCTCATGAATGTATTCAATATTGGCAATACCAAAGGGTTAGCCAAAGCTCAACTGGATGTAGCGCAAAATCAACGCATGGCGTTAAGCATGGCGGTATTGACCCAGGTACATGTCGCCTATCGCGATTATCTGGGGCGCAAACATCAATATGAGCGCAATGCCGATATGTTTAACGTTGACCAACGCATCCTTACGCACACCCAAAATGCCGCCAACAACAGCGCCGACAGCCGCTTACAGGAAATCCGTGCCAGTGCCAGTGCACTTATGTCAGAACTGCGCCAATACCAAAGCTATGGTGCACTGCAAAGTTCCTATGGCCAAATATTGGCGACCCTTGGGGTAGACCTTTTGCCAAAAGCCTTGCCCGGCAATGACCTGCCAACATTGAGCCAAGCCATTAAACAAGCGGAAGCAACGGCAGATAACAATTTCGGTACAATCATCCGAACAACCCCGGTTACCGATATCCCGGCGCCAGCGAACAAGGCGGTGAAATGAGGCCCATCGTTCGTTTATCTATGCTGCTACTGATGACCCAAACCCTACTGGCAACCAGCAGCTGGGCGCAATCTGTAACACCGGCAGCAAATCGCGTCGCTAATACCAGCGAAAACCGCATACGCACGCAGTTAAGCGCGCGTGATGCGGTGGTTTTATCGAGCGAGCTGGCCGCCAAAATCGATCAGCTGCCCTTACGTGAAGGCGATAGTTTTAAACGTGGCGACCTCCTGGTAAGTTTTGATTGCAGCATTTACGATGCCCAACTCAAAAAATCCCTGGCCATAGCAGATTCCGCAAAAAAACTTTTTGCGGTCAATAAGCGAATGGCTGAACTGCACTCCATTGGTGAGCTTGAGCTCATGCAATCCGAAAGCAAAGTTCGGGAAAGCGAAGCCGATGTTAACTACATGCAAGCCAGCGTCCGCAAATGCACCATTAATGCGCCCTTTAATGGCCGTGTCGCCAAGCGTCTGGTGGCCAATCACCAGTACGTCAATATGGGTACGCCATTACTGGATGTAGTTGATAGCGGCCAGCTTGAGCTGCAAATGATTGTTCCCTCGCGCTGGTTGGCCTGGATTAAACCGGGCCAAAACTTTAACGTTGCCATCGAAGAACTGGGCAAAACCTACGTCGCCAAAGTTACACAAATTGGTGCACGTATTGATCCCGTCAGCCAAACCTTACTGATTACCGGAAAAATCGACACGGCAGCACCGGAATTACTCGCAGGAATGAGCGGTTGGGCGAGTTTTCCGCAACAATGACCACTATGAATATAGGTATCGATACACCCTCTTCCCAGCAGGATAACAGCCACGTCCTGATGACCTTGCTGCAACTGGGACGCCGCGCACGCTCGGTTAAATCAATCGAAGAGCTGGGTTTTGTCATGGTGAATGAAACCTTGCAGCTCTTCAGCTATCGCCAAGCGGCATTCTGGTTAACGGGAGGCTTGGGCCTTGATGGCTTTGGCCGGATTACAACTGCTTCCGGAACACCACAAATCGATCCTAATGCCCCCTATATCCAATGGCTCAGCCAGCTAACTCGCACCTTGCAAAAAAGTGACGACAAAACGGTGCGGATTGTGGAGAGCAGTGAACTCCCCGAACACATCGCCAGTGATTGGCACAACTGGCTACCGGAGCATATTCTCTGGTTGCCTTTAATCAACTCACAAGGCAATGAAGTTAACGGTGGCCTGTTATTCGCGCGATCTGAACCTTGGATACCTGCTGAATTGGCCCTCGCTAACGAACTTGGACAGGTTTACCAACATGCTCTGGAAGCGCTTAGCCCTCGTCGCCACTGGCAATTTAACCTGCGCGAAAAGCTCAAACCCACACGTACCAAGGCCTGGATTGCCGCTGGCGCACTCGCTATTTGTCTGTTTCCGGTTCGATTGAGCGTGTTAGCTCCCGGTGAAGTCATCCCGCGCGACCCTTTTCTGGTACGCGCTCCGCTGGATGGCGTGGTGGAAAATTTTTACGTACGCCCCAACCAGCCAGTGAGTATCGAAACGCCACTATTCAGCCTGGATACTACCGTGCTGCAAAGCCAACATGCAGTAGCGCAACAGGCTTACATCACTGCCGAGGAGGAATATCGCCAGGCAGCTCAGCTGGCGGTAACCGACGATAAAAGCAAACTTGAAATGGCCTTGCGTCGTGGTGCCCTCGCTGAGAAATCTGTAGAGCTGGACTACACTGCCGAACAACTTGGTCGTGTGCAAGTCAAAGCCGAGCGCACCGGCGTGGCCGTATTTAATGACATCAACGATTGGCAAGGTAAAGCCGTGGTCCTGGGCGAGAAAATCCTGCTATTGGCTGATCCGAATAAGGTTGAACTCAGCATTGAGCTGCCCGCTGGCGATATCATCGCCATAGAACCCGGTGATCAGGTAAAACTTTACCCGAATGCCAGCCCGGTTTCGTCATACAATGCAAGGGTAACCACAGTCGCCTACCGTGCCGAACCGACTATTACGGGGATTCTGTCCTATCGCATCAAAGCCGAACTCGATACCAACCAAAACGTGCCCCGCATCGGCATGATGGGAACGGCCAAAATATCCGGTAATCGCGTGCCCTTTATCTATTACCTGTTGCGCAAACCCTTCTCAGCTGCGCGCCAATGGTTGGGCTGGTAAATGACAAACTCCCATTGCAGGCTGGATTGTATCCGGGCGTATTTCCCAAGAGCGCAGCCAGCTAGTTCCATCGTGGGAATGCAGACCAATCGGGGAGTTTTAACAAGGCACGTCCACACCAAAACCAGGAAGCGAGACAAATAAGAAATTGGTCATTTCCATTAGAGCGAAAGCTGTCACGTCCAACAAAAAAGAATTGTAAAAAAGGAAGTCGTCATTCCCGCGCAGGCTGGAATCCATCCGACAGAGTGAAGAGTGCAAAAAGCGGAATCAGTTGCGCAGATCCATGGACTCCCGACTGCGCGGGAATGACGACTCCCAATGAAATGGTTAAATCAGCATGACTGACAAATTTATCTTACCTCCCCTGCGCCAGGAATTAACCCTTACGCCCGGTTCGCCCGCAATCGACGGCTCGCCCACCTGGATGCTGCAAGACCCTGTCGGTAATCGCTTCTTCCAACTTACTTGGCCAGCCTTCGAAATCCTGTCGCGCTGGCATTTTGGTGACCCCGCTGCGGTTATCGAATCTGTCAACCAAAACACAACCTTACAGGTCAGCATGGATGACCTCGAAACCCTGCTTCGCTTCCTGTCGCAGCAACATCTATTACTTGCTTATTCACAGGAAGATACGGCGCGCCTCAGTCGTTATGCAACCGCCAGCAAAACCAAAGGCGCAAAATGGTTGCTGAAAAACTACCTGTTTTTTCGTGTGCCCCTGATCCGTCCAAAACCTTTTCTGGAATGGTTCGCGCCCTATTTCGCCAAGGTATTTACGCCGGGATTTTGGTGGACGATTTTAGGATTACTGGCGGCAGGCATTTACCTCGTCTCCCGCCAATGGGATAGCTTCACCCATACCTTTTCCGGTTATTCAGGCCTGGAAGCCTTGCTGGGCATCGGCGTTGCACTCAGCTTTGCCAAAGTGCTCCATGAATTTGGCCATGCGCTTACGGCGTATCGCTATGGCTGCCGCGTCCCCTCCATGGGCATTGCCTTTTTGGTGATGCTGCCCGTGCTCTATACCGATACCACCGACGCCTGGAAACTCAGCTCACGCCGTGCCCGCATGCACATAGGTGCCGCCGGAATGCTTGCGGAGCTTGTGCTCGCCATAATCGCCACACTCTTATGGAGTTTCCTGCCAGACGGCCCTTTGCGTGCAGGTGTCTTTCTGCTTGCCACCAGCACCTGGCTGCTCACCCTCGCGATTAATGCCAGCCCTTTTATGCGCTTTGACGGCTACTTCCTGCTCTCTGATTGGCTCAATATGCCCAACTTGCACGAGCGCTCTTTCGCTTTAGGACGCTGGTGGATGCGCGAAAAACTTTTCGGCTGGGGCGATCCGGTACCCGAGCAGTTCCCGCCGCGCCGCCATAAATTTTTAATTGCCTTCGCGTTCGGCACAGCGCTCTATCGTGCGATTTTATTTTTATCCATTGCACTGCTGGTCTATCACTTATTTTTTAAATTACTCGGCCTGCTGTTAATGCTGGTCGAACTGGCCTGGTTTATCGCCTACCCCGTGCAACGCGAAATAAAAATCTGGTGGCAGCGTCGCGCCGACATGCACTGGAAACTCGAAACCTATCGCAGCTCTGCAATTGCATTGGTATTAGTGGCACTCATCGCCGTTCCATGGCAAACCAGTATTCGTGCACCCGCCGTGATCGGTGCCGAACAAGCCCAAGGTTTGTATGCGATCAGTTCAGCCCGTGTTATTAGCGATGGCATAGCACAAGGCACGCATGTCAAAGCCGGGCAAACTCTCGTACAACTTGAATCACCGGATTTACAATTCAAATTAAAACTCGCGCAAACCAGAGAACAACAATTGCGCTGGCAGCTCGAACAACAATCACTCACCGCCAATTTACAAATCGCAGGACCCGCATTACGCAAACGTTGGGAAGGTGCACAAGAAACTGTAAACGGCTTAGCAGAACGCGTAAAACAATTAACGGTAACTGCGCCCTTTGACGGTATAGTTTCCGAACGCAACCCTGCACTCACTACCGGAACCTGGATTCCCGCAGGCGAACAGCTTTTCCACCTCGCAAGCCCAACAGGAATAAAAGGCGAAGCTTATGTCAGCGAAAGCGATATGATGCGTTTAACCGAAACAATAAATGCGACAAAGGATAAAAACTATCGTGCAAGCTTTATCGCAACACTAAGCAGTTATCCGAAATTACATTGTAAAATCGAAGATATCGACCAATTAAATTTAACCCAACTTGACCAACCTTATATCGCGAGCCAATACGGGGGAAAAATTCCAACACAAGAAAATAAAGACCATTCACTAGCCCCATTACAAGCAACCTTTCGCGTGCGATTAAATAATTGTATTGGCGCCGATAAAAAAAATTCGCTATTGCAAGAACTAGCGGGAACAGCAAGTTTGCAAGGCGAAAGGAAAAGCGTTGCAGAAACAGTGTTTAAGAAAGCCGTTGCCGTCTGGAACAGTGAAGCTGGATTTTAATCTAGCGACACTCCTGCATCGACAATAAGACAGAAGGATGTAAGGGACACCGCAAACATCATATTGATGTACTTCTCCAGGATATATTTACTATTACTTATCAAAGGAAATTTTCGTGTCTAGATTAATAACATTTAACCTCCATTTAATATCTTGCGTGTTATTCATATCCAGCTTCTGCACCATTAGTGTTAACGCTGCTGAAGGAAAAAATTTAAAAATAGACGTTATTCCTTATCTATTGGAAACAGGATCTCAGGCGGGTGAAGCAAAAGTTACTAATAACACCCTTAGCCTTACTGCACCTAAAGGTTCTGATTTATTTGTAGGAACTGACGCAATGTCACTTGCGAATACCGCACCAAGAGTTTTGTTTCAACCCAAAGGAGATTTTATTTTTTCTGCCAAAGTAAATGCCGACTTCAACGGCCTTTATGATGGCGGTGCGCTTTTGGTTTACAGTGATCCGGAACATTGGGCGAAATTTTTATTTGAAATGGAAAGGCCAGATGAGTTTACAGTAACATCTACGGTAGCCCGGCCTGACAGTGACAATTCGGCGCACAGCGTTGAAAAAACCAAAAGTATTTATTTAAAAATAGCCCATGCAAAAGATATGTTTGTATTTTACACATCGCAAGATGGTGTTAAATGGAATTATGTAAGGCATTTTGGTTTAAAAACTGCAACACCAATTAAAATTGGCTTTAGCTCACAATCACCTGTGGGCGATAAATTTACAGCAACTTTTTCTGACATAAAATACAGGGAAGCAACCTTCAAGGATTTTTGGCAGGGAGAATAAAGCCATTTATCCATAACTACAAAAACCAATCGCACCAAGGAAATATTAGGTGCGATTTCATGAATACACAACACAAAGTATCGATAAAAAATCCAGTATCATACTGGCAGATTAGATAGCTGAACGGATCTTTTGAAAGACGTAGAATCTTAATAATTATTTTATGACCAACAGATCCGCCAATCAGGAGAGCTTATGAAACGCTCATTGATTTTATTGTCTTTTTGTTTCTTTTTTGTAATACAGAATTGCCCTGCATTTACCAATCCGCAGTCTCCGGCCGATATTTATGGCGATTTATTTGAGCGTGTCCAGCTACAAAAAATATTCAGCGATGGAAAAACTTTTGTAGATGCTATCCCAAAGCGAAATCCGGAAGAAATAATGGCTGACTTTTCCCGGCAGAATCCGAACACAGCAGAAGCCTTGCGTAATTTTGTCGCAGCCAATTTTGATATCCCAAATACAAACTCACCCGTTCCAAAGCTTAATACGTCGTTCCCACCGTTGCGCGAACATATCAATCAACTTTGGTCGCAATTACAACGCCCTGCGCTTAAAGAAATAGCTGGTTCTTCGTCCATTAGTTTACCGGAAACATTTATTGTTCCCGGTGGTCGTTTTCGTGAAGTTTATTATTGGGACACTTATTTCACCATGCTGGGATTGGTAGCTGACGACAGGAATGACGTGATTGATTCCATGCTCGCTAACTTTGAGAGCTTGATTACACGTTATGGTCACATTCCCAATGGAACACGTACTTATTATCTCAGCCGATCGCAACCACCTTTTTTTGCGTTGATGGTTGGCCTTTCGAAAACCAACAATAAAATACTCCAACGAAAATATCTGACTGCCTTAAAAGCTGAGCATGATTTTTGGATGAAGGGAAAAAGCTGCGTGACCACAATTATGTCTGCATGCGATCGCGTTGTAAAAATGGATGATGGTAGTTTACTGAATCGTTACTGGGATGATCGCGATACACCGCGCGATGAATCCTATGCTGAAGATGTCGCTACAGCAAAACTAACCAATCGCCCCGAACAAGAAACCTACCGCCATCTTCGCGCAGCTGCAGAAAGCGGTTGGGATTTTAGTTCGCGCTGGCTGGCAAACCCGAATCAAATCCAGACTATCCATACAACTGATGTTGTTCCGGTGGATTTAAATAGTTTGTTGTGGGCGCAAGAAAAAGAAATATCGCGTTTGTGCAAAATGCAGAAAGATAAAAATTGCGCCCATGATTTTAATGATCAGGCATTAAAACGTGCCAAAGCTATCCATAAATATTTATGGATAGCAAAAGAAAAATGGTTTGCGGATTTTGATTTTACTAATAAAGAATCCACCAACACTCTTTCTGCCGCAACGCTTTATCCATTATTCGTTAAATTGGCAACAGCTGATCAGGCTGAAGCTATTACACGTACAACAAAAACTTTTTTACTCGCTGAAGGCGGTTTACGAACCACACAACTTGCAACAGGGCAACAGTGGGACAAACCCAATGGTTGGGCGCCGCTACAATGGATTGCAGTCCAGGGCCTGGAAAATTACGGAAAGCATGAGTTAGCAAAAAATATCGCTACACGCTGGTTGCGAACAGTTAACCAAACTTATCGCGAAACGGGCAAATTATTGGAAAAATATGATGTAGAAGAGCGGCGCCCCGGTGGTGGTGGTGAATATCCTTTACAAGATGGTTTCGGCTGGACGAATGGTGTCACGCGTGCGCTCATCAAAAAATATCCTGATTTGGATCCTGATCTAAAAACAACCCGACCCAAGAAATAGGAAACGTCGAAACTTATATTTTCATTTCCATAACATTAAAAATTAGCAGGCATAAAAAAGCCCCAAACGCATTGGGGCTTCTCATCAGGTTACTGCGAATTACTATCCCAAGAATGGCATACCTATCGCGTCAATAGTAGCCTCTTCCATTAAAGAAAATATTTAAATTTCCTTACCGTTCATCATTATTGAAACAATTAAATTTGAACTAATATCTATACCACTACCTAACAAATAATAATTCGAGAATACTCCTTCAGTTACGGACAAATTGGGGTTAGTAATTTTGCGTTTAATTTCAACCTCACAAGCTCTACGCATTTTTCCAGCGCGTTGAATATTTACAAGACCTTTAAAGGTAGCTCTCTCTTCGTGTTTATAATAAAAATTATCACGCGGCCCTTCTTGCCCATTTTTTGAATTGAAAGATATAGCGTGTGCATTAAAAGTAATATAGTTTTCAACACCCACAGCAGATTTAAATGAAAATTTACCATTCACGTCCTCGTAATTAGTAATGGTGTTATATATATAGTCGCCGGATGATGCAGATGTGCTGGTTCCACTAGTGGAAATCAATGTCATAGATTTTTCTTCAAAATTAACCGCAAATTTGGATATATAATTAGCGTGGGAAGGCATGTAGCTATTATCAAAATAAATTAGATCACCATTGGACTCCAAGTTAAGAATGGGCACCCCATTCTCAATAACCGTTTTTCCATACAGATAATTCAGGTTCAAAGCATATCCAGCATATGCGCCTTCCGTATTATTTGGAGCAGCGGCAGGCTCTGATTTGTACACAGTCGAATAACCTGAACCTTCCAATAAGTCTGGATTAAAACAAACCTCTGCGGTTAATACAGTATTACCGGTTGGCGAGGGGATAGTTTCAACACCTTGAGTTTTTGCTAAATCCACTAAAGCATCGTATGTTTTAGTCTCTGAATTTCCCAAGCCTTGTGTGAACTGATCCAATAAAATATCCCATGCATCACCAATATTAAATGTGGTCGTGAAAGGTTTAAATTCTTCTGAAGGCAATTCATAACCCATATCATTTAATCGATTTTGGATTGTCATTTGCGCTTCGGGTAGCTGCTCAATTGCATATTGCCAACTATCACTTACATACCAATCTGCGCCGCTTTTACCCTCTGCAATTACTAGCGCAAGATCGGTAAAGGGAGTGATATTTACGTTGCCCGCTTCACGCGCAACACTGAAGTATGTTTTTTCCTGATTAGATGAAGTGAGTTTTAGCGCACAGGGAAATGCAGTTTCACCTACTTGCCCACTAAAATGACCCGAAGCATCTGTTTTTACTGCAGTGTCAAATCCTGAACCATCTGAACATTTGGCAGAAACATCCGCGTTTTCCAAGGCAGCACCTTCAGCTGCGGTGCCTTCAATGGTGGCAGCTTTTTTAAACGTGATAGAAACTGAACAATTAGCCATTACAGGAGCCGTGGTGTAAGTGTTGGAATCTACCGATCCTGCACCACAACCAGAAAAGCTATCTACTATAAATCCTGAATCAGGAACAGCAGTTACTTTGACAGATTGGCCAGGAGTGACCTGTGCGCTTTGCAAAATATAGGTTCCATTTGCCGATGCAGAAACAGATACGTCAAAAGTCGTTAACTCGAAAACACCCACGACATTGCAATCAGCAGTGATTGCCCCCGTTGTAAATAGATTATTGGATAAAACGCCTCCACAGCCTGTTACCGCTTTAAGATGATAACCATCGTTTGCTGTAAACGTGAATGTTGTAGTCATGTTGGACGAAACTGTGGTTCTGGAAGGACTAACACCACCACCCTCACCGGCTGTTGCACCTACAACATAACTGGCTGCACTGGATGTGGAACTATTTGCTGTTGGAACAGAATTACTACTTCCACCATTTCCACCACCTCCGCCACAACCTGTCAAAACAGTTAACAAACACAAGATCAAGAATAATTTAAGATTTTTCATATACACTCCGATGTAAATTATTTTTTAAAATTCCAGGAACAAGTTGATTTTTTGTTTAGCAATTTACTGTGCGTTTTTATTTTACAAAATAAGTAGTGATAAAAAAGCCCCGATGATCGGGGCTTTTTTATGCGACAACTATTACAAAAATTAATCTACAGTTGTTTCGTCAGTAGACAATTCTGATGGTTTAGCGCCAGCTTCATCCGCCATAGCTTCTTTAATAGAAAGCTTGATGCGGCCACGTTGGTCTACATCCAGGCATTTCACTTTTACTACCTGGCCTTCTTTCAAATAATCGCTTACGTTGGCAACGCGCTCGTCAGCGATTTGAGAAATATGCACCAAGCCGTCTTTACCTGGCAGGAAGTTTACAAATGCACCGAAATCTACGATACGTACTACAGTACCTTCGTAGATTGCGCCAATTTCCGCTTCAGCAACAATGCCTTGTACGCGATAAATCGCAGCGTTCAAAGCATCTGTGTTATCTGCATAAATTTTTACAGTGCCGTCATCGTCGATATCGATTGAAGAGCCGGTTTCTTCAGTAATTGAGCGAATAGTTGCGCCGCCTTTACCGATGATGTCGCGGATCTTGTCTGGATGAACTTTGATGGTTTCAAAACGCGGCGCGTTTTCGCTAACCGCGTTGCGAGAAACAGCCAGGACTTTGTTCATCTCACCGAGGATATGCAAACGTGCAGCGAGCGCTTGCTCAAGTGCAATTTCCATAATCTCTTCAGTGATACCTTCAATTTTAATATCCATTTGCAGTGCAGTTACACCGCTGGTGGTACCGGCTACTTTGAAGTCCATATCGCCGAGGTGATCTTCGTCGCCAAGGATGTCGGTTAATACCGCAAAACCTTCTGGCTCTTTTACCAAGCCCATTGCGATACCGGCAACTGGCGCTTTCAGCGGAACACCGGCGTCCATCAACGCCAATGAAGAACCGCACACGGATGCCATTGAACTTGAACCGTTAGATTCAGTAATTTCGCTCACGACGCGCAAAGTGTATGGGAAGCTTTCTTCGCTTGGAAGAACGGCTGCAACACCGCGACGCGCCAAACGGCCATGGCCGATTTCGCGACGGCCAGTTGCGCCCATACGACCACACTCACCTACAGAGAAAGGTGGGAAGTTGTAGTGCAACATGAAAGCATCTTTTTTGGAGCCTTCGAGGAAGTCGATGATTTGTGCATCGCGCGCGTTGCCCAAAGTCGCTACTACGAGCGCTTGGGTTTCACCGCGGGTGAACAAGGCAGAGCCGTGGGCTTTGCCCAACACGCCAACTTCTACCTGGATTGGACGTACAGTTTTGTTATCGCGACCATCGATACGTGGTTGACCGGCAACGATGTTTGCACGCACCAAACGGTATTCCAAAGTACCGAATGCTGCTTTAACGTCATCTTCACTAAAACCAGTAGCTTCAGTTGCCAATTCAGTAACCGCTTCGTTACGCAATTCGCCCAAACGGTCATAACGCTTGGCTTTGTCGGTAATGCGATAAGCCATGCTGATTGAGTCGGCGAAACCTTTTACCAATGCATCTTTCAATGCAACATTTTCTGGCGCTGCTTGCCAATCCCAACGGGGTTTGCCCGCATCGCGTGCTAATTCAGCACAGGCTTGCACAACTGCTTGCATCTCCTGGTGAGCGTAAAGCACTGCGCCCAACATGGTATCTTCCGGCAATTCTTTCGCTTCAGATTCAACCATCAACACCGCATCTTTGGTACCCGCTACCACCATGTCCAACTCGGAGGTTGCGAGTTGTGCGTAGCTTGGATTGAGGATGTAACCTTCATCAGCGGTATAACCAACACGCGCCGCACCAACCGGGCCATTGAATGGAATACCAGAGATTGCCAATGCTGCAGACGTACCGATCATAGCGGCGATATCGGGATCTTGTTGTTTATCAGTCGAAACAACCGTACAGACCACTTGGACTTCATTCAGGAAGCCTTCTGGAAACAGTGGGCGGATTGGACGGTCGATCAAACGAGAAGTCAAAGTTTCTTTTTCGGAAGGACGGCCTTCACGCTTCAAATAACCACCGGGAATACGGCCGGCAGCGTAACTTTTTTCTTGATAATGCACAGACAATGGGAAGAAATCCTGGCCTGGTGATGCTTTTTTCGCACCAACAACGGTACACAGAACAGATACTTCGCCCATGGTTACGAGAACTGCGCCAGTTGCTTGACGAGCAATGCGGCCAGTTTCGAGGGTTACGGTTTGGTTGCCGTATTGGAATTTTTTAATAATCGGATTCACTCTTTTATCCTTTGGTTGCATGTAGATATATTTGCTCTATGCATCTTCGTCATGCCCGAAGGGCATCCAGTGACTTTTGCTTTTTAAGACGCTGGATCCCCTGCGGGTATGACGGCAAAGCGCAAGAAAAATCTTAGATTGTTTTTACGCGCTATAAATTTTTTCGCTCAAGTTTTAATAAAATCGCATCCTGCCATTACGCCATTTCTACTCTCATTGGCGCACAACTCCATAAATTTTCAGCTCATCAAAAACAAGAATGCCCGCCGAGGCGGGCATGGATCAAATTAACGGCGCAGACCCAATTTTTGAATCAGTGCAGTGTAACGTGATGAGTCTTTACCTTTGAGGTAATCCAACAGCTTACGACGCGCATTTACCATGCGAATCAAACCACGACGTGAGTGGTGGTCAGCTTTGTGGCTTGCGAAGTGACCTTGAAGTTTGTTGATGTTAACAGTCAACAAAGCAACTTGAACTTCAGGTGAGCCAGTGTCGCCAGCGGCTTGTTGGTACTCGGATACAATTGCAGCTTTTTCAGAAGCACTCAGTGCCATGATATTTTCCTCAGTTAATATGCGATTACATTACAGCCCGCCCGTGCATATTTACAGGTGGGTTGTCGCGGTGATTATCAGCATCCTATATTGGAAGCGATGTCACCGCAGGCTTTTTATCGATGGACTATGCCGTGTCGATAAATTCTGTTGGTAAAACATCATCGCGCAGATACCCATTATTAGCCTTAATAAAGGCACTGGATCCCCTGCGGGGATGACGATTCCCTATTTAAGAGCACCGTCATCCCCGCAGGGGATCCAGTGCCTTTAGCTATTCGTTACTGCTCGTTCGCCGAGCGATTCGCAATAATGCGTTTTGGCGCTACACGACCATCTTCGGTAAGTTCGCCCAAACCCAGAAATTGTTGGCTTGAGCCACCCGTTTCTGCGCAAAAGACGCGCACCATATCACCTTGTTCGCCAACGCGATAGACCTGCGGGTCCATAACCGGGTTACCCAGGCGAAAGTAATGGGCGCTAGTCTCCGGTAGGATGATTGCAGGCAAGGTTGCCACTGGCGCATCAGCACTTAAAAGATGCTTATCCAGCGCATCATAACCGCCTTGCCCAAAGTCTTTTTCAAGAGTTTCCAAGGTAATGCACTGCTCCTCCACAAAAAGACCTGCACCTGAACGGTGAAGGGTTTTCACATGGGCGCCGCAACCTAAAGCGAAGCCCAAATCCTCTGCAATAGAACGGATGTAGGTGCCTTTGCTGCAACGGATATCCATATCAAGTTCTGCACGTTCGCCGGGGCGGAAATCCAATATCTCTATGGCGTAGACCGTGACAGGACGCGGCTCTCGCTCAATCTCGATACCATCGCGCGCCAATTTATAGAGCGGCCGACCCTGGTGTTTCAAGGCTGAAAACATGGACGGCACTTGTAAGATATCGCCAGTCAACGGGATCAAGGCTTTCTTGATTGCATCAAGTGTAACGCTCGCAGCAGACGCTTCCGCCACGACTTCGCCATCTGCATCGCTGGTATTGGTACGCTGGCCGAGCAAAAAAGTGCTGCGATAGCGTTTATCAGCGTCCAGCAAAAATTGTGAAAACTTGGTCGCTTCGCCAAAGCACAAGGGCAAAACACCGGTTGCCAGGGGATCAAGCGCGCCGGTATGCCCGGCTTTTTCCACAAAAAACAATCGTTTTGCGCGTTGCAAGGCATGGTTTGAGGTCATGCCTTCAGGTTTCATTAATAACAAGACGCCATCCACCGGACGGCCTTTTCTACGCGCCATTAAGTTTTCTCGCCATCCGCATCTGTATCAGCACCCGGTTCGTCATCATGGACGTGCGTGCTGTCTTCTTTGATGGCGCGATCAATCAAGAACGAAAGTTCCTGGCCGCGAATTGCCGTTTTGTCATAAATAAATTGTAGTTTTGGCACAGTGCGCATGATCAATTCTTGGGCGATAAAACCACGTAAAAAGCCACTTGCCTTGTTTAACGCGGCAGCAGCAGCCAGACTTTCAGTTTCATCTGCACCGACAAAAGTCACATAGACTTTCGCATAAGCCATATCGCGCGTGACTGTCACTGCGTTGATGTTGACCAGACCAATGCGTGGATCGCGGATTTCCTGAGCAATCACTTGCCCCAAAATGCGCTGGATAGCATCGGATACGCGGTCTGATCGTGTAAATTCTCTTGGCATTAGCCGTAAACCTCTGGGAGCTTTAACCTCACTCCAACTCAACCGAGCAGGAGAAACACCCCCTCCCAACCTCCCTCTTGGCAGCGGGGCGCGCAGCCGGGAGGGACTCTACTCCCTACTTAATGTACGAAGTGCAGTCTGCTCCCTCCCCTGTGAAGGGGAGGGTTGGGGTGGGGTGCTCTTTGAAGGCTAATAAAATAACAAAGCCCCGAACACCATCAAGCGTCGGGGCACAAGGTTTTGCGCAAGCGATTACAGCTTACGCGCCACCTCTTTCACTTCGTACACTTCGATCTGATCGCCGACTTTAACGTCGTAGTTCTTCACGCCGATACCACATTCCATACCGTTGCGAACTTCGTTAACGTCGTCTTTAAAGCGACGCAAAGATTCCAGTTCGCCCTGGAAAATCACCACGTTGTCACGCAATACGCGGATTGGCTTACTGCGGTAAACCGTACCTTCGACCACCATACAACCGGCAACCTGGCCAAACTTGGGCGAGGTAAACACTTCACGCACGTTTGCGATACCGACGATAGTTTCGATACGCTCTGGATCCAACATACCGCTCAGGGCCGCTTTGATCTCGTCCAGCAATTGGTAAATGATGCTGTAGTAACGGATGTCAACGCCTTCGGTTTCAGCCATACGACGGGTATCTGCATCAGCACGAACGTTGAAGCCCACGATAATTGCACCAGTGGTCAACGCGAGGTTTACGTCGTTTTCGGTGATGCCGCCGATGCCGGAGGAAATCACGTTAACCTGAACTTCATCGTTACCAATATCGGCCAATGACGACAAAATAGCTTCGAGCGAACCACGTACGTCGGCTTTGGCAACCACAGACAGAACTTTCTTCTGGCCCGCATCCATACCGGCGAACATGTTTTCGAGTTTAGCCGCCGTGTGACGGGCAAGCTTCTCTTGACGCTCTTTCTCGGCACGGAACTGGGCAACTTCACGGGCTTTACGCTCGTCGGTCAGCACCACGAAATCATCACCAGCGCTTGGTGCGGTATCCAAACCGAGAATTTCCACTGGCGTTGATGGACCAGCTGCTTTCACGGTATTGCCACGCTCATCGCTCATCAAGCGCACGCGACCATAGCTTTGACCGGCCAATACCAGGTCGCCCTGGTTCAGGGTACCCTGCTGCACGAGCAGGGTTGCAACCGTACCGCGGCCTTTATCCAGACGCGATTCGATGATCACACCCTTAGCGGCGGCGTGAGTTACAGCATTCAACTCAAGTACTTCAGCTTGCAATGAAATCGCTTCCAACAGTTCATCGATACCTTGGCCGGTATGGGCAGATACTTCGATAAACTGGGTATCGCCACCGTAGTTTTCAGGGATAACGCCTTTCACTACCAATTCGTTTTTAACGCGATCTGAATCCGCACTTGGCTTATCGATCTTGTTGATGGCAACCACGATTGGAACACCAGCAGCGCGGGCGTGCAGAATCGCTTCTTCGGTTTGCGGCATAACGCCGTCATCCGCAGCAACTACCAGGATAACGATATCCGTTGCCTTGGCACCACGGGCACGCATAGCGGTAAACGCGGCGTGGCCGGGGGTGTCGAGGAAGGTGATTTCGCCACGGCTGGTTTGTACACGATACGCACCAATATGCTGGGTAATACCACCCGCTTCGCCAGCGGCAACCTTGGCTTCACGGATATAGTCGAGCAGTGAGGTTTTACCGTGGTCAACGTGACCCATGACGGTAACGACCGGCGCGCGCTGAACCATATCGCCTTCAGTTTCCAGCGATTTTTCCAGTGCATGCTCAATTGCATCCGCATGTACCAGGTTCGCCTCATGGCCCATTTCTTCCACGAGCAATGCCGCAGTATCCTGGTCGATAGATTCATTCATGGATGCCATAACACCCATCTTCATCAACCGCTTGATCACTTCACCCACTTTTACGGTGAGGCGTGATGCCAACTCAGAAACCACGATAATTTCAGGTACATCAACTTGATGCACAATCTTGGTCGTTGGTTTCTTAAAGGCGTGTTTGTTGGTCTTTTTGTGATGCGCGCGTAAATGGCTGCGGCGAGCTAAAACATCACTATCTTCGTTCTCGTCAGCGGCGATATCCAGCAGCTCAACTTTGCTGGTCTTCTTGGGCACAGAACCTTTCTTGGCCGCTTTACCGCCAGGACCGCGCTTGCCGCGCAAATCACTGCCTTCATCCGAATCATCTTCATGGCGATGGTTTTTCTTATGGCCGTGGCCATGATTAACCTTAATATCATCCAAAGACGCAACCATAACTGGCGGCTTGGCAGGCTTGTTCGCCGGACGCGCAGCGCCACCCTCTTTCGCTGCAGGTTTTTGCTCAGGACGAGCACCTTCAGCGGGGCGTTTAGGCGCCTGTTGCTGCTGTTGACGTTTGGCCTCTTCACGTTGCTTGGCCTCAGCAATGCGCTGGGCTTCTTCGTTCTGGCGACGCTCAATAGCTGCACGACGTTTTTCCTCAACACCATCGGTAAAGGAAATACGGTGTGATGCGGCTGGGGCTGGTTCAGCAGCAGGCTGCTCTGCAACAGCTTCAACGACAGGTTCAGGAACAACAACCGGCTCCGGAGCAACTTCAACCACAGGCTCCGGCACAACTTCTACAACCGGTGCTAGCTCAACAGCTGCAACCTCTTCAACCTGCGGCTCTTCTGCTGCCTGCACTTCTTCATCATCGCGCTTAACATAGATTTTCTTTTTGCGAACTTCTACGTTAACGGTTTTGCGCGCGCTGCCACTACCGGTCTTGATGGTAGTTGTGGTTTTACGCTGCAAGGTAATTTTCTTGGGCTCAGCTGACGACTCGCCGTGGCTGGTCTTCAGGTAAGCGAGCAAGCGCTGTTTTTCATCATCTGATACACGTGCATCAGGTGTTTTTTGGCTCAAACCTGCTTCTTGCATTTGTTTTAGCAATCGTTCTACCGGCGCACCGACCGATTTGGCGAGTTCGCTAACTGTTACTTCTGCCATTGTTTTTCCTCAGGAATAGTTCTTGGCTCAAATTTGGGGGCGAGGTTTACATTATGCAAACCATGGCTCACGAGCTTTCATAATCAGCGCCGCAGCGCGGGTAGCGTCAACACCTTCAATACCGGCCAAATCGTCAACTGACTGCTCGGCGAGGTCTTCCATAGTGATAATGCCGCGTGCAGCAAGGCTGATTGCCAAGGCTTGGTCCATGCCTTCCATATTCAGCAAGTCTTCTGCCGGAGCTACACCTTCCAAACGCTCTTCTGACGCTAACGCCTGGGTCAACAAGGCATCTTTAGCGCGTGCGCGTAATTCTTCCGCGATGTCTTCATCAAACCCCTCAATTGCCAACATTTCTTCCAGCGGAACATAGGCAACTTCTTCGAGCGTAGTGAAACCTTCTTCTACCAATACCGCCGCAACGTCTTCATCAACATCCAGGGCGCTCATGAAAATCTGGATGAAACTGCCAGATTCAGCTTGTTGTTTGGCTTGCCAATCGGCAACGCTCATGACATTGATGTTCCAGCCAGTCAGGTCGCACGCCAAACGCACGTTCTGGCCGCCGCGACCAATCGCCATGGCCAAGTTGTCTTCATTCACCGCCAAATCCATTGAACCGGCATCTTCATCAACCACAATGGATTCAATTTCAGCTGGCGACATGGCATTGATAACAAATTGCGCCGGATTGTCGTCCCACAAGACTATATCAACACGTTCATTGCCAAGTTCGTTCGATACCGCCTGTACGCGCGAACCACGCATACCTACGCAAGCACCCACCGGATCAATACGGCCATCGTTGGTTTTTACTGCAATTTTCGCGCGCAAACCAGGATCGCGGGCAGCGCCTTTGATTTCGATAATGTCTTCAGCAATTTCCGGCACTTCAATCTTGAACAACTCAACCAGCATTTGTGGTGCTGAACGGCTCAGGAATAATTGCGGACCGCGATTCTCAGTGCGAACTTCCAACAGCAATGCGCGAATACGATCGCCCATGCGGAAAATTTCGCGGCCAATTAATTGATCGCGTGGCAACAAACCTTCTGCGTTATTACCGAGGTCAACAATAATGCTATCGCGTGTTACTTTTTTTACAGTCCCGCTAATTAATTCGCCCATACGGTCACGATATTCGTCAACCATTTGCGCGCGTTCTGCTTCGCGAACTTTCTGCACGATAACTTGCTTGGCAGTTTGTGCAGCGATACGACCGAAATCAGCGTTCTCAATTTTTTCGCGATAAGTATCGCCAACTTTAACGCTCGAATCTTTTTCGCTCGCTTCATCCAAATAAAGTTGCGTGCCTAACTCAGCCATCACATCATCAGCAACTACCTCCCAGGTACGGAAGGTTTCATAATCGCCGCTGTGACGATTGATGTTTACTTCAATCACAGAATCTTCATCGAAACGTTTTTTGGTCGCCATTGCCAAAGCGCTTTCAATCGCCTGGAAAATTAATTCTTTATCGACACCTTTTTCGTTAGACACTGCATCAGCGACTAATAAAATCTCTTTTGCCATTATTTAACCTCTGCTAACTCCTGAAGCTAATCGCGCACGATTAGGTAACGGGTGGCTGAAAATACGTGCGAATCTTTTTTGTAATCACACGTCCGTTTTATACAATTTTTTTGAAAATTTATTACTCTTTTGCGCTATCAATCTTTGCAATAATTTCATCGTAACGCGGCACAATGTTGGCTTTATCGATTGCATCAACCGGAAGCAATAACTCTTTGCCTTCAACAGTAATCACAACATCATTGCCATCAACTTTTACAATTTCTCCTTTAAAACGACGGCGACCATCGCGCGCCATACGCAGGCGCACATTTACGGTTTCGCCCACATAGCGTGCATAGTGCGCTGGTGTATATAAAGGACGATCCATTCCAGGTGAAGAAACTTCAAGCGTGTATTCGCCATCGATAGGATCTTCTACGTCCAGCACCGAACTCACCTGACGGCTGACTTTTTCGCAATCTTCTAATGAAACGCCCGTGGGCCCATCAATAAAAAGACGCAATGTTGTATAACGCCCCTGGGTTAAATATTCCAAGCCCCAGAGTTCACAACCCAATGAAACCACAATTGGCTCAATCATGTTGTGCAAAATTTCTTGCTTTGATGCCATGCCTTAAAACCTTCCCGTGCGGGATATGAGAACGAAAAAACAACGTCCGGAAAACAAAAATGGGCACAAGGCCCATTCGAACGATACTGCTGATGTAGTTGCGGACTGATGTCAGTCAGAAAAGCAACACGTCGAAGAGGCAGAGCCTGAGCAAACGACACATACAAAAAAACCCCATAAAGGGGCTTTTTATAGCTGAGTCGCTACGTTGGCTGACTCAGTAAATCTGTTAGTGGAAACTCAAATGGAGCCTCACACTTTATTTACAGACACTTACCAGTAAAAGTTGAAGAGCTGTAAATTGAAATTTGGTTGCGGGGGCAGGGTTTGCACCTATGACCTTCGCAGGCTACGCCTCACAAGGTAAAAAGAGAGCCCGACTCGTCGGCTTACCTGGATTGTACGTAGAATTGGTTGCGGGGGCAGGATTTGAACCTACGACCTTCGGGTTATGAGCCCGACGAGCTACCAAGCTGCTCCACCCCGCGTCCGTAATTCGGTTTTGCTTACGCCTAACCGAGGTCGCGCAGTATAGGGATCTCACCCGATATGGTCAAGTAAAACTTTACAACTCAATTACTTAGTTTAATCCAGCGACATTAAGCATATTGATAAGCTCGCGCGGCAGACGCTTATCAAACACTGCTATTTAAGAAATTACCGAGGGTTGGAGTGCTTTTTACAGCGCCGATTTCAACCAATCGACGACTGATATCAAAGGTAGTTTGCGCCGATCTGGCCAAAATAGCAGCCCGCTCCTGGTTGCTACGATCCAGTTCAGCACGCTGCCGTTCTTCCTCTTTATCAATTTCTTTGCGTAAATCGTCTTCTTTGGCCGCCTGCTCTTTTGCCTCCGCTTTACTCGCGCTAGTTTTGTCATCTGCAGCTTGAGCCGCTTTTTGCACTTCAGCCGCGCCTCGTTCAGCAATTTGCGCACGAGCTTCATTTTCAAGGCTGGCAGCTTGTGCGGCGACACGGCGATCTTGCGGCGATGGTTCTGCAGGTGCGCTGGCTGCGGCGCGGATAACCTGGGCTTTACGCAAGGTTGCTTCCGGATCATTGGGAACGGGAGATGTATCTATGGCAACTTCACCACCCACGGCGTAATTAACACCATTCGGGCCACGCTCAAAAGAATAGGTTGGTGAGCCAGCATATTGACCGCCGACAGAAGCGTGGGCCTGCTCGTGGGCGCGAACTTCGCGATCTCTTGTGGCCAGCTCGCTAATAGCCCGCTGCTCTTTTACTTCCTGCTCTTGCTGGGCCGTACTTTTATTTTGTTGGGAGCCCTGGCGCTCCTGGACTGAGACATTGCTTGAAACACGTTCGCGCTCTATGTCCTGGTTAGGATTATAGTCAGGCCCGCGGCGATTTTGGCCAGCGGCAGACTCAGCGGATTGCTCAAGCGCTTTTAGACTGGAGCTCTTGAGTTCGGTCGATTCCAATCCAACTGGCTGCCTGCCAATTGGCGCGTAGGGCGCAATTGTGCTGGTAGTCGATGAAATTGAATTGATCACTGCAATCACCCTTTAAAAATCATTTAACCTTGTAAAAATCACTCACGCCTTGGTTCTAAGCAGAGTGCCGACAGTTTCATCCGCCGCCTTTACGAGCTTGGCGGAAGCATCAAATACCTGGGTTTGGGCCTTAATATTGACCACAGATTCAGTCACATCATTCTTGGCCGGATTATCGCGCTCGGTAGTACCCGCCTCCACAATTTGTTGGGCCGATTTGGAAATTTCGGCCTGGCTGCGCTGCATACCAATCAAGCCCTGGGTTACCGCTGAACCACTTGCTGAACCTACGTCCATCTCTACTGCCCTCATAAAAATGATAGAAAGACTGCACACGATCTAATTTTACGCGCAAGAATGACTAAAAAACAGGCGAACTTGCCGCTTTATTAAGGATTTTAAGACGAGTTTGGATTAAGAATACAAAGAATATAACCACCAGCGACTTAATGCGGTCTTTTAAGCAAACCCTGTTCAGCCTGCCATTGCGAGATAAAGCTTGCCTGCTCAAAGACGCCTTGCGCCGTCAAGCGGTTGGCGATTGGCAACCCCGCAGCCCGTAAAGCATTGCCACTCCAGGTATTGCAGTTGCTGAAGACGCTGTAATGGTCTTTCGACTGGAAAAACGTCCCCATAGCATCGCCGTAAGCCAATAAGCGTACAGGCTTTCCTTGCCCATCCATAGCGATTGAACTTGCCAAATACGCAATCAGTTTTTGCATTCCTTCATCCGTAATTGCCAGGGGCACACGGGTATCTTTTGGAATCTCGGCAAAAGGTTCGTACTCGTAAGTTAACAATTGAATTGCGGAATAACCCGATGCGACCAATGCTTTTGCGGCAGTCATAGTCGATTTACTTTTGCCAGTAAAATAATCGCCATCGCCCCAGCCAATGCGTGCGTATTTTTGGCCTTTTAAATCAGCCGCCAACTGCGGGTTTTGCGCTGCAATCAATGTTGCATCGAGCAAAATACTCGTGTGCCAACCGCGATAAATAAAATAAATTGTGTGCTTGGTATTAGACACAGGAATATTTTTTGTGGCCGGCATACTCGCGCAGCCAACCAGGAAAAAACTCAAAAAAATAAACGCACGAAAAAAATAATTCATGGGATTACTGCATTAAATGATCGATAGCAATTTCATCAATATAACTAGCAACTTTTTCAGGAGATAGATCTGTTAAAAACGGCACTACACCTAAACAAGGAATCGGTAAGCGCGCGCGTAATGTATCAATATTTTCTTGCAATACCGGCATATCTGCATCGACACAATTAGCGACCCAACCTGCAACGGCAACGCCATCACGCACTATTGCTTCAAAGGTCAAGAGCGCATGATTGATACATCCCAAACGCACACCTACAACAAGAATAACGGGCAAGTCGAGATTTTTTGCTAAATCTGCGAGAGTTTCACGCGCATTTAATGGCACACGCCAACCGCCAGCACCTTCAACCAACATAAAATGTGCTGATGATAAAACCCCGCGACAAAAACCGGATAAGCGATCTACCGACAAACTGCGTTTTTCCTGTTGTGCCGCAATATGCGGAGCAATTGCAGCTTCCAACGCGTAAGGATTTATTTGGTCGTAATCCAGTTTTTGGGTAACTACAGATTGCAACAACAGTGCATCGGAATTTCGCAAACCCATTTCAGTTTTTTCACAGCCAGCTGCAACAGGTTTTAACGCGGCAGTCGTTAAACCTTTATTTTTTGCAGCGACTAACAGACCCGCCGCCACAAGCGTTTTGCCGACATTGGTATCTGTGCCTGTAATAAAAAATGCTTTTTTCTTCATTGTTTTTTCGCTTTTATATAAAACACATCGTAGGTTGCTGGCAACATGGTGTTGCAGCGAAAGTTTTCATAAGCCTGTTTAAATGCCTGGATTGTCTTACGACCAGTCAAGCCTGTAGCACGCCCGCGATTCACATTTTGTGCGCCCAAGGCTTTCAAGCTGCGTGTCAAATCCGATAAGTGTTCAAATTCCATAACCACCGGTTTGTGTTCCAGCTCGATATCGACAAAACCGTTGTTTTCCAAATCGCCCAGCAGGGTTTCGCGTTCATGGAATTTATTTACGTGAACAAAATTATCCGCTTGCATCCAGGCGGATTTTAATTCGTGTAGGGTTTCAGGACCAAGCGTTGTAAAAATAAGTTCGCCACCAGGCTTTAGGACTCGCTGCAACTCCGCAAATAATCGCAGTAAATCAAGGCACCATTGCAATGCAAAATTGGAATAAATGATATCGATTGATTGATCGGCAAACGGTAGCGATTCAGCATCAGAACATGACCAAGAAAATTGGTTTGCTTGCTGCTCACGAGCAAAACGCAACATACCCTCTGCGATATCTACACCAACAATTAGTGCTTGCAAAAACTGCTCTTGCAATCGCGGAACAAAATAACCCGTCCCGCAACCCAAATCGACAACAACTTCAGCAGACTGAGATGGATTTATTTTTTTTAACAGCTCGCTGCCAACCATTCGCTGCAAACTGGCGACGGAGTCATAGGTGGTCGCCGCACGACTAAATGAGTGCGCAACCTGCTTTTTATCTAACGCAGGAAGAAGCAGGAATTCTTTAAGTTTTTTTTCTATTGCTTCAGGCTGGCTCCAATGCAATGCATGGGCAGCACCGGAAATTAAAATTACTTGCTGATTAGTATTTAACGCAGTTAATGATTGAGCAGCGGAAGCGGGAACCAATACATCTTTTTCTGCCAACAAATGCAACCCGGGTTGAACCAAGCTTGCGAAGGCTTCGCGATTATCAATTCGCGCTAACAGCTCCAGGGATTGCAACCAATTTGGATTGATCGACCCAGGTATTGCAAACGCGCGAACTTGCTTGAGCAATATACGCTCTTGAGCATCACCTTGCGCCAATAATCCGCTGAATAGTTTCAAGGTCGCAACAGGATCGGTTGCAAAGCTTTTATTGAATTGACGATTAACAGCCAATGGCATTGCAGTTTCATAATCGCGACTCGCGACAAATTTTGCGTTGGCGGCGAGCGTAATAACACGCGATATTTTTTGCGGATAACGTGCAGCCAGCTGAACAGCAATCATTCCGCCGAGCGACCAGCCTATAAGCACGCATTTTTCGGGTAAGACTGCTGCAATTAACTCAGCAACGGCCTCTAAAGTAAATTCGGGAATTTGCGGGCTTTCGCCAAAACCAGGTAAGTCAATGCTGATAACATTCGCCATATTTTGCAATGCAGGAAGCAAAGGTTGCCATGCATTGCTTGCACTTCCCCATCCATGTAGAAGCACGAGAGTCTCGGTTAATGGCTGTTGTAAATGACAAGGATATTCTTGCGTAGCCAGTTTATATTGTTCTTCAATCATGCTCACGATCACCATGAGCGCTGCCAAGAATATCATTCAAAACATGTAATAAATTATCCACTTGCGCAAGACTATGTTCAGCCGAAAAGGTTACGCGCAAACGCGAACTACCGGCGGCAACGGTTGGCGGGCGAATAGCAACAATTAAAATTCCGCGCTCGGCAAGTTTGTTGGCAATATCCAGGGTGCGCGTTTCATCGCCAATAATAATGGGCTGGATGGGCGAGAATGAATCCAGCAATTGCAAACCCATTTGCTGGGCGCCTGTTCGAAAATGCGCGATTAATGTTTGCAAGTGTTCGCGACGCCAATGTTCTGATTGCAATAAACGCAAACTTGCTCGTGTTGCCGCTGCAACGGCGGGCGGCATAGCGGTAGTGTAAATATATGAGCGTGAAAATTGGATAAGCGTTTCAATCAAGGTTTCGCTGCCAGCGATAAAAGCGCCGAAAGTGCCAAAGGCTTTTCCCAGTGTTCCCATTAAAATCGGAAGCTGGTTTTGCGTTAAACCAAAATATTCTGCACTGCCGCCACCGTTTTTTCCGAGGCAGCCAAAACCGTGGGCATCATCCACCATTAACCATGCATTATTTTTTTGTGCGAGATCAGCAAGTTCAGTTAAAGGTGCGCAATCGCCATCCATACTGAACACACCGTCGACCACAATTAATTTTCGTTGTGCTTCAGTTTTATCCAAACGTGTTTGCAAATTGGTTAAATCGTTGTGTAAAAAACGCTGGAAACGCGCACCACTTAATAAGCCGGCGTCCAATAAACTTGCGTGATTTAAACGATCTTCAAAAATCGCATCACCCTGCCCCACTAATGCAGTAATTGCGCCCATATTGGCCATATAGCCAGTCGAAAATAATAACGCGCGATCGCGCCCGGTAAATGCAGCAAGTTCTTCTTCGAGTGCGTGGTGTTCGCTGGAATGGCCTGCGACAAGATGGGACGCACCGCTGCCAACACCAAATTGGTTGGCCGCATTTTGGAAAGCTGAAATTACATCGGGATGATTGGCTAAACCTAAATAATCATTGCTGCAAAACGCGAGGTATTTTTTTCCATCGACAATGACTTCTGGCGCTTGCGGCGATTCTAAAACGCGACGATTACGATAGAGATTTGCCGCACGACGTTCAGCCAATGCAGAAGCCAGGATGCTATTTATATCAGACACAATTTTTAAACCCGCTATGACAAACCATATCCATGCGCCATAAATACTGCACACAGCGGAATTAACAAAAGCAGTGTTAATTCTGTGCGAATAACCATGATGATGGATTTTGGGACAACCACTTCATCGACAGATTTATTGCGGTTACGCAGGAAAAAAATCGTGGGATAAATGGACAGAATTGCAATAACGCCAAACAAGGTTAATTTGGTGTGAAAAATCCAGTTGTGAGAATAAAACGCAGAGGGCTTACCAACAACAAACCACAATAAAAGCCCTGCTGCCAACACAAGCGTCGCACTTAAACCAAACACGGCATCTACAATGGCAAGGCGTTTAAATTTTTTCACACTCGAATCAACACTGAGCAGGATATGCTCGGAAACCAGCGCCATACTGAGCACAATAATTCCCAAAAAATGCGCGTAGCGAACTAGGACTTCTTGCATATCCAGCCCCTGTGAATATTAATTAGCTGCGTTATAAAACAACGCATCCATTTGCGCTTCCTGGATTTTATTGACGATTGCGGCTTCCTGTTCGCTTTCATCTTCATGCACTTCGTAAGTTTCGGGTTTGATGCCGAGGCGTTTGAACAATTGCATATCTTTGTTGGCTTCTGGATTGGGAGTTGTTAATAATTTTTCGCCGTAGAAAATTGAATTGGCGCCCGCCAAAAATGCCATAGCCTGGGTTTGCTCATTCATTTGCTCGCGACCCGCAGATAAACGCACGTGGGATTTGGGCATTAAAATCCTGGCGACCGCGATGGTGCGGATAAAATCAAATGGATCGAGATCGGCTTCATCAGCAAGTGGCGTGCCGCCAACTTTTACCAGCATATTGATGGGCACAGATTCGGGATGCTCCGGCATGTTCACCAATTGTTGCAACAAACCGGCGCGATCAGTCACTTCTTCACCCATGCCGACAATGCCACCGCAGCACACTTTCATACCGGCTTTGCGGACGTTGGCGAGGGTTTGTAAACGATCCTGATAGGTGCGTGTGGTAATAATTTCGCCGTAATATTCGGGTGAGGTGTCGAGGTTGTGGTTGTAATAATCCAGACCGGCATCTGCAAGGGTTTGTGCCTGATCCTCATCCAGCATACCCAAGGTCATGCAGGTTTCCAGACCCAAGGCTTTAACACCTTGAACCATAGTGGTGACGTACGGCATGTCGCGATTTTTCGGAGACCGCCAGGCAGCGCCCATGCAGAAACGCGTCGCACCGCTGGCTTTTGCGGCTTTTGCTTCTTCGATAACTTTTTCCACCGCCATCAATTTTTCGCGCTCAAGGCCAGTGTCGTAACGAGCCGATTGCGGGCAGTAAGCGCAATCTTCCGGGCAAGCGCCGGTTTTGATAGAGCAGAGCGTACTGACCTGGACTTCGTTGGGATTGAAATGCATGCGGTGCACGCTTTGCGCCTGGAACATGAGGTCGCTGAAAGGCAAATCGAACAATGCCTGGATTTCTGCGCGGGACCAATCGTGACGAATTAGGGGCTGGGTAAAAGCATTCATAGCGGGATTCCGTTAATAGGCGATAAAGCCCATATTAACGGTAAGGATTTAGCTGTCAACCTAAAAATGGTTTTTAGGTTGACAGGATTTATTGCGTCCTGGAAAGTTGGCTTGCCTACTGAGAAGTTCAGGTCGAGCGACGTAAATAATTGCAGCTACTTAAAGCTGGTTAATACAAACTATCCGCAATAGCACGTATATCGTCGCGATTCACAACCACAATCTCCAACTCATTGGTATCCGTAATCGCATTATATTTTTCTGGTAACTTTTGATAGGCGCATAGATGGGTAATGGGCGGCAAACGATTTGCTGTCATCCGCGCCTTTAAAGAGTGATATAGCCCGAGGTTCACAATATCGATCAAACCAAAGGGGTCATTTTCTCCTGCTTGCCAATTGCCGACCTGGCGCACAAGCTGGATATATTCATCCCCCATTTCCCAATCCTTCAGCAAAGCTATACCAAGGCTTTTGGCGAATTCGCGGCATAAATTGACATAGGTTTCTGTATTCGGCACCGGCAAAGTGCCCGATTTGAATACAGACAAGACCGCGAGCGTCCCCACTTCGCTCAACAAGCTGCCAAGCAGCGCGTAATCGGGCGCAACGCTTCCTACTTTTTTGGCAATAAGTGCGCTCATACTTGCCTTATTGATCAACCGATCCCAAGAGGCCGCAAATATTCGGGTGTAAGCCTGGGTGTGGCCGCTGAACAGCGCTTTCACCGCGTGTAACATGGTCACCCGCTCCACTTGCGCCATGCCCAAAATTCGCACCACATCGAAAACCGTTTGCGGCGGCATATGATTGTGCATCATCACACTGGAAGCGTAGCGGAGAAGGAGATGGCTGAGCTGACTATCGCACTCGATAAGTTTGCTCAGCGAGTGGATTGAACTGTTTGAACGAATCAGGGATTGGCGGATATCCTGAACAACACCCGGCAGGCGAGGAAAATTTTCCGGATTATTCAACAATGCAGACACTGCACTTTTATAGCTAGCGTAATCGCTATTGACAACATCCACAGCAAGGCACCCTTAAACCCATCAGAATTATCCCTAAGCCTAGAAGATGCCCTTATAAATTCAACGCCGTATTGGATAATCCCTGAAAATTGTTACACTGGCGCAAAAAAAACCGTTATCACGCAACATACACTCTTAACCAAAAGGAATTTGGATTATGCGACGCCTTAAGACCGCACTGCAAAAACTCGGTACATCATTCTTTCCCAGCCAATGCCTTTTATGCGCCTGCACCTTAACCGGCGATTCTCTTTGCTCCAATTGCCAATACGATTTGCCCCACACGTACGGTCAACCACTATGCCAACAATGTGGCATCCGCATTGAAAGCCTGGACAACTTTTGCGGCCGCTGTTTACGTCATCCACCCGCTTTTAACCGCAGCTTTATTCCATTTACCTATCAACATCCAATCGACTATTTGATCCACAAATTCAAATATCGCCGCAACCTCACCTGCGGAAAATTACTCGGTCGCATGCTGGCAGATTATTTGAAATATCACGCACAAGATCACAGCGAATGGATTACACCAGATTTAATTATCCCCGCCCCCATGCATTGGTCACGTCGCTGGCAACGTGGATTTAACCAGGCAGAAATATTGGCGCAATACGTCGCACGGGAATTCAATATTCCACTTGCAACCAACCTTATCCAACGCGTGAATAGAACGCCGGCACAAAAAGAATTATCGCGCATTGATCGCCAAAATAATTTACGCAAAGCATTTTTGATTGCAGAAAAAAATCTCGCAACAATTAAAAATAAAAACATCGCACTCATCGACGATGTAGTAACCACCACAGCAACCGCAAGGGAACTGAGTCAATTACTGATTAAAGCAGGTGCAAAGGATGTGCAACTTTGGGCGTTGGCGAGGACGATGTGAAAACCAGTATTAATAAAACTATGCGGTGCGATAACGCGCCCTTCGCGATTTGGATTATTAAGCGATACATAATCAACCTCGATGCGACGTTGTTGACGAATGGCATTAACCAATCCTCGCATAATGAGGGGAGAGACTTTTCGTGCGGGTAAGTTGAGTGTGATATTCGATAGGGCGAGCGGTTGGGGCGTGCTCACCCTGTTCTGACCAGCGTGAACCCAATTCAAATATTCAATAATGTCGCCGGTAATGAAGTTCGCTTTAAAATCCTTTGTTGGTAACCAGCCTTTAACAGAAGTGTTATATATGAGGTTGTGAGGCGCTACTCGACAATAGTGGTTGATGTCGGCACTGCTATGCTGGCGAGATAACCCGAATTGCTGCGTAAGGTGGCTGGCATTGACCTTGCCTTCCCAATAGGCGATGAGTTCAATGAAATGAAACCTTTGTTGGGATGTCGTTTTTTCCATGAGAACTCCATGTTGTATTTAGGTGGCTGTGCCTGGAATAGTTTAGCGTCAAAATATAAAAAACGCAGTTTTACATCGGCCAGCCTCGTTAGTGGAGTTATCACGCCTCTTCTACTTATGCCAATCCCTGTCAAAATACAAAATTTGGATTAAAGAGGGTTTACGAACTGAATTTTTTCCCCACATCCCCTCTAATTCTGCGAGAATTCGCATCCAGCTTTTCGGCGCGCAAGCGGTGGCCTCAACCTTGCCCAGGCGTCTTTACTCGCACTTGCCGTTTTGGCACTTGCTCTATTTGGAGGTTTCCATGAAGTTTCGCTTTCCTATTGTCATCATCGACGAAGATTTCCGCTCCGAAAACACCTCTGGCCTTGGCATTCGCGCACTTGCCGATGCCATGGAAAAAGAAGGTATGGAGGTGCTGGGGGTAACCAGCTACGGTGATTTATCGCAGTTTGCGCAGCAACAATCGCGCGCTTCAGCATTTATTTTGTCGATTGACGATGAAGAATTTGGCGAAGGCTCATTGGAAGAAACTGATTATGCGCTCAAGTCTTTGCGCGCCTTTGTGGAAGAGATCCGCTACAAAAACGCCGACATCCCGATTTACCTCTACGGTGAAACCCGTACCTCGCGCCATATCCCTAACGATATCCTGCGCGAACTGCATGGCTTCATTCACATGTTTGAAGATACCCCCGAGTTCGTGGCGCGCCATATTATTCGCGAGGCCAAATCTTACCTGGACGGCTTAGCGCCACCGTTTTTTCGCGCACTCGTACATTACGCGAACGATGGCTCTTACTCATGGCATTGTCCCGGTCACTCGGGCGGTGTAGCGTTTTTGAAATCGCCTATCGGCCAGATGTTCCACCAATTCTTTGGCGAAAATATGTTGCGCGCTGACGTGTGTAACGCGGTGGAAGAACTCGGTCAATTGCTCGATCACACCGGCCCTATCGCTGCGTCTGAACGCAATGCCGCGCGTATTTTTAACGCCGACCACTGCTACTTTGTGACTAACGGTACATCGACATCCAACAAAATGGTATGGCATTCAACCGTTGCGCCGGATGATATTGTTGTGGTCGACCGTAACTGCCACAAATCGATTCTGCATTCCATCATTATGTGCGGCGCGATTCCCGTATTCCTCATGCCCACACGCAACCATCTGGGTATTATCGGCCCGATTCCGCTGGAAGAATTCACGCCGGAAAGCATCGCGCGCAAAATCGAAGCGAACCCATTCGCGCGCGTTGCGGCCAATAAAAAGCCACGCATTTTGACCATCACCCAATCGACTTACGACGGTGTGGTTTACAACGTGGAAACTTTAAAAAATATGCTCGATGGCAAAATCGATACGCTGCATTTCGACGAAGCCTGGTTGCCACACGCCACCTTCCACGACTTCTACAAAAACATGCACGCGATTGGCAAAGATCGTCCACGCGCAAAAGAATCAATGATTTTCTCCACGCAATCCACACACAAATTGCTCGCCGGTTTATCGCAAGCTTCACAAGTGCTTGTGCGCGAATCTGAAAAAGTAAAACTCGACCAGGACGCATTTAACGAAGCTTATTTGATGCACACATCCACCTCGCCACAATATTCAATCATTGCGTCATGCGATATTGCTGCTGCAATGATGGAAGCACCGGGTGGCACAGCGCTGGTAGAAGAATCAATTTTGGAAGCACTCGATTTCCGTCGCGCCATGAAAAAAGTGGACGCGGAATGGGGCCAGGATTGGTGGTTCCAGGTGTGGGGCCCGGAAGAATTTGCAGAAGACGGAATCGGCACTCGCGACGACTGGATTTTGCGCAGCGAAGACAACTGGCATGGCTTTGGAAAATTGGCGCCGGGCTTCAATATGCTCGACCCGATTAAAGCCACCATCGTCAACCCTGGTTTGTCCGTTAACGGCGATTTCAGCGAAACGGGAATTCCTGCATCCATCGTCACCAAATATTTAGCAGAGAACGGCGTAATTATCGAGAAGTGCGGCCTCTATTCGTTCTTCATTATGTTTACCATCGGCATCACTAAAGGCCGCTGGAATACATTGCTGACCGCGCTGCAACAATTCAAAGATGACTACGACAAAAACCAACCCATGTGGCGAATCATGCCGGAATTTGCGCAGGCAAATCCACGTTATGAGCGCATGGGCTTGCGCGATCTTTGCCAGCAAATCCACGACTTTTATAAAGCTTACGACGTTGCGCGTTTGACCACAGAAATGTATTTGAGCGATATGCAACCAGCGATGAAACCATCCGATGCATTTGCAAAAATGGCGCACCGCGAAATTGAACGCGTACCGATTGACGAATTGGAAGGTCGCATCACGTCAATTTTGTTAACGCCTTATCCACCAGGAATTCCATTGTTAATTCCGGGCGAACGCTTCAATAAAACCATCGTGGATTATTTGCGTTTCGCGCGCGATTTCAACGAAAAATTCCCCGGCTTTGAAACTGATGTTCACGGTTTGGTTAAACGTGAAGTTGATGGCAAGAAGGGTTATTTTGTGGACTGTGTTAAGCAGTAATCAAAACCAGATCAGGGCGCGAGCAATCGCGCCCTTTTTTATTTTGGATACGCCTGCCGCGGGCCTTACTTTTCTTTGGGCAAACAAAGAAAAGTAAGGCCCGCAGCAGGCGCATCAATTTAGACTCAAAATGAAAACTGGACTCCCGCTACGCGAGGATGACGACATAGATATTAAGCATGGTAGTTTTGCATATGAGCAACAAACTCGAACCAGAAGCGCCTCCCGTCGAACACACCCCACAATCACATCCCTACGAAAAACTCAGCCCGGATTTGGTCATGGATGCCGTAGAAGCAAAGGGTTATTTAACCGATGCGCGCATTCTTGCATTAAATTCTTACGAGAACCGTGTCTATCAAGTTGGCATTGAAGGCGGCAGTCCGCTGATCGCAAAATTTTATCGCCCCGAACGCTGGACGCGCGAACAAATCCTTGAAGAGCACGAATTTTCACAAGCCCTAAAAGACCTGGAAATTTCTGTCATACCACCACTGCCAAATAACCAGGGCGAAACCTTACGCGAATTCGCAGGATTTAATTTTGCACTCTATCCGCGCCAAGGCGGGCATGCACCTAACCTTGATGACTTCGATGCGCTGTTGAGTTTAGGACGAATGCTTGGTCGTATTCACGCATTGGGAAAAGCAAAATTATTTTCACACCGCCCCAATATTTCTGTGCAAACTTTTGCACGCGAAAGTTATGCGTTTTTACTTAACAATCAATTTATTCCCACAGGTTTGCACGAAGCTTATCGCACACTCGGTGCAGATTTAATCCAGCGCTGTGACACCATTTTTAATCGCGTAAAATATCAACCCATTCGCTTACATGGCGACTGCCACCAGGGAAATATTTTATGGCGCGATGAAGTCCCGCACTTTGTGGATTTTGATGATGCTCGCAACGGCCCCGCCATCCAGGATTTATGGATGTTGCTGTCCGGCGAACGCGATCAGCAAACCGCACAACTCTCGGAAATATTGGAAGGCTATCAGGAGTTTTGTGATTTCGATTTTGCAGAATTGCAATTAATTGAAGCGCTGCGAACCTTACGCATTATGCATTACAGCACATGGCTTGCCCGCCGCTGGACAGACCCGGCATTTCCAAAACATTTTCCGTGGTTTAATACCGAGCGCTATTGGGCAGAGCATATTTTGGAATTGCGCGAACAATTGGCGGCTTTGCAAGAACCGCCATTAACCATATTTTAGTAATTAAACCGATTTAACCGGATTAAAATTCAAAATCTCTAATTACTTAAAAATTTTTTTCAAACCTTTTGGCTGAGTATTATCAAAATCTCCTAATCCTAAAGCCTGACGCTCTACAATCCATTTGTTATATAATTGATTGGCTTTTTCATCAATTATATTTTCATCGTCAGAAGACAGTAATAATTTTTCACCAAACACTTGCTCATATCCTTGAATTATTTTCTCTTTTTCCAATTTGGAAAAATGCTCATCACCACGCAATTCAATCGCTTTGCTAAAGGACAAAGCATCAAGAGCAGATGCTATTCTTTCACTCGCACTTTGTATCGGATTTGGAGAATTAATGATTTCAAGTGCGGCTATTGCATGTATCGATCCTCTTATTGCTGCGAGATCGTAATAATACGAAGCTTTTTGTGTATCTCGATATTCAGTTATATACCTTGAACCAAGAATCGTCAGTGCTTTTATATCTCCCGTCTGCCCTAATGACTCCAACGTTTTATCATCATAATATTGATAATCATCTCTTTCATCTTTAGTGTATCTGCCATTTTTTCGCATCCACTCAGCAGCTTCCCTAGCATCAACTGCAGAAAATTCGTTTTTTGTTGGTGTAGTTTTTTTCTCGTCATTAAACGGTTTTAATTTTTCTGGATGTATATCATCAGCCTTCCGATGATTCGAAACCGCTAACTGTTCCGACAAATTAGAAACAGAAGGTTCCTTATCAATTAAAAAATAATATGCAATTGCCAGCGTAGTTATTATCAAAATAACAACTGTATATTGTTTCCATTTCATTTTAGGACTTTCTCATTTTGGATACGCTTCTTATTTTATTTACGCATTAAATTAGCAAGCTTTTGGTTTATATCAGCGCAACTAGATTAGTTGATTCAGCTCCTATATGCAGAGCTATAAACAGCCCTGCACACATCAAAGTTATATAAATAGTTGCAACAGGTTACCCTTTCACATTTATAAACCCGAAGTTAATAAACTATCTGCGGTAATGATTTAAAAAAAAGCCGCACTTTGTGCGGCTTTGTATAGTTACTCATTTAAAACTATTTTCCAAAAAGATCAGTGACTTCTTTAGGAGTGCTATTATCAAAATCACCTAAACCTAACTTAATCCGCTCAGCCCGATAGTGATTATATAACTCTAAAGCCCTGGCGTGGATCCATTTTTCATCCTCGCTATTCAATAAGTTTTCTTGTCCATAACCCTGCTCAAACAACTTTAAATTAATGTTCTTCTTTAAAGTGGCACTTTGAGAATCACCTCTGATGGACAAAAGCTCCAAATAGGCAAGATTTTCTTTTAGTTGAGCTTTTGCAGTTTCAATGGGAAAACCACTAAAACTTGGCTCAGTATAGATTGCCATGGAATTGATTGATCGAAGCGATCCATACGCTATACCAAGTTCTGCATAGGTTTTAGCTTTGGAAATATCACCTGCATCAATAGCTCGCTCTTCCATTACATACATAGCAATCGTATCGCCATTTTTTACAAGATCACTGAGTATTTGATCGGAGTAGGCGCGGTACCCAACTCTTTTTTCTGGATCATATCCCGCCTTACCCAACCATTCTTTAACAACGGCTATTTCTGTTGCAGTTCGTGGATTTTTATTATTCTTTGAAGCATCGTCTTCATTTAGAGTATTTGTCTTCCACATTTCGGACTTTAGTTGTATTCCTAAATTAGCAGGTTTTTGGTTTATATTTGATGCAGCTAAAGGATTATTTGATTCAGTTCCTATTCGAAGAATAATAAATAGCACGGCCCATAACATCAAAGTTACACCAATTGCTACTTTCCAGCGTCCAGGTTTTATCCATTTACTCATGAGTTATCTCTTAAATATCTATTTTTTGAACGCAATCACTACCAATACAAAACAACCAATATCAACAAGACTTTCCTTCGATATTTAGAAATATTTTTTCACTAAAATTATGCACGCTATCTCTATCAACATTGCAATTTACTATTTAAAAATAAAAAAAGCCGCATTTCGTGCGGCTTTATATACTTGTTTTAAACTATTTTCCAAAAAGATCAGTGACTTCTTTAGGAGTGCTATTATCAAAATCACCTAAACCTAACTTAATCCGCTCAGCCCGATAGTGATTATATAACTCTAAAGCCCTGGCGTGGATCCATTTTTCATCCTCGCTATTCAATAAGTTTTCTTGTCCATAACCCTGCTCAAACAACTTTAAATTAATGTTCTTCTTTAAAGTGGCACTTTGAGAATCACCTCTGATGGACAAAAGCTCCAAATAGGCAAGATTTTCTTTTAGTTGAGCTTTTGCAGTTTCAATGGGAAAACCACTAAAACTTGGCTCAGTATAGATTGCCATGGAATTGATTGATCGAAGCGATCCATACGCTATACCAAGTTCTGCATAGGTTTTAGCTTTGGAAATATCACCTGCATCAATAGCTCGCTCTTCCATTACATACATAGCAATCGTATCGCCATTTTTTACAAGATCACTGAGTATTTGATCGGAGTAGGCGCGGTACCCAACTCTTTTTTCTGGATCATATCCCGCCTTACCCAACCATTCTTTAACAACGGCTATTTCTGTTGCAGTTCGTGGATTTTTATTATTCTTTGAAGCATCGTCTTCATTTAGAGTATTTGTCTTCCACATTTCGGACTTTAGTTGTATTCCTAAATTAGCAGGTTTTTGGTTTATATTTGATGCAGCTAAAGGATTATTTGATTCAGTTCCTATTCGAAGAATAATAAATAGCACGGCCCATAACATCAAAGTTACACCAATTGCTACTTTCCAGCGTCCAGGTTTTATCCATTTACTCATGAGTTATCTCTTAAATATCTATTTTTTGAACGCAATCACTACCAATACAAAACAACCAATATCAACAAGACTTTCCTTCGATATTTAGAAATATTTTTTCACTAAAATTATGCACGCTATCTCTATCAACATTGCAATTTACTATTTAAAAATAAAAAAAGCCGCATTTCGTGCGGCTTTATATACTTGTTTTAAACTATTTTCCAAAAAGATCAGTGACTTCTTTAGGAGTGCTATTATCAAAATCCCCCAAACCTAACTTAATCCGCTCAGTTCGATAATGATCATATAACTCTAAAGCCCTGGCGCTGATCCATTTTTCATCCTCGCTATTCAATGAGTTTTCTTGTCCATAACCCTGCTCAAACAACCTTAAATTAATGCTCTTTGTTAGGGCTGCCTCATGAGCATCACCTCTGATGGACAAAAGTTCCAAATAGGCAAAGCTTTCTTTTAGTTGAGTTTTTGCAGTTTCAATGGGGAAACCACTAAAACTTGGCTCAGTGTAGATTACCATGGATTTAATTGATCGAAGCGATCCATAAGCTATACTAAGCTCTGCATAGATTTTAGCTTTAGCAATATCACCCGCATTAAGAGCTCGCTCTTCCATTACAGACATAGCAATCGTATCGCCATTTTTTACAAGATCACTGAGTATTTGATCGGGGTAGGCGCGGTACCCAACTTTTTTTTCCGGGTCATATCCAACCTTGCTCATCCATTCTTTAACAATTGCTACTTCTGTTGCTGTGCGCTTGCGTTGCAAGAATGGCTGCGCTAAACCAGCAATCTTTTTGGGCTCCCTGGTGATACTGACCAGTTGATTATTGATGCTATTACTCACCGAATTATTTGCCACAGGAATATTTTCCAGTGGAGCTATTCGGTCACCTTGATAAATTAACAATATAGTCGGCATCAAAGCAAAGGCAACAGCCATCAAAATTGACAAGGCAAATAAGATTTTTCTCCATTGTGGCCAATATGTTGAAATCATTTTATTCTCCATATATTTCATTTAGGGCAATATGCAGATTCTTCACAAAAAAGCCGCACTTTGTGCGGCTTTGTATAGTTACTCCTTTAAAACTATTTTCCAAAAAGATCAGTGACTTCTTTAGGAATGCTATTATCAAAATCACCCAAGCCCAACTTAATCCGCTCAGTTCGATAGTGATCATATAACTCTAAAGCCCTGGCGCGGATCCATTTTTCATCCTCGCTATTCAATAAGTTTTCTTTCCCATAACCCTGCTCAAACAATTCTAAACTAATACGCCTTTTTAATGCGGCGTCATGGGCATCACCTCTGATGGACAAAAGCTCCAAATAGGCAAAGCTTTCTTTTAGTTGAGTTTTTGCAGTTTCAATGGGAAAACCACTAAAACTTGGCTCAGTGTAGATTACCATGGAATCGATTGATCGAAGCGATCCATACGCTATACCAAGTTCTGCATAGGTTTTAGCTTTAGCAATATCACCCGCATTAAGAGCTCGCTCTTCCATTACAGACATAGCAATCGTATCGCCATTTTTTACAAGATCACTGAGTATTTGATCGGAGTAGGCGCGGTACCCAACTTTTTTTTCCGGGTCATATCCAACCTTACTCAACCATTCATTGACAATAGCTACTTCTGTCGCAGTGCGCTTGCGTTGCAATAATGACTGCGCTAAACCAGCAATCTTTTTGGGCTCCTTGGTGCTAATGACCAGTTGATTATTGATGCTATTACTCACTGAATTATGTGCCACAGGAACATTTTCCAGTGGAACTATTTGCTCACCCTGAAAGTTTGGCAAGATAACCTGCATCAAAACAAAAACACCAACCATTAAAATTGACAGGGCCAATAAGATTCTTCTCCATTGTGACCAATATGTTGAAATCATTTTACTCTCCATATATCTCATTTAGGGCAATATGCATTTTGCAGATTCCGCACATTATTGGTGCATATTTTTATATTTTTGGTAAAATTATCCTCTGCCAGAGCAGCACAGCTTGTTGTCCCGTAAGCGTTTGCCCCGGCCCCACCAACAGTAGCAGAACCGGATATTGCAAACAAAGTAACTGCGGCCCATCCCGGTGGCCCTGACAAGAACGCTAACGCAGCCAATCCAACACCACCAACAGCGCCAATAACCGCACCGCCTATAGCATAGATATTACATGTCTTTTGATCTTTACTTTGTATATCCTTTGCTTCCTGATTGCATGCTGTGCCATATTGCCCTTGTATCCCTAGCATACACCCTTGTTTTTCTGCCGCTGCTCGTGCGGCCATGGCGTCGTTCATGCCAGCTGATCCGTAACCCCCCAGGTTACCCCCTATCATTGGGCCAGAGTTCTGCTGCGACGCAGCAATAAGCCCCTGGTCAGGTTGACGTTGCGCTGTAACAACTATGGTTTGCGCTTTTACGAGAGGTGTTACTATGAAAAAAAATAGAAAAAGAAATATTTTTGATATATTCATTATAAATTCCTTAAATTAAATTTTTATATTTAACTTCAATGTTGCAAATTCGTCAGGAAAATGCACACGAAGCCTAACTTCTTGCCTCACAGACAGTCAACCGTCAAAATGTGATGAAGTAGTCATTATGAATATATGCACAATTTAGCACCGTCCTGTGTTGACTTTGATGATGCTCGCAACAGCCCCGCTATCCAGGATTTATGGATGCTGCTGTTCGGTGAGCGCGATCAGCAAACCGCGCAACTCTCGGAAATATTGGAAGGCTATCAGGAGTTTTGTGATTTCGATTGTGCAGAACTGCAATTAATTGAAGCGCTGCGAACCTTACGCATCGTACATTGCAGTGCATGGCTTGCCCGCCGCTGGGCAGACCCGGCATTTCCAAAACATTTTCCTTGGTTTAATACCGATCGCTATTGGGCGGAGCATATTTTGGAATTGCGCGAACAATTGGCGGCTTTGCAAGAACCGCCTTTAGTGATGTTTTAAATAATCAATCTTAAAGCTCATTGATGATTGTGAGCATTAAAAAAGAATTTAGAGAAATTATAACCAGGGAGTCGTCATCCCCGCAGGGGATCCACCGGGGCTGGCGTTCCAGCGACTTACATAATAAAGTCACTGGTTCCCCTGCAGGGATGACGATAAATAAAGGAAAAATGCCTGGGTGTTACTGCGGCAAAAAATCCAGTGTTTGATAAAACGTTGTGCGTATTACATTTGCGGCTGGGAAGCTGATTGATTTCATTTTTGCCAAAAGTTTTGCTTCCAATGCGGGATCTTTTAGTTCGCTAAATTCAATACTTGCTTCCACAACTTGACCGGATGGATCAATAATCATTTTGAATTTAACTTTTCCCTGTAACGCAGCGTTGTCACGTAGTGCTCGATTGTAAATCGAGAAAATAGAACTTTTGTATTGTTCCATAACCTTACGCATTTCTTCTTCACTGCGCGCAGCACCTCCTTCGCCATTACTATTTCCGCCACCACTTCCCGTTGCACCTGTAGCTTTTTTGCTTGCGTCAGCCAAATTACTTTTTACTTTAGTTGTTTCACGGCCCGATAAGGCAACGCCACCAACATCGTGACTCGCGTAAGCGCCAACATTAATGCCGCCGCTGCCTTTGGTTTGGCCGCTGTTAATCATGGAGCGATCAACCTGTGTTGCTTGCCCGGCACCATTGCTCACGGTTGCCGATGCAGTTTCTACCGCACTGGTTTGCAAGGCTTCGCGCATTTCCATCAAATCATCTTTGAAAGTAGAAATTTGCGCTTGGGCTTGTGCTTTGGCCGTTGCTACTGCATCACTTTTTGAATTGGTATTTTTCGCGTTTTCAACTGGTTTATTGGTGTTAGCCGTTACCGGTTTTTTCTCCGCCAATTTCTCTATGGGCTTTTTTTCTTCCTGTTTTTTTTCTTCTTTAGGCGGCTCAATGGGTTTTGGCGGAGGAAGCTCTTGTTGCTCTAACATAACGCGCGCCAATTGCGGCGGCAAATCAGCTTTTTCTTTTCGCGTTAACTCTGGCAACTTAATGATGGTCATTGGAATTGCAAATACTAAAAACACAACAAGTGCTGCCAGAAGAATTTTTTTAAACCGCAAGTCATCATCCGTGAGCGACCAGGGTAATTGCATGGTTGATATAATATAAGTTGTCATATCAACCTCCACTCGCAGGTGTACTACCAGCGTTCAAAACCTTGTTGCTCGCATCTTTATGCGAAACAGCCAAGGCAATGTTGCGATAATCTGCTGCAACACAGGTTGCCATAATTTTTTTCAGTTGCTCATAGGGAATTGTCCTATCCCCTAAAATAGTAATTGGTCGCCCTTCTGATTTTTCTTTCTCCGTCAAGGGCGCAGCTTTACTGGCTAAAAATTTTAATTCAGTTTCAAGCGGTTCAAATTTTGCTGCGGTATTGGCCATCATATCGCTGATACTGCCTACACGTTGGCCAGAAACAATAATATCCGTTGCACTCACGGTAATTACAATTGTTTCGCCTGGTGCAGTTTCTGAAATAGATGCAGGCAATTTGATCGACTTATCCGAATGCAAAACCTCCACATCCGCAGAATAGTTAATTAACAGGAAAAATATAAGCAGCGTAAAGCAATCGATCAAAGGCACTAAATTTAATTTAGGTACAACGTTTAAACGCTGGCGATGTTTCGCCATACGTTTTGCGCGCATGGATTTTTTCATGGCTGACCTCCCTGATCGCTCGGGATAGCTTGAACCTGCTCTTCAGGTGGAGGAGCATCACCCAGCGAAACTTCAGGAAATAATTCAGCATTAACCACTGACGTTGCAACCACAGTGCGATATGAGCGCACCGTATCCATAACCGCAACCAGGGTTTGGTAATCTGTATTTTTTTCCGACAGCAAATAAATATCGCGCTTCTGGATACCTTTATCACTTAATTGCCGTTTAATTTCTTGCAGATAAAGTGTCAGATTATCGAAATCATATTTTCCATTGGCTTTCTTTTCGATTCGTTTTAATCGAATACCAGCAGGATAATTAATATCAAAATAATCGGCACGAATAATCAGCTCAAGTTGTGCAGGTGGCTCTTGTTGTTCACTGCTTGCAGCTGGGATGTCCGGCAATTTCAAATCCAATACTGTGATGTGCGAAAGCACCATTCCCATCAAGAGAACAGGTACCAGAACCACAACCAGATTGATAAACGCGGTAACGTCCACATCTGCATGTTCGCCATTTCGTTTTGCTAATCGGCGCATTTGGTTTTACCTCTAACCGACAATGACTCACTAAAAAATTGCATCACTTTATTTTTCCAAGCGATATTTACCATAGATTCATGGAATGGACAGTTGCAACAACAATTATTTAGTCGAACCAGTTTCGGCGCGCTGCTTCGCCATTAAATCTTGTGCGTGCGTTAAAATATTCATGCACTTCACGCCTGCCATTTCCAAACTATCCACAATTTCCAATGTACGACTTTGGATAAATGAGTGACTCAACAACAGGGGAATGGCGGTAAATAATCCAAAGGCCGTTGCGTTCATCGCCACGGCAATACTTGCAGATAAGAGTGCCGCTTTTTCTGAAGGATCAGCATTGGCAACCGCACCGAAAGCTTCACTCAAACCGGAAATGGTTCCCAGCAACCCCAGCAGCGTTGCAACGTTGGCAAGTGTGGCCAGGTAACCTGTACGACGCTCCAAACGCGGAACCGCTTCCATCACACCCTCTTCCATTGCCAACTCAATATCTTCACGGCGACTTGATTGCGCCATACGCTGCAAACCTGCGCTGATGATTTTCGCAACTGGCGCATCTGAAGACTTACCGACATTGAGCGCGCCCTGGTAATCTTTTTTCTGCAGCATTGCCAGGATGCGATCAAATGCATCGCGATTCATTTTTTTTGCATTACCTAAAAAGATAAAGCGTTCAATAACAATCGCTGTACCTACAATAAGAATCGCTCCAATTGGAAACATAAAAATGCCTCCATCCTGAAAGAAACGAATAACAGTTGCTGAAGTCATGGGAGATTCCTCTGTACTAAAAAATGAATACGGTTAAGAGATAATAAGTTAAAAATAGTTACTGCAATTCACCTGCTGATTCTAATTCGCGCCGCAATTCTTCGCGCTCCACATGGTTGAATATAGCTTTTTGTTGGCTGTCGAGTGGTTCAAAATCAACGCTTGTTGTCAGCGGTGCTTGCCAGGGCAAAATATAAAGCACACGTGGTTGTTCCTGGTTTCCGGTAATCGTGGTTTGCAAATAAATGGTTGCATCTTGCACCATTTTTTTGGCCGGTTGCGCTTTTGTAGTTTCTGGTTTTGCATCTGTTGTTTTAACAGCGGGTGCCATTTCTTTTTTAGCATCTTCTGCAACAGGTTCTTTATGGGGTTCAGCCGCATCTTGCGCAAAAACAGGTGACGCAAACATCACGCCCATTGCAAAGCAGCTAATCAGCATGGTGTATTTGATATGCATTTATTTTGCCTCTGTCTTTTCAGATGCATCGCCTTTATTTAACCGACGCTGCAAATCTGCCAACCAGCTATCCACCTGTTTATCGGGCGATGGTAATAATTGCTGGTAAGCTTGATAGTGAGGTAAAGCTTGCTCCGGCTTACCTAAATAGAGATCGTATAAAATCGCAATATTTTTATGGCCTTCGGGATAAAAAGGCCAAATAGCGAGTGCTTTTTGGTATAGGGTTTCCGCAGCAGCAAAATCCCCCGCTTCTCGTTTTAACACTGCCAGCTGATTGTAGGCATCAACGTTTTTAATATTGGCGTTTATAGCGCGATTAAATTCCTCCGCCGCTTTTTCTGTTTCGCCTTTATTGCGATAGACAATCCCCAAATTCAAATAAACCCCGGATAGTTTGGGATTTTTTTCGGCAAGTCTTAACAATACCGATTCAGCGTGGTCCCAATTTTTTTGCTGCATGGATGAAACAGCATCGCGAAAATTAATTTCCACTTGCTCGCTGAATTTCTGCGGATTTTGCAAATAAGGATTAGGCGTTGCGGGGCCCGCAGGCAATACAGTGGAGACAACTGCAACTTTAGCAGCCGTAGACGCGTCCGCTTCAGTTTTGTTATTTGAGTCCGCAGTGGACGATTTTTCAATGGCTTTTGTTTCGACTGATTTTTCAGCTTCAGGCGAACGCTTTTGAGTGGACGAGCAAGCGCACAACAATCCAACAATAAATGATATGAGCAATAACTTATTGAATTTCATTGCTCACCTCCAATACCGATTCAGATTTTTTGTAACGCGCGGGTAAAAGTTTTGCTAATTCTTCATAACTACGTTTCACCCATTGATCATAAATTCCTTTAGCGCTGCGCTGCGCATTGGCCTGATGGATCTGGATTGCTTTTTCTTCGAAGGGATAAGCCTGCTCTTCCAGTAACAAATCATATTGTTCCAGTGCAGCTGCATCCAGGTTTGTAGGGCGCTCGGATTTCATCAAGTCGCGACTTAGCTGTGCATAAATATCGCCAATACGATAACTCGCTTGTGTCGTAAATTCCGCCACACCAAATGCCAACACGGCCTCCTGCGCTTTAAGGGCTTTTTCAAGCGCTGCGCGTTTGCGTTGCAAGCTTTGTTTTAACGGCAAGGTCAGCGGAATACTTGCAAAATCTTTATAAGGAAGATCCGCCATTTCATTAGTTGCCGATGCGGCTAAATATTTAGTGCGTTCATTTCCTTGCGAGCCTGCCGATGCATTTGCATCAATTATGCGCTGCAACCAGTATTGGCGTTTTTTGGTATCCTGCACTTCACCGTATAATTGTGCGAGATGGAATTCAGCTTCCATGGCTTCAGCAACCGGGCGAGGATATTCATTGGCGTAACGCTGATACTGTTCAATCGCCATGGATTTGTTGCCGGACTTTTCATATAACTCTGCACCCATTGCGAGCGATTGGCGCTTGACCGCGGGATCATTGCTGCTGCGTTCCATAATGCTTAATTCATTCGCAGCTTGCGCCCACTTACTTTGGTTTTGATAGATCAATACCATTTTCGCGGGAATAGATGCGGTTAATTCATGCTTGGGATATTGCTGGCGGAAACTTAAATAAACCTGTTCTGCCTCGCTCCACTTTTGCTGCTCCATTAAATAAACACCGGCATCGTAACGGCCTTTAATGGCGATATCCGTATCAGGTGCCACATCGGAAATGCGCAACAATTTTTTAATTGCATCGTCTTTTTGGCTCAACACTAAATCAGACTGCGCTTGCTGGTAAATACTGGCGGCAATACGTTCGCGAATTTGTTGTGCTGTCGGCGCACCCGGAGTTTGAGTATTTGCAGGTAGAAGATTTAATACTTGCCAATAGGCTTTTTCCGCACCGGCATAATTTTTATCGTCGAAACTGGCGTGGCCCAAAACTAACCACGCGGTAAATTGCAATTTGGCTTCTGCAGGCGGTTTTAAATTAATAATTTCTTCTGCAACGGTTGCAGCTTCTGCATAGCGTTTTTGGGCAAGTAATTCCTGTGCGGCTTGCGTTAATACAGCGGCTGCACGCGAATCCGCAGGATATGTTTGGGCAAAACGCAATGCATAATTGGTTTTACGTTCTTGCCAGGCAGATTTTTGTGTTTCAGCAAGTGCTTGCCCTGTCGCCATTTCATGGGCGAGCAATACGATGGAATAACCTGCATCAGCACCGTGATCTTTGTCCTGGTATTGATAGGCGACTTGTTCGTAAGCTGTAATAGCTTGCGGATAATCGCCAGATTCACTGAGTGATTCTGCAAGCAAGAATGTCATCTCAGGATTTTTTGGATCTTTCGGAAAAGTTGCTACAAATTCGCGATACCAACTTGCTGCACGACTAAAGGCCGCTTTTGCTTCACTTTTATTGGTTGCAGAAAATTCTTGTGCGCGTGCATGTTCGTACTCTGCCAGCTCTTGCAAAGATTGATGCAAATAATTGGCTGCGGTAACACCTATGACACCATTGCGCTGTGTCCAGTAACTGCTGCTGATGCCGTAACGCTGAACGTATTCTTGCTTGGCAGGCAAAATTAAACTGGGGAAATTACCCTGCTCATAGACGCTGATCATTTTTATTGAGAATTCAGGGGCAAAATCACTCAGGGGATTGTGCTCCACAAAATTTTTATAGGTTTCTGCGCTGTCGCTAAAGCGTTTTTTCTCCAGATAAAGCTGGCCTAAATTTTCGTAGAGCAAATGTTCGTATACGCGATCGCCCATTTCTTTTTGCAGATCAATAATAGATTGCGCACCCTCAAGATAGGAAAAGGAAAGGCTCATCACATGGAAAGTATCTTCCATCATATTTTTTTGCGCGCCGCTTAATTGTTCAACAGCTTGCGCAACTTGTTCCGGCTTTTGCGCCAGTGTTAATAATTGATCTGCAACTTTGGTAAAAGACTTCAACGCCAAATCGTAATCAGCGCGTTTAAACTCTGCCCAACCTTGCATATAAAGCGCGTTTTGTTGCAGGGGATTTAATTTATCTTCAGCAACACTTTTGTAGTGTTTTTCTGCCGCGAGGTAATCGCCATCAGAGAAGGCTTTTTCGGCACGACGGAATTGGGTTTCGCCCATGTAGGTTGATGTTGGTGCGGTTTTGGCCAATTGATCCAACGCGCTTGCAGCTTCATCACCTCGGCTGTCCATTGACAGCGCTTTAGCTAATTTATAACGCAGTTGGTCCAGTTCTACACCCTTGACGGGTTGACCGGATTTTTCCTGTATCTCAATTAATTCGCGATACAGCGCAATAGGTTTATCAAAATAATGCCCGCTATCATTGGCATTTAATTGTTGTTGCTCGCTGCGTGTCATTTCGAAATCAGCAATGCGCGCCATAATTTGTTGACGCAACACAGGGTCTTCAGCCGCAGCCAGCGCCTTTTGATAGCTTGCTTCAATTTTTGTGTTATCAACCAGGGCAACGGTATTTTTGGCATCCGGCATAGTCGCTGCCGGTAAATCCGCCAGGGTTTTACCTGTATTACGATCGGGGCTGAACATGTGACAGCTTGTTAATAACAAGCTGGCACAAACCAAAGGTGATGAGTAAACAAGCCAGTTTTTTATTGTCATTGCGCTTGTTTCCTTAATGCCGTGTCATATAAACGCGCGACAGCAAGGTGTGATTGCGCGAGATAACGACTCAAGCGCTTTTCGTGCGCAATTAACTGTGCATCAACTTTTTGGCGCAACTTTTCTGCGTGCACATCGATAACTTTATTTAAATCTTGCAGTTGCTTTTCTACTTGCACTTGCTGGGTTTGGATACGCGCATAAAAAGGTTCCAGATCCTGGCCGGTCGCGATTACAGAAGCAATTTTTTCGTGACTGGATTGAATGTTGGCAATCGCTGCATCCATTTCTGCAACAGAATCTTCAAGCGAGGATAGATTCACTGAAAAATCTTGCGCAGCACGCCATAACAAAATACCCCGCGTAACCCACAATCTATTTTCATAATCTGTTGTGTCCTGCCCTGCTGCTTTCATACGATCAATAGTCGCCGTGGAGCGTTCAACAGCAGCAAAGAGTTTTCGTGTCTGAGGATCGGCCAGGGCAATATAATCGTTATTCTTTTTGATAGTAGCGATGCGCTCAACCACCGCATCGCGCTCTTTTTGCATATCTGCTTGTTTTTGTACGAGGGATTGTTGCGAAACCTGCTGTTCTTTTTGTTGGCGCCAGTCTTGTTTTTGATGTAAAAGCTCAGTGTAAGCGACTAATTTTGGCTGCCAATCCAGCAGGATTTTTTGCAGTTTTAACAGATCGCGCAATTCCAGCACAGCAGATTGAAAATCATTTTGTGCAAAAAGTTCACGCAAATAAATGGAGCGGGTTTTAATAACACTGGTGCCACTAAGCTTTAACCAGTTTTGTCCATCATCAGTGATTAATGCAGTGAGCGTGCCGGGCTCAGCTTTGTTTTCAAGCTCTGGAAATTTACTGGCAGGCACAGGCTTGCTACTTACCAGCGTTAACAATTCACCGGCAGTCAGTGTGTCGCGCATATCGCGCACCAAATCAATTTCCTGATCCAATAATTCTTCGGCGTGCTGGTATTCACGCAATGCATCTCCCGGTGCATTTAACTTTTCGTATGCAAACGGCAATGCAAGGAGTGCTTCCTGTGCCGCTGGAAATAATAAACTGCGCTGTTGCAAAACTTGCCAGGGTTTTACCGCTTCCGCATACTTTTCTTGCGCTATGGCGGCCCAGCCATAGCCTAATAAAGCCTGGTTGGATTCCATACCATCCAAACGGACTTTGCGAAACTCTTCTATGGCAGCCAGGTAACTTTTGTCTTGTATGTGAGCGTAACCGAGTGCGGTATGGGCTTTGTCGAGCAAGGTTAAATATTCGATACGCGATTGCGCGTTTTTATTAAATGGAATCTCAGTTAATTCATTAAAATATTCTTTGGCGCTTTTCATATCGCCATTGCGCGCATTGGCTGCACCTAAATTATAAAGTGCGTAAGGCTGCCATTCGGCAAGGTTTTCCTGTTCAATTTTTTTAATACTGAAAGGCGCAAGGTCATTCTGTTTGATTTGCAAATTAATTTGTAATGAATGCATTTCTGCGAGCAAACCAGGATTAAATTTATCGCTTACCCGACTAAAACTGCCCATTGCGCCAGCCCAATCGCCTTTCGCATATTGCAATTTACCAAGGTAAAACCAGGCCGCATCGCGCACGCTTTGTGGACGACTTTGATCGCGTAATAATTGGGTGAATAATTCTTCTGCGTGGTTTTGCATTCCAAACGCGAGGCTCAAACCACCAGCAATTAATTCGGGGTTATTGCCATGGCCATGAATTCCATCGCGTGCGTCGGCCACCATTAATTCGGAGATCGCCGGAATATAATCTTGTTGATAGTAATGATAAAGCGCTACACCATAGCGCAAATCGGCCACTTCAGTTTTGGGTTTTTCAGCGGCAAAAACCTGTATTGGTAACGTAAGCAGACTCGCGGCCACGCCATTACGCAAGCCGCGTTGAGAGCCAAACCATTGCAACATGGAAAGCGTCTTCACTATTCAGCTTTCCATTCTTTAATTTCAAATGTGGGTTGCAGTTGTGCAGTGGAATCTATGATTTTGAGTTCAAGGACCAACGGCGTTTGCGCTTTATTAACCACTAATTTTGCGCCGCGCTTGTAATCCTGGTGTGGGCCGCGCCCCGTGAAAAATGCACTGACTTCATGGGTGCCGGCTTTTAAGTTGCCGATGTATAAACGCTGCACGCCGCCGCGATAAAGTGCGCTGATTTGCTTATCGGTGTACAACTCGCTCGCGACCAATTTGTTGTCGATTTCGAGCTTCACGGCGTCGAGGTTGAAAAACTGGCCGATATCCATGGAGAGATAAACCGCAACCTGATTGCTCGGCGGATAGAGTAATTCCTCCTCCAAAATTAACAAATCGCGATTGAGGTTGAGCACAGAGACTTTCAGGTTTTCTACTTGGGGCGTGACCGCTGGCTGCTGCACTGATTCGCTTGGAGCAGTTGATGCTGGTGCGGTTGCGGGTGGCGTTTGCGCGCTCGCTGCAGAGCCCAGGCACATGGCCAAAACAAAACCTAACAGCGGTAGTTTTACCGATTGATTAAACATGCCTGCCTCGCCCCGTGTCGTGCTAATTGTTGTTTGCGATCGTGTAATTCTAGAAGCCAAAAATGTTATTCGGTGTGACTCTTTCCACACTTAATTTATTCGTGTGGAAGGTTTGGTTAAAACCGCTGTAAGAATAGCCGCCTTTGATAACAGTATTAGGAATTCCGCACAGCAAAGTTCAATTTCGTGATCAAGGTGGCGTTAGGCCTTTGCTGTAGAGAACTTTTCCACTCTCGGTAATCACCACCGCATCAAAGCCGGGCAGGCTTTCGATCAGCGCGAGGCCTTTTTCCGGCCCCATAATAAAAATTGTTTTGGTGAGCGGGTCTGTATCAAAGCCTAACGGACCTATAACACTCACGCTGATAATGCCGTGGGGCGACTTACCCGTTTTCGGGTTGATAATGTGATGCACGCGCTGGCCATCTTTATCGATAAAAAAGCGCTCGTAATCGCCCGATGTGGATATGGCACAGTTTTCGAGCGGCAAGGTAATCGCCACGGCATTTTTATCGTCTGCACGCGGATTGCGGATGCCCACCAACCAGGGCTTGCCGAGTTTGTCGCCAATCACACGGCTATCACCCCCAGCGCTGATATTGGCGTTGACGATACCGAATTGATGCAGGATTTCCGCTCCGCGATCCACCGCAAAACCCTTGGCAATACCACCAAGATCGATGTAAACCTTGGGGTGGTCAAAATAGACCGTGTTCTTTTGGGTATCGAGATGGATGAACTTGTAATTGATTTGCGGCACGAGTTCTTTGAACTGGGCATCGGTTGGTTTCAGGCCTTTGCGATAATCGTAATAGCGCGCAAGCGAGGCGAAGGTGATATCAAAGGCACCGCCACTTAAATCGCTGTAATGCTCGGCTTTTTTGATGATACTGGCCAGCTCCGCCGAAATCGGCATGGGGTGTTGCGCGGTGGATTTGGGTGCGAGTTCGTTAACGCGAGAGAGTTCACTGGTGGGAATAAAGGGGCTGTACTGTTGGTCAATGCGATGCATTTCAGCCATGACTGCGGCTATCGCCTGCTCGGCTTTATCGTCATCCTTATCAAACAAGGTGACGTTGATGACGGTACCCATAATATTTTGGGTATCGCCATGCCAGCCCGCCATTGCTGGCCAACTTAATACACACAAGCACGCGGCCAACAATCGTTTCACAGTCGCTCCTTAAAGACCTGATACCAGCATTAGAAATTCAGATCCACTGCATATACCAGATTGCCCTGGGGATCATTAGGCATTGGGCTTGCAAACATGGATAACCACGCGCCGGCATTGATTTCACGGAAATAGGGTTCCGGCAGGGAAAAACTTCCCTTGATGGTTGCGCCCGTGGGGAATGGCAAGGTGCCAACCATATCCACGTGCAACGGGCTGCTTACATCAAAAATATGGGCACTCAGGCCTTTTTTGCCATCATCCACCAAATCGGCACCTAAACCGCCAAGGCTCATCCAATTGGTGCCGTTATAGATTTTGCTACCCATCCAGCTGCCTTTTGCACGCAGGCCGAGCAGTTCGGTATTTTTGATATCAAGGCGTTCGATATTCAAGGCGAATTGGCCATCTATCGCAAGGGGTAACAAGGGTTGAACCAGTGCCGCGGGAAAACTCACGGAGGCGTCTTTCACCGCAAGCGCATTTTTGCCTTTGATACACACCACACCGTCAAATTCCTGATTGTCCATATGGGTGCCTATCAGTGCGCAGGGACTCAAGGTGAACAACGAAAGTATGTTGAGCTTCCAGGTCAACTGGCCGAGCGAGTGATCTACACCTTTAACCCTGATACTGGCGAGGCTGGCACGACCAGACCACAGGGTGCCGGACACGCCATTCATGGCGATATCACCACTGCGGCTTAGCAGGTAGGCTCCCCAAACGGCAGGCAGGCTGCTCACGACGAAATACAGCCAAAAAGCTATCCCCAGGGTAATCCAGAATTTTTTACTCACGTTCAGTTTGGGCAGTGACACAGCTTGGAGAATCATCGACAAATTAACCTTATTAGAGCTTCACGAGGCGCAAGTTAATGGAAACCAGGCCTGGATCATTGCTGGCAGTAATAGACAGCTCGCGGATCGCAATATGGTATTTCACTTCCAGGTCATAGAGCCATTGCATCAGCAGTTCCGAGGTAATCCTGTCGATGCGCACACGCGCTTCACCACCAGCGCCGGGTGTAAAACTGGTCATGGTAATGCCATTGTCGCGCAGGCTTGAATCAAGCAGGGCGCTGATATCACCACCATTGACAGCCTGGTTGGACTGTTGCGAAAAGACTTCATATTGGCGCGCAAGGAGTTGCACCTTGCCCAGGGATTGCTCGGTAGCCGTGGTGGTTTGCAAAAGCAAATCGCGCTTGTGCTTTAGCGGCGATAACACTGCCAGCCACAGCACAAACGCAGCAACCAATAAAGCGCCCATTAGCAGTGCCATTTGCTCACGACGATTAAATTGCGAAAGGGTAACGAGTAATTTATCCATGATTTATTCCCATCCCCTAGTGTTGCGGCTTGTTGATTTTAAGGCGGCCAGTACTGACATCACCCTGGGTATTAACACCTTGCAGCTCGGCGTTATAGCCCTGTGAACTGATGCTTTTGCGCAGCGCATCAATCGAATTAAAGGAATGTGCCTGTACGTTTACTGACATATCCCCCGTTTCCGCAGAATATGTAATGACCTTAACGGTGACATCGGGATTATTCGCAATGAGTGGGAAAACCCCGGCCAAAATAGCCATGACACTGCCGGTTTCAGTTTTGGGCTGCATCGCCTGGAGTTTTATCCGCAGGCGTTTTTCCGGATCGTCTGATTGACCGCTCGGCACCACACTGCGATAAACCGCTTCCATTTGCTGGCGCAGTTGCAGGTTGTGTTTGTTGAGCTTATAGATATGGAAACCCAGCACGCCCACATAGGTGACCAAGGTAACCAGCGCCAGGATTCCAACACTGCGCCAGAGCTTCATCCAGCGCTCCAGCGGCAAACGCTGGGAAAACTCGGCCTGACAGAGATCTATCGCCTTGCCATTGAAATCCAGTTGCCAGGTTTCGGCGATGGTTTGCGCACTGACGCGATTAACCAGGCGTTCGGGCAAACGATTGAACAGTGAGTCCAGCTGGTCCTGATCGGCGGCGCGCAAGGCCAGATAAGGCAGGTTGTCGTCCAGTTTTTGATTGGCAATGAGCATATCCAGTGCTGCACCCAGCAACGGCAAAGGCACGCTAAAACCTTCCTGCTCGGCAAAACGAACATTAACCTGGCCATTTTCCAGCGCGAGCGCCCAGGTAGCAAAAGGACTAACCGTAAGATCTTCGATCGCGGATTCGGTTTCCACCAGGCTCGGCTCAACCTGCTCAACGGCAACCGGCACCTGCAAGGGCAACAGCAGCGGTGTTGACCAGCAGCGGGTAATTTCCACACCTATGGCGGAGAACTGGGTAAAAATTGTTTTGAGCCATTGCCGGTCGGTATAGGCCAAGGTGACTTTGCCCGCCGCAGCCGTGCCTATGGCAACGTGCAACTCATCGATGTCACCGACAATCGATTCCTCCAGCTGGAAAGGCAACAGGTTACGGAGATGCTTCTTCTCTTTCTCGGTGTATTCCAACTGGCGAGTAACGACTTTTGCGCCCGGCAACAGCAACCATGCCTGCTGCGCCATATCACCCAGGCTTGCACGCAGTGCATCCAGATTTCCCATCGCAGAGGATTGGACCTGACCATCGCTCAACCAACACCAGCGGAAATTATCCGCGTCGCTATTGATGGAAACTACGAGTTGTGAAGACATTAACATTATCCTGATTTTTGTTTTTGCTTGTTATCAATACACTTTTCTATGGAATTTCGTCATCTTCACAGAGGATGACGATTCCCTTCTAACCCAAATTCCACGTCGGGCACAATTTTACATACCGCCTTCTTCGCGCCTGACTACCTTAAACGCAGGTGTACCGCGCTGTAACAAACTGCGCCCAACACGGCGCTGGTCGCCAATTTGTACGATGGTCGTCAACCAAAAATACTTGGTGTTGACCGATAACTCTTTATCTGCCGGAGTCCCTGCCCCGGCACCGATTTTATTCCACGCGGTTTCGAAATCGCTCAAGCTTGCGTAAAACCCCGTGGTTGGCTTTTCTGCAACCAAGGCCTTCGCCTGGCTTTCACTTAAGGGCGTCAACTCCGTACTCAGGTTAATACAGCGAAACATGATCTCGGGCATGGTATTGATATTCAGGACCTCGCCCGGATCCAACACCGTAATATACGGACGCAACGCCTGCATAATTTGCGGGGTTACGCCGCGAACCATCTGCAATTCTTCGATACTGCGAAACGGCATATTGGCGGCCTGATAAGGATCTGGCTGCCCCAAATAATAACCATCTTCTGCACCGCCCGCGCCCGATTCTTCTTTATCCACATCCGTCCAATCGACGATAGCTTCGAGGATCGCAATGGCCACTTCCGGTGAAGGAATCAATGGCGTATGCGGGTCCTGCGGATTTGGCAATACTTGCAGCAAACGGAGGAACATCCGCTGGGCCGGCATATAGCGCGATGCATCCGAAGGTGCTTTGGTCGCAAAATCCGCTTTTACTTCGAGCAGCCGATTCAAATTAAATTTGCTGTTGGCATCATCGATGCTGATCAGGATATTGCCCATATTGTCCGGCAACTCAAGGGGTACGGGCTGGCCCCACAATTCCTCGCGATAATCCGCCGCCGGATCATCCGTCGACAAAAACTTAATGGCTGCACCCTCGCCGCTAAACAAATAAGCCCGCGCCTGTGCGCCATGCCAACGCGCTTCCGCCCGCGCCAGACCAAGTTGGTAATCGCCCGCAAACTTGATGCCCAAGCCGGCGACCAGAGCCACAATCAACAACACCATGATCAAGACAGCACCACGCTCACCAATATGGTGATGGCGATTAGTTTTGGGGGATTTGGAATAACCGCACACTGCGTTCTCCCCCTTCAGTCTCAATCGTAATCTCCAGTGCAATGGGCATAGCGCCGACACCGGCACCGTTTATTGGCGGCCAGGTTGGCTCCCAATTCCGGCTGTATTCACTGCCTTCGAGCACGCTTTTGCCATCGGCTTTGATGCGTGCATCCGATAAAAAGCGCAGCTGGATATCCACCACATTTTCAAGCAATAGCTGATGCAGCGAGTCGCGCTCAAAATCAATATTCTCAAGGGGCATATTGCGTTCCGGCAGATAATCCCGCCATAACTTGCCCTCTGCAATCCGGTAATTCACCTGTTGCAAGTCACTGCGCAATCGCCCCAGGGGATTTATCCAACCGCGACGCGCAAACAACATAATGACCTGGAAGGAATCTTTACCCTTGGTCTTTAAACTGGCAGCTTCAAACCTGAGCTGCGGACTCGCCAATTGCGGGCTGAGCGGCACTATATTGCGCATATCCTGCCCGATGAGCTGCCAGGCTTTATCAAGTTTATTAACCTCATCCAACACATCGCGCGTGCGCTCAGCATTGCGGCTTGCGCCATCGAAGGATTCATAGGCCATAGCCGCCACAAGTGCAGAGAGCGCAATCGCCACCACCATTTCGAGCAGGGTAAAACCCTGTTGGCGACGCAGGTTACTCACTCATGTACCCCGTCAAATGCGCGATAGGGTCAATTTTTTCCAACGGTTCGGCAGATTTAAAGCCGGAACCATCGGAGATACCCAAAATCGCAACATCAATATCCAGCTTAACAATGCCCTTTACCGGCAACTCTTCTGCCGCAGCAGTTTCAAATTGCCATTGCCATTGCAAACCCATCATGTCGGTTTTGCCAGAATCTTTTTCCGCGAGCTTATAGGTCGGAAACAATTCTTTATTATTCAATAAGGTCAAACGGGTCAGTTCATTTTCGGCAATCCACATGCCGTAGGTTTTGTTGCGGATATGCGCAGCACCATCCACTTGCGACATCACCAAAATCACCAGCGCGGGCAGCGCCATGGCGACAATCATTAACGCAACCATCACTTCCACCAGGGTAAAACCTTGGGTGGCTAGGGCGGTTATGCCTTGGCGAGCCTTGCTTTTCATAGCCTTATTTTTCATCGCGCTTTTGGGCTTCGTCTTGTTCACGCCAATGGGTTGAACCCATCAAATCGATCTCGATATGCTGTGGCTCAGTCGTCGAATCACCTTGTTCAAAAATCGCCATTTCCACCGGTGTGGCTTCACCGCTGGGCGAAAATACTAATACGGGTGGATGAAACTCCAAGTCCGGGTCATACACATATAAATGACCTTCAATCACCAGCTCCCATTGCACATTTGGCGCCATGCAATGCTCGCTAAGGCTATCTTCGGGGAGATTGCTCCAACCGTTATCGCGATAGCGCTGCCAGCTGTAACACCAGTATTTGCCGAGCGAGTCGCTGGACTCGTGCGGCGTAATAAACATACCAACCACTTCGCCATTAAGCGCGGCGAATTCACTGATGAAATCCACCGCTTGCATAAAAGCCTGCGCTTCTACACGGGGAGGCGCCTTGCTTTTATCTTCCCCGATTGACAGTGTTATCACCGCTGCCATCAGGCCGATAATAAACACCACGATCATGATTTCGATCAGGGTAAAACCCTGAACTGACCGCTGCCCTCGCCCGTGCCGGATCACCAGAATATCCGTGGATTACTCAGATTTCTCGGTTTGGTCCCAAATGCTGAGATCGGCATTGGGGCCGTCGCCACCGCTTACGCCATCAGCTCCCAGGGTGTAAATATCGTACTCGTGACCTTCGCCCGGGCTCATGTACAAATATGGACGATCCCATGGGTCCATCTGCATTTGGTCGAGGTAACCGCCGGACTTCCAGTTTTTTGGAATAGGTGCCAGGGTTGGTTTATGGACTAATGCATCCAGGCCCTGGTCACTGGTTGGATAGGTAAAGTTATCAATACGATACAACTTCAATGCCGTTTGCAGCGATTTGAAGTCAGCGCGGGCTTTTTGCGTGCGCGCCTGCTCCATACGATCCAATACCGTCGGTACGGCAACGCTGGCCAGCAAGCCGATGATGATCACCACCACCATGATTTCGATCAGGGTAAAACCGCCTTGGCGGCTCACACTTTTTAATGAATTCAAACTTAACTTTTTATTTAAATCTAACGTGCACATATCAACTCCTGGACCATTCAGTTAAAAACCTCACTTGCGATTAAACAAGAGAGTTCATTTGGAAGATTGGCTGCAAAATCGCCATTACGATCAGGCACACCGAAAAACCCATAAATACAATTGTGAGGGGCTCAAGCAAACCCATCGCCATACCTAACACCATTTCCAGCTCGCGCTCCTGGTCTTTGGCAGCGTTATCCAACTGTTGCGATAAGGTGCCGTTAGCCTCGCCACTGGAAACCAGCTGAACCAAGAGTGGAGGAAAAGTTCCCGCGTTATCCATTGCCCGCGCCAGGCTACTACCCTCGCGCACGGCGTTGACCACCTGTTCGCAGGAATCTTGCAGGATGCGGTTGGTCATGACTTGCCCCGCAATCGTCAGGGCTTGCAATAAAGGCACACCACTGGATGACAAAAGGCTCAGGGTGGCCGCAAAACGCGCCGCGTTAATCTGGCGAACCAGATCGCCAATGACCGGCAGTCGCAATTGCATGCTGTGCCAAATACGAAGATTGGCCTCAATCTTAAGCAGCTTGCGCATGCCGATCACAATACCAATTACCGCTATCACCAGGAAAACACCGTAATTGACGATAAAACCGCTCACGCTAATTAATATTTTGGTCAGGGCGGGAAGTTCGTGGTGGCTATGGGCAAAAATTCCCACCAGTTTAGGCACTACAAATGCCATCAGTGCGGTGATCACCCCCAAGCTGATCAGCAGCAAAACAATGGGGTAAATCATCGCCATCTTGATGCGCGCCTGGATTTGCTGGCTACTTTGGGTGTAGTCCGCCAACCGCTCCAATACCGGCCCCAGATAACCCGAACTTTCACCGGCACGAACCAGTGCGCGATACATATCGTTGAACGCAGCAGGATTATCACCCAGGGCTTGCGCCAGGCTAAAACCTTCCAGCACCTTGGTGCGCACACCGAGCACGACACGTTTGATATTCGGCTTATGCGCCTGCTTGCCGGTTGCGTGGAGCGCTTCATCCAGCGGCAAGCCAGAACGCACTAAAGAAGCTAATTGACGGGTGATAATACTTAAGTCGCGCGAGCTTAAGCGGCTGCCCATGCGTTTGCGCCAACCCGTGAGATTAATGCCATCATCACTGGTTTTTTCCACTTTACTATGGGCATTTTCAACTTCCAGCGGCTTGAGCTTTTTAGCGCGCAACTGGCTGCGAACGTGGCGTTCGGAGTCGGCCTCCAAAATACCCTTAACAGTTTTACCCGCTTCGTTAAGTGCTTTATAGCTGTAGGCGCCCATAGTTAATTACCTAAAGCTGGGTAGTTACGCGCAACACTTCTTCCATACTGGTGATGCCATCCAATACGCATTGGCGGCCATCATCACTAATGGAAAGACTGTGTTTACGCGCTTCGGCAAGCAGCTCCTGCTCACCGGCTTGTTCATGGATGAGATGGCGCAAGCGCTCGTTAATCTCAATTAATTCGTAAATACCCTTACGACCGCGATAGCCCTGGTTATTACAATGACTGCAACCAACCGGACGGAAAATCGGGGTGTTCTCTGGCAACTTGAGCATGGAGCGCTCTGAATCCACTGGCATATAGGACTCTTTACAGTAATTACACAGCAGACGCACCAGGCGTTGCGCCATCACCACTTCAAGGCTCGATGCCAACAGGAAGGGTTCAACGCCCATATCTTTCAAACGCAAAACCGCACCAATCGCCGTGTTGGTGTGGAGTGTTGAAAGTACCAAGTGACCAGTTAAAGATGCCTGGATCGCAATTTCTGCGGTTTCACCATCGCGGATCTCACCCACCATCACCACGTCCGGGTCCTGGCGGAGGATAGCGCGCAAACCGCGGGCAAACGTCATTTCAACTTTTGGGTTAACCTGCGTTTGGCCGATGCCCGGCAGCAAATATTCCACCGGGTCTTCAATGGTCAAAATGTTGCGGCTGCGACTGTTGATATGGCTCAAACCGGAGTAAAGCGTGGTGGTTTTACCGGAACCCGTTGGGCCGGTAACCAGGATAATTCCGTGGGGCTTGAGTAGCGCGCGGCTCAGTTTTTCCTGCACCTCTCTTGGCATCATCAATTGGTCAAGGGACAACTGGCCAGCCGACTGATCCAATAGACGCAGAACAATACGTTCACCGAACGCCGATGGGATTGTCGACACACGAATATCTACCGCGTGCCCCGCAAGGCGAACAGTAATACGACCGTCCTGCGGCAAGCGTTTTTCAGCGATATCCAGGCGCGCCATTACTTTCAAACGCGACACCAACACAGGCGCCAACTCCGGCTTCGGCGATAAAACCTCGTTCAACACACCATCGATACGGAAACGCACTGACACGCGGTCTTCAAAAGGCTCAAGGTGGATATCCGAAGCGCCTTCGCGCACGGCCTGGGAAAGGATGGCGTTGATCAAGCGGATGATCGGCGCGTCGTCATCACCCGCCAGAAGGTCGGTGCGCTCGGCCAAATCTTCCGCGATAGATGACAAATCAAACTCGGCGCCCAAGTCATCAACCGCACGTTGCGCAGCGCCATCGCCACTTTGGTAATCCTTGGTCAGGCGTTTTTGGAAATCATCTGCTGGAATTTCCTGCAAGCTAAAGTCTTCACCCAAATAGCGTTGCAACTCAAGTAATACATCCAGGCTTAAACCCGGGCGATGCAGGACAAGTTTGCTTTCAGCATCAGCCAGCATGACGCCCTGCGCTGATGCAAAGCTGAAAGGAAGACGATAACTATCCGCCTCGTCCTCCTCTGGCTCAACTGCAGGCACATGAACTGGAGCTACTGCCTCCAAGTCAATAATGTCGGCCTCGTCAGTCACTATTCCATCTGCATTGGTCACAATTATTCACCTTTTACAGGTTCGGTTGTGGCTGCTGGCACGGTGGTTGTGGCTGGTGCAGCGGGCACTTCAGATTGCAGGTTTTTATCTGGCGGCGGCAGCGGCTTGTCATGTAACTCTGGCAACACAGGTATTGCCGAAGGATCCATCAACTGGCCTTGCTTGCGGCGCGCTTCCAATTGGGTAGCACGAATTGCGCTGTATTTTTCAGCAGTAGCACCCACCAGGGTTTCGTCATCACGGATAACCGTTGCGCGAATGAAAACCAGCAAATTGGTTTTGGATTTTTTCGTGCTTTTCGTACGGAACAGGTTGCCAATCACTGGAATGCTACCAAGCAGTGGAACGCGCGTCGCATCGGCTGAAACGTCATCGCGAATCAATCCGCCCAGCACAACAGTTTGGCCATCTGCGGTCAGGATTTGGGTTTTGATATTACGTTGGTTAGTAATAGCACCATCAACACTGGCGACATTGGAAAGGCTGGACACTTCCTGGTCGATATCCAAAAAGATCCGGCCACCGTCATTGATGTGCGGCGTTACTTCCAGCTTGATACCCACTTCTTCACGGTTATAGGTCGTGTATGGGCTGCCAATGGAACCAACCGTTGTGCCTGTGCCGGTCTGGGCATAAGAGCCTTGTTTGAAGGGGACTTTTTGACCCACAGAAATTTTGGCTTTGGTGTTATCAGTGGTTAACAAATTCGGGGTCGACAGGATGTTGGTACCGGAATCAGACTGGAGCATTTTTAACAGCCCCATAAAACTGGTGCGCTCGCCCAGAAATGCTGCGCCGAAGGCCTGGCCATTTACACCTGATAAACCCTGCGCCAGGCTTTGCAAGCCGGTATTGTATTGCTCATCAGTCGCGGCAGTCTTAACTTGCAAAGCGCCCAAACCAACCTGCGCCATATTTGCGGTGCCATCATTAGATGTACCAAACCCGTTTTTGGTATCGGCATACATCCATTGCACACCCAGGTCTTTGTTGGCGCCACTGGTGATTTCAACAATGATCGCCTCAACCAGCACCTGTGCACGGCGGATATCCAATTGATCAATAACAGACATAAGGGACTGCATATTATCGCTGTCTGCAGTCACCAAAATAGAGTTGGTTGCTTCATCAGCCTGGACATTGGTTTGGGTTGTACCGCCCGCCTCTCCCGGCTTGGCTGCCCCACCCTGGCCTTGCGACATACCGGTTAACACCTTGGCAACGTCAGCTGCCTTCGCGTATTTGAGGTAAAACACACGCACATTGGCATTCTTGGTTTGAGGACGATCCAGGCTTTCAACAACCCCTTTGATGCGCTGGCGAGACATTTCATCGCCGCTGACGACCACAGCGTTAGTGCGTTTGTCTGCAACCACAATCGGTGGCGATGTCGTCACACCACGGTTTGGATCAGGCTTTTCCAGTTGGGTAATCATGGCCACCACATCGGCAGCTTGCGCATAGCGCAATTGCAATACATCTGTTGCCAGGACAGCAGCTTTGTCCATCTGCAAAATCAAATCGTTAATACGGGCGATGTTTGCGCGGGTATCACTGATAATCAGCGCATTGCTGGGTTCATAAGCCGTTAAATGGGCGTATTGCGGAACCAGCGGGCGCACAGCCGCAAGCACTTTGGCTGCACTGATGTTATTCAGCTGGATAATCTGGGTAATGTAACCATCGTTTTTGGATGAAACCGTTTGTTCGTTGGGAATAGGCAAGTTGCGCGCTTCGCGGTTGACGATGATACGCACAATACCGTCGCTCTCAAACGCAGTGAAACCATAGACATCCAGTACCGCTAAAAATAAGTCGTAAAGCTCTTTTTTGTTGAGTGGTTTATTGGCAATAACGCGAATCGGACCACGCACTTTGGGGTCAACGATAATAGGCTTGCCAGTCACTTCCTGGACAAATTTAACCACTTCAACGATATCAACATCTTTAAAACTTACGGTCCAGGTTTGCTCTGGTACAGCGGGCTCAGCCGCGATGAGCATTCCAGGCATGGATAACATGGCTAGAATCAGGACACTTTTAACGAATTTAGCTTTCACCGCACACCCTCACTTTACTGGAGCACTACATCAACTGTTATAACACTACCACCGCGCTTGATCTCAAGGCTTGCTGAGGTGGTATTGCCCATATTTTTATACACTTCCATAATCTTGGCCGGGTTAGTTAACGGCATGCCGTTAATTGCCGTGACTATGTCGTCTGTTTGTAAACCCAATGATTTGAATTTTTCCGCATCGCGTCCCGGACGAATTTTGTAACCTATCACCTGCCCATTTTCACGCTGGATACTCATCGCCAATACATCGGAAAGATTGCGGCTAACTTGCTCCATGCCCTGTGGTGTCGGTTCAACACCACCATTTCTTTCGGGTTGTGGCGTCTGCATTTCCGGTTCTGGACCCGGGCGACCGGAAGGATAAGGATTGGTTTGCGGTGGAGCAATTTGCTGCACAGCTTGCGGCGCCGAGGCCTGGGAAATAGGTGGTGCGTTAGGGTCGTCCTGGTACAGCAACAAGGATTCGTACTGGCCATTGTTGTTGATAATCACCCGGTCGCTCATGATTTTTGAAAGGGTGACGTTATTGCCAACTGGCAAAGGAGCGTTGATCGCGTATACATCCTGCTTATCACCGGATGCAATCATCGCCCGTGCAGCGCTTTCATCACTACTAACGATGACGCCTACAAGGACCAAATTGAGCTGGGTGACTGTCTGGGCTTCAATAACCGCCGGCTGCTCTTGTTTAGGCGGTGCTGCCTTGCCAAAAATGGCCAGGGATTTTAACTGTGCGATATCCACACCCGCGTTATTTGTATCCAGGTGAGCGGCAGTTGTGGGAATCGCGACGGTTGCAGCGGGAATAACCGGCGCAGGAAGAACCAGCCAAAACAGGCGCGCAAGGCTTACACTCAAGCTCAACACTAATAAAAAGCGAGCCAAAAATTGCCAGGTGCTCAAAGGCACTTTGGCAAAAGCAGCTACGCACCGAGCAAAAACCTGCTCCCATTCGGCGCTGGTTTGCGGCAGGGCAACCCGGCTTATTGATGACCGATTGACTAACATAAGGATTAATTAATTCCTTCGCGAATAATCGCCTTGAGAGTCTGACTGACGAAAGTCCAACAAGAAAGTTCAATGAGCTGCGGAATACGAAAGATGCACTGAACATATTCATTATGGTTATAGAGCACGGATTCTACTCTATCCACTTCGCAAAAGCGAAAGCTTGAAAAGGATATTTCCAACCCTGTGACCCCATTAAAACAACCCGGTTTTCAATTGAATCCTGAAGACAGCGCAAACATCCTCACCAGGATCAAACCAAACCGCAAAATACCAACCCGATATTGCAAAAAACGCGGCCATGCCGCGTTTTTTAGCGTTAAATATCCAGGCTATTTCTTATCGCGCAATAAATCGCGAATTTCAGTCAACAACAGTTCTTGCGGAGGCGTTACGGTTGCAGGCGGCTCTTTTGCTTTTACTTTGTTAATCACCTTGATCAACAGGAAAATCGCAAAAGCAACAATCGTGAAATCAATTATGGTCTGCAAGAACTTGCCAATTGAAATCACCACCGCCGGAGTAGCACCTTCAGCCGCCTTCAAGGTAATGACCAGATCACTAAAATCCACACCGCCAATTAACAACCCGATTGGCGGCATAACGACATCTGCAACCAGCGAGGTTACGATTTTCCCGAAGGCCGCACCGATGATAATACCCACGGCAAGATCGACCACATTGCCTTTTACCGCAAACTCTTTGAATTCTTTAATGAAACTCATACCACCTCCACATACATAAAATAAGGCAATGCTGCCCACCTGACCTCGGGTTTTATACCCGATGCATAAAACAAGTCAACCCTGGACGCGATAGAAAAGTTCAAACTTCCGCAAAGGCACAAAGATAAACCCGATTTTAAAACCGCGTTTTGGGTTTTCCCGCGACAAATCCCGACAGGTTTTGCAAAGCCAATCACACGGCAAGGTTCAGATTTACACAAGACGCAAATGTGAACGATTGTGCATTAACCGAGGTTCATCCTGTTCCAAATTTTTGGAGCAACCGCGATGAAACAATTTTCTTTGTTACTTGCCACGGCGGTGTTTTTCACAGCAACCGGTTTTCTATGGGGACAATCACAACAAGAACCCGCCGCAATACTTCCCCAAACAAATCAATTCACCACACACCAGCCCGATAAAAATAATATCAATATAAAAAACCCAGCTGTGCAACACAAGGTGACGCAGCCAACTGCAACTGTTACACCAATAACCGCCACCCAAGAAAAATGCATGCCTGCGAGCAACAGGGAAAGCAAAGGTTTTATCAGTGAAGCCGACCTCAATCAAATAACGACTTTGCTCAACAAACTTCCCACAAAAAAAGAGCGTGCCGACGCCCTGAATACACTGTTTGAAAATAATCAGCGCACACCGGAAGTGGATTCAGATTCAGCAGTTGAAATCAGCGATTTTTTTCATCGCGAAAAAAACCTGGAAGCCTTTATACCGCAACAAATTTCCTGCCATTCAAATTTATGCCAGGTGGATTTACCTGCCGTTGATGCATCAGACATAAACCATTTGATGGAAACGCTTTCAAGCCAGCTCAACGAACAAAAATTAAAAGCATCGCATATTTTGCTGGCAGATGATGCAAGCCATGGCAGCACAAAACTTTATGTATCGCTGCTACCAGACGAATCGCAAGGCTCCACCGAACAACAATAATAACGACAATCTTAGGGAAGGATGTACGCGCAAGTCTCGTCAATTTGTGCAGACACAAAAAGGAAACGACGAAGCACTAAATCCATCAAACTCACGAGGATATTATGAAAAAAATAGTTATGAAAAAAATAGTATTGAGTCTTTTATCTTTCACACTCATCGGCTTATCGCATATTGCAAGCGCGGATGATCTTTTAGCGTGGGCAGAAATGTCCAAGGGAAGTTATGTTGCACCAGGTTGCTATTGGCAAGCTGGCGGTTCAACACCTTATGGCCCAGTTATCGGGTTATGGTGCAATGGGGTTAACGCTGCGACCAGAACACCCAATCAATATGGTCCGGAAACAGTGAGCGCAGGAGGCAATTATTATGTAGTGCCTCATAGCGGTGGAAGCGCGCCAGTGAATGGCTATAACTACGCGATTTACAAACGCACAACAGCAGCTTGTTATTCACACGGCACAGTGGTGGGAACTTATCCTAACCTGCAAACTGCAAGCGCCAATTACTCTTATGATTTACAAAAATGTGGCACAAATTGCTCAATGAATATCATTGCCAATGGCTCACAGTATCAAAACGTATGTAATTAATTTTTCAAAAAAATACGCCATTATTACATGGCGTATTTTTATTCATCTTCACGCTGCAAATTAATACTTGCACGCCCTTCTTCATCAACCCAAACATTGACAATCATCGGCCGACAACAAACTTCGCAATCCTCGGTATAGGATTGTTCTTCGCATGAAGTATCAACCAATACTGTAATGGGCTCACCGCAATAAGGACAGTCAGCCGCACATTCTTCCAATAAATTCATAAATTCCTCGCATTAATTAATGCGCATCAGGCAAATTAATTCCGAGCGATTCCCATAAATCATCAACACGCGCTTTCACAGTCTTATCCATTTCGATGGGCACGCCCCATTCGCGAGTGGTTTCACCCGGCCATTTATTGGTTGCGTCGAATCCAACTTTTGAACCAAGGCCCGAAACGGGCGACGCAAAATCGAGATAATCAATCGGCGTATTTTCAACCATCACCGTATCGCGCGCCGGATCCATACGTGTTGTCATCGCCCAAATCACATCATTCCAATCGCGCGCATTCACATCGTCGTCGGTGACAATCACAAATTTGGTGTACATGAATTGCCGCAAGAAACTCCACACACCCATCATCACGCGTTTGGCATGACCCGGATATTGTTTCTTCATGGTGACAACAGCCATGCGATAAGAACAACCTTCCGGCGGCAAATAAAAATCCACAATTTCCGGAAACTGTTTTTGCAAAATCGGCACAAAAACTTCGTTGAGTGCAACACCTAAAATAGCAGGCTCATCCGGCGGACGCCCTGTGTACGTACTGTGATAAATGGGATCTTTGCGATGGGTAATTCGCTCAACCGTGAACACAGGAAAATTATCCACTTCGTTGTAGTAACCCGTGTGATCACCGAAAGGACCTTCGGGCGCCATATCATTCGGTGCAATAAAACCTTCCAAAATAAATTCGGCGGATGCAGGTACTTGCAAATCATTGCCGATGCATTTAATGACTTCAGTTTTATCGCCGCGCAATAATCCTGCAAAACCATATTCAGAAAGCGTATCGGGAACTGGCGTTACTGCACCGAGAATTGTTGCGGGATCTGCACCGAGTGCAACGGCAACCGGAAAATTTTGCCCCGGATTTTGAATTTGGAATTCGCGAAAATCCAATGCGCCACCACGATGCGAAAGCCAGCGCATAATCAACCGGTTTTGACCGATTTTTTGCATGCGATAAATGCCCAGGTTTTGTCGCTCTTTGTGCGGGCCACGCGTGACAACTAGCGGCCATGTAACGAGCGGCCCCACATCACCGGGCCAGCAGGTTTGAATCGGCAATTTATCCAAATCAACCTGGTCACCTTCCAGCACAAATTCCTGGCAAGGCGCTTTGCTTAATACTTTGGGAGCCATATTTAAAACCTGTTTAAATATCGGCAACTTTTCCCAGGCATCTTTAAAACCTTTTGGCGGTTCAGGCTCTTTTAAAAACGCGAGCAATTGCCCAACTTCGCGCAATGCCGAAACAGATTCTTGTCCCATTCCCAAGGCAACGCGCTCCGGTGTGCCAAATAAATTTCCAAGCACAGGAATGGCATAACCTTTGGGATTTTCAAACAATAATGCAGGACCACCTGCGCGCAATGTGCGGTCGCAAATTTCAGTCATTTCAAGATGGGGATCAATTTCTTGCGTGATACGTTTTAATTGTCCACGCGCTTCGAGCAGGGCGATAAAATCGCGGAGGTCTTTGTATTTCATATTCTCGCCTATTGCCCTCACCCCACCCCTCTCCCAGAGGGAGAGGGAGTTAAAAGCTAGCGAGTATCTGACATAACTTCACTAATATAAAAGAAGTTAAAATCTAGCGGTTTTTTTAGCCCCTCTCCCTCTGGGAGAGGGGTTGGGGTGAGGGAGAAATAAAATTTATTTACGCTTCATCGACATAAAGAATTCATCGTTAGTTTTGAAATCTTTTAATTTATCGATCAAGAATTCAGTCGCTGCAACATCCTCCATATCGTTCAACAAACGGCGCAAAATCCACACGCGCTGTTGCTCATCATCTTTCATCAACAAATCTTCACGGCGTGTACCGGAACGACGCAAATTGATGGCAGGATAAATACGTTTCTCGGCAATTTTACGATCCAGGTGCAATTCAAGGTTACCAGTACCTTTAAATTCTTCGTAAATAACCTCATCCATTTTGGAGCCGGTATCGACGAGTGCAGTAGCAATAATACTCAAGCTGCCGCCTTCTTCGATATTACGCGCAGCACCAAAGAAACGCTTTGGACGCTCAAGTGCATGAGCATCCACACCACCGGTTAATACTTTGCCGGAAGAAGGAATTACGGTGTTGTATGCGCGAGCAAGACGAGTGATGGAGTCGAGCAAAATAATCACGTCTTTTTTATGCTCAACCAAACGCTTGGCGCGTTCAATTACCATGTCGGCAACTTGTACGTGACGTGATGGCGGTTCATCAAAGGTTGACGCAACCACTTCGCCGCGCACAGAGCGCTGCATTTCGGTAACTTCTTCAGGGCGTTCGTCAATCAGCAACACGATCAAATGACATTCAGGATTATTGCGCGCAATTGCCTGCGCAATATTTTGCATCATGATGGTTTTACCCGCCTTGGGCGGCGCTACGATCAAACCGCGTTGGCCTTTCCCGATAGGTGCAATCAAATCGATGATTCGACCGGTTAAATCTTCGGTAGAACCATTACCGGCTTCAAGCACCAGGCGCTCATCGGGAAATAAAGGCGTGAGGTTTTCAAACAGGATTTTGTTGCGGGAACTTTCCGGTTTATCAAAGTTGATTTCATTAACTTTTAACAATGCAAAATAACGTTCGCCTTCTTTTGGCGGACGAATCTTGCCAGAAATGGTATCGCCCGTGCGCAAGTTAAAGCGTCGGATTTGGCTGGGAGATACATAAATATCATCCGGGCCTGCAAGATATGACGAGTCGGCAGAACGTAAAAAACCAAAGCCATCGACCAGGATTTCCAATACACCATCACCGTAAATATCTTCACCGCCTTTTGCATGGCGCTTGAGGATATTAAAGATGATGTCTTGTTTGCGTGAACGCGCAAGGCTTTCAAGCCCCATTTCACGCGCGATATCAATAAGTTCTTCGATGGGTTTGAGTTTTAAGTCGGTAAGATTCATAAGTAATGCTTTGTAGGATGGTTGTGCAGAAATAAGCCGGATGGCTGAAATAGTTTAAAGTTGAAATCTGTTGCGTAATTTTTTCTGTTATTTGTCGCTAGCAGTTTTACGGTAATAACCTTCGGAAACTCTCTATTGGGAAACTCGACTGGATGTATTCTGTAAAAAGGGTAAGAAACAGCAGGGAGTTAGATCTTATCCGGAGGGAGGCAAACCCTAAGTAAGTTCGACGCGGGATAAGTGGATGGCCTGAGTATAGCGGCTAAATCAGCCAAGTGCAAAACGAAAAATTGAAAGAAGCTGAACAATAGCAAAAAAAACTGCAAATCTGGCGCTAAAAAAACGGGTTGCACTGGTTTGGACAACCGGCAACCCGCATTTTTAGATTGAACTGTTAATAAATTCAACCAATTGTGCTTTTGATAAAGCGCCTACTTTAGTGGCAGCTGGCTCGCCATTTTTGAACAGGATCAAGGTTGGGATACCGCGAATACCGAACTTTCCTGGAACTTCTTTGTTGGCATCCACATCCACTTTGGCAATTTTTAACTTGCCAGCGTATTGCTCGGCCAAATCGTCAAGAATAGGCGCAATCATTTTGCATGGACCACACCAGGCTGCCCAAAAATCCACCAACACAGGAAGGTCAGCACTCAATACGTCTTGCGAAAAGCTGGCATCACTTACATGAACAATTGCATCGCTACTCATTTTTAAACTCCACAACTAGATATTAATTGATGTTTTGCATCATAAGGATTGAGGCCAGCTCTCGCAAGGAGAAAAAACCTATGATTCTTATAGCGCGCAACAATCGCTGCGCGAATATCAACACCGTGGCTTAATTTTTTTGAAGAATGCGCTCAAATACGCCAATAAGATTATCCAGCGTAACGGGTTTGGAAAGATATTGGTTCATTCCGCAGGCAAACACAGCGTCGCGATGTTCCTGCAGCGCGTGGGCAGTGAGTGCAACTATGGGCGTGGGTGATAAATTACGCGCCTGTTCAAATTCACGAATATTGCGAGTGGATTCAAAACCATCCATTTCAGGCATTTCGCAATCCATTAAAATCACATCGTAAGGCTGTGCAGCTTTGCGCACCATATCAAATGCCAGCAAACCATTTTCGACCAACTCAGGATTAATATTTAATTTGCCGAGCAACCCTTTAATAACCATGCGATTAACAGTGTTGTCTTCTGCAACCAGCACGCGTAAATGCGCAAATTTATCAGGTTGCAATTCAGCAGACTGCTCTTCTTTTACCGGCCCAGCTTCATGACCTAACAAAGCCGCCAATTCATATTTAAGCGCTTTACCTGAAAGCGGCTTGCGCAAAATAGCGTGCACAGAATAAGAGCGTAACGCTTGTTGATCCTGAAAAATATTACTTGCTGAAAACATAAACACCGGCAGAGTATTCGTTTCGTTATGCGTGCGCAATTGACGGATAAATTCGATACCACTCATGTCAGGTAATGCTGAGTCGACGCCGACAAAATCAAAAGCCTCGCCACTGTGTGCTGCACGCGTGACGATTGTATGCGCCAATTTTGCCGAAAGAGCTGACTGGATTTCCAACCCCCATAGCTGACCGTATTCCGTCAAAAACTCAACCATTTTTGGATTGGCACCAACCAATAATAATTTTTTATTTTTTAATAAATTTGCCAGCTCGCGCTCGTGTACCGTTTCACCGAGATTAACGTTGGCAGAAGAAAATTCTGCAGTAAACCAAAAGATAGAACCTTTTCCTTTAACGCTCTCAACACCAATTTCACCGCCCATTAACTCAACCAGGCTTTTACAAATCGCCAAGCCTAAACCCGTACCGCCGTATTTGCGTGTTGTGGATGCATCGGCCTGATTAAATGAATCAAATAAATTCACACCCGAACGCAAATCTATACCTATGCCACTATCTTCAATAGAAAAACGCAATTTTGGTTTTTCCTCTGTTGAATCTACAGCGAGCCCCACTTCAAGTGCCACAAAACCTTCCGAGGTAAATTTAAATGCATTCCCCAACAAATTAATAATGACCTGGCGCAAACGGGTTGAATCGCCTTTTAACAATAAAGGTGCATTAGGTTTTACACCCCCAACCAGTTCAATATGGCGTTTATTTGCAGTTGCACCAAAGAGCTGTAAACAATCTTCGATTAGATCATCCAATGTAAATACCGTATCTTCCAACTGCATTTTTCCCGCTTCAATTTTTGAATAATCGAGAATATCGTTGATAATTTCCAACAATGTTTCGCCAGAGCGATGGATGACATCGATGTAATGTTTTTGGTTTTCGTTGAGCGGTGTATCGCGCAGCATTTCCAACATGCCGATAACACCATTCATGGGCGTACGGATTTCGTGACTCATGGTCGCAAGGAATTGGCTTTTCGCACGGCTTGCGTCTTCTGCTGCATTTTTTTGCCGACGTGTTTCTATTTTTTCTTCCTGCTCTGCCAGCAATGCAAGTTCCATTGTACGACGCTGATCCAGGTCTTCCAGCAAGGTTTCGCGCATGTGATTAATTGCATCGACAACATTATCCAGCTCATCGCGTCGCGGATCTGATTTAATGCGTTTTAAGCGCAAGGGTTTATTGAGGTTTTCCAAATTCAAATGGCGTGCGTAATTGGCAATGGATTCCATGTGGCGCGTTAAAAGTGCGTGTACCAACCACAAAATAAATAATGAAATTAATGATGTCTTTGCCGATTGCAAGATCGCAATAAATAGCGCGCGCTCCCACAATTTATCGTAAATACTGGAGAGCGATGCAGTGACTTGCAAAGTGCCCAACCGCTGCTCCGGCGTACTGGCATCTTCGTAAGTCAGGGGATATTCCTTCACCAGGAATTGACTTTTTTTCGAATCAATTTCAGCTTGGGTGTGCTGGTTGTTACTCACGATCATGGATTGTTCGGTGTTATTCCAATCGCGCCAGACAACCTGTACTTGCACGACATCCTGCACATCCAAAACGCTGTGGATTTGTATACTGAGTTGCTCCTGGTCAAACCCCCACAAACTTTTAGTAATACTGGCAAGCGTGCTGATACGCACCTGGTCCAAACGTTTTTCGAGGGAGGAAACATCGTCGTGAAAATTGCCGTAGAGCTGCAATAAAATAGCAAATAATGTGATCAGCGAACTGCTGACCACAATTAAGCCTAATAGTCGAAATGCGATGGGATTATCGCGCGCGTACCGTCTTATATTTAGCATGGATTAATCAAGCTCGTCCCATTGGCTAGTGAGCGTCAGCAATGTGGCCTGTTGACGCCTGAAATTCTCGCGCCCTTGCGTAAAAGTGTAGCAGCTGATCAGGGTGCTGCGTTCAAATTCAATTGTGCGTCACTTAGATAACTTGAATAAACCGCAGTAACATTCTGATTTCTGAAAAAAATATTACATCAGCGTTGGTTTTTGCACCTATATTTGTCAGCGGATGTATTACAATGCGCCGACTTTGAAACACGCAGTTGTAACATGCCCCTTTCTTCAAAGCCAAGAATAAACCTGTGCTTTGGCAATTAACCAAAGCATCTCGTGTTGAATGACATGCCTGCAATGCATGACCAATCCTGTACGGAGAAAAGTGGATGAGTAAAACACTCTCAAATGCTGTGCGCACCTTATCGATTACCGGCAAGGCGAATAATCGCAAGCCATTGCACAAACCTTTGACGTTTGCCGCCTCTTGCCTGCTGGCATTATGCGTCACCAGCACCGCCTTCGCGGCTCAGCCAACCATAACACCAACGTCCGCCAGCGAAGCTTCACAGCCTGGTCTTTTTGATGCCATTAGCTCACGTGCAAAATTGCTCGCCAAAGGCAACTTCAAACCTTTCTCCGGCAAAATGCCGGAAGCCTTGGCCAAAATGGATTACGACCAATACCGCTCTGTTCGTTTCCGCCCCGATTCATCTCTATGGCGCAATGAAGCCGAATTTGAGATACAACTTTTCCATGCCGGTTATATTTTCAAAGAGCCCGTCGTATTGCACATGGCTACCAATGGAAATGACAGCACAGTTCCGTTCAAACAAGAATATTTCAACTATGAAGGGCCGGCAGCCAAATTGGCCGGTATTGCAGGCAAGGATTTAGGCTATGCCGGTTTTCGCGTGCATTACCCGCTGAATAACAGCCAATACAAAGATGAATTTATGGTATTCCAGGGCGCGGCCTCATCCTATTTCCGTGTAATTGGCCCAGGCCAGGCGTGGGGGCTTTCTGCGCGCGGACTGGCAATTGATACCGCCGAACCCAAAGGTGAAGAATTTCCGATTTTCCGCGAATACTGGATGCTCAAACCCACACCCACCGAAAAACACCTGGTGATTTATGCATTGATGGATAGTCCATCAATCACCGGTGCATTCCGTTTTGACGCCTATCCTGGCGCGGCTACCGAAGTGAAAGTAACTGCACGCCTTTACGCGCGCAAAGATATCCAGAAGCTCGGCGTAGCTCCGCTGACGTCCATGTTTATGTTTGGCGAGAACAGCGTAAATGTATCGCGCTTTGATGATTTTCGTCCGGAAGTGCACGATTCTGACGGTGTATCCATGCAAACCTCAACCGGTGAGTGGGTATGGCGCCCGCTATCCAACCATCGCGGCCTTCATATTTCATCGCTGGGCGACACCAATCCGCAAGGCTTTGGGATGATGCAACGCGATCGCGATTTTAATAACTACCTCGATAGTGAGGCTCATTATGAGCGCCGCCCAAGTCTGTGGGTCAAACCGGAGAATGCCTGGGGCAAAGGTCGCGTAGAATTGGTTGAGATTCCATCTGACAGCGAAGCTAACGACAACATTGTTGCTTACTGGGTACCAGATGAGCCTGTGAAAGCAGGCGATAGCCGCGAATTCAAATATAGCCTGCAACCTTTGGATGCTAATGCCCCAGGCCAAACAGCCGCCAAGGTATTGCGCACCCGCACTGGCTGGGGCGCTGTAGCTGCCCAGGGCAATCCGCCCCCCAAAAGCAAACGCCAATTTGCGATTGATTTCCAGGGCGGTGATTTGGACAAATTATCTGCAGGCACCGTTGTCGAAGCAGATTTAAACAAAAACTCAGGCAAATTTACCGATTTGCACGTAAGCAAACTACCCGATGGCAAGACTTATCGCGCATCTTTCAAAGTAGAACCGGATGGCAATAATGCGGTCGATATGCGTGTCTTTATCAAAACCGGCAATAAGCGCTTAAGTGAGGTTTGGAGTTATGTCTGGTACCCAGATGACATCCAATAATTCAACCGAAAGTGAGTCTATTGTGAGCCAACCAATCAATCGTGACCTGATGCCGGAAAATGAAATCCGGCTCCCGGGTCAATCCTTGCGCCGCCTCGTATATGCCCTCCTTACGGTGGTAACTGCGATCAGCGGCGTATATATGATGTATGACATCCTCAGTGCCAACGGCATTACCATGCTGGAAGCGGTTATCCTGATCCTGTTCGCTATTTCTTTCTGCTGGATTTCCACAGCATTCTGGAGTGCGGTTTTCGGGTTCGTATTATTGATGATGCGTCGCGATCCGCTTACGCTTAAGCACATAGACACCGTCTATAACGATTCGCTGCCCATCACCACGCGCACCGCCGTCGTCATGCCGATTTATAACGAAGATACCCATCGCGTTATTGCCGGCTTTGAAGCCACACTCAATTCCCTGGTAGCCACTGGCGAAATTGAACACTTTGATTTCTTTATGCTGAGCGATACCACCAAACTGGATATTGCCCAGCGTGAGCGCGACCAATGGAAACAATTTACTGACCGTATTGGCGAACTGAGCAAACACACCTTTTACCGTCGCCGCGAAAAAAACCTGCACCGTAAGGTAGGCAACATCGCTGAATTCCTGGAGCGCTGGGGCAAAAATTACGATCACATGATTGTGTTGGATGCCGACAGCGTGATGAGTGGCAAATGCCTGTTGCGTATGGTGCGCACCATGCAAGCCAACCCTCGCTCCGGCCTAATCCAGACAGTCCCAATCCCGGTTCGCCAAACGACGTTTTTCGGTCGTTTCGTACAGTTCGCCGCCGTGCTTTATTCGCCTATGCTGGCGACGGGCATCGCCTTCTGGCAAACCGGCGCCGCCAATTATTGGGGCCATAACGCGATTATCCGCACCAAAGCCTTTATGGACCATTGCGGCTTGCCTACCCTGCCCGGCAAAGCGCCTTTTGGTGGCGACATCCTCAGCCACGATTTCGTTGAAGCTGCGATGCTGCGCCGTGCAGGCTGGGATGTATTCCTGTTGGCGGACCTTGAAGGCAGTTACGAAGAGGTTCCCTGCAACATCATCGACTACGCCACCCGCGATCGCCGTTGGGTGCAAGGCAATATCCAGCATTTAGGGATATTGGATGCAGCCGGTTTACACCCAATCAGCCGTTTGCATTTCTTGCTGGGTGCAACAGCCTATATTTCATCCCTGATCTGGTTGTTGATGCTGGTATTAAGTACGGCTGATGCAGTTGTGCGCGCTTTGCATAGCAATGAATATTTCAGCAATACAACACCAACCATGGAGCATTTTATCAATTTGCCCGAATGGCCAATTGCTAAAACCGGCCTGATTATCGCTTTGATCCTGATGACAACTACTTTGTTACTCTTCCCGAAAGTGATGGGAATTATCAGCACTATGGCACATCGTCGCGAACAGTTTGGCGGAACCAAAGCCATCATCCGCGGCACCATCGTTGAAACCGCTTTTGCAATTTTGATTGCCCCGATCATGATGGCATTCCACGCTTACTTCGTTGTTTCCGTATTACTCGGCTTCAAAGTGAACTGGGATGCGCAGGACCGTGAAGGTCGCCTGCTGACCTGGGGTGAGAGTTTTGCGCGCACCCTGAGAACCACCATCGTTGCAATCGGTTGGGGCTATATGACTTTCACTTACGCACCGGTATTTTTCTGGTGGCTTATGCCCATCCTGACCGGCCTGGTTCTAGCTGCGCCAATAGTGCGTTACTCAAGCAGCCTGACCCTGGGTGAAAACTGCCGTAAACACAGCATTTTCGTGAGCCCGGATGAAACCAATGAGGACCCGGTGCTGACCGACCTGAAACGTTTGTTGGCAACTGAATATCCCCCATTGGAAACACCAGCAGGCATACCCGCATTACCGCCAGATAACTGGAGCGAGATGCCGGAACAGGATATGGAAGAATATCCACCGAAAAATTACAGCCTGGAATAGGATTTCTTTTGGTAAATAAAAACGGCGCTCACAGGAAACTGGAGCGCCGTTTTTATTTTCTCTTTTTTGTTCATTTAGGTTTTTCAACTGGAAATCGTCATCCCCGCAGGGGATCCAGCGGCTGGCGTTCCAGCGGCTGGCGCTCCAGTGCCTTTCATATTATAAAGTCACTGGATCCCCTGCGGGGATGACGACTCCCTATTTAGATGGCGAGCGTCCAATTTGAAGATGTTTCGTGACATATAAGAGAAGCTCTTTAGCATATAAAAAAACGGCGTTCCAGTTACCTGCAAACGCCGTTTTTTATGCTTTAAGCGAGTAAATTACGCATCAAACGGATGACGCAGTACCACAGTCTGCACGCGATCAGGACCGGTAGAAATAATGTCAATCGGAGTTGCCATCAACTCTTCCAAACGTTTGATGTAAGCACGCGCGTTAGCAGGTAATTCATCTACGCTTTGCGCACCTACCGTTGACTCACTCCAACCTGGCATTTCTTCATAGATTGGCTTGATCGCTGCCCAACCGTCTGCATCGAATGGCACATCGACAGGATTGCCGTTCGCATCTTGATAACCAATACAGATTTTCACGGTTTTCAAACCATCCAGTACATCCAGCTTGGTCAGGCAAACACCGGTAACCGAATTGATACGGTTAGCGTGACGCACAGCAACAATATCGAACCAACCACAGCGACGTTTACGACCAGTGGTGGCGCCAAACTCATGGCCTTTTTCACCGAGGTAAGCGCCGATTTCGCAATCAAGTTCAGTCGGGAATGGACCAGAACCTACGCGAGTGGTGTAAGCCTTGGTAATACCGAGAACATAATCAAGATACAAAGGGCCAAAACCGGAACCTGTCGCAGTGCCGCCAGCAGTGGTATTGGATGAAGTCACAAAAGGATAGGTACCGTGGTCAATATCCAACAGGGAGCCTTGCGCGCCTTCAAACAGGATGTTTTCGCCCTGCTCGCGAGCGGTGTGTAACAAACTGGTGACATCCGCCATCATGGGCAACAATTGCTTGGCCCATGCAGTACAGTCAGCCAGGGTTTTTTCGTAGCTGATAGCATCAACTTTGTAGTAGCTGGTCAACACGAAATTGTGGAAATCGAGGATTTCTTTCAACTTCACAGCAAAGCGATCCATGTCCACCAAATCACCCAAACGCAAACCGCGACGGGCAACTTTATCTTCGTAAGCCGGGCCAATACCGCGGCCAGTAGTACCGATTTTGGCATCGCCACGGGCAAGTTCGCGCGCCTGGTCAAGGGCAACGTGGTAAGGGAGGATCAACGGACAGGCTGGCGATAAACGCAAACGCTCGCGCACAGGTACGCCAGTCGCTTCCAGATTGCCAATCTCTTTAAAGAGAGCTTCCGGCGACAGCACTACGCCATTGCCGATCAGGCAAGTTACGCCTTCGCGCAAAATACCGGAAGGAATCAAGTGCAGGACGGTTTTCTTACCGTCGATCACCAAGGTATGGCCAGCGTTGTGGCCGCCCTGAAAGCGGGTAACCAGGGAAACCTGATCGGTCAGCAAATCGACGATCTTGCCTTTACCTTCATCACCCCATTGGGTGCCCAAAATGACGACGTTTTTACCCATGACTGGAAAACTCTCTGTTAAACAATAATGAAAAAATTCTTTTAACGGGCGACGACTTGATAAGCATCGCCCACCAAACGCAACTCGCGCTCAGCCTTGATTGCATCCGCAACGGTATAAACTACACGCTCACCCTGGGCGCGCAACGCCTGGACAGCCTGCCATTGACGCACATCGCCATTCTCAACAACAGCGATTGCATCGCTCGCAACAGACGACAGCAAACCCAACTTGCTAATAGCGCAAATATCCAACGCAAAACCTGTAGCAGGACGCGCGCGACCGAAGACTTCACCGATATGATCGTAACGGCCACCGCTGGCAATCGGGTTACCAAAACCGGGGGCAAATGCCGCAAATACCAAACCGGTCAGGTAGTGATAACCGCGTAACTCGCCCAGGTCAAAATAGAATTCCGCCTCGGGATAACGCTCTGCCATAACGCCAGCAACATGCAACAATTGATCGACTGCAGCGACTGCGTTAGGAATTTCAGCAAATAATGTGCGCGCTTTGGTGAGGATATCCACTCCACCGGCGAGCGTTGGCAAAGCCAGCAGGAGTGCGGCACATTTTTGGTCAGTGACCTTGGCCGCAACCCATTCGCGAATTTCAGTTACCGCTTTGCGCTGGAGCAAATCAAAAAATTCGTCTTCCTGCGCAGAATCCAACTTGGCGCAAGCAGCCAGGGCGCGATAAATACCCACATGTCCCAGATCAAGGTGCTGCTTGGGCAGGCCCGACGCACGCAGGGATTCCAACAACAGCGAAATAACTTCTACATCAGCCGCCAAACCAGGCTCACCATAGAACTCCAAACCAACTTGCATAGGTGTGCGCGTGGCGAGCGGGTTTTTAGGCCTGGTATGGACAACATTGCCTGCATAGCAAAGACGATTGGCGCCTTTGGCGGCCATGCTATGGGCATCAATACGAGCAGTTTGCGGCGTGATATCAGCGCGAATGCCGAGTGTACGGCCAGTGAGCTGATCGGTCACTTTAAAGGTAAGTAAATCCACATCACGGCCAAGGCCGATAAGGAGTGAATCGGTGTATTCCAGCAGCGGTGGAATCACCAGGTCATAGCCCCAGGTAGCATAAAGATCCAGCAACTGGCGGCGCAATAATTCGATAGGTTTAGCTTGCGCAGGCAGAATTTCTTCCACTCCGTCAGGCAATAACCAGCGATCGGCGTAGGTCATATGGAGACTCTAGACATCCAACAATTCGGGAGGCGTTCAGCTATAGGACGGCCTTGGCATAAAAATCAGGCGTACCCTGAACATAAAAAAACCGAGCTTTCGGCTCGGTTGCAGCATTTTAACACTGATTGCAGGGGGATTTGTAGGTGATTACGTAAATTCCCCCGGCAACCATCAAAAAATCCTTATTTCTTACCTTGCGGGTCTTTCAAATAACGGAAGAAATCGCTTTTTGGATCAACAACAACCAGGTCCTCTTTGCCTGCAAAACTCTTCTTGTAGGCATTCAAACTGCGCAAAAATGCGTAGAACTCAGGATCTTTGTTGTAGGCAGCCGCATAAATTGCCGCCGCTTTTGCATCACCTTCACCGCGCAAACGCTCAGCATCGCGATAGGCATTGGCTTCCAGGATCACTCTTTGACGGTCAGCATCAGCTTTAATAACCTCAGATTGCTCCTTACCTTGTGCACGATATTCCGCCGCCTCTTTTTCACGATCAGCCGCCATACGGGAGAATACAGACTGGCTGAGTTCAGGAGGGAAATCGATACGTTTTACCCGTATATCAACAACTTCAATCCCCAATAAACTGTTGCTAGATTCATTGATAGTCGCTTTCAACTCAGCCATCAGCTCATCGCGTTGGCCGGAAACCACATCATGCAAGGTGCGGCGACCAAACTGGTTACGCAAGCCATCGGCCACACGCTGTCCCAAACGGTCTTCTGCCAAACGGCTATCACCACCTGTGCTGCGGTAATAGGTGCTGACATCTTTGATACGCCACTTGATATAGGAATCAACTACCAAACGCTTGTTATCAACCGTATAAAAACTCGCCGGAATCATATCGGCAGTTTGCAGGCGACCATCAAACTTTCGCACTCGATCAGTAAAGGGGATTTTAAAATGCAGGCCGGGCGACACGTCCGCCTTGATCAAGGCACCGAATTGTAAAACCACTGCACGCTCGTATTGATTGACCACATAAGCACTACTGGAAATCAAGGCCAGCAAAATTAATGCGGTCATTACCGCTACCAAACTTTTAGTCGACATTATCGAGACTCCCTACGAACTACCGGCTTGGCTTCCAGGTCACGCACCGGACGCTGCTCTGCCTGCTCATCAATTACCGGCGGTGGAATTTGCCTGGTCATTTTGTCCAATGGCAAATACAACATGCTGTTGTTATCGACATCGACCATGACTTTGGAAGATTTGGTCATTACCGATTCAACGGCATCAATATATAAACGCTTGCGGGTTACTTCCGGCGCGCGCTTGTATTCCACCAATAAATTATCAAAGCGCGCAGATTCACCCTCTGCACGGGAGACCACTTCGGATTTATAAGCTTCAGCTTCTTCCAGCAAACGCTGGGCTTTACCGCGCGCTACGGGAATTACACCATTGGAATAAGATTGGGCTTCGTTTTTCAAACGGGTTTCATCTTCTTTTGCTTTAAGCACATCATCAAATGCCGCGCGAACCTCTTCCGGAGGCTGGGCTTGCTGGATGTTTACGTTGATGATTTGAATCCCGGCCTTGTAATTGTCGAGATAGGTTTGCAAACGCAATTTCACTTCGGCAGCCATTTTTGCACGACCTTCGGAAAGCACTTGCTCCAATTCGGTAGAACCCACCACGTGGCGCAATGCACTGTCGGTTGCATGCTTCAAGCTGGTTTCCGGATCGGCAACATTCAACACATAGGCTTTCACATCGACAACGTTCCATTGCACAGTGATTGGCAATTCAACGATGCTTTCGTCTTGTGTGAGCATTAAACCCTTGGAGGGATATTGGCGCTCGTTGGTCACACCAACTTTAAAAACCTGCGTTAATAAAGGTGCAGACCAATGCAAGCCTTCGCCCATGGTTTCCTGGAATACACCCAGTCTCAGGACAACTGCGCGCTCTTTGGCATCTACCGTGTAAATACCGAAAAAACCGTAGAGGACCAGAGCTACCAATCCGATGATGACGAAAATAGCTCCAAATGAACCGTTATTGGATGCATTATTATTTCCGCCTGAACCACCAAACATGCCATTGAGTTTGTCTTGCAGTTTTTTAAAGGCCTCATCCAAATCTGGTGGACCATCATTGCCACCACCGCGCCCACCCCATGGGTCTTTGTCTTTTCCCGGTTCATTCCAGGCCATACCACATCTCCGACATGTTTAAGATAATTTTGCTTAATGTGAGGGCAATCCTTGGTCTTTTCAACCAAAGTGATGAAATTAACATTTTATTACCGCCGAAACGATTTTTTCAGGCGTGTGATTTACTCAGCCCACACCAAGTCTTCAAATTGAATGCGCAATGCACTCAAGATGCGCAACAAATCACTTTTGGGAACACGCAAGTTGGCAACGGCCACACCATCCTCACGAAAAGATTCTTCGGCGATGGCTTGCTGTGCATAGAGCGCAGCGCGCAAACGACCATCTTGCGGACGCAATAACAATTGCGCAATGACCATTTCGGTACCGAGCAATTCTGCAACGGCCTGCTCCAGGAGTTCTGTCCCCAGACCGGTTTGTGCCGATAGCCAAACCGCAACAGGCTTGCCTGCGTCATCGCGATCAATGCGCGGCTCGGCAGCATCGATCAAATCAATTTTATTATAGATTTTCAGCTGCGGCAGATCAGCCGCACCAATTTCTTCCAACACCAATTCAACCTGCTCTATGTTGCGAATGCGCTCATCCGCAGCAGCATCAATCACATGCAAGAGCAAAGTTGAATTTGCGGCCTCTTCCAGGGTTGCACGGAAAGCTTCGACTAATTTATGCGGAAGATGACTGATAAAACCCACGGTGTCCGCCATGATGACCGCACCAACATCAGCGAGGTCTATCCGGCGCATGGTTGGATCAAGCGTAGCGAAGAGCTGGTTCTCTGCGTAAACATCAGAACCTGTGATGCGATTAAACAATGTGGATTTTCCAGCATTGGTATAACCAACCAATGAAACCGTGGGAATCGCAGAGCGCTGCCGTGAACGCCTGCCCTGCTCGCGCTGCGAGCGAACTTTTTCCAGGCGCTGCTCAATCATGGTGATGCGACCACGCAATAAACGGCGGTCAGTTTCCAATTGTGTTTCACCCGGGCCGCGCAAACCAATACCACCTTTTTGACGCTCAAGGTGAGTCCAGCCGCGAACTAATCGCGTAGACATATGACGCAACTGCGCCAGTTCAACTTGTAATTTACCTTCAAAGGTTCGCGCGCGCTGGGCAAAAATATCCAGGATCAATCCCGTGCGATCAAGCACACGGCATTGCAATTCTTTTTCAAGATTACGTTCCTGGCTAGGTGAAAGTGTGTGATTAAAAATCACGACTTCAGCTTTATTATCAGCGACAACAGATTGCAACTCTTGCAACTTGCCAGTGCCGATAAAAAATTTCGCGTTAGGGGAAATACTTTTGCCTGTAATAAATGCTACAGGGTCACCACCAGCAGAAAGTACCAGCTCTTCAAATTCGCGGGGATCTTCCGGCTCTTGGCCATGGGATAGGTTCAGGTGAACTAGCACCGCTAGCTCACCTGATTCGGGGCGATCAAAAAACAATTAGCAACCTCGTAAAGGGTTGATTACTCAGCTTGCTCGTCTTCTTCGCCTTCAACACCATCTGCTTCATTCAACAGCGGTACGCGCACAGCGCGTGAAGGAACAACGGTGGAGATTGCGTGCTTGTAAACCATTTGGCTTACAGTATTTTTCAACAACACAACAAACTGATCAAATGATTCAACCTGACCTTGTAACTTAATACCATTTACGAGGTAAATGGATACAGGTACACGTTCCTTTCTCAGAACGTTCAGGTAAGGGTCTTGTAAACTATGCCCTTTTGACATGTTTATTCTCCTAGGGAAGATAAAATTTACCCACCTTGTTCCGCATCTTTTTCTTAAGTTAGGAAGGGTGGACGGAATTATGAAAAACGGATTACTGTTTTCATCTATCTATTATATGGCTGCGACCCCTATAAAATTCAAGGCGCAACGCACAATTTCTTCTTTCGATAGCGAATTTCCAGCATCGCCATCAGTATAGAGCCAATTCAACGAGGTGTTAGGATAATTTTGCCATCCTCGCAACCAGGTTAATTGTCTCTTCGCTAACTGCCTTGTCGCAATAATACCGCGCTCCAACATTTCCTCTTGCGATAATCGTCCTTCAATAAAATCCCATACCTGGCGATAACCTACTGCGCGAATTGCCGGCAGATTCGCATGTAAATCGCCGCGATCATAAAGTGACTGGACTTCGTCCACCAAGCCTGCGGCAATCATCTTACTAAAACGCAACTCAATTCGTTCGTGTAGTAGCGCACGTTCACGCGGCGCAATTGCAATTTGCACAAGGTTGAACCGCTCGCTAAATGGTGCGATTGCATTTTGCGATTGCTCGCGGCGCAATTCGCTCATGGTTTTACCGCTCACAAGATAAACTTCCAGCGCGCGGCTCACTCGTTGCGAATGATTCGGATGAATTTCAGCAGCCATTTCCGGATCAACGTCTGCCAACCTTTGGTGCACGTAAGGCCAGCCAAATTTTTCTGCATCCTGTTCAATGCCTGCACGCACATCCGCGTCAGCTTCGGGCATATTTGCCAATCCGTCCAACAGAGCTTTGAAATACAACATGGTTCCACCCACCAGCAGCGGAATTTTGCCCTGGCTATGGATGTCTGCAATTTCGCGCTCAGCATCCGCACAAAAATCAGCTGCGGAATAAGGCTCCGATGGATCGCGGATATCAATAAGTCGATGTGGAGCTACGGCTAATTCGTCGGCTGTTGGCTTGGCACTACCAATGTCCATGCCGCGATAAACCAGCGCGGAATCAACGCTGATTAATTCCACAAGAAGGTGCTGGCGCAATGCAATCGCCAAATCCGTTTTACCGGAAGCCGTCGGGCCCATCAAAAAAATAACCGGTAACTTTTCTGTCATGTTTACTGCCCGCGCATAAACATTTTGTCGAGATCATCGAGCGATTGTAATAGCCATGTCGGACGACCGTGATTGCATTGGCCGCTGCGCTCGGTGGCTTCCATATCGCGCAACAATGCATTCATTTCCGGAATCGTTAATTTGCGATTGGCTCGCACCGATGCATGACAAGCCATGGTTCCGAGGATTTCATTGATGTGATGCTGGATACGTTCGCTGGTGCCGTGCTCAATTAAGTCTGACAACACATCACGCACCAGCTGTTCCACTTTTGCACGATTCAATACCACGGGTACCTGGCGAATCAATAAAGTTTCCGGGCCTGCGCGCTGCAACTCGAAGCCGAGGTTTTTAAAAATATCGTAAAACTGTTCGGCACAGTCAGCCTCTTTTTGGCTGATAGCAATGGATTCAGGAACCAATAAAGGTTGCGTCTGGATTCCACCACAGGCAAAGGATTCTTTCATGCGCTCGTAGGTAATGCGTTCGTGCGCCGCATGCATATCTACCATAATTAACCCCTGCGCATTTTCGGCCAAAATATAAATGCCTTTTAATTGCGCAATGGCGTAACCGAGCGGCGGAATATTTTCATCGCCGCTGCTTGGAAATGAAGAGGTTGGAAATGGAGAAGCCTGAAATGAAGAATCCGGCAACGCAACAGGCGATGAAAAACCAGGTGCAGGCTGATGCAAATCGCCATAGGTTTTTAATTGTTCACTAACACCAGATGGGCGCGAATAATTATGTTGGTTTGCAAAAGGATAAGCTTGCGAACCCGAAAAAGATGGTGCAGGCGCTGAACGCAACCCAAGTGTTTCCTGTCCGCGAAATTCACCGACAGCCAAACCCTGTGGAGCGGGTGATGATTGCAAAAGTGCATCGCCAGATTCAGCAGCATTTTTAGCCAGCGAACTTTCAGGTGTTACATTAGCGAGTGCGCGATGCAAACTCGAATAAATAAAATCGTGCACGCTGCGGTTATCGCGGAAACGCACTTCGTGTTTGGTGGGATGCACATTCACATCCACCGTTGCCGGATCAAGTTCCAGATATAATACAAACGCAGGATGACGTCCGTGATACAACACATCCTGATAAGCCTGGCGAACGGCATGGCTTACAAGCTTGTCGCGAATGGAGCGACCATTCACATAGAAATGTTGCAAGTCTGCCTGGCTGCGCGAAAATGTTGGCAACGCAACCCAACCCCACAACCGGAAACCGTTGCGCTCCATATCAATGTGCACAGCATTTTCCATAAATGCAGGACCACATACTTGTGCAACGCGACGCTCTTGTTCCAATTGTGAATCACCGGCGCGCCAGGAATAAATTGCGCGGCCATTGTGGCGCAAATTAAACGCAACATCGAAACGCGAAAGCGCCAAACGTTTTACGACATCTTCAAGATGTGTGTATTCGGTTTTTTCCGTACGCAAAAATTTACGGCGCGCGGGCGTATTAAAAAATAAATCGCGCACTTCTACCGTGGTTCCGCGCGGATGCGGTGCTGGTGACACTTCGGTCTCCATATCGCGACCTTCAGCCACCACTTGCCAACCTGCACTGTCATCATTGGTGCTGCTCAACAATGCCAGGCGCGCAACCGAGCTGATTGATGCTAAAGCTTCGCCGCGAAAACCTAAAGTCGCCACCGCTTCGAGGTCGTCCAACTCGTAAATTTTACTGGTCGCGTGACGGCTCAACGCGAGCGGCAAATCATCTTTATCGATTCCGCCACCGTTATCGCGTACGCGCATTAATTTTATGCCGCCATCCTCTACATCAATTTCCAAACGCGTAGCGCCAGCATCCAGCGAATTTTCCAACAACTCCTTAATCACTGACGACGGGCGCTCAACCACTTCACCAGCGGCAATTTGGTTAGCTAAACGGGGACTGAGTAATTTAATACGCTTCATACTATTCATTTAAAAATTAATTACTGTGCCGGAATCTTTAAGGTTTGGCCAAGTTTTACAACATCATTTTTCATGTTATTGGCTTTGCGAATCTTTGCCATGCTCACTTTATATTGCGCGGCAATGTCGGTTAACGTATCGCCGCTAATCACCAGGTGCCTGCGCTCGACTGCCGGATTATTTTCAGCAACCGTTTTGGTCTTGCTACTTTTTTCAGCCGTCGTTTTTGCTGGCGATGGTTTTTCGACAGACGACTTTTCAGTTGCAGTGGCAAAACCTGCATGCGTATTTGCCGGCGGATGTTGCGCAAAATATTGGCGAACACCTTTAAATACTGCCTGGGCCATTTGTTCGCGATATTGCGGTGACGCTAATTTTTTTGATTCAGAAGCGTTGGAAATAAAACCGGTTTCAACCAGGATGGAGGGAACATCGGGCGATTTCAACACGACAAAACCTGCTTGCTCCACATGCTTTGCGTGCAAAGGAGCTATGCCGGATATTGCGTTCAACACCTTGCTGCCAACTTGCAAACTTGAGTTCACCGTAGAGGTCATGGATAAATCCACCAGTACGCCTGCGAGCTGCGGATCTTTATCCTCCAGGCTTACACCACCAACGCGGCCAATTAAATCGGAATCGTTTTCGCGCTGCGCCAAAAAGCGCGCCATTTCACTGGTCGCGCCTTTACGCGATAACGCGAATACGGAAGCACCGTATGCACTTGAATCGGTAAAGGAATCGGCATGCACCGAAATAAATAAATCGGCTTTCATATCGCGCGCAAGATCGCGACGCTTTTGAAGTTCCACAAAATAATCGCCCGTCCGCGTCAGGTTCGCGCTGTAACCCGGTTGCGAATTAATGACGCGCGTGAGTTCTTTGGCAATAGCCAGGGTAACATCTTTTTCACGCATGCCTTTTGGGCCAAGTGCACCCGAGTCTGCGCCACCGTGGCCGGCGTCTACGGCAATTAAAATCGGACGCCCTGTGACTATGCTCGGGCCAGGAGTTGCTGCTTCAGCGCTGGAATTTGTTTTTGCCGGTGCAGAATCCGTATCGCTTCCCATTAATGCTTCGATATTGGCCGGCTCATTATTTATTGCCGTCGAATTAGTAGCAGGCGCAGCCGCATTTGTTGCGGGCTCTGCGTCAAATAAATCAATAACGAGGCGATCATCGCTGCCGCCACTTTTTTTCAGTAAAAAACTTTTTGGGGAGACTTTATTTTTTAAATCAAAAACCAGGCGCAAATCCTTATCGTTCACAACCGACGGGCGCACAATGTCGATAGGCGTTTTAGCCAGTGGAAGTTTGGCGAGCGAGGCTTTCATATCTGTGCCGACCACATCCAGGATAATTCGCGTGGGGTTGTTAGCCAGCACCAGGTTGTAACGCACCGGAGCATCCAAATCCAATACTACACGGGTGTAATTATCTGCACGCCAAACTCGCAAGGCTTTGACGGTGGCAGCCTGCGCCATATCAACACAGCAAAATAGCAAGATGCAAAAAACAAGGCGCAAAGGTTGTGTAAACATAGGGAACAAAAATCTCAACAACACCAGGAAACCTTTTAGAACGAGCGATTAATTAGCTTGCAACAAGCCGAGGGCAGTGCGAAGGCAGGCCTCGCTACCTCGCACTCTACCGCAGCAGGTGCATTGGAACCAGTAAAATTGACAGAGTTTTCCGCTACAGGCAAGCAAGTGGCTTGCGGATAGTAATTGCTTTTGCGAATAGTCAGTATCTTTAGAAATAAAAGGTATTAAAAGAAAACTCAGGGGATTGGAGCAAGATCGCTTTGCACGGTCGTATCAGGACAAGGCGCAGCATGGCAATTCAACCTATAACGGGATTTGGCAAAATCTACCAGGGCTCAAAGCAATCGTAATTGCGCTGCGATGAAATACGGCCATCCGTGATCTCAAAAAATATCGCAAAATGAGCCTGTATGCTATCGCCTGCCGACAAATTGCTCACGGGAGCCGCGAGCACACCCGTCCAGGTTGCTTCAACGGCGATACGCGAGCCCTGGACAAGTTCAGACTTTATAAGATACGCCTGCTCGCGCAGTAATGTTTGTCCCTGTTCTGCGCGTGAGAGCAGTGTTGGCAAATCACTCTGGCCGCCATTGGGGTTGAGTTTATTCGGCAGTTCAACCTGGATGGCATCTGCCGCAAAAAAGCGTGACAGCTCTTCTCCAACAGCGCCAGCTTCAAGCGCATTAAGATATTGGCGGACAAGGGCAAGATTTTCTGATTCAACGGAATTCATATCACGACTCCTATCAATAAAAAAACATTAATCCCCAATGCATGTCATCGTTCAATTTTATAAATCACATCTACACTTTGGTTTTTGCCGGACTCAGCTTCAAGTCGCAATTTATCATTCAACTGATAACGCACCCCGAGCGAAAACGTTTGGTCGAACAAGCCCACTATGTAGCGAATAAATAATTTGGGCGTTACATATTTGCCCATCCATAAAGCGCTTTGATCCAATCCCTTATCGGCTTTTACGGTGATTTCATCGATATGGAAAAAATGCGCGATATCAGAAGTCATACCTTCACCGTTATCCATACCCAAACTACTGATCGCACCAATCAGCGAATAGGCGTCGGCTTGCGAAGATTCAGATAAGGCTTTACCGGTTAACAACATCGCCATAGCCTGGCTGTCAGGTGCTGCGGGAATTGAGAAAACGCTACTGCGCGGATGCTGCAAGGTGCCGCCAATTTCCAAGCCAGCTACACCATTGTCCAACACTCGCGTCGCGCGAATATCCAGGCCGGGATTATCGTAAGGCCCCTGGAAAATCAAACGGCCACGCTCAATGACCAAATCCTGCCCATAGGCTTTGTAATTACCTTTACCAACCGCCGCAAAACCTGTTACAAATGTCTGGCGATTTTCTTCTTTTAAAATATTCACTTTACCTAACAGCTGGGTATCCAATCCAAAACCTTTGAAGCGAACATCATCACCAAAATACAAAATAATATTGGTGAGAAATGGAATGGATTTTTTTATACCTGTGTTATCCGCAAGTAATTGATCACTTTCAATAACCACTACATCACTACTGACGCGCGTTGCAGACGATGGCAAGGTTTTTAATGCGGCTCGTGCAAATGGAATTTCGGTACTGCCGGTTAAATTAATTGCGTTGGCATCGGCAGATAATTTTAAATTGGGGCTAACCGTGGCAACCATTTGCGGCTGCTCAATAAAGCGAATGTCAGCACCATAAATATTACTTTTCCAAGCCCATTGCGGGGTACCGAGATTTTCCAAATCACCCCTTAACATGAGCGTGCCTTCGCCTGAAGTAATTTGTCCGTCCACATGTACCTGGCCCGAACGCTGGCTATTCACCTGCAAAGAGATATCGCGCAAGATCAAACCCAACTTGGGTAAGTTTGCGCTGCCATTATTTAATGCAATATTGCCAACGATTTCCGGTTTTTCCGATGTGCCCGCAATAGTCATATTGGCCGATGCCGAGCCTTGGACATCATTTAAAAAGGGCAACAAACTTTCCAGGGGTGCCAAATCATTAAGTGCGGCAGAAAATTTTCCCTGGATTTTTTTATTGGTTAATGAATATTTTGTATCAGCGTTGATGACGCCGTAGTGCCCCCAATCCAATAACAAATTTGCATTTAACTGATCATTTTTAATGGATGCATCAATTGAACCTTTTTGTAATGGATAGACTTCAACTTTTCCGCCCTGGAATTGATATTGCAGCTGGACATCCCGCGTTGCCAGATGCGCATCCATCAGCATGGGTTTGGCGGTGGGGATTTGAAGTTTTAACTGGCCATCCAGCGTGCCACTTAAAACAGCTTCCGATTTAAACCAGGCTTGCAAATGGTTCATGGGCACTGCGGCCAAATTGCCTTCTATTTGTGAGCCTGATGTTGAATTCCAATGGCCTCCAACACAAATCATGGGTTGATTTTGATTATTGGCCGCTTGCTCCGCATTCACCGTAGTCAAACAAAGTTTGCCAAGGTCGGCAGTTTTTTTATCCGATTGGGTATTTATTTCCATGGTCGATGCCGATGATAACGACCAGCGCGGAATTTTTTTAATATTAATGGCAAGCTCTTCAAGTTTCCCGAGCCAGATTTCATCCTGCCAGCCGCTGCTTAATTTGAAATTCGCATTGCCTGTTTCCGGGCTCTCAACTTGCCCTGTCACAATATGTTGCGCAAGCGTACCAGCACCTTTTATAGTCGCATGTGAAATCGTTTGTGATTGCCATTGCATATGCGCAGCGTCCAGCAGCAAATCATAATCCTGCGATGCTGATTTCGGGTTCAGGGCCAGGGATAAATTTTCTATCGCATAATCGTGCCAGACAAATTTATTCACTTGCGCTTTGATTTGGATACGAGGGTTAGCTTTTTCCCCAGTAATAACGCCATTAGACATAATGCTACCGCTAATGCCAGGATCAATCTGGCCAAGCAAGGGAGCATTAATTTTCCACTCGATATTTAACGCGTTACCGGTTTGTCCTTTTAACACAACCTGGTTAGCACCAATCGCCAAATTGGCATCAGATGAACTCCAATGTTCACCATCAAACTCAATTTCTCCGCGCGCAGAAACAGCAAGCCCACGTACATCGCCCTGGGCGTTGATGTTATTGATTGTTACATTTAATCCGCTATTTGAATTGGTTTTTCTTGCCGGATTATAGGAACCTTGTGCGTCTACTGTCGCTTGCAGGTTGCTCGGCCAATTTTCAAGAAAATGATTGAGATTAAAATGCTCTGTTTGCGCATTTAAATTCCATTGCCACTCATGCAAGCCATTAATGTCGCCCTTTAATAACACAGCATTGCTGTCTGCATCTTTATCCAGGGGCGATTGCACGAGCAGATTTAATTTTTCAATATGGGTATGGAGGGATTGCTTCTGCACATCAAAACCTCCAAGCGCAGAACCGGCAACCACAATATTTTTGGTCGCCGAACTTACTTGCATTTGCGTTTTAACTTTATAGGAATTCAACCAGCCATCAATATTGATATGGCCCTGCGTTTTATTTTGCGTTATTGTTTTTTCAGTAGGTGTTGCTGGCGTCGCGCGGGCAAGATAAGCATCTACATAATGCGACCATGCCTCTGGTAAATTTTGTTCGTCCCAATCCAGGCTTATGGTCGCAGAAGGTGAAACTTTGGGTTGACGCAGCGCGGGCGACATGGTCACTAATAGTTTCATGTTTAAGGGTTGCGCTAAATCTTGCTGGAGCTTTAACGTTTTAATATCTCCGCCCAGCTTTATGTGACCGGAAACCTTGTCTGCATAAATTGATTTATCATCCAGTTGCCAATCTGCATCTACCGCTAAAGCATAGGGATAACGCAAGCCCATTGAACCATTGATTTTTAAATGCGCTTGCGGATTTTCCACCACCAAATCTTTAGTTCGTAAATGGAATGTGCCCAGCCCCAAGTTGCCATTGATTGTCGTAATCGGCACCAGGGTTTCACCTTGCTGGATTTGGATATCGTGCAGTTGTATTTTTTCCAGTTTGATACGCACAGGTTGCGCCAGGCTTGGCCACTTATCATTTTCCGATGCAGGTTCATTTTTTGCAGGAGGCAAATGTAGTTTTATTTTTTCAGCAGAAAGGGATTGTATGCTCAGGGTGGTATAAAATAATTCCAGCGGCTGCCAGCGCAAGGAAACTTTTTCAGCATGGAAACCCAATTCATTTTGGTGATAATCCACACTGGCCACATCAAGACCGGTCAATAAATTTCCGTGCAAATCGCCCAGCTGAAGTTTAACTGCACTCGCCAATTTATTTATTATCCAGCGACTGCCCGCCTCAGTGGATACAAGGCTACTTAGTGACGCAATAAAAATAGCAATCGTCAAAAAAATACCTAACAGGATTTTTTTCAATCGACTCAAGGATGCAATACGCGACCATAATGATTTTAAGTTGAACGGTTCCATTATAAATCTGGCCCCATACTAATATGCAGGTTCCAGGCTTTAGGATCATCCAGCCCACGCGCAACATCAATTCGCACCGGGCCAATAGGCGATATCCAACGCACACCTAAACCAGCACCACGTTTGAAACCAAATTTAAAATTATCTTCGGCATCACCAATATCAAAAAAAGCGGCAACCGCCCAGGTTGGACGAATGCGATAATCGTATTCGATGCTGTTCACTAATAAATTTCTGCCACCAATCACTTCTTTTTTACATTCATTGGTTTTTTCGTCAATGATTTCTTCGCCAGTTGAAGCATCGTGCGCACAACCTGTAGGACCGATAGATTTATAATCGTAACCACGCACACTATTTCCTCCACCGGCAAAAAAGCGTACCGATGTTGGTAACTCATCCAGGTCATTAACTTCTGTCACACCCATTTCAGTGCGCAATAAAAACCGTCCGCCACCGAATGGGAATATATATTTTCCACGCAAATATAATTGCTCATAACTCACATAGGAACCGAGCGTCTTTGGTGAACCAGAAAGTTTTGCCAATAAACTCCAGCCCTCCAGTGGATAAGGACTAAAATCAGTTTGGGTGCGCGAGAAGGTCACAGAGGGAATTAATAAGTGGGTAAAATTATTCACGCCCGCGAGTCGTGAATCTTCGTTTTCTACATTGACCGCATAAGTATGCAACCAATGGTCGCGCTGGTAATTTGTGTAGCTAACACCAAAGGTATCCTTGTTACTGTAGGTTGTATCCGTAACTTCTTTTTCATAACCCGTGTAGATTTTTAAAAATTCATAAGACGGATTATCCAGCGGAATTGTATAGGCCAGCTGGGTCGTTGTTTTAATATTAGATGCGCTGACATCTGCATTTAACCTGTGGCCGGCATCATTCACATAACGATTTTCAAAACCCAATAATATGCGCGGACCTGTATCCGTGCTTAAACCTGCACCGACGGAATAGGCAAAACGTTTGCGCTCTTCCAATTGGATATCAATATCTACCCTGTGATCATGCAAATGCTGCAAATCGGGTGATGCGGTGGCAACCGAAAAATAATTACTGGCATTGTAATAACTTTTCAATTCCAGCAAGGTATCGGTGTCGTAAAAATCACCGGGATGGATATTGAGGAAACGCTCTAAAAAATCTTCACCAAGAATGGCATGGGTTATACGAATTTCGCCAATTTTATAGCGTGTACCCGTATTGTAAATTAATTCAATATTGGCCGTGTTATCAGCCGTGTTGACAACAACACGGGCAACATCAAAGCGGCCATCAAAATAGCCATGACTTGTTGCGAGGGTCGATATCCGATTTTTTAAACTTTCATAATGGCCGTGATGCAAACTGTCGCCAATACGAATGTCCGGTTTATCAACCAGTTCTTTAAATATTTTTTCTCCGTTACCGTCATCCCTGATAATCAAATTGAATTCAGTAACTTTAACCTGCTCACCGGGCGTCAGTTGAATTGCTAACTGCCAACACTTGTCATCTTGTGTGAGATTGGTAGTGAACGTGAGTTGATAGTAACCGAGTGCCCGTGCACCATTTTTGATTTCATCTTCTGCTTCGGTTAACAAGGATTGGAGTCGCCACAAAGGTGCTGAACATGCTTCATCGGCAATGCTCAAATATTGGCGGATATTGTCACGTAATTCTTTAGGCCCACCATCGATAGTAATTTCGGGCGACGGAGCGGCCAGCGCGGTAAAACAAGAAAATAGCAGACCAAGCGTAAGAAAAAACCGCACAACGAAAGACCTGGATAATCGAAAAATCGCAACAGTCAACAGAAAATCCCTATGGCATTAAGAACAACCAAACGATAAGTGACCACACAACACGTGTGCAATACGCCACACTTTACCCTAGCTTTGAAAACACTCAAGGGATTCTTGGCAAATTCCGTTATAATGCGCCAACCATTTTATGCCCGGATATTCCAACAAGGGCTTCCAGGCCAAATTTCAGGAAAGCCACATGCTCAGTTACCGACACGCCTTCCATGCGGGCAATTTTGCCGATGTACTGAAACACAGTTTGCTATTACACACGCTCAATTACATGACACAAAAGGACAAACCGTTACGCATTATCGATACCCATGCCGGCGCAGGCGCTTATAAATTCAGTGGTAACCAGCCCATTAAAAATCGTGAGTTTGATAACGGTATAGGTAAGTTGTGGGAGCGCAATGATTTGCCTGCGCTCGTGCAAGACTATGTCACCTTTATCAAAGCATTTAATAGCGATGAACACTTGCAATATTACCCGGGCTCGCCGCTATTTATGCAAGCTGCATTAAGACCTAAGGACAACTTATTCCTGCATGAGTTGCATAGCACTGATTGGCGTATTTTGACCGAAGCAATTGGAGACGACAAACAAGTCAAAATTATTGACGACGATGGACTTGCAGGAATGCAAGCGCTGTTGCCGCCACCCGACAGGCGCGGATTGATATTTATTGATCCCTCCTATGAATTAAAAAATGATTATCACGAAGTAGTGAGGCAAGTAGTGAGTGCGCACAAACGATTTGCAACGGGCACCTTTGTCATTTGGTATCCCGTCGTGCTGCGCCAGCGTATTGATGATATGCAAAAAGCATTGGTGAAAAGTGGCATCAAAAATATTCAGCTGTTTGAATTGGGTATCGCACCCGATAGCCCGGAATACGGTATGAACTCGAGCGGATTATTTGTGATTAATCCACCCTGGACTTTATGGAAAGCCATGGAAGAAGCCTTGCCCTATCTTGCGGATACACTGGGCGAAAATGGTGAAGGATTTTATCGCCTCGAACAACTTGTTGCGGAATAAACAGGCACCGATTATGGCCATGAAAAAAGCACAAAAAGCTGCACTTTACTCTGGATTGGTTTTTCCCGGATTAGGACTTTTATGGTTAAAGTCTTATGGGCGCGCCGCTCTATTTATTATTCCTACCTTTATTGCGCTCTGGTATTTATGTTCGACCTTATACAACTCAATCGCTCCGGTTTATACAAAAATGCTGCGCGATGCCCAGGAGGGAATCCTGGTGGTTGATCCATCCAATATGAATGGCTTGTACACGATGCTTTATCAACAAATCCAACAAAGCATCGATGCGCACCATGATCAATTATTCATGGCCAAAGCCATTGTAATCGCAGCCTGGATATGCAGCATAATCTCATCCTATTTTGTGGGAAAAAAGCTGGATCTGGAAAATAATACAACCCCTACGACTTAAACAGTATTTCTATGCAACCAGCCATCATCACTATTTTTTTATTAATGTGCAGTAATGTATTTATGACATTTGCCTGGTATGCGCATTTAAAAGAATTGAGCAACAAGCCCTGGGTAATCGCAGCACTTATTAGTTGGGGAATCGCGTTATTTGAATATTTATTGCAGGTGCCTGCAAACCGTATTGGCCATACGGTAATGAATGTGGGTCAATTAAAAATTCTACAGGAAGTCATTACCATCAGCGTGTTCATTCCCTTCGCAGTTTTTTATTTAAAGGAACCCTTAAAACTGGATTATCTCTGGGCCGGCCTCTGCTTGATGGGAGCAGTATTTTTTATGTTCAGGGATAAGTTGGGATCTTAATCCTGACGCTGATGTCCACGAAACTGATACGACCTTTTATCGCAAAAGCCAGCCTGGGTTGAGCATCCTCGTTTACATAGGCTATACCTAAAGATAAATCCAAACTGGCTTATTGAAGAACAAAACGCCTGACCTGATGGCATTCTCATTTGAATGTTCTGCCGACACTGGAGGAATACTTCGTGCCGAACACACCACCACGCCCTACCGATACCGACCAGATTGTAAGTACAGTGAAAAAAAAGCTTAACCAGCGTTTGATCCAGGTATTGCGGGTCACCCAGGTTGCGCTTTTGTTGACGGCTATCAACACCGTTTTTATGGGCAAAATTGAAAACACTGTCGTATTACTGACAACAGGCCTGTTGCTCTTTAGTGTTGATTGGGCGGTTTACAAAAAGAAACCTAACATCGGCTCAGCGATTTTGCTGATTACCCTTACCATAATGTGCTCATTCCTTGCATGGGTGGGCGGCGGCATTCGCGATACCGCACTGATCGGTTATTGTGGTGTATTAATTTTTGCCGCCATGTTGAGCAACAAGCGCTTGCTGGTTTGCATCATGTTATTAATGTTGACGGTGTGCGCGCTGATCACTTATTGCAATATCACCAAAATCCATGTCAATACCGTTGCACCCATCACTATTTTTACCGGCTTTATCGTAATGATTGTGTTAGGCGTTATTGGTTTCAGTGTTTGGCTGATTGCGCACGATTATCGCACAGCCCTGGATGATCTCATCCGGGAAAATTTGTTAGTGCATGAAGCAAAATTAAAAATTGAATACCTGGCCATGCACGACCAGCTCACCGGTTTACCTAACCGTAATATGGCGCGCAACGCGTTTAACGATGCCTACGAGAATGCAAAATTAAATGATCAGCCCCTGGCTGTTATATTTATTGATTTAGATAATTTAAAACCAATCAACGATTCATTGGGCCATCAAATTGGCGATCACATTTTAAAGGAAGTATCTTCACGCCTGAATATAATTGCGGCAAACCAACATATTGTGTGCCGGTATGGTGGCGATGAATTTATTATGATCCTGCAAAATATTCACGGCCCCGACGATGCCTCCGCAATTTCCCTGATTATTTTGCACAGTATTTCACAACCTTTTTCCATTAAAAATATTGAGATGAATTGCACCTGCTCTATCGGCATTGCCATGGCACCGCGGGATGGTAATGACCTGGATACCTTAATCAAAAAAGCTGATATTGCCATGTATCAATCGAAAGATTCTGGCCGCAACAGTTTTCGCTTTTTTGATGTTGCCAGCAATCACCACATGTTTGAACATATGAATCTCACCACCGGTATGCGCAAAGCCCTGGCGGAAAAACAATTCCTGCTCTATTACCAACCTAAAATCAATTTGCACGATCATTCACTGGTTGGTTTTGAAGCCCTTATTCGCTGGCAGCATCCGCAGTACGGTTTTATTTCTCCCGATACGTTTATTTCGCTCGCGGAATCTTCTGGTGTCATTATCCAATTGGGTGAATGGGTTATCAATGAAGCCTGTCGCCAGGGAAAAGCCTGGCTGGATAAAGGTTTAACCAATTTCTCTATCGCGGTTAATGTATCGTCGATTCAATTTAAACGTGGCAATATCGATAGTGTTATTACAAGTGCATTGGAAAAAACCGGTTTCCCGGCCCATATGCTGGAGCTGGAATTAACTGAATCGCTGTTGATTGACGACACCGACAGGCTCGCCAACATGCTCTCCACTTTGCGCGCAGTGGGTTTGCATTTTTCTATCGATGATTTTGGGACAGGTTATTCCAACCTCGGTTATTTAAAAAAGTTTGAAGTGGAATCTTTAAAAATTGACCAATCTTTTGTACGCCGCATGGAAAAAAACCCGGAAGATGCGGTGATCGTCAGGGCGATAATCCAGTTGTCGAGCAGCTTGGGATTAAAAACAATTGCAGAAGGCGTAGAAACCGAATCCGCCGCCGATATGTTGCGTGAACTCGGCTGCGGAATGGCGCAAGGTTATTTATGGTCACGGCCATTGCCTGCGCCAGAAATTGAACGTTTCTGGCGCGACTGGTGCCTCTTGGAGCAAACCTGACCATCGCCATAAACTTTATAAAAACCTGTTTTATAAAAAAACTAATGGGCAAGCGTTAAATTTTTCATCCATTTTCTTTTTTGGATACGGAAATAAACGGGCAAAAATTTCAAGCCGTCTTCCAGGAACATCAACGCATATAAAATGGTAAATGGCCAACCGCCAATAAATATTGCCAGGGCATACATAGGTAAGCCAAAGATCCACATCACAATTGTGTCGGTTACCAGGCAAAACTTATTGTCGCCACCTGCGCGCAGCACACCGATGATTCGGATCATATTCAATATTTTCAGCCACACCAAACCGCAAAATATTCCTAGTGTTTGCAATAAAAGCAGTGCTGTTTCATCGGCTAATGGTTTGAAAATCTCCAACACCACTGGCCGTGCAAACCATAAAACGCCGGAAAAAATAATCACCAGACATAAGGTCAAACGATTGAAGAATTTCTGCAAGCGCCATGCTTCATCAATCTGGTCGCCACCCAGGGCACGGCCAATTAATACCGCAGCAGCATTTGCCAGGCCAACAAATAATGCGAAGAAAGTGCTTTCAACCGGAACAACCATTCCCATCACCGCAAGCGCCTCGGTGCCAGCAAAACCGGTCATGACGTGATAGGTCGCGTTGCCCACCGCCCAAATGCCATAGTTGGCCACCAGCGGCAGCGAGAACGCGAGGTAACGTTTAATTTGTGCGGGATCAATTCCCTGTGCCAGCTGTTTTAACTTAAGCGCAAAACCATGCCGGGTTCCATACAGATAAGCCAACATAAAAATTAATTGCACACAGCGCGCCGTAAGTGTCGCCCAGGCTGCACCTGCAATACCCAGCGCGGGAAAACCCCAATGGCCGGTAATCAATGCGTAATTCAAAGTTACATTAATAATCGCCGCAATAATGCCAGCAATTAATGGCATGGTCGTTTGGCCTAACGCGCGCAGAGATGCTTCGACGATGACAATAATTTGTGTCAGTAATAAAACCGGTGCGGTGATCACCAAAAATTTTGCCGCCAAATTAGCAACCTGCTCATCAGGATTAATCCAGTGAATCCAAATTGGCGCTGCAAAACCGCACACCAGCATAATGGGAATAATAATGGAAATACCCACCACCAAGGTGACAGCCAACATGCGCTGGCAACTTGCAAAATCTTTTGCGCCAAAATATTGCGCAATCAACACGCTTCCACCAGTGGCAAAGCCGCTCATTAACACCAGTAACAGGAAATGGATTTTTGCGGCCAAACCTACCGCAGCAATGGCTTGCTCGCCCAGGGGCGCAACCATCATCACATCGGCCATGCCCAAAAAAGATTGTAATAGCATCTGGCCCGCAACAGGCAGCGCGAGCATTAACATAGTAACCAGGAAAGTTTTTGAAGTTACGGCAGGAATATCATTAAGCTCGCGCGACACAGGCTTCTCCAGCACAGGCAAAAGCTCGCATTATAAGATGGTCGCAACTAAAATCATCAATGAATACCTATGCACGGCAGCAGCTTAACAATTCTTGAAAGACACTAGCCGTTAAGTCGCCCAGAATAATAATCGCGGGCAGCAATTTTTCCATCCACCTATAAAGAAAAAAACCATGAATACCACCACGCCATTACAACACCCGGAGGCACCGCAACGCGTTTTGTTGGTCGATGCTTTACGTGGCTTCGCCTTGATGGGTTTATTCCTTGTCCACTCGATAGAACTCTTCGAACTCTATTGGCAAAATCCGGTTGAAAGCAAAGTCCACGATGTGATTTTCTTTTTATTTGCCGGAAAAGCCTACGCGATTTTTGCGATGTTATTTGGCATCAGCTTTTTTATTATCATGGATAAACAAGCCCAAAAAGGCGTGGATTTCCGTTTGCGATTTGCGTGGCGGCTTATTATTTTATTTGCCTTGGGTACGCTCAATAGCATGGTCTACTCGGGCGAAGTCTTGCAAGTTCTCGCCACCTATGGATTCTTGTTACTCCTGGTTTATCGTGTTCCAAGTAAATGGTTGATTTTATTGGCCGTTATATTTTTGTTAACACCTAACCTTATTTACCACTACTGGGCCGCCACAGCAAACTTACCGGGCGCTAACGACAAACCGCTCAGCTGGACGCTCTACGAACACACCGGAGAGGTTTGGACCAAAGGCACATTACCGGAAGTACTCATGTTCAACCTGACAACAGGTTCACTGGCAAAATGGTTTTTCTTTTTTGATGGTAGCCGCGGCTTACAGTTAGCCGGTTTATTTCTAATTGGCCTCGTGTGTGGTCGCACAGGTTTTTTGGTGCATCCCATAAAATTTACCCGCCTGCGCAAAAAACTATTTGTGTGCGCCATTTTCAGTGCAATTATTTTCTTTGCCTTGCAACAATATTTAAATACACCTGATGTCAAAGCCTTGTGGCCCAAAGATAGTTTCGCCAAATGGTATTTGGATGAATTGGTTGGCGGATATTTCTGCCTGGCATTGATGGCGATCCTGGTGTTGTCATTTATTGCGTTTTGCCTCAAACACATTGGCCAAAAAATTCTTGCCGTGCTTGCGCCCGTTGGTCGCATGAGCTTAACGATTTACGTCAGCCAAAGCCTGTGTGGCGTACCTTTTTTCTACGGTTATGGGTTACACATGTACGATAAATTAAGCCAGGCACAGGCACTTTGTATCGGCATTGTGTTTTTCACGTTGCAGGTTTTGTTTGCGCACTGGTGGTTAAAACGATTCCATTATGGCCCGCTGGAATGGCTTTGGAGAGTGGCAACCTATTTAACGGTAGATGTACCCTTTGTAAAAAAATAATCGCATCCCAAACAAAAAAAGGCGCAAGTTGCGCCTTTTTTTATGACCACGGTTTGAGGGTTAGACACCTTGGTTAGCTGCTTTATCAACTACCAATTCCTGCACAACAATGCTGCTGATCATGTCTCCCTGCACATTGACAGCCGTACGAATTGTATCGAGCAAGCGATCAATAGGTAAAAGAATAGCAATCGCTTCAACGGGCAGGCCTACGGATTGCAACACTAAAATCATTGTCACCATACCAGCGCTTGGAATGCCGGGAGCGCCCATTGAGGCAATCATCGCCGTAACAAAAACAATTAATTGTTGCCCCAGACTTAAATCGATTCCCGCCAGGTTAGCAACAAACAAAGCTGCAGCCGCTTCATAGAGTGCAGTTCCATCCATATTCATGGTTGCGCCCAACGGAATAACAAAACCGGCAATATCTTTACGCACATGTAAATGCTGTTGGACGCAACGCATAGTAACTGGCAAGGTTGCAGAACTTGAACTGGTTGCGAATGCAGTGATAAGCGCTTCCCGCGCACCGCGCCAAAACCACAGCGGCGATTTCCTGGTAAAAATATACAACAGCAACGGCAAAACAATGACACCGTGCACCAGGGTTGTGCCCATAATAAGGACAATAAACTCAATCAATGTGCGCAACAGATCTACATTTTGCGTGGCAACCAATTTTAATAAGAGCGCAAAAATCCCGAGTGGCGCAAGGCGCATGATCCAACCAATCATTTGCATGGTCAGATCGAGAAATTCTTTAAATAAATTCAATACATTTTTGTAACGCTCACCACCCACAATCAACGCAACACCTAAAAATATCGCAAACACAACTATGGGAAGCACTTCGCCTTTGGCCAGGGCTGAAAATGGGTTTTGAAAAAGCTGATGTAGAAATAGTGCTAAAAACTCCGCTGGTGTCATTTTTTTGTGTTCATAATTTGCCATGGCATCCTGGAACATAGCGAGATGCATACCTTCACCCACATGGAAAATATTCATCGCAACCAAAGCTACTGTCATCGCTGATACCATGGTCAATACAAAAAACGCCAGGGTTCGTGTCCACACTTTATGGATTTGATGATGTTCCTGTAAGTTAGCGACGCCGACAACAATGGTCGAAAATATCAACGGAACAAGCACCATTTTTAACAGATCGATAAAAATACCACCCATTAATCCACTGATGTAAAGCACATCAGTGCGCAAGCCGGAAGCATCACCCAAGGGCGAGATCAATCCACCAACAATAAGTCCAAGCACTGCGCTGATAAAAATTTGTACATTAAGGCTCGGCATAATTTCTTTTCCAACCTGTTTATTTTTTAAATTAAAAATATCCCATACGATGATGCCTGGCTTCTACAACACGATAATCATTTTGGAACAGATCCAATTCCCGTGCAGCGCTATCTGCATCCATCGCAAGATTGCGAATTTCGTTTTCAAGATCGTTGATGCGACGCATTTTATAACGGCGATCCTGTTCGCTATTGCTATTCACCACATCGTATTTAAGCTGGGAAATTTCAGTGTAATTGCTGTCAATTTGCGCATGGTTATTATTAATTTGACTCACTAGTCGATCAATATTGCGCTGGATATTATAAAGCTCCTGCCCATCGCGATAGGCGCGTAAGAATTTGGGCTCCAACTCCACCGGACAAATACCGTTATAAGCAGCGCCACTGCGTCCCTCGCTGTATCCTTTTTCGGGAACGCAATATAAACGCGCGCCCTTGGCATGGCCTTCGCGATAATCCTTCATGTCGGGAACAATATCGACACGAGCACAAGCTTTACCATGCTCAATAACGCGCTCAAGCGGAAAACCTTTGGTCGCATCATCGACACCCTTTAAATACCAATCAACCTGCCGGCACTCTTCTTTGCTCATGGTTGCACAACCGGACAAGAGTATTGCAACGAAAATCACGCTGAAATAATGAGGGTTCATTCATAACTACCTGTGTGATGGCTGCTGATATTGGAGCTTACCCATATCCTGCTACGGGTTTTACTTAACTATATTAACAGCTCTGTTGCAGAAGTAGATGCATAAGCGGCGATGCACAACCCGGAACGGCAGGTTGCGCAAAATTGACATGGTCAATATGAAGAATTGCGAGAGGATTTACCCAATGATTATTGGGTCAGCACGATTGAGGCGAAAATCCCAACGCGATTTGGCCCATTAGAGAGTTTAAATAAAAGTGTATTGGTTCCTTGTTTAAAATGAACCAGACGCTTGCCTTCGGTCAAGTTCCAGTTTTTGCGATAATTATTAGTGCCGGGATAAATCGTGTCGAAAAAATTTTGTTTCGCAATATTTCCACCGGCCCACACCAAATGTTGATTTAACCACACTTGAAGGTCATCGTCGGCGCCACACCACATCCATAAATCCTGCTCGCGCTCCATGGCCACTTCGGTATAGCCGTAATAAACAGCATCTTCTGCCCGATCCGGAGGAACAAAAGGATATTCGCCGCGGGAAACATATTGCCACTTCAAAACACGTTCATCCTTGCCAAAATAAATTGCATCAAGGTCAACCAATTGCTCCGGTGGATAACCGGGATTGTTATAAAGCGCAGCATTCGAATTACCTTTAAATGGGCCGATTACATACCAGCTATTAAGATAAAAGCGTTCAACAAAAGCCCCGTCCGCACCAATGATGCGCCCGGATTGTTTACGCTCGCTGCCACTAACCGCTGGAATGTGTCCGCGGCTTGGATCAAAGAAATTATTTTCACCGTCCATGAGATAACTGGACTCTGCTAAAAAATCTTCCATTTCATGCAAGGTTGCTGAATTATTTTCACCATCGCTCCCGGTTGCTTGTGAGCTTTCAAAACTTCCACGGCCAAGGCCATGATTATTGCCACGTTCACCCTCACCTTTTCCAGCTGAAGTTTTATTTCCATTAGCTGCGTTTTTATCTTGCGTTGTCGAGGTTGAATTCTGGCTCAAATCAACTTTTGTGCCCTCTCTTTTTGTAGCCAAATCTTTTTTGCGTTGTTCCAAAACAGTTCTTGCTTCCGCCTCTAATTGTTTGACAGATTGAACATCATCTTGGGCAGCTTTTTTAGATGGTTCGCTGGAGATTTTTTCTTCAACTTTTTTGAGGGCTTCTTCCTTGGGAATATTTAATAACTTTGCCAACTCTTCCGCTTTTATATTTTTCTCAAGCTTCTTAATCGCTTGCGATGTTTCCCTAGCTTTAGCTAACAATTCCTGCGGGGATTTCGGTACCGACGTGTTTTCTGGCGTTTTATCGATATCATCAACAGATGAATCCTTAAGACTTTTCTCCAGCAAACGCTTTATCTTTTCCATGCCATCGACACGTTGCTGCATATCTGTTTGCCGCGCTCGCTGGACAGATTGAGTGACATCAATAGTAGCTTGTTGATGCAACTGTACATCAATAGTGTATGAGCCATATGCATAGAGCACATACAAAACTACTCCATGGATGGCTAAAGAACTGCAAAAAAACGGATGACGTTTCGCAAAAGCTTTTGCATTGTTTAGTAGCCAGGCAATGCTGGTATATAAATTGATGTGGCTGTGATCCATTACTAGTTCCGTGTATGGAGCGCGATATTGGTAAACTTCTCAAATTGGCAAAGATCAAGTACATGCACGATATTTTTATAGCTAGTGGATTGGTCACCATCAATCCGGATTGGGCGGTTCGGATTTTTTTCAGCTTCGCTGCGCAACCTATCGTGCAATGTCTGGGTGGAAATTTTTGAGCCATCCATATAGATCTCCCCCGCCTGGTCAACACCAATAACAAGGGGCTGTGCACTGGCGGTAGCACGATCAAAACTTGCAGAAGCAGCCGGCAAAATTAAGGGCAATTCTTTAATTTTTTTATGTTCTGTTGTCTGCTTAAACGAAGTCGCCACCATAAAAAACATCAGCAAGAAAAATATGCAGTCAATCAGTGCAATCAAACCAATTTCCGGTTGTTCTTCTTCACCTAAATTAATGCGCATGAGCCACCACCTGCAAATTAGGCGTAGTGGTATTGACCACGGGCATAAACCATTCATTGAGCAACTGGTTTACTTGCTTTTCCAATTCCAGGCCGAGAAATGCCGCGCGATTTTTAAAAAAGTGATGCAGCCCCAATGCCGGTAAGGCAACACTTAAACCCGATGCAGTGTTAATCAACGCCTTGGATATACCGCCCGCCAACAACGCGGGGTTACCCATACCCTCTGAAAAAGCAATTACGTGGAAAGCTTCAATCATACCAATCACCGTACCCAGCAATCCCACAATCGGCGCTACAGTAGCAACAATCGCCAAGGCATAGGCTTTTTGTTGATGGTGGCGCAATTCCATGGAGGCAATATCGCCCGCACCGCTGCTGACAAGGGCAAAACTTTGTTGGCGATGGTTGACCATATAACCAATAATGCGTGCAAGCGTATTATTTTCTTGTGAAAGCAGCGATTGAAGCTGAATAAATTCCCCTGCATTCCACAAAGCTTTAGCACGTTCGGATAAACCACCGGGAACAATAAATTTTTTGCGGAAATGCATCGCGCGCTCAATCGTAACTGCCAGAGCTAACACGGATAAAGCAATAATCACCAATATAGCTACGCCACCTTCAGCAATTTGCTCAGAAAAATTAATGCTGTCGGCAAAAGCGGGGATTGGCAGTGCGAGTGCCAAGGACGTGAATAAAACATTTTTTTTCATCATTGAAATACCTTTCTCGATTTCTGGCTTGGGTTCTAGCGTGGATTCTGAATTGTTATTTATTGTGCACTTATCCTTAATAAGACGCTGAAAAAAGTGCCGAGCGGCGCCGGTCAATGATAAAGGGCAAAAAGGCCATAAGACAAATTTGTTACGGCTAACATGGTCCTGGTTGAAAAGGAAAATTTGACCGCAAGATTCAGGGTGTTGTCACCATGGAAACGGGTTAAAGTTAAATCCAGGCCAAATACCCCAGGTAAATAAACATGACTAACGCAAAAATAAACAACGCTAAATCCAGCGATCTACGCTTGGCCGCAGTCATTGCGCGTGATGCGAATGCGGATGGTCACTTTGTCTATGCGGTAAAAACCACCGGTATATATTGCCTGCCGAGCTGTCCATCCCGTCACGCAAAACCTGAAAATATTTTATTTTTTGATAGCGCTGACGAAGCCGCAAAAGCGGGTTTTCGCGCATGCCAACGCTGCAATCCAGACCAGCTGTCACTGCAAACCCGGCACAACGAAATAATTGTGGATCTATGCCACTTTATCGTAAATGCAGAGCAAGAACCCAGCCTCGCGGAGTTGAGCGAACATGCAGGCCTCAGCAGTTACCATTTGCATCGCCTATTCAAACGTATTACTGGTGTTACGCCCAAAGCCTATGCGAAAACCCACAGAGTGCAGCGCTTGCGCGCAAGCCTTGTAAAAAATGAAAAAATCACCGATGCCGTTTATGACGCAGGTTATAACTCCAGCAGTCGCTTTTACTCGGAGTCAAACCAATTGTTAGGCATGGCTCCAAAACAATTTCGCACTGGCGGAATTAACGCCGAGATTTATTTTGCTATTGGAGAGTGTTCATTAGGTTCTGTATTAGTTGCGCAGAGCGAACGAGGTATTTGTGCAATTTCACTGGGCGATGATCCCAAGGTTTTACTTGATGAATTGCAGGAACAATTTTCAACAGCGACACTCATCGGAGGCGATGCAGATTACGAAAAAATTGTCGCACAGGTAATTGGCTTTATTGAACATCCTGCAGATAATTTTAGCCTACCACTCGACATTCGCGGCACATCATTTCAACAGCGCGTATGGCAAGCCTTGCAAACAATTAAACCGGGACAAACGACAAGCTACAGCGAATTGGCACAACGCATAGGTTCACCCAAAGCGGTACGTGCCGTTGCCGGCGCTTGTGCGGCCAATGTGTTGGCAGTCGCCATTCCCTGCCATAGGGTTGTTCGCAACAATGGCGATATTTCTGGTTATCGTTGGGGCGTTGAGCGTAAAAAAACATTGCTTGAAATTGAGCTATCATCGCTCCAAGGCTAAAACTCAAAAGACTGTCATAACATTCACTGATGGCAGTTTTAATGATTAATTTTTAAAGTGATGTAGCTATATTTCACAGTTTCCTTAAATTATTTACTGCCCCAAAAAGAACTATCCCCGCTGCCCAACGAGCAACGGGGATAGCAGTAACATCATTAAAACCATTTATTACGCAACGTGCGTTTCTGTTTTCCCCGACAAACGCCTCAATCTATCCAGAGCCGTTTCGCCGACCGCATCTGGTTGCGCAACTGATTTACGGATTGCGTCCAGCTCTGCTTGTTGATCCAACGGCTTCTGGTTGATATCAGCAATAATTTTTAAACCTTCTGCATCATTCGCAACTTTTTGCGCACGACGGGTTAGCGCGTCCAATGCGGATGATTTTGTTTTTAAACCACCCAGATCCGATAACTGCTGTTGGCGCTCAGCACGCAGCTCTTGCAAATCGCGCTGAGCATTGGCAGCCGCGAGTGACTTTAAAGCCTTTTTCGCTTGAGCATCAAACTCACTTAATTGTTGCGAAAGCGCATCCACAATTTTTTGCAACTCGTTCATATACTCAAGCGCATCGGCTTCTTCCTGCAATTCAATGGGCAAGCGGGCTTTGTTGGATTCCAGCTCATCACAAAATAAATTGACGGTTGCCTCTGTGATCGTGCCGGCTTGCAAACGCGAGGCGAGCACATCAAACGCTTTTTCATCATTTTCAATCAGCGCTTTTAATTTGATGACATCCTGATGCTCTTTTTCAAATGAGCTGCGTGCAGCTGCTAATTTTTGCGCAGTCTGACGCAAGGTATTGGCCAGGTTATCGCGATCAGCTTCCGTTGCTGTTTCCGGATCGAAGCTGGCGATAGCTTCAGAAATTTTATCGCCCAACACACCAAAATGTTTTGAGATTAAACGTGCTGTTAAATTCCAACCTTTTAAATTACCCATGATCTATTCCTCGACAATAATGTTGTGTAGCTAAAGATAAAAAGAACACCGATGAAAACTTACAGCAATTACTGAATAACAACCCGCTCAAGCTCAACCGGAATACCTATCATAAAATCAACGTGGATTTCGCGTTGATTAGTATCGCCATTTTTACTGTTCACAAGTTCAGTTGTAATAAACAGATATTCTGTGTGTCCTTTCACCTCTCGCTTGTAGGGCATAAAATAAATATCTTGCTGCAATCCGTGCTGCCCAAAAGCATCATCCAAACGAATTTCTGACCCGGTAAAAGGCGCCAGGAAATCTTGTTCGATATCACCGGCATCGCGGTAATAATCAATCGTGTCATCGGTTCCAAAAATCACTTGCAAATCAGATTCCACGTAACCCAATTCTTCCAATTGGAAACGCCACAAACTGTAACGCTTATCGCCCAAACCATAACCGGCCAGCCCCATAAAAATTTGCTGGTCTTCTTCTGTTTCAGGAATTAACCGTGTCAGTTGCGTACAATAAATTGCTTCGCTCACTTGCCCGCTCGCATCAACATACACCTGCAGGAAAATTTCTTTTTCATTCGCTTCATCTGTTTGTAAGTCGCCGGTTTGCAAATAGTAACGATACAAGCTGCCGGACAAATCAAGTTTGACCCGGCTAATGGCTTTGATAACACTCTGCGCATCGGTCGGCATATCGATAAGCGATCCTTCTGATATGGCGCGAATAAACGGTGATTTTTGCAAGCGTATAAAGCCACCAATTTTTGCACCCAGGGGCAAATCCTCATCCTGTGCAGCACCATTACCAAAGCCGTGTTTGTCTGCGATATCTTTTGCATAGCTCACTGCATTTTTCCAACCCATGATTAACTCCTTAAGCTATAGTTTGCCGCTTGTTGTAAATTACGATTGCGAAAACCCATAAACTTTCGCACCATCCAGACAACTGTGCTGATCATTGCTATCCACAACACAATGCGCAGCAATTTCATGAAAAAAGATTCCTTTTCCACAACAGGTATTTCCTGCACCTCTTGCAACGCAATTCCATCTGCACCTGATGAATTATTTACCTGATTTGCATCCTGGTTCGTTTGTGGCACATACGTCATGTTGGTATGTTGTTGCGCCAACGAATGACCAATCATAAAACCCGCTAACCCCGCCCAAAGGCCATTACTTTGACGACCGCTGTTGTATTGCGGTACAGACGGGTAATTTGCAGGTTGCGGCGCTGACGCAACGGTAGAATTGTTTTTGGGTGGTACAGTGTTTTGATTACCGCTTCTAAACCATCCACTGTCGCTATTGGTATCACTCATTTTTTCGTTGGCTTTTGTGCGTGCATCAGCCGTTTTCAACGCATTGTTTTGCGCAGCAGTTGCATTTAAATCCTTACTCATTTGCGATTGCGGTATGCTCGCTATTTTTTGGTTCGCCTTTGGTGCAGCTCCACCAAAAGAACCAAAAGCGGTTTTTTTCGCTTCAGTTGTTGCAGGTGGCGTCTGATAAGTAGTTTGTGACGGTTTTGCTGCCGTGCGCTTTTGCGATGAAAAACCCGACTTGAAAGAACCGCTACGGCCTTTTGCTTCTGCAACACCAACAAAACTCATGCAAACAATTAATGCGTACACGAATAATTTGATTGTTTTCATTTGCCCCTCCTCATCAATAAAAAATCCGCTCAATCCGTGATACAAATTTCCTGCAGATTCGCTACAATTCCCCATTCGCAATCTGTTGACGCAGAATAAGTCCCGGTTGCTTCTGTCGCATCGGTAAAAATTAGGAATAATCACCATGACGCGCCGCTATTCAGATATGAACCAACACGACGCCCTTTATAAAATCGCCCGCGCTTATCCCGGCGGTATAGAAGCACTTGCCCAAAACCTGAATATGTCAGTGAATGTATTGCGCAATAAATTAGCGCCGGGTATTGCCTCGCATTACCCGTCGTTTGAAGAAGTGTCGATGATCATCAGTTTGTGCCAGGAAGCTGGCGTGAAGGATGCGACCCTGCCGTTGCATGCGCTTATGGCTCGTCATGGAATGGCTGCTTTTTCGGTGCCGGAACCCTCCAAAATCAGCAACGATGATTTATCGCAAATTGTGTGCAAAGTAATGAGCCAGGTTGGCGATGTAGCAGAAGCGGTTTCCGAATCACTTTTGGATGGCGTGATTACCGAACGCGAAGCGGATTTGATTGAACGTGAATTCCAGGGCGCCCTGGCGGCGCTGGGTGAATGGCGTGCGCGAATCCATTTGCACCGCGAGCAAAATTAACCAGCCTTGCAAGAAAGCCATCCGTGAAGATGGCTTATCGACCTGTTAACACCCGCGACGAAGAAGGATGCTTTATCGCATCCTCGACGATAATTTGCTCTGCCTGCGGCATGAGCGCGGTGACTTGCGCTTGTTCAGCGTCGGTCAGCAACTTATATCCACGCGGTTTTCCGGCATCCAGATAATGCCAGCCATAACCCCAGCGATAGGACGTTATCCAAATCGGGCTTCCACCGGCAAGCACTCCCACATACATATAATCCGCCATGGCTGCACCCGCCAGATCGGCAATACACACTTGTAATGCCTTATCGGCTGTTGCACGCAACTCCTGCGGGCCACCTACCCAATAAGCTTTATCATGAGCGACACAACAATGCCGCCACAAATAAGGCGCCGTTGGCGGACCATCAATCCACATTGAGCAGCCATCCGTTGTGAAGGGCTTGAGGATATCTTTTGGAACCTGCGCACCACCGGATTGCGCACAAATCAGCATGGACAAGGACGCAATCCAGGCCAGCACAGACGAAAAACGCATTAATTCAACTCTCCCGAGCTTTTTTATTGGGTGAACTAGCGCAGCATTGTACAATGACCGCCACATTTTTCAGGCAAAACTCTTTTTCGGGTTTATCAGCAGCGAGCCGTCTTTATGAGTAACGAACAAAAGTCCACGAACGACCAAAAAACGACGCATTTCGGGTTCGAACAAGTAGCGGTTGAAAAGAAGGCTGAACGCGTTGCCGATGTATTCCATTCCGTCGCCGCCAAATATGACTTGATGAACGATTTGATGTCCGGTGGCATCCATCGCTTATGGAAGCGCTTCACCATTGAAGCATCCGGCGTTCGCGCAGGTCACAAGGTATTGGATATCGCAGGCGGCACTGGCGATTTGAGCTATCAATTTTCCAAATTGGTTGGCAAGGATGGGCAAGTTATCCTGGCCGATATCAATGCTTCAATGCTCAATGTCGGGCGCGACCGCTTGATTGATCGCGGTGTCGCAGGCAATTTGCAATTTGCCCAGGCCGACGCGCAATACCTGCCCTTTCCCGACAATACGTTTGACTGCATTACCATCGCATTTGGTTTGCGCAACGTAACCGATAAAGATTTGGCCCTGCGTTCCATGTTGCGTGTACTTAAACCGGGTGGCCGTTTGTTGGTGCTGGAATTTTCCAAACCGCAACACACCGCATTGGAAAAAGTGTACGACACTTACTCATTTAAATTATTGCCATTAATGGGCAAATTAATTACTAACGATGCCGATAGTTATCGTTATTTGGCGGAATCCATCCGCATGCATCCCGATCAGGAAACATTAAAAGGCATGATGCAAACAGCAGGATTTGTGAACACCCAATTCAGCAATATGACGGGTGGAATTGTTGCACTTCACAAAGGCTTTAAACCTTAAGGAATTGCATCATGGACCCAATGCTGACCACCGCCGCACTTGCCAGCGCTGAAAAAATTATCAACGCAGCGCTTGCTTATGATCCTTCATCACGCATCGCATTAGCGCAGCTCGAACCACAGGTATTGGCGATACAAATCAATTCACCGGAGTTCAAAGTTTTTGTCGTGCCAACACAAGACGGCATCAATTTGCGCAGTCACTATGAAGGCGACATTACCACGCAACTGCAAGGCACCTTGCCAGCGTTAATCAGCTTAATAAAAAGCGACCGCCTGAATTTAAAAGATAGCGGTGTGCAATTATTTGGCAGCACCGGTTTTCTAGCTGATTTACAAAAAATATTAAAAAATCTTGAAATCGATTGGGAAGAAATGCTCAGCCAGGTCTTTGGCGATATCATCGGCCATCAAAGCGCAGCGTTGATTCGCGGAAAGATGTCCTGGGCAAAAGATCGCGCCAATAACATCCAGCGCCTCACCAGTGAATTCCTCACCGAAGAATTACGCGTGTTACCGGGCAAACCTGAAATCGCTTTTTTTAACGCACAGGTGGATGACATAAAGTTGAGTGTAGATCGGATAGAAGCACGAATTTTGCGAGTGCTAGATCAAACCAAAATTAGGTAATAATACCGGGAGCCGTCATTCCCGCAGGGAATCCACCGGGCTGGCGCACCAGCGACTTTCGACCAATTTAAAGGCACTGGATCCCCTACGGGGATGACGACAAATAAATATTACGATTTTTTATCATAACGCTAATACGTACAACAGGAATAATTATTCGTGACTGTTTTTTTTCGTTTTCTCACCATTGTTCGCGTGTTCTTGCGTTATCGATTGGATGAACTTATTCCCAAGCAACACTTGCCATTAGGCGCAAGATTATTGTTATTACCCTGCGCATTATTTCCTGCCGCAACCTTAAGTCGCGGTGAGCGCCTGCGTCGCGCCAGTGAAGAGCTGGGGCCCATTTTTGTAAAATTCGGCCAGCTGCTTTCTACACGTCCGGATTTGGTACCGGACGATATAGTCGCAGAATTAAATTACCTGCAAGACCAGGTAACCCCATTTGCCAATGATGAATTCCGCACGATTGTGGAGCGAGCATTGGGCGTCCCCATTGAATCTATTTTTGACGAATACGAAAGCGAACCACTCGCCTCCGCCTCAGTTGCGCAAGTGCATGCGGCAACCTTAAAAAATGGCAAAAAAGTTGTGATAAAAGCAGTGCGTCCGGCGATTGAAAATATCATCGCGCAAGATGTTGCCCTCTTGCTAAAGCTCGCACAGCTTTTGGAAAAGTACACTATTGATGGCCGACGCTTGCGCCCGGTTGAAATCGTTGAAGATTATCGCAACACTATTTTTGATGAGTTAAACTTACAAAAAGAAGCGGCCAATGCATCCCAATTGCGCCGCAACTTTGCCAATTCAAATTTATTATATGTTCCTGAAGTTTACTGGGAATACACACGCAGCAATGTGATGGTAATGGAACGTATCTACGGCATTCCGGTAACCAATATTGAAGAGCTTAAAGCGCAACATACTGACATGAAAAAATTGGCAGAACGCGGCGTCGAAATATTTTTTACGCAAGTGTTCGATCATAATTTTTTCCATGCAGACATGCATCCCGGCAATATTTTTGTCTCACGCGAAAATCCCCAAGCTGTTCAACAAAAGGGGCCACAATATATGGCTGTCGACATGGCGATTGTTGGATCGCTTACACGTGCCGACCAATATTATTTAGCGCGTAATTTACTGGCCATGTTTCGCCGCGATTATCGCCAGGTTGCAGAATTACACGTACAAAGTGGCTGGGTGCCAGCGCATGTGAGAGTCGACGAATTTGAAGCAGCAATCCGCACCGTTTGCGAACCTATTTTTGAAAAGCCGTTAAAAGATATTTCCTTTGGCCACGTGCTGTTAAATTTATTCCGCACCGCGCGCCGGTTTGATATGCAAGTGCAACCACAACTTGTGTTACTGCAAAAAACCTTGCTGAATATTGAAGGGCTCGGTCGCCAGCTTTATCCTGATCTGGATTTATGGACAACAGCGCATCCCTTTTTGGAGCGCTGGCTGAAAAAACGTTTCCACCCCAAAACCCTATGGGGGGAACTTAAACGTTATGGCCCCGAATGGATGGAAAAATTCCCACAGATTCCGCAACTGGTATTTAATGCATTGCAGCAATTGCAAAACATTGGCGAACTCGCACCGGAACTGCATAAAACTGCACAGCAATTACAAACACGCAGCAAGCAATCCGCCCGCCGTTATTGGTTGGCTGGCGGATTATTCGCAGGCGCCCTGATACTGGCCCATCCCGCTGTCCACGAAACCCTGAGCGAACAGATCCACAAACTGAATTTTTCCAACACCAGCATCGTGCTTATAACGTTGGGTTTAATCGCCCTACTGATAAAAAAGTCATAAAAAATTTATTTTTATGATGCATCCCCAGTGTGCTTTTCATAAGAGCCGCGCAACCGTGAATGCTATTTAGTTATACACACTATTTAGCATCCTCATTTTCTATTCTCGCTTTCCATTCTCACTGTCATTTCCTTGTGCTGCGATAGTGCAATTTGGATAACCTCTGTTATTATCAAATAGTGTTCTTCGGTTAATTTTGGAAACCCCGTAGTCCTCATTAGCCAATAAACAATAACGATGGAATGAGGTTGGTTATGCTCGCGAGTTCACGGATACTGCTTGTCGATGACACCCCTGAAAATCTGGATGTGCTAAGTGCAATCCTGGAGGATCTTGAGTGCCAGCTAATTGTCGCCACCAATGGTGAACGCGCCATCGAACTTGCCCAAAAGCAAAGTCCGGATTTAATCCTGCTCGATGTCATGATGCCCGGCATGAACGGCTTTGATGTTTGCAACTTATTGAAAGCCAATCCATCCACCGCAGAAATTCCTATTATTTTTGTTACGGCGCGCACCGACGATATCAGCGTCGGGTTTTCTGTTGGTGGCAACGATTATATTTCCAAACCCATCAATGCCGATGAGGTGCGGGCGCGCGTACGTCATCAACTCGAACGCCGGGCATTGCTCAACGAACTGCAAACCCTCAACAAAGAATTAGAGCAAAAGGTGCGTGAACGCACTGCCGATTTAACAATCGTAAATCGCCAACTGCGTGAAGAAATCAATGAACGTCGTTATATGCAGGATCGGTTAAGTTATTTGGCCACCCATGATTTTGTCACTCGCCTGCACAATCGCAACTCACTGGAAGCCTACGTTTGCAGCTTGCTGGCGAAAGTGCAAACCTTAAGCATCAAGGCATCTTTTTTATTGATTGATATAGATCGCTTTCGTGTTATCAATGAAAGCTGTGGCTGCATTGCTGGCGATGAATTGCTGCGCCAATTTTCTGATGCGATTTCCGGATTACTTTCACGCGATGATTTTTTTGCGCGCATCGGCAGCGATAAATTCGCCATTGTTACGCACACCATTTCAGCCGATAACAGTAACGAACTTGCCGAATCCATATTACAGCACATCAAAAATTTTAAATTCATTTGGGAAGAGCGTGAATTCAGGCTGGCGGCATCCATTGCACTACTGCAATTGAACCGCGAAATCGTTAGCTTCGATCAAGTCATGCTAATGGCTGATGAAGTTTTATTCCTGGCAAAACGCGAAGGCCGCGGTTTAATTCGCACCTACAATGAAGCGACCAAACGCTCCAGCGACGACAAGGAAAATGTCAATTGGGCGCAACGCCTGGTCGATGCCAATCACAACAAACATTTCCGCGCCCACTTCCAATTGATTGAAGACTTTTTTCCCGATGTCAATAAGCCCAAAAAAATTCGCATGGAAACATTGATTCGTATGTGGGACCCCGCACAAGAGCGATTGATTCCACCAGGTGAATTTATTGGGCCGGCTGAACGCCTGCATTTAATCCCAGAGCTGGACAAATGGATGATCGAAGAAGTTTTCCAATTACTTTCCCAGCATAACGACTTGCGCGATGGTATTGAATCCGTATCAATGAATTTATCGGCCCTATCAATACGTGAACCGCACTTTGCCGATCACATTATTCATTTAATACAGCTCCACAAAATCCCACCGGCGATGATTAATTTTGAAATTACCGAAACAGAGGCAATTACCAACCTTGAAGTTGCCAACGAATTTATGCAGCGTTTACATCATCTGGGCTGTCATTTTTCGCTTGATGATTTCGGCAGCGGTTTTGCCTCCTATGCTTATCTCCACAAACTCGCATTCGACACACTTAAAATAGACGGTATTTTTGTGCGCGACATGGATCGCGAACCCAATCACTACGCCATGGTAAAAGCCATTATTGAAATGGCCCATTCACTTAAAAAAGAAGTGGTTGCTGAATTTGTAGAAACGGCTGCCGTTGCTGAATTATTAAAAGGCCTGAATATAAAGTGGGGACAGGGGTTTTTATACCACAAACCTGAAGCCCTGAGTTACGAGGCCTTGCTTAGCCATTTAAATTAACGCGGAAAAATGAAAGCCAAGAGTAATAATTAAAAAGGGCTGCGCTTGTGAAAGAATTTTTAAACAAAACTATCACACTGAACCTGTTGTTCTGTATAAGTTATTGTTTACTGGCAACACTTGGATTCCATTGGGGAGCGCTGACAGCCAACGCAACCTTGCTTTGGTTACCCTCTGGCTTAGCGGTCTTTGGCTGTGTTGTTTTTGGGCGTCGTGTACTGCCGGGGTTATTGGCAGGCGCAATCATTTCAAGCCACGTCACTTTGCTAAACCACTCTGACAACGACATTTATAATTATTTAATTTCAATCATCAACGGCAGCGCCAGTATTTTACAAGCCGTTATTATTGGACGAGTATCACGCGCTTATTACTTGCGTGATTTTCGTGTCACAACACCCTCGGCATTTTATTTCACACTTATGGTATTAGCTTGCTGCACAATTGCAGCAACACTTGGCAATCTCGCACTTTGGCAAGCAAATATTGTTGATCTTGCCATTGCATTACAAAATTGGACTGTGTGGTGGATGGGCGATGCCATAGGTGTGTTGATGGTTACACCACTATTACTCTGGATCTACCGCAAGCAAGCGCTTTATAAAAATCCACAAGCAGATGCCTTTCTTATTTTTTGTGCAGGCATAGGTGTAGTGTTATTGACGGTTGCCGCAGTGGGGCACAGCGAGCGCGAAAGTTATCAGAAAAACCTGGTCCATGAGACAGGAAATCTACAGGCAAGCATTCAGGCGAATATCGATTTGGCAGCGCGAGATTTGAGTACGCTGCAAGAATATTTTTTAAATAACAGCCCCAGCCAGGAGGAATTTCGAAACCTTACCGAGCCTCTGTTAAAACGCAATCCCTGGATTGATTCATTCAGCTGGATGCCAACATTAAACAACAATAAATCAAAACTCGAACTCGATGTTGGTGCGGGACTTAAACTTGCCCGCATCAATGAAACCAATTTTTTGTGGCGCCAACCGGACGGCAGTGCTTTTTCAGCAGAATTCCTAACCCAGCTAAATACCCGGCTTGCGCCCACCCATAGCGATATATTTTTAAGCCCAAACACCGACAACAAACAATCTAGCGGCAGCCCACTGATAAATCTCGCCCATCCCATTTATTTTTGCAATGCCAAAAAAAGTGATTGCAAAATATTTAATATCGTTAGCAGCGAATTGAACCTGGATTCACTAATGCGCTCGGCCATTAGCAAAAATCAAATAAAAAACCTGGATATCCGGATTGCCAGCACTGACAGTAAAAACCGATTAATTTACTGGAAATGGAGCGAGAATCACTGGATTGAATTCACTAAAAAAGATAAAAATTTCCTGAAAGCATCAACCCTTCTTAATGGCAAAATCCCAACCATTAATATCATGGGAAGCGAATGGAGCCTGCTGGTTAGCCAGAAAGATATTTCAACCTGGTTTTTGCCTAACCTGCTGCAAACTTGTATTTTAATAATTGGCTTTGGCGTAGTTTGCCTGCTCAGCGCCTACTTACAAGCGCTTTACCGCCAGGATCAATTAATTATCGAAAACCAGGAAAAACTAAAAGAAGAAATTAGCAACCAAACGCAAGCCTTACGCGCCGCCAATGATTGGCTACTCAAAGAGATAGAAGAAAAACGCGCAACACAAGAACAATTGAAAGCCAGCGAAGCACATATGCGAACCTTGCTGGACAATATTCCAGACCCAATCTGGTTTAAATCCAATGAAGGTGTGTATTTAAGTTTCAATAAATCAGTATCTACTTTATTTCACCGAACTGAAAAAGAGGTTGTGGGAAAAACTGCGGGCGATTATGTCGACCCGAATTTTGAAGCTACCTTAAAAGAATTTGAAGAAAAAGTGCTCGTCAGCAAACAAGCCATTCGCCGCGAACTTTGGATGCACATTCCCTCTAAAGATGAAAATCGTTTGATGGACACCATTAAGGTTGCCGTGCGGGATGAAAATCAAAATCCCATAGGGATATTAAGTATTGCGCGCGATGTTACTGAGCAACATCAATTAATTGATGAATTGGAAAAATTCAAACGCTTCGCCGAATACGCCAGTGAAGGTTTTTCAATTATGACCTTGACGGCTGAAACTTTATATATGAATCGCAGCATACAGCGAATGCTGATGAGCAATTCAAAAACCCACAACAATTTCCTGAGCTATTTTCCTGAAGATTTACACGAGCAATGGCGCGAGCAGATTTTTCCCTATGTATTACTGAATGGATATTGGCAGGGCGAGTTGGCTGCATTGCGTACGGACGGCTCACGATTTCCCACCAAGGAAACTTTTTTTATCATTCGCGACGATAAAGGCCAGCCGATGTTCCTGGGCGAAATCATGAGCGACATCTCCGAACAAAAGCAAATTGAAACCTCCCTGCAATTAGCCAAGGAAGCTGCTGAAGAAGCGACGCGTGCAAAAAGCCGTTTTCTCGCCAATATGAGTCACGAAATTCGCACACCACTTAATGCAGTGCTTGGCTATTCACAGCTATTGATGACCGACACACAATTATCAACGCAACAACATGATCGCATGAATGCAATTTTGAATGCGGGACAGCGATTACTGCATTTGATTAATGACATTTTGGATTTATCAAAAATTGAAGCGGGTGCGCTGCATTTTCGTCAGGATTATTTTGATTTGCGCAAGGAGTTGAATGACATCATTGCCATTATGCAAACCAAAGCGATTGCAAAAGGTTTGGCATTAAATTATGACATCCAACTACCAACACCTTGTATTGTTAAAAGTGATCGCCAAAAAATCGGCCAGATTATTTTGAATCTTTTGGGCAATGCAATTAAGTTTACCCACAGCGGCGATGTTAATTTAATTGTTCACGCAGATGGCAACAGCATATTATTTAATGTGACTGACACAGGCCCGGGCATTGCCGCGCAAGAACTGCAATTATTATTTGCCGCGTTCAAACAAGGTAAATCCGGTGAAGAATCTGGTGGTACAGGCTTGGGGCTGGTCATTTCAAAACACATTGCAGAAAGTTTGGGTGGTGATATTACGCTGGATAGTGAACCGGGCAAAGGAACCCGCGCGCATTTGCGCTTACCATTAACCATTGAATACAACACAGAAATTGATAGTTCGCCTTTAATCATGCACGCTAAATTAGCGGCAGGTCAAAAGTGCAAGGTATTGGTTATTGAAGATGATTTTGCGAGCCGCGACCTGTTGGTAAATTTGTTACGCGATATGGGTTGCGATGTGAGTGAAGCGATTAATGGCAAAGAAGGACTTTTACAGGCGCTCGCACAGAAACCGGATATTATTTTTACCGATATACGCATGCCTGAATTAAGTGGCACGGATATGTTAAAAGAACTGCGCAGGACTTTTGCCAAACAGGAGTTGCCTGTTATTGCTGTATCAGCATCCAGCCTTGAGCATGAGCGTAATTTCTATTTGGGTGAAGGTTTCCATGAATTCATTGGCAAGCCCTATCAATTTCGCGATATTTATTCAGCATTGCAAACATTTACCGGCGCACAATTTGTAACAATCAACACCAGTCAAACGGCTGAAGATATTTCAGAAATTGAGCGCGAGCATTGGAATGATCCAACTGAGCTGATCTCATTGCAAACGCAGCTTGAAGCGCTCAAAGTCATGCTAAATGCTGGCGATATGAATAAGAGTAAAAAACTGTTTTCACAGCAGAGTATTAAAACCCTCGGAAAAAATTCCTATCAGAAAATCCAAAATGCCATACGCCAATACGATTTGGTTCTGGCAGAGAATTTTTTGGATGAGTTATTAGCGGAAATCAATATTATTCTTTTGAATAGCGATAATTAATTATTCCATCTTGAGCATGAAAGTAACCGGCCCATCATTAACAAGGCTGACCTGCATATCAGCCGCAAATATTCCGGTCGCAACTTTTGCATGCTTAAGGTGCAATTGCGCCACAAAATAGTTGTACAGCTTTTCTGCCTCAGCAGGAGGCATGGCGCACGAAAAACTTGGGCGCAAACCTTTTTGCGTGTCTGCCGCCAAGGTAAATTGCGACACAACTAAAATGCCACCCTTAATCTGTTGCACATTGGCATTCATTTTATTTTTTTCGTCAGCAAATATGCGATAAGCCAGGATTTTATCAATCAGCTTATTAGCCGTTGCCTCTGTATCGGTTTTTTCCAGGCCCAGCAATAATAAAAGCCCCTGCTCTATTTCACCAACTCGCTCGTTATCTACATCAACAGCTGCTTTTTTTACTCGCTGAATCAAACCCAACATGTTACAAACCTTTCCATTGATAAAACGTTTTATTGACCAAAATGTCTATTTATAAACTTATGCATTTTGGACTTTTACTTGTACCATCGCTTGTTTGCGATACTCACTTGGGGTCATTCCCACTTTTTTCTTAAATAAAGTATTGAAGGTCGCTTTGCTGTTAAAACCCACATCGTACATGATATCCAGCATATTTTTTTCGGCATTACCAGCATCAGCCAGCATTCGCTTGGATTCTTCCACGCGATATGAATTAATAAACTCAAAAAAATTACACGCAAAGTGACGATTGATAAGATGGGATAAAATCCTGGGTGGCATTTTAAGCTGCGCCGCTAATTTATCCAGGGTTAATGCGGGAGCAAGATAAGGTTTCTCTTGTTCCATATAATCTGCAACCTGTTTGATTTGCGTATCTTTTATTTTGTCTTTGGATACATCTGCTTTTATTGTATCGTTGTTTTTAACTTCTATCCCTTCAAAAACAGAGGAATGACCTAACCCAAAGAAGATCAGCATGCTCACCATAAGCAAGGTGGTATAGTTGCCCAGTAGCCCCATGATTTCAAAATTGGTTGTTATTCCAAAGCTGACAGAAAGTAAAATCAATACACCGACCAATACTGCCCATCCGCGGATAATTAAAAATCCAATCACCAGGATTTTTAGCCAGGTAAGATCCAGGCGATCAATATCGGAAAAATTGGTTCTGATATGTTGGCTGTAACGTTTGATCTCCAGGATGCACATCACCCCCAATGCTGCGCGAAATATTTCCCGGAACAAGGTGACATAATTCATGTAATGGGGTGCAGAAAAGAGATTGTAAACTTCCTGCAAATGATGTTTGTCTTGCCACTCCAAACGATAATAAAAAAGGATTTGGTATATGAGATAACAAAAAAATGGCGCCAAAAAAACCAGGTCTTTTTTAGTCAATCGATAATCTTTATAAATAAGTGAGCGCGTATACCACAATAGGAAAGGCGCTTCCAACCAATAACCAAACCCAAATATATAAAAGAGGTTAGGCGACCAGCTTAAGGCCACGTGACGAAACTCTGCACCAAAACTAATCAGGATATCCAGCGGAATAGCTGCCTGCTGCAACAGGAAAAACGCCAGGAAAATATTACTCAGCGGCTTCTCCCGTTTAATCGTCAGCAACAAAATCGCAAAGAGAATGCACTGGTATGCCGTCATTAATAAAACAACGTCATGGGTATTAAAAATTACTTGATACATAAAACACCTGGACTGAAGGACGCCAATAGAGCACATCCATTTTCAACCGTTATTATGATTTGATTGTGAACTGTTCAGGTTAAAAATGTATTGATACACAATATCCAATGAACAGGAAAACAACTTATAGTTGATTGATTATGTCATCTAAAACAGGCAAGCAATTTGTGCATTGCCAGTAAAATCTTATTATAGGATTGGAGAACAGGTAAGCCCCGTTTTTAATATTCCAAGTTTAATCTATCAGTTTCAATAGATTAGTTCTCTCTCATTATCAGCACTTACAAAACTTAATACTTCTTTCAGACCTTCGTCTCACTTTGAAGTCCTTCTATTACCGCAGAAGTTCAATCTTCTACGATCCATTTTTCATGAGTTTGAACGTTCAAACTCATGAAAAGCTATAAGTTGGTCGACGCGTTTTTAGCAAATAGCAATGATGCGCATGCCCTTATTCCGGAGCGGCACTCCATCAAAAACAATATGAGTATACAAATAAAAAGCGAATGACCAAGAGGACAATATGAAACGATTTATCACAAAAGCCAGCCGTCTTTATGACGCCGCACTTCTAACACTGTTGTGTGGAGTCTTACCCTGCCAACTCGCCTATGCGGATTCCGAGCTAGTCACTAATGGTAATTTTTATACCATGCAAAATTGGCAAAGTACCGCCGTAAACTTAAGGCACGATGCAACAGGCTACAGTAACTGCCAGCATAATGGCAATAATGACGCGCAGTGTCCGCGCACTGGCAATAAAAGCCTTGCGTGCCTTCAATCCAACAACCTGTCTGGCACTTATGCCAACACCTATTTACGGCAAACCCTTAGCAGTAACTTGAAGCCAAATACACGCTACAGATTCAGTTTTAAAGCTCTGCGTCCGATCACTGCAACCACTACAAACACCGGCCCGGCAACCTTGCTTTCGAGTATTGCAGCAACCAATGGCTGGCCAACACCGGCGACGACCTACGCCAATTGGAGCACTCCCGCACCAGCAGTAAAATTCAACAACAACACCTTGTCCGATAATAGCTCCAGTTATGGCTCGGGGTTTTATGTATACGCCCAAGCCCAAACCATGGAGTTTGTGACACCTGCAACGATTCCCGCAGGACAGCCAACAGTTAATTTTGCCTACACACCTTCTGCAAATAATAATGAAGGGATATGCATTACTGATGTTTCATTACAACAGTTGCAAACACTTGATATAAACGGAGCGAAGGTTGCAGTTAACAGTTACGGTTACCTGGCCAATGCACCGAAGCAGGCGACATTGAGTAATTTGCCACCCGCAGCGGTAGCGTGGCAATTAGTCTCTGAATTTGAAAATACAACTATCGTAAGAAAGCAAGCGGCCTTACCAGCCATGACAATGGATAAAGATAGTGGTGACAACCTGGGAATTGCAGACTTTAGCGATTACACAGGCACCAGTATTGATCCTCGCTTTAGAATACGCATCATAGATAATAAACCGCATTGCGATATTGGTAATTACGATGGGGCAAATTGCTACATTCCAACACCAGCAACGCCCTTTATCTATAATGGCGCGCTTTATTACAATGCGCTGATTGGTGCAAACCGCTGCCCGCTTACTTTTCCTAATTCATATTTTGATTCTGCAAATTGTTTTATAGCAAGGCCACCAGTAGGCACTACACCATTTATTTACAACGGCAATCTTTATTACAGTGCCCTACCCGGTAAAAATTGCCCCCTTCCAGGCTCACGGTATGATGGCGCCAATTGTTTCGTTGCTACACCTCCCGCAGGCACTACACCTTTTATTTACGGTGGAGCCCTTTATCATTCCCAATTAGCGGATTATTGTCCCTTACCTGGCTCCTGGTTTGATGGTGCGCACTGCTTTATCTCCAAAATTCCCCCAGGAAATACTGCATTCCTTTGGTCAGGCAACCTTTATGTGAAGACCAATGGCACCGGCAATACTATTGTCCAAAGCGAGCTATTCCGGATCGGTCAAAAAAATCTTTACAACCCTCTCAAAAAAGATGCGCTTTTCTCTTTCTATCACCAACGCAGTAACGAAAAAATCGAGCCTTATGCTGGTGGCGTTGATTCGAATGCATTTTGGAAAAATACCATCGGTAATTTATTCCATGATGCAGGTACACCAACAGATTCAAATGTGGGTTGTTACTCCGGGACTGACCTGCATGGCAATGTATGGCCCGGTTGTGACAGCAGAACCTTCAATGTTTCCAAAGGCTGGTATGACGCTGCAGACCACGGCAAATACGTTGTAAATGGCGGGATCAGTGTGTGGACATTGCAAAATCTCGCTGAGCGTTTGCAATCAAAAGGCATGCTAACTAGCGCGTTCCCCGCAGGAATGATGAACTTCCAAAGCAGCCACAATTCTTATTCAGATTTATTAACGGAAGCCCGCACCGAAATGGAATTTATGTTGAGCATGCAAATTCCTAAAGGCCAGGGAATTACGATGGCCTTGCCTGTAGGTTATCAAGCTATATCTGCCCAAGGCCTACCCGTTAACAATTGGACAACCACCAGACCGACCCAAGGTGTTTATCAGGTCCGAAAAGTAGATGGTGTAAAACAATATGCAAATAATACTGTGACAGGCGCAATTTCCTTTAACGGTGGACAATTACCAAATCTGGAAATTGCCCTGAATTTAACCAGCGGTATTGATGTGGGCGGAATGGTTTTCCACTCGATAACAGATCGTTGCTGGACAGGTATTCCAACGAATCCCGCAAACTACAGTGTCAATTGCAATCGCCAGGATCCGGTGATCACCACCCTATTTTCCAATGACAACGACAACAAACGCGTTCTGAGCTATCCAACGACGGCTGCCACATTGAATGTAGCGGCAACGGCTGCCCAATGTTATCGCGTATGGAAAACGGTCGATGCCGCGTTTGCTGATCGTTGCTTACAGGCAGGTAAAGATGCCTGGGATGCTGCGGTAAGAATACGTCGTGATTACGGCGATGTATTCCGTTACGAATATCAAAATACATCAAACGATTCTGCAAGCGGCTTGACTCCTTCCTGGAAAAGCACCGACAACAGCAAAAATTTAAAAACACTGGAGTTTGGCTTCGCGTTATCCCCCAGTTTCCTGGGTGGTGGAAATTACGGTGATTTACGTTTACGCGATGAATATTATTGGGCCGGCATGGAGCTTTATTTAGCGACAAAAGATATCAACTACTTACAAAATGCTGACTCATTTATTAAAGCGGGAACGCTGGTAACGGACGATAGAGGCCGCGGAGATTACAACCAATATTCAGTCAGTTCACAACAAGGGTTTCCAATCCATAACTACGATTGGATTAACGGATTTAACTGGCAAAATGTCGCCGCACTGGGCTCCATTTCTGCACTGGTTGCAGATCCCGCGTTCAGGGTTAATACTCCATTCACATTGCCTGGGCTAACTGGAACACGTACGTCTCCGCTGACCAATCTCTTTGATCGCGCAAGAAAGATTGTAGAAGAACAGATCGAGCGCAAGGCAGGTGGAAAGTCAGTTGCGAGCTACAAAATTCCAACAGTGCCATACGATATCGCTGACAATAACACCAATTTCCCGTGGGGTAGCAACGGCGAAATCCTTAACCGTGCGCTGATTTTGGCATTAGCATCGGACTACACAACAAATGCAAATGACAAAACAGATTTCCGCAATGGTGTTGTCGCCGCCATGAACTATTTACTCGGAAATAATCCGCTAAAACGCTCTTATATTTCTGGCTATGGCACCAATGCGTTAAGCAATCCACATCATCGCTTTTTCGCAAAAAACGCATCACTGGGCTGGGCCACAGTTCCTGCTGGCTTTATTGCCGGCGGTCCAAATACCCGTGATATGGCAAGCGTAGAGGCAGGTGCAACCAGGGATGACCAAGGTGAGATCAATGATGACTCCGCCAAACATTTTTTGAATGTTACACGTAACCAATGTTTGGTTAATCCAGGTAGCGGTGTGGGTGCTGTTTATCCGATGCGCTGCCATACAGATTATTGGCTCGACTTCGGCTCCAACGAAATCGCAATTAACTGGCAGGCACCACTCGTTTGGGTAAGTGAATTCCTGAGCGAATAAGAGTTGTTAATCCAGTAGAGAAACACCTGCTTTTTGCCAGCCTTCGGGCTGGCTTTTTTTATTCAAAAAAATGTCATTTATCAAAAACAATGAAATACGGGAAATAATTTTTTATTTGCATTTACAAAACTTAACCACATTAAATTTTTATTTAACAATCAAGCTAAAACCTGAAATTACAAACACTTAGCTTTATGTTCAATCTTTCACCTGCCGTTTTTCCATAAGTTTGAACGTTCAGAAAAATACGCTGCAGAATCTTTGACGACTTTTTTTGCATTAACGACGAATATTCCATCCGTAATTCACGAACGAGGTGAAACTACACACAACAAACCTTTGGTAAAACAGTTCATCGTTTGCGCCCGCTTTTGATGAATTGTAAAACCAAACTATGCTGCACTTTGCCAGCCTTCGGGCTGGTTTTTTTTTGTAAAGAATTACCCAAAAAAAACGGAGCTGCGCGCAAACGCAGCTCCGTTTTTTCTAATCGCTGTAATGAAAAATTACGCTAATTGATCAGGTATTTCGCCCAACTCTTTTGCCATGTCGTTAGTGGCGCGAATAAGTGCATCAACAATTCCCGCCTCACGCGATGCATGCCCCGCTTCACGGATAATATTCAACTCAGAACCTGGCCAGGCTTTGTGAAGTAAATAAGCGTTATCCAATGGGCAAATCACATCGTAGCGACCATGCACAATAACACCGGGAATATCGGCAAGTTTATGTGCATCGCGCAGTATTTGGTTTTCTTCAAGGAAGGCGTTGTTTACAAAATAATGGGCTTCAATTCGTGCAAGCGAAAGCGCGCGATGCAGCTCGGTGAAGGAGTCCACAACATCCTGGTTTGGACGCAAGGTTGCGGTACGCCCTTCCCACAATGACCAGGCTTTGGCTGCAGTCATTTGCTGGATCTGGTTATCCCCGGTGAGCGAGCGGTAATAGGCATTCATCATGTCGTGTCGCTCTTCTTCGGGAATGGGCTGGATAAAATCCTCCCAATAATCCGGAAACAAACGGCTCGCACCATCCTGGTAAAACCACAACAAATCCACGGGACGACAGAGGAAAATGCCGCGCAAAATTAAACCCAATACACGTTCGGGATAGGTTTGCGCATAAACCAAACTCAGGGTTGATCCCCAGGAACCACCAAACAAAACCCATTTGTCGATCTCAAGGGTTTGGCGAATAAATTCGATATCTTCAACCAGTTTTTGCGTGCTATTGGATTGGAGTTCAGCGTGGGGACGCGAACGACCGGCACCGCGTTGATCAAACAAAATAATGCGATAAACTTCAGGATCAAAAAAGCGACGGTCAAATTTACCACAGCCCGCCCCGGGGCCACCGTGCACAAACAATACTGGGATACCATCAGGATTTCCCGACTCATCCACATAAAGTTCATGAGGCGGCTCTACTGCAATGATGTGACGCTGATAGGGTTTTATTTCAGGAAAAAAAGTATGCATAGACTGACCTTGTTATTTGCATGAAACGTCACGTGAAACACAAAGCGCCCAAGCCAATAGCGGCCGAAGCAGTGCACTAAAGGTAGCACAGAGCGTGTGCTTATAGGCGGACTTTTTAGCGCATTCCCGGCGGAATTAACAAATAAAAGACTAATCGACAGACTGCTGACATTTATTGGCAGCCACTCGTGTAAACTTTACCCAACTCCCGGTCCCCAGATCGAAAAAAACAGGCTCCCGATATACATGCAACGCGCCGAACGACTTTTCCAATTGCTCACTTTATTGCGTAATCGTCGTACTGTTATGACGGCCAAACAATTGAGCGAACACTTGCAAGTCTCCGAGCGAACAGTTTATCGCGATATCCAATCCCTCAGTTTGTCAGGTGTACCCGTTGAAGGTGAAGCGGGCGTCGGTTATCGACTCTCCCATCGCTACCAACTCCCGCCGCTCATGTTTGATCGCCATGAAGTAGAGGCCCTGTTACTTGGCGCCCGTATGGTCAGTAGCTGGGGCGATACCGATATGGCCGCCCATGCCAAACAAGCGATGCAGAAAATCCTTGCCGTCCTTCCCGATCATTTGCGCCACAGCGATGAAAACTTGCCGTTGCTGGTGCCGCATATGGAAGATGTACAAAAATTTTATACCGCCCACAGCCAACCTATTCGCGAAGCAATTCGCTCGCGCCAGCGGATAAAAATTGATTACACCAGCGCGGATGCGCAAGCCTCAACTCGCGTAATTGAACCCCTGGGTTTGATTTTCTGGGGCAAGGTGTGGACACTGGTTGCCTGGTGCCAACTGCGTGTTGATTACCGCACGTTTCGCCTTGACCGAATTAACGATTTACATGTGCTCGCTGATTTTTTTGAAACTCACGACAATAAAAGCCTCAAACATTTTTTAGCGCTGCAGAATGAGCGTTACCAACAAGCAGACGCTTGCCAGGATGAAAACCAATGACTGAAAAAATTCGCTGCTCCTGGTGTGGAGATGATCCACTTTATAGGGAATATCACGATACTGAATGGGGCGTTCCGCTCTACGACAACCAAAAATTATTTGAATTTTTAATTTTGGAAGGAGCGCAAGCAGGCCTTTCGTGGATTACCGTGTTACGCAAACGCGAAAATTATCGCAAAGCGTTTGATAATTTTGATCCGGTAAAAATTGCGCGCTATACCGACGCAAAAAAAGCCAAACTTTTATTAAACGAAGGTATTATCCGCAATCGTTTAAAGATTGATAGTGCTGTCAGGAATGCCCAGGCTTATCTCGCTATGCAAAAAAATGGTGAAGATTTCAGTGAATTTGTATGGAGCTTTGTGGGCGGGAAACCCAAACAAAATAAATTAAAGAACAGCGGCCAAATAGTCGTTTCTACGACCGAATCTGATGCCATGAGCAAAGCGCTCAAGCAGCGCGGATTCAATTTTGTGGGCACCACCATTTGCTACGCATTCATGCAAGCAACCGGTATGGTGAATGATCATATTTCCACGTGCCATAGATATAAAGCATGCAATACAGGTAACTAACATGTACGACGCTCAACTGGATGAACAAGAGCAAATCCATTATCTATTTGTTTACGGAACATTACGCAAAGAATGCGAAACCAACGCCCATAGAGAATATTTGCGGGGAGCTGATTTTGTGTCGCCCGCTAAAATTCGCGGAAAACTTTTTATGGTGGATTACTATCCAGGATTGGTACTCAGCGAGACTGAACATTGGGCAGTAGGTGAAATTTATTTACTGGAGCATGAATCGCAATTACACGATTTGGATGTCTACGAAGGCTGCGCAAAAAAATCACCGCAACCCCATGAATACGAACGCCGAAAGGCTGAGGTGATATTAAATAGCGGTGAAACCTTACAAGCATGGACGTATATTTACCAACAGGACACCAGCGAGTTAAACACTATAGATTCCGGCGATTTCCTGAAGCGCGATTAGGTTCGTCCCAGACCCTGGTTGTGACAATATAAGCGCGATATTTTTGCGCATGTGATGCCATGGACAAACATGTTTCATCGACAATCGACATAAACAATTGCGTTTTCATGTGCAGTTCTAATTTGCCAAATGGATAATGTATCAATCAGAAAATCATCAATCCCTTACACGGTAAACTTGACGGGATACAGTATCGGTAACGCATACCACAACCCCAGTGCAGCAATTTTGCCAGATAAAAATATCCCTGCTAGAGTGCGTCACCATCGCACCATGAAAGCCATTGAGACCAATAACGCATGAAGAATCAGTATCGCTCAGCATCTACTGACATTGATCCACTCTTCCACCAAGGCAGCCGCGCAAAAGCAGGCGTTCTCCTCGTTAACCTGGGCACACCGGATGCACCAACGGCGGCCGCTTTGCGCTCATATCTTGCGGAGTTTTTATCCGATCCCCGTGTTATTGAAATTCCAAAATTTGTTTGGATGTTGATTTTGCATGGAATTATTTTGCGCGTGCGCCCGAAAAAATCTGCGGCAAAATATCAATCAATCTGGACAGAAGAAGGCTCACCGCTACTTGCCATCAGCAAACGCCAGGCAGCTGCAATACAAACACAATTAGGCGATGCTGCAATTGTAAAACTGGGAATGCGATACGGCAATCCATCCATCAAAAACGCATTGCGCGAATTCCAAAACGAAGGCGTGCGCAAGATTATTGTATTGCCGCTATACCCCCAATATGCAGCTGCGACAACAGGTTCAACATTTGATGCCGTCACCACTGAATTGCAACAATGGCGATTTGTTCCTGAATTGCACTTTATTAATAATTATTGCGACCATCCATTGTTTATTGATGCACTAGCGGCCAGCATCCAGGAAGATTTTAACCAAAATGGCAAGCCGGAAAAATTATTGCTGTCTTACCATGGGATGCCAAAACGCAATCTCGATTTGGGCGATCCCTATTTTTGTTTTTGCCAAAAAACCACGCGTCTGGTTACAGAAAAATTGGGGCTGGCAAAAGAAGATTACATCACTACGTTTCAATCGCGCTTTGGTTACGCCGAATGGTTGCAACCTTATACAGATACAACACTTGAGGGATTGCCGAACAGCGGCATTAAAGATGTTGCGATTATTTCTCCTGCTTTCAGTGCAGATTGCCTGGAAACCCTGGAAGAATTAGCCATGGAAAACCGCGATATTTTTATGCACGCTGGCGGTAAAAATTATCGTTATATTCCCGCATTAAATGATCGCGCTGATCATATTCATGCGCTAAGCGATATTATCAAAAGCCATTTATAGCCGATTTAATTTTAAAAAAATTAGGTTGTGGATAAGATCTTTGTTGAAGAATTTAAAATACAGATGCCAGTGCACGCAAGAAACCAGATTGATCCTGGTCTACCTAGTGGTTCAGTCATCGCGCGTTAACACTTCGATCAATTCAATCTCAAAGATCAAGTTAGCATGTGGTTTTATCAAAGCGCCCATTTGTCGCTCGCCATAAGCAAGATGCGCTGGAACAAAAAGTTTACGTTTTCCACCCACTTTCATACCCGGGATTCCCTGATCCCAACCTTTAATCACACGGCCAGTACCAATGACACACTGGAAAGGTTTGCCCCGGTTATAGGACGAATCAAACTCGGTACCATCCTCCAAAAAGCCACGATAATGAGTGGTGATCAAGGCACCTTTAATCGCCGCTTTACCCTCACCGGACAGGATGTCTTCAATCACCAATTCGTCACTCATTCAACTCACCAATTTGCTCAATTCATTTGGGGACGCGAGTATAACATCGCAAAGATATTCCCAATGACCGTGAATAATCGTCGGGATTATTTACACCTAAAAACACATCACGCTTCGTTTTTCAATTGATGGGACGTTATTTGAAGATTTATCCGCCATATTTCCATTTTTTATACGGAATTTCCTCGTAAAACTTCCTTGGCATAATCCCTGCTTGGTGGGCTCCCGCATTTGTATTGCAAACCTACTTTTCACAAGGCAGTTAAATGCCTGCCCATAAAGGAATACTCATGAAATTGTTTAATCTTAAAAATCTGTTGGCTGGTGCCGCTATTTTAGGTGCATCACTGCAAGCTAGCGCGATTCCATTCAGCGTTGATATCACCGTTGATAACTCTTACGCGCTCTACTACGGCACCCAATCAGCTGCATCAACTTTTGTTGGCGCCGATGGTGATTGGCCATCTGTTGAGCATTACGACTTTGACCTGCCTGTTAACAACTACATCTATGTTGTAACCCAATCTGACCTGGCAGTAGCCCAAGGCTTTTTGGCGCAGTTCACCAACCTGTTAACCAATGAGCGTTTCTACAGCAACAACGCCCAATGGCAAGTTACCGCTACTGGCCGTTATGGTTCTGCGCCTTACAACAACACATCTGCAGCTTTCGCAGAATTGAATTCGCAGCTGGTTCTTGCAAATGCAGGCAGCAATCCTTCTGGTGGCTGGGTAGCGACTACTGCTGGCAATGCTAATGGTGCATCGCCATGGGGTACTTTATCTGCTATCGATAGCGCTGCCCGCTGGTCCTGGTATGACAGCACGCACACCGGTATTGATCCAACCATCGGCGGTTTTAACCACGATGAATATTTGATCTTCCGTATTTCTGTTGGCGCAAGCAGCGTACCTGAGCCATCTTCTGTATTCTTATTTGCCCTCGGCTTGATTGGTTTGGGCCTTGCAAGAAGATACAAAGCTTAATGATTGCTTAACCATAAAAAAGGCGCTCAACGGAGCACTGCTGTCCCATAGTTTTCTCTCATAAAGCGAGCCTCATCTGAGGTTCGCTTTTTTATCAGGAGAATCCGGAATGAGGATTTCTTTTAAACTCCTGCGCTCAAATAAATTGAGAATGTAGGATGGGTGGAGCCTAAGCGATACCCATCCTACATTTTAAAGGCATTGATGGGTATCGTTGCACTCCACCCATCCTACGGATCTGCATACACAACTCCCAATAAAAAGCTCGCTGTAATCCGTTCAAAAAAAGCAGCACGATCTAAAAACAAAATGCCAGTCAACTTAACTGACTGGCATTAGCTCAACGGAGCGCCTTTTTTATTCTTCGATACCACATCAATTTATTGACAAAATATAAAAATTTACTTTTTCCATTCATTCGCAATTCAGTCTCAGCGGCATAACCTGCAAGCAAGATAGTCCTGACCCAGCAGTTTACATAGGGAGCCCGCCATGATGACAACGAATGAATACACTACCGAATTAGCGTGCGCATTAAATGGTTATCGCGCACTGATCATTCCCGATATCAAAAATAGTGACGCAACCCATTGGCAAAGTATTTGGGAGCAAAGTATTCCACGTGCCCGTCGCATTTTAATGCATGATTGGAACTCATCTGACTGGGTAAAATGGCGCAACAGTATTATTGCGTCATTAATCAGTATTGATGAACCCGTTGTAATAATTGCTGAAGGTTTTGGCGCATTGGCAGCGGCAAGTGTTGCTGCAGAATATCCCGGCAAAGTGATTGCGATGTTTTTGGTGGACCCTGCTGACCCGGATGCTTTTGACCTGCGCAAAAAAATCCCGAAACAACATTTATCGATGCCCACCAAAATTGTCATTCGCAACCAGAAAGATGCAAAAGCCGCCTTGCTTGCAGCCTTGTGGGGCACTGATTTATCAACAGCAACTGAACCTTCCAATGCCAATAATTGCGCAGATTATTGGCCAGAAGGCATACACGCATTGAATAGATTAATAGGAAAAACCCAACGCAAGGCTGATGAAATGATTAAAGCACGCACCAAAAAAGTATTAGCTTATTTGCGCGCGATAAAACAAACCCACTCAATGAAACAGCTGGGTTATCAACCCAGCTGAGCATGAACTGTTTATTTTTGTGATGATACATTTAACGTTGAAACACCTTGTCCAGTATGTACATCAACAACAGCAATCTGATAGCTACCTTTGATATAGGGATGCTTAATGTTGTAGCTTCCAGATTCTTTTAAAATAATTAATCCTTTTTCACCATGATAATGAGGATAGGGATTATCAACACCGACCGAATAAAGTTGCTTTCCCGATGCGTCAAAAATGTCTGCCCTAAACTCACTGTGCAGAGTTACTGGTGCCAATGTGTCCTGAATATTATAACGAGAAGATGACACTAACTGATGCGCGCCATTTTTAATAGCAACGCTGTGACTTACCCAATCACTATTATTAACGGGTACTTTCATATCAGCCTGGGCATTTTGTTTTTGCGATTTAACCGCTGATGCTGTAGATGATTTTTCAAATGTCCATGTTTTCAGGAAATTTTCATTAGCCACGTTTTTCAAGCTATCCAAACTATCTATACGACCTAAGTTTTCATAAGAGATTTCGGGATGGTTAAACCATTTAAAACCGGAATAGGCCTGTGCATCTTTCACGTAACCAGTCAAATCCGTTAGCTCAGCTTTGATTGAATAATTATTCGTAGCAATTGTATTTTCATCGATAGTAATAGTGGATTGGTTTGTCCAGGCATCTTGTTTAATGTCATTCAAAAACCAATCAAGACGCGTCAGATTTTTATTCCACGCTTTTGCGACATTAATGCTTCGCAAGTTTGCGTTTTTTGTATCCGTAACCGAACCTAAAATACCCAACCGCTCATAAGTACCCAATGCCCAGGCTTCTGAATATACTGGTCCCATGGGAGCAAAAAGGTCAACTCCCATAATAGAACTAAACATGGGGCGATAAAATTGATCGTCTTTATAATTAGCGCCCAGAAAAGCACCCACAATCATTGGATCGGATTTATTGTTCGCGTTAGGAATATTTGTTTTATCTACAATCCAATGCTTCCATGGAATAGATTCATAATCATTAAAATTAGTGATATTTGGATTTAACCCTTCCATATAAATCGGGTAACGAGGATAAGACGTATCAGCGTATTCATCGCCCAATTTTGCATGGAGATGGCCGAATTCATGCAAAAGAATATTGATATGGGGGAAGTTAACTATCGTAACCAAACTGCCCGTAGCCCTGCCCTCAAGACTTGTATTCAGTATCACACCATCATAATTTGGAACAAAATTTTTAATATAAGCGTTGCCCGATTCTTTTAAATCAGCAAAAAGAATTGGGCTGACATCTGCATTACCGATGAATGCATAGTTTTCCGGTGCAGGCTTTTTTATAACAACCAAATTCCAGTAGCCACTATATTGGGCAACCAAAGGTGTGTTTAAAAAATTGGTGAATTGCGCATTTACCCAGTCAAGATACTGTTGGCGATCTACACGCTGCTCGGTAATAACTACGTAGGTTGCGCCTGGCCGACCTTTATCCCCCATCCAATATTCTATGTCGCCGTAATCAATTTTTGACAACAAAGGCCGTGATGAATTGATAGTTTTATCCTGGTATTCAAATTCGATATTTAATTTTTTCGCACCCGCCACATGATGGAGTGGCATGACAAAACTAAGTCCACCTGCATTTACAGAATAACCTACCGGAATATCATCGATTGATAATTTAAAATCTAAATCAGCCGGAACCGGTGTATGCGTATCAGGTTGGTAGGGAAAACTTAATTGTACTGTTTCGCCTGCAACAAAAACTTTTTTATTGGTAATATCAAATTTTACATTTTCATCTACGACAGCGTTTACATGAAAATTAATTTTTATTTTTTGCCTGGTGATGATTCCATCGGAATTGTTTCTTGTTAAATAAACATCGCAATCATCATCGCCATTGAAATCTTCCGCAGGTTTATATGTGAAAAAAACATTGGACAAGGACATATCGTTAGAAAAAAGCTGCAAGACGCCGCCATTACTCGTATAGATAGTACTGGTAAGATCTTCACCATTCGCCATGACGGAATCATAATTAAAATTTATTTTATCCGTTAACGTACTATCTTCATCAAGTGTATATATTTGCGATTCATTCGCGAGAACAGATTGCGTAGGAATACTCGAAACCGTTGAGCTTGAGGAGGATGCTACAGAGGTTTGATTTGTTGCACTTGTACCGCCACCGCCGCCACATGAGGAAAGCAGAACCACAAAGGAAATTAAAAAAATATAACAACTCAGTAAACTCATATCGCCATCCTTTATTCATTATTTATTTGATTTGTTGTCGAAACATCCAGTCGCGCAACCTAACAGAGCAAATTCATCGAAACAATAATTTTTAAAATTAAATAAATTTCGTTACAAATAAATGCGACAAAAAAAATGGTTATATCATTTAACAACCAATCCTTAACAAATAGATAGCCAATACAACAGAAAGCATCGCTGCATAACATTTTTAACAACAATTAATCATGAATAGCCGTTACTGTATTTCAGCAACCAGAAGAGTTTTTTTAGAAGTGGATAAATAGAATACACAGGCAATGAAAGCTATCCCTCAAGCACCTGTACTGCATAACTTTAATAAGAATGCTGGCTGAAAAAAAGCCAGCCTTGTTGGCAAGCTGACCTTATAAATTCAGCCTATTGAAGAGATACCAAGGGGAGATTTTATTTTTTATTAAGTACAGCTAAAAGTAAAACCCAGAAACATAACACCAGATTAAATAAAGGAATTTGCAAATCTTGCGGCATGCTGTAAACAATAGATACCGCAGGAATCCACACCATCCAGTTAGATAAAATAACCGTCGGAATTTTTACACAAAAGAATGGACGATTCATTGCATTTAACCATGCCCGAAAATTATAGCCACACTCGACCCATAAATAAGTGATGGTTATGCTCGGTGCAGCCCAAAGCGCGCTATAGATAAATTGGTCCACACAGGTTTTCAGAACGATGGTTTTGATCGTATTTTCATAACCAAACCAATGTCCTTGCAATTGATAAAAGAAGTCGACCTCGACTCCTTTTAAGCCCCAAAACACCAGATAAAAAGTAAATAGCACCACATAACTGCGCTCAGGATTAATTCGCTTTGAAAACAATAAATACAAAAATGGAATCAAACCACCGAAGAAAGCAGTGGCAATAAAGGCGTAAAGAAATCCATAGTGATGCTTTAAAATTCCAAACCATGCGTATACAGGTTGCGAGGCAGGCACAAAAAAATAAACCAGTACCAGCGCCAATGCGAAAAATTGCAGGACCAAGCCGGGAATGAGATTTTGTTTGAGTGCGACGCCAATGGAATGTTTAATCGACATTTTTTAGTGGCTCAATATTGTCCACAACATTTGCAATGACAAACTAACCAACAATACTGCGAAACATTTTTTTAATACAGGAATTGGCAAGCTGTGCGCGAGTTTCGCACCGAGCGGTGCGGTGAAAAAACTGGCAGTTGCCATCGCCAATACTGCAGGCCAATAAATAAAACCCAAGGTATACGCCGGTAAATTTGCGATAGGCCAACCATTAACTGCATAGCCCACTGCACCTGAAAACGCGATGGGCAAACCAACGGCTGCTGAAGTTCCAATCGCAACTGGTAGGGCGATATTACACCATGTTAAAAATGGCACAGTGAGTGTGCCACCACCAATAGCGACCAACGCAGAGATTGCGCCGATTCCCGAACCAACACCTGTCAATGCCAAAGCTCCCGGCAATTGTCGCGACGGCACAGGCTTGCGATTCAGCACCATTTGCAGCGCAACAAACGCCATAAAGCAGGAGAAAAAAATTGCCAATGGCGTTGCCGATAAATAACTCGCCAAAAATGTTCCGGCAAAAGTACCAAACAAAATCCCTGGTGCAATTTTGAAAACCACCGGCCAGATAACTGCTTTGCGTTTGTGATGCGCACGCAAGCTGGCAATCGCCGTAGGCACAATAGCGGCCATAGAGGTTGCCAGTGCCATATGAACCAAATGTTCAGCGGGGAATGCCAGTTTGATAAATAAAAACGTCAGTACCGGCACCATAATACCGCCACCGCCAATACCGAAAAGACCGGCAAAAATTCCGGTCACCGCGCCCAGTAATAAAAAACAACTTAACCAAAAAAAATCCATACCACTTATACACTCGCAGTTGTCGCTGCCAAAAATAATTAAATGAAATGTTTTAACCGTGCAAGACCATAAGCGTTCACACTGGTCGCATCTTTAATAATTCCTTCCGTAATCATGCGCTCAAATTCTGCGATAGAAAATTTGCGGGCAATTAAACCTTCTTCTTCGCCATCCAGCGCATTGGCTTCCTGCTGTAAATCAGTCGCCAGATAAATATGATAGCCCTGGTTTGAATATCCGTATGCCAAATATTGGTGGCCAACGTAAATCATTTTGCCTGCAATCAAACCGGTTTCTTCACGCAATTCACCTGCTGCAATAACTGCGGGATCAGCATCGGGATTTTCCTCCCAACTGCCCTGCGGTAATTCCCAATAGCGCGCATGCACCGGGTAGCGATACTGTTCAACCAGATGGATATAGCCATCATCCAGCGGAATGATCACCACAAAATCCGGTTTTTCAACCACACCAAAAATTCCCTCGGCACCGCTCTCACGCAGGATGCAATCTTCTTTTACGCGCATCCATTTATTTTCATATACGGTTTTGCTGGCGAGCGTTTTGATTTCAGCCATGACCACCTCACTAAAACAAATCGAAAAAAAATCCCCAAAACTTTCGCATTGGGGATTTTTTATTAAGCCTGTATCACTGACAAATTACTTCGCGCGTTTACGCTCGTTTTCAGTCAGCAATTTTTTACGCAGACGAATGCTGAGCGGAGTGACTTCTACTAACTCGTCGTCTTCAATAAATTCCAGCGCTTGCTCAAGGGTGTGCTTGATTGGCGGAGTCAACACAGCGGCTTCGTCCGTACCTGATGCACGCACGTTGGTTAACTGCTTGGCTTTGGTGGGGTTTACCACCAGGTCGTTATCGCGTGAATGGATGCCCACGATTTGGCCTTCATAAACCTCAACACCTGGGCCGAGGAACAAACGGCCACGCTCTTGCAGCATGTTCAAGGCGTAAGCGAGGGTTTTGCCTTTCACCATAGAAACCAACACGCCGTTTTGACGCTTGGCCACTTCACCTTGCTTCACCGGACCATAGTGATCGAAGATGCTGGTCATGATGCCTGAACCAGAGGTCATGGTCAGGAAGTTGCCACGGAAACCGATCAAACCGCGCGACGGAACCATAAATTCCAACTTGATACGGCCTTTGCCATCCGGCTCCATATTGGTCAACTCGCCTTTACGCAGGCCGAGCTCTTCCATCACTTTACCCTGGTGTTGTTCTTCAACATCGATAACAACTTGTTCGTAGGGCTCGTGGATTTCGCCATCCACTTCTTTCTGGACTACTTCAGGACGCGATACGCCCATCTCGTAACCTTCACGACGCATATTTTCGATCAGTACTGACAAATGCAATTCACCGCGGCCAGACACTTTGAATTTGTCCGGGGTATCGCCCTGCTCAACGCGCAATGCAACGTTGGCAATCAATTCCTGGTCCAGACGATCTTTGATGTTGCGGCTGGTAACGTACTTGCCTTCTTTACCGGCAAACGGAGAATCGTTTACCTGGAAGGTCATGCTTACGGTTGGCTCATCAATAGAAAGCGCTGGCAAAGCTTCAACGGCATCCGGCGCACATAAGGTGTCGGAAATACCAAGCTTGTCCACACCGGTAATACATACGATATCGCCCGCATAAGCGCGGTCAGTTTCGATACGTTGCAAGCCGTGGTAGCCCATCACCTGCAATACTTTTGCTTTACGGGTTTCACCCGTTGGAGTGATAACGACGATTTGTTGGTTAGGCGCCAAGCTGCCGCGAGTGATACGGCCAATGCCGATAACGCCTACGTAGCTGTTGTAGTCCAATGCAGAAATTTGCATCTGGAATGGGCCATCGGTGTCTACTTTTGGCGGCTGCACTTTATCGACGATCATCTGGAACAGCGGAGTCATATCTTCCGCGATATTTTCTGGATCAAGACCGGCAACGCCGTTCAAAGCAGACGCGTATACGATGGGGAAATCGAGTTGTTCTTCTGTCGCGCCCAAACGGTCAAACAAATCGAATACTTGATCAATCACCCACTCAGGACGAGCGCCCGGGCGGTCAATCTTGTTGATCACAACAATCGGGTTCAAACCTTGTTCGAAGGCTTTTTGGGTTACGAAACGGGTTTGCGGCATCGGGCCGCCAACGGCGTCTACGATCAACAACACAGAGTCCACCATCGACAACACACGCTCTACTTCACCGCCGAAGTCGGCGTGTCCGGGGGTGTCCACGATGTTGATACGGTAATCGTTCCACTTGATGGCGGTGTTTTTTGCCAGGATGGTAATACCGCGCTCACGCTCCTGGTCATTGCTATCCATGATCAAATCGCCGGTGTCGTCACGGCGATCAAGGGTGCCAGACTGACGCAATAATTGGTCAACCATGGAGGTTTTACCGTGGTCAACGTGGGCAATAATAGCGATATTACGCAGTTTTTCGATGGAAGCTTGGGTAGTCACTGGAAGATTCTCTGTGAGGGCTATAAATGGGGTCTAAATTAAGGCCGCGCATTATACCCATGTAGAGGTGTCAGGGATATGGCTAAAACGGGATTTTTGCTGCTTTTTTAAACAACAGGCAAGTCCATTATTGGAAACAGCTCACTTCCATCAACCAATCATCCAACGACTACGATCACCCAGCCAGTGTCTCACCAGCATAATGACTGCTATTGATCCATAAAATTGCACAATAAAAATCAGCGCAGTAGATACCAATGCGATGGATGTGCTTTGCGTCATCACCCAGGGGGCAGCTAATGGTAGCTGTAAGATATTTTCAACCGCCATGGAAAATAATGGATGGATAAAAAAAATAGGAAAGCTTAATTCCGCCCAAAAACATAAATGGTTTGTGACCAAACCGGGTTTCAGAAAACGACATAATTCCAGCATCAACAAACAGCCAAAAAACACCTGGATAAACTGTAAATCAACCCCCGCGAATTCAAACGCATGTTTATGATAATTTCCGATGTGGATAAATATATAACTTTGCAGATACGCCGCTATAGCCACAACAATGAAACTTATAACCAGCAAATAGTATCGCCACAACAATAATGCTGACGAATAAAGCGAACATAGAATTCCCAATAAATAAAATGGCGTGAAATAAACCAGGGATTGGAAAAAATTGGTATTGGACGCAGGTCGATGCATAAAAATCGCAACCGCTGAAAATAACACGAGCACCAATACCTGGATAATGGCTCGCTGGTTTGCAAACAGGATATGCAAAGGCGCCATCATAAAAGTCAGCATGATAAAAGGGATATACCAGTGCGGATACAACACAAATCCATTGCGGATGGTGTACCAGCAATTCAGCAAGACTACATCCCAGGGATGCCCATCCCACCACCAACCTACTATTCGAAAACCAAGGCCGATGAAAGAAATAACCAAAAAGGGAATAAAAATTAGTTGGGCTTTGCGGGCAAGAAAAGGCACATAATTAAAGCGCGGCATAAAAACGCGGTGAAAAAAGAAACCGGATATAAATACGAACAGACCGGTACCGCCGCGCAATAAATTTTCCAATAACACTGGAAAACCGTCCAGCCATAAAAATATAGAATGGCTAAGCACAATCAATGCAATAGCCATCCCGCGCAGATAATCGAACTCTGCTAACCGCTTTGCCATATTTTATTCAGTCCTGATGGCGCAAGCGCTGATGGGCTCGGGACGATACACCCCCACGTTTAAATGCCCGGCATCTTTTAGATTAGCCGCGTGCAGTTGGCTCATGACGCCTTTTTGGCAATACAAATAATATTGGGAATGTTGTTCCAGCGTTGGGAATTTATTATTTAATCCATAGAACGGAATCTTCAGGATTGCTATTCCATCGAGTTTTAGCGGATTGACCTCTTCCTCATCGGGATGGCGGATGTCGATAACAATTTGTCCTTGCGCAACATCACCGACAACAGGCACCGATAAATCTGCATCAAGCTCATCGACAATTTCATCGATATTTTGCGCGCGTCTTTCTGCAATCGCGCGCTCAAGGATTGCCATATCAAAATTGGCTTCTTCGCGCTCAACCTTATGCAGTTTTGCTTTGGTTGTCGGGTTCACTGAAATCACGCCGCAATATTCCGGCATTTGCGCCGCAAAAGTTTCTGTACCAATTTTTCGTGAAATATTAATGATATCGCCCTTGTCCATGGTTGCGAGCGGACGCAAAACAACTGTATCTATAACACGATCAATCACATTTAAATTCACGAGTGTTTGGCTCGACACTTGTGCAACACTTTCGCCAGTAACAAGCGCTGGAATTTCCAAACTTTCTGCAACTTTTTCAGCGGCGCGCAACATCATGCGCTTGAGTGTTACGCCCATATAAGCGTTATCTACTTTGTCCAAAATTTCTTTTACGACATCTTCAAAGGGAACCGTCACAAATTTTACGCGATGGGATGCGCCGTATTTATTCCACAAATAATAGGCAACTTCTTTTACACCGATTTCATGTGCGCGACCGCCGAGATTAAAAAAACAATAGTGCGCGCGTAACCCGCGCTTGATGCAAAGATATGTCGATACCGTAGAATCAAATCCACCGGAAATTAACGACAACACTGGATCTTGCGCACCCAATGGAAAGCCCCCCAAGCCTTGGTTTTTGCTGGCGATGACAAACAGGCGATCCCATTTCACTTCCAGCGGCACAGTGATATCCGGCGTGCGCAATTCAACACCTTTTGCTTGCGTATGTTGCAGCAAACCACCACCAACATATTGTTCCAGTTGTGTCGAGGTGAAGTCATGGTTGCCATGGCGGCGAGCACGCACACAAAAAGTTTTTCCCGAGAGCGCATCTTTCCAGTGCGGTAAAACCTTTTGGAAAATATCTTCCAGGTCGCCCACAGGATAAGCTTTTATTAACGAGAAATTGGCAATACCCGGCGTATGCGCCAGCACTTCTGATACTTGCGCAATAGTTGCTTCATCGGCATCAGGCGCAACAATCTCGATCTTTTCCCAATCGCGCTGCACATCCACCACTACGCCTTTATCGGCGAGCAATTTGCGCAGGTTATCGCGCAGCTGTTTGATAAAACGCTTACGAACGGGCGGGCTTTTAATGATGATTTCGGAGAAGACTTTAACGATGAAATGCATAACTGACTCGAGCTAGGTATGAACAAAAAGGGCGCAATAGATGCGCCCCCTGGATTGTATAACCATTGATTATACAGAAGGCCGCCAGCTAATGCGCCTTTCTGTTTAGAACCATTATTTCGAGCGGAAGATAATCTCTTTCATCTTTTGCAGCTTTGGCGCGACCACGGGTACGGTAAGCATAGTGCTCAATACCGCCATAATCAGCAATGCAGTAAAGGTTTCGCTGGTGATGATTTGCTTGTCGAGCAAAACGTTAGCAAAAATGATCATGATCAACGCCTTGGTTTGCAATAACCAGCCGATAATTGATGCCTCACCTTTTTCCCATTTGAGGATTTTACCGGCAACATGAACCCCCACCAGCTTACCGATAACAGATGCGAGCAAAAGCACACCCGCTGCAATAAAGACAGTTGAACCACCGACTTGCCAGTTTGTGCGCAAACCCGTGCTCAGGAAGAATACCGGCATTACAATCAGCAGCACGAAATAGCGCAGCTTATCCATATCTTCTTGCTTGAACCATTCGGCCTCCATCACAGCGCCCGCAAGGAAGGCACCGACCATGAAGTGCAAACCAGACCAATCTGCAAAGTAACCGCAAATACCCAGCCAAATGAAAGATACATACCAACGGTCGCTCTCTTTGAGTTTCACCATCAATTTGCGGAAGACGTAAGCCGCAATCGCAAAGCCAACCAGGAACATACCCTGGCGACCTACGCGCTCCCAATCAAGCAGGATCAACGCCAACACACCCCAAATAGCTACGTCGTCAAGGCTTGCGTAACGCAAAATACGCTGCCCGATTGGCTGGCGGAGGATTTCGAGCTTTTCCATCAGGAGAATCAAAATCGGCAAGGCAGTTACCGCGCAGGACATACCTACACCGAGGATAAACTGCCAGGTCATGCCTTTTTCGCCCATCCAGCCATTGCTGAAATAAAGCATAAAAGCTCCCGCAGCACAGCCAAATACCAGCGGCGTCCCCAGGGCCAGGCCAGCTGTGATGCCGCTTTCACGTTTGTATTGCCACGCCTTTTTCAGATCCAGCTCAACACCGGCGATCATCACGAAAATCATCACCGCCCACCAGGCGATGCCGTTAAGCGCCTGGATTACCGGCTTATCAAATACAAACTTATAGTAATCAGGAAAAGCGGCGCCCAGCACTCCAGGCCCCAGCACAATGCCCATGATGATTTGCACCACAACCAAGGGCGCCCAATAGTCGGTACGACCCACGCGCCAGATCAGGTAGGGGACGGTGAAAATGATCATCATGGCGATCAGAAAGACTTCGGTAACGTTCATTGCATGGTTCATACAACTGCCTTTTATTTATGATTTTTAGTGAGCTTTTATTTATTGATACAAGGTTTTTCGGTGGCGCAAAAAACCTCATTTACAGCAAGAGGAGGGCTTTTTTACAGAGTAAGGAGGGCATCCTCAACAGAATTGCAATCAATTTTAACTATCGACATTTAGGGAGGGCTTTTTCGTCACTAAGCAACCAGGAGATTCAACGGCAACTCAAGAGTTAAGCGCTTTTGCCATGTAATAACGCATAAGAATTAAAACGAAAAAACCAAACAAGCACCAATTTGGTGCCTATGCACCATCTTTGGCACCAAGTTGGTGCCTTAAGGAAATTTGCTGTTTTTGCAAAGCCTTATTTTTAAAGACTTGTTGCTATTTTTGGTGGATGGCATATATTTTGCCCCTTTTCGATCACCCTAATCTCGCCCGCTCATTGCAAGTGGATGAGCGGCGGATGAACGCGGGAAAAATTTCACTGACCTAACTACTTTTTATAAAGCTATAAACACTTGGAGGCATTCGATGTCTAAGACTTTAGACCTGATCAAAGAACATGAAGCACGCTGGATTGACCTGCGCTTCACCGATTTCCGCGGCAAAGAACAACACGTTACTTTCCCTTCACACGTTGTTAACGACAACTTCTTCGTTGAAGGCAAAATGTTTGACGGTTCATCTATCGCAGGCTGGAAAGGCATCAACGATTCAGACATGATCCTTATGCCTGACGATTCTACCGCTGTTTTAGACCCATTCTACGACGAAGCCACCATCAACATCCGCTGCAACATCGTTGAACCAGCAACTGGCCAAGGTTATGACCGTGACCCACGCTCTATCGGTTTGCGCGCTGAAGAGTACTTGAAATCTACCGGTTTGGGTGACAAGGCTCTGTTCGGTCCCGAACCAGAATTCTTTATTTTCGACAGCGTTCACTACAACAGCACCATGGGTGGCGCTTTCTACAAAATCAAATCTGAAGAAGCTGCCTGGTCATCAGGTGACGACGTTGAAGGTAAACACGGTCACTCTCCACGCGTTAAAGGTGGTTACTTCCCTGTTGCTCCAGTAGATTCATTGCACGATATCCGTGGCGCTATGTGTAACGCTATGGAAGCCATGGGCCTGGAAATTGAAATCCATCACCACGAAGTCGCTAACGCTGGCCAATGTGAAATCGGCGTAGGTGCTAACACCCTGGTTAAGAAAGCGGACGAAGTACAAATCCTCAAGTACTGCATCCACAACGTTGCGCACCAATACGGCAAAACCGCTACCTTTATGCCTAAGCCATTAATCGGCGACAACGGTTCAGGTATGCACGTTCACCAGTCTTTCTCTTTGAACGGCAAAAACCAATTCGCAGGCGACGCTTACGCTGGTTTGTCTGAAACTGCCCTGTTCTACATCGGCGGTATCATCAAGCACGCTAAAGCATTGAACGCTTTCTGTAACGCGTCTACCAACTCTTACAAGCGTTTGGTTCCAGGCTTCGAAGCACCAGTTATGTTGGCTTACTCTGCACGTAACCGTTCTGCTTCTATCCGTATTCCTTACACCGTTGGTGAAAAGGCAAAACGTATTGAAACCCGCTTCCCTGACCCAACTGCTAACCCATACTTGTGCTTCGCAGCCTTGTTGATGGCGGGTATTGACGGTGTTCAGAACAAGATCCATCCGGGCGAAGCAGCTACCAAAGACTTGTACGACCTGGAGCCAGAAGAAGAAGCCGAGATTCCACAAGTGTGTGCATCTTTGGAAGAAGCTTTGGCTCACTTGCAAGCTGACCACGAGTTCCTGTTGAAAGGCGGTGTGTTCTCTAAAGACTTCATCGATGCTTACATCGAATTGAAGAAAGGCGAGATCCAACGCGTTAACATGACTCCGCACCCGGTAGAATTCGAACTCTACTACAGCGTGTAATCGGCGAAAGTTGATATGAGTTGTGAGAAAGCCCGCATTTGCGGGCTTTTTCTTTTGTGCGATGGCGAGTAATCTTTATTAATATTTTTTAAGGGATACGCCATATGCCACGCAATATACTGATCGCCTGCTGCCTGCTTGCCAGCCTTCTTTCAAGCAATTTTGCCAGCGCCGAGATCTATAAAACAGTCGATAAAAATGGCCGCGTCACCTATAGCGATACACCTCCCCCCAATACCAACGCCACGCCCGTTGAATTAAAACCACTCAATACCACACCACCGCCAACAGCGCTTCCCGACCTCACGCCGAGCAATCCTGCGCCAACTACCCAGGCAGAACAGCCTTATGTCGTACAACTGATTGCACCAGCAAATGGCACAACACTCATGCCTAATGAGCGCTCGGTAACCCTGTCGGCGAGCCTCAGCCAGAATCTGCAAAACGGCGATTTATTTGCCTATAAAATTGATGGCGCCATTATGGCCAAAACATCCGAATACACGTATGTCCTCAACGAACCCCCGCGCGGCGAGCATACGCTGAGTGTCGATATCGTCGATACCGAGGACAATAGCCTTGCCCAATCTGAACCTGTCACGCTGCTTGTTATGCGCCCTATCATTAAGCAACCTCCCACGCCTGTGCCCAAGAAATAACACGTCGCACCAAATTTGGGCATTTTAAATGTGGAGTCGCTAGAATAGGACGTGGAAACGCCCCAATTTCAAGCCCCGGAGAGTTGGTTTGCTTCTTGCATTATTGCAACTGCACCTTCCCAAGGCATTTTGGAGTTTGAAGCGAGTTGACTGAGCGCGAGATCTATAAACCCCTGCTGGATAGCTTGAACACGGCCATTGTATTGGTCGACAGCAACCTTTTGCTGATCCATATGAATCCAGCAGCTGAAGCACTGCTCGCCATGAGCTGCGAAACTAATCGCGGCGAACCCATCAGCTATTTTTTCTTCGAAACCGAAGATACCGAAAAGCAACTGAAGATCGCCTCTGCCAAAGCCAACCACTACACCAAACGCCACGCCGAATGGCGCCTGCTACATGGGACTACCATCACCGTAGATTACACAGTGACACCCTTTGGCGAGCAAGAAGGCCTGATTATTGAAATCCAACCCATAGATCGCCTGCTGCGTATCAGCCGCGATGAAATGGTCACAACATCGCACGAAACCACCCGGAATTTAATCCGCGGCATGGCCCACGAAATCAAAAATCCCCTGGGTGGAATTCGCGGCGCGGCGCAATTGCTCGCACGTGAATTGCCGACATCCAGCCTGACGGAATACACCAATATCATCATTGATGAAGTGGATCGACTGCGTAACCTGGTCGACCGTATGCTCGGCCCGAATCAATTACCCAAATGGGCTGAGCTCAATATCCATGAAGTGCTTGAGCGGGTTGCCTCCATTATCAAAGCCGAAAGCAACGATGCCCTGAGCCTCGTCCGCGATTACGACCCCAGCATTCCCAACCTTTTGGGTGATAAGGAATTGTTGATCCAGGCGTGCCTGAATATTGTCCGCAATGCCATGCAAGCATTGCTGGAAGCGGGCATGACGAACGGTGTAATCCAGTTGCGCACGCGAATCCAGCGCCAATACACCGTTGGCCGCAAACACCATCCGCTAGTTTGCCGGATTGATATTGTCGACAACGGCCCCGGCATTCCGGCCGATATGGTTGAGAACATTTTTTATCCCATGATCACCGGTCGCGCCGAAGGCACCGGGCTTGGGCTCACGATTTCGCAACACCTTATCCATCAACACAATGGCCTCATCGAATGCCACAGCGAACCAGGCAAAACCCGGTTCTCGCTTTACCTACCAATGGAAGCCTAACATGCAGAAGTCCAATAAGGTCTGGATCATCGACGATGATCGTTCAATTCGCTGGGTGCTGGAAAAGGCCCTGCAATCCGCCAATATAGAGACACGCGTTTTTGACTCGGGCGATAGCGCGCTGGGTCAGCTTAACCGCGATACACCTGATGCCATCATCAGCGATATCCGCATGCCCGGAACCGACGGTTTAGTGCTTCTTAATAACCTGCACTCCACCCATCCGCATATCCCGATCATCATTATGACGGCGCATTCTGACCTCGATAGCGCGGTTGCAGCCTATCAGGGCGGTGCCTTTGAATATCTGCCCAAACCGTTTGATGTCGATGATGCTGTTGCAGTTACCCAACGTGCACTGGCCCACGCACAAGAACAAAAGAGTGACCAGCCGATTGTGGCAGAACTGGATGCCAATACCGAAATCATCGGCGAAGCGCCAGCCATGCAGGAAGTATTTCGCGCGATTGGCCGCTTATCGCAATCCAACATTACCGTACTGATCAACGGACAATCGGGTACCGGTAAAGAGCTGGTTGCGCGCGCCTTGCATCGCCACAGCCCACGTCGCAATGAACCTTTTATTGCACTGAACATGGCAGCAATTCCTAAAGATTTGATGGAATCTGAACTGTTCGGCCATGAAAAAGGCGCTTTTACCGGCGCCGCTGCCCAACGCCAGGGGCGTTTTGAACAGGCTAATGGAGGTTCCTTATTCCTCGATGAAATCGGTGATATGCCCGCCGAAACCCAAACGCGTTTACTGCGCGTATTGGCCGATGGCGAGTTCTACCGCGTTGGCGGTCATACGCCAGTCAAAGTAGATGTGCGTATTATCGCCGCCACCCATCAAAACCTCGAAACCCTGGTGGCCGATAATCGTTTCCGCGAAGACTTGTTCCATCGCCTGAATGTTATCCGTATCCATATCCCCAAACTGGCAAACCGCCGCGAAGATATTCCCAAACTGGCGCGTTTCTTCCTGCATAAAGCCGCAACCGAACTCAATGTAGATACCAAGATTTTATTGCCAGAAACGGAAGACTATTTTTGCAGCCTGCAATGGCCTGGCAATGTCCGTCAACTTGAGAACACCTGCCGCTGGATTACCGTCATGGCATCCGGTCGCGAGGTCCACATTGAAGATCTCCCGCCAGAACTGCTGGAATATAAGGAAGGCAGCGCTCCCGCTGACGACTGGGAACGCGCCCTGCGCCACTGGGCAGACCAGGCTCTGGCGAAAGGCCAACATCAATTATTGAGCGAAGCCGTACCCACTTTTGAGCGTGCATTGATTGAAACTGCATTGAAATATACCGCCGGTCGCAAACGCGACGCTGCCAATTTACTCGGCTGGGGACGCAATACCCTGACGCGCAAACTTAAGGATTTAGGCATGGCTGGCGGTAACGACGACGATTAAAACCCCAATCCCGACATACCAAATTGTGTCGGGATTCCCACGAAAGCCCCCATTTATGGTCTTTTTGACCATTATTCTCCTGATCCTGGAATTATCAGATAAGATTCTTTACGCTATTTGACACACAATAAGAAAACCGCATCTATACTCAGTAAACGCACCTGGGTGGCAATTTTAGATCAATCAATAATGTAAAAGCACAGGTCGCTGTTAAAGCTTGGAATAGTCAGGCCGCTAACCTGAGAACTATCCAAAAAAACGTTAAGCATGTCGGGGGACACGATGGTACAAAAATCTTTACTAACAAAGCTCATGGTCGTTCTTGGAATTACCATGGTCGCTATTTCTATTGTTGTTGCCATGGTGAACTACCAGGTTGCAACCAGCAAACTGGAGAGCAATTTCGAGGCAGACAAGGCAGCCATGATTGAGCTGACCAACTCATCCATCAAAGAAGCCGTATTTGCTTACGACTTTGACCAGGTGCAAGCAATTGCAAAATCTTTAGTAAATACTGATTTGATTACTTCAGTATCTGTTGTGGATCATCGCGGACAAGTCCTTGCAAAAGCGCAAGACGATGACAAAAGCGACGGCCAGGTAACCACCCAAGGTGTAGAAATCACTTATAACAACAGCAAAATTGGAAGCTACGACATTACGTTCTCCAAGCGCGCCCTGCAAACAACCTTACGCAACCAATCCGTTAACAATATTGTGGTAGTTGCCTGTTTATTGGTAGCGAGCCTTGTTGCCGTTTATTTCCTGATGCAAAAACTCGTATTGCATCCTGTTGCAGAAGTAACTCGCTCATTGTCCAGCATTGCTGACGGCGGCGGCGATTTAACCAGAAGACTTTCTACAGACAGCCGCGATGAAGTTGCTGCACTTGCACATAACTTTAACCGCGTACTCGAACATATTGCACATATCATTCGCAACGTTGTAAATGTGAACGACAAAGTTCGCCACAATGTTTCAACCATGTCCCATGCAACCGAAAGCACCGTAAGTTCAACCTCACAACAATTGCGTGAAATTGAATTGGTTGCTACCGCGGTAGAAGAATTGTCTGCATCTGCCAATGAAATTGCCCGCCACGCCGGTGATACAGCAGAACGCACCAACGCCACCAGCATCCTTGCAGAACAAGGCAATGAAATTGTTAGCAGTTCATTAGAAAACGTTAACCGTTTGACAACACAAATTGAATCAACAGCGCAAAAAATCCAGGTCCTGAAAAATAACTCGGTCAATATTGGTTCAGTAATGGAAGTAATCCGTACCATTGCCGAACAAACCAACTTGCTTGCACTTAACGCGGCGATTGAAGCTGCCCGTGCCGGTGAACAAGGTCGCGGTTTTGCGGTGGTAGCCGATGAAGTACGTTCACTCGCACAAAAAACCCGTTCATCGACTGAAGAAATTGAATCGATTATTGTGCAATTGCAACGCGCTGCCGACGAAGCTCACCAGGCGATGAACACCAGCACCGCCGCTGCGCGCGACACTATCGAAACCGCATCAAAAGTAGGCGGTGCGCTTGATAAAATTCGCTCAAACATCAGCGTTATTAATGACATGAACCATCAAATTGCTACAGCGTCACACCAACAAAGTTCTGTTGCCAATGAAGTCAGTAAAAATGTCACTGCAATTCATGCCTTGTCTGAAAAAGTTTCTGAAAATGCGCAAATTGTTAACCAAAGCGGCAGCCAGTTAACGCAGGAAAGTGCAGAACTGCAAAAAGAATTGAACAGTTTCAGATTGTAATTTTTTTACCCTTCCCCCTTTAAAGGCTCCTTCGGGAGCCTTTTTTATTTAATCCACATTATTCCAGGGCAAATATTAAATAACAGATCTAATACACCCATGATGTATACGTTTACAAAAAACTCAGGAAAATATGTATTTCGTTTTCATGATCATTCGTGTAAAAAATGACTCGCAAATAACCCATATTGCATAAATTTATCCACATCGCGATTGCAAGCAACCCTGCTTCTGTGTAGTATTTTTTAAAAGAAAAAAATTACTTACACATCGGCAATAAATTCGATCCATCAACCCGCTATAACGGAATAGGACTTATTGTGAAACCCATCAGCAGAACTACACTTATATTCACACGCATTTGTTTGCTTGTGACAAATCTGTAGACACACAAAAGCCCATCAATAATCCCCATTATTTTTGTGTAGACCTACACAGTACGGCATTGTTGCCAAGGTTTTTACGACGAGACAAGAATGAAACAACGCAGACCTATAGTCATTGCAAACTGGAAATTAAATGGTGGTATAGATTTAATCTGCACCTCAGTCGCGTCGTTTATCGGCAAACATTTTGAGGCCGATATCGCGATTTGCCCGCCCTATCTTTACATGCGCGACATGCTCACGTTCTTGCAATATTCCGAATTAAAAATTGGCAGCCAAAATGTCAGCCGTTATGACTCCGGCGCTTACACCGGTGAAACTTCTGCACAAATGTTGAAGGAAGCGGGTTGCTCGCTGTGTATTATTGGCCACTCGGAACGTCGCGCCATGTTTGCGGAAAATAATATTGGCTGCCAGGTAAAAATACAGACTGCGCTTAACCACGGTTTGCTACCGGTATTATGTGTTGGCGAAACACAAGAAGAGCGCGCCGCTAACACAACAAAAACTATTTTATTAACGCAACTGAGCGAAGGCTTAAACACCATAGATTTAGCGGGCAAAGATCTTTGTATCGCTTATGAACCTGTGTGGGCCATTGGAACAGGTTTGGCAGCAACACCTGATATGGTGCAAGAAGTCCACAGTTTTATTCGCCAGGAATTAATGCGTTTATACAATGAAGAAATTGCAGACCGCGTGCGTATTTTGTATGGCGGCAGCGTTAACAAAAACAATGCAACCGAATTACTAAAACAAAAAGATATAGATGGCTTGCTGGTAGGCGGAGCCAGTTTAGACCCGGGGCACTTTCTTGCAATTTGCGAGCAAGTGTCCGAACAGGCAATGGTATGAGATTCAATACAGTGAAAAAAATGAAAATTTTTATATCAACTGTAGGTAATACTCATCATGAACTCTCTAGCCAATCTGGTCGCTCCCGGTGTTGCTACCGGCGACCAAGTGCAAGCGCTATTTCAATTTGCCAAGCAACAGGGATTTGCGTACCCCGCTGTTAATGTTGCAGGCTCCAATTCCATCAACGCCACGCTTGAAGCTGCACACAGCATTAACTCACCCGTCATCGTACAGCTTTCCTATAACGGCTCTGCATTTTTTATGGGCAAAGGCATAAAACTCGATGGGCACCAAAGTGCAATCCTCGGCGCAATTGCCTCTGCACAATATATTCACACCGTGGCAGAAGCCTATGGCGTTCCCATTATTTTGCATACCGATCACGCGGCAAAAAAATTATTGCCCTGGGTTGATGCCATGCTGGATGCCAGCGAAAAACATTTCGAGCAAACGGGAAAACCTTTATTTAGTTCTCACATGATTGATTTATCCGAAGAGTCCCTGGATGAAAATATTGATATCAGCGCACGTTATTTGGAACGCATGGATAAAATTGGTGTAACACTGGAAATTGAATTGGGTTGCACCGGTGGAGAAGAAGATGGTGTAGACAATACCGGTATTGATAGTGCGGCGCTTTACACACAACCGGAAGATGTCGCACGCGCTTATACAGCATTACGCTCAATCAGTAATAAATTTACTATTGCAGCTTCTTTTGGAAATGTGCACGGTGTGTATAAGCCAGGCAATGTGAAACTGACACCGGCAATTTTGAAAAACTCACAAGCCTATGTGAGCAAAAAATTGGGTTTGGCCCACAACAGTTTGGATTTTGTATTTCACGGCGGATCAGGTTCAGCAGCAACAGAAATTTCAGAAGCCATAAGTTACGGTGTGGTTAAGATGAATATTGATACAGATACCCAATGGGCAAGCTGGCAAGGCATTATGGATTACTACAACAACCACCGCGATTATTTACAAGGCCAGATTGGCAATCCCAAAGGCGATGATCAACCTAACAAAAAATTTTACGATCCTCGTGTATGGTTGCGTAAAAGTGAAGAAGCAATGGTAAAACGTTTGCACCAATCCTTTGCAGATCTCAATTGCGTCAATCAATACAGGTAGCATTTTATGCACGTAGAAAAGCAACCATTAGGTTTTGTGTTGATTAACGACGGTGTAGATAACCAATTACAATCGATTATCCATAATATTGTAAATACAACAAAAGATATCGCGTTGCGCGTTAACCAGGGTGCGCTTGCTGGCATCCTGGGCGCAACAGAACAGGAAAACATCCAGGGAGAAACACAAAAAAATCTCGATATTATTGCCAACGAACTTCTTAAAAACGCACTGCTCAGCAATGAGCAGGTGCGAGCTATTGCTTCCGAGGAAGAAGATAGTCCTGTTTCGGGCAATCCATCAGGAAAATATCTAGTGGCATTTGACCCGCTGGATGGTTCATCCAACATTGATATTAATGGTCAAATCGGAACTATTTTTACCATTTATCCTGCGCGTAATGATGTTGCTGCCAACAGTGAACTGCAATTCCACCAGGCAGGGACACAGCAGTTGTGCGCAGCTTATGTGCTTTACGGTGCATCAACCTTATTAGTCATAAACACCGGTGGCCCCACACGCTGTTTTACGCTGGATGCAAAGAGCAGGCAATTTTTATTAACAATTCCCGCGCTGGAAATTCCGCGAGACACGCAGGAGTTTTCAATCAATATGTCCAACCAACGTTTTTGGCATCAAGACTTTAAACATTACATTGATGATTTAATTAGCGGTGAAACAGGGATTCGCAAAAAAAATTTTAATATGCGCTGGAATGCAGCCATGGTTGGCGATATGCACCGGGTATTAATACGAGGTGGAATTTTTGTGTATCCATCGGATAATCGCAATGCAAAACAACCTGCAAAATTGCGCTTATTATATGAAGCAAACCCTATTGCAATGCTGGTAGAAGGGGCAGGCGGAAAAGCATTTAGTGAAACCCAAAGGATTTTGGATATACCACCCGCAGCGCTCCATCAACGGGTAGCAGTGATTATGGGTTCAGCCAATGAAGTTGATATTTGCATGGATTATTTAAGAAATCCATAATCCAGGCTGCAAAAATAGCGCAAAAAAAATGCCGATTTATCATCGGCATTTTTATTTAAAGAAAGATAATTTTTACGACCTGTTTAACGCGCGGCGCGCCGGAACTTCAACCAATTTATAGCTGATGGATGATAATAAAATAATCACCATTACCAACACCAGGGTAAAAACAATACTCATGAATGGTGTATTTAACGATGGAAATCCGTAGCGTTCAATAATCGATAAATCCGGTACAAAAAGATTGATGGCAACAATTAGCGGAAAGTGCAGTAAATAAATAGAGAAAGACCAGTCGCCTAATCCTTGCATGGATTTTGATCCAAGCAATCTATTGAGTGCCGGATTACCGTGCGCCGCTGACAAAATAATAAGCGGGAAAAACCAAACCGTTAAATAATCTGCTACACCAAAATGCATACATCCAAAAAGCCCAAGGCTTAGTATGACCATGAACCAAGTGCTGCTAAAAAGTTTTTTTGCCTGGTTATCTTTATAAATCTGGTAGCTCAACATACCGGCAATAAATCCGGTCATGCAGCGCAAAAAACCAAACTGGTAAGTCACATCTATGCTATGGCTTGCGGGTTCATTCTCAAGAAAAGATAATAATGCAGGTAGCGTAACCATAGGTGAAAAGAAATACGCGAGGCAGATATACGCCGCACAGCATCCGACAAACATAACTGTACGCGCCAAGGTGTTATTCGATTTGGGAAACACCAAAATAAGCAGTGGAAATAATACATAGGCCCACCACTCTGTGCTTATACTCCACGCCGGAACGTTCCAGGATAAATAATCAGTAATATTCATCCCCTGGAGCAACAACAGATTGGCAGGAATATTTTTATTCTTAAACATAGCGGCCAAAAAAGGATTTTCTATTGGGCCGATCTTGTAACGATAAAGCACAATAATGACTGCCACCAATAACAATGTGAATAAATGCAAGGGATACACCCTGGCAAAACGTGCAATTATAAATTTTTTAAAATGATTTGGCGTAACACCATCTATAAACCAGTTGCCATATACATGCAGCATGATGAAGCCACTCAGCATAAAGAAAAAATCTACCATGGTGTACATCTGGGAAATCAATGAAGTTTGCCAGGAACCCGTTATGGTTCCGCCAAAAAAACTTAAATTAATATGGAAAATAACAACCAACAGCGCCGCGATTCCCCTGAGCGGCGTAAGATTGCCAAGGTATTGGGTTTGCATCAGCATTAAAGCTCAAATAATTAAGTGGTTAATTCAGGGGGCAGACTATAACTATAATGTTGGTTTAAAAACAGCCTGTAATTATTTTTATCATCTTATCCATTAAAATCGTTGGCTGGAAAATCCATAGATCCGATTTTTATTGACATTAACCTTGCGGCTGCCAATCGCCAAAAATATTTTTAATGTTATAAATGTTCTGGGCAGCATCGTGAAGCTGCCGGCGATTTTCGTTATGCCTTGCGCCAGGCCCCACAGAGTTATACTCATAGAAACGCGAATTTTCCGGGGTAAAATTTTTCTTAGCGCCATCTTTTCCTATGCCACTCATGGAATACCATCCCTCCTTGGTAATATGCCCATCCATCCAGCTATTGATAAAAACAGCTTTTCCAATCGCATCGGGATCTGCATAGTAGCCATCCGGGAAATATGTTGTAGGATGCCAGGGCCGTCCGAGCGCCACCGAATTATCGGGTACAGAAATATCCCGCGTTAAGCGACAATTTATAAATGTTAAACCGTATTCGGCATTGATATTGGTTGAAGGTGCAGTAATAAATCCGTATGGATTGGTAAATTTACTTCGGGCAAGTGTTTTTATTTCTGAATGTGTAAACAAGGCATTGCCCTTACCAAAAATATAATCGACTGTGCCCGCAACCAACACCTTATCAAACCAGCTGCGGCCTGAATTTACCAATAAGGTATCTTGATGCCCCAATACAACCACATTACGAACCAAAACCTTGTCACTCGGCGCATCTATAAATAAAGCGACAGCCTGGCTGCCCGTTATTTTTTCAGGATGATAATTTTGCAGGGAATCATTTGCCAAAAAATCAAAGTTGTTTTCCACCGTAATATTTTCTATTGTTATATTCGTTGCTGATATTCGAAGTGTAGCGCTACCAGGCGTACCCAAATTTTTTCCCGACGCCAATATAACTCCAGCGTAATCGCCGAACACCAATCTAACTTTACTTGTGGATTGCCCCACAAGCTGGACATTATTTTTATTTAAGATAACTTTTTCCCGGTAATCGCCATTCGCAATAATGATTCGATATGGTTTTATGGAATTTGCTGGCGCAGCATCAATAGCAGCCTGGACTTTTTCAAAACAGTGAGGTGTGTTATTGCAGGATTTTTTAACCTGGACGTCAGCAACGAGCAATCCCACACTGGAGCAAGCTGTTTGCATAAAAACCAGAAATAGCAAACACAGTATTTTCATGATGAATTATTTTTATAAAATAACGTTTGACCTTAATCTTGAGAAGTAATCTTAGAATTACTTCCCTTGATAATTATTGTAGTTAAACCGCCAGAAATTCTGATTGGATAGATTTCAAAACTCCCTGTGCATAAAACCGCTCCAGCCACCCAACAGTATTTGCAATAAATATTTCTTCATGGATTAAATCTTCACCAAATACTTTAGGTAAGCCTACAATTGCACGCACAATGCTTTCTGCGTTACCCGCATTAACATCACATAGCGCACGCAATTCTGCCGCCAGAGGATCAGACACTTCTATTGCATTGCCGCTTTCATCAACACCAGACACATAACGAATCCATGCGGCAACACCGAGACAAATTATATCGATATGTCCATTGGACTTGAGTTGGGTGCGCAAACTGTCCAATAGACGCTGCGGTAATTTTTGCGAACCATCCATCGCAATTTGCCAGGTGCGATGCTTGAGCGCTTTATTTGAAAAACGTTCGCATAGTTGTTGTTTGTAGGCTTCAATATCAAAGCCTGCCGGCGCACTCAAGGTTTCACCCGCTTCGCGCGCCATGTAGGTTTTTATTACATTAACGAAAGCAGGCTCACTCATGACTTCGCTAATATAATCAAAACCGGATAAATAACCTGTGTAAGCCATAATTGAATGGGAACCGTTGAGCAGGCGCAATTTTATTTTTTCAAACACGCGTACATCATCCACCAAAAGCGCACCGGCTTTTTCCCATTGTGGGCGACCATCTGAAAATTTATCTTCAATTACCCATTGACTAAAAGGTTCTGCAATCACCACACCTTCATCGCGCATACCAAGGCGAGCTTGAATATGCTGGCGATCTGCATCGGTAGTCGCAGGTACAATACGATCAATCATGGTTGAGGGAAAACAGGTGTTGGCTTTAATCCACAAGGCCAATTCTTGCGAGATATTTTCAGCAAATTGTATAACAACCCTTTCAAGCACCTCGCCATTATTCGGCAAGTTGTCGCAACTCAACACCGTAAAACTTTTTATTCCTGATTTAAAACGCACATTCAATGCAGCGACGATAAATCCAATAGCTGATTTTGGTGTGCTGATATTTTCAATATCATGCTGGATATCAGGATGCAGGATATTTAAATTGCCGGTGGCCGGGTCATGGCAATAGCCTTTTTCGGTTACCGTCATTGAAATAATTTTTATTTCAGGCTGCGCCATCACATCAATTAATTCAGCCGGATTTTCCGGGCCAACCAGGTTTTTAATTACTGCGCCAATGACTTGTAATTTTTCTCCATCACCTGAGCGTTCAACCAAGGTATACAACCCATCCTGTGGCGCAAGCTGATCACGCACACTCGCTGAACGCAAACTGCAACCGATAATTCCCCAGTCACCGCCCACTTTATTCAACACTGATTCCGTATAAAAAGCCTGGTGCGCTCGATGAAATGCACCTATTCCCAAATGCACAATACCCGCTTTCAACTGGTGACGATCATAGCTTGGCACAACAACGTCTGCCGGTAAGTTAGCTAAATTCGCCTCACTCAATCTATTCATAATTACGTCCAACACTCTTAAATATTTTTTCAATTCATTTGCATTTTAATTAAAAAATAATTCTGGGCATTAATTTTTTTCGGTGATATATTTTGGTCACATCGCACAAAAATAATTTTTATTGTTAACAAACTGATCTTTCAACCGGAAATTTTATATGGCACACATAGCAGCGATTGGCGAAGTCATGGTGGAACTTGCTCCTTTTCCTATTGATACACCTGACACAAAAGATCGCGATATTATGGCGCTCTCATTCGCAGGTGATACTTACAACACCTCGGTGTATATGGCGCGCCTTGGATTGCAAACCGATTATGTGACCAATCTTGGTGAAGATCCCTATTCGCAAAAAATAATGCAACGCATGGCCAACGAAAATATTGGCACAGCGATGATTGAGTGCTTGCCGGGTCGATCACCAGGGCTCTATATCATTCGCAACGCCCCGGATGGCGAGCGTGAATTTTTTTACTGGCGTAAAGAAGCCCCTGCCCGCGAATTATTTTCCACACCGGAAAACAGTGAACAATTATTCCAACAACTTAAACACTGTGATTGCGTTTACCTGAGCGGTATTACCCTTGCCATTATCAGTGAACAATCTCGCCAGCATTTACTTAAAACGCTACAAAAACTTCGAGCCGAAAATGTCACCATTGCATTCGATAGCAATTACAGGCCGCGCTTGTGGCGAGACAAGCAAGAAGCGCAAACGGCGATGCTACAAATTATGCAACACACCGATATTGCACTGCTCACACTTGATGACGAACTTTTGCTCTGGGGTGATGACACCCTTGATGGCTGCAAAAAACGTTATGAAAATTGTAATTTGCGCGAGTTAATTTTAAAGCGCGGCGCAGAGGATGCAGTCATCATTACCGCTAATTCACAAGTACATATTCCCGTACCGCCCGTTGCCAATGTGATTGATACTACCGGTGCAGGCGATACATTTAACGCCGGTTATCTGGCCGCAAGATTGCAGAACAAATCCGCTGAAGACGCAGCGCGCCAGGGCATTCGCTGTGCGGGTATCATCATTCGCCACCGCGGTGCCGTGATTGAAAAATCAGTTTTTGACAAAGAACTTGGCGCTTAATGGCCGTTTACTACAAAGCCGCAATAATGCGGCTTTTTTTATGTTCGCGTAATCCTATTCGAACAGGAAAAATAACACTTTTCCCAGACAGCCGGATAAAACCATGTTTAACCGCACTAGTATACCAGCTTAAGTAAACTGAAGTTAACCCGAAAAAATAAACTGATTACACGCAGCAATTGATATCAATCTGGCAGCCACCAATAGCTACGGATATTAATCATCAGGAAAATTCTGCGGATGGGAAAGTCACGTATCTATAACGATCAGTTTACTGCTACCTATTTATCGCCCTATACCGTTGCACCAATTTTCCATGGCGTAAATTCATTATCACCGTAACCCAGCGCTTCACTTTTGGTGACATCGCCGGACGCGATTTTTAATATTTCCAGGAAAATTTTCTCGCCGCATTCATACAAACTTATTTCACCATCCAACACACCGCCGCAATTGATATCGATATCTTCTTTCATTCGCTCGTAGAGAGGTGTGTTGCTCGCCAGTTTTATACAAGGCGCAGGCTTGCAACCAAACGCCGATCCGCGCCCCGTGGTGAAGCAAATAATTTGTGCACCCGAGGCCACCTGGCCTGTTGCAGATACCGGGTCGTAACCCGGGCTATCCATAAATACCAGACCTTTTTCCACTATTTTTTCAGCATAAAGATACACGGCATTCAAAGTAGTCGAACCACTTTTAGCTTGTGCACCCAGGGATTTTTCCATGATGGTGGTTAATCCCCCCGCTTTATTGCCCGGTGATGGATTGTTGTTTAATTCAAAATCATTGCGCGCGGTATATTCTTCCCACCACTTGATACGCGCCAATAATTGCTCAGCAACATCAGGAGTTGCCGCGCGTTGCGTGAGCAAATGTTCTGCGCCGTAAATTTCCGGCGTTTCAGACAAAATAACTGTACCGCCGTGACGAATTAAAATATCGCCCGCTATTCCCAGCGCCGGGTTGGCCGTCACACCCGATAAGGCATCAGAGCCTCCGCATTGCAAACCGATCACCAGTTCGCTCGCCGGAACAATTTCGCGCTGCGCTTTATTAACGAGCGGCAACATCTCGCGCAATCTTGCTATGCCTTTTTCAACAGAAATTCGCGTGCCGCCTTCATCCTGGATGGTGTACGCACAAAAAGTGTCGGTGTCAGCCAATCCACTTTCCTGCAACACGCGACTCACTTGCATGGTTTCGCAGCCAAGGCCAACCATCATCACTCCACCAAAATTAGGATGACGCGCATAGCCATCAAAAGTGCGCCGCAAGGTTTCATAACCTTCACCCTCTGAACGCATACCGCAGCCGGTTTCATGTGTCAGCGCCACAACACCATCGATATTCGGATAGTTTTTTAATTCACCTGAAAAAGTAAAATGCTGCGCAATCGCACGCGCAACCGTCGCCGAACAATTTACGGTAGTCAAAATACCGATGTAATTTCGCGTACCCACTTTTCCATTAGCGCGTTTGTAGCCGCGAAAGGTCGCGCGCTCAGCAAGCGGGACAAAATCTGTTGGCACCGCTTTGCTGCAAAATCCGTAATCTTTATCTGCATCACCCATAACGCAATTGTGCACATGCACATGGGCACCGGCAGGAATAAATTGGTTGGCGAAACCCATGGTCTGGCCATATTTGAGGATGGCTTCACCAGGGTTGATATCGCGCAAGGCGACCTTGTGGAGCGCGGGAATATCATCGACCAGACGCAGTTCTGATGAAATCAACTGTGTTCCGGCTGGCAGGGCAACCTTGCAAATGCCGACATTATCCAACTCGTGCAAACGAAGAATCTTGCTCACTGGCCCACCTGAAATAACGACGACAGAAATAAATTTTTACTTCATTTTTGAATGCCGGAAGAAAAACAGGCGCCTTGCGGCGCCCAAATCGGCAATGGTATTCGGTCAATACCGTTTTTAGACTAGCACCCTGAATATTTCGTCCGCAACTCGCCCTCAACCCAAAACCGGGGACAATGAAACGGTTTCACAATTTCGGTTGTTGATTTTCGCACTACCCATCCCACCAGCATCTTTAAATGCGCAAATCCTTAGCGTTTCCACCCTAATTTGTAGGATTTATCTCTCTTAAAAATATTTTTGAAAATTTTTAAATTATTTTTCTCACAAAATACATGAAATCGATTACATAAATAATTTAAGCAAAATGTAATCGTTTACAATAAATTTAATAGGAAATAAACACTAAAAATATTCAATTTTATAGAAAATTTACACTCAAACTTATTGCTTTTATTTCAGGCGATATTCACAATTAAAAACAACTTAACCAATAAAAATAATTTTTAGCCCATTTAGCAGACTTATTTTTGGCCTACGACCTAACCTGGATTGGGCGATTTTTGCGGCAAACAGACCATAGAGCGCATCCACCATAACGATTACATGAGAGCGAGCTAATGATTAAACCCCTAGCGACTAGATCTATAGGTAAATTGAGTCGTCGCCATTTCCTTGCCTCCGCAAGTGTTGTCTCTGTGGGCGCAGGCTTGGCTGGTTGCGGACTTGTAAACGCGCGAGACAAACAACTCAACGAACTTCATCGCAGCTCCGATAACGCCTGGGCGCAAGCGCGCCGGATAGCACGTGAAACCCAGGTTCCGCACTTTCCAAACCGCGAATTTTTAGTGACCGATTTCGGCGCAAAAGCTGATGGCAGCAATAACAGCCCGGCTTTTGCCAAAGCGATTGCCAAGTGCCACGAGAGCGGTGGTGGACGCGTAATTATTCCCAAGGGTGAATTTGTAACTGGCCCGATCCATTTGTTATCTAACGTGAACCTGCATCTTGAAGAAGGCTGCACGCTCTTATTCAGCACAAATCCCGGGGATTATTTGCCTGCAGTTTTTACTCGTTGGGAAGGTATGGAGCTCATGGGATATTCGCCCCTTGTCTATGCCTATCAGCAGGAAAATATTGCCTTAACCGGCAAAGGCACACTCAACGGCCAAGCCGATGAAAATACCTGGTGGCCGTGGAAAGGCGGTAAAAGTTGGGAAAAAAATGGTATTCCAACCCAGGACGCAGCGCGTAAAAAACTTGAATTGGATGTCGAAAAAAATCGCCCGGTAAACGAAAGGATTTATGCAGAAGGTGCTCAGTTTCGTCCACCTTTCGTGCAGTTTTATGGCTGCAAAAATTGTTTGGTTGAAGATGTGACCATTACACGCTCGCCGTTCTGGTTAATCAATCCCGTGCTTTGCCAAAACGTCAGCGTACGCGGCGTCACCTGCGCAAGCCTCGGCCCCAACTCTGATGGATGCGATCCTGAATCTTGCAAAAATGTTGTTATCGAAAATTGTTTTTTTGATACCGGCGACGATTGCATCGCCATTAAATCCGGTCGCAATGCTGATGGCAGACGCATTAATGTAGCCTCAGAAAATATCCTTATCCGCAATTGCAAAATACGCAATGGTCATGGCGGTGTCGTCATCGGCAGTGAAATTTCCGGTGGCGCACGCAATATTTTTGTCGAGGATTGCGAAATGAGCAGCCACGACCTGGAGCGCGGTTTGCGTTTTAAAACCAATTCAGTGCGCGGCGGCACCATCGAAAATATTTATTTCAGAAATATCACTATAGGTGATGTGCAAACAGCCATCGTTATCGATTTTGATTACGAAGAAGGCGATACCGGAAAATTCACACCGCAAGTAAAAAATATCGAAATAAAAAATTTACACTGCAAAAACGCCCAACAAATTTTTAACGTAAAAGGCTATGCGCGCTCGCCGATTCAAAACCTCCATTTGGTTGACGTGCAATTTGACCAAGCCGATGAAATAGGCAAGCTCGAAAATATGGATAAATTCCTGGCTAACAATGTTCGTATCGCGGGAAAACCTCTTTCAATTTAAATTTTCGTAGCACATAAAAATTTTTCAGAAACTTCTGTAAAAAAATAGCTGCCGTATCAAGTCTTAACGTCAGCAATAAAGGATTGTTATCTACTCGCGGTAGAAAACAGTAAATATCACAACGCTAATGTGATTAACCAACAATAAAGATGGGGAATAGCAAAATGAAGACATTCAAAATCAATCCGCTGGTGTTGGCCATTACCATGGCAATACCAAGTGTCGTATACGCAGCCGATGAACAGGTTGACGAAATTGTTGTCAGCGGTTTCAGGGCAAGCCAGGCAAAAGCCCTGGATGCAAAACGTGAATCTGCCGCTTCTGTCGACGCCATCCTTGCGTCAGATATCGCCGAGTTTCCTGATAATAACCTCGCCGAATCTTTGCAACGTATTCCCGGGGTAGCCATCTCCCGCTCCGGCGGTGAAGGTCGCAATATTTCCGTGCGTGGTTTGGGCCCGAATTTCACTCGCGTGCTGATTAACGGCATGGAAGGTATTTCCACCACAGGCGGTACTGATGCAACGGGCGGCAACAACCGTGGCCGTGGTTTTGACTTCAATACATTTTCCTCCGATTTATTTAACTCATTAACCGTGCGCAAAACCAGCTCTGCTGAAGTTGATGAAGGCTCATTAGGTGCAACCGTTGAAATGAAAGCGGATCAACCATTCAATCACGATGGTTTTGTATTTACCGCTAACGGTCAATTAGGTTACAACGATCTCTCCAAAAAAAATGATCCCTCTGCAGGTTTTTTAATTAGCAATATATTTGCTGATGGAAAAGTCGGCGCATTGTTATCCGTGTCTTACGGTGAGCGCAGTATTCTCGATCAGGGAAATAGTACCGTGCGCTGGAGCAACGCTGCGAGCGAAGCCTTCAAAAGTGTTAATGGTTTAACGGCTGGCGCTTTGGGCGCAGGTAAAGCTGGCGTTGCAACAACACCTAATGCTTTTGATGAGGTCATGGGCGATTGTGTATTGGTAAATAATAAATGCACTTATCCCAATCGCAAATTTACACCACGCATTCCCCGTTACGACGTGTACAACACTGACTTATCTCGCACTGGCGTAAGCGGTTCATTGCAATTCAAACCAACTGACGACACTGAAATTAGTCTGGATGCATTACTGTCACGCTATGAGGCAACTCGCACAGAAAAATTTATTGAAGGCTCGATGAACGGCAGCCAAAACGCCAGCGTAAATATTACGGATTATGCAATTGAAGGTAATTCTTTAGTCTATGCAAAAATGAATGGCGCGCGTTTGTTAGGTGAAAGCCGTCAGGATGAAATGACAACAGACTTTTCACAATACACCTTAACAGCGAAACATAATTTTACGGATAGCTTCCGCATCAAAGGTTTGGTTGGCCGTTCAAAATCTGATTTTGAAAACCCGATCCAAAACACCGTTATCATGCAAGCCAGTAATCAGGATATTGCGTGGGATTATCGCAACGGCCACGAAAATGCCGTGTTAACATTTGGTGATGCTGCATACAATCCAGCGAGCTGGACAATCAACAGTGTCCGCCAACGCCCACAAGGCACAGTAAATACTTATGACACAGGTTCATTAGGTCTTGAATATGATTTGAATGACAGCATCACCTTAAAAGGTGGCGCGAGCATTAAAAAATTCGACATGGATACTTACCAAACTGCTTATTTGGGTGGTGAAGGTTTGGGTAATGCCACCAACTGTGCGCTTACTGGCAATACTACCGCAACCAATACGCCGAGCCCAACTTGCGGTGTAAATTTGCAAGCAGATCCCGCGTACATAATTAATTTCAATTCAGGTTTGGGTCCTAAAGGTTCATGGTTGTTGCCAAATCGCGAATTAATTATGGAAAAATTTGGTCGCTGGGATTTACCGATGACCACCACCCGCGGAAGTACATTTGAAGTTAAAGAAGACACAACTGCCGAATATATCCAGGCTGATTTCAAAACCGAAATAGCGGGTATGTCATTCCGCGGTGATTTGGGTGTTCGTCATTTCAATACTGACCAATCATCTACCCAGTGGGTGAATTTAAATGGTACATGGTCACAAGTGCTCATTGAAAATTCTTATTCAGATACTCTACCTGCGTTAAATTTGGTGCTGTCACCTGTTGAAGATATCCAAATTCGAGCAAGCTATTCCGAAGGTATTGCGCGCGCAGGCTTGGGCAGTTTGGTTGGTGAAACCAATGTCACTGTGACAGGTACGCAACGCGCTGTGAGTTCGGGAAATCCATTCCTGAAACCAACACGTTCTAAAAATTATGATTTAGGTGTTGAATGGTATTTTGCACCGGAGTCCATGATCAGTATCGCGGGTTTCAGGAAAGAACTCTCAACCCAGGTACAAACATTAGTAGGTAGTGCGGTGTATACCACGCTTGGATTACCGATTGATTTGGTAAAAACAGCGTGTGGTCCGTTATACGGTGCAGCCTGTAATGAAACCATGGAATGGAGCACGAGCACGCCAGTGAATGGTCCAGGTGGTCCATTAACCGGTTATGAAATTAGTTACCAGCAGCCATTCACATTCTTGCCCGGCGTGTTGCAATATTTTGGTTTCACGGGCTCTTTCACACACGTTTCATCAAAAATGGATTACGTTGATAAAAATGGCAAAGTCTTGGCGACTGCTGCGCTTACCAATCTATCGCCCAATTCATCAAGCGCTACCTTGTATTTTGAAAAAGATGCATTCCATGCGCGCGTTTCTGTTGCCAAACGTGGCGGTTATTTAACAACAGCAACTAACGATTCCAACTTGAACTACCAAAACGGTACTGCAGCAACAACTAACGTGGATGCACAGGTTTCGTATCAAATTAACGAGCATTTCAAAGTGACTTTGGACATGTTGAACTTGACCAACGAAGCTGATGATCAATGGGTTGATGCAACTGACAATCGCGATTCTTATTATCACCAAACGGGCAGACAATATAATTTGGGAGTGAATTACAAATTCTAATCTGTCCGCTATAAAAAATGACGCGTAAGGGATGCCGCTAAATCGGCATCCCTGTTTATTTGTTAGCGCAATAAAAGTGAATATTTTTTGAATCAATTGCCATAGCCAGCAACAGGTAAATTATGTTGAATAAACCAGGATTACCCCATTTTTTTACCTTTACAGTCACAGCAATTATTATTGGTGTATTGTGTGCTTGCGCCAGTAACCAATTAATTAATTCTGTTACAGAATCCAGGATTGCGACAATTGACGCAACCAACCCCAGTAACTTTTTCCGCTCGCAAGAGCCGCTGTATTTTTCCTTCAATGAATTGGGTTTAGCCCTTGGCGACGCAAAAACAAAGCATCTCGTTGTGCAGGAAAAAAACACTATTTTACCCAGTCAAATTATTGATACAGACATGGACGGCAAACCTGACACACTATTGGTTGCTGTTGATTTTTCGCCTGCGCAAACTCACACATTTACGATTGTGAGTGACTCACGAATTAAAGTTCCTGCACTAAAAAAGCAAACCCAGGCTGAAATTTCCATTAAAGAAGGTGGACACTGGAACGGCAAGGTTTACGAAAACTTTACGCATTTTAAAAATGTACAAAAATTTACACCACCACCGCAATACACCGATCACTCTTATTTTATCCGTTATGAAGGGCCCGGCATTGAATCTGACAGAGTGGCTTATCGCGTTTATTTAGACTGGCGTAATGGTTTCGATATTTTTGGCAAGAAAACCAGCGATATGGTTTTACAAAACATCGGGCAAAAAGATTATGAGGCTTATCACCATGATGCACCCTGGGGCCAGGATATTTTAGCCGTTGGCAAAACCCTTGGTGCAGGCGGCTATGGCTTTTGGAACGGTAAATCAGTCGACCTGGTTTCTGACGTAAAGAGTTGGGACGCCACTATTGTGGAAAATGGTGCACTTTATTCTGATTTCAATATTAAATATAACCAGTGGAAAATTAATGGGCATAGTTTTGATATGTCATCCGATTTATCCATGAATGCGGGCAGTCGTTTGGTGCATACACGCCTGAAAATTTCCGAACATGAAAACTCACCGGATAATCAAGATCGGCGGATACAGCTCAATAAAAATTTACCCAATATTGCGATTGGCGTTGTGAAGCATCCCGATACGAAATTGCTATTGGGTAACGACAATATCAGCAGTAGCGCATGGACTTACGCCGCCAGCTGGGGCAAACAAAGTTTAAGCAATCCAGATAGTTATTTGGGTATGGCTGTTATTTTCCGTAAGGGAGATCGTGAAAAACAAACAGAAGATGCAGGTTCTTATGTATCGGTTATGAATACCAACGGCGGCGATCTCGATTATTATTTTGTAGCAGTTTGGGATGGAGAAATTAATGGAATAAAAACGGAAACCGAATTTAAAGCATACCTTGATCGTGAAATAGAACGCCTTACCAAACAACCGCGCATCAATATTAAATCTGCATTAAGTGAATCCACTAAAACAAAACCTATAACTGCAGACGTAGCCCTGGCATGGAGCAAAGGCCTTGCTGATTCTGAATTAGCACGCAAAACATTAAACTACCATGCTAATGGCTGGGACGAATTTCGCAAGCGCCCTACCAACTTTGAATATGATGTTGTTGGAATGCAAATTTATGCATTGCAAAAATTAAATGCAATTTTACCGGATGAAAAATACCGGAAAGCACTGGATTCTGTATCCGGCAGTTACATCACACCGGAGGGAAAAATTATTGGTTTTAATCCTGATTTATTCAGTATTGATAGAACCAAGCCCGGTGAAATGATTATTTTATTGGAACAAAAAACCGGAGAAACCAAATACCGTAAAGCAGTGGATTTTTTGCGCGCTAACTTAAAGCGTCACCCGCGAACCTCTGAAGGAGCATTTTGGCATCGCATTATTTATCCCAATCAATTGTGGATGGATGGTGTGTATATGGGCATGCCATTTTTAGCGCAATATGCAGCCACCTACGAAACTGGTGCAGCACAACACGAAAGTTTTAAAGAGGCCGTGCATGAATTTGTTATTGCACGCGAGCATTTACGCAATCCTGAAACAGGCCTTTATTATCACGCGTGGGACGAATCCAAAAAAGCAGACTGGGCCGATAAAACCAATGGCCGCGCATCGCAGTATTGGTCGCGTGGCATGGGCTGGTATGCTATGGCATTGGTCGATGTATTGGATTTTATTCCTGTCAAAGAAATAGAATTGCGCAAAACACTCATTGATATTATTAACGAATTTGCACCGGATATTTTGCGTTACCAGGATGCAGCCACCGGCACCTGGTGGCAAATTACTGATCGCCCCGGTGACATTGGCAATTATCGCGAATCCACTGCCAGCGCTATGTTTACTTATTTTTTAGCAAAAGCTATTAACCATGGTTACCTTGCAGACTCCTATCGCACCGCCGCACTTAAAAGTTATACCGGTTTAATTAATGAATTTGCCAGCATTGGTGCCGATGGAAAAATCAGTATGACTAACCAATGCCTGGTGGCAGGTTTAGGTGCTGGTCGCGATGGAAGTTACGATTATTATTTGACAGAACCCGTTACATCCAACGACCCCAAAGGCAATACGCCGTTTATTTTGGCAGGCTTGGAAATTTATACCTTATTAAAGAAATAATCTGAACCGATTTGATAATCAGATTTTTACCTATTTTGAAAAGAAGGTGAGCAATGAAAACTATTGAAGAACGTTTCGCCGTTCATGTTGATGACTATAAACACTACGATACGGAAAAGCTGCGCAAACATTTTCTGATTGAAAATATATTTGCAAGCGATGAAATTTTATTCACCTACACACACTATGAGCGTTTAATGGTGGGCGGTGCCATGCCAGTTGGACAATCCTTAACACTGGAACCTATAGCGCAATTAAAAGCCGGATATTTTCTGGAACGCCGTGAGTTAGGCGCAATTAATATAGGCGGTAGTGGAAAAATTAATGTCGATGGCGAAGTATTTTCCATCGCCACAAAAGAGGCACTTTATATAGGCCGTGGCGCAAAAGCAGTTTTATTCAGCAGTGATGACGCAAGTAATCCCGCAAAATTTTATTTGAATTCAACACCGGCCCATTGCACTTATCCCACCAAAAAACTAAACAAGGAAAATAGCAAAGTGTTGCATATGGGCGCCAGTGATACCTGTAATGAACGCGATATTTATCAACTCATGATTAGCACTGTGCTCGATACATGCCAATTGCAAATGGGGATGACTGAATTAAAACCGGGAAGCATTTGGAACACCATGCCCATGCATACCCACAGCCGCAGAATGGAAGCTTATTTTTATTTTAATATTCCGGATACTCACGCCGTTTGCCATTTTATGGGGCCCGCAAATGAAACACGCCATATCTGGGTTGCCAATGAACAGGCTGTAGTATCACCACCATGGTCAATGCATTCAGGTGTAGGCACCGCAAATTACACATTTATTTGGGGCATGGCGGGAGAGAACCACGATTATACGGATATGGATTTTCATAATCCAGGTGAGTTGAAATAAACGTTGAATGAAATAATTTTTATTATTTTGAGTAACATAAATATTTAAATAAGGAGTCGTCATCCCCGCAGGGGATCCAGTGACTTACATTGTAGAGAAAGAATAACAGTAAAGACTCTGGATTCCCTGCGGGAATGACGACTGCCTACTAAACAGAGCTACAGCTATGAACCATCCTCTTTTTGACCTCACCGGAAAAATCGCCGTAGTCACAGGCGCAACACACGGCTTGGGTATGGCAATGGCCGCAGGCCTTGCAAGTGCCGGTGCCACCTTAATTATCAACGGCAATTCATCACAAGAAAAAATTGATAACGCAGTTAACTTGTATCGCAAGATGGGCCACAAAGCATTTGGTTATAAATTTAATGTCACCGATGAAGACCAGGTGATCGCGGCTGTTGATCAAATTGAAAAGGACCATGGCGCAATTGATATTTTAATTAACAATGCCGGCATCATTAAACGCACACCTTTGTTAGAAATGTCGCTGGAGGATTTTGAAGAAGTCATCAAAATTGATTTAACCGGTGTATTTACCATGACTCGCCCGGTTGCACGAAAAATGGTTCAACGCCGCAGCGGAAAAATTATTAATATTTGTTCCATGATGAGCGAACTGGGCCGTAATTCTGTAGGTGCCTATGCTGCAGCAAAAGGCGGTTTGAAAATGTTGACCAAAAATATGGCAACCGAATGGGCACAATATAATGTGCAGGTTAATGGTATTGGCCCGGGATATTTTGCGACCAGCCAAACCGAACCTATTCGTGTTGACGGTCATCCGTTTAATGATTTTATTATCAGCCGCACACCCGCAGGAAAATGGGGCGACCCCGATGATTTGCAAGGCGCAACAATTTTTCTTGCATCCAAAGCCAGTGATTTTGTCACCGGACAAATTATTTATGTCGATGGTGGCATACTGGCAACCATCGGAAAACCTGCTAACGAAGTTTAATTTTTTTCCTGTCAAAAAAAAGCTCAGCCAGTTGCAATTGGTTGGGCTTTTTATTTTCCAATCGTGAATATCCTGAACATTATGAATTTAACCTGCTCGCTATTTATCAGTGGGATTTATATTCGCATGCTTTTTATTTTTTCCTGATGTGTTGTTTATTTTACTGGCGTAGCGCCCATTCTTGTGCTGGACTTAAGGCACTATTCATTACGAGATTGTTAACGAGAAAGCGCCATGTCCCTACTTGAGCAGCCACAAGGCACGCTAACCCTGCAAACCCTTTCCATGCCTGCCGATACCAATCCAATGGGTGATATTTTTGGCGGGTGGCTTTTGTCGCAAATGGATATCGCCGGTGCTGTATTGGCGCTTGAAGTTGCCCATGGTCGCGTCACTACCGTAGCTGTGAGCGGAATGAAATTTTTGCATCCTGTCCCCGTCGGTTCCCTGGTGAGTTGCTATTCCGTGTTGCGTGGAATTGGCCGTACATCAATCAAGGTCGGGCTTGAAGTGTGGATAAAAGATTTTAAAACCCATCAGCACATCAAAGTAACCGAAGGTGAATTTGTCTATGTAGCTATTGATGAGAATGGAAAGAAACGTCCGGTAAATCCTTAAAAATACGCCAAGGATTTCGATAGGTTTGAACCAGAATTTTGATCATTTTACTGACAAATCTGTAGGCTCTTGTTTATTTTATCCATTGTAATTCAATAAGATACTTCGCTTTTCAAGTTTTTTTCGCCAGGAAAAACACGATTCCCATGATCATCATTTAAAAACTCCCTGCTGTAATTTAAAAACATTTACTGCTAATGTCGTGCAACGGCGGAACTGAGTCAGGTTCGCCGTATCTAACGCCTACTAGCGGAGGGAAATAAAATAAATGCTAAAAGACTCACCATCAGGTTATGGCTTAATCTCCATTCTTTTCCATTGGGTGTGCGCACCACTGATTATTTTTGTATTTTGCCTTGGCGTTTATATGCGCAGCCTCGATTATTATTCCCCCTGGTATCATCGAGGCCCTGTGATTCATATTGCATTGGGTTTGCTTATTTTTTTATTGATGTCATTACGCCTTATATGGCGACTGCGCAGCAGAACGCCAGATGATATTCCAACAATTCCCAAAAGTACCATGCTCGCTGCAAACGCAGTAAAGATTTTACTTTATGCCGGTGTGTTTTTAATTTGCGTTACAGGTTATTTGATCACAACTGCAGAGGGCAGTGGCGCCAGCTTTTTTGGATTAATCACCATTCCCGCTACCCTTGAGCTTTCAGCTGACAATATCGACCGCGCAGGTTTTATTCATAAATATGTTGCATGGGGTTTAATTGCAATTGCGATCCTGCATGCATCCGCTGCACTTTTCCACCACTTTATCAAACGCGATAAAACCCTAGTCCGAATGTTAAAACCTGATCATAATGTTAAAACCAGTGATACAACTTTTTAATATCAATCATCGATCCAATATCAATCATCATAGGAGTGATTATATGTTTGCAAAAAAACAACTTGCCGTTCTTGCCATTAGCAGCCTTGGCCTGGTTGGCTTACCCGTATTAGCGGATAGCTATACCATCGACACCAAAGGAGCCCATGCGTCAATTAACTTCTCAATTAAACATTTGGGCTACAGCGTAGTAACGGGTCGCTTTGATACTTTTTCCGGTGATTTTACTTATGACCCAGCCAAGCCAGAAGCAAGTACCGTTAATGTCACTATCGATACCAACAGTGTTAACTCAAACCATGCTGAGCGCGATAAGCATTTGCGCAGCAAAGATTTCCTGAATGTTGATAAATTTCCTAAATCTACTTTCGTGAGTAAAAAAGTGGTCGCAGGAAAAGATAAAGACAGTTTCGATATTATTGGTGACTTCACTCTTAATGGTGTAACCAAAGCTATCACTATCGCCGCCAAAAAAGTGGGCGAAGGTAAAGATCCATGGGGCGGTTATCGCGCAGGTTTTGAAGGCACTACCGAGCTGACCCTGAAAGATTTCAATATTGTTTTCCCACTTGGCCCAGCATCTGAAACTGTTAAATTGTCATTGAATGTTGAAGGCGTAAAGAAGTAATTTATCGCTTTTAAAAAAAAGCCCCGCGCATGGTTCATGCGTGGGGCTTTTTATTTTGCAGGCAGAATGTTTAACATTTTTTTACAACCGGGCCTAAAACTATTCACGGCCATCCGCATTTATTAAAGAGTACAATAAAAATAATATCCTTATAACGATAAAACTATTGAGAGTACCTGACATGAAGATCTCATCCCTTTGCTATTTTTTATTAATTTTCCCCCTCATAGCCATCGCTCAATCACCGCCCGCACTTCATTACGACAAACCCGCAAATACCTGGACCGAAGCTTTACCTGTTGGTAATGGCCGCTTGGGTGCGATGGTTTTTGGTAATCCCAATGAAGAATTAATCCAGTTAAATGAAGCCACACTGTGGAGCGGCGGGCCGGTATCCAAAAATGTAAATCCCAAAGCTTTTGAATTCCTGGCTCCTGCTCGCAATGCATTAATGGAAGGTGATTATCAAAAAGCCAGCGATATTGTAAAAAATATGCAGGGTTATTACACCGAAAGTTATTTACCTTTAGCGGATTTACACCTTACGCAACATTTACCGGGCGCTGCGACTGATTATAATCGCGAGCTTAATATTCGCGATGCCATAACTACTACACGCTTTAAAGTTAAGGACGTAAGTTACACACGCGAAGTGTTTGCGTCAGCGCCGGGCCAGGTTATTGTCGTCCATATTTATGCTGATAAACCCAATCAAATTTCTTTGGTAACCAACACTAACAGTCAATTAACATTTTCCAATTTTACAACAGCAGATAGTTTATACCTGAAAGGAAAATCGCCAAGCCATGTTGACCCGAGTTATTACAATGCGAATAGGAATCCTGTTGTTTATGATGCAGCAGACAGCTGCAAAGGCATGCGTTTCGAGTTAGCCGTTAAACCCATTGTTAAAGATGGAACATTGTCGATTAGCAATAACCAAATCACAATTTCAGATGCATCGGATGTTGTTTTATTATTGTCTGCTGCAACCAGTTTCAATGGTTTCGACAAGTGTCCCAATAGCCAGGGCAAAAATGAACATCAATTAGTGGAACACTATTTAGCGGGTGTCAAACATAAAAATTTTGCGCAGCTGAAAGATGAACACTTAACCGACTTCCATCAATTTTTTGATCGTGTCTCGTTACACATCAATTCACCAGAGCCCGATAAAAGCCAGCTGCCAACAGATGTGCGTTTGGCGGAATACACTAAAGGTAAAACAGATGCAGCGCTTGAAACATTGTATTTTCAATTTGGTCGCTATCTTTTAATTTCTTCATCGCGAACACCAAATGCGCCTGCGAATTTGCAGGGCATCTGGAATAAAGATGTTCGGCCACCATGGAGCAGTAATTACGCCACTAACATCAATCTACAAATGAATTATTGGGCGGTTGAAACGGCAAATTTATCGGAGCTGTTTTCTCCACTAAATGATTTAATCCACAATATTGCTGTTACGGGCAAGGAAACTGCTGTCAGTTATTATCACGCACCGGGTTGGGTGTTGCATCACAACTCTGATATTTGGGCGACCAGCAATCCTGTTGGCGATATTGGCCAAGGGGACCCCATGTGGGCCAATTGGTATATGGGCGGCAATTGGTTAAGCAGGCATTTGTGGGAGCACTATCAATTTACGGGCGACAAAAAATTCTTGCAAAAATCTTATCCAATTATAAAAGGAGCTGCTGAATTTACTTTGAATTGGCTGCAAAAAAATAATGATGGCCTGTTAGTCACCATGCCTTCCACATCGCCAGAAAATGTTTACTACTATGAAACTAAAAAGGGCGATAAGCAGCAAGGTAATGTCACTATAGCATCTACTATGGACATGGGTATTATTCGCGACTTATTCACCAATCTTATTGCGGCAAGTGAAACATTAAATACTGACAAAGCATTCAGGGAGAAAATAATTTCCGCCAAGCAACAATTATTTCCGTTTCAAATTGGTAGTAAAGGCCAATTACAAGAATGGTATAAAGATTTTGAAGATGTAGATCCGCATCATCGTCACACATCGCATTTATATGCGCTTCACCCTGCCCATGAAATTTCACCACTCACCACACCGGAATTGGCAAAGGCCGCAAAACGCACGCTGGAATTGCGCGGTGATGATGGCACAGGTTGGAGCCTGGCATGGAAGGTTAATATGTGGGCGCGATTACTGGATGGTGATCACGCTTATACGTTGTTTAGGAATTTATTGCGCTTAACCAAAGATAACAACAACGAATACGGTGGTCACGGCGGCGCTTATCCTAATTTATTTGATGCCCACCCGCCCTTTCAAATAGACGGTAATTTTGCAGGCACTGCGGGTATGATTGAAATGCTATTGCAAAGCCAAAATAATGAAATTTATTTATTACCTGCATTACCTTCCGTATGGAAATCCGGTGAAGTTCGCGGTCTGGTTGCACGCGGAAATGTCGTGGTGGATATTGCCTGGAATAACGGTCAATTAAACACAGCCAATATAGTTGCTCGCCAGGGAGGCATTTGTACGATTAGGGCAAATAATCCTATTGAAGTAAAAGCCTTGGGCCTGCACAGCGAAAAATCCACCATTGGATACATACTCAGGTTTAAAGCAGAGCGCGAAAAAAATTATTTGATTTCGCGTACGCTTTAAATTGACGAAAATAAAAAGGCCTTGGGTTTAATCAAGGCCTTTTTATTGTGCAATACACCGCAGCTTTAGTTAAGACTCAACGGAAAATTTGTAACTCATCACCGACCTATACTCTTCACCGGGCCGCAAAATTGTATTGGGAAATTGCGGTTGGTTTGGTGAGTCAGGAAAGTGTTGTGGCTCCAGACAAAAGCCGGAACGACGCGTGTAGTGCCAACCTTTTCCGGTCAATGAACCGTCCATCCAGTTGCCGGTATAAAATTGCACGCCCGGCTCTTGCGTAAATACTTCCAGCACGCGACCGGATTTTTTTTCACGTACACGCGCTGCCAAGCTCAGTTCTTTTTCATGGGCTTTATTCAACACGAAATTATGATCGTAACCATTGCCATTTTTTAATTGCGGGTCATCGTCATTAATCCTTTCGCCAATTAAACGCGATGAACGAAAATCAAATGGTGTGTTGGCAACCAAAGGTAACTCACCCGTTGGAATTGCCTCATCATTAATTGCGGTAAAACGGTCGGCATTAATCATGATTTCATGATTTAAAATATCACCACCTTTGCCTGCCAAATTAAAATAGGCATGCTGGGTTAAATTAATCGGTGTGGCTTTGTCAGTAACGGCGTGATATTTCACCAGGATTTCATTGTCGTTTGTTAATTCATAAACGACGGTAACGTTGAGGTTTCCGGGATAACCTTGATCACCATCCACGCTTATATAATTCAGCGTAATACCAACCGAGTTTTCAGTTTCAAAGGATGATGCACCCCACACCACTTTATCAAAACCCACCAATCCACCGTGCAAATGGTTGTTGCCATTGTTTGTCGCAAGTTGGTAGGTTTTGCTATCGAGGGTGAATTTTCCGTGGGCAATGCGATTGCCGAATCGCCCGATAAGCGCACCAAAATAAGGAGCATCTTTGTAATAATGTTCTATGCGATCAAATCCAAGGGTCACATCGGTAAATACGCCGTGCTTATCTGGTGTATAAATTTCAGTGATGATGCCGCCGAAATTGGTGATCTTAACAATCACACCATTCGCGTTGGTAAGCGTGAATAATTCAGCAGGAGCACCGGTGGATGATTGACCAAAGCTTGCTTGCGAAACACTTAATTTCGCATCGTTTTTTTGTGACATGATGATATCTCTAATTTTTATAGACTCGCCAGGAAGTTATATAGCCCGACACGCAAAGCTGCCCGCTTATTGGGATTATCATACATTATGCGCGCAGACTCTTCCTCTAAAAATTTTTGATCAACCTCATTGCAGAAAACCGGAACGTTTATTAAGAAAAATGGGTATGGTATTTTCAGAAATATCATCATGTAAAAAATAAAAGATATTCAATTCAGAATTGGCCGCATTGTGTGAGGAGTTCAACTTTCACAACCTATTTTCCCTCCAATGTATTTAATAATTGTGTTCGTTGCGCCGCGGTAAGGTTTGGTGCTGAACGCGCATAGCTTGCTGCGCCAATAGGATCTTTTTGTTTCATATCGCTTAAAATTTGCTGCAAGGTATTTACACGCAGATTGCTATCGTAAATGCGTTCTGACCAGGCGAGTGCGGTTTGTGCATTATCGCGAATTAAATTGGGTAGCGTCGCAACACTCTGGATTGCCTGGTCATAATCCTGGTGATTTTCTGCGGCGCTTAACCAATTGGTCGCAGAAGTCGGGTCTTCCATTAACCATTTGGAAATGGATTGCTGCAAAAGCAATTGACGCTGCGGACCATTTAATTGGCTCGCAAAATTTGCTGCCGCCTGTGGATCGACATTCGACCAGGATTCACCCAAACCAACCAGCGCACTATTTTGCAAATCCGCCGGTTGCGACATCACCCATTGCATTGCTGATTGCGGTTCGTAAGTCGCCCAGGCACCCGCAACATAATTCATCAAGGCCGCGCGATCATTACTGGAAATATTGGCGGACTCAACCAATTGCCGTGCCGTATCGTAACCACCGGCGTGGGTGATGCCCATTAATGCTGACAGATAAACTTCTTGTGTAAGATCGGGCCGTGTTCCCGCGAGACTGATGGCATAACGCGCAGCCGTTTCAGGGTCGTTGCGACCAAACACTTCGAGCAACTGGTCGTACTGGTAAATATTTTCCGGGTGCGTCGACTCAACCCACCCCCATGCAGCCTGCGGATCTTTTTCACCCCACACCGCCAACACAGCAGATACCGCTTGCGCCTGGCGATCGCCTTTTAATTGCTGCGCTTGTGCCATGGCGGCTTGCGGATCTATAGCAGCTAATGCCTCTAACAAATGTTGCTGCTCATCTTCCGTGGCAGCACTGGGAATGCGTTTTTTATTGTCAGCAAATTTTTTGTCGAGCTCATCTTTTGATTGTCCATCAAAAGGTGCTGGCGTTTTTACTACCACCGGTGGCAACGACGGTGCAATACAACTTTTTACCGGAAGTGACGATCCAAATGTGGTGTTAATCGCCGGTGGATTGATGGTTTTTACAGGGAGCGCAGTCCAGCGACCTGCCGCAAAAAGTGCAGCGGCTGAAACTAGCATGAGTGTGCTGGTGATTAATTTTGGCATTGTGAAAGTTCTTTCGAATAAAGAAAAAACGCCCTGTCACTCGGGGGAAATGACAGGGCAAACAACCTTGAGGAATGAATGTTATCCAGCGAGGCCAAACACCAAAACCTCAAGGCACTCGCGCTTACAACTTGTTGTAAACGACAGAGAAGTACGAACTGGTACTGAAGCTGGTCGCCATAGGATTGCTCGACCATGATGGTGTCACCATGTTCATAGAACCACCGTCGCCGTTCCAGGCCCAACCCAACACGTTGTAGCCTTTGGTTTTTGCATAATCGACAATACCGGACCAATCCGAACTGCCGGAGCCGCCATTACCAAACTCACCCACCAACACACCGCGGCCAGCCGAGCCCAAATCATCAACATCGGATTTCGCCAGCCAGGCATTTTTGCCCTGGTTCCAGGCTCCGGGATACGCGTGGATTGACGGCACTATGTAAGTGTCATTAATCGCCGTACCGCCCTGTCCTTTGATAGCCGATGCTGCAACTGCGGTCTCCTGCCCCCAACCGGGAATATCAATCACGATGCGACCACTGTATTTGCTGCGCACACTGCTGATTGCGGTGTTGTAAGCACTCGCGTAGTTATTGGGTGAAAGGTTGTGGCTGCCCCATTCGTTCATCACATTGACGACGATGGCGCCAGCAGCGGCCAGGTTGCTGTAGTTATTTTTCCACCAGGTTCCAGCCGTCGCCAACTCAGCAGCAGAGTCAGAGCCTAATACGCTGGATTTATGGTATGTCGCAATAACGGTGTAGCCATTGCTTTTGGCTTGTGCTATCCAGGTTTTGCCCTGGGTTTCTTTACCGGGCTCAATTTCAATGCGGACACTTTTGATATTGGCTTTGGATTTCATCAAAGACCAACCCATGTTCACATTGCCGTTGTTGTAGTAAGACGGCTGTAAATTCACACCGTTGCCAAATTCTCCGGCAAATCCTGCCGCCGAAATGCTGGCTAGCGCAACACCTATCGACGCTCCCAAAAGTGTTTTTAACAATCCATTGAAGGTGGCATATATTTTATGGTTATTCATAGATCACACCTGTTGTTAAAGATTATTGTTATAGAGTTTTCGAACCGAAGAAGTACTACAGGATCTCCATCAATTAATATCAGCAGACACGCCTGCCCAAAAAACTCCTTTTCATGATTACCAGCAAAAGTAATCGGTTACCCTTTGCATGTAACCGATTACTTTATAAATGTAACCGTTTACAAAATAGTTCGCATAATTTTGCCCGTCAATTATTTTTAACGATTTTGGGTTGGGTGTTACCTTGGGGAAAGGCAGGGAAGCCGGAAAGTGGATAAGTGCGATTTTTGGTATCAGTTTTCATACATAAAACTAGTACACACCCAAAATGATCGGATAAATTCTATCGCCGCGATGATACGGAAAATTGCTATTTGGCGGGAGCAACAAATTCAAACCTATCCGATGGTGCAATCCCGGGGATGTGGTTATTCGCCTTGATCAATATACCATTCCGCCCTCAACGTGCAGAAATCGTGCGGCCCCTGGTTAACACCGGATTCATCGCCTTCCTTTAATACTAAAGGAGTACCTGCATTAAAGCCTTCAGCTTTTTCACTGCCGGAACGTTTTATGCCCAATATATTGGGATGGTAATCCTTGTTAAATACCACACGAATACCTCCATCGGCATGCTCAACATGATCTATCTCGCACAGGCTCGCTGCCTGGGTATGCAGGCAGGCAGCACATGACACTAACGCAAGGCTTAATTTAAAAGACATCATCAGTTTTCCTGTTTTGCAGCTACCACTGGCGTCGTAGCAATATTTTTATTGTAGGGAATCGTTCGACAATCCAGCGCCAGAGCGACGCCGGATTTATCGAGAGAACTTATAAGAAATAATCGTTTTCAATCGCATGGACCAACAGCACATCTATACCCGCCATGCCCGCAGTTGCGGCAGCTTGCAACCCCAATTTTGAGTCTTCAAAGACTACGCATTTTTCAGCGGGGATGCCCAATAATTCTGCACAGCGTAAAAAAGTATCGGGCGCCGGTTTTGGATTGGCGACCTGGTCGGCACCAACGACCGCATTTATATATTTATCCAAACCACACAAGCCCAAAATTGTTTTTGCTTCTTGCGTGTAAGCGCCGGTTCCAATGGCCATGGGTTTGCTGCCATGATATTTTTTCGCGACGTCAATTAGCGCAGTTGGCTTCACATATTTGTGCATATTTTCGTGGACGAGTTTTTCTTTAAAATCGTTCATTTCATCCAGCGATGCCGTTGCAGCCAGATTAAATTTTTCCAACAAAATTTCGATAGTGCCTTTGGTTGGCACGCCTGCCAGTGAACGCATTAATGGACGATCAATCGGGATGCCGTATTTTGTTAGCATCTCGCTCCAGGCAAATTCGTGTAGCTGGCCGCTATCAACCAGGGTGCCATCCATATCAAAAATCAAAGCGTCGTATTGATCGTACATGAGCATTCTCGCAAAAATAAACTAGTGCAAATTAAATCGTAAATGGCGATGTGCATCTAACAAAAACACATTTCTTTACGTACACCATAAATTCCAGGCATAAAAAAACCGCGCCCTTTACAGGATGCGGTTTTTCAATGACACCTATATTATCCACGCGCAGACAAGCTCGCTTTTGCGCGTCCAACTGCGGCCTTGACTTGCGCCGGTGCAGTGCCACCAATGTGGTTACGCGCCGCAACTGAACCTTCCAGCGTTAATACCGCAAATACATCCTGCTCGATAACAGTGGAGAATTGTTGTAATTCGGCGAGCGACATTTCTGATAAATCTTTTCCAGTCTGCACACCATAGCCAACGGACTTGCCAACAATTTCGTGCGCATCACGAAACGGAACACCACGACGCACAAGGTAATCTGCCAAATCTGTCGCGGTAGAAAAACCGCGCTTGGCCGCTTCGTACATTTTTTCTTTACGTGGCAAAATTGCAGGAACCATATCGGCAAATGCACGCAGACAATCTTTTACGGTATCAATTGCATCGAACACCGGTTCTTTATCTTCCTGGTTGTCTTTGTTGTAGGCGAGCGGCTGGGATTTCATCAGCGTTAATAACGCGGTGAGATGGCCGTAAACGCGACCGGTTTTTCCACGCACTAATTCAGGCACATCAGGATTCTTCTTTTGCGGCATGATCGATGAACCGGTGCAGAAACGATCTGGCAAATCGATAAAGCTGAATTGCGAGGATGTCCACAACACTAACTCTTCGCTGAAGCGCGACAAGTGCATCATCAAAATCGCTGCAAAGCTGGAGAATTCAATCGCAAAATCGCGGTCGCTTACAGAGTCCAACGAGTTTTCGGTCGGGGCAGTAAAACCCAATAATTGTGCGGTATAAGCGCGGTCAATTGGATAAGTCGTTCCGGCCAGTGCCGCTGCACCAAGCGGCAAATAATTCATGCGCGCACGACAGTCGATCAAACGCGAATAATCGCGCTGCAACATTTCAAACCAGGCTAATAAATGGTGGCCAAACGTGACCGGTTGCGCGGTTTGCAAATGGGTAAAACCGGGCATAATGGTGTCGGCTTCGCGCTCGGCTACACTCAATAAGCCTTGTTGCAAGCGGGTGAGTTCTTTGGCGATTGCATCGATTTCGTCGCGCAAATAAAGGCGAATATCGGTGGCAACTTGATCGTTGCGCGAGCGTCCGGTATGAAGCTTCTTACCGGTAATGCCAATGCGCTGGGTGAGCACAGCTTCGATATTCATGTGCACATCTTCAAGGCTGACCGACCAATTGAATTTACCGGCGACAATCTCCGCGCGGATTTCTTCAAGGCCAGTGACAATCTGGTCGCGCTCGGCATCGGTCAACACGCCAACTTTCGCCAGCATGGTTGCGTGGGCGATAGAGCCATTAATGTCGTGGTGATAAAGGCGATAATCAAAGCCGATGGAGGCAGTAAAGCGCTCAACAAAGGCATCAGTCGCTTCGGTGAAGCGGCCGCCCCAAGGTTTGATGGGCTGATCGTTTTGGCTCATGAGACAAATTCCAAGAGAAGAAAAGTAAAATAACGACGAGTAACAAGAAGATTAAAAAGGCGGGCATTATAGCCCTATTTCATCGGCTCTGGAGCCAGCTTGCTGTGACGAAAACCAAGAATAAAACCCCAATCGGCGATTTCATGCCCAACCTCTGTAACCCGCAGTCGGTGTTGCTACTGGTATTAGTGGCGGAACTGATTGCCGTCCTACTGACCCTGAACGCCGCATTCCTGCCGTTGTTTAGCTGGGATTTGCTCGCACTCTACTCCTTCCAGATCCAATGGATCAGCCTGATTAGCGCCCTGTTAATATGCCGCATGCGCCCCTGGTTACGCACCTGGACACCCGTGCAAGCAGGCCTCGTGTCTTACGGGATAGTGCTTTTGACAACCCTGGTGATGTCTATCCTAGGGCAAATTTTATTGCAGGCCTTTGCGACCGGAATGTTTATACGCGGGCAAACATTCCACCTGAACGGCTGGCAGTTGTTCAACACTCTAGTGACGTCCGCCATCCTATCGGGCATCACCCTGCGCTACTTATATTTACAGCAGCAATTGCGCAATCAGCAACAAGCCGAATTACATGCGCGCATACAGGCATTGCAATCACGCATCCGGCCACACTTTTTATTCAACAGCATGAATAGTATTGCGAGCCTAATCAGCTCCGACCCGGAATTAGCCGAGCGCGTTATTGAAGACCTCGCAGAATTATTTCGCGCAAGCCTTGCCGAGCCAACACTCATTCCGCTTGAACGGGAAGTGACACTGTGCCGTCGCTACCTTGAGATTGAACAATTGCGTTTGGGCAACCGCCTCACCGTTGAATGGCAAATCCAGCTACAAAGCGACGACATAAAAATTCCCAGCCTCATGTTACAACCGCTGATTGAAAACGCCATTTTCCACGGCATAGAACCCATGCCAAAAGGCGGCACGGTTACGATCAAAATATCCCAGGCCAAAAACCAGTTAATGATTGCCATCAGCAACCCCTACCCGCTCCTTAAAAAAACATCGCCGCAAATCCAGACTCCATCACAAGATCGCCATAATCGTATGGCGCTGGATAATATTCGCCATCGTTTGCAAGTACACTATGGCAACGCCGCGCGCCTGTCATCCAGCGAAGAACACGGTGTATTTACAACTTACATTTTTTGTCCGCTGTCGAAATGAAAAAAATTGATCGCACATAAATGAGAGCACAATAATGGAAATCCTGATCGTCGATGATGAACTCCTTGCCCGCCAACGCCTGGTGCGCATGATTGAAAAGCTGGAAGAACATAACATTATTGCTGAAGCCGATAACGCCGAGGCAGCGCTCACGGCTATTCACGAGCATGATCCGGATATTGTATTGCTGGACGTGCGCATGCCAGGTAAAGACGGCCTTACACTTGCCCATGAAATTAGCCAACTGGATTGTCCGCCCGCCATTATTTTTTGTACCGCATTCGATCAATATGCGCTCGACGCATTTGGCACTACCGCTATTGGTTATTTATTAAAACCGATCAAAGCCGAACAATTGCAGGACGCACTCAACAAAGCGCAAAAGCTCAACAAAGTACAGCGCGCTGCGGCGCAAACCCCATCACCGGAAAACAAAAATGCGCGCACGCATATCAGCGCAAAAACACGTCGCGGCATAGAATTAATTCCACTGGAAGATGTTCGCTATTTTGTCGCCGATCATAAATACGTGACCGTATTCCATCGCAACGGCGAGCATTTACTGGATGAAACTTTAAAAGAATTGGAAGAAGAATTTTCTGGCCGCTTTATTCGCATCCATCGCAACGCACTTATCTCGGTAAAACACATCGAAGCCATCGAACGCGCTGCACAAGGGCAATATCAAGTCCGCTTGGCAGATACAGAACAGCGGCCTATTATCAGCCGCCGTCATGTGAGTGATGTAAAGGGTTTATTAAAAGTCATGTGAAGACTAAATAATTTTTATATTCAATCCACTACAATTTCTTCTGCCAAAACATCGCGCGCCCCATTTTGGGATCTAATTCATAGCCTGCAAAACCGCAAGATTTATACGCAGCTTGCGCAATTTTATTTCCTTCCAACACTTCCAATGTAATCTTGCAACAATGGCGTGAGTGCGCGATTTCTTCGATTTTTTCCATCAGCTTTTTTGCCAGGCCGCGACCGCGGAATTCTGGTACTACTGCGAAGTCATGGATATTGAGCAAAGGCTTGCATGCAAAGGTTGAAAACCCCTCAAAGCAATTTGCGAGCGCCGCTGGTTTGCCATCAATAAAAATAAGGATGCTGTGCGCGCCGGGCTGCGATTTTAATGCGGCAATTAAATTATTTTTCACATATTCAGATAATGCTTTACCGCCACCCATTTCATCTTTTGCGTATTCGTTTAATAGAAACACCACCGCATCGGCGTGCTGTTGATTTTCCAAATCGGCAATAATGATTTCTTCTATGATTTTCACCCTATCACTTTACTGTCAGTCATTAATTTTTTGTCGATCAAGTTTAACCTATTTTGAAAACAAAAACGCCCGCATTGCGCGGGCGCTTTTATACCAGTGATCGTTAATTATTTACAACTAACAGCGGGTGTTTCTATCGCACCACCATTGGTATTACCCTGAACACCAAACTCAACAGTTTGGCCCGCACTTAAAGTTCCGTTCCAACTTAAACTGGTCGCAGAGTAAGGATTCGCACCCGTTACTGTCGCATTCCATGAGCTGGTTAAGCGGTTTGGCCCGGTATATTGCCAGGTTGCCGTCCAGCCATTAATCGTGCCCGTGCCATTATTGGTAACACGAATAGCACCTTGATAACCACCTGACCAGGAATTAACAACAACATAAGCACAACTCAAACCAGTTGCCGCAACACTTGATGAACTACTTGAACTTCGCGATGAACTTGCAACAGATGATTTACTGCTGGAAGAAGAACTCACCACACTGCTGGAACTTTTACTGCTTGATGAAACCGCAATACTGCTTGAGCTTGATGATACTGATCCACCAACAATCCCATAAGGTGCCGGTTGGCCTGCACAGGTTGCGCGCGCAATACAGCTTTTATTATTTTCGTATCCCCAACCACTTGTTGTAGTCGCGCATAACGGATAAAGCGTTCCATACCAATTGCATTGCTCTGCTGTTGCAATTGAAGAATTGCTGGATGCAACGGATGAAGAACTTGATTTAACACTTGATACCACTGAGCTTACAACCGAACTGGACGATTTGCTGGATGAACTACTTGCGACACTGCTTGATGAACCATTGGTAAAAATCGTCGCCAGTTTTGACGTTGCTTTTATACCATTGGCGCTATTAATTAAAAAATCTCCCCAGGTACTCAATGAAGATGGATTCCAATTAATCGCAATATCCAAAGGCACACAGCAAGAACCATTTCCACTCCAACTCCAACCGATATAACCAATTTCCATTTGTTGGGTGTATAGCATGATGGATGCCTCATCAACATTGTTGCCGTTATTTTCGGTACCAAATTCACCGACAATTAATGCATAACCTTTCGCCTGGAAAGTGGTTAAATAATTTTGCACAACACTCGCACTGTTATAAACCTCGTACATGTGCACAGAGAACATTGTATTGCCAAGTGAATCTGCTGCAAAAATTGTTGCAGCATTATCGCGCATCACATTTTGCCAATCCTGTCCCCACGCAGGCGCATCCACCATAATCAAATGCGTTAACCCGGCGTTGCGAATTGTTTTAATCGCCGCAGATGTTTCACTGGTGTAAGTTGCTGCAGAAGTATTATTGCCATAAGGTTCGTTGGCGATATTGATAATCACATAATCTTCCTGGCCAACAATGGCATTTTTAATATCGCTGCTCGCCCAATAATTGGCCGCGTTGGAAATATTGGTCGCCGCACTGCTTTCACCAAAACCTGTTGAATCATGCACTTCCAATACACACACCAATTTCGCCGCTTTACATTCGCTGATAATGGTCGCTACATCGGCACCCGGCGTGCGTGTCCACTGGCCACCATCGGCCAACACCACGCGTACCGAGTTAGCACCGGTGGCCGCAATATCTGTCAGGGCTTTAGCGGTTTTATCGGGATACCAGGTGTGTGCGTGATTGATGCCGCGAAAAATAAAATTATTGCCGTTGGGGTCAATTACTTTTGTCCCACTCACACTCCAACCTGCAAATGCATTTGCAGAAACAAATATACCCGCGATTAATGTTGCACTGAGTTTTACGATTATTTTTTTAAAATCTGTCAGGTTATTCATAACATTACCTTTTTTTGATAGCCACCCACCACATGCCTTTTTTAGTGGTCAAGATAACTTTGATGATGAAGGGCTGCTGCATCAGATTCCAATGTGGTTTTATGCATTACCCAAAATTCAGGCAATAGCTCACCCGCGCAAAATAATGCGTGAAATTTAAAATCTTACGACAGCAGAATTAATTTTTACCCGCCAACACACAGCTACGCGCTGACAATTTTTCAAAGGTCGACATAACAAGGAACAACTAGCTTGTCGGAAATTTATTATTGATTTGAAAAACTGGAAACTTCACGGCACGTAACCGATTACATACTAGGTAATCGGTTACGTCTTAGCAAGCAAAATCAGCTTCACAGGGGCAAATATAAGGATGGTTGCGCAAACCTACGCTATTCATATGTCACACCCCATGGGCAGAATAAAAAAGGGCAGTCAAAAGACTGCCCATAAAACGACTCATGAAGCAGTCGAAGAAGACGGGGACGTGAAAATATTAAATAAGTACCTGGACTAAACCATCTTCAACGCGCACTGGATAAACAGAAATATTGTATTCAGGTTTTTCCAGGCATTCGCCCGTGCGCAAATTGAAATGTTGTTTATACAATGGTGATGCGACAACAATTTCATCGCCAATCGAACCGAGGATTCCACGCGACAACACATTCGCTTCACCCACAGGGTCAAAATTGGATACCGCAAACACTTCGTTTAAACGGCGTGAATTAAAAAGGGCGACTTGTTGTTTATTCACAAGGGCACAAAGGCCGGTGTCTGGCAACAGGTCAGTGTGTTCGCAAACGCTAATCCAGATTTTTTCGTTCATGGTTTTCTCTCATAAAATTTGTATGCTTTCCCTCACCCTAGCCCTCTCCCAAAGGGAGAGGGAATCACATAATCACAAGAAAATGATTCTAATTACACGCGATTTTAATCCCCCTCTCCCTCTGGGAGAGGGGCTAGGGGTGAGGGCCTAATCCACCAACTCAACCAACTCAATGGTATTCACACGTTCCTCTTTAAACGCCGGACGAATTTGCCCGCGTTCCAACACATAAGCCAAATTGTCATCGCGCGCATCGGAATTGATAAAATGTTTGAAACGTTTTAACCGTTCAGGACTTTCAATAGTTGTTTTCCATTCGCATTGATATTGATCGATGTTCGCTTGCATTTGTGCTTCCAATTCGTCACACATTCCAAGCTTGTCATCAATCACCACTTTTTTGAGGTAAGCCAAACCACCTTCCAGATTTTCCAGCCACACTGATGTACGTTGCAAACGATCAGCCGTACGAATGTAAAACATCATTACGCGATCAATATATTTAATGAGTGTTGCATCATCCAAACCCTGTGCGAATAAATCTGCATGACGAGGACGCATTCCACCGTTGCCGCACACAAATAAATTCCAACCATTTTCTGTTGCAATTACACCAAAATCTTTTGATTGGGCTTCAGCACATTCGCGCGTACAACCTGACACACCAAATTTAATTTTGTGCGGCGCACGCACACCTTTGTAACGATTCTCCAGCGTGACTGCCATGCCCACCGAATCAAGTACACCATAACGACACCAGGTAGAACCTACGCAAGATTTAACGGTGCGCAAGGATTTTCCATAGGCGTGACCTGTTTCAAAACCGGCATCAACAAGCACTTTCCAAATGGCGGGCAATTGATGTAATTGCGCACCAAATAAATCTACCCGTTGGCCGCCCGTAATTTTTGTGTAGAGTTTGTATTCTTTGGCAACCTGACCGAGGACAATTAATTTCTCTGGCGTAATTTCGCCACCGGCAACGCGCGGCACGATTGAATAGGTTCCGTCTTTTTGCATATTGCCGAGGAAAATATCGTTAGTGTCTTGCAGGCCGATGTGCTTATCATCCAGCACATATTCATTCCAGAACGATGCCAGGATTGATCCCACAGCGGGTTTGCAGATATCGCAACCTAAACCGTGGCCGTGACCATCCAACAATTCATCAAATGATTTGATTTTTTTGATGCGGACGATATCAGCCAACTCTTTACGCGAGTGCGGAAAGTGTTCACAAATATGATTGCTAACCTCTACACCGAGTTTAATCAATTCGGCATCCATTACTTGCTTGACAAGTGCAGTACAACCACCACAAGAAGTCGATGCTTTGGTTGCGTCTTTAATAGCGCTCATATTCGTTGCGCCATTTTGCACGGCACAACAAATTGCACCTTTGCTCACATCCATGCATGAACAAATTTGCGCAGTTTCCGGCAAGGCATCGACACCCATTGCAGAACCAGCACCATCCACAGACGGTAAAATCAAACCGTTAGGATCTTCTGGCAAATCCATTCCGTTGACACACATTTGTTGCAGCACACCGTAGGCTTCAACATCGCCCACCAGGACTGCGCCTAACAATTTTTTGTTGTCCGCAGAAACAATAATGCGTTTGTAAACTTCTTCTACATCGTTGCTGTAGGTATAACTTAATGAGCCGGGAGTATTGCCGTGTGCATCGCCAACGGACGCAACATCCACACCGAGTAATTTCAATTTGGTGCTCATGTCCGCACCGGTAAATTCTTCGCTACCGCCAGTAATATGCGACACAGCCACTTTCGCCATGTGATAACCGGGTGCAACCAAACCGTAAATACGATTATTCCAAAGCGCAGATTCACCGATGGAATAAATATCTTTCACGGAAGTTTGGCAATTGTTATCAACAACTATACCGCCGCGCTCGCCCACCTGAATTCCGCATTTGCGTGCGAGTTCATCTTGCGGGCGAATACCGGCAGAAAATAAAATCATATCGGTTTCAAGATGGCTGCCATCCGCAAAATTCATGCGATACCGCGCTTCCGTTCCCGCAACAATTTCTGTAGTCGCTTTTTGCGTATGAACCCTTACACCAAGCGCTTCAATTTTACGGCGCAATAATTTTCCGCCGCCTTCATCCAATTGCACAGCCATTAATCGCGGTGCAAATTCAACTACGTGCGTTTCAAGGCCAGCTGCTTTTAATGCCGCAGCCGCTTCCAAGCCTAACAAGCCGCCACCAACAACCACACCAACTTTGCTTTTGCTCGCGGAATAAGTGATTGCTTCCAGGTCTTCAATAGTGCGATACACCAGACAATGTTCGCCATTGTTACCAGGGATTGGCGGAACAAACGGAAATGAACCGGTTGCCAGGATTAATTTATCGTAAGCTTCACGACGACCTGATGCGGTGATGACTTCTTTGTTTTCCAAATCCAGATCGACAACTTTATCTTTGAGAATAAATTCAACATTGTTTTCGTTGTAATAATTCTCACTGGTCAACATCAAATCTTCTGCTGTTGAACCGGAAAAATATTTGGATAATTGCACACGGTCGTACGCCAAACGCGGCTCTTCGGAAAAAGTAATGACCTGATAATTTGCAGCATCTGCGTGGTTTACCAAATTATCAATAAATTTGTGACCCACCATACCGTTACCGACTACAACAATACGCTTCTTCATAATTGCCTCACGTTTTTAAACGCTTTTTGGTTTAACTAAATTTTCCCTCACCCCAACCCTCTCCCAAGGGGAGAGGGGGCTACACATCACTCCGAAAGCACCAACTCCCTACTTGTGCATTCAGTTCCCTCTCCCTCTGGGCGGGGCGCGTAGCCAGAGGCGCCAGGGTGAGGGAATTTTGCTGTTAATTGCTTTAGTTGAATTTTCATCTTCACCACCTCACCAACAATAATTAACGCAGGTGATTTCACTTTTTCACGCAATACTGCTTCAGGAAAATGTTGTACATCTGAAATAATGTCACGTTGATTTTTACGGCAACCATTTTCAATAACCGCTACCGGTGTATTCGCCGCCAAACCACCCGCTAATAATTTTTCGGAAATTTCGGATGCGCGGGTTAAGCCCATGTAAAACACCAGCGTGTGATTTAATTGCGCGAGTGCATTCCAATTTACGTCCAATGTTTTTTCAGCATGGCCAGTCACGAAGGTGCAACCTTGCGCAATGCCACGATGAGTAAGGGGAATGTCGGCATAGGTGCTGCAACCGGAAGCAGAGGTAATACCGGGAATCACTTCAGCATCAGCACCTGCTTTGCGAAGCTCTAATAACTCCTCACCGCCGCGACCAAATACAAAGGGATCACCGCCTTTAATGCGGCAAACTTTCAAACCCGCTTGCGCCTGGCTAACGAGGAGTTTGTTTAAATCTTCCTGGGGAATGCTGTGATTATTTTTTACTTTGCCAACATAAAGCGCGGGAATATTTTTTGGGAATAATGCGCAGATTTCTTCGCTGACTAATTGATCGTAAAAAATAATATCGGCTGAATTAATTGCACGCAGGGCTTTAACCGTTAACAAATCTGCATCGCCCGGACCCGCACCCACCAGCCATACTTTTCCATCGCGCACGGGTTTGGGTTTGTACACATCATTTGCTCGTGTATTTACCGGTGTGAATGTTTGGTTAGTTGTGGCTGCGTGTTTCATATTTGCACCTATCAGGTTTGTCCGAATTTTTTTTCGAACTTTTCATGAGAGGAGTTTTGCAAACGTGATGCCAATTTAAAAAAGTGCGGAAGGTAAAAATTAAAATCCTTTTGTTTCAGTGAGTTAATAGATACCGCTGGATTTTTCAGGAATGGTTTTCCATTTAGGCAGGTGCAATCGTGAGTACATCCCTGAATTTTATTGGTGCAAGAGCGCGCCATAACAACGCAAAAATAATTATCTCGCTCCGTTAAAAACGCACAACTTTAAAACACGATAATGGTGCACAGCGCTCCATATAAATGCATTTTTAATTTTTTGTTCATTTTTTAAAAAGGATGGCGAGCCAAAACCTGAAGCGCTATCGACAATCTCTAATGAATACTTGAGGAGAATGCGATAAAACCAGCAAGATTCACCGTTTTGGAGCACACTATAGCAACGCATTAATAGATGTTTGGCTCGATTAGTGCTCAACCAAAGCTGGATCAGCAATCCGGTGACAAATGGCAACGGCTTATTGCAATACTCAACTTGAGCCCTTGCGAATTGCGCTATAGAGTAAACACTCATTCCCGTGAATTTTGCTATGCAACCACTATCAGCCACCACTCCCGCACTCGTTGACCGCTTTGGCCGCGCAATTACCTATGTGCGCTTGTCTGTCACTGATCGCTGTGATTTGCGCTGCATTTATTGTATGGCTGAAGATATGACCTTCTTGCCGCGTGCGGACGTACTATCCGTGGAGGAGCTAAGGCTACTCGGGAAAACCCTGTGCGAGCTGGGTGTGACCAAATTGCGTATCACCGGTGGCGAGCCGCTCATACGCCGCGGGATTATTGAACTGATGCAGAAGTTAGGGCAACTCCCGCAATTGCAGGAGCTATGCCTCACCACCAATGGCACCCACCTCGCCCAACATGCACAGGCCTTAAAAGACGCAGGTGTAGATCGTATCAACATCAGCCTCGATACCCTGAAACCCGACCGTTTTAAACAGCTCACGCGTTTTGGCGACATCAATCAGGTATTGGAAGGGATTAAAGCGGCCCAAAGGGCTGGATTCAAACGTATCAAAATCAATTGCGTGGCGCTCAAGCATTACAATGCAGATGAAGTACCGCAGCTGGTTAAATTTGCCCTTGGCGAAGGGCTGGATATCAGTTTCATCGAAGAGATGCCCCTGGGTAAAATCAGTGGCCATGGGCGCTCCGCAGAATTCATCAGTAGCGCTGAGCTGCGCAACCACATCACTAAACGTTTCCCGCTGCATCCTGTTCAGGTCAACCAAAGCCAAAACGCTGATGGCCCCGCGCGTTATTGGCAGGTAGGCGGTTTTGAATCCCGTATTGGTTTTATATCGCCGCACTCTGAAAATTTTTGCAGCACCTGTAACCGGGTGCGGGTAACGGCTACCGGAAAATTAATTTTGTGCTTGGGCCAGGAAAACAGCGCTGATTTGCGTTCGGTTATGCGCAACAACACAACTCCCGAGTTGGCGTTGCGCGAGGCCCTGGTGAATGCCATTGCACACAAACCCGAAAAACATCATTTTGACTTAGCCAACGAACCACAAATCCTGCGCTTCATGAATGCGACGGGTGGTTAGCTTTATTTTAAAATAGGATTTTTATGTCATCCCAAAAAGAATTCGAGCCGTTGAATATTTGCGTTTTAACTGTCTCTGACACACGCTCGCGCGAAACCGATACTTCCGGCCAAAAATTACAAGATTTGCTGACACTTGCAGGACACCATTTATATGCGCGTGAATTGGTGATTGATGATATTTACCAAATCCGCGCCGTGATTTCACAATGGATTGTTGATAAACAAGCGCAAGTCATTTTAATTACCGGCGGCACAGGTTTCGCCGGACGCGATAGCACCACGGAAGCCGTGACGCCATTATTTGATAAAACGGTGGTAGGGTTTGGCGAATTATTTCGCCAGGTATCCTATGAAGAAATTGGCACATCAACAATCCAATCACGCGCAACAGCCGGGCTTGCCAATCGCACCTTGATTTTTTGCCTGCCAGGTTCAACGGGTGCTTGCGTAACGGCCTGGGAAAAAATTATTGTGGAGCAACTGGATAGTCGCCACAAACCCTGTAATTTTGTTGGGCAATTACGTATCGATAAAACATAATTTTTCCTGGGCAGGAATCAATAATGTCTGGTGACTAATGTTAATTCCCTTCACAACGCCAAACTGATTAAATCTGCACCATTTTATAGTGAGAATAATCAATGGCTGAATCAAAATTACGTCCCGGACTATTGCGTTTTTTCCTGATTATTACCAGCATTATCGGATTACTCCATATCTATATAGGCGCCCGAATCCTGGATGCCTTTCCGCTTACACCACTAGCCCACGCCATTGTTATTTTTTTAGTTTTTCTCGCCTTTGCTGCACTGACGATGGGGTTCCTCGCCCGCTTTATTATTTCAGATTCAAAATACGCTGATCTTTTTTCATGGATAGGAATGCTCAGCCTGGGATTTTTTTCGTCAGTGCTGGTTTTAACTTTCCTTCGCGATATCGTTTTGGTTATCAGTCATTTATTTTTCAATTATTCGTTTGTGGCCAAACTGCATCTTTATTCTGAGTCAGGTGTACTTGTCGCCTCAGCCCTGGCGAGCCTGATCGGTTTAATTGCCGTTATCCGTATTCCCGACGTTATCCACGTTAATATCCCCATCAAAAACCTGTCGCCCGACTTAAAAGATTTTACGCTAGTTCAATTGAGCGATATCCACATTGGACCAACGATTAAGGGAAATTATTTAGCAAGTATTGTTGCGCAAGTGAATCAATTGAAACCCGACCTTGTTGCTATTACTGGCGATTTGGTCGATGGCAATGTCGAGACATTACAAGCAGATGTTGCACCGCTGCAAGATTTAAAATCCCGTTACGGTACTTTTTTTGTGACGGGTAATCATGAATATTACTCAGGCGTGAGCGATTGGATTTTATATTTAAAATTCTTGGGCATTCATGTTTTAATCAATGAACACCGGATACTTCAACATAACAACAGCAAAGTTGTTATTGCAGGTATTTGCGATTACTCCGCAGGCGGTTTTATAAAACAACATACTCCCAACCCCGAATTAGCACTTGCAGGTACAGAATCACTCAATGCGTTAAAAATTATGTTAGCCCATCAGCCGCGTTCTGCTGCCGACATTGCAAGGACTGATGCGCACCTCCAATTATCCGGCCACACTCATGGAGGACAATTTTGGCCATGGAATTTCTTTGTAAGACTTCAGCAACCCTATAATGTCGGCCTGCATAAACTTCATCATTTATGGATTTATATTAATCGCGGGACCGGTTATTGGGGTCCGCCCATGCGCTTGGGTAAGCGCTCTGAAATTACGTTGATTCGATTTATCGATCAACAATAAAACATGATTCGAGCACCATCAGAAAACAATAAGTCTTTATCTGGTGCATCGAATAATTTTCTTGCACACTTTTGCGTCACGCAAAAGTGTGCCCCATCAAAAAAATACGCTGTTAACTTTTCTTTCAATATGTTTTGACCTGATTAACAGCGACTCATCATTGTTGCCTCACTGACTAGATGTAAAAACCTGGGTTGTTAAGTATTGGCAAAGTCTTTGCTATTCATATAGAGAAAGTAATTAGCCGCGTGCCTGTTTACACCTTAAAAAGACAATGCTATGAAAGATTTCCTGTTGGGAAAGGCGACTGTGCCCGCCTTATTGGCCGCAATGGACGCGCTGACTCTTGAGCAGGATTTCCAGGTATTTTTTAAAAAAGCAGCAACCTCGGTTTGCAAGTTATTAAATGCAGATGGTGCCGCGCTCATTTTATTGGATGAGCGGCGGGAGTTTTTTGAATATCATTTATTTGAAGGCGATCAAGAAGAGCGTTTAAATCCTTATAAAGGTATGCGCTTTCCTGCAGATGAAGGTATTGCCGGACGTGCGTTAAAAACAAAAAGCAGTATTTATGTACGCGATTATTCGCTAGACCCGGATGCCATGCCCGATTTGGTAAAAGGAGGCCTGGTTTCGAATTTTGTTATTCCATTGATTTCATCTGACCAGGTTATCGGTGTGCTTGCATCATCCTGGTTTAGTGAGCCGGATGAAATAATTCCTCCGCAAATTTTTATGCTGGCAGAACGAATTGCCAGTCAAATTGCCGTTGCCTGCCATCGTGAACAATTGGAAAACCAACTGCGTTCATTAGTGAGTATTGATCCTTTAACGCAGCTCAGTAATCGCCACGGAATAATGCAATTCCTCGATCAAAAAGCTGACCAACTCGCCCGACACAATCGCAGCTTTGCATTATTTTTTATTGACCTTGATGGATTAAAAACTGCGAACGATCAATGGGGACACGATGTTGGCGATAATATCCTGCGCGATGCGGCTAATCGTTTACGCGATGTTGTGCGCAAAAGTGACTGCATTGGCCGTTTGGGTGGCGATGAATTTTTAATTATTGCCGAATGCGATGAACATAGCCTAACGATCCTTGCCAATCGTTTTTCCCAGGCATTGCGTATACATTTTGGCAAGGGCCGTAAACGCGGAAGGATTTCTGCCAGTATCGGCATTGCATTTTCACACCTTGACGGTTTTGAACCCAACACTTTATTACGCAAAGCGGATGCGGCAATGTATTCTGCAAAGAAAGAAGGGGGCGACAGGTTTCATTTTGCATCGCGTATTACCCTGTGTGAAATCGAAAAAAATATTTCTGCCGTGGATATTGAAACAGCCCTGGATGCCGATGAAATTTGCCTGTGGTACCAGCCGATTATTTCGCTGCGCAACAAACAGGTGATTGGCTTTGAGAGCCTTGTCCGCTGGCAAAAACAAGAAGGGCAATTAATTGGTGCCTTGCCCATTATAAAAGCCATTGAATCGGCACGCGGCGATTTGGAAATTCGTTTTGGCAACTGGATTTTACAAAAATCGGCGCAGCAAATTTCTGAATGGAAAGCGCGAGGATTTTTACACGATATCCATATTAATATTTCGGCCAGGCATTTTTTGCATCCCTCTTTTTTACAAGAGTTACATAAAATCCATACCAGCTATCAAAATGTGTGTCATTCGCTGATTGTAGAAATTACCGAATCAGCCATGCTGGATGATATGGAGCGCGCGCGTAGAATTATTTTACGCTGCCATGAACTGGGTGTTCGCGTGGCGGCAGATGATTTTGGAACGGGTTATTCATCACTGACTTATTTAAAATATTTACCGCTGAATTCGCTTAAAATCGACAGGTCTTTTGTCACTGATCTGCCACATAACCAGGTTGACCGGGATATCATTAGCGGAATTGTATCCATCGCCCACGCGTTGAATTTATTGGTAGTTGCTGAGGGAGCCGAAAATGAAGAGCAATTGGAAACCTTGCGTGCATTAGGTTGCGATCAATTACAAGGTTATGTGATTAATCCACCCATGCCCCTTGAGGAAGTGATGGATTGGGAGGAGCGTTATCAAGCGCATAAGGCCACCCATGTTGAACGAACCATGGTTTCACCTAAATTCAGCGCCATGCCAAAGCTTGCGTAAGTAACCTGTGTTTGCAGGTAACTTGATTTGCGAGTAACTCCATTTGCAAGCTGCCCTTTTTAAATAACTATGTGTTTAAAAAGTTGCAGGCAAACGCTTGAGCATTTCTTTACGGGCAGCAATTAACTCTTTGTACGTTTGGATCATCGTAAAATTAACGTAACTTCCATTAAGCTTTAGTGCATCTTGTTGACGTTGATATTCGGAAATTTCAGCGATTAGCTTTGCACGCAAGTCGTCTGTGCGGGCGAGATTAATTCCAACACCCATTTGATTGGCATTTTTTTTCATTTGTACTTACTCCTTCAATGTAACGCAAGACTCGATTTTAATTTATCGTTTAAGATTCACCGCAGTCATTGCAGCAACCCCCAAGTCATTAAATTTCCATCAACTGCTGTTGTAATAGGACCGCCTTGTCACTTTTAAGCATAGTCCAGTCCTTGCACACGCAAGACTATACTCCTAGACCATTTTTTTATTTGAAACCTGCTAAAAAAGCCGGCGATAGAATGCTTTGAAATAAAGAAAATTGGCGTTGCACCGGTAGAAAATTACTGCCACTAAATAGCTATTATTTTTATGCTGTATTTTCAATAAGCTATAAGGTCAAGTTAAAATAAGTTTTTACTGATATTTCCAATACAGATAAAGGCTTTAACTTAAAATTTCGTTTAATTGTATAAGTGAAAGCAAGTGTTTTTTGTGTGCGTAGCAAGGGCAGTATTGTTGGGGCAGGATAAAAAAATCCCCGGCGAACCGGGGATTTTAATTTTTAATAATCGATAAGCGTATTACAACTTATCAAATGCATCCGTCAATACACAATCAAAGCGGCGCGCATCGTAATCCAGCAAGCGATTGACATCCTGTGGCTGGATAATGTTTTTGCTGACCGCATCCTGAAGTTTTTCCGCCATATTCGCTCCACTCAACTTATTCTGGTTTTTCAACCAGGTCGTCCACAGTGGGCCAAGGGCCAGCAACATTTGATAGGTACTTTCAACGCGACCAGCGGCGTCCTCTGCTTCATGACTCACATACACGTATTGCGCAAAACTTTGGCGAACCGGATTATCTTCCAGCATTAAATCGCCCAGCTCACGTGTTAAATCATCGCCGGGTTTCAATACGATTTTTCCATAAGGCAGTGTTAAAAAACGAATGAGTTTTGAAACCCAACCTACCGGGAAGTTATCGGCAAATTCAATCAGGGCTTGCTGGGCTTTGTATAAAGCTGTCGCCAGCGCATATTCAGCGTGCGCATCTTCTGCGCGAGTTCTGGGATGCGCGGAGTGATATTTTAAAATCGCACAGGCAATAAATAATTGGCTGTGGATATCACCCAGGCGCGCCGACAATAATTCGCGACGTTTTAAATTTCCACCCAACACCGCGAGGGCGATATCCGACATACTCGCAAAGGAAGCGCTCAATAAATTGATGCGCTGATACCAGCGCGCACTGAATTCATCGGCGTTATCGGGTACCCTACTGAAATGTCCACGCGTTAAACCGAGTAATTTTGTGCGCACGACATTACTAAAAACATGACCCAAATGCGCAGTAAATAATGTGTCAAAGGTTCTAATGCCGCGCGCCTGGTCTTCATCCTGCATGGCTTGCATTTCGTTGAACAGGAATGGATGACAACGCATTGCGCCCTGGCCAAAAATCATCAGCGAACGCGTCAGGATATTTGCACCTTCTACGGTAATCGCCACCGGAACACTGTGGTAGGAATACACCAGGAAATTACGTGGCCCCTGCTGGATTGCGCGGCCACCAACAATATCCATTGAGTGCTCAACAGATTTACGCATCATTTCAGTCGCATGGTATTTCGCCATAGCGGTCATAACCGATGGCGAACCTGTCTCCAAACCTTTGGTCACTAACTGACGAAATGCTTCCAATGTGTAAGCTGTGCCCGCGATGTCGGCGGTAGCTTCTTGCACACCTTCGAACTTGCCAATTTCAGTGTTGAACTGGCGACGGATGCGCGCATAAGCGCCCACCAAACGGTAATTGACTTCACCACTCGCCGTTGAGAGCGACGGCAGTGAAACGCCGCGACCAGCGCCCAAACATTCAATCAACATGCGCCAGCCCTTACCGGCCATGGCGGCACCACCGATTACCCAATCAATCGGGATGAACACATCAGTACCGAAAATCGGCCCGTTCATAAACGGCGAGCCAGGATTGTGACGCTTGCCGATTTCCATTCCCGGATGGCTGGCAGGAATCAAAGCACAGGTAATACCGTATTCTTTTTTGTTGGCATCGCCCAATAAGCCTTCAGGGTCATAGAGCTTGAACGCCAGACCAACAACAGTTGCCACAGGGGCGAGGGTAATCCAGCGCTTGCTGAAGGTAAGACGCAAACCCACAACCTCCTCACCTTCATGCATGCCTTTGCAGACAATGCCGGTGTCAGGAATTGAGCCTGCATCCGAGCCGGCTTCCGGCCCTGTCAAACCAAAGCAAGGGATTTCAGTGCCTTTGGCCAAGCCGGGCAACCAGCGATTTTTTTGTTCCTCGGTACCGTAATTCATCAGGAGTTCGCCGGGGCCGAGGGAGTTTGGCACCATGGCTGTTACTGCTGCTGTACCTGAGCGGCTGGCGATTTTGCTCATCACACGGCTTTGCGCGTAATGGCTGAACTCGCGGCCACCAAATTCTTTGGGGATGATCAGGCCAAAGAAACCTTTGTCTTTGAGGAATTGCCAGGCTTCTGGCGGTAAATCTTTGCGAGTGCTGTAGATGTCCCACTCGTTGAGCATTTCACACAGCTGGCTGACTTCGTTATCCAAAAAGGATTGCTCTTCAACGCTGAGCTGCGGCAAACCAATCTGCGCAAACTCGTTCCAATTGGGCTTTCCGCTGAAAAGTTCTTTTTCCCACCAGGTCGTACCCGCTTCCAGCGCTTCACGCTCGGTGACACTCATGCTGGGCATGGTTTTTTTCAAAATACCGAACACAGGTTTGGTCAGCACCGCGCGACGCAAGCCACCCACGTTCAATACCAATATCACCAGGATCAGCGGCACCAATGCCCAGGGCGATAATAAACAGGGTACCAGCGCACCCAACACTAGCCAGAAAACTGCGACCAAGGCCGACGCGGCGGCAAGTGCAACCTGACGCAATGTAAGTATGGCAATCAATGACCAGATCGCGATCAGTGCTAGCAATAACGACATAGTGAACCCCTCTTCTTATTTACTTTGAGCCGACTCGGCTCATCTTCTTATTGAGTCTAGTTGCAACATTCAACTATTGCTGCCTTGTGGAACAGATTTATGATTGACGCACCAAAATAGTTGATGCATTTAGTGTATTCGAAAATTATTTACCCACTGAAGCAGCTAGTCGTCATCTTTATAGAGGATCCAGTGCAAGAGGGAATCGTCATCCTCGCAGAGAGCCGTAGACCAGCGGGAATGACGACCGCCTATTAAAAACGAGCGGAATTAATTACACACACTCCCGAGCAAAACTCCTTCGATATCATCTGCCGCAATTTTTTTATCGTCGATGATTTCAATACGGCTATCCAGGATCTCATCGGCTGACTGCACTGGAATTTGATTCACACTAAGGACGCCATTTTCAGCGTTAAACATATAAACGCCTTCATTAGTGTGCATCACTGCTTTAGCACGCAAAAAATCCGCACCGGAAAGCCAGCCAAACAATGGATTGAAATTAAATTGAATATCCGGCTGGAATAGCCAACCACAGCTGTAAAAACCGTTGGCTTCATTTTCGCGGCGGGCAAAGCGCTCATTATCTGGCAAGCGAACAGAGGCGTTATAAAGTTCGCGCTGGGGATTTAACCGGTTTTTCCGGTGATGTTGCGGATTTTTCACCTCATGGCTTGCGCGCGGTAAATCCAGCCATGCAGCCTCAAGTTGCCCCTGCTCCACCCAAAAAGCGGCTTGTTTGGGTGGTGAAAAACTTGCCAAAAGCGCATCAAATGCTTGCCTTTCCGACTCGCCACACACATCCGTTTTATTGGCGACCAGCACATCGGCAACGGCAATTTGATCCTGGAAGTTGGCATTTTCGGTGTAGCGGCTATCGCTTAATTTACGAGGATCGATCAGCGTAATGGTTGCGCGCAAATCCAGCACTGTATCGTAATACTCGCCCAGCAATGTATTGATGATTTCCTCTGGATGCCCCAAACCCGTGGGCTCAATAACGATGCGATCAGGCTTGGTGGTGGCGATCATCATATTGAGCGCGATTTTCATGGGCAGGCCAGCCACACAGCAGATACAGCCGCCCGGAACCTCGCGCACATTGGCATTTACGCTTTTTAGCATGGCGCCATCGATACCAATTTCACCGAACTCGTTGACCAGCACAGACCAGATTTCGTCTTGCGGTTTGTTCTTCAGGAGATGGGTAATAGCCGTGGTTTTACCGACGCCAAGGAAGCCGGTAATGATGTTGGTGGGGATTAGGGATTTCATAATGAGGCCTGGAAAACACGCGATGCGCGCGAGTGTAACAAACTCTCAAAACCCATCCCATAGAACTCTTTACCCACCTCCTTCAATAAAACATTTCAGGCAGCCGGTGGACGTTCTACAGGGCTTTTCCAGCGCACTGGACGAGCACAGCTCCGTGTTCATTTCCAGCCCGGTTTTTGTCTAAAAATGTATTTATTTGTAAACGGTTACTTATCTTCACAAATCTGTTATTCGTTAACAATACATTTACACTCACACTGCAAAAATAAAACGGGTAAAGATAACTGTAAAAAATATCATTTATAAACAAGTAGATATGTTTATTTTTAAGAAAAAACCCAATTAACCCTGCAATTTTTTTACTTATAAAAACAAAAAATATTGATATTTGTGAATAGCAAGCTGTTGCCTATGTAATCGGTTTCATTTATTTTAGCCTCCGCTCAAGACTTACGAACGACCAAATTTGTCGCACTGCTTTTGTCATCGTCAGCCAAGTGCACTGCTTTACAACATTTAAAGATCCGCATGAGCGGGCGAAAAACAAATCTCATAAGAAGTATATTCAGGAGCTCAAGAATGAATCCAACCCAACATTTTAAGAAAAAAGCGCTGTCTTCCTGCATAGCCGTATTCACCCTGACTGCAATGGGCTCAGCTTACGCACAAGAGCCGGAAGAAATTGTGATTACCGGTATTCGCGGTGCGCAAGAACACGCTATTGATATCAAACGCAACTCTGCCGAAGTGATCGATTCCATCGCCGCAGAAGACATCGGCAAATTGCCAGACATTACTATTGCAGATTCCCTGCAACGTATTACCGGTATCCAGATCAGCCGCAGCGCTGGCCAGGAAGGTGGCGGTGTGAGTGTGCGCGGGTTTAGCCAGGTGTTATCGACACTGAACGGTGAAACTTTCCTGACCGCAAAGTCTGCCACCAAAAACACCTCTGACTTTACCGATATCCCATCCAGTTTGGTGTCGGGTATCAACGTGTACAAATCTCAATCGGCAACCAATATTGAAGGCGGTGTAGGTGCATCGATTGATCTTTTGACCAAACGTTCGCTCAAGCTGAATGATGGTTTGACCCTGGCAGGTACTTTAAAAGGCAGCAAAGGTTCGGTCGCCAAGACAACTGACCCGGATGTTAACGGTTTGATTGGCTGGAAATTCGATGACAAGGTTGCGACTTCTTTGGCGGTGTCTTACTCAGACTCAACGCTGTCAGATAACCGCGGTTTTATGGACCCGGAACTCGCTGTGGAATCATCCTGGGGCTGCCCGGATACAGGCTGTAAAGACCTGAATGGCGATGGCAAATTAACCAGCGAAGTGATCAACGGTGCAAGCTGGGACTCCAACGTCCAATCGCGCACGACAGAACGTAAACGCCTGGGCGTGGCTTACAACTTCAATATGGTTGTCAGCGATAGCCTGGAGTTAAATACCGATGTGATGTACAACAAGAACAAAGAGAAATCAGCCGGCCAATTTTTGTATTTGACCAACGGCACTGATCGCTCGCAGTTCCACGCACCATCATTGCAAAACCCTTTCCCGGCATCGGGCTTGCACGATGCAACCGAAGCTGGCCGCTCTTTTTATGCGACCGAATTTAACACCCTGATTTCCGGCCTGCGCGCGGGTGTAATGGGCGATTACCGCGATTCTGATGCGTTGAACACCAACGTTGAATTGAAATACGACGGCGGCAGCAACTTCACCGGTAGCTTGCGCTGGGTTCACGGCCAAGCTAAAGATACCGATAACACCCTGACCGTTGCTGGCGTAACTTACGCGCGCGATGTTGTGCGCGCGCCAGGCACGGCGGCGGTTAACATCAACCCGGGCGCCATCAATAACGGCAACATTTACCTGAGCAACGTGAAATTAAACGATGACAACATCGGCTTTACGGTTGATCCGGCATTGGCTTCTTTGGCAAGCAAATCATCGGCCTGGTATATCCACTCAGGCTGGATTGATGGCAGCCACCAAAAAGCCGATTCAGATGTAGTGCGTGCAGATGGTACCTTCAAGTTTGAAGACAAAGGCCTGACGTCTGTTGATTTTGGTTTGCGTTTCTCTGACCGCAGCACCACTAACGACAGCTTCTCGTTCTTCTCGCCATCCGGTTACAAAGTCAATGGTGTTGAGTTGCTCAACAAATACCACGAAGCGGGTTATGCCTTGGGTCAAGCGGGCAATCTGGGCGGAACCGCTTACGGCGCAACTTACGATCCGCTACCGGTGTATAGCTTTAGTGACGCCAAGTTGAATGGCTACATCCATAACGTTACCGATTTCGGCAAAGCAGTATCTGGCCTGAACCTCAGCATTCCGATGATTGATGTAGGCAAGATCAACGATCCAGTTGCCTTTGAAAATATGCTCTACGGCAAAGGCGAGCAAATCAAAAACCCTGATCGCTCCTATGTTGTCGATGAAGAGAAAAAATCCTTCAACATCAAATTCAACTTTGACGCGCCTATTTCAGATGACGTGAGTTTCTCCGGTAACGCCGGTTTGCGCTACGTTAAAACTGACCTGACCATTACGCGTAACAAAGTTGATCCTAACAAGTTGAACCCGAATATCCTCGCCGGTACCGATCCAAACCACACCACCTATCTCGATTTGGGTGATGACGTGACCGATGTATCTTTCGATCACGCGCTGCCAAGCGTCAATACCACTTTTAGTTTTGGCGACGAGTGGAAAATAAAAGCGGCCTACAACGAAACCCTGTCATTGCAAAACCTGGATGACCTGGGCCAAGGTTCAATCACCTACTACAAAGGCCAACAAACAGGTGAGACTTTCCAACGCGTAGATTCAAGACAAAATAACGGCAACCCAAACCTCAAGCCATGGCAAGCTGGTATTTTCAGTTTGGCAGGCGAGTGGTATCCATCATCAACAACGCTCGTGTCGCTGGGTTATTTCCACATGAGCATCGACAGCTTCACCTTCAAGCAAAGCGTCTATAACGCAAGCCTTGCAGACAGTGATGGTGTTGTTCGCGACGGTGCACCAGAGTACACATTGGTGAACGGTAAGGGCGGTAGCGACCAGGGTTATGAATTCTCATACCAACAAAGTATGACTTTCTTGCCTGGTTTCCTGGCTAATACTGGTATCACTTTTAACTACACTTATTCACCAAGCAAAGGCGATGCAACGCAAACCCTGAACGATGGCAGCCGTACACCTTTTGGCAACACAGCCAAAGACCAGGCGAACCTGATTTTGTGGTACCAGGATGAAAAACTGCAAGCGCGTATTGCAGCAAATTACCTGGGCAAACAATACCAGGGCCAATATAGAAACTGGATGATTAACAACGATAATGGTTTGGACCAATGGTTGAAGCCACAGTTGTTTGTTGATTTGTCAGGCAGCTACGATATTACCGAGAAAGTACAAGTATCTTTGGCGGTAAATAACTTGCTCTCTGAAAATTCCATTAAATATTCCCAATGGGAAAACAACATTAGCCAATACGATATTTACGAGCGTCGTGTAACTGCCGGTGTAACCGCCAAGTTCTAATCGCACACAAATATTATTAGCTACATAGAAAAAAGGAAGAGGGTAGATGAAAGTCTATCCTCTTTTTTAGTTGTACGATTTTTAATACTTCACCGTTGCGCAAACATTTTTTTACATCTTTCGTCATCCCCGAGCTAGGCGCCCCCCTTAGCGGGGATCCAGTTGTTAAAAATTTCGATGAAAACAAAATCTGGATTCTCCGCCAAGAGAAGTGCCTAGCTCGGGGATGACGATGAGTTTCAATTCGAACAGAACGCTAAATTTATATAATCGAAAAGCTGGGTTTTAAAAAATGGATACACGAATTCAATCCATCGTTATTGTCGGCGGCGGCACTGCCGGTTGGATGACGGCGGCAGCATTGGCAAAACGATTTGCCGAGAATCCCATTCGCATTACGCTGGTTGAATCTGCAGACATTGGCACTATTGGCGTCGGCGAAGCAACGGTGCCGTTTATCAAAGAATTTTTAACCAACCTCGACATCAATGAAATCGAATTTATCCAGGCCACCAATGCCACCTATAAATTAGGTATTTGTTTTGATGGCTGGAAACAACAAGGCCATAGTTTTTTACATCCTTTTGCCGGTTACGGTGCGCGCATCGACAACATCCCCTTTCATCATTTCTGGATAAAAATGATGAAGCTCAATCAAGCAAAAGAACTGGATGCTTATTGCCTATCATCACAAATTGCACGCGCGCACAAATTTGCGTTACCAAAACCCAATCCTGATGTTGAGCTTTCATCCTTCAATTATGCATTTCATTTTGATGCAACACTTTTTGCACAATATTTATCAAATTACGCGCAAAAACTCGGTGTAAAGCGCATTGAAGCCACAGTGCTGTCAGTAACACAAAACCCAACAACTGGATTTATCAACGCACTGCATTTATCCAACGAGCAAAAAATTGAAGGCGAATTATTTATTGATTGCTCAGGATTTAAAGGCTTATTAATTGAAGAAACGTTAAAAACCGGTTACGAAAACTGGACGCAATGGCTTCCGTGTGATCGCGCAGTCGCCATACCTTGTGATTCCAATGGCGAACTCGCACCTTACACACGTTCACTCGCCTGCGAAGCCGGTTGGCAATGGCGAATCCAATTGCAATATCGCACCGGCAATGGTTACGTGTATTCAAGCAATCATATTAGCGATGAACACGCTGTAGAAAAGCTCACCGAAAATCTGGAAGGCAAAGCACTTGCTTCGCCAAAACTGATGCGTTTTGTCACCGGCATGCGCAAACAATCCTGGCATAAAAATGTTTTTGCGATTGGGCTAGCAAGCGGATTTTTAGAGCCACTGGAGTCCACCAGTATTTATATGATCCAGGAGAGTATTAATCTATTGATCGACAATTTCCCCAATAAAAACTGGCATCCACAATTAATCACTGAAAGCAACAAAGCCCTGCGGATTCGCCAGGAAAAATTGCGTGATTTTATTATTTTGCATTACTGCTTAAACGAACGTCACGGTGAATCATTTTGGGATGCATGCCGTACCATGTCGCCTCCTGATACGCTTAACGAACAAATTGAACGTTTCAAAAATACGGCACAAGTTGCCGTAACGCATCTGGATTTTTTCCGCACCAATAGTTGGCTGGCTATGTTTGCGGGATTCAATCGCATTCCCGATTACTATCATCCTTTTGTCGACAATTTTGATGAAGCATTGGTAGCACAAGAACTTCGTAATATCGCTAATGGCATCACCAATGCCGTTACCGGTCTGCCATCCCATCAGGAATTTATTCAGAAAAATATTTTGTAAAGATCTCCGCAGAATATAGTGAATCGTCATTCCTGGCCGGGTGCCCCGCAGGGGATGACGACTCCCATATAAAAAGAAATGTAAAACCCTTACCACCGCACAAATGGCAATGTTAAAAAGGCAAACGTCATTGATATAACGCAGTAATCCTGACCTTAACTACACTACAAATAACCAACAGCGAAAAACACAGGTCTATCTCCATGAAACATATCCAACGCATCCTGGCGATTGCCAGCTTTGCACTTTTACCTTTTGCACAAAGCCACGCTGCCACCGCTGTCGCCACCCACGGCGCCCTCGCTGTCAAAGGCAACCAGATTGTTGACGCCAGCGGAAAACCGGCGTCATTCAGCGGCCCCAGTTTATTCTGGAGCAATACGGGTTGGGGCGCAGATCGCTACTACAATGCTGATGTTGTCGCCTACGTCCAAAAAGATTGGAACGCGACTATTATCCGCGCCGCCATAGGTGCCGATAAAAATGGCGGCTACGCTGCAGACCCGGAAGGCAATTTCGCAAAAGCACAGCGCGTTATTGACGCGGCGATTGCGCAAGGTATGTATGTGATTGTCGATTGGCACGCGCACGACGCCGAAAAAAATCCTGCACTGGCTATTAGTTTCTTCGAAAAAATCGCCACCAAATATGGCAATACGCCCAACGTTATTTATGAAATCTACAACGAGCCGCTGCAAAATGTAGATTGGTCCAAACAAATCAAACCCTACGCTGAACAGCTGATTGCAAAAATTCGCGCAATTGACCCTGACAATTTAATTATTGTGGGAACCCAAACCTGGTCACAGGATGTCGATAAAGCTGCAGCAAATCCTATCAAAGGTTTTAACAACATCGCCTACACATTGCACTTCTACGCCGGTTCACACAGACAAAGCCTGCGCGATAAAGCGCAAAAAGCATTGGATAGCGGCATCGCATTGATGATTACCGAATGGGGCACAGTTGACGCCAATGGTGATGGCGGCGTCGATAAAAAAGAATCTGACTTATGGATTGCCTTCGCGAAAAAGAATAATTTATCCATGTGCAATTGGGCGCTGAATGACAAGAAAGAGGGCGCATCGCAATTAAAACCCGGTACCGCACCCGACGGAAAATGGACCGATGCTGTCCTGACTGAAAATGGTCGCTACGTGAAAGACGTTGTTTCGCATTGGGATAATGTGAAATATACAGGTGCAGAACCAGCTGCAAAATAAATTTTTCAAAAGGGAATCGTCATTCCCGCGACTCGTAGAGCGGCGCAGCACACGCGGGAATCCAGCTCTTGATTTTACTAAAATTTTTTTAAGAGCTGGAACGCCAGCCCGGTGGAACGCTAGCCCAGTGGATCCTCGCCTTCGCAAGGATGACGACTCCCTATTTCTTCCTTACAAACTCTAGAGTGATACTTCATCAACCCCTAAAAACCTGTCGACATTCCAAAAATAGAAATGCTTAACAACTTATCTTGCAAAGAAAATATTTGTAATATTCCAGCAGCCTGCCGCATTAATGATCTATGATTCTTCTAGCCAGCAACTAATAGTGGCATATAAAAATAAATAACCTGACAACATCGAGCACTTTATTGTTTCTGACCTAAAGTGCGTTTTTATCGAATGAATTTAATAACAGGTACATTATGAGTTTAACAAGTCTTCCTTCCGTTGCCTTTAACGATACCAAGCGACACTATGCCATCCTCGATGGACTACGGGGCGTTGCTGCGCTCATGGTCGTTGCTTTCCACTTTATGGAAACCCACGCCGCAAGCCGCTTTGAACAAATCATTAACCACGGTTACCTTGCAGTAGATTTCTTCTTTGTCCTCTCCGGTTTTGTAATCGGATATGCGTATGACGATCGCTGGAACAACATGACAATTGGCAACTTTTTTAAACGCCGCTTGATTCGCCTTCACCCCATGATCATCATCGCCATGGTTATTGGCGCGATTATGTTTTTCTTCCAGGACAGCAAAGTATTTCCCAATATCCATGATGCGCAACTATGGCAAGTTTTTCTCACTATGCTGATCGGCATGACGCTGATTCCCTTGACGCCTTCAATGGAGATTCGTGGCTGGCAGGAAATGCATCCACTCAATGGCCCGGCCTGGTCATTATTCTTTGAATATGTAGCGAACATTCTGTACGCATTATTTATTCGCCGTTTTTCAAATACCGCGCTCGCGATTTTAGTATTTATCTTTGGCTGCGTGACAATCCATTACACAATTTGGGGCGGTCGTGGGGATGTAATTGGCGGCTGGTCACTCTCGTCAGATCAACTGCAAATTGGTTTTACGCGTTTGATGTATCCATTTTTTGCCGGATTGTTGTTATCTCGCGTTGTTAAACCGGGCCGTATCAATCACGCCTTTTTAATTTGCAGCCTGGCAGTCATTGCTGTTTTAGCCATGCCGAGATTCGGTGATGCGAATACTTTGTGGATGAACGGAATTTACGAATCGCTTTGCATCATTGTTTTCTTTCCTTTGATTGTATTTGTAGGTGCAAGCGGCTCAATTAAAGAAGGAGTTTTAGCTCGCGTTTGCGATTTCCTCGGCAGCATTTCCTATCCGATTTATATCATTCACTATCCCATTATTTATACCTATACCGCATGGGTAGTAAACAATAACATCTCACTCAAAGATGGTTTGCCGGTGATACTCGGCAGCTATATTGCCTGTATAGTTTTGGCCTACGTATGTTTGAAGTTTTACGATATTCCCGTAAGGCAATGGCTGGGCAAACGCTATATGGCGAGAAATTCTGGATAGGGATTTAATCAAAAAAACCTTGTAGTACGGTTAGTTGTAAAGCAGCGCAACTAGATATAACCCGAAAATATATTTAATAGGGAGTCGTCATCCTCGTAGAGGATCCAGCGGCTGGCGTTCCAGTGACTTATCAATTGTAAAAAGCACTGAATCCCCTGCGGGGTGCCCGACGAGGGATGACGACTCCCTTTTTAATAAATTGAGAATGGCTTAGCTGCAAAACAAGTCCGCTTTGGTTAGCTCGCTCTACACTCTAATCAAGCAACACTCAATTGTTCGCGCACCTTCTCAATTAATTTCTTGGTCGCGCGAATACCCGCATCTTCACTCATTTTTTTACCTTCGTATTCAATCCCTACATAACCGCGATATTTTGAGGCACGCATTAAGGTAAACATCTTTAAAAAATCAATTCCCGATTCATTTCCCTGCTCATCAAAATTAAAACTCTTTGCACTAAAAGCGCCAGCATAAGGCATCATTTCTGCAACGCCCTGGTAAATATCGTATTGTTCAACGCAAGCGGATTTCCACAAATCACCGGGCACTTCGCGGCGCACACAAAAATTACCAAAATCCGGCATGGTGCCAATGTTGGAATCATTTGCCAGGCGCATGACTTCAGCCATATATTTTCCATTCGATGAAAAACCGCCGTGATTTTCTACCAAAATTTTAATTCCGAGCGGTTTGCCAATCGCCGATAACTTTTTTAAGGATTCAACAGCGCCTGAAGTCCATTGTTCGAGCGTACCATTGCCATGCAGATTTACACGAATTGCCGTACAACCTAAAAATTTCGCGGCATCAATCCACTTCTTATGACCTTCAACACCTGCTACACGTTCTTTTGCATCGGGGGATGCAAGCTCAGGCTCCTTATCAATCATAATTAATGAGCTGACAACGCCGTTGTCTTCACAGCGCTTTTTTAATTCGGCCAGAAATTTTTTATCTTTCGCTTTCTCGTAAAAAAATTGGTTTACATATTCAACCGCACCTATGTCATAGGATTTACGAGCGACAACGGGGAAATCCAAAGTAGAAATTTCGTTTGCGAATAATGCTTTGTGTAATGACCACTGTGCGAGTGATAGCTCGAAATGAAATGGTTTTGGAGTTGCAGCTAGTGCAGATACACTCGACAAAGTTCCACCGGTCATGATTGCAGCTCCGCTTAATAGACTTGTGTTTAGGAATTGGCGACGGGAAATTACTAGTTGTTTTTCTTCGTTACACATGGGAATACCTTTTGTATCTTGTTATTTTAAAGTCTATCCATAAAGAGGGAGTCGTCATCCCCGCGAAGGCGGGGATCCATTAAATCGGTTCTACTTTTAAACACTAAAATCAACAACTGGATCCTCGCCTTCGCGAGGATGACGACTCGCATTTAAATTAAGACACAAACTAATATCATTTATTCTATTCAATCTTTTACTTAACGCTTCTTATTCTCCGCATTCACCGCCAACACCAAAAACATATAATTGGTTTCACCACCACCCATTACATACTCCGTTTGCTGCCAAAAAAATGGCCACCGTTTTAATTCCGGTAAATCCGGACGAATTAACGCGGTTCCGGAAATCACACCGCCGGGAATATACGACCAATCAGCACGATTAGCACCATAAGCAACAGTGGCAGATTTTGCGCCCACACCCGACGCAAATGATTGTGTATTGGAACCGGGATGAACACCTAACACAAAATTTAATGCGCTAAAGTACGCATCCGTTGTAGTGTATTGCGGCCAACTTTTGTGAAAGAAATATTGCTCAACACCAAACTTCTGGATATTCCAACCAGCGCCCCAAATATTGGGTTTGTAAGGAACACCATAGGGTGATTCTTTAATGGCACGTTCACGCACCTGCGCCTGGTACTTTTCTACCGCTGCATTAATGTCGGCAACAAACGTTTTATCATCGATACTGGACATGACTCGCCCCAATGGCCAACCCGCTTCATCAATTTTTTCAATAATTTGTGCTTTTAATGGCAGTAAATCCGCAAGATATTTTTTATCCCCAGTGGTCAAAAATAATTCCGCAATCGCGAATGTTTTTACATCTATTTTGGTCGCTCGCGAAAAAGATTTTTGATAGATATCAATTGCCGCCGCCAGTGCATCTTTCGACATTTGTGGATTGTAATCCTTTAATGCACGTGCCGCCGACGCCAGGCCTGCTACCGCATCAATTTCACGATTAGGATTATCTTCAGTGAAAACCCAGCGGTCATCTTTATTGCCAGACTTACCATTTTTCATTTCACCTTTCGCCAGGGATGGATCGTAAGGAAGACCGTCTGTTTGCACGGATGCATCACCGAGTAATACATATTGACGCAAATCCACATCAATAATACCGCGGTACAAACGCCCTAATGATTTATAACCACCGAGCACACTCAATAAACCGTGTTCAATTTGTTGCAGCGCATCATTCTTGCCATCGGGCTGATGGATTTCTACAATTTTATTTTTCTGGTCGATGCTGGTAGCGTCATAATTTAAATTAAATTCCTCTACCATTTCAGACAACAACCAAACTGTACCCATGGTCGATTCAATACGCATATCAAAATCGCCGGCGTCATGCCAGTTACCTGCATCCAGTCCTGGCACGCGATCACCCGGTTTGTATTTGGTCAAGGTTGATGGGCCGGAAATATAACCATCGTAATGATTGTAATTAATCGGCGCCATGATGGCGTCATCCATGTGATCCAGGCCATGCCATACACGATATTTTTCATTCACACGCATATGGCACATTTGCATTGGCAGGAAATATTCAAGCGTTGGTTGCCACACATGGCGATCAAAAACATCATCATTAATTTTAAAAGACGAGGTTAATTTATTGCGATAACTAATCACGTAGCTACCGGGTGTTTGGATATTGGAAAAATCATAGGTGAGATAGTGATAACGCAAGAAATCGCCCCACACGTGCGGTTTGGCTTTTTGCACAAGCTGCTTGCCGTTTTCAGTGAGTTGGTAAACAGCAACTTCATCAATATTTAAATCCGTTGCATCTTGCTCAATCACCAGTTTTTTTGGCTGTTTGGTCGCGTAACCTATTTGGGAAACTTGCAATACAGGTTCGTACTGCCAACCTTTTACAACATTTGGCGTGACTATCCACTCGATGGCATTTTTGGTGGCATTGGCAGGAATGCTGGTGCGCACAATATACCAACCGTTATTGTGATTGGCGCGTCCATCCCATAATTCCAGTTTGCCAGCGCCGCTCTCTTTTGTGACATTTTCAATCACAATGCGCTGCTTATCTTCATCAGGTGCAACGACCAATTTATTTCCCACGGCAAGCGGAGCGGCAATAAATTCACCGCCAATTTTTTCAATAGGACCATTTGCCTGCTGTGTAAAAATTCCGGATTGTTGATCCATCAAAAATGCTTTGCCAAATAATTCACCGGGAAACAATTCAAGGTTAAACCCGATTTTCCCAATCCATTCTGCGGGCAAGGGTTTATCCAGATCCACCGTAATTTTGAACTGGTTTTGCTGGAGTGCAGTCACACTGACGCTGTAGGAAAATTTAAGGTCGGGATAATTTATGGGATTAAATCCCTTTTTATCTTTAGCCGGATCAGGGTAAGACATGGTCTGCGTAATACGGCGCTGTTCTTTATCGACAACCTGCGCCCCGCCGGTTGGAACCGGTGACCACTGCCCCGGTGACACCTCTAAACGCAAATCGCCATTGGCAGCAACACGGCTGCCGTGCTGGATAATGGTGACGCCGGTTTGGTGTCCGTCGGGATAGATGTCGCTAAAAACGGTGACGTTTAGCCCTTGCATTGAAAAATAATTTTTGTCGTTAATCTTTAAAGATTCACTGGCTGTCGTGGTTGTATTTTTTGCCTGCGCGCAGGCCGCTGCCATCAAGGCACATGCAATCATTATTTTTTTCATGGTAAACCCGGGTGAATTGCGAATTGGGAAAGAAGGTGGAATCAAAGCGCCCATAGCATAATCGCCCGGGGTTTTCCCAGGCGATTAATTTTGTTGATATTGGTTAATTAGTGTTAATCGAACGACCAAACAGGTCAGGATGATTTAATACAATTGCGACCGCCAGATTTTGCTGCATATAAAGCCCCGTCAGCGCGAGCAAAAGCACTGTCCAAATCATCGCCATTTTTAAATTCAGTCACGCCAACGGATAAGGTAATTGAAATAGGTTGCTCTTTATAGTTGAACGAAGCGTTGGCGATTGCAGCACGAATGATATCCAATACCGGCATGGCATCTGCGAGGCTGGTTTCAGGCATGATGGCCACAAATTCTTCACCCCCAAAACGGCAGAAAAAATCAACTTCGCGCAAACGTTTGGCAATTGAACGGCCAATCACTTTTAACACGCGATCACCCGCTTGATGCCCATGATTGTCATTAATTTTTTTAAAGTGATCTATATCAAATACCGCAAGCGTTAAAGGACGGTTATAGCGTTGCCACCGTTGGTATTCATAATTAGCGCGCTCATTGTAAAACTCGCGATTCGGTAATTCCGTGAGCGGATCATGCAAGGCTTTATGGCGTTGTTTTTCCAGAACAGTGCGATTTTTTTCCGCCTCATCTTCCATTACTTTAATTTTTTTAGACAAGGCTTCGAGCTGGCTTGTGAGTTGATCTTGTTCGTGCTCGGATTGTTGGTAATGATCAAGCGCTTGCCGGATGTTACCAATTTGTGATTGCACAAGATTTTTTAATTGATTCAAATCCGTTGCAGATTCCGCACTCGACTCTAATGATTGCATTTCCTTGCGCACCGACGTTTGCAAATTTTCGCTGGCGTTGCGGCGACTGGATTCAGATTCAACCGCACCACCGACCAAGCGATAAATATCGGCTAATTCCTGGTTTACATTTTTTAAATAAGTGGCAAACGCCTGGTTGGCAGCCAGATAGGATTGCATCATTAAATCGCGCAATTCTTCCAAGGTTTTAATAAATCCATCGGAGGTAGTTGCCGCATTTAATCGTTCGCGAATCGCCTGCACTTTTTTGACCATGGGAGCTTCTTTCTCAAGCCCCACTAAAAACTGGTTGATCACTTGCGTAATCTGCTCAACAAATCCTTGTGGCAATTCAGCTTGATGCTGGCTTTGTGCAATAGTTTGCGAAGCGGGCGCGGACTGGGCGGAATAACTTAACTCAGCATTAATTTCTGCGTAATTTATGGCGGCAACAGGTGCGGCTTCTACTGCGGATTTTTCCCTGATTGATACCGATGGGTGTTCATCCACAACACCATCATTAGCATCACCATTGGACACGGTTTTTTCATTGGGTTTAGCAGCACTTTGCGCACCCAGGATTTTTTGGATAAAACTGGTTTTGGGCTGCTCGATTTCTTTTAAAGCTTGCTGCTGGATGCTCGCTAATTGTTGCAAAAGTGCTGGATACAAACGCACCTTTTTACTGCGTTCAGGTAATTGGGCGAGATATTGGCTGATTTCTTTTTTTACACCGCGCGTTAAATCCAGCGCTTGTAATGGCTTCACAGTTTCCGCCAAGGAATTGCGAACATCGAGTGCATTTTGATCGCGATGCTGCTCAAAATTAATCGCCACCTCATCCAGCCGCGCCAACAAATTACTGATATCACCAGTAATTGATCCTCGCATGCGCTCACGCAACTGCCCCAAAATGCCATCCAGTGCATCGTCCTGCCCATCTGCCACCACGCTGACACGCACAAGGGCTCGTCGTAATAATTCTTGCTGAGCCGCCAGTGATTTTTCTATTTGCTCCTGCTGATCAAGGGCGTCCAAATATTTCTCACGCCAATTCGCACTCTTATCGTCAGATCTCTCAGCCATATTCTTCTCGGTATTAGATTTGTTCTGCCAATAAGTATAGACAGACTTCGTAAAGACAACCGGAAGAAACAAAAACGCCCGCGTCATTGCTGGCGCGGGCGTTTCGGTAAACAGAAAAAATCAATGCTTGGCGGCGGCGCGCTCGGCGCGGACTTTGTCCACTAAAAATTGGGATACTTTGAGCATCTCCTCATGGTTGGTTGCGGTGATTTTGAATCGGCCATCAACAATCACCGTTGGTGTACCGGTAATCTTGAAATCGCGCACACGATTTTCAGCTTGCTTGATGTGGCTGTTCACACCAAACGAATTGAAAGTGCTGATGGTTTTTTGTTTATCCACACCGTACAGGGACAAGAAATCAGCCCAGGCCTCTGCCGTCAGCAACTCTTTCTTGGCCACAAAAATAGTATTGAAAACTGCATCCTGGGCTTTATCTTTCACACCCAACGACAGCATGGTGTAATAACCACGTTGGTAAATTGGCCAGTTGTGATTAAAAGACGCATGGGTTTGTACGAGCACAACATCAGCAGGCTGCTTTTTTATCCACGCCTGGAGCAAGGGCTCAAAGTGGTAGCAATGAGGACACAGGAAAGAAAATACCTCTGCCACTTCAATCCTGCTGGCGTCAGCCGGACGAACTGGCTCAGGCAGCACAACATAATCTTTTCCTTCGGTGTAATCTGCCGCATTGGCGCTGGCGACAAAAATACTTAATACAAGCCCGAACAGGGCGGCAAACATACGCATACAATCACTCCACTCTTATAAAACGTTTCAATAAAACTTGTAAACGGAAGTTGCTCAGAGCACCCTGCAGTTTTTAAGTTCCATTATTGAAACCCAATGGCGCCCAAGGAGCGCCGAACGGTATTACATTAATGTTTTACCGCACGCTCAGCGCGCACTTTATTAACCAAATACTGGATAACTTTCAGCATTTCTTCCTGGCTGCCACTGAAGCGAGTGCTAATGCGGTATTTACCCTCAACAACCAATTCCGGTGTGCCGGAAATTTGGTAGCTTCTGAACAATTGGTCGGCCTGCTTAACTTGCGCGGTGATTGCTTCGGAATTATATGTCGTCAGCACAGCTTGTTTGCTCACGTCATACGCTGACAAAAAATCCGCCCAAGCCTGGGCATCTTTTAATTCTTTGTGTTCAACATGGATCGCGTTGAAAATCGCAGCGTGCGCTTTATCTTTTATTTTTAAGGCCTGGGCAGTGTAAAAACCACGTTGATACGCTTCCATTGCAGGACTCCAGGACGCATGGACTTGCACGAGGGCGACATCAGGTTTTTGCTCTTTCATCCAGGCAGTCAAAATGGGGTCAAAGTGAAAACAGTGGGGGCAAATGTAGGAAAAAACTTCCACTACTTCGATTTTGGCAGGGTTCGCGGTAGGAACCGGATTTTCCAGGACCACATAATCCTTACCTTCTATATAAGGAAAAATTAACGATGGAGCCGCAGGCTCAGCAGAAAAAGCGGTTGCAGAAAACAGTAAACCCATCAGGGCTGCAAAAATACGCATGAATCGACTCCATAGTGTAGAGAGGTTTTTAGAATAATAGAGTTAAGAATATGAACCCAGGCTATCTGGCGGGCTGTGACTCATTATGGTTTTATCAGCCAATAAAAAAGGCGACCCAGGGCCGCCTTTTTAACGTAATTACTCACGCACTTACAAGTATTAATTCAAGCCGGCAATGAAGTTTGCCAGGGCTTTGATTTCTGCATCGCTTAATTTATCAGCGATTGCACGCATAGGAGCGGTATCACCATCATTGATACGGTTACCCGCACGGAAGTTAGTCAATTGTTTTTCGATGTAATCAGGGTGTTGGCCACTCAAACGCGGGAAACCAGCAGCCGCATTACCTTTACCGTCAGGAGCATGGCAACCGGTACAAGCCGGAACACCGTTAGCGAGGTTACCGCTACGATAGGTTTTTGCACCTAACTCCAGGGCATCTACCTTAAGGCCAGAGTTAACCTGGACTTCCATTTTTTTAGCACCTGCCAATTGGGTATTTTGGCTGGAGAAATAAGCTGCAATATCGGCGATATCCTGCTCGCTAAGGTTGGTCAAAATGCCCGTCATTTCCAATACGGTACGACCTGCAGTCGCCTTTTTGGCTGGATTGGTTTCGGAATCCCACGCTTTGATATCGTGAATCTGCTTCAACAAATAACGTTCACCCTGGCCAGCCAATTTAGGGAAATTAGGTGCAGCACTATTGCCATCAATACCGTGACACGCACCGCACACTGTTGCTTTTGCCTGCCCAGCCTTGGCATCACCTGTCACTGCCGCATCAGTTGATGCATATACACCCTGCGCAATTGCGATCAAACCCAGCGAAAAAAGTGCATTTTTTACGATATATTTCATTGGCAAACCTGTCATTCAATTGTGTTGTAAGCGCCCATTCCGGCACTTAGGGTCATTTTATTCGCTTAAGGATTGGCATCAGGTACAATGCTGGCCATCCGTCTTTGCTTGTCTGTTTACCTTTCCAAGATTTTCAAGCAAGCCTTCCAAGCTTTTGTTCCAGCAAGCATTATCCGTAGAAGGGTATGCTGTGCATTATATACCATCGTGCTAATAACACACCAATTTGAAGGGTTTTTATGACCAATGTGATTAACTTCCACAAGGCCAAATACACACTGAGCGCACCGAGCATTCGTGAATGCCCACCCGAAGATGGTGCAGAAGTCGCCTTCGCTGGCCGCTCCAACGCAGGCAAATCGAGTGCCATCAACGCCCTTACCAACAATCACAAATTGGCACGCGTAAGTAAAACGCCTGGCCGCACCCAACTCATCAACTTTTTCGAGCTAAGCGATACCCAACGCCTGGTGGATTTGCCCGGCTACGGCTACGCCAAGGTCTCACGCGAGCAAAAAGAGCTTTGGCAGCGTTACCTCTCCGAGTACCTGCGCGAGCGCCGCTGCCTGAAAGGACTGGTTTTGCTGATGGATATTCGCCATCCCTTGCAAGAATTTGATACCACCATGCTGAACTGGGCAACGGAATCCCGAATGGCTGTACATATCCTGCTAACCAAGGCAGACAAATTAAGCCGTGGCCAGGCGGGAAGCGCATTGATGGCGGTCAAGAAAGAGATAAAAAATGCAGGTTTAAGCGAATTGGTGAGCGTGCAGATCTTTTCATCGCTCAAAAATACCGGTGTCGACGATTTGAAAGCCAAGTTACAAAGCTGGCTGGCACCAGAAGAGGAGAGCGACGAGGAAGCAGGATTACCGATTGCAGAATAAAAAAAACCGGCGGTCGAGCCGCCGGATACAAAGCTAACGCCCTTGGGGAAAAGCGTCAGCGGGACTAGAGGAGTTACCATGTAGCAGTTACTGATTCTATGGCCGCACCCGAGAGGATTAGTTCAAGGAGTTTCGTAAATTTATGTTAGAAATTTACGCAAGGATTATTCAGGCGACCGAAACCCCGAAATATCCAACGCCGGGACTATTTTCAGTCCTTATCGCACCAATAAAGGATATTCCAGGCAAAAAAAACCCCGACTCTTGGTCGGGGTAGCTTTGCATAGTTCTCAACGCTTAGCTGGCAAATTGCCATTAGGGGAGGAGTTAGCTCATGAAAGTAAAACACACATTACTGAGACTAAGCCCCCTTGAATAAGTTCACCAAAAACGAAAATAAATTTGCGATTTTTTTGCACATTTAATAAATTCCTTTTAAATCAATCACTTAAAAATAAAAATATTTTTAAAGTCATCGAAAAATTCAGCATTGATTCAGGAAGGGTTAAATCAATGCGCCTCATCCCAGTTGTCGCCAATACCTGCCTCAACCAACAAAGGCACCCTCAACTGCGCAGCATCGGACATACGGGCAATAACCCCGTCACGCACTTCATCAAGCTGATCTTCAGACACCTCAAGCACCAATTCGTCATGCACCTGCATGATTAATTTTGCATCAAGGTTGGATTTCAATAACCAGCTATCGACGCTAATCATCGCTTTTTTGATGATATCGGCAGCCGTGCCCTGCATAGGCGCATTGATCGCCGTACGTTCGGCAGCCATTTGCAGGTTTTTATTTTTTGCGTTGATATCCGGCAAATACAGGCGGCGACCAAAAATAGTTTCAACAAACCCCTGCTCATGGGCGAGCACACGGGTTTCATTCATATAGCGCTGCACGCCGGGATAACGCTCGAAGTAACGATCAATATATTGCTGCGCCTCGTTGCGTCCAACGTGCAACTGCTTCGCCAACCCAAATGCAGACATCCCGTAAATCAGGCCAAAGTTAATTGCCTTGGCACTGCGACGCATTTCCGGCGTTACCGAATCCAAACCAACACCAAATACTTCTGCCGCCGTTGCACGGTGCACATCCAAACCTTTATCAAATGCGGTTAACAAACCAACGTCGTCCGAGAGATGCGCCATGATCCGCAATTCAATTTGGGAATAATCCGCCGCAACCAATTTGTATCCTTTAGGTGCAATAAATGCCTGGCGGATGCGACGCCCCTCTTCTGTTTTGATAGGAATATTTTGCAAGTTAGGATCTTGCGATGACAAACGACCTGTCGCCGCAACCGCCTGGTGATAACTCGTGTGGATTCGGCCAGTTCGTTTATTAATTTCGAGCGGCAATTTATCTGTGTAAGTGGATTTTAATTTTGCGAGGCCGCGATATTCCATCAACACTTTTGGCAGCGGATAATCCAGCGCCAACTCTTGTAAAACTTCTTCAGCCGTTGATGGGGTTCCCGTTGGTGTTTTTTTAATAACCGGTAATTTTTGTTGCTCAAATAAAATAACACCCAATTGCTTTGGCGAGCTTAAATTAAATTCCTGCCCTGCAATCTCGTAAGCTTTGCGCTCCAATTGCGTTAATCGCTCACCCAATTCAATGCTGTGTTTACCGAGCAAATTTGCATCCACCAAAGCACCATTGCGCTCAACATGCGAAAGCACGGGAATAAGTGGCACTTCTATGGTTTCAAATACAGATTTTAACGATGGAATTTTATCGAGCTGCGGCCAAAAGAATTGATGCAACCGCAATGTAATATCGGCATCTTCAGCGGCGTAATGGCCTGCATCCTCAATCGGCAATTGATTAAATGACAATTGTTTAGCGCCCTTACCGGCAAGCTCTTCAAAAGTAACCGTTTTGCAGTCCAAGTAATTTAATGCGAGCGCATCCATATTGTGACGGCTGCCAATCGAATTCCACACATAGGACTCCAGCATGGTATCAAACGCAATTCCGCGTAAAGTAATACCGTAATTCAACAAAACACTGCGATCATATTTTAAATTCTGGCCAATTTTTATTTTGTTGGCATCTTCCAAAATTGTTTTTAATTCTTGCAACACCCACTCAAGTGGCAACTGCTCCGGTGCGCCCATATAATCGTGTCCACAGGGAATATAAGCAGCTTTACCGGCTTCAATCGCAAAACTGATCCCAACAATTTTGGCATCCATAATGTCAAGACTGGTAGTCTCGGTATCAAATGAAAATGCGGAAGCATTTATTAATCGCACAAGCCAATCGGCAAATAAATTTTTGTCGGTAATGATGTCATATTGCGCTTCAATTGCAATTGGCGACGATATAGCTTCAACCAAAATTTCTTCTGTGATGACTTCAACCACAATATTTTCTTGCAAACTTTCGGTAACAGGCGCTGATGGCAGCGCATCAAAATCTGCCAATTCTTTTACCCAACTTTTGAATTCCAATTCTTCAAACAGCTCGCGTAATTTTTGATTATTCGCTGGCATCAATTGAATAGTTTCGGGGCCAAGCTCCAACGCAACATCTGTTTTAATTGTTGCAAGCTTATAAGAGAGATACGCCATATCGCGATGTTCAATTAATTTCTCCGGCATATTTTTCGCGCCGCGGAATGAAAGTGTGCGCACCTTTTCCAGGTCCGCATAAATTGCATCCAAACCACCAATGCCCTGGATTAAACCCTGCGCCGTTTTTTCACCAACACCGGGAACACCGGGAATGTTATCGACCTTATCTCCCATCAACGCCAGGTAATCGATCACCAATTCGGGACCAAAACCATATTTTTCCGTCACACCGGAAATATCCAATACAGTTTCGGTCATGGTGTTAACAAGTGTTACATGTTCGTTAACCAACTGCGCCATATCTTTATCGCCAGTTGAAATCACTACATCGCATTTTTGCTCTGTTGCCTGCCGCGCGAGCGTTCCAATCACATCGTCTGCTTCAACACCTTCAACCACCATTAAAGGCAATCCCATCGCTTGCACAATATCGAAAATTGGTTGCACTTGCGGACGCAAATCGTCCGGCATGGGCGGGCGGTTGGCTTTGTATTCGGCAAATATATCGTCGCGGAAGGTTTTGCCTTTTGCATCGAAAATTACCGCAATTTGGCTACGCGGATAATCCTTGATAAGGCGACGCATCATATTAATCACGCCCTTCACCGCACCGGTTGGCTGACCTTTGGAGTTAGTTAACGGCGGTAACGCATGGTAAGCGCGATAAAGATAAGAGGAACCATCCACCAGAACGAGCGGAGCAGTACAAACAAGGGGAGCAGATTGAGAAGCCATGGCATTGGGTCTTATAGGTCAACAGGGATTTAACAGCATTTCAAGCCGCAGAATACACTAAAAGACCCGCTACACAGCAGCTTCCTGACCGCCCAAGCACCTCTTTCGTGCGGGTAACACCTGCCGGCCACACCTTTTGTGTTACCTTTGTGCACAAGTGCGGCAACGTTAAGCGACATGAGAAATAAGTCACAATTTATTGATATATCTATAAATTATTTATTTATTCGAAAAAATTTATAAAAAATGACTAGCCAAAAAATAAAATAGTGTTACTATGTGTAACAAGAGGTAACAAAATTACCTCGGTAACGAAAGTAAACACCTCACAAAGGAATCGTAAAATGAACGCTACATTGAAAAAGTCATCTCCAGCTCTAGTTGCTCTACTCTTGGCCGCGCCAGTATTTGCACCCTGGATTTTACTGACATTGTCACATCAACCATTTTAAGAATTGTTGATGCAATCAATGAGGCATCTTTTCCCTTAAAAGGAAGATGTTAAAACCGCATCTCGCGGAGAAGTACTGGAAGTCGATGCTAATTAACAGCTCTGTCTATTGCAGATACTGAGCGACACGAAAAGGCATTCGCACGATGAATTTGTTTTTAACGAATTTAAATGTGCAACCGGCGTGCAGAAATCGCTCCTGTTATTAGTGATTCTTCCAGAGCTTGTCGCCTTTGGCGCATAACCTGAATTTAACCAGTTCGTTGATGTTTAACGTGTTGGGAAGTTTTTTGAAATTGTTTTTTTGCTAACTGTTTTTTCGTTGCTTTTTCTCTCCTCGTGTTTGACCCTGCATAGGCTCTGCGACTCGTTATATCTTTTTGTTATGGCGACGCAGGGCCCTTTTTTTACACCTGTCACAAATTTTACATATCCTTGCTGATTGGCACACCAACGAACACATTCGCTCGTTATTTAACCTACACTCTGGACGCAATAAGGCAATCGCCCAACCGAACCTCAATGTTTACGTCAAAGGAGCTTTTCATGGATACGCTGATTTTTTCGCAAACTGCTATTTTTCGCCTGCAACAATTGGGCAGCCAGTATTATCACAGCACCGGCGAACGTCATCGCCTCGCCAATGAAAGCGGGATTTTGGAATTGCTGCAAAGCAGCGCGTTGATTTCTGATCGCAAAGTGCGCACCGCATACGATGCGTTTGTGATGGAATTGAATAAACGCCAAATTGATGCACTGACCCAACGCGGCATCAAATTGCGCTTCCCAATGCAAACTTCCCTAGTTACTCCCATTCGCCAGGCAGGCTGAAAAAGCCTTCGCCATCTGTTCCAGCAATTGGGTATAAGTGGTTACGCCTTGCGCGCCCAAAGCATCCAATGTGCCTGTTTGCAGGTGCAACTCTTGCGCTAAATCACGCGCAGATTGCATATCGTTGAAGGGTTCCAAGAATAAACATTTCCCTTCTTTTGCCAAGTTTTCGCGTACTTGGTGCATATGCTTTGCGCCCGGCTTTTGTTCGGGTGTAAAAGTCACATAATCCAGTTGGTGCAAGCCGTAATGCCCAACAAAATGCGCGAATCCCTCGTGATAAACCGCAAATCCTATCTGTGTGACCGGCTTCAACGATAGTTGTAATTTCTCGTCCAACTGCTGCATTTTAACGCTAAATACCTGCAAATTAGTGCGATATTGGTTGGCATTTACGGGATCAATCTTAGCCAGTTTTTTGGTCAAAGCCTTCGCCACGATTACCGCATTGCGCGGATCAAGCCAAAGGTGTGGATCTTGCGCATGTTGATGATCTTCATGGGCAGCCACCGTTTCCTTTGGCCAATTCATTCCAGCCAAATCATAGGCTGTGATAATTTTCTCACGCGATAAATTCGCCAGCGGTTTCTGCAGGAAGCTTTCCAATTCCGGCCCCACCCACAAGAAGACATCTGCCTTTTGCATACGCGCATAATCAGACACTTTTAAAGGGTAATCATGATGGGAAGCTGTAGCGGGCAAGAGCGTATCCACATCCGCTGCCGAACCAGTGATTTCCTGTGCAATTAAGGTAAGCGGTTTAAGGCTGGATAAAACCAGTGGTTTAGCCTGGCTTGTGCAGGCGAAAAACAAGATTGCAAACGCTGTTGCCAACCTCAAAAACCTGGAGATCATGGTGCAATACCTGTCGAATGAACGCTGTGAGATGTAAGGTTATAGTGTAACATATTCACTCTTATACTTTTTACCTTATAGATAATCTGCGGATTGCATCATGTACACACTCGCCAAAGCCTGTAGCCACCATAACCATGGCCATTGCATTAGTGATGCGATTGCGTCGGCGCGCCAGCTTTGCGAGCAACGCGGTGTGCGCCTGACCAGCTTACGCGAACAGGTTCTTGAACTCGTCTGGCAAAGCCACAAGCCACTCGGCGCCTATACCTTGATGGAAATGCTTGCCCAGGCTTCAACGCGCAGGGTTGCGCCGCCGACAGTTTATCGCGCACTCGATTTCCTGCTGGATGAAGGTCTAATCCATCGCATCAACAGTTTGAATGCCTTTATTGGGTGTCCATCGCCCAACCAGAAACACCAAAGTCATTTCCTGATTTGCCAAAACTGCAATGTGGCAGTTGAGCTGGATAATTCGCAACTTAACCAAAGCATCTTTGATGCAGCAGCCAATGCCGGATTCAGCGTGGCCAGCCACAGCGTAGAAATCAATGGCCTGTGCCCTGGTTGCCAGAAAAACGCGCCCAGGGATTTATAAGATGGCTCTCATAAACGCGCGAGGCGTAGGCGTTATTCGCAATGGCCGCCATTTGCTAAAAGGTGCCGACTTAACCTTGGAAGCCAGCAAGATTGTCACCCTGATTGGCCCCAACGGCGCGGGAAAAACTACGCTGGTGCGCAGTGTTCTCGGCCTTATCACTATTGATGAAGGCACGATTGAACGGGCGTCCGGATTGCGCATCGGCTATATGCCGCAAAAATTACAGCTGGATGCCAGCCTACCGCTCAATGTTGATCGCTTCCTATTATTGGGCGGTCAGCCGCGCGCCAACCTCGACGAAATCCGGGAGCTAACCGGTATCCAGAAATTGGGCAAAACGCCTATGCAATTGTTGTCGGGAGGAGAAACACAACGTGTGTTGCTCGCCCGCGCACTCTTGCGCGATCCACAATTGTTAGTGCTGGATGAACCCGTACAGGGCGTGGATGTGAGCGGCCAATCGGCGCTTTATGGATTGATTAACGATATCCGCAAGGCGCGCAACTGCGGCGTATTGCTGGTTTCCCATGATTTGCATTTGGTGATGGCAACTACCGATACGGTGATTTGCCTCAACCAGCATGTCTGCTGCCAGGGTCATCCTGACCTGGTGACCAATGATCCGGCCTATCTCGCGCTTTTTGGTGAAAACCTGACGGGAAACGCGGGGGCTAAACCGCAGGTTGCGCTTTATCACCATCACCACGACCACCAACATGATGCCCACGGCAATGTCATCCAGGGACACGTTGGCTGTACCGATTCCTGCGAGCATCATCACCATGGCTGATTTTCTTTTATATGCACTGCTGGCGGGAATCGCTGTCGCCCTGGTTGCCGGGCCGCTCGGCTCTTTCGCCGTGTGGCGTCGTATGGCTTATTTTGGCGATACACTCGCCCACTCTGCATTATTGGGGATTACGTTTGGCTTGCTGCTGGGCGTCAACCTTAACCTCGCGGTCGCGGTCGGTTGCCTGTTACTGGCGCTCATACTGGTCGCCATGCAAAACAATCGCTTCCTTGCCACAGATACTTTGCTGGGGATTTTATCCCACTCGACCCTTGCACTAGGACTTGTATGTGTGAGCCTGTTCAGCGGAACGCGCATTGACCTGCTCGCTTATTTGTTTGGCGATATTTTGTCGGTCAATCGCCTGGATCTTATTACCATCTGGTTGATTTCCCTGGGTGTGATAGCGGCGCTAATTTGGCTGTGGCGCCCCTTGCTCGCAATTACGGTACATGAAGAATTGGCGCAAGTTGAGGGGATTCCCGTCCGCAAGGTGCGTACAGCCTTGATGCTATTGATGGCCCTGGTTATTGCTATCGCCATGAAGGTTGTCGGTGTGTTATTGATCACGGCGCTGCTGATTATTCCCGCTGCTGCCAGTCGTCGTATAACCCATACACCAGAGGCAATGGCGGTAGTAGCAAGCCTTTTGGGCAGTGTTGCCGTGTGCCTTGGACTAGGCGCATCTTATTTTTGGGACAGCCCTGCTGGGCCTTCCATCGTATTAGCCGCCACATTGTTATTCATTTTGACACTTGGCAAAAAGCAGGTTTTGTAAGCCAAAGCTTACAAAACCTGGGGTTAATCTCGGCTATATGTGGCAACACAAACAATGGATAATGGCCACCATCAACCAAGGAATCTCAGGAGAGAAACTAATGACGCGACTTAGCATAGGCGATGTAGAACATAACAGTGAAGATGTGGCACGTAAGGTAGAAGGAGACATCGTCTTTTTAACAGAGCGCTTGCAATTGTTAGAGCAACAAAAAAAACCTAACGCGGTTATTTTACAAACCTACAAGGATATGTTGGAAAGCCGTTACGCCGTTTTACATTGGTTGCGCCAGGACAATATCCAAACCGACAGGCTCGCCGCCAGCCATTTATAATCCACGCATTTTCCCAGCTGTATTTTTTTATTCGGTTTCTCTCGCTTGATTCTATTCAGGAAATAGAGTTTTTAGCAGAGTAACCTGAATAGAGCGTCATCAAAAATTCACACAAATGTTGCGTTTCCGTCATGTGCGTTTGCAAAACTCTTTGCAAACAACCACATGGAAACGCCCCATGAATGCATCCAGCTCTGTGTTGTCACACGCACTCGCCAATGAACGCGAATCAACGATTCCTCTGCGCCCTGCAACTCCACTCGTCAATGCCCGCACCATTTGGATTTCCGATATCCATCTTGGCTATCGCGATTGCAAAGCAGATTATTTATTGGATTTCCTCAACCATATTCATTGCGACACGCTTTATTTAGTTGGCGACATTGTCGACCTCTGGTCGCTCAAGCGTCGCTTCTGCTGGCCGCAAAAACATTACCAGGTAATCTTGAAACTTTATGAACTAGCGGCACGCGGCGTGCGCGTAATTTATGTTCCCGGAAATCACGATGAACCTTTGCGCCGTTTTTGCGGACAATATTTTGGATCGATTGAAATCCAGCATGAACATGAATATCTCACGGCTGATGGCAAACGTTTTTTAATTATGCACGGCGATGCCATGGACGCTTACATTAATCATTCGTGGCTCGCGCAACTCCTCGGCGACCACGGTTACGATTTATTATTGTTCATCAATCGCTGGGGAAATCGTTTCCGCAAATGGATGGGGCGCCCCTATTTTTCGCTCGCCGGTTTAATTAAAAGCAATATCAAAGGCGCAAAAGCGGCAATACATACGTATCAACAAGAATGTTTAAGCGAAGCAAAAAGACGCGGTTATGATGGTGTTATTTGTGGCCACATCCATTACCCCGCCTTATTTGAACAAGATGGTTTGCGTTATTGCAATACCGGTGACTGGATTGAAAACTGCAGTGCATTAATTGAGGATTACCAGGGAAATATGCGCCTGCTGCATCACACTGATCATTTGCGCTGGAAAGATGAAATAAATATTTCCAGCGCTACCGCATAACAATCATTAAAAGTACAATCATTAAAAGTACAAACAATAAAAAAACAAACACGATAAAGACAACAACCATAATAAAAAATGGAGGCAATTGCCTACATTTTAATCCAGTGGAAATTTATTGACTTATCGCGTAAGCCTCCAGCACACGATTCAAAAAACGCCGCCCCAATTCGGTGGGGCGAAATTTATTATCGACTATTTCAACCAATCCTTTTTGCGTCAATTGTGACCACTGTGGTTCAAGCGCGTTTAACGAAAGGCCTGCTCGCTCGTGCAGATAATTAACAGCAACGCCTTCATATAAACGCAGCACATTCATTAAAAATTCCAGCGGCAAAGCTTCTGGCAACAAAACATCACTGCCACCGCCAAATACATTTTGGTGTCCTGAAAGATTGGTGGAAATTTTTTGGCTTGCGGCTGCATCCAAATAATGTTTAGGTAAACGGGTTTTCCACAAACGGATAATTTGCGCTTGATCTGGCTGGGTAATTTTTCCATGGGCGCCTGCACCGACTCCCAAATAATCACCGAACTCCCAATAATTTATATTGTGACGCGCACGCTTTTTTTGTTTGGCGTAGGCAGAAATTTCGTATTGCTCATATCCCACTGCTGCGAGCATCGCCTGACCATCATCCTGTATGTCAGCGAGAATATCTTCTTCAGGCAAAACGGGCGGCGCCGAATAAAATGCGGTGTTTTGCTCAATGGTTAATTGATACCAGGAAATATGTTCTGGCGCTAACGCAATTGCCTGCGCTAAATCTGCTTTTGCATCGTCAACGGATTGTTGCGGCAAACCATGCATTAGATCCAGGTTGATATTATCGAAACCCGCTTTGCGTGCAACATCGATTGCTCGCAAGGCTTCATCGCGACCATGAACGCGGCCAAGCAATTTTAATTGCACATCATTAAAACTTTGGATGCCGATAGAAAGTCGATTAACACCAGCCGCGCGAAAGCCGGAAAACTTTTCCTGCTCAAAGGTTCCGGGATTGGCTTCCAGTGTAATTTCTATATCCGGTTCGAAACCTATAATAGTTTCAGCATCTTTTATAATCTGTGCAATAGCATTGGCCGACAATATACTCGGTGTACCACCACCAAAAAATATACTGGTGAGTTTTCTGCCTTGCGCCAAAACCGCATCCTGTTGCAAATCAAAACGCAGTGCGTTCACATAATCCTGCTCAGGGATATTGTCATTCGCCTGATGGGAATTGAAATCGCAATAGGGACATTTGCGAATGCACCAGGGAATGTGGATATAGAGCGAAAGTGGTGGAAGGATTAATGGCATATAAAAGATTCAATGATGTTGGAAATCGTCATCCTGTAATTCGTAGAGTTGCGCAACAAACAAGGGAAATCATCCAGCTCACACATTTATCCTGAATTTAAAACTGGATCCTCGCGTTCGCAAGGATGACGATAGTTAAATAAATTTAGTCACTCGTACTGATTAATTGGCCACTGATTTTCTAAAGTGCATATTCATTACTGATAAGTTACACCATTGTGTTTAATCCATCCTGCAACGTGGTGACCCCGAGGATCGCGATGGGTCCAATGTACAACGCCGCCTTTTTCATTCCACTCGTATTCACCGTAAAAAGAAACCGTATCGCCTTCTTTCAGGTTATTGACGCGATGCGCAAGATCAATGTTGTGTGCAATTAATATCGTGAAATTTTCATTAGTACGCAGGATAAATCGCTGATGTCTTGAACCTTCGTTATCATCAAATAAAACTTTGATAACTTCGCCCTCACCAGCCACTTGCACACCATGTTGATGTTGCATGAACGCGCTGACCAGATCGATTCCTTTTGCACCAGGCGTTGTACTGGATGTATCAGGAATATCCAACACATATTTTTTGGGTGGCGGATTTGCTTCAGCCTCAGGCACAAGGTTTTTTATTTGCGCAATTTTATTCAATTGCGCATTTGCCTGGGCCTGCATGTCGGTGGGCAAGAAACGATAAATCGCCGTTGCCAATCCAGCGAGCACAATTAACAGCATCAATGTATTTTTCATTATCATCCCTAATTAATCGTTAAGATATTTTTTGCAATAATTCCCGCATGGCTTTGCCGCGATGGCTGATGCGATTTTTTTCTGCTTTATCCAATTCTGCTGATGCGCAATTGTGGGTCGGCACAAAAAATAAAGGATCGTAACCAAAACCGCCTTCGCCACGCGGTTCCGTCAATATAATTCCCTCCCACGTGCCGTGACACAAAATGGGAGTCGGATCATCAGCGTGACGCATATAGGCGAGCACAGCGTGATAACGTGCAGTGCGTTGCTCTGTGGGAACACCTGCAAGTTCTTGCAATAATTTTTGGTTGTTGCTTTCGTCTGTCGCACCATCGCCGCTGTAACGCGCCGAGTAAACACCGGGGCGACCATTTAAAGCATCAACTTCAATTCCAGAATCATCTGCAATCGCAGGCAAACCCGTTTCTTTGCACGCATGACGCGCTTTGATGATGGCATTTTCGACAAAGGTAGTACCGGTTTCTGCTACGTTGCTGACATTGAAATCAGATTGCGGGACAACCTCAAATCCGCATCCTGATAACAATTGCTGGAACTCTCGCAATTTGCCCGCGTTACCGCTGGCGAGCACAATTTTTTTGGCCATATGTTTTTTCTCTAAAACGGCATAAAGATCAAACCGGGAATCGTCATCCCCGCGGGATGACGATTCCCTTTTTAAATAAATCTCACACAATAATTATTTTTTATTCTGTTTTGATTTCACAACAGGTGCAGTTTCAGCTACTGGCCGTTGATATTTATAAGCCCACACAAGAACAGCAGCGCCAATAATAATCATCGGCAAACTTAACACCTGGCCAGAGGAAATAGTGATACCAGCGAAGCTCGTTTCCCAATCCGGCACGCGAAAATATTCGGTAAAGAAACGTGCACAGCCGTAGAGCATGCAGTAGAGCGCGCCAGTAGCCCAACGCGGTTTTGGAGTGCGCGCGAACAGCCACATGATGATGAAAATCAAAATACCGTCGACCAGTGTTTGGTAAAGCGGGGAAGGGTGCACCAGGTGATTAACCTCTGGCCACTGCATCGCCCAGGGCAAATCTGCACTGGCTTCGCGCCCGGGTAATTCGTGGTTGATAAAATTTCCAAAGCGACCTGCCGCATAACCGAGTGGCACCAGCGGGGCGATAAAATCAAATACGTTACCTATCGGCTGTTTGTGTTTGCGCGCCCATAGCCACATGGCTATCACCACACCGATAAATCCGCCGTGGAAGGACATTCCGCCTAGCCAGGTCATGGGGATTTCCAGCGGATGCTCCCAAAAATAGGCGGGGCGATAAAACAGGACTTCGCCCAAACGTCCGCCAATCACAACACCCAACATGCCATAGAAAATAATGTCGCTGACATATTCTTTCGTCCATCCCTGGGCAGCAATGTGCGGCTGCTTGATGCGCAGGTTACCCAGCAGGATAAATTGCAAAAAAGCCACGCCATACATGACGCCGTACCAATACACGGGCCAGGAACCTAAATGGAAAGCGACGGGATCGGGGTTGGGATGAACAAGCATTAGGAATCCTTAGGGCGTCGTAAAGGGAATCGATGTGCACGTAAATGGCGCATCGGAAAGCGCGCTATTCTGCCACAGGTTTACCGATTAACCGCAATCACCAAACTTGAATTGCGCTAGGCAAGCCATTGCCTAAAGCCTACAATGCACGTTTTTATAAGACGAAAGCGCCGAATGTTCAACGAAATCCCCACTAGCCGCCCCGCCACACCACTTCTGGACAGCATAGATTCACCCGCTGACCTGCGTGCGCTGGACGAAAAGCTGTTGCCGCAATTGGCGGATGAGCTGCGCGCTTTCCTGTTATTCAGCGTTGGCCAGACCGGCGGCCACTTCGGCGCAGGGCTTGGTGTGGTAGAGCTGACCATCGCCTTGCACTATGTGTATGAAACCCCATCTGACCGATTGGTATGGGATGTGGGCCACCAGACTTATCCCCATAAAATCCTGACTTCGCGCCGTGAACGCATGAATTCGATTCGCCAGGGCGGCGGTTTGTCCGGCTTTCCCAAGCGCGATGAAAGCGAATTCGATACCTTTGGCGTAGGCCATTCAAGCACATCAATTTCTGCCGCGCTGGGTATGGCGATTGGCAATGACATGGACGGCAATGGCCGTAAATCCGTTGCGATTATTGGCGATGGCGCCATGACAGCGGGCATGGCCTTTGAAGCCCTGAACCATGCCGCACACACCGACACCGACATGTTGGTCATCCTCAATGACAACAATATGTCCATCTCACCGAATGTTGGCGGTTTGGCAACTTACCTTTCCAAGATCTGGGCGAGCAAGTTTTATAACGGTTTGCGCGAGGGCAGCAAAAAAGTGCTGACCAAAATTCCCTCAGCCTGGGAATTTGCGCGCAAAACCGAAGAGCACTTTAAAGGCTTTATGTCGCCCGGCACGCTGTTTGAAGAAATGGGCTTCAATTATGTTGGTCCCATCAACGGCCACGACTTGATTGACCTTGTGAGTTATTTGCGCAACCTGCGCGATATCAAAGGCCCAAAATTACTCCACATCATCACGCAAAAAGGCAAAGGTTTTGAGCCTGCGGAACTTGATCCCGTTGGCTACCACGCGCTCAATAAAATTGAGCCGAAAAAAGCGGTGTCATCGCCCAGTAAAATTAAATTTCAGCAAGTGTTTGGCGATTGGCTGTGCGATATGGCTGCGCAGGACAAACGCCTCGTCGGTATTACGCCAGCCATGTGCGAAGGTTCCGGCATGGTGGATTTTGCGGCCCAATATGCAGATCGCTTTTACGACGTCGCCATCGCCGAGCAACACGCGGTGACGCTCGCCGCAGGCATGGCATGCGAAGGCCAAAAACCGGTTGTGGCAATTTACTCAACCTTTTTACAACGCGCCTATGACCAACTCGTTCATGATGTTGCCCTGCAAAACCTCGATGTAACTTTCGCTATCGACCGCGCAGGTTTAGTTGGCGAAGACGGCCCGACCCATGCTGGCAGTTTTGATTTAAGTTTCTTGCGCTGCATTCCCAATATGTTGATTGCTGCACCGAGCGATGAAAATGAATGTCGCCAACTTTTATACACCGCATACCAATTTCCGGGGCCAGCGGCGGTACGTTATCCACGCGGAACCGGAACCGGTGTCGCCATTGAAAAAACATTTACCGCATTGCCAATTGGCAAAGGCCGCATTGTGCGCGAAGGTAAACAGGTTGCGATATTGTGCTTCGGGACTTTACTTGCAAATGCACAACAGGTTGCCGAAAAACTTAATGCCAGTTTGTGCGATATGCGTTTTGTAAAACCACTGGACGAAGAATTAATTGAGCGTATGGCCAAAAGCCATAATGTAATTGTCACCCTGGAAGAAAATGCAATCGCGGGTGGAGCAGGTTCTGCTGTCAGTGAATACCTTGCCAGCCAAGGCTATGTGATGCCAATCTTGCATCTCGGATTAAATGATACGTTTGTCGATCACGCCAACCACACACAACAACTGGTTGCGCAGGGTTTGGATGCAGCAGGAATTGAAACCGCAATTCTCAAGCGAGTAAAAATGCTTGAAACATTAACCACAAAACCCATGGTCAGTTAATAGCGGTTAACGAGTTGGTTTGAGAAGTTTTGTAAGGGCGCTTGCGCCCTTTTTTCTTTTTCACGTAACCTGTTTTTCAGATCCCATCGTCTTCATACTTTCTTATAAAAAGGTAGCTTCTATGAGCGGCAACATTTCCAACTTATCGCATCATGTTTATTTCTGGCTGAAAAATCCTGAATCCAAAGAAGCGGTAGCGCAACTTATTCGCGGCGTAAAAACATTGACTACTATTGAAACGATTAGAGGCTTCCATATCGCAACACCAGCAGCGACAGAAGAGCGCGGCGTTATAGATAACAGCTACAGCGTTTCATGGCTGGCTTTTTTTGATAGTGAAGCAGATGAGCACGTTTACCAAACCCATCCAACCCATTTGAAATTTATCGCAGACTGCGAGCATTTGTGGAGCAAAGTGACGGTGTATGATTCTGTGCAAACTGCAGAATAAATTCCGCGATAAATCGATTCAAAAACTGCAATAAAAAAGAGTGGAACCAGTCCACCCTTTTTTTAAAACCATTAAAATTTTAGTCTTTTTTGTAAGTAATCTTTTTTGTTCCCGCCTCACAACTGCCAATGACTTTCTGGTCTTTCACTTCCTCAGTTGCAACAATGTCCAGGGTGTAACCTTTAACGCCTTTTGCATCCAGTTTCGCTGCAATCTCTGACTTCAACTCTTCGCAATTTTTTGACGCAAAAGCCGGAAATGCCAGGGTACCCAATACAGCTACGGCGATAAGTTTTTTCATTTCTTAAGTTCCTTTAGAGAGATTTAAATGTAAAACACAATTTACTGACTGACTAACGCGAAGAAATACTACCTAAAGATTTCTTAACAGTATATGAACATTAAAGCGCCACACAGAAACGCTTTACCAAGGTAATTTATCGCCATTCGAATGCCAGAATCCGCCTGTGTTGCGCAAATCCAACTCCGCGATTCGCTGGCTTAAACGCTTGGCGGATTCAGTCGCAGAAATATCACCGCCAAAATTTACCATAGCGGTTTGTACATAGCCCGGGTGCAAAATTGCCACCGCAATGCCACGGGATTTTACATCCAGGCTCAAGGATTTTGCCGCTGCGTTCAATGCAGCTTTGGACATGCGATAACCGTAATAGCCGCCCGACGTATTATCCGCAATGGAGCCCATGCGGCTGGTGATAAATGCGATTTTCGCACCGTCACTCAAATGTCCCAACAAGGCTTCTGTCACCTGCAAGGGCGCTTGCGCATTGACCAGGAATTGTTGGGTTACGTGGTGATAATCGATATCGCCAAGATGATCCGTTTGCAGGATTCCCGCGTTATTAATCAGCAAATCAATTTTTACGCCCTGCAATGTTGCAGCAAGCTCGCGTACTGCGGCTTCGTTCGTAACATCGACACCCGCTACAACCTGCGCTTTAGTCGCGCTTAATTCAGGGGATGCGGTGCGGCACACAGCAATCACATGCCAGCCCTGTGCAAGATATTCCTGTGCAAGGGCAAAACCAATACCGCGATTAGCGCCAGTAATAAGGGCTGTTTTCATGATGGAATCCTTGATAAGACGGTGAAATAACAATTCAGATAAGCAGGAAAGGCATGCTAACCGATGGATGAGGAGGATTCATCAGGAAAAAACCGCCAAAAACCAGCTATAGCTTCACCACACCCAATAAAATAAGGCCAGAAACCTCAACACAATTGCACAGCGCCGCAGAACAAGGCAAGATTCGCCCGCAGAGGAGAGCTAGATGATCCAATCTAGACTTTACTGAGCCACATAACTCCAATAAGTCATGGCTATCCTCGCGTGCAATGCCCAAATACCAACACTCAATTTTCCACTGATAGAAGTGCTGAGCCATGTCAAATAAATTACAACAAATAGCGGGTGGCAATTACGCCCAGCTGTTGAAATATCTTTACCCCGTTATATTGCTGATTTGCTCATTTGGAGTTTACTTCACGCATTACGGTTCACCCAATGCGATGTTTTGGGATGAAAATTACCATATAGCTTCAGCTGAAAAGCATGTTGAAGGCGTGATGTATATGGAGCCCCATCCACCATTGGGCAAAATGCTCATGGGCTTGGCGGAAGTTGTGATTGGTGCAAACGATAAAGTCGACAAACATAAATTTGTCGAGACTGATCACATCGAAGGCGCAGATACTCCACCCGAAACCAAATTTACGGGATATCGCTGGCCATCCGTCGTGCTTATGGCGTTATCGGTTTTGTTTTTCTTCGGCATACTCAATCGTATTACCCAAACGCCACTGCTCGCTTTTTTATTCACCAGCTTTGTTATCTTTGATAACGCGCTTGTTATCCAATCGCGTGCGGCAATGCTGGAAGGAATCCAATTATTTTTTATCCTCGCGTCGCTGTATTATTTTGTACGCGTCATTACTGCCAATAAAAAAATCAGTTTAAAACACTATGCCATTTTAGGTTTGCTGATTGGCCTTGTCATTAGCGTAAAAATAAACGGCTTCATTTTGCTGCTGTTGTTTGTGATGATGTTTGGCATCGACCAATGGCAAAACATTCGCAGCTTTAATTATCGCGAACTGGTTAAACGCATACTGGTTACGGTGCCAAGCGGTGTGTTGCCCATAGTGCTGGTATTTTTGAGTGTGTTTTACATTCACATCGGTATGGGCACAAAAATTATTGCTGATCGTACCTACAAAGCATCACCGGAATATTTGCAAGCCATTCGCCGCGGTGATACCTGGAGTCCATCCACATTTATTGTTGGTTTGAAAGACAATTTAAAATACATGAGCGAATATGCGGATGGCGTGCCCAGGCTTGATGAATGCAAGCCCGACGAAAACGGCAGCTTTGTGATGGACTGGCCACTCGGCAAAAAAACCATTAGCTATCGTTGGGATAAAGACACCATCAATGGCAAAGTCGAAGTTAAATACATGACTATTGTTGCCAACCCGATTATCTGGTTTAGCGTGGTAGCCGGAATTGTGTTGAGTGTTGGCTTGATCATGAGCAAATTTATTTACGGCCAGCAAGAAAAAAATACACCGCTGTTTTATTGGATTTGCGCATTCACATCGCTTTATATTTGCTACATGCTGGCGATCCTGCAAATTGAACGGGTAATGTATATTTATCACTACCTTGTGCCGCTGGTATTTGGTTCAATCAATCTCGCGTTGGTATTTAGTTATATTTATCGCGATGAAATCCTCGCTAACAGCAAACACTTGTGGATAAACCTAAGCCTTTACATAGCGCTGGTTATTGTCATTTTTGCGTTCTTTGCACCGTTCACTTATGGCATCGGCATCACGGAAGATCAATTTGAAATGCGCAATTGGTTTAGCTTTTGGAAATTACAGGTGGTGCAATAATGAAAACCATTCCATTCAATAAAAATAGTGTTTTTTCAGCTTTATTGGCCGTTGTTGTAGCGCTCATTATCAATCGCGTTGTACCGCCTTATGTGCCAGCGGTGTTTGATTTGGTGATCAGCAAAAACCGCGTTGGAATTACTGACATCCACCAGCCGCGCGATATTGAAATGAGCAAAACCGTTAAAGTTGATCGCATTGACCTTGCCGAAAAAAGTCGTTTTCGCCACCGCAAATTAGGCGATATTGGTTACGCCAATGATTTTTTTGTGGATGTAGATGCACCATTCACGGTTAAAAAAGCGGGGGACTATGTGTTTTATCTCGGCAGCGATGATGGCTTCATTTTCAGTGTCGATGGCAAGCAATTGTGTGAGTGGACTCATGATCGCCCACTCACGGTTGATCTTTGCCGTGTTAATTTAGCGGAAGGAAAACACACGTTTAAACTGGTGTACTTCCAGGGCTATGGAAACGCAGGTTTAACCATGGGTTATTCCTATGGAACCGATGGCACACAATATGTTGCTGGCGAGAACTCACGTTATATCAGTTTTTAATTAGCTTTCATTACTGTCAAAAAAATCCGGATGATGCTGTGCGTAATCCGGATTTTTTTATTTAACAGGAAGCATTCCACGGCATTTGGGATAAGTCGAACAAATCCAGAATAACTGCCCCGCTGATGCTCCCGTTTTTGCCTTGCGTTTTAACATCACACCAGAACAAGTTGGACACAACTGCAACTTTATTCCGCTCTCAACACGCTCATTTTTTTGCATCGTGCTTGCATTGGTTTGCTGTTCTGCTGTTGTCGACATATCGGCAATATCCAACGCAGATTCATAATTAGCCGGCGCAACATTCTCGCTACGACCCAAGGCTTTTAATAAGCTCGCGCGAATAATTGCAATATCATAATCAGGCTGTATTTTGAAGCGAGCCAAAGGTAATTGCGCATTTTCACACGCGCTTACCAACATCGGCTCCAAAGTATCGTCTAATACAATTGCACATACCGCTGTTAACTGCGTCTTATCACAGACAACAAAATCAAATTGTTTTGCGGCGATATTTTTTGTTGCTACTTGCGTTGCAAGTGCATTGCTATTTGGCGCGACCTGTAAGACATCTGCTGCATTGATATTGGCCAATAAAATATAGTCGTTGTCTAAAGCCTTGTGCAGCGCATTAAAAATATGGCGCTGGTTATCAGTAAATACCGATGATTTTTTTGTGTATTCCAGTTTTGTATGTGCAGCGGGGACAGCAAGGGGTTGCGGTTTACTATCAGCGGTTAATTCAACGGAGCGCGGCAAATCCCATTCATCAGGATTAAATTTATCGTCAAATTTGGCTTTTATTTTTTGATCGGTGCGATAAATAAAAAAACCAGCAACCGCAATCAACAACATTAACCACAACCACCACATTTACCACCTCAATCAGTGCACATTTATTTTAATATCGTTTATTTCAGGTTTGGGCGAGCCATTTCAAATCGCTCATGGGTTGTCGCGTATAAATCGCCGCCCAACTTACCAACGGTATTCAACAAGTGTGGCGCGATTTGGCCATCCACAAGAACCGATTCATTCACAAAAATATTAACCACATCCAAGAGCATCATATGGCCACCCATGGGTAGCAATGAAATTGCCAGGACTTCCCGCAACCTGCATTCAAACCTGACGTTTGCATCCCTTACGCCAGCGACAGCAACCAGATGGCTCGGCTCATGGGGAATCGACAGCGCGGTAAACTCACTGACATCCGGCGGATAGTCACCACAACTGGCGTTCATAATAGCGGCCAGCTCTTCGCTCACAATATTCACCACGCATTCTTGCGTCGCCCGCAGGTTAGTCAGCGTATCCTTGGCTGCGCGGTCGCGCGGATTAACCTGGGTCACCGCCAGCACAGGTGGATTACAACTCGCTACCGTAAAAAAAGAGTAGGGCGCGAGGTTGAGCACACCCGTGCCGCTCAAACTGCTTATCCAGGCGATAGGACGCGGTGTGATACTGCCCACCATCAATCTGTAACACTGGGCTGCTTCAATAGCCAAAGGATCAAAATTCATAGCACCTATAAAGTATCAATACAAACAAGGGAATTGACCTTAGCTTCCGTGAAAGGCGATCTTTTTGCAATTGTTATAATATAACGCTTGCGACCACCACCAAATTTCTTTAGATTGCACAGCATGTTCACGTTTATCCGCCAATCGACCCGACAATTGCGCCTGTGGCTCGTCGCTGCAGCAGCGGTGTTGGCGCTCACTTCTGTTTTGGAAGCGGGGCACGTGCATGGGGTTTTTACCCAGACGGATGACCAGTGTACGCTCTGCCAGCATTCGGTTGCCCTGGATAAAGTCCTCACTGCGACAACGGAGATTATTATCCCGCTGTTATTCGCGGTATTTGCGTTCCACCTCGTTCAAGGTTTCATCCCACAACAAGCAAGCCGCTTTGCACCCATTCGCGCTCCACCCGCCCAACTCCACACCCGCTAAACCTTAATTTTTATTTTCAGGCAGCCGCTTCACGTCAGTAGCGGCTGCACTCTTGTTGTATGTGGAGTTTGTACATGAAATATTTTCCTAAACACTACCTGGCGGTAGTGCTTGCTGCTGCCTGTCCCGCTGTTTTTGCCGAGGAAGTTGAAGAAGTCGTAGTGACGGCATCGCCCTTTGCCAAAAGCGTGGAAGCGGTGAACAAACCCGTCAACCTGCTCAGCGGGGATAACTTGCAAAACGCGTCTGCCGCGACCCTGGGCGAAACCTTGAATGGCCAACTTGGCGTAAGCTCAGCGAGTTTTGGCCCCGGCGTAGGCTTGCCGATTATCCGCGGCCAAAGCGACAACCGCGTAAAGGTCATGCAGGACAGTGTTGGCTCTATGGATGCCTCTGCTGCCAGTCCCGATCACGCGGTGACCCTGGAACCTTTGCTCGCCAACAAGATTGAAGTCTTGCGCGGCCCCGCTGCACTGCGCTATGGCAGTGGCGCTATCGGCGGTGTGGTAAACGTGTTGGATAATCGCATTCCCAACACATTGCCGGAGGGAATTACTGGCGGTGCCGAATTGCGTAATGCCAGCGCCAATAACGAAACCGTTGGTGTGGCCAACCTCAATGCAGCGGCGGGTAATTTTGCCTTCCATGTCGACGGTGTAAAACGCACAAGCGATGACATGGATATTCCCGGCTACGCACAAAAAAATCCTGAAGATCCAAGCACCGCTAGTAAAGGTTTTATCCCCAATACGGATGCAAAATCCACCAGCGGCACCCTGGGTGCGTCTTATATCGATGGCGATGATTTTATCGGCATCAGCGTAAATAAACTCGATAACAATTACGGTGTTCCGCCAGATGGTGACGAACTTGTACGCATTGATATGCACCAAACCCGTTACGATGTAAAAGGTGAATTCAATAATCCTTTTGACGGCTTCCAGAAAATCAGTGCGCGTTTTGGTCACGCCGATTATGAACATACCGAAATGGAAGACGGCGAACCCGGCACAAAATTTACCAACAACGCTTACGAAGGTCGCGTTGAATTAATTCACAATCCGCTCAATGTATTTGACCTGGATTGGAACGGCGCCATTGGTGTGCAAACTGCAAAAAGTACCTTTGCGGCAATCGGTGAAGAGGCATTCATTCCGAAATCCGATATCAGCAGCCTCGGCATTTTTATTGTGGAAGAAACCAAACACAATAATTGGACTTACGAACTCGGTGCGCGCACTGACTCGCAGAAAATCGCACCCGACACCGGAACCTCTATCCATCATGACAGCATCAATTTATCTGCGACCACGACCTGGCATTTTACCGAAGATCAACAATTCAGCCTTGGTATTGCGCAATCCCAACGCGCGCCAAGCGTAGAAGAACTCCTGGCAAATGGGCCGCATCCTGCAACCGGCAGTTATTTAATTGGCGACGAAAACCTCAACGAAGAAACCAGCACCAATATCGAACTTGGCTATCACTGGCATCACGATAATTTTCAATTTTCCACCAATGTTTTTTACAACCATGTAAAAGATTTTATTTATTCAAATAATCTGGACACGATTATTGATGATCTGAACGGTTACCAATACACGCAAGCCGATGCGACATTCAAAGGTTTCGAAACTGAATTGAAAATCCCTTTCCAACATTATTGGAGCCTGCGTTTATTTAGCGACCTTGTGCGCGCTACCCTGGACAACGGCGGCGATTTACCGCGCATAACGCCAATGCGAATTGGCAGCTCGCTGGATTTTAATTTCAACCAGTGGAGCGCAAATATCAGCGCGACCCACGCCGCAAAACAGGATCACCCCGGTTACAACGAAAGTGAAACCGACTCGTATAACCGCATAGATGCACGCGTGGATTACACCTTCAATAACGCAGGCACTGATTACACACTCTTTGCCAAGGCAACCAATCTGGGTAATGCGGAAATTCGCAATGCATCATCTTATTTGCGCGATATAGCACCGGAAGCTGGCAGAAGTTTACAAGTAGGTGTAAGGGTTAAATTTTAATATGTTGTACGCACCCAAGACCCACTTGGGTGCGTACAAAAGATGAAATTATTTGCATAGGGATATATAGTTAAAAATTCAAATAAAATGATGGCCTCAAGGATATTGATGTTATGAAATTTACTCCCACCATACTTAATGGAAAATTTGTTCGGCTGGAACCCCTTGCCGCTCATCACACACAAGGTTTGTGCGACGCCATTCGCGATGGCGAGTTATGGAAACTTTTTGTCACCCTGGTGCCGCATCCCGACAATATCGATTTATTCCTGAGCAATGCAAAACACACGTTTGATAATAACGAAGGCATCGCGTTTGCAACTATCGATAAACAGACCAATAAAGTTGCCGGTTCTACGCGCTTTATGAAAGCCAATTTGCCCAACAAGCGTGTTGAAATCGGATTTACATTTTTAGGCAAGTCATGGCAAAAAACCAATATCAATACCGAAGCAAAATTATTAATGCTCAGCCACGCGTTTGAAACCATGGAGTTGAATCGAGTTGAATTATTAACAGACTATTTCAACACCAACTCGCGCAATGCCATTTTGCGTTTAGGTGCAAAGGAAGAGGGCATATTGCGCAACCACATGATCATGCCTGATGGTCGAGTGCGGGATTCCGTCATATACAGCATCATTAAAAATGAATGGCCGGGCGTTAAACAAAATCTGCTTTATAAACTCGCCAATCACTCATAAGTTTACCCGGACGTAATCCGTAGACGAACATTAGAAAACTTAAGCGCCATACTGTTAACAACAATAATAAATCGATTGACGTATGGCACTGATTAACACACGCTTGGCAAGCTTGCTGTCTACCAACAATAAGTCACTGAGAAGGAATTAACTATGGCCAATTTTAACGATGCCATTGTAAAAACATTGGCAAAAGAAGGCGGGGCGAAGTTTACGGATGTCCCCGACGATAAAGGCGGCGCCACCAAATATGGCATTTCACAAACCGCTTATCCCAACGTCGATATTCGTAACCTCACCGAACAACAGGCGCGTGATATTTATAAACGCGATTACTGGGATCGCGTGCGCGGCGACGATGTCTCTTCACAACTGATCGCTGAAAATTTATTTGATATCGCGGTAAACATGGGTGTTCGTACAGCAAGTCGCTTGGCGCAGACAACACTGGATATTAAACCTGCTGATGGCATTATTGGCAGCGCATCCCTTGGCGTCATCAACCGGCAAGATGAAAAAGATTTTTTAATTCATTTCACCTTGGCAAAAGTTGCTTACTACGCAAGCCTGTGCAACAAAGACCGAACCCAAAGTAAATTTTTATTAGGCTGGATTAACCGCGCGCTGGGAGGTGCAGCATGAGTTTCCTATCAACATTATTTAACGGCGGAGATACTGTAAAAGCCATTGGTGATACAGTTGATAATTTATTTACCTCCGATGAAGAGCGCATGGAAAAGCAAAATGAATTAGCCAAAGCCAACCGCGAATATACCCACCAGGACAATAAATTAATTGCCGACCAAAATATCGCACAAACCGAAGTCAATAAAGTTGAAGCCAACAGTGCAAGTTGGTTTGTTGCAGGCTGGCGTCCCGCTATCGGCTGGGTTGGTGCACTTGCATTGTTTTATCAATTTATCGTGTATCCATTGCTATGCTGGATTCCCGACATTCACACGCCGCCGGTGCCCGATAACAATTCACTCTATCCCCTGATTATGGGCATGCTCGGTATAGGTACCTTACGCTCGTTCGACAAACTGAAAGGCATAGATACAAAATCCATTAAACATAATCCGGGCGGCAAATAAAAATATTATCCATTCCATCATAATTAACCCAATGCAAATCCATCACCGCGATTGCATTGGGTTAATGATTGATACGACTTACGCTTTCAACAAGCAGCCCCATACATCAAAATAAAATGCACCATAAATACACAAAATGAATCCACCTGGAATATTATTGGAGCATTTATCCCCAAAAAACTCGCACCAATATGCGACATTTCAGCGATTTAAACCTATCCAGGCAACGAAATAGTGCCTTGGCATAGCCATTGCAAAATCCTTACTGCACCAATCTCGCTACAACGTTGTAGGTATTGGGATTACTGTGTTTTCACCAGTTTGGATAAATGCCATGAGCACCTCAAAATTAAATCTGTTGGACTTCTCAAATAAATCCGTCGCGACCCTGCATTTAACCTGGTTCGCTTTTTTCATGACGTTCGTAATGTGGTTCAGCCTGCCGCCGTTAAAACCACTCATCATGCAATCAGTACAAATGACGCCGCAACAATGGGCAGCATTGCTGACATTAAACGTCGCGCTAACAATCCCAGCGCGAATTGTTGTAGGCAGCCTGGTGGATAAATTTGGCCCACGCCATATTTATAGCGGATTATTAATTCTTTCTTCGATGCTATTAATTGCATTTGCCTCAGCAAAAACCTTTGAACAACTCGCGCTCTTTCGTTTTATGCTGGGATTTGTCGGCGCAGGTTTTGTGATTGGAATTCGCTTGGTAAGCGAATGGTTTCCAGCACGCCAGGTAGGTTTGGCGGAAGGAGTTTACGGAGGCTGGGGAAATTTCGGCGCTGCAGCTGCAGGCTTCACCTTACCTTTTTTAGCAATCCACGTTTTTGGCGGAGTTGATGGTTGGCGCTATGCCATGATGGCTGCCGCTATACTTGCAGCGATCTATGGCGTTGTGTTTTATGTATTCGCCCGCAATACCCCCAAAGGCTCTACCTATTTCAAACCCAAAAAATCTGGTGGACTGGAAGTTAGCAACAAAAAAGACTTCTGGTTTTATGTCGCACTCAATATTCCCATGTATTTAATTCTTGCCGTGCTTGCATGGAAAATGTCCCCGGCCAATTTAAAATTATTAAGCAGCACCACAACCAATATTTTATATGTTGTTTTGTTTGCGCTCTTTGCATTTCAATTTTCACAAATCTTGCGTGTCAATAAAGACATGTTGAAAAATGGTGTACCTGAACATGACAAATACGAATTTAAACAAGTCGCTATTTTGAGCTGGGCTTATCTCGCATCTTTCGGTTCTGAATTGGCCGTTGTCTCTGTATTACCCGCATTTTTTATGGATACGTTTAAAGGCTTAAGCATTGCCCAGGCAGCAATGCTCGGCGGCTCATTTGCATTTATGAATTTAGTTGCACGCCCTGGCGGCGGTTGGATTAGCGATAAATTGGGACGCCGTTTTTCCATGTCAATTATTTTTGGCGGCATCGCAATTGGCTATGTAGTCTTATCGCAGATCAACAGCAATTGGCCACTCGCGTTAGCTTTCGCCGCCGTATTTATGTGCTCTATGTTTGTACAAGCAGGTTGCGGTTCAGTATTCGCTGTTGTGCCTTTAATTAAACGCCGCATGACCGGCCAAATCTCCGGCATGGCAGGCGCCTACGGCAACGTTGGTGGCCTGGCATTTTTAACTATAAACACCTTTGTTAATATCCATGGATTCTTTTACGTACTTGCAGGCGCCGCAGCTTTAGCTTTCTTCTTTATACAGTTCCTGAAAGAGCCTAAAGGTCATACTGTAGAAGTCAATGAAGATGGTAGTTTGCAAAGGATTGAAGTCGCCTAATGACATTCTCCTCTATTTAAAAGTGCTGCTCACATTAACTATTTGCCGTAACCTGACAATTAGAAAAATTCATATTTAAAAGGGAAGGGAATCGTCATCCCTAGCCGGGCGCCCCCGTAGGGGATCCAGTGACTTTGCAGAGTGAAGGACGTTGGAGTGCCAGCCCGCTTTTTTGCGGGCTTTTCTATTAAATATTTTCTATCTATTGTTTAAATATTTATAACTACCCACGAATAATTTCTATGGATCATCTTCAATCCACATTGCGAATTCGTTTTGCACAGCGCAGTGAAGCCGGACGCAAAACAGAAAACCAGGATACGGTTGGTGCACGTATTCCAGATGGAAATGCATTAACAAACAAAGGAATCGCAATCGCAATTGCAGATGGAGTGAGCAGTAGCATGGCAGCGCGCGAAGCCAGCCAAACTGCCATCGCAGGTTTCCTGACAGATTATTATGCAACGCCCGACACCTGGCGCACCCAACAATGTGCTATGCGTGTTATACAAGCGCTGAATTCAAGCTTATTTGGTCGCAGCCAAAATTCCATTTATGGCGAAGGTTACCTCACAACCTTTTCTGCGTTAATTTTAAAAGGATCAACGGCATTTATTTTTCATGTTGGAGACACACGTGTTTATCGTTTACGCGGCAATGATTTCGAATGCATAACACGCGACCATACACAGCGAATTGATCGCAACACAAACTATTTAAGCCGTGCTGTAGGTGCTGATCCTTATCTGGAAGTAGACATGCACACACTCGAAATTGAAGTGGGTGACATTTTTATTTTAAGTTGCGATGGTATCCATGAATTTATTTCCGCAAACGATTTAAAACTTCTGATAAAAAATAATCGCCATGATTTAGATGCTTTGGTTAATAACACGATTGAATCGGCGCTTGCCAACAACAGCGATGACAACATCAGTATCCAGGCTGTTGCAATCGAACAATTAGGTAATGCATCCCAAAGCGATGCCATGCAAGTATTATCTCGCCTGCCATTTCCACCTTTATTATCGCCAGGAAAAATCATTGATGGCTTGTGCGTTAAAAAAATTATGCACGAATCAAATCGCAGCCAGGTTTATTTAGTAGAGGATGAAAAAGGACAACCGATGGTAATGAAAACACCATCAATAAACTTTCAGGATGACCCGGTTTATATTGAACGATTTGTAATGGAATCCTGGATTGGCTCACGCATCCATGGTTCCGGTATTGCACGAGTAATTCCCGCACCTGAATCGCGCTCATGCCTTTACTATTTAACGGAATATGTTGGCGGATCAACCTTATCGCAATTACTAAAAGAGCGCGGCAAACTCGCGGTGGTAGATGCCGTGGAATTAATGGAACAACTGGTGCGCGGCATTCGCATCTTTCATCGCAAAGACACACTACACCAGGATTTAAAACCTGACAATATTGTCATCAGCGCAAAAGGCCCTGTGATTGTAGATTTTGGCTCCTGCTGGGTTGCCGGTGTTGAAGAAATTATCGCACCTTTCACTCGCGATAATATTTTAGGCACTGCAGATTATTCAGCACCGGAATACAGATACGGCGGAAAAGTTGGCCCCGCATCCGATCAATTCTCATTGGCAGTTTTGCTCTACGAAATGCTCACCGGAAAATTACCTTACAGCGCAAATTACACCAGCGCGACCAATTTAAACAGCTTTCAAAAATTAAAATATATTTCCGCCATGCAACACAATCCATTAGTGCCTTACTGGCTGGATAAAGCCATGGAAAAAGCCTTGAGCATTTACCCTAACGCACGATATGAAGCGCTATCAGAATGGATACAGGATTTAAAACGCCCCAACCCACAATGGCTGACACAGCGACAGCAACCTTTGATGGAAAGACATCCTGATAAGGTCTGGAAATTTTTGGCAGTGAGCGGGTGGTTACTTGCGATTATGGTTTTATTTTTTAAGATATGATGAATAAAAATTGAAACAGGCTGCCGTTAGGATCGCAAACAGGAATTAACACTAAAAATTACATAATCAATTGTTACCGCCGTAGCTGCACTAAGTCATTCAGGGATTTTTCAAATACACTTATGCCGAAAACCAGCCCCATAAGGAAAATGCTAACAACACACCAAGTATTCCAACCACAATGTTTATCAAAATACCCCACTTGGCATTGTATCCCGCGGGAAATTCGGCAGGAGTCAATGTGCGAAGCACTACAATGTATTGCCGCGCAGAAAAAAGGGACGTAGCTGATCCTAAAATAATAAAAACGATACCAACAATAGAAGTAATCAAACTTTCATGTCCTTGTGTCGCAGCGGATGAAATCACATTGATTAACAGACCTGCACGCTCAACAACAAATCCAAAAGCAATTAACGATAGACTGGTTCTATTCCATGCCAATAATGTTCTCTCTGCTGCAAATAGCACTCTTGGATCTTTCAAATCTGACATGGACTCACCTTGGTTATCTAATGTTGGAGGAATTATTTTTTAACATCTGTCACTCTGTTTTTTTGGTCTTCCTCGATGCATCTGCCCAGAGCGAATGCCATATTTTTTCAAGATAAATTCCCCGAATCGATCATCACCTAATGGCTGGCAATAGTGCGTGGAATTTCGCACATTGTCTATGTCGGCATTATTCAACTGATAACGAAATAATTCACGATAAGCCTCTGTTCTTGAAATCATATCCTTTCCCAAACGCAAATATTCATAATGAGCTATTAGCCAACTCGAATCTCCCCATGCATCTATCCCATAACTTGACCATTTATACTCTTCTGGTCTCCCCACCATTCCAGCTCTAACAGGATTAAGTTCAATATACCTATAACACGTCAACAAATAGCGTTCAGATTGAATCAAACTTGATTTATGCCTCCCCTCCCAAAGGGTACCCGTTCGTTTATATTTTTTGTTGATGTACTGCGCGTAACGACTGCCTACAACTTTTATCGTGTTTGATATGGAATCATCTGTTGCCGGTGTTACTAAGAAATGAATGTGATTTGTCATCAAACAATAGGTGTGCACAGCTACTTGTATTTAACGGACAATTCCTGCCAAAGCTAATTTTCTGGTTCAATAAAACAAACTTCGCGATTATTACCACGCTGAACTATATGATAGGGTAATTGAGGAATGTATTGTCTTGCTCGACGTGGCATAGCAATTCCTTTGCTAAATTTCCGTAATTGTAAAACCTAAGGTTATTTTACCAAAGCCTGTGTGGCGATCAAGTTTTAATCCCTCCGCTCCCTTTTATTTTTTCGTTAACGAAAGCATAAAAAGCCCAACTCATTGCTGAGCCAGGCTTTCCGATGGATCGAGAGCGAAGGTGGTTAAAATTAAATCCCTCCGTCCCTTTTTACCACTGAGCTAAGCTTTCCGATGGAGCGAAATAAAAAACCCGATACATTTCTGCATCGGGTTTTATGCATTCCTAATTTATAGATTGGGAAACAAGTGAATCATTTTGTAGAATCAAAGTTAATTTGAAATTTAATATCTTTTACAAATAGATTGTTTTTTAGAGCTTCACTGTAATCTGGCAAATCCATTACCATCGTTGAGAAATTATTAAAAAAATCTCCTACCTCTTTTTTGGGTGCATCATAACAATCCAATTGAATAATAACTTTTTTACCTTTTGAATCTGGAAATTTTTCTGCAAGCTGCCCGTCTAACGCTGCATCAATACATTCATAAAGCCGATCTTGTATTCGATAAAGATGACTAGAAACATCTCCAGCCCAATCACCCTCTTCAACAAGAATCATTTTCCATTCATTTTCGCCATGATCAGATGCAACAAAATCGACAATAAACGTTTTTTCATTTTTCATTTAAATTACCTAACATGGACGGTCTATTTTGAAACATGACATTGTTGTAGGTTGGTTTGGTTTTAATCCTGCTTTTTCAGCATTACCGCCAACAGGAGTCACCTGACGACCAGCTTCAATATCAGACTTCAATTTTTCTTGGCCTGGGGATAATTTAGCATCACCTGTTTTAGTTTCGACAACTCCTTTATCTTTTGTAACAAAATCCGCTCTAGTTCGAGTTCCATCACTTGTTTTAAAAGATACTTGTTTTCCTGCCATATCTTTACCCAGTTTTGCCTCAGTCATTGCTTCGCCCTTGGCTCCTTTAGCAATATTCGCGGCAAAATTTTCAGCTTTACTAAGGGCTTTACCTGCAAGAGCAGCATCAGCTAATCCATCAGCAATTGGTATGAGTTGAACAGCTGCCATAGCCACGGCGCCGTAAACCGCTAATTCTCTATCAGATATTGACGTTGCAGCGTATGGATCAAGACTGAGCGAAACAGTCGCAGTTTCCAATCCTGTTGGATCTGTTTTATTTACTGGATCATTTCCAACATACGCATACAAATCCATATCGTCTTTATACCCAATCGGATCCGTCTGCAAGAACCTACCCAACGTCGGCGAATAAATGCGTGCCTTGTAGTAATACAATCCAACATCTTTTAAATAGATTTGCCCCGTATAACCAAAGGTACCCATATTCATGCTCGCGGGAATGCCGTAAGCATCGTAGGAAAGCTTGTTAGTTACCTGACCTGAAGCATTGGTGTAAGCAATAATGCTGCCCTGATGATTAGCATGCAGATACGATAAATTTGCGCTACCAATAGCGGCACCGTTATACATAGCCCATGGTTCATCAACTTGATCGCCATGCACATAACGCTTATCAATAGTGCCATTGATGTATTCCAGTACTAGCGCGTTGTTATCATAGAGATATTGGTGTTTTACATTGTCAGATGTGGTGTATTGGAATAACCGGCCATTAGGGTCGTATTCAAATTTCAAATTCAATGTGGAACCCGATACAGCTGTCAACAGACGGTTTTCAGAATCATAGGTATAAACTGCACTACCATCATTCGTTAAATTACTATTGTTGTCATAGCCGAATGGAACCACACCCATCGAAGGCAAAGGTGCTTTCGTATAGCGATTTAAACCATCTGGTGTGTAATCACCTGCCCGATCATCGTTGCCAACATAACTGTAGGAAGAGTTGCTTTCTGTCAATTGAGTAACTTGACTTGCGGCATTGTAAACAAAACTGTTTTTGAGATTATCGGTTTCTGCACCCAACCTTTGAGTGAATTGATTGAGCTGCACACCATTATCGAAATTAAATTCTGTAGCGGCACCGGTAGAGCCATTGCGAGTAATGCTGCTACGCTTGCCGGATAGACCATAATTCACAGCCACTAAACTATTGGCTGCACTTCCATCGTTAGCAACCCCTGTTACACGGTTAATACCATCGAATGCATATTTAAAAGTGACGCTATCTGGATGCTGAATTGTTTCACGATTATTGTTGAGATCGTAGGTGTAATTGATAGTTTGCGCTGTACCCGATTGGTTAGTCGTAGCGCTGAGAATATTCCCCACACCATCGTAGGTATTACTCAAACCAATACCGGATTTACAGGTGAATGGATCTTCTGAATTACCAAAATGCGATTCAGTTTGCAGGCCCCGGTTGTCATACACATAACACACATCACTGATAGTTGTATTATTTGCATAGTCTTTTACCGTCATACGATTATTGGCATCGTACTTATAACTAATGGTGTCACCGTTGCGTTTACGTTCGGTCAGCTTGTTGCCATTGTTGTCGTAGCTAAATTGAACATAATCGGAAGGGTTAGATGCATGCGCACCTTTAGTGGTAACAGGATACTCCACGCGTTGTAAGCGGGCGTTACTATCGTAGTACAAAGTAGTTGTATTATTGTTCGCATCGGTTTGCGTTTTTAAATAAAGGCTAGTGTAAGTATTGGTGACATAATTGTTTGGGGCTTTTCCAGCGTTACCAAGCCCTCGTACTTCTGTTACCAGTAGATCGCGCCCATTGTAAGAAAATTTTGAAATGCGATCTGGTCCATTCAATCCTACCGGCGTTGGTGAACACGCATCTGGCAAGTTATTATAATAATCCTTGTTCATGCGAAGAGCTTTACACAGGATGTGACCGTCAGCAGAGTTGTAATTTGTTTGCGTCAGGGATAATACCTTGCCATCTTTGTCGTAAAGGGTTTCGGTTGTTTTACGACCGTAATCATCGTAACCAAATGTTTGTTTACTTGTTAAAGTAAAACCTGCCCAACTATCAGGTAAAGTCATCTCGTTTGACCACTGATTTAAATTTCCGCTCTCAGTGGATGTTAATTTTCCGGAATCATCATAATAGTTGCGGGTTGCAAGGTGACCTGAAGCCGTATTAGCAGTAATGGTTCCTAATAAAAGCCCACGCTCATCGTAACGAGAGTAGGTGGTGTAAGATGTTTCAGTTTGCACTGCAAACGCATTAGCACTGAATAAACTTGCGCACAATAATGCAGCAATAAATTTTATTTTTGTACGCATTAATTTCCACTCCACTCTTGAGGGCAAGCCGCCAAACCAGCTTTAGGTTCGGTTTTTCCTATTTGATTTCCGTAAATATCATATTGGAAGCAGGTGCGATATTGTTTGCCATCTGCCTCAACCACTTGAGCTGTCATTAAACGATTTTTTGACTTGTATTCGTAGCGCGTTACTACCTCTTGGCCATCGGCACAGCCACTCGAGAACTTGCCACCCGAGAGCGAACCTGTGTAGTTTGAATGTGTGCACGATTTCTCGGCTGTTTTAAGCCAAATAGGTGTCCCCACTGTACTGACACCATTGGCGTTGAAATATAAAGCACTAAATTGTTCATACTCATAACGGGTTTGCGCACGAACACCGCGCTTGTCGGTGGGTGAAGTAACCGTCTGAACCTGGCCCGATTCCGGGTGATAGGTATAGTCGGTTTGGTTACCATTGGGGTCTATAACCCACATAGGTTTATTGCAGGTTTTTCGGTTAGTGCAATCTCCTGGATAACCTGCCCGTGAGATTACGGTGCCTTGAGTAATTTTAGACAAGTTTCCACGACCATCGTATTCGTAAATTTTTTGGGGTGCCATTCCAAAAGTTTCCGTTGCTACAAAATTGCGATAATCAAGCTGAAACTGAATAACACGATCACTCTTGTAATCAGTAATTCTGTCAAAAATACCTACCGGATTTGTGGTGTATTGCAAGGCAATAATGTCTGAGCTGCTATACCCTTTCCCATAGTAACCCTGCAAATCGTAGGTAGAGTAGTTCTCCTTACCCAGAATTCCGGTTGCCGAAGTTAGTATTCCGGGCAACAATCTTTCATCATATTTGGGCGTGACTGAGTGGGCTGGCCCAGATACATAATCCACGGCAATAGGTTTTTCATTTTTGTAGGTGTAAATGACAGAGGAAGCATTTGCTCCTGCTGACTTCACCTCAACCAGCCTGGGTGAAATTAATAACCCTGGCTTGTAATATTCATTGTTAGGGATATAACCACCACTATCTTTTCCAGCGTCTTGCGCTTCATAGATAAAGTCTGTTCTACCTCCCGCAGCGTTGGTTACCGAAAAAGTGCTCTTACCAATATAGATAGCGCGCGGCATTCCACCCGGCCAAGTGAAAGTCGCTTTTGGCCAATTATTAATAAATAGGCAGGACGCGCCTTTCGTAATATCACAGGATTCAACCGTCGTATTGATTGCGTATACAGCTTTTGGATTTGCAGACACAAAGCTGGAGTAGTAATTGAAAGGCACATTACTACCATCGGGAAAATACACCCCCTCCTTCGCGGGATCCATGCTTGATGTTACGGAATCGAAATCATATTTCAGTGCGAATCCAGTATTAGTAATAACACCGATACCGGCCATCTCAATTGTAAAACCATTGGGGTAGACTATTTTTTCCACGCGTCTGTCAGAGAGTGAGGCCGTCGCATTAGTATCATCTGTTAATGACAGAAAAACTTTGGTTCCATCAGGTTGAGTCCACACTAAACCATCCAATGTGCGCTCCAAAATATGGCGTTTATCACCCACGGTTTGGTAGTGGTAATCTGAACCAGTGTAATAATAATAGATGTACGTATTGTCATTTTTAATGGCAAGAAAGTCTGCGTGTTGCCCTAGAAAAGAGGCTCGCATAACAACTGCGTCGCCAGCGCCGGTAGGAATTTGATATCCAGCCACGCCAGCTGTCCCTAAATGGGTAAATTTAAGCCCCCCTGCATACTTGTCCATGTAACCATTATTACTGTGTGAAAGGTCAAAATAATTTCCCATTACCGTAATACTGTGTTTTAAACCCAGTTCGCCGCCGATGCTTACAGTTTCAACGCTTGGAGAGACCTGACCTCCTGACATATTTACATTGTATTTATCCATCGTTTGATATCGTGGGGGCGGGATGTAATCCACACCTTGGGTTGCAAAGCTCGCTGAGGAAATGCACGCGATGGCAAGCGCCAACGCGCTCACCTGGAAAGCACGAGAAATATTTGATGTCGTGTCCATTGAATGTTTACCGCCATAAAAATGTTTATTTAAAAATGCATTTAAATTCATCGTATGTTCCGTCATTTAAATTAATTAGGGAAAGTATTTCTGCGGGCCACAAAGATCACTCGCATCGCAAGCCTGAACCCATACACAAGGTTTAGTAGACTGCTGAAGGGGCACGCTCCCCGTGTCTAAGCCATAGTAAATAACTTCAGACTTATTCTCGGCTTTAAACCGGTAGTGATGCGCGCCATCAACTTTGGCCCATGAACCCTTCCAGGCACCCTGTCCAAAATTTTGCCAACAACTCGCGCTAGAAGGGGCGGGAAGTAATACAGGTTGAGTCGGCCAAGTACCATTGATTGGGTCAGTAGTAGTGAGGGCGTTTTTTGCTCTTACGTAAATAGTGTATGGAGTATTGGAAGCCAATCCATTTATCACGGCAGATGTAGAACTCACACCCACCCACGAATTAGTGTTGTTAACAGAGTATTCATAACCAGCCGCACCAGGATTGCCCGTTGCGGCATCCCAGGAAATGCTTAACGAATTAGTCGTTGATGCAGATAACCTAAGCGCCCCCACCATTTGAAGTGGAATTGCAAGCGTTTTAAAGCTCCCAGAAAGTGACCCACTACTTGGACCATTGGCATTTCTTGCTCTTAGAGAAATGGTATATGAAGTATTAGGGCTCAATCCCGCACTCACAGTTGTAGATGTGATGTAACCCAAATTTACCCACTGATTGCTGTCATTGAGAGAATATTCATAACTCGTAGCAGCAGGATTGCCCGTCGCAGCCTGCCACGAAATGTACACCGAAGTGGCCGTTATAGTGCCTACACTAAGCGACCCAACCATTGTAAGCGGAGCTGGGGCCGCCTGGGTTCGGAAATTCCCCTGAATTGCATTACTTGTACCACCAGAATTTCTCGCTCTTACATAAATCGTGTATTGAGTATCGGGGCTCAATCCTGTGCTTACGGTTGCAGATGTAGTCTTGCCCATAGATACCCACTGGTTGGTATTGTTAAGAGAGTATTCATAACTATCCGCAGCAGGGTTCCCCGTCGCAGCCTGCCATGAAATAGCTACAGAATTGGTGGTTGGAACACCTACACTGAGTCCCCCAACCATTGCAAGTGATACCAAAGGTGCCTGAGTTCTAAAACTCCCCTGAATTACATTACTTGTACCACCAGAATTTTTCGCTCTTACAGAAATTGTGTATTGAGTATCGGGACTCAATCCTGAGCTTACGGTTGCTGACGTAGTCTTGCCCATAGGTACCCACTGATTGGTATTGTTAAGAGAGTATTCATAACCGTCCGCATCAGGGTTACCCGTTGCAGCCTGCCATGAAATAAATACAGAATTGATCGTTGTAGCACCTACATTAAGCGTTCCAGAAATGACAAGGGGCGCTGGAGCAGCTGGCGTTGTAAAATCAAGGTGCATCGGACTACTGGGCTTGCCGTTAGGAGCCACCGCCCTGACTTCAAATCTGTAACTGCGGTTTGGCTGCAGGTTACTTAAAACACATTGATTATCAGCGCGCGGGAGCTGGTTCGCAGAAAACGTTGCCCAACCATCAATAGTCCATTGGTAAATTACGTCCTGGGTGGCAGAAGGAGCCCATTTCATGAGGGCTGACCCAGATGTTAAAGTGCCAGTAGCAATTTCAGGCACACCTGTAGGCGATGTAGTAGGGGTTAGAAGCTGGAAAGTCTGGGAAACTATGCCGCTCTCTTGGCCCCCGGCAAGTGCCTTCACCGAAAAGTTATAACTTTGACCTGGAGTCAAGTTAATTAATGTGACTGTATTTGACGTGGTTGTATCCCAAGTTAATCCACCATAAGAGTATGCGTAAGTAGCACCTGGGGTTGTAGACTGATCCCAACGTATCACTGCCGATGTAGTTGTTAGTGTTGCAGGATCAATTATCGGCCCACCTGGAGGAGCTACAACAAAGGCTGGGACGACTAAATTGTTGTGAACCTCGAGGCTTCGCACCCCCCTAAGCAATGTCCTTACCCTGACATCGTAAGTTCTGCCTGAAAAGGGCAAATTGACATAAACGCTTGTATTCTCAGTTTGATTCCAAGTGCCGCCATATGAGTTGTCATAAGAGTATTCATAACTTACACCTGCAAGCGGAGCTGGGTCCCAAGAGATTGTCGCAGATGTTGGCGTCACATTAGCAAAACGTGGCACTCCCGGAGTTGGCAGAACCGGAGTTCGAATATCAATAGATGACTCTGTGCTACGTACTCCGTTGTAAACAGCCCGCACCGCAAACGTGTAGTCACTATTTGGAAGTAACGTATAAATAGTTATGGATGATGACGAGGTAGTACTGCTATAGAGCCAATTACTGGTTGTGTATTCATAAGTCACATTCGCTGTGGATGAGGCTGCCCAAGTAAATGTCGCTACTGACGCAGTCAAAGTAGGAACCGTTGGTTTACCAGGAGGAGCCACCACAAAGGAGCTTGAAGATGAGCTGGAAGAACTAGGTGCCTTTGAAGATGAACTGGAAGAACTAGGCGCCTTTGAAGATGAACTGGATGTAGATGTAATTGTTACACTTGAGGACGTGCCGGCAGGAGCAGATGCATTTGAAGATAAACTGGTGCTGGATGATGCGAGCGCGCTTGAAGACGAGGAAGAGTTAACATTATCAATACGAAACCAGTTTATATTGAGATTGCCGCCATTTTGTGACACAAGCTTAAAAGTATGCCCACCTTGAGTTAGTGTAATGGTACGGTTCACATCAACCCATGTTTGCCAACCACCAGTGTTTGGCGGCTTTGCGATATCAATTAACGCATTAGTGGTAAGTTCCCTGAGTTCAATACCAGATGCACCATTGGTCGATGCGACCCTGTAGGTTATCTGGTAGCTACCCGTCACAGGTACAGTGACAACCGAATTTTCGTATGACATCCAATCCGTATTATTGAAATTATAAACGTTCTTGCCACCACCTACATCGCTAGTGTCTTGCGTAAATACATCAAACATATCGCTGTAGCTTTCGGCCTGTATAATTACCGGAAGATTTGATGATGAAGCTATACTGGATACCACGCTGCTTGACGAAGAGCTGGATTTTGATGAAACCGCTACATTTGTACGATTCCCTGCAGGATCATAGGTATATGTTCTATCGCCATTAATAGAGTCTTCAACCGTGGTCAACCTGCCAAGCTCGTCATAGGTATACTTATAAATTTTTTCTTGCGCGTATGCACAAAACATAAATAGGCATAGGCTTGCAAGTATTGAACTCCGTAGCAGTTTTTTCATGGTGGGAAATGCTCCTTCTTTGCTTAAGCAACAAGTAATTTCAAACGTTAAATTTCAGTATGTGAGAGATATTTGCTCCATATATCTCTACGTACATGGAATGCATTTTTCAGATTTGCCCTGCACATTAACTATCTTTATTTTTGAGCTTTCATTTTTTCATTGAATTCACTCAAAAAAAGCTTGCAACAAAATACAAGTGATTAATTTCAAAAAGAATTTTGTTGGGATTTATAAAAACCCAACAAATTTATAATCCAGTATTCACAATATAATTTTCGTCAAGAACCGACGAGGCGAAATGACAACAGTGATTTAACCGTTGCAAAACCAAGCATAGATCGAAGAAAAAAAGAAGATTGAGCAAATACAAAAAGTAAGATTTTATTATAAATAGACACAACTTAGTCCCTTAAAATAAGGCGCAGTGCGCATAAAATAAGAATCGGAAGACAATTTTTATCAATTAAAATGTCGCGTGAGTCTACATAAAAAACTCAATCATTTCAAATGACGTTCGCTATTTTTTTACTTCGAAGAAAATCTGTAATTGTCTTCTCTAATATACCTTTAACATTACTGATTTGTGTAAGCACTATCTGCTGACTGTGTGATACATCATTTATTGCAATCTACATTGCAGCTTTTATAGCTCTACATCACCAGCCACACGGTGTTTGTACAAGCACAATGTCACTACCAGGAATCAAGATGAGCGATTCCAATCAAGTCTGGAATCATTCCTCTGAAGTGCTTTCAGATGATTAGTATCTCTTAAAGAAAACGACGTTTTACTTCATGCGCGACGATGTTTCGGCAGTGTCAAAGTCACACAGCCTGTGATGAGTAATGGCGCAACCATCTTGCTATAACCTTGCATAACGCATCGTGATCTTTGTTCGCCAATTTCGTTACCCGGCATTTGTGAATGATTGGAATGATTTATTGAAGTTCCAACAAAAGTATTGGATGAAGCAAGCCTGCAAGAGAGAATTAATTACAAACGAAAGAAGGAATAGGTTATTGAGTTTCACAAGTACGAAATTTTTTATATGAGCCCTGACTCAATCACATAAACTATATTTCTTTGTCGCCGAATACGATGTAAATGCCAACGTCAGTGCTGGTGGTGACATGGAAAAAGAGTGTGAAAATATTGATGTTCCGGAACTTGATATTGATGAAATTATAGGGATGATCCATTCCGGCGACATTGTTGATGGAAAAACAATTATTGTATGCAGCTTTGGATATTTTTATCACTTCTTTGGCATTAAACGCAATACAACCACATCATGCGCAGAAATGGTTAGATTTAATTTTCCTTTTGTATCTCCTGTTGTTCCGGTCCAGATATTTTTCCAATTGAAAAATTCTTTATCAAAATGGATTTCATGTTTGCTGATATCATCTTTCATTTCATTAAATGTCCAATCGTGTACGTAATTTTTTTCGACGTCTGCACGATTCAAAAATAAAACGGCGTAATCGCCCTTACCTAATGGCTTGATAAAAATTTCAACGTCACCATCATCAATCCATTTCATGGCCTGGATACCTAATAAATCCTGGTTGATCGCAATCATTTCTTTGTTGGTTAAAATTTTTCGCGTTGTGTCAGACATGCTGCGCAAATCATTACCGGTAATTAATGGCGATGTCATGATTGCCCACAAGGAAAAGTGCGCGCGGTCTTCTGCTTCGGTCATACCGTTACCAACTTCCATCATGTCCATATCATTCCAATGACCTGGCCCTGCATATTTGCGCAAACCTTCTTGTTTATCGAGAATGCGCAACACGCCCCATGATGACCATGAGCCGTGGCTGTGTTCGCAATTCCAGCACGGATCTATATCACCAGTTGTACGCCATGAATGACCAATATCGGTTGCCCATTCCCAGGGTTTGTTATCGCCCCACTCGCAAATACTAAATAACATCGGGCGACCAGCGCTTCTAATTGCATCGCGCATGGTTGTGTAAGCGGCTTTTGGATTGATATCTTTAGTATCGCACCAATCGTATTTCATATAATCAATTCCCCAACTTGCGTAGGTAATTGCATCCTGATATTCGTGACCGCGACTGCCGGGGCGACCGCCGCAAGTTTTTCCACCCGCATCTGAATAAATGCCAATCTTTAAACCTTTGCTGTGAACATAATCCGCAAGCGCTTTAATACCCGACGGAAAGTGCGTTTTATCAGCCTGGATAAAACCATTTTTATCGCGTTGGCCATGCCAGCAATCATCGATATTAATATAGTTATATCCTGCATCTCGCATGCCGGTATTCACCAGGGTGTCGGCCATATCGCGAATCATTTTTTCATTAATATCGCAGGCAAATGTATTCCAGCTATTCCAGCCCATTTGCGGGGTCTTACCCAGCTCTTCAAATTTTTGTGCATGTGCTTGTGCGACTAATAAAAAATTTGCACAGAGCGCGAACAGTAAAAATATTTTTTTATTCATAGCAAAAGATTTCTTTCAGGTTGCCTGGAGTTCATTTTTTATTGCGTAAGACTAATCATATAAATTTATTTTGATACAAAAAAACTGCAACCGAAATTGCAGTTTTTATATCAACGTATTTTCAACGAAAGCACCAAGAAAATTATTTTGCTAACGCGTGCATCTTATCAGCGTACTCTTTGATAATTAAAATTGTCGTTACATCAGAATCAAACACGCCGTACATACCTTGTTGTTCTTGCGGTGGATCACCCATGAAGTCATCACCAGTTTGCCACCAGTAATTGGGGCGGGTGGTGCGCGCAGAACCATTCCACGCCCAGAAGTTGTAACCCGCAATTGCATCGCCTGCTTTTACGCGGTTGTATAAAGTATCGAATACGATGCGATAAAATTTATCGCGATAATGTGTTGTCGATTTAACATCGTAGGCGCCCATGTCGCGATCCAAACCAAACTCTTCCAGCACAATCGGCTTATTTAATTTTTTCGCGATGTCGATGTGTTCATTTAAATAGGTGTTACCTTTTGCCAAACCGGCATCCCAGGTTTCTTCCGGCTTTTTCTGGTCAAACCAACTCCAGTTCCTGATCCACATGTGATAGGTCAAGTAATTAATATATGGTGATGAATGTGCATCGCTATACAATTTTTCATCATTATTTGAACCCATTAAACCTTCACTGCCTGTGCTCACCATGTGGTTGCCATCAAGCTCGTGAATATATTTTGCAGTATCGTTAATCCATTTCACATAAATTGCTTTTTCTTTGTCAGTGGTTTTTGAATTGCCTGCGCGTGGTTCATTGGCCAGCTGCCATGACAAAATAGTTGGGTCATTAATATAAGATTTTCCGGTGATGGTATTTGTGCGAGTCACAATTTTCTTGATGGTTTTGCGCCATTCAGATTGTGCTTTCTTGCTCTGATAAAAGCTTGCAGATTTTGCCATAAATCCTTCCCAATCATTAGTCACGTTGGGATCTTGCACTGGCTGGCCGTCAATCCAACCCATGTATTGCGTCATACCGCCTGACCACTGCCAGAAATTATTTAAATAAAGCACGATGGTCATATCGCGCTTGGCCATTTCTGCAACCAAAAAATCCAGGCCAGCCAACAGCTCTTCATCGTACTGGCCAAAACCATTTGTTGTTGCAGGATGAACGGCGCTGTTGAGTTCACTTTTTTCAGAGATCGCAAGCACGCGCAAATTGTTGATGCCAATTGCTTTTAAACTATCCAATTCTTTTGTAAGGCGAGCGCGATCACCCACTTTACCGGTTGATCCCAAATAACCGCCGTACCACATGTTTGAACCTACAACATAATAGGCACTACCTTTTAGCGAAAAATGTGTGCCGTTCGTGGTAATAAAATCGCCCTTGCTGGACGTATCGCTTTTTTTATCTGCTGCAAATGTTAGGCTTGCTGCAGACAACAAAAAAGCTGCTGTACATAAACTGATTATTTTTTTCATAGCATCTCCTCACAGGTTTTATATCTTGCAATATCGTTATAGCTTTTCACCAACATTAATTAACACACTTATATTTTATCCGGGAGTCGTCATCCCCTGCGGGGGCGCCCGGCCAGGGATGACGAAAACATAATTAACTATTTTTTCACCAAATAACGCGATGCTTCCATCATCGCACGGCCATTATGATATGGGCATTTCCAAAAGCCGACTTTGTAATAAGGTGTGGATTGTGGTTTATCGATAGTGGATAACCAAAACCATTCGCCATTTTTTTGGTCGATTTGGTAGTGCTTGATAAATTTCCAAATATTTTCAGCAGCGGTTAAATATTTTTGATCGCGCGATTCAGTGTACGCAAATAAAAAACCTACCAGGGCCTCTGCTTGTACCCACCACACAATATCCGGCGATTGGGTTTTAGTTGCAAAATTATAGGCATCAATGACCTGGCCATATTCACCTATACCCTCGGTTAAGGTCGCTTCTGCAATTTTCACCAGGCTTGGCATTAAATCTTGCGTATAATTTTCATCATCCAATGACTCCAGTGCTTTCGCAATTAACCAACTTGCTTCAATATCATGGCCGTAGGTGAAACCGGGAGAGTGATCGTTCCAGTCGTTATCCAAAAACATACGCAGGTGGTATGTGTTTTTATCGATCATGTATTTATCAAACAATTCAATGTTGTATCGCAACGCTGAACGAATAGTATCAGTTGGATGAATTTTATTAAGCGTTGTATAGGCTTCCAATATATGCAGGTGGGTGTTTTGCGATTTAGGAAAATTTAAATCTTTGTCACTCAGACGCAAATCCTTTATAACGCCCCAGGTGCGCGTAAATGCTTCAAGATATCCCTCACGCTGGCAGTCAATGGTTTTGGTTTCAAGCAATTCAAAACAATCCAATGCGTGCGCCAGTGCTTTTTCATCTTTTGTTAATTGATAATAAGCGGCGAGCGCATAAATCGTAAACGCTTGCGCATAGACTTGTTTTTTTGTATTTACCGGATTGCCTTGTGCATCCAACTCCCAATACACACCGCCATAGTCTGCATCAAAAAAATAATTAACGATGTAATCATAGGCGCGCCTGGCTGCGTGGCGACACTCAATACCTTTAGGATCAGTTAGTGCGCCTAATTCCAACGCAGCTTCGCTAAAAAACCACAGAATCCGCGTATTTAAAATAATACCTTTGCTGGCATTTTTTACTGGCAAATTATCTGCACTGACTTCACCATAAAAACCGCCATTTTCGCGATCTATAGTATTTGCCAACCACCAATCGACAATGGCGATTAATTCCTGGCGAAACTCAAACTGCAGTCCTGACAAATGAGCAGGCAAACTCGCAACATTCATTGTGGATTACACCAAATCTTTTAGTATATTTAAATTCGCACTAATTAATTCATTGCGCACGTCAACTGACGCTGCAGAACGCAAACCATCTTCCGGTGTGTTTTTGCAGTAATCAATTAATTTTTCCACAGTTGATGTTGCAACGTGCATGCGCGTGTCAGATGAAGCGTAATAAATAAAAACTTCATTTTTTTCATTGACGATCCAGCCATTGGCAAACGCAACGTTGGAAACATCGCCCACACGCTCTGCACCGTGCGGTGCAATAAAATGACCCGCGGGACTGTGGCTAACAACCCAGGGGCGCTCCAATTCCGTCATAAACATGTAGAGCGTATAGCGCAAACCAGCAGCAGTATTGCGTACACCGTGTGCGAGGTTTAGCCAGCCTTCTGCGGTTTTAATGGGCGCTGGCCCCTGGCCATTTTTAACTTCTTTGATGGTGTGATAAACCTTGCCGTCCACAATCACTTCTGATTTCACTTCGGCGCGCGTCATGTCGTCAACCAAGCCCCAACCAATCCCACCGCCGCCGCCAACGCTGATAAAACCATCTTGCGGACGTGTGAACAAACCGTATTTGCCGTCGATAAATTCCGGATGCAAAACCACATTGCGTTGTTGGCCGGAATAAGTAATTAAATCAGGCAGGCGCTCCCACACGATTAAATCTTTTGTACGCGCGATACCGCATTGCGCTTCTGCAGCAGAGGTATCATCGGGACGCGTTAAATCTTTGCGCTCGGTGCAAAATAAACCGTATATCCAACCGTCTTCGTGTGCGGTTAAACGCATATCGTAAACGTTGGTGTCAGGGCGATCGGTTTCCGGCATAGTGATGGGATAATCCCAAAAACGAAAATTGTCGATACCGTTTGGACTTTCGGCAATCGCGAAAAATGATTTGCGATCCACACCTTCAACACGCACAGCCAGAATATATTTTCCATTCCAATACATCGCACCGGAATTAAATGCCGCATTGACACCCTGGCGCTCCATTAAAAATGGATTGGTTTTTTCATTCAAATCATAACGCCAAAAAATCGGGGCATGCTCTGCAGTGAGGATAGGATTTTCGTAACAGGTGTACACACCGTTGCCGTGCGCTTTAGCGATATTTTTTTTCGTGATTAGCGCTTCGTGTTGCGCCAATAAGGTTTGTACCGATTGTTTAAATTGCGTCATTTATTGGTTACCTCAAATTCAATTTCATGTGAAATAGTTGTTAACAATGTCCGTCAGGTTTTTTAACAAGTTTTCACTTTTTAAATATCTCAAGCGTCCAAATGACCACTTGTCGTTGTTAGTTAATCTTCAAAAAAGCAGTAATCGATTACATTTTTGGATAAAAAATTTTCTGTTGCAGCACCACACAGGCACTGCAACAAAATTGACTTATGTTCGCTTCAATAAATGCTCATCGGTGGTGCCGATTAATATTTCCGGTGGTAAATCTTCCGGATAATCCTGCAAATGCTGATACCAGTTTTTCCATAAAAAGAGTGTGCAAAGTGCAACAGCCGTCATAGCAATTGCGAACTCACTGAAATGATGGATGACAAGGAAAATCGGTGCAGCAACCAAACTGGTTTGCCAAACAATTCCCACAACCACATTCACCATATCGCGCTTGAAATGTGGATTTGCTTTTACCGCGGGATAGTGTTTTTGCACTTCAGCACGCACAGGCGCCCAGAAACCCCAGGGGCGAACTTTGGTGTAAAACGTCTTCAATACATCCATATCGGTTTGCGGTGTCATCAATGAAGCAATCACACAAACAGCAACACACAGGGCTAACATATAAGGAAACGCTTGCAAGGCATTGATGCTGGTTTGCGATAACGCCAGCGCACTTAAAATACCAACGAGCATGCCCCAGAAATATCCGTAATCGTTAAAGCGCCACCAATACCATTTGAGTACGTTTGCGGCGGTGTAGCCGCCGTAGAGCGCGCCTACCAACCATTGCAATACTGTGTTGATACTGGGAATAAAGAAGCCGAGTGATACACCGGAAATCACAAACACAACCGATACCAGGTAACTCATGCGCACGTATTTTTTCGGTGCAGCATTTGGATTGATGTAACGTTTATAAATATCGTTAACCACGTAGGCAGGCGCAGCGTTTACTGTCGCCGCAAAGTTGGACATAAACGCGGCGAGCAAACCGGCGATCAATAAACCCAATAAACCGCTGGGAATATAATTTTTCAACACGAACGGAAGGATTTGTTCGAAATCAACATTCGCACCCATGCCGTGCAATTCGTTCATGTAAAACGCTAAACCCAATACCGTTAAACCGGCGATCAACATGTAGCGCGGGAACATCAACACCACCGTCACAAAACCGCTCATCTTCGCCGCTTCTTTGGGCGATTGTGTGGAAAGCACGCGCTGCATATCGTAGTTTGGCGCGGGGCCCGCAAGGCTGGTCAATACACCTTTGTAGAGGATAACCATAAAGAAAATCGCAAACAGTGAATAACCATCTGATGCAATTTTTGCATTGGCAGCGTCGAGCTTGCCTGCCCAATCCACATCCAGATACCAGCCAAAACCGGCGCTGTCCCAATTGGCGGGAACTACGGCACTCAACGTTTCCGGCGATACCTGATAGAACGCAACAAGGCCAACGCCGATGCTGGCGATGGTGGTCACAATAAATTGGAAAACCTCCGTGAACACTACTGAAAACATACCGCCTTTGATGATGTACAAGGTGGTGATCGCCGTCATGCCCAAACCGTAGAGCACATCGTTAGTGTGCGGATCTTGCGAGAGCTTCCAGGGGAAAAATACCGAGGCAAATTTACCAATCGCGATAAAACCGTAGGCAGTAAAGGCAATCACGCTGATAAGGGCAAAAAACACCACAATCACGTTGGACAGCTTGGAGCCTGTACCATCACCAAAGCGGAAGCGAATCCACTCGGCGCCAGTCATGACGCCCGAACGGCGCAGCCAGATGGCGAGGAACACCATCAGGAAAATCTGGTTGAAAACCGGCCATACCCAAGGGATATAGATACTTTTCAAACCATAGACAAACAACAGGGATACCAGCCACATGGTGCCGGCGATATCGAACATCCCGGAAGCGTTGGACAGGCCTAACATGTACCACTTGAGCTTGTTGCCACCGAGGAAATAGCTGTTCATATCCTTGGAAGCGCGGGCAGAAACCCAAAAACCTACGCAAATCGTCGAGCATATAAAAACCACGACAATCATGATGTCGAGCAAGGGGAGATTCATTGTATTTACCGCTTATTATGTGTCATCCCATAAGGGGATTTTTTAAGTTTTCGGCTGCGTTCAGGATGAGCCGGTATCACTGACAGCGATGTCAATAACACCAGGGAATCATGCCAAGTGTATAAAGCTTGTTCAACTAAATCGGTTACATCTTTACAAACATAAATATTTGTCACAGCCGGTTTAACCTACAACTCCCTTAGGCGTTACCGCAAAACTACCAAGCACATAATGTAATCGGTTACAGATAAATTTACCAGCTAATTTCAATGCCCTGGCGCAAATATTATTAGCCCGACTGCTGTATTTACATGGCTATAATGCTTATTGTTACAATAGGTCAACAACTATAACTTTCCCGTCAAAAGAGACAGCTTATGTCCAGCATCCGCGATGTCGCCCGTCTAGCCGGAGTTTCGGTAGCCACCGTTTCCCGCGCGCTCAGCATGCCCGAAAAGGTTTCCAACGATAGCCTGGAAAAAGTCCATGCTGCCATCGCCCAGGTCGGCTACAAACCTAATATGCTGGCGCGCAACTTCCGCTCGGCACGCTCCTATGCGGTCGTTGTGCTGGTGCCTGATATCGCCAACCCCTTCTATTCATTGTTTATCCGCGCCCTTGAAGACCGTGCGCAACAAAAAGGTTATGCGGTATTGTTGGGTGATACACGCGGAACGCCGGAGCGCGAACTGGAATATATTCGCCGCGTAGAAACACGCCTTGCTGACGGCATTATCCAATTGCGTCCCAGCTCTGAAAAAAGCCAAAACAATATTCCTGCGGACATTCCCTGCGTCAACGCATGCGGCTGTGAATACACCACCGGCCCCGCGATTCGCATCGATAACCGCGCAGCCGCCAAAACCATGGTGGATTATTTGATTTCCCTCGGCCACAGGCGTATCGGGGTTATTTCCGGTTTGAAAGACAACCCGCACACCGTTGATCGCCTTGAAGGCTATAAAGACGCACTGCGCAATGCCGGAATTGAACTTGATCGCGATTTGATCGCAGAAGGCGACTTCACCATGTGGTCGGGCCTGAACGCGGCCTTCCAGTTCTGCAATATGAAGAATCGCCCTACTGCGGTTTTTTCGATGAATGATGAAATGGCCATAGGCGCCATGCAGACCTTGAAAGCCCAGGGAATTCGCATCCCGGAAGACATGTCCGTCACCGGTTTTGACGATATCGCTTACGCCAAATACTGTGACCCAAGCCTGACCACCATTTCACAACCCGCAGAAGAAATGGGCAAGATGGCAATGGATATGTTGTTGCGGATTATTGAAGGCGAGCCACTTAGCCAAACCGAATGTATTTTGCCGACCGAGTTTATTATTCGTAAGAGTACGGCGCCGGTGAAGGCTTAGGCTACTGAATTACCGCTTGTTAAATATCCACACGGGCCAATATAATTACCTATAATTTTTATAGGTAATGGTTTTTACGCAGGGAAAGCAAAAATGAAAGGCACCGTAGTTTTGCCCGCCATACAAAAGGCTGATGTTTTTAACACCATCCGTTCAATTGTTAAACAAGATACTGAGAAAATCGATATTTTAGTTCACGCTCGCATGAGAATGCTGGAGCGTGAAATTACTATTCGACAAGTCTATAAGGTGCTTGAGTTTGGCGAGCTTGCCGGAGAGGTTATCTGGGATCCAAATGGTGAAAAAGGCTGGAAATGTAAATTATCACGTATGGTCGCCGGAGAAAGTGTCACCGTTATAGCCAAGCTTGTCCAAAGGGAAGCATCTACTTGTTTAGTGGTTACCGTATGGTAAATGAGGATTTAAAAATGTCTAACAAGACAGAAATGTATCAATTTGCTGAATGTGGATTGGATAATATTTACTTAAAAAATGGTTTTAAAAAGACAATCACTCCAGAAGGTGAAGCCATCAGCATTCATGATCTGCAAGGGTTATTGAAAACAATAGGAAAGTGCATTTTAGGCAAAGCTGAGCCTTTATCAGGAAAAGAATTCAGGTTTTTACGCATAGAAATGGACTTATCCCAAAAAGCAATTGGCTCCTTAATGGAGAAAACCGACCAAACAATCGCAAACTGGGAAAAAGGAAAAGAGCCCGTACCAGCCCTGGCCGATAAAGCTATTCGTGATTTATATTCTGAAAGTATTGGGAGCGGACCAATTGCCGGGTTACTACAAAAATTAAGCGATGCAGACAGGAAGCTACATGAAGCCAAATTAGAGATTGAACTGCACGAGCAAGATCAACAGTGGCATGTGACTATCGCCTGCTAAATAAACCCGCTTAGGCGGGTTATTTTTTGACTTCAAATTACTTACTGTAAACCCCATTACAGTGATCAATCAGCTCTACCGCAGCCACAATCAAGTGGTACAGCGTGCTTGCCGGGGCGACATCCACGAATACTTCATCATTTTCGCCACGCTGGTCAACGTAAGAGCCGGGCGTGCTGGCGCAGAGGTAGTAAGTGAACAAATCATCGACTGCTTTTATCGCAATCGCTTCGGCTTTTGGATTGCCTGCGCGGATTTGTACCAAACTCGCTTTAATTAATTCAGTGATGCCCCAGCAGCGTTTTTTCGGGTCGATCACGCGGCCATCGGGCGCGACGGCGTCAAACAATAAACCGGATTTCGCCATGCCGATTTGCAGGCCTTTTTCGTAGAGCGCTTTGGTGTAATGCGCTACCGGGCGACCGCTGCGGCGGCTGTACCAATCCAGCAACCAAACCCATTCCATCATGTGGCCGGGCTCGACGACTTCGCCTCTTGCATCAGGGCAAAGTGACCAATCATCCTCAAAGAATTCGAACAGGACTTGTTTCTCGGCATCGAAAAAATGACCTTGGAACAACCCAAAAATTTCACCGACACGCGCGAGCCATTTTGCGTTACCGGTTGCATCGTAAAGCGCTAAAAAGGCTTCGAACAAATGCATGTGGGGGTTTTGTCGGCGACACGCATATTGGTAATCGCCTTCGATCCAGCCACCAACGGCTGAACCAAATTTTGCATCCAGGTGCGCGACCAGGTTTTCGGCTTCGGTGAGCGCATTTTTATCGCCCCAGACGCGGTAGACCCAGGCGTTGGCGAGCAGGAAAAAAGCGTGGTCGTAGAGATCTTGTTTGGTATCGACCACGTGATAACTTTTATCCATCAAATGGGTATAACCGCCACCTGCGATAGGATGGGCTGCATGGGTTTGCACAAAGGCGAGCAGGCGTTGCGCAACCGTTTTACCGCTGTCGCACCAGCCACGATCTGCGGCCTGGGCAAAGAAAAATGCCTGGCGAGCCTGCACACGTACACGCACGCTCGCTTCAAAATCTACGTCGCCGTTAGGCAGCAAACGTTCGTAGTTAACGCCATTTCCGGGGTTTATACCGCGTGTTAACCAGAGAGGGATCGCATCGTTTTTAATCCAGTTTTCGAGGCGCTGGGCCTGGGCCTTGAGCTGTGCAGACATGGGATTTCCTTACGTAGAGATAAATCGGCGGGTCACAAATTCAGGATGAACTATACCGATTATGGGTAACAAGTTGAAATTTTTTGGCAAATTTAGCCCATAAAAAACCCCGGCAAACCGGGGTAACAAAAAACAACAGCGGGCTAACACCAGTAGATGCATCGCAAGGATGCTAACCGGTAACTCGTTCAACAAAATGCCAAATAAGTAACCGATTACTCATTAGAAAAACAGTTAAATCAATGAGCTGGTTCGATTATATTGCCAAAAAATGTAACCGATTACAACAAGAATTACAGTATTATTTTAAAGCTTTTTGATTCATTTATTTGCAAAACCATGTACATCTGACGCGATAACCTACACGGCAGTCAATGACCTCCGTTGCACCAATAAAAAAAGGCGGCCTGCTTTATCGGCAGGCCGCCTTTTGGGGACATCATCAATTAGAACTTAACTTGCAAACTTAAGGTAGTACGGCGTTCATTGAAGAATTGGGAATCGATATTGCTTTCCCATTGGTTATACAACTCCTGATGCTCCTGGGTTATGTTCGTCATTTGAAGCGCAGCAGTGACATTTTCATAAATTTCATAGCTGACAGAAGCATCTATGTAGTTGGTTGCCTTTTGGTACAAGGCCAGGTTGTAAGTCCCGGATTGGGTTCTGGCCAGATACATTTTGCTACGATAGTTATGAGCAATACGGGCTTGCAAACCATCTTTTTCATACCAAAGCGCAAGGTTGGATTGGTATTCGGAATTCCTCTGGCCAGGCAGTTTATTACCATAGAAATCCACTTCATTACTGGTAGAAGGAGAGTAGGTAAAGTTGGCATCCAGACCAAATCCGCTCCATATTCCCGGCAAGAAATCGAATGATTGCTTGTAGCCAAATTCAAGCCCCTTGCCGATCCCCTGTTTTTTGGAATAGTTAACCTGGGACATGATGGGTACATAGCCAACAAATTCACCCGTGTTCGGGTTGTAGCCACGGACTACGCCATCACTATCAGTAACGTCCGTACGATTAATATATTCCTTCCTGTTTTCAACCAAGCCCTGGGTAGCAAAAACGCCAATACTCAAGAGACTATTGTCACTGAAATACCACTCATAGCTAATATCAAGGTTATTTTTCAGCCATGGCAGAAGAGTCGGGTTACCGTCTTGACTTCCCCCACTGGCACAAAATACGGCTATCCCGTCCTTATCCTTAACATTACAAGCAAGTATTCTGTTCACATTTAAGCCTTTGCCCAACCCATCGGCATCATTAGAGCCAATCGATTTGGTATAGGCGAAACGAACAACTTTATCGTCTGCAACATTTAACGACAGGTTAACTGCCGGCAGGAAGTTGTCGTAACTATTATCTGTTACAAGCGTTCCTCCGATAGTCGAATTCGCGCCAGGCCCGTTCAGGAAGTTTCCAATGGTACCGCCACCCAAACTTTGGACTACATGGTTATCGGTTTTGATATAACGCAGGCCAATATTGCCTTTTAACGGCATGTCGAAAATATCCCGGTCAATGTTCGCCTGGATGTAGGCAGACTGGGTCACTTCGTTCACGTCATAGGTGTTAGGCGCATCCGGTGCAAGTATTTGTTGTCCATACATTGCTGTATGCCAGGCCAATGGGTTATCCATGGCTTTGGGATCAACAAAATAAATAGTGCCAAGACCTTGGGTGCCATAGAAATCGCTGATTCCCTTAATCATTCCTTTCTCATTTAATGACGTGAAAGAAATGGGCGGAATGTAGGATTCACCGGTAACGGGTGCAGATGACGCTGAATCTTTCCAACGCGCGACATAAACATCGCCATATTGGTTGGTTTTAGGTATCAAACCCACCCAACCATCTTTGGAGACATTCCGTTCGGCACGCCTCACGCCAACATCGAAGGATGAAATTGTGCCAAACAATGAGTCATCAAACTTATAACTACCCTCCAGGCGCACAACATCCAAATCCGCATCTGCGTAGGTGCCCGTTAAATTTGATGATTTTGCGCTATAGCGATTTAAATTACTGCCCAGAACTTCATCGACAAAGCTGACAGTTCCATCGGCGTTGGTGACGGGCAAGGCCACTTGCGGCAACTGCCAAATTTGCTTACCGCCGGCATAGGAAATATGGATTGGGATTTGAGTAAATGAATTGGGTACTGCAGTACCATCTGGCAAAGTTGCCGCAAAACCACCATAACCCCATGGATTTGCAGCAGTTGGCGTACCCGATACCGGCGTATAGAGATCGTTAATCTGTGAACCATCGGTTATTTGGGAGTCAACTGTACTATTTTCCGAATCATTAATAGCTTTGGCGTGAATCCAGCGCAACTTGGCTGTAACAGGCCCGCCATTGTCAAACGAAAGCTCAATATTGGTATTTAATGCTTCTCTCGTTCCTGCCGTTGTTTGGCTTTGGGCATTTACCCTGCGCGCCTGGTAGGTTCCCGACTGGACGGTGTAAAAACTGCCAGGAAGCGTGGTGACAACTGACCTATCGGCATCCAAAAATTGATTATTGGGATATTCAGAAGATCCTCCGGCATCCGGCGTCATCCAACCCACCACACTTTGCCAACTTTGGTCTGCAACGAAATTCGCTGAGTAGGTGTGTTGTTTTAATTTGGTATAAAACGCATCACCCGTTAATTCAAACGCATCGTTAATTTTATATTGAATAGATCCGTTGATACCTGTGCGATCCCTTTCGATGAAACGATTACCTGCCTGGTGGCCTTGAAACACGTAATAAGTATCATCACTATCGCCATCTCCATTGACATCTACATTTTTATTGACAAAACCACTTGCTTCCGTCGCAGTAAAATTCCAGCCAGCATAACCACCTGGGCTACCTCCGGTAGATCCATTCCAGTAATCGGCAAGGTAACTCGTACCCTTCGCAATATTTAAGGTTGCACCTAATTCGCCGTTATTGTTATAGCCAAAGAAACCTGAAAAAGTACCGTTGGTTTTTTTACCCAGCGCGCCCTCGGTTCCCTCAATTTTTCCCAATGCTGTGAAACCATCTTTTAACAGAAATGGACGGCTGGTTTTTAAATTTACAGTTCCCGCAAAACCACTTACAACATTTTTCGCCTCTGCGGATTTATAAACTTCCATACCGGAAACCATGGTAGAGGGAATATCCACAAAGTCCGCAAGGATGGTGGTAATAGACCCTGCTGACAAAAATTGCTCGCCATTTAAGGTCGTTGTTACATTCGTGTTTCCGCGAATATTGACCCCGGTACCTTCACCACCAGAGCGGGTGATTTGTACACCGGGAACACGTTGCAGGGAGTCAGTGATTGTGGCATCGGGCAACTTGCCAATATCGGTGGCGGTAATCGCATCTACAATCGAGCCAGAATTGCGTTTAATATCAATCGCATCTTTTGCAGCCGCGCGAAAACCCGACACAATAACTTCTTCGACCGCACTGTCATCTTGCGCAAAAACTAAACCTGATTGTGGTAACAAAGCGGCAGCGATACTGGCAGACAATAATTTAATTTTAAAATTTTTTATTGGGAAAGACATAATTCATTCCTATACATTTTTGTTCATCTGAGTGACGCCGCCACAGGGTGCGGGCGTCACCGTAGGATTAATGGGCTAAATGGAATTATTCAAAAATAACGTCGTCAAGGTAGTACCTGGACTGCGTCACACTGTTATCCGGCCCCATGAAGCGGACCCCAAAACCACTCAGCTCATGCCATTCCGAAATGTCTAGTACCAGGTCTGCGCTGCCATTTACCAAAGCGACTGCGCCACCATCTTTCCAGGTAAAATTTTTGTCTTTTGCAAACAATTGTGCCTTGACAGCATTGCCTGCATCTTTAGCGTGAACGGATACTTTTAACTTGGTTACATCCCCCAATAACAATCCACCCGTTGGATAAACTTGCAGAACAATATTGTCATCACCCGCTTTAAGTTGGGTTACACCCGCTATGGATGTTGTTCCGGATTTTGCCCAATCATTAGCGAGCTGAATGCCTGTGGTGCCGGTCCAATTCACCTGGAATTCCCAGGCCCCGGTGCCTTCAAAGCTATACAGGACCACGCCATCCAAGGTCACCTTGTCAACAAAGAATTTCGCATTCGTTGAAGTGCCGTCGGCGCCATTAAAGTCAACGCCAAAGCCGCTGAGGTAGTCGAGGCTGGATACATCAATACTGAGGTCTGCCGAACCATCGACCAGGTTCACCGCGCCGCTATCTGACCATGCGTAATTCTTGTCCTTCACAAACAATTTTGCGTTGAGCGCATTGCCTGCACCTGTCGCATGGACAGAAACAGATAGCGTTGATTTGCCTTTAACATCCAGGCCTTTTTCCGGGTAAGCTTGCAGAACGATGTCGTTAACACTGCCCAGCGTCGATAGATTTTTATACAGCGCCAGCGAGCGAACGCCTTCTTTCGCCCATTCTGTAGATGTCGTAATACCTGTGGTATCGCTCCATCCAATTTGCGCACCGAAACCATCGGTGCCTGGCTCAAAGTCATAAATGACTTTGCTGCTGGTGCCATCTGACAGGGTAATTTCGTCGATATAGAATTTGGCGGCCGTGGAGGTTCCATCCACACCGTTAAAGCGCACACCAAATCCACTGAGTTTATTGATACCTGTTACATCAAGAGTCAATGTCGCACTGCCGTTAACAAGATTGACCGTGCCATTATCTTTCCATGCATAATCTTTATCTTTAACAAACAGCTGGGCATTCACTGCGCTACCAGCATCTGCTGCATGAACTTTAACCGTCATGCTGGTTTTGTTTTTGATATCCAAACCACCGACAGGGTAAGTTTGCAATACGATATCGGAAGACTTGCCAAGCGCGGCCAGGTCTTTGATGAACGCGAGCGACGTGCTTCCACTGGATGCCCAATCGCTAGAGGTGGTGATACCCGTGGTATCTGCCCATCCCACTTGCGCACCAAAACCCTGGGTGCTCAATTCAAAACCGGAATAGAGGCCTGCATTCACTTTGGGCCTGCCGCCCGGAACATCTTGCAAATTAACGGTGTTGTCATCGGCATAGGTTGCTTTCACGACAGCAGGATCAGCGTTGGCAGGGCCGTAATCACCACCTGAATTCCAGGTTACAAAGAATGCCCAATAAGCATTTTCGGTGCGCATGGTCGCCACATTTGGAATGGTGCCTGTTTCAGTAAGGCCAACGAGCTTTTTACCGTCAAAACGATCTTTCAAGGTTGAGAATTCACTCTTGAACGGATTGCCCGCATTTTTGCCGTCGTAACCGTCATAACCCACAATGTCTACCACATCATCACCTGGATACCAGGCCGCACTTGAATCACCGGTATTGGTAAATACCCAGATCAAATTATTAAGGTGATGATCTACAGTCATGCGGTTATACATTAAGCGCCACAGTGCTTTTAACTCATCAGGACCCGACGCACCCCACCAAAACCAACCGCCTTGCGCTTCATGGAGAGGGCGCCACAGCAATGGGATTCCAGCATCGGCAAACTTCTGTAATTCAGCGGAGATCTTGTCGATATCTGCAATCAACGCCAGATAATCAGCACTATTGGTATCCGCCAGCGCCGTCGCTAAATTAAAGTTGGTTGCTTTGGTATAGAAGCCGGAATACCAGGCGGTTTCACCCGATCCGCTGCAAGTAGCATCCTTGAGTTTGGTTGGAGAGTTCCAGTGCCACAAGGGCGCTAAAATCACATTCTTTTGCTTGTGGGCTGCGATCATGTCTTCCGATAAAGTGCCAGGTTTGGCGCCGCAGTTAATACGTGAGCTGGAATAATCCATCAAATCAAAAGCGACAATCGCAGGCGCATCACCGCCAGTGATGGACACCACTTTATCAAACTCACGCAAGCCTGTTTGGGCAGCATCGCCGTAATTCATAAATTCGGTTTGGCCGCTGATGATTTTGGAGCCATAGCCACTTACCAGGAAAGCCATTAAATCTTTCGCCTCAGATGTGGCATTGGCGTTCACCAGGGTAGGCGCTACCGGGAGCGGTTTGGCAGGTGCGGCAGCCGGAATCAGGGTGATGTTGTCTATGCGGTAATAACTCCATCCACCGCCAATTTCGAGGACGTTATTTCCTTCATTCAACTTGACAGTACCTACACGGAACTTCTCCCATGAACCTGTTGCCTCAAACTGCATATTGGTTTTCACACCATTGACTGCAACCTGAGCAACCTTGCCCCCGTATGCAGAAGGAATTGCATATTGAACATACAAGGTATAAAAACCGGCCTTTATGGTTTTACCTGCTACCTGGCTGCCGGATTTGATGTTAAAAGTCACACTGGAACCGGGTGTAATATCAGCTGTATGCGAACCTGACGCGCCGGTAATGAAATTAGCATCACCAGCTGCCACCAGAGGGACGCCATTCAAGGTTGCAAATTGGCTGTCTTCCACTTCGAAAGTTATCAGGATAGACGGATCAAATACCGTAATAGCGACCTGATCGGCTAAAGGATTGCCGTCGGCTCCTTTAATAATGGCACCACTGGCATCGCGAGCTGAGACTTGAAATTTGAATGATTTTATACCATCGACTTGCGGAGCTTTAAACGTAAGGTTGGGCTGATTCCAATTGGTAATCCCCTGAATAGGATCACCTTCAATTTGCTCCCATAACAGTGTTTGATTTGTAACCGTTCCCACAAGACGCCCTGTCAGTGTTACATCTGAACCGGGAGCATATTCCGCACCTTCACCTGCTATAACCCCTAATGGGCGTGCTTCAGGCGTATAACTTATATTTCCGGTATCCGTTTTTTTATTATCCAGGCACCCGGAAAGTAACCCCAGAGAAAGAACAAACGCACATAATAATTTTGCCTTTACAGGCTTTTGAAACCTTATCATCGTACCACCCCATTTTTTAACATTTATTAGTAAATTTTTTGCGAATAGAAACTCACAATCGATACCTTATTCCTCCCGGAAGATGTCGGATCTACCACGCCGGTAGAAGATTTGTTTTGATTAGCTTTTTTCCTGATTAACCGTGGTTATTTTTATTTTCACCTAACATATTTCACTCGATTGTAACCGGTTACAATTTAGAAGAAAATGCGATTAAATTTGAATCAGACACATAATCCTACAAAATGTAAACGTTTACAATAGGTTTTATTCAGATATTTTTAGACTTTTTGCTGTTTAAAATGCCTGGAAAAGCAAAAATGGCAGCAATTGTTATTCGATTACATCCGTATGCAAAGTAAACAGCGCGCTTTAATAATTCAGATGAACCATAAAAAAAACATGAACGTTCAGAGATAAGCGTATTGATTACCACCGCTTCAGAACATATCTGGCGCCCTGGGATTGGTTAGGAAATGGCACTCGCGCTAACTGCCTTGCAAGAGGTAAAGAGACTGCGAGCTAACTTTAAGGAGTAGGAACAGGTTTGATTCCCGCAACAGTCATCTTCACCGGTTTAATCGTGCCATCTTTATTAAAATACAAATGATCTATGGCCAGCTGGCGATGGTTGCCATCGGTCGTATCCAACGGACGGCGATGATAGACGATGTACCATTCATCAGTGCCGGGGATATTCACCAGCGAATGGTGCCCTGCTCCCCTGGCAATCTTGCCATCTTGTTTGAGGATAGTTCCAACGGGTTTAAACGGACCGAGAGGCGATTTCGCCATAGCGTAAGCGACTTGATAATCTGGCCCGGTCCAGTCACCCTCTGACCACATCAAATAATAAATGCCTTTGCGCTTCACCATAAAAGAACCCTCCACATATGCTTTGCTCGGGGTAATTTCCTTGTAGGTCTGGCCATCCTCAAAAGGTACGATGCTCAGCAAATCTTTGCCCAGTTTGACAATGTTGCAGTGATGCCAGCCGCCGTAATACAAATAGAACTGGCCGTCGTCATCTTTAAAGATCATCTGGTCAATGGGTTGCGCACCATTGTGGATTTCGCCAATCAGCGGCTTGCCAATGGCATCCTTGAATGGTCCTTCGGGTTTATCACTTACCGCTACACCAATACCGCCCAACTGCTGGTTATTCTTGATGTCGTTAGCGCCAAAAAATAAATAATATTTGCCGTTGGCTTGTATAGCCGACGGAGCCCAGACCGCATAAGCCGCCCAGCTCACATTTTTCACCGTCAGGATTTGTGAGTGTTTGGTCCAATGCACGAGGTCAGGCGATGAAAAAGCATCGAGAAAAGTCTGCTTTAAAAATGGTGCCCAGATATCCGGCTGCTTGCGCTGCGCAATTTGCGATGAGGTTAAAGTTACGGATTGGTCAGGCGTATCTTCGCTGGCAGACCAGGTTGGGTATATCCAGTATTGTCCATCGAAAATACGGATTTCCGGATCGGCATAGTAACCAGGCACTATGGGATTGGCAGCAAGACAAAGACCCGTTTGTGCGAACAAAAAAACGCTCGCACTCATCTTCCAAAAAAAAATTTTGCAATATTTAAGTGAGGGTTTATTCACGGTTATTGTCCTGTGGAAAAATTAACGGTGCCTGATAATCCAGGCAAAATTTATTCATCGCCAATCATTTATTACAAAAAAATTAACATGCTCGACATTCTCACCATCGACATAAAAACTGCAATCGAACGTGAAACTTCAAATGCGGCATCTGACAAGAATGAATTAAAGTTAGAATATCGATTGGCCTATCAGTAAAGGATAATTTTTTATTCGATGGAACGTTAAAAAATTGGAATCATGGTAATTTTGTGCTCCTCCAGCGTCATCATCATAAGCTGTTCTTGATAGGAAGATGATATCACTCCCATCAAATTGCCAATCTACATATTGAAACCCATGTTGTTTTACATTGTCACTTTTTAATAACACTTTATGGATAACCCAATCATGCAGGTTAGTGGAACTTTTTAACACAAGCATATTTCTGACTTTACTGGGAACTTCATTTGCATAGGCTTTTTCTGTGAAATTGGACAATGTCCAATAACGTTTACTCACAGGGTCAAAGCGTATCGTGAACTTTTTTGCTCCTCCGGAAAATTCAAAGAAATCACGAGAGGGCTCAAAAGATACCGATGCTCCATCATCGGAAACCTCAACCTGAGCCATCCATTCCCTGCCTTTTTCCAAAGCATCGACACGCAATATATCAACTAATTTTTTATCAGGTGTAACCACTGCATTACCTTCAAGCCAGGCATAAAATTGGCCATTAAGATAATTCGCGTTATACGGCAGGCTAGTCGTGGGCTTCCAGCTTTCCGCAAGTAGCAGATCGGAATCAACCGCAGCGGAAACGACCATGGCGCTATAGCGTTTTCCCCATTCTTTTATGGGAGAAGTAGCATTTTCTATTGCCCGCCATAATCGCCCTTTATATTCGACGATTGGTACAGGCGCGGTATGATACTCACCGGTTAGCAACAAACCATGTTGGTTATCTGTTGGAGAACTCCATGTTTTTCCTTCATCATCCGATCGACGAATAACAAGATTTCCATGGTGTTTCCAGGTTCCCATAATATAAAGAGAACCCTTGTGAAAAAATAAATTTGACCAGAACTGGCCTTGAATTGTGGAGATTTTTTTCCATGTCAACCCTTTATCTTTCGATAAATAAATAGCCGTTAATCCTTTTTCCCATTCTCCCGATGCAGGCCCAAAATAATCGTGTGATGCCACGTAATGTCCATTCGGCATAACAACAATAGCAGGAGATCCTATGTAGGTGTTTGTCGATGCAGGAACATGATTTACTACAACACCCGGAACCTTTTTTGATTCCGGATGCAATAAGTTTGAGCATGATGTCGCCATCATTAATGACATTACGGCTAAAAATAGAATTCTCATATTATTATCATTGCGTCCTTCAGCAGAAAGGTTTGCGGAAGCAAACATTATTAAAATGAAAAATTTTTATGCGCGCTCAGTGACAAGTATTTTACTTGGCAATTCAATTTAACAAGAGCGAATTACTTCCATACTTCCCATTCCCAAATAGATGGTTTACGGCCCTCAACATTGGCAAACTTGATTTTAATAAAGCGCGCTTTACCGCTCTTTTTAATGGACGAAACAGCAAATGCTTTTCGGGCAAACGTGAATTGGTTTTCGTACTCTTGCCAATGCTGATTGTCATCCGAAAGTTCGATCTTGAAAGTTGTATATTTATCGGGGTATTCCATGTGTATATCCATGCCCGAAAATTCAGTTGCCACACCCATGTCGATAGTGACATACGCCCCATAACCGGAACCTTCCCAGCGAGTTGTATAATCACCGTCATTGATTTTTGCCACTTCGTGCCCAACTGCCTGGCCTCCACTGAAAACCAATTTATTCAGGGCGAGGTTTACTCGTTTATCACCAAACACTTTGCGGACATCAATTGGCTTGGCAGCTTTGATATCCTTGCCATCAAAAGTTAATTCAGCAATTCCGAGGAATCGGAAATCACACCAGTCGCTGTGGCTTCTGTCCTGGCGATGATAGACAAGATATTCTTTTCCTTTATACGGCAGCACAGAGTGATGCCCAGGTCCCCATATATCGTCTTCAGGACGCGATGAAATAACAGGATTATTTTTCCCATAGTCGTAAGGGCCAAAGATATTTTTGGACACCGCATAATGAACGCGATAACTATCTTCCCAGCAGCGTCCACCCGACCATGTCATGTAGTAGTAACCATCCCTGTAAAAAAGATAAGCGCCCTCGGTTAAATCAGGAAATACACCTTTGAGTTCATGGGAAGCCACTACTTCAGTCATGTAACCATCGCTATTACGATCATTATTTAATTCAAGAAGCGCGGAAGAATTTGTTGTTAAATAAAATTTTCCGGTTTTGGGATCTTTAAAAGGTTCAATATCAAAACCGACAAGTTCATTTTTAAATTTCCAGGGACCAATAGGGGTTTCGCTTTCCCATACCATTCCGGTGTAATTAACACCGTGGGTGTTGTAAAGATAAAACTTGTTATTGTCTGCCTTGATAACGGCGGGAGCCCAAAAATATTCTATATTTATCCCTTCCAGTTTTTTAGGTGTCCACTGCACCAGGTCATCAGACACCCATACCAACGGGGTGCCACCAATGCCAAATTTTTCATGGCCATCAGTCGTCGCATACACATAATATTTTCCATCAAACTCCCTGATACTGGGGTCAGCAAAATAACCAGCGATAGGCGGGTTCTGCGCATAAGACGAACCCAGGTAAAACATGCCAAAAAATAGGAGGAATAAACGTTTCATCTTTTTCTCTATTCGTATTTATGAAGTTTCATAGTTGTACTGCGAGCGTCTAAATATCGCTTTGCAGTGCTGATAAACGCTGAACATTACCGAGCCTGCACCCCAATTTTGAGGTCGATTCACTTTAAATGAAACCGGTTACATTTACAAGATAATTAATATTTATTGTTTGGTGGAAGCTCGGGAAGGGATAAAAATATTGGGGATTAACGACTATTTTACGGTCTGTTCGCAGGAAATTGCATTGAAGCCTACCCGTTACAGCCAGAAGCAGAAGGCCGAAGCCTTCCGCTCTATGGCGCGCCAACAATAGCTCACAGCCTTTATTTTGCCAAAGCCTCATCAATAGCTTTGGTCAAGCTTTTAGCATCAGGTTCAGTCATGCTGCCGAAATGCTGGATTACCTTACCGTCTTTACCCAACAAGTATTTGTTGAAATTCCATTTTGGCTCGCCGGATTCAACATTCAGGTATTGGAATAAGGTGTTGGCCTCCGCACCCTTAACATGAGTTGGCGCGAGCATGGTGAAGGTCACGCCAAAATTCTTGAAGCAGATACCGGCAGCATTACTTTCGTCTTTATCTTCCTGGTTAAAGTCATCGCTGGCGAAACCTACAATCACCAGACCTTTATCTTTATAGCGCTTATGAAGCGCCTCCAGGCCTTTGAATTGTTTGGTAAATCCGCAGTGACTGGCCGTATTCACCACCAGGGTCACTTTGTTTTCAACCAGGCTACACAGGTTTACCGAATCCGTTGAATGCAATTTGCGATAGTCGCCTTGCAGTTGTGGTTCACAAGCAGCAGAAGCGGTGGATGATACTAGCCCCATAGCGATGATTCCTAAAAACAGGTTGAATGATTTCATGATCGTCCCCGATAGAATGTTGGTGTGAGATGTGTGCAGGATTCAGATGATAGGCGCACCCACGACCTTTAAGCCAGCGTGCGAGTGTATAAAAAAGTTAAAGGGTCTATTTAACCAACGGCGAATTAGGGCCACCCGAATGGCGCTGATTTAAGAGGGGAGTCGTCATCCCTAGCCGGCGCCCCCGTAGGGAATCCAGTGTCTTTAAAGGTCACTTGGACGCCAGCCGCTGGATATCCTGCGGGGATGACGACTCCCCTATCGCAATACGCTCCTAAGTGAGTACCATTCGGACCAGGCTCCATTAAAACCAAAAAGAAAGATAAAAGCGAATGACATCAGCATCCAGCTCATAGAGCGGTTCTTCTCCCACTTTATAACCACCCTCCGGCAGTTTGGCTTTGGCAAAGTTGGCGTAATCGCGGAAGTCATCGTAATTAACTTTCATGTGGTCCCAAAATAAATTCGCCGTGCTTTTTTCAAAGCCGGGAATATTCCACGGGAATTTGTAGGTTAAACCCAAGCCGATACTTTTGGATGAAAATGCACTCAGTTCTTTATCGCGCGCCATAAAATTTTGTGCATCTTTGTAGGGAAACAAATCGCTGTAAAAATCCGCCTGGGATTGGCTATAGACGCGATACTTCACTTCCAACAATAAATCTTTTTTGAAATCGTGGATGTAACGCAGCTCTGCATTATTTGCGGAGACACCCCAACTATCGGTGTAATGGCGAACCTCACCGCGCACAGACGCAGAATAGGGCAGGTGATAAATTGCACGCAAACTGGCGGCATCGTAATTGTGTGTCAGCGGATATTTTTCCAACGCCAATGCGCGCGCGCCATTTTGCAAATAACTGTAACTGCGATAGGGATTATTTAAACAGCTTTCGCCTTCTTTCATGTGAATACAGGCTTCAGAACCTGATTCAAGATTGATTTCAGAAATTAAATTTTTGGTCAGGATTTGCGACACACCCACTGAATAACGGCGCTGGTCTTTATCCAAATGAAAGGTTGGATCAGGAACACCTTTTAAATTTCGCCCAACAACATCCTGCCCAAAACCAAAGCCAAAATTTAACGTGGTCAAATCGCCAAAAAAAGTTTGGCTAACACCGAAATTATACGTTTTCGCCTGGTAATCATTTTCGTCGCTGGTGGTGTAGCCCGCACTAAACGTAGTGCGGTCATGCATATAATCCACACTCACAGATTTTTGTTTGCGCTCTTCACTGTAACGACTCGCTGATGCCAATACATCAATCGACGCGCTGCTCACCATATCCACATAATAATTTGCAGATACTGAAACCGAGTTACCGATATTTTTACGCACAAGGATTGATGGACCAGAAACCTGGATACCGCCACCTTCGTATTGATGTTCAAGTACATCCACACGTTCATCTGGCAACACCGCAGCAACAACGGGCAACATCCAACATGTAGTGATGAGCGCAATGAAAAGTAGCGCAATTTTTTTGCGAAAATTAATGACTACATTAATTACAACCACAACCGCCTCCCGCACCACCATCAGCACCTTTTGCGCCTTCGCGCGCATCGTGTACGTGGGAAAGATATTCATCAGCAACAGGATCGCGACTGAAATTCATAATGGGGTCAGCAATATTCTGGCGCTCGTAAGGTTTTACCCACGGCTTAATCCTGCTGCACGACGAACAGAATAAAATGCACAACACCATTGTGACCAACGCGATTCTCGGCATCATTCGCTGATGAGTTCCTTGATTTGTTTAATATATTTTTCTTCATCGCCAGGAACATAACCTTTATGGATATGACGGATTTGGCCTTTCTTATCGATAAATACACTGGTTGGCATCGCATCTATTTTGTAGGAATCACTGAGCTTTGATTCGGGGTCAAATAAAATCGCGTAGCTGACCGTAATTTTTTGCAATACATTTTTGGCTTCAGCGGTATCCTGGTCAACATTCACGCCGTACAACACAAAACCCATCTTGCCGTATTTTTTGCTGAGGTTATCCAGCAATGGCATTTCCTGACGGCATGGACCACACCATGATGCCCAGAAATTTAACATCACCACCTGCCCACGTTGTTCTGCCAGGCGAACGTTTTCGCCGGTTGAACTTTTTAGGGTAAAGTCGGGTGCGGTTTCGGCGGCGAATGCAGTGGTGCTTACTAACAAACTAAAGGCGATAATTTTTTTGATGTAGTTGATAATGGACATAATATTTTTCTCTACTGAATTTTTAATTCGAGCTTTTTGATAATTTTCATTACATGAATTTTAATCGTTGATTAAAATTCATGTTTATTTAAAGAGGGAATCGTCATCCCCGCAGGGGATCCAGCGCCCTTAAAATATAAAAAGACGCTGGATCCCCTGCGGGGATGACGACTCCCTTCTTATAAAAACTATTTGTAACCAACAACAATTGATTTACTTAAGAATTACTTTCTAAAAAAACACCGAAACGCCCAAACGCGATTCCAAATTATTCGTTTTTTTACTATTGCCAAACAGCTCATGTTTAAACGAATAATCGCGCATACTTAAATCAAACAACAACCAATCGGTGGCATAAAATTTAAAACCAGCGCCCAGGTTGTAAGTAAAATAATCTTTTTCAGCAAAGCGCGTATTACCTGCACCTGCAACAAAATAAACGCCCGTGTTAAAACGCCATTTATCGGTAATATACACCTGCCCTGGCAGTAAATTGTAACCAAGCGAAATATTGTAGTAGCTGAGTTCACGTTGGTTTTTTGTTAGCAGTTCAACACCACCGCTCAATAATTCGTAACTGGTTTTTTGGGTTTTGCTCGTGCCGTAATTTGCCTGCGCAAAAAAATCTTCGGTGATGTGATAAGAAAAGGTCACGCCAGTAACTGCATTGCTACCAAAATCTTCCACACTCAAAACGCCATAATATAAACCCACCTCAAAATCTTCCGAGTCCAAATCGGCTTCTTTGATATGACGGCGTTCAATATCCGGCGTAATAATTTTCCCCAGTTCGCCATCATTATTTTTGTCTTTATCGTCAGCGGCAAAAACCGGCGCGTTAAAAAATCCCAGCGCACTTACTAAACCAGCCGCTAAAAAAATACGTTGAACCCGACTTTCCATTCATTAACCTCTTCATTGGTATTGCGGCTGGTAAGCACGTAATCGTTAATATATTCCGCCCGCAAAAAGAAGCGGCCAGTGATATGGACATAAGCGCCCAAACTCGCTTGCAGTATATGGTCTTTGCGATCTTCCACTTGCACAAGCGTGGAGCTGGGCATGGTTTTCAGGGTGCCTGCACCTATGCCGATAAACGGCGATACTCGCCATTCAGGAAAGGGCTGGTGCAACATCGCCAGCGCAATAATTTGGCTATCGGAATATTGTCCGGTGTTTTGCGCTAAACGAATTTCGGTGGATAAATTTTTAGTGAAGCGATAACCCAAATTCACACTCATGGAATCGGCACCATCAAAATCGCCAAAAGCGGTGCCCAGTTCAAAACGATCAACCAGATAATCAGCTTGCGTGGTATCGGGGAAATCCGGTACCTGTCCATCGGGGCCGAGCGTTAATAAAACATCGTTGCGTTTTATCCAGCCTTCAATGCCGCGCACCGTCCTGATTTTGATCCAGCTTGTTTTCATTTTTAAGAGCGTGATGGTTTCACCGCGCTCCACCACGTGAAATATTGGGTAGCCGCGACCCGGGGCGTTATACACATTGATAAACGCATCGTTCACCGTGACTTCGACAGGTGCATCAGGTGTAAACCAATTCAGTGTCCAGAAATCACCCGCGGATGCGCTTGCGCTCCATAGTAGCGATGCTGAGCATAACGTGAAAATGCCAAGACAATATGCACATGCCTTTGCGCCTGAATGAATTCGTTTTTTTGCTTTTGTTATTTTCACAAGTCGATTCGTCGAATGTTATTGTCTGATCATGTCAAAAGGATTGTTGTAGTAATTGCCACCCACATCCAGCCATTCTGCCAATAATTTTAATTCGCTGGTATTCAAAAAACCGCGATGGTCCACAGTGTCCGTTGCCGCATTGAAATTAGCAAATTTATTAAAGAATTTTGCACTGCCCAGGGCACTACCGCGAGCCATGGTTGGTGGAATTCCCACTGTCATTGTGAGCGGCGTCGGGTTGCCCATTGCATCCAATACGACTGCATCGGTTACCGGATCTTGCACGAACGGACAATTGGCCACGCCATCGCAAGTGGGAACACCGTTCACATCACGTGTTATCACACAGGCATCGATATCCGGATACAAATCTGCCGGTGCCAATTCGCACACAGGAATGTTAGCGGTGAGAATGCCGTTTACGTCCAGGATTTGTTTGTTAGTCGTCGCGGTCAGCTCAGTATAGGAGAGCATGCGTTGATTGTTGGCGGCTTTGGTGCCCAGAAGCTCGAGTTGCCCATCGGGCACTTTTGCGTTCACCGTGCCGTTGGCATCGGTGGATGAATGGCAACCGACACAAGTGATATCAGCGATACCGTTAGCAGCTCCGCGTGCGCGCTCCCATAGTGGCTGGATGTGGTTTTCGTAATTGATGGTGACGCGGCACAAACTCGACCAGCCGTCATTTTCCATACAAGCTTCTGCCGTGGGCGAGTGAATATCGGTGGCCACAGGCGCGAGGTTTTTGTAGCGATAGGCAAAGCTGGCCGCTTTGGGACGCACAGCGGGATCGGTCCATTCATCATCAAACACCAGATCCACACTCGGTGCACGCAAATTAGTGGACTTGGCTTTATTAGTAAAAGGTGCGCAGGTGGTTGCATCGCCCGGGATTAAACAATAGGTCGTATGGCTGGCAAATTCAGCCATGGTTTCGCCGGTTGTCGGTTGCGTCGGCGTCCCCAAAGGATCGAAGCGGACAGTATTGGCAAATTGTCCCGTCGCGCCTTTATTGATGCTGGCTAATTCGGCATCGCTGCGACCATGACCGGCATCGACATTAACGGCGTTATGGCAGCCGTTGCACTCGCGCACCTCTCCCGGGCGAACTTGCAACCAATTGCGATGCAGCGCACCTATACGCTTGCCATCTTTATTGAGGATTTCCAGCGTAAAGGCGACATCCGCCGGCACTTTGATTTTGACCGAACCATCGGGTTCAACAGGTGCATAGCCCAGGATTTCACGCAGGCCGGTAAATTGCCGGAACAGGTCGCCGTAGGTGTTATCGCCGAGGTTATTCACCGTATCCTTATCGGGAATGGACACGGCTTTAATCAAACGCACAAAGCGCGCTGGCCGTTGATCGGGCGCGACCCGGGCAATTTGCTCGATGCTGGAAAACGCCGCAGCGCCATAGTTATTAAATTTGCCATCCATATCGTAAACGCTGCGGATATGGATCATCCCTACGGATTCTGCTGCTAAATCAGCCTCGATTTTGGGCTGGAGATAAGTCGCAGCAGCGCGAGGTTCAAGGGATACAGGCTCGCTATACATCATGCCCTCTTCCGCCAGGACCACGGGTTGCTGAGTTTGCTGGGTGATGTTGTACACCCAAATCCCGTAGATAGGATCAGCTTCTTTTACTCCCTCAGTCGCCAACCAGGTTGCCGTACAAGGCACCAGGCGCTTGTCTTTCGGCTCGATCAATCGACATTCACTCCAGCTCACCAACAGGCGATTGGTGCCGTCATACAAAGGCGTCAGGGATGAATAGCGCCCATGTTGCGAAAACTTGTTGGCGCCGACATTGATGTTGATAGGCAATATGGAAATCGAACTCTGGGCTTCGGTACCTGTGCCACCACCCGCGGGGATTTGCAGGTCATTTTCAAAAAAATGGGTAGTGTCGATAACCACCATGTCACCCCCAAGCATGGCTTCGTTGGGCTTGAGGATCGCCGCAATACGGCCATCGGGCATTTCTTGCGGGCGGAATAAACGATTGCGCGGTGCACCAGCAGTTTCTGGCGGGACGTTCAGGCTGAAGTAGCCGTAGCGACGCTCAACCTGGGTACCATCGGGATTTGCCGTATAGAAACTGACTTTATTAGTACCGAATTGATCCCAGCGCGAGTAAAGGATTTTGCCGTTTTGCAGCACAGCGGGCTGTAAATCGTGGCTTTGGTTGTAGGTGATTTGCTGGATATCCGTGCCGTCATCTTTCATGGTGTGCAGGACAAACGCGGGCATTTTGCTGCTTTCTTCCAGCGCCGAAAACTGCGGTTTGCCATCATTCAGCAAAATCGCCTTACTGCGGATTTGGCGGTTTGAACTGAACAGGATGCGGCCATCCGGCAGGTAACGCGGGCTTACATCATCGCCCTGCAAGGCCACAATACTGGAGGTAATGATCGGGCGCAGGACCTTGGTAGTGATGCTGTATTCCCAAACCTGCCATTTGGGTTGTTTGTCCTTGGTGACGTTTTCCAGCTTAGGCGCGTGCATGGCAAACAGCAGTTTTTTGCCATCGGAACTCGCACTCAAATCCTTTACATCGTAAAGCGCATCTTTATCAAAAGCGGCTTCAGTAATATTCAGGGGAGTTGCCAGCGCGGTGGCGCGATCTTTGATAAAAATTGCCGCGCCGGGATTAAAGGCCGTTGGGTCGAGCAAATCCGGGTAGATGGGTTGTTTATCCTCATCGACCGGAATCGGGCGCTTGATATAGGCAATGGGCAAATCCACCGCGACGGGATCGGGCTTTTGGCCGCTGTTCGCCGTGCTGGTTCCGCCTCCACCGCAAGCCGAGAGGAGCACACAGATGCTTAGCCACGCACAGCGCGCATGCGCAAAAGCTGATCCGGCCAAGCCTGACATCTGTGGTCGCAACATAAACACTGCCTTACATCATTGGGGGAGGACGAATTGGGGGAATACCATTGTCAGTGAAGTGTATAGGCCATTCTCTCGATTTAATCACGAATTAATGTTGGATTTGTTATACGACAAAATCCCTTTGCTACCTGCTTCACAAAATCCAAAAGCAGTGCAGATTATGTGATTGAGTAGTCAGGATATTTGCAAGCGCGGCACATGTTTCGTCAAAACGTCGACCTATAATCAATCCAGAATTTTCGTGTCTCATGCCAGCACTACTTCGGGAGCAGCCGTGACCCTTTTTATTATCACCAAAGCCCTCACTGCAACCACTCCAGTATGGCTGCAGCTCCAACGCCGTTATCTTCAAATTGCACTGGTTAGCGTCGGTTTGATAGCGGGCTACGCTCAGGCCGGTTCGCGCGAGCAGGCGCTGCAAATCCATAATCGCGTTGCCGGTGTGCCGCCAAGTGAAACCGTATTGCTGCAAATGGCAGCATTTTTGGATGCTGGCCAGAAAGACAAAGCCGTACAGCTCGCCATGGATAACGAAGCCTTTTACAGTGTCGCCCTGAAAAACATGGCGACGCCCTGGACCAACCGCGAACAAACCGTTTTTGCCCCCCTCAACGATTACACCGCCACCGTGATTGGCCTTGTGCGCGATAACGCTGATTTCCGCAAAGTCCTGTTTGATGACGTAGTGTATGTCGCCAATCCAAATCTTGGTTTGCCCGCTTATTCCACCAGTAATAACAATCTTTATCAGGCGATTGAAGACCAACATATCGATCTCAAAGACCCCGCTAAATTTATGGCTGTACCGCAATCATCGGTAAATGGTTTACCGCCGGATGCTACTTCTGGCGTAATTACCAGCCGCGCCGCTGCCAAGGCATTTTTTATCGCCGGAACCAACCGCGCCATGTTCCGTTTTACCTTGATCAACCATCTATGCCGCGACCTTGAACAAGTCCACGACACGACTCGTGTGCCCGATTTTATCCGCCAGGATGTGAGCCGCAGCCCCGGTGGTGATAGCAGGGTTTTCCTGAACGGTTGTATCGGCTGTCACAGCGGCATGGACCCCATGGCAAAAGCCTACGCCTATTACGATTTTGAATTTGATTCCGTCGCCGATCCCGATGCGGTCAACGGCAGCATCCACTACAACGCTGCGGGCACCACCGATCCAACAACCGGCAGCCGCGTAGAGAAAAAGTACCTGCAAAACAGCACGACTTTCCCTTACGGCTATGTCACCACCAATGACGATTGGCAAAACTATTGGCGCGAAGGGATGAATAGTAATCTTGGCTGGAGCAGCGCCTTACCGGGTAAAGGCACAGGCGCAAAAGAAATGGATAAAGAACTGGCTTACAGCAAGGCCTTCGCCAGCTGCCAGGTTGAAAAAGTCTTTAGACAAGTATGTTTACGCAAACCTGCCAATGCAGCAGATCGCAGCAAGATGGATGCAATTACCGCCAATTTTGCCACCAGTGGCTACCAACTCAAGCAAGTGTTTATCGACACTGCCGATTATTGCAAAGGTGAGTAAGCGATCATGAACAAACTCACATTGAAACTCATCGCGCTCCCTTTGGTATTTTCAACCAGTATGTTGTTGATGGTTGGCTGCGGTTCCGGCAGCTCGGCAAAAACGACGACCAATCCTGATACCAGCACAGGCAACACTGGCAACGAAGTCTTCACCTACAACGGCCAAAAACCGGCCAGCACACCGGATATCCTCAAGTTCCAAACCAATTTGTGGATCAACATCGCACGTGAAGATCGCTGCGGCGGATGCCACAACGCTACCGGCCAGTCGCCGCATTTTGCGCGCGCTGACGACATCAATCTCGCCTACGATGAGATGGTCAGCAACGGCTTGGTGTCGCTATCCAATCCATCGCAATCCCATATTGTTGAGAAGGTCTCCAAAGGCCATAACTGCTGGCTGAAGGATGCGGTTGCCTGTGGCGATACACTGACCACCTGGATCACCAACTGGGCCGGCCCCAGCGAAACCAAGGCGAATGACGTGACCTTGATTGCGCCCGCCGAAAAAGATGTGGTGAATAGCAAGAGCTTTCCCAAAGATCCGGCTGGTTTTGCGACTACGGTTTATCCGCTGCTGACCCAATACTGTTCGCGCTGCCATTCGGAAACCGCGCTCACCAAACAACAACCTTACTTTGCGCAGTTTGATAGCCAGATCAAACCCGGCGATGCCAATTATGACAACATTTACGCCGCTAACCTCGCTATCGCCTACGCGGCGGCCAAAACCAAAATCCGCCTGGATAACCCCGGTCAATCGCGCTTCGTACAGCGTCTGCGCAGCGATTTCCACAATTGCTGGAGCGATTGCACCGCCAATGCCGCAACCATGGAAGCCAAAATCACCGAATTTGCCGATAGCTTGAAACCGATTGAGGTCGATCCATCACTTATTATCAGCAAGACTGTCGGCTTGGGAGATGCCTTCGTACTCACCAGCGGTGGTCGCATAGATACCAACCTGATCGCCAAATACGAATTCAAATCCGGCAAAGGCAGCACCGCTTATGACACCAGCGGCGTCGAGCCCGCCGCCAACCTGAACATCATGGGCAACGTAGCCTGGAGCAGCGCCTGGGGTATCAAGATCAAAGATACCGGCCGCGCCCAGGCAACCACGGCCACCAGCAAGAAATTTTTCGACCTGATCCGCGGTTCGGGCGAATACAGCATTGAAGCCTGGGTTATTCCCGACAACGTCACCCAGGGCACCAACGACAGCAATCCTGCCCGTATAGTCACTTATTCCGGTAGCGCCACCGACCGCAACTTCACCCTCGGGCAATACGAGTACAACTACAGCTTTATGAACCGCACTGACAAAAGCGATGGTAACGGCTTAAAAGAATTGCATACCGATGATAAGGCGCAACGATTACAAGCCACCCTGCAACATGTGGTGGTGACTTACGACCCAACCAATGGCCGCCGCATTTACGTCAATGGCGAATTCACCGGCGATGCCGACCCCAGCAAGGGCGCAATCCTGAAAGATTGGGACAGCAGCTACGCGCTGGCGCTGGGTAACGAAGTGAGCGGCGACACCAAAACCCAATGGCAGGGCAGCATCCGTTTCCTCGGCATCCACAAACGCGCCATGACGCCAGAAGACATCAAAACCAACTACAAGGTTGGGGTGGGGGCGAAATATCTGCTGCTGTTCAATATCTCCAGTTTGATCGGCACGCCTGATAGCTTCCTGGTATTTGAAGTCCAGCAATTCGATGATTATGGCTACCTGTTCGCCAACCCTTTCTTCACCAACCTGAAAGGCACGCCGATTAATACCGATATTCCGCTCAAAGGAATCCATATCGGTATCAATGGCGAGGAAGCACCGACCGGCCAGGTGTTTGCCAACCTGAATACATCGCTCAACTCCAATGCCATGGTCAATGGTCGCCAGGCGTTGTCAACTTTGGGAACTGTGGTTGAAATCAAGGGAGGGCCAGACCAGGACCAATTCTTCCTGACCTTCGACCAAATCGGCAGCAAAACCTATGCTCGCGCAACGCCCGCCGTCCCACCGGCAGCCACACCTGCGGATATTGAAGGCCAGCCGTTGATTGGCCTGCATCGCTTTGCGGAAATCAATGCATCGCTTTCAACCCTGACCGGTATTCCGCAAACCAATGCCAGTGTGAAAACAACCTATGGCAAGGTGCAGCAACAACTGCCAACCCTCGCCAACCTCGACGGCTTCCTCGCTGCACAGCAGATGGGCGTCACCCAACTGACCGTTGCTTACTGCAATGCATTGGTAGGTTCAACCACTGCACCTAATGCCGTCCGCGATAGCTATTTCAGCGGATTCAACTTTGCAGCACCAGCAAGCACCGCCTTCAGTGCGAATGGCCGCAGCCAGATTATCGAACCATTGCTCAAGCGCCTGCTGGCTGCCGAAATTAGTGGAGCTGCACTCAACACCCAGGCAGATCCCGCGCTCTTGCGCACCGAATTGAACAGACTGATCGACACTATGACATCCTGCGGCAGCAATTGCGCCGCCGACCGTACCCTGACTACCGTCAAAGCAACTTGCTCAGCGGCCTTGGGTAGTGCGGTGATGTTGTTGCAGTGATTTATTAAACCCCCTCCCCTAGCCGGGCGCCCATCTCCCCCTTGAAAAGGGGGAGGGGCTGTATTCCCTATTTACGGAGTACAGTTACGTTGGGGGGAAGGGACGGCTTGCACTTCGCAAATGATTTTTCGCAAGCTTCATATTCATGCAAGCAGGGAGTCAAGCTCCTCCCCCTTTTCAAAGGGGAGGTTGGGAGGGGGTTTTGATCCCTCTTAATCTAGTTAAACAGTTATTCGAACCCAAACCGCTTATCGCAGGTTAAGACATGGCCAGAAACAAAGCTCCACTTCATCCCGATGCACCGCTGTTGCTCAACAGCCACAGCCGTCCAATCACTCGTCGCGAGCTTATCGCGCAGGGCTTTATGGCTGGCGGTGTGACACTCGCGGGCGGCTCACTGTTTAGCTTGTTGTCGCCTTCTGCCCTGGCAAGCCTATCTGCCGACATTGCAGATAAACGCGCACAATGCGGCATTGCCTCCCAAGGTGCAGGCAAGATTCCATTTATTTGTTTCGACCTTGCAGGCGGCGCGAATATCGCCGGCTCCAACGTATTGGTTGGCCAAAAAGGTGGTCAACTGGACTTGATCAGTACCGCCGGTTACAGCAAACAAGGCCTGCCCGCTGCTATGGCTCCCAACTCTTCAACCACCAGTTTTGTCGACCAAACCCTGGGCTTGGCCTTCCATTCCGACAGCGCCTTGCTGCGCGGTATTAAAAGCAAAGTCGCCATCACCACCAGCGCCCTGACCAACGGTGCAGTGATCGCCGCGCGTTCGGAAAACGACACTGGCAACAATCCGCACAACCCCATGTACGGCATCAACAAAGCCGGTGCCGATGGCTCCTTGTTGACCCTGATTGGCTCGGTAAACAGCGATTCTGGTGGTAATTCCATGTCACCTTCCAGCATGATTGACTTGGAAGTTCGACCTACCAAAATCGACAACCCCAGCGATGTAAAAGGTTTGATTGATGTAGGCGATTTGGTGAGCCTGATGAGCCAGCAAGACACGGTTTCCGTGATGGAATCCATGTACCGCATCAGCGACGCCAAACTCAAGTACGTGAAAACCGGCACTGCGCGCGACGCCGAATTGAAAGAAATGATCCGTTGCGGTTACATCAAAAGCGCCGACATCGCCGATCGTTTTGGCGACCCGAAAAGCGTCAGCGTGGTGGATGATCCCAACATCGTCGGCGCAACGGGCATCTTCACCCAGGCCGAATTCGACAACGACAGCGAATTTCGCAAAACCGCCTCGGTTATGAAGCTGGTCGTCAACGGCTACGCAGGTGCAGGCACCATCACCATGGGCGGTTTCGACTACCACACCGGCAACCGTTCCGCTGGCGAAATGCGCGATGAACGTGCAGGTAAATGCATCGGCGCCTGCCTGGAATACGCCGCCCGCTTGCAAATGCCCATTATGATGTATGTCTTCAGCGACGGCTCCGTATTCAGCAACGGCATGGCCGACGACTCAGCAGCAGGTCGCGGTAAAGGACAATGGACAGGCGACGACCAACAAACCGCATCCGCTTTCTTCCTAGTCTACAACCCAACCAAGCGCGCTATCCTCATGGAAGGCACCAGCTCCGATCCGGCAGCCATCACCATGGCCCAACGCGTCCACCAACAGCTCGGTTACATGCGCGCCAGCGGCGATGTCGAAACCGCCTCAAGCCCCGCCGCAAACAACGTGAATTTATTAGTGGAAACCGTGATCCTGAATTACATGGCACTGCACGGCGAACAAAACCAATTCAGCACAAAATTCAAAAGCAATGGTTTAGGTAGCAGTGTGATGATGGACCGGATGACAGCATTCCAACCGATTTGTAATGGGGTGATTACGAAACCGGTTTGATGAGAGATGTGATTTCAAAACCTGAATAAAAAAATCGCGGCCTTTGCCGCGATTTTTTTGCTCTAACTCAGAGAGATTTTAGCGTAAGTATTATTCGCGAAAATTGGACCAGATAAAATATTCCATCTTGATAGTTGATAACCTAAATTAATAGACAGGCTCTTTGCCTCCAACATAAAAAATGTATTCATTTAATCTGTTTAATCTATCAAATTCGCTCTTAACATTCGATAGCTTTTCTTTAAAATCAGACCGTTTAAGGTAGCTCCTATTAAACTGTATAATCTTATCGATAAGTATTATGTAAAGATATACACAACCCGCCGATGAAAGCCTATTCTTGGGAGAAGTTGTTATAGAAATATTATGAAAAACTTCCTGTGCCTTATTTTGTAAAGAAGAAAAATCCCGAATAGTATCTGTTACTCCATTGAGGAAACTAAGGTCAGATGAAGTCTTAAAAGCTGCAACTAAAAAAGCATTGATAATTTCATCAAACGTGAACAAAACTGCATCATCTATCCTATAATCTCCCTCCAAAGCATTTAAATAAAGCATTTGATGACTTATTCTAATGTCACACAAAATCTCAATATCATTAATTTTTTTATCAGAAAACTCTTTTTTCACGATATCAATATGTTTCCCAAATTCTTCGAGATGTTTGTAATAATTTGAAAAATTATTTTGAATTCTCATAAGACGCATATTTTCCTTGCTTTGCTCAGAGCGATGATTAGTAGCGTAGAGAGCCAACAGAGAAGCAAGAAAACCAATTCCATATAAAGGAAACTTGAACACAGTAAAAAAATGATTGAATCCTTCATATGAAAGATTCCAAGTAGGCTTACTAGAAATAATTATCGTTATGAACGCGGCTACTATTAATGCAACGACAATAATAACTGTGCCTCTCACGATTGGTAATTCAAAAAAGCTTAAGTGAGGATCAAACATTCCCTTTTTCAAAATAACGGCTCCTGTTTTATTGGAAGGGTTACATCAATTTTTAAAATCCATATTTTTTATATGGAAGTCGCCATCCTCTCGTAGTGAGGATCCAGCTGTTTAAAAGCTATAACCAAAAGCTGAAACGCCGACCCAATGGATCCCTGCTACATGAGGATGACGACTTCCAGTTTAATTTGATCTGAGAAAACTATCTCGGCAAATGCTTCGGCAAAATGCGATTCAACACTTCAGCGATGTAACTTAAAAATAAAGTGCCCATGCTGGAGCGATAATAATGCGGATCGCGGTTGCCTATGGCTAATAAACCAAATGCATTTCCGTGGACGAGGGGAACGGTGGCGACTGAGCCAATTTCATCGGCGTATTTGCCGAAAATAAATTGCATCTCTTTTGCACCCAAGGTACCGCACATTGCGCGGTTGCTTTTGAGAATGGTGCCAACATTATCGCGTGCGCTTGCAATACTTACGACATGCGCCTGGCTGCTCGGAATTTTATCGATATTGCCGAAGAAAAATAAACTGGTGTATTGGATTCCGAAATCTTTATCGAAACAGTAATAAAGTGCGTCGACAATATCGCCGAGATCCTGGCCTTCCAGCAAGGTTAAAACAAGGCGTTTGGTTTTATCGAATAATTTATCGTTATCGCGCGCGTTGTCGAGCAATTTACTCAAGCGATGGCGCATGTCCATATTGCGCTCACGCAATACGGCAATTTGTCGTTCAATCAATGACACTGCACTGCCACTTTCGTGTGGCAATGATAACTCTGCGAGCAGATCAGGATAGGCTTCAAAAAAATGCGGATTCTCTTGCAAGAAGGCCGCAACTTGTTCTGGCTCTAAAGGATCGGCGAGTGTTTTTTTATTATCAGTCATTGACTATCACCTATTAAATTTTCCATTCGCGAAAGTTGTACACTAATACTTATTCATTATGTTTTTGCGTTCACCCGACTATATCAAATGAACGTTTAAATATTAACTTGTCCATGAAACACAGTCGTTGCCGGGCCAGTCATGATCACCGGGTGTCCTTCGCCCGCCCAGGTAATATGCAGGCTTCCGCCAGGTAAATTTACTTTTACATTTTCATTTAATAAATTGCGCAAACGCCCCGCGACAACTGCCGCGCATGCACCCGTTCCGCACGCAAGGGTTTCACCTGCGCTGCGCTCAAATACGCGCAAATCAATTTCGGTGGCGGAAATTTTTTGCATAAAGCCAACGTTCACACGCTGCGGAAAACGCGGATGATGTTCAACACGTGGGCCAAGAATTTCCACCAGTGCTTTGCCAACATTATCGACCAGCATAACAGCGTGCGGATTACCCATGGATACGGAAGAAATTTCCAGCGTTTGGCCATCAACATCCAATTGATAAGTTGCCGATTGTGCATCGGCCACAAAGGGAATTTCTTGCGGAACCAAACGCGGGATTCCCATGTTGACGCTGACTTCGCCTTTGTCGGTTACGAGCAATTCAATCAAACCGCCCGCCGTTTCTACTTTGATTCTGCGCTTACCAGTTAAACGGCGTTCGCGCACAAACACAGCGAAACACCGCGCGCCGTTGCCGCAGTTTTCGACTTCAGTGCCATCACAATTAAAGATGCGGTAACGAAAATCCACATCAGGATTTTCCGGGTGTTCGACCAGCAATAATTGATCGCAGCCGATACCAAAATGACGGTCGGACAAGTAGCGAATTTTTTCTGGCGTTAAACGCACGCTTTGACTTATGCCATCGATCACGATGAAGTCATTGCCAAGGCCGTGCATTTTGCTAAAACGTAAGCGCATTTCTATTTCCAATATTTTCGGCTTTTACCGACATCCTAATTTTGCTTTATCGAGTTCGTTATTCCCGCGGGAGATCCATCGGGCTGCATTCCAGTGGCTTGGCTTTTGATTCCAAGGCGCTGGACCCCCTGCGGGGATGACGACTCCCAATCCAATACAGCATTTACTCATGATAAACACGAAACAGTCGAAACACCCCTCGATAAACTCAGGATGAACATTGCCTTTACTCAGGAATTACCGCTTCACCACGTAACATATCATCTATGGTTTCGCGTGCGCGCACCAGATGCATTTGGTCACCATCGACAATCACTTCTGCCGCGCGGCCACGGGTGTTGTAGTTGGAACTCATGCTGAAACCGTAAGCGCCTGTAGACATCATGGAGAGCAAATCGCCCGGTTCAATAGCCAGTTCGCGGTCTTTGCCCAAAAAGTCACCGGTCTCGCAAATGGGGCCAACGAGATCCCATTTTTTGGCTTGCTCCGCGCGTGGTTTTACCGCACGTATATCCTGCCAGGCCTGGTAGAGCGATGGGCGAATGTTGTCATTCATGGCGGCATCGATAATAGCGAAATTCTTGTGCTCGGTAGGTTTCAAATAGAGCACTTTCGTCAACAGCACACCGGCATTGGCGCTGATGGAGCGACCGGGTTCAAACATCAGACTCAATTTGCGATCACCCAGTTTGGCTTTCAAGGCAGCCATGTAATCAGCGACTTCCGGCGGGGTTTCATTGCGGTAGGTGACGCCCAAACCGCCACCCAAATCTAAATGATGGATTGCAATTCCATTCGCAGCCAGCTCATCAATCAAGGCCAGCACGCGGTCGAGTGCATCCAGGAACGGCGTTAATTGGGTCAACTGCGAGCCGATGTGGCAGTCCACACCTTGTACCGACAGGCTTGGCAATTGCGCTGCACGTGCGTAAACCGCTGGCGCACGTTTGATGTCAATGCCGAATTTGTTTTCTTTCAAACCGGTGGAAATGTAAGGATGCGTATTCGCGTCCACATCCGGATTCACACGCAGGGAAATATTCGCGATTTTGCCTTTTTCCGCAGCCACTTGCGCCAGGATTTCCAGTTCGGCTTCGGATTCCACGTTGAAGCAGAAAATACCCACATCCAGCGCGCGCGCCATCTCTTCCGGGGTTTTACCCACACCGGAAAATACGATTTTGGATGGATTGCCGCCAGCGCGCAGCACCCGCTCCAACTCACCCAGGGACACAATGTCAAAACCCGCGCCGAGCTTGGCGAGCAGATTCAAAATCCCAAGGTTTGAGTTGGCTTTGATCGCATAGCAAATCATGCCGGGATGGGAACCCAGGGCTTGCGAGTAGGATAAATAATGTTGGGTAAAAGCTGCACGGCTATAGACGTAAGTCGGTGTACCGAAACGGGCGGCTACAGCGGCAAGCGGGGTATCTTCTACGTAAAGCTCGCCGTTACGGTCAGTAAAATGCTGCATAAAAAACTCTGCTACTTAAAAAAATCCGGGAAAATGAAATGTTAAAGATGGACTAATTGTTCGTGCGCTTGGCTTTTGAATCCTCGTTTTCAAGATCTTGCGCGTTGAAGTCCTGGGCGTTAGGAGCTTTGGTGTCGGTGGAATCCTGTTGATTGGAATCGACCGCAGGTACTTGTTTGGACGGAGCCGCAGGTGCGGCTTTAGGCGCATTGGAAGATGGTGTTGCAGATTGAGGCAAATACAGCGGGCCTTTCTGGCCACAGCCCGCCAAAAGAAATACCAAAGCGCCACACAGCAGGCCAATTTTTTTCATGCAAATCACCCGGTTAATCCCCTGACAACAAGCTCCGCTGGGAGCCAAAACGGCGGTCAGTATAACCTCAATACGGCAGGGCGGCTATGAATCACACGCGCCGAACATTATAGAATTAATTGGCCAGTTCCGGTGCCTGGCGCGTCTGGCGATACTCTGATGGCGTCTGGCCAACAATCTTTTTAAAGAAAGTGTTGAACACAGATTTACTGTTAAAACCCACTTCCAGATAAATATCGGTAATGGTTTTGTCTTTATTTTTGGGATCGATCAGGATTTTTTTAGCTTCTTCAATGCGATAATTATTGATGAACTCGTAAAAATTATTATCGAAATGGCGATTAATAATCATCGACAAATCACGTGCAGGAATGGCCAGTTTTTCTGCAAGCATATCAAGCGTAACATCCGCCATAAGATAAGGTTTTTCGCTACGCATTAAGCCATCAATTTTTTCGGCAAACTCAGGATTGAGTAATTTTTCCTGCACAGGTTTTTTCGCAGGCTCCGGCTCTTTTTTCTGGCGAATCGCTTCAAAGTTCGCGAAGTAGCGCATGCTGGTGAACACCAACGTACACACCAGTAAAAAAGTGACGTAATAGCCGCTCAAGCCAATAAACTCAAAGAACGACAGGTTGTAATGCTGGAAATCATAATGCATGACTACGCCAATAAATTTGGCGAGACCCAACAAAACTTCCATCACAGTGACAATCAGGAAACCAACCACCAATAGTTTCAACCAGAAAACATCGACTTTTTCGATATTGGAATGGGTTGCCTTGAGCAAATCTTTGTATTTCAAAATCAAACGGAAACTGGCGATGCAATAAATCACACGCAAAATTTTGCACAGGAAATCAGACGTAATATAGGGCGCGCTATACACAAAAGTTTCATGATTAATCCAATCCAGACGTTGCGCCAGTGGAAAGCGGAAATAAGCGGCGATCATAAAAATCGCAAACAAAACGAGCGGGATAAAATGATAATAATCTTTTTTGCGAATATGGAAATCGCGGAAAATTAACGATTTAACATAAAAATAGAGCAAGGCAGCATCAATGTAATATGCAAAGCTGCCCACAAAATAAATTTGCGGAAAATTATTGCGCACCGTGTGTTTAAATTCTGCACCCCACATCATCAATTCGTGCAGAGGAATGCAGGCATGGGTCAACAGAAAGGCGGCGAGGAAATAATTGCTGATATTTTTAGGGGGATTGGTCGCGATCAACAACGCTGAAAACAGCACGCAAAGCATGGCTGTCATTAATAAAATAACATCGTGGAAATTAAAGACAACTTGATTCATGCCGCGCTCTCTCTGGTCTAATTCAGGTTCAGAATGATTAACCTGCCGATGAACATGCCAGCGACAGATATCTTCTGATTTTTATAGTTATGCACAGCCCGGTGGTCGAAATGACTTCCTGCTGTCTCTTTGTTGCGCCCATTATGGCAAAAATTACTGCGCACATGGAGAAAATTACACCCATCACTAATCAAGGTTTGCTATGGTATGGCTCGTTAGTAAACTCAATCGCTTTTACAACTAAATTGGGATGCTAATTCGGTCAATACGCTTTGCAAGCACCCTTGTATCCACAGGGGTGCTTTTCCATTTATCCACTCTGATAATGTTAATGGGAAGCCTATGACCAACCACATTTGTACAGCGTTCGTCGTGTTATTCGCTGCGCTCGCATTGCAAGCCTGCAATAACCTGCCGCACAAAACTGTCACGCATTTTTATATCGCCTCGGACTCTACCGCAACGGATTACAGCCTGGAAGAAGATTACGCAACCAAACGCTATCCACAAACAGGATGGGGCCAGGTTTTCCAATCGCTATTTACGACTGAATCCTTACCGCGCTTAAAAGCTCTGCATCTCGCCAATCAGGTCGAGGTAATTGATAAAGCCAAAGGCGGTCGCAGCACCCGCAGCTTTTTTGAAGAGGGGCGCTGGCGTGAAATCTACGATGCATTGAAACCAGGTGATCTCGTATTGATCCAATTCGGACACAACGATCAATCCAAAGACAAAATTGATCGCTACACCCCCATCGACGGATACAAACAGTACTTGCGCCTTTACGTGGAAAATGCACGCGCAAAAAAAGCTCGCCCCATCCTTCTTACACCGGTTAACCGGAATTATCCCTGGGTGGACGGAAAGCTGCAAAACAGCCATGGCGATTACCCGCAAGCCGTAAAAGATTTAGCCGCTGAAATGAAGGTGGACGTAATCGACCTGACCCAATTATCTATCGATCACTTTACCGCCAGAGGTGAAGCTTACGTCACCCAACATTATTTTATGAATTTGCCCGCAGGCAAGTTTGAGGGTTATCCGAAAGGTCAGAAAGACAATACCCACTTCCAACCCGAAGGCGCAGAGGTCGTAGCGAAACTGGTGTTTGAGGCTTTGGCGAAATTACCAGCAAAGCCCTAATTGTTATTGAGAAGTAATTGTTGTCATAGAAAAACAATTGAATTGCCAGCTGCTGGATTCCCTAACTAACTTTTATCACGTCATTCCCGGAGGGAATTGAAAACCAGCGAAGCTAATCCAGCGACTTAAAGCTCGGCCAGTACTGTCGCATACCCTTCTTTAAATGTGGGATAGCGCAACACAAATCCTGAATCCAGCAAACGTTGGTTACTGCAACGCTTGTTGCCGCGCTCGTTAGTGGCCTCGTCAGATAAAAAATCCTTCATACCTATTTGCTCCGCCAGCCAGCTAACCACTTCAAGCATGGGCGCAGGAGCTGAATCCGTCACCAAATAAGTTGGCCATAATTGTTCGCCCCGGCGATTGAGCCCGATGAGATGCGCAAGACTGCGGGCGCAGTCGTCCGCATGAATACGATTGGTAAAATGTGTGCTTGCAGATGCTTTCCCTTGCCTTACCTGCTCAATCAAACGATTGCGACCTGGGCCATAAATACCACTAAAGCGAACGATTGTATTTGTGTAGCCACTGTTTTTGATGATTGATTCGGCTTCTAGTAAACGCTTGCCACTAAAACCATCCGGCTCTGTTGGGGAGTTTTCATCCACCCAGCCACCATCCATTTGCGCATAAACAGCGGAGCTTGAGACAAATATCACCAGGCGAGGTTTTAGCGATTGGGCGCGCAGCCCATCGACCAGATTTCGACAGGTTTGTACATAAGCGCGCTCATAACCTGAATCGCTGCGTTCGACAGGAGTCATGGTGATGACAATTACACTGAAATCCTGCGCCAATATTTCCGCTAACTGAGCTGAATCCGTCACATCGCACACCCGATATCGCAGACAGGCAGAATCCACAGGCGGGTGGCGACGCAAACCCGTAACTTCATATAAATCTGTCGATAGACATTCTGCCAAGCGCTGGCCTATATCGCCACATCCAACTATTAAAACTCGTTCTTTTGATAGACATTGGCTATTCATTACCATTTAAATGGTTTACCTTTTGGTTATCCAAATTTAAAAATTAAATAGGGAGTCGTCATCCCGGCTGGCGTCCAGTGCCTTACAGATTTTCAAAGTCGCTGGATCCCTGCGGGATGACGACTCTCTTAATAAGTCAGGTTGTAGAGAACTACACCTTTACGATACTCAATGGAGTAAAAAATGACCCTTACCGAACTTCGCTACATAGTGACACTTGCCCAGGAACAACATTTTGGCCGCGCTGCCGACCGCTGCTACGTAAGCCAGCCAACCCTGAGTATCGCGGTGAAAAAACTGGAAGACGAACTCGGTGTTGCCCTGTTCGAACGCACCAAATCCCGCGTTCACCCGACACCGCTTGGCGAGCAAATCGTCAAGCAGGCGAATCTCGTTCTGGAGCAAACTGCATCGATCAAAGATATGGCAGATGCAGGCAAAGACCAGCTCAGCAGCCCTTTGTCTGTCGGTGCAATTTTCACGATTGGCCCTTATTTGTTGCCGCAGTTTATCCCGCATTTACAAACGCTGGCCAGCAAAATGCCGCTCTATGTGGAAGACGGCTACACCCACACCCTGCGCAAAAAACTGCGCAACGGCGAACTGGATGTCATCATTGTTGCGCTGCCTTTCAACGAGCCTGATGTCGTCACCCAAGCCCTCTTCGATGAACCTTTTGTTGTGCTTATGCCGCACGATCATCCGCTGGCTGCCAAGACCGAAATTGATCCGAACGAAATTGGTAGCCAGCAACTTTTATTACTGGGAGAAGGCCATTGCTTCCGCGACCAGGTGTTAACCACCTGTCCTAATATCCACCAGACCGAGGAAACCAACTCCAACGTGCGCACTGCCGCTGAAGGCAGCAGCTTGGAAACCCTGCGTCACATGGTCGCATCGGGCCTTGGCATTACCATACTGCCGCAGTCTGCTGCCACCAGTAATATTTACAGCTCCAATCTGCTGGTAACACGCCCATTTAAAGACCCGGCACCCAGTCGCACAGTCGCACTCGCATGGCGCGCCAGTTTTCCGCGTCACAAAGCGATTGATGCGTTGCGGAAATCCATCCAGATAGCCAGATCAGATGTGAAATAAAGAGATCAGACGTAAATAGATCGAATGCGCAATAACAAATCGAATTGTCGGACTGAGAGAAGAAGAAATACTCCACAACGGGAAAACCCGATCTAAAATAAGGGAAAGCCCTTAAATCAGGCGCTTAAAACTACAATAACGAGGCATCACCCATGTGTAGAAAACTCTTTGCTGTATTTCTTCTGCTGGGCAGCACCACCGTGTTTGCCGATATCCAACATGCCCAGCTCACATTTAAGAAGGGTGATCACGAGGGTGCAATTAAAGAGTTCACTGATCTTGGTAATGCCGGAGACATCAGCGCCCAACTGATGTTGGGTGCGCTTTACAGCAAGGGTGGCGCAGTTACTCGCGATGATAAGACAGCAGCCGAATGGTTCCAGAAAGCTGCCCTGCAAGGAAATATAGACGCCCAATTTCTACTGGGCAATCTCTACGAAAACAGCCAATTGCCGCAAAGTTATCCACAGGCTGCCATCTGGTACCAAAAAGCGGCGCAACAAGGTATGGCCAAGGCGCAAGTCCGCCTTGGTCATCTTTTCAGCCACGGCCTAGGTTTGAAACAGGATTACAACGAAGCGATCCTCTGGTACGGCAAAGCCGCCCTGCAAAACAATGCCGAAGCCCAATATTCCCTGGGTCTTATGTATGCATTGGGCAAGGGATTTCCCAAAAACGACCAGCTCGCTATTGGCTGGCTGACCAAAGCTGCCAGCCAATCCTATGCCGATGCCGAACTTTTGCTGGGCGATATTTACCTGACTGGTGCAGGCACCGATAAAAAGCCTGTGCTGGCTTATGCACTCTATGATTTAGCCGTCGAACACAAGACCACCACTCTTAAAGATGCCATCAAAAAACGCGCGCGCCTCGCAAATGACTTAAGCCCGGAACAATTGGAATACAGCAAGCAACTCATCGCCGAATTCAAAAAACCGGATAACTTCTCCAAAACCATCGCAAGATATTTGGAAAAATCCGACCAGATGTTCAGGTTTTTTCCCAATAAGTAGCATTAGAATCTAATGAGCCGTAGAGTTTTGCTGGCAGCTATCCTGAGTGATAGACTTGTTTGAAATCATCTTTGATGCAGTGCTCATGAACTCAAATACCCTCCTCGCATTACTAAAGCAACATAAAGCCGAACTTGGTAGGCGTTTCGGTGTTAAAGAGTTAGCGCTTTTTGGCTCTGCTTCCCGCAACACTGCCACCCATGAAAGCGACATAGATATCCTCGTAGATTTTGATGGCCCTGCAACATCTCAACGCTATTACGGTGTTCAGTTTTTTCTGGAAGATTTATTTGGAAGATCTGTTGACCTTGTAACTACCAAAGCCCTACGCCCGGAGTTGCGGCCATTTATTGAAAAGGACGCATTGCGTGTTTAAAGGTGCAGAGCGTGAATGGCGTTTTTATCTTGCAGATAAAGTATTGCTTTATACCCATGAGCTGGATCAAGAAAGATTTGTCTCTAGCGGCTTAAATTATGATATTCCCATCCTCCTCACCAGGCTAACCGAATTGCACAAACTTCATTTGGCCACGCCGCAAACCTGATTGATGAACAATCTACAAACCCTCGATCAAATCCCGGTTACCGCCTTAAAAGGTGTTGGCGCGAATTTGGCTGAAAAATTGGCGAAGATCGGTTTATTTTCTCTGCAAGATGTACTTTTTCATTTACCGTTGCGCTATATGGACCGCACCCGTATTACGCCCATGGGCGGCTTGCAGCCGAACATTAATGCGGTGATTGAGGGCGAGGTTCGCGCGTGCGATATCGTTTTTGGCAAGCGCCGCAGTCTGGTTGTGCGCATGCAAGATGGCACCGGTGGGATTACCTTACGGTTTTATCACTTCAATGCTGCGCAAAAAAATCGACTCACCAGCGGCACTCGCCTGCGCGTTTTTGGTGAAACGCGCCGTGGTGCCGCAGGATTGGAGATGTATCACCCCGAATACGATTTGCTGGATGAAGCCAAACCGCTACCGCTGGAGCAGCATCTCACCCCGATTTATCCCGCGACCGAGGGACTCACGCAACCGCGCTTGCGTACCTTGGCCGCGCAAGCCGTGAAGTGGCTGGACACTCACAATCTGCGCGAGCTGTTGCCCGATGAAGTTCGCCGTCAGCTCAACCAAAGCTCATTGGCGGAAGCCTTGCATTACTTGCATCAACCACCTGTAAATGCCAACGTTCATCAGCTGATGGAAGGTGAACATCCGTTCCAGCAGCGGCTGGCTTTTGAGGAGTTGCTTGCCCATCACTTGAGTCTTTTGTTGTTGCGTCGCCAAATGCAAACCAACGGCGCTAATCGCCTGCAAAGCGATAGTCGATTGCACCAACAGTTTTTAAGGCAACTGCCTTTTGCATTAACCCGCGCCCAGGCGAGGGTCTTTGAGGAAATCGCCGAGGATCTGGCCAAACCCGTTCCCATGTTAAGGCTAGTGCAGGGCGATGTAGGTTCCGGCAAGACCGTTGTGGCCGCGCTCACTGCGCTTGCCGCCGTCGCCAACGGTAAACAAGCGGCGATTATGGCGCCCACGGAAATTCTGGCTGAACAACACCGTATCAATTTCGGAAAATGGCTTGAGCCTTTAGGAATCCAGGTTGGCTGGCTGACGGGTAAGCTCAAGGTTGGTGAGCGTCGCACGCAACTGGCAGCCATTGGCAGCGGTGAGGCACAAGTAGTGATCGGCACCCACGCGCTTTTTCAGGAGGCGGTGGATTTTGCCGATTTAGGTTTGGTCGTTATTGATGAACAACATCGATTTGGTGTACATCAGCGCCTATCTTTATCGAATAAAGGTGCTTCTTCGGCGAACAGGATTGAATTGCGCCCACATCAACTGATTATGACAGCCACCCCCATTCCGCGCACACTGGCCATGAGCGCTTACGCCGATCTGGATTGCTCTGTTATCGATGAATTGCCACCGGGGCGCACCCCAATAACAACCGTTGTCATCAGCGAACAGCGTCGCCCGGAAATTATCGAACGCGTGCGCCTCGGCTGTGAAGAAGGGCGGCAGGCTTATTGGGTGTGCACATTAATTGAAGAATCTGAGGCACTGGAAGCCCAGGCGGCGCAGGCTACAGCCGAAAGCCTGGCGCTGGCCTTGCCACATTTGCGCATCGGACTGATCCATGGACGCCTGAAAGCCGTAGAGAAAGAAGCGGTGATGGCGGCCTTTAAGGCCAATGAACTGGATTTACTCGTCGCTACTACCGTGATTGAGGTAGGCGTGGATGTTCCTAATGCAAGTCTGATGATTATCGAAAACCCTGAGCGTTTGGGCCTGGCGCAGCTGCACCAATTGCGTGGACGGGTCGGGCGCGGTGCGACAGCGAGCCATTGTGTTTTACTGTATGGCTCGCCTTTATCACAACAGAGTAAAGAGCGCTTGCGCGTAATGCGCGAAAGCAACGATGGTTTTTATATCGCCGAACAGGATTTACAATTGCGCGGCCCGGGCGAAGTATTGGGCACCCGCCAAACCGGCGATATGCAATTCAAAATTGCCGATTTACAGCGCGATGCACATCTTTTACCCAGCGTAAAACAGGGTGCAGATTATTTAATGGCGCATCACTTCACACTTTGCCAGGAAATCATCACCCGCTGGCTTGGAAAGAGCCATGTTTACCTGCAAGTTTAAAATACTGGTCTATGCTGACAAGACAGAACTTTTCCCATCTCATGAAACCAACAAAGGAGTAGGCCGTGCCAGTACCTGCTAGCGTTCAATCGTTGCTTCAAACCCGTAATGTTGCATATGATCTAGCAACCACCCCGTTTAACGATGACGAACGCCGCCTGGTATGGCATGACCAACATTTACGTAATATGAGCGCCGCTAAATCCTTGATTTTACAAGATGGCCAAGGCCGGGTTCAGGTGATTATCTCCGCTGATCGCCTGCTCGACCTTAAAGCTGTTAACCGCCAACTGGGTCGTGAGCTACAAGCCACCAGCCTGGAGGACATCCGCAAATTCTGCGATAGTCACCAATTGGATTCGATCCCCGCACTGCCCAAGCTTGCGGGCTTGCAGACGCTGGTGGACAAGAGCTTGATGGATCGCAATGAACTTTTGCTGGACTCCGGCAGCGAAGAACAATTGGTGCGTATTGATCGCAGCGAGTTCGAGCAGATTATGGAAGGCGCAACCCTGTGCGATATTTCTGTTCCGCTTGCACCGCTTGAAACTGATGATTTCAATACGACTGATCAAGACCAAATCCTCGGCGCCGTGCGCAATTTCACCCAATTACGCATAAAGCAACGCCTCGAAGAAACCCTGGAATTACCACCCTTATCCGATACCGCACAACGCATCATCAAATTGCGCGTCAACCCCAATGCCGACATCAGCGATCTCGCCCAAATCGTGGAAACTGACCCGAGTTTGGCAGCGCAAGTCGTGAGCTGGGCCGCATCGCCTTATTATTCTGCACCGGGCAAAATCAAATCTATCCACGACGCGATTGTGCGTGTGCTCGGGTTCGACATGGTATTGAACCTGTCGCTCGGTTTGTCGCTCGGCAAAACCATGACCATCCCGAAAGAAGGCCCGCACGGGACCTTGCCTTACTGGCAACAAGCGGTATTTATGGCGGCCACCATCGAAGGTTTAGTGACAGCAATCCCGCGCGACCATCGCCCAAGCTTCGGCATGGCATATCTCTGCGGCCTGCTGCATAACTTTGGCTTTTTGATTCTGGCGGAAGTGTTTCCACCTTACTTCCACGCTTATTGCGAAATGGCTGACGCAAATCCGCACGTGACCCATCAAGCCATTGAGCGTCACCTGGTTGGTGTAACCCGCGAGCAATTGGCAAGCACCCTAATGTCGCTCTGGTCAATGCCGGAAGAGGTTGTGATTGGCTTGCGCCATCAAAACAATCCATCATTCCAGGGCGAACATAGCCAATACGCCAAGTTGATTTTTGTCGCCCAGCGCTTATTGCATCAACACAATATTGGTCAGGGGCCGAAACTGGAAATCCCCCAATCGGTATTTGATGATTTGCATCTGGACCCCGAAAAAGCCAGGCAAACCGTGCAGAATATCCTTGAGTCCAGCGAAGATTTAAAACATATTTCCCACGAGTTAAACCCCAAACATTGAAGGGGTAAGCCAACAACACCTACCCACAAGAAGGCAGGCACGGCAACCAAAACTCAAAGAAGATGACAAAAACCCCTGTTCCGCAGGGGTTTTTAGTTTCAGCAAGTCGAATAAGGAAACGGATAAAGAATGAATAACGCGCAAAAAGCTGCCGCGATTTTGGTCGAACGTCGTCAAACAGGCAAACAAGGTGATCAACTCCCTGAAAGTTGCCGTCCCACGGATATCGCACAGGCACTCGCTATCCAGGCTGCCGTCACTGAATGTTGGTGCGATCTGATGGATGACAGTATCGGCGGCTGGAAATGTTTGCAGCCCGTTGGTGATAAAGTAATTATCGGCCCGATTTACACCCGCACTATAGATTCAATCGCTCCCGTATCCCTTTGGCCTAAACCTGGTAACCCGGATATCGCGCGCATCGAACCGGAACTTGCCTTCTTTTTCGGGCAGGATTTACCTACACGCGAACAGTCCTATACTCCCGCCGAGGTAGATTCCGCCATTAGCCGAACCCATCTCGCTCTGGAACTGATTAATTGTCGCTACACAGACCCGAGCCAATGCTCGTATCCTGAAATGCTGGCCGATGGATTAGTCAATCAAGGCCTGTTTATCGGCCCGCAAATCGACAACGACCTTGCACGCAATGCCAGCGAATTTACGTTAAATGTTACCAATAATGAGCAATCAAGCAGCCATCAAGCAAAACATCCCAACACCCATCCACGTGCGCCGTTGTATTGGTTAGTGGAATTCTTACGCAGCCAGGGGCAGGGAATTGTTGCAGGACAAGCGGTCATTACAGGCTCCTTCGCAGGTGTGTTGGAAGCACCTATGAATACCGAGGTCAGCTTGGAGTATGTTGGATTGGGTAAGATGGATGTGAGTTTTACGGCGAAGTCATAATTCTCCATGAAAACAATTGTTAAGTATCAGAGGTTTTACATTTAGTAGAAGTCGTCATCCCCGCGCAGGCGGGATCCATTTTCACTTTTAGAAGCACAAAATCAAATGCTGGATCGCCCGCGCGGGGATGATGATTTCCTACTTAAAGAATGAACACCCAGGAGAAAAGAATGGGAAAATTTGTTGCATTAATCTTTTTGGTTTTCGCTTTCTGCGCTGTATCTACCGGCGCCGCCGATGAAGCAGGCATACCCTTCAAATTATCCAAACGCGAACAAAGCTTCCTGGAGCAGCGCGCCTGCACAGGCCAATACGGCCTTAAAGCCTCAAAAATCAGGGCCTATGTATTTGGAGCACGTGCCGCTACCGACAACAAAATCGGCTTGGAAGCGCGCACCTCTGCCTATGTTGAATGCGAAAGCCACGGCGATTTCATGGGTAAACCCATGCATTACATTGACGATTGCGATTTGGTTGAAGGCGAATGGGATTGCTCGCCATCGCAGCTTGAGGTCATAGTCCCCATCAATGGTCGCGACGTAAAAATGCGCCCCTGGGGCGGACTCACACCTGAGAAATCCTATGCATTATTAAAAGATATCAGCGCTCGTGGACGCTTCCAGGGCGAATCCCTCGACAAAGCCATAGGCAATAGTTGTGACGTTGCTAAAAACAAAGATCCCGATATCATCGAACTCGGCTGCGAAGCCAGCATGAGCATTTCCTACTGGTGCCCCCAAACCAAACTCACCGGCTGCCCGCGGGTGCTATTCTTAAGTTTTGATGAGCCGGCTTATATTCGGAGTAAATATGGGAAATGAACCTTTTTTCAGCTGTGAAATCCCCGTGCGCTGGGGCGATATGGATGCGTTTGGGCATGTAAATAACACGGTGTATTTTCGCTATTTTGAGGAGACACGCTTCCAGTGGATGCTGCAAAAAGGTATTCCGATTGGCGGCGATAATTATCCCGTCGTCGTCACCATTGGCTGCACATTTTTCCGCCCGGTTTTCCATCCCGATACATTGCGTGTTGATGTCTTTATCTCCGAACCCGGTCGCTCAAGTTTTATGGCGACTTACAAGGTTTATTCCAGCGCCGACCAGGAGAATCCGTGCAGTGAAGGCTATTCAAAAATCGTCTGGGTGGATAAAGCGACTGGCAAATCGGTTGCTTTACCGGATGCGGTTAAGGCGTGGTTCTAACCTTACTATGAGTTGCAAATAAAAAAAGGCGCACTAGTGCGCCTTTTTTTATTTGCTCTGCAACTTAGCTGTTAACAGAATCTTTCAATGCCTTACCAGCTTTGAAGTTAACGCTGTTAGATGCAGCGATCTGGATTTCTGCGCCGGTTTGTGGGTTGCGGCCAGTGCGTGCAGCGCGGTGACTTTGGCTGAAAGTGCCGAAGCCAATCAGGGTGACACTTTCATCGCGGCTCAAAGCGTTGGTGATTTGCTCAACGATAGCGGATACGGCAGCATCGGCTTTCTCTTTGGTTAAATCGGCTTGGGTGGCAACAGCGGTCACTAAATCTGCTTTATTCATGGTTGGTTCCTTAGAAATGGTCGTTACATTCTGGGTTGTTGTTTTAGATTGACGAGGCTTTTTCTGCCTCCCGTAAATTTGAGCTGCTAGAATGCCAGCATCTGAGGACTTTAGCCTAGGGTTTTTTCACCTTGCCAACAATTTCACACTCCCGGCGCGATCTGCGCTGGCACTTATACCCCAGGCTACCATCGCCCCTACATCCTAGTACAGGTTTGCAAAACTGGCTGCTTGATTCTGGTTCCCTGACGGCAAAATTGATCAAACTCAGCGGCGGTGAGTTTAGTGTGCAAGTGCTACGACAAGTGTATACACGTGCCAGCCGCAGCGAAGCTTTAGCCTTAGGAATTGGCTTTCACGAACGCTGCCTGATTCGCGAGGTGATCTTGCGCGGCCATAAACAGCCGTGGGTATTTGCCCGTAGTGTCCTGCCGCTACGCAGCTTGACCGGTTCATTGCGTCATCTGCGCAAACAAGGTAACCGGCCTTTAGGAGCATTTTTGTTCAGTCAGCCACAGTTAAAACGAAGCCCCATTGCCCTCGCCTTGATTAGCCGCCATCATGCGTATCTGCCAGAAGATTTATCTGGAGATGCGCAGGTCTGGGGAAGACGTTCAATTTTTTCGATCGCCAACAAACCGCTTTTGGTCAGCGAAGTCTTCTTACCCGGCTTTCCCGGGGCTTGAGATATTTTCACAGATCTTTGTTACGCCAGATAAGTGGACGACCACTTACTCTGTAATCTGAATCGGGGACGACCCTTTCTTACCGTGAAAGGTGTTGTTATGAGCTGGATATTGCTAGTACTCGCAGGGCTTCTGGAAATTGTTTGGGCGATAGGCCTTAAGTATACAGACGGTTTTACGCGGCTATGGCCAACGATCATTACCGTTTCAGCCATGCTTATAAGCCTCGCGTTATTGGGTGTAGCGATGAAAAGCTTACCGGTCAGTACAGCCTATGCGGTATGGATGGGGATTGGTGTAATGGGTACCGCTATACTCGGCATAATAATACTCAATGAACCCGCAAGCTTCGGGCGATTATTCAGTATTAGCTTGATACTCGCAGGTGTTATTGGCTTGAAGCTGACAAACTCTGCCTAATTTTATAATTCGCGCACGCGCGATTGTTCATACGTTCAGGTGTAGCTTTTTATGTCCAGCGATCAACCTACAGCGCCAGACTCTCCCGTCAACAATACTGTCGCTCCGTCAGCGCCTGTAGCTAAAGCAAACCCTAAAAAAGCTACGCCGCAAAAAGCGGCTCACGCAAAGCCTGCTACGCCCAAACTTACTGTATCCACAACAGTGGATGCAAAAGCGCCACATACGAAATCTCTTAATGCAAAACCCACAGGAGAAAAGAAACCTGCCTCAGAATCAACCAAGCCCAAAGCGGAGGCGCCCGCTGCAAAAAAAATAGCAACTGCACACTCCAAAAGTGACGTCAAAACTCAATCACCAACGCCAACCCAACCAAAAGCGGAGGCAGCCAGATCAGCCGCGAATAAACCGGCACCGAAAAAATCAACAACCAAATCTGTCACTAGTGTTGATAAGCCAAAACCAGCAGTAAGCGTTGCGGCAACAATCGTTGCACCCGCACCCGCACCCGCACCCGCACCCGCACCCGCACCCGCACCCAAAAAGTCTGCGTCTAAAACGCGTAAGCGCAAACCTTTACCGCCGGCAATTCAGGGAATTCGCAAGCGTCTACCCTATTTTTTGCAGTTAATGCGGTTAGATAAACCTATTGGAACCTTCTTACTGCTATGGCCAACCCTTTGGGCATTATGGCTGGCAGCCAAAGGAATCCCAAGCTGGAAAAATCTGGTCATTTTCAGCTCAGGAGTGCTTATCATGCGCGCGGCGGGCTGCGTGATTAACGACTTTGCCGATCGCAAAATTGACGGTAGGGTCGCCCGCACACAGGATCGCCCATTGGCTACCGGCGTTATTTCCAGCCGTGAAGCCTTAACCCTGTTTATAACCTTGTGCCTGCTCGCATTCGGATTGGTGTTATTAACGGATCCACTCACCATCAAACTCTCGCTAGGCGGTTTAGTGCTCGCCTGTAGCTACCCCTTTATGAAACGCCATACCCATTTGCCGCAAGTTGTGCTGGGTGCTGCATTCGCGTGGGGAATCCCCATGGCTTATGCCGCAGAAACTGGCGCACTCGATAAAAACATGTGGCTAATCTACCTTGCCGTAGTTCTCTGGACAGTTGCTTATGACACCTTTTATGCCATGGTTGACCGCAATGACGACCTGAAAATCGGCGTGAAATCTACTGCAATTTTATTTGGCGAACAGGACCGAGTTATTACCGGTGCGTTGCAAGCGATGGTTATTTACGCATTGATATTAGTTGGCAAAGCTTACAATCTGGGCTGGGTATTTTATCTAAGCCTCGTTGTAGTCGCCGGCTTGTTCACCTATCAACAATGGCTCATCCGCTTTCGCGAACGACAAGCCTGCTTTAAAGCTTTCCTGAATAATAACTGGGTTGGCGCGGCCATTTTTGTAGGGATTGCGGCTGACTTTGCGTTCAAATAATACTGTCTTTTAAGATTTACTTACTACGAATTATTCTTAATGCGAATTTTGATTTCGCTGCCAAATAGCTAAACTTAATTCCTACCTACAAAAAACAAAGCCCGACAATTTCTTGTCAGGCTTCGTTGGATACGACAGTAATTTTTCAATTACCGCTTATTGTAGTAACGGATCTCACCCCGGAAAACTACTGGGGAAAGATAACATAATAGTTTTTAAGGAAACAATAGGATGAGCCAAAGGCAATCAATTACTTATGATTTGGGCTTGGATATCGGCATAGCCTCTGTTGGTTGGTGTGTGCTGGGCGAGCAGCATATTGTCGATCTGGGGGTGCGTGCGTTTGATAAGGCAGAAACGACGGATGGTGAATCACTGAATGCTACTCGCCGAAGTGCACGATTATTGCGCCGCCGGTTGCGCCGCCGAGCGTGGCGGTTGCTCAAGTTGGCACGTCTATGCAAACGGGAAGGCCTGATTGGCAACAGCCGGTTATTTCAGCAGCAAACTCCTATTGCTAAATCCTTATGGTTACTGCGTGTTGAGGCATTGGATCGCCAACTCAACGGCGAAGAATGGGCACGGGTGATTTACCACCTGTGCAAACATCGCGGTTTTTGGTTTGCACGCAAAGCGGAGGCCGAAGGTTCAGAAGTCGGCCAGGTGAAAAAAGGCTTGGATCGCACCCGCAAACTCATGCAAGAGAAGGGGTATCGCAGTGTAGCCGAGATGATGTTGGCAGAATTTCCCGAAAATCAACGCAATAAACGCGGTGATTATAGCCAATCGCTCGGGCGCGACTTACTGGCCGAAGAATTAGCTAACCTGTTTCAATATCAGCGCAACTTGGGCAATCCTTACACCAGCGATGATTTTGAACAGCGTATTCTCCACCCCGAAACCGGTTTGTTTTGCCAACAAAAGCCTGCTTTATCCGGTGAGGCCATGCTCAAACTCATTGGTAAATGCACGTTTGAAAAAACGGAATATCGCGCAGCTAAACATACCTGGTCAGCTGAGCGTTTTGTGTGGCTGACCAAACTTAATAACCTGCGCATTAGCATCAATGGCGAAACCCGTGGGTTAACTGCCGATGAACGTGCTGCCGTACTAAACTTGCCTTATGAAAAAGCCATCCTCAAATACAAGCAACTCAAAGATCACTTGGCAAAACTGGGTTTTGGTTATTGGGATGAATCCGTGCGCTTTGCGGGGTTAAATTATCATGAAGGTGGCAAAGACCCGGAAGATGCCAAGTTGATGGAGCTAACAGGCTGGCATGAGTTGCGTAAAACCTTGGAAAAGACAGAGCTGAAAAAGGAATGGCAGGAAATTTCTGCACAACCCGCGCTGTTAAATTCAATAGGTTCAATTCTCAGCATTTACAAAACCGATGAAGAAATTCGTACGCAACTTACCAATGTTGGCCTTACCGAAGCTGTAGTGGAAGCGCTATTGATTGTGAGTTTTAGCGATTTTATCCGCCTGTCATTGAAAGCCTTGGACGGTATTTTACCTCACATGGAACAAGGCCAACGCTATGATCAAGCCTGCGATGTGGCTGGCTACAAACCCATTACCTTAGCCGAATCTACCAATAGCCATTATTTACCCGCGCTAGATGAAGATGCACCCAATAACCCCGTAGTAAAACGCGCACTCAATCAAGCGCGCAAAATCGTCAATGCGCTGATTCGCCAATATGGATCACCCAACCGCGTGCATATCGAAATGGCACGTGATCTATCACGCCCGTTGGATGAGCGCTACAAAATTGAAAAAGCGCAAAGTGAATTTGCCGAGCGCAATGAAAAAGATCGCCAACGTTTTGCCGAAGCTTTTGGTCGCCGTCCTACAGGCCGCGAGTTTGAAAAGTGGCAGCTCTACCACGAGCAAGACAGCAAATGCGTTTATAGCCTTGCACCGATTGACCTTAATCGCTTAATTGATGACATAGGCTATGCGGAGGTTGATCACGCACTGCCTTATTCGCGCAGCTTTGACGACAGCAAAAACAATAAGGTATTGGTGCTCACGCGTGAAAACCGCGATAAGGGTAACCGCACACCTTACGAATATCTCAATGGTGCAGATGACAGCGAACGTTGGCAGCGGTATCAGGCATTTGTTACCAGTAATAAAAAATACCGCCAAGCTAAACGCGACCGACTCTTGCGCCGTCATTTTGGTAAAGATGAGGCGAGTGGATTCAAAGAGCGCAATCTCAACGATACTCGCTACGCCTGCCGTTACTTTAAAAACTTTGTCGAGCGCAATTTAAAGCTATCGGGTGATGAGAAGCGCTGTGTCGTTGTTAGCGGTCAGCTCACCAGTTTCCTGCGCGCCCGTTGGGGTTTAGCCAAATTGCGCGAAGGAAGCGATCGCCACCACGCGATAGACGCCGCTGTAGTCGCGGCTTGCAGCCACGGTATGGTGAAACGCTTGTCTGACTACGCACGCCGCAAAGAAATGGAGCATGTAAAAACGGGCTTGGTGGATATTGAAACCGGCGAAGTTATCAGTACAGAAATGCTTAATCAGTTGGAAGCGCACTTCCCTCGACCGTGGCCACATTTTGAATTTGAGTTAGCCGTGCGTGCTGGTTTGGATCGCAGTACCGGTAAGGTTAACCATGAATTCGGCGATGAAGAATATCGCGCGCATTTGGCGGCGCTAGGTTATAGCGAGGAAATGTTGGCGGCCACACGGCCGTTGTTTGTATCCCGCGCACCCAAGCGCCGCAATGGGGGTGCCGCGCATGAAGCCACAGTTTACTCGTTGCGCCCAACAGATGACTTACCTAATCGTGTAACCAAAAAAGAAGCATTGAGCAAACTAAAGCTTAGCGATTTAGATCTAGATCCAGAGCGCTGTACGTTGATTGAACCTCATCGTAACGAGGCGTTATACACCGCTTTGCGCGAGCGACTGGAAGCCTTTGGTGGAAAGGCAGATAAAGCCTTTGCCGAACCGTTCTACAAACCCACGCGTGATGGCAGTCAAGGTCCGATTGTTCGCACAGTTACTAAGGTAATTAATAAGCTTACGGGGATTCCTTTGCGTGGTGGTATTGCTCCGAACGACAGTATGGCTCGAATAGATGTTTTCCGAAAATCAGGAAAATATTACTTGATACCTGTGTACGAATATCATCGCGTAGCAAAAGAACTTCCAAATCACGCAATTGATGCGCATAAATCTGAAAAAGATTGGACGCTAGTGGATGACACATTCAGTTTTTGTTTTTCACTTTATCCGAACGATTTGGTAAGAGTTGAATTAAAAGGTAAATCAATTATTGAAGGCTATTACGCAGGCTGTGATAGATCAACGGCTGCTATTCATTTGTGGACTCATGACAGAAACCAAGCTTTAGGAAAAGATGGTCTGATCCGCAGTATCGGGGTAAAAACTGCCGTTAAAGTTGAACGCTTTAACGTTGATGTTCTCGGCAATATCTATCTCGCAAAACCCGAGGTGCGCCGTGGTTTGGCGTAGCCTGCTGATTAGCAAACCCGCCCGGCTGTCGGTTAAAAACCGGCAGCTGTTGCTGGAACAAGAATCTGGCCAAAGCGTCAATTTACCCTTGGAGGATATTGCTGTAGTGATGTTAGAAACACCGCAAGCTACCATTACCAGTGCACTCTTAGCCGAGCTTGCCGCTTACGATGTGGCAGTTGTCACCTGCGACGCCAGCCATCATCCCAATGGTGTACTGCTCCCCTTTTTACCCCATAGCCGCACCTTCAAGGTAATGAAGCAACAACTAGCCTTAACTTTGCCGCAAAAGAAGCGCGCCTGGCAGAGCGTGGTACAACAAAAATTGCGCAACCAAGCCGCTTGTTTGGAGCAATTTTCCGTAGGACGCGGCAAGTTTCTGTGTGAGCAAGCGGAGCGAGTAGGCTCGGGTGATCCAGAAAACCGCGAAGGTATAGGTGCACGCTACTATTTTGCAGAGTTATTTGGACAAGATTTCATCCGCAACCAGGAAATATGGCACAACGCTGCGCTCAACTACGGCTACGCGATTATCCGCGCCGCCATCGCCCGTAGCTTGGTTTGCCATGGTTTTTTGCCCGCCTTTGGTTTACATCATCACAGCCAGCTTAACGCCTTTAACTTGGCCGATGATTTTATTGAACCCTTGCGCCCGGTGGTTGATTCATGGGTGAGGGCACATCCCATCGCCAGTGGCGAACTCAGCAGTGCTGATAAAGCTGCGTTGGTACAAATCCTTTATACGGATGTAATTATGCCCAGTGGCACTATGAATGTGATGAGTGCAATCGACCAGATGGTGCAAGCCTTCGGTCGTTTTTGTGCAAAAGGCGACTACGCTCAATTAGCGTGGCCAATTCTGAATCCAACCGTATAGAAGGCACTATGAGCCAGGAGACACGGAGGTTTATGCGCATTCTGGTATTTTTTGATCTCCCCACCCTCACCAAAGCGGACAAGCGTGCTTACACCCTGTTTCGCCGTTTTCTACTGCAAGACGGTTACGACATGCTGCAATGGTCGGTCTACTCGCGCATTGTTAATGGTGAAGACGATGTAAAGAAGCATCAGAAAAAATTAGTTGCGAATTTACCCAAAAAAGGCTCGATTCGCTGCATGAAAGTGAGCGAAAAACAGTACGCCGCCATGGAAATTCTGGTAGGAACCGTCACCGTACAGGAAGAAAAAGTGAGTCTACAACAGGTTTTACTCTTCTAAAACGCGCTGTTTTTCACCCAAAAAATAAAGAAAACCCCTGTAAAAACAGGGGCTTAATGGGCATGGATTGTAGTTTTCCGGGGTGAGATAGGGAACTACAACAGGAAGCGCTTTAACCAGCTCATCAAGAACATTGTAGTTTTCCGGGGTGAGATAGGGAACTACAACACACTATACAAAGACAGTGGTGTATTTATCATTGTAGTTTTCCGGGGTGAGATAGGGAACTACAACGAGTGGTGTTTGAATAATGACATCCCTTCTATTGTAGTTTTCCGGGGTGAGATAGGGAACTACAACGTCATCATGGCTATTGATGAGCAAATGCGAATTGTAGTTTTCCGGGGTGAGATAGGGAACTACAACATTGAATGCGGTCATAATAATTTCGCAAGTATTGTAGTTTTCCGGGGTGAGATAGGGAACTACAACATTTAGCAGCCGTGAGTTAAGGTCCGTCCAATTGTAGTTTTCCGGGGTGAGATAGGGAACTACAACCCTGCAAGCCAGATAATCGATTGCAGATGTATTGTAGTTTTCCGGGGTGAGATAGGGAACTACAACGATTGCGATAGCGAACGTCATGGTTTTGCCATTGTAGTTTTCCGGGGTGAGATAGGGAACTACAACGATATAGGCGTAATCCAAAGTCACTTTAGAATTGTAGTTTTCCGGGGTGAGATAGGGAACTACAACTGCGACTGAACCAATACACTGTGCGCTGATATTGTAGTTTTCCGGGGTGAGATAGGGAACTACAACACTACGGATGGAGTTGATTGTGATCATGTGATTGTAGTTTTCCGGGGTGAGATAGGGAACTACAACAACAACGGGGCATAGGGATATTAATCAATTATTGTAGTTTTCCGGGGTGAGATAGGGAACTACAACAATTTTTTGTGCCGGAAGGTCAATCGCTATATTGTAGTTTTCCGGGGTGAGATAGGGAACTACAACCTAAGCTCAATGCATCTATGCAATAAATACATTGTAGTTTTCCGGGGTGAGATAGGGAACTACAACACCAAACCAACCGATAAACTCGAACAGGAAATTGTAGTTTTCCGGGGTGAGATAGGGAACTACAACCAAATAGAAGCTACAAAAGATAATGTTATGATTGTAGTTTTCCGGGGTGAGATAGGGAACTACAACGTAGCAGATAAATATGATCGTCCGGATATAATTGTAGTTTTCCGGGGTGAGATAGGGAACTACAACTACCAAATACGAGGCAGATGGGCATAAAGAATTGTAGTTTTCCGGGGTGAGATAGGGAACTACAACACATCGCGGTTTGCATCATTCGCGGGGTTTATTGTAGTTTTCCGGGGTGAGATAGGGAACTACAACTCGCCAGCTGCAAACTTTGGCACTTGTCCGATTGTAGTTTTCCGGGGTGAGATAGGGAACTACAACCAACTGCGCTTAGAAAACGCCGTTTTGATTATTGTAGTTTTCCGGGGTGAGATAGGGAACTACAACCGCCGTATTGCAATCCAGTGGCGCTGTTGCATTGTAGTTTTCCGGGGTGAGATAGGGAACTACAACTGCCATTCGTGAGGTGGCAGAGGAAAAAGAATTGTAGTTTTCCGGGGTGAGATAGGGAACTACAACTGATTGCACGGAATTGTTTAGTCGAAACGAATTGTAGTTTTCCGGGGTGAGATAGGGAACTACAACTAAGGCTAATAGTTAAAACGGCGGCTTCGGATTGTAGTTTTCCGGGGTGAGATAGGGAACTACAACGGAACTGAAATAGTAGGTATCACGGAAGGTATTGTAGTTTTCCGGGGTGAGATAGGGAACTACAACTAACTAGGGGTTGCTGCCTTGAGCACCATAATTGTAGTTTTCCGGGGTGAGATAGGGAACTAACACCACACCCAATCACTCATGCTCAAGCCTCACTTGGGCAGCGAGAGAATAACCATGATTCTTAAACCGCTGCTGTTTCGGCTGAATTTTGTGGGCTCGGAAGTACCATGGCTCGGCTTGTCCCAGCGCAAGCTCTGGATTCACGGTGAACAGTTTGCCGCCATTTCGGGTGTAGTGTTTTTTGTAATGGGACTACTTCATCCGGCTTTTCTAGCTGGTGGCGCTAGCCTCTTACTCTGCGCCTGTGCCACATCATTAGTAACCCGCATGGGCGATAAGTATGCAATCTGGTAACTTTTCTTAGCTTTTCGCACCTATGATTGCGCTGTCATTGCTTGTAGAATCCAGCGCAATCTTCCCTTAGCGAGGCAATCCCATGTTCCAGACCCTCTTTCGTATTGCGTGCCTTTTTACCCTTGTCACCCTAGCCGCTACAGCGTCCGCTGATAAAGCCAAAACCGATAAAGACGGCTGGACGAATTTGTTCGATAAAGACATGACCCAATGGCGAACTTATCTCGGTACTCCAAGACCAGAAACTCCCGTAACGGGCATCCCGAAAGACGAAAAAGGTAACTACACCCACGCGATAGGTTTCGATAAAGATGAGCGCGGCGTGTTCACCACCAGCATGGTCAATGGCGAGCCAGTGCTCCATGTGAGCGGCGAAATTTACGGTAGCGTCCATACCAGGCAGGGTTTTGAAAACTATCATTTGGTCGTGCAATACAAATGGGGCGAGCAAAAATGGCCTCCGCGCCTGACCGAAGCGTTGGATACGGGCATCCTCTATCACGTGAACGGCGAGCACGGTGTGGACTACTGGAAAGCCTGGGCGCTCTCGCAAGAATTCCAGATTTCGGAACATAACACCGGTGACTGGTGGCAAATTGCCGGGTCGCAAATTGATATTCGCTGCGAAAAAACGGCGGGCGAAACGGTTCCCATGTACAACCCGAAAGCACCTTTGATTAGCTACGGTCCTGGCGGTGCGGGCATTACCTGTTTGCGCAGTAAAGATGCCGAAAAACCCAAAGGCGAATGGAACACCGTTGAACTCATTACCTTTGGCGATAAAAGTTTGCACATCGTAAACGGGCAAGTCGTGATGGCGCTATCAAACTCGCGCTACACCCAAGATGGAAAAGTCATCCCACTCACCAAAGGCAAAATCTTGCTGCAAAGTGAAGCTGGCGAAGTCTTCTTTAAAGGCGTAAAAATTAAATCAATTAAAGGCATTCCGGCAGAATACCGGTCTTACTTCAACTAATAGGATAAGTTCCGGGGGCGATGCAAGATGGCATCGCCCACAGGAGTTTGCTAATGAAAGCTTTTACCACACCGCTCCACAAATACCTTATCAAATTACCCGAAGCCACCCTGGATTATCCGTTTGGCCCGGAAGCGGCGGTCTATCGTATCGAAGGCAAAATTTTTGCGATTGCAGTGGAAGGCAGCATCAACCTCAAATGCGATCCCATCCATGCGCAAGAGTTGCGTACCGTGTTTAGCGAAGTGAAACCCGGTTACCACATGAATAAAAAACATTGGAACACACTGGATTTAACCGGCGATTTACCCAAAAGCGAAATCCATCGCCAGATTGACCACTCTTATGATTTGATCATTAAAAAACTTCCCAAAGCAACCAGGCAACGCTTGCGGATTTTGTATGAGCGGCTGGCGTGGTTGTAGCAACGTACAGATCCCAACGTTAAACAGAAATATCTTCGCCTTTTTGTTTCTCCATTTTCAAAACACCTTACCAAATAACAATTTACGCTATAAACCCCAAATATCCCTCACGCTGTCACTAATATGTAACAATCTCCTTATTTAATAGACTTGCAACAATAGCTTCACATTTGAACTTAACAGGCAACTCTATGACCGGTCGTAAAATTTTAATCGTTGATGATGAATCTGCTATTCGCGATATGTTGCGTGTGGCCCTGGAAATGGCTGAGTACGATTGTATTGAAGCCAGCAATGCGCAGGACGCCCATGCGCTCATCGTGGATGAAAAACCCGATTTGATTTTGCTCGACTGGATGATGCCCGGCACCAGCGGTATCGAACTTGCGCGTCGTTTGAAACGCGATGAGGTGACTGCCGATATCCCGATTATCATGCTCACCGCCAAGGGCGAAGAAGACAACAAGATTCAGGGATTGGAAGTCGGGGCAGATGATTACATCACCAAACCTTTTTCTCCCCGCGAACTGGTCGCACGTTTAAAAGCTGTTTTGCGTCGCGCCGATCCCAAGATTTCCGGCCAACCGATTATCGTCCAGGGCCTGTGTTTAGACCCTTCTAGCCACCGTGTCACTATCAACGATCAATCGCTGGATATGGGCCCGACTGAATATCGCCTGCTGGAATTTTTCCTCACTCACCAGGAACGTGCCTATACCCGCGGCCAATTGCTGGATCACGTGTGGGGTGGCAATGTGTATGTGGAAGAGCGCACCGTGGATGTCCATATCCGCCGCTTACGCAAAGCCTTAAGTATTGATGGCCACGAAGATCTGGTGCAAACCGTGCGTGGTACCGGGTATAGATTCTCGACTAAGATTGAGGCTTAAGCTTAATATGCCACAAGTTTCCAACTCCCCACTTTGAAAGTGGGGCTGAGGGATTGCTTCACGCACCAAATCCCCCTAACCCCCTTTGCAAAGGGGGAATATACACTCGCGAGGCCGCCCTTTGTTTTTGAATGGTTTTAAAGTTGAGCTGCGCCGATTGCTCATTATTTTTGTGATTTGCGTCGGCTACGGTGTGATTTTTGGCTTGCATTGGTGGCTATTATTTTCCGGATTGAGCCTTTACCTCGCGTGGCTGTTCTACCAGATGTATCGCCTTAACAAATGGTTGATTCGCGGTACTGATGCGCCACCGGAATCCAGCGGTCTGTGGGGCGAAATTTTTGACAACATGTATAACCTGCAACGCCAGCAACAGGCTGAAACGCAAAATTTGCAGGCCGTTATCAAACGCATTCAGGAAATTACCTCCGCATTAAAAGACGGCATTATTATTCTGGATTGGCGCGGCCATCTGGATTTCTGGAATCCTGCTGCACAACGCATGATTGGTTTTCGCACCAAAGACCAGGGTTTATCGGTTATTAATTTTATTCGCGAACCAAAATTCGTCCATTATTTTGAAACAGGCGATTACAGCGAACCCCTGGATTTACCATCACCGCGACACCCAAGCAAGCAATTGCAAATCCAGATCACCCGCTTTGGCCAACAAGAGCGTTTGATTGTGATTCGCGATATCACGCAAGTTCATAACCTCGAACAAATGCGCCAGGATTTTGTGGCGAATGTTTCCCACGAATTGCGCACACCACTTACAGTGATCAATGGTTACATTGAAACGATTTCCGATAACAACACAGTGCCCACATGGGATAAACCGCTGCAACAAATTTTGCAGCAAGGTAAACGCATGTCACTGTTGATTAATGATTTGCTGATGCTCTCTAAATTGGAGACCACAGAAGCAGGTTACAACCAAAAAGAATTGGAACTGGAGCCGCTGTTAATTTCCATAAAAAATGAAGCAGAAGCCCTGGGTAATGACAAACACCAAATCATTCGTTTGCATTGCGAAGAACCTATCAGCATTTTGGCCAACGAAAAAGAAATTCACAGCGCATTTTCAAATCTTGCCATCAACGCGGTGAAATATACGCCGGAAAATGGCGCCATTGATTTACGCGTATGGAAAGATAATCTCCACGTTTATTTTTCTGTCACTGACAATGGTCCCGGTATCGATAGCAAACACCTGCCACGATTAACCGAACGCTTTTATCGCGTTGATGCCAGTCGTAACAGCGCCACTGGCGGAACAGGTTTGGGCTTGGCGATTGTAAAACACGTGCTCTTGCGTCACGACGGCGAATTAAAAATCACCAGCGAACCGGGTCAAGGCAGCACCTTTACTTGCATCTTGCCTTTACTATCACGTTAATCCACAAATCAGTTTATAATTTTATCCGCAATATTGGGATAATTATCCCAACTCATTAATGTGGAGTGATTATGACAAGTGTTCCCCTATACGGATTTTCCGATACCTCATTCAAAGCTGCTGGTGAAGAAGCAGGTATTCGCAAACTGGTAGACGATTTTTATCGTTTTATGGATGAATTACCTGAAGCAAAAATAATTCGCGCCATGCATAAAGAAGATTTAACCAGCTCGCGCGATAAATTAACTTTATTTTTATGTGGCTGGATGGGCGGACCAAAGCTCTATCACGAAAAATACGGCAGCATTAATATTCCACGTGACCATTCACATTTAGTGGTTACAGAAGCCGAGCGCGATGCATGGCTACTCTGCATGGAAAAAGCCATAGAATTACAAGACTATTCACCGGAATTTGGCCAATATTTATTAAGCCAATTACGAATTCCTGCCGAGCGTATTTTCAGTGTGGCGAAAAAACCGGTTTAATTTTTCTCGCTAACGAAAATCCTCTGTGGATGCGATAAAAGAAATACATGATAACGAAGATACCTATTGCAGACGGTACAATTTGCGACCATGGTTGTCCCCAGCGAATACTATTGCCCATAAATGCAGATATCATTCCGAACACACAAGAAATTAATTTGTATGCATGCTCGTATTTCCAAAGCCAGGTAAATACGCGCCGCGGAAAAAACCATCGCACGGCATCATAAACCAGCATGAATGCCAAGGCCGCCGCTGTAGAATATAAAATGATTGGTGCACCTGCATTTGCTTTGAGCGTAATAATAAACAACAATCCAAAAGCAATTGTAACGCAGAGCGTGAAATACAAATCCGCGATAGCAGGACCTTTAGCTTTTGTACGCGCACTTCGCCAACCACCAACTAATTGATAAAATACCAATAGGTTTAACAATGCAAATACAGGTAAGAAACGAAAAAATAGTAAGCCTGTAGCAGCAGAAACACACACAGCCAAACACATGTAGCAAAACCACTGCCCCAAACGTTTGTGCAAGTTATTTTCTTTCGTTAGTGCAAGCACAATAAGCCCAACAATAATGCCTATTGTGCCGGTAAGTATGTGAATTCCTATATTGATCAGATGTTCCATAAAGCCCGCTTTCCATTATTTATTATATTGGCCGAGCTTACTGCTTAATCTGTCAACTCACATTTGGCAAACATCAAGTAATTATGATGACAAAAGTAAATAACCATCGAATTTCTCGTGCATAAAGAACTAAATCACACATGGCTTGAATGTCTTTTAAGGCATAAAATAATTGCATAGAGGATTTCCTATGCACAAACCCGCTTCACCATGGCTCATGATTTTATTGGCAGCGACTGTTGCCATTACGCCCTTTGCTGTTGATATGTATTTACCTGCCATGCCAGTTATTGCGCATGATTTGCAAAGCCATATTGGAACAGTCCAGCAATCCCTCAGTATTTTTCTCGCCGCCTATGGTGCTGGAATGCTTTTGTTTGGCCCCATGGCAGATAAATGGGGACGCAGGTCATTAGCTTTATTTGGAGTCAGCGGATTTGCACTTGCCAGTCTGTTTTTGTCTTGGGCCAATACCATTGAAAGTTTTTTGATTGGGCGCGCTTTGCAAGCTTTTTGTGGCGCAGCCGCAACGGTGATTGTACCGGGAATTATTCGTCACCTTTACCAGGAGCATACCGCTAAAGGCATGTCATACATGTCGCTGATTATGATGCTAGCTCCGCTACTCGCGCCCAGTATTGGTAGCGGGATTTTATATTTCAGTGAGTGGCATAGCATTTTCTTTATCATTTTTATTTACGCAGTTATTTTATTGTTTTTTATTTGGCGATATTTACCCGAGCCCGAAATTACAAAAACCGAAAATCCAATCAGTGCTGTCAGCTTTTTTTCGGGATATAAGACTGTTTTCTCGTTGCGCGACGTGCGCCCTCTGATAGTTACCGTGATTTTTTCCGCGTTTAGTTTTTTCTGTTATCTCACTGCAATTCCGTTTGTCTATATAAAATATTTTGGTGTGAGTGAGCAAGTTTTTAGCGTGCTCTTTGCCATCAACATTTTGCTGCTTATGACATCGAATTTTATCAATAGCCGTTATGTTACACATTATGGATCGGCCCATATGGTGCGCATGGCATTGAAGCTGGCGATGATATTGGCCATACTTTTGTGCACGGTAAACCTGTTGCAACTTAATTTGGTGTTTACGGTATTGACGCTTGCACCATTGATGGGTTGCCTGACGATGATCAGCACTAACACCGATGCGATGATTATTATGAAATTTCCAAATCACTCCGGAACCGCCAGTGCTGTTACTGGAACATTGCGCTATGGTTGCGGCGCGCTCGCCGGCCCCATGCTCGCACTCACCTACACCGGAACTCCCGTTCCTTTTGCAGTGCTTATGTTAGCTGGCATTACCGGAATTGCCGTATGCCAATATTGGGAGCAACAACAAACAAAAAATAAAGGATGTTAATAGCAAATTTCGTGGATTATGTTTGGTTAAATGGCATTATGTCGGCTAAGATTTTTACAGCCACGGACATACATACTTTACAAGAGCACTTCCATGATAAAAACAACAAGCACGCTAAAACCAATCATTAGACCTATCCTTGTTTTTAGCCTTGCTTCTTGCCTTGCGCTATGCCTTTGCGCTTGCAGTTCGCAAAAAAATAAAAACGATGTTCCCAAACAAATAGGTGATGCCGTAACAGCGCCCTTGAGCGATTTAAACCTGATACAAACTGTTATCCCCATTCCCCTTAGAAGCGCGCAAAAAAATCCTTATGCGGTTCCTGAAAATACCAGTTGCGATTCACTCACCAAAGAAATCAACGCGCTGGATGAAGTACTGGGCGCAGACCTGGATATACCGGTAACGCCTAAAAATGAAGGATTATTGGAGCGCAATGTTGTCACCGAATCGGTTTCTGCCATCCGCAGGACAACCGAATCCGTCGTACCGTTTCGCAACTGGGTGCGCAAATTGTCAGGCGCAGAGCGAAAATCCAACGCAGTGAAATCAGCGATAACAGCTGGCAGTATTCGTCGCGCTTATTTAAAAGGTTTGGGCCAAGCTCATAAATGCCAACCACCTGCTGCGCCACATATTGTTGCCACCAAAGCCCAATAGGTTTTAGTAATGAATACGCAGCAGAATAATCCGCTACATGGGCTGACGCTTGAAAAAATTGTTACCCGACTTGCGGAACATTATGGCTGGGAAGAATTGGGTAAGCGCATTAATATTCGCTGCTTTCAATCTGATCCCAGTGTTAAATCCAGTTTGAAATTTTTAAGGAAAACACCCTGGGCAAGGGAAAAAGTTGAACAACTTTATTTAACTACTTTTTAGATTTGATTTTACAAATAGGGGAATGGAGATGAGAAATATATTGTCGATAGTGACCGCGGTGTTGCTGATATTCGCATTTACCTGCACCCATGCTGAGGTTTACTCTTGGGTTGATAAAGAAGGCAAAAAACATTTCGGTGAAAAAGTCCCTAAAGAATATGCCAACCAAAGCACCGAGTTGAAAGTAAAATCCGTTAACACCATGGACGCCGCAAAAGTTACCAGCCAACCTGATAATAATAACGTTCAACGTCAACAGCCCAGGCGTTTTACACCACCAGCAAACCAGGATTCGGATGACTCAACCTTGAGCAGCTGCGAACAACAAAAACTCGCTTATCAAAAAAGTGTGCAATGTTATTCACGCTGCCAAGGAAACAATAACGATAGATATTCAAACCATGTCAATAATGTTGCCGCTTGCAGCAATTGTGTGGATGTTAAAAAACCTAACTGTGATTAATAATGTTTACACACACAAAGAATATGTCAGATGAAAAATTATTTTGTGTGCGTGCAGTTCAAGAATGAGATTTATTCTTCCTGTAATTGCATAGCCCACATTTGCGCATAACGACCTTGCAGTGCCAGTAACTCCAAATGGGTACCTTCTTCAACCACGGCGCCCTTATCGAGCACGATAATTTTATCCGCATCTACAATGGTGGAAAGCCTGTGCGCAATCACCAATGTAGTCCTACCTTCAGCGACTTCTCGCATAGCCTCAACAATCGCCGCTTCAGAATGCGAATCCAATGCCGATGTTGCCTCATCAAAAATAAGAATTGGAGAATTTTTTAGAAGCACACGTGCAATTGCAATTCGCTGTTTTTCACCGCCAGAGACTTTAAGCCCCCGTTCACCAACCAATGTTTTATCTCCATCAGGAAGGCTCGCAATAAAATTTTCCAAATGTGCCATTTTAATAGCGCGATTTATATCGTCATCGCTTGCAGCAGGATTCCCATAAGCAATATTTTCGCGAATGCTGGTATTAAATAACACCGTATCTTGCGGAACTATCGCAATTGCCCGACGCAAACTATCTTGCGTGACGTCGCTAATTGATTGACCGTCAATTTCTATTGCGCCCTCTTGAATATCATAAAAGCGATACATTAAACGCGCGATTGTACTTTTACCTGCGCCGGAAGCACCTACAATTGCCACTTTGCTACCGGCGGGAATTTCCAGGTTTAATTGCTGGAGGATTGGACGCTCGCTATTGTAAGAAAACCCTACTTGTCGCCAGCGAATATTACCGTGTTTCACATCAAGTGCTTTGGCATTTGCGCTATCAACAACTACCGGCTTGCGTTTCAGCAACACCAACATATTTTCAATATCCGTCAACGAGCGGCGAATTTCACGATAGACAAACCCTAAAAAGTTTAACGGAATAAATAACTGGATCATGTAAGCATTGATCATCACCAGATCTCCCAATGTCATCTCTTTTGCAATAACGCTACGCGCTGCCATTAACATCATGACTGTCATGGCCGCTGCAATAATAAATGCCTGCCCCGAGTTTAAGGTCAGCAATGACATACGATTTTTTAATTTTGCCGCTTCCCATTTTTCTAAAAAAGTATTGTAGGTGTCTGCTTCATATTTTTCGTTATTAAAATATTTAACGGTTTCATAATTAAGCAAGCTATCTATAGCGCGGGTATTGGTCGATGAATCTGCTTGATTGGCTTCACGTACAAACCGATTGCGCCATTCCGTGGTGATAATGGTAAATGCAACATAAATAATGACACCAAGCAACGTAATAATTGCATACCAGATCGAAAAAGTGACGGCAAAAATAATGGCGACCATCGCAATTTCAAATAGCGTGGGCACTATATTGAACATTAAAAAACGCATCAAAAAACTAATACCATTAGTGCCGCGTTCAATATCGCGACTTATGCCGCCAGTTGCACGGTCAAGATGAAAAGCAAGCTCCAATGAATGCAAATGTTTGAAAACACGCAACCCCACTTTGCGCATGGCGTGTTCTGTAACGCGTCCAAATAATGCATCCCGTATTTCACCCAGGAACACACTGCCAAAGCGTAACAAACCATAAAAAAGAATAAATGCAATTGGCAAATAAACTTCGGGATGAAAATTAGGATCCACGGAGTCGACGATATGCTTCAACGCCCAGGGCATCACCAGAGTAGCGGCTTTTGCCCCTATCAACGTTAACATTGCCCAAATTACATGGCTTTTAAAATCCCACAAATAAGGCCAAAGGTAAGCGACGGTTTGCTTGATATCTACCGAGCCATTTTTTTTAGGCACGGGGTCAGGGCGGGTCATTCCACGCATGTAGGGCTTCCTGTTGCTTGATGGTGCTCACTAAAAGCAGTGAACCTGGGAGGCTTTTTCGGCAAACAGAATACTGTACACGTTTTATGAAGGGAATATAATTGTTGCATTCATACCTGCAACATGGGTTGCATGCGATCTTGATGGATTAGAATTAAAAAAATTATTATCGTCGCTATTATATTGCGTGCTATTTACTACCTATTTTCCACCCAGTTTGATGAGCACGATGAAGCATTCTCGCAAAATTCTCGCATCATCATTAAAGCTAAAAAAATGCCGCCCGATTAAACATCCGACGGCCTCTTTCAATTATGTTGACTTTAAAAATTAATGCTGACGATTTTTTCCAAACCGATTATCAACATAGGTCAGCACTAAAGCGCCAACAAACAATAAAACCAAAGTTCCAACCATTGAAGCCGCCGCTATCACACCAGACACGAACATAACCTATACCTCTTTGAATACCACAGAAGTTGTGGTGCTGGGTATAGATTGAACTTGCGAGCGGTACCTACCGTTGATCTACATCAAACAATTTTTTCAGTTATTTGATCCAAAACAAATCCTGCATAGTTATCAAGCCATTTATGAAACAGTTAAAGAATCGCTAGGTGCTGGTCGCCAATGATAGCGACGCTCGCCATTGCGTTTTTCCAATACCGTCATTACAACGCCGGCAATGGTGAATGCAGTCAAAATGCCGCCCATTGCCAAAATCAGAACAGTTCCGGGGATTATCATAAAATGCCCTCCTGATGCGAGATATGAAAAGTGCTTCAAACTTATGGAGTTCATTTAAACAAGATGGTTTCGATTAAGATTTTCTAACAAAAAACCGGTTTATTCCTTTTGGATGCAGGATTTGGGCGAAGCTCGTCGATCCTCACGCCTAAAACCTGCCATTACGCCCCATCTCCAGCTATAATCGCCGCACTTTTATCTCTAGTGATAGCGCTAGATCTACCATTATCTTCGGAGGCAGTGTTGCCGTGTCTGAACTACCAAAACCTGATGTAAGTACATTCCAGGGCTTGATCCTCGCCCTTCAAGAATATTGGGCGCGCCAGGGCTGCGTGATCTTGCAACCACTCGACCTTGAAGTCGGTGCCGGCACCTTCCACCCTGCTACTTTCCTGCGCGCCATTGGCCCGGAAACCTGGAACACCGCTTACGTGCAACCTTGCCGTCGCCCAAAAGATGGCCGCTATGGCGAAAACCCCAACCGTTTGCAGCACTATTACCAATTCCAGGTTGCACTCAAACCATCGCCCGACAATATCCAGGATTTGTACCTCGGCTCATTGCGCGAAATGGGTATCGACACTTTGGTACACGACATCCGCTTCGTTGAAGATAACTGGGAATCACCAACACTTGGGGCCTGGGGCCTGGGTTGGGAAGTGTGGCTCAACGGTATGGAAGTGACGCAATTTACTTATTTCCAGCAAGTGGGCGGTTTGGAATGCTTCCCGGTGACCGGCGAAATTACTTACGGTATCGAACGTATCGCCATGTATTTGCAAGGTGTGGATTCAATTTTTGATTTGGTGTGGACAGTTAATCCCAACGGCGACAAAGTTACTTACGGCGATGTATTCCACCAAAACGAAGTGGAACAATCCACTTACAACTTTGAAGAAGCGGACACCGAATTTTTATTCAACGCCTTTGATTTCTACGAAAAAGAATCACAACGTTTGATGGCAAAAAATTTACCACTGCCTGCGTATGAATTGGTAATGAAAGCATCGCACGCATTTAACTTGCTCGATGCACGCCACGCAATTTCTGTTACTGAACGTCAACGTTTTATTTTGCGTGTTCGCACATTGTCACGCGCCGTTGCACAAGCTTATTACGATAAGCGTAAAGAACTTGGATTCCCACTCGCGCCCGAAGCATTGCGTGCTGAGTTATTAGCTGCTTCAGCGGAGGAAAAATAATGACTGATTTTTTATTAGAGCTGGGCACAGAAGAATTACCGCCCAAAGCACTCAAAACATTAATTGCTGCGCTGCACGAAACGATTGAAGCCAGCTTGAATGCTGAAGAACTTTCTTTTTCTTCCGTAAAATCTTTTGCTGCACCACGTCGCCTGGCAATTTTGGTAGAAAATCTGGCAAGCGAAACACCATCAAAAGAATTGGTTGTGTGGGGCCCGCCTGCGGCAATCGCATTTGATGCTGAAGGAAAACCGACCAAAGCCGCTATCGCATTCGCTGAAAAAAATGGCATTGCTGCATCTGAATTAAAAGCAGAGAGCGATGGCAAAGTTGAAAAACTGGTTGCGCAAATTTCACAACAAGGCAAAAAAACTGTTGATTTGCTGGAAGCTATTGTTGATAACGCTTTCGCAAAACTTCCCATTGCCAAGCGTATGAAGTGGGGCGCAAAGCGCGAAGAATTTGTTCGCCCGGCGCATTGGCTGGTCATGCTTTACGGGGCTGATGTTGTAAACGCAAGCGTGCTCGGTTTGCAGGCTGGCCGCACAACGCGCGGACATCGTTTCCATTACAACAATACAATTGAATTAGCACAGGCGAGTGATTATCTCAGCGCGTTAAAGAATATCGGTTTTGTGTTAGCGGATATGAATGAGCGCAAAACATTAATCCAGGAACAAGTTAATGCTGAAGCCAAAAAGATTGGCGGCACTGCGGTGATTGATCCTGATTTGTTAGATGAAGTAACAGCGCTGGTTGAATGGCCAAATGCACTCACGGGAAAATTCGAGCAACGCTTTTTGGTTGTTCCTCCCGAAGCTTTGATTGCGTCAATGAAAGAGCATCAAAAATATTTCCACGTGGTCGATGCCAATGGCAAATTGATGCCTAACTTTATCACCGTGGCCAATATTGCCAGTAAAGATCCGTCGCAAATTATTGATGGCAACGAGCGTGTGATTCGCCCGCGTTTATCTGATGCCGCGTTCTTTTTCGAAACTGATAAGAAGACAACACTTGCTTCATTGCGCGAGCGTTTGAAAACTATCGTGTTCCAGGCGCAACTCGGTACCATTTATGAAAAAACTGAACGCGTTGCGACACTGGCAAAACACATCGCTGGATTATTAAAAGCTGATGAAGCTTCTGCCGTGCGCGCGGGCGAACTATGCAAATCAGATTTGGTCACCAATATGGTGGGCGAGTTTGACAACATGCAAGGTATTGCGGGTTACTACTACGCGCTGAACGATGGAGAAAATACTGAAGTTGCTGCGGCGATGAATGAGCAATATATGCCGCGTTTTGCGGGTGACCAATTACCTGCAACAACTACAGGCGCAATTATCGCGCTTGCTGATCGTCTTGATACCATCAGCGGTATTTTTGGTATTGGACAACAACCAACAGGCTCAAAAGATCCGTTTGCATTGCGTCGCGCGAGTATTGCCGTGTTGCGCATTTTAGTGGAAAAAAATCTCGCGCTGGATTTGCGCGACCTTTTAACTTTCGCTAAAAACCAGCACAAAAATTTAACAGTTGGCGATCAATTGGTAGAGCAAGTGCTTGGCTATATGCTCGACCGTTTCCGCGCTTTCTATGAGGATGCAAATATTCCGGCAGAAGTTTTCCAATCGGTAACCGCAAAACAATTATCGCAACCCTTGGATATTAATCAACGTGTGCTCGCTGTACATGAATTTAGCAAGCTGCCACAGGCGCAAGCTTTGGCTGCTGCAAATAAGCGTGTATCCAATATCCTGAGCAAACAAAATGCATCAACCAATGCGGTGATTCATTCTGATTTATTGAAAGAAGAATCGGAAAAAATCCTTGCGAAAGCAATCAGTGCCAAAGCGGAATTGGTGACGCCTTTATTTGATAAACGCGAATACACCAAAGCCTTGGCTGCATTGGCAGACTTGCAACAACCTGTAGATGCATTTTTCGATAATGTTATGGTGATGTGTGAAGATGCAGCACTGCAACAAAACCGTTTGGCTTTGTTGCAACAATTGCGCAGTTTGTTTTTGGAAGTCGCGGATATTTCTTATTTGGTTCCGGCGAAAAATTAATTCGTTATGACGACTCTCTGAAAAATAGGGAGTCGTCATCCCCGTAGGGGATCCAGTGACTGTAGGTTAATTCAAAGACTCTGGATCCCCTACGGGGATGACGGAATATAATTAAACTTCTATTGAGCCTACTAATGAAACTTATCATCCTCGACCGCGATGGCGTTATTAATCACGACAGCGCGAACTATATAAAATCTGCTGATGAGTGGATTCCTATTGATGGCAGCATTGATGCAATTGCGCGTTTGCACAAAGCGGGCTTTACGGTAGTTGTGGCAACTAACCAGGCAGGCCTGGCAAAAGGGAAATTCGATCTTGATGACCTTGAAGCCATGCATGAAAAACTTACCGGTTTAGTGGAAGAGCAAGGTGCAGAATTGGCGGCGATTTTTTATTGTCCGCATCATCCGGACGATAATTGCAAATGCCGTAAACCAATGCCGGGAATGATTGACGCCATTGAAGCTGAATTCAATATTTCTGCTGAAGGATTTTATTTTGTAGGCGATAGTTTGCGCGATATGCAAGCTGCGGTTACCAAAGGCTGCAAACCTGTATTGGTGAAAACCGGTAACGGAGAAAAAACCCTGGCGCAACTGGCTGATGCAATTTTGCAAACCGATGCTCCAATAATGATGCTTAATCAGGTACAAGTATTTGATAATTTAGCGTCTGCTGTCGATTTTATTCTCGCGAACGATTCAGGTAATTAATGTTGAAAAATATCGTGCTTTATCTTCGCAGTATTTTATTTATTATTGGCCACGGGCTGAGCGGTGCCGTCGCAGGATTGATTGCTGTCATTATTCGCCCGATCCTTCCCTATTCATGGCGCTGGCGAATTGTTACCTTGTGGAATCGCTTTGTCATGCTATGGATTTATATCTGCTGCGGCGTTAAATTCAAAGTGATCGGCCAACGCCATTTTGATCGTTACCCCTGTGTTGTTATGGCGAAGCACCAAAGCACCTGGGAAACCATGTTCCTGCAATATTATTTTGGCCCCGTGAGTACCATCCTTAAAAAAGAATTATTGCGTATTCCTTTTTTTGGTTGGGGCCTGGCAAGTTTGCGCCCTATTGCGATTAATCGCAGCAATCCTATCCAGGCGCTGAAGGATGTAAAAACCAAAGGTATTGAGCGCTTGAAAGAGGGCAACAATTTATTGATTTTCCCCGAAGGGACGCGCACGCCTCCTGGAAAAGTTGGCAACTACGCACGTAGCGGTGCCGATATTGCGGTGAGCGCTGGTGTTCCTATTGTTGCTGTCGCGCACAATGCTGCCGAATGCTGGCCGCACAAACATTTTTTAAAATATCCGGGCACGATTACGGTTGTGATCAGTGAACCTATTGAAACGGTCGGCAAGGATCGCAAGGAATTAACAGAGTATGTTAAAGACTGGATTGAAGGCGAAATTAAAAAAATGTCTCCCGCCCGTAAAGATGGTGTGCGCCACAATTATCCGCAAGTTGATCCGGCAGATGTGTAAATTTTAAAAGCTGTCCTGTGGCGCGTTAATTCACACTTCATTCAAATAAATAAAGTCCGGCGATGGTTAACAGCATCTGCCGGCTTTCATTTTCCATTGTTAAAAATTCCTCATATTTGCAACAATTTGCATATTTATACGCCACCAAGAACTGATTGCACCTTGGTCACATACATCAATAACTGTAAATGCTAAATGTGAAACATATCTCACAGAACATCAGGCTTTTTATAAAAATTAAGAATATAAATATACTTGAGCTATACCATCAAGCAATACCATAATGTTTTAAGTACTTTTAATAATCAATTTGACGCACAAATCATCAAAACATCAGGTAGAAAAGGGATGTCAGTTAAGCAGCATTATTCGGTCAATCAACTCCATTTGTGTAAACCAGACTATAAAACCACCAGAATTCAATTGTTAAATGCGGGAGCCTTTTCGCGCCCCCTTATATTTTTATTGGCAATTTGTTTTTCATCTATCCAACTCTCTTATGCGCAGGAATCTAATCGCGATCCAGCTGCGGTAGCGGCTCGCGAGCATGAAAGGCGGTTACAACAGGAACAGCAGCGACAGCAGGATCAAATCCAGGCGCGCCAGCCTTCATCCGACATATTTCTACAACCCCAAACAGAATCCGAGGAAGATGTTCTCGCCAGCGGTCGCTGTTTTGATATTTCCACTATTGTTGTGGAAGGAGTTGCCCGATTCCCTTCAGAAAAAATCGAAAACATATCTGCGCCCTATCGCCAGCGCTGCCTAAACCTGAATGACATCAACCAGCTGCTCAAAGAAATTACTCACCTTTACATGGACGAGGGGTTTATTACCAGCCGTGCATTTTTGCAACCGCAAAACCTGAAAGAGGGGCGACTCACTATTCTTGTGGTGGAGGGAAAGCTCGCTGCCATTGAATCCCGCGACGGTTCTGTCAGCGAGCGCCAGCTGCGCTGGGCTTTTCCAACCGGCAACACTCACTTGCTTAATTTACGCGATCTCGAACAAGGCCTGGAGCAATTAAACCGCTTGCAGCAAAACCATGCCGAAATGGATATAGAGCCGGGTACACAACCGGGCGACTCGCGCGTTGTGGTGCGCAATATGCCCAGGCGCGCGCTCAACGGCGGTGCCGGTGTTGACAATACCGGCAGTGAGGCAACGGGTGAATGGCTGCTAAGCGGCTGGTTATCCTGGGATAATCCGGCATCAATCAACGACAATATCTATTTATCACTCAGCGATGCGCTGGATGCACCCGACCAGGCCAAATCGCGCAGCTATTCCCTCGCATACTCCATTCCCTATGGTTACGGGCTTTACACCTACAGCACTAACTATTTTGAATACCAGCAGTTGGTGCGCGGTACCGCCGTCAATTTTACAACCAGCGGAACCTCCTATAACCAAGCGCTCAGCGCCGACTACACAATCCTGCGCCGCCAGCATGACAAGCTGGCCTTAACCTCTTCCTTCACGCGCAAGCAAAGTAAAAATTTCCTGGAAGATGTTTTCCTGGAAACGTCCAGCCGTATTTTGTATCTGGTTGACCTGGGCGCTGTTTACACCCGTCCCCTGGAGCGCGGCATGTTGCGCGGTACCTTTAAATGGTCCCGAAGTGTTAACTGGTTTGATGCAACGACAAAACTCGTCAACGCAGAAACTGATTTCCAATTTGATAAGTACACCCTGGATGCCAGTGTGAATACCGCTGTCGATATTTTCGGCAAACCCTGGTTTTACACCAGCAGCGCCCATCTTTTTTACTCGCCGGAACACATTATTGCTTCTGAAGGGCTCTCCATCGGGGGCCGTTACACCGTCAGGGGTGTCGAGAGCGAGGGTTTATTCGGTTACCGCGGGGGCTACTGGCGCAACGATCTTTCCTATCCCCACAATTTTGCCAACGGGAGCAGGCTGGAAACATTTGCCGGCCTCGATCTTGGCGCCTCTGACACACCGGAAATCCATAACAAGGGTACCGAGTGGCTGGCAGGTTCTGCGCTGGGAATACGTTATTCCTACAGCAGTTTTACTGTCGATTTAACCTATTCGAAGGCGCTCCATGTGCCGTCTTTTTTCCAGGGTGATGACCAGGGCATCTATGCAGCAATGCAAATAGGCTTTTGAAAGGAATAGCAGTTTATGAAAAAAGTAACATTCTCCCAGCGTATTGTTTCAACCACGGTCATTATTGCAATGATCGTCAATCCTGCTATTGCGCAGCAACCAGTGCCGCAAATGACGGCCAACAAGCAGATTGTTGTGGATGGTTCTGCTGAACGCACAGGACTAAAGCAAGCGTCCAATGGCACGAGCGTGGTTGATATAGCGGCACCCAGCGCAGCGGGTGTTTCACACAACCGGTTTACCGAATTCAATGTTGACCAACAAGGCGTTATTTTAAATAACAGCCTTAACCCGGTCTTGACCCAGCTGGGCGGTTGGAGCGACGGCAACCGTCGTCTGGCCGGTGGCGAAGCCAGTATTATCCTCAATGAAGTGACAGGCCTGTCGCGCTCCAATCTGCTTGGCCAGATAGAAATTGCCGGCAAGTCAGCCGAATTTGTGCTTGCAAACCCCAATGGCATTAGCTGTAGCGGTTGCGGTTTTATCAATACACCGCGTGTCACCCTGGTTACCGGTCGCCCCGACATGGTGAATGGTGCATTGCAGGGATTTAATGTCAGTGGCGGAGACTTTGTACTCGATGGAAAGGGTTTGAATGCGTCCAATATAGATCGCGTTGACATCATCACGCGCGCCGCAAAAATAAATGCCGAACTCTATGCCCGTCAGCTGAACATCTCTACCGGTCGTAATTATGTTGATTACCAAACCGGCCAGCTTGCAGCCCTGGATAATGCTGATGCGAAACCGGATTTCCAATTTGCATTGGATGCATCATCCCTGGGTGCCATGTATGCCAACTCCATTCAACTGATCGGCACAGAAAAAGGCATGGGTGTTAACAGCCAGGGCTTGATCCAGTCAGTCAAAGACCTGGAAATCAGCGCTGATGGTGACATCCAGCTGAAGCAGGTGCTGGCGAATAACCAGGCGGTTATTACATCGCACAGCAACAGTATTACGGTGAATGAAAAGCTGTATGCCAATAAGCTGTCGCTGACAGCTGACCAGAATATTGCCAATAAAGGCTTGGTTGCCGCCAGCGAGTTAATAGAACTCAACGCGCAAAATGTTACCCAGGCGGGCAGCCTTTACGCGGGCCTGACCACCGAAGGAAAATTGTCCTCCGACGGTGTCCTGCGTGCAAACATTGCAAACACATTGACGAACAGCGGCTCCGTTTTTGTGGGCGCTGACGTTGATTTAAGTGCGCGTCATCTGGACAACAGTGAAGGTACGCTCACACTTAATTCGGCTGAGTCCCTTAAGGTATCCGGTGAATTAAAAAACCATAAAGGCACGATCCTTTTTAACGCCGCCAGCGCAACGCTTGCCGCCAACCTGATTGATAACAACGAGGGTACTATTTTCCTGGCCGGCGATGGGCAGCTCCGTGTCAACGCCATCAACAGCCTGGATAACAGCGGCGGCGTTATTTCCTCCCATACAGGGCTACACCTGACAGCGAATGACATCCTGAACCGTGAAGGAACATTCGCATCCAATGCCATAACGCTCAACGCACAGGATATTGATAACACACAGGGTTTTCTCTACGGAAACACACTCAACCTTCACGCAGATACCTTCACCAACAATCTCGGTGAAGCGATTGCGGATTCGCTGGATATAGCCTCCAGGATAACAACAAATAATAAAGGCCGTTTACAGGGTGAAACGATTTCGCTGGCGGGTGATGCTTATGTGAGTGAAGGCGGGATAGTGCTTGCGCAGGGAACCCAAGGGGATGCCCTCCGGCTTGATATAACCTCACGGCTTGAAAATACCGCTGCTGCCGTTATCGAGAGCCATAGCGGTGATTTGACGATTAACACTGACACCGTCGATAACCATGGCGGCACCATCCATCTGCTGGGCGATGGAACCTTGCATATTGATGCCCTGGATTTCAGCAATCAAAACGGCCTGATCCAGGCTGATACAAACCTCAAGGTCACTGGCAAAGACATTAATAATAATGCCGGAGTGTTATTTGCAAAAAACCTTAACCTCACAGGCCAGACCATCCAGAATTCACAAGGCCAGATAGTTGGCAATAGGCTGTTGCTGGATGCTCCCCGAATAGAGAATGGGGACGGCAAGATAATCGCCACCAATGACCTGTCACTTCAGTTTGATCAATTAGGCAACCAGGCCGGGCATATCCAGGGCCAGCAGCTCGCGCTCACCGGCAAATCACTCGATAATACCAAAGGCACCCTGGCAACCTCGGATGGCGGACAACTCAGCCTCGATGTAAATGCGTTTATTAACCAGCAAGGTAACCTGATCAGCGATGGCGATTTACAGGTTCATGCCAACAAGCTAAACAATGATGGCGGGACTGTTGATGGTAAAACGCTGGCACTCACACTTCAGCAAGTCTCCAACCGCGCCGGTGTTATCCAGGGTGATGAGCTGTCGCTGTCAGTTCCGGAACTGGACAATGCCGGTGGTATCATCGCGGCCCTGCTATCTGGCGGAAACGGGCTGCAATTAAATGTCACTGGTGCAATCAACAATGAAGCAGGGACCCTGCTTGGCAAAGGCCAGGCATTTAGCCTGAATGCCTCCACCATCAACAACCAGCGCGGACAAATCATCAATACAGGTTCCGGCTCCCTGATACTCAACACGAACGCCCTGGACAATCGTTCGGGAAGTATCAAAAACAACACCGATACCCTTATCAACCTCACTGGCAGCACAACATTTGATAACGAAAACGGGCTTATCTCCGCTGCCGGGAATTTACAGGTCACAACAGCCGGTGCATTGGGCAACCAGTCGGGTTATTTGCTGGCGGGCAATGCGCTGTCAGTCCATAGTGCCCGCCTCGACAACAGTGCGGGACTCATAAGCGCCAATTCGGTAGCGCTCTACGCACCAGTCATTAATAACACTGGCGGTGACATTGAAGGCAATCACCTTGCACTCCACGCCGGCCAACTCAACAACGCCGGCAGTCTCCTGGCAACCGGCAGCGAAAACAATGCGCTGCTGCTGGACGTAACCCAGTTAAATAACAGTGGCCGGATAGAAACCTATAGCCACGATTTTTTGCTGGATAACATTAACCTGCACAGCGAAGGCGGGCAGATTATCCACCGCGGTGACGGTGAATTACGCATCCGTGCAGCCGGTACCTTTGATAACCGGCAGGGAACCCTGGCCACCCAGGGGCGCCTTGTGTTTGACACGGAAGCTATAGACAACCGTGCCGGACAGTTAATCGCCGCCAAACAATTGGATATGAATATTACTGCCCTTAACAACCAGGGTGGCTTACTCCAATCCGGTGATGGCCTGTCGCTTTCACTCGACGAATTAAATAACAGCCAGGGCGGCCGTATTATTGTCGGCGGCTCATCTGCAGCCTCAATAACGATAAATAATACGCTTAATAACCAACAGGGCTCCATTATTTACGGAGGCACTAACCTGCTGACACTGGTTGCGGATAATCTCGATAATTCCAACCAGGGAACCATTGGCGGCAGCGGTGCCATTAAATTGGATATAGCGCAGCTGTTGAATAATAACGGCGGCAATATCATCAGCGATTCGGCAGTTAATATCCTCACCAGCCAGCTTGATAATCGCACTGGCGGTTTCATTGAAGCCGGTTCACTGTTGTTGGTTGCCAATCAGGTTGATAACCATGACAGCCAGATACAGGCGCAACAATTTTCCATTACTGCCGACATAGTGAACAATATCGGTGGCACCATCCTTGCGCTTGGCCAACAACAATCAGACATCACTACACAAACCCTGACCAACACAGGAAATATTCTTTCCAACCAAAACATGCTGCTGCAAACCACCCTGCTTGATAACCAGGGCGGCAGTATTGAGAGCAAGCAACTCACACTGACAACCGATATCCTGGATAACAATGCAATCATTCGAGCCGGAGAGCTGAACGCACAAGCGCAAACACTCTATAACCATGCTGACGGACGGATTGATGGCGGCCAGCTCAGCTTGCACAGCCCTCTTATTGAAAACTCCGGTTTAATTGTTGCCGGAGGCGCTGCACAGGCGGGCCTGGATATCTATGCCGACACGCTCATTAACAGCGGTCGCCTGGAAAGCCAGGGCGAGAACCTGGAATTGCACATCCTCAACCCCTTGACCAATACAGGGACGGTGCTGCATCGCGGCGATGGTGTTTTGTCGATACAGACCGCCGCCCTGGAGAATAACAACGGGACGATTGTAGGCAATAAGATCGCGCTTGATACCACAACCGTGAACAATGTCGCCGGTGAAATTTACGGCCAAACCCTATCCACCAGCAATGTACATACCATTGATAACCGGGCTGGCCTGCTGCAAGCAGACCAGGCACTAACACTCAATGCAACATCGCTTGATAACCGCGACCAGGGAGTCATCCTGGGTGGGAACACAGCGAACCTCACCGTGGAACACCTGGATAACCGCCAGGGAACCATTGCCGGAGGGCAATTCAATATCGACACCCAAGCCCTGGACAACCGGGATGGTGAAGTCATCGTCAAACAGTTCACACTCCACGCAAATGATCTGGACAACAGCACAGGCACTATTGCGACCACTGCTGTCGATACCCATAGCCTGACCATCGACCTTGCCAACATGCTCGATAACCGCGGCGGTTTAATTCACGCGGATGGCACAGGCACAACCCTCACATCCACACAACTGGATAACACTGGAGGTGCGATTGAATACGTCGGCAGCGGCAACCTGCTCATCAACACCACGCAATTAACCAATGCTGACGCCACCATCAGCAGTACCCATAATTTGACTGTCGCTGCCACCGCTGTGGATAACAGCGATGGCAATCTATTGGCCAATAACAACCTGGATGTGGTGGCCGATCATGTTATCAATCGCGGTGGCAACCTCATGGCCGGGCAAACCCTCAAGGTTTCCGCTAGCGATATTTCCAATGATCAAAGCGATATCCACAATGACTGGCTTGGCATTATCAGCGGCAATTTGATCGAGCTGGCCATTGGCAATCTGGATAATCGCGCCGGTGGCCGGATACAAGGCAATAGTGTGAATATCACCAGTGACACCGTGGATAACCGCGGCCTGTTGCGTGGCGGTGACCTGTTATTAACCGCGACCACACTAAACAACACCCAGGGAGAAATCAGCGGTGACAACATCGCTATTACCGCCACACAGCTCACTAACACGGCAGGCTGGATAGCAGGCAGCCAGGTGCAAATCAATGCAGGGCAACTGGATAATATCTACCAACCCAACGTCCTTGCCTACATCAGTGGCCAGCACCTTGCTATAGATGCGGGGACACTCAATAACCAATCCGTTATCCAGGGCGAAGACGTCCATTTATCAGGTACTACCCTCGATAACACCAATGGGTTAATCCTTTCAACTGCCGCGCAAGGCGAGTCACTGACGTTCGATTTTACCCAGGGCATTACCAATAACCTCGGCCACATTGAAAGCCGTGGCGACAGTTTATTAATCAACAGCGCACTCGATAACCGCAATGGCCTGGTCTTTATGGCTGGCAGCGGCATACTGTCGCTGTTGCAAGTGGATAATACTGACGGTGAATTATTGAGTAACGGTAACCTGACCATTACCACTGACCCGGACACCGGCACAATTAAAAACCAGAACGGCACCATCCAGGCACTACAGGATGCCACCCTTGCCGCCGCCGATATTGATAATCACCTGGGGCAGATCAATGCGGGAGCAGCACTTGCCATTAACGCACAGCATCTTGATAACACCCAGGGATTGCTGCTCTCCACCGGCACTGCTGATAATTCGCTACAACTGACCATTGCCGATGAACTGGTGAATGCCGGGGGTGTTATTGAAACCCATGCCGAAAATCTTGTTTTTTCTGCGCAAAACATTAATAACCAACAGGGTGAAATCCGTCACCTTGGCAGCGGCCTTCTGTCGATCAACCGCCAGGGAGATTTTGCCAATGATGGCGGCACCCTGTTAACAGCCGGAGATATGTCAATTGTCCTGGACGGAACCCTGACCAACAGTGGCAATCTGGTGGCGGCGCGCAACCTGCAAATTGATGCAGCCTCGGTAACAAACCTTTCAGGCAGTTTGCTGGCGGCGACAACAGCCATCATTAACAGCGCAACCACGACCAACCAGGGCCGCATCCAGGCTGACGCTGCCACCTTTAATGGCCAGACTCTCAACAATCAGGCCGGTCAATTGGCGGTGAATGGTACCGCTGGAAACGCCCTGCAATTCAACCTGCTCAGTGTAGATAACAGCCATGCCGGTTTAATTGAAAACCACAGCGGCGATTTGCTGCTGGATGTAGCGATTAACAACCAGGGCGGAAAATTATTGAACCTGGGTCAAGGTGTACTGCGTTTGACAGCGGTGGATAACGTCGGCGGGCAAATTTATTCTGACGGCGACCTGGTGGTGGAACAACAGACGCTTGATAACAGCGACGGCGGGCTCCTGCAATCTGCCGGACACCTCATCCTGAACACCCAGGCATTGAACAACCGCAGCGGAACCCTTTATACCGGCAACACCCTCAAGATAACTACTGAATCACTCGATAATACTGACGGCGGGGAATTGCTGGCAGCGGAAGGTTTTGATGTATCCGTCAACCAGACACTGGACAATACCCATGGCCGCATGGTGATGCTGGCCGAGGACATGAACATCAACGCCGGGCTGTTGCTCAATAACTTCGGTGAATTGATCCACAATGGCAACGGCAACCTTATCCTGGGCGGAGGCGGCACACTCAATAACAATGCGGGCCGCATCAGTACCCAGGGTTCGCTGTCGTTAACCCTGGACAGTTTGCTGAATAATGCTGCAACCAGCAGCACGGGCACCCCGGAAACAGCGCTTATTTCCGCACGTCATTTTTCACTGACAGCGACCGAGCTGCAAAACAACGGTGGCCAGATACAGGCCAGCGAAGACCTGTCCCTGACACTCCCGAACATCAATAACCAGGGCGGAAAAATCCTGGCTTTGGGCACCGGCCAAAATGCCCTGGCATTACAGACTGCAAGCTTCGACAACAGCCAGGGTGGCCTGTTGCAAGTGCATAGCAATGACCTGACCCTGAGTGGCCTGTTGTTTAACAACCAGGGTGGCGTAGTCAACCATCAAGGCAGCGGTACCCTGGAGATTACAGGGCAACAAAACCTCCTGAATGCTGGCGGTACGCTGCAATCTTCAGGCGATATCCACATCGACCAGGCAAATATAGACAACCGGAACGGATTGATTTCCGGCCAGGAGGTCAAGCTTGTAGCTGCCAACCTGTTCGACAACAGCTCCCAGGGCCAAGTAGCGGGCAATAAGCTCGCGATCACCGCCAATAACCTGAATAATACAGCGGGTGGACTCCTGGCCGGTTTAGGTAACAGTGCCGATGCCCTCACGTTCAATGTGGGCTTGCTCAACAACAGCGGCGGTACTTTACGCAGCGGAGCCAATAACTGGGTGCTGAACCTCGACACTATCCTCAACAATGGTGGCTCGATCCTGCACACAGGTAATGACCAGTTAAAGCTCACCAGCAATAACCAGCTCACCACCAGCGGCACCATCGCCTCTACCGCAGACCTGGTAATTTCCGCCAGCGGCCTGACCAATTACGGCATCCTGGTGGCAGACAAAAATGTAGAGCTCACCACCGGAACCATCACTAACGCCGCCGCAGGCGTGATTAAAAGTGGCACGGGATTATCCCTGATATCTACTGGCAGTTTGTCCAACCAGGGCCAAATCACATCAGGCACGGCCCTGGCGATAGAACTCAGTGGCCAACTCAATAACTCAGGAGTGATAGTCACCAATGCAACCAATACCACATTCACGGCAGCCGGCCTGACCAACTCCGGTACGGTGGCGCATAACGGCAGCGGTTTAGTTAAGCTTGCTACCGGTGCCAACCTCAACAATACCGGCACCCTGAAAAGCGCAGGCACCTTAAACCTGGACGCTACTACCATTAACAATAATGGCGCGGCCATCATCAGTGCCGCAAACCTCGCTGCCAATGGATTTAGCAGTATTAACAACGGTAGCAATGCACTCATCGAGGCGGGCAATATCTCCCTGCAAGGTAACAGCCTGACCAACCAGGGAACCTTTGTGGTATCTGGCAGCGGCAACTCCTTTGGACTCAATGTCCAGACGCTCAACAACAGCGGTAACCTCGCCAGCAACAGCACCAACCTCGGGTTTACGGGCGATCTTATTAACTCAGGCGCCATAACCCACGCCGGTAACGGCCTTTTGAGCCTGGGTGATAGCGGTTCAGTCAATATCCAGGGTGGAACCCTGTCAACTGCCGGAACAGCGAACCTGAGCGGCACCATTACCGGTACGGGCGACCTGTTTGCGCGCCTGGGAATTACCATCAACGGTACCGGTACCTTTAACAATAACGGCAGCAGGCTTTATACCCAGGGCAACCTGACCATCAACTCTGCCGTTAACAACACCCAAAACGGCAGCATGATTGCGGACGGCATATTAACTGTCACCACCAGTGGCACGATTAACAATGCTTCGGGTCATTTGCAGGGGTCTGATATATCACTACAGGCAGGCACGCTCACTAACACCGATGGCGGCGAGATAATCTCCACCGGAACAGGCAGCGGCAGTATTACTGCGGATACCGTCAACAATAGCGGCGGCCATATCCAGGCGACCAATACCGACTTTTCCATTACTGCGCACCAGGGGGGTATCAATAACACCGGTGGCTCAATAACGCACACAGGCTCCGGCACATTACTGTTGGATGCACCAGCAATCACCAATACAGCCGGCAGTACCATCAATGGTAACGGCATTATTCGCCTGCTGACCCAGGGGTTGTTTACCAACGGCGGCGAGATTTCCTCGCAAACGCTCACCGAGATTAAAAACCTGGATGCGCTGACCAATACCGGCACCATTGGCAGCCGCGAAGGCAGTGTTGACATCCAGGTCGCCACGACGCTGACCAACACCGGCACCCTGAGCGGTAAGCAAAAGGTAGAACTCACCGCAGCCACCCTGGCCAACAGCGGTGCGGTGCAATCGGACGATACTGTCAAGTTATCTATGACTGCCCTTACGGCTATCGGCAATATCAATGCCGGAGAGCTGCTTGATATACATGTGGTGAATTCTATCAATGTCGGCGCAGGCGAAACGGTCAGTACCGCGGGCAGTTTGATACTGAGAACCGACGGGGACGTGGCCAATGCAGGCACAATTGCCGCGGCCAATACCCTTACCCTCGGCGGTCACAGCTTAACCAATAACGGCAGTATTGAAGGTGGCACAATCGGTACCAGCAGCCTCGATTTTTCTGCCGGTATCCTGAATAACAACAAAATTTCCAGCGCAAATGGCCTCAACATCAAGGCCGCCAGTTACACCAACAATGGCAGTACCGCCGCCGCCAACAATCTGGTATTAGCCATAAAAGGCGATATTACCAATAACAGCGGCAAAGCCTTTTTTTCCGGTGGCGGTATGACGCTCGGAGCCGATGGAAATATCAGCAACAACGGCGGCACGATCTTCTCCGTTGGCAATATGATCCTGGCTGGCGAGAACGGCAGCTCAGCCAGTACCGCCGTTGCGAATACCAATGGCCGGATTGAAACTCTGGGCGACCTGACCATTAACACCGGCAACCTGACGAATACCCGCACCGGCGTCAGTTATGAAGAGGGCGCACCCACCACAACCGTCGAGTATAGCGAGATGGAATTTGTCAAGTATGAAGGTATCCCTAATCCAACGTACGAATACGAACATGACCCAAGTCACTACCCGGCGCTCGTGCCTGGGTATGAGGAGCAACAATTTAGCACGGTAACCGAACGCACCCTGTATACCCCCGTCGCAACCGGCCCGGATGCTGCCATCCTGTCCGGTGGCAATATGGACATTAACACCCATGCGGGCATTATCCTGAACCAATACGGGACGATTGCCAGTGGCAATAATTTAACGATCAACGGCGGTGACCTGCATCTGGATGCCTACGTCACCCAGGCGCACGATGTCATCACAACCACGCGCATAGAACACTGGCGTAATGGCGATGGCTACTATTGTCCTGACCTAATCTGCACCCGCTATGGTTTGCCGGTCGTAACCTCTCAGGACGTGATATTGGGGTCAGCCATAGGCACCATCAGCGCCGTTGGCAGTATCACTGGTAATCTCTCCAACAAAATTACCATCCAGATAGCCGATGTAAATATCAATCCGTCCCAACAGGACACTAACAGCAGCGGTAGTACAGGTTCAGCCAATCGCGGCACCAGTGGACAGGCGACTGTCAACAATGGGCAAGCACAAAATACCAACAGCCAATCCCTTGGCCACAACGGTGCCGAAAACGGTAGCAACGCCAATGCCGGTGGCTTGACTGCTATCAACCTGCAACTGGCGCAAGCAATCAATGGCCTTCTCGTCACCGGCAATATAGCCGGGGAAACCCAGGAAGGCAGCGAACCCTGGCAATCAACCGGCTCCAATGCTCACGTACTGGCCAATAGCACCCCGCAGGCCCAAGTCGGTGCCCTGGAACTCGCTGGTGACCTGGCACCAGGTGACCACACCGGTACCGGTTACGATGCCGAAGCCGCCCGCCAGCAGGCAGAAGCCAATGCCAGTGCGGGTGTAGATTCAACCGCAACAGCTTCTTTAACCGATGCCCAGGCAAGCTCGCACCAGGGAACCGGAGGGGCTGATGGCAGCGCACTCGCGTCAGGCGGCCAGCGCAAATCCAACGGCGTGGCAACTGCCAGCGCCGACGGCATAGACGTTAATACCGCCATCCTTGAAGATGCCGATGGTATTACCGGCAATAGCGCCTCGGTTGCCACACCCGCGCCCTGGTCGATCAGTGTTACACCCAACACGCCCAATAACCTGGGCGGCCTGTTTGTCTACAACACCGCACCCGACAGCAAGTACCTGATCGAAACCCGCCCGGAATTTACCGATTACACCAAATTCCTCGGTTCCGATTACCTGTTACAAGCACTGGGCTATGACCCGGAGAAAACCCTTAAACGCCTGGGCGATGCCTTTTATGAAAACCAGCTGATCCGCGATGCACTGCGCAGCCAGGCCAACACCCGCTTCCTTGGCAACGCCACCAGTGACGACGCCCAGATGAAGCGCCTGATGGACAATGCCGTAGATGCCAGCAAATCCTTGCAATTGCGTGTGGGCATCGCCCTCACACCCGCCCAGGTAGCCGCGCTGACGCAGGATATCGTCTGGCTGGTTGAGCAAGTGGTGGAAGGCCAGACAGTGCTGGTTCCGCAGTTGTATCTCGCCAGCGTGGATAAGAATAAATTATTGCCCGACGGCAGCCTGATTGCCGCTGGTAACACCATCAACCTCTCTGCCGATAAAGGCATGTCCATTGCGGGCACAGTCAGCGCAGGCCAGCAGGTACAACTGACTACTCAGGGTGACCTTACCCAGAACGGCAAGCTGTTCAGCTTTGGCAATGTGGTGCTCGATGCCGCGGGTGCTGTAACCAACAACGGCAGCATCCAGGGCAACCAGATCGGTATCCTCGCCGGTGGCAACCTGGATAACCTGGGCAGCATCAAGGCCGATACCGGCATTTGGCTCAAGGCAGGCGATACCCTGACCAATTACAGCAGCGGCCAGATGGTATCCGGTGGTGTGTTGAGCCTTGTGTCCACCAATGACCTGATCAACAAACAGGGCCATCTGGAAGGGACGGATGTTTTCCTCAAGAGCGAAAACGGCAACATCATCAACCGCACCGAGTTTGAACAGGTCGCTACCCGTTACGGTACCGACACCATTATCGGCAACAGCTCTACCATCATCTCCCGCAACAGCCTGGTGATGGATGCGGGCAACAACCTGGATTTACAGGGCAGCACCTTCAATGCCGCCGGCGATATCAGCCTGAAAGCCGGTAATGACATCCTGCTCAATGCGATTGAAAACACCCGCAGCTCGGTAACCGGTGGCAAGACCACCTTTAGCCAGAGCACGACCACCTGGAACGGGGTGAGTATTAACGCTGGTCGTAACCTGGAGCTGGATGCCGGACGTGATCTGCAAGCGCCGGGTGCCCAGTTAACCGCCGGTGGCGATGCCAGCCTGAGCGCCGGACGCGATATCAACCTGCTCGCCCTGGCCAACACCCATACCGAGGAGATGACGGCCAAGCGCAAACATAGTATCGACACCGAGGTGGTAAATACCCTGGCCAGCGTGACCGCTGGTGGCAATGCCCGCATCACGGCTGGACAGGACGCTAACCTCATCGGTGCCGCCGTCACTGCCGGTGACAATGTATTCCTTGCCGCCACCCGCGATACCAATATCAGTGCGGTGCTGGACAGCGACTACCACTACGATTACAGCAAGCAGAAGAAATCCCTTGGCCGCAGTAAGACCACCGAGAACGAAACCCTGACCCAGACCGCCACTGGCGGGGTGATCAATGCAGGCGGGAATATTCTGGTGAATAGCCATGTCGATTCCACCGGCAACCTGGTCACCGATACCAGCGGCAAGGTCAATCTCCTGGGCGGCAGCCTGAAGGCCGATGGCAGTGTGGTGGTGTCGGCGGATGAAGATGTCAACATCAGCGGCATCGCCTATGACACCCTGGATTTCCATCGCAGCGCAAAATCCGGCCTGGGTGGCCTGAGCAAGAAAGACAAGGGCGCGGTAGAGACCCAAACCAAACTGCAAAATGCCTCCATCACTGCCGGTGGCGATGCGCACTTCCTCTCCGGCAATAACCTCACCCTGGCCGCGACCAACGTAATGGTGGATGGCAATATCAACCTGGAAGCGGTGGATAAACTGCTGATTACCGCCGGTGATGTGGTCAGCAACAGCGAGCGCTGGAGCAAATCCACCAATATCGGCAGCGGTGGCAATCTCTACGGCAGCAAAGAGCATAAATCCGGTGAAAGTGTCACGTCCGGCCAAGCCTCCACGTTGATGGCGGGCGGCAAGGTCACCGGCTATGTGGGTTCCGGGGAGATCATCGGTTCCGATATTACCGGTGCCCAGGGTGTGAAGATTGTTGGCGATATGGGCGATATCACGGTGGGTGCCTCACGCACCACCACCCAAACCTATAGCCACGACAAGTCCATGAGTGTCAGCGTGATGGATGCGGTAAAAGGACTCACGCGCCCCGATCAGTTGATTAAAAACGAAGATGGCCGCGCCACACTCAAACTGGCCGATGCGCAATACGACCAGGTGGATACCAAAACCACCACCACGGCCATGCGCGGCAGTACTGTCAACAGTAATGAGGATGTCAGCCTGATTGCGACGGCAGGCAACGTCACGATTACCGGCTCTACCCTCACAGCCGATGCCGATAAAAATGGCAGCGGCACCCTGGGCCTTGCCGGAGCTACCGGTGTCACCATTCAGGAAGCTACTGACACTTACGATACCCAGACCAAGGAAGTCCATGGCTCGGCCGAGCTTAGCATTGTGGTACAGCACCAGGCCGTGGAAGTGGCTAAAGCTGTGGTTGCTGTGGATGAAGCCAAAGACAAGCTCGAACAGGCCAAGAAGGATTACAAAGCCTACGAGCGCAATGTCAGCCAACTGGAAGACCAGCTCAGCCAGCTGGAAAGCGACTACGCCAACAAAGTGCCCGGCGTGAACTATGACGACCTGCTGGAACTGCGCAACCTGGTCAACGATGTCAAAGGGGATAAGGAATGGTATCAGGCGGGTGTTGCACTGGCAGCGGTTAATCTCACCAGCGCCACGACGGCCCTGGTACAGCAAACTGCGGCCGCAGCACAAAGTGCCGGTACCTACGGTTTCAATGCCGGACTCCAGCTGGATGTGGATGCCAGCAAATCCAACACCACCGAGAAAGGCACCACTGCGGTGGCGTCCAACCTCAGTGGCAACAATATCCTTATCCAGACCGGTACGATGGGTGAGGATGGCAAGCTCAATACCCAGGGCACGACGACCACCATCAGCGGCAGCCACCTGGACGCCACGGACAAGATCAGCATCCTGACTGGCGACTTGAACCTGCTGGCCAGTAAAGATACCCATGAAAGCCAGAGCGAACAGGAGCACGGCCACGTCACCGCGCAAATGACCGTCTACGGTGCATCGGGCGGTGCGAGTGTGAGCGGCAGCTTTGATCGCAGCAAGAACAGCGATACCAGCACCACCTATAACAACACCACACTCAACGCCAATAACATCGACCTGTTCACCAGCGGCGATGCCAATATCCGTGGGGCCAATGTCCACGCCAATGAACACCTGGAAGTCGATATCCAGGGCGACCTCAACCTGGAGTCGGTACAGAACCGCAGTAATAGCCGTAATACCAGTATGGGTGTGAGCGGTGGTACAAGCTTTGGCGATAAGGGTAATGTCAGTGGTGTTAATGCCGGTATCAGCTCCGGCAACGGCATGAGCGTTACACGCGAAACCGTCCTCACCAGCCTGACCAGCGGCGGTACTGCCAATGTGAACGTCAATGGCAATACCCAAATCACCGGTGCTTTACTGGGGACAGTCAATGCAGATGGCAGTGACCGTAACCAGCTCAACTTCAGCACGGGCACCCTGAACTTCACAGACCTGCGCAATATCAGCCAAAACAGCCAGACCAACATAGGCTTGAGCACCAACATGAGCGTTGGCCCCGCCAAAGCAGGTAACAACCCAAGGGAAGGGCAAACTACCGCCGAAGGCACCAATGGCAATACGTTGTATGCCAACACCAGCAACCTCGCCTACAGCAACAGCCAGCAAAACAGTGCCAGTAAAACCCTGGCCACGCTTGGCCACGGCAGTATCAGCGTGGGCGGCACGCAACTGGAACAAGACGGTGAGTTAACGGATGCAGGCAGAGCCAATGGTTCACCGCTGATCGGCATGAATCGCGATACCGGCAATACCGAAAAGACCTTATGGAACAGCGAGCAAAGCCAGACTGTAGATGCAACGCTGGATCATCGCTTGTTGACGGCGGACGGGCGTAACCAGATTAAGGAAGATTACAAGCGTACTGAAATCGGTGTAGAAGCCATCGGTCATCTGGCTGAAGACAGCGTATCCCTGACAGGTAAGGGTGAAGGCGAAACCAGCTTGCGCCAGCACATGATGGACTCGCAGGATTACTTCACCGCAACGAAAAACTTTACTAACAATCCTGACAACAAAGCCTACATAGACGCGATCAACAGCGGTATCGCTACACCAGAGCAAAAAGACGCTGCCTACACAGCGCTGGCCAATAGCATCGCCCAGCAAATGGGGGTTGACCCGGTAAAAGCCATGACCCTGGTGCAGGAGCATTACAACCTCAATACCGCTCTGTATGAAGGCACTACCATTAACCAGCAAATACAGGGTGCCTATGCGCAAGACCCGCTGAACCAAATTACGGGTAAAAAGGAAGGCCTGATCTTCCTGGTGGATGACAACATTGCCAACACCGCAGATGCGGTGGAAGCGGCCGGTCATGAATTTAGCCACCATATGGATGCCAGCCGCGACCCCAATGCAACAAAAACGGAAACCTACCGGGACAACCGTGATAATTATGCAGACATCATGGGGTCGGCCACGGTGGATTACCTGAATTTCAACTTTGCCAGTAATGGTTACAGCGCATTGGGTGCCCTCAATACCCGCAATGGTTCCAGCACAAACAATGCGACTATCCAGGCGAATAACAACACATTTAATTCAATTGCTCCCAACCAAATGGATTATCGCCAGTTGGATGTTCCAGAAATCAAATACGTTCGTGATGCTGATCGGGTAGAACGTTTTGCGGATTACATCAAAGCGACAACCGGCGAAGACTTAACCAATAAAGAAGCACAAGCGCGCTTGTTGCAAGGATCAGCAGGATTAATGGACAAGGAATGGCAGAAAATCTACGGTACTGATGCCAAGGTCATGGACTTCCTGATGACCGAAGTGGCGAACGACATTAACGCCGTTACCAACAACAATGCTGCAAAATCCGGTGAAGTTACACCAGCGTTGTTACAGCAACAGCTCATGGATTCCAACCTCGCCTATGTTGACCCGCGTACGGGTGAAAAGCGTTTGGTCTTTACGCTGAATGAAGGTGAGTTTGCGAACGAGCGGCAGGGTGTTATTGAGTTTGCGCATACAGATAAAAATGTACTTGGCGATTTATTAGTTAACAAAACCAACGAACAACGTTACATCGACAAGCAAATGGGTTTCACCGCCGGTCAGGCAGACGCAATCAGTGATCCGTTGGGTATGCTTGTCAATGGTGTGACTGGATTGGTGACAGCGTTGGGTAGCCCAATCGATACGGCCAATGGCGCATGGCAGGGCTTTAAAGAAGCAGGCTCCTATGAAAGCTTGTTAAAACTCCAAGGCAGGGATTACGAGCTGGGTTATCAAGAGGGTCAAAATCAGGGAAATGTTGCGCTGGGTGCAGTAGGGTCACCGATCATGGAAGCACTGGGCAGCTCATTATTGCAAGGCGCCCTGACTCGTGCGAACGGTGGAAGTGTCAATGTCACCGCTGACGTAAATGGACAAGCGACTGGTTTGTCGATGCAAACCTCGACGGATGTTAAATGGAATAATGCGGTATCAAACACCGATGGGGATTTTGGATATTTGAATCAGAGTCCAAAAACCAATTCGATATTTACATCAGAGATAGCATTGGAAAATACTGGTGTTAAGTGGGGTGCAGGAAATAATGCGCAGGGGCTTCCATGGGAGGCACGTATTATTGACGATCAAAATTTGCTGAAACCCGAAGCCAAAAACTTCGCTACATTTGATGCTTTTAATTTTGAGTGTGGATTAGGTGTGAGTTGTAAAACGATGGACTTGGGAACGGCAAGTAAGATTAATAATCCCAACCAAATTTATAATACGCTTAAGGGTTATATTGATAAGACAGCCAATTTTGAACATGAAAGAAAATTGAATTTAGAAGTCTTTGAATATCAGGTTCCAAATAGAACTATTGAATTAGCTATTCCTGCAAATCCAACGCCAGCACAAATTGAACAGCTAAAGCGTGCTCAAGAATATGCAAAATCAAGAGACATTACATTGAAAATTACAAAGGTGAAAGATTAATGCAATTACATGACAAAAAAGCATTCGTCTATTTGCATGATTCAGTTCTGCTTATAGGCTCAAGTTCTGGTCCAGGAGCTTGCATTCAGGATGATTTTGAATGTCCTGTTGTAAAGTTTGACTACCCTCAGGTAACCGATCTGGAAATAGGGAGCAGTATTCGAAGTGCATGGAATTATTGCAGAAGAATTGACTTGGTTTCCTCAAGAGAAGCTATCGAAAAGCATTTGGCTGTTATGGAAAAAAAAAATATTAAGTCTTTATATAAAAATACAAAGGATGCTTCTGTGCTGTTAAAAAATGGATCAATGTATTGCCACGCCAGTCACCAAAAAGGATTAGGCCACTTTATTGGGATTGGATATAAAAAAGAGTTACCAGAAACGGCAACAGACGAAGAAATCGGTGCAATGGTTCGTGATGTGTTATCTCATTGCACAACAAAATATTAAAAGTTAAACAAAGTGAAAGACTGATGTTAAAAAGTAACCGAGCATTTATGTATCTACATGGAAACTCCTTATTGATTGGAGCCTGTTCTGGCCCAGGAGCATGTATTCAAACGGATTTTGATTGCCCTATTTATAAATTTGATTTTGGGCAAGTATGTGATAGTGAAATTGGAAGCGCTATCAAATGTGCATGGAGCCATTGTAGAAGAATAGATGTTGTTCCCTCTGCACAAGTTGTAGAAAAGCATTTAGCTGTTGTCCTGTAAAGCTGTAAACCAAGCTGCCTCTACATGAAATCCGGCAATTTTTAACAAAATCTGCCGGTTTTTTTGCTTTCAGCCCTCAAAAAAATGCTGAACCTCTTCAATCTTTATAGAAATTTTTGCCGTATCTATCAAAAACTCAACAATCAGACGAGTTTTTCTTACCGTACCGTTTTACAGACGGTCGGTTGGTATCAATGTAGAAATTTACTATGGTTCATTACTACTCCCGTCGAAACCAAAAACCTGTTAATCGACTCTCCCATGCATTAAAAAATAAGGGTTCATCCTGACTTGGCTGAGTGTAGGTTATCCCTAAGTTATGATAAGCCTCGAAGGGCGTTAATCCATCCAGATAACCATGCGGGCGAATATGGTTATACCAAAACCGAAACGGCATTAAATGATGATTCAATTCCTCCACGGTATTGAAAACCAGGCCTCTTGCCTTTTGTTTGAAAATACCAAAGAAGCGCTCCATTTTGCCGTTCTGCCAAGGTGATGCTACATCAGTGGTTTGATGTGTAATCCCGGCGAGACTAAGACCGAAACGAAACGTTCTGCTGACAAAGTTGGCTTCATTATCCGTTCTCAGAATTTTGGGTTTTTTACCCGTGAGTTCAATCGCATCTGCCAAAACACGCAATAAGGTCACGGATGTTTTGTTACGAACAGCAGTTAATGTTAGGCAGGTGCGGCTGGAGTGCTCCAGCATACCTAGGATAGGTTGCGGTTTGCCCGCAACATCGGGCAAGAAGGTCAGATCAGCAGCCCAAATCAAGTGTTGGGGAACAGGTTTAGGGCGTTGGTTGTGTTTTTCTTTGGACAGAATTTTGATCTCGTAGGCGTGTTTCTTGAGCACTCCGCTGATATAGGTATGGCTGACGGTTTCGCCGGAGGTGAGAGCTTCGCTACGGTTGAATTCACCTTCGATGTATCGAAGGCTACTGCCGGGGTTCATGGCCAGCAGGCGGATAACTTTTTTGCGTACCCATTCAGGCTTTTTGCGAAAGCGTTGCCCGCATTTGCGGGGCGGACTGAATTCGGCATTGGTAGAGAGAGTTTGGCAGATGGCTGCCTTTGGAGCGGCTTTGCGATAATGGCGAGCCTTGCCCTTCAGCCTGAAAAGAAGGCTGATAAATTTACAGAAGGTGCGTAGTGTATGCCATAAGCTGTTTGCGTTTGGTGGCGCTACGCATCCCAACCATTCGTAAAAAAGCAGAATCCAAAATAATACCGGCATGAGTTAGCCTTTTTCTGGGGTTAACCATTGCAGGGCATTCGCAGGATTCAGGATGTGAATATCTTTCCAGGGGTGCAAAATAAGTAGGTCTTTGTCGCTCGTAACAATGGCTGTTGCTTTAGCGGCTAATGCACAAGCCAATACAGCATCGTCATCGGCATCACGGCAAATTTGCTGGGTGAATTTCTGAGTTGGGATGCACTGGGCAAAATGTTTGTATTGATTCACCAGTTCATAAATTGTGTATTGGGTACGGGAAACTTGCGCGGTGTGTTTGGAGCGAGAAAGTACTTCGGTGATTTCATCAAGCAGTTCGTGGCTGGTAAAAGGCTCAATAATTCCGGCATTGGCGAGATCAAAAAAACGAGTGCAGATACCGGGCCACAGGAAACCGGCTATAACAACATTGCTATCAAGTACGACCCTCACTGTGAGAATTTCTTTGCTGCCTTTCGCGCAGTACGCACGGATTTAACATCTTCAATCAATTCATCCATTGATGGGATTTCACCGCCCGCTTGGGCGGCATTGTTGGCTGCAGTGATTAATGACTCTCCCGCACGGCGGCGCATGGCTTCTTGCAGTAACTTTTTGATACTGTCAGATGTCAATAGACCTGCTGCTTGCACTTCACGTGCAAATCGGTCAGGCAAGTTCAACTTTAATTCCAGCGTGGTCATGGTGTATCGCCTTAAGATTTTCAGTAGTGTGAGAAGGATTGACCTATGGAGATTCACAAATCTGTCAAAATAAGAATCGATATTTGGATTCCCTCATTTTGTTCAGGCATTGTTGCACGTTGAATAAGAATGAAAGTTGACATACTTTTTTCATGAACAAAAAACATCGATACATGCGGACGATTGTGGCATGGCTTTGGTTGACTATCAACCAAAGCCTGTCGGCATTTACTTCTATACCTGATCCTTTTCTTTCCTCTTCTTCCGGTACCCTGGGCCTTGCCGGTGCTACCGGTGTCACCATCCAGGAAGCTACTGACACTTACGATACCCAGACCAAGGAAGTCCATGGCTCGGCCGAGCTTAGCATTGTGGTACAGCACCAGGCCGTGGAAGTGGCTAAAGCTGTGGTTGCTGTGGATGAAGCCAAAGACAAGCTCGAACAGGCCAAGAAGGATTACAAAGCCTACGAGCGCAATGTCAGCCAACTGGAAGACCAGCTCAGCCAGCTGGAAAGCGACTACGCCAACAAAGTGCCCGGCGTGAACTATGACGACCTGCTGGAACTGCGCAACCTGGTCAACGATGTCAAAGGGGATAAGGAATGGTATCAGGCGGGTGTTGCACTGGCAGCGGTTAATCTCACCAGCGCCACGACGGCCCTGGTACAGCAAACTGCGGCCGCAGCACAAAGTGCCGGTACCTACGGTTTCAATGCCGGACTCCAGCTGGATGTGGATGCCAGCAAATCCAACACCACCGAGAAAGGCACCACTGCGGTGGCGTCCAACCTCAGTGGCAACAATATCCTTATCCAGACCGGTACGATGGGTGAGGATGGCAAGCTCAATACCCAGGGCACGACGACCACCATCAGCGGCAGCCACCTGGACGCCACGGACAAGATCAGCATCCTGACTGGCGACTTGAACCTGCTGGCCAGTAAAGATACCCATGAAAGCCAGAGCGAACAGGAGCACGGCCACGTCACCGCGCAAATGACCGTCTACGGTGCATCGGGCGGTGCGAGTGTGAGCGGCAGCTTTGATCGCAGCAAGAACAGCGATACCAGCACCACCTATAACAACACCACACTCAACGCCAATAACATCGACCTGTTCACCAGCGGCGATGCCAATATCCGTGGGGCCAATGTCCACGCCAATGAACACCTGGAAGTCGATATCCAGGGCGACCTCAACCTGGAGTCGGTACAGAACCGCAGTAATAGCCGTAATACCAGTATGGGTGTGAGCGGTGGTACAAGCTTTGGCGATAAGGGTAATGTCAGTGGTGTTAATGCCGGTATCAGCTCCGGCAACGGCATGAGCGTTACACGCGAAACCGTCCTCACCAGCCTGACCAGCGGCGGTACTGCCAATGTGAACGTCAATGGCAATACCCAAATCACCGGTGCTTTACTGGGGACAGTCAATGCAGATGGCAGTGACCGTAACCAGCTCAACTTCAGCACGGGCACCCTGAACTTCACAGACCTGCGCAATATCAGCCAAAACAGCCAGACCAACATAGGCTTGAGCACCAACATGAGCGTTGGCCCCGCCAAAGCAGGTAACAACCCAAGGGAAGGGCAAACTACCGCCGAAGGCACCAATGGCAATACGTTGTATGCCAACACCAGCAACCTCGCCTACAGCAACAGCCAGCAAAACAGTGCCAGTAAAACCCTGGCCACGCTTGGCCACGGCAGTATCAGCGTGGGCGGCACGCAACTGGAACAAGACGGTGAGTTAACGGATGCAGGCAGAGCCAATGGTTCACCGCTGATCGGCATGAATCGCGATACCGGCAATACCGAAAAGACCTTATGGAACAGCGAGCAAAGCCAGACTGTAGATGCAACGCTGGATCATCGCTTGTTGACGGCGGACGGGCGTAACCAGATTAAGGAAGATTACAAGCGTACTGAAATCGGTGTAGAAGCCATCGGTCATCTGGCTGAAGACAGCGTATCCCTGACAGGTAAGGGTGAAGGCGAAACCAGCTTGCGCCAGCACATGATGGACTCGCAGGATTACTTCACCGCAACGAAAAACTTTACTAACAATCCTGACAACAAAGCCTACATAGACGCGATCAACAGCGGTATCGCTACACCAGAGCAAAAAGACGCTGCCTACACAGCGCTGGCCAATAGCATCGCCCAGCAAATGGGGGTTGACCCGGTAAAAGCCATGACCCTGGTGCAGGAGCATTACAACCTCAATACCGCTCTGTATGAAGGCACTACCATTAACCAGCAAATACAGGGTGCCTATGCGCAAGACCCGCTGAACCAAATTACGGGTAAAAAGGAAGGCCTGATCTTCCTGGTGGATGACAACATTGCCAACACCGCAGATGCGGTGGAAGCGGCCGGTCATGAATTTAGCCACCATATGGATGCCAGCCGCGACCCCAATGCAACAAAAACGGAAACCTACCGGGACAACCGTGATAATTATGCAGACATCATGGGGTCGGCCACGGTGGATTACCTGAATTTCAACTTTGCCAGTAATGGTTACAGCGCATTGGGTGCCCTCAATACCCGCAATGGTTCCAGCACAAACAATGCGACTATCCAGGCGAATAACAACACATTTAATTCAATTGCTCCCAACCAAATGGATTATCGCCAGTTGGATGTTCCAGAAATCAAATACGTTCGTGATGCTGATCGGGTAGAACGTTTTGCGGATTACATCAAAGCGACAACCGGCGAAGACTTAACCAATAAAGAAGCACAAGCGCGCTTGTTGCAAGGATCAGCAGGATTAATGGACAAGGAATGGCAGAAAATCTACGGTACTGATGCCAAGGTCATGGACTTCCTGATGACCGAAGTGGCGAACGACATTAACGCCGTTACCAACAACAATGCTGCAAAATCCGGTGAAGTTACACCAGCGTTGTTACAGCAACAGCTCATGGATTCCAACCTCGCCTATGTTGACCCGCGTACGGGTGAAAAGCGTTTGGTCTTTACGCTGAATGAAGGTGAGTTTGCGAACGAGCGGCAGGGTGTTATTGAGTTTGCGCATACAGATAAAAATGTACTTGGCGATTTATTAGTTAACAAAACCAACGAACAACGTTACATCGACAAGCAAATGGGTTTCACCGCCGGTCAGGCAGACGCAATCAGTGATCCGTTGGGTATGCTTGTCAATGGTGTGACTGGATTGGTGACAGCGTTGGGTAGCCCAATCGATACGGCCAATGGCGCATGGCAGGGCTTTAAAGAAGCAGGCTCCTATGAAAGCTTGTTAAAACTCCAAGGCAGGGATTACGAGCTGGGTTATCAAGAGGGTCAAAATCAGGGAAATGTTGCGCTGGGTGCAGTAGGGTCACCGATCATGGAAGCACTGGGCAGCTCATTATTGCAAGGCGCCCTGACTCGTGCGAACGGTGGAAGTGTCAATGTCACCGCTGACGTAAATGGACAAGCGACTGGTTTGTCGATGCAAACCTCGACGGATGTTAAATGGAATAATGCGGTATCGAACACCGATGGGGATTTTGGGTATCTTAATCAAGAGCCAGCAGCTGGGTTGCCTACTACGCGGCCATCACCAAGGCAATCTGAAATAGATGTTGGCAGTACGCTCGACCAGACATGGAAAGAACAGGTAAGTTTTAAAGATGGAAAAGAAGTCCCTTATGGAACACCCGGAAGCGTAAGGCCTGATTGGTGCAATGGAACGACGTGTAGTATTGAAGTTAAAAACTATAACGTCACAACAAATCAGCCTGGGTTGATCAATAACGTTTCACAGCAGGCGATTCAACGACAGGCAAATCTCCCATCTGGAATGACACAAGAGGTGGTGATTGATGTGCGTGGGCAGACACTTTCTGCTCAGCAGGCTGATGCAATTGTTAGAGGAATTGTTCAGAAAACAAATGGTGTTATTACTCCCACAAATATAAGGTTTAAAACTGAATGACAGATATTGGATTTGATGGAGGAAGCTTCCTTTGCAAGCTTGGACCATCTACAGATGTAATTACATTTTTTAACTGCGTGGATGAGTATGTGGTTCAAACTCAAAAATTCGTGGATTATACCTTGCTAACTGATCGATTATATCGTCGGTATCTTCGGATTGAGGAGCTTGATGACGCGGTGTCTATGATGTTGCAGGTTGAGGAACTTTTTACAAAGATCTCTAGTGACACAGTAAATTGGGAAATGATTGGAAGAGTTAATACTGATACACGGTTGGATGTTAGTCAGGGTACTTTGGCTGGTGTATTCGCCAAATATTTTTATCATTTCAACAAGTGTGTGGAATCGGCACAGGTTTTTTTTAATAGTTGGAATATTTACCAGCCAGTCAGAATTGTAATTGCAGATATGCCTGAATTTTTGACTGATAAAAAACGTCCATTGGAACAATATGATTTACTGGAAGGACGACCATTTTGGTTGCGTTGAATTATTCTGTAACCAGATTTGTTACATGAAACCCGAGTTATCAAGAAGGTCAAAATCATAAGATCAATGGGGGCAGACTCCATTGATTTCAGAAATTAAAAAGTTAAAAGAATAATATTGTGAGTGAATTTTGGCTTTTGAAAAAAGCCAGATAGGGTGAGTAAATATATACAGTGTCGTAAGGTTTAAGAGTACATGACAAAAATCCATTGGTTTTTCTTTGTATTGTGGTGCCGGTTGAAGGGAGAACCGTTAACTCGTGTGGTGGAGCGTTATGCGATTGTTGTGAAAGGAAAAAAGCCGTTCCAGCGATGGGTAAGTGGTTTGCGCCATTCCCTGCGTCCGGCGGCGGATGCGCAACGATATGCCAAAGTTTATTTGCTGCCTTTTGATATATCTGCCGGAGATGACAAGGGAAATCGTTTTGGATTGGCGATAAACCATATATTGCTGGATATTCTCAGTGACTTTGCAGGAGATGAGGATGATGTTCCTAAATTTACATCCGACATGATCCACCAATGGTTTGATTTTGAGACGGTTGATGAAGTAATGGATTATTCCAGCGGGCGCATCCGTCACTTGCCTCCAGGATTTTCCAGTTCTCCTGCAAAGCAGTAAGCCAGGTTGACACTAAAAGCTCAGTGTGTTTAAGAAACCCGGTTGCAAATCAGTCTTGTCTTTTTATGAGCGGGTTATCTGATGGGAGTAACCACAATAAATTGAATTACTTCCAAAGGATAAAAAGCATGAATGAAATTGAATTGATTAGCGGATTAAGATATCTAATTAATAAATATATTGATAATGAAAATGAAAATGAAAAAAAACCCATGCTTAACGAGTTGGACTCAACAAAATATGATGACATTGGTGTTAAAGGCATTCTTGCCGAAATACAGGCATGTGGAACTAAAATTGACTCCATTGATGCAAAACCAATTAAAGATATTGTTTTTAATTATTGTTAATGATCCCGTCCACACGTCCAAACCAACAGGGGCGATGTGTTAAACAGCAAAACTGTTTGCCAAATGAATAATTTGGTCAGCAAAACCATGTGCGAATCTAGTGTCGAAGTAAAGTTAGAAACTCAAAAAACCTGTCGACACTGAAAATATTTAATTTAATGATTGTTAGAGATCAATAATGCTTAACTTAAAAAAATTACTCAAAGGAAAGTCAGCTCAAATTGAATTCAATGAAGCAGAATACAAAAAGCTGATTGAATTGGTTTTTGTAGGCGAGTGGGTTTTAACACATGACATTGAGACAAATAACCCGTATGACCCTATCAGAAACAAAATTTATTCATATGCCCATGATATGGGGCTATCAAAACAGATAGAACATGATGAGGCGCTTGGTGGTTATTTTGAGACTGATAAATTTGAAAAACCTTTATTGAAAAAAATATACGGTTTTGTGCGATCTTCACAGCAAAATAAATAGGAAACTTTTCAAAAGAAATAATTCTTTCTCAGGAAGATGTAATAAAGCGTGACTGGATTGTCTCTTAGCAGGCCATCGCTTTTTAACAACAAGTATTTCATTAATTAAAAACACCCACCCGATTTTCATGTGTATTTTTGAAAATCGGGTCGGAGTGTTTTCCTACTTATAAAGCTGATTGATACTGACTTTGAGTGCCTGGGCCAGTAAGGGAATTTCGTCATCAGTCACACGCCGGACTTGGGCTTCAATTTTAGCCAATGTGCCCCGGCTAATATCCCATCCGATAAGGTTGCAGCGAGCCGTTAACTCTTCCTGGGTTAAGTCTTGAGATTCGCGTAACTCCTTAACTCGTGGACCAACAATATTCATGGTTGTCATGCTCTGAAATCGGAGCTTGATTTTGGCAACCGGATATGGAATTATTGCTCCGATATAAGAGCAATTGAAAAATTTAGCAAGGAGCACCTATGTCATTAAAACAAACCATCAAAACCAAAATCTGCCTGACGAACATGACACCTAATTATCCACTTAAAGAGTTTGTGGTTTGGGCGGAGCCTATCGATAAATATGTGTTGTTGCAGTATCTGGACGATATTCAGCAGGAACTGGAAGAAGAGCAACGTGCATTGAAATGTAACGACTTCTCCCATGAACAACACACTTTTCAAGCCCTGCACAAGTATTGGTGTTTTTACTGTGAGCAGATCAAGAAATATTACAAAGACATCATGCGAAACCCCAGCTGCAAATCTACGTTATCGTTTCTACTCATCAGTGCATTGCCGGATAAGTCACATCGGTAAAACCGTTGGGTCTCTACAGCGGCCAGATGGTATCCGGTGGTGTGTTGAGCCTTGTGTCCACCAATGACCTGATCAACAAACAAGGCCATCTGGAAGGGACGGATGTTTTCCTCAAGAGCGAAAACGGCAACATCATCAACCGCACCGAGTTTGAGCAGGTCGCGACCCGCTACGGTACCGACACCATTATCGGCAACAGCTCTACCATCATCTCCCGCAACAGCCTGGTGATGGATGCGGGCAACAACCTGGATTTACAGGGCAGTACCTTCAATGCCGCCGGCGATATCAGCCTGAAAGCCGGTAATGACATCCTGCTCAATGCGATTGAAAACACCCGCAGCTCGGTGACCGGTGGCAAGACTACCTTCAGCCAGAGCACGACCACCTGGAACGGGGTGAGTATTAACGCCGGTCGTAACCTGGAACTGGATGCCGGACGTGATCTGCAGGCGCCGGGTGCGCAGTTAACCGCCGGTGGCGATGCCAGCCTGAGCGCCGGACGCGATATCAACCTGCTCGCCCTGGCCAACACCCATACCGAGGAGATGACGGCCAAGCGCAAACATAGTATCGACACCGAGGTCGTAAATACCCTGGCCAGCGTGACCGCTGGTGGCAATGCCCGCATCACGGCTGGACAGGACGCCAACCTCATCGGTGCCGCCGTCACTGCCGGTGACAATGTATTCCTTGCCGCCACCCGCGATACCAATATCAGTGCGGTGCTGGACAGCGACTATCACTACGATTACAGCAAGCAGAAGAAATCCCTTGGCCGCAGCAAGACCACCGAGAACGAAACCCTGACCCAGACTGCCACGGGCGGGACGATTACTGCGGGCGGGAATATTCTGGTGAATAGCGTTATACAACAAGACGAGAGCATTGGCCTGCTGGATAGCCATAACGTCAACATTGCCGGTGCCCTTATGACTGCCGGTGGCGATGCATTGATCGGCGCCAGGGGCGATGTCACTCTCACGGCTGTGGCAGAAGACAGTATCGACTATCACCACACCAGCAAGTCAGGCCTGGGTGGGCTGACTGGCAAGAGCAAGAGCGAAACCCATTTGCGTACCAACCAGATAGGCTCACTGGTGAGCGCAAACGGTGATGCTGTGCTGATGGCCGGTAAAGATGCCAACCTGGAAGCCAGCAGCCTCTATGCCGGCCAATCCGCAGAACTCCATGCCGGCTTGGTGGATGACACGGGTGATATCAATATCACTTCCCTGCAAAACCTGTCCTTTGATGAAACCAAAACCCGCAAGAAATCCTTCGGGCTGGATATCGGGAAGGACTTTGTCTCCTTCGGCAAGGAAACCCGCACCACTAACGATAAAACCCTGACCAGCAATGCTGGCAGTTTGGTTCTGGCAGCCAACAATATCACCGGCAATGCTGGTCGCGACATTAATGTGCAGGGCAGCCAGTTGGATGCCGGTCATAATATTACCCTCGATGCAGGCCGCAATATCAACTTACTGGCGGGTGCAGACAGTTACAGTGAAGGCCAGGAACGCGCGGTGCGCCGCGATGGTATTGGCTGGAGCGGCGATGACAATGGTGTCAGTGTGTTTGCCGGTAATGAAACCCGCAAAAACAGCGCCCAAACCGGTAATACCCAGGCAGCGGCCACGACGCTCAATGCCGGTAACAATGTCTCCCTCACGGCACAACAGGACATCCTTATTGCCGGCAGCGATGTCAACGCGGACAACTCCATCACCGTAGATGCCAAACGCGATGTGATGATCACCACCAGCACCGATACCCTGGCGACCGAAGAGCGCAACAGTTTTACGCGCGACGGCCTTACCCTGACCATGAACCACAACATCGGCCAGGCGGTGGATGCCATCAAGAATCTGGGCAAGGGCGGCAACGCCGTCAGTGATGCCAGCGGTGTCATGCGTGCCGCTGATGCCATGAACAACGTTGGCCCCAGCGGCAGCGCCTTCCTCGGCCAGACCACAACAACCAATACCCATAAATCCGAAGCCGCCACAGCCCGTGGCAGCAACTTCAACGCGGGTACGGATGTCACCATCACCGCAGGCAACAACGCTACTGTGGCGGGCAGCCAGGTCAATGCCCAGCGTAATATTCATATCGATGCCAATGACATCAACCTGATTGCGGCGGAAAACACCCAAAACGACACCACCAAAACCGACTACCTGCAAGTGGGTGTGACCCTGCAAGCGACCCAGGGCAACGCCAGCCTGACCGCCGGGTTCAGCAAAGCTGATTCCAAGCTGGTCGTCAAAGACATCACTACCAGCGGTACCGGGCTTAATGCCGGACAGGATGTCACCCTCATCGCCCGCAATGACATCAATATCGTCGGCAGCGATGTCAACGCCCAACGCAACATCACCCTGGACGCGAAGAACGATGTCAACATCACCTCTGGCCAGGGTTACACCACCTCCAACTTTGATGCGGACCACCAAAGCGCCGGTGCCGGCATTAACTTTGGTAGCAACGGCATCGGGTTTACCGCTTATGTGGCACTGGGTGAGAACGAGCTTGACCGGAAGAACATCAGCAACCGCAACAGCCATGTGGGTGCCGGGGAAAACCTCAGCATCACCAGCGGCAACGACACCACCATTAAGGGTGCCAACCTGGAAGGCAAAGATGTCAACCTGGATGTCGGCAACAACCTCACCATCGCCTCCGTACAAGATACCGGCAGTGTGAAGGGCAAGCAGTGGGATATCAGCGGTAGCATCACTGTAGGTGCCGGCGTAAGCGGCGGTGCCAGTGTGGGTTATGGAGAAACAAAAGGCAGCAGTGCCTGGGTCAACGAACAGACCAGCCTGATCGGCACCAACAGTGTCACGATCAACACCAAAAACCACACCCAGATTGACGGTGCGCTGGTCGCCAACATTCAAAAAGACGGCACCGATGGCGGCAACCTCATCCTGGACACCCGTACCCTGGGCTTTACTGACCTGAAAGACCACCAGGAAGAAACCAGTACCTACCTGTCCGCCGGTTTCAGTACCGGTGGAAACCCCGGTGCCAACAGCCACACTGGCGCCAGCCCGGACAGCGGCGGCAACAGCTACAGTTTTAATGCGCAATACAGCGACCTTGACCGCAAGCAGATCACCCGCGCCACATTGGGTAATGGTACGGTCACCGTGCGTGAGGACCAGGCCACTGGCAACGACAGTCTGGCGGGCTTAAACCGCAATATTGACGATGCCCAGAAAATCACCAAAGACAAATCGACCAACATTGATGTGTACTACAGCAGTACGGCGATGGAATCCCTTAAGGGCTTGGCCACCACCGATAACCCGAACACCGCGCAAGACGAAGGACAACAAAACACACTGAATATCTGGAAAAACAATGTGACCAGTGTAGCCAGTACGGATGCGTGGAGAGTGGTTGGTGAGAACGGTGTGCAGAGCTTGCAAGATACCGGTACCGCAATCAGGACTGTGAAGAACAAAGATAACCTGGGTGCAGGGGATTTTTGGAACACACTCGACAACACCGTTAAAGGAACGCAGATCAAAAATGATCTGCTCCGAGACCCTGCCAATCGCCATATCCTGGACGGTTTACAAAGCAAGGACGGTGATGAATATGCGGCAGCCATGGTTGAACTTGGGCATTTGGCACAAGACAAGTTCGGGGTCAGCCTGTCCGACATCATGCTTTACGATGCCGGTAAAACCACTAGCAGTTCTCTAGCGGATACGTTCCTGAGAGATGTTTTTGGTGGAACCGTTTTGGAAGGAAATCAGCAAGGCAACATGTTTGTGGATGCCGGTGACGGAAAAACCAAAACAGATATGGTTAGCACCCTGGGTCATGAAGTGTATGAAAACCAGACCTTCCAAACCAATGGTGTGAATGACAATAAACAGGAAGACCTTGCCAATGCATTCGGTGAACACCTGTCCAACCGTATCAACCAAGCCAGTGGTAACACTCTCAATAGCACAGGCGGTAGTGATTTTAATGTCAGCCTGCAAAACAGTAACGCCATAAAATACGGGACTGAACGTGCTAATGATGTAGGCAACGCCCAGGTAGATAATCGCAGTCTAATGACAAGCCGCGGTGAAGCAGCTGTTAATAATTTACGCGCCCAGGGAATCGAGGTTGATCCCAAAAATATCAAATCGCAAATGTTGATGGGTGTTGAAGAGTCTTCATCGATCAATGGACTCGTTGAGGCGTTAAAACGGGCAGGCCAATGCTCAACGATGCAAGAATGTGGTCAGAAAGCCATTACATTTGTGCAGAACTCGCAAGGTAACTCACCGTTAAATGATTTAGGCGGCGGCTTGTTGGTACCATCACCAACAGACAATCCCGCTGTAACACGCGAAGTGGCGCTGCAATTTTTGGGTGACAACTTCCGCGAGTTGTTAACAAAAAATCCGCAGCTCAATGAGCAGTTCACAGCGCAATTAAATAATCCCACTAATGGTGTTGTTGATTTACGTAATTTTTATGCGGTTGCGTACACATACTCCATCGACAAAGAGGCCGCACAATCCGGCTTGATTCCAAGTGATTATGCTGCACAAACAAGTGGATTTACGGAAAGCGCAGGTGTTACAGCATGGAATCTGCTCAACATCAAAGGACGTTTGGAAAATGCGAGTGCATTAAACAATTGTGATGGTTGCCCACAAGATTTGCCGCAAGCGCATAACATGGTTAAAGAACTTACCTCAGTGGCATTAGACGTAACGGGTATTGCGGGTCTTTATTCTTTAGGACGAGATGCTATAAAAATAGTGGGGGCAAGTGATGCTGTTGTAGGTTCTACAACAAGCAAGGTCGCACAAGCTTCTGATTTGTCGCCAGCGGTAAGGGCGGAAGGAGATTTTGGGGCTTTGAATCAAAATTTAAAATCAGTAACAGCTAAAGTTGAATCTACTCCAAACTCAAAAGCCTCTGATTTATTAACTAACCCAAATGAAGCATTTATAAAAAGAATAAATAATATTGAATGTGTTGATTGCGATGATCTTGCGAGAGATTTCTACAAAGCTACTGACGGAACAGGAAAAATATTAGATTTATCTGTACCTAATAGTGAGATAAAAGTATATGAACTCGGAAAATTAGAAAACTTTGTTGATCATCGCGTATATACAGACGGAAAGTATGTTTTTGATCCAAGATTTTCAAAAGAACCAGTCCCAATTGATAAATATTTGAATGACCTTAAAGCTCTCAATCCAAATCTTGTTATTAAAGATGTTACTCCAAAGTGAGAAATTACAATGAAAGAAATCTCTAATAATATTTTATTGATTCAAAAAGAATTAAATAAAATTGAAAATATTCCGAAAATGGCATATAGGCGTGATTCAAAGGTATATTCTTTAGTCTGCTATGTAAATAATATTACTGGTTGTTTTTTATCAGATAACTACATGCCAATAAAAATTTTTTCCGAAAGAATTAATGATTACATTGAGGAAAATAAAAACAAGGAGATGGAAAACTATTACAAGCTAATAAAACAATACATTTTATTAATAAATAAATTTATTGACGCTTCATCTTAAATAGCCAATCAAAAGTTAGCGGATTTCTAATAAAAATTAGATATTGTCATCTGAGTATTACACAATGAGTGGTATCGACCGAATGCAAAAGTTGGTAGTGGCAGTACAGCTGATGCAGTGCGATATGAAAACGCTACAGGTCAACCTGTTGGAGATGTTTTCCATACGCAAAAGGCTCAAGACTATTCCGCAGCTCTTCAGAAATGGTTGGACAAAAATCCAACAGCGACTCCGGGGGATAGAGCGGCGGCTGAGAATGTTTTGCGAGATCTACAAAAAGCTCTAGGAGGACAATGATGGAACTCAGTTATATTCAATTTGCTAAAGAATTGATGCGTTGTTCATGCCCTTTGCAGCAGATAGGTGCAAATCTTCTTGATTATTGGGAGCCAGACTTTCCTCCAGCAACAGTACTTTTTTCATCTTTTGGAAAGCAATTGGCTCGCCAATATGATGAGATGAGTCAAGATGAAAAGCGAGCTATATTCAATCTTGTTGAAAAGGGGTTAGAGTCTGACGATTTGGTCTTAGTCGCAGCGTTGGCAACTGGTTTTGTAGAAGCTCTATTGATGGTATCCACCAGTAACGAAGGGTTATGGAATAGAATAGAGTATGACCTTGGTGAGCGCGCAAAGCATCATGCGAGAGGTGTCCTATCCACATACCCAAACCAACAGGAACGATAGGTTAATGGGAACCTTGTTCGCTAAGGCTGTTAAAATCTCTGCACCTGTTCGCACAGGGAATGCTACTTTTCCTATCCATCTCTCGCCAGCAAACGATTCCGATTACACCAAATTCCTCGGTTCCGATTACCTGTTACAAGCACTGGGCTATGACCCGGAGAAAACCCTTAAACGCCTGGGCGATGCCTTTTATGAAAACCAGCTGATCCGCGATGCACTGCGCAGCCAGGCCAACACCCGCTTCCTTGGCAACGCCACCAGTGACGACGCCCAGATGAAGCGCCTGATGGACAATGCCGTAGATGCCAGCAAATCCTTGCAATTGCGTGTGGGCATCGCCCTCACACCCGCCCAGGTAGCCGCGCTGACGCAGGATATCGTCTGGCTGGTTGAGCAAGTGGTGGAAGGCCAGACAGTGCTGGTTCCGCAGTTGTATCTCGCCAGCGTGGATAAGAATAAATTATTGCCCGACGGCAGCCTGATTGCCGCTGGTAACACCATCAACCTCTCTGCCGATAAAGGCATGTCCATTGCGGGTACTGTCAGCGCAGGCCAACAGGTACAACTGACCACCCAGGGTGACCTTACCCAGAACGGCAAGCTGTTCAGCTTTGGCAATGTGGTGCTCGATGCCGCGGGTACTGTGACCAACAACGGCAGCATCCAGGGCAACCAGATCGGTATCCTCGCCGGTGGCAACCTGGATAACCTGGGCAGCATCAAGGCCGATACCGGCATTTGGCTCAATGCAGGCGATACACTGACCAATTTGTCCCGTCCACACGTCCAAACCAACAAGGGCAATGCATTAACAGCAAAATTGTTTGCCAAATGAACAATTTTGCTAGTTTTATGGCTTAAAAATTTTCTTTTTTGCAAAAAATTTACTGACTTTCATCAGATGGAGCACAAAATTATTGTAATTTTCAAAGCTTGGTCAATAAAAAACCGTGGACAGTCTAATTGCCCAAGGAAATTAATTAGAGAGTTCCTTTAAGATACTAGTGCTTCCAGTAATAACCTGTCAGTACACCTTGCCACAAAAGGATTTCTTGTGGTGATTTTGTGTAATCGGGCAAACGCTTGCTCCACACCTCAGCGGGTGTTTTACCTTTAAGATTTTGGTGTGGACGTACATGGTTATAATAAAAACGGAATTCTATTAATCGGGTATCCAGCTCGGCAGATTTAATTGCTATATTTCGAATGGAATGTTTTAAAGTCCCAAAGAATCGTTCAATCCTGCCATTCATCCAGGGACAGGCCACTTCAGTTAATTGGTGTTTAATCCGCATAAGCTTTAAGTGAGAGCGAAATATAAAGGATGTAAATACTTTTTCATTGTCTGTACGAATTTTTGCAGGTTTGCCGTACTTTTGAATGGCTTCCATTATTTGACGAACAAGCATCGATGATTTTTTGGTGGTGATTCGCTTTAGCATCAGATTCGCCCTGGTACCGCAATCAATAATTCCGAGAATAATATTTTGATGTTTGTGTTCATCCGTCAGTGTTGTTAAATCAATAGACCAAATTTGATTGGCAGGATAGTTTTTGGCGGGTTTTGATTTGAGTTCCCTGCGTTTCAAATAGATGGCATATTTGTGATTGGCGATGACGCCAGCCACATAAGATTTGGAAACGGTCATCCCCCGTGTTTGTGAATATAAATGATTAAAATCCTGTGCAATAACACGGCAGCCCTGATGGATCTTGCGCGCTTTTAAATAAATGATTTTCTGAATAACCCATTCAGGCTTTTTTTGGTTGCGATGACATTCCTGTGCGCTATTTACCACTTCAACCTCGACATTTGTTTTTTTACGAAAGTGGTTTGTAGTCAACAGCATACACTGCAGCCATAGATAGAGATTTAACAGCAGGGAGCGCGGAAAATGAATAAATACTATAAGCATGATATTGGATCAAACAATAAAAAGAGGGATTAGGATTGTGTAATCTTGATATGTCAGGTGCCTACAAATGCGCAATTACTTTTTAACAAAATAAATTCAACAAAAAGCCAGAAGCGCATTATTGGTTCATATTGAGGGCGAGTCTTCAAACGTTGTATTCATAATACAGGACGATTCAAAAATGTACGGGGTTCAGTGGTCATAATATTTTGATAATTGGTTGTATAGAATGTTAAAAAATCTGTACAGACAGAATTTGTGATTCTAATTACACAACCGCGTACTGAATATCAAATGCCGTTGCCTTGGCAATGGGTTTTAATGTTTTATCTTTCTTTTTAAGCTCAACCAATCCATACCTTTCCAAGGTTTTTAATGTACGACTTAGATTGCTTGGCTGACGACCACTGAGTAATGCAAGGTCGCTCAAGCTTTCAGGATTGTGTTCTTCCATAAGTTTTAGTAAGCGTACATTATTTTCACTAAGAACCTGACTTAGTGACTTTAATGAGCTGAACCATATTTTAGGCTCATCACGAGAAGGAATAATTTTTCCTGCTGCAATATCCAATATGCGGCGTTGAAACTGGTCCCTGGGCATGACTCCGATTTTTAACTTGATCATTGCTCATCACCTTTCAGAATACGATTAACTTCATTAAAAAAATCATTTAGCAACTGCTGCGCACTTGAAAATGTATAGGGTGTGCCCGTGTCTGTTGCAGAACTGTGTTTGTGGTCATATGTAATTACCCGACCTTTAAATTTTGCTTTTGAAGCTGATTTGATTGCATGTGCATTATCAAATCCCAAAATTCGTCTGTTGTAGTTGTTATGCAGAGTAGGTTGTAACGAATACCGTGAGGAATTTCCTTGCTGGGCGTAACTCGCCATGCCTCAATTTTGTACCAATAACCATTTTCTTCCGTATATTCAGTTCCGTTTAGTTCTAGAAGAACTTCAAGTCCTATATCTGATCTTGTCATGGTTATGGATGTTTGATTACTTATCATCTGATGATAAGTAAAAACCCCGAAACTATCAAATACTGTTGCTGTATATATCTATGTTTAATGTTATTGCGATGTGAACCTCACGACGGTAGTGGATTCGTACTACCACTACGATTACAGCAAGCAGAAGAAATCCCTTGGCCTCAGCAAGACCACCGAAAACGAAACCCTGACCCAGATCGCCACTGGCGGGTAATTACTGCGGGTGGGAATATTCTGGTGAATAGCCATGTCGATTCCGCCGGCAACCTGGTCACCGATACCAGCGGCTAGGCGATCAAAGTGAATGGTGTAACGGAGCTTGAACAACTGAAAATCTTCAGTTGGATAACACCTTCATCGTCGCTTACAACCAGGCACAACAAGCACAATCGGCTACGGTGAAGTCGTGGTCACCACAGGGGTCTCCAATGCCCTGGGGATTGTGGTGGCTGACTCCAATGCCATGCTAAGTCGTACTATCAAGGGTATGTCTGAAGACCAGCGCGCAGAGAGTTATTTAACCTGGTGGCCAGCGGGCCTACCGGCTACTTAATCGGCAAAGGTGTAGAGTACAGCGCCCCCTATTTACCGCAATCGGCACAACATGCGTTAGGAAAAGTGGGTGAAACCCTCGACAACGCCACCACCAAAATGAGTACGGGCACCGTAGGGTTTTTGGTCAGTGATGAAAACCAAAACATAGGCACCTACTACGAGGGCACCCAAACCAATAGCGAGAATGGCCAATCCTTAGCACAAGACCGTGTGGATGGAACCAAGATGGTATTAGGCGCTATGGTTTCAGCGGTAGGCGTTGGCGCTGCGTGGAAAGGTGTTACTTCGGATGCCAAGGCGGTGAAGAATGGTGCGGGGGATGTGAAGTCTGGGGCGAAAGAAAAAATCCCGGGTGCAGAAGATAATGAAGCAGGACATTCAGCATTTGGTGGGAATGGTGGGAAGGAGCCGAAAAGTGGATCTATTTCACAAAACGATTAGCGGAACTTAAATCGAAAAATATAAAATTTACGCCAGAAAATGTAATCGCAACAGGTAGAGATGTGAATGGAAAGGTGATTTTTCTTGAGACAGGAAATGCAAAAGCAGGTCTCCAACATATAATTGAGGAACATGCTAAAGATTTTGAAAACATTGGAATTACTACGGATAAAATTCCGGAGGTTGTCATGGATGCAGTAACTAATGGAAAGCTAGTGGGTTATCAAGGGCGCGGCATTGGGCGACCAATTTATGAATTAAATATTAACGGTATTGAACAAAGAATAGCAATTACAGTATCAGAGAATGGATTTATCGTAGGAGCAAACCCAGCGGGGAAAGTAAAATGAAAATAATAAAATTATCAACAGATTATCATTGCTGGCCATTATGGGGAGTTTCGCCTAATGAATTAGGAAATATTAATCCTAATGATTTACCTATTTCAGAAGAATTAAAAAACAAACTAAATGAGTGGGCAGATATTTATGACAGCACCTTAAATCAAGAATATCCACCAAATTCAGGATTTGATAGTAAAGAACAAGAACAACTTTTTTTTATGGAAGGAGAGGCCTTGGCTCAAGAACTTCGTCTTGAGTTAGGAGAAGATTATGTTGTTATATATGCAACTTATTCTAGGAGCTAATTTATGACGGAAACTAAATTGCTCTCAGTATTGAAATAAATATGGAGATTATCCTCGAAAGAGTTGGCAAAGAAATATCATGTCCACATTGTTCATATAAGCTGAAGTATTCGTGGTTAAGTCTAATTGATAAAAATTGGATCGGGGTGTACTCAAGTGATGGCAATGTTGTTTTAGCAAGTAATGAACTAATGAAATCAGCCACTGAAGAGAAAACACTTGAGAACAATATTTCTGATTACGAAAAAAAACGTAACTTCGATAAACCCTATAAATTTTCTTTTAGAAATGAAATAAGATGCCCAAACTGCAAGCACTCTTTAACATCACGTCACAGTGAAAATTTTTGAGATATAATCCATAGTAGGCTTATATTTTTAGACGATATGATTTTTATCAATGATGAAAACATTTATAGGATTAAGATAAAAAGTATTTGAAAGTAAAATTGCAGATACGCAACAAGGTACTTTTAAGCAAGAGGCTAACGCCACACAAATTTTAGTACCAAACAGACAGCAGTTTACTGAACCAAAAAAAGTGTTTGAGTTTGGGAGTAGTAAATGATGAGATGCTGGGTTGAATAAGATTTTGCAGAAGATAGAGTTGTTAATATAGATAAAAAACGTCTTTTGAAAAGAGCTATTGCTTTTCAAAAGGCATGTGAAGACTATAGAAATCAATGTGGTGTTAGAGCAGTTTTTCACCATTACAAACCTTATTTAGATGCGGTATTGGAAGGTAGAATAACCTCTCCTGTAATGGAGCGATTGCCTTATACAGGAGAAATGAGGGATAGATTATTACCTTTAGGTTTTGAGAGTGTATTAATGGATTTTCGTCAGGCTCTCGAAAGTCGCCCAGCTGTATACGGCGTACTCGACACCGATACACTTCTTCATCACCGAGATGAATTTATAAAAGAAGAAAACGGAAAAACCTATATCCTTGAATATTTTGAAGACGAATAACATAAGCAATAATTAGGGTCAGTTGACTGTCCTGTCCACACATCCAAACCAACAGGGGCGATGTGTTAAAAGGGGGTAAATTAAATGGTGGGAATTAATGAATCATTATTATCATTTTTTTTAAAAAATTTTCCTGATTTTAGGCAGCAGTGGGAATCCGAAGAAAATTACAATATAAATGAAAATGGCTTTTTTGATTTGTCTGGATTGTGTGCAGAGCTTTCAATTTTCTATATTAAAAACTTTCATTGTATAAGTAAGTTAATGAAAAAAAAACCTATTCAATGGAATTGAAAGCATTCTTTCTTTAGAAGAAAAAGATATCAACAATAAATTATCGGCAAGTATAAAAAGTTGTTTTATAGAGAATATAGCTTGTACAGAAGCAGGTGAAAAATCTAAGCTATTCATGGGTGTTGAAACTAGAAAAGCATTTAATCAATGGCATTTTTTCAAAAAAATAAGTGATTGGAGAGCAATGAAAGATTCATTAAGAGCAGATCTTGAAGCTGGCAAAAGCGTTGCCCTGTCCACACGTCCAAACCAACAGGGACGATGTATTAACGTTTTCCAAATGAACAATTTTCTGAATCATCAATAGTAGCAATTGAAGAAAAATATAGCAGGGATTTTTTACTTACATGAAAGGAAAACTAGAATTAATACGATTTACTTTCGATTGCAACAATTAACTTATTGAAGTAAAAAAGTAGCGAAGACATTTAAATAGCAGAACTGGGTTACGAAAATAACTCAGGCTGCCAACTTTACCAAAACCATTTACAATAACTCATTTCACGGATTACTAACTCATAACAACAGGATTAAATATGCTTAAATTATTTAAATTTTTTGTCATTGCAACCCTTCTTTTTGTTTCATCAGCAAGCAAGTCAGAGCAAATTCCGCAAGGAAAGTCTCTTAACATCAAAAAATTCGATTTAGCATTAAAAGAAACTGTCGTCACTTATCTTTACTTGAATGGTGATGATTTTAAAAGTTTAGTCAATCACAGCCTAACTCGCAGACTGGATGAAACTGGTGTTTTGGCGGATCCAGATACTGACCCCAATCAGAAAGTCGATGTTGATATTTTTGTTGGCTACATCAGGCATTTTCCTGGTGATGCTACTCCATTTCCTGTGACATCCCTGTCGAGTCCTGATATTTATCTATCGATTAAAATTTATGAGTCAAATAAAACATATTTGAATTATGAGAGCGGAAAATTAGTTGGTTCCATAGGTTCATTTTTTGGAAATGCCACTGATAAAGATTACTTTAAAGATATGAGCTATTCTGTAGAACTTACCAATACCATTTTGAGTAAAATCAGCGAGGTGCTTCCAGAGAAAAAACCTGCATTGACTGCATCTGGTGAAGAAATGAAAAAAGTTGCTCAGGAATATTTAGAAAAGCTGGCGCTTCAACGAGTTGCTATTACTGAACAATATATCCCGGAAAGTGTGGCAGATGATTACATCTCTCGCTTAAAAGCAGCTGATTTAAAATCAAGACCAAAAATATACAAGGAAATTTACTACGACTGGATAAATAGCGAAAAACTTTTTGAATTTATAAAAAATGATATCTCAAATAGGTATTTGACTGCTAAAGATTCAGTAGAGATCAAGGAAATTCGAGAGGCAATGAATTGCTTAGCTGGCTCAGGCATCGCCAAATACTCCGAATTTTTCGATGAAATTAAAACTAAATCAACAGATTCTGCTATTAGAGATGAGGCAGATGATAGTCAAAAAATCTTGCTGCGTAGATTAATGCAATCAAAAACAGTACACATCACGAAAGATAGCAATCCACAAGAATCCTGGAAAATAAATCAATACGTCAGAATTTTGAAGTTACCTGACAATAGATCCACTGAATTGGCGCTTAAGGAAATTTATAATAAACATAGAAATAATAAATATCTTCTTTCGGTATTAGCTAACATACTGGAAACCAATGCATTTAAAAATGATGGTATTGATTACAGCGCCGGCACTCTTGCATGGGTATGTCGCATACTCGGAGAATCTGGTGACAAACAATATTTACCATTGTTACAACGTGTGTCTAGCGAAGGAAATAGTGAATATATACAGAAATATGGAAAGAAATTTTCTGTAGTTTTGGCTAAAGCAAAATAACATCAATACACCATTGCGTGTGAGAGGTTACGGCCTCTCACACGCAATGGCTTTACTTAAATCCCCATAAATATATTTTTAATTATAAAATTTTTTTTGAATTCAAAAAAAATTACAACAACACAATATTCATAATCTGAAATATATTTTTTGGATGTTGACAACAATTCAATTTGATTTCATGCAAGCGACATTGCATCCACCCCAGAAAAACGTGATGCAAACCACATAAAAGCACCTGATACCTTTATTTATTAGAATATTGATCTATACCAGTTATACTAATTTGAAATGTTAAAGGATGCGCCATAATGAAATTGAATTTTTTATTAGCTTTAATACCCGCGCTATTAATTGGTTGCAGTAATAGTACAAATTACACATATCACCAAAAATCAACTTCTTTAAAAAAAGGCTCTACTCATTATTTTGTAAAAGATCCCATCGTCAATTTAACCTTGGGGCATGGCGCTATTGTTGGAGATAAAACATTTGTTAGCCAGGAAGTTCTTGCGGAGCAATTTAAAAGCAGTCTAATTGAAAGTTTTTCTAACAATAACATTTATGCGGCTAATGAAGCAGATGCGGATGCCGTCGTGGAAGTTAAAATCAATTACCTACGGACGTTTAACTACGGTGGGAAAGCCCTTAATAAGCCACAGTTTGACTATCAGGTTTTGATTAAAAAAGACAATAACTTGCTGGCCGATTACGCTGTGGCAAGACAAACCACAACGTATGGTGCAATTAAGGATGTGGCAGTAAATATGAAAATTTCTGCATTCCAATGGGGAGCCGAGGATGAACAACAAGATGTAGCTTTAATTGCAAAAACAATCGCAAAAGAAGTAGCAAAGATAGGCAAATAATTGTTTGAAGATTTTTACCAACAAATGGAGATAATAACTATGCGCGCATTAACGTTAAGTTCAATCGCACGAAACTGCAAAATTTCGCTGGTCATTGGCCTGTTTTCTTTACTGGTTGGCTGTGGTGGTGGCGGCGGTGGAGGAAGCACAACACCTTCATCCAATAATAATTCACCCGGTAATACCTCACCGACACCAACATTGACAGCCAATGCCGGTGATGATCGCACCGTCCATGCCGGTGATGTAGTTGAGCTTAAAGCAGGCGGTACAGGTACTATTACCGGTTACTCCTGGGGACGTACAGATGACGGCCCTAGCCTCATGCTCACCGCTGTAGATCTCAATGCAGGCTGGTTTACTTTTGTAGCGCCCTCTACAGGCAAAGAACAATCCACTACGATCACTTACCGACTTACTGTCAGCGGAAACGGCGGCACAGCGCAAGATTCAGTCACATTTACCGTATTGCGTGTCAACCAAGCCCCTACTGTTTCTGCTGGTGCAGAACAAACAGTTAAAGGTAAAGAAGCGGTTATCTTGCAAGGTGCTGCTTCGGATACCGATGGCACAATCGCTAGTTATTCCTGGGAACAGATCGCAGGTGATACAGTTATCATCAATAATGCGCAGACCGCACAAGCCAGCTTTATCGCCCCATCAACCTTACAGGATACGACTTTGGGGTTCCGCCTGACAGTAACGGACAATGATGGAGCGACCGCACAATCTGAAGCAAAAGTCCTGGTCACGCCGGAAAATGCCCCGCAAGTCGACGTCTTTTTTCCTCCCGCCAAGGGTATTTATACCGGCAACACTATTGCCGCCTTCGGAGTGGCCAGCGCTACTGATGCCGATGTGGTATCCGTAACGGTGGACGCCGGTGCCGGCCCTGTCACTGCGACGTTGGGCAATGATGGCAAATGGCGCGCCAATAATATCCCGGTACCCACAGAAGTCGCATCCTTTGAGTTGGTCGCAAAAGTTACCGACAGCCTGAATCGTGAAAGTATCCCAATTTAAAACTTCGGGGTCTGCCGTAGGCTCAGGTCCTACCTGGCGATCCAGCACAGCGCTTGCAATAAACCCAAGTGCCAACACAGCTTATGTATTGACCACTGGAAATGCATTAAGTGATGTAAATTTGCTGCCGATTAACCTGACAACGGGAGAACGCGGCCCCATCCTCAGCACATGGACCAACGACGCTCAGGGTACCAAACTGGCACCGCTGAGCCATATGATCTATCACACAGGGAATAAACAATTCTATGCATTAACCGATAACGTTGATGATATTAATGCGCGAACATTAATCAGCATTGATCCTCTCACCGGTACACGCGAAATTGTATCCGGTATTTCTCGCGGTACAGGAGATACTTTTGAGTACGCCGTTGCACTTGCGCAAGGGCCAGGTAATTCGGTTTTTATATCGGATAACAAAGCCACAAAAATTTTCAAAGTAGACACGGCAACAGGAAACCGCACCACACTCGTAAGTCAGCAAACAGCAACTCACAACCTTAAAGGTTTACTGAACCTGGCTTGGGACAATCAACATGCCGGGGATTTGTATGTTGTCATAAACAATATATACGGTTCTATTCTCAAACTGAATTTGAATGCCACCCCAATAAGCTCTAACCTGACAAGTCAATTTTCTATTGATGCAGTGGGTACGGGCCCTACTATAGGAGATGCGGCTAGCGACATCATATTGGATGCGGTGAATAATCGGGCATTTGTGCTGCAAGGGATGTCGGACGGTATTATTGAAGTAAATTTGGCCAACGGTAACCGTAGGGAACTAGTCAAGAATGTCACTGGCTCCACAGATCGCCAAAAGGGTATGGCTTTTGATGCAGACAAGCAATTACTGTATACCGTAGGTGGAATTACGTGGGCCAACAAACTCACAGTTATAGATGTACAAAGCGGCAGTAAGGTCGTTTTAAGCCAATAGTGTTCATAACACTGACGCAGCAAAATAAAAAAGGGTAGCCTTAAATGGGCTACCCTTTTTTATTTTGCCAAGTTGCAAACCAGCTATTCATGAGATTGGATTCTAAATAAATATGCCGGATTTTATTGAAGTGGATTTTGATTTACAGCCCTTCGTAACACAATCGCAACAGTGCACAGAAAATATCACTAACTATTTATGGATTTTTAAAACATATACTCGGAAATTAAAAAGATTTTTTTATCTATGTGTTCTTTGTTTTTGGAGCGGGAGGGATAAAAACTTCGCGGTTGGTGCTTGCAATCTGTTATCCATTATTGTTTGAAAAAACCACCACAATTGTTAAAGTAATTTTTATTATCGCAATCTTCATCTGTATGATTTCGAGGTTTTTTTCTTACGAAAGCTACCGTTAACGGTAGCTTTTTGCGTTTTATGGTTTAGAAAATTTAAGGTAATCGTTTATAGGGAAAACATTTCGCTGATTTTATGTTTTTGTGATAATCCATAAAGTTAGTTATTAATTAAAAATAACTCCACGTAAAATGTTATGCACCATCTTTATCCAAAATTGATCCTGCTGATGTATAAAAATTAAAGAATTTACGCATAAAAAAATCCCCGGACTTGCCGGGGATTTTTTTATCAATCAATGGTGGCGGTGCCTTCTTTCAAAATTACCACCGTTTTATTTTCTTCCCAATAATGTTTCTTTGTTACGACCAATGCGGTTTTTCCCGTGTTGGTAATTTTTGTGGATGACGTAAATAGATATTCTTTATCCACCACCATCGCATTATTGGCTACCGACGATGAACTACTGCTGGAAACATCTGATGATGAACTGCTACTGGAAGCCACAGGATTAGATTTTTTCTTATCACTGCCGCCACAGGCACTAAGGCCTGCGACTACCAGCACAACACAGATTATTTTTGCGATAAAATTATTCATGATTTTTCTCCGTATTACTGTGCTGGATAGCTAAGCGTTAAGCTGACAGAATCAGCCGTTGATTCGAAGCCAACCAGGCTTGGAGCTTTAGCATCACTGGACGCTTTGTAAAATTCCTCGGTGTTGGTGCCATCATTAATTGATAGCGTAGTGACACTGCCATTGCTTACAGCAAGGTTAAGCGCACGTTTGTCGCCTTCAGGTTGTTGTTTGTCTTTCAAACTGTAGGTACCTGACGCGCCGGTAATATTGATAGCGGCAAAACCTGCAATCAGATTACCCACAACACCTGCTGAACTTGCATCCTGGTTAGCGCTTAACTTCAAGGTATTTTTAACGGTTTTATCAACAAGGCCGATTTGGGTTTGCACGTGCGCAAAACTTTCGGTATCCAAGGTTGCAGAGTGTTGGATCACGTTGCTTTCTGCGGTGCCTTTCATTACCAGATTGGTATTCATTTTTTCTGGCCAGCTTGCACTGATAAAGGCATAACTATCATCGGCAGATTTTTCGCTCGGCTTAAAGCTTTTTCTGTCTCCCTCAAAATATTTACCGTCAGAATTGTATTTACCGCCGTAATATTCCAGTTTTCCGTTGATAATTTTTGCGAGGGTCAGCAAGTCGGTATCTATATCACTGGTGTCACTAACAGGCAGTTTTATGGTTACAGGTTTGGTGAAGATGGCGTTGTCGCCAGCATTATCAACAAATTCAAAGTTATAAATGCTTGACTGAATTCCATTTACAGATGTCGCATTGAGCGTTGTCGAGCCGAAGCCCGAACCCAAGCTTATTATTCCACTCACCTGTATGGCTGATGCATTAAGCGAAATCTGTGATGAATTGTCCTGCACAACAACCTGGGTGCTGCCTTGATTATTCACCGTTACCTGGGACACTATGTTGGTACCAATAGTGATCTGGTTGGACGAAATGCTGGCACCCACTATTGTTCCACTATTAACAATAATCGAAGTGCTAGTGCCTCCCGTTGCATCTTTAGTCACAGCTACAGTTGAGTTAATGATAGTGCCATTGGCATCCGCTTCACTCGTTTTGCTGGCGGTATTGGTAGTGGTGGTATCAGTACTGGTGGTGCTGTTAGTACAGCTGTCACAAGTTACCACTGATGCATTACCCTGCTGGGTGAAGCTAGCATTAACACCGCCGCTGGAATCCACAAAGGAGCTAAATGTATAACCAGGATTTGCTTCAGCCTTACAGTGCTGGCGCACAGAATCTAAAATTAGACCTACTGCTGCGAGTGAACTGTCGCACCAGACGCTACCCGCACCCGCGGGTTGGATATTGATTGTTCCGGCCGCACTGACACCTGTGTACACGGTGATATGTTTATCGGCGGTAACATTCTCAATAATACAAGTCGTGCCTTCTACACGGGTACAATCCCCACCCCAACCTTTATAGGCTTCGCCATCAGACATAGCGCCAAGTTTTACAGTACAACTTACTGTGGAGTTGATAGTGACAGGGTTGGCTGATGAGCAACTCAATGATGATGAACCGGCACTGCTACTGGCAGGATCTTTCAGCTCTGTGGTGGAACCATTAAAGGACTACAATGTACCGCTAATGGTAAAACTTTTCGCTTCTGCAAAAGTAGCACTGACTGTTTTGGCGCTGGTGACATTGGCCAGATTACAAGTCAACGCCGTGCCGGAACAATCACCACCCCAGCCGGTAAATTTGTAGCCTGATGCCGCCTTGGCAGTACAGGTACCGTTACTACCTTCCACAATAGGATTGGTACAATTTACAGTGCCGCCAGCAGTTGGCGATACTGAGGTTGTAACAGAGAAGTTTTGAAGCGCGGCAAATGTCGCCGTTACTGCCGCATTAGCGGTGACGTTAGTAAGCGTACAGCTGATACCCGTACAAGCGCCGCTCCATCCGGTAAATTTGTAACCTGATGCCGGTGTCGCTGTACAACTAGCACTACCACCGTAATTAACCGGGCCATTGCAAACCACGGAGCCGCCAGCAACCGGATTGGCAGTGGCTGACACGGTAAAACTATTGATCGCAAAATTTGCCGTTACGCTTTGGTTGGAAGTGACATTGGTGTAATTACAGCTGTTGCCACTGGCGCTTGGGCAGCCGCTCCACCCCGTAAAGCTATAACCGGTATTCGCTGTTGCGCTACATGAACCGTTTCCGCCGCTGGCTATACCACTTGAGCAACTTACACTTCCTCCCGCAGATGGCGAAGCAGATCCGGAAATGTTGTAGGTAGTGCTGGATGTAAAGTTTGCAGTCACCGTTTTAGCGGCAGCTACAAAACCCAATACACAGGTAGAGCCGGTGCAATCACCCGTCCAGCCATCAAACACATAACCTGAGTTGGCCGATGCAGTACAGGTAGAGTTGCTGCCACCGGTAACAGGATTCGGCGTACAACTTGCCGTGCCTGACCCGACAGGACTGACGTTGGCAGTAATCGCAAAGCTTGGCGCTGTGAAGTTGGCTGTTACGCTTTTTGCACCTGTCACGCCATTCAAGTCACAGGTTGCTCCCGTACAATCGCCGCTCCAATTATCAAAGGTGTAACCGGAATTAGCTGTGTAGGTACAGGTGCTATTGTCGCCATGATTGACCGGATTGTTGGTACAGCTAATGGTGCCCGCTGTTGAAGGGTTAACAGTCGTCGCAATGTTGTAAGTGTTTAGCGCAAAATTCGCCTGCGGATTAAGAGCACTGGTGACGTTATTCAGCACACAAGTCGAACCCGAACAGTCGCCGCTCCAGTTCACAAAGCTATAGCCTGGCGAAGCTGTTGGAGTACAGGTTGTATTACCACCGTGGATCACCGGATTGCTGGTACAACTCGCCGAACCACCACTGGGTGGCGATATACTCAAAATCAGGTCGTAACCTTTATTGGCAGAGCAACTTGCGTTGGTACCGCCACCACTACCATCACACGTCCAGGTGTAAGTTGTTGCATTGGTAGTGACTAAAGATGGTGTGCCCGTTGCACACAAAGCGGCGGCAGGAGCGGCAGAAAATACCTGCGAGTCAGACGTACCACATCCGCCGTTAACCACGCTAACGCTGCCAATGGTGACTGTTTGCTGGGGAGCGGTATCTTTTTCCATCGCCATGGGAAACATGGGATCCATCATTTGCGTGGTGTAGATACCGGTACCCGACATAATCCCCAGCGCTGGATCAAAATAGTAATTACCACCTATCGACGGATTTGTTACTCCATTAACAACGACTTCTACGATAGACCCGCCTGGGACAGAAATACCGCCACTCACTGTAGTATTCACAGCAAATCCTACGGTATTGCCGGAGCCAAAAGATCCGCGACAAATCGTTAATCCGGGACTTGGGGTTACAGTAATGGATGCAATCCGGTCACAAGCACCAGTCGCCACCGTAAAGTCATTTGGAAAAGTGACATAAAACAAGGCTTCATCGGCGTTGACATCCGAATCCAGCGTATATTGAAACGTATAGGTGGTGGTCGCACCGGGAGTTGAATCAGCCGGCGTCACCGAGACATTAGTTAAAGTGCCGGCATAACTGGCACTACCTATTGCAGACAATAAAGCTGCTGACAAAAAACGCTTTAATGACAAAGGCATGGAAACTCCTTTATTTATTGGTGGGGCTTCCCTGAATAAATCCAGGAAAAATGTGAGAGAGTGTCCAGAGCTTAGTTCATAATTTTGTGCCAGCGACTTATATGCTTTTTTAATTAGGGAAATTGTTTCCTTATTCGCTTTTAAAAATGAAACGTCCTGCAGATAGAACGGAAATTATGGTCCAGCGCATCAAACCTAAAGCGCCCAATATTCCTGATCAAATCATGTAAACCAATCGTAAAACCGCGTTGGTTTTCAGTGAGTGCTAGCGGATTGTAAGTATCAAAAAAACTGCGAACCCCAGAACAAATTTGAGCTTGCGCATTGTTGGTAATTAATCAATTGGAAAAAATAAAGCAGAAAATAAGCGGTAGATTGGTTGCTGCCGTGATCAGAAAAATTACTGATGATTAACGCGGCTTGTGCGGAATTGATCAGGCAAACAGAAACGAGGATTACAAAAAAATACTATTTCATCTTTTTGGTCGCATATGATTAATTTTATTGTTTGGGTTAAATATTTTTTTCATGGAAAAATGCAAACAACCCAAGCCAATCTTCTTCTGTAGAAGCATTAAGCGTATGGCGCATCCAACAATTTACCTTTCTTGTTTTGATCATGAACATTAAATAACTGGCGACGCCATGAAAAAAAATGAAATAACCTTTCCGCAAAAAATATTTTTTAAACGCAAAAATACTACATAGAAATTTATACACAGATGCGTACAAGAAATCGATGGATATTTGTGAATTTTCAGAGTTTAAACTTTGCGAATGAAAGGATTTTTTATTGTCGATGTATTCTAGTTTTTGGAGCAGGAGAGGTAAAAACTTCGCGGTTGGTGTTTTGCAATCTGTTATCCGTTATTGTTTGCAAACACCACCACGATTGTTATTAATTATTGTTGTTGCCACTGGTTGTACTCAGTTGGTGTTGCGCACTTTAACGACACAAAAATCAATAATCCAGCATTAATTTTCAATTGTGTATTTCGGAAACATCTTTTTAGTTATAAGCAAAATGTGGGTATTTTGTGGTGTCAAAATGCTACTTGTTGTTGAGGTGAAACAGGCTTTCTCGTTCATAAATCATATTTACTGAGGCTCGTCGGTTCCCGTCCAAGCGGGGATGACGATAAGAGATCTTTAAATAGAGTTAACACAATGACATCCAACTACTTGTTAAAGTACATTCAACCAACCCCAATTTAATAAAGGACTTTCCCGTGCCCAATTACCCGCTTATTTCCACTATTTTCATCGCCCTTGTCGCGCTTTTGCACGTTTATATATTGGTTCTGGAAATGTTCCTGTGGGACAAACCCGCTGGCCGCAAAGCCTTTGGTCATTCGTTGGAAAAAGCCATCGAATCCAAAGTCTTGGCCGCCAACCAGGGCCTGTACAACGGCTTCCTCGCTGCCGGTTTGTTCTGGGGGTTGTATTTAGGCGCCGCCGGCTTTGATATAAAAGTTTTTTTCCTCGGGTGCATTTTGGTCGCGGGGATTTACGGTGGAATTACCGCAAAACGTAAAATCCTCTACATCCAGGCACTGCCGGCTGTTATCGGTTTAGCGCTCTTGTTTTTGAATCTGTAAATAATGATTTACCCCGGAGTCACCGGGTCGAAGGAGTTGCGAATACTCCTTCCGACGGCGTTGCACTCCGGCTATTCGCAGGTGTAACAGCGGCAAGCAACCAAGATTGGTGCGCCAGCGCCCACTTGGCCTAGAGAAGCACGACATAACCCGCTAGAATAGCCCCATAGTTACCGTTCCCTATTCCCTCCTGAGAAGTGATTGCGCTATGACAGCCTCTAAAAAACCTACTGTGCTCATTATTCTGGATGGCTTCGGCTACTCGGAAAAAACCAAATACAACGCTATTGCCGCCGCCCACAAACCTGTCTTCGACAAACTCTGGGCCAACAATCCCAAAAGCCTGATTGATACTTCCGGTCTGGCGGTAGGTTTGCCAGAAGGCCAAATGGGTAACAGCGAAGTTGGCCACATGACCCTCGGCGCTGGCCGCGTGGTGTACCAAAGCTTCACCCGCATCAATAAAGCCATTAGCGATGGCGATTTCTTTACCAACCCTGTTTATGTAAACGCGATTGATAGCGCGATTAAAAATGGCAAAGCCGTGCATATCCTCGGCCTGCTGTCTGACGGTGGTGTACACAGCCATCAAGACCACATCTACGCCATGATGAAAATGGCCGCAGAGCGCGGCGCAAAAGAAATTTACCTGCACGCCTTTTTGGATGGTCGCGATTGTCCGCCGCGCAGCGCAGAAGCCTCATTACAAAAAGCGCAAGATTTATTTAAAGAATTAGGCGTTGGTCGCGTTGCCTCTATCGTTGGCCGTTACTTCGCACTTGATCGCGACAATCGTTGGGATCGCGTTAAACAAGCTTATGATGTGATGGTCACTGGCGATGCAGAATTTGATGCATTGACCGCTGTCGATGGATTGAAAGCAGCTTACGAGCGCGGCGAAAATGATGAGTTCGTAAAAGCCACGGTTATCTGCGGTGAAGAGGAAGAAGTTGCCACTATTAACGATGGCGACTCTGTCATTTTTATGAACTTCCGTCCCGACCGTGCACGCGAAATTACCCACGCATTAATCGACGAAAACTTCACCGGTTTCGAACGCGAATTGCATCCGAAAATTGCAGAGTTTGTACAAACGACTGAGTACGCCTCCAGCATCAAAGTACCAATCGCATTCCCGCCAGAAGACTTAACCAATTCATTTGGTGAATATATTTCCAAGTTAGGCAAAACCCAATTGCGTATTGCTGAAACTGAAAAATATGCGCACGTGACTTTCTTCTTCAACAGCGGCAACGAAGTTGTTTATGAAGGCGAGGATCGTATTCTTGTCCCATCGCCACAAGTCGCTACTTACGATTTGCAACCGGAAATGAACGCACCGATTGTCACTGATAAATTGGTAGAAGCCATTGAGTCCGGTAAATACGATGCCATTATTTGCAACTACGCCAACTGCGATATGGTGGGTCACTCTGGTTTGATGGAAGCAGCAACCAAAGCGGTAGAAGCCATTGATATTTGTTTGGGGCGCGTATTGGCCTCGGTAGAAAAAGTGGGCGGCGAAGCCTTGATTACTGCAGACCACGGCAACGTGGAAGAAATGTTTGACGAAGAATCCGGCCAGGCAAATACCCAACACTCTACCTTGCCCGTTCCTTTTATTTTCTGCAGCGCACGCAAGGGAAAAATCGCTGAAGGCGGTTCACTGGCAGATGTCGCACCAACTATGTTGGCATTGATGGGATTGCCACAACCGGAAGAAATGACCGGCAGAAATTTAATTACGTTGGAATAATAAAGCCCCCTCCCGACCTCCCCCTTGAAAAGGTGGAGGGGCCTTACTCCCTTTTAAAACTTTACAGTGAGTTACTGTTTATTTTCATCTTTGTAAGGCTAAAGAAAAATTAGTTTCACGGGGAGTCCAGCGCCTCACCTTTTCAAGCGGGGCGCGTAGCTGGGGAGGTTGGGAGGGGGTTAAACCTTCATAATAATTACGGAACCTTATGAAAAAACTTTTTTGCTTAGGTTTATTCTCCATGATGCTCGCACTCTCGCCTTGCGCCATGAGTGACGACAAAGCAGATATGGAGAAATTGCAGAAAGATATTAATGATCTGCAAAAAGAATTGAAAAAAGTTCAAGGCGCGCGTTCCAATGTGCAACAGGAATTGCAAAAAAATGAAACGGAAATGAGCGAGCTGCAAAAGAAAGTTGAAAAAATCCAGCAGGAAATTAATGCGCAAAATAAACAAATCGAAGACCTCAACAAAGAGCGCAGCGATTTGGAAAAAGCCCGGGCAAAGCAACAAGCCCAAGCCGCTGAGCAAGTGCGCGCCGCTTACCAGCTTGGGCAACAACCGCAGTTCAAAGTTTTCTTAAACCAGGAGTCGCCAGAACGTATTTCACGCATGATGAAATACCACAGCTATTTTATGTCTGCACACGCCGAGAAAATGAAAAAATTTCTCGACACTATTGCCCAACTCAATGAACTTGAGCCGCAAATTGCGCAAAAAACAGCTGAGCTAAATAACATCAAAGAAGAGTTGGGCAAACAGCAAGCGAGCCTGCAAGAGGCACAAGCGCAACGCAAACAAACCCTCGCCAAAATTAATACGACGATTTCCAGCAAAGACAAAGCGCTGCAAGACATGCTGGAAGATCGTCGCCAACTGCAAGCGCTTTTGCAAAAAGTGGCGCGCGCAAGTACCAGCCTTGCCGCTGCACCAAGTTATGTTCCGCTACCGAATGCGGGCGAAAAATTTAGCAGTCGTCGCGGTCGTTTACCCTGGCCAACGCAGGGCCGCATTTCGCACGGTTTTGGTAGTAGCCAGGTGGAAGGCCAATTGCAATGGAATGGGGTTTTGATCAATGCAAGTGCCGGCCAACAAGTGCAGGCGGTGCACTATGGTCGCGTTGTATTTGCCGATTATTTTCGCGGGCAGGGTCTGCTTGTGATTATCGATCACGGTGAAGGTTATTTGAGTCTCTACGCGCACAACCAGCATCTGCTCAAAAAAGCGGGCGATGCAGTTAAGGCCGGGGAGCCTATCGCCAGTGTCGGCAATACGGGCGGGCAGGACGAAAACGGTTTGTATTTTGAAATTCGCTATCAAGGCAAAGCCGTTGATCCTACAGATTGGTTAGCGCGGGCTTAAGCTTTCCTGGATAAAGTGATTTTGTCCGTAGTGTTGAATTTAGTAGGGAATCGTCATCCTCGCGAAAGTGAAGAGCCATTGGTTTGGGATTTCAGTGCTTAAGTATATGGATCCCCGCCTGCGCGGGGATGACGAGGAAATTATGTGGCGATGACGAGAAATTACGCGACTATGTCGAGAAGTCGAGAAGTCGAGAAGTCGAGAAGTCGAGAAGTTGAAAAAAGAATGGCAATAAATATCGAACAAAGCCATTAAGAAGTTTAGTGTCGGATTAAATGTTGACGGCGCCCATGCGCTTTGCGGAGATGTAAATGTTGTGCCTTTCCAAATTAACGCCCGGCGCTGCTACGAAATCCAGCGCGTTGTTGCTCTTGGGCTTGCTTGCGTTTGTGAATCCGGTTGTCGCTGCTACACCAGCGCCAGCGGAAAAGAAAAAGGCACCTGTGGCTAATGAAGGCCTTTTACCGCTCGAAGAATTGCGCACGTTTACCCGCGCTTACGATCATGTCCGCAATAGCTATGTGGAAGAAGTCAGTGACTCCAAAATGCTGGAGTATGCCATTAAGGGATTAATCGCAGAGCTTGATCCACACTCCGCGTATCTCGATAAAGAAGCCTATGCCGAACTGCAAGCCACCACGAGCGGTGAATTTGGCGGCGTAGGTTTGGAAGTGGGCATGGATGAAGGCACGATTAAAGTCATCACCCCACTTGATGGTTCACCTTCGCAAAAAGCCGGTATCAAACCGGGCGATATTGTGGTTCGCATTGACGACCAACCCATGAAAGGTAAAACCCTCACCGATGCAACCCGATTGATGCGCGGCCCCAAAGACACACCGGTCAAGTTGAGTTTGCAACGCAAGGGAATGGACGATTTGATTGACGTTGTGATCATGCGCGATTTAATCCACGTCCAAAGCGTGACCATAAAACCTATTTCCGATGATTATTTGTATGTTCGGATCGCGCAGTTCCAAACCAATACCGGTCGCGATTTCAACGAAAAATTACGCGAAAGCCTCAAACAACATCCCAAAACCAAAGGCCTGGTGCTGGATTTGCGCAATAATCCCGGTGGTGTTCTACAAGCCTCGGTGGAAGTTGCCGATGCCTTTTTAGACAGCGGCATCGTGGTTTACACCCAGGGCCGAATGGAAAATAGCAATGTCAGCTATTCGGCAACACCCGGTGATCTAACCGGCGGCTTGCCGTTGGTTGTATTGATCAACAGCGGCTCGGCATCGGCATCGGAAATCGTGGCGGGCGCCCTGCAAGATCACAAGCGCGCCATTATTATGGGCACACGGAGCTTCGGTAAAGGCTCGGTGCAAACGGTCATCCCCATTACAGAAGACCGCGCTATCAAGCTTACTACTGCGCTCTATTACACCCCCAATGGACGCTCAATTCAGGCGAAAGGAATCGATCCCGACGTTCGCCTGGAAAAAATTACCAATGGTGCAAGCCAGAAAACGCCCATGGCTGAAGCTGATCTGGCGGGTCATATCGGCAATCAAGACGGCCAGGAAATCGGTAGCAGCAGTCGTAACCGCGAAGCGGCAGTTAACGATGACACACTCAAGGATAACCAGGTACTGGACGCGATTAATTTGCTGAAAAGCATGCATATCCTCGGTCAGCAGCCTGCGCTACTTAACGAGCAGCAGGACACCGGCAAACGAGTGAGCCCCGCTATTGCTCCCAACATTGAAGTGAAACCGCCGGTGCAGGATAAAGCGCAATAATGCCCAAAACCTGGTATTGGCTGCTGATGTGGTTTGGTGGCTTCGCCAAACTTGCCTGCGCCGCACCGGTTGTTAGCGATGCGCGCCTTGCCATCATCATCGACGATATTGGTTACAATAAAATCCAGAGTGAACGCGCTGCACGTTTGAGCGGCGCGTTCACCTTGTCGATTCTCCCCTTCACACCCCACGGAGTCAGCAGCGCCCAACTTGCCCATCGCCAGGGCAAAGAACTCATGCTGCATCTACCCATGAGCACAATCAACAACATGCCAATGGGCAAGGGCGGTCTGGTTAGCGGTATGGAAAAGGGCACTTTCCTGGCGACAGTTCGCCAGGATCTTGAAAGTCTCCCTTACATCCAGGGCGTAAATAACCATATGGGCAGCAGGCTTACGCAGGAAGCTGAACCTATGCAATGGTTGATGGAAGAACTGCGTCCGCGCGGACTTTATTTTGTCGATAGCCGCACCAGCGCCCAGACCAAAGCGCTCGATATCGCCACCCAATACCAGGTTCCCAGCCTCAAGCGAGATGTGTTCCTGGACGATCTCAATGAAACCAAAGCCATCGAATACCAGTTAAACCGCGCCATCCAGTTTGCCCGGCAGCGCGGCTCTGCGGTGGCCATCGGCCATCCTTATCCGGCGACATTAGCGGTATTGGAACGAATACAACCTGTGTTGGCCGAGCGGGGAATCACATTGGTGCATGTTTCCCATTTATTAAAACAAACACCTAAAGCAGTCGTTAAACTTGCCCCGGTACCCATTCCCATACCACCCTTAAAACCGGGCGAGTTGCCTTATTGCCCGGCGCCTACCATCGATCCGTTAACAGAATTGCGCACAAAAATTGATTTGTTTGACAGGGCAGCTATTATGAAATGGCGTATTTTTGGTTATTAAATGTTCGTACATTAATGCTAACTAAGTATATTCGTGGATTTATTTAGTGTTTATAATCAGCTCGGGTCAGGCACTTCATGAACCCGGGAATTAAGGAAAATCGGCTTAAGCATCACGCTATCTACGAGGGGTTCCAGATGACTACATTCAATCGCGCAGGCGAACAAGGTTCCGTACCTAACCGCACTGGCCGTTTCCTGCAAAAAAACGATTATTGGTATTACTCAACACGCGAAGGCGTTGATATCGGCCCTTTTGATAGCCGTGCTGATGCTGAGGTGGGGGTAGGTGAATTTATCGATTTTATCTGCGCATCGGAACCTAAAATCTCCGACATCCTTAAACAATATCGCGCAGCCTGATGTATCAACCGCTGGCAAATTAACAAAAAAGGCGCTCACTGAGCGCCTTTTTTACGATTGAACCTGCACGATTATAAACGCACTTCAATGCCTTGCGCACGCATAAATTCCTTGGCCTGGGGAACTGTATATTCGCGGAAGTGAAAAATGCTCGCCGCCAATACTGCATCGGCGCGTCCCTGGGTCACGCCATCCACCAGGTGCTGTAAATTACCGACACCACCAGAAGCAATGACCGGCACAGCAACCGCATCACTAATTGCACGTGTTATTCCCAGATCGTACCCGGCTTTGGTGCCATCGCCATCCATACTGGTCAATAAAATTTCGCCCGCACCGTAGTCTGCCATGCGGATCGCCCATTCCACGGCGTTAATACCCGTTGGCTTGCGGCCACCGTGGGTAAAGATTTCCCAGCGAGGCTCTTCGCCGGGCTGGCTCACTTTCTTGGCATCAATGGCGACGACAATGCATTGAGCCCCAAAACGATCAGACGCCGCTTTCACAAAATCCGGATTAAATACCGCTGCGGAATTGATACCAACTTTATCCGCGCCCGCATTGAGCATGGTGCGGATGTCATCGACAGTGCGAATGCCGCCACCAACAGTGAGCGGGATAAACACTTCACTCGCGATTTTTTCTACCGTATGTACCGTAGTTGCGCGACCTTCGTGGGTAGCGGTGATATCGAGAAAAGTAATCTCGTCCGCGCCTTCCTGGTTATAGCGCTTGGCAATTTCCACCGGATCACCCGCATCGCGGATATCCAGGAATTGCACGCCTTTTACCACACGGCCATTGTCGACATCGAGGCAGGGAATAATTCGTTTTGCGAGGGTCATAACAATCTCTTGGAGAAAACAGGATGCGCATTTTAACGTGGCGCCGTAGAAAATTCGATGGCCAATCAGAATCAGCGGACCTGATATATAACCCAAAGAGTTAAATCAATCCCATTCGGATTGCTTTGCTTGTCGCCTCTGCACGCGACCCCACTTCGAGTTTTTGATAAATATTTTTTAAATAGCCTGCGGCAGTATTGTAAGTAATGCCCATCTCGTTAGCAGCGCGCTGAACACTGTAGCCGCGCGCCACCAGCGTTAACAGTTCGTTCTCCCGCGCCGATAGAGTTGAGTCCGGGGTAGCAGGCCTGAAAGTTTGTAAAATCCTGCGCGCAATACCTGCCGACAGTGGCGGGTTGCCGACCAATATTCCCGCAAGGGCAGCATCAAAAGTTTCTCCCAGGTCATCCTTTAATAAATAACCGCGAGCGCCTAATCGCAAGGCTTCAAACAAATATTCATCGTCATCAAAGATAGTGGTAATCACCACCCATACGTCTTTCAATTGTCGATGGAGCAACAGATTACTGCCCCTCCCGTCTGGCAAACCCAAATCGAGCAAAATAATATCCGGCAAGCATTCGTTAACTCGTTGGATGGCTTCCGCCAGGGTTGCTGCAAAATTTATCCGGATTCCCGGAAAAACCCTTGATAAAGAGGTAGCAAACGCATGCGCAACACTATCAATGTCTTCGACAACAAGGGCTGACTTCAACGATACCTCTACTTATCGATTTGTTTGGTTGAGTTGGCAGATTGAAAATGATTATAGTCTATACAGAAAATAACAATTTTGAGCCAGCCTCATTGAAATGGTGTTCATCATTTATGCTAAAAAGTCCTTCTCCACATGTATTGATTTCAATCTCCACTCTCCTGTGTTGCCTCGTCATATTAATGTGCATTTATCTGGCATTGAACATGCCCTGGCTTGGATTAACCATCAAACATGATGAAAGCCTGAATACATGGCAATTGATTAGCCTGGATCAACAAAGCCCCAATACGCTCACCATTAATGAACACCTGCAAAGAAATGGTTTGAGTTTGCCTTTGGACCTTACCGGAATACGAGCTGGCAACACAGACATCCCGTTTACCCCGGACCTCTTTATTGACGAACCGGATACCTTGCCGTCTTACGAAGAGTTCAACCATCTTATGCAAGAGCAACAACAACTATTTCTGGCCAGCAAAAATAATCAGCTGTTATTAAGTACCACATCGGCGGGCTATATTCCGTTGCAAAGCAAACCTGCAACATTTTCCAATTTACCTGCCTTGTTTTGGTTTCAATTGTTTGTGGGCGTTGGTGGCTTCTTAACCGGGGCATTGGTATGGGCTTCGCGACGCAGGGATTCTGCTGCGATTCTTTATGCATTGACGGGTGTAGGATATTTGATCTTTGCACCAGCTGCCGCGATTTACAGCACGCGCGAACTCATCATCGATGGTGAATTGTTTCATGTACTTTCAGTGATCAATCATTTCGGTGCGCTTTTTTTTACCGCATCATTGACATCACTATTGTGGACATACCCCGTTACATTAGGTGATCACAAAATACCGCTTGCCCTTTATGGCCTGGCATTAATCGCCTGGATGTTTAATGTATTCCAATGGTCTGAACCGGCGGTCATGCATGTAAGCGTATTAATTATTTTTTCCATCAGCTTTATTTTTGCCACGCTCCAATGGCGTAAAACCCGTGTAGATCCAAGGGGACGCGCAGCATTACGCTGGTTTCTTTTATCAATTTACACCGCAACCGGGTTATTCGCCGGTTTTATTATCATTCCTGCAGCCTTGCATATAGAACAGCCAGCGCCACAGGGCATTATGTTCGGTGCATTCCTTATCATGTATTGGGGATTGGCTTTAGGTATTGTCAAATACCGATTATTCCATTTAGAACAATGGTGGCATTCCATCACCGGTTGGTTTATCAGTGGATTATTTATTGTACTTTTCGATGTGGTCCTGGCAAGCGGACTGGCATTACCCCAGGAGCTGGCATTACCTATTGCGTTGGCAGTTGCAGGATGGATTTATTTTCCATTACGTCAATTTTTGTGGAGTCGCATCGGTAAACAAAAACATCCTAAAATAGATACCTGGATCGGTGACGTCTTGCCTCTGCTGATTGATCGGCAATCAACTGAAGCCTTCAGAAGTACCAGTGATCGGTGGATCGATATTTTACGAGCTGTTTGGCATACGCCTTATGTCGAACGCTGTTCCGGGCACATCAATACCCCGTTGATTACCAATGATGGTTTGCGGCTACTGATACCTGCGCACAATGAACCCTATCATTTCTGTGTTGATCTTCCAGATTCGGGAGCCCGTTTGTTTACATTCGCCGACATAAAAACCCTTAGACATTTACAACAAATTATTGGCCTTGCGTTTGAACACATCGATGCACGCAACCAGGGGATGCAACTAGAGCGCGACAGGATAAGGCGGGATATGCATGACGATCTGGGCGCAACTCTCCTCACATTGCTTCATACCAGCACTGAACAAAGTAAACCTCTGGTCAAAAATGCGATTGCAGATATGCGTCGCCTGGTTTCCACATTAGACCAGGCTCCCTTGGGGAAACATGAGGCCATGGCCAACTGGCACCAGGAAATTGAAGAACGTTGCCAATTTGCCGGAGCGCATTTCGAATGGCTCGATAAAGAAGAGTCCTTACCAACATTATTACCAGCCAGAACCTACACCAATCTTTCGCGCATATTGCGGGAGGCAGTGAGTAATGCTCTCAAATATGCGTCGCCCTCCTTAATTAGTATTTCATTCCACAAAAATACTATTACAATTGCTAACCCTGTCACACAACCTGTCATGGGTGAAGGCAGTGGACAACGCATTATGGCTGAACGGGCCGCAGAAATTAATGCGCATTTGACGTTAGAATCAGACAGCAGGAAATATTCAGTAAGCGTAACTATCCCCTCTGACGCAACTATCCCCCCTGAACAGGGGTAGCAAAAAGATAGGGGGTACGTGATGCTTAAGGATTAACTTAACAACTTAGTAGGAACTATTTATGAAATTTTATACCAGTACCCTTACAGGGATTTTATTAGCAACTCTCCTGGTTAGCTGCAATAACGACCATGATAAGAAATCATCATCGTCATCTTCCAGTAGCGTAACCTCCAGTGCTGCCTCATCTGTATCAAGTGTGAGCAGTGCGGAAAGCAGCAGTTCAATATCAAGTGTTGTTGAAAGCTCAAGTGTTTCAAGCTCATCTTCATCAACGGATACAGTAGTTTCCAGTTCTTCCATTCAGTCATCGGTAGCTTCATCAGCTTCAAGCGCGCCAGCCAGTTCGTCATCGTCCTCCAGCAGTTCCGTTACCAATGTCACCTTAACGGGTACCGCTGCCATAGGCGCTGCTATTACTAATGGTACCGTCACTGCCAAATGTGCAAATGGCACAGGTTTTACCCAAACTGTCACCACTAATGCCCAGGGAGCTTATTCAGGCCTTGTAGCAGCTGATTCATTTCCTTGCGCCTTGCAAATAACCGGTGGTACGCCAGCCGTTACCTTGCATAGCTATGCATTTGCGGCAGGCACAATCAACATTACACCATTCACCGATTTACTGATTGCCAATGCAACAACACAAACGCCAGCAACCTGGTTCCAAAGCACAAACTGGCAAGTTGCCCAAAACCAATTGCAAACCTCACAAAATAGCTTAAAAACCGTTTTAACCAATGCGGGTTACACTCTGCCACAAGGTACTTTTGATCCTTTTACTACGGGTTTCCAAATTGGCGATGCGTGGGATCAATTGCTGGATCAACTACAAGCAGCGATAACCGCTCAAAGTACCACTTATGCCGACCTGCTCAATTTGGTTAAAGATGGTAATCTCAATTCTGTTCCACCAAAACCTACCAATAACGGTAGCGGCTCAGGTAATGCAAGCGCATGCTTTAACCCAGCCATCATGGCCCAAGGCACTAAAGTGGTGCTCAATTATAAAATTACCGATGCCCAATCCAACACTGTTACAAATTCATCCTCTAACATTGAAGTGAAAGGCACTGTTACATTTAACGGCAAATCTGCAACCGAGTCAGTGAGCCAGACAACTGCAACAGGTGCTGCGCCCTCTACATCAACCACCAAAAGCTATTACACCGTAGACACAGGGGCAAAAGCGTTTACGTTTTATGGCAGCATTGTAGATGTAACAGCTCCTGTGGCTGGTTCATCAACACTCACTATCACTCCCGAGATGGTGGAACGCTTTGATGTGGCAGCAGGAAATAGTTACAACCAAACTTACTCTATAAAGACATCCATTCAGGTAATGGGCTTTCCTGTGGACACCACTACAGACTTCGTCAATCAAATCACCTTTAAGGGTATTGAGTCTGTAACTGTGCCAGCAGGTACTTTCCAAGCCTGTCGCATTGAAACCAGTTCAAAAACAACCGTTCTTGGCAATAGCACTACCAGTGTATCTACCAGCTGGATTACCGTGGATAAGGGGGTATCTGTTCGCACTGAATCTGGCGGTGATGTTAGTGAGCTAACGTCAGGTTCTATTAATGGAAATGCTATTTAATAAATAAGCGATGTAAAAAAGGCAGCCCTGATAAACCAACCGGGGCTGCCTTTTTTATTGGCTGCCAAAAACACCCGAATTTGCAAGTCAAAAAACACCCTGATTTTTAATTCAGAGTCGATTTTTTTTACACCTCTTTTGAATTCTCGTCACAATAAAACAGTAACCTATTGATTTTTATATAATTTATTATTGTGGCGCGCTAATTGCCAAACTGCAGCCGGTTTCAAAGAATGGAACCAATTTTAAACCTTCAAGATGTCTATAGGAAAAGTCATGAAAAAAATTTCTTCCCTGTTAGCTGGCCTGTTGTTAACTATCGCTGGCAGCGCTAACGCCGCTCTATTCCACTTCACTGGTGAGATCGATACCCACAACGAAGTAATCTACACCTACTTCAGTGTTGGTGCTGACGCTACCAACGTACGCGTTTGGACTGACTCTTTCCAAAGCGGCGTTAACTTTGACCCCATTACGGCCCTGTGGAAAGCTGATGGTACCCTGATCGGTCAAAACGACGACAACGCCACTATCGACCCAGCTACCCAAACCTATTTTGACTCAGGTCTATGGTTCGCTAACCTGGAAGCTGGCGATTACATCTTCACCGTTGCCACTTATAACAACTGGGCTGCTGGCAACAACTTGTCACAAGGTTTCGTATTCGACAACCAAGCGCCAATCCCTCTGGAAAACTGGCATCAACCAGCTAACAATATCAACATGGGTCACGCTTGGAGCTTGTGGCTTGATGGTGTTGATGCTGCCACCAACCCAACAGCAGTACCAGAACCAGGCTCATTGGCCTTGTTTGGCTTGAGCTTGTTAGGCTTGGTTGGCGTTAGAAGATTGAGAAAGGCTTAATTAGCGCTTACAAAAAAGCCCCGATATTGAAAAATATCGGGGCTTTTTTATTGATATTGTCCCGACCTGAATAAAGTTGACACTGGACTGGACATATAAAACATTTAAACGCTTTATTGTTGATCGCAATAAGCTTGTGCTTCTGCCATGGTCAGCGTGCCTTCGTAAATCGCGCGACCGGTGATAGCACCGCAAATGCCTTTATGGGATTCGGCTTTGAGCGCGCGGATATCGTCCATATTGGTCACGCCACCGGAGGCGATAATCGGGATACTCGACGCTTGCGCCATAGCCACTGTCGCTTGCACATTGACGCCTTGCATCATGCCATCGCGGGCGATGTCGGTATAAACGATGCTGCTCACACCATCCTGTTCAAAACGCTTGGCCAATTCTGAGGCCTGGATATTGGATACTTCTGCCCAACCATCGGTAGCAACCCAGCCATCTTTTGCGTCCAAACCAACGATGATATGACCGGGAAATTGCTTGCACATATCCGTCACAAATTGTGGTTCTTTCACAGCTTTGGTGCCGATAATCAAATATTGCACACCTGCATTGAGGTAGTACTCAATGGTTTCCGCACTGCGGATGCCGCCGCCAATCTGGATTGGCAGGTTTGGATAAGCCTTGGCGATAGCTGTTACCACACCGCCATTCATGGGCTTGCCTTCAAAAGCGCCGTTAAGATCGACAAGGTGCAAACGACGACAACCCTGGTCAACCCATTGTTTCGCCATGGCGACAGGATCGTCGGAAAACACGGTGGAATCGTCCATCAAGCCCTGACGCAAACGCACGCATTGGCCATCTTTTAAATCAATTGCGGGGATAATTAGCATTCGAAAATCTCTTTCGTAAGGTGAGTGGAGTGAAGCGATACCCACCACAATTTTAATCAAATAACCATGGGTATCGCTTAGGCTCCACCCATCCTACAGATTCCATCGTCATTTCCGGATGACGACCAGAAAAATAAACAGGGTTAACCTTACGATTTACCATCCCACTGTAAAAAATTCTTCAGTAACTGCAATCCAGCCGTATGGCTCTTTTCAGGATGGAACTGCACAGCAAACAGGTTGTTGCGGGTTAAGGCCGCATGGAATTGCAAACCATAATCGCAGGTTGCGGCAACCAGGTTCGCCTCCTCGCTCAACACGTAGAAACTGTGGACAAAGTAGAAACGGCTATCCTGTGGAATCTCAGCCCAGAGTGGATGCTCATTGTGGTGAACCTGGTTCCACCCCATATGCGGGACTTTCAGGTTATTTCCTGTAGCATCTTTGTGGTTTTCGCCGAAGAAGCGCACTTTTCCCGGCAAGATGCCAATGCAATCCACGCCGTTGTTTTCTTCGCTATGATTCATCAGCGCTTGCATGCCTACGCAAATTCCCAACACAGGCTTACCCGTGGCCACTTGTTCACGCAGCAATTTATCAAAACCAAGGCGATTAATTTCACCCATGCAATCGCGAATCGCACCAACGCCGGGAAATATCACGCGATCTGCCGCTGCCACCACCGCAGGATCAGACGTCACTACAACGTTTTGTTCCGGGGCGACATGCTCTAAAGCACTCTTTACCGAGTGAAGGTTACCCATGCCGTAGTCGATAACGGCAACCGTTTGTTGGGTCATTGTTTACAAACTTCCCTTGGTTGAAGGCATGATGCCTTCCATTCGTGGATCCAACTCCAGCGCCATACGCAAGGCGCGACCGAAAGCTTTGAACACGGTTTCGATCTGGTGATGGGCGTTGTGGCCGCGCAGGTTATCCACGTGCAGGGTTACGCCCGCGTGGTTTACAAAGCCCTGGAAAAACTCCCAGAACAATTCGGTATCAAATTGGCCGATGCGTTTTTGGGTAAACGGAATTTGCATCACCAGGCCCGGGCGACCCGAGAAATCAATAACCACGCGCGACAGGGCTTCATCGAGCGGAACATAGGCGTGGCCGTAACGGCGAATACCTTTCTTGTCGCCCACGGCTTTGGCAATCGCCTGACCGATGGTGATGCCTATATCTTCTACGGAATGGTGATCGTCAATGTGCGTATCGCCATCGCAGGTAACGTCCAGATCAATCATGCCGTGGCGGGCGATCTGGTCCATCATGTGCTCTAAAAAGGGTACACCGGTGTTGAACACACCTTTACCAGCGCCATCCAGATTGAGGCTCACGCTGATTTTGGTTTCGAGGGTGTTACGGGTAACGGATGCGATGCGATCTGACATAGGACTCCAGCAAACCGGAATTTCCGGCGACACGCTTAAGAAAATACAAATTAATTAATAAGAAAAACACACATTAACAGGAAAGCGCGAATTATATAGGTTCGGGGCCCTTAATGCCCAGTAAAGTCAGCGCTGGCATCAAGATTTCTGGCAAATTCCCTTCGTCCAAATATTCATTTTCCCGGATTTTATATAAAAACTTGATATTAATAGTCACTTGCGAATGCGCTGTCTTGGGTTATCGTTAAGCCATCAAAGAATGATCAAATAACTTTTTGCACGTCACGGAACCTCACGATTATAACGATTATCAGCAACCAATTATTAGTAACCAATGAACGATAAGCTCACTCACATTCGACAATTGATTGATACCGCCAGACAGCGCGACAATGCCTCCGCGCAGCTCAGCCAGCTATTGAGTGCGCGTACCCATCATTTGCACGAAGCGATCAAATTGCCAACCCAGGAGGCGGAGCAACTATTGAGCGAATTTGTGATTCGCTATATCGCGCAAGTGCCTGAATTTATCGAAGCGATCAGTGAAATCACCAAAGAGGCAGGTATTTTTGAAGGTATCTTGCCATTGTTGAATATCGCCAGCGATTACTTCCTGGCTCCGCCCGATATTATTGGCGAGCACGGCCACCTGGAAGCCTTACTGGATGAGGCCTACCTCGCACACCGTTTGCTGGAGGAAGTAAACGACCGGTTTATTGGTTACTGCGGTATTCCGCTAGCGCCCATGGATATGACCCGCGCCAATGTGATTGCCCATGAGTTGATCGGCGAACCCTACGCCAACGAGTTGGATCAAGCCGTCTTATTTTCGGCAGAGTTGTTATTGAACCAATACAGTTTTGCGGGCGAGAGCTTTATGCATTACATAGCGCTGCACAAATCCCGCGGCTGGTCGCAGGAATTAAAACGCTGGCCATGCCTTACAGAAGATCTAGCGATTGTGCTGGATTTTAGCAATACGAAAAATATCATCCATCACTGATTTGACGCTCCCTTTACCTCAAACACTTCTGCAATTTTGCTGGATATAATCGCTGTGCGCGGGCATCAGGCTCGCGCATTTGCGCAGCACTTTTTGGTAATCCGCAAGGCGCGCCTGCAGTTCCTCAACAGACATTTTATCGGCCAACGGATGGTATGCATTCGCCTTGATGCCCTGGCCTTCGAACACTGCCAACCAACTCGTCACACTGAATAGCTCGTCATTCTCGCGATAAATACGTCCACTATTTTGGAAAAGCGTAATTTTGTCGCGCAGATACTGCGGGATTTCCATTTCGCGACACTGATTCCAAAACGGCGAATCCACACGCTCGGTAGCCTTGTAATGCAGGATTAAAAAATCGCGGATGCGCTCATATTCGTAAGCGCAGAGTTCGTTGTAAAAATTGATTTCGCGCTGGTGAAATGCACGCGACGGGAAAAGGCTGATCAAACGTGTAATCGCGGTTTGGATTAAATGAATACTGGTGGATTCCAGCGGCTCCATAAAACCGCTCGCCAAACCTATGGCAACACAATTGTTTACCCACATTTTTTTGCGCTTGCCCGCGGTAAAACGCAAAGGCTTTGGATCGGCCAGGGGTTCATTATCAAGATTTTTAAGCAGAATTGCGCAAGCTTCATCGTCACTCATAAACTGGCTGGAATAGACATGACCATTGCCCGTGCGATGTTGCAGCGGAATCCGCCACTGCCAACCCGCCGTATGCGCAGTCGCACGCGTGTAAGGCGTTAGGGTTTCTGTGTTAGCACAAGGTACGGCTATGGCGCGATCGCAAGGCAGCCATGACGACCAGTCTTCATAACCCGTGTGCAGCGCCTGTTCGATCAAAAGACCGCGAAAACCTGTGCAATCGATAAATAAATCGCCCTCTATCAGCTCACCATTTTCCAATAGGAGCGACTCGATAAAACCATCGTGCGCGCGCAATTTTACCTGTGCGATTTTTCCTTCGATTCTTTTTACATCGCGCGTTTCGGCGTAATCGCGCAAAAAAGCGGCGTACAAACCGGCATCAAACTGGAAGGCGTAACTGAATGTGGAGAGCGGAGAATCGGGGATGTCCAGTGGTCGCATAAATTTATTGGCGTAGGCGGCCCGGGTCGTGAGCGAAAATTCTTCGAGCTTGGGCGCAAGGCCAGCGCGGAATAATTTTAACCAGTGATGGTGGAAAGGTATGGCCGCAATATCATCACCATAGCTGCCAAAGGGATGCATATACCGCTGCCCTTTTTGCTTCCAATCAACAAACTCAATCCCCAGTTTAAAGGTCGCCCGGGTTTTGCGCATGAACTCATTTTCGTCCACCCCCAGCATTTCGTTAAACCGCTGGATGTGCGGGATAGTGGCCTCGCCCACGCCAACAGTGCCAATCTCGGCGGATTCAACCAATTGGATCGTGCAAGTTTTGCCTAATGCATTGGCGAGTGCGGCTGCGGTCATCCAGCCCGCGGTGCCGCCACCGGCAATGACAATGTGTTGGATCGCATCAGGATTCTGTTCTGCAAAGTTCATGGCTTACTCTTGTTATTGCGCACTGGTGTTATTGAGCGCTGATGTTATTGATCACAATAAACGCGCAGATAATCCGTATGGCTCGGCATAGCCGCCACGACGTTTTGTATGCCCGCCCTCATGTGCGCCGTGTGAGTTTGCAGCTGTTCAAGCTTTATGGCGTTGAGTTGAGGATCGTACTTATCGGGCCAGCATTCATTAGCGAGAAACAGGGCGGCCCAGGCTGAAGGCGAAAAAGTTTCCTGTTCATAGCTGGCGATGTTGCCGCGCTGCCTAAACAGATTGATGCTGTGATTAAGCTCATCAGGTAAAGCCGGGGTTTTGGATGCGTGCCAAAACTCCGGGACAGTGCGCTGGCTTAACGCAAACGGCAGATGCTGGAAGTGCGCAATCCGCTCATATTCCAATGCGGTAAGCCGGTTGTATTCCTGTACAAATGCAGGCGATTCTACCGACGGGAATAATTCGATAAATCGCAGTATGCCGCTATGCACCAGGTGCAAATTCGACACACCTAACTGTCCACCGCCATTGGCCGCTTCACCCAGGGCCAGGCAGTTTTCTACCCAGGAATTCCGGCGATAACCGGGGCGCAGCTGTGCGAGCTGGACATCGGCAGTTGTTTGGTGTTTTACAATATCCAGCGCTTGTTCATCGCTTAAAAATTCGCTCTTGTAAAAGTATTGGTGATGCGTGCAAGTGCGTAATGGAATAGTTTTTTGCCAGCCAAAATCATGTGCGCGCAAGGTGGTGTGATTGGGTACATCCGCTGGCGATGGCTCACTCCAACTTAATCGCCGGTCGCAACCCGGGCTTTCCTGCGCCAACTCATCCGGGGCGATATGTTCAATTAACTTGCCCGCCGCACCTGTGCAATCGATAAAAAAATCAGCCTGCAACGGGCCAAGTTTGCCGCTTTCCAGGATCAACTCCGTTTGCGCAAGCTCGCCGCTAATCGCAGTTACACCCAGCGCTTTCGCATAGTCGCGCAGCATGCGTTTGTAGCTTGCCGTATCCAGATGCATGGCGTAGGGAAGTTGGAAACCGGCGGCTTGCTGGTCTTTGCTGAGCGGATTGAATTTGCCTTTGCGCGCAGCCTGAACCGTCAGCGAATAGGCATCGTAAACAGTGCTATCGCCGATTTGGCGCAAGAGGTTGGCATAGTGCTGGAACTCAACACCATCGAGCGTTTTTCCGCAATCGCCCACTCCCAACCAATAACTGTGGTTCGGGCGCAACCAGTCGCGATAATGCGTTGCCAATTTAAAAGTCGCATCCGTCGCCTGGAAAAATTCGCGTTCGTTGATCTTGAGCAGGCGATGGAATTCGCGCAGCGATGGCATGGCGGATTCCGCCAACGCATCATCGGGCACGGGTATTTCCAGCACCGAGATTTTTATTTGTTGCGCAAAATGTTTTGCCAACACAGCCGCAGCAGTCCAGCCCGCAAGGCTATCGCCCACTATAGCGATTGAATTGATGCTCATGGACGCACCCCGTACAAACTCATGTGCGCCCTGGGTGCAACATATTGCGCGGCAGGCATTTGTAGATGATGTTGCAGGAATTTTTCATGCAGCGGCATATCGGCAGATGCTCGCGCCACCAGGTTATGGGTTTCTGCCATAAATCCCGCACAATCGAACTCACTCACCGCATGGACGCGCGGATCAAATGCCTGCGGGATAACGCCCTGGCCCAGGTAAACCGCCACCCAGCTGGGTTCCAGGAATAAACCCTGCTTGTATTGCACCACATGGCCACGTGTGCGGAAGAGGTCCATCTTGTGTGCCAACTCATCGGGAATCGTCATGGTGCGGCAGTAATTCCAAAACTCAGAATCCTTACGCTGGGTTGCATGGTAATGGAGGATTAAAAAATCCCGCACGCGTTCGTATTCGAGATCCAGTTGGCGATTGAATTCGGCGCGCGGCGCTGCATCAAAATCGCGATCGGGGAACAACTCCACCAGCTTCATAATGGCGATCTGGATCAGGTAAATACTGGTGGATTCCAGCGGCTCCAAAAACCCGCCCGCCAACCCTATGGCGATACAGTTTTTATTCCAGGCCTGCTTGCGTTTGCCCGTGGTGAACTTCAAAAAATTGGGATTGGCCGTGGTTGGTGCCACAAGGTTTTGCATCAGTGTGTCCAGGGCGTGTTGGTCGCCGCAAAAATCACTGCAATAAACATGGCCGTTGCCAGTGCGATGTTGCAAGGGAATTCGCCACTGCCAACCCGCATCGCGCGCTATGGCTTTGGTGTAGGGCGGAAAACTGGCGGATCTTTCGGTAGGGATTGCTACGGCGCGATTACAGGGTAACCATCGGCTCCAATCGTCGTAGCCGGTTTTTAAGGTTTGCTCGATCAGGATACCGCGAAAGCCGGAGCAATCGATAAACAGATCGGCTGCCAATTCCTGACCCTTATCGAGCGTGACGGATTTAATATCGCCACCGTCTGTCTGGCTGACCGCAATCACTTTGCCCTCTTGCCGCACTACACCGCGCATCTCACTGTAGTTGCGCAAGTAGCGCGCATACAGGCTGGCATCTATGTGATAGGCGTAAGAAAAGGTAGAGAGGATGGAGCGCTGGTCGCTACTGGGAAATAAAAATTTTTGCTGCTGCGCCGCCATGATTGGCAACGAATATTGCTCGATGGGATGGGCCTTGCCTTGCAGGTGTTGTTTGAGCCAATAGTGATGGAAGGCAACGCCTTTGATGTCCTGCCCGTAGTCGCCAAAGGGGTGGATATAGGCATCGCCCAATTTGCCCCAATTGCTGAACTCAATACCGAGCTTGTAACTGGCGCCGGTAGCGCGCATAAATTCTTGCTCGTTGATACCGAGCGTCTGGTTGAAAAAACGCAGGTGCGGCAGGGTGGCTTCGCCAACACCAACGGTGCCAATCTCCTCTGATTCAACCAGGGTAATCTGTAGGCCCTGGGCCGCAAAAAAATGGGCAAGCGCCGCTGCGGTCATCCAACCGCTGGTGCCACCACCCAAAATAATAAGGGAGCGAATAGCCGGATCAGCGTTGTATTCGGGCATGATTCTGTACCGCTTGATATAGGTGTGTAATCAGATGTATAGCAGGAAAAAAAGCACAGGCGAGGTGGGCTCGCCTGTGCAAAAGGCGGATTTAATCGCCTGTGCAATCAGCTCCAACTTGTTAAAACGTTAAAACTCTTTAAACCGGTTTTAGAATTGCACTATTTAGGAACCGGCCTATTTAAAACTGCACTCTGTAGAACTGTATTATTTAGAACTGCACTATTTAAAACTGTCCTTTCAACACCAACGACAAACGGCGGTCATTGATAAAGAAGTTACGTTTCAGTTTTGTGCCCGCTTCATCCACTTGCATCCGCGTGCGTGTCATTTCGTCCAACAGGTTGGAACCTTCCAAGGCAACTTTGAAGTTGTCGGTGAGTTTGTAGCTGATAGACGCATCCAACTGGCCAGACGCTTCACTGTAGATCGGCAACTTGGTGATCACATCGCGTGTGGTCAGCAAATAATCCGAGCGCCAGTTGTAGGCGACACGTACCGAAATATCACCCTTCTCATACATACCCACCAGGTTATAGGTGGTGTCCGACAAACCTTGCAGCGGTACTTTGAAAATCGGCACCGGTGCCAGGCCTACCGTTGTGTCAGGTGGGTTGGCGTTATCCAACGCTGAGTTAGGTGTAGTACCCGATTGATCCAACAAGGTGATATTGAACTGCGCGCCCAAACCATCGAACGGAGCCGGCAACATGTCATAGAATTGCTGGTAACCGAATTCGAAACCGGCCAAACCGGCGTTGCCCTGGTTAATCGGCATATCCACATCCACCGTGCGCGTTACACCGTTATTGGTGAACGAGGTTGGTACTGATGCGTTCGCGAAGAAGTTGCTCAAATCCTTGTAGAACACGCCCGCAAATACCGAACCGGCTTTTGCGAAATACCATTCGATGGTGCTGTCGTAATTCACCGATTCCATCGGCTTGAGATGCGGGTTACCGGAGTTGGCGTTATAGGTGACGGTAGCAGATTGTGCCTGGCCGTCGGGTCCATTCACGACACTTAGCACCGGATAGATAGAGGTGTAGTTACGGATGTTACCCAAATCCGGATAGCTGATGGCTTTGGATACCCCGAAGCGAGCTTGCACTTCATCGCTGAATGAATATTTCACGCTAAAGCTGGGCAGGAGTTTTTTGCTGCTGTTGCTGACGGTGTTGCGCGGACCTTGTTTGCCATCGCTGAATTTCACATCGTCGGCAGGCAACAAAGGCGCCAAATCACCAGATATAGGTGTAGCGTAAGTCAATGCACCTACAGTGTCGTTATCAACTTCTACATAACGCACACCGATATTACCCAGCAAAGTGTCGTCGCTATTGCCGAAATTCAGCTTGGCGTAGACCGCTTTATTGGTTTCCCGGGTTTGGTTGATTTCGTTATCCAGATAGTTGCCATGCGCACCTGGACGGCTGGCGAGATCTACAAAACCAAAGGGTTTTACAGCGCTTAAAAAGGTCGCGTAATCTTTTACCAGAGCTTCACTGGGCACCAGGAAACTACCGCCCTGTACGCCATCTTTACCGCTGCGGAAGAAGTTGTCTGGCGAAAATACCTGAGAAGCAGGTGCTGAATAGGCGATACCATCATCGCGTCCGCCTTCCCAGGGAGTAGCGTCATAAATACCATCGAAATATTTCTTACCGCCTGCCCAGGCCTCGGACAACACGCCCCAGTTGTATTTTGACCAGCGTGTGGTTTGATCGCGGTCAGAGAAGCGTATACCGGCCTCTACCGATTTGGCGAAATCGCCATTCAGGTCATATTTTGCATCGATACGATAAGCGCCTTCGTCGCCATCGTTGTCTTCAATGTGATCCATAGCCGCACGGTAAAAATAATTGGCCGGATCAATAAGGTAAGTATCAGGATTCGCAGCATCCGTTGGCGGCAGTATTTTTACCGAGGAATCACTGCGGAAGTCCGCTTTCGCTGACACTTTTGCGTGACCGATGATAGAGGCATCAAAGCCTTCGGTTTTTGCGTTGACACGCTGCACATCTGCGGTGAGCGTCAGCTCGTCGGTCGGTGTGTATTTGAAGTGCAACGAGTAGTCTTCTACCAGCGAGGTTTTATGGTTGTTGCGGGTGGTGAAATCCAAACCATCAATGTCATTCAAGGTACCGCTGGTAAAGCTAACATCGTTATAGGTCGAATCCGCTGAAGGCGTACCGGCGTTATCGTCCTGGTTAATGGCGTGTTCGGTCCAGGTTTGAGCAGAATCAGAGCGCAAGTATTCAAAGGTAGTTTCAAAATTACCCGCTGGATTGCGCCACTGGCCTACCAGGGATGCACCCTTACGCTCACGCTCCTGGATGGTGGTGTTAATAGCGGCATTGAGCGGCACCCAACGTTTTACGGTTTGGCCATCAATCACCACATCAGACTGCATAGGCGTGCCATTGGCATCGCGTGGCAAGCGGCCTTCGCGTATACCATCGGTACGGGTAGTTAATTTGGAATCCGCCAGGCTCACCAAAAAGCCAAAATCACCCGCGTCAGTATTCCATTGGTTGCTGTACAAACCGGAGAAACTTGGCTTGGTTTCCTTGCTCAAATCGGCGTAGTCAGCAGTCGCGGTGAAGGCAATAATTTGATTGGCTGAATCAAACGGCTTGCGGGTAGTGAGGTTAACTGCACCGGAAATGCCGCCTTCAATCATATCTGCCGATTGATTTTTAAAGACTTCCACCTTCGCCATCAACTCAGGCGGAACATCCTGGAAACTCAAACCACGACCGCTGTTAGCGGAAAAGCTGTCGCGCCCGTTAAATTCACTGCGGGTCTGCGGCAAACCGCGCAAGGTGATACCGCTACCTTCAATGGAAAAGTGATCCGGGTCAGCCGCCGCTGCATAGCGCTCAAGCGCAATACCAGGCACACGCTGTAAAGATTCAGTCACACTTTTATCGGGTAGCGAGCCTATATCGTCAGCGGAGATGGCATCCACAAAAGTGGCCGAGGTACGTTTAATTTCCTGCGAATTTTGCAAGTTAGCGCGGGTGCCGGTGACGATCACCTCTTCAACATTTTCGGTCGCCGCCGTCTGCGCCAATGCGGGAGCAGCCAACGCCATTATGCAGAGCGCCAGGGTATTTTTTTTGAACAGGGTGTTGGGTTTTATCGTGTTGTAGCCATTGCGTTTTGATGTACTCATGGTTTCCTCGCCATCAATTATTGTGATTGTTAGCCCTCAAGATACGTCGAATAAGTCATATCTATTTTCAGGAGGGACGCCCATAAAAATACGTTGATAGACCCGATGCCAGGGTTGAACCAACATCGAAAGCCCTATAAATATTTATGCGCCAATGAATAATCAATTCTTAATGCAAACTGGTCGCGCCAGTTTACGCACCCAGCCTAAAGTGATGCCGAAATCCCAAAAACCGTAGCCTTGGGTAACAAAGTCACCTAAACACCGGGGTTGAGAGGAGAAACAAGGGCACACCACTTTGCGCAAAACGCGAAAGTGATGACACAAGAAAGATTTTGATAGGAATTGTTGCGTTTTAATTAAGCAATTATGGAAAAAAATAATGGTGATGGAAAAAATAAAAATTTATCAGAAGAGAGAGCGAAACCACGAGATAAAAAGCTTTGGGCATCTAATGGTCATTAAATTAATAAGATGAAATTCAGTATTTATATTTTTATAAATGCCTTCAAAAATGATTTGAAGCCAAAAAATCTATTCTCAACGACAACATAATATTCATCCAAAATCCCGTAGCGATAAAATATTGGAAACCTTCAATCCAATCACTTTACGCAAAACAAAAGTGATGCCCTCTACGTTAAGTAACAGCCACATGCTGGTTATGCACCAGCTTACGCAGATTGTGCAAACTGGTGCGACTGACAAGTGAATCAAAAGGAATATGGACACGTATTTCAGCTTCGGCTGCATTCAACGAGTCTACTAATTATTAATCGGACTCACACCAAGGACTTAATAGGAATTTTTATGAAAAATTTACTTAGTTGTTTATTCGTATGTGCCATTCTTCTTTTATCCAAAGCCGTATGTGCCCAAATACCTGAAGAAATAGTCATCACCGGCACCAGGTATGTCACACCTTTATCGTTTTATGGATGGGCTGTTGAATACAATGTATTGGGCGCAGGAGCTGGACAAGCTGCGGCAGGCAATGCTTATGGCAAATATTTAGAAAAAATTGCCAAACAGAATGCATGTTTGGACAAAAAAAATGCTCTGGCCGCTGCTGCAACCGATCTTGGAATATGTATTGATCAATCTAAAGTTTATGAAGCTATTTACAATAATAACTGTACTACGGTCACATCGATTACCACAACTGTCAGCGGCGGTGTAGACAGCACCAGTGGTAGTGTTGCTACTACCTGGAATCCCAGAGAAACCTGTATGCAAAAAAATCATAATGATAAAATCATTGCTGAGGGTAAATGTAATAGCGACTATAACACTAAGGTTAATAGGGTGAACGCTCAGTACAAGACTCTTCCTTGCAGTTAAGTGAATTGCCATTTAATAAAATTAAACATATTTGTGGTATCACTAAGGAGTATTTATATGAAACAACAGTTAAAAGTATCTCACCTTATTTTCTTTATTATTGTTATTGCAGTCATCGTTTTTTTGGTGCTTAAAAGAGAGCCTACTTTCTATAACTCACTTTCTGCTAAACCTGTTAGTAGCGTTGCAGCAGGTAATACAACGCACTCTGACAAAAATTTATCCCTACCAACTCAACAGCAGCGAGCAGATAACAATAGCTCATCTGCTAACCAGTCTTTGCCATTGAAAAAGAATTCTTCAAGCTACGTTTGGCCCACGGTATCAGGAAGCCCCGCAGACAAAGAGGAAATGAATCAATGGTCGTACGATCGGGGATTTACGCTGATGCTGCCGGGAAAACAACAAGATTACGACAGTTATACGAATGAAACATTGAAAACACTTGCAAATGAAGGCGATATACACGCGATGCAAACTTTAGCGGCACGTATAGGAGGCGCTCAAGGCGTGGCATTGCTTAAGCTGGCCGCGGCCCATGGTTCGATTATGGCTCTTCTAAGTATCACCACTCGCATTGAAAACAGCTATGAAGTAGCTGAACTCAACGGTGCGCCATTGCCTGACGAGGAAAAGCGTAAATTACAAGTAGAGTCAAAAGCCCACTATGAAGTCATGGGATTACGAGGAGATGAAGAATTCAGGCGAAGTGGTGATCGCCATTTTGCAGATGAGAAAGTTGAATTCACACAAGCCGAGCAACACTATATCAAGGAACGTGCAAAAGCGATTTACGATGAATTGCAACAACAGCGAACAGGTTTAGGCCTCGGAGAATTTGATAATTCCGTCCCGGATTCTGTTAAAAAATACCTGGCTACTTTTGAAAAACCAACAATCAAAACTTTTTGTGATTTTCCTGAAAACCAAGCTGAGTGTGAGAGGTTGCTGGCCGAATACAACAAGTAATGGTTAATTAAAGTCTCGCTGTAACACGGCGAGGCTTTTTATTTTCAGGATATTTAGTCATTACTGAAAAGTCGTTGATGTAGCCATAGGAAATAATTTATATGAAGCTACTGTTAAAAAGACCTCATCTTATTATTGTTTTTATTGTTGCAGTCATTATTTTCATGGTAATTAATATTTATAGTTCACCTGTTTCAATACTTGCTAGTGGGGTGCAGTCAAACGAGGTAACTCCAGCTAACAAAAATTTATTATCAACAATTCATAACGAACAGCAACAAATTAGCAATCCACCTATTATTCAATACGCAACTTCAGAAAAGTATTCCCTGGGGGATGAGTGGCCCACCATATCGGGAAGTCCCACAAACAAAGAGGAGATAGATCAATGGCTATATTCGCGAGGATACACCTCCAGTTTGAGTGGAAAGGAAGAGGAGTACAAATCCTATAGCCTTGAGGCTTTAAAAACGCTTGCTGACGGTGGCGACATTCATGCGATGTTAGTATTAGCAGGCAAAATAGCAGTAACTAATGAAGCGGAATCCAGGCTTTTAATTAAGCGTGCCGCAGCCTTTGGATCTACCCGTGCACTGCAATTGTTGGCGATCGACATTGAATATAGCGACAGCCTGGCAAAGCAACCTTTACCAGCAGAAGAAAAACGTAAATTACAACTGGAGTCCATGGCTTATTATGAAGTTGCAGCATTGCGAGGAGATAAAGTGACCTGGCATTACGGCGAAAGCAGTTTTAAAAACGCCGGGAAAATTGATTTTACTGAAACTGAATGGCAACAAATCAAAGCGAGCGCCAAAATTATTTACAATGAGCTACAACAACAAAGAACTGAACTTGGGTTAGGCGAATTTGATAATTCTGTACCCGATTCAGTAAAAAAATATGCTGATATATTAACCGCACCAAAATCCAAAAACTCCTGCGATCTGCCAGAAAACAAAGCAGAGTGCGATAGACTATTGGCTGAGATGAAAAATAAGTAAACGTCGTTTAATAGCCTCGATATAACACGCGAGGCTTTTTTATTTTCAGGATGTTTAACCATTAATGAAAAAGTTGCCGATGTAGTAATAGGGAATAATTTATATGAAGCTACTGTTAAAAAAACCTCATCTTATTATTGTTATTGTTGCAGCCATTCTTTTCATGGTGATTAAGAGCACATCTGATATTTATAGTTCACCTGTTTCAACACTGACTAATGGTACGCAGTCAGATGAGGCAACTCCGGTTAACAAAAATTTATTGCCAACAACTCATAACGAACAGCAGCAAGTTAGCAATCCACCTATTATTCAATACGCAACTTCAGAAAAGTATTCCCTGGGGGATGAGTGGCCCACCATATCGGGAAGCCCCACAAACAAAGAGGAGATAGATCAATGGCTATATTCGCGAGGATACACTTCCAGCTTGAGTGGTAAAGACGAAGAGTATAAATCCTATAGTCTTGAGACTTTAAAAACGCTCGCGGATGGCGGTGATATACATGCGATGACCGCACTGGCTGCAAAAATACATGACAGGGCCCAGTCTACCAAACTAATTAAACGAGCCGCAGTTTATGGGTCTACTGAAGCACTTCAACTGCTTGCTCTACGGAGTGACACTAATTATGACTTGGCAGAATATGAAGGCAAATTATCAGTGGAAGATAAACGTAAATTACTGCTAGAGTCTATGGCCTATAATGAAGTTGCAGCACTACGAGGAGATAAAGTGACTTGGTATTACGGCGAAAGCAGTTTTAAAAATTCCAGAAAAATTGATTTTACTGAAACGGAATGGCAACAAATCAAAGAGCGCGCCCAAGTTATTTACAATGAACTACAACAACAAAGAACTGAACTTGGATTGGGCGAGTTTGATAATTCTGTACCCGATTCCGTAAAAAAATATGCTGATATATTAACCGCACCAAAATCCAAAAACTCCTGCGATTTGCCAGAAAACAAAGCGGAGTGCGATAGATTATTGGCTGAGATAAAAAATAAGGGAAAGTAGTTTTAATAGCCTCGTTATAACACGCGAGGCTTTTTTATTTTCAGGGTGTTTAGCCATTAATGAAAAGTTGCCGATGTAGCAATAGGGAATAATTTATATGAAGCTACTGTTAAAAAGATCGCATCTTATTATTGTTATTGTTGCAGCCATTCTTTTCATAGTGATTAAGAGCACATCTGATTTTTATGGTTCGCCTGTTTCAACACTGACTAATGGTACGCAGTCAGATGAGGCAACTCCGGTTAACAAAAATTTATTGCCAGTAACTCATAACGAACAGCAGCAAGTTAGCAATAACAATCTACCTGCTACTGAATCCGTGACGTCAGAAAAGTATTCATCGGAGTATAAGTGGCCCACAGTATCAGGAAGCCCCGCAGACCAAGAGGAAATGAACCAATGGTCTTACGCCCGCGGATTCACGTTGATGCTACCTGGAAAACAGAGCGATTACGAGGGCTATACAAATGAAATATTGAAAACGCTTGCAAATGAAGGCGATATACACGCGATGCAAACTTTAGCGGCACGTATAGGAGGCGCTCAAGGCGTGGCATTACTTAAGCTGGCTGCGGCCCATGGTTCGACCATGGCTCTATTAAGTATGGCCATTGACGTTGCAAGCAATTATGAAGTAGCTGAACTCAATGGCGCACCATTGCCTGACGAGGAAAAGCGTAAATTACAAGTAGAATCAAAAGCCTACTATGAAGCCATAGGATTACGAGGAGATGAAGAATTCAGGCGAAGTGGTGATCGCCATTTTGCAGATGAGAAAGTTGAATTCACACAAGCCGAGCAACACTATATCAAGGAACGTGCAAAAGCGATTTACGATGAACTGCAACAACAGCGAACAGAGTTAGGCCTCGGAGAATTTGATAATTCCGTCCCGGATTCTGTTAAAAAATACCTGGCCACTTTTGAAAAACCAACAATTAAAACTTTTTGTGATTTTCCTGAAAATCAAGTTGAGTGTGAGAAGTTGCTGGCCGAATACAATAAGTAATGGTTAACTAAAGTCTCGCTGTAATCGGCGAGACTTTAGTTATTTGATGTTAGTTGTGCAGGGTTCCGATAAAAAATAGAAACGTTTCAACGTTAACCAGGTGACCCCTGTAGACGTGGTTAATGACCGATAAATTATTAAAATGGATTTCGAGGTATAAAGTTTATTAAGAAGGGAATCGTCATCCCCGCAGGGGATCCAGCGACTTTAAAAACGTAAGAAGTATTACGGAGATGAAGATTCCCTTCTAAAAAATCCTATTGCATGCCATCAAAGTCACATCGCAGTGAAGCCGGATAATCAGTGCGGCTTATCCGAAATGATATTAATGACTTGTACCACCTGCGCATCCTCTTCCTGATGATTAACCCGGGTAGCCAGTTCTCCCGACCCGATATTCAAACGCATCTCTTCCTTGAATTCGCAACTGACGCATTCGCGGAAATCTTTTCCGTCGAGGTTATACACCACAATCGAATCCATTGTTGAGCAACGCGGGCACACTGCGCCCGCCATAAAACGACGCTTGGTGGAATAAGCCATCAGACCGCATCCTCTGCCACAAATTCGGAATGGATTTCTATTCCGGAGTGGCGCAACAAGGCATCAATATTAGGTTCGCGGCCACGGAATTTGGTGAATAATTCCATCGGCGTTTTGCTACCGCCCTGTTGTAAAATTTCACACAGGAAGCTTTCGCCCGTATCGGCGTTGAAAATACCTTCTTCCTCAAAACGCGAGAATGCATCTGCTGATAAAACTTCTGCCCATTTGTAACTGTAATAGCCCGCCGCATAACCACCGGCAAAAATATGGCTGAAACTATTTTCAAAGCGATTGAATGCAGGTGGGAAAACTACAGCGACTTCGCTGCGTACTTGTTGCAAAACATCTTGCGCCGTGCGCGGATTTTTTGGATCGTATTCGGCGTGCAAACGGAAATCAAATAATGAGAATTCAATTTGACGCAACATCTGCAAACCCGACTGGAAATTTTTTGCAGCCAGCATTTTATCCAGCAAATTTTGCGGTAAAGATTCACCGGTTTGATAGTGGCCGGAAATCAATGGAATCGCTTCGGGCTCCCAACACCAGTTTTCTAAAAACTGGCTCGGTAATTCAACCGCGTCCCAGGCGACGCCATTAATTCCGCTTACCGCTGCAACGTCAATTTGCGTCAGCATATGGTGAATACCGTGGCCAAATTCATGAAAGAGCGTTGTTACTTCGTCATGCGTTAACAGCGACGGAGTATCGCCCACTGGCGGTGTAAAATTGCAGGTTAAAAATGCAACGGGTAGTTGCAAGCCATTTTCTGTTTGGCGACGCACACGCGCATCTGCCATCCAGGCACCGCCGCGCTTGCCTTCGCGCGCAAATAAATCCAGGTAAAAACTGGCAATGTGTTTACCCGCTTTTGAGATTTGATAGAAACGCACATCAGGATGATAAGTATCAAAATCTGCGATTTGTTTTACATCGATACCAAACAAACGCTTAACGACTTCAAACATTCCGCTGATAACTTTTTCAGCCGGAAAATAAGGACGCAATTCTTCCTGCGAAATAGAATATTTTTCTACGCGCAGCTTTTCGCTGTAATAAGTCGTGTCCCAGGCTTGCAGGTCCATACAATCCAGGCCAGCCGCAAACTCTTTTAATTCCGCATAATCACGCGCTGCATAAGGTTTGGATTTTTGCGCAAGCTCTTGTAAAAAATGCAAAACCTGTTGCGAACTTTGCGCCATCTTTGTTGCGAGTGAACGCTCGGCGTAATTATTAAAACCAAGCAATTGTGCCAACTCATGACGCAACGCCAGGGTTTCTGCGATGATTGCGGTATTATCAAATTCTGCTGTCGTTTCTATTTTATTTTCAGCATTGGTTTTTTTGGATTCAGCAGAAGCGCGGGTCACGTAAGCCGTATAAATTTCTTCACGCAGGGCACGATTATCAGCATACATAATCACCGCGTAATAAGATGGAAAATCCAGCGTGATGACATAACCATCCAGGGATTTTTTTTGCGCCGCTTGTGCGGCCTGCGCCAACGCAGATTCCGGTAATCCCGCCAACGCATCTGCAGTTTCAAAATGCTTATACCAGGCCTGGGTAGAATCCAAAACGTGATTGGAAAATTGTGTGGATAATTCTGATAAACGCTGCTGGATTTCTGCGTAGCGTTTTTTATTGTCATCGCTGAGCGCAACGCCGCCCAAGCGGAAATCGCGCAAGGCATTATCAACAGCTTGCTTTTGCGCTTGCGATAAATTTTGGTATTCAGCACTATCGGCCAATTGCTGGTAAGCCTTGTACAAATCTTCGTTCTGGCTTAATTCAGTTCCGTATTCAGTCAAGAGCGCAATGCTCGCGTTATAGGCATTACGCAACTCATCGTTATTGCGCACCGCATTTAAGTGACTCACAGGCGACCAGGCCTGCTCCAATTTATCACCTTGCTCTTCCAAAGGTGCAACCAGCGTCGCCCAACTCGGCTGCGTTAAATTTTTTAGCAAGTTTTGCAAATAGGTGCGGCTTTCATCAATAATTTTGCTGATCGCCGGTTCAACATGCGATGCCTCAATGGCTGAAAAAGGTGGCAACACATGGGATTCTAAAAGTGGGTTAGTCATGAGCGACTCCAAACGGGATGGCAAAAATATTTTCGCGTATGATACAACTAAAAAGTGCTACACCTTAAAAGATCGCTATAGCTTTGAACAGAGATTCCTTCTATGAAACACAATCAAAACCTTTTAAGCATCCGCAGCTACCAGGGACAGCGTCCGCAATTAGGTAACAATGTTTATGTTGACCCTGCCGCTATAGTGATTGGCGATGTGCATATTGGCGACGACTCTTCGGTGTGGCCTTACGCGATCATTCGCGGTGATATGCATCGTATACGTATAGGCGCACGCACCAGTATTCAAGATGGCTGCGTGCTTCATATTACCCACGCGAGTGATTTTAATCCTGCTGGCCATCCCTTAATCATTGGCGACGATGTGACCGTCGGTCATTCCGTCAACCTGCATGGCTGCACTATCGGTAATCGCGTACTCGTGGGAATTGGTTCAACGGTACTTGATGGCGCGATTGTGGAAGATGAAGTGGTGATAGGTGCAGGCACTCTGGTTCCACCGGGCAAACGACTTGAAAGCGGGTTTTTATATGTCGGCTCTCCCTGCAAGCAAGCGCGCCCCTTAAAAGACAGCGAACGCGCATTTTTCAAATATTCAGCAGCGAATTATGTGAAGCTGAAAAACCTCCACATAGCGGAGCTGGAAGCCCTGTTCGAACAATCGCAAGATTAAAGAAAATTTAAGCAGCGTTGGATTCGTCTTTAGTCAAAAAATCACCGTAAGCGGCTATTTGTCATACATAGAATGGCGCATAAATGTCGATATTTTTGACACAAATGAGAAATTCATCACATTTAACCTGAGCACCAGCCAGCAATTACAAGGGTTTTTCAAATATGGATCAGCGATTGCATATATAAAACCCGATGGACTTTTTACCCAACACCAACTTATTTAATATTACTAATCCAAGGTACATACCGTGAAATTATTAGGCAAATTTAGCTCATTTGTAATCGCTGCTTTCTTCAGTGCTACGGCGTTTGCACACCCGATTGCTGTTGTAGGCACAGAGGGTTTACCCGTGATTGCATCTGGTGGTGAAGTTATTGCTACCTACGAGGGTAATTCTGCTGGCTTCAGCAACGACCTGTTTTTAAATTTACAGTTTATTTTCAACAACCACGTTACCCCGGTAGGCACCACAGTTAACCTCGGTACCTTTGCCGCTGGCACTGAGTTGATTTTCCGCCTCAACGTTACCAACACCGGCGAAGATTGGTATACCGGTGCAGCTAGCCGCAATATCGATGGTCTTTTCCACGCTCGCGTTCAAGAGAACTGGAAACCTGGTACTACCCTGGTAAGCTTCGAAGACTTGAACGGCGACCCTGAAGGCATTTACGGCTTCAACGACTTGAGCTTTTCTTTCACCAACACCCAAACCCATGCTGTTTCTGAATCATCAGCATTGGCACTGATGATGATCGGTTTAGGTTTGTTAGGTTTTGCTCGTCGCAAGCAAATTTAATTTCAATTGTTTTAAAAAAGCCTCGCAGATATCTGCGAGGCTTTTTTTATGCTCAATGACTAGTGCAATATTTTTTGGCATTCTGTAACTGCCACTGTAGATGATTTAATCTCTTAATCCTTTTTTGTGCACCCAAAAAATAACTCACAAGCGCGCTGCACAATCCACCAGCAACAAAAATCGATTCTGTTGTTAAGAAAATTTTCAGATAACCCGTTTCTTTTAATACAAACAAAAACAATAACGGTGCAAGCAAATATTATCTACATCAAATAAAGCATTAATTTTCTTGTGATGTCCAGATTGTTTTTATAGCGGGTGTAAATATTTATTCATCCAAACAATTTTGTCGCAAAAAATCATCATGAGTCGGCAAATTTTTCACCATGGATTGGATCGCCTGGCGCGCCATTTTTAAGGTATCGCTAATTTCCTGGTAATCCATATTATCGACACGCGGGCAGTATTTGTTGGGACGAATTCCCATGCCTTCGAAAACGGATTGCCAGCTACTTGCGCGAAATAATTCATCTGTACCTTCACGAACTATGCCGTGGCCTTTGAAGAGTGCAATGCGTTCTTGCAGGGATTCCGGCAACTCAATATTTTTGCAGTAGCGCCAAAAATCCGTGTCTTCGCGTTGCGTCACGCAGTAGTGCAGCACAATAAAATCGCGCACTTCTTCAAAGTCTGCGGTCATGCGGCGATTGTATTCTTTGATTAAACTGGTATCGCAATCGCGGTCGGGGAAAAAGCGCAAAAAGAAATCCATACCGCGCGCAATTAAATGGATGGAGGTAGATTCCAGCGGCTCAACAAAGCCGGATGCCAAACCTAACGAAAGGCAATTTTTCTCCCACATTTTTTTGCGATGGCCCGTCATAAAATGAATTACGCGAGGGTCGTTAATGCGTGGGGCATCGAGATTTTTCAGCAGGGTTGATTTTGCTTCAGCATCGCTACAAAACTTGCTCGAATAAACATAACCATGGCCTGTGCTATTGCGCAGCGGAATTTTCCAACTCCAGCCAGATTTACGTGCTGTTGCACTGGTGTAAGGTGGACGCTTTTCCTGTGCTTCGGTTTTTACAACAACAGCGCGATCACAAGGCAAATACTGCGACCAATCTTCAAAGCCAACGCCCAAGGTTTTTTCAATCAATAACGCTTTAAAGCCGGTACAATCAATAAAAAAATCACCGTGGATTTCACGGCCATCGCTCAACATTAATTTTTCAATATTGCCATTTTCGGTTTGCGTTACCTGCGTCACCGTGCCTTCACTGCGCGTTACGCCGCGTTCATAGGCGTAATCGCGCAGATATTCCACCACCAATTTTGCATCGAGGTGAACGGCATAGCTTGCGCCGCCAATAGGTGTGTTTTGTAATTGTGTTGGCCAGAAAAATTTTTCCTGTTCGGCCATTACAGAACAGGGAGAAAAATCTTGCAGCGGTGAAGTGTCGCCTTGCACGGTGGCTTTTAGCCAGCACTGGTAAAAATCGTGGGAACCAATGCGTTTGCCAATTACGCCAAAGGGATGGAAATAGGATTCGTTTTTTTGTCGCCAATCAATAAATTTAATGCCGAGCTTAAAACACGCCTGCGTATTTTGAATAAATTGCTGTTCATCGATACCAAGGTTTTGAATCAAACGCACAACCGGCGGAATAGTTGATTCACCAATACCAATGGTGCCGAGGTCATCGGATTCCACCAGTTCAATTTCGCACAAATCCGATTTGAGATGGTAGGAGAGCATTGACGCTGCGATCCAGCCGGATGTACCACCACCAACAATAACGATTTTTTTTATGGGATTAATACTGCTCATAATTGTGTTTTGCCGCTGTAACCGAATCGATTACTTTAATTTGATTGTTATAAAAAGCCTAAGAACTTTTTGTTCGGTAATTTTTACCAACTGGTATTTTCTACGAGCAGCCCGGAACTTGTCGTTTCATTGGCAGTTGTGAATTGCCAGGTGCTCGCCTGGATTGCGCGACGCACTGCATCAATCGCTTTATGGCGTGGAAAGCTCGCGCGCCACGCCAGCGAAATTTTTCGCATTGGATTAGTTTGCAATGGACGTGTAACGAGTGCTTGCGACGAATAGAGCGCTGAACTTGTGGCAGATGAAGGCAAAATACTGATACCTAAACCCTGGGCAATCATGTGTCGCAAGGTATCCAGACTACTGCACTCAATACTGTTATTCACGGCAGCAGGAAAGGCCGATAACATTTGGATTCGCAAACATTGTTTTTCATTTAACAATAAAAAAGTTTGGTCGTGCAGATCTTCAACGGATACTGTTTTTTTTGCGGCAAGTGCATGTTTGGGGGGCAAAACTAATTGCAAAGGCTCGCTGTAAACTTCTTGCGTAAGAATATCGGCTTCTGTAAATGGCTGGGAAATTAAAATCGCATCCAGTTCCGCTGTGCGTAATTTTTGGCGCAGGTCGCTGTTGTATCCCTCGTAACAACTTAGCGACAGTTGGCTGGCAATAAGTTTTAAAGACGGAATCAATTGCGGTAACAAATAAGGCCCCAACGTAAAAATAGCACCGACTTTCAACTCGCCCGCCAACTGGTTTTTATCTGCCGCTGCCAGCGCGGTAATAGCATCAGCCTGAGCGACTACACGCTGCGCCTGCGCGATGATTTGTTCGCCCATTTGGGTCATGCGAATACCTGATTTATTGCGCTCAAACAGGAGCACTTCCAGGTCATCTTCAAGTTTGCGGACCGCCATACTCAGGGCAGATTGGCTGATGTTGCATAGCTGGGCTGCGCGCCCGAAATGTTGTGTCTGTGCAAGGGTTACAAGGTAGCGTAGTTCGATAAGTGTCATGGTTGGCGCTGGCGTATTAATAATTATAGAAATTCTGGAAAACTGCGCACAGTCTACGCCCGAATTATCCATAGGTAAAACTTATGATGATGAAATTGAGCACAATCCTGGTGATCTTGTACAAATATAAAGCTCATCTTGCCCCCGAAGATGCCAGGGACGGCGTCATGTGAGCGCAATTTAGTTGCGGCAATGGGTCAGCGAATAATCTCAATAACAATTAATCAGCATTTTATCTAGCGGTGATTTTATGACCAATGCCCAACTTTCCGTTTTATTCTTCATCCAGATGGGAATCATCCTGACGACCTGCTTTGCCTTCGGCTGGGCGGGCAAAAAACTGTTTAACCAACCCCTGGTAGTGGGTGAAATGATTGCCGGTGTATTACTCGGCCCAACTTTCTTTGGCTTGATAGCGCCGGAATGGCAGCATGCGCTTTTTCCTAAAGAATCCATCAGCGTTCTCTACGTGATTGCGCAACTCGGTATTGGCCTGTTTATGTTTTTGGTGGGCATGGGTTTTCGTGTCGATCATTTCAAAAACAATGCGGGAACAGCCATGGCGGTTTCCATATCAGGCATGGCCGCGCCATTCGTGGTGGCGATTTTAATTACGCCCTGGTTGATGTCAGTTCCCGGCTTGTTCACCGACAAAACCAACAGTTTCAATGCAACCTTGTTTATGGGGGCAGCCATTGCGATTACTGCTTTCCCCGTGCTGGCACGCATCATCCACGAGCGCGGCCTGAATAATTCGCGCCTGGGTGCGCTCACCTTATCAGCCGGTGCGGTTGATGATGCCGGTGCCTGGTGCGTACTGGCCATTGTGCTTGCCAGCCTCGGTGCAGGCCCAATGCTGGCGGTGACAACTATTGGCGGTGGCATCGCATTTGCCTCAATTGTCCTGTTGGTTGGACCACGCTTATTGGCACCTTTGGGTCGCAAAGTGGAGCGCGAAGGAAAGATCTCCTCGCCGGTTTTATCCATAACCCTAATTACACTGATGATGTGTGCCTTCATCGCTGACGGCATTGGTTTGCACGCTGTATTCGGTGGATTTTTGTTAGGCACAGTGATGCCTCGCGGCAAGTTTGTCAGCGAACTCAAAAAGCAATTGGAACCTGTTGCGGTTGTATTGCTGATTCCAATGTTCTTCACCTTTTCAGGCCTTAACACCCAAATGACCATGATCAACAATCCTGAACTGGTTGTGATTGCGTTGGTTATTTTGGCAGGATCGATTTTAGCCAAAGGCGGTGCCTGCTATGCGGCAGCGCGCTTGTGCGGACAAGATAACCGTACGGCTTTGGGTATCGGCGCGCTGATGAATGCACGCGGATTGATGGAGTTGATCATTATCAATATCGGTTTACAGCGCGGCATTATTGGCCCCGGCTTGTTCTCCATGTTGGTATTGATGACCATCGTAACCACCCTGATGGCTACGCCAGTATTCGAATGGGCCTATGGTAAACACGCCCGAGCGACTGGCGAATTGGGCGCACTGGATGATGATCCCGAAGCAGCAAAAGAAGTTTCCCTGGCTCCCCGACCCTAGTTTTTCCTCCGTCACAACATTGGAAAGCCGTGTTCATGGCTTTCCAATTTCCAAGTTCGCTCCCATCACATTGTTCAAAGCGCAGCAATAAACACCTCCAAAAGCTTCCGGCTGATCAATAGAAAAAACTGATGGGCTTTGAATTGAGCCGCTCTCGCTGAATCCGCTACAAAGACAACCCTTGCCGGACCATTAACGACGAAAAGCTCAACACGTTTAGAATGGATAAAACCGGCGAAGAAAAATAAAACACACAATAAAAATTGGTGATCACATGTCAAACGCCCAGCTTTCAGTCCATTTCTTTATCCAGATGCTAGTCATCCTTGCCACCTGTCGCGGTGTGGGCTGGCTGGGTAAAAAGTTTTTCCAACAGCCCCAGGTCGTCGGTGAAATGATTGCCGGTGTGTTGCTCGGGCCAACCTTGCTCGGTTTAATATCGCCCGATATCCAAAAAGCGCTCTTCCCGAAAGAATCCATCAGCGTGCTTTATGTATGCGCACAGGTCGGCGTAGGGCTTTACATGTTTATTGTGGGCCTGGGTTTTCGCAAGGATCATTTCAAAGCCAACGCAGGTGCTGCCGCTGCAGTATCGATTTCCGGCATGGCCGCGCCCTTTGTTGTCGCCATCATGATTACCCCCTGGTTAATGACTATTCCGGGATTATTCTCTGAAAAAGCGACCCAATTCAACGCAACCTTGTTTATGGGAGCGTCGATTGCGATTACTGCATTCCCAATGCTGGCGCGCATCATTCACGAGCGCGGTTTAACCAACTCCAAATTGGGCACCTTGAGTTTGTCTGCCGGAGCGATTGATGACGCGGGCGCCTGGTGTGTGTTGGCAATTGTATTGGCAAGTTTCGGCGCAGGCGCATCAGTAGCCATTACAACCATTATTGGCGGTGTTATTTTCGCCAGCGTTGTATTGCTGCTGGGCCCACGTTTACTGGCGCCATTGGGTCGCATTGTTGAGCGCGAAGGCAAAATTACGCCCAATGTTTTAGGTATTACCTTGATGGCATTTATGTTATCTGCATTTATCGCTGACGGTATTGGCCTGCACGCTGTATTCGGGGGTTTCTTGCTTGGCACTGTGATGCCGCGCGGCAAGTTTGTTGAAGAGTTGAAAAAGCAAATCGAACCTTTCGCCGTCGTGATCCTGTTGCCGACCTTCTTCACTTTCTCCGGTTTGAATACTTCATTGACCATGATCAACAACCTGGAGTTAGTGCTTATCGCCCTGGCAGTTCTGGCGGGTTCAATCATTGCCAAAGGTGGTGCCTGCTATGCCGCAGCGCGTTTGTGCGGCCAGGATAATCGCACCGCGTTGGGCATTGGAGCCCTGATGAATTCCCGCGGTTTGATGGAATTGATCATCATCAACATCGGCCTGCAAAAAGGTGTCATTGGAACCGGCCTGTTCTCAATGATGGTGTTGATGGCGATTGTAACCACCTTAATGGCCTCACCCTTGTTTGAATATGTATACGGCAAAAAGGCGCGCGAAACTGGCGAGCTGGATGCGTTGGATGGAAATTTAGCCTCCAATAGCTAAGAGAATTTTAGTTAATAGAACTTTCGCGATATAAATTTCTTAAGCTAAAGCCCCTTGGCCGCTCTTGTTAAGAGCGGCTTTTTTTATTTTTTCTCATTCAATTGTCGCCGCAGTGCGGTGATGACAGGCACAACTTCCGGGCGAATATGTCGCCACACATAAAACGCTTCTGCTGCCTGGCCAACCAACATTCCCAAACCATCGGCAATTTTTGCTACGCCGTTTTCCAGCGCCCATTTCAAAAAAACCGTGGGCTCTGCGCCGTACATTAAATCGTAACAGCACGCGTTTGGATTCAATAAATCGTCAGGCATGGGCGGCAAATCGCCACTCAAACTTGCTGAGGTTCCATTGATAACAATATCGAATTTCTCGCCCGCCAATTGTTCAAACGTTCGCGCCTGGACATCACCCAAATCGTGAAACTCCGCCGCCAATTCTTCTGCTTTGGATTGGGTGCGATTGGCAATGACAACTTGCGTTGGATGCTCTGCCAATAGCGGTTGCAAAATACCGCGCACAGCGCCGCCAGCCCCCAAAATCAATATGCGTTTTTGTTCAATCTTCCAGTCGAGGTTGTGCATATCATGGACCATGCCTATGCCATCGGTATTATCACCCAGGATTTTTCCATCAGGTTGCAATGCCAACGTATTCACCGCTCCGGCACGTTGCGCGCGCGGAGTTAATTCTTGCGCAAAGGCAAAGGCTTCCATTTTAAATGGCACCGTGACATTCAAACCTTTTCCGCCCTGCGCAAAAAAATCCTGCGCGGCTTGTACAAATTCAGTTTCAGGAACTAATTGTTTTGCGTAATGCAAATCCTGCCCGGTTTGCTCGGCAAACTGGCGATGGATATTAGGCGATTTACTGTGATTTATAGGATTGCCGAAAACGGCGTATTGATCAGTCATTAATATTCCAACAATGAAATCTAAAGCGTGTTTTAAAAGTTGTTGCCGATTTTTCTGCAACAACTCTGCATATTTATTATTTCAACCAGTCGCGATGCGGCAGGAATTTTTCGTAGAGTTCCGCTTCTGCACTGCCAGCTTCAGGATGAAAATCATATTCCCAACGCACCAATGGGGGCAGGGACATTAAAATAGATTCTGTGCGTCCACCGGTCTGTAAACCAAATAAAGTGCCGCGATCATATACCAGATTAAATTCAACATATCGGCCACGGCGATAAAGCTGGAATTGGCGTTCACGTTCACCAAAGGGAATATTTTTTCGCGCTGCCAGGATCGGTTGATAGGCCGGTACATAGCTGTCGCCAACGGCGCGCAAAAGTGCAAAACTTTTTTCGAAACCCGGTTCATTCAAATCATCAAAAAATAATCCGCCCACACCCCGTGCCTCACCGCGATGCTTGAGGTAAAAATAATCATCGCACCATTTTTTGTAGCGCGGATAAACTTCATTGCCAAAAGGTTCGCAGGCATTTTTGGCGGTTTGGTGCCAGTGGATAACATCGGCTTCGTTGCCATAATAGGGCGTTAAATCGTAGCCACCGCCAAACCACCACACGGGTTCAGCGCCTTCTTTTTCGGCGATGAAAAATCGCACATTGGCATGGCTTGTTGGCGCATAAGGATTGTTTGGATGAATCACCAGGGAAACACCCATAGCCTCGAAAGCGCGACCGGCCAATTCGGGGCGATGTGCTGTGGCAGATGCTGGCATCTGCGTGCCGTGAACGTGGGAAAAATTGACGCCGCCTTTTTCGATAACTGTGCCGTTTGCGAGCACACGTGTACGACCGCCACCGCCCTCAGCGCGAACCCAGTTATCCTCCACAAAACCGCTACCGCCATCTTCGGTGGCCAGCGCATTGCAGATACGATCTTGTAAATCCAATAGGTAGGCTTTGACAGCTGATTTGTCAGGTAGATTGCTCATTGGGATTCCTTAGGTTTCGAACGGGATTTTGAAGGCGTTATTCTACTTGGCTTAGCCCGGCAGCGCGTAGCAGGGATTTGATGTACATCATCAATTGATGAAATACCGCCATCAACCCGGGCGAACCACTTCTCCCGTCATTAAGTCACGGATTTCGGACGGATTGGCGCGCTTGCCAACCGCACCGGAAGTAATCGCGTCCAGTTCATCACCAAAATAGCGGTGCACATCAAAACCGGTACGTGCGGGCGCACGCCCCTGGACATTGCATGATGTAGAAACAATAGGGGCACCGAAGGCTTTGCTTAACGCAGCGGCGACAGGATGATCAGTTACACGCAGGGCGACACCGGTGTAATCACCCGTTATCCATTTGGGCGCAATACCGTTGTTGGGCACCAACCAGGTCACCGGGCCCGGCCAGGTTTTTTTGATGCGCTGGCGCTGAATATCGTTCAAATGATAGATAAAAGGCTCAAACTGGCTGATATCGGCAGCTAAAAGTATCAATCCTTTATTGACGGGCCGCTGCTTCATATCGAGCAAGCGCATAACCGCATCTTCGTTGAAAGGATTACAACCCAATCCCCAAACCGCTTCAGTGGGATAAGCGACAACGCCGCCCTGCCACATTTGTTTTGCGGCATATTGCACGCGGGGATTTAATGACCAATTGTTCATACACATCGCCTTGCCAAAAAGAAATAACACCTACCCAAAAGATAGGGTGCAATCTACCGAAATATAGCGGGCGAGGGAACCATAGATTTATCCGCGATTGCATACCAACGGGAAGAAAGCTCAACAGATTAGCCTCTCAGCTAAATTAAATCCGCTGGTAGCCCGCACCGATTTGCTGCACATAACCCTTGATTTCCAGCCCGATCAATTGCGCTGCCATACTGCCAACGGCAATGCCGGTGCGCTCAACCAGATCGTCGATATTCATGGGGTCGTAACCCATGGCGTGGATAATTTGCTGCTCTGTAGACGACAGCGAATCCAGCTCCTTTTCATCCAGTTCGGTTTTCCTGGCCGCTTGTTGCTGCAACTTCGACAAGCTTTCGCGCTGGAAACCCAAAATCCCCTGCAACTGGTCAACGATATCCTGCGCCGTTTCAACGAGGGTCGCGCCCTGACGGATCAGTTGATGACAGCCCCTCGCCAGCGGATTATGGATAGAACCGGGAATAGCAAATACTTCACGATTTTGCTGTAGGGCTGCTTTGGCTGTAATGAGCGAACCACTTTGGACAGCCGCTTCCACCACCAAAACACCACAACTCAATCCGCTGATAATTCGGTTGCGCTGGGGAAAATGAGCCGCTTTTGAGCCGCTACCCAAGGGCAATTCACTTACCAGCGCACCGCCGTTGTCCAGAATCTCCTGGGCAAGTGAGCGATGGCGCGAGGGATAGATCAAATCGAGCCCGGTCCCCATGACAGCAATGGTTTTACCTTTAGCCGCCAATGCGCCCTGGTGCGCCGCCGCATCCACCCCCAGAGCCAAACCGCTGGTGATGGCGAAACCGTTGCGCGCCAGACATTCGGCAAATCGGTAGGCATTTTCACTACCACCACTAGTGGGATTACGGCTACCTACTATGGCAATTTGCGGCAAACTCAACAGGTGGATATCGCCGCGCACAAACAATAAGGGCGGTAGTCTGGGAATTTGGGCTAATAATTCAGGGTAGGCAGAATGCACCACTGACACTAGATGCACATCGGATTGCAGATCCAGCCACTCCAAATCCAGCGTGGCTTTCTGGCCGATAACCGATAATTCTGCATGGGACTGGAACTCCCGAATCGCTTGCAAAGATTCACCATCAAGCAAGGGGTGCAATCGGTTAATTGGCTGGCTTAATGCGGCGACTGGTGAACCAAAATGTTTGATCAGGCGTTGGTAAGTAGAGGCACCGACATGGGGTAAACGATGTAATACGAGGGAATAAAAACGAGGGTCTTGCATAATTCGTCCTTGTGTAAGAAGTGGCGGCGCTTCATGCGCCGCCGGGTTATTCACTATGAGCCTATTAATATAGAGGTAACTTATGGATTTTGCAGGGAGTCGCCAACAGTCAGCGGACGATCAGCCTCAAGCACCAATGCAAAGCTCATTTTCTTAAAGGTGCGGAACACCATCAACAAACCGGCGCGCTCGTCGGGTAATGCCACCTTACCACCCGTCACACGGTCAGCAACCACTTCGCCTTTTTTATAAATGGCCAGTACGTTGCCCACTTTGATACCTTCGCGATCACCGCGGTTGATCATGACCACATTATATTTACCAACCTGTTGAACACCGCCCTCAACACCAATGATAGAACCTGTGATTTCGGTATCCGGCCCACTGGGGAAGAATGTCGAATTGGTGGTGCGATCTTCACTTGGCAAAAGGTTATCACCAACGCGAAGCTCTTCATTTGCACGTACAACGTTCAGGGTAGCAACATCGCCTTTAAGCGCTTTAACACTCACAGAGCCCACGCCCAGCGCATACACACCCAGGATTTCTTTTGTTTTGGGATCGTAAAAAGTCTCACCCTTGCGGTAAACACCAAAATTAGTCAAATCCTTGAAGTTACCGCGCGCATAAGCTTCGTCGCCCGCACCTGTAACTATACGTTTTTGCTGGCCAGCCAAAATGTAAGGCGCCCGGTCCAACACTTTTTCGCTATCCACTACGCGGCTGCGGGACAGGAAGCTGTCGATACGATCAAGCGGAATAGAGGTAATTGCCGCATCGTGCTGGATTGCGCGCACCTGTGGGCTAAGTTTTTCAGTGGCGTTGATACCACTGTCACCGGGCACAAGTTTAAGGGTGCGCTCGGATGTCAGGCGCGCCTGACCATCGATATAAACCAGGTGAATAAGGTCGCCCGGATAAATTAAATGGGGGTTTTCAATTTGGGGGTTCGCATGCCAGATTTCTGGCCATTTCCAGGGAGAATTGAGGAAGGTGCTGGAGATATCCCATAAAGTATCGCCCTTTTTAACGGTGTACTCATCGGGATGGCCCGGCTTGAGTAACGAATCCTGGGCCCACACATTCAAGCTCAAAAAAGCAGCGGCTATTAAGCCAATAAATATTTTTTTCATAGAAACCGATCCTGTTTTATTCGGTCATGGGACAGATAGACGTTATAATAGCTTATTAATCCACCACGCTGCTTCCAGAATACAGAGTATTTCCTGTACGATCATCATGTTAGCAGCGCTTATTATCTTTTTACTAGAAGTTTGTCACAAGACTATGGCGATATTAGAGATACTCGAATTTCCCGATCCACGTTTACGCACTATTGCAAAGCCGGTTGCCGAAGTTGATGACCGTGTGCGCAAGCTGGTCGATGACATGTTTGAAACCATGTACGACGCTCCCGGCGTTGGCCTGGCGGCATCGCAAATCAATGTGCACGAGCGCATTGTGGTGATAGATGTCAGCGAAGACAAATCCCAACCGCTGGTTTTTATCAATCCGGAAGTGACTGTGCTTGACCAGGCTATGCATGAATATGACGAAGGTTGCCTGTCGGTTCCCGGCTTTTACGAAACGGTCGAACGCCCCGAACATATCAGCGTGACTGCACTCGACCGCGATGGGAAATCTTTTACCATTCAGCCGGATGGATTGCTGGCGGTGTGCATCCAACATGAGCTGGATCATTTGAACGGCAAGCTGTTTGTGGATTATATCTCCGCATTCAAACGCGGTCGCATCAAGAAAAAGCTGGAGAAAAAACATAAAGAAGAGGCGCGCTAGGCGCCTTTTTTGTTTTGTCTGATTCACAACTAAAACCCAAAAACATTTAGAGGGGAATCGTCATCCCCGCAGAGGATCCAGTGCCTTGGGATTTTTTAAAGTCGCTGGATCCCCTGCGGGGATGACGATTCCCTACTTAATTAATTTTTATTTTTGATATTTAAAACTCCATGCCCAACACCTCCCTAAACATCATCTTCGCCGGCACCCCCGAATTTGCTGCCGAGCATTTGAAAGCCCTGATTGGCACCCGCCATAAAGTTATCGCCGTCTATTCGCAACCGGATCGCCCTGCCGGTCGCGGTAAAAAATTGACTGCAAGTCCCGTAAAAGAAGTGGCGCTCGCGCACAATATTCCGGTTTACCAACCGCTCAACTTCAAGAGCGATGAAGCCAAAGCCGAACTGGCCGCGCTAAATGCAGATTTAATGGTGGTGGTCGCCTACGGATTAATCCTGCCCAAAATCGTGCTGGATACACCGCGCCTTGGTTGCATCAACGTCCACGCTTCAATTTTGCCACGCTGGCGCGGCGCGGCACCCATCCAACGCGCCATTGAAGCAGGAGATGAAGAAACCGGTGTAACCATCATGCAAATGGATGTCGGCCTGGATACCGGCGATATGCTGATCAAGGCATTTTGCCCGATTTTGCCGACAGATACCGGCGGTATCCTGCATGATCGACTCCTGACCATTGGCACGCCTGCGCTGTTGGACGCGCTTGACCAAATCCAATCTGGCCAAACCAATCCTGTTAAACAGGACGATTCCCAGAGTAACTACGCACCGAAACTCAACAAAGACGAGGCTGCATTAAATTGGCAGTTATCCGCTGTTGAACTTGAGCGAAAAGTCCGGGCGTTTAACCCGTTCCCCGTCGCCCACACCAAACCCGATGGCGCAAACGACGACCAACGTATTCGTGTTTGGAGCGCTCGCGTATCGGATAAAACCATCGATATCACACCCGGCAGCATCACCCAAATTACATCGGACGGCCTGTGGGTTGCCTGTGCCCAGGGCCAATTGATCCTCAACCAATTGCAATTGCCCGGTAAAAAAGCCATGGGGGTGGACGAGATTTTGCGTGGCCATCCGGATTTGTTTGAAGTCGGTGATTTATTTGCCCAGCCAAGTGGAGAGCAACCAGCTTGATCAGCGTACGTGCCGCCGCCGCGCAAGTGCTGGCTAAAATCCTTCAGGGACAAGGTTCCCTTTCCAGCTTATTGCCTGCAACTCAGCATCAAGTTACCGAGCAGGATAGGGCTTTACTGCAAGAGCTTTGCTTTGGTACTTGCCGTTATTACCCGCAGTTAAGTACCTATGTTGAATGCTTGGTCGATAAACCTTTGCGCGCCAAAGACAGCGATATCCAGGCGCTTTTATTGCTGGGACTCTATCAACTCTTGCATACCCGGATTCCCGACCACGCCGCCCTGGGTGAAACCGTTGAAGTGACGCGTTTGTTGAAAAAGCCCTGGGCCACAGGTTTGGTCAATGGTGTATTGCGCAAATTCCAGCGCGACCACAGCAAGCTGGACAAGCTTCTTGCCCAGAATTACGCCTTTCAAACCAACCATCCCGCGTGGCTGGAAGGTGTTTTACGTAAGAACTGGCCAGATTTTCTCGATCAAATCATCTCCGCAAACAACAGCCATCCGCCGTTTACCCTGAGGATTAATACCCAAAAAATCAGCCGCAGCGATTATTTAACCAAGCTGCAAGCCGCAGAAATCACCGCTAAAGCAACCTCTTTTAGCCCCTATGGCATCACACTGGAGCAAGCTTGCGATCCACGAAAGCTGCCGTTGTTTGCTGAAGGTTGGATTAGCGTGCAAGATGAAGCCGCGCAATTAAGCGCAGATTTGCTGCAATTGTCGCCAAACTTGCTCGTATTAGATGCTTGCAGCGCTCCCGGTGGAAAAACTGGACATTTACTGGAATTGGAACCCAGCTTGCAACTTACCGCGCTGGATGCAGAAGAGCGCCGCCTTGTCCGTGTACGCGAAAACCTTGCCCGCCTGAATGTTAACGCCAAGGTCATTTGTGGCGATGGGACAACGAAAGGCTGGTGGGACGGTGAATTGTTTGATCGCATATTGCTGGATGCACCTTGCTCGGCAACTGGCATTATCCGCCGCCATCCCGACATCAAAGTCCTGCGCACACCGGAAGAAATCACCAAACTGGCTGAACTCCAGGGGCGATTGCTCGATAACCTCTGGCCCATGCTCAAGCCCGGCGGGATTATGGTTTACGCCACATGTTCCGTAATGCCAAAGGAAAATACCCAGGTTATTGAAGCTTTCCTGAAGCGCCAACCGCAAGCTATCAGCGAAACAATCAATGCAGATTGGGGGATTGAACAGCCCTTTGGCAGGCAGTTGTTGCCGTCTACAGAAGGACATGACGGGTTTTATTATGCGGTTTTGACTCGCCAATAAAATTAATATTGAACTGAATAAAAAGCCCGGCGAATGCCGTAATGCCAGTCAGTTAAGCAGTATTGCTATCTAACTGCCCCATAGAAAAAGACCTGCAAACTGAGCAAGAACTAGAATGTAGGATGGGTGGAGCCTAAGCGATACCCATCCTACATTTTAAAGGCAGTGATGGGTATCGTTGCACTCCACCCATCCTACGGATCTGCATACACAACTCCCAATAAAAAGCTCGCTGTAATCCGTTCAAAAAAAGCAGCACGATCCAAAAACAAAAATGCCAGTCAGCTTAACTGACTGGCATTAGGCGAATGCCGGGCTTTTTATTTATCTCGCTCAAACTTTTAAGCGGAAAACCATCACAAGCACAATCAATACAAGCATCAGGACACTTGGCTCAGGAACAAAAACTTCAGTAAGTTATCATTCTTTTACACATCAGATTGCGAGCTTAACTCTCTGACAATCTTATAATATGTATACTAGTACCCTTAAAAATCACAAAACCCCAAAGGGCTGGAAATGATAAAAAATATTGGTGCAAAACTAGTTTTGGCAGGGCTTCTCAGCATTGCTCTTGTCAGTTGCAAATCTGGCCATATCGCTTCTACAAATGCGCCCAAAGATCCTTTGAGGGAACAGATTTTACTGGACACTGGCTGGCGCTTTTTTAAATACGAAAGCACCGAACAAGCCGATAAGCTGATTTATGACGTGCGCCCCACAGTTACCGACAAGGATGATGGCAAAGACGCAGACACTATGCCGACATCTGCTGTTCAACTCGCGGAAGCGAAGGCTGCGCTGAAACCCTGGATACTTCCCACCGCCAACGAATTTATCAAAGATCCCGCCAAACGACATACACGTCCATCGGGCAATCCCGGCGAAAACTTTCCTTTTGTCCAAACCGATTTTGACGATAGCGCCTGGCAGCAAGTCACCTTACCGCATGATTGGGCCATTGCCGGGCCGTTTTTTACCGGTGACAAACCCGAAGTCGGCGGTGGTATGGCGCGCCTGCCCAGCCACGGCGTGGCCTGGTATCGCCGCAATCTGGACATCTCTGTCAATGACGCTGGTAAATCTGTTTTTCTCGATGTCGATGGTGCCATGTCCTATGCCATGGTCTGGATCAACGGCAAATTAGTCGGTGGCTGGCCTTATGGATATGCGTCATGGCGAGTTGATTTGACGCCGCATTTGATACCAGGCGGCAAGAATCAATTAGCCATCCGCCTCGATAATCCCAACAACTCCTCGCGCTGGTATCCGGGTGGCGGTTTGTATCGCAATGTCTGGTTAACCAAAACTGCAGCAGTCCATATTGGACAATCCGGAACTTACGTAACCACACCGGAAGTTTCCAAAGAACACGCCACCATCAAGCTCGCATTACAAGTTGATAATCGCTCAAAAAAAATCGCAAAAATCAGTGCATCAACAGAAATTTTTGCGATGAATTCTGCTGGAAAAATTGATGCAGTCGCCGCCGCAAATATGACAACAAACCAGCAAGATATCATCGCCGGTGAAAGCACAATATTGAATAGTGATGTTTTTATCCAAGATCCAAAATTGTGGGGACCTTTGCCAACGCAAACTCCCAATCATTACCTCGCTGTGACAACACTTTATAACAATAATATTCCGGTAGATCGTTACGAAACACCTTTTGGTATTCGCGAATTACGGTTTGATGCCGAGCAAGGTGTTTTCGTAAACGGTGAACATATTTATCTTCAGGGCGCTAACCAACACCATGACTTGGGCGCATTGGGCGCGGCATTTAATGTGCGCGCAGCAGAACGTCAGTTAGAGCTGTTGCGCGAAATGGGTGTCAATGCAATTCGCCTTGCGCACAATCCACCGGCAAAAGAATTATTAGAATTAACCGATCGCATGGGCTTTTTAGTCATCGATGAAATTTTTGATGCATGGGAACGCAAAAAAACACCGCACGATTTCCATTTAATTTTTCCCGATTGGCATGAACCGGATTTGCGTTCGTTTATTCGTCGCGATCGTAATAATCCATCGGTCATTGCGTGGAGTATTGGCAACGAAGTTGGCGAACAATACACCGATCAACAAGGTGCAGCCGTTGCAAAAAATTTACAGGATATTGCAAAAGAAGAAGACCCAACGCGCCCTACCGCAACCGCAATGAATTACGCAAAACCGGATATGCCTTTGCCCGCAGTCACGGATATTATCAGCCTGAATTACCAGGGCGAAGGTATTCGCAATGCACCGGCCTACGCAGATTTAAAAGGTATTCGAACGGCGCCGCTCTATCCAAAATTCCACGAAAAATTTCCTGGCAAGTTAATTTTGAGCAGCGAAAATGCCGCAGCAGTGAGTTCGCGCGGTGAATATTTATTTCCGGTCGCCAATGAAATAAGTGCACCGGTAAAAGATGGTGCCGGTGCAGATCCTTTGAGTAAACAAGTCAGTAGTTACGAATTATACACTGCACCTTTTGGATCATCGGCAGACAAAGTATTTGCATCACTTGATCAACACCCGTATGTCGCTGGTGGTTTTGTGTGGAGTGGTTGGGATTATTTGGGCGAGCCTACACCCTATTATTCATCACGCAGTTCTTATTATGGCGTTATTGATTTAGCCGGATTTAAAAAAGATCGCTTTTATTTATATCAATCCAAATGGCGACCTGATTTTCCTATGGCGCACATCCTTCCACACTGGAATTGGCCTGATCGCATCGGAAAAATTACACCCCTACACGTATTTACGTCTGGCGATGAAGCAGAATTATTCATCAATGGAAAATCACAAGGGCGCAAGAAAAAAGCGCAATTCGAATATCGTTTGCGTTGGGACAATGTGATTTACCAACCAGGCGAAGTGCGCGTGGTCGCTTACAAAAATGGTGTGCATTGGGCTGAAGATAAAGTACAAACCACAGGCGCAACAGCTGCAATAAAGATGCAAGTAGATCGCAATGTAATTCACGCAGATGGAAAAGATTTGGCATTTATTACCGTCAATCTGGTCGATGAAAAAAATCGACTCGTACCCACCGCAAAAAATAATCTGAACTTCAAACTGGACGGCCCAGGCGAAATAGTGGCGACGGATAATGGAGATGCAACCGACATGGTTTCTTTCACATCCAAAACCCGCGCGGCTTTTAATGGTTTATGTCTGGTGATCGTCCGCGCCCAAGCTGGGAAAATGGGGGAATTAACATTAACTGCAAGCAGTGACGGTTTAACCGGCGACAACATTCAAATCTCCACCCAAGAATAATTATTCGTTGTTGCAGATTTATTTGTCCGAAAAGAAACTTGGACTTCCCTAAATCAATGTGGTCACTGCCTTGGTGACCACATCAAAATAGGCCGGATCATTCTGGCTTTTTGCGCCCATCAAACCGCCTTGTAATAACGCAAAAATCTGGCGGGCTTTTTCTGCTGGCTGCTTCGCACCGGAATCTACTAAGCGCGCTTCAATCCAACCTAAATTCAGGTCATAAAACGCCTGCATTTCCTGCTGGATTTCGGTGGGAAGATTTTTAATTTCCGCTGCGAGCATCGTGCACACCGTCATGCGCTGGCTGGTTTCTGCTTCGTGGCGATAAATAGCAACCAACTGTTTCAAGGCTTTTTTGGGATTGGGATATTGTTCAGCAATCTGATGTAAAGCATCTTCCAAACGGCCACGATAAGTGCGCGCAACCTCCACCCCCAAGTGGGTTTTGGTAGGGAAATAGTAATGGACGCTCGCGCTTTTGATGCCCAGTACAGCTGCCAATTCGCGGAAACTCATTGCTGAATAACCTCGAGTTGCAATGGACTCCTGAGCAAGTTCGATAATTTTATCGCGGGTATTAGTCGTCATAAGTTCTGCATGCGTGATATTTGTCAGCATTTTAGAGGTTTTACCTATCTAGTGATAGATAAGCTTGACGAAAACGCAAATCGACCTTAACTTACCTATCACTAGATAGGTAAACTTTACATTGGTAAAAAGCCAGGAGCAGATCATGATCAACACCCTAAAAACCCAGGTTGTCGTACTCGGTAGCGGTCCCGGCGGCTATTCCGCTGCATTCCGCGCAGCAGATTTAGGCCTGGATGTCGTCATGGTCGAGCAATATCCAACACTTGGTGGTGTTTGCCTGAATGTCGGTTGCATTCCTTCCAAAGCACTTTTGCATGTGGCCGAAGTCATCAATGAATCCAAACATGCAGCGGATTTGGGAGTGAGTTTTGGCTCCGTCAGTTACGACCTCGACAAAGTCCGCGCTTACAAAGAATCCGTTGTTGGCAAACTGGTTGGTGGCGTTGGCGGCATGGCTAAAAGTCGTAAAGTGCAGATCGTCCAGGGTTACGGAAGCTTTGTGGATGACCATCAATTGCAGGTGCTAAACGGCGATGAAAAAACCCTTATCCAGTTTGAACACGCGATTATTGCTGCCGGCTCATCCAGCGTAAAACTGCCCTTTATCCCTGAAGATCCCCGCATTTTCGACTCTACTGGCGCTTTGGAGTTAGCGTCGATTCCTCTGCGTTTACTGGTTATTGGTGGCGGGATTATTGGATTGGAAATGGCGACTGTCTATGAAGCTTTGGGCAGTAAAGTCATCATAGTTGAATTTGCCGACCAGATTATTCCCGCCGCCGATAAAGATCTGGTGACCGTATTTACCCGTCACAACAACGACAAATTTGAATTGTTGCTATCGACCAAAGTCGAAGCCGTTACCGCAAAACCGGACGCGCTCTATGTGAAGTTCAGCAGCTCAGCCGATGAGCGCAGTTTTGATGCAATTCTGGTTGCCGTAGGCCGCACACCCAATGGCAAGAAAATCGCCGCCGAAAAAGCGGGCGTTGCGGTGGACGAACGCGGCTTTATCGCTGTTAACAACTACCTGCAAACCAATGTCCCGCACATTTTTGCCATTGGCGATATTGTCGGCCAACCCATGCTCGCCCATAAAGCGAGCCACGAAGGCCATGTCGCCGCCGAAGTTATCGCTGGCCATAAACACGAGTTTGCGCCCCTGGCGATTCCGTCCATCGCTTACACAAATCCGGAAATCGCCTGGGTCGGCTTGACTGAGAAAGAGGCAAAACAGAAGGGTATCAATTTCAAAACGGCGGTTTATCCCTGGTCAGCAAGCGGTCGCGCGCTCAGCGCTGACCGCAGCGAAGGCAAAACCAAATTGATTTACGACCCCGTTTCAGACCGCTTACTCGGTGCGGGAATCGTGGGAATCCATGCTGGAGAATTACTGGGCGAACTCACACTCGGCTTGGAGTTTAACGCAAGTGTTGAGGATGTCGCGCTCACTATCCACGCCCATCCATCGCTCCATGAAACTGTCGGGCTCGCCGCAGAATTGGCGGGCGGGACGATCACAGATTTGCCGAATCCTGCAGCAATATTGAAAAAATAACGGTGAGGGAACAGCTGTTCCCTCATACGCATTTATCCCGGCTCCACACCCTGCGGCAAACGGAAAACCCAATCGGGATCGTATTTGGTTTTGATTTTTGCCAGCCGCGTGTAGTTTTCGCCATAGTAGGCGGTTTTCCAGTCAGTAATCAGCGGGTCGATATAATTCACGTAAGCGAGATTGGTGCTCCAGGGTTTCATAGTCTCGCGGAAATTATGTAACCAGGATTGGGCCGCATCCACGACACCCGCGTCCGTACCACCAACGAAATAGCAGTAATACTCAAAACTGAAAATGGCATCGCGATGGACGAATGCCGTGTCTGTCGGCTGGAAATTGTTAATCGCACCGCCCATCAAATCCATAATTATCATGCCGGATTGCGGCCTTCCCTCGCCCTTGAGAATATAATCTTTCAGGGTTTGCATGCCTTCCAGCGGGATGGGTTCGGCAAAGAAATCTGATGTCGCCGCAAATGCATTGCGCTGCATGGTTCCTTTTGGTGTTTGGCCAGCCACGTGACAGGCTTCCACGGTGACACCGCCGCATGCGCTGAGCATGGTATCCCGGTAACTTGAAGTGCTGGTAAACGAACTAATGGGTTCAATGCCAGTAGCCATTTTGAATTGATTCCAGAATGGCGCAATATCGCCCTCGCTGCCCAGGCAAAACGCGCGCAGGTAAACGCTTGGGCCGGTGATCGACCAGGACACAATCAACTGGGCCCAGATATCATCCGGCAGGATGTTCGGCCAGTTTTGCCAGGCATCCATGACTTTTTCGTAGTCGGAAAAATCGTAATAGGCCTGCAGGACGGTGATGTCGCGGGTTGGATGGGTTTGGTAGGTAAAGGAAGTGACTATTCCGAAATTGCCGCCACCACCGCCGCGCAATGCCCAGAATAAATCAGGCTCTGTGGTTGCGTCGCAGGTGACCTTGCGACCATCTGCAAGCACAACTTCCGCTGCGATCAGGTTGTCGCAAGTAAGGCCGTAAGCGCGGTCGACCACGCCAATTCCACCGCCGAGTGTCAGGCCCGAAATTCCCACCGTCGCACAACTACCCAGCGGAATCGCAACACCCTGGGCGGTCAGCTGGTCATAGACATCGACCAAACGCGCACCGGCGCCAACGGTTGCCGTGCCATTGCCGAGGGTGATTTTATCCATGGGGCTGACATCGATAACCATACCAGTTGTCGTGGAGTAACCCGCATAGCCGTGGGCACCACAACGCGGTGTTATGGCGATACCATTCTTTTTGGCGTAGGCGATGGTTGCCACCACATCATCCGCACTGGCACAACGGACAATCGCCTGCGGCTTGATATGGTCAAAGCGGGTGTTGTAAACCACGCGAGCACTGTTGTAGTCGCTGCTGGAAGGCGTAATCAACGTGCCCTGCAACTTGTCGGATAAGGCTTTCAAGCCATCATCAACAGGCGGCGTGATGACCGGCGGTGATGTTGGATTACCTCCACCACCACTACCACCGCCACAGGCTGTTAATGCCAATGATACCGAGGCAATCCCCAGTTCAATAAAACGACGTCTATCCATTTAACACTCCTCATGCTGATTAATATTTTTGCAGAGTCGTGTTGTGAGTCTTTTATAAGTATTTTTATTTATCTATTGGTAAAGCGGTAAATCTTAAATAACCATAATCCCGTCAGCTTCAATCAGCGAAGCGCGCGGTAATTGATTGATGCCAATTGCAGCACGTGCCGGGAAAGGCGCAGTGAAATATTGGCCCATCACTTCATTCACTACGGGGAAATTGGCCAGGTCGGTCAAATAAATATTGAGTTTGACGATATCTTTCAAACCGCCACCGGCAGCTTCGCAAACTGCACGCAAATTCTTGAAGACCTGGTGCGCCTGTACTGCAAAATCGCCTTCAACCAACTGCATACTTACCGGATCAAGCGGGATTTGGCCAGACAAGTACACGGTATTGTTCACTTTCACCGCCTGGGAATAAGTCCCTATGGCAGCAGGCGCGTGGTCGCTATGAATAATGGCTTTATTTGTCATGTGGATCTGTTCCTGGAGCAAAAGGATCGAGTATAGAGAAGCCTGCTGCGTCGGGCTAGTCTTGGTTGTGCTAATGGTTGGCAGCAAAACCCCTGCGCTGCGCTGCGATAAGCGATATTATAGCCGCCGATTCCACCGGCAGTGTTCAGATTGCGTTCATTAAAAGCGACCTATAGTTTTCCTGCCGATTCAATTCTGCGTTCATCGTTTCAATAGGATTATCATGACCTACGCAAAACTATTAGCCGCGCCCCTGTTATTGTCAGTTTGTAGTTCGGTATTTGCCGATACCAGACAAGCCGTTTTTACCAGCGATTTTGAGGCTGATTCTCCCAAATGGGCACTTATCTATGGTGCCGAAATCGATACCAGCCACGCACATTCAGGCACCAACGCCATCAAGGTTGAAAACCAGGCATCCATTCGCTCCAAAACCATGGTGGCAGAGTCGGGCACCATGGAATTGTGGCTGAGCACATCCACGCCCGTTACCAATTACAAAATCAATGTCTTTGTAAACACCTCGCTGAGTAACGACGCCGGCTGGGTGCAAGTAGGCTCTCTCGAAGGCAGCAACAACGATACCGAATACCACGCAAAACGCGTTTCTGTTGATGACCCCGGCAAAAAATATTTGCGCCTTGATATTGAGAGTGTCGGCGGCGTGTTGAATATCGATGATATTTCTATCGACAGAATTTTATTAAGCACTGCATTGCAAAAAAACCAGCAACAAGTGCTTGATGAAGTCATGACTAAATTACGCGATGACCAAAGCTATCAAGTACAAACTGATGCTTTGAAAAAACTGGGTGAAACTTACACGTCACAAATTGAATCGCAACGTCAATATATTGAATATTCAAACGGTATTTATTCAACTATTTCGTTGGTACTTGCTACGTCTGAACGCAGTAAAATGGCAAACCCTTTGGGTTATGCAACTTTTAAACACGTTATCGAAGATGTTAAAAAAGTTTCATCGCCAATTCAGAAAACCCGTTTGGATTCGTTAGTGAAACCGTTTGGTGATATTGCGACGGCATCGTTAAACGTTGTAACGGCTGGTGCTTACACAGCGTTTGCTGAACCCTTTAAATCCATTGTTGCTACCACCTTCGAAAAATCCTCTTATGAGAATGCCGGTGTCAGCAAAGACATGCAAAAATTTGCCGAGAAAAACGGTTTAAATGTTTACCAAACTGCAGAAAAATTTTTGGGTGAAATCGAAAAAGAATTGGCAAAAGCAAATGGCCTGGATAAAGACCTTGTTGATATTCAAAGCGATGTAGATAGATTCCGTAAAGATTTAAGCAAGCATTTAAAAGATTATTTAATTTACGGTGGCCAGGACAAGCAATCTGAAAACTTTAACCGTGTCATGAGCAAAGACGACCAAACCCGCGCGACTGCCTTAAAAGCAATCAACGAAGGTTTTGCAAAACAGGCAGAAGCCGTTCAAACACGTTCAAGCTCTAACGCACAACTAGTGCAGTTTATGTTACGCGCGAACAGCAACATCGACGAATTGCAAGAATACAAAGAACGCTTCAATCAAATTACATCAGCGATGATCACCTTCTACGATAAATTTGATAAATCCATTGCACCGGACCAAAACCCTTTCAGCAATGCAGATGACCGTAAAGCCTGGGAAATGCATGCGGTGAAAACCCGTGAATATATCCAGCAATCGAAAGAAGCCTTTAAGAAAGCTTATTTGTAATTGTTGAGATGAATTGAAAAAATAAAAAAGGTCTGCAATTGCAGGCCTTTTTTATTAATTACACATATTAAGATAGAAAGTCACTGGAGCAACAGCCGCTGGATCCCCTGCGGGGATGACGACTTCCAATTTAATCATTTCTTCATTAACGTCATCCCCGCAGGGGATCCAGCGCCTTTAAATAATTGAATCGTAGATATCATGCCAGTAGGGATTAAATTCCTCTATCAAAGAAATTTTCTTTGCCCTTGACCATCCTTTTAATTCTTTTTCACGCAAAATTGCAGATTCAATTGTTAAAGACTGCTCAAAATATACAAGCATTGTGATTTTGTATTTTTTATGAAGCCATCTGCTAAATGATTTTTATGCTGCCAAACACGCTGAATTAAATTGCTCGTGACGCCAACATAAAGAGTACCGTTTCTTTTATTGGCCATTATATAAACTGCGGGTGATTTCATACTATTCCTTGTATTAAAGTCGCTGGATCCTCTACGAGGATGACGACTCCCTATTCATTGAACTTAGTGCTACTAGAATATATTTTTCTTTAATTGGTTATTATACAAATTGCAGGCGACTTCATACTATTACTTGTATTAAAGCCGCTGGTTCCTCTACGAGGATGACGATTCCCTATTTATTGAACTTACTGCCATTGAATCCCCTACGGGTACCCGGCTAGGGATGAAGACTTCCGATTTAATTACTCTTTCTTATCGTCATGCCCGCAGGGCATCCAGCAACTTTAATTAATTTTTACTGCGATGAATCCTGATTACAAAACTCATTAAACGAATACGGCGTAAAATATTGGCAAGATGTACGCGGTTTTGCACACCGATACACAAATTAATCACGCTGTTGTGGGCATCGCGTTCCTGCACATTGATATGCTCAATACTACCGGCTTCTTCATTAATGCGATTTGCGATTGTTGCGATAATTCCGCGTTCACTTTTTACTTCCACGCGAACGTCTACTAAAAATTCACCGCTTACATTGGCAGCCCAATTAACCTGGCTGATTTTATCCGGGGTGTTACGCAACTCGGCAATATTGCGACATGTATCTTGGTGAATAACCAAACCTTTTCCGGAACTGATATGACCCACAATCGGATCGCCGGGAATAGGGCGGCAACAACGCGCAAAACTGATCATCATGCCTTCGGCAGAATCAATCGTAATAGGTGCGTTAGAACTAGCGCGAACTTTTATATCGCTGTCGGGTTTGAGTAATTTTGCTACCGACATAGCAATGCGATTACCCAAACCAATATCTTCCAATAATGAATCCAGCGAATCCATTTTGGTATCGAGCAACAATTTTTGTTGTTGCTCTTCGCTCAATTGTTCGTAATTCATTTGCAAATCGCTAAAGGCTTTGCTCAATAAACGACGACCTAAAGCAATAGATTGGTGATGACGCTGGTTTTTCAAAAAGTGGCGAATCGCACTGCGCGCTTTTCCTGATACTGCAAAGTTAAGCCAATTTGGATTTGGCTGCGCACCTTGCGCGGTCATGATAGTAACTTTTTGTCCGCTCAATAATGGTTGCGACAAAGGCGCAAGACGTCCGTTAATTCGGCAGGCAACGCAGGCATTGCCGACATCTGTGTGCACCGCGTAAGCAAAATCTACCGCCGTTGCGCCAGTGGGTAATTCAACGATTTTTCCTTTGGGTGTGAATACGTAAACTTCGTCGGGAAAAAGATCGATTTTTACGTTTTCGATAAATTCCAGCGAATCGCCCGCGCGTTTTTGCATCTCCAATAAACCTTGCACCCATTGGCGTGCGCGGCTGTGGCTGATGTTCACGGTTTCGCTGCTGTTGGCTTTATAGAGAAAATGTGCCGCAATTCCGCTGTTCGCCATTTCATCCATTTCTTTGGTGCGGATTTGCACTTCAATCGGTACACCGTGCATGCCGACTAAAACGGTGTGCAATGATTGATAACCGTTAGCTTTGGGAATCGCGATGTAATCTTTAAATTCGCCCGCCACCGGTTTATATAAATTGTGCACGACACCCAGCGCGCGATAACAAGTGTCTACACTGTCCACGATAATGCGGAAGGCGTAGACATCCATAATTTCTTTAAAGAATTTTTTCTTGGTGCGCATCTTTTCATAAATACTGAAAAGATGTTTTTCACGGCCAATTACAATCGCCGTTAAATTCTCGCTGGTTAAACGTTTTTCTAGCGCGGTTTGGATTTGTTCAACTAATTCTTTGCGATTTCCACGCGCACTTTTTAACGCAGCTTGCAAGCGCGTTGCTCGCAATGGATACATGGTATAGAAACCGCGATCTTCCAATTCCAGGCGCAAATCATTCATGCCCAAGCGATGGGCGATGGGAGCGTAAATTTCTAAAGTTTCTTTGGCGATGCGGCGTTTTTTATCGGGAGGCATGGCGCCCAGGGTGCGCATGTTGTGCAGGCGATCGGCGAGTTTTACCAGGATAACGCGCAAATCATTAGCCATGGCCAAGGCCATTTTCTGGAAGTTTTCAGCCTGTTTTTCCGCGTGGGATTCAAATTCAATCTGGGTCAGCTTACTGACACCATCCACCAAATCCGCCACTGAGTCACCAAATTGTTTGGCGATGGCTTTTTTGCTGATGCCAGTGTCTTCAATCACATCGTGCAACATGGCAGCCATCAAACTTTGATGATCCATATGCATGGTCGCCAGGATATCGGCTACGGCGAGGGGATGAGTAATGTAGGCTTCACCGCTACGGCGCTTTTGGCCGTCGTGGGCTTGTTCGGCATAGTAATAAGCACGCTTCACCAAATTAATTTGGGGCGCTTCCAGATAAGACGAAAGCCGATGGCTTAAGGCTTCAATGGTTTGCAATGCCGTGCTCCGAACAATAATTAGTTTAAAACGCAATATACTACTTGAGCTCTAATATTCCTTCTCCCCTTGGGAGAAGGCCAGGATGAGGGCGCTTTTTCCAGATATTTCAGCGGATGATACCCTCACCCCAACCTCTGACTACGCGCCCCGCCCGAAGGGAGAGGGGGCTTAGTCAGTGCCATTAATCAAGAATTCTGAGTGTAACGCCAAACACTGAATAAAAGGTGAATTCCAGGCAAGAAAAAACCCGCGGAATCATAGACTCAGCGGGTTTTGGCGTTTTATTTGCCGAGATTAGATCTCGTTGTCGTAAACGCGCTCTGGTTTTGGTTGTGGCAGGGTTTCTTTTTCCAACAGGATGCTTGCGTCGATGAAGCCTTCTTCGATTTCACGCAGGGCGATAACGGTTGGTTTATCGTTCTCTGGCGCTACGTGCGGCTCTTTGCCACCAATCGCCAATTGGCGTGCGCGACGGCTGCTAACCATAACCAGCTCAAAGCGGTTATCCACGTGAGCTAAACAATCTTCAACGGTAATACGTGCCATAACTTTGTACTCAACAAGAACGCGGCGGGGCCGCCTTAAAAAAGTGGGCGCATTATGCGCTAAATAAGGTAAAACTGCCACTGGCCAATAGGATAGATGCTTAGAAAATAACCGCCATCCACAGGGCTTAACTTAATAATTCCTTGATTAAGGAAGTATGTTTTTGCACCTGGCGCGCCAAACGTAAATGCTGGCTGGTAATCAATGCCTGTAGTTGAGCGAGAGCTGTGGTGAAATCATCGTTGATAATCAGGTAATCCGCTTCCACATAATGAGACATTTCACTCATGGCTTCAGCCATGCGCGCATCTATAACCGCTTCCGGATCAGTCCCGCGGCCTGTCAAACGCTGGCGCAAGCAGGCAAGTGATGGCGGCAGAATAAACAGGCTCACAGTGTCAGGCATCAGGTGACGCACTTGCTTCGCGCCCTGCCAATCAATCTCCAGAATCACATCAATGCCTTGCTGCAATGTCTCTTCTACCCATTTTTGCGAGGTGCCATAGAGATTGCTGAACACACGGGCGTGTTCCAAAAAATCACCGGATTCAACCATGGACTCAAAAGTCGCGTGGTCGACAAAATGGTAATTGACGCCATTCACTTCGCCCGGGCGCATAGGGCGCGTGGTATGGGAGACAGAAACGCACACTTCCGGATTGGATTTCACCAGGGCCGATACCAAACTGGTTTTGCCTGCGCCGGACGGAGCAGAAACGGTATAAAGTGTACCGAGGTTAGCCATGTTAAAACCCTGTGCAGAAACGAAAAATAGTAAAGGCAAATTATGGCACAGGTTTTCTTTTTATGGGCAGCTTCAAGGATTTAACGCGCTGCGCGTTAAAAGTTTGTGCTCTATTTGGACTTTATTTGTGGCATAGTGACCATCACTCCCTGCCCAGACATTCATCATGCTGCAACAACTTTTATCCATCACCCAAACCGCTGAACGACTGCGCGTACGCCCGGATTATGTGCGCGAGTTGGTGCGCAAAAACCGCCTTACCTATATCCACGGTGAACAGTTTGATGCCGCACAAGTTGAAAAGCTGGCCAACCTCATGGATAAGCTCCGCAGCAATGGCATCGCGACTTTGGTGCAGATTGTTGATGAAAAAGGCGATTTGGAATCGGATTAAGAATTCAGGTTAACCCAAGGCAGCAATCACTATTTATGGGTGAATAGTCATCCGCGCGCAGGTGTTTATAAGGACTGGATCCCCGCCTGCGCGGGGATGACGATAGATTAATCGGGGATGATGACGGATTAATAGGAGATGACGATGGATTAATAAGACATCCACATAACATTTATCCGTTCATCCTGAGCGCGCAGCAGCCGAAGGATTTTCACACACGATTTTGTGCTCAGGATGAAAAGGAGATGAGAAATTAACTAACCGCCGGATAATCCGTATAACCCACCGCTGTTGGACCGTAGACAGTTTCCCAATTCACATCTGCCAAGGGTAAACCTTGTTGGAAGCGCGCCAGCAAATCCGGGTTGGCGATGTATTTGGAACCGAAAGCTACCGCCGTGGCGCCGCCAGAATTAATTAATGCTTCGGCAGATTCCTGCGTAAATTTTTCGTTCGCAATATAAGCTCCACCAAAAGCCGCTTTGATTTTGCCGCCGATAGAATCATCACCCTGGTATTCGCGTGCACAGATAAACGCGATCTTGCGTTTGGATAATTCACTCGCCAGATAGGTAAACAAGGCTACCGGGTCAGAATCGCCCATGGTGTGTGAATCGCCGCGCGGTGCAATGTGGAAACCGACCCGGCCTGCACCCCATACAGAAATCACTGCATCCGCCACTTCCAGCGCAAAACGCGCGCGATTCTCAATGCTGCCGCCATATTGATCAGTGCGATGGTTGGTGCTGTCCTGCAGGAATTGATCGATCAAATAACCATTGGCGCCATGGATTTCCACACCGTCAAAACCTGCAGCCTTGGCATTTTCAGCACCTTTGCGATAAGCCTCAACGATGCCGGGAATTTCACTGGTTTCGAGCGCGCGGGGTGTTACGTAGGCTTTTTCAGGACGAACAAGGCTGACATGACCCTGGGCTGCAATCGCGCTTGGTGCCACGGGTAATTGTCCGTTTAAAAACATAGGATCAGAAATACGGCCCACATGCCACAACTGCAAAATAATTTTGCCGCCTTTTGCATGGACTGCATTGGTGATTTTCTTCCAGCCTTGCACCTGGTCGTCAGACCATATTCCCGGTGTACGGGCATAACCAACACCCATCGGCGTCACCGCCGTCGCTTCGGAAATAATCAAACCCGCATTGGCGCGCTGCGAATAGTAGGTAGCCATTAAATCGTTGGGGACGCGATTATCGGTGCCCGTGCCGCGTGAGCGCGTTAAGGGCGCCATGATCACTCGATTGGCCAATTGCAGATCGCCGATTTGTACAGGTTCAAATAACACAGACATAAAACCACCTCAGGGATAACCATCAATATACAACCACAAGGATTGCGCTCAGTAGAAACTCAATGAGGCGACAGGGTGAAAACTTCAAGGGCGAATCGCAAGAGGTTACAAATATCACCCGAATCGGCGTTCATGCTGTTGGTAAATCATCACATTTTTAAAAAAGCGGCAAAAAATGCTCAATGTTTGATCAGGCCTGCCGTTAACCCTGTTACTACAAAACCAACAAGGGGGATTCCCATGATCATTACCAATGCGCAAATCGCCATGGCTGCGAGCCATGATTACCGAGAGGAGCACCAGGTCGACCAATCCATCACTTTCTGGCAAACCGGCAAACCCAAGGAAACCCACCAAACGGAAAAAACCACCCAATTACGCGGCGAGGATGTCTATATTTCGGCGCGTGGTTTTTCCCTGTCAGAACTGCAGCGCAATCGTCCCAGGCTCGACCTGAATACACAGATGGACGCGCGTTCGCGCATTAACCTCATGATTTTGCAGCGCCTGTACGAAAGCATTACCGGCAAACCCATGAACCTGATTGACCCCAGCGGGCTCGCCGCCGATGGAAGCTTGCACATGGTCGATATAGATACCGCATCCCAGCAGCCCCAAACTGCTGCGCGCAATACTTCGGAAAGTTATGGTTTGATCTACCAGCGCCAGGAGCATTACCAGGAACAGGAAAAAATGGAGTTCAAGACCGAAGGTGTCATCCACACGCAGGATGGTCGGGAAATCACGATTTCGGCTTCGCTAAAAATGAGCCGCAGTTATGTGGAAGAATCCAGTATCAACTTGCGCGCGGGTGATGCCAAAAAGATTGACCCGCTGGTGATTAATTTTGATGGCAAGGGCGCCCAGCTCAGCCAAACCCGCTTCAAGTTTGACCTGGATTCCGACGGCAACGAGGAGCAACTCGCCAGTTTGCGACCCGGCAGTGGCTTTTTAGCCTGGGATCGCAATGGCGATGGCGTGATTAACGATGGCAGTGAGTTGTTCGGCCCACGCACCGGGCAAGGGTTTGCTGAACTTGCGCAGTTTGACGAAGATGGCAACAATTTTATCGATGAAGGCGACAGTATTTACCACAAACTACGCATTTGGAGTTTTAACGAAGATGGTTCAAGCCAGTTGGTCGCGCTGGGAGACAAAAATATAGGTGCGATCTTCCTAGGTCACCTGACCACACCGTTCCAGCTCAAAGACGACGCCAATAATTCGCTCGGCGAAATTGCCAACAGTGGTATTTACCTCAAGGAAGACGGGCAGGCGGGTTTGGTACAGGAAATTAATTTGACGGTGTGACGCTATTGGAGTGCCGCTAATTCTGCCTGGTTGCCAGGTAAACACTCCCGGATTTCAGCCCGCCAGGGGCTGTTATCCAGGATGTGTTGTATTGCCAGGTGTTGCTCGTCGGCAGGCAACCCGACCAAACCTTCCAATTGGAAATCAGGCTCTTCTTCATCCAGGTCAACGTCAAAATCAAACGCCGTTTGCAGCGAATCCCCGCCACGCGCCACCCAATTGAAGTGCAATTCAAGATCGCCCGATACCAAAACCGCACGCCCCAAAGCCCAGGCTTCCACCTTTCCTTTTTGCGTTGGATGGGGATCTATGGCTATATCCTCAATCGCACAATCGGCAGTATAAAAACGCTTGGCCGACAATTGGCTAATGTTGAAGTTACCCAATATGTTATACCTGTGCTGTCTGGCGATAATTCAAAAACATGTCGATGCCTGCTTAATAAAATGCGCACACTAAACAAAAATTTCTGCTTAGTGCATTTAAAAAGAGGTTAAGTTGTTTCCCTATTTAAGGGTGACAATTTCACCTGTTAAGGCAACACCCGACATTATCGCGCCTGAGCCACATCTAAATGTTGTAGCGCTGGATGTAAGATTATTCTTATAGTTGGAACGGATATTAATCACAGCATTGCCACCAACGCTCTTGGCTCTATCACGCAATGACTTCAAGGTTGAAATAAATACCCATTCACACGCTTCTTTATCGCTCTTGTTGACGCCATTTGTTTTCAAGTTGGTGCCATATTCGCTGTAATGTTTGGCAACTTCACCATGGGGTTGGTCGCCAAAATAAAACTGGATATCAGTTCCCAGAATATTTTTAGCTTGCTCAGAGGCAAGTGCATCTGCAATTGAATAATCCATCACATCATTACGCGCATTAGCGCTGGCGGCACAAAGGCTGAGTGTCAGTACACTGATTGTTGGGATAATGAATTTCATAACGGCTCCGTATTAAGTTAAAAAAAAACAATTGTATCTAATTCCAGGATGCTCCGAGGCGGGTTACATCATATGCCATTGCTACTCCGCCGGCGTAAATTTATGTCATAAAAAATACTGATTTAGATAACAAAAATCTAATTTTAAGGGTGTGCTTTTCTAAAAAAAGTATAAAATGCGCCACCTTGGCGACATGGATTTACCGGATAAAACAATAATATGCATATCTTTTTTAACATCCAGGAGTGGAAAGCGTGGTCGCCGATAAATATTGATGACCAACCTGATGTATCCATTATTCCGCCCATGTTGCGTCGCCGCCTCAGTTCATTAGCGCGTATGGCAGTGAGTGTCATCATGCCATTGGCAGATCAATACGGTGCCATGCCATTAGTGTATGTATCACGTCACGGCGATCTCAGCCGCACGCTCGGTCTATTGGAAGATATCGCCAAAGGCGAGCCAGTCTCACCGACTGCCTTTAGTTTGTCTGTGCACAATGCCACATCCGGTTTGTTTTCCATTCATCAAGGCTTAACCAAAAATATCACCGCAATCAGCTGCGGCAGTGAAGACCTCGTTCCTGCGTTACTGGAAAGCCTTGGCCAATGCACTAGCGATGAACCGAACATTCTCTGCGTGTTTTGCGACGAGCCACCACCAGCGATTTATGCCGCTCAAAGCAATCAACCGGAACAGCCATTTGCAGTGGCAATGGTAATCAGCCGCGAAAATATAAGCGTTGAAAATGGCTGGAAACTGGAAGCACTGGCAAGTCGTCCTGAAGCAAAGGCGGCAGTGCAAACCAATAATCTCGCCCAACCTTTGCAGTTGCTGTCACTATTAAAGGGCGACATAAAAAGCCAATCCTTCACATGCAACGGGGCAAGCTGGCAATTAAGTCGGTGCAGCCAATGATCATCCGACGCTTGAACTATATCTGGCGATTATTTGCCACGGGTTTGTGTTTTATTATTTTTGGCATAGCGGGAATTACGCTGCCACGCATTGCGAGCCATTGGATCAGGCTGACAACCAGAACACCGGAAGCCCGCCAGCGGAAAGCGCGCCTGTTTATCCACAAGAGCTTTCGCTTTTACATTCATTTGATGCGCGCCCTGGGGGTGCTTACCTGGACCATAAAAGGTGAAGAATTATTACAGCGTTCGGGCTTATTGGTATTAGCCAATCATCCCTGCCTGATCGACGTGGTTTTTCTGATCGCGTTTATTCCCAATCCCGACTGCATTATTAAAAGCCGGTTACTGCGCAACCCGGCCATGAGCGGCTATCTGCGATTGACCGGCTTTATCTCCAACGATACCGGCTCGGAATTGATTGAAGATGCCCAGCGCTCCCTGGCATCAGGCAGCGCACTGATTATCTTTCCCGAGGGAACCCGTACAATTCCGGGAAAACCCCTGCATTTCCAACGCGGTGCAGCCAATATCGCCTTGCGTACCCACACGAACATTACACCGGTTACTATTTTGTGCAAACCTATCACATTGACTAAAAACCATAGCTGGTATCATATTCCATCACAAAAATTACATATGACATTACTGGTTGGCGACGATATTTCTATCGATAGTTACCAACAGCAGCCCACGCTGGCAGCGCGCCAACTCACCCAGGACCTACAAGATTACTTTACCGAGGAATTACGTATTCATGACAACTCCATCTATGGATAACCATGTGCCTGACGGCCTGGCACTGGAACTTAAACAACTGATTATTGATACGCTTGATCTTGAAGATATTAGTGCCGACGAGATTGACGATACCGCGCCCCTGTTTGTTGAAGGGCTTGGCCTGGATTCCATTGATGCCCTGGAATTGGGGGTCGCCTTGCAAAAACGCTACGGTGTAAAACTGGATGCAGAATCCGAAGAAACGCGTAAACATTTTGCCAATATTCAAAATCTGTGTGCACTGGTTGTAGCGCGCCGGACGAAGGAGTAACACAACATGGCCGACAATAATGCGATTTTTGAACATGTGGCTACGACGCTGAGCGAACTGTTTGACCTTGATCCTTCGCAAATTACGCTGGATTCCCATTTGGGTGAGGATTTGGATATCGACAGTATTGATGCGATAGACCTGATCGTGGAATTGAAAAAATTTGTGGGTAAGAAAATCAGCCCGGAGGATTTTAAATCCGTACGCACGGTTGGCGATGTTGTTAATGCCGTGGCTGAATTGATGGACAAGTCCGCCTAAATGTTGGCGTCCAGCCGTTTTTTGGCGTTGGTATTGGCACTGGCGCTGATGCTATATCCGATATTGATGTACTTTGGCATCCGGGAGTTTGGGCCACGCATCCTTGCTATTGTTTTGTTGGTGGCAGCAGTGATCAAACTGGTGGTCACCAGGCTTGCACGACAAGCGTTGGGTAATAGCACATGGTTATTGCTGGCGGCGGCCATTGCGAGCAGCCTTACGCTCATCACCGGTTCAGTGATTGGCTTGAAATTTTACCCGGTGCTAGTGAATGTTGTTTTGTTGTGTGTATTTGGCGTGAGCCTTTGGAAACCGCCCAGCATGATCGAGCGCTTTGCGCGTCTGCAAACACCGGATTTACCAGCTCAAGCCATCGCCTACACCCGGAAAGTCACTTGGGTTTGGTGCGTATTTTTTTTATTTAACAGCGCTATTGCCGCAGTCACGGTATTTGCCAGCGATAAAACCTGGGCGCTCTATAACGGTTTGCTCTCTTATATTTTTATAGGCGTTTTATTAGCCGGAGAATATCTGGTGCGCCTGCGGGTGCAGAAACAGCATGCACAGGTTAGCCATCATTCCGCAAAGATAATCAATATCGGCAATCAACCCGTCGCAGATTTAACAGACCAAAACTTGAAAGAACATAAGATTACCGAATGATTATCCCACTTCGCCAATTACTTGCCGCGCCCACAGAGATGTATGCGGACAATCCCATTATTGCTTTTGATGGCGCTAGTGCATGGCACTGGAAATCATTTTGTGCACATATAGCGGCCTGGGAACAAGTCCTGCACAGTCTGGACGGCGACCTGGTTGCACTCTACCAGGAGGATAGCCTGGAATTTATGGCGGCCCTCGTTGCGCTTTGGCGTCTTGGTAAACAGGCCATTGTGCCCGCCAATAATTTACCGGCGAGCTGTCAGCAGTTGCGCGCACTTACCAATCATTTTGCCGGGGACTTTCCGTTAGGGGATGCAATCACCCCCACAACCGCCCCGGAATTATTTTCGCTCAACCCAATCACGCTGCCCGATCGCAATAGCTGTGCAGTGGTATTGTTTACATCGGGTTCAACCAGCGAGCCAATGCCGATTGGCAAAAGTTTTGCCCAGCTGGAAAACGAACTGGAAACATTGGAAACCCAATGGGGCAACCGAATTACAGGCTCGACAATTACCAGCACGGTGTCACACCACCACATCTATGGACTGCTATTTCGGCTTTTATGGCCCTTGTGTGCCAATCGCCCATTTATTGTGCGCGAACGCGATTATTGGGAGGAGTTAGCTGAGGATGCCGAAGCCTTCCAGCCATTGGCCATTATTAGCAGTCCCGCCCATATAAGCCGTATTCCGCAGGTAACCTGGCCTGATTCTGCAGTTATCACTGCCATTTTTTCATCAGGTGGACCATTACTCACCTCTGCATCGCTCGCGGCTAAATTACAGCTCAGGCAAGCTGTGACCGAGGTGTATGGCAGCACAGAGACCGGTGGTATCGCATGGCGCGAGCAGGATAAAACCAGTGGCTGGACCTGTTTGCCCGGTGTTGAAATAAATTTGACGCAAACCGACTCATTGCTGCAAATACGCAGCAACCATTTACCCGATCGCAATTGGTTTAACAGTGCCGATCGCGCAACACCTGATGAGGATGGCCGTTTTAATCTTTGCGGTCGCGCCGACCGCATCGTTAAAGTCGGTGGAAAGCGTATTTCACTCAGCGCCATTGAACATATATTGGAACAGCAGGCCGGTGTAGCAGAAGTCCGGGTGATTCCTTTGCCGAATCGTGGTGAGCGTTTGGGCGCAGTGATTGTGCTGGATAATGATGGCAACAAGCACCTGGTCGACCAAGGTAAAGCTGTTATCAACCAGCAACTTAAAAGCGTATTGGAAACCCGGGTGGAGCGCATTGCCATTCCCCGCTACTGGCGTTACCTCGGAGAACTACCGCAAAACCGTCAGGGCAAGACCACGCTGGTTGAACTGCAAGCGCTGTTTGATAACGAGCCCTTACCACGTTTGCCGGATTTGGTTAACAAGCACGAACAACAGGATGGGCTGTTACTCGAGCTTTTTATCCCTGCCAATCTTTATTATTTTGACGGCCACTTCCCCGGCAGGCCGGTGTTACCAGGTGTGGTACAAACCCACTGGGCAGTGCATTACGCACGCGAACAATGGGGAAACCTGGGTAATTTTGCGGGGCTTGAAGCAATCAAGTTCCAGCAAATTATCACAGCCAACCAAACTATCCAGCTGAAACTGTCTTATCAGCCGGATAAAGGAAAACTCTATTTTAGTTACACCGGCAACTCGTTAGAGATCGCTTATGCCAGCGGTCGTGTGTCATTTACGCAGGAACAGGCATGATGTCTGCCAGTACGTTTAATCCCTGCGCGGTGGTTCCGGTGTATAACCATCACCAATGCCTTGTACAAACCATCGCGAGCATCCGCCACCACAATCTGTCGGTGATCATGGTTGACGACGGTAGCAATAACACCTGCAAAAATATAATGAAGCACCTGGCCGCTAATGATGACAAGGTCTTATTGGTCACCAGAACAGTAAACGGTGGCAAGGGCGCAGCGGTCAAAACCGGTTTGCAGGCCGCCGCAAAGCTCGGGTTTAGCCACGCACTCCAAATAGATGCTGATGGCCAGCACAACAGTGAGGATATCCCGCACTTTCTAAACGCTGCCGAAGCAAACCCACATACCCTGATTGCAGGGCGGCCAGAATACGATGCCAGTGTTCCCAAAGGTCGCCTCTACGGTCGTTATCTCACGCATCTTTGGGTGTGGATCAATACCTTATCGCCGGATATTAAAGATTCCATGTGCGGTTTTCGCGTTTATCCACTCGCTCGCAGCTGTGCATTAATTAGCTCGGAAACCATGGGCAACCGCATGGATTTTGATCCTGAGTTTATGGTGCGATGGCATTGGCGTCACTGGCCTTTGCAGCAATTAGCGACCAGGGTGATTTACCCGGAACAAGGCGTTTCCCATTTTCTGGTTTGGCGCGACAACAAATTGATCTCCTGGATGCATACTCGCCTGTTTATCGGCATGCTCTGGCGCTCACCCAAAATCCTGTTTAATAAAATACGTGGACGCGCACGATGAGCAGCGCATCCAACCAAAACCCAAACCACTGGGCACAAGCGTCTGAAGCCGGAGCATTGACGGGCATGCGCTTCCTGATTGGTTGTTTCAAAATTGGTGGCAGGCCTTTGTTCAAGCTGGTGTTGCTGCCAGTTATTACTTATTTTTTCCTGTTCCGCCACCAGCAGCGCAAGGCATCCATCAGCTATTTAAAGCGCATTATCCGCAGTGGTGGCTTGCCCGCCCATAAGTCGTTGTATTGGTTGAGCGCCCAACATTTTTGGAGTTTTGCCAATGCATTGATCGACAAACTGGCGGTGTGGATAGGAAAAATTCCACGCGATCAGGTTGATATCCACAATGACCATTTGATTTCCGAGCAGCTCGCAAAACAGCAGGGAGCCGTGCTGATTATCTCTCACCTGGGCAATTTCGAAATTTGCCGGTGCCTCTCCGCCCGCCATAAAGGAATGCGCCTGACCGTGTTAATGCACACCCGACACGCAGAAAAATTTAATCGCATCATGAAAGAGCACGCGAGCGATAGCCAACTGGATATTATCCAGGTTACCGAGATCACACCCGCAACCGCCATGATGCTGAGCGAGCGAATTGAACACGGGGAATTTATCGCCATTGCCGGAGACCGTGTTGCGGTCAACCATCCGGAAAATGCGTTATTTGTTGATTTTTTAGGCGAGCAAGCACCGCTCCCGCTAGGCCCATTTACGCTGGCAGCGATTTTACGGGTGCCACTGATTTCGCTGTTTTGCCTGCGTGAAAATAACCGCTTCAAGATTTACTTTGAACAACTCAGCAGTGCCGTGCAGGTATCCCGTCGCGAACGCAAGGCACATCTACAAAAACTCGCGCAAGCCTACGCAAGCCAATTGGAATATCACTGCCTGCGCCAGCCGCTGCAATGGTTTAATTTTTTTGATTTTTGGCAGCAGCTTGCTGTTGCACCTGTAGCAGACAAACAAGGGCCGTAACCACTAGACACCATAATAAGTCGTCATCCCCGCGAAGGCGGGGATCCAGCTTTTTGCTTATAAAATCAACAGCAACTACTGGATCCCCCGCCTTCGCGGAAATGACGATAAATCTCAACACACGTAATACAAGACCTGTTATTTATTTTAAAAAATGGACACCTAATCACCATGACTCCTCTGATTTTTGATCAAGCGCGGCTCACCATTGAAGACGTACTGGATGCCGCCCATCAACGTCGCACTTGTGTGTTGAGTGATGCACCGGATTTTGTACAGCGGATTGATCAGGGGGCCCGCTTCCTCGACCGACTATTGCAGGAAGACGGTGTGATTTACGGTGTAACTACCGGTTATGGCGATTCCTGCACCACTCATATCCCGCGTGATTTGGTTGAGCAGCTACCCCAGCATTTGTACACTTTCCATGGTTGCGGGCTGGGCGCAGATTTATCCCCAACGGCTGGCCGTGCGGTATTGGCGGTGCGCCTCACTTCACTTACGCGGGGTTATTCAGGTGTGAGTTATGGCTTGTTGCAGCAACTCACGCGCCTGTTGCAAGACGATATTATCCCGGTAATTCCCGAAGAAGGCTCTGTAGGTGCCAGTGGTGATTTGACGCCGCTCTCCTATGTCGCTGCGGTACTTTGCGGAGAGCGCGAGGTTTACCATCGCGGACTACGCCGACCAACGGCTGAGGTGTTTAGGGAACTCAAGATCACTCCACTGACACTGCGCCCCAAAGAAGGCCTGGCCTTGATGAACGGCACCGCTGTAATGACTGCGTTAGCCTGCCTCGCCTATGAACGTACGGCCTATCTTGCACAATTGGCGACGCGCATTACAGCCATCATGACGGTTGCCGCGCAGGGTAATGCCCACCACTTTGACGAATTACTGTTTGCCGTAAAACCCCATCCTGGCCAGCAGCAAGTCGCCGCCTGGTTACGCGAGGATTTGCATGCAGGTGAACCCACGCGCAACCCAAGCCGCTTGCAGGATCGCTACTCCCTTCGTTGCGCTCCCCATGTCATTGGCGTTGTCGCTGACAGCTTGCCCTGGTGGCGCCAGTTTATCGAGAACGAACTCAACAGCGCTAACGACAACCCGATTATTGATAGTGAAGGCGAGCACGTATTACATGGCGGTCACTTTTATGGCGGTCACATAGCCTTTGTAATGGACACCATGAAAAACGCTGTCGCCAATATTGCCGATTTGCTTGACCGACAGCTGGCGCAGTTGGTGGATACCAAATTCAACCACGGTTTACCGGCTAATTTATCCGGTGCGCCGGAAGTGCGACGTGCGATTAACCACGGTTTCAAAGCCGTGCAAATCGGTGTTTCTGCCTGGACGGCTGAAGCACTCAAAATGACTATGCCAGCCAGTGTGTTCTCGCGCTCAACCGAGTGTCACAACCAGGATAAAGTGAGCATGGGCACGATTGCGGCGCGCGACTGTTTACGCATATTGCAACTCACAGAACAGGTTGCCGCCGCTGCACTGCTCGCGGCGTGCCAGGGTTTGGAATTGCGCCAGCAAACGGGCGCCTGTGAACATGGTATCGAGGGCGGAATTAAAATCACCTTTGAAGAAATCCGCGCCCAACATGCATTTCTTGAAGAAGATCGCGCCTTTGACAATGAACTGCGCCAGCTCATTGCGCGTATCCAGCAACAAGGCTTAAGCCTTTATTCGGTATAAGGAGTTATCATGACGCCTGTTAATAACGATATGCCAGATACCTGGAGTGCCAGTATTGAACTGGAAATCCCCTTTCACGATGTCGATATGATGGAAGTGGCCTGGCACGGGCATTACGCCAAATATTTTGAAATTGCGCGCTGCAAACTGTTTGACCAACTCGATTACAACTATCCGCAAATGCGTGACTCCGGCTATGCCTGGCCGGTCATCGACTTGCATATCCGCTACATTAAACCGCTCATGTTCCAACAAAAAGTGACCGTAAAGGCCTGGGTGGCGGAATGGGAAAATCGCCTGCGGGTGCAATATTTAATCAGCGATTCAATAAGCGGAGCGCGTTTGACCAAGGGCCATACCGACCAGGTAGCCATTGATATGGAAACCAGAGAGATGGTATTGGCATCCCCGCCGATCTTGCTTGAAAAGTTGGGCATTGCAGCGACAGGTAGCTTATCGTGAAGAAACTTTTAATCGCCGTATTATTTCTTTGCTTCGGTATAACGAGCATGAATCCTTCATTCGCCAATACCGAACCTGAAAACGATAGCGCGTTACTGGCGCAGCTCAGTGCGCGCAGTAAAGCCATCCAGTCCCTGCAAGGTCATTTTATACAGCAGAAAAAAATCGCTGTGCTGCCAGCCCCACTGAATTCCACTGGTCAATTTCGGTTTGAACAGGGCCGGGAGGTTATTTGGGAAGTTCTTACCCCCGTTAAAAATACCGTCCATCTCACCCCCAAGGGCATTAGTTTCGAAGACAGCCAGCATAGCCAGGCAGTACCGCAGCAAGCGGGTGTTGAAGTTGTCGCCAGGATTTTTATGGGGGTGATTGCGGGTGAACTGGAAAGCCTGGATAGCTACTTTGAGGTTCGGGCCACTGGCGATATTAAACACTGGCAATTGGTTTTAACACCACGTTCGCAGAATTTGGCCGCTTATATCCAGAATATCACGCTACAAGGCAGTGAATTTACCGAACAACTGGATATTGCCGAAACTAATGGCGATAAAACCAATATTCGCTTCATCACCGACAAGGTTGTGGCCAAGGCCAAGTGATGATGCCAAGCAATCCGACAGTCAACTCGCTTTCCCGCAGCGATCGGTTTTATGCCCTTGCATGGCTCCTGGTGTTCTGTGCCTGCGCCGCGTTTTGCGGATGGAAAGTCATTTACCAAAAACCATTCCACAGCAATTTGTTGGAACTCCTGCCGCGCGATGAACGCAATCCTGCCCTGCATGATTTAAGTATGCTCATGGCCAGTCGTTTTGAAGACAAGGTACTGGTTCTGGTCAGTAGCGATAATGTCGAGCACAGCCTGTCACTCGCTAAGGATTTACAAACAGGTTTGCAATCCTCCACGCACTTAAAAGTAAATGATGCATCGCAAAGCATACAGCGGGAATTGATCAAACTTTATCGCCCCTTCAGCCAGCAATTGCTTAGCGCCGAACGCCGCGAGTGGCTACAAACCCATAGTCCGGGAGAGCTGGCGGAGCAGAGTTATAGCGAACTATTCAGTCCGGTCGCCCTGCCTCGACCTTACCCTTTTACTGAAGATCCTTTTAACCTTGGAGGCCATTGGCTGGCCGGCCTGATTCCACGCCTGAAAATCCAGGAATATCAAGGTTTCCCCATGGTGGTGGATAAGACCGGCTCCTGGTTGCTGGTGACAGCCACCCTGACTGCCAGCCCCTTTGATACCGCCACACAAACGGATGTCGCCAGGGCCATCCACAACTTCCAGCAGCAGTGGCCAGAGGCCCAAATACTGACATCCGGTATGGTTTTCCATGCAACTGAAGGCACGCGATTAGCCAACAGGGAGATGAATACCGTCGGCCTTGGCTCTACGCTTTGCATTATCTTGCTAGTTCTTCTGGTTTTCCGCCGCATCACGCCGCTCATCGCAGTGTTAATCAGTATGACCAGTGCCTATGTGTTAGCCCTTACGGTCAGCCTGCTGGTATTTGGCAATATCCATATTATTACCCTCGCGTTTGGCAGCACATTACTGGGAGTTGCAGGCGATTATGCGATTCACTTCCTCGTTGGAAGCCACGCTGTCGGAAGCGGTCTGGCAGCGCGCCATCATTTAAAGCACGCCATGGCGATTGGCGCCCTTACCGGTATGGGCGCCTACCTGTTGCAGTTCACAACACCGTTTCCCGGCTTGCAGCAGATGGCAATTTTTTGTGCCGCCGGGATTCTGGGGGCCTGGATGACCGTCTTGGCACTAGCGCCTTTTTATCGGGTTTCAGTTAACCATGCTCATTCACCCATGTTGGCGGCAGGTAAGTTCTATCATCTGGCGCGATGGATTTATCCGGCACTTTGGCGCAAGCCAGTGTGGGTCGGGCTCGTGCTGGTTATCATGACGACGGCGGGATTATTGATGATGGTACGCGGCGGCACTAATGATGCCGTTATCAATTTGAATACCTCATCCTTATCGCTGCTCAATACCGAGCGCAAGATCCAGGAAATTCTGCAACAACCTTCAGTGAGTCGATTTTTCTTTGTCGAAGCAGATTCACCAGAACAATTGTTGACGCGCACCCAAGCCTTAAACGCAAAACTGACTGCCTTGCATGACCCCGATTTGCATTGGCAAAGCTTGCAACAATATTCCCCCTCACAGGCACAGCAAATTGCTGATAAAAAATTGGTTGCCGACAAACTCTATGGTGAGGGTGGTGCATTGAATATGCTCTGCCAAAAATTGGGGACGCCCTGTGTACAACCCATAGCAAACCAGGGCTTGTTACTGCCGGACATCGTAAGCAAGAGCGCATTGGGCGAACTCTTGCCACCCTTGATGGAGGGTAGCAATCATTGGCAGACGCTGGTCACCCTAAGCGGCAATGGACACAATACTGCACTGGAAACACTTGCCAATGGCCTTGAGGGTGTAAAACTCGTCAACCAAACCGATGACCTGTCGCAATTGCTGGGGCGCTACCGCACCAGTGTCAGTGAAGTTTTGCTGTTTACCCTGGTAATACTGGCAATTGGCCTGAGCTGGCGCTACCGCCAACACGGCTGGCGCATGCTGACGCCCTTAATCATTGCCATGGTCCTGGCGCTCGCCGTTGCCTCGTTCAATGGGATTACCCTATTTCATATTATGGCGTTACTGCTAATTATCGGGATCGGGTTGGATACCGCGGTGTTTTATACCGAGGGCGGCTTTAACGCCGAATCCTGGTTAGCCTCAAGCCTTTCATGTGGCACATCAATTATCGCTTTCGGTTTGTTATCATTGAGCGCTGTACCCATCCTGCACCAATTTGGTTTGATTATTTTGATTGGTATGTTGAGCTGCTGGTTGCTAACACCGCTGTTTTTTCAGGCATCCACTAACCCGCAACATATTTGCAAGAATGATAGACATAACAACGACAAGGAAACCGCATGACCTTACACACGACCGATATTGCCATCATAGGAGCAGGCCCCGCCGGCGCTATTGCAAGTGCATTACTGAATAAACAAGGCTATAAAGTTACCGTGATTGAGCGCCAGCATTTTCCGCGCTTTTCGATTGGAGAGAGCCTCTTACCGCAGTGCATGGAATTTATCGCTGACGCTGGCATGCTCGACGCCGTCAATAACGCGGGCTTTCAATTTAAAAACGGCGCCGCCTTTACCCATAACGGTAACTACAGCTTTTTTGACTTTACCCAAAAATTCTCACCCGGCCCCGGCACCACGTTTCAGGTACAGCGCGCCACATTTGACCATTTACTGGCCAGCGAGGCACAACAACAAGGGGTAGATATTCGCTACGGCCATGCGCTAAATGCCATTACTGTTGATGACCAGGGTGCGCAATTGCAAGTACAGCCCGATAATGGCGATGCCTATCAACTCAACGCTCGTTTCGTTTTGGATGCCTCGGGTTTTGGCCGGGTCCTGCCGCGCTTGCTCGATTTGGAATTGCCTTCCAACTTCCCTGCGCGCACCTCGGTATTCACCCATATCCAAGACAACATCGACAGCGCCGTGCACCCCAGCCTGGAACAACACGACCGCAATAAAATCCTGGTCACAGTCCACTCAAAACACAAAGATGTTTGGTTCTGGTTAATTCCCTTCGCCCATGGCCGCTGTTCAGTTGGCGTAGTAGGCGAAAACCATTTCTTTGAAGGTAAAGACGATTTAAAAGCGTGCTTGCAAGATTTTATCAATGAAACCAGCGACCTTAGCCAGCTCTTGCGTAACGCTGTATTTGATACGCCAGTGCAAAAACTTAGCGGCTACGCCTGTAATGTTAAATCGCTTTGGGGCACGAACTTCGCCTTGCTCGGTAACGCCGGCGAATTTCTGGACCCGGTCTTCTCGTCGGGTGTAACTATCGCCATGAAATCTGCCAGCTTGGCAGCGCCGCTAATAGGTCGCCAATTGAGCGGTGAGACTGTCGACTGGGAAAACGAATACGCTATTCCGCTCAAGCGCGGTGTGGATACTTTCCGCAGCTATGTCACAGCGTGGTACGACGGGCGATTTCAGGATGTCATCTTCTTCCAGCAAGACAAGGCTTCACCCAAAGTCAGCGGCATGATCAGTTCAATTCTGGCCGGTTATGCCTGGGATTTGGACAACCCTTTTGTGGCCGAACCCTCGCGTCGGTTAGATGCTTTAGTAGAAATTTGCCGGAATCCATAATGCGCTTACTCGCCATAAGTTTTCTACTATTGCTGCTAAGCAGTTGCTCAACCCGCCAGGTACAAACCCTGGCAAATTTGCCGCTGCCTGCGGATCAAAGCGCAAACTGCTGCTGGCAGGCAGTGCAAAAACTGGACATCACTTACGACAAACAACACTTCCAGCTTACCGGTGCATTAGCGCAAACACGTGCAGGAGTAACTCTTGTATTACTCGATCCTTTCGGACGTCGTTTACTGTCCATCAGCAAGCAGGGCGACACTGTAGATACCTATCGCTCCCCCGAATTGCCCGCCGAGTTACCCGAGCACTTTCTGCTTGCCAGCAGCATGATGACCTGGTGGCCACTCGCTGATTGGCAGACGCTACTGGTATCGTCAAAAACCGGCTGGGAACTTAAGGCCACAAGCGATTCGCGCACGCTTAACTATCGCGGAAAAACCATCATTAGCGCTAATTATGGCCTCGCCGCTGAATCCGTTGTTCGGGGAATGACACCTGATATCCTTGCGCATCAGGGAACAGTTTTATTGCAGCACCACTACCAGCCTATGGTAATTGCCATTACTACCCAGAGCTGGGAGCCGCTATGACCAGGATCGCTAACCACTGCTATTTGAACCAGGTATCGGCAATTTGCGCACTTGGGCAAGATATCTCCCGCATTAATGAACAGCTATTTAGCGCCGGGCAATCTCCCTTAACTATCACGGATCGTTACAGTCCTGATCGACCCTTGCCGCTCGGGCTGGTTACGGACTTACAACTCGTTGCTGATACCCGTAATAATTCGCTTTTGGCCGCAGCGCTGGAACCATTGCGTGCGCACATCGAATCCTTAAAAGCCCGCTTCAGTCCGGAGCGGATCGGGGTAATCCTGGGAAGTAGTACGTCTGGAATCGCTGAAGGCGAAAAGGCTATTGCACAGCATTTAAAAACCGGTGACTTCCCACCCGAATTCCACTACCGCCAACAGGAAATGTTTGCACCGGCTGAATATGTCGCCCGCGAGTTGCAAGTGCATGGCCCGGTTTGGACAGTGTCCACCGCCTGTACATCCGGAGCCAAAGCCATTGCAAGCGGTGCGCGGTTGCTGGAATTGGGGGTGTGCGATGCGGTGATTGTCGGGGGTGTCGACAGTTTATGTAACCTGACCGTTGAAGGGTTCCTGGCACTCGCTGCAGTAAGCGATGAAATATGTAATCCATTCAGTGTGAATCGTCGCGGAATCAATATCGGCGAAGCAGCTGCACTTATTATCCTGAGCCGCGACCCAGGCCCGATTCGATTGGCAGGTGCAGGTGAAACCTCGGATGCGCATCATATCTCGGCCCCTGACCCTGAAGGAAAAGGTGCCGCCGCCGCCATGTCGCTCGCATTAGCGAATGCAAAACTGTCGCCCTCAGCGATTGGATACGTCAACCTGCACGGTACCGCAACAGAGCAAAATGATCGTATGGAAAGTCTCGCGGTTGCCCGGGTATTGGGCTCAGATATTCCCTGCAGCTCAACCAAATCATTGACCGGTCACACACTGGGTGCGGCCGGTGCACTGGAAGCCGTGTTTTGTTACCTCACCTTGTTACGCCAGGATAACCAGCTACCGCGCCAGCTTTGGGATGGCAAAGCAGATCCGCAACTGGCCCTTTTAACGCACCTGGGCTCTCATTCTGCACAACACAATTTACGCTATGCAATGAGTAACTCCTTTGCCTTCGGCGGCAATAATATTTCTTTGATCCTGGAGCGCTGCGATGAATAGCCGACCCCATGAGCAGGCCGATTACAGTTTTGAATCTGTCGTTCCCCATACTGGAAGCATGGTACTACTCGACCATATTGACTTCTGGAACGACCAGGAGCTACAAGCCAGCGTAACAGTCCGTGCAGATGCGCCTTTTGTAGATGGGCAGGGCATTCCAGCCTATGTAGGTATGGAACTTATGGCGCAAACCATCGGAGCTTTCGGCGGTTGCCGTGCGCGCCATGCTGGCAAGCCAGTGAAAATCGGCTTTCTTGTCGGCAGCCGTCGCTATACTTGCAGCCATAGTTATTTCCCCGTGGGCGCGAGCTTGCAAGTCCATGTTAAAGAAATGATCCGGGGCGACAACGGCCTTTGTGTTTTTGAATGCACTTTATGCGGGCTGGGCGAATACGCTGACATCACCGCTAGCGCCAATATCAATGTTTTTCAACCGGATGATCCAGAACGATTTTTACAAGGCGCCAACCTATGACTGATATTTCCACCAGCCCCAGTATTCTAGTGACCGGTTCCAGTCGCGGTATAGGTAAAGCTATCGCCCTGGCACTAGCTGAGGCTGGGTATAACCTGGTACTGCATTGCCGTTCGCAGCGAGAGCAGGCGGAAGCTGTCGCAACCACTATCTCCGCCAACGGCGGCAGTGCACGTATCCTGCAATTTGATGTCGCCGACCGCGCGCAAACCAAAGCGGTCTTAGAGGCCGATATTGAAGATCATGGCGCCTATTACGGCGTGGTGTGTAATGCAGGCATCACCCGTGACAACGCATTTCCAGCCATGACTGGCGATGAATGGGACAGCGTAATCCACACCAACCTCGATAGTTTTTACAATGTATTGAATCCGCTGATCATGCCTATGGTGCGCCGTCGCAAAGCCGGGCGCATTGTGACACTTGCGTCCGTATCGGGCCTTATTGGCAATCGCGGACAAGCGAATTACAGCGCGGCCAAGGCAGGCATTATAGCCGCCAGCAAATCCCTTGCGATTGAGCTGGCCAAACGAGACATCACGGTCAATTGCGTTGCGCCAGGATTAATCGCTACCGAAATGGTGGACGAAGTTCCCCTGGAAGAAGCCCTTAAAATGATTCCCGCCCGTCGCGTTGGCCAACCGGAAGAGGTTGCCGCCCTGGTTAAATTTTTAATGAGTGCTGAAGCGGCCTACATCACCCGTCAGGTAATTTCAGTCAATGGAGGACTGTGCTAATGAAGCGCGTCGTTGTAACCGGTATGGCCGGTATCTCCCCGATTGGCTCCACTTGGGAGCACATCAAAACGAATTTGCGCGAAGGTAAAACCGGCATTCGCCATATGCCCGAATGGGACAGGTATAACGATTTCAACACTCGCCTTGCTGCACCTGTGACCGATTTTGAAAAACCTGCCCATTTCAATCGCAAGCTCACCCGCAGCATGGGACGGGTATCCTTATTAGCGACCACAGCAACAGAGCGGGCGCTACAAGACGCCGGATTACTGGAGAATCCGTCCATTCAAGATGGGCGCATGGGAGTGAGTTATGGCTCCTCAGTCGGCAGTACCGATGCCATTGCCGACTTTGGCCACATGTTGCTCAACGGAGATGCCAGTGGCCTCAACGCCAACTCCTACCTCAAAATGATGAGCCATACCGCCGCAGTCAATATCGGCGTATTTTTCCAGCTTAAAGGACGCATTATCACCACCTCCAGCGCCTGTACCTCTGGCAGCCAGGGGTTAGGGTATGCCTATGAAGCGATTAAATATGGTCGCCAAAAATTGATGGTCGCCGGTGGCGCTGAAGAGCTGTGCCCAACGGAAGCCGCTGTATTTGACACCTTATTCGCCACAAGTACCCGCAACGATGCACCTCATACATCACCACGCCCATTTGACCGCGACCGCGATGGTTTGGTAATTGGCGAAGGAGCAGGCACATTAATCTTGGAAGAACTGGAACATGCCCAAGCCCGCGGCGCCCGTATCTACGCAGAATTGATTGGCTTTGGCACCAATTCGGATGGCGCCCACGTGACGCAACCGCAAGCGGCGACCATGAAACTCGCCATGCAGATGGCTCTCGACGATGCCAATTTGCAACCATCAGACATCGGCTACATTAGCGCCCACGGTACCGCAACCGACCGCGGCGATATTGCCGAAAGCCATGCAACCCACAGTTTATTTGGCAGCTCTACCCCCATCAGCGCCTTTAAAAGCTTCACCGGTCACACGCTGGGTGCCTGTGGCGCACTGGAAGCCTGGACAAGTATTGAAATGATGCGCGGTAATTGGTTCCACGGCACTGCAAACCTGGAAAATGTAGACCCGGAATGCGCACCCCTCGATTACATCACCGGGGCAGGAAGAGAGTTTGAAACAAACATTATTATGACCAACAATTTTGCATTCGGCGGAATTAACACCTCGCTGATTTTTAAACGTTGGTAATTATTTTGTAGTTAGCACATTAATTTAATGTGCTAACTACTTAATCACGTCGGGCCTATCAGGCTCAATTTCTATCAAAAGGAGAAACCCATGTTGTTGGATTTATTATTCGCTAAAACTTCCATTAAAAAATCTGCTGTTATTTTCACATTATCATTCAGTGGCTTATTCGTAAGCTCTATGTCTTTTGCAGAAGATTCACCCCAGCAGCCAACCTCAACTATCTGCGCATTACCCGGTGTCCCCCCTTCAGATTATAAATATAAAGTTGTTAAAAAATTAAAACTCGGAAAGGGTTCTTACGGTAGCGTCACAGATATACAACCTTTATTTTTAAAGAAAGCCCGCGACGCAGGAGCCGATGCAGTTATCAACTACAACGGTAGCCAACGATTCGGATTTTTCCCCTGGAGAGTTGTGCGCCCGGTCATTACAGGCAAAGCAATTCAATGGGATAAAAATAATGCAAAGCCTTTCTCATGCATTGAAAACGGTGGAGTTTTTCTTTAACCAAATCCATCCAGGAACCAATAATGATTAAGGTATAATTCATGAAGAAAATATGTTTAGCAGTATTTGCAATTTCTATAGTCAGTTTATTTTCCGGCTGTTCCATCAATCATCCAGTTGCAAAAGATTACGGCCAATATCTGGAAAAAAATGCCACTACCACAACCTTACCAAAAACCAATCTCAAATCAGATTATGTTATCGATGGCGCCACTGAAAATCATCGTTACGAATTCAGGGCGGCAACTGTTGGCTACGCGCATCTTTGGATAGTCGAATTTGGAAAAATGCTTGACCAAACCCTTAACGCAAAATATGTTCAATCTGCGTTTGGCCGCCTCAGCAAAAAAGCAGCCCGAGATCCCCAAACAGGAAATCTCATTGAATTCAATTTAGAAAAATATGAATTCAAAGATTATCGAGCTTATATCACGCTGAAAATCAAGCTAACAAAAGATGGCGCGACGGTTTTAGAAAAATCCTACACCTCTAGCGGCGATTCGCAAGGCGGAAAAATGTGGATGGCTGGCCCGTTCGGTATGAAAAACGCAACCCAAGCATCAACCAAATCGGCTATTGATGATATTTTAAAACAATTTATTAACGACATCCCCAAGTCCTAAATAATTTATATTCCGTTGCCGGTGATTATGATTTCAATAACATCGGCATTTTATAATCAATCATCCTCGATACTTTCCTTACAATTCGATAGTTTCCTAACAACAAGGAGTTAATTAATGCCGTTACGCCCACTACTATTTATTGCCTCACTTTTTACCGTACTTACCGTATTTACCGCCCATGCCGAACCTCAATCCCCTGATGAATTCATCCAGATATTTCAGTCTGAAAATCAGGCGCAGCAAATACAAGCAGCACAAGCACTGGAATGGGCAGGCCTTTCTTCCCCTAAAATATTTGATGTGGTCGAAGCCGATGCACTGAAAGCGCTACCTAACGATAAAGATAAATTTACCGTTAATTATTTGTCGTATATGGTGAAGGCCTTAGCTTTTTCAGGTAACGAAAAATATCGTCCCACTATTGAAAAAATCCAACGTGAGGCATCCAATAAAAAAGTTAAAAAATATGCGCAGGAATCTTTACCAAAACTGGCTGTTTATACTCGCTTAAATCAATTAATTGTACCCAAGCCATGGCCAGAAAATGCGTACCCATCAACTAACCAACGCCTTATAAACATGCTGCAAAGCAATGAAACGGAGTTGTTATTATTGGCGGCAAAACGCATTAATTATTCCAATAACTATCAAGCAGAAGTACTTTCCCAACTTAACAAAAGCCTGCTTGAAAATTATCAAAAACCCTTATCTGATGACCGCCTTGACGCCGTGGCTTGGTTAACCCATGCATTGGCTGGCAGCCGCTCACTGGACTACAAACCTACAATTGAAATAGTAGCGAGTACGGCAGAAAATAAAAAGTTACGTAAATATGCCGTTAAATATTTGAAGTATTACAACCAATAAAAATATTAGTTTTCCCACAGCCAAATGTTGTCAGCCCTAACCTGAAAAAAGGGCTGACAATCAGCTGCAAAAAGTTACTCAATATTCTGCACCTGCTTATCGAATATAGAAAAATATCTTTCAATTTCAATAGGCTAGAGGTTTTTAGAAGGGAGAAAACTATCTCATGTCACCACTCGTGTCACCATTCTAGGAAAGCAATGCTGTTTATAGAATGAGTCACTGCTTATTGAGTAGCTTAACAGTTTTTCAGCCACTCCTGAACCTCTGAGTTGCGCCAACCAATTCGGGTTGATGACAAATGAACTCGTGCGGGAAACTTCCCTGCTCGCTCCATCCTCCAAAGCGTAGTGCGTGACAGGTTGGTGAGATGCTGAACTTCCTGAGTGCTGAGAATGCGTTCAAGTTGATTTGATGAGGCTGCTTTGACTGGTGTTGCTTGTTGGACTTGACTGCACAAATACTCAATGAGTTGAAAACCAAAAACCTCTGTTTCTTTATTGGTGAGTTGAATAAAAGCGATTTTCCGCTGGGTTTGGAGCTTCTGAAGGTCTTCTATGCGGCAGCGTAGGAATAACGCGGCTTCAGCTTGATTAAACCGCTGATAGAGGGCGATTCCCATGGCATCGGCCATGTCTGCTATTTGTTCAGAAAATGGTGGCTGCGCCATATCACTCTGTTTGTGGATTATTTGATTTCTCTACGTCAAAGGCTCAAACTTAAAAAAAGAGCCCTCTTTCACTATACAACAAATATGAGTAATTCAGACCACATTGTTTCAGTAGCGGAACCGAATACTGACCTCTACTCTCTTCAAGAGAAGGTGCGGTTATTCTCGGCTGCCTTTGATCAACTAAAGAAGCTGGAGCAAAGCCAAGGGCTTCTATCCGAGCAAAAGTGGGCTGATCGGTTGGGGTCTGAGGAAGAGTTACAGTACGCTCACCCATTGTTAAAACAGAATGTAGAGCGATGGGCGGCACAATTCAAACTGGACGACATTGCTCAAGTGCAAAAAGCTGATCTTCTGCACCCTGAAGAATTAAAAGAACTCAAGTCAGTCAATGCCAAAATGGAATTACAGAAGCACCGTGAAACAGGAGCAAGTAAAGATAAGTCGGGATATAAAAAATAATTAAAGACAGTTCAAAATAGATTCTTGCAAAGCTCCAACAACATAAAAAAATCCGAACATTGTTCGGATTTTTTTATTGATACATATCTCGAATGTCATCATAACTCACGTCTACTTCAAATATTGCTTGAATAAGCTCAGGGTAAACGTATAAGTCATAGTGGCTTCAGTAAGAAGATATTCCCACCCAATTCCCATATTCAGATTGAATTACAGGGATCTTATTTTCTATAAGACTCGTATAATCAAATTCAGAGAAATTGTTGAACGCGAGCCATTGAAATACTTCAGTATACTCTTCAGTAGTTTCGTTGTAGATTCATGCGATTTTGTCGTATGAAATTATTTCATTTTCGAGCAGCTTTTCTACAAGATCTGTCTGGTTGATATGTGAACTTACATGTTTATAGTATTGGCGAAGTAAGATAGGAGTAGGTGCTTTCATATATATAAAGTTAGTAATAAAGCACTGGCTCAAGAAAAAGCAGCAATCCAAAAACAAGGTGGAGACTTTGTACGACCTTGTTTTTTTATTGTGCTTATTAATTTTCTAGCGGTGCGTTACTCAATTTATATATTAAGCAATATTTTTAATGGATTCGCCTTGTTGCTATAAAGATTCTGCATGTCACTTGTTGTTGCATTCAAAAAATATTTTGACTACATAAAATAATACAAGAAAAGAGTAAATTGAAATAACAAGTAAAATTGAATAAATTGATTTTATAGAGTGTTTTGAAAATATATAGTAAATTAATATTTAATAATAAATCGAGTAACGCAAAAATATTAATTTAATTTGACATATTGATTTTTTTAATAAAATTGAGAGTATTAATTTGCTAACTCGTAAAGCATGAAAATAACTATTTATTCCACCAAGTGATCCGCTGGAAAAACTCCGATTGCGATGAATATGGTATTTGATAGGGGGTATTGTGTTGGAACCAATGAGCCATACCATATCTACGATAGGATTTTACCTGACTCACAATATATGGCATTAGATCTTAGTGAGTCCTTCCCTCAAATTCCTGAAAATATCGATATGGTATTTGATCTTGCTTGATCAATTTCCAAAACCTCTTTAAGTATCAGTTCCGCTATTCTTCAGTCTGACGTTGTGATCGTTCCTATTTATAATGAGCTGAAGTCAATCAACGCCTGAATAAATACGATTGCTGAAGTTTTGCAGCTCAATAAAAATATTATCGTTGTGGCAACAAAACTTCAAAAAAGAAAAAACGATATATTTACGGATTGGTCTGATAGCGTTGATGCAAAAAATGTAACAGCAGCGGTACATGAAAAAATAGGTGATTTTATCCCTGTATTACCACTCAAGTTTTCTGCTGTCTTTGACGTGATTTTTGAAGATGAAAAATCAATTCAACAAATCATGAAAACCTCTGGCTTGGCGAAATATCAATATCAAGAAGTTGCCAACCAGTTTGAAAAAATTTATAAGCTAATTGATTCGTATGGCAAATAAAAATGATCTTTCTTGACTAAAAATAACATCAAAAAATACTCTCTTAAACTTAGGGGGAATCACTGCAATAAATTCATCTTGAAGCGTTGGGAGAAAGCCAAAGCCTGCCAAGGAAAAGCAATCCGAGCTGATTGGTTTGAGATTTACTTTGTCGGAAGTAGAAGCTATTAAACAAAAAGCAGGTCTGGTGCCTGTGGCAACCTATATAAGAAATGAGTTGATGACTAAAACAGACCTTTTAAGCGTAAGCGCAAAGAAATAACTGTATAAAATGGTGTTGACTTTTTTGAAATTGCAGTAAAATGAAATAAACCATTTATATATGTAAAACCATTCTATGAGCCTTGACAACAAAACACCAAGTAAAAGCCCTGAAGCCTATTATGATGGGTTTATTCAAACTCTCATGGAAAAAAGAGTAAGCAATGTCGCTGATCTCATTCATGAAATACTTTCTAAAACTCCACCTATGGATATATCACAAAAGCTTGCTCACGCAGACAAGCTCAAATCATGGCTTGATAGTTTCCGCCCATTGTCGGGGGATGTAGTGCGTGAACTCAAGAAGCACTATGACGTGAAGTACACGTTTCACAGTAACGCTATTGAAGGCTCAACACTTACCCAGTCTGAAACTGAGCTTGTTTTAGAAAAAGGGATTACGATTGGCGGAAAAACTTTAGTAGAGCATTTGGAAGCAGTTGGTCATAAAGAAGCAATTGATTACGTGGAAAGTCTTGCTCAAAAAAATACTCCAATTCGTGAAAGGGAAGTGAAAGATATTCATCACCTGATATTAAAAAGTATTGATGCAATGGATGCTGGGCGTTATCGCATGCTTGATGTGCGCGCGGCAGGAACAGGGCATACGTACCCACCATTTTATCTTGTGAATGAGTTAATGGAGCAATTTTTTCTCTGGCTGGAGTCGGAAGAGGCAAAGGCGCTTCATCCAGTTGCTTTAGCTGCTGAAGTTCATTTTCGATTTGTTGCTATTCATCCATTTAAAGATGGAAATGGGCGTACTGCTCGCCTTCTGATGAATTTGATATTGTTAAGAAACGGATATCCGGTTGCCGTTATTTCAAATGCAAATCGCAGCCAATACATAGACTCTCTCATTTATGCGCAAGAAAATAGTGATGATACCAGTAAGTTATTGGAAATCATTCTGGATGCTACTGAAGAAACTTTTGTGGATTATCTCCGTGTTGTTTCTACCGCTGCTTCGAGCAAGGGGAAGGGAAGTGAGTTTTATGCTGATGTAGATTTTTATCTGAAAAATAAGTAGTTTATTAATTTAGAATAAATAAACAAAAAATATTTTTAATAGTTAGATTTTATAAAAAATATAAAAGTAGAATTTTACCATTTAATATAATTTATATGTGAATAAGCACTGTAGATGTAACGTGTGTTACAACTTTGGAGGAGGAATTGCTCCTCATTCAAGAAGGTGAGAGAGACTATCAACTGAATGGCGCAATGAGTATTCAAGAGGCGTATGCTCGTGGATTAGAGTTTATCAATAACTTAAAATAAAATGTTTTTTCAAGTTGAAATTCCAAAATTAGCTCAGGAAGATATAGAAAGTCTTGCTCAGTATATTTTTACCAAATATCTCGATAAGGAAACCGCAAGACGAGTGTATAACGAAATTTATTCAGCAATAGCAATGCTTGATTTTATGCCTCATAGATATGAAAGTTTTCAGTGAGATTATAAGCGTATGATTGTTGGGTGAAAATACAAAATAATTTACAAAATTAATGATGTTACAAAAAAGGTTGTTGTCATAAGAGTGTTTCGTGTGGAGTCAAACCAGAGTGTTAAATTTCCAAAACATTAAAGGTCTTGCTGCGCTCATTCCTTTCTAAAAAATAAAAAGCCGAAGAGTTCTTCGGCTTTCACCGGAAACAAAAACTTTGTGCAGAATAAGTATTGCGCACAAGGTCATATAGTTTTCCTCATGCTCCATAAGAAAAATAAAAAATATTTTCTAACCTGCCAAACTGCAAAATGCACAATGTTGAAAAATCTCCAAAGTCAAAAATAAACTGGGTGACTCAGTGAGAAGTTTTGCTCTTGAAAAAGTGAGCACAAAAAACTCGCAACCCTGTAAGAAACGAACTCATTATTTTAATGCTCTATCGTCATTGACTCAGAGAAACAGAGCTTTGTAATCTCAGGCTTGATGATCTGATTTTGGATGAGGCAAAAATTTATATTAGGCGCATCAAGGGAAGTAATGATTTTGTACATCCCATTGAAGGGGATGAGCTGCGTTTGCTTCGTCGATACTTGGCAATAAGACAACAGAAGTCATCACACTATTTGCCCTGGCTCTTTCTCTCTGAGCAAGAGGGACAGCTTCACAGAAATTCCGTCATTGACATGGTGAAGCAGGCTAGCAAACATGCTGGCACCGGACATATACACCCGCACATGTTGCGCCATGGGTGCGGCTATCATCTTGCCAATAAAGGCGCCCCGCTCCGTGTGATCCAAGACTATTTAGGGCATAAAGAAATAAACAACACTGTTCGTTATACCAAAATCAGTTGAAAGCAATTTGAGGGGCTGTGGAGATAGTACAAAAATACAAACGGTATATGTAGTTTTTTGGTTATTCCCAAATTATCTATTTTTCTTTAGGCGTCATTTTTATTCCTTTTCTATACTGAAGCCCGTTGTCTTGTGCAGGCTATATTTCAAATGGAAATATAGCTTTTTGCACTTGAGGTTTTATGGGAGTTTTTATGCGTCAGGAAAGTATTGTGTCCGCAATGAGTTTTGTTGTTGTGGGCTTTTTGAGTGCTTGCGGTGGTGGAGGGGGAGCTTCTTCGCAACCTGTTCAGGTTGCAAGTAGCTCTAGTGTGCAATCTTCACAGAAGGTTTCAGCGTCCAGCTCATGGGGAGCAAGCTCAATCACTCAATCTTCTCAAGATACAAGTTCGTTGGGGACTGCTGTGCGAGTTGCAGCATCAGGAAATTATTTAGTAAATGCTGCCCCTGTATTTCATGAAGCGTGGGGAGGTGTTGCAGTAGAGGATCAGTCATGTCGGGATGCAAGCAGTAGCAGAATTGCAGAGGTATTTGATACCACGCTTCAAAAATATGTTTTTCGTTTTCACATGGCAATGGATGATGTTGATTGCGCGACAAACGAAAGTGGCCGGCAGCGCCTCGAAATAAAAGTCTACAATCTTTCGCCCGATAATTTGAAAGGAGTGCAAGGTGAAACACATTTTTATCGGTGGAAGATTTTTTTACCTAATGACTTTCAGGTATCAACATCCTTTACGCACTTGTTTCAAATCAAAGCTGTGGGTGGTGATGATGCTTTACCTCTGATCAGTCTTACGGCTCGAAAAGCGAATCCAAATCGCTTGGAAATTCTGTATGCAGCTAGGAATGAAACTCAGCGCATCGCAGAGATTTCTTTAGCTCAAGCCCTTGGCAAGTGGCTAGATGTTCAGGTCAGTGCAAACTATGCAGTCAATGGGCGGTTTGCAATAACTATCCATGAAATTTCAAGTAATACTCAATTGCTGCATTCTGTGAATAATAATCTGGATATGTGGCGAGAGGGGACGGAATTTCATCGGCCTAAATGGGGAATATATAGAAGCCTAAATAACCAGCAGGATCTCAAAGAAGAAACTCTTTTCTATGATGATTTTTGTATTGCTGAAGTGGAAAATTCCTGTTGGTAAAAATTGATTTAAATTTCAGAATAAGGATTGGATGTATGGTTTCGATTGACAATTTAGAGCTTAAAAATTCAATACGAGGAACCATTTCTCAATATTCTCCCAAGAAATGGGGATATATATTAGGTGAAGATGGAAAACAGTATTATTTTTATTGGAAAGATTTTTCAGCTCGATCTGATGTGCGCTGCCTTGTTAAAGGAGCTGCTGTGGAATTTGAACCTGCAATTGACCCTAAAAAGGGGAGTGATATTGCGCGGCATTGTCATTTGCTTAATACCTCACATGTTAAAACCTATGCCACTCCTGAAAAAATATTTGAGTCTCGTTCATTGGATACAAGTTATTGGGAAATTCTGGAACTGGGAAGCGAGAAAATAAGTTCTGCATCGTATCTGTCTGCACATGACGCATTGGAAACTTTAAAAAATATTGCTCTATCCTACGGCGCAAATGCACTGCTGGAGATTTTTTCGCAAAAGAGCCATGAGCAAGAAAAAGCATACTATTCCGTTTCTGCCATTCCTGCGGTGATAGGAGTGAAAGATGCAAATGGAAATTCAACTTTAGAAAAGTTGAAAGTATTAAACACAGCGATTGAATGTAAAAGAAGGAAGGTAGATAAATGAATAAAAAAAGGCGTATTGGAATTGTTGAGGATGACAAAGGCTTCACAAAGAATTTCTGTGAACTACTGGCTACTCGTGATGATTGCGAGATTGTGTTTGTGGCTGAGAGTTATCAGTCAGCTCTTGCGAGTATGAAGTCAAAGAAATTTGATGTTTTATTTGTGGATCTTGGGCTTCCTGATGGTGATGGTGCAGACCTTATTTTAAAAGCATGTCGTTCCTACCCTGATGCCGAATCTTACGTGTTAAGCATCACCGATGATGGGGCATTAATTATGAATGCCTTTAAGCATGGGGCGAAGGGTTTTGTATTTAAAAATGATCCACCCTTTGTGTTTCTTCAGCAAATCTATAATGTTTTTCAGGGTGGGGTTACGTTCTCTGGCACCGTTTCACAAGCCATCATCAATGAGTTAAATAAATGTGCCACAGCTCGCGCAATGATCACGGAAAGAGAATTTCAAATAGTGAAATTTATGTCTTTAGGGTTTAAGCCAAAGGAAATATCTGAAAAACTCAATGTTGCAGTGAACACCATTAATTCCCATATTAAAAACGTATATAGAAAACTGAATGTGAACTCAAGTACGGAAGCAATCAATGTTCTCCAGTTATAACTTTCCTGTAAGTGGTGTCAGATTTCATAAAGCCTTAGTTTTCTCTTTCTATGTACTGGTAACGCTGCTTGCAGTCGTATTGGTTGCAAGCATCATTATCACGGATCGGGATTCGTTTTATGAAAAAATTTCCCCTTCCATTTGCACTGAAATAACCGGTGAGTTTCAGTTTGATTATGAGGCGCAGGCAAGGCTTGCAACAGCATCGCCGCAATATAACTGTGCGTCTTGGGAATCTGTTGATTTACCGCATTTTCAGGAAATGCCGGAATACGCAGAGCTTCCAGAAGGTGCTCCGCTTTCAAGGCTCTGGATGCACTTCAAGTATACAGTCCCTCATGATTTAAAAAGCTCTGTGGGACTGGCTGTTTACAGCACAAGAGTCGTGGGAGGTATTTTCTCAGTTTATGTAGACGATAAGTTATTTTTTACTAACCAAAATGATTGGTATATGCAATGGAACTATCCATTTTATATGGAGCTTCCATTGAGTTATCTCGAACCTGGGAATGAAATTGATATTAAAATTGCTGTGCCCTATAGAAAAGTCTCTGGTTTTTCAATCGGCAGTTTTTATGTCGGTGATGTTCGTATGCTCAAAAAATGGGAGGAATGGCGGACATTCTTTTCTATCCACCTCCCTGCGATTTTAAGTATCTTGTTTGTCTCGCTTGGCATTATCTCGCTGGTGCTTTCTTATTACGGTATCGACCCTATAAACAACAGATTATTTTTTATAATTTCAGTTATCTACGCCATATCCAACATGCAATTTATTTACAATCTCCCAGACAATCGTTCTGTTGAATATTGGTATCTCTCTATCACTGATGCCTCCATATCATGGTTCTTTACTGCATCAACCATCTATGCAGCTAGATACACAAAAGCAAACCTCATATGGGTGGTAAATATTGTCATATTGTGGGCGCTCACTATAACAATAGTGACCCTGCCGATTTGGGATTGGCAAGTAATTGGATTTTTATTGCAGCACTATATAGCAATGTTTTTATATATGCTTTTAATGATGGTGCTTATTTATGTATCAATCAAAGAAAAGAATTACACCTTGGCGGGTATTACACTGTGCATGTCCATCTACCTGGCTGGTGGATTCTATGATCTTACCCATGTATCCGATCAAAGCTTTCCTGATGGATACTATATTTTTACCTATGCTACGACTCCGCTTATGTTTTTCTTTTTGGTGAGTTTGTTAAGCAATTATGTGACCTCTCATAAAACCGTCTTACAACATAACGATATTCTCAAACAAGAACTTAATAAGCAAAAACAAGAACTGGATATACAGAAAAACCAACTCTCAGAACAATCCAAAATTATTGCGGTAAAAGACGAGCGAGTTCGAGTCATGCGAGATCTCCATGATGGTGTTGTTTCTAATCTTAACTTAATGTCCCTTGCGCCTCCCAAATCGAGTCAGGAATACCAGAGCTTACTCAAAGAATGCGCGGACGATGTGCAATGTATTGTTCTCTCACTTCAAGTTGAGGCAACCAGCTTGAACGCTGTCCTGGCTTCACTGCGAAATAAACTGGATGCCAATCTATATGGCACGGGGATTGAGTTGCGGTGGCAGGTTGATGATATAAGTGTGCTGGAGTGGGTTGGTTCCTCAGAGGCATTGCATATTCTCTTTCTTTTAAAAGAGGCTGTGAACAATGCAATCAAGCATTCTAAATGCACAGTCATACAGCTGGGTTCAAGAATGATGCAAGATAACAACGTTTTGTTTATAGAACTTTATGTACAAGATAACGGGAGGGGTTACTTATTAGAGAAGGCAGAAACGGGCAATGGCAGGCGCAATATGCAATATCGCGCAGATGTATTGGGAGGGCAATTGCTCAGGGATTCTTCAAATATGGGTACATCCATTTCTTTGCGTTTACCCATAAAAAAGTGATCAAATCATACATGAAAATATCCCCAAAATTGGGGATATTTTTTTATGAGGTGATGTTTATCCTAGAGACATGGCTGTGAGTGTTTTCACAACGGCAGTCAATGCGAGTAATCCCACAATCATAAGAATAGGGGATGGACTCATTGGTCTTTTGTCACGCTTTAGGATTTCTCAAATGATTTTTATTACAAGGTTTTGTATATCGGCATTATTGGCTGTTTCGCTTATTGGATGTGGTGGCGGAGGGTCGAATGGGAAAAAAACACCACCAAGCAGCACCTCTTCATCTTCGGTATCTTCTCTATCGAGTGTTGCTGTATCTTCTCAATCAAGTGAACACTCCAGTGCTCTCGCTGTAAGTAGTGAGGGCGTATTGTCGAGTGCTGGTTCATCGTTCTCAAATCCAGGTACGAGCAGTCTCTCTAGTAGCTTGAGTTCTTCTGAGCAAGGTTCAAGTAGTAGTGTTGCCTCAAGTAATCCGTTCATGATTGAGTTCAAGCCTCCAGTAATCGGGGCGCAAGGATCAGTAACTCAAAAAATCGGACAGTTTTTTATCCCTGCTGCACATGCGGCGTCCACAGTGCGTTTGAAGTTAGAAAACTTCGCACTGGTGCGCATTAATTTAGCTGGAGTGGTGCAAGAGATTGCGCAACTGCCAGCAGAGGCAATAGCAGAAAATGCCGATGGGTCTTGGGTGATTAACTGGGATGGAAAAAAATCTATTGATTGGCTCGCTGTTGCTGATGTGGAAAAACCTTTGAATCTGAAAGTTGGAGATCCTCTCATTGGTACTAGACATGATTTGATTTATGCACCACTTACAAGTAGTTATGTTGATGTGGATATAACCTCAGCCATATCGTACTCGAATCTATTGAATTGGATTGGTGGATGGAGCTACTCAGGTGCTACATTTGAAAATGAATTAATTGATGTAAGGAGTGAAGAGGTTGTCTCTCTTTTTGAGAATTTATTGAATACATCTCAATTGAGCATTGATGAACAAGCCTTGCCATTTAGATCTTCAATTGAGGAGTATCGAAACGATATCTCTTCAACTATCAATGAAAATTTAATTGATCAGGTAAAGAAAGCCAGTCCAATAGCTGCGACAGATTTGGTCAGCAGGCTTCAGAATCAATTGAATACTACGAACTCTCTCATTGGTACATGGAACGTATGTGATTGGAAGCTAAATAGCTGTCAAGAGTCATGGCTCATATTTCCTCAGGCAGACCAATATTATTCGATACAAACAACACAACCTGACGAGGGCTGCAAGCAGGGCGTTGAGGTTGGAACTTATACTCTGAATAAAGATACTGGAAAATTCACACCGCAAATTATCACTGATGGGAATGATCATTGTGGTGTGTCAGATGCGAGTAATACCGCGTCGATAACCGTGAGCGGGACGCAATTTTCCTATAAAGAAAATCAAGATTCTGAAGGAGTTCCATTTGTAAAAACATGGAGCTCGAATACTCTTGTGAGCACATGGATTTCTTCGGATCATAACAAAACAGAAATTCTTATACTGTTGAACACCAACGCATTTGTATTCGCCACGGTTAATGTCAATACCGGTGCATCTGATATCGAACAAGGGCTGTTCGAATATGAAAATGCAACAGGAAACTTTACCATTACAGAATGGAAGCAAAAATCTGGAAATGACGCAGATGGGTTCTCAGGTGCAAAAACAATTAAGCTCAATATAAAAGATGGTCTCTTAACTATTATTACCGATAAAGATCCCTCCTCAACCAAAGCCTATAAGCGCTTGCAGTAGTCTGCATGATATAAGAGAGATAGCTTCGGTTATCTCTCTTTTTGTTAGTTAGAGTGGTCGTCAGGATGCCTTAAGGTAAAGCGGCCAAGGTCAGGGTTGACATTTTATCATTTAGACTATAATAAACATTAATTTAATAGATAAAAACGATAATGAACCACTGAATTCATACTATTCCAAATAGTGTTCGCTCTACCGAGAAATGAGCTACTCCTTCTGCCATCCGCCAACTTCTTGCTTTCACCTCTCAAAAGGTCTTTAATCTTATTGAAAGTACAGTTGCCTTTGATTTTATAGATCATTGAGGCATAAGTAATTGTCATAAATATAAGAAATGACTATTTGAGAATGGTATGGATTTAATACAGTCAGAATCACTGAAGGCATCTCCCTCTCAGGGGGATTTGAGTTCACCTGTGCTTGGAGCCAGCCAAGAAACTTCGAGACGTGCCTCGGAAGTAATCAGCAGCGTTGAGCACTGGTTGACCGAAACAATACGCCAGCAGGGAAAAGAGCTTCGAGACTTAAATGCAGAAAATGTTCATCTCAACAATAACCTCATCGAGCTAAAGCAACAGCTTCAAAGCCTCCAGCAAGAATATGAAATATACAAGCGTAATAGCCTTCCTTTGCCTGTTGAAAAAAGCGACAGACTTCCAACCGTTGCCCCAATTTTGTACAAAGACTGGAAAAAACTCCCTGAAAATAAAGGCAAAACTCCTTTGGATTGCTTGCGCGAGGTGTACGGGGAGTACCTGGAGAAAGGGCTTCTGTATCAAGACGACCTTCGCAGCAGAAAAGGCGGGAGAATGGGTGGGCTTGATCCTGCATTATTAAATTCAGCGCTGACCTATTGTTACAGGCATAACATTTCTTCGGAGTTCATTCCCCCAATAAAAAGTGTTCGTCTAGTTGAGGCTTCAAAGAAAATAGATCACAAAAAAGCTGCTCAAATCAAAAGGCTGGCGTTTAGCTAGTTTTTTACTTAAAAAGTATAAAAAATAGTACCTTATTTGGTTGATATTGCTATTGAATATGCTTCACTTAAGTCAGGCAGATCAAATCCTGCCCATAAGAAACCCCCGAAGCTGTGCAAAGCTGCGGGGGTTGTTTTAGCGATCAAAAACCTTACGAGCCTCGATCACATTCAAACTATAGCAGAAGCTCCGTTTGTTGTGGTCATTCCTTTGCTAACAACTGGAGAAGACTGCCATGGCAACTCACCTCACGACTATCAAGGTTGGCAACAACAAATATCACCTATCGGCATCCGGAAAGGATGTTTACCACAGCAAAAGCAACAAAACAGGTGGTTCGCTCCTGCGCGGAGTTAAGTTCATAAACAACCAAATACTACTGAATTCCACGGGGCGTCCTGCGTCAGAATTTGACCTAGCGCAAGCCGTGACAAAGAGTCAGAGCAGTGGTTGTTTTATCAGTACTGCGGCTTACTCGTGGCTCGGTACATCTGATGATGGCAAAGAGCTTGTCGCTCTCCGTCGATGGCGTGACGATGTCTTATTGAATGACCCTGATTGGCTCCACCTGGTTGCAGAGTACTATGAAGTGGCTCCTTCTATCGCTGCTTGCTTGAGCGCCTCTCCTCATCGTATTCAGATAAGCAAGTTCATTGTTGAGGACTATGTTGAACCCATTTTGATGAAAATTACTGATGGGAAACATGATGAGGCCGTCAACCTTTATCAAAGTATGATCGAATTCGTGAATAAAGTTTTGAAATGATTGCTGGCCATCTCTCTTGTTACTGATGTTAACGAGAGAGATGGCATTTTATTAAATTGTGAATTTATTATAGGTGGTAATCATGAGCTTTCCTTCAAATTTCGGTCAATCTGCGATAGAGAACTCTTCTGCAAATATATACAGCAATGAAGACATAGATTATGGCGCGTTAGGTCGCTTGATAATTGAAGCGGACATGCACTTAAAAATTGGATTTGATGTGCTTGATGATCGAGTAATAAGTGAAGAAGAAATTTTAAACGTAATTGTGTCATCGGATAGTGAGCGAGAGGCAAGAGATAGCATTAAAAATTTGGCTGTATTCCGCTATAAAGAGCGGCTTCCTGTCTTTGAGGCTGCTACGAGTGGCTTGCAAGCTAAACTTTTTTCCTATGCAAAAATATTGGAAGAGAAAATATGCCTGTTTTCCTCCCAGCGTCAAAAGATGCCTGAGCACCTTGGTGACCCAAGTAAGAAGCTTGATGGCTTGACGTTTTTCAAAATTGGTCTTTATCTAATGGCTTGGATAGCAGTAGCTGCTATCGGTGCCGCGCTCAGCTTAGAGTATTTAACTGAAGGAATTGCCATGACTGGCGTCTCAAGTGATATTGCAATCTTATCAATCGCATTACTTGTAATCTCATTTGTCTCCGTTGGTGGGGCTGCTCTGAAAATTTCGTCAAACTTGCCATTTAACGTGGAAGTAAAATTAAAAAATTTTCTACAATGTGTTTCTGCGTTAGCTCTGTTGCTTACTATTTTCACTCTAAGCAAAGAGATGTCTCATCGTGCAGATGATAATCCAAGCGGTATCAATTGGCTGCAAATACGGTTTTTGACATATTCGGTTTTTGAGCTGTCCATTTCATTCCTATTGGCAGATAAATTGAAGCAGCTAACAACTCTGGGGAAAGAAAACCCAGCATATCTCGCTATATCGAACAAGATTCACGATTTTACGGAAGCAAAATCAACTCTGATGAGTTATGTGCATATGCTGAATGCATTTTTTGATCGTGATGCACAAATGGGAAAATTAGCTTCTAGCATTCAAAAGCACGAATCTGATATTGCAACTCGTATGAGGCGAGCAAAAGAAGAAAAAGAACTTTTTGAACAATTCTATAATCTGCGTATGCAAGGCGTAAGGGGAAGTTATTAATATGAAAAGTATCATCACTCTACTATTTCTTGTTATGTTGATCTCAGCTTGTAAAGAGGAAAATCAATCTGCTTCTTCTCCTTCAAATAAAGTGATAGTTCTTCCGATGGTTATCGACATAGATAAAGAATATGATCTTCTTATCAAGGATGTTGTGCGTAATGTCATTTTTAGTATGAAAAAGGGAGATGGTTTGGTAATTATGGCTGGTGATGGACGACTGCTGATTAAGGAAGTCTTACCAAATACAGATCATTTCAATAAAGAGGATATGCGATTTCGTTATTTTGCAAAAAATAACATTACTGGAGAGGTAACAAAATATATAAAGGAAAGCACAGTGTCGAAACAAGATTCATTGAATGTAATTGAAATTCTAAGACGACTCTCACTTAATCAGTACAGTGATGCAGAGATCTATATTGTGGACTCTCCTTTTTCTGTAAGCAAAGATAATCACTTGCCTATGAATAAGGGATTTCCAAGTGATTCATATGTGCATACCTCTTCAGAAAAATCCCCCTTTGGGGTCGCGAGTGAAATAATAGATGACAAATTTACGACACAAAAAATCCATTGGTTTTTTTCAAAGAGTGAAAGTTTTGTAAATGATTATCACCAGCAGAGCCTTCAAAGATTCTATGCTCTTTATTTTCATAGCCTCAAGCGGGAGCTATGCCATTTCAGCTCGGATGTGAGCTTGATTGAAGAGAAATCTTGTCTGGTTCCGGATTATAAGTTTGGGGCGGGCGGTAGTGACGAAAAAATGGAGTTTAACATTATTGGCAGTGTTCCTGTTTCATGGGATGAAAATGCCATCGCAAAAGTAAAGCCTACTAAGATCACCGATAGCTTGGAACTACTATTGAAGTGGGAATGTGATTCTGATTTAGATTTATATGTTTCAAAAAAAGGAGAAACTGAAGAGCTGTCATATAAGTTGCCAGTAACTAGCTTTGGTTCGCTTATAAAGGATTTTACGCAAGGTGCTGCGAAGCAAACATTGGGATGGGAACATGTTGTATTTGATAAGCCCATCAATCTTCGGGATATAAACTTGCATGTAAACTACTATCAAGGCAAGGGCTTATGTAATTACACGCTAAAAGCAAAATTTGGAGATCAAGTGTATTCCTATATCTCTCGCCTTTCATCTGACTCGGGGAATATGGGAAATGAAACTCTAAAAAGACCTCCACCATTCTGGGATAAAATCGATATTTACAGAATGTTTTTTCTGAATTAAAACCAAAAAGCCCTTTACGGGCTTTTGTCATTTGTTGGGTGTGCTATGCCGAAGAAAAAAATAATCAAAAGTAATATGCCGATTGGGGAATGGTGTTGGCCTTTACCATATATCAATCGAATTTTTACCGATGCGTTCCTGGATAAATTGCTGGGGATAAATCCGGCAATTTCCAAGGATGAACGACATGAGTTTATGACTTATTTGAGCAAGAGTTTGTCTTTGCCCATAGACCAGAAAAGAATGGTTATTAAGCAATATGTGAGTCTAAGTGAATGGCAGTTTTCGGAGTTAAATAGAGTTTTTCGTGAAGAGAAAGAAAAATTCACGGAGCTTGAACGACAACATCCAAATGACATTATTAAGCTCGCAGGAAAAACGAATTTAGAGTGGGCTGTATTACTGGATGAAAAAGATGGCGCGAAGGTGTTTTATGATATTTTTATTGATAAAGAGGATATTTCTTTAGGTGAAGAAATAGAAGAGATTATTGATCGTCTTAATGATCTAAAACAGTTAGATGTCCTTTACTTGCTTTGTGCGAAATTTATTCGCGGTAGATTGTCTGAAAAAAAATACTCAGATTACGACTTTTTTAACATCGTGAATCTCTATCTGTATGCTTCTGCTTCTTTAGGATTTTTGAGGGATGACCATGAATGCTTTCAAATAGGGTTGAATGCAATAAATGAAATAGACAATCAGGCGCAACGCGGATTTTTGGAGTTTTGTTTCTATGAATATCATGCAAGACTAATGGGGTTCGGCGGCATATCGCTTGAAGTTGCTGATCACTTATTGTCGAGTCAATATAAAGATTTATCATCTCATTATGGATATTTATTTTATGTCAGCAAGATAAATTTTTTTGTTAAAAGGCAATATTCAGAATGGATTTTCTTTTTTGTTAAATCGGTTGCTGCTTCTCTTGGGTTACTTGACAGAAAAAATAGAAGAATTAGAGATGCTTCTTCTCTTGATAAGGGTGAGATATTTAGAATTATTTATCTTGTAGAGCATCTTGATATTTACTTAAAAGCTGACGAAGAAGATGAGGTGGACAATAGATTTATTGGTTTGCGGGGGGTTTTAATTGAAAAGCTAACCTCACATGATTTAAGAAGAGTATTAAATGATTTTGATAGGCGCTATGATATCGATAGTGCAATAATTTCTTTAAAAATATACGCTTTGGCAAAACACTCTGCAGTTCCAGATAGCATCTATCGATTAAAAAATAAAAGTAAATATCTTGAATTGCTGTATTTGTTGATTGTTGAAAGAGTTGAGGATTACAGCGTTCTATCTATTTTAGATGAGGCATTAGCAGAAGCTAAAGAAAAAATGGATATGATTTATATGGTTCAAGGATTTATAACCTACATTATGTTTTTTGGGAAAAACAAGGAGTTAGAAGAGCAGACATTTTTAATCTTTATTGGGTCTATTTTTTCAAAAAACACAAAAGCTAAAAAGTTATATGAAGAAAATGACCACAATATAGCATTGGAATATATCGAGTATCTAAACTCTCAAATAAAAACGGGAGCAGCATTTGATGATCGGAGTAGAGAGTTAATGTATGAATTATTGATGCAGCAAGATAAAACTGAAGAGAAAGAATAGTTTAAATATTTTTCTCAATCGTATCCCAAGCAGCATTTACCAGTTTCAAGCTTTCTTCCGCCTGCTGCTTGAGTATACCCTCAAAACGTGCAAACTTATCAGGATGAAACAGCGAGCAGATATGTCTGTATGCCTTCTTGCACTCGTCGAGGGATGCCCCTTGCGGTACACCAAGTATTTTATACGCATCATTTAGATTTTTCGGATTGAGGCTCCTTTGCTGGAAGCCTTTTTGTTTTTCTATCTCTCTTTGGAATTTTTCACGTTCTTTTTGAAGTTGCTCTTTTTCTCGTTGGAGTTGTTCCTGGGCTTTTTGTTGTTGCTTGAGGATTTCGCTTTGTGCTTCGTTTTTTTGCCGCTGGAGTTCATCTGCTTGTCGGTGCAAGTCTTCGCGGATTTGGTGGATATATTCTTGTTCCTGTGCAATCTTTTTTGCTTTTGCGAGTTGTAAGGAAAGAGATATTTCTTGCAAGAGTGTAAAAAGCCATTTTATGGGGTTTCCAAAGGCGTAACAAAAACCCAGTAAAAAAGCGGCGATAAATAGAGGATCTTTATCGTTTAGCAGGGGTGGTATCGTCACAACGAAAAACGCAAGCCCTGCGATCATTTTTATTGGGTTAAACCCCTTGAATAAAATTCCGATAAGGTAAGCAAGTCCGATATAAATCACTATGGAGAACAAATATGCAGTACTCATTGCGTGATCTTCCTCCAGAGCGGTTTTGCGGTATGTACGAGAAACCCGAGAATAAAGGGAAGTGTTATAAACCACAGATCTACATGCTTCATCCACTCAAAAAGGCTGCTAAATAACAACAACCCAACCACGATAAAAAATAGATTTCCTTTGCGACACAGCCAGCCAAAAGTTATACCGAAAAAAAACATCACTCCCATAATGGTGAGTGATGCGCTATTTATTTCAAGTCCGAAAATATCCATTAGAGCTGCACCAGTTCAATAGTGGAAGTTTGATGCTTTGGTGGTGTAAATACAGGGGGAAACAAAGATGCTTTTCGGAAGATCCTATTTTGAAAATATGGAGTAATTTCTAAACGTACTGGCTGTCTATTCTTGCAGATAAGCAGCGCTTCATGATCGCCCATTGTGCGCACCTCATTCGGATGCAGTAGGGCATACTCTTGGTAGCTCTCTTGGTGCATTTCATCAAGATCTTTTATTTGGCGTTCTCTTACGCGGCCGCTGATACGTGAAAAATATTCACTGGTTGCTGGATCGCTACCTGACAGGGAAATATTAGTATTGAACGCGCCCATTATTGATTCTGCTGTTTTTTGGCCGTAGCGCATAGCAAGCTGTGAGATAGATTGCAAAATAATAGAGAGTGAAACACCATATCCCCTAATACTGGTCGCAACGCTTACAAAATCGCTCACAAAACTATTCCCGAATTCATCGTACAGGATATAAACAGGTAGGGATTTTCCGCTGAGGTGGTGTGGCCTCATGCACTCATTAAATATGGCTCGAAAGAAGAGTGAGGTTGCAAAGGAGTAATACTTGCTATGTTCTATCGGAGTGATGAAATAAATCACGGTTTTTTGTTTCCTGAACTGACTCAATTCATAGTCTGATGCACTAAAGAAAGTACGCAAATCACGATTGGAAAGTGCTTTGAGGGCAGTCAAACAGATACCGACAAAACTCTGTATTGCCTCTTTGTTACCGGTAAGCGCTCCTTTCCATTCATTTAAAACACTGCGGTCTTCTGGGGCAGCAGGGTCCCAACAGTTTGCGGCCACCCAATCTTCTATACCCTCCCCAAGCGCGCCGAAGTTCTGCAAGAGATGATAGAGGTTTGGCAGATTAAAATATTTTTTATCACCAAAGCTCAGGCATTTTATTAGTACGCTTAAAATTCTTGTGGCTCCATTGTTCCAATACGGATCACTTTCGGCAGGGTTTCCGCTCCAAATAAGCGTTTCGGCAATAAGTTCTAGTTCAATGGCATTTTTTGCCTCACAAAATGGATTAAATAAATTGGAATCAGAAACGTGATGGGGATTAAAGACCACTACTTTGTAGCCATTAGCAGCCAAATATCCGGAAGTGGCCTGATGTACTTCACCCTTTGGATCATGTACAACCATAGAGATATTCTGTTTTGCCTTATCAAGCACATTTGGAATAATGTACTTAGTGGTTTTTCCTGCTCCGACACGCGCAGCAAAGCAAACATTCTGAAAGCTCTCACTCACACTCAGGCGTTTGTCTTTTCCGTCTATGAGCAAGCCCTTGTGACGAGAAGAAAGAAATTCCTGGGCTTCATCAAGGCTCAAAAATTTTGCTCCTTGTTTCGTGCGCAATACTTTCCCTTTAATTAAAAATTCTGCGGCTTTCCATGTAAATCGTCCAAGCGATTTAAGTATCATGAGCATTGTTTCCATATTTTGATGTTAGAGAGTAATGTTTGTCACTGGCTCCAGCATTTTGCGCATGGCGAAGAGTTTCTAACTCTTGTTTCGCTTGTATGGATTTTCTTGCTTGTTTTGAAGTTGCAATCTCCTTTGTCTTTCTTTCGCGTTTAAAGTAATTGCTCAGCAAACCTATGACTTGCTGTTTTATATGCTGTATTACATGCACGATTCATTTTTTGGATTTCTCTGGTGGTTTTTGGTCTTTGCTTTCTCTGTGTTTGGTTAGCTCTTGTTTGGCAGCTTCAACTTTTGTTTGAGCCTGCTTTGACGTTTTGGCTTTTTCTTGTTGTGGTTCTTTTGGTTTTTGCTCCTGAGTCTGCGTATTCCCAAGTTCAATTTGTTTGCTCATGGCATCAAATTGGTCTGAAAGACCGAGTGTATTTAAGCGGTACTTTCTCCCGGTAAGGGTATCCACAAAACCGATTTGTTTTCCTCTGGTGTAGATCTCCAAATGCTCCGACTGAAGCTGCGCAAAAAAGGTAGTTTTATCCTTCACAGTAGAAAATATTTGTCCGAGCGCTTGGGTCACACGCTCACGCTCGGGCATTTTTCCCGTGCGTTTTTTCAGTTCATCGCCTTTGTGTGATGTTTTCTTGCTGGCTTCTTTGTTGATCACTATGCCTTGGCGAAGGGCTGGATAGTGGGTGTTTGTCCATGTTTCCAAATGCTTCTTGGCGGTATCAAACTGCTTTTTACTGAGGCGCAGGTTTTTGGTTCCCCCTCTGGGGTTAGAGCTGATCATTAAATGAAAGTGGAGATTGGTCTTGGCATCGTTGTGCATGTAGCCCCAAACAAGGTTGTTGGTGGCTCGGTGCTCAACGTATTCACTCACTATATGGTGTAAAGCGGCTTGTTGTTCGCGAAGGCTCATGGCCTCACTGCGAGTGATGGAAATAATTTCATGGTAGAGGTAAACACTATTGATGCGCTTGGGAAAGAGGCGCGCATTAAACTGGAACTCTTCAAGAATTCCGTCTCGATCACGCGCGTACACATTTTTAGAAAAAACGTGGTGGCCGTGATGCTGATCTGCGCCTTTTTTCATGTAGTCAAAAAGCTGATCAAAATTTCCAATCTTGCGGCTCTTTGACTTAATTATCATATTATTTTTTTATCCCAGCTAAAGTAAATTGCGTCACTATGTCCTCCAGCTTCTTCAGCTCTAAAAGCAGATTGTGTTCATCGACCATGACTTGCAAAGTATGAGAATAATGGGTTAACTGATTTACATTATTGGCAATGTTGCGGATCAAAAAATGAAGAGCATCGAGCTTGTCTTTCAATTCCTGGGGAATGAAATAACACTGCTGCTCATAGGCAACGGCCATGTTTTTGATGGTTTGGCTAACGGATAACTGTTCAGCTAAAGCGGCCTTCTGAAAGGCTTTGTATTGTGGCAAGCTCAAGTTCAGTTCAACACGTTTGTGTTGGCGTCTGAACTCTTGCATATACTGTTGCTGGTTTTGTTTGTTTTTGGTGTTCATCATGTCTTCTGGATTAGGTGATAAAAATCATCAATACAGATGCTGTGCGCTCTTCTTGGGGGTTGAGGGGAGCTCCCCTCACAAGATGCAAACAACGGACGCGAAGCGATCTTTCCGGAAGTTTGCAATCTTGCTCACGCGAAACGAACTTCTGACACCTTAATAAATAAAGGTATGTTATCTGGCGCGAAAATCAAATTTTCAATGCTGCCGCATTGTGAAAAAGTCATGAGATATACAGGAATGGAAGGTACGATTTTGCAGGAATACGGGGTACACCAGACTTTTTTCGTCCGTGATACGACAAAATTTGCAGGGACACAGGGTACACATTTGTGCTTTCAGGCATACAACCTACAGGGGTAAGGAGTACACATGGGGAGTTTTTAACAAAAAATACAGGTGTGAGAGGTACGCTTTGAGAAATTTATCCAATATTTCCACAATATTTTTTGACAATACAGGAATACAAGGTACGTAAATACAGGGAGTAGAGGTACGGTTTTTCCTCCAAACATTAATTCCACAAAAGCATACTGGCTTAAAAAATCACGCCTAACCCTTCTATTAACCTTATTAACCCTTTATTAGTCACCATTCTAAAAATAGAATTGTTAAAAACTCTCTCTTCTATGAAAAATTTCAGCAGGGAAGTTACTAGCTTAAAAAGAAAACAAAAGGCGGCATTATTTGTCTTTTTGTTTGACAAGATTTGTCCGCCAATCGTTTAAATCTTTAAATTTTGGGTAGGTTTCAGAACGATCAATAACGGGAATATTTTTCAGTTCAGTTTGTAGCTTTTTGAGTGTTTGCAGGCCGGTGTTTTTCTCTATTTCCTTCCCCAAAACTTCATCGCGGTCGCGGAAAAATTCAATTTTCCTGATTCCACTCTGGCTTTGAATGAAGCTTATGGCTCGGCCAACCATTGAGTACCCATTCAACACAACGGCGGTTTTATTGGGTTTTGTGAGTCTTTTAGCAGCCAGATATGAGAGAAAATCAATAAACCCTTCAAACATTATGACTTCGGGTGTCCCCTCTTCAAAAATACGAATATCCACTCCCGTACTTGCAAACCCTTTAAAGAGCTTATTTCTGAGTGCATAGGTATCGCCACTGGCAAAGCCAAGAGCGTAAAACTCTTTGTGGTCTTTGGTGCGGCACTTCACCTCTTTGAGATAGTGGCTTGCGATATCAAAAGGAATGCCGCGTACTTTTGTTATGTATTCTTTGAGTGGGAAGGCATATATCTCCCCCACAGCTAAAATTTCTATCGAATCGAGTTTTCTTTTTAAGCCAGTTGCGCCGACCACCTGAACAGAAGTTGATGAAACGGTCTGGGTTGAATTTTGAGCGAGTGTTCGATGAGGTTTACCAGTTCTCCCTGAACGCACCACTTCAGGAAAAACTCCGTCCAATATAGAAAGAGCACGCGAGACTTCGCGGGTATCTAGGTTGTGAAGATGGCAGACCAGTTCAATAAGTCTTCCTCCTGCTCACACGGGAACATCAGACCAAATATTTTTGTCGATATTCACGCACAGTGATGGCTTTGTATCTTCACGTTGCGGACTATGGTACACATATTCAAGCCCATGAGTTCCGTTTTGTCTTCTAGCGAATTTTGCTCAAATGCGAGTCAAGTACTCGGTGATAGGGATTTCTTTGGCTTGTTGTGTTTTCATAATTTTTAAAATTACGTTTTATTTTTTTCCATATAATGTCTTTCCTTTGAGAACGTAATAATCCTGCCTTGCTTTTTGGTATTCTCTCTCTGTTTCAAATTCTCAAGGGATTGGTTCAATAAGTGCTTTTTGGTCATGAGTGATAAGTGGCTCTTTTACTCTGCGAGTGAGTTTGTTGTTTTCGATCATGGTTTCTATGAAAACAGGTGAAGGGTAAATATGTAAAATAGCATCAGTTATTTTTTTCCCATTGTATTTTTTCTCAACTACCACTTTTTCTACTTCGTGCATGCCTTCAATTATCTTTACCACCTTTTGTAAGGTGATTCTTTTCTCCTTGTTTTCGTGAAAAGCCATTTTTTCGATTAAATAGCTGAGCGAAGGACTGAATGAGGATTCATGACCGGCATAGCGAAACCTTAAATTGAAAATAGTTCTGAGTTTTATGGTGTAATAAGATTTAGATGCTAGGATGCTATCTGTATCAGCCGCTCTCCATTCTCCGCTGCTGATATATTGAGAGATCATATTTCAAAGCTCGATCACCACTTTTTTGTCCTCCATGTAAATGTCTTTGATGCGGTTGAATATATAAACCGATTCCCCGCTTTCATTTCTCACCGAAATGTCGGTTCTTTTGAGTATTTCGAGAGCTTCTTTTATAGAGGATGTGTTGTATGGACAATCATTTGGCTTGAGATTTCTTCCTTCCATTTTGTTAATGGATTGGACAATTTCCTTTTGGATTTGGTAGTACGTTGTGCGGAGATAAAAAATTTTATTGTTTTCACTGTCGGCTTGCACATCAAGCATCTTTTTTGATGCCATGGAAATAATAACATACTCAATCCTTGCTTCTCTGAGATGCGGAAAATGACTTTGAAACATCTTGGTTTTTGTATTTTTGAAGTTTGCTGGCGAAATTTCAGAAATAAAAACCTTTCAATTGATGCTAAACGGTTTTTCTACCGATTCTGCTATATGTTCGCTAATCCAGCGAATTGCTGGATCTTGTGGCGAAACATCCTTGGGGATGGCTTCATAAGTTTCAGAGAGATTGAGTTGTTTGGTTGATTGAAAGAGTTGTAATTGTATTGCTAGGCTTACGTTTCACTCTTGATTGGTAAGTGTGTCTTGCATGAGATTATTTTCAATAAATAATATATAAAATTTCATTTTTATTGTATTGATGAACCATATTTTTGCAAATCTTTTAAGTGGTTTTAATGCCAGTGGTATTTTTGTTGTGTTCTCAAAAAAATGTCGTCCAAATAACCAAATGAAAATGGCTTAGAGAATACAATAGGCTAGCTTTAAATATGAAATACCCTTGAGTGCAATGACGCAATGTTTTGATGTGTATGGGAGGTTCAATATGAACATAAGGGTTGCTTTGGTTTTTATTTTTATACTCGCCGCTTTTTTGTATGTAATATCCAGTATTTTTTTATTGGATGACGCTGAAATTTTCATTATGGGAAATTGCTTGTGTGATCTTGCTGAGAGCTATCACGTCACAATTTCTTGATTCTGGAGAGTTTGTTTTTCACGCGGCTGGTTTTGGGGTCTGATGGTTCCCCTCAAAAAAGAGGGGGTTCATCTGAGGTCAAAACCAGCAAACAAGCAAGGCGCGTTAGGCTGTTTAAGTTGGTGTATTTAAAATCATTTCCAGATTATTTGAGAGAGATTCAAGAGCCAGTTTGCGCTCTTCGAAGTAGTCGTAACGGTCATAAATTCCTTCCACGCCTTTGAGCTTGTGATTTAGGCAGCGCTCTGCAACGTGTCCCTGTACCCCGAGTGAAGAAAGTAAACTTCTGGCGGTGCGGCGAAAATCGTGGATAGTGAAATGCGCTACAGACATTTTTCCTTCGCGAAAGAGTTTTTGGATTGCTGCGTTGAGTGTGTCGGGACTCACATGTCCAAAACGCACACTTGCTCGACGATTGGGGAAAACATAATCTGAATCAAAGGCACGTATTTTGAGTTCTGCAAACCATTTTTTCACCATTGGGGAAAGAGGTACACTAATTGCGCTCCCGTTTTTACTGCGGCCTTTGGGGATATGCCATACGTTTTTATTCAACTCAAACTCTTCCCACTTTGCTGCTACCAATTCCCCTTTGCGTACCCCAAGGCTTACAAGTAATGCACAGGCAAGGTAGTTGTCCCGCGTGAATTGATCACTGTTATTTCTGAAGGTTTGAAACACTGTTGTGAGTTCATCAAGACTGAGTGCTCGGCTTCTGCTTTCTTCGACCCCTCCAGCATCATTAGTGGTAAATGCTTCGGCTGGATTGTTGGTGCGGAGATCGAGCTTTATAGAGTGTCTGAATAATTGTTTACAGTATAAAAGTGCATCATTGGAAACCGTTGGGCGTCCTGACTCGGTGATTTTATTAATAATCGCGCGAATATCTCTCGGGTTTACTTGTTCAATGCGTAAAGCTCCGATACTGGGGGCAATATCATTGGTGTAAACACGGCGAGGGATGTTTGGGTATTTCAAGCGCTTGGCACAGTCCTCTAACCAGTCCTCGGCTAGATTATTTACGGTTTTCAATTCCCTAACGGCAAGCCGCTGCTTTTCTGCGAGTGGATCAATCTGATTTTCGATGGTGAGCTGCGTTTTTGCAGCTTCCACCTTGGCATTTGCCAGCCCCATTTTTGGGTATTGGCCGATGCTGATTTCTCGCCGTTTATTATTGATGAGGTAGCGAACTACCCAAAGTCCAGAGCCTTTTGGTGTTATCCGTAAGTACAGGCCATCACCGATGGCATGGCGGCCAGTTTCTTTGTTTTTGAGGAGGGAGCGTATCTTTGAATCGGTCATTTTCACTGTCATATCAACACCTTAGCTGTGAAATGGTGACACAAATGAAAAAATAGCTCGGTTTTTGGAAGAAAACAAAGCCATGTCACCATTCATGTCACCATTTTTATGAAACAACCGGTGACACAGTGAAACATGCTGAACCAATAAAAGTGTTTAATTTATTGATTTTATTGACAATTTTAACCTTCTGAAACACAGAGAAAAATTATTCTATGTTTTGCACCTGCTCACGCATTTGTTCGATCAACACTTTTAACTCCACAGCCGCCTGGGTTGTATCGCTGACGATACTTTTTGATGAAAGCGTGTTGGCTTCGCGGTTGAGTTCTTGCATCAGGAAATCCAATCGTCGACCGAGTGAATCGGTTTGTTTCAGGCTGCGCTTGACTTCGATAACGTGGGTATCGAGGCGATCAAGCTCTTCGTCCACATCGGCTTTTTGCGCGAGCAGGACGATCTCTTGCTCGAGGCGTTCCGGGTCCAAATCTATTTGCAATGCCGCGAGTTTGGTTTGCAGTTTTTCACGCTGGGCGATGAGAATTTCCGGCATACGGGCGCGAACCTTGATAACTTGTGCTGATACCGCATCCAGCCTTTGCAGGATAAGTTGCTCCAATTCATTGCCTTCGCGCGTGCGATGTTCGATCAAACCTTCCAAGGCAGAATCGAATAGCTTTAAGACAGCGGATTGCATGGCTTCGCGGTCAAGCTCCTGTTTCTGGATTACACCGGGATATTTAAGGATATCCAAAGCGTTGATCGGCGCAGCAGCGGTGCCCAGCAAGCTATTAATTTGCTGGGCCGCCTTGGTTAATTGGATTACGCGGGCGGAATTGATCCCCAAATCTGCTTCACCTTCCTGCTCCCACTGAACACTTAAGCTGGCTTCCACCTTACCGCGCTGGAGGGTTTTACGCATGGCTTCGCGCAGGTTGGGTTCAATCTCACGGAAATCTTCAGGCAGGCGAAAACTAGGCTCCAGGTAACGATGGTTAACACTACGAATTTCCCAAACGGCCGTTCCCCAAGGGAGCTTCGCTTCACGGCGCGCGAATCCGGTCATACTGCGTGGCATAAGAGTATCCTTAAATTTCAGTGGCTTGGTGACTTCGGACGGCCATAACTGGTAAAGTTCGGCGCATTTTAGCCACAATCAGTTCAGGTGGATGGTAACACACCTTCCTAATATCACATTCAGAAGTAAGGAATTAGAACATGCAACGCCCAAGTGGTCGCAATCCCAACCAACTCCGCGATATCCGTATTACCCGCCGCTACACCAAACACGCTGAAGGTTCGGTTTTAGTGGAATTTGGCGATACCAAAGTTATTTGCACGGCGAGCGTGGTGAACAACGTTCCGAGCTTTTTGCGCGGCCAGGGGCAAGGCTGGCTCACGGCAGAATACGGCATGTTGCCACGCTCCACCGGCACGCGAATGGATCGCGAAGCGGCGCGCGGCAGGCAGCAAGGCCGCACGGTAGAAATCCAGCGCTTGATTGGCCGCTCACTGCGCGCTGCAGTGGATTTATCACTGCTCGGCGAAAACACCATCAATATCGATTGTGATGTTATCCAGGCCGATGGCGGTACTCGCACAGCATCCATCACCGGCGCGTGGGTTGCATTGGCTGATGCGGTTGCGCATCTAAAAGCCACCGGCAAAGTAACCGGCGAACCCCTCAAGCGCGCTATCGCGTCTGTGTCTGTGGGAATTTACCAGGGCGTGCCCGTATTGGATCTGGATTATCCGGAAGACTCCGCAGCTGATACCGACATGAATGTTGTGATGGGTGATGACGGTGGCATTATTGAAATCCAGGGCACCGCAGAGGCAGAGCCATTTACAGAGAACGAGTTTTCGGCAATGTTAAAACTTGCAAAGCAGGGAATTGCTGAACTGCATCGTTTGCAGCAGGAAGCCCTCGCAGCACATTAATTTCTCTTACAAATCTTCTTACAAAAAATCCCGCAATTTTTTTGAGTGCGGGATTTTTATTTTATGCCGTAATATTTTCCAAAAAAATCGCAATGAATTTATTTTGCCTATCGCTTCAGCTAATTAAATTTTACGCAAACGAAATTCAACAAAAAATCCAAAGATGCCACCGAAAGTCAGCAAGCTACCCAACACTATTAAATAACCATTTTGTGGTGCAACAGAGATTATTTGTCCACGGCGTTTGTACGCCCTGAATCCGCCGCTTATATCTTTATAAATATATTCGCCTTGGTCGGTAGGTGACAAAATAGTATCTACTATTGATCTTGCGGCTATTTTTTTCCTTTTGTCCGCACGCTCCGCTTGTTTTTTATTACACTCTTCGACCTTTCCAATTTCACAGGCTATAGGTATCTCGTAAGATTCCCACAGTTCCACCATTTGTTCTGTTTCACCAGGTTGCAAAATGTAATACGAAACATATTCATACTTTAAGTTACTGAAAATAAGCACGTTGTAACCCGCTACAATCAAGGTCAAGCCAATGACACAAGCTGCTGCCGAACCATATAACCACTTTTTTATATTATGGATTTTGTAGGCAATTCCCGCGTTCACATAATTTGCCACCTCGGGAATCTGGCGCAGTTGGCGATGAATTATTTTTTCATCGATTCCCTCCAGGAAACTGCCAACATCTATCGCGAATGCTTTCAGGATTGACTGGAAAATATCAGCAGACGGGACAGATTTATCATTTTCCAGTTTTGATAAATAGGATTGCTCAATCCCAATTGCTTCGGCCAATTGCGGCTGGGTGAGATTTTTTTCAGTGCGCAGCTGTTTTATTTTTTCACCGATGTTCATGCGTTCTCCTTACCTGATTTTAAGAGAGTAAACCTCGTCACTTTTTACGTGGCTGAATTGCATTCTTGGAGATTCCTGGAGAACTTGGAAGATGAATATCAAGGAATAAACGGAAATGCGGTAACTTTATTATTAATATCAACACATCGCGGACATAAAAAACCCGCCAACATGGGCGGGTTCAGGTAATAAGGTGTAATCTCGCTTAAGGTTGCAACTCTATATCATAATCAATAATGACCGGCATATGACTGGAGAATTGCTGGGTTTTATAAATCGCAGCGTACTCTACTTTAGGGCCAATGCTGTTGGAAACCACCTGGAAATCCGTACGCCAACCGTCGCCTTCACCTTTGGTACCCTTTGGCCACCAGCTGTATTCATCGCTGTCTTTATTAACGCGGCGGAATGCATCGACATAACCTAACTGGTTATAGAGTTGGCTCAACCACTGGCGCTCATGGGGTAAAAAACCGGAGTTGTGCTGGTTTTCACCAGAATTGCTGACATCGCGCGGGGTGTGGGCCATGGCCCAGTTGCCGCAAAAAATATATTCGCGACGCTTGCGGGTAATTTTGTCGAGGTGAGCCTGGAAATCGTCAAAGAATTTAATTTTTACTTCTTGCGATTCAAGCTCTGAAGTTGCGCTGGGAGCCAACAATGAACCTACGCTCAATTGTTCGTAGTCAACTTGCAGGTAGCGACCTTCCATATCGACACCGGAAGCGAATCCCAATCCATAAATAAGTGCTTTGGGTTGGTAACGTGTGTAGATGGCTACACCGTTGTAATTCTTGGTACCTGAGTCAAAGAAATAGGCAAAATAACCATCGAGTTGATACTCGGGCTTTTCCATATCGCGCTCACGTGCACGTAGATCTTGCAAACAAATTAAATCTGCATCCTGATTTGCCAGCCAGTCATAAAGACCGCGCTGCGCCGACTGAACTATCCCATCGACGCTAAGACTTATAACTCTCATGTTAGCCCCTTGATTACGGACTGTGTATGATACCCAAGGTTTATCACAATGTGTTACCTATGTTTCGGATTGTTACAATTTTTAAAGATTTATAAGGGATTGTACGTAGGAAAACTACTAGATAACCAAAAGACAATTGAGTTCAATACCCGTGCCCATAAAATCTTATTCTTGGGTCTGCCGAAGCCGACCTTAGCCTCTTAAAACTTAGTTCATAAATAGGAAATTTGCATGCAAAAATACCAGCACGACTTCATTCAGCTGGCGATTAAACACCAGGCTCTCTGTTTTGGTGAGTTCACCCTGAAATCTGGCCGCACCAGTCCCTATTTTTTTAACGCTGGCCGCTTCCAAACCGGCAGTGCGTTAGCCGAGCTTGGCCGCTATTATGCCGCTGCCATCAAAGCCGCTAATATCGATTTTGATATTGTGTTTGGTCCCGCCTATAAAGGTATTCCATTAGCCGCCACTACCGCTATCGCCTTAGCAGATCATTACCAACAAGACCTTCCCTATTGCTATAACCGCAAAGAGGCAAAAGACCACGGAGAGGGCGGCACGCTGGTGGGCGCACCCTTAGTGGGCAAAGTTCTCATCGTCGATGATGTTATAACCGCGGGAACTGCAGTGCGTGAAGTCATGTCTATTATTAACTCAGCAGGAGCCGTGCCAGCTGCGGTCTTGATTGGTTTAAATCGTCAGGAAAGAGGTCAGGGCGACTTGTCAGCAATTCAAGAGGTAGAACAATCTTTTGGTATTCCTGTTGTTAGTATTATTAATCTCAACCACATAATCCATTACCTTGAGGGGCAGGCAAACCAGGAGGACATGGTCAGCAAAATAAAAGCTTATCGTACAACCTATGGTGTCGAATGAGTTAAGTGTAGAGTAAGCTAGGGTTCAGGTATGGCGCTGTAGAGTTATACCTGATGTTAAACATCCACCCATCATTTCTGGTAGCTATGAAACAACAATCCCATTCCCTGTTAAAGCGTTTGTTGATAGGCGGTTTTATTCTGGCCGTGAGTGTCACATCATGGGCACAGGCACCTGGCAAGAAAGTTTTTTATCGCTATACCACGAGTGATGGCCACAAAGTTGTCTCGCAAACTATTCCACCCCAATACGTGCGCAATGGCTATGAATTGTTGACGATTAGTGGAGAAGTTTTAAAAACAGTTCCAGCCTCTCCGGATGACGCGGATGCCGAGCGAATTGCAAAAGAGAGGAAGGCCGCCAAAGAGCAGGCGCGAATTGATTTGGAATTACGCCGCACCTACAGTTCTGTTAAAGATATCGACTCGGCAAAAGCGCGCAATCTGCAGGAGTTAACCAACACCATCAATATTTTGCAAGCCAACCTTGCAAATGTCGGCGCGCAATTAAAAGCCCAGGAAGAGCATGCTGCGAGTATTGAGCGTTCAGGTAAAACGGTGTCGGAAGATATCTTGAAAAATATTGCGACGCTTCGCGCGGAAGAAAAAGATTTGAATATCCAGATCAAGCAACGTCAAACTGAATACGAAGGCGCAGCTGCCAAATACGAACAGGACAAAGCGCGCTTTATTGAAATTACCAGCCAACCCAAATAAAACCGGCAATGCCGGTTTTTTTATGCCTCAATTAATTCCACGTGCATCAATATAGGCGATAAGGCTTTCCATTGCTCAAGCCAATATGCGCTTGGTAAATGTTGAAATTCGCTTCGCACAAATTGCACCATGGCACCATCAAGATAGGTCATCAGGAAATGTGCGAATGCAGCTGCGGGCATTGCCGCCTGGAGATTGCTGCGCAATTCAGCATCGCGCAGGATTTGTTTGAGCTGGGTTTCAATGCGCTCAAAAAATTGGACGATACGTTGCCGCAACCGCTCAGTCTCACCCGTCAACGCATCACCAACTAATAAGCGCGACAACCCGGGATTCTTTTCAACAAAACGCAACACACTGTTAATAATTAATTCGCAGCGTTTGATCGCAGATTTTTCTTCAGCAAGCACAAGCGCAATATCGGAAAAAACAGTTTCTTCAATAAACTCTATCAAGCCCTCAAACATTTTTGTCTTGCTGGGAAAATGACGATACAAGGCCGCTTCCGATACCCCGACGGATTTAGCTAAAGCCGAGGTGGTAATACGCTCACCCGGACTTTCTTCAAGCATTTTCGCCAAAGCCGTTAAAATCTGTTCGCGACGCGATATGTTGTTACCTGCTTTGCTCATCTTGGTATCCATATCCGTGGTAATGCCACAGCAAACCGGTAAAGTTCGCTGTGGTTAAAAGAATTATTTTGCTTTATTGGTGATAAGCGTACCCACACCGGCGTCGGTAAAAATTTCCAACAGCACGGCGTGATCAACACGGCCATCAATAATATGCGCGCTGGTGCAGCCACCTTTAACAGCATCCAATGCGCACGCAATTTTTGGCAACATTCCACCATAAATTGTGCCGTCTTCAATCAAGGCATCAACTTGTGTTGTGCTTAAGCCTGTTAACACTTTGCCTTGTTTATCTTGCAAACCAGCAACATTGGTCAACAGCATTAATTTTTCTGCATGCAAATATTCCGCAATTTTTCCTGCAACCAAATCGGCGTTGATGTTGTAAGAAGAACCATCTTCACCCACACCAATGGGTGCGATCACGGGAATAAAATCGCTGTTGATTAGCATATCGATCACAGAAGTATTGATGCCGGATACTTCACCGACGTGACCTATATCCAAAATTTCCGGCGCAGTCATTTCCGGTGTTTTGTGGGTGACAGTTAATTTTTTTGCGCGAATTAACTGGCCGTCTTTACCGGTCAAACCAATTGCCTGACCGCCATTGCGATTAATCAGGCTAACGATTTGTTTATTCACGGTGCCACCAAGAACCATTTCCACCACATCCATTGTGGCGCTATCGGTAACGCGCATACCATTTACAAACTCAGATTTAATATTTAATTTTTCCAGCAAGCTGCCGATTTGCGGACCGCCGCCGTGAACCACGACAGGATTCATACCGACTAGTTTCATCAAGACGATATCGCGCGCAAAACTATTTTGCAGGGCTTCACCTTCCATTGCATTGCCACCAAATTTTACGACGATGGTTTTGCCCGTAAAACGCTGGATGTAAGGCAGTGCTTCGGTTAATACATTTGCGATATTCATCGCTGAATCACGATTGAGTGACATACTTGTTTCCTATAATCGATAACAATAAAAAATTTAAATTCCCACGCACTTACAATTGCAATGCGCCTAAAATTTTAGCGCGAGTGTAGCGTCAATCTTGAGTAGTTCGCGTTTAAAAATCTGTTGGATAATATTCAATGCTTCTTCACTTTCTGCTTCAAAGCGCAAGGTCAGCGCAGGTGATGTGTTGGAGGCACGTACCAACCCCCAGCCCTTGCTATAATCAACGCGTACACCGTCAATACTGGTGACATTTCCCTGCTGGAAATCACCGGTTTCGCTGAGTTTTTTGATTAAATCGAATTTCACTTTATCCGGCACAGGCACTTTAATTTCTGGCGTAATAATCAGTTGCGGAAAAGCTGCAAAAATATCGTCGATGTTTTGGTCGCGCAGGGTAATGATTTCCAGCAAACGCGCCATGGCGTAAATACCATCATCAAAACCATACCAACGATCCTTGATAAAAATGTGACCGGAATATTCGCCGCCAATTAATGCGCCGGTTTCCACCATTTTTGCTTTCATGGGTGAATGGCCGGTTTTCCACATAATAGGGCGACCGCCGTAACCACTAATGACCTGGTTTAATTGGCGTGAGCATTTTACGTCAAATAAAACATCGGCTCCGGGATGGCGCGATAAAATATCTTTGGCAAACAACATCAATAGACGATCCGGCCAAATGATATCGCCTTTTGCAGTGACGACGACCAAACGATCACCATCGCCATCAAACGCAACACCCAAATCGGCATTCACTTCTTTCACTTTTTCGATAAGTGCAATTAAATTATGTTCTTGCGTTGGGTCTGGATCGTGATTGGGGAAGGTGCCATCTAACTCGCAATACAGTGGTGTTACCTGGCAGCCAAGTTCTTCAAATAATTGCGGCGCAACAATGCCGGTAACGGCATTACCGGCATCAATCACCATTGAAACATCACCAGCCAAAGCGACGTCAGAAAAAATGCGTTCGATATAATGTGGAATAATTTCGCGGAAGGTTTCTTCACCAATACCTTGATGCAAACGCTGCGTTAAAATTCGCAAGCGCAATTCAGTGACGGCTTCATCCGCTAATGCATTATTATTAATGACAACTTTAAAACCGTTGTATTCCGCAGGATTATGGCTAGCCGTTACCATAACGCCGCTGCGCACATCAGAGAAATGATAGGTGGCAAAATACATGAGCGGTGTTGGGACAACGCCCACGTTAATGACATTACAACCGGTACGCAAAATACCTTTGATTAAGGCTGTCGTTAAATCCTGGCTGTGGGTTCTGCCATCGCGCGCAACAATTAAGGATTGCTCGCCTTTATCCAAGGCTTCACTGCCAATGGCCTGGCCAATTTTTTCGGCCAATGCCACATCCAAATCTTTACCAACCACGCCGCGAATATCATAAGAACGAAAAATATGTGTCGGAATGCTTGCTTCATCAATGGGTGCAGGCGCAGCGGCAGATTGTTTTTTATTGCGTGTATCATTCAAACCTAAAATATTTTCATCTTCATCGATAACTTCAATATCCAGGATATCTTGTTTTTGGAATAACGGACTCGGTGCACTATCAGTAATGGGTGCTGTTGCTGCCTTGTTAATATCTGCAATCGTTGGGGCCAATTGTTGCTCGGATTCCAGTTCTACTTTGGCGAGGAAACGACTCAAGATTAACGCGAGGAATAAACTTGCCGCAACGCAACAACCCAGGACTATGATCCACAGGGTTGGCGCTTCTTCTGCGCGTACGACCAATGTGTCGGACGCGGTAAATTTAATACTCCAATTGCTATTTGGAATTGCTTTCGACTGACTTGGAAGTGCGCCACCTGTACCGAATTTAAAGATTGAAAGGGCGGATGAATTAGCAAATTTTTGCTCGAGAATTTTCTCGCCCAACCCGCTATCGGTTGCGTGCAATATTTTCTTGAGCTGCTCGCCGTCAAGCGTCAACATCAAGGTGCCAATTAATGGTAAATCTTTTCCTGCTGTCACAGGTGCAACAAAATGTATTTGCCATTGGTCATTGATTAATGCCGCTTCTGCATAGGCTTTTTCACCGCGTTCGGCGCGGCGAAGCAAATCAAGTTCGGCAAAACGAATAGGGGCTGGTCCGTTAGGATCTACATCCAATTCACCGGCCACTAAAATTTTAAAATCCACACCTTGCTCAAATGACGCTATAAATGATTTTGACAAAACTCCAAATGCATCTTTATCTTTTTCATTCAGCGCCTGGATGAGTGTTGTATTTTGGGTGAGCTGGTTGAGCGCTTGCTGGTTATCATCCACATATTTACTAACAACCCTGGCACTCGATTCCAACTCTTGCTTGATGTATTTTTCTTCGTTGTCGTGGGTGGCATCTTGCACCATGATGCCGTACAGGAAATAGCCCAGCACTGCATTCAAGATCAAGGCTACGCCCAACATAATAAATAGCAGACGTTGTTGTGCTGCCGCTTTGCGTTTCGCTTGTTCCTGCGCGCGCGCGGCTGCACGAGAACCGGAGCTTGAGGGTGCTGGTGCTGTTATCTGCGGGATATTGATTAGCCCGGGTTTGTTTATTTTGTTATCGAGATCGTCCACAGTGTCCCCTAAGTGGTTTGATTAAATAGTGGTTATGATTCAATCGCAAAAATCGATTATTGTTGGGTTATTAATTGCTGTGCAATGACGGCAATTAAATCGCGCGCCAGTTGTTGTTTGCTGCGCTGGCCTAATTCCTGTTGATCATTTTTAGTCATTACAGTGACTGCATTATCGTCTGAATTAAAACCAATACCTTCCGTAGAAATATTATTGGCAATTATTAAATCCAGGTTTTTTCGCTCCAGTTTTTGTTGTGCATATACGAGCAAATTTTCACTTTCAGCAGCAAAGCCGACGGTAAACGGTTTTGGATCAAGTGCGGCGATGCTGGCCACTATGTCCGGATTTTTTACCAGCTCAAGCGTCATATGTTCATCGGCAGTTTTTTTAATTTTTTGTGTTGCTATGTGTGCAGGGCGATAATCCGCTACCGCTGCGGCTGCAATAAAAACATCGCATTCGTTCACATGTTTTAAACTGGCGGCGAGCATTTCTTCTGCCGTCGTTATTGATACAAACTCAACGCGCTGCGGCGCTGCCAATTGCGTTGGGCCGGAAATCAACACCGTCTGCGCACCTGCTTCAGCTGCCGCCTGTGCGAGCGCATAGCCCATTTTTCCAGAGCTGTGATTGCTAATGTAGCGCACCGGATCAATCGCTTCCCGTGTAGGCCCTGCAGTAATGACCACTTTTTTGCCCGCAAGTACGCCGGTTGAAAATAAACGCGCTGCTGCATCGACTAATTGCAAAGGTTCCAGCATACGGCCCGGGCCGATATCGCCACAGGCTTGTTCACCAGCGGCAGGGCCAAAAACCTGTATCTTGCGCTCGGCTAACACAGCCACATTAGCTTGCGTGCTGGCGTTGCGCCACATGCCCTGGTTCATCGCCGGCGCCACGGCTATGGGTGCGGCAATGGCCAGGCAAATGGTTGTCAGCAGGTCATTGCCCTGGCCATGGACTAAACGGGCGATGAAATCTGCGCTGGCCGGTGCGATTAACACCAAATCTGCCCAGCGCGCCAATTGGATGTGGCCCATGCCAGCTTCTGCTTCCGGATCGAGCAAGGTCGTATGGACCGGATTGCCAGACAACGCCTGCATGGTCAGCGGCGTAATAAATTCCTGGGCAGCCGCTGTCATCACCACCTGAACCTCCGCACCGGCATCTTGTAAGCGACGCACGAGGTCGGCACTTTTATAGGCGGCAATGCCACCTGTCACACCCAATAGAATGCGTTTGTTTGCGAGCGAACTCATAAGCAGATCTTAATTAAAATGGACAATGAACAATTGTAGCGCAATGTAACTGACTACTAACTGCCGGAATAGCCAATTAAGGTGAGAAATGGTGCCCACAGAGGCTCAGAGCCCTGTTTTACAGTCAATATGTTGGGAAATGGTTGCACCCCCCAAGCTGATAGGGGTGCAAACCTGAAGCGACGTGATTATTTCAGCATGACGAGATTGGCTTCAGCGAGATAGCAATCGGTTTGCAGGGTGCCTTTAGCAGGGTTGAAGGATGTTGTGGAAACAATGTTGGTGGTTCGCGCCAAACGCGTGGAAACAACCGCATCTGCAAATTGGAAATAATAAATATCAGATTCGCGACACAAACCGCCCTGGATAAAGTACATACCTTTGGCATCGGCTTTCAGTAGTTTGGTGTTTTCCGTCAATTTGGCGCTAACTTGCTCCAGTGCATCGTTTTTACTGCGCAGGCTCCACAGGCCCTTTTCGCCCGCGTATTGAAAGAACACATCGCCCTCAAACTCTACCGCAGACCCTACCGAGCCAAAGGTCAGCTGTTTTTGCTGGTGAGTTTGGCTATCGACTCGCCACAGGTTCCTGACTTCGCGATTGTTTTTGATGACCAGCAACTTATTACTTTCAGGAGAGTAGGCGACGGGTTCGATTTTATCGCTATCACTCAGCAGCAAGGTGGTTTGCCCTGTTAGCAAATTGTAGTGATAGGCGTTGTTACCCGCGTTAAAGACCAGGTGTTCGCCATCATCAGACCAAATAATGTTGCCCACCTTTTGCGCAATGGGCTGGCTGGTGAGCTGGCGCTCCTGGCCATTTTCCACCAACCATAAATTGATCTGGTTGTTGCGCACCGAGGCATAGACGACTTTGTCGCCAGTAGGGGAATAACTGGCGGAATAGTTAAAGTCATTGTTCTGGGTAAGCCGCGTTTTACTGCCATCCAAAGCCGCCATCACGATATTGGAGCTGCGCTGCTCTTCGGTGTAATAGATTGCGGCACCATCAGGACTGTAGCGTGGCCGCGAAAATATACGGTCTTTGGTATCGGCTAAAGGAATTTGTATTTGTTTGCCATCCATATACAGCAGCGATAACTTCCGCGCTTCCTCGGCATACACCAGGATACCGCTGCCATCGGGAATCCAGCTGATATCGACGGCAGGAAAATCGAGTTGCCAGCGGCTGATACGGTTTTGGCGCTCATCCAGGAAATCGATCTGGATTTTATTTTTATGGGAACTGGCAAGTGCCGTCCGCTTATTCAGTACCGCGCTCGCCACCGGATTGGCTGCGCCATCGACTTCGTCGAGCGCCGTCAAATGCTGATCCTGGATGGAATATCGGTAACGGGCACTGCCGGAACTTGAACCCTGCTTGGCGACAAATTCCAGCGTATCTTCATCCCACCAGGTCACACTGAAAATGCGCCCTTGCCATTGGCTTAACAACTGCTTTTCCAGGACGCGATTGTTATCGAGATCGAGCGTAAAAATATGGAATGAGTAGAGGTAATTAGCCTTTTCATAGAAATTGGGGCTCAGTGGCAAACCCTCATCGCGCTTAACCTCAACGGCCACCAGGTGCCTGCCCTCCGGCGACCAGGCCAGCTTGTACCAGGAGCCATGGCTGTTGGTGACTCGCCAATCTTTACCGTCGCGATTACGGATTACGATTTCGCTATCGGTTTCGCCGTGCTGGTTGGTATTAAACGTTTCCCGGATGTAAGCCACGTGTTTGTTATCGGGATGCGGCACCGCGTGGCGCTCATGGCCGGTTTCATTGGTATAACCCTGGGTTGTGGTAAACGTCGTTTTATGGTTTTTAGGGACATTCGGGATGACGGTAAGGCTCGATGCCTTATATAAAAGTAAAGCCATGACAAAGGCACCCATCGCCCAAAGCGCGATTTTTGGCCAGTGATGATGGACCGCCGCATTAAACTCTTCGACGGAAGGAGCCTCCAGTGGCGCTGAAGTGGCAAACCTTGGCTCAATTTTTAATTGATAACCACGCTTCGAATAATGGGCAATAACCTCCTGCTCACCCATTAATTCACTAAATGCGCTGCGCAGTGCATTGATACTCTTTTGTACCGAACCATGGGTGACGATGCGCCCCGCCCATAATTGCTTGATCAATTCCTCGTTGCCAATCACGCGGCCATGATTAAGCGCCAGGTAATGCAGCACCGCCATTACCTTGGGCTGTAGCTTCAGGGTTTGCTCACCCCGCTTTATCTGGTTATGGGAGGGCGAAACCTCGACCTCTCCCAATGTAAAACCTGCTTCCTTATGCACGTCCATGAGAACCTTTGACCTTTTGCATTGGATACACCTCTTATATAAAACTTCTTATTTTTGTACCAGGCTACCAGCCTCTGGATAACCCATAACCGGTAGTTAATTCTGCAAGATATCGCCGGTATAACACAAGTCAGCGCTCTGCAAAAATGGATTCTATCCTATTGATTTTATTGTAAAAATTTTTGGTAAGTAAAAGGTAAGCGCGAAGTTTTCCGTTAGTCAGTGTTTTTCCGGGTATTTGCAATATAGTCAATTCACACACATTCGCTACCACCGGGCGATGAACAGCTTGCAGTACTAACGGATGTGGTTTCACCTTAAATCAAACACAGCCAATAGGATAAATGCCATGAAATTATCAATTCTTATGTTAGCACTCGTATTTCCATTTCTTGCCGTGGCTGCCGAGAGCACACCGCCACTCAGCCCCAAAGCACCCCATGTCTATATCAACAAGAACCTCGGCTTTAATGTTAAGGGCTTCAAATATAAGCAGTCAGAATTCCCCTGCGACATCGACAAAGTATTAGTGGAAAACCTGGTTGAACAATCCAAAGCCCAAGGGATTAGACTGGAGCCCGTGGGTACCGCCGACAAAATCAATAATGGCGTTATCCCTGTGCTCGCCATAGATGTTGAACAATTGGTACTGGGCGAGCGTCGCTTTGGCACCAAGCAAGAGTCCACCTTGCCTAAAGTACAAATAACCGCCGCGCTGGTGAAAAATAAAGATAACTTCGTTACCGCCAAGCACACTTGCGCCATCATGACGCTCAATGAACTTACCACCACAACCAGCGTGACCGATCTGGGAACCTACGGCACCACGGTGTGCAGTGCCACACGCAAGTGTTTGAAAGACCTGAGTAAAGATGTCGTGGAATGGTTTGAACCACAAATCAAGTAATTCCAGGAATTGTGCAGGGCTGGCTTCGCGGCCAGCCCTCTCGTTCCGGTTTTCCTATCTTTGCCTTTATATCCTTACTAGAACGAATCCATCGCACTTGACGGTTACGGCTAAAATCCGCATGCTGCCAGCCTCTTAAATATCGCCCCATAGCCTTGGGGTTCTGCCTAACAAGGAATGTCTATGTCTATTGCTAATTGGCCCGCCGCTGAACGCCCCCGCGAAAAACTCCTCCACCTTGGTCCCAAAGCCTTATCGGATGCTGAATTGCTCGCCATTTTCCTGCGCGTAGGCTGCGTCGGTAAATCTGCCGTCGATCTTGCGCGCGAACTTTTGCAGGAATACGGCGGCCTTCGTCCCTTACTGGAAGCCAGCAAAAGCGATTTTTGTAAGGGCCTTGGCCTCGGCACCGCCAAATATGCCCAGTTACAAGCCGTGCTGGAGATGGGACGACGCCATTTATCCGCAAGTATGAAAGAAGGGGATTTATTAACCACACCGGATTTGGTTCGCCACTACCTCAGTGCGCAGTTACGCCATCAGCCCCACGAAATTTTTGCCATCCTGTTTTTGGATAACCAGCACCGGCTGATCGCCTACGATGAATTGTTTTACGGCACTATCGATGGCGCATCCGTCTATCCGCGTGAAGTTGTGAAAAAAGCACTGGCGAGAAACTCAAGCGCCGTCATACTCGCCCACAATCACCCCTCCGGACTTGCCGAACCCAGCCAGGCTGACCAGCGCATTACCCGGCGATTGCAAGATGCGCTCAGCCTTGTGGATATCCGGGTGATCGATCACATGGTTGTTGGCGACAAAGAAGTGGTTTCTTTTGCTGAACGAGGGCTTCTGTAAAAATTTAGCCAGTTTATCCATCTTTTTTGGCTAAAAAATCAGGTAGTCATTGCTATTGAAGGGCTGTTTTGGTATAAAACGCGGCTCTTTGCGGCAGGGTTGTTTTGGCTACTGAAAAGTGAGTGCCAAAGTGAAGCGCCCCGCACAAATTTCCCTGTGAAGTTTGCCTGACTGACTCAAATTTCAGTCCGCGAATTTGAAAAATAGGCTGCTTACAACAATGCTCCAAGCTGGTTGTTAGTCTGTGTTACGGCTCCCAGCGCCGCCAACTTAACGGCCGGCTTAGCGCGCTGATTTATTTAATGAGGCAATAGAATGTCTAGAGTATGTCAAGTTACTGGCAAGCGTCCAATTACTGGTAACAATGTTTCTCACGCAAAAAACCACACCAAGCGTCGTTTTTTGCCAAACCTTCACACTCACCGTTTCTGGGTTGAGGCTGAAAAGCGCTTTGTTAGCTTGCGCGTTTCTGCAAAAGGTATGCGCGTAATCGACAAGCGCGGTATCGATGCAGTATTGGCTGAAGTCCGTGCAAACGGCGAAAAAGTTTAATTAGGAGCTCGTCATGCGCGATAAAATTCGTCTTAACTCAAGCGCCGGTACTGGTCACTTCTACACAACTGACAAGAACAAGCGCACCATGCCAGAAAAAATGGAAATCAAAAAGTACGATCCAGTTGTGCGTAAGCACGTGGTGTACAAAGAAGGCAAAATCAAGTAATTAACAATCAGCTAGTTAGTTGATTCGCCTCGAAAACCCGGCCAAGGCCGGGTTTTTTTTTATCTGGAATTTACTACAACATATATTTCACTGCTGAAAATAACACCAGCAAGCCTGGGAAGCTGATCTAGACTGTCATTACAGTAAACTTCCCAGAAAAAGCCTATGAGTGAATTACGCAGTTTAGATGCATGGATGCGGACGCTTGCGGATCAGGATATGCCCACGCTCAACTCCGTGGTCAAGGATATTTGCGAGCTCAGCGATGACGACGAATGCCGGACGGATGACCTCACCAAGATTATCCTGCGCGATGCCAACCTCACCTCCAAAGTCCTGAAGATAGCCAACTCGATTCACTATAACCGCAGCTTTACGCCAATCAAAACTGTCTCACGCGGAATTGTGCAGCTGGGATTCGATAACCTGAAAAATATCACCCTTGCCAGCAGCCTGATCGACAGTTTTTTGCGCGGTAAACCCAAAGCCCTGCTTATCGAAAGCCTGGCCAAATCTTTCCACGCCGCCGTGCAAGCGCGGGCACTCGTTCCATATTTGAACGGCGAACACAAAGAACAAGTCTTTATCGCTGCACTTTTGCGTAATATTGGCGAACTTGCGCTCTTATCGACAGGGCGCGAAGCTGCCGAAGAGTTTGTGACCCTACGCAACCTCCATCCCGAAAACGAAGCTAATATTTCACGGGAATGCCTGGGGGTGGATATCAACCAGATTAACCGCAGGCTTATCAAAGAGTGGTCGCTGGGCGAGCTGGCACGCGAGTCGAGTGAAGACACGGTGCGCCCTACCACCATGGCAAGCGCAGTTAACCTCGGCAATGAATTGAGTAAATACATCCACAAAGGCGTTAATTCGCCCGAGATGGAGCGAATTTACCAACATATGGCCAAGCTTTGCGGTATTACACCTGCCGCCGCCAAAATCCAGGTCGCACAAGTTGCAGAGGAGGCAGCCATCATCGCCAAAAGTTATGGCGTAGAAGTACTGCTGCAAGCCTTGCCCGATGTCCAGGTTGCCGAAAAACACGCAGAAAACTCACCACAAAAACGCACTGGCTATGAGTTCCAGCAGCACATCAACCAGATCCATAAAATCATGTTTGAGGGCGGGGATATTTCCAAAATCATGCAGCTGTCAGTGGCGGCCCTGTATGAAGGTTCCGATATTCCACGTGTGACAATTTCGATGCTGGATTACAAAGCCAAATCGCTGGATATCCGCTATGTCGCCGGCCAGGGCACCAGCCTTTGGCGGCAGTCGGTCAAAATTGAATTGGATAAGCTACACAAGGGCGAGCTGCTACACGAATTCCTGCGCGTACAACAGGCGATTTGGTACCAGCCATCGGAAGCGGTAAAACCGCTCGGGGCTTTAACTGCCCTTGACCCCAAAAGCGATATGATGCTGGCGCCCCTGAAAATTGATAAACGCTTGGTGGCAATCCTCTACGCCGATGGTGCCGATCACAAACTCACTGCACGCCAATTTGAGGATTTCCAATTAATTGCCAACCAGCTCAATTTAATTTTGAAGGTCAATGCCAGCCAATGACTGATTGCAGACAATAAAAAAACCCGCCGAAGCGGGTTTTTTTTGCAACATGCCAGCGATTACACAGGCTTGAAACGACGAATGGCGATCAATCCAAACAAACCTAAACCCATCAACAACAAAGTAGTTGGCTCAGGTACAGCAGCTCGGAAAGAATGGTTGTCACTTTCAAATGCATAACCATGGCTGGTGATTTTTACGGTATCAAACTTCTCAGCACCAAAATCAAAATTGATGTAACGGTTTGAAGACCACGCAGTTTGGTTGCCGTCAGCAGTCAAATCTGGCAATTGTCCACCGTTATAACTTGCAACCTCAGTGTTACCCAGGAAAAAGCTAATGATATTGTAGGTATCGATTGACCCCCAGAACAAACCAAAATAGTTAGCCGTAGTGCCCAAACCTAAAACAGCGGTTTGGGTGCTTTGGCTTGGATTTGGCACACTCAAGTACAAGCTATTATCAGAATAAGGCGTTGCGTAAAGACCGCTTGCACTACCTGATACTATGGCAAAATCGCCCGTGCAAGAAGCGTAACCAGCACAGTTATTACCATCAAAAGTTACTGTGGTAACACCTGCAACGTTACTTGTTGTCTCGCCAATAGCAGAAGCACTCACAGTTACCGCCTGGGCACTTACAGAAACACCGAAAGCGGCAATTGCGAACGCAAAGGATTTTAAAATCCTGTTCATACAGAAAACCCCGGAGAAAATTACATTGTTGGTTTAGGCGACATTGTACATTTATTATTGGATGATTTTTATACTACAGCACCAATAATGTTTAACAAATACACACTTACATTGAGAACTGTATCACAAAAATTCAGATCGTCCAGTTTTTAAGCGCCAAGCTGACATTTATTTCCTGAATTTGACACTGTGGTCATAAAAACGTAGTTTCCTGGAAAAATTTTATCCCTAACTCCCTTTTGAACGACTTAAAACATGCCTGAATTGCCTGAAGTTGAAACCACCCTGAGAGGCATTGCACCTCATACAGTCAACCGCAATGTATCCAAAGTGATCATTCGCCAGGGGCGTCTGCGCTGGCCAATTCCCGACGATTTACCCGCGCTGATTGAGCGCCAGACTTTATTAGGCATCAGCCGACGCGGCAAATACCTGCTATTCGAGTTCAAACGGGGATATGCGCTTATCCATCTGGGAATGTCCGGCAGCTTGCGCATCGTAGACCCCACATCACCACCCAATACCCATGATCACTTCGATTGGGTATTTGGCGATATCGCCCTGCGCTACCACGACCCCCGCCGGTTTGGCTGCCTGTTATGGATTGAAGGCGAGCCCCAAGAACATAAACTGCTCGCCATGCTGGGACCTGAGCCGCTGACCGACGCGTTTACCGCCGACTATCTTTTCAAACGCAGCCGTAAAAAAACCCAGGCCGTTAAACAATTTATTATGGACAGCCACCTGGTTGTAGGCGTGGGAAATATCTATGCAAATGAATCGCTGTTCATGTCGCGCATAAAACCCATCCGCAAGGCTGGGACACTCACGCGTAAAAACTGTGAAGATTTGGTGCGGGATATTAAATTTGTACTCGCACGATCTATCGAACAAGGCGGAACAACCTTGCGCGATTTCGTTGGCGGTGATGGCAAACCCGGTTACTTTAAACAGCAACTACTGGTATACGGACGCGGGGGAGAACCCTGCGCAGAATGCGGTAAAAATCTAAAAGAAGTCAGGATGACTGATCGAACAACTGTTTACTGCGTTGATTGCCAACAATAGCAATCAACGCAATTTACAATGTGATGAAGAAAAAATGTAATGCTAATGATTAGTCAAAAATAAATAGATTTTTAACCGGTACATTAAAAGCAGCTGCAATTTTTTCAACCGTATCAAATGACGCTCCATAAATACCACGCTCAATATTACTGATTGATTCGATGGTAACCCCAACCTCGTTAGCAAGATCCTCTTGTGTCATTTTTGCTTTATAACGTAATGCCTGCACACGTTTACCAAACTGACTTTTAAGTTGCCCCATAGCTAACCTCACATAAAATGAGGTTGCATATTATTAAGGTTGAACTTCAATCGTAACGAAGCTAAACTTCGTTTATTAAAGTTATTTGTTTGCAAATCTCACGGAAACCTGCCAAAAAATAGTAAGGAGCATGTCATGGATAAACGCGCCGACATAAAATTAGATCTAAGTTTTTTAAATCACTACATTTTGGAAGATGAAATTTATTCACGCCTCAACAAGTTACAAGCCTTATGTGCTGCGCAAATTATTTTGGATACATGCGATGTTACTGAAGCGCGCTCCGAACGAGCGCATTATTCAATGGTGATTAATGAGCAAGTTATTGAACTCCGCCATCTGCTCAATCAACTTTTTAATTGAAAAATTAATTCTTCACCTTAATTCCTTGCAAGATTTTTCCTGAATTTGCTTTAACGTAACCCTCAACTCCTCAACGCGGTGTTTTAAATAACTCGAAAAAGTATTAACACCACGTTGTGTCGCATCATCCAATCTCATCTCTGTTATGGCCATGCAACTCATCGCATCGCAAAGTAGTGAGCAATAACCCTGAAACTCTAAAAACTCGTCATAAAACGCCACCAAACTCTCAGCTACAGAATCATTCTCACTGTAAGGTTTTAAAGAATCACGCATAGAAGCTCCCTGCCCAGTCATTTCAATTGATAAATTTTTAACTTACACCCGCCATAAAAACACTATTAACGCGTTTTTAGGTAAAAACTAATACTTTTATATTGCTGTTAGGATGTTAAACGCTCAGTAATATACCTGTCAACCGTGTGAATACTTTCAATTCACCTGTTTTTGGATGACAAACCATGGCAAAGCCAACCGCAAATGAAATAGATCGCCAGATCGGATTACGCCTGAAAAAATTGCGCCAACAGGAAGGAATAAGCGCAGCTACGCTTGCGGAAGCCATAGGTTCGACCCAACAGCAAATATCCCGTTATGAAAATGCACAAAATAAAATCAGCGCATCACAACTCTATTTGCTTGCACGCAGCCTTTCGGTACCACTTGCCTGGTTTTTCCTGGATAGTGATGCAGTGGCAATAGCACCTTCACTGGTCAGCGAAAAATCACCGCCACAATATAACCGTACATCAATAGCAGATGAAACAGCCACGCTGCAAGCCATGTGGCCGCGCCTTAATGCAGCACAACGCAGTGCGACATTGAAATTATTAGATTCTTTTTTGGAGTGACACCAGAAGATGGGGTGGATGAATAACAAATTGTTTGAGTTAATTTAAATAATTATCCACATACAAAAAACATAAAAACACTCGCAATAAACATTACTGCTGCGCATTACCAACCAAAAAAATTTAAACCAGGATTCATCTTAAATATTCGTGCATAAAAAAGACCCGCAATTGCGAGGCTTTTTTATAACTGAACATTTTATTCTGCTGGAACCAAGCCCAGATTTTTTACGATCTGCGCCGTTGGCTCAGTCTGGTTCATCGTATAAAAATGCAGCCCGGGCGCGTCATTCTCTAACAAAACTTCGCACAATTCGGTAACCAAATCCACACCGAATGCCTTTAAACTTGCTTCATCATCACCATAATTTTCTAACGCCTTGCGCAGCCAGCGTGGAATTTCTGCTCCACAGGAATCTGAAAAACGCGTCAAGTTACGGTAATTGATAATGGGCATAATGCCGGGATAAATCGGTTGATTAATATCTGCTTTATGACATTGTTCCATAAAATAAAAATAGGAATCCGGATTGAAAAAGTATTGTGTGATCGCACTATTGGCACCAGCATCAAACTTGCCTTTTAAATAGCGCACATCATCATCATAACTTTTTGCTTGCGGATGGATTTCAGGATAAGCCGCAACTTCCAGATGAAACGCCGATCCAAAATGGCGGCGAATAAACGCAACCAGTTCATTCGCATACACCAATTGCTGCTGGCCACCCATACCGGAAGGCACATCACCACGCAAGGCCACGATGCGATCAACACCCAGAAACTTATATTCATTCAATAACTTTAAAATGGTTTCTTCATCATCGTTGCCAAAAGATAAATGTGGCGCGATGCTAATACCATCATTTTTAAACTGGCTAACAACACCTTTAGTGTTATCACGCGTCGAACCACCGGCACCATAGGTTACCGAAAAAAAATCAGGCTCAAACGCATTGAGCTGGTTGCGCACTTTAATAAGCTTTTCTTTGCCTTCCGGTGTTTTTGGCGGAAAGAATTCAAAACTTAAACGCGGTTGTGAATCGGTCATTTTTATTTCCTGTTGCTTCCGTAGGGTGGGTGGAGTAAAACGATACCCACATATTTTTACTATGGGTGACGATGGGTATCGCAGGCTCCACCCATCCTACGTCTACGCAAAAAATTAATACTTGTAACTATCTGGTTTAAATGGACCATCAACAGCAAAGCCAATGTATTCTGCTTGTTGTGCAGTCATTTTGGTGATTACGCCACCAAAGCCTTCAACCATATCGCGTGCAACTTCTTCGTCGAGTTTTTTCGGAAGAACGCGAACATATAAATGCTCTGCTTTTTGTTCCGCAGGAAGATCCGCAAATTTGCGCTCATACAAATACATTTGCGCAAGGACCTGGTTTGCAAAAGAGCCATCCATAATGCGCGACGGGTGGCCGGTTGCGTTGCCAAGGTTTACCAAACGACCTTCTGACAAAATAATCAAATGATCGTTAGTTGCTTTATCGCGATAGACTTTATGCACTTGTGGTTTTACTTCTTCCCACTCCCAATTTTTGCGCATAAATGCGGTATCGATTTCGCTATCGAAGTGACCGATGTTACACACAACGGCACTGCGTTTTAATGCGCGCAACATTGCAGAGTCGCATACGTTTACGTTGCCCGTTGTGGTCACCACCAAATCCGTTGTACCGAGCACCAAATGATTGATGTCTTCGTATTTGCCAGTATTAATTCCGTCGTTGTAGGGCGACACAACTTCGAAACCGTCCATGCAGGCTTGCATTGCACAGATTGGATCGATTTCAGTTACTTTTACAATCATGCCTTCCTGACGCAATGATGCAGCAGAACCTTTACCCACATCGCCGTAACCAATTACCAATGCTTTTTTACCCGCGAGCAAATGGTCAGTGCCGCGTTTAATCGCATCGTTCAAGCTGTGACGGCAACCATATTTATTGTCGTTTTTACTTTTGGTCACGGCATCGTTTACGTTGATGGCTGGAACTTTCAGGGTGCCTTTTTTCAACATCTCTAACAAGCGATGAACACCCGTTGTTGTCTCTTCAGAAATGCCGTGAATGGTGTCGAGCATGTGTGGATATTTTTCGTGGACGATTTGGGTTACGTCACCGCCATCGTCAAGGATCATGTTTGCATCCCACTCTTTACCATCTTTCAAAATGGTTTGTTCGATACACCACCAGAATTCTTCTTCGGTTTCGCCTTTCCATGCAAATACCGGAATACCTGCAGCAGCAATAGCAGCGGCAGCGTGATCTTGCGTTGAGAAAATATTACACGATGACCAACGCACTTCTGCACCGAGTTCAACCAATGTTTCGATCAGCACGGCGGTTTGGATAGTCATGTGAATGCAACCAATAATTTTTGCATTCGCCAAGGGTTTTGAACTTTTGTATTTGCGACGCAACGCCATCAGTGCAGGCATTTCGCCTTCGGCAATTTCAATTTCTTTACGGCCCCAAGTGGCGAGGGACATGTCGGCAACTTTGTAATCGGTGAAGCTCATGATTTATTTCCTAAAATGAATTCTGTGTTGCCCCCTCACCCCAACCCTCTCCCAGAGGGAGAGGGAGCTTTTCATCGCAAGTATTTAGCTTTAGTGCGTACCGCAAAAATTTAGCTCCCCTCTCCCTATGGGAGAGGGGCCGGGGGTGAAGGGGATTTTCTTAAAGCGCTTTCTTCAACGCATCCGCTTTGTCAGTTTTTTCCCACGTAAAATCAGGTAGCTCTCTACCAAAATGACCATACGCGGCAGTTTGACGATAAATAGGGCGCTTGAGATCCAGCATTTCAATCAAGCCGCGTGGACGTAAATCAAAATGCTCGCGCACCAATTTCACAATTTCTGCATCTGGCAATTTTCCGGTGCCAAATGCATTAACAGAAATTGACGTAGGTTCAGCAACACCAATGGCGTAGCTCACTTGAATTTCCAAACGATCTGCAATACCAGCGGCGACTAAATTTTTTGCAACATAACGACCGGCGTATGCAGCAGAGCGATCTACTTTTGATGGGTCTTTACCAGAGAATGCACCACCACCGTGACGAGCCATACCGCCGTATGAATCCACAATAATTTTACGGCCCGTCAAACCACAATCGCCCACTGGGCCACCAATAATAAATTGGCCAGTCGGGTTGATGTGATATTGCGTATCTTTGTGCAACCATTCAGCAGGTAATACGTGATTGATAATTAATTCACGCACCGCTTCATGGATTTCAGATTGTTTTACATCGGGGCTGTGTTGCGTTGAAAGCACAACAGCGTCTACTGCAACAGGTTTGCCATTTTCGTAACGCAAAGTGACCTGGCTTTTTGCGTCAGGACGCAACCAGGGCAACACACCGCTCTTACGCAATTGCGCTTGTTTTTCTACCAAGCGATGCGAATAAAAAATTGGCGCAGGCATTAATACTGCGGTTTCATTTGTTGCGTAACCAAACATCAAGCCCTGGTCGCCGGCACCGAGGTCTTTGTTGTTGGCTTCATCAACACCCATGGCGATATCAGATGATTGTTTGCCAATTGCGTTTAACACGGCGCAGCTCGCGCCATCAAAACCAACATCGCTTGAGTTATAGCCGATATCCAGAATGACCTGGCGAATTAAATCTTCAAGATCAACATAAGTGGATGTACGCACTTCACCGGCAACGATTGCCATACCGGTTTTTACCAAGGTTTCTACTGCAACACGTGCGTTGGGATCATCTTTGATAATGGCATCGAGCACGGCATCAGAAATCTGATCTGCCATTTTATCGGGATGGCCTTCGGAAACTGATTCGGAGGTGAAGACTGAATATTCGGACATTGGGTTCTTCCTATAAATATTAAAACTAAATTAAAAAACTCTTGCGTCATCCTCGCATAGGCGAGGATCCAGCTCTTATAAAATCACAGGCAAAACTGCAAGCTGGATTCCCGCCTACGCGGGAATGACGACGACTAAATAAATTACAAAAAATTAACCCCTCTCAAACTCCCGGCTACGCGCCCCGCTTAAAAAGGGGGAGGAGCCGTACTCCCAATTTAATTGCAGAGTGCAATCCGCTCCCTAGCCTTTTTTAAGGGAGGGTTGGGGTGGGGTTTGTTTTTAAAAATTCGCCGGTTTAAAAAATTGCCTTAACTGAATTTGGAATCCATTACGCAACGCAAAGTAAACGCTTTGGCCTTCACTCAAATGTGCGGCGCTTGCCCAGCGCGAAAAATCTTGTGGTTCAAAACCCTGCCATAAATCGCCGCAGGCTTCGCGAGCCCAGGCTTGTTCGTGGCGACATAAATCACAAATCAATAAGGCGCCGCCCGGTGCTAGTGCCTTACTTAAATCCTGGAAAATATCCGCAGGTGAGGGCGTGTGGTGCAAAACCATATTCACCACAATGCAATCTGCCAACACTTTTTTCTGGGCGAGAACATGGGTGTCGCCGTGAATAAATTCCATGCTGCGCACATTGTGTTTTTGTGTCTCTCTGATTTTTTCGATATGGTCACGGGATTTCTGCAACATCTCTGCCGAATTATCGAGCGCAACAACCTGCGAAAATTTTTGCGCGAGCACGGGCAAAAATTCACCTTCACCGGGGCCGACTTCTAACGCGAGTGTCCAATTGCGCAAAGGTGTATTGTTTAGCAATTGCGTCATGTGTTCGGCGTAAACCGGGTAGCTCGCAATTAAATCTTGTTGCTCGCGGAATTTGTGTGCGTTCTCCGCAAAAAAATGTTGTGAGGCTAAACTGCGCTCTTGCTCTAATTCACGTAACTGGGTTTGTACGGCATCGGTAATGGGCAGTTGGTCGATGCTGGCAAAAAGTGCTTGTTGCAAACTGGCAAGCGGGCTGTCGGGCACCAAATAAGCACGACGATAAAAAATACTATTGCCTTCACGACGCGTGCTGAGCAATCCGGCACTGGTGAGCACTTTTAAGTGATGGCTCATGCCCGATTGTTTGGCATTGAAAATCCGGCACAGCTCCAACACACCAAAAGAATCCTGCGCGAGTACACGTAAAATCTCCAACCGAAAACCATCACCCGCTGCCTTTAATAAATTGGGCAAGGATTGCGCATCTACCGCAGGCAGAGCTGCAGGTTCGACTATATCGGTCAGGATGGGTGGCAAAGTCTCCTCAGTCAAAACGAGTGGCGCGGCTACCTCGGGCAAATGCACCTGCTCCGTGAGCACCGGCAAATCGAGATCTTCATGGTCGAGTAAGTCATTCATAGGTGTGCAGTCTAGCAGGCGAAAAAACCTATATCAAAATATTTTGATATAGCTGGATCTCTTTTTATTAGGATCTTCTTTTTAGCGACATTCCCAATCCGAAAGATTCGAATTGACCTTATAGTCTTAATAACTATATTATGCGCCACGTTTGGTTAGTGTACTTTTCGTCAGACTTTGCTTTACCCATAGCCGCGGCTGAGCGAGAATGTGCGCCCCGTTGCCAGACACTGAAGATGTAGCGGGGAGTGTTTTCTGCCCTCGGTTATAGATGCAGGTTTATGTGAATTTGGAACCTGCGCGCTATTGGACAGTCAAGCACAGAGCGTTCTGCAAGAGCGAAGCACTCTGAAAAACAGAACCATCCAACGATATCAATAGCACTGTGCCCGTTTAATGGCATTGGTGACGAAAAGATCCGCCAGAGGTCGCCTTAATAACCGCTAACCGCAATCAACCTGTTGCTAACTGTTAATAACATTGGCTAATTGCTAATAACATTAGGAGCTTCTCACGATGCCTTCCCGTAAACACTTGGCTGATGCCATTCGCGTTCTTTCGATGGACGCCGTACAAAAAGCTAACTCAGGCCACCCAGGCGCACCCATGGGCATGGCTGATATCGCCGAAGTTCTGTGGAACGACTTTTTAAAGCACAACCCGAAAAACCCGAACTGGGCTGACCGCGACCGTTTCGTCTTGTCCAATGGCCACGGTTCTATGCTGATTTACTCGTTGCTACATCTCACTGGCTACGATTTGCCAATGGATGAAATCAAGCAATTCCGCCAATTGCACTCTAAAACTCCAGGTCACCCTGAGCGCGGCTACACCGTTGGTGTGGAAACCACGACCGGTCCATTGGGGCAAGGTATTGCGAATGGTGTGGGTATGGCCGTTGCCGAGAAAATCCTCGCCGCACAATTTAACCGCGAAGGTCACACTGTCGTTGATCACCACACTTATGTTTTCCTCGGCGATGGCTGCATGATGGAAGGCGTTAGCCACGAAGCTTGCTCTTTGGCCGGTACGTTGGGCCTGGGCAAATTAATCGCGTTCTACGACGACAACGGTATTTCTATTGATGGCCATGTTGAAGGCTGGTTTACCGATGACACCGCAAAACGTTTTGAAGCCTACGGCTGGCATGTGATTCCGGCGATTGATGGCCATAATCCGGATGCTATCAAAGCCGCTGTTGAAGCGGCTCGTGCTGAAACCAACAAACCAACCTTGATCATCACCAAAACCATCATCGGTTTCGGTTCGCCAAACAAACAAGGCTCACACGATTCCCACGGCTCACCGCTCGGCGCTGACGAAGTGGCATTGGTGCGCAAAACCCTGGGCTGGGAATACGAGCCCTTTGTTATCCCTGCGGATGTCTACGCCGGTTGGGATGCAAAAGAGAAAGGCGCTGCCGCCGAGAAATCCTGGGATGAAAAATTCGCTGCTTACAAGGCTGCACACCCGGACTTGGCTGCTGAATTCGAACGTCGCGTCGTTAAAGGTGAATTGCCTGCTGATTTCGCGGCTAAAGCCGAAGCTTTCATCCAGGAGAGCCAAGCCAAAGGCGAGAAAATCGCCAGCCGTAAAGCCTCGCAAAATTCTATCGCTGCCTTCGCGCCAATTCTTCCTGAATTGCTGGGCGGTTCAGCGGACCTGGCTGGCTCCAACCTGACCCTGGTGAAAACCTCCAAAGGTGTTGAAGCCAACGACGCCAGCGGCAACTACATCTATTACGGTGTGCGCGAATTTGGTATGAGCGCCATCATGAACGGTATTTCTGCCCACGGCGGTTTTATCGCCTACGGCGCAACCTTCCTGATGTTCCAACAATACGCGGCGAATGCTGTGCGTATGTCGGCGTTGATGAAATTGCAAAACATCTTCGTTTATACCCACGATTCCATTGGCCAGGGCGAAGATGGCCCAACCCATCAACCGGTAGAAGTCTTGGCAACCCTGCGCTTGACGCCAAACATGGACACCTGGCGCACCGCCGACGCTGCTGAAACAGCGGTGAGCTGGAAAGCGGCTATCGAGCGCAAAACTGGCCCATCGGCTTTGGTATTCAGCCGTCAAAACCTCGATGCATTCGCCCGTACTCCAGAGCAAGTCGCTAACATCGCCAAAGGCGGTTACGTGTTGGTCGATAGCGATGGCGAGCCAGATGCAATCCTGATCGCCACCGGTTCTGAAGTTGGTGTGACGGTTAAAGCGGCTGAGGCTTTGAAAGCCAAAGGGAAAAAAATCCGTGTTGTATCCATGCCTTCAACCTCCGTGTTTGATCGCCAGGATGCCGCCTACAAAGAATCCGTATTGCCAAGCCACATCAGCGCACGTGTTGCGGTAGAAACCGCCGCGGTAGACTACTGGTACAAATACGTGGGCTTCGATGGCCGCGTAGTGGGCATGACCGGCTTCGGCGAATCAGCTCCCGGCCCGGCACTGCTCGAATATTTCGGCTTCACTGTCGATAATATCGTCAGCACTGTGGAAGAGTTGCTGGAAGACTAAAAGTAAAAAAACACCCGACGCGAGTCGGGTGTTTTGTTTTGGGAACCGATATACATCTACAAACAATAATCGAATTACTGTTACCCAGCAGAAAGATAATTTTGTTGCTATAGTTCAGGAAAAATAATCTAACTAATAATAAACGGCCTTTGGCGTAATTATATGGAACATAAAACAATATTATTTGTTGATTTGGAAGTTACTGAAACAACGCGAAAAATACACGAAGTGGGTGCCAGGATGCTGGATCAGGCATATCGAGGTACAAGCATAACGCCGCTTAATGAGTTGTATTACAAATATCGCCCTTCATTTATTTGCGGACATAACCTAATCCGCCATGATCAAGTTTTTTTATCGGAAACATCCTTCAATCCGATTCTTGGTAAACTTGAAATAATCGATACTTTATTTTTATCAATTTTGCTGTTTCCTACCAAGCTATCCCACAAGCTTGAAAAGCATTATAAATCTGAAATTCATTTAGAAAATAATCCATTAGGTGACTGTGAGGCCACAGAATCATTCCTCCATTTATTGATGGAAAAATATAATAGTATGAGCAGCGAAATTCAGGCTGCTATTGTAAAATTATTAAGTAACGCACCCCATTTTTCGGGATTTTTCAAATACATTAATGCCTCCGCAAAAGAGGTAGATTTTCAAAATTTATTCTCACCCCATGTATTTTGCTCCGCGGAAATACTGTCAGCTCATCTAAAAAATTCCCCCGTGGAAATGGCAATTCTACTTAGTTATTTTGTTACAGAAGAAAAAACGTCAATATCGAGTATAGTATTGCGATCTTATCCCGAGATAGTCAATATATTGAAAGAACTAAGAGACAACAAAAAAGTTGATCTGTTAGATTTTTCAGCCAACGAATTTGGTATTAAAGATTTTCGCTCATTCGAAATACGGGACGCGAATAAAGATCTATTCTCTGATCAAAAAAAGAAGATTTCACAGCGAGATATAGTGAATGCAACGCTAAAAGGTGAATCCCTTCTGGCAATATTGCCTACGGGCGGAGGAAAAACTTTTACCTTTCAACTACCTGCGCTCATCAAAGCGCAGGCTTATAAAGGACTAACTATCGTAATCTCTCCTTTGCAAGCCCTCATGAAAAACCATGTCGATAGCTTTAAGGAAAAAAATCAAAACTTTAAAGTAGCCGCCATCAGTGGATATCTGAGCCCTGTCGAGCGATTAAATACTATTGCTGAAATTGAATCAGGTGTGATCGATATTTTGTATTTAGCGCCTGAAGCACTCAGATCAAATTCAATTTTTAATGTTTTAAAAAAGCGAATTATCGAACGATTTGTTATTGATGAGGCTCACTGTTTTTCCTCTTGGGGCCATGACTTCAGGCACGATTATAAATTTATAGCAAATTTTATAAAGCAGTTACAGGAAGATTCGCCATGGCAAGGCAAGATACCTGTTTCCTGTTTCACAGCGACTGCGAAGCCTGAAGTGCTGGATGACATTAAAACCTATTTGAAGAACAAACTTAATTTAGATCTTTCCGAGTTTTTTGCATCCTCAAAAAGAAACAATCTATTTTATAAAGCAATTGAAGTCGAAACAGATACAGAAAAATATGAAAAATTGCTAGCTGAAATTACGCGATTAGGTCGCGTTCCAACGATTATTTATCTCCCTCAAAATGCCAGGGGGTGCAAGGACTTGGCTCAGAAACTCTACGATGATGCCAGGATAATTGAAATGGGTTTGGAAATAGAGCCATTCTATTCAAAGATAGATGAAGACATCGAACTTGGAAAAAGAAGTGGTAGAAACAAAACAGAAATTTTAAATGATTTTATTACGGATAAGATCGATATTGTAATAGCCACAACAGCATTTGGCATGGGTATCGATAAACCCAATATTCAAGCTGTAATTCACTATGAAACATCCGACTCCCTAGAATCGTTTATGCAGGAATCCGGTCGCGGTGGTCGGTCTGAAAACATAAGTGCTGAATGTATAGTTCTTTTTTCTAATAACGATTTTGATAAGCTTTTTTATCAGCAAAACAGATCCAAAATTGAATACGATGAAATTAAAAAAATTTTGGTAATTCTTAAAAAAGAAAAAAGAAATCCAGCCATATTATCGGCCAAGCAAATTTCAGAGTTGGCAGGTTTGGATTATGAAGACACATCAAAAGATTATGAAACGTTGATAAAAACGGCAATTCTAGAGCTTGAAGAAGCTGGAGTTCTAGAGCGGGGAAGAAATGCTACCAAAATATATGCAACCTCTATTACAGGTGCATCAGGAAGTAGAATGGATTATGTCCATCAACAATTAGATCCTGATAAAGATAAGCTTGGTGAACTCTATGATGAAATGATCAGGGTAATGGCGCTCTTAGTTGCGCGAAGCAAACTTAACCCTATCATAACTGAAGATCTTTCTGATCTCGCTGGTATAAATAGAAATAAAATTCATAATATTCTCAAAAAGCTTGCAGATTATGAACTCATTAGTATGGGTAATGACATTAGTGTCAGTTTAAAAAAGACAGTAAAAAAACAGCTTTCTGAACGACTATCTGTTGAAGATAAGATATTAAATTACATTTATGAAAATCCACATGGATTTAATCTTAGAGAACTCAACGTTTTATTCACTGATAGTAAAAATAATATCACAATTTCAAAAAAAATAATTCAAAACTTTAAAAATGCAGCGCTAATAGCAAAAAAGAAATTCTCCGTGAAATTTAAAGGAGAGAATTGCATTATATCTGAACTAGATGAAATCACCACATTAAAGAAACTTTTTGAAAAGAGAAAACGCATTTCAGGCAATATATTAGATGCACTACTAACTATTTCGGAGGCCAATGATTATGAAGAAATTGAATTCTCTTCAATCAAGTTAAAAAAAGATGTAGCGGATGAAATAAGTATTGAAGGGTTTCATCATATATTGGCTTATATGCATGAAATTTTAAATGATTTCAAGTTACTGCGTGGCCGTTTAATTTATTATCAAGGTTTTGAGTTACGCAAAACAGATAAAGCTGCCGAACGCACACCCTATAAAAAACCTGATTATAAGCGTGGCTTAAAAAGTTACTATGAGCGAAAAACAGAATCCATCCACATCCTACTTGAATATTTTAAACGACTTGTAAAGCTTGGCTGGGAGCGCTGCGTTCAGTTCATTTCTGATTATTTCGCAATGGATTATATTGGATTTAAAAAAGCTTATGGGTTCAATACAGAGTTATGCAAAATTCCATTAACGGAAAATAGCTATAAGAAAATTATTAGCGATCTCAATGAAGAACAGAACAGGATATTTGAAGATAAAGATAGTTCTAAAATTTTAGTATTGGCTGGCCCAGGCAGTGGAAAAACTAAAACATTAGTACATAAAATTGCATCATTAATTACATTGGAAGGGCACAAACCTGAATATTTTTTAATGCTAACTCATGGTCGTTCCGCAGCCCACGAATTTAGAAGCCGTCTAGTAAAATTGATTGGTGACATCGGTTATGCCGTAGAAATAATGACTTTTCATGCATTCGCATTTCAATTGTTAGGTAAAAGATCATCCGATTCTCAAGACTTAAAAGAAATTGTAGATTTAGCAACAAATCGGATAATTCAAGGAGAAATATCCATTCCTTATAAAACTATGCTATTGCTGGATGAGTTCCAGGATATTAGTCAAAAAACTTATCGTTTTATACAAGCAATCATATGCCGACTTGAAGGTAGTCGTAAAGTTATTGCCATTGGAGATGATGATCAATGTATTAATAACTTTGATGGTGATGACGGCGCTGACATAACATTAATAAGCAGGTTTGAAAGCGAAATTTCAAAAGAAGCTTACAAAATGTTAGGCGATGAAAATGAACCTTCAGAAGAGGAGGATAAAATACAGGAAAATTGCGTTAGCTATTCTTTACTAAACAATTATAGAAGTTATAGCAATATTGTTGAATTTAGTAACGCTTTCGCTGAGCTAATACCCTCACGATTAAAAAATAATGCACTCATCAGTAAAAAACCAGGCACCGGTTTCATACAAATAAATAATTATGGTTTAGGTTCTGATTCAATAACAGGAGTTATCGAAGCGATTAAAAATGATCACTCTGAAAACATTGTCATTCTGTGTAAAACCAATCAAGAAGTACTTACAGTTTATTCTGCATTAATAGCACAAGGTATAAACGCAAAATATTTAACGTCAAAAAATGGATTTAATTTAGGTCAACTAGTTGAACTTCAGGATTTTTTAACGAATTTTAAAATGTTGAGCTTTAATGAAGCTCTTGAAAGATTAAAAAATAAATATGCGAAGTCTTCAAATCTCAATCTTGCTCTTAAAATAATAGATAGATTTATCGAAGAGTATTGCGAACAAGGTGCTGATTCTAAACATTTAATTAAAGTATTTGAAGACTATTTATATACTATAGAATTTGATGAGTTTGATTATACCCGATCAAAAATAGTGGTTTCCACGATGCACAAGGCAAAAGGTAAAGAGTTTGAAAGTGTATACGTGTTATTCGATAATGGATTTTTCTCTAATGAATATGATTATAGGCTCGCTTATGTTGCAATAACCAGAGCAAAAAGTAATTTATATATCCACATTAATAATCCATTATTTAAACAATTTGAATATTTAGCCAATGAAGTAAATGACATTAACATATTAAATTGTTCTCCAAATAAAATCATTTTCCAAATGGGGCTTGAGGACGTTTGGCTAGGCTCTAATAAAGCTGCAGAAGGGATAAAATCGACTGCGCCAGTAGCGGGAGAAATAGTAAAAATCAAAAAGAAAATGCTATCTGAGACTACAATATTTGAAATTTCTAAAAATGAAAAAATTATTGCAATTCTTGCTAAAGAGAAAGCACAAAAAAAAGTACTAAGCGAAAAAATCCTGGCTAGCGAGCGAAAGGGTTATGTTTTAAATTGTGATGCCGCTATTGAATTTGTTATTAGGAAAAAGTTAGTTACTGGTCAAATATACGATCAAATTCTTTGCCAAGTTACAATGGATAAAAAGTGACGTCTCTTCGATAATAACTAATATCTTATTTGTTATTTGTTATTTGTTATTTGACTTAGTTTATTAAAACGCAAAAACACATTGCAATCAATATACTACCTTTGCACAATAATCCGCTTTGGACAAAGAAAGCAAGTTGAATGTGATAGTCGTCTTGGATAATTAGCTGAGGCTTGTAAGCTCGATATTAATCAAGAGCTGTTGGTGGATAAACTGGGCAACGTGCTCATTTCTTCCAGCTGTTAACTTGGACAGAACTATCCTTGAAAACTTATCTAAGCAGGATAATCATATTCAGCAAATTGAAACTGACCAGAATCTATCCGAAAACTCTTTCTAATAGGTTAATCAATCAGTTATTCGACACGATAAGCGAGATTTGGAGCCACTAATTCGGTAAACTTACATCCCTTCTAAATACATTTCGGCTTTTATTCGGAGCAAACCATGACTGTAAAACTAATGAAAGACCAGGATCTATCTGGCAAGCGCATTCTGATTCGCCAGGACTTAAACGTGCCACTTGAAGATGGCCGCATCACCTCTGCTGTGCGTGTTGATGCCTCAATCCCAACCATCAAAGCCGCACTCGCTGCCGGCGCAAAAGTCATGGTGATGTCGCACCTCGGTCGTCCCGATGAAGGCGTTTATGACGAAGCCTCTTCACTCGCACCGGTTGCAAAATATCTTAGCGAAAAACTCGGCCGCAATGTTCCGCTGGTAAAAGATTGGGTTGATGGCTTCTCTGACCAAGGCGATTTGGTTTTATTGGAAAACGTTCGCTTCAACGTAGGCGAAGGCAAAAACTCAGACGAACTGTCCAAAAAAATGGCCGCATTGTGCGACGTGTTTGTAATGGACGCATTCGGCACCGCACACCGTGCGCAAGCATCAACCCACGGCGTTGCGAAATTCGCGCCTATCGCTTGTGCTGGTCCATTGCTCGCTGCCGAACTCGATGCACTCGCAAAAGTACTCGACAATCCAGCGCGTCCATTAGTGGCAATCGTTGGTGGTTCAAAAGTATCTACCAAATTGAGTGTGTTAGATGCACTCTCAAAAATCGCTGACATTCTTGTGGTAGGCGGCGGCATCTCCAATACTTTCGTCGCTTCCGCTGGCAACGAAGTTGGAAATTCTTTGTACGAAAAAGATTTGATTCCAGAAGCAAAACGCTTGCGCGAAGCAACCAAAGTTGAATTTGCCACCGACGTGCGCGTAACCAAAGAAGGTTTCAAAGAGTGGAACCACAACTCAGTGGCAACACCGAAAAAAGTTAACGAAATCCAGGCCGACGAAGAAATTATCGACTACGGTCCAGAAACCGCAGCTCACGTTTCTGACATCATCAAAAACGCAAAAACTATTTTGTGGAATGGTCCCGTCGGTGTATTTGAATTCGATGCATTCTCAAAAGGCACCGAAACCATTTCTCGCGCAATAGCCGATAGCGACGCATTTTCTGTAGCAGGCGGTGGTGATACTTTGGCGGCAATCGACAAGTGGAATTTGGCTGACAAAATCTCTTACGTATCTACTGGCGGTGGTGCTTTCCTTGAATTTGTAGAAGGTAAAAAATTACCAGCAGTTGCGATTTTGGAAGAGCGTGCGAAGGGTTAACTACTCTAACCTATTGAAAAGGCGGCCTTTTGGTCGCCTTTTTTATTGCCGTAACATTACTCAAAGCACATTCAATTACTTCATTTTTGTTAGGATTTAAAAAAGTTTACTACAAGCCAAAAAGGCTGTATAAATAACCAGAATTTCATTCAAAGTTACTAAAACTATAGGAGTTCTCATGGAAGCTGACCTTATCCAAAGTTTAACCAGTAACTTTGAGGCTCATGCACAACGTTCTGATACAAATGTCGAGTTTTGGTTAGCAAGAGATTTGCAATATTTATTAGGTTATAGCGAATGGCGCAATTTTTCTCTTGTAGTATCAAAAGCCAAAATAGCTTGTGAAATTTCTGGCTATTCTATTTCCGACCATTTTGTTGACGTCAACAAAATGGTCGGACTTGGTTCCAACAGTCAACGAGCAATAGATGACATAATGATTACTCGATATGCCTGCTATCTCATTGCTCAAAATGGTGATCCTAAAAAGCAAGAAATTGCTTTTGCTCAAACTTATTTTGCGATGCAGACACGACGTGCAGAATTAATTGAGCAGCGAATTTTAGAAGCGGAAAGGATATCGGCACGTCGAAAATTATCTACTACGGAGAAGGAATTATCCCATCTCATTTATGAGCAAACTGGCAGCGATAAGAATTTTGGGTTTATTCGTAGCAAAGGAGACCAAGCACTTTTTGGAAAATCTACACAGTCAATGAAAACCCAATGGAATGTTCCTGAAAATCGTCCCTTAGCTGACTTTGCCCCCACAATTATTTTGAAAGCAAAAGATTTTGCAGCTGAAATTACAATTTTTAATGCCAAAGCAAATAAATTTAAAACCGAAGAAGGTATTTCGAAAGAGCACATTACTAATAATGAAGCGGTCCGTAAAACATTACTTGAACGTGGGATTCAGCCCGAAAAATTATTACCATCTGAAGATATTAAAAAAGTTGAGCGAAGATTAATATCTGAAGATAAAAAATCACTTAAAAAACCTGACATATTAGATTCTTAAGCTTAACAAAAATTTAGCTTTTATGAGTAACAACTTCACCGCCTGCAAACTCGCATACATTCTCAATGGAAAACTACTCATCTACCTACGCGACGATTTTACGCATATCCCATTTCCCAACATGTGGGATTTTCCCGGTGGCGTACGCGAAGGCGATGAAACACCTGAGCAATGTGTGTTACGTGAATTGGAAGAAGAGTTTGGGATTAGGTTGGATGAATCGCGTTTGGTCTACAAACAAATAGGCGTTAATTATAACAACACAGGCAACTCCTTTTTCTTTGTTGCCGAAGGCAGGCAAGAAGAAATTAATGCAATTGTTTTTAGCGAAGAAGGGCAGTATTGGCAATTAATGAATATTACTGAATTTCTGGAACATCCTTTAGCAATCGATAGATTAAAAATTCGGTTACAGAATTTTCTAATGGTAAATAATTAATGACAATTGAGGTGCAAGATGGATTCAAGTTTCAAGAATTATTTCTCTACCCATTATTGATATACGCTATGACAGCTAAATCCGCAAATTTAAAATTCACAAATGAAAACTTCAAATATAAATAAAAATTAACACAATATTCTTTTTGTCGTGTAGTAATAGGGATGTGAGTATATTAAGCTTTTTTCTCTTAGGTTATGGAGGCACGCTAATGCAATTATTTAACAAATGTTCATTGAATTGGTTTGGATCTCTTCTGCTATCTTGCGGCTTGGCGTTACCGGCTTTAGCCGACTTGCCGATAGAAAAAATAAAATTGCCGCCAGGTTTTGAAATCAGTGTATTTGCCGAGAATGTTCCCAATGCGCGCTCTTTGGTATTAGGCGACAACCAAACGTTGTTTGTAGGAACGCGTACCGATAAGGTTTATGCAATCAAACATGATGGCGTTAAGGCGCAAAAAGTTTTTACCCTGGTGTCAGGCTTGAATAAACCGAACGGTGTTGCCTTTAAAAAAGGGGCACTCTATGTCGCAGAAATTAATCGCATTTCACGCTTTGATAATATTGAAGCACAGTTGGAAAACCCGCCAAAACCCATAACCATCACTGATCAATATCCTGGTGATGATCATCACGGTTGGAAATTTATTCGCTTCGGTCCCGATGGTTTGCTCTATGTTCCTGTAGGCGCCCCTTGCAATATTTGTGACCCGGGCGATCCTTATGCAAGTATTACGCGTATTGATGTAACCAAACCCAATCCCAAACCCGAAATATTTGCGCGCGGGATTCGCAACACGGTTGGTTTTGATTGGAGCCCGAAAACAAATGAATTGTGGTTTACAGACAATGGCAGGGATATGTTGGGCAATGATGTTCCGTCGGAAGAATTAAATCACATTACTAAAGCGGGGCAGCATTTTGGTTATCCCTATTGCCACGCAGGCGATATTGCAGATCCAGAATTTGGCAACAAACACAAGTGCAGTGAATTTACTCCACCTGAAGTAAAATTCCAGGCTCACTCCGCTGGTTTGGGAATGCGTTTTTATACGGGGAAATCTTTTCCCAGTGAATACAACAATCAAATCTTTATTGCGCAACATGGTTCGTGGAATCGCACCCAAAAAGTGGGTTACAGGATTGTCACTGTAAATCCATACGCAAAAACGACACAAGCTAAGCAGGATTACAAAGTATTTGCGGAGGGCTGGCTGGATAAAGATGAAAGTATTTGGGGACGTCCGGTAGATCTTTTGGTAATGCCCGATGGTTCCTTGCTGGTTTCTGATGATTATGCCAGTGCGATTTATCGTATCAGTTACAAGAAATAGATTTTCATCATTCAAATAATCTTTTCCTCATTAATTAATTTTTGTTTTCATTAACTGGCCACAATAGTGGCCAGTTTTATTAATGTTATCTGGTTTTTATCTATCGATATTTGAACTATTTTTATGAATCTCGATTTATTTGGAAATAATGAAACCCTTGCACATCAGGAAATTTTACCGCAGGTTTTATTATTGCGCGGATTCGCGCTGGGCGATGAAACACGATTGTTATCAGAAATTTCCCGATTGATATCCATATCACCACTGCGAAAAATGTATACACCCACTGGTCTGCCCATGTCAGTCACTACTACAAGTTGCGGAAGCGCTGGTTGGGTAAGCGATTCCTATGGTTATCGTTATTCAAAACGTGATTCACACACTCAACAATCGTGGCCAGCTATGCCGGAAATATTTTTCAATTTAGCAAAGAATGCTGCCCAGGTCTCCGGCTTTGAAAACTTTGAACCTGATTCTTGTTTGATTAATTGTTATAAGATCGGCGCGAAGATGTCGTTGCACCAGGATAAAAATGAAAAAGATTTTTCGCAGCCAATTGTCTCTGTCTCCCTGGGTTTGCCTGCAACATTTTTGATAGGTGGCATGTTGCGTGAAGATAAAACCCAATCTATACCTTTGATACATGGTGATGTGCTGGTTTGGGGTGGCAAAGCGCGTTTGTATTTTCACGGTGTACAACCCGTTAAAGTAGGCACACATCCTTTACTGGGTGAACAGCGCATCAATCTCACCTTTCGCAAGGCATTGTAAACCGGAATTATTTTTATGATTGAATGCCCGAAATGTCACTACCAACGTCGTGCAATTGATGCACAGGTCAATGCTGATATTTGCCCTGCCTGCGGTATTGTTTACGCTAAATGGATTGCACGCCAGCAAACGATGTCTAGCATCAATACAGAAACAATCGATACGGATGAAGAGCCGCGCCAAACATTTCACGATTTTATTTTTTATGTTCCTGAAAAAATTGATCCGGCAGTATTTTGGACACGCGTTGCAACACTAGCGGCATTCACGCTGTGGAGTTTTTATTTTATGCGCGGCGGTGTGGATTGGCAGAATATTGGCAGTTCTTTTTTACACGGCCCCGATCTGGCATTCCACGAATTCGGTCATATTTTTTTCGCACCCTTTGGGCATTTCATGATGATCCTGGGCGGCAGTCTTTTCCAAATTCTCTTGCCATTATTTTTAATGGTCGTTTTTATGTGGAAACAACACGATAATTTTGCCGCGAGCATTATGCTCTGGTGGAGCGGGCAAAATTTTATTGATGTGTCACCTTATATTGATGATGCCCAATATCGCCTCTTGCCTTTGGTAGGTGGTGGCGGTGAAGAATCCCACGATTGGGGCAATATATTGACCATGACCCACGCACTGGAAAAAACCCACACAATTGCCCATATCAGCTTTAACACAGGCGCGCTTATGATGGTAATTGCCCTGGTATGGGGTTCACATATTTTACGTTTGCAAAAGAAAAAATTATTGGCAAATTAACGTGAGGAATAAAGCTGTTTATACCACCATGAATAATATTGCGTTTATATTAAACAGCACGATAACTGTTGGTGATGCGATAAAAATAAAACTATTTCCAAGCCAAGATTGAAACTTGTGCCCACAAAAAAATAAATCCGGTTTTAAGGGCCTGCACAAAAGGTAAGCTGGCAGGCGCTTGCTGGTGGATAATAAATTATTCAGCTGTTATTGTCGTAGAAAATATTTTTCTGTGCTGTTGGGTTCGCTTTTGCGAATGAATAACCTTTCCTCGGCGTCAATACCTAACAACACCTGGAATACATCACCCAAGATCGCACGTGAAGAATAATAACCATGACCTAATCCCAAGGAAGGTGCATCTACCAGGCTGACGTTGATGGAATCTATACTTTCTGAAAATGCGCAGGCACCAAAACGCGGGTTCTTATTATAAATCTCTGATACTGTCATGGCGCGGTCATTGTAAGAACAATAAATAGTAATGCGTTTGCTGTTTTGCTTTACGGCGTCGGCAATATTAATAAATTCATCGGCTTCATAATCGGGTGCATTTAAAATAAGTTCATTGATAATTTTGCTGTTGGGATTCAAGGTGGCAAAATCCCGCAGGGCAGGCAGTACAATTTGGTGCCCCATGGAATGTACAACGAGGTTAATTTTTAAATTGTTTTCCCTGACTTTATTTAAAAAATCTTTAAAGGCGCCAATGGAGTTTTTGGCATTTTTTAAATTGTTATCATAGGTACGTGTGATCATTTGCTCGTCTAAAAAACCATCGCCTGCACCCGCTGGCCATGAAAATAAAACGATTGGCCCCTGGTATTTCAAATCGTAGGCAATCTGCGATGCCCTCAACACAGCATCTTCATAACGCACATTAAATCCGTGTACAAAGACTAATGGATAGCGTTCGGATTTTTTTAAGTAGTCAAAGACTGTTGCCTCCGTTAAGCTCCGCGCGTTCAGGATTTTAAAAAATTCATGGGAAGATTGGCGATTGTCTTTGGTAAATTTTATCAAGCCAGTGCTGTGATTTTTTGGAACATTTATTTTGCAGGCACCAAAATGAGTGGCGCTATCGAGCTCAACGCCCAGTTGATCATTCGTGCATCCAAAGTTGGGCCCTTTGAGTTTGCGATTACTAACAATTAACACATCAAGTGCACGGGTATCGGCATAATTTTCAATAAAATAATTACCCCACACCTGGCTTAAACTCTTTTGGAATTCGTCATCAATACTGGGTTTGGGTATAACGGCTTCCGGCTCTGCGGGTTTAGGGGGATTCACAGTTACCGACGTTGAAAACGGGGAGGGAAGTTTAGTGGGTAAACCACCGCAGCCACTTAATAGCGCTAACACAATCATCAATGAAGTAAATTTCATAAAGCCATGCCTTTAGGGAACCACTGGAAATGCATCTGCCGAAGCTATCGCGAGGCAAATTTCAGTAAAATCGGAGTTTACACGAAATAAATCATTCAACGTACCCATGCGCCTCGTCCTTTGGGCAGCGGTGCTGTGGAAATTTTTCCTGCAATAATTCATGGATACTTTTTGACTGGAATTTAACGAAGCCGGAACACGCGAGTGAATTTTTTTCAGAAGCTCCTGATATGAATCCGCGCGTTCATCTTGGCCTGCAAACATATAGCCTGAACACCGAACCCCGGCTGAATTTTATGCCGGAAATAAGCATACTATTCAAATTCAGCTAGAGAATTGCCGCGATACGGTATTCTAGCCATAGCGCATCCCGTATACTCTTCGCCATGACTCATACTCCCCATTCCATCCTTAAAGACGTATTCGGCTACCACGATTTTCGCGGCCCGCAAGCAGCGGTAATTTCAGCATTGGTCGCAGGTGATGATGCCCTGGTATTGATGCCCACCGGTGGTGGTAAATCACTGTGCTACCAAATTCCGTCACTGGTACGCGAGGGTGTTGGCATTGTTATTTCACCCTTAATTGCCTTGATGCAAGACCAGGTAAGCGCCTTGCATGAACTTGGGGTACGCGCCGGTTTTCTCAATTCTACGATGACGGCGCAAGAGGCCTGGCAAACTGAATTGGCCATGCACAATGGCGAATTGGATATGCTTTACGTTGCACCCGAGCGTTTAATCCAACCGCGCACTATTGAGCTTTTGCACCAGGTAAAAATTGCGTTGTTTGCTATTGATGAGGCGCACTGCGTGTCGCAATGGGGCCATGATTTTCGCGCAGATTATTTAAAGCTGGATATGTTGCAGCGCGAATTTCCCAATATTCCGCGCATTGCATTAACAGCGACAGCTGATGTACGCACGCGTGAAGAAATTATTACGCGTTTGCATTTGGAAAATGCACAGCAATTTGTGAATGGTTTTGATCGACCAAATATCCAATATCGTATCCAGCAGAAAAATACACCTAAAGTGCAGTTGCTCCGCTTTTTGCGCGAAGAACACGCCAACCATTCGGGTATTATTTATTGTTTATCGCGCAATAAAGTTGAACAAACGGCGGAGTGGTTGAGCGCTGAAGGTTTTACTGCACTGCCTTATCACGCCGGTTTAACGCCGCAAATTCGCCAAAAAAACCAAAGCCGGTTTTTGCGTGAAGACCAAATTATTATGGTCGCGACCATTGCTTTTGGTATGGGTATTGATAAACCCGACGTGCGCTTTGTTGCGCATTTGGATCTGCCAAAAAGTATCGAAGCCTATTACCAGGAAACTGGCCGCGCGGGTCGCGATGGGGAACCTGCGACTACGCTTTTGCTTTATGGATTGGAAGACGTTGTAAAACTGCGCCAGATGATGAGCAACTCTGAAGGCAGTGAAGAATTTAAACGTAACGAGCAACAGCGCTTAAATGCGATGTTAGGTTTGTGCGAAATTACAACTTGCCGACGTCAAACCCTGTTGCGCTATTTTGGCGATACCTTGTCGCAAGCTTGCGGTAATTGCGATTCATGCCTGACACCCGCGCAAACCTGGGATGCAACTGAGCCCGTTCGCATGGCCCTTTCTTGTGTCTATCGTACAGGCCAGCGTTTTGGCGCGGGGCATGTCATTGATGTGTTGCGCGGCAGCAGTAATGAAAAAATAAATTCGTTTGGACATCAACAATTATCAACTTACGGAATTGGAAAACATATAACAACCGATGAATGGAAATCTATTTTTCGCCAGTTAGTTGCGCGCGGATTGTTGGATGTGGATGCCCAAGCTTATGGTGGTTTGAAATTAAATGATGCATGCCGTGCAATTTTGCGGGGCGAAGAAACCATCCAATTGCGTCGCGAAATCAAAGCAACTGCTACATCCGTTGCGCGCAAACAAGGTGTTGTTGTGGATACAGAAGACCAGGGATTATGGAATGCCCTGCGTGCCTGCCGCAAACGCCTGGCGGAGGAACACGGTGTTCCGCCTTACGTTATTTTCCATGATGCAACACTGCGTGAAATGCTGGAATTTCGCCCTACAACAGCGAGCCAATTATTATCCATTACCGGTGTCGGCCAAAGTAAACTGGAACGCTTTGGTGATGAATTCCTGGAAGTGATACGCGAATTCGAATATTAAATCTTTCAAGCAGCCGGGATTTTATGAAAATTATTTCGCTGTGTATTTTATTAATGGCCCTGGCCGGATGCGCGACCGAACCGCGTATTAATCATTCGCTCAATTCCCGCAGCCAAAGCGACCGCATTAAATTCGTTATTATTCACTACACATTTGGCGATCTGCCTCATGCTATTAACACACTTACGCAAGATGAAGTCAGCGCGCATTATTTATTAACAGACACAGATAAACCTTTTTTCTACCAACTGGTTGATGAATCCCGCCAGGCTAATCACGCTGGTTTTAGCAGTTGGAAAATTTACAATCAGCTCAATTCGGCTTCTATAGGCATAGAAATTGTTAACCGTGGCTTTGTGGATACACCTGAAGGCCGCGCTTGGTATCCCTACCCGCAAGCGCAGATTGACCAGCTTATAGTGCTGTTAAAAAAGATAATTGCACAACATCATATCAAACCGGAAAACATTCTCGGTCACAATGAAATTGCTCCGCAACGCAAACAAGATCCGGGGCCGGTTTTTCCGTGGAAACAATTGGCGGATGCGGGTTTAATTTCCTGGCCAGACCAAAATCGTGTTGCGCAGCGTATAACAATTTATCAAGAACATCTGCCAGATATTAGCTGGTTCCAACATAAACTTGCACAACACGGTTATGCCGTTCCACAGACGGGTGAACTTGATGACGCGACATGCAATGTTATTGTCGCGCTCCAAACCAGGTATCGACAGTCACGCTATGATGGAAAACCTGATGCGGAAACCGCAGCAATTCTGGATGTGTTAACTGAAGATGAGAAATAAAATTTAGCGCAATGTAAACGCAGTTATTTAAATATTAAATCAGTTATGTTCGCATCCACAAAACATAACTGATTTATAAATGATGAGCGATTATTCCTCTTTATTTTCAGCAGCTGCATCTTCCGTGAATTTCTCCTGACGCACACCATCTTTGAATCTGCACCATTCTATTTTTTGGATTGCATTTGCACGGCATACACCTTTGCCTTCGCGTTTTGCAGATTCACTCACCGGGCCTACAAATACAACTCCATTTTCTTCTGGCCATTCATAACGGTTTTGTATCCAGCGACCGGTCAAATGCGTCTTGCCATCTTTGCTCGTAAATACACCCTTACCTTCTTGCCAGTTATACCAATAATCTCCTTCGTATGTTCCCATAGCATTGGTTTCTATACCTTTACCAAAAGGCATGGTGTAAAAAACATCACCTGTGTACACTTTTTTCCAGGTGTCGGGATAAGTAATTTTTCCCTTGCCGCGCGCTATACCATTTTTAAATTCACCTTCATAAATAAAGCCGCCATAAGTTACTAATTTACCCTGGCCCTGCATAACACCATTTACAAAATTTCCTTCAAAATAACTTCCGTTCGGGCGAATTATTTTTCCTGTTCCTTGCGGTTTGGTATTCGTGAGCGCGCCAAGATAGCGAGTACCTGAAAGATATACCAACTCATTCTCTAAAGTTTTGGCAGGAACGGTTTGCAGATCATTTAGCATTTCCAGATTATCTAAAATCATCGCGTATACAGAATTTTCTTTTTCGCGGCTAAAAGCAACTGCGTTGCGCACCGATGGTAAAGCATCCAAACCTTTGTCCATGCGAATCTGGATATCGGCAAATTTTGAAAATTGTAATTCCGTGCGTTCAAATAAGGTTGCGGTGTCAAGGCCTGCTGCGCCTTCCAACAATGGTTCTGTATCAGGCATAAAACTATAAACGTCACCCAAGCCTACATAGGCCAAACCTAATTTTAAATCGGCCTTTATCGCACGTCGGTAATTGCTACGCGCTTGTTTCATATTTTCCATCCAGTTTGTTACACCACCCGCATGTAATAAATTTGCACCTTCACGTAAAGCATCGCCTTTATAAGTAAGTAGCAAAGGATTTTGCGGTGCGATTTTTTCAAGCTCCTGCATTTTTTGTTGCGGGTTATCTGCAAAACCAAAGAATAGCGATAAAACCTGTGCATTTATATCCGTGGGATTCAAGGCAATATTTTTTTCCAGCACTTGTTTGCGAACCTTGGAATCTATGGCGTTGCAATTCAATAAAATATCCAACGCATTAGCGTAAAAAGATGCCTGGTTCAGCGCTGTCACCTTGATACCGGTATCAGGTACTTTATTTCTGCCTTCTTTTAAGGTGTACACCATTTTAACCATGCTGTTTTTCAAATATTTTTTTAGTTTTTTATCCAGTTCTTCGTAGCTGATGTTGAATGCTTTTTGAAAGGCATCATCGCGCTTGTAGCCATAGCCAAGGTATTCAATATATTTTTCAGTGGTTGCCTGTAGCTCGGCAGTCGAGTGAAGATAGTGCGTGAGGAAAAATGCCTGGGCGTAGAATCGGCTAATTGCTGTTTTATCAATATCTTTTTTAGAGCTATAGGGCAAACTGTCAGTCGCCATAATTTTTTTGGTGTCGACGTTAATGTTACCCACGTTGTTAAATAAATCCATTGACCTGAACGCCAATGATTGCGCATCACCTATATAAATTTTTTGCCCGTCGAACCTGAAAGTGCCCCAATATTCCGCCATGCCTTCTGAATACCACATGGGATAGTTTTGGGAGTTGATGGTTAGGCGCATTAAGAAATGGTTGTATTCGTGAAAGAGAACCTGGCGACCAAAACTTGCTACTTTTGAATTAACGCTGTATTCACTGACGTTTGCAATCGCGGAATAACCCAGGGCAGTTAAACTGAATACACCAGCCATCATTTCCGGTAAACCCAGCTTTCTAAAATTGCTGGTATCGGCAATGGCTAAAATTCGCAGTGGCTTGGTATTGCTGAATATTTGCAAGCCCATCATATCAATCGAAAAATAGCGATATGCCTCAAGGTCCTCTATCAAATGGCGGGCTTTTTCTTCTTTTAAATCAGTAACGATTTCAAAATTTTTGGATGTGATGAGCAACCAATCATCATTGGATAAACCTTCAATATCCGCTTCGGCTGCAAAGAGTGCGGATACATTGAAACTTAATAATAGAAGGCAGAATTGCAGGCAGGTTTTTATCATAAACGTCCCTATATGTTATTTTTGCTAAGTGTGGAATGAAGATGTGCGATTTTAACGCCTTGCAAAACAATAACAACTCCAACCATCAACATTTCTTGTCACGAACAACCTGGTGCTGTTATCAACCTATTCACCCGTTTCCGTTCATGCATAAAAAAACCCGGCTAAGCCGGGTTTTTTAAATCAATCCAAAATGAGGATTAACGAATTTGTTTCTTTTTCACGTCAGTAGAAACTGCACCGACTACGCGACGGTTTTCTTCACGGCCAGCTACAGTTTTATTATCTGCTACTGGTTGTGACTCACCAAAACCTTTAGCTGTAATACGGTCAGCAGCGATACCGAACTTGGTGATCAGCACTTGCTTCACGGCTTCAGCGCGTTGTTGTGACAATTTCTCGTTGTATGCATCAGAACCCTGGCTATCAGTGTGACCTTCAACAGTAACTACTGTATTAGCGTATTGGTTCATGAACTTGGCGAGGTTGCCAATATCATCAACGTATTCGTCTTTAACGATTGATTTAGCGGTATCGAACTTAACTGCAAGTTTCACTGATACAGTTTCGGTCAATTCCATTGGGCAGCCAACAGCGTCAACTTTGTATTGTTTTGGAGTGTCCGGACATTGATCTTTGGAATCAAACACACCGTCGCCATCGCTATCAATTTCCGGTTTTGGAGCTGGTGCAGCAACTACAGGAGCTGCCTTGACAGGCTCAGCGCCGAACAAGTAGCTGATACCAGCGTTTACTGCCAAATCCGTGTATTCACGATCAAGGCTGTTAAATGCACGGATATCACTGCGGAATTCCCAGTTGCCACCCAGGCTGTGTTTCAAACCAGCACCGAGGTTAACCAGGGTATCGCGGTCATTTTTCATGCCTTTTACTTTCAGCGATTGATCACCTACACCGAAAGCCACATAGGGACGCCACAAGCTGGTGGTGTCGATGTTGTAAAGCGCATCCAGACGGTATTGACGGCCATCAATATCAACGCCAGTGTTGGTTTCCTCGGTGTCGAAACCGCTTGCTACAGCTTCCAGCGTCCAGTTTTTATTAACAACATAACCGAAACCCAAGCTACCTACTGTGGCATCATCTCTTGATTCCTCAAAGAAATCGCGGCCAACGCCTACTTGTACTTCGAATTTGTGATTATCTGCCAATACACCTGAAGAAATCAGGGTAGCCATTACGGCAGAAAGGAGTTTTGTGTGTGTGTGTGCCATTTTTGAGTCTCCATAAATAGCTTATTTATAACGATTGATCATCCGGGAACTGCTTTTCGGTCGATCATAATTTTCTAATTAGTTGGCTTTTCTGCCTGTTTTGCTAATTAAAGCAGTCTTAAAATCCGTTTTATCGTTATTCTTAGGGCCAGCACCTTAACAAATTATGAACGATGTTGGAACAATAAATCCCACACGCCATGCCCAAGGCGTGCGCCGCGCTTCTCAAATTTAGTAATCGGGCGATAATCAGGCCGTGCGCTGTAACCGCTTTCAGGAGACAGATTAGCATAGTTTTCGGCGATGTTCATAACATCAAGCATATGCTCCGCATAAGGTTGCCAATCCGTTGCCATATGAAAAACACCACCGGATTTCAATTTTGGACGCAGCTTTTGGACGAACGCAGGTTGAACGATGCGACGTTTATTATGCTTTTTCTTGTGCCATGGATCAGGAAAATACAATTGCAAACGGTCGATAGATGCGTCAGGAATGCAATCTTCGAGGACATCCATAGCATCGGCCATATAGACGCGCAGGTTTTTTACACCGGCTTTTCCCGCCTCATTGATCAGCTTTCCAACACCAGGCGGATGAACCTCAATGCCGATGAAATCTTTTTCGGGTTCATTTTTGGCCATCTCCAGCAGGGAATCACCCATCCCAAAACCGATTTCCAATACCAGCGGGGCTGTGCGTCCAAAAATACTTTTCGGATCAATCGCTCCGTTATAAAGACTCAGGCCATAAGTTGGCCACCAGCTATCAAACGCCGCCTTTTGGCCGGCAGTAATGCGTCCGGCACGAATCACAAAGCTGCGAATGGATTTGGGTTTAAATTCGGGTTTGATTAAAAACCCTTCCTCGTCATTTTCAACGGGAGCGATAAAATCCAGGGAATCAGACATATATACCAAACGTAAAATCAGGAAACCTATTTAAAAATCAGAAACTTAGCGGCGAACAGCCTGTACGAAGAGCATCAACCAGCCCACCAAAAATGCCAAACCGCCAACCGGAGTGATGACGCCAAGCATCTTCGGAGCACCGAGCGCAAGCGCGTATAAACTGCCGCTAAACAAAAAGCTGCCCAGTATAAAGGCTAAACCGCTCATCTTTAAGGTTTTTGATGCGCGGAGCTGGTAAAGCAAGCCAACCGCCAAGAGAGCAAGCGCATGATACATTTGGTATTGCACACCAGTTTGCCAAACAGCTAAGGATTCAGGAGAGATTTGCTGTTTAAGTCCGTGGGCGGCAAAAGCACCTAGAGCTACAGCCAAGAAGCCACTCGCTGCTGCACTGGCTAAAAAGCATCGGGATAAATTTGTCATTGTTTTGTCTTACACCCTAGCTCGCGCCAATGTTTAACCTTGGGGTTAAAAAAACCAATTTGCTCGTAAATATAATGAATAGTCCCATCCCTATGAAGCTGGGCCAATCCATTCTGCAAGGCTGCATAAATAATCGCGCCCTGGGGATGTTTTTTACTCACAACAAAATGCAGCGAATCATTGAACGCTACTTTAACACCGGGCACAGGAGCCAATTTCACATCATCCAATACCCCGTTTAAATCGTTTGTTTTAAAAAATGGATACAACAAAAAATCTGCCCGCTCCGCTGCAACCATGCGCGCCATGGAGATTGGATTGAAAGGACCGGTAACAGGTTTTAGGCCAAGGCAGTCAATTTCCGCATTGTCATGTTCCCAGTTAGGATTGGCAGCGACCGAATATTTTAGTGCAGCTACATCACGTATTTTCAATAAATCCGTACGTTTGGCTGCCGTATAAAGCCCCTTGGTAAATTCTTTCTTGTTTAACACAGGTTCGGATATGTAAAACAATTCACTGTTGATATCCCTACGCCATATCACAAAGCCGGGCATTATCGTCTGGCCATCACTTGAATTGTTAATGATCCGCAAATAATCCGTAGCACTTTTAAAGTCCAGTTGTGGATTCAATCCACCTGTTTTTAGCGCACTGCAAAGTAAAACCAGTTCAGCAAGTATTTGGTTGTTATCGTAATTAAAATGTTTTGGGTTGGGACATTTACTCACACTGGCAGCCAGGGCAGGCGGTAAAACCTGGGGACCATAAATACCTATGGGTACTACTATAAGTTCGTTTTGCTGCGCACTTAATGTGTCGCTGGATGTGGCAAACAGCAGGAGCGCCAAAGTTATTCTGCGTATGCGCGGCATAGTAATCCGTCAGTATTTGGTTTGCGTTTAAAAGTTTTGAACTGCGATGAAGGAGGCTGGAAAGGATTGTATAAATTATAGCCATGTACCAGCGCTTATTCTAGCAAGGAGGCGATTAAACAAAACGAGAGAACTAAATAAATGGGACAGTGTCCAGTCCTAAAATACGTTGACATGATTTTTAATCAAGTGGGCTGCCAGCAGCCCACTTTCATTATGCACTTGGTTCGGTGTCTTCATCCCCAAACTCAAATGCGGCCTTAACCGATTATAAATATCAATCGATTCTTCTACGAGCCGATTAAGCTCATCAAACGTTTTACAGCGATACAACAAAAATTCTTGCTTTAGAATGCCGTTAACCCGTTCAGCTAACGCATTCTGATAGCAATCATATCCATCCGTCATTGACGGTATCATCCCATGCCGCTTCAACACGTGTTATAAACATCAGAACAATATTGAACTCCCCGATCAGAATGGTGAATCGTGGAATGACCATATTGTTTTGTTGATATAGCCATCTGCAATGCTTTCACCGTATCATTGGCTTTCATTTCACGGCTTAACTCATACCCCATAATTTTGCGCGAGCATGCATCAGTCACCAGCGATAGATAATGTGTATTTTCCTGTGTTTGTACAAAGGTAATATCACTCACAAATACCTGTTCCGGCTGGGTAACCAGACCCTCCCTGAGCAAATTGGGATGTTTCTTCATCCAATGCTTGCTAAAGGTGGTTTTTGTGTAACTGCGCTTTGGCTTGAGCAACAAATTATGGGCCCGCAAGTAATCAAAAAAACCATCGCGCCCCAGTTTTATCGCCTGACTGACCCACAGTGGCTTTAGCAACCAATACAACTTGCGGGTACCCAGTCTGGGCATCAGGCGCCGGTATTCGCACACCTGGTATTTGATCGCTTCTAACTGCCTCTGGCGTTGCTGATCCCGGGACAATTGTTGGTAGATACTTTGCCTGGATACGCCAAAGATACGGCACGCTTGCAATAAACTTATTTTTCCTTTGGCTTGCTGGTTTCTGATAACCTGGATAAATACTTTTTTTTCAGGTTACCTCCGTGCTCCTTATCAATCACGGTCATCATTTCTTCAACAACTGAAATTTTCAAACGAGCATCTTCAAGCTCCCGTTGAAGACGTTTGATGGTTTGTGCAGGGGTTTCTACTGTCATGGTCTTCTCCCGGGGAAAATTCCACGCTAATTTACCATGCTTGCGCAGCCAAACCAGCACCGTACTGCGGCCCTGGATGCCGTAGGTGTTCTGGGCTTGTTTATAGGTCATCTCGCCTTTTTCGATTCGCTCTACTAACGATAATTTAAAGCCCAGCGTGTAATCTCGTTGGGTGCGTTTTAATTTGGGTGGGATAGGCATTTTCATAAAATAAGTCTCTTTGGTGTCAACTTATTTCAGGACGGGACACAGCTTAAAATGAAAAAGCCGCGCTAGGCGCGGCTTTTCAGTGATGGATGCTAATTTATCAAGCTTCCAACATCATGGTTTTAACCTTGTTCATGGCATTTTTTTCCAACTGGCGGATACGCTCAGCAGACACACCATATTCGGCAGCCAAATCGTGCAAGGTTGCTTTGTCGTCATTTAACCAGCGACGCTGCAAGATAGTACGGCTACGGTCATCGAGTTTTTGCATCGCAGATTCCAAGCCGTTAACGTTGGATTCTTCCCAGTTGGATTCCTCCAAACGTACTGCAGGGTCATAACGGTTATCTTCCAGATAATGGGCTGGCGCCACGTACGCGCTTTCTTCATCATCTTCATCCGCATCAAAACCGGCATCGTAAGACGCTAAACGGCCTTCCATTTCGCGAACTTGTTTGATGTCTACACCCAAATCTTGCGCTACTGCCGCAGCTTCGTCGTTACTCAACCATGCCAAACGCTTTTTGGCGCCGCGCAAATTGAAGAACAATTTGCGTTGGGCTTTGGTGGTTGCGATCTTAACGATGCGCCAGTTTTTCAGGATAAATTCGTGGATTTCAGCTTTAATCCAATGCACCGCGAAAGACACCAAACGCACACCTTTTTCAGGATTAAAGCGTTTTACGGCTTTCATCAGGCCAACATTGCCTTCTTGCACCAGATCACCCAAAGGCAAACCGTAACCATTGTAGGAGCGCGCGATGTGTACCACGAAGCGCAAATGCGCCATAACCAACTTACGCGCTGCGTCGAGGTTGCCGTTGAAATACAGATCGTTGGCCAGCTTTTGTTCTTCATCCACAGTGAGGATGGAAAAAGCGCTAACCGCTTGAACATAGGCGTTCAGGTTTGCGCCGGGGGCAAGTACGCCGATGGGCTGCAGACTTGTGCTTGTGCTCATTTAACTTCTCCAGTGACTACATGAACCAAGGGGTTCGAAAATGTCGTTCGTGCTAAAAATCTGACCAACAGAGTCTAGCACTTGTTATTTTAGAGTGCTATCTGGCAAAAAGTTTCACAAGTGATGCTTGTCATACCTTTTGCTTGACATGAATCAACGGGGCTGGATTTGGATCAAGTGCCTTACTACGGCAATCCAGGCGCCTAACAATCCTGTTAAACCGGCTAATAATGCCAGTTGCATGCTACCAAACAGGCCAAGACCTTGTAGGCGGAAATTGCTTTGGTAAAGTGCCGCTAGTTGATCCACGGTGCTTGATATCCAGAAAAATCCGATTCCCAAAACAACCAGCGCCAGCAAGCCACCCCCAATGCCATACCACAATCCTGTGTACAGGAAAGGGCGCGCGACATAAGAGTCGGTGCCACCAACCAGTTTTACCACCAGGATTTCGTCGCGGCGATTTTCAATAGCGAGGCGAATGGTATTGCCAATCACGAGCAAAACGCCCAGCGCCAGCAAGCCACCGAGGCCAAAAACCATTTTTTTGCCAAGCATCATTAATTGCTGCAGGCGTTTGACCCACTGCATATCCAAACGGACATCCGCAACGGCGGGATCGGCGATCAAAGATTGTTCAAGTGACGTTATGGCGGCGTCAGTATCATTTTGCAAGCGTGGAGTGACTAATAAAGTGCCTGGAAGCGGATTTTTTTCCAAACTATCGACAACTTCACCCAAACCGGATTGGGCTTTGAACTCGGCCAAGCCCTGGGCTGGCGAGACATAAACAACCTTGGCGATGTCAGCGCGAGATGCGAGCTTGGCGCGCATTTCCTCGGCCTTGGCATCAATAGTTTCGGGGCGCAGGAAGACAGAAACCTGGCTTGAGCCTTCCCAATTTTCACCCAGCTGCTGCAAGTTGGCGAAGCCTATGTACAGCGCCGCTGGAATAGCGACGGCAATGGCGATAACCAACCAGGTCATGAGACTCTGGAACGGCGTGTCCAGCAGTCGCATCAGGCTATCAATGGCGGAGGTGCTGTGATGCGCGAAATAAGCGTCGAACTTATCGGCAAGGCGCACTTTACTTTGCACGGCACCATGGTGGCGCGTGGAATGCTCAGGCTCAGGCGCACGCTCAGGGCGACGAGTTACGCTGGCACCGCGACTTGCGCCTGTGGATGGACGTGTACTGGGGCGATTACCCGCAACCGAAGGACGTTTTGATTTCACCAGAGCACCCCATCGTGTACGAGTTTGCCTTCAACCAGGCCGAGAATGCGTTTATTCATGCGTTTCAGCAATTCCACATCGTGGCTGGCGATCATGATCGTGACGCCAACTTCGTTGAATTGGCGGAATAGTGTCATGATCTCCTCGGATAATTCAGGATCAAGATTTCCTGTTGGTTCGTCGGCAAGCAACATGGTTGGCTTGTTAACCACCGCGCGGGCAATACCAACACGCTGCTGTTCACCGCCGGAAAGCACTACGGGATTGAGTCGCTCTTTGTCCAGGAGACTGACTTTATCGAGCGCTGCACGGACTCGTTTGCCGATTTCGTGGTGGGATAAACCCGAAATTTGTAAAGGCAGGGCGACATTATCAAATACACTGCGGTCAAACAGCAGCTGGTGATTTTGGAAAACAACGCCGATATTGCGGCGATAATAGGGAATCTGGCTGGATGACATGCGATTGAGGTCTTGGCCATCGACCGTAATCTGGCCGTTGCTCGGGCGCTCCATCTGCATGATGAGCTTCATTAGCGTACTTTTACCGGCACCCGAATGGCCGGTTAAAAACAGCATTTCTCCCGGCTCGACCGCAAAGCTGATGCGCGACAGCGCTTCAAAACCGTTATCGTAGCGTTTGCTGACGTTATCAAAACGTATCACGCAGGCTCCTTGAATGAATTTTCAGGTTTTATAAATTACGTATCTTGGGTGCTAAACAAAGCCTCGATAAAAGGCTCCGCAGCAAAAGGCTGGAGATCGTCAATACCTTCCCCAACGCCGATAAAACGTACCGGTAAACCAAATTTTTTGCTCAGTGCGAAAATTACACCGCCTTTTGCGGTGCCATCCAGTTTGGTTAGCGCCAAGCCGGTTACGCCAGCGGCTTCAATAAATTGTTGCGCCTGGTTTACCGCATTTTGGCCAGTGCCGGCATCAAGTACCAGGAGCACTTCATCGGGTGCACCCGCATCCAGTTTAGCCAAGACACGTTTCACCTTGGCAAGTTCATCCATCAGGTGATCTTTGTTATGTAAGCGACCTGCGGTGTCTGCAATGAGCACATCTAACCCGCGGGCCTGCGCGGCTTGCAGCGCGTCGTAGATGACCGAGGCAGAATCGGCACCGGTGTGCTGGGCGATCACCGGGACTTTATTGCGCTCGCCCCACACTTGCAACTGTTCAACAGCAGCGGCGCGGAAGGTGTCGCCTGCGGCCAACATCACTTTTTTACCGTCGTTTTGCAGGCGTTTGGCGAGTTTGCCGATAGTCGTGGTTTTGCCTACGCCATTTACACCAACCACCAAAATCACGTAGGGCTTCTTAACGCCGTCGACCAGGCGACTTTCAACCACCAGGGGCTTTTCAACGGGACGTAATAAGAGTGCAAGTTGCTCGCGCAGGGCTTTGTAGAGGGCATCGCCATCAGTCAATTGTTTGCGGGCGACGGCTTTTGTGAGGTTATCGATAATATCCGTAGTCGCATCCAAACCAACATCCGCTACCAGCAATTGCGATTCCAGCTCTTCGAACAAATCATCATCAATGGTTTTACGCCCCAGGATCAGGTTGCCTAAACCCTGTGCAAAATTGCTGCTGGTGCGGCTTAGGCCTTGTTTGATTCGCGCAAAAAAACCAAGCTTGGCAGGTGTTTCTTGAGATGGTTCGGTAACAGGAGTAACCGTCGTGGTAGTTGGCTCAGCGTTGGCTACAACCGAATCCGGGACTTGGTCGGCAGCTTGCGGTTCAACAACTTTAGGTTCGGACTTCTTAAAAAACTTGGAAAACATAGAGAGCAAATTCTTCGTTACGGGATTGGATAGGGAGTTAACAGGCGCTGTAAAAAACCTTATCCGGTTGTTAAAGCCATTATCCTATCGGTTAAAAGCCGTTATGCTATTCATTAAAAACGGTATCCTATCATTAATCCTAACATTTCTATTTTAAGATTTGAGAATTAAGCCTTGAAACCTGCGCGACCTTCGCCTAAAGCCACTACAACCAACCAACTTCGCATCATTGCCGGCCTTTGGCGCGGCCGCAAGCTCAGTTTTCCCGATGTTGAAGGACTGCGCCCGACGGGCGATCGTATCCGCGAAACCTTGTTCAATTGGCTTGCGCCGGAAATCCAGGGTGCGCGCTGCCTGGATTTGTTTGCAGGTTCCGGTGCGCTGGGGATTGAAGCCTTGTCCCGAGGTGCTGCTATCAGCGTGATGGTGGAGCGCGATGCCAAGGCTGCTGCACAACTGAAAGCTAATTTGGGAATTTTGAATGCAGAGGCAGGCCGTATTATTAATGCCGATGTGTTGGAGCTACTGCGCAAAGGCAATCCGGATGAACCCTACCACATCCTGTTTGTAGATCCGCCGTTCCTGTTAAATCTTTGGCAAGCGGTAATTGAGGCGCTGGAGACAGGGAATTGGCTGGCAGACAATGCGACTATTTATGTTGAATCCGGTCGCGAGGATGAATATTCCCCACCGATCAACTGGCAATTGCACCGCGATAAACATGCCGGTGCAGTGAGTTACCGGCTGTTTTATCGCGAGCAGGTTTAAGTCATTAATGGGGAGTTAAATCTACAAAGTTGCTGTAATTGCCGTTTGTATCAAAGGCGGCAATCTGGAAGACAAAATCCCCCTCCAACCATGAAAAATTGTAAGAGTTTTTCCAGGCATCGTTGATCATCACATAGGTGAAATCCGTATCTGTCACTTTGCGGTAACGCAACTCATAACCGCCTATCTCGGTGATATCCAGGGTATTTCCATTCTCTCTCAGGGTAGGGGCAGTCCAGTCCACATTGACCGGACCTGCCACCGAAGCGGTTGAACTGGCAACGGAGGACGCAGTGCTTGATGCAACCGAACTGGCGGCGCTGGATGAGCTATTGGAAGTTACTGAACCCGCAGCTTGTGAGGAGCCGTTAGAAACCACTGAACTGACGGCTTTTGAAGAATTGCTGGACGCTGAGCCCGGGGCTTTTGAAGAGCCATTGGAAGACACCATACTGGCAGCTTTGGACGATGCACTCGAATAAGAAACAGCTGCCGCTGATGAACTATTGCCAATTACACTGGCGGCCGACGAGGCCTGGCTACTGCTGCTGACAGTTACAGGCGCAGCATCCGTTTGGACAAATATAGATTTGATGGGCGACCAATTTCCGGCGTCATCGCCCGCGCTAATACCGTATAAATAAGTTTTCCCCGGTGCAACGTTAAAGTCGATATAGGTTGTTTGATAAGCATATAGCGTATCGATTTGCACCTGATCGCGATAAATTTTATAACTTACAACACCTGCCTCGTCAGTAGCATCATTCCAGGAAAGTTGAACGCGATTATAAAGCGCTGCATCCACCGAAATTTTGTCCGGCATTTTTGGCGCAACCGTATCAAACCCTGAAAAAGATTCAACCTGGGCGGACGATTTAGCACTACTGGCAATTGAACTTATTGATGAGCTTTTGGAAGATGATGAGTTGCTCTTCACAACAACTGCCGGCGTAGAGGATGCACTACTTGATGATTTGGTAAGGCTAAATCCAGGACTCACTTTAGAGGCAGCGCTGGAGTTTGTCTGCGCAGTAAAGGTTGGTCGCAACGAAGTGCTCGCCGCTGCACTGTAACTGGCTGTCATCAAGGGCGCGCAGAAAGACATGACGATGGCCATTTTGCGCACCATTAGTTGCCAATTCAAACCGCGCCTTAATTGCAGGCGATCAATAAAACCCAACTCAATCAGGATTTCACCCAGCGACGAATTAACGCCGAGGTTTTTATCAAATGGATCCAGTGATTGTCGACGCTTTTGCTGCTCTTTAATTGCAATATCCAGTTGCCCGGCAGTAATTAATCCTTTGTCCAAAAGAATCTGGCCAAGACGGCTTGAAGATGTTTTGCTCACTGCGATCCTCCAAACTGCAAGCTTATGACTAAAAATCCATTAACGCTTACAGTTATTAATTTTATTGAATAAAGAAAAAACTACTCATAACAAGTCACCTTATTGTAGAAGAAATTGTCTGACGCAAAAAATATAAAAGTGAAGTGGCTCACACGCTTAAAAACCGTTTTGAAATAGGTTTTCACGATTTTATATCCATATGTGTTTAACAAGAAAAATAATGAAAAGCTCCTATCGATTGGCACTTAGAAAAATTTTTTAATTCAGTTTTGGATTATTTTTAACGAGTAAATTATCAACAATAAGCTTCACAAAATGTTGGAAGAATACTTGCCCGATTACTTCTATACTGTCAAATATCAACCCGGTGTTGATTTTGTACTTAAGGCGCAAATTGTTTACTATGCCGGCCACAATAAACACCCAATGAGAAAATCCCATGCGCAAAGTGGTTTATCCCGGTACTTTTGACCCGATCACCAACGGTCATATCGATTTAGTGGAGCGCGCCTGCCGTTTATTTGATCGGGTCGTTGTCGCTGTGGCATCCAGCAATCGTAAAAACCCGTTGTTCACCCTGGAAGAGCGTGTAGCCCTGGCGCAAGAAACTTTGTCGCATCTACCCAACGTTGAAGTGTGCGGTTTTGATATTTTATTGGTTGAGTTTGTTCGCCAACAGCAAGCCCAGGCGGTGTTGCGTGGTTTGCGCGCAGTTTCTGATTTTGAATACGAATTCCAGCTCGCCAACATGAACCGCGCATTAGCGCCTGCCATGGAAAGTTTATTCCTGACACCAGCGGAACATCTCTCTTATATTTCATCATCCATCGTGCGTGAAATTGCATTTTTGGGCGGTGATGTCAGCCAATTTGTTGCCAAGCCTGTTGAAGCGGCCTTGCACAAAAAATTTAATCGTTGATTATTTTTAACGAGGAAGGGAGATGGAAAAACCCGTCGTCATTATTACTGGTGGCAGCCAGGGTATAGGTGCCGCCACGGCATTACTCGCTGCACAGCAGGGCTATAACATTTGTTTTAGCTACCATTCGCAAGCAACATCTGCACAACACATCGCCACCCAAATTAACGCGCTCGGTGCGCAAGTGATTTATGTAAAAGCAGACGTTAGCCTTGAAGCCGATGTGTTGAATTTATTTGAGCAGGTCGACCAGCATTTTGGTCGCCTTGATGCGCTCGTCAATAATGCTGGAATCTTGCGCAAAAATTTGGTGATTGATGCAGACGTAAAATACCTGGAAAAATTATTTGGTGTGAATGTAATCGGCAGTGTTGTTTGCGCACGCGAAGCGATTAAACGCATGGCAATTTCCAGGGGCGGAAAAGGCGGTGCTATCGTCAATGTATCTTCCATTGCGTCACGTATTGGCTCGCCCTTTGAATACGTTGATTATGCTGCAACCAAAGGTGCTATAGATACTTTCACCATAGGCCTCGCACGAGAAGTGATTGATGAAGGCATTCGCGTCAATGCTGTGCGCCCCGGTATTATTCAAACTGATATTCATGCAAAAGGTGGCGAGCCAGGACGGGTGGAGCGAATAGCGCCAATAGTTCCCATGAAACGCGCTGGCACACCGGAAGAAGTTGCCAGGGCAATTTTATGGTTGTTATCTGCGGAAGCGTCTTACACCACCGGTCACTTATTGGATGTTGGTGGTGGACGTTAAATAATGTCCGCGCTTGCGCCGGACATTCGCTGTTCATCTCGCCACTTAAAACCAGCTAGCCTTGATGCAGGCATCTATAAACCAGGCTAACGCCTTGCCTTTATTTTCTTTGCGCCACGCCATATAGACCGGAATATTCGGGCGCGGCACCAAGCACTCAAGCGCAATTAAATCGCCATTGGCCAATTCATTTTTGATCAGGTGACGCGCTAAAAATCCCACGCCGACTCCCATCATTTGCGCCTGGATTTTGGCCGTGGCATTGGCGACGCGAATTGTCTGTCGGCTTTCCAGTAATCCTGATGACCGACCCGGTGACGTCAGCGATGAATCTGCGGCAACAATGGTTGGAAATGCCTGGATTGCAGCTGCGTCCACCGGTCCTTTATGCAAATGCAAAGGATGTTCACGCGCTACGGCGAACACAAATTCAATTTCACCCATCAGGCAATATTCCAGGATACCTTTGGGTAAATCTCCGCTCGCACCCAGCGCCAGATCGCAACGTTCTGCCACCAATGCATCCCAGGTGCCGCCCAGGACTTCTTCACCAATCGTGATAGCCACACGTTTATCGAGTTGGTTAAACGCATTGATTTGTGTGAGCAGGGGCGCGAGCGGCAAGATGGTATCTTTCGCGATACGTAATTGTGTTTCCCAACCCGATTCCAATTGCTGCATAGTTTCTTCAATGGCGTTTGCCGCCTGCAAAAGCTGCCTTCCCTGTTCCAGTAATAACTTGCCTGCTGTTGTCAGTTGGGCGCGCTGCCTTGATCGATCAAAAATACTGATTCCAAGGTCAGATTCCAGCTTTTGAATTGTGTAACTCAAGGCCGATGGAACCTTGAATAGCGCATCATCAGCCGCGCCAAAACTGCCTTTTCGATCTATAGCATCAAGCACTCGCAAGGCATCCAGGGTAATTGGATGATTCATTTCAGACTTCCAAAACTAATATTCAAAAAATTTGAACTAATAGCTCAAAATCTTCCGCTTTTTTAATGGGTGATACAAGCCTAAAGTAACTACCCAGTGAGGCGAAAATGATTTCCGAGCGCGGAAACCTGTCAGGCCACCACGAACAAAAACTTTATTGATTATTATTTTCGGAGTTACATCATGAGTGCATTGACCAAAGTTTTCGCCACCCAAAACAGTTTTTCACCTTTAGCCTTGCGTGTACCGGTTGGGTTGATCCTGGCAGCGCACGGATCGCAAAAACTCTTTGGCTGGTTTGGCGGCTACGGCCTTGAAGGCACCGCACAATGGATGGCATCCATTGGCCTTGAACCGGGTTTATTGATGGCGACCCTCTCAGGTTCAGCAGAATTTTTTGGCGGTGTATTTTTATTACTGGGTTTGTTAACCCGCCCGGCGGCTTTTGTAACCGCCTTTACCATGGTGGTGGCTATTTTCTCTGTACACATCCACAACGGTTTGTTTATGAGCAATAACGGATACGAATATGCACTGGCTTTGTTGGCCGTGACAGTTTCCCTGCTGATTTCCGGCGGCGGTCGCGCAAGCCTTGATAGTTTTATCGCCAACAAATAATGATTCAAATTCGCGGCCTGGATGCGCCGCACAAACATTGAGGTGACCTATGATTAGTATCAGACGCAGCGACCAACGTGGTGGTGCCGACTTCGGTTGGCTCAAAAGCCAACATACATTTTCCTTTGGAAATTATTACGACGAAAAACACATGGGCGTTTCCGCATTACGCGTTATTAATGATGACCGGGTTGCACCTGATTCAGGTTTCCAAACCCATGGTCATCGCGATATGGAAATTATCAGTTACGTGTTAGCCGGTGAAATTGCCCATAAAGACAGTGAAGGAAACGTTGCGGTTTTGCCGCCCGGTGAATTCCAGTTGATGTCGGCAGGAAGTGGTATTCGCCACAGCGAATTTAATCCGTCTGCCACCAAAGAATTACATTTTTTGCAAATCTGGATCCAGCCAAATGTGTATGGGCAAACACCCGGTTACCAGCAAAAAGATTTTGGCCAACAGCAAGGCTTAACCCTGGTTGCAAGTCCGGATGGAAAAAATGGCAGCATGGTGATTAAGCAAGATGCATCCGTGTACCAATTAATTTTGGCGGCTGACAATGATGCTCGCTTAACGGCATCAACAAGTCGCCATTATTATGTGCACGTAATTGAAGGTGAAGTGCAAATTGAAAATCAAATCGTAAAACCTGGCGATGGCGCAACCATCACGGATATCGATGAATTGCATCTAACGGCGCTGGATGGAAATGTAAAAGCCTTGGTGTTTGATTTACCCTAGTAATTTTTTCCATCTTAAACTGTGAGCTTTGCGCTCGCAGTTTTTTATTTTGAATAGTTAAAATTATTAATGGATCGCTCAACGAAAAATAATTTATTGATCATTTAATTGGCGCATCAGGTTATCCATTGCGCGAGTCAAGTTCCCAATAAATAATTGTTCCATCCTGACAACTATACGTTTAGCCCGTTCTGACATCACCAGGCGCTCTTGAGGTGTTAAACCTAATGCCCGGTTTACCGCGAATTCCAGCCCTTCTTTAGTCACCACAAATCGTGGCGATAGGCCTTTGTGCGTTTTATAGTTTGCATCGATAAATATCACACAATGATTATCAAGCACTTCATTCATTGGTGGTGCATCGGTCAGCAAAATCGTTGCACCTGATGCAAGACCTTCATAAATAGTATGGCCAAATCCTTCTGTTTCGGTAGCAAATATCTGGAATGTAAATTGCGATGAGAATTTTTGGTAATCTTCAGCGCTCGCGAATTCATTAATATAGTTAACGTTGGATGGACATGGAAATATTCGCCGCGAATTATCCAGCACGATATTCAAACGCGGCCATTCGGGATGTGCTGCCCAGGTTGACACAAGTATATTTGCCCCACGGAACGAACTTTTTCCAACACGGGATATGAATTCTTCTTTTGCATGGGACCTTAAAGACGGGTCTTTTGGATAACCGCTTAAAAACCCTGTGTATACGGTTTTGGAACCAAGGCCAGAAAATATATTTTTAGCCAATAAGGATTTGCACCAGACTTCATGCACATAGGGCAATAACGCAATGCCTGAAGCAGAAAACCATTCCTGGTTGGGAATTAATATATGAACTGCATTATGGAAAAGTTTTTGATACGACAGGTTTTCCAAATAGATATAAATAACGGTTGGTTTATCGCAACATTTTTTTTGTATTTTTTTCCAAAGACCTAAGAGTTTGAACTTTTCTAAAAACTGGAAAATAACATCAAGGCTACGGGATCTCGCTTCAATACTAAAACACTCGCATAAATCCACTCGATAACCCAAAGGCAATAAAATTGCACAGAGGATTTTAGCGTCCTTCAACAAGCCGAATCCCGCCGGCGGATAAATAATTTTCACAGCTAATTGTTTAGGGTTATTCACGTTTGGACACCAACCCCTGGAATCAAATTGATGAATGCTAATGAGCTAGTATTTGCACATCTTTTGGGCAACCTCACGGAAAATATTTTTTTATTGCTTCAGATTGCGACGACAACATCGCCAAATCGACGCTGTTTATGGAATTAGGTGATGATATTTTTAATCCATCAATTTGTATGCCAATGGATAAAACGCGGTATAACGAGGCAATATTTGCAGTGACCAGTGAGCTGATTTCACAACGCCATGTGCGTTAGGCAATCAAGGGTGATAGCGTAAGGCTTCCACCAACAATTTAAATGCGGGTGATGATTGGCGGCGGCTCGGGTAATAAATATGGTAACCGGGAAAAGTGATGCTCCAATCTTCCAGCACATGTACCAGGCGTCCAGCATCGATGTGCTCCTGCGCCATATCCTGCGGGATATAAGCCAACCCAAAACCGGACAGGGCCGCTTTAAGCATGGGCGCGCTGCCATTGAACATGAGTTGCCCTTCCACTTTGACATTCAATTCCCGGTTAGCTTTTTTAAACTCCCAGGTGTAAATCCCGCCATAGGTTTGGTAACGCAAGTTAATGCAGTTGTGGCTGGTAAGGTCACCCGGGATTTTGGGGATAGGGTGGCTGGCAAAGTATTCCGGCGAGCCCACCACGGCCATACGCAAATCTGGCGCTATGCGCACGGCAATCATATCTTTTGCAATCCTGTCCCCGAGTCGCACCCCCATGTCGTATTGCTGCTCAACAATATCGATCATGCCGTAATTCACGTTTAACTCGACCTTGATATCAGGGTATTGCGGCAGGAATTTCGCCAGTTTTGGCCACAGCACATTGGCGCCATGTTCGGCAGCATTGATACGGATTGTGCCTGCAGGTTTATCGCGGAATTCGCTAAGCGAAATCAGCTCTGCGGTTATTTCTTCAAAGCGCGGGGAAATGGTCGCCAGCAGGCGTGCACCGGCTTCCGTGGGCGATACGCTGCGGGTGGTGCGTGTGAGCAAACGCACCCCCAATTTTGATTCCAGCCCGCGAATGGTATGGCTCAGGGCAGATTGGGACACGCCCATTTGGGCCGCCGCCTTGGTGAAACTACGCACCTGGGCAACAGCCAGGAATGCCTGGAGATCATTGAAATTTTGCGGCATGGGAGCATCCCGTTTGGGTACAGAAGTGATATCAACAACACTATTGATGAGCGTTATTCATAAGTGTATGCAGATTATGCCATCTAGTCTTACGCCGCTCTAGCGCTGAAAATGATTATCAGCCGAAATTGTAAGCATTGCTTATGAACTCGGTTGTTAAGGCATAGTCACTCGTTATTTGTTCCTCGCCCTATGAACCTTCCCCTGTCGGTGCTTTCATGTTTGAAATTGTAAAAATCGCCCTGAAACGGCCCTACACCTTTGTAGTCCTGGCGATACTCCTGTTGATTGCTGGAACCCTGTCGGCATTACGCATGCCTACAGATATTTTTCCCAACATCCGTATTCCGGTTATCGCCGTTGCCTGGAGTTACGGAGGGATGCCACCTGACCAAATGTCTGGCCGTATTACCACGCCGTTCCAGCGGGTGTTAACCACGACCGTTAACGACATTGAACATATCGAAGCCAACTCTTACACCGGTTTCGGGATTATCAAGATTTTCTTCCAACCTGGTGTTGATATAGCTACCGCCAACGCGCAGGTGACGGCGGTGTCGCAAACCATGCTGCGCCAGCTGCCAGCCGGTATTACGCCGCCGCTGATCCTGAATTACAACGCGTCCACCGTACCTATTTTGCAAATCGCCTTGTCTGGCCAGGGTTTATCGGAACAGCAACTGGGTGACCTGGGCTTAAACGTGATACGCACGCGTTTGGTGACAGTTCCTGGCGCAGCGATTCCCTATCCGTTTGGTGGCAAGACTCGCCAGGTACAAATCGACCTCAACCCTGAAGCTATACAGGCGCGCGGTTTGTCGTCGATTGATGTGGCTAACGCACTGGCGGCACAAAACCTGATTACGCCGGTCGGCACCCAGAAAATTGGCGACCGCGAATACACCCTGCAATTGAATAACGCGGCGACAACGCTCGAAGACCTGGGCAATTTGCCGATCAAGATCGTTAACGGTGCAACGGTTTATATCCGCGATGTCGCCACCGTGCGCGATGGCAACCCGCCGCAAAATAACATCGTGCATGTGGACGGTTCCAAATCCGTACTCATGTCTGTCCTGAAAAACGGCGCGACCTCGACCCTGGATATAGTCTCCGGCGCGAAAGCAAAACTTGCGGAAATTAGATCCAGCCTGCCCGATTCACTGAATGCCGTGCCCATTAACGACCAATCCATCTTTGTGCGCGCTGCGGTTAAAGGCGTGGCTTTTGAGGGCGCAATTGCGGCGGTCTTGACCAGCCTGATGATCTTGCTGTTCCTTGGCAGCTGGCGCTCTACAGTGATCATCGCCATTTCGATTCCGTTATCGATCCTCGGTGCGATTGCCACGCTTTATGCCTTTGGCGAAACGCTCAACATCATGACGCTCGGCGGCCTGGCGCTGGCGGTGGGTATCCTGGTTGACGATGCGACTGTGACGATTGAAAACATCAACTGGCATCTTGAACATGGTAAAGAAGTGGAGACCTCGATCCTGGATGGTGCGGCGCAAATCGTGACGCCAGCGTTTGTATCCCTGCTGTGTATTTGCATCGTATTCGTACCCATGTTTTTCCTCGAAGGTGTTTCGCGCTTCCTGTTCGTGCCCATGGCCGAAGCAGTGATGTTTGCGATGATCACCTCGTTTATTTTGTCGCGTACCCTGGTGCCAACCATGGCGAACTACTTGCTCAAGGCACATGCGCCCCATTTGGATGAACACGGCGATGCCCAGCCATCCAGCAATGCGTTTGTGCGTTTCCAGCGCAGGTTCGAATCGCGTTTTGAACACATCCGCCACAGCTATCGCAACATCCTGGAAGCGGCCTTGCTGCATCGCAAAGTATTTGTGGCAGGCTTTATGGGATTTGTGCTTTTGTCATTTGCACTCGTCCCTTTCCTTGGGCGCAACTTTTTCCCGGCAGTGGATGGTGGCCAAATCCTGATGCACGTCCGTTTGCCCGTGGGCACGCGCCTTGAGAACTCCGCGATTGAGTTTGCCAAAATCCAGGAGGCGATTCGCCGCGTGATTCCGTCAGAGGAAATCCTGACCCTGGTGGACAACATTGGTATGCCAACCAGTTCGATCAACCTGACTTACAACAATACCGGGGTAATCGGCTCGCAGGATGGCGATGTCCAAATTGCCTTGAAGGAAGGCCATAAACCTACGGAGGATTATGTAAAACACTTGCGCGAAGAATTGCCCAAACAATTCCCGGGCGTGACTTTTACCTTTCCACCGGCGGATATCGTCAGCCAGATCCTCAACTTTGGTTCACCGGCACCGATTGATATACAGATCCGCGGCAATAGCCTGAACGCCAATTTCGACTACGCAACCGCGCTGCTTAAACGCATCCGCGAAGTGCCCGGCGTGACCGATGCACGCATCCAGCAATCGCGCCAGAATCCGGTGTTAAAAGTTGATGTTGACCGTACGCGAGCACAGGACATGGGGCTGACCATCCGCGATGTCACCAACAATATGGTGGTGAACCTCACGGGCAGCAGCCAGGCCGCGCCAACCTTCTGGCTCAACCCGGCAAACGGTGTGTCTTACCCGATTGTGATGCAAACACCGCAATACCTGCTGGATTCCCTGCCCGCGCTGGAAAGCTTGCCAATCAACAACGCGGCGGGCCAAAGCAGCATGCAGTTGGGCGGTATCGCCACCTTTGATCGCGGTGTGTCCGCCGGTGTCGTGAGCCAATACGATATCCAGCCCATGGTGCAAATCCACACCGCCACCCAGGGCCGCGACCTGGGCGCTGTTGCGTCAGACATCCGCAAAATCCTGAAAGACGCCGAAGCCGATGCGCCTAAAGGTTCTACCGTGGCATTGCTGGGGCAGGTATCCACCATGGAGAAATCCTTTAGCGGATTGCTCTTCGGCCTGCTCGGCGCCATTGTGCTGATCTACTTGTTGATCGTGGTGAACTTCCAATCCTGGAGCGACCCTTTCGTTATCGTCAGCGCCTTGCCTGCGGCAATCGCCGGGATTATCTGGATGCTCTTCGCCACTTTTACACCGCTATCCGTACCGGCCCTGACCGGCGCCATCATGTGTATGGGGGTGGCGACTGCGAACAGCGTGCTGGTCATCAGCTTTGCGCGTGAAAAACTTGCCGAGTTACAAGATTCAACCGCCGCCGCATTAGAGGCAGGTTATGTGCGTTTCCGCCCCGTCCTAATGACCGCATTGGCGATGATGATTGGTATGGCGCCCATGGCCCTCGGCCTTGGCGAGGGCGGCGAACAAAATGCGCCCCTGGGCCGCGCCGTGATCGGCGGATTGTTATTTGCCACCATCACCACACTGGTTTTCGTGCCGGTGGTATTCAGTATGATTCACGCTCGCTACGGTAAAACCGACGAGCAGCCCGTTATGAATGGAGAAGTTCATGTCTAAAATCAATTCGGCGACCTTATCAGTGACGCCTGAAACACATCGCCAATTGCGTGTTGGCGGCACAGTATTTGGCGTTTTGGCCATAGCCATTGTTGTCTTTGGTTTGGCGAGCCGCGCCTACAGCAACAAAGATCTAAACCAATGGACTGCCGACCAGGCTGTCACCACAGTCGCGGTAATCGCACCCAAACACAATGACGCCAACCGCATGCTCGAATTACCCGGTCGTTTTGAAGCATTCGCCAGCGCGCCCATTTATGCACGCGTGCCCGGCTACCTCAAAAACTGGAAAGTCGATATAGGCATGGCTGTTAAAGCAGGGCAGGTGCTCGGCGAAATCGAAACGCCCGATCTCGATCAACAATTGCTGCAAGCACGTGCTGATACGGAAAGCGCAAAAGCCAGCCTCAACCTGTCAGAAACCACCTTCAAACGCATGCAAACGCTGGTGGATACCAAGGTGATTTCGCGTCAGGAATTTGATGATCGCGCGGGTGATTACGCTGCAAAACAAGCGCAATACCAATCCGCAAAAGCCAACCTTGAGCGCCTGCAAGTCACCAAAGGTTTTGCGCGAATTGTTGCACCTTTTGATGGCGTAGTGACGGAACGCAACACCGACGTAGGTGCATTGATTAACGTTGGCAGCAGCGCAAGTCCTGCACTCTTTACGATTTCCGATTCAAGCAAATTGCGCTTGTACGTGAATGTGCCGCAAACCTATTCGTCCAACATAAAATTGGGCGATGAAGCGCAAATCACCGTACCGGAACGCCAGGGCAAAACCTACACTGCAAAAGTTGCCGCCGCTTCTGGCGCAATTGACGCAGGCACCAGCACAACCCGCATCCAACTCACGCTGGACAACAGCGCTGGTGAACTTCTGCCCGGCAGTTATGCGCGTGTAAATTTTGCGATCCACGGAATGTCAGAAACGCTCAGCATTCCCGCCAGCGCGCTGATTTTCAACGCATCAGGTCTACGCGTTGCAACTGTCGGTGCAGACAATAAAGTACTGCTCAAACAAATCAGCATCGCACGTGACCTTGGTAAGGAATTGGAAATCAAAGGTGTCGAAGCACAAGATAAAGTGATCGACAATCCACCAGATGGCATTAGCAATGGCGAAGCTGTGCAAATAAAAGCGGCGCAAGAGAAGCCAACGGAAAAAGCGCAGGAAAAACCAAAAGCGAAATCCTGATCGACACAATACTTCTATCAGGGCTGCGCAAATGCAGCCCTATTTTTTTGCCATTCCATCTCTAAAAATAATTTTCGCAATCATTCCCGATTAATTCTTTCATTGGATGATGGATGACGTTAATCCAGTTGGAATAAATTTCCCGATACCCTATAGTCGCGGCTACTTTTACATTTGTAATTTAAAGAGCTAATCTTTTGTTATTTAAGAGCTAACCTTTGTTATTAAGAGCTACCTATGGACAATAGTATTAAAGAAAAAGCCGAACAACTTTTTGAGGAGGGTGAGGTAGAAGCGCTTTACCAACTCATTGAACCTTTCATTGCAGCAAAAGACCCCTACGCGCTTTTTCTTTATTCAAGCTTCAGCCTTGAGCGATTGAATGAAAGTGATGAAGAATTTGAAGCGCGCAGTGTAGAACTTTTGCGCGCCGCATCAGATGGCGGGCTTGCCGATGCATCTTATCGTTTAGGTGTGCTTTATCTGTACGGAGATTTAGCATCCGAGACAGATCCACAATCATCATTTTATTTTGAGCGCGCCATTGCACAAGGGCATTCGCATTCCAAATTCACCTATGGTTTCAATCTCTATTACGGCACCGACCACATACCGCAAAATAAAACCCGGGGAATCCAATTGCTCAAAGAAGCCGCACAAGAAGGCATTGCATTGGCGGAAGAAGAACTTAAGTTGATTTACAATTCCAATCATTTTTAGTGGTCTGTTTGCTATTAATAACTTTGCGCGTCAATTTATTTTTTTGCGTACGGCATCGTACTGATTCGAGCTGGAGCAAGACCTAATATTCATAACCTGATATTTCTTTCTGATCATTATTGATGTGACAAGAGGATCAAAAAATGAATATTTTGATGGTGTTAACTTCTCATCAGCAGCTTGGCAATACAGGCGAAAAAACCGGTTTCTGGCTGGAAGAATTCACAGCGCCTTATTATGTTTTTAAAGATGCCAATGCAAATATTACCCTGGCCTCACCAAAAGGCGGACAGCCACCCATCTCTCCGAAAAGTGATGATCCTTCACAGCAAACTGAATCGATAAAACGATTTAAAGCTGACCAGGAAGCGAAAGAAAATTTAGCCCACACGGTTAAATTAGCTGATGTTTCTGGGGAAGATTTTGATGCGGTTTTTTATCCTGGCGGCCACGGTCCTTTGTGGGATTTGGCTGAAGATCCTGCTTCCGTTGAATTGATAGAGGCCATGCTTGATGCCAACAAACCTGTTGCAACGGTTTGCCATGCACCTGCCGTATTTCGCCACGCAAAAAATTCACAAGGAGAACCTGTTGTTAAAGGAAAAAATGTCACCGGTTTTTCAAACACTGAAGAGGCTGCGGGCGGCTTAACCGACGTAGTGCCTTTTTTAGTAGAGGATTCTTTAAAACAAAATGGTGGTAATTATTCCAAACGTGCGGATTGGCAACCTCATGTAGTCAGTGATGGATTATTAATTACCGGACAAAATCCCGCATCGTCTGCACCTGCCGCCAATGCGTTGTTGAAAAAGTTATCGCTGCACTAATGTACGGGACAATAAATTTCACAATTAATTGACCATTGTGCCTACTTTCCCGAAAAGAAATTTTAAGACTTTAGTTAACCGGTCCCCTGATGATAATCGTTTTATAAGCGTCTACAACAGGTTGCACATTTACATCATCTTTCAGTTGCTTGCGTTGGTAATGTGCAATCGTTTTTTCCAGATAATTGTTTGCGGTTGCAAATGCCTGTTGATTATCGCACTGCCAAATTAAATCACCTACCGGATTTAACCTTGAGCCAGGTTTATTGTTTGACACCCAGATAATTTCGTAAAAACGATTGTTTTCCTCAACAAGCGATTCGTTTTGTAAAACCAGGTTCAATTCAATGAGCTGTTGTCTCAGGCTGAATTCGTGATGCACCGGGCACAACAAAAAATCCATATCAGTGTGCGGATTACGTTGGTAAATCGCTTTAACCAATTCACCCATTAAATCACCACCCACACCGGCAATAATAATCAAATGTTTCCCTTCATATGTCTCCAGTGAAAGCGTGGACACATCCATACAATGCATTTTCCATCGCGAAGATGCATTTGAATTTTCAGGAAAGAAACGCATAAGTTTGTTTTCCAATTCATGCATCAAGGCGGGCACCATGTCCACAAAATGAATAAACGGTGCGGCATGTTTCGCTAACAAAGCCGCACCTGATAAGCCGTGGTCACAGCAACAATCCCAAATATGATCGTATTGCGAAGTCACCATGGCTTCAATTTGCTTCAGTCTTTTACCAGGTTTCAGTGAAAATTCTCTGCGCATAATGTGAGGGAAGTTGATCCAACCGCCTACAAATACTTAGGCGAACACAAACACAGGGCAGTTTAATGCGACAAGCCGATTGTGACCAATGTTAAAAAACGAACAACAAATGTTGACAACGTTGTCTTTCGAGCGTAAGTTTGGCGATGTAGTGATATTAACGACTGGGCGTTTTTCTATCGCTAATGACTTTCATTGCAATAATAACAATAAGTTTTTTTAGTTCACTCAGCCTTACGAGTAATTGCGCTGGGTTTTACCGATTATTTTTTCAGGATGTTCATTGCTATTGATGTACCAAAACTGCGTTTATAAACGCGGTATGGGGTTTCTTTTGCGCAAAATTTTGTTGTCGATTTATCTGCGCTTTAAATCTTTTTATTAAAAATGTCTAATCAAAAATCTGGGAGAAAAAGATGAAAACTTATGCCTGGTTATTTTTAGGAGCTGCGGGAATCTTCGCATCGGCGCAAAGCCATGCGTACGATTGCACCAGCGTTCCGCAATATGTCAATGGTTCGACTTATGCGACAAATGCCATCGTAAAAAATGGCGGCAATGCTTATCGCTGCGATGTAGGCGGCTGGTGTTCCATTGGCGGCCCTTACGAGCCCGGCGTCGGTTGGGCAGCAGCCAATGCGTGGACTGGCCTTGGAGCTTGTACAACAACAACGAGTTCAACCTCCAGTAAAGCGAGCAGCGTTTCAAGTGTATCGACCAGTAAATCAAGCACCGCCACAAGCTCAAGCAAATCCAGTGTGGCGAGTTCTGTTGTTAGTTCTGTCGCCAGCTCCGTTAATTCTTCTACGATGAATTGCCCAAGTTTATCCGAGTGGAGCGCAACAGCGACTTACACCAAAGATATGCAGGTGATTTACAAAGGTATTAAATACCAGGCCAAATGGTGGACACAAAATGAAGATCCATCTACACACTCTGGCGCAAGCGATGTCTGGATTAATCTTGGTCCATGCGCAGGCAGTTCAGCATCCAGCGCGAGCAGTAAATCGTCTACATCTTCCGTAAGTTCTACCTCAACCAGTTCTTCATCGGTTAGCTCGGTTGCAGGTGGTCGTCGTTACGTCGCTTACGCGGGAACCTGGTTGACCAGCATTTACGATTTGAAAACTGCAAACATTCCCAACTACATCACCAATTTGCATTTAGCGTTTGTTCGTCCGGATACCATCTACCAAAAAGGCAGCTACGCGTTTGATCAATCTGTTGCCGGATTTGAATTCGCCGAAGGTGCAAGCACCAACAATGGCCAACGCGTTTTCAGCGCGCAACAGGCGCAGGATTTACGCAACATCATTACGGCTTTAAGAAATCGCGGCACACAAGTGTGGATTTCTGTAGGCGGATGGTCTTACAGCCAGGGCGACCAATGGTCACGCTTTAACGCACCGCGCGTTGTTGCGTTGGCGCAAGACTTGGGCGCATCCGGTGTGGATATTGATTGGGAATCATCAAGCTCTGCGTGCAACAAACTCGACGATGCAAATTTCAGTTGCAGTAAAGATGCGGAAATTGAATCCATCATCACCAGCCTTTACAACGAAATCCAGGCGCGCAACGCTGGGCTGGGAATTTCCATCGCCGGTTGGTCAACAGGTGCTTATTACGTGAAAGGCACCGCGTTTGAAGAAGGCAAAGTGCAATGGGGCTCACCCTTCGGCGGCACTTTGTATAACCTGGTAAAACGTCATGGCAGCAAGCTGACTTACATTAACCTTATGTCATACGACGCGGGCGATTATTACGATCCACGTGAAGGCTATTTATCCTATCGCGCAATTTACAACGGCCCCATCAACATGGGGATGGAGATAGCACCGGAAGGCGCGGGCGGTTCGGTATTAAAAATCAATGCACCTGCAGGCACGGTGTACGATGCTGATATCCTCACTGGCCAAAATAATATGGCGAGCCAGTATTACAACGTAGAAACTTACGTGAAATATATTAAAAACAAAGGCCGCGCTAACGATGGCTTTATGCTCTGGCAACTGTGGAAACAACGCGTTAATGCTGTTGCTCCAGCCGGTGCAGCCACCGAAAATAGCGCAGGGCAATATGTATGCGCTAACTTGCCCTTGGCAGGTGATTGCAACCAAACTATTCCGACGCTCCCTGTTGCTCAGTAAAGTGTGTTGAAAATAAAACGGCCAGCATTTGCTGGCCGTTTTTGTTGTGAAAAAGATAATTAAAGAAAATCGTTTTAAAAAAATAAATATTTATCCTTATCATCAATAAAAAGCCTCAGTTTCAGGTTTTCGTTGCATTACAATATCAACCATAAAACCTATCGAGGATGCCCAATGAAAACTGATTACCGCGCTGTTAACACCTTCATTTTCGATATGGACGGAACACTGCTTAACAACCAGCATGAACTTTCAGAGCTAACGCTTCACACCCTCACTGAATTACGTGCACGCAACAATAATTTAATTATCGCCACCGGCAGACATCTCAACGATATTCGCTGTTATATCGAACAACTCGGCGGCGGAATTGCTGCTATCACCTGCAACGGCGCAAATATTCATGACGCACATGGAAACCTTGTCGCGAGCCAGGAACTTCCACTCAATACAAACCAATCACTGATTTCGTTGGGCGATAATTTTAACGTCCACCTCAATATGTATACCCACAGCGAATGGCTGGTCAGCAAACCTTGCGAAGCTATGTTAGAAGCGCATTTAGCATCGAAATTTTTTTATCGCCAAATACCTCAGCAGGAAATGCTTACCACACCTGCATTAAAAATTATGTTTTTTGGTGAACACCTTGAACTGGTAAAATTGCGATCACAAATAGATCCTGCGATTGAACAATCATTAAACGTGACCTTTTCTGATGACAATTATTTGGAAATCATGAAAAAAAATATTTCCAAAGGTGATGCGCTAAAAATCCTCTTGCCAACACTGGGTGTATCAGTAGAACAAACCATGGCATTTGGCGATAGTATGAATGATGTAGAATTATTCAGGACGGTGGCTCACCCAATCCTGATGGAAAATGCCGTTAAAAACCTGAACGTACTGTTTCCAGATGCACAGCGCGCAAAGGCAAATTATGAAGATGGTGTAGCCATGTTTATCAATGAGCATTTTTTAAATAACTCACATTAACTTTACTTTCTTAATTTTAATCCCATTGTTAAACCGAAAGGCTTAAACACTTTATTCATCACTTGTAGAGTTTGTTTGCCCGTATCGTTTTCAATATCAGACAATGTACGGCGGCTGACTTTTACATAAGCGGCGTAATCATCCTGATTCATACCGAGAATTTCCTTACGCAGTATTGCCAGGACTTTTCCTTCTGTTGTTGTTTTTTGGGCTAATTGATCGAGCAAATCCAGCAGATAGGCTTCGCGTTCACTCGGGGACAATGTTGTTACCATAGTTTATCTCCGCTAAAGCAACTGCCAGTAACGCAATTTATTGTCGAGTTGATCCAGCTGTAACGCTGGCATCATCAAGATTCTTTCCGGCACACCACGTGTATATAAACGCTCGCGCAAACCCGATAATTGTTTGGCGAGTTTTTGCAAAGCGTCAATAATGGCATCTGCCTCTGCAAGATCTGTCAATTGTTTTGCGATACCAATCCAGTCAAAGCGCCCAGCCTCTTCATAGGGTGAGCCCCAGGTAATCGTACGCACGATGCCTTCAGGATCAGCTTTCATAGGTGCAAAATCATAAACGGGAGCGAGCCAAATTCCGTCTGGTTTTTTTATTAATGATGTATTGCGGCCATGATTATCTGAATTACCAAACGCAACGTTTAATAAATCGCGTTTAACCCATTCGATCACAAATGCCTGGCGATCAAACTGTTGCTTTCCCTCGACCACAGCGTATTGCCGTTCCAATTTATTAGTTAGCGTGCGCAGCACATCAAAATGATTTAAAGATGCACCCGGTTGTTTTTCTACTATCGAATAAACAGATTCCAAACCAAATCGCTCAATCACACCTTCATTAAAAGCTACATCAAAGCGTGGCAACCACAGCGAAGGATAGCGCTCACCTTCGTACAATTTCATCGCCTGGGTAGAAATGGTATCTATACCCATTGCAGTTAGTTCGTGATAAAAACGAAATTCAGCGCGCAAAATATCGCTGTCATCCTTAGTGCGATTTCCGCGCGGAAATTTCACCAGATAATGTTGATCCTGATTAGTTAAATCCTGTTGGAATGTATCAATCCAAATGTCATCTTGCGCAGAACAGCGCAGCAATAATTTAGGTGCTTCACCACCTGCACCTGTTGCACCGCCAGCCGCGGCACCGCGCTGTTGGGCATATTGCATAAAATCGCTATCGCGTTCGATAACATCTTTTAATGAAAACCGCATTACATCCAATTGGCTGCCGGCAACAGGTTCTGGCAAGGATTCCTTGATACGAATATTCCCCACTGGCGCAATGGTGCCTTTGCTCAACAACGCAAAATCCTGTTGGGCCGGTGACAAGTGCGCGATATTTAAATAATTGACCCAATAACGGCGGCTGGCTCCGGCGGGCATTATGTCGTCCAGGAAACTGAACCAATGATCGGCACGATAGGTGGTCATCAAGTCCACAGGAAAATTTAGCGCCACCGCATGCTGGTCATCACACCCCATCCATTCGAGCGCATAGGTGGGAGGTTCATATCCCAGGACACAGCTTCCGTGCCTACCCAGTTCCGGGTTGGAGAAATTAAGCTGCGCTGCGTCTTGCCAGCATCCCTGATTGAAGAGTTGGATATTGAGCTTCATAAACATTTCTTTCGATGAGTACTATATTGCTCAAAAATAGCATAAATTTTATATTTTGAGAAAAATAATGCTCCTTTTTAAGGATTATTCGTATTATTGAGCAATATAATGCACATCTGGAATAGTAAGAGTAGCGGAAAGAATCAGGAAGGGCACACATTAAACCGGGAGCCAAGACCTCAGTAAACGGAGGTCTTGGCAACGTGGTTATTTCACGGCTTTGCGAGGCTATATAACGCGAAATTCACCGCTTAAATGCATCATGCTGAAGATATACAACATCCCATCAAAATAACGTTGTTCTCCTACGGGCAATGGTGCTTCCCAAAACTCTTTCAGGAAAGCATCGGAAACCTCGCCCGGCGTTGCCGCCAAACTGCCCACGGCGGTTGCCGCAAGCATGCCGACTGAGTGACGATCAGACATAGGTTTTCCATCCAGCGAATATTTATCGGCAAAAACTTTTATGCCCTGCTTGAACAGAAAATCCTGGTAGCGATCACTTAACACGGTCTGGCGCGGATCTTTGGCGAACCAGCTGTAATCCACGGCCATATTGCTCACAGTGCGCCAGCTGTCGTACGCAAAAATGCTTGGCTTACCATCCCAACCCATAGCGGGAGTACCGTCGTAATCCGTGCGATCAGGTGAAAGGCCAGTGACAGGATGTGCAGTTTTATGGAACAAGTTACGGCTTGCCTCAGCGGCCCTGGCCCAAAATGCGCGCTCTTCTTTTGGAGCCCAACGCGCCCAAAGCTCGTAAAACGCTGGCAAGTGATAAGACGGATCAGTGCCCGGCAGATTCGTTTCCGGCACAAAGCGAACCATCGCATGCTCCTCATCTACCATAGGGCCAACACTGACTTCGCGCGGCGCATTGTTGCGTTTATAAGGCGGCCAGGGCTTACCTTCTTTTGCGGCCCGCGCCTGTTCGGTACGATTATTAGGGCTGGGCCAGCCTGTCGCTGGCTCTAGTGTCACAGCGTCATCCGCGTGAACACGAAAGGGCGTAGTACCCGTTAATACACCGTGGTGACGCATACCGCGCAAAATGGTATCAGCCTCTTTTTGATAATTGTAAATTCCTTTGCCATTACCCCAGCGATGCGCAGCGAAATAAAGTGCCATCGCATAATATTCTTCACCGTCCGGCGCAGCGCTGGTTGAGCGCGGCGTGCCATCAATATTCATCGACCAGGCAAAATAACCACGAGATGGATTATTGGGATCAGTGTTAAGCATGTAGGTTTTCGACCAATTCCAAAGCGCGTCAAACTCGCGTTTTTTGTTCAGCTGCACGGCGATCATCATGCCGTAGCTCATACCTTCACTGCGCGCATCGTTATTTGCCCAATCGGTAACATAGGCTAAAGGACCGTTTTTATTCGCACCGGTTTCAAAATAAATGCGCTCTTCCTGACCATCACCATGGAAGAATTGCTGGAATGCACGCTCAATACGTTCGTGTGTTTCGGCGGGCGTTTTATTTAATCGCTCAACAAATAAATTCGCGTAACGTCCGGTTTTGTAAGCGCCTGCACCGTCGTCAAGAACTGCGGTTTGTTTTACAAAAGATGCTTTTGCAGGTGTGGCATCATCCGCAACTGCGCAGGTCGCGACACTTGCGGAAAATACTATTGCGGTAGTAGCACCAAGGATTTTAAAGGTAGAGTTCAACATCGTATGTTCTCGTAGCTTAATTTTATTGCAACACAACGCCAATAAAGGCACTAGTGCACAAGTTTAATCTTCTACGATGTAAATACCATGTTAATTTCTAAATCTTCACCTCTCTTTACACAGGCTTACACCAGGGTAAACAACACGCCAGTGAATTACCTTATGATTTTTAAAATTCCTTTCTCACAAAAGTCACCGTTTGCGATGGCGGATCATAATCATCAACAAGCCATCCATGATTGAGCCACGATGTACGATGGCTCTGGATTTTCGGATACACATTCGCCCACCAGCTTGGTTTTTGCGACGACGCAGGCAAGGGCGCTACGAGGATTTTCTCTGCCTCTGCAAAGGTTAGCTTGAGCTTTTTTGCAGAGGCAGGACGCGTGCGAAACCAATCATCCAGCGGAAGATATTTAGTGAACTCAGGTTTCCTGGCCATCAGGTTTCTCCGTTCGATCAGCCTGGCGCAAACGAAAAACAAAAGGGAAAATCATTTGTCATCCGCAGGAATTGCCGCAGGGTCCATCCACAAGGCGCCAAATACATGACCGTCCGGGTCCAACATATCGCGGCTGTACATAAAGCCAAGATCCTGGATGGGATTGATATCAACAGTACCGCCATTGGCTGCTGCCGCATCGCTCACAGCATCAACAGCCTCGCGGCTATCAAATGAAAAATTAAGCGCAACTTCGCTTGAGGTTGATGGTGGAATCGGGCGCGTCGTAAACGTTCGCCACTTTTCGTGCTCAAGCAGCATGATATAAATCTCATCGCTCCACACCATACACGCGGATTTTTCATCCGAAAACTGAGGATTGTTTACAAAGCCGATAGCCTTATAAAAGTTCATAGACACCGCAAGATCTGCCACGGGCAAACTGACAAAAACCATTTTAGACATAATATTTCTCCAGATAATTAAGGACGACAATCGAGTAGATCGTACTTATTAGTCGACTGGAAAGAGGCAATTTCGACATAGCCAAAAAATTATTTTTTTGGCGGAGAACTACGGTGACAATGGCTACATTTAATCGCCTAAAGCATAGGTGCGTAGAGATACAGATTCAGCAGCAAGACTGGAAAGAATAAACAAGAAGAAATAAGCTTTAGATGTCCACCCAACGATTTGAGTTAACTAATTTTTGCAATGACCGCGCTAATAAAAAGAAGCCTACTTATACACAACACTAAAAGGACTATATTGGCAAGAAGCCCTATACCAAAGAAATAACTCCGTGGGCTCGGATTTTTTTCTGTCGCAATAACGTAATAAAGCACCATATGAATAATTCGGCAGACAACAAATACCCAAATACAAACTGCCGTCCAAAAACTATTAGCGCCAATAATTAACGCCAAAAAACAGGTTGCCAGCATGGCGGGAACATTTTCCAGCGTATTGGCAAATGTCCTGTTTGACCTGAACACAAAAGACTCATGCCCGAGCGATGGATCTAACTTACCCGGAACAGCACCTTTTTGCGAACCCTTGGAATAACTCGCAACAAACCATTGCAACAATAGCAACGCAATAATTGCTACGATTCCCCACAAAGCCGCCAAATAAGTTTCGTTTACAAGCATAGTTATTACCGCTAATAGATTTCAGTTAGCCAATTAAACACGCACTGCATTTTTAAATAATCAGGATTGCTTAAAAATACAACGCGCGGTTTATCAAACATTCACTTCATTAAACGTCTAATCTGCCCTCAATGGAATCATCCAGGGTTTTGCCGGTCACCGCACCAATGGCCATTTTAATTCCAGCAACGGCAAAGCCGTGTTTGGTATCCCAATAATATCCTTCAGACGGAGTCACCTTAACCACAGAAATACGCGGATCAGTTTCGCCTTCAGTAAACCAGGTTTTAAAAATGGGCTCCCACAATTCTTTAATTTTCGCTACATCACGCGAAGCACTCGCAAAACCTTTTATCACCAGAAAATCAGAATGCGAAGAACCACGGAAATACAATGTAACGTTTGGATCTACCGCAATCTCCTGGTTTTTGTGGCTATCGGCTGCGCTTAAAAACCACAGGTTACCTAAATCATCAACCTGCTGAACACCCATAGGGCGTGTACCAAAAGAACCTTCTACAGCCACCGTCGTCGAGAAAAAACAGCTTTCCGATTTATCAATAAGCTCTTTTATTTTCTTAACCGCCTCACTGCCGTTTAAATCCTCATGATTAGTGTCCGGTTGGTTTGCGTTGATCGAATCCATAATAAACCTCACTCAAGTTTGAAAAATGTGTAGCGCTTTCCCTACCTTATAGAAAGTTGGACGCATGGACGGTGTGGTAAGTAACCTTAGTGGGATGAGAAGACTTGATGAATGGCTTGATAGAGGGAAAGAAATGCGCCTTCAAATTTTAGGCAGTATTAATATCGCAATAAGACAATTTTTCCCCAACAGCTATAAATTGTTAGACAACGTACAGAGAGTTACTAACGTCTTATGAGATATTATTCAATTAAATCTTACGCGTATTATTTGCATACAAAAATTGCATTGCAAATTAATGGAGATAACTTGAATAATAAAAATCATACCGCCATCAATCCATTGCGCTTATTAGTAGTGGATGACAATTTGGATGCAGCCGAAAGTTTATCAAGGTTACTTGAACTCAATGGACATATAGTAGAAATAGCTCATGACGGATTTGAAGCAATAAAATTATCAAAAGCTTTTAAACCACAATATGTTTTCCTTGATATCGCAATGCCTGATATGAACGGTTATGAAACCGCTGACGCTTTGAAAAAAATTCCTGGCTTGGAAAATATCAATATCATTGCACTCACCGGATGGGATGCCGAATCCGAGCAAATTAAATCCAGCAAAACGCGGTTTAACCATCACCTCACCAAACCTGTGAGAATTGACCAAATCAATAGATTATTAGCGCTGGAAAATAATAACCTTCATTAATTGTTTGACAATTGATGTTCAATTTATAAAAAAAGCGCGATATGACTCGTAATGTCAGTCAGTTAAGCAGTATTGCTATCTAACTGCTCCATAGAAAAAGGCCTGCAAACTGAGCACGAAGTAGCAATGTAGGATGGGTGGAGTGCAACGATACCCATCAATGCCTTTAAAATGTTGATGGGTATCGCTTAGGCTCCACCCATCCTACGGATCTGCATACACAACTCCAATAAAAAGCTCGCTGTAATCCGTTCAAAAAAAGCAGCACGATCCAAAAACAAAAATGCCAGTCAGCTTAACTGACTGGCATTACGATATGACTCGTTTAATTACCATAAGCACACATTAAGACGCTTTACGGTGTGCACTCGCTTCAGAAGTAGAATGGATATCCTCAGCACCCGCACGCTTGTAAATGTCTTTAACAACATTTACCTGGTCAGAATTTTCGGTGTGAACAGAGATAAGGGAATTACCACCCTGAATTTTGCCATCGTACAACTTGGCTTCATATTCAGGAATACCCATACCCACTAAACCACCAATCAAACCACCCGCGGCACCACCAACAGCAGCGCCACCGAGTGCGGCCATAATGGGACCAGCAGCAATAAATGGCCCTACACCCGGTATAGCCAGGGTGCCAATACCTGCCAGCCAACCCAACACGGCACCAGCGCCCATTCCTGTAACGCCACCGGTAGTCGCGCCTTCAGGCATTTTTGTATTTTGTTCGTGAGAAAAATCGCGTGTGCCTGATTTATCAGCGAACAACACAGAAATTTCATTATTCAGGAAACCGGCATCTTTTAATTCGGTAACGATGATCTCAGCTTGACCGCGAGTTTGAGCAATACAATAAACGGCATTTTTCATGGTAGTTCTCCAGTGGTTTATTTAGCATCGATATCTAGTTGGTTATCAATAGTTACAACTCCCGCAACTTTGCGCGCCAGTTCTTCTACACGAGCTTTTTCAGCTGTGCTTTTTACTGGCCCGCGCAAGGTAACTACACCCTTAGCAACTACAATTTTTACATTGTGAGCTGCCATCGAAAGATTTTTGTCATCGACAATTGCACTGCGCACGGCAGCTAAAACATCAAGATCTGATTTAGCATTCGGTTGCTTCTGCGGTGTCAGGGTATCGTTATCCTTATCACGAGTATTTAAATCGGTATTATCAGCATCCTTCGTTACAACGCCTTTTACAGCTGTCGATGACGCACTGTGGTTCATAGCGTCTGCTGCCATCGCCGTTGCGCTGCCAAACAAAAGAGTACATCCCAACAGTTTTGTTAATGTTCGCATTGTCTACCTCCAATAATTAATTGCGGCCGCTATGTGCGACATGCTTGTGGCAGTATAAGCATAGAAATTTTTTTTCTATGTTTGCTAACAAACATTAAAGCCAATTTTTATAATTAGGTTTTTAAACGACAGTCATCTGACATGTTGCATGTTCTACTAAGCGCACCTGTCACTAAAAGTAATTCACGTGCAAGAATTGAAAATAATTAAATGACAGGACAGCAAAAACTTTCCTGATTTTAATTTTTAATATCGAGGATTTTTATTTGATTTGATTTTGGTGACTTCACTACATGATCATGCATTTTACAAAATACATCTGCCAAACCTGTAACAGTGCGTGCAGAAAAATTAATATCCTGATTAATATTGGTGAGCAAATTTTCAAGCAGCACAATTTGGTTATGTAATTGATGCGACTCTATTTATGGAACTACATATGTTGTCTAGTTTGCTGGCGCATTAAAATTGCCATGAAAAAATCCGGTAACCTATGGTTACCGGATCATCGACTACAAACAAAACCACTTTATAAAATAATTGTTATTATTTTCCTGAAAAGAACAAAAAATAATTATCCGTATTCGCCTTCCAATAAGCCAATGTATGTGCGCCACTGCTGGTATGCCACTCAGCATTAATACCTAAACTGAGTAGCAGGAGATAAAAGCGTTCGTCCACACCTGCCAATGCATCACTTGTCCCAACGTCTATATATACTTTGGTCGACTTTAAATCCTGGGTTTTTGCTAACAAAAATGGATCGCGCTCTTTTCGCAACTCTGGTGTGGCGTACAGCCAATCGCGACGATCTGTGTACAAATCGTCTGAAGCATAATCCCAAAATGCGGCGCTATGGGCACCCACTTTTGAAAATAATTCTGGATGCAAAAAGCCGATATGCAAAGCAGCAAAGCCGCCCATGGAATAACCATCAATAAAGCGTCCTTCACGCTGCGTGATAGTACTGTAATGTGAATCGATATAAGGAATTAACTCATTAATCAAATAATCTTTGTATAACCCTATAACAGTACCCGCCGCCGCAGGGCCTTGTTCCAGCGTGGTATTCGCACCAAAACTATTTTTATAATCGGGAGTAACGATAATCATTGGTTGTATTTTGTCATTGGCAATCAATGTATCCGCATTAGCATTAAGCGATATCAGTCCGCCTAAAAGAGTATGTTGATTACCATCAAAAAAGTGCAGGCTATAAAGCACCGGGTATTTAATGTTTTCATCGTAATCCTTTGGTAAATAAATATCGAAACCCATATCGGTTTTTAAAACTTCACTTTTCACAACACCCGATTTAACTTGTGAGGCCGTTGTTGCTACAGAACTACTGCTGGAGGTTGAGCTAAGACTGCTAGCAACAACACTACTGCTTGTAACAGATGAACTGCTACTACTATTAGCCTGGCTGCTACTGCTATTGTGGTTATTTGAACTTCCTGACCCACAGCCCGACAACAGGCCGAACACACCAAATACAATCAATACGACAAATTTTTGCATAATGCGATCCTCTTAGTGAATGTGTAATACCCGCAAAAATATTCAGCAGATAGTGAGCACGAATGTAATTGAATTTTTATTTCTATTACTTACTGCCCCGGCGATACTAAATTCTGGACTCGCATTTGCCTTGTAAAGTGTTATGAAGGTTTCCAAAGCCCACTGACACTTATGACGAATTATCAATAAAGAAATGGGAAAAAAGCTATACCGAACGCTTACCATTCACTTACTCACCTGATTAATAGCTCGTACACAAATATATTTATCTTTTTAGCCGCTCAGACAACACTAGTCACCTCAAATATGACAACGCCCAAAAGCAGAACCGCCGAAATCGAATTTCTAGTTCAATCTCGGAAGCTTAAAATTTCACCATGTAATTTTAAGGTATAGGTTTTAAATCAAGATAATTAGTGATTCTTGGATGGGAACTATGAAATTTTGGTGAGTGTTAAAACAAAATTGCGTTGGCAGAAGCTGTGTTCTTCAAAAATTTAGGTCGTTAACAACTGCCCTGAGTTTTATCGCGGTAATTTCTTAGTCTAGTGATTTCTGGCGTGATAAATTTTTATCGGGCCAATTTCATTAAATGATCATGGATTTTGCAAAATGGAGACTATCTGCTCAAATCAGAGGCCGTAATGAAAAACAGCTATCCATAAGACAACTGGCTCATTTTTTGGGCACGCACTCGTCTGTAGTAGGAAAAATAGAAACGGGAGGAGGCTCGATGTTTTTGAATTGTCAATACTGCGAGGCTTTAGGCTTGAATCCGTATGAAGGATTATCGGTGCTCAATAATAAAAATTTAAACCTTAAATCCAATTCCATGCGTGGATTTTTACCACTGCCGGAGCAGAATGGTTGAAGGGGTTTTTGCTGTCAATGGGGGTAGGAGAGGAATAAATTAATGCCAACACCAGACATTATTTTTAGCAAAACCAATGTTTAAATAATTCTCTTGAAAGTCTCCAGGAATTTCAACGCCTTGTATGGATTTTGTTGATAGACAGAAAAATTCAAATCATCAGTTAGGAATGAGCTAAAAAGCTCGGGGTTTATTTCTTTCAATTTGTCGATATCTTTAAAACCCATAGTCCAATTGCTAAAATTTCTATGTGTGATCGGCTCCTTCAATAAAAGTTTTACCTCTGCATGACGACGATCTTTTTCAATTTTTCTGTACAACGCATCTACATCAGATTCTTCACCTTCTAGTAATTGCATAAAATTGCCGCTGTTGAAAAGTAATAATCCTGTTAAGCCGTTTTTTTCATTGTTAATCCGGGAATCTTCTACGATGTTAAGTATCTCACCGTGAGTTAAGCTAAGTTTTGCAGAGCTGATATAAACAATACAAATCATTTGGCGCCTCTTTGTGCAAATAAACATTCTCAATAGAATAATACATTTTAGAGCAACAATCCTGAATTGCCGATATTACATTAGCTCAAGCACTAGAATCCAAGCTATATTGATTTAATATCCCATCGCCCACTTAATGCTATAGACGACAGGGCAGCAAAAAACTGCCCTGTTTTTAATTTTTAATGGCAAGGATTTTATTTTAGGAATTTCACCAAATAATCATGCACTTCACAAAAAACATCCGCCAAACCCGTGACAGCGCGGGCAGGCAAATTAATCATGATTAATATTAATGAGTAAATTTTCAAGCAGTACAATTTGATTATGTAATTGATGCGATTCTATTTCAGCCATATCTTTTAAAATATTCTCTCAAGATATTCGCTATCGGGCGCCAGGATTTCCAGTGAAGCGGTTTTGTATAACGCGTATTGAGCGGAGTTGAGCAGTGAAATGCACAACCGAAGTCACTTTAATTAAAAGCCACAAATAACAGGAATCAATCAGCAGGCTATATTTATTTACAAACGATGGATTCTTCACCCAAGTGGTAGACATTATTGACGGCCACATAAGTACCTGAAATTATTCCTGAGATAGGTAGAAGGAATATTCCCGAGATTGAATAATAAGTGTTTGTGCCTTTTGCCACGTCAATAACTTTAAGTGTTTTTTTATCGCTGGAAATTTCGCATTTATTTTGGCTTGAAGAATCTTTGCTGGGTACAACAACGCAACTTGTAAGAAAAAAAGAGAACAATAATCCACTCAATATGTATTTCACATTACCCCCTGATAATCGCTTGTAAAATTAGCCAATAAAAAACGTGCACCTTAGGTGAGGCTTAATGAACCGACAGTGAACGGAAACGAAGTAGAAGAAAAGATTGTGATCCCAATCTTATTTAAATCAACAAATTGTTCGTGAGCGTCAAAAATTTATTTGGGCCAAAAACGGATATTCATTTAATTCTATCTTGACCCAAATTTTTACCGCCAATTTAAAAATCGGGCAGTTAATCACTGCCCTGATTTCTACTTAGGATACTTCACCAAATAATCATGCACTTTACAAAACACATCCGCCAAACCCGTAACAGCGCGTGCAGGTAAATTAATGTCATGATTAATATTAATGAGTAAATTTTCAATCAGCACAATTTGGTTATGTAATTGATGCGATTCCATTTCAGCCAAATCTTTTAAAATATTTTGACCAATACTCTCAAGATATTCGCTATCAGGCGCCAGGATTTCCAGTGAAGCGGTTTTATATAACGCGTATTGCGCGGAGTTGAGCAGTACAACAAAGGGTAAATTGCTTACGTTTTGGTTTTGCTCGGAGGGATTTGAATCGGGAATATTATCCATAATAAATTCTCACAGCTTGAATTGTTAACCACCTCCACAAGGTCAGAATTTATGGAGGTGGACTGAACGGGGTTCTGACCACCAGCTCCAAGCCAACACTGGCCCACCCGTAGGTGGCCCCGCCCAGCCACCATAACGAAGGTGTGACTGTACGGGGCACAAAGACAAAGCTTTGCGCCAGCTTGGAGAAACGGGGGTCAGAATCCCGACAGTGGATTTTGCCACTGCCCGGGCAGAGTAGAGGAAGGGGTTTTTGCTGTCAATGAGGGAATTGGGTTGGATTTTATTTGCCAACGTCTGTGGCTTGTTTAAAATGAAGATTGAGAAGATTTAATTTAAAAATATTTAATAAAACTTTTATCTAACAGTTCCTACCTTCAATCTCGGCATTTTGTGAATCATATTGAAGCCAGTTAGCAGCGGTGTGGATTACTTCATTTAAATCTCTGCGTGTTTTTCCTTTTAATGCGCATTCCCAGATAACAAGAACTTTCCAGCCAAGGTTTGTAAGTTTTTCAATATTAATTTGATCTCTGACTTTATTAGAACTTATTTTTCCTTGCCAAAATTCCGGGCGACTGGAAGGCCATTTAAATAAATGACAGCTATGCGCATGCCAAAAGCACCCATTAATAAAAATAACGGCATTAAATTTTGGGAAAACTAAATCTGGTTTACCAGGTAAATCCTTACGATGTAATTGATACCGAAAGCCTAATTTATGTAGGTTTTTACGAACAATAATCTCACCTTTGGTATCCTTGTTCTTAATACCTGCCATCATTGAAGATCTTTTGTTTGAATCTACAACATCATTCATAATGATTGTTTTTCTTTAACTAATTGAACAAATGAAGTTACATCCATTAACCAAGATCTTTGTTGATTTGTATATGTTTCATGCAAACTACTTGGTAAAACAAGCTGTAGTTTTTTATATATCATTTCATCAGTTTGATTTTTTGATATCGCAGCTTCCAGAGTCAGTAAATGCTTTTGATCTATTCGATCTGCCTCAGCAAGCACCTGACGCCATCTGTCCTTGCATGTTGACTTCACACCTAACATAGTGAGTTTGGTTGCACTATAAGAAGAGTTATGGTAATCCTTTTCACTTGGAAATAAAAAATCAGGTTTAGATCTATTTTCTGTTTTTGCTGTTCTACTATATCTAATATCATTAAACTTAAATAACGACTCAAGATGATTTTCCAGCGCATAACCAACTCGGCTTTTTCTTCTATTTTGTACAGATAACGAATATCCAATAAATCCATCAACATCCAAGTCATTGCTAATTGAAAACCCTTTGGAAAGTCTGTCTGCTATCAGATATCGCTCTAATGTACGAAATAAAACTTCTTCCCGTTCCATCCATGCCATAAGAACAATATCAGGCTGCTCCCGAGGATTAAGCTCTTTTAATGTCGATTGAGCGTATTGTGAAAATATTCGAGTTGATGGAAATTTTCCTTCAAATTTCGATAGCATTTCATCAAGATAATTTTCTTCAGACTCCTCAATAATAATTCCGATGGTTTCCAAAATAAATCGAGAAGCAAACCCTATGCGATCCTGTTCATTTTCTAATTCTGATCTTATCGAAAATCCTGGATGAGCTAAATCTGTCAGACCAAAAAGCCATTCAATTTGACGACTAATACTAGATTCGTTTTCAGCAACAATCACCAATAAACCGCCATCTCTTATTTTTGCAATAACTAAAAGGTCTCCTTCTGTTGCGTTAAGAGAAACTGTTGTTGTTTTAAAATATAGACGATATTCCCACCGCATAACACCACGCTCTTCTCGAGCTTTTTGTCTGGAGTCATACCATGTCAAAATTGACTCATCTATTACAGGTTCATCATCTTGATCAGTAAAATAAAGCCATTTCGCATCGTAATTAATTTTCCCATTTGGCTCACCAAGTATTTGTTTTAAACCATCTACACCATTAAATTCATGCTGATTAGACCTCGCAGAGTCAGCCTCTACTGCACTAAGTCTTTTTGCAGCAACACCTTCAAAATATTCTGATAAATAGCCTTTTTTCATTGCGACTTACTCCGATCAAATCGCTTATTTTAATATCGTTTATATTGAATTTTCATTATTCACAGACATAGATAGCCATTTCCTACGCTTGATTAACCCTTTATCTATTTAATTACTACCTATATATTTGATTTTTCAAATTCGACTTCACGTATAACATAAGGTGCCATTAAACGGGCAACTTCTGTAATAACAGGAACAACAACACTGTTACCAAATTGACGATATGCTTGTGTATCACTAACAGGTATTTTAAATGAATCTGGATAACCCATTAATCGTGCACACTCACGAGGTGTTAGGCGACGTGGGCGTTTTTTTCCACCTTGCGCGACCAGAATTTCCGATCCATCTTTGTAATAGCGTGCAGATAAAGTTCGCGTAACACTATCTCCAGTTACCAACCCAAATCCAAACCCATTACCCGCAGCACTATGTTTTTCTTTGTAGGCTTGTAAATAGGCCCATAAATTTTCAGTCAAGGTATATTTTGAATTTATTTTACCTTTCTCACCCAACGTATATGGTTCCTCAACCTTTTCATTTCCATCTTGAGTATGGAGAATAGAAGATAATCGTGGTCCATTTGACGGTAAATTTAAATTTTCCCAAGAAAAATCATTTTTATTGCGAAACCCTACAATAATAATTCTTTCACGATGTTGAGGGGTAAAATGCTGACCATCTATTATTTTGTAATGTACATCGTAACCAAGTTCATCACGCAAAGTTTGTAAAATAATCTTAAATGTATTCCCTTTATCATGTGAAATCAGATTTTTAACATTTTCTAAAAGAAACGCTTTAGGTTTTTTCTTGGCAATGATGCGAGCAACATCAAAAAATAATGTTCCTTGAGTTGTGCATTCAAAACCATGAGGTCGACCCAAAGCATTTTTCTTTGAAACCCCTGCAATACTAAATGGCTGGCAAGGAAACCCGGCCAATAAGACATCATGATCAGGTACATCGGCTTCGTCTACTTTAGTTATGTCACCAGCAAAAATATGTGATTCATCTGCAGGAAAATTAGTAAGGTAGGTTTTTTGTGAAAAATTATTCCATTCACTAGTGAATACACAATGACCACCAAATTTTTCAAATCCCAATCTTATTCCGCCAATTCCTGCGAATAGATCGATAAATGTAAAAGGATAATTCGTATTTGCGGGAGAGATTAATGGCAAAATGTGTTGGCGAATAGCTGCCGATAGATAAGACGGTGGTTCGTTTTGTCTAACTTCCCAACGTCTTACAGTCCTTACATCAACACCAAGTATATCTGCCAAATATCTCTGGCTATATATTGCTCTTGCCTCACGTAACAGGTGTAAGGAGTGAATATCGTTCATATTTTGTGCTCCGGCGGGAATTATTGCGGACATAATGCCCGATTAATTTCCCAAATTGCAAGCATTATCTGTTTTTTTATACAGTATTGTGTATCCTTACAGCCTAGAATATAAAGCAATTCATCGACAAATATCTCTACTTCCAACATTCATCCAACTACTAAACGTTAATTATTAGCAGTCAATGAATTACCAAATCAAAATACGGCCAATATTCATGTTCTGGCGATATTACCTTCACCATCTCATCTTTACCAAAATCGCCCTCATCAAATATTTTATCAATCTCTAACGACGACGTTTTCGAAGCTTTCACCATAATCTTCCAAAGATTCTGCAATGCCTAAAACCCACCAATTAATTTGCACACCACTTTAATTTACTGTATAAATAACCAGTTAAATTTTAATAACAAATATTGTGCATTCAGGTAATAAAAATATGAAATACCATTTTTTGGCGGTGGTTTATATCGGGTTTTTTGTCGCTTTGGCAGTGATGCTGGTTCGTGGGGTGGTGATCAACCCCGGTGATAAAACGTTTTTAATTCTTGCGGTGATTACCATTCCTTTGTATGGGTATGTCGCGGTGAAAGGTATTCAGGAAATTAATCGCAAACGGCGGTTGCATTCTAATGGCGGGAGTTGGGAGTAATGTGAATGCAAGCGCTACCCTCACACAAAAAATGTCACCAACAAATAAATATTCGCAAAACTGATCAACACAAATAAACACCAGGCAATTATTTTGATGGGTGCGGTGTTTGCAAAATCGCCCATTATTTTTTTACTGCTGGTGAATTTAATTAATGGCCAGATTGCAAAGGGTAATTGAAAGCTCAACACAACCTGGCTTGCGACTAATAAAGTTCCAATGCCGTTTTCACCTAATAACAATACGCCGATAAATGCGGGGACAAGGGCGAGGGCGCGGGTTATCAGGCGTCGTTGCCAGCAGGGGATTTTGAGGTTCATAAAACCTTCAAGCAGGATTTGCCCGGCGATGGTGCCGGTGAGTGTGGAGCTTTGGCCGGAGGCGAGCAGGGCGAGGCCAAATAATATTGAGGCCAGTGCGCCGCCTACTAATGGATCGAGTAAATGGTAGGCGTCCTGGATTTCGCTAACGTCGTTATGGCCGGATGAATGGAATGCACTGGCGGCGAGTATCAGGATGGCGGCGTTAACAAGGAGCGCAAAACTTAAGGAGATAACCGTATCCCAAGTGGATAATTTTATAACGCTTTTCAGTTGGGACTTGTCGCGCCCTGTGTGGCGTGTTTGCACAATGGATGAATGTAAATACAAATTGTGGGGCATAACGGTTGCGCCCAAAATGCCAATCGCTAATAGCAACGCGTGGGAATCTTGCAGGCTTTGCGGTTTTGGCATCAGGCCTTTGGTGACGGCAACCCAATCAGGCCCGACCATGATTAATTCCACCGCAAAACACAAGCCGATGGTGGCGATTAAACCCAGCACAATGGCTTCTACCTGGCGGAATCCTTTGCCTTGCAAGCCCAAGACGATCACCGTATCAAACGCGGTAATGGCGACGCCGCTTAACAATGAAATACCAAATAACAAATGCAACGCGAGAGCACTGCCGAGCACTTCGGCAAGGTCGCAGGCGATGATGGAAATTTCTGCCATCAACCACAGGGCTTTATTTTTGGCGGATGAGTATTGTTGTCGACAGGCTTGCGCTAAATCACGTTGTGCTACCAGGCCCAAACGCAAACTCAAGGTTTGCAGCAACATGGCTGAGACACTCGATAATAAAACAACCCAAAGCAAGGCGTAGCCGTAGCGCGAGCCCGCTTCAATATCGGTCGCCCAATTGCCCGGGTCCATATAGCCGACGGCGACCAGCAAACCGGGGCCTGCTGTTTTAACGAGCCTCGTCCACCAGGGCGATGCGGTAGAAATCTGGACACTGCCACGCACTTCAGACGGGCAAAAAGGTGCAGTAGCAGTGGTGGGAAGTTTAAAAAAGATGGGAAGTTTAAAAAACGCCATAGGATCTCAGCAGATAGTAACGAGATGTTGTGATCAAAGTGTAACCCAGGTGACGGCGTGAATTAACCTCTTAATTATTTTGCGCAATAGCACGTCGGGTATTTTATTTACAACGGCTGCACTTTTACCAACATGTCCTTACCATAAATCGCCTTTACCAAATATTTATAAATATCTTTATCAATTTCTGGCGATGCGGCTCTTGTTAATATTTCAGCATAATCTTCCATTGAATCTGCAATGCCGAGGATGCACCAGTTATCAATGACCAGATGTTGTTCCATATGATTGTGTTTGCATTTTTCGATAAGCGCGATGGGTCCCTGGTAGGGCCAGGTTTTCAAGGCGAGGTTTGACAGACCTTGGATTAATTTGACGTTGTGGATGACGGCAGCTTGTTTGCCCACGCAATAGCCTTCGCATTTTTTTAATTGATGGCTTGTGCAGGCGCGGTTGGCGGATTTTTCCAAACCGCACACCTGGTAACACAATTTGTATTCATCGCTGATGGCTTGCAGGCTGTCTTTGGCTTTTTTGTTTGACGGAAATAATCCGTAGAGCTTTTTCTTTTCCAATGGCATCTCGGATACAACAAATATCTGCGGAATTAAAATACCATTTTCACCTTCTTCCAAATGGATACTGTGAAACCGGGTGACCCTGCGCAGCCTGCGGTTGTAGATGGGATTTAATTCTTTGACTTTTTTTGATTCGAGGATAAGCGCTGTTAATTCGCCTGCGGTTTTATCGAAGGTGATATTGCGTGTTTGCTGGCAGATTTTCATTTCGCGCGATGATTTATGGTCTGACGTGAAATGCGATAAAACACGTTTGCGAATATTGATACTTTTACCGATATAAAGAAGCTCTTTGTTTTCGCCCCAAAAATAATAAACACCGGGCGTACCGGGTAATTCAGCAATTAAGCCTGCATCAAAACCTGCGGGTATGCTTTCTTTGCGATATTGGTGTGCAATTGCTGATTTTATTTTTTCTTCGCCGTGCTCGTGTTCGGCAACCAGCATAAATTTGTAAGTGGCTTGTGCATCTGCCAAAGCGCGGTGGCGATAGGGCACACTGATTTGGTGACGGAGGATAATTTTTTCCAAACTGTGGCCATCAAATTCGCTGTATAAAAACCGCGAGAGTTTTACGGTGCACATGAGTTTTGCTTTATACGAATAGGCCAGCCGTGCAAATTCATTGCGGATAAAGCCGTAGTCAAACCGCACATTATGGGCGATAAATAATTTGCCTTGTAATTTTAAAATAATTTCTTTGGCTACTTGTTCAAAGTAAGGAGCCGATTCAATCATGGCATTGGTGATGCCAGTGAGGCGCTGGATTGTCTCGGGAATTTTTGTGCGCGGGTTAATGAGCGTTGACCACTCGGTGACGCCGCTTTCGGTGATTTCGATAATACCTATTTCAGTGATGCGATCATAAGTCACATTGGCGCCGGTTGTTTCAATATCAACAATCACACACGGCAACGGAAAATGTTTGAGCATTCAATGCATCCGATAAAGAAAAAATCATGAGAATTCAATCAGGCAATAACGACAACCTACATTAGTGAAACCTCTGTATTAGTCGCGCAATAATACAGACATGTTCACCGATCTCAATGTTCCTTTAATATGGGCATTTTTCCGATGGGGATTTTTATTATTTGGGTGTTAACTTTTAATTATCAAGTGCCAAATTCAAATTAACGGGTGTGTTTAAAAATTGAATATAAATTTTGAGCCGAATATAGAGCCAGCATTACCGCAACCCCACACCATAATATTCCAGGCTGTTGATGAACATTGGCAAGCGCAATGACGCCAATTACTGCACCCATAAAAATAAGCAACATATAAAACTCGGCTCGTCGGCTCAGTTGATGTTGTACGGTCAATATGATTTGTTCAAGAAAAAGCACCATGAACCATAAAAGTGTGCCAACACCTAAAAGCCAAGCTGCCGTTTTTGGAAAAAGAGCTATGACAGGGACACACCATAATGCGTAACAAAAAGCCATTGTCCATCTTTCTTTTGCTAATACTTTTTGTGCTAGCTGATTTATTTGTTGTCGGTTTCCGCCAATACGTAACCAGATAAAACGTCTTTTTGCACTTACAGTAAAAGCGAAATGAATTTGTACCATTACGCCCGTCATCAAACTTATTAGCAAGAACAAGGGATTTTTAAAGTGTTGCTCTGCTGAATATTTACCTGTTAGTAATACAGAGCAGGTAAATGCCATTGGAATAAAAAAGGTAGTAAAGAAAGCACGTAAAAAACGTGAGCTATTGCCATCTGACATTCCCAGCAAAATACTACCGACCGCCGTTACGCTGCGATCCTGAAAGTCTCCGTTTAATCCAGGTAAATATTTTGATAAAGATATTGTTCTTTTGGTGTATAAAATCGGTTTATTAATGATTCCAAAAAAATAAATAAAGCAAAATAAAGCTGTAATTGCTATTCCAATAATTACTGACAATAAAAACTCAATAGGTATGGTGTTGAAATGTTGAACATTGGCTACACCAAAAATTAGCAGCAACCACACGGGGTAACGTAAATAGCCAGGTAAGAAACCCAAGAGGCTTGTAATAAAAATTAAGCCCAATAATGATAACCATATTATTACCGTCGACATATTTTCTAATTGAATTAACGGCGTTGTATGTTGCTTTTCTAAAAGCATTAAACCAACGAGTAAAAATAGCGATAGTGACGCTAACGCCATTAAGTAACTTGTGATGAGATGCTTTCTAAAATTTGGCAATAATCTATGCCGCCTGAGGCTGGCAAGTTGGCGGAAATGTGGGCCTGCAAATAGCAAAGTGAATGCAGTTAAAAAAGTGGCACCCGCAGTGATAGATAACTCTGCATGCCGGGTTTCTTGTTGAATGTATCCCAACACCATCAGTAAAAAACCAATAGCAAGTAAACCTTTTTGCCCTGGTACTGCATCAAAAAAACTTTTGTATAAAACCCAAATGGAATTTTTCATACTTGCATTGCCTTGCGATATACCTGCTCTAAACTTGCGGTATCAGGCAAATCGAAATCCTGGCAAACGTTTTCAACAGGGCCTTGCCACTGCATTTGTCCATCGTTTAATAACCACAATGTGTTAATGAATCCTTCCAGATCAGCCACTATATGTGACGAAATAATAAGTGCGCGCTTTTTCACAGCAACATATTGGGTTAGCTGTTGTAAAAATAGCGAACGTGCAATTGGGTCCAAACTGGCAACAGGTTCGTCTAAGACGATAAGTTCTGGTGATATAGCCAATGCATGAACAATAGATAATTTTTGTTTTTGGCCTCCAGACAACTGGTTGATTTTTTTATTCCGATCTATATTCCAGCCAGCCAACAAATTTCCCGTCAACTCATGATCCCATTGCTCGTAAAAGGAACTGTAAAGTTTTATAGAATCTTCAACGGACATATTTTCAGGGAATTCGTCTTGTTGAGGAACATAAGCGATTTTTTGTTTTTCTGTTGCCGATAACTGATCAACATCCACGCCCCACAAATTAATCTTGCCGGATGTAAATTCGCAAAAGCCGAGCATGGTTTCCATTAAGGTCGTTTTGCCAGAACCATTGTGCCCTAAAATACCAATCACTTGTCCGGGATAAACGGTCAGGTTCACATCGTTCAAAATAACCTGCTGCGCCTTTCGCACACAGAGATTTTCAATTTTTACCGTGGGGTGAAGTTCGTTATTCATTAATCGTCCTTTGAGTAAATAAATATTTCTTTATTTTTTTTGGGAGTTTCCAGACATTAAAAAACCCGGCAGTAACCTGTTAACTAATATAGGTTACTGCCGGGCTAATATAAGTGTTTATTTCAAATTAGTAAAAATGTTCAGTTTTACATTTATTCCACAGTAACACTCTTCGCCAAATTGCGTGGTTGATCCACATCTGTTCCCTTAATAATTGCTACGTAGTAACTCAACAATTGCAGCGGCAAGGTGTAGAGGATTGGTGCTAACCATGGGTGGATATGCGGCACGTTGATGACGCGCATGGTGGCATCGGATTCAAAGTGTGCATCGACATCTGCAAACACATACAGGATACCGCCGCGTGCGCGAACTTCTTCTACGTTGGATTTTAATTTTTCCAGCAAATCATTATTGGGCGCTACTACGATAATGGGCATTTCTGCATCGATCAACGCAAGTGGACCGTGTTTTAATTCGCCAGCGGCGTAAGCTTCTGCATGGATGTAGGAAATTTCTTTTAGCTTTAACGCACCTTCCATTGCGATAGGGTATTGATCGCCGCGGCCTAAGAAAAGTGCGTGGTGTTTATCTGCAAATTCTTCAGCAAGGGCTTCAATGCCTTCGGCCAGTTTCAACGATTCCTCTAATTTTGCTGGCAAGTTTTTCAGCGCGGCAACCATATCTTTTTGGTCTTCTGCGGAAAGGCCGTTGTATTTACCGATGGCTAATACCAACATCGCCAAACCGACCAATTGTGTGGTAAATGCTTTGGTGGATGCCACACCAATTTCTGCACCGGCGCGCGTCATAAATGCGAGATCTGATTCGCGTACGAGCGATGAACCCGCAACGTTACAAATGGAAAGGCTGCCTAAATAACCGAGTTCTTTTGCTAAACGCAATGCGGCAAGTGTATCTGCAGTTTCTCCTGACTGGCTGATGGTCACAACCATGCTGTTAGGTTGCACAAAAGATTTTCTGTAGCGGAATTCGCTGGCGATTTCTACGTTGCAAGAAATTCCCGCGAGTGATTCCAACCAATAACGCGCAACCATTGCTGAGTGATAACTTGTTCCGCAGGCAACGATTTGAATGTGTTTTACTTTTTTAAATAATTCTGCGGCGCCGTTGCCAAAGGTTTCATCCATAACGGATTCAGAACTTAAACGGCCTTCCAAGGTATTCAATACCGCGTTGGGCTGTTCGTAAATTTCTTTCAACATGAAGTGACGATATTGGCCTTTGTCGCCAGCGTCGTAACTTGCGGTTGATTCGTGGATTTGGCGTTCAACAGCTTTGCCATCTTTATCAAAAATACTGATGCTGTGACGGGTAATTTCCGCAACGTCGCCTTCTTCCAGGAAAATAAAGCGACGAGTCACTGGTAACAAGGCGAGTTGGTCTGATGCGATAAAGTTTTCGCCAATACCCAAACCAATCACAAGAGGTGAACCGGAGCGCGCAACAACCAAACGTGATGAATCGTTTTTATCCATCAGCACTGTGCCGTAAGCGCCGTGTAAATTTTTTACGGATTTTTGAACGGCGGCTAATAAATTGCCAGTTGCTTTTAATTCTTTTTCAACCAAATGCGCGATAACTTCGGTGTCGGTATCTGATGTAAATACATAACCTTCTTCTTGCAACAGGCGACGCAAGTTTGCATGGTTTTCGATAATGCCGTTGTGCACTACGGCGATGTGTTCGCTGGAAACGTGTGGATGCGCGTTGCGTTCGCTGGGTTCACCGTGGGTTGCCCAGCGCGTGTGTGCGATGCCGGTGCCGCCGGGTGTCGGTTCTGCTTTTACAGCGTCCGATAATTCTTTTACTTTACCCAAACGGCGAAGACGTTGTAATTCACCGCTATTGCTAACCACTGCAACACCGGCGGAATCATAGCCGCGATATTCAAGACGGCGTAAGCCTTCTACCAAAATTTCTACTACATCACGCTGCGCAACTGCGCCTACGATTCCACACATACAATTCTCCTTGCTGGAAAAATAAATTTAAATCAATTTTTAAAAACCCCCTCCCTAGCCGGACGCCCCAACCTCCCCCTTAAAAAGCGGGGAGGGGCTTGACTCCCTTTCAAAAAGACAGAAATAGAATCTTGCAATTATCAGCTCCTCCACCTTTTAAAGGGGGAGGTTGGGGCGCCCGGCTAGGGAGGGGATTCAGGTTTTTACGCAGCTGCGCAAATAACTTGCACACCTTGTTGTTCAATTTTTTGTTTGTCTTGCTCACTGATACCGGCATCAGTCACTAATACTTTTACCGCTGACCAGGGTAACTCGAGGTTATGGATTTTGCGGCCAATCTTGTCGGACTCGGCCATCACAATCACTTCGCGCGCGACTTCCGCCATAACGCGGCTCAAGCTGTAGAGCTCATTAAAGGTTGTCGTGCCGCGCGTTAAATCCAGGCCGTCAGCGCCGATAAAAAATTGGTCGAAGTTGTAGGAACGCAGAATTTGCTCGGCAAGTTGGCCCTGGAAACCTTCAGATTTTGGATCCCAGGTTCCGCCGGTCATTAAAATTGTGGGTTCGTTTTCCAGCTCGCGCAGGGCGTTGGCGATGCTAAGGGAATTGGTCATAACGACCAGGCCTTGCTTGTGAGATAACTCGGGCAAAAGCGCTGCGGTGGTGGAGCTGCCGCTATCCAGGAGGATACGGTTGTGATCGCGAATAAGCGCGGCGGCGGCTTTGCCTATGGCCTGCTTACGGACTGAAACTTTTTCTTCAGCGGGATTGGCAATTAACTCCTGTGGTACAAGTACAGCGCCACCGTATCGGCGCAGTAAGAGACCATTGGTTTCAAGCGCGGCTAAATCCTTTCGAATCGTAACTTCCGAGGTCACAAACTGGCCCGCCAATGCCTCGACACTGACTTCGCCGCTGGCGTTGAGCAGGTCAATAATGGCGCGGCGACGCTGTTGTGTGTTACGTTTTGTCATAAAAGCTTGCCTTAAGTTTCGATTCGAAAGATATTTTAGCTTTTCGAAAGATAAAAGCAAGCTTTGGTCGTGTTAATTGAGCGTTAAATGAGCCTCACCCGCTAACACATCGGCTTTGAGATGGCAGGCACCTGTGCCTTTGTCCCATTTCAAATTCGCACCTACGAGCAAGGAACGCTCACCGGCGATTGTATTTTTCGCGGTGGTTAGTGTGGCATCGCCAACTTTTGCTGTGAGTTCGGCAGAAGCGAGCTGGGTTTGTTTCAGGTTTATATTGACCTCGCCCGCATTCACATTGGCTGTCAAGCAAGCACTGGTGTCATTGATGCGAAGTTCGCCGGCACTCAAATTAACCTCAAGCTTTTTATCATTGGGGACTGCGATTTTTACTTTTATAGTGACGTGGTCGTAATGTGTGATGCCGGCGGGTGCCAAACCCAGCTCGGTAAGGTTACCGGTTTTCTTCGCCCAACCCAGCTCTTTGATAAGCTGGTTGCAGTTATCACGATTCTCTTGCTGGCAAACCACCGTCACAATTGCTGTCACGTCGCTACCGGTTGTGCCCGTAATTTCCACATCGCCTGCCGGTACATTGATGCGGATAAGTTCTGCTTTGGAAACGTCTTGCTGCAAACTGACCGTGCGTTCGCCATCCACAGCAAAAGCCATCGTGGAACTACACATAGCGGCGAAGGTAAAAATATGGCGGATGATTTTATTAAGACTGTTGCGAGACATATTGGCCATCCATTGAAGTCGTTTGGTTGAAATTGAGTGATTTACAGACTCGCCATTGGAATAATACCGAGGCGTCTAGCTAGACGTATATTCACGGGCTTTGGATTCTGCCAGATGAAAATTTAATTACCGTTCAGCCCCGAATGGTAATTTGGGCTTGGCACTATTAAGGTATGCCGCCGCGAATGGAACTGACTGATTGGAGATAATGATGAAGACTTTGGGATTTTTAAGTGGATTACTATTTTCTGCTGCCGCCCTGGCCGATGACCCCAACTGGAGCGCACCCCACGCGCCTTACCAAATTACTGACAATATTTATAACGTAGGCACAGAGGGAATTGGGGTTTACCTGATCACCACACCCAAAGGCCATATTCTGCTGGACGCCGCGACTGAACAAGGTGCAGCCGTCGTGGAGGCAAATATCAAGGCCCTGGGTTTTTCATTAAAGGACATTAAATACCTGATTGAAAATCACGCCCATTCAGATCACGTTGGTGGTCTCGCCCGGCTTAAAAAGTCCACCGGTGCAAAAATTATTGCAAGCAAAGGCGACAAATATGGCCTTGAACATGGAACATTGGATAGTGAGGCAGATTGGACTGATAAGTTTCCCCCGGTCAAAGTGGATAAAACCATTGCCGATGGCGAAGAACTAAACCTGGGTGGAACGCGCTTACAGGCGATCATGACTCCCGGCCATACCAAGGGCTGCACCACGTGGTTAACGGAATCACAGGATAAAGGTGTAACAAGACGTGTAATTTTTGCCTGCAGCCTGACAACCGCAGGCAACAAGCTTATCAACAACAGGATTTATCCCACTATTGCAGATGATTTCCGTACCAGTTTTGCCCGCCTTAAGGGGATAAAAGCTGACATTTTGCTCGTTGGCCATCCCGGCTTTGCGAACCTTGAAGAGAAATACCAGGCGCAATTGCAAGGTAAAAAGGACGCGTTTGTCGATCCTGACGCGTTGCAAAAAATGGTGGTTAAATCAGAAGAAAGCTTTAGGAGTGAATTCAAAAAGCAATCTGAAGCTATGGCTAAATAGAACCAAATTACCTCCCGGCAGCTTATCGCCGGGAGGTAATATCACAGTGGTCGCCCCAAACGTTTTTCAACCATCCTGCGCTCCCACTTTGGCGGCGTCATCCAATCAAATGCATTGTGCGCCCAGAGCCCGTGCATGGTTAATCCCAATCCCCAGCCCAAAAATGGCCAGTAAATTCCCTGTATATGCCAACCACTGTTCAATAAAAATACGCTGGTGAATACCACATACATAAAAACATGCGAATAAAACTCCACAACGCCTTTAACGTATTGCATGGCCTGTACTTCATCAGCTTTAAGATGCTGTACGTTCATACCCTTATCTCCCAAGTCAAAAGTGTTTAAGTCAACCTCAAACACCGCCGCAAGCGACTTGATAGTTTCCAACCCCGGCTTATGACCGCGCTCAAGGCGCTGGATAGTGCGGACACTCAAATCCGTCAATTGCGCCAAATGTTCCTGCGACCAACCGCGTTGTAGCCTGAGTTTTTTCACAATCATATCGTCACCTGGGTGTGTTTGAGGTGGGAGAAGTTTGCCGGGAGAGCAGGGGATTAGAACACGACAGCAACCTGACAAAGTTAACGACAAACCGCCAAAAAGGCGAAAACGGATGTCGGTCAGCCAAGGATACTGGCGCAACATCAAATATTGGCGCAGGGATCATCAATCGAGCAGGTTATTGGACGGGGTATTCTTCTATACTTTTAAACCCATCCCACCCAACGAGTTTAAAGGAATTAAATATGGCGAATCCAAGCGTTTCAATAACTTCAAGTGTTGTTAATGGTGATTATGTCCTGACTGTAAGCTTGTCCACATCGGACGCGACCAAATCGGGCAAAGCGTTTGTTCTATCTCTTAGCGATTACGATGGTTTTCCCGATCCCAACCAATCATCCAGTTTCCCTGTGGATACCAGTTATCCCTGCGGATGGGATTTGGATTCCTCCAACCTGGGCAGCCTGAATGCCACTTTTTATGCAGTAATTCCAGGTTTTAAGGATCTCCCAAACCAGGTTGAATGGACACTTGAGTACACAAGCGGCACGCCTTTTAGCGCCTGGGCAGACGTTAATTAATAGTCGATCTTAAGAACGCAAAAAGGGTAAACCCGGCAGGTTTACCCTTTTTTTATCGCGGGAAATTACTTCTTGGTTGGCCGCTCCCAACCCTGGATGTTGCGCTGCTTGCCGCGACCAATCGCCAGCTCTGCAGCGTCTACATCCTTGGTAATCACCGAACCGGCACCGATTGTACTGCCAGCACCAAGTTTGACCGGTGCGACCAGGGCTGAATTGGAACCGACAAAAACGTTATCGCCAATTTCCGTTTTGAATTTATTAACGCCATCGTAATTACAGGTGATGGTGCCTGCACCCACGTTTACACCCGTGCCGACGGTTGCGTCGCCAATGTAACTAAGGTGATTTACTTTGCTGCCCTTGGCGATAACTGCCTTTTTAGTTTCCACGAAGTTGCCAATTTTTACACCTTCAGCCAAATCTGTGCCCGGGCGCAAACGCGCGTAAGGGCCAATATCACAACCAGCGGCAAGCACGGAATCTTCGATATGCGTGTAGGCTTTGACGTGGCTGCCAGCGCCGATTTTGCTATTGACGATGATGCAGTTAGGTTCAATCACAACGCCATCGCCCAACTCGACATCGCCTTCAAACACGCAATTCACGTCGATTACAACATCGCGACCCACGGTCAGATTTCCGCGGATATCAATACGCGCAGGGTCGAGCAGGGTTACACCTGCAACCATCAATTCGTTGGCTTTTTGTTGCTGGTAAAAACGTTCGAGCGCCGCTTGTTGCTGGCGATTGTTAATGCCTTCCACCTCTTCAACTGCGTTGGGTTGTTCAACGTGAATCGCAACGCCATCGGCTTTCGCCATGGCGATAATATCGGTGAGATAGTATTCGCTTTGTGCGTTATTGTTTTGCAAAGCAGGTAGCCATTTCTGCAAATGTTTTGCTTTCACTGCCATGATGCCGGTATTAATTTCAGCAATTTTCTTTTGCTCGTCGCTCGCATCCTTGTGTTCGATAATTGCCGTCACTGCGCCGGAAGCATCGCGCACTATGCGGCCATAACCGCTCGGATCTTGCATGTTGAAGGTGAGCAAACCCATCTGGTTTTCGCTGACACCGGCGATTAATTTTTGCAGGGTTTCTGCGCGAGTGAGCGGGACATCGCCGTACAGAATTAACACAGTTGCGTCATTGCGCAATTGCGGAAGCGCTTGTTGTACTGCGTGGCCGGTACCGAGTTGTTGCGCTTGCAAAACAAATTTCACGTCAGGCGCGGCCATACGCTCTTCCACTTTTTCTGCACCGTGGCCAACAATAATCAATAGCTGCTCACCGCCAACCTGACGCGCGGTTTCTGCCACATGTTGCACCAGCGCTTTGCCGCCAACAGGGTGCAACACTTTGGGAAGATCGGAGCGCATGCGGGTGCCTTTGCCAGCCGCGAGAATAAGGATGTCGAGCATAACTACTCCTGAAATAAATATTGGGGAATTAAGGAGAAACCTTCAAAAAGGGCCCTGTATATTTTCCATTTACGTCTGAGAAAGAACCGCCTATATAAAGAGATGTGCCATCATTAATTAGCGATTCTACATAGGAACCTGTACCAAGCTCTAACATCCAACCGTCATTTTTGCCATCCAAATCCATGCGTAAAATCTGTACTCTAATCATGTCATTTTCCACGTAATAACTTCCGTAATATATTTTGTCGTTCAATATAGTTATTTGTGGAACGATATTGCTTTTGTTCTCAAATGGCTGAAGATTTCCATCAAGGCTAAGGGCCGCCATACCATATTGCGCTTCCCCGTTGATGTGGGTGAAGCCCCCACTTAAATAAACGATCTGTTGATAAGGAGTAATTCCAGTAACGTAATTGTCTATTACCGGGCTCCAGTTTTTCAGACTACCTGCCGCATCAAATGACGCTATATTGAAACGTGGTTGATCGTTAACTGATTGGAATTGTCCGCCAACATAGACCTCCTGGTTCGTGGCGGCCAAGCTCTGCACTACCGTTCCAGTGATTTCAGGCTTCCAATCCAAAAATTTCCCTGTGCCGAGATCAACTGCCGCAAGACTAATTGCATTACCGAACCCCGAAGAACTAAAAGAACCAGCAATATAGAGCTTTTGATTCGAGAGGGCTAAAGCCAGCGGATTGCCAGTAACATCAGGTGTTGCATAAGCCAAAAGATTTCCGGTTTGATCTTTGGTAATTGCTGCCAAGCCACTTTTGGAAATGCCATTAACACTATTGAATGTTCCCGAGACGTATACCAGATTTTCGTTTAACGCTAATGAATAAATATAACCATTAATATAAGGGCTCCAGGCGGTCAAGTTGCCATCCTTATCCAGCGCCGCCAAATGATTGCGTTGCTTGGCATCTTGTAGCCCTAATTCTCCACCAAGAAAAATTGTATTTCCAAATGTAGATAAGGAATAGATACGATGACTAAAGGGAGTAGATATATAAGAGAGTGCTCCATCTGTATTAATAGTCACTAGATTAAAAAGATTATTATCCTGGAAATACAGATGCGCACCGCCAACATAGATTTTGTCTCCTGATACAGACATGCTGCTAACCATGCTCTCTTCCAGTAATGCCGGATGCCAGTTAGTCACCTTATTTGCTGCATCCACTGCGGCAATATTCGTTCGCAATAACCCGTTGACCGCGCCAAAGCTGCCTGCGATATAAAAGAGAGAGTTATGTTCAACCATGGTTGAAACATAAACTGCCTGGCTATTGCTTGATGAGAGCAGGGGATTCCAGTCGGTTATCGATCCAGTTTTATCAAATGCGGCGAGAGCACTTCGCGGTTGATGATTAATTTCACTAAAGCTTCCGCCTATATAAAGTGTGTCATCTGCGCTCAGTAATGTGTATACGACACCATTAAGGATTGGCATCCAGTTATCAAGGGTTCCGTTCTTATTGATAGCGGCAATATTTTCGCGGGGAAGGTTATTGATTGTGGTGAACTGGCCTCCTACGTAAATTTTATTATTGAATAGTGCGATTGAATTGATAAATTCTGATGTCGATGGTGCCCATTCAGTCAAGACTCCATTATCAGTAAATGCAGCTAACCCATGCCTTTCCTGGTTATCAATGTTGGTAAAAATTCCACCAACGTAGAGCGTACCGTCTGCAAACGTCAGTGCGGTAACTGCTTTGTCTAGTACAGGATTCCAGGCATCAAGACTACCATCCGATAATATGTGGACCAGATAGGTGCGTTGCTGGTTTTCAACCAATGTAAATTCGCCACCTACAAACCATCCACCTTTATTGTCAGACACTGAGGCCCGGACAAGACCGTTGATAAACGGAAACTTTTGCGGCATACCAGTTGTTGAATCCGCTATATAACCGTGTCCTATAGGGATGCCATATCGGGTAAAAGTCCCTCCCAGATAAACTGTGCCGTTTTTATCAACCTGGATTGCATTAACTGAATTATCAAATACCCTATCATCTGATCTGACAAAATAAGCTTGGGATGGAGCTTTGTTAACGCCGTTATCAGCTTGAAGGTAAATCCAATAGTTCTTTTTATTTTCCAAGTTAGTGGGAGTATAAGGAGAGGAAACACCATCAATCTTGAGGGCATCTGGACATTCATTGTAGGCTGCAGGTGTACACGATGGAGAATCGAAAACATACAGACTGTAGCTTTGATTCGATAGTTGATTCCAACTAACCGTAAATTTCCGGGCATCCGGTACCAGATTTATATTTTTAGGAGCCACCACTGCCGAACTAACAGAAGATGAAGAAGAGCTTGTTATAGGTACATTATTGTTATTTCCACTACCTGCAGATGAGCTACCGCCTCCACCGCCACAAGCAGTTAATATTAAAACGATAAACAAAATACTTACAGAGAGCCTCTTCATTTTCACATCCCGTTTAAAATTTTATTCCAGAGGTGTCGTTAATAGAAACTTAATTAAGCGACTAAAAAAAAGGCGACCTAAAGTCGCCTTTTTTACTACCACTTTTTGATTATTGCTTGCCAGCTTTTTTCTTGATGGCTTGCAAGGTGCGCAATTGTGCAGAAGCTTCTGCCAATTGGATCGCAGCACGTGAGTAATCAAACTCGCCGCTTTTGTTCGCCAGTTGTTGCTGTGCGTGTTGCTGGGCCTGGAGGGCAGCAGCTTCATCCATATCATCGGCACGCAAGGCAGTGTCTGCCAATACGCTGATTTGGTAAGGCTGCACTTCCAGGAAGCCACCGGATACGTAGTAAACTTCTTCGGTACCATCTTGCTTGATCACACGAATTGGGCCTGGTTTCAAACCAGTCAACAATGGCGCGTGACCATAGGTGATACCAACTTCACCTACACTACCCGTCGCAATCAACATTTCGACCAAGCCAGAGAAAATCTCGCGCTCAGCGCTGACAATATTACATTGAACAGTCATGGCCATTTTTGTCTCTCTTGATGAATTTCTGTAGCTTCTTCCAGTTTCGTCATCCTCGTAGAGGATCCAGCGCCTTTTACTTTTTAAAGTCACTGGATTCCCTGCGGGAATGACGACTCCCTATTTAACAAGGGTGTCGTGGAAGCGGCTTACTTAAGCTTGCCAGCTTTCTCGATAGCTTCGTCGATTGAACCAACCATGTAGAACGCTTGTTCTGGCAAATGATCATAATCACCAGCCAACAAGCCTTTGAAACCACGGATGGTTTCTTTCAATGGAACGTATTTGCCTGGAGAACCGGTAAATACTTCCGCTACGTGGAAAGGCTGTGACAAGAAACGTTCGATTTTACGCGCGCGGTTTACGGTTTGTTTGTCTTCTTCTGACAATTCATCCATACCGAGGATCGCAATAATATCTTTCAACTCTTTGTAGCGTTGCAGTACGGTTTGGACACCGCGTGCAGTTGCATAGTGTTCTTGGCCAATTACCATTGGGTCCAACTGACGTGAGGTTGAATCCAGTGGATCGATCGCTGGGTAAATACCTTTAGCGGCGATATCACGGCTCAATACTACGGTTGAGTCCAAGTGGGCGAAGGTGGTTGCTGGCGATGGGTCAGTCAAGTCGTCCGCTGGTACGTATACCGCTTGTACAGAAGTAATAGAACCAATCTTGGTAGACGTAATACGCTCTTGTAGAACACCCATCTCTTCCGCCAATGTTGGCTGGTAACCTACCGCTGAAGGCATACGGCCCAACAACGCAGATACTTCGGTACCGGCGAGGGTGTAACGGTAGATGTTGTCAACGAACAACAATACGTCTTTACCTTCGTCACGGAATTTTTCAGCCATGGTCAAACCAGTCAAAGCTACGCGCAAACGGTTGCCTGGCGGCTCGTTCATTTGGCCATAAACCATTGCTACTTTGTCTACTACGTTAGATTCTTTCATCTCGTGGTAGAAGTCGTTACCTTCACGAGTACGCTCACCTACACCGGCGAATACAGACAAACCGCTGTGCTCTTTTGCGATGTTGTTGATGAGTTCCATCATGTTTACGGTTTTGCCTACGCCCGCACCACCGAACAGACCTACTTTACCGCCTTTCGCGAAAGGGCAAACGAGGTCGATTACTTTGATACCAGTTTCGAGCAATTCTTCAGAAGCAGCCAGTTCTTCGTACTTAGGAGCGGCGCGGTGAATCTGCATACGCTCTTGTTCGCCGATGGGGCCAGCTTCGTCAATTGGGTTGCCCAACACGTCCATAATACGGCCGAGGGTTTGTGAACCCACAGGTACTTTAATGGGCTCGTTGGTGTTGGTTACTGTAAGGCCGCGACGCAAACCTTCAGATGAACCGAGTGCAATAGTACGAACAACGCCGTCGCCCAACTGTTGTTGAACTTCGAGAGTCAGGTTGCCTTCGGTAATAACCAGTGCGTCATACACTTTTGGTACTGAATCGCGTGGGAATTCCACGTCAATTACCGCACCAATGATTTGAACAATACGTCCGCTACTCATTTCCGGTTCCTCACATGTTCCAGAAATACCAGATAGTGACATCTGAAAAATTAGCTTGCTCGGTCTGGCGTCGTAAATCCAGCTTCAAAATGCTCATTTACTGTTGTGTAAATTCCGCTTTTTCAGCTGGATTTGCCTAGCCATTCCTTCGCCGCTTACATTTTTCAGATGTCCCTGTGTCTGATGATTAAACTTAAAATAAGTTAAGTAAGGTTTGCGTCTTAGCTTACTGCCGCCGCACCACCCACGATCTCGGAGATCTCTTGGGTAATCGCTGCTTGACGCGCCTTGTTGTAAATCAATTTCAAACTGTTGATCAAATCGCCGGCGTTGTCGGTTGCGGATTTCATCGCAATCATACGTGCAGCCTGTTCAGCTGCCGCGTTTTCAACAACCGCCTGATAAACCTGTGACTCAATAAAGCGAGTCAACAAGCCTTTCAACAGGAACTCGGCATCGGGCTCATAAATGTAATCCCAGTGATGCTTGAGTTTGCTGTTTTCATCAGGCAACAGCGGTAACAACTGCTGGATACGTGGTGTCTGGGTCATGGTGTTAACGAATTCGTTACTCACCAAGAACAGCTTGTCGATTTGGCCATTTTCAAACACGTCCAACATCACCTTTACGCCGCCGATCAAATCGGCAACGGCTGGTGCTTCACCCAAATCGCGAGTTGCAGCAACAATGTTGCCACCGAAACTCTTGAAGAAAGCACCGGCTTTGGCGCCGATAAGGCACAGATCAATTGCCACGCCCTGGTCAGCCCAGGATTTCATGGATTTGATCGCGGTTTTGAACACGTTGATGTTCAAACCACCGCACAGGCCGCGGTCACTGGACACTATGACAAAACCCACACGCTTGACTGGACGTTCCAGCATAAAACGGTGTTTGTATTCGGGATTTGCATTAGCCAAATGCCCGATTACGGCACGCATGCGACTGGCGTAAGGTTTACCCAGCTGCATGCGGTCTTGCGCACGACGCATTTTACTAGCGGCAACCATTTCCATTGCGCTGGTAATTTTCTGCGTGCTTTTGACGCTTGCAATTTGCGTCCGGATTTCTTTAGTGCCTGCCATACGCAAAAACTCTTGAAAGATGAAGCTACGTTTTAGCGCAGCTTCGGTTAACAGCTATTTATCACCAGGTGTTGACTTACCAGGTACCTGTTTTACCAGGTGCCTGTAGTTTTCAGCTTGGTAATCAGTTCTTTGAACTTGCCTTCCAATTCGCCATTCCAATCACCGGTAGCGTCGATGTGGTTCATCGTGTCCGCGTATTGTGATTTAGCGAAAGAGAGCAGGGCAGCTTCAAAATCGAGCACTTTGTTAACTGGAATATCTTTCAAGTGGCCTTCGTTGGCAGCGAACAATACCAATGCCATTTGCGCAACGCTCAATGGAGCAAATTGTTTTTGCTTCATCAATTCGGTAACGCGTTGACCGTGATCCAACTGGGCTTTGGTCGCTTCGTCGAGGTCAGAGGCAAACTGCGAGAACGCAGCCAATTCGCGGTATTGCGCCAAAGCAGTACGGATACCGCCTGACAATTTCTTAACCACTTTAGTTTGCGCAGCACCACCTACGCGCGATACCGAAATACCGGCGTTCATCGCAGGACGTACGCCTGAGTTGAACATGCCAGATTCAAGGAAGATCTGACCGTCGGTAATAGAAATCACGTTGGTTGGTACGAACGCAGAAACGTCACCGGCTTGAGTTTCGATGATTGGCAACGCGGTCAAAGAACCGGTTTCGCCTTTCACTTCACCCTTGGTGAATTTCTCAACATAATCTTCGCTCACACGTGATGCGCGCTCCAACAGACGGCTGTGGAGATAGAACACGTCGCCAGGATAAGCTTCACGACCTGGTGGACGACGAAGCAACAAGGAGATTTGACGGTAAGCCCAAGCTTGCTTGGTCAAGTCGTCATAAATAATCAGGGCATCTTGGCCGCGATCGCGGAAGTATTCACCCATGGTGCAACCGGTGAACGCTGCCAGGAACTGCATTGCAGCCGGGTCAGACGCGGTAGCGGCTACTACAATGGTGTGATCCATAGCACCGTGCTCTTCCAATTTACGAACAACGCTCGCAATAGAAGATGCCTTTTGGCCGATAGCTACGTAGATACACTTAATGCCAGAACCTTTCTGGTTGATGATCGCATCAACTGCAATGGCAGTTTTACCGATTTGACGGTCACCGATGATCAACTCACGCTGACCGCGGCCGATTGGTACCATCGCATCAATTGCTTTCAAACCGATTTGTACCGGTTGATCTACTGATTTACGCCAAATTACGCCGGGAGCAATTTTTTCAACTGCATCGGTCATCTTGGTGTTCAGTGGACCTTTACCGTCAATTGGGTTACCCAAAGCGTCAACCACACGACCCAACAATTCCGGACCAACAGGAACTTCCAGGATACGGCCGGTGCACTTACATTTTTGACCTTCGGCAACACCACGGTAATCACCGAGGATTACAGCACCTACGGAGTCGCGCTCCAGGTTCAGTGCCATACCGTAAACGCCGCCTTCAAACTCGATCATCTCGCCGTACATAACATCGGCGAGACCGTGAATGCGGATAATACCGTCGGTAACGGAAACCACCGTACCTTCGTTTTGTGCTTCTGTCGAAAACTCAAGACTCTCAATACGCTTCTTGATGATTTCGCTGATTTCAGAAGGATTCAGTTGCTGCATGCTCTGTTCCTCGATCCTAAAATTAGGATTTCAATGCTTCGGCGAGTTTCGCCAAGCGGCCACGGACTGAACCATCAATAACGATGTCGCCAGTGTGGATAATCGCACCACCCAGCAAGCTCTTATCAACCGAGCTATTTACATTCACTTGACGATCCAACTTGGCGCTCAGGGACTGGGCCAATTTGTTAATTAAGTCAACAGGCAACTCGTAAGCCGCTGTCACCTCAACATCAATAGTTTTTTCTTGCTGCGCTTTCAGGTTGGCGAATTGTTCCTTGATAAAAGGAAGCAGCGCCAAACGCTTATTGCTTGCAAGGGTCTGGACGAAATTTTTGAAATTTGCATCCAACTGCTCACCACATACTTGTACAAACACGGAAGCTTTCTGCTCGGCAGTCAGACCAGAAGCGGCGAGCGCTTTTTTAACCTGGTCCTGTTCTGCTACGGCGGCTGATACTTCCAGTGCTTCAAGCCATTGCTGCAATTTATTGGCAGCTTTGGCAAATTCGAATGCGGCTTTGGCGTAAGGTCTTGCCAAGGTGGTTAGTTCAGCCATATCTACCTCTTACAGCTGCGCAGCGAGTTTGTTTACCAACTCGTTGTGAGCATTTTGGTCGATAGAAGATTCGAGAATCTTTTCTGCACCGGCTAACGCAAGGGTCACTACCTTCGCACGCAACTCTTCACGCGCACGGCTAGCGTTTTGCTCGATTTCAGCCTGGGCAGCGGCTTTAACACGCTCAGCTTCAACAAGGGCTTTTGCTTTTGCTTCTTCAACAATTTCAATAGCGCGCTTGTTTGCCAAATCAACAATAGCGGCGGCTTCTTTCTTTGCAGTAGAAAGCTGCTCAACTACTTTTTGTTTAGCTAATTCAAGATCTTTTTCAGCTCTATCAGCAGCTTGTAAACCATCAGCAATACGCTTGGTACGCTCAGCCATTGCTGCAGCAATGGGTGGCCATACAAAGCGGTAAGTCAGATAAATGAAAATTGCAAAAGCAATCATCTGACCAATTATGGTTGCATTAATATTCACGTTAAATGCCTTTCGTAAAGGGTTTAAATGAATTGCTAAACTTAAGCGCTAGTCTTCGCAAACAGGATAAACAGACCGATACCAACACCGATCATTGGAACCGCATCCACCAGACCCATCACGATGAAGAACTGGGTACGCAGCATTGGAATCAATTCTGGTTGACGAGCACCGCCTTCCAAAAATTTACCACCGAGAATACCTACACCAATAGCTACACCTACGGCGCCTAAACCAATTACCAGAGCACCTGCCAAATATAACAACGCGATTGCTTCACTCACTGTATTTCTCCTACAAAGTTAAAGTTAAAAAATAAAACAAAAAAACAAACTAAAAAATTTATTAATGCTCTTCAGCGACCTGGAATGCCATGCTCAAATACACAATGGTCAATACCATAAAAATAAATGCCTGGAGCGAAATAATCAGGATGTGGAAAAGCGCCCATACAATCTGAATACCGCCTGCCAACAAACCAAACAAATAACCAGCGCCAAACATAATGGCTACCAGAACAAAAATAACTTCACCAGCGTACATGTTGCCGAATAACCGCAAGCCCAATGACACTGGCTTGGCAATCAGGTTTACCAGTTCCAGCACAAAGTTAACTGGGATGAAAAACGCCTGGATAAGCATATTTTTGCTACTAAAAGGATGCAGGCACAGCTCTTTAGCAAAACCTACAATACCTTTTTGCGTAGTGCTGAAATAAACAATCAAGGCAAAAATAAACAGCGCCATACCCATAGTGATGTTAGGATCGGTGGACGGAACTACTTTGAAGAAAACTTCATGGGGGTTTGCACCCAATTTTACGCCAATAAATTTGGCAATCTCAGGCAACAGGTCAACGGCAAAAAGATCCATCGCATTCATAAAGAAAACCCAGACAAAAACGGTCAAGGCTAAAGGCGCTACCATTTTATTTTTGTAAGGGAACATACCTTTTACATTGTTATCAACAAACTCAATGGCTGATTCAACAACATTTTGCAAACCGGTTGGTGTGTCAGAGGTTACTTTTTTGGCCACACTGCGGAACATCAGGAAAAAAATCACTCCCAGGAACAATGACCAACCCATGGTATCCACGTTAATAGCCCAGAAACCCATTTCTTTGGCTTCTGCAGCATTAGCTGCAAAACCCCAGGTTCCATCTGGCAATTGGCCATAGGTTAAATTGGTTAAATGGTGCTGGATATATTGTGATGAGGTGAGTGCTTCACCGTGCTCACTTACGTGTTCAACGTCTGACATTTAGTTAATCCCAATCAAAATGAAAAAACTTTTATCATCAACCTCAGCGAGCGCCCTTGCAATTCAAGAGCTTGGCTCGAGCCAAGGGATAAGCCCAAAACGTGCATTGCACCAGGATATAGGCCATAAAAATCAGAAGCGCATTATTCGCTTGTCTAAACAGGGCAACCTGTTTGAATGCAATCAAAAACAGCACGGCTGTGATTACAAATTTACCTATTTCGCCGCGGTAGAAAGCAGCCAACATCTCCCCCGGTGGTTTTCCCAACGCGGGGCGAAACGCACTAATCGCAAGCCATAAGTTAGCTAACGAACAAATCATTCCACCAGACAGGATTACGATTGCGACTTGCTTGCTAACGAAAAGCCCACACAGGCCCAACCCCAGCGACAATATTACTTGAGCGGCGACAATTTCCAGTGCAAAAGCGCGACCTTTAGGTTCAGCGCGGGACGAAAGATTGCGATTCGTCAATGTGCGTTCTCTTGGATTATCCCAAAACTGTTATTACTTTTTGTAACAGCCAGTCTGTTTTACCGCTCAATTTTGGCGCAGGCATTATAGTGACAAAGGTCACGCGCAGCAACCACGCCGCCTTACCTATTCTTTACAAAATCAGCAAAAGAAGTCATCCCCTGCTGATTTTTCAACACCGACTACTGGATATGGACCAAAATGCCGTCCAATTCGTCCAACGAGTTGTAAGTAATGACTAACTTACCCTTACCTTTGGCGCCATGCTGAATCTCCACAGCCGCACCCAATTTTTCCGAAAGGCTGTTTTCCAGACGACGGATATCCGCAGAAGGCTGATTATCCGGCTTCACTTTTTCGTCTTTCTTGCCTTCCTGGTAAACGCGAACCAGGGCTTCAGTCTGGCGTACGGACAAACCTTTTGCGACGATTTGACGTGCGATATCGCGTTGAGCTGGAGCGTCGAGCGTCAAAATCGCGCGGGCATGGCCCATTTCCAGGTCGCCATGTTCCAGCAACGTTTTGACTTCATCATTGAGCGCGATCAAACGCAGGAGGTTTGTCACGGTCGCGCGGGATTTACCCACCGCTTGCGCGACTTCGGCATGAGTCAATTCAAATTCATCTTGCAGGCGCTTGAGCGCAACCGCTTCTTCAATCGGATTTAAATTTTCACGCTGGATGTTTTCGATCAAGGCCATGGCAATGGCGGCTTCATCGGGAACATCGCGGATGACGGCGGGAATTTTATCCAGACCGGCCAATTGGGTTGCACGCCAGCGGCGTTCACCGGCGATAATTTCGTAGCGACCTTCGGCAATCGGACGCACTACTATCGGCTGCATCACACCCTGGACTTTGATCGACTCGGCTAATTCTTCGAGTGCTTCTGGATGCATATCGCGGCGCGGCTGGTATTTTCCGCGCTGGATAATTTCCACCGGCAAATGTGCGAGCTTGCCATCTTTGTATTCGAGTTTTGCATCAGCTTCGCTGGGCACCAGCGGCATATCCGGCGCGGGAGCAGTTACGCCCAAACCCGCGCTCAGGAGTGCATCCAAACCTTTGCCTAAACCTTTACGTTTTGTCGACATCTGAAATAAACCTTATCAATTCTTAGTGTGCGGTTTCAGCTGGAGCAGCCGTTTTTTCTGCCGCTTCATTGCGACGCAAAATTTCGCCCGCCAGGGCAAGGTAAGCAATGGCGCCTTTGGATTGACGATCAAACGCCAATACCGGCATACCAAAACTTGGCGCTTCCGCGAGGCGCACATTGCGTGGAATACAGGTGCGATAAAGTCTATCGCCAAAGTGTTGCGTTAATTGTGCAGACACATCGTTAGTCAAACTGTTGCGCGGATCATACATGGTGCGCAGCAGGCCTTCGATTTTTAATTCGGGATTTAGTACGCGCTGGATTTGGTTGATGGTATTGACCAATGCCGATAAACCTTCAAGCGCGTAATACTCACATTGCATTGCAATGATCACACCGTTGCACGCGGTCATCGCATTGAGTGTGAGCATGTTTAGCGAGGGCGGACAGTCAATCAAAATATAATCGAAATCATCACGCACCTGGTTCAATGCATTTTGCAAACGGCGCTCTTTGTTATCGAGCGCGAGCATTTCAACTTCGGCTGCGGTCAAATCACCATTGGCTGGCAAGACTTGATATTTCCCGCTCTCAGAAAATACTAAACAGTCTTTGATGTTTTCACGTTCGGTGAGCACATCGTAAATCGATTTTTCAATTTCATTTTTATTCACACCACTGCCCATGGTGGCATTGCCTTGCGGATCCAGATCCACGAGCAAGACACGCTTTTTGGTCGCAACCAATGAAGCGGCAAGATTCACACAGGTTGTGGTTTTACCCACACCACCTTTCTGATTTGCAATAGCGTATATCTTGGTCAAGTGAAAATCCTTTAACCACAAGCGTGGTTTTAAAATTTATTTTTGAATATTTAATTCATTCTGTATATCGCGAACACTAATTGATAATTCAAAACACATAACAAATTGCAGGAGCAATTTGCGCAGCATAGCTGTCTTAGGTAAACCACAAGAATGTGGTTTATGAATATATCCTGTGATTCCCTCAAGTCATCCATCGGCAACTACTCGATTGCATTCCCGATGGAATTCTACTTCCGGATGTCGGGCCACTGCATCCATGCGATCGTGACTTGAAGGTTTTGAATTATAAATTGACACTCACTCAAAAATATCGCCATAAGTAAAAGTGCAATATTTACATTTTTGTTTTCAAGACTAATAAATGTCGCTCGCCATCGGTTTCTGCGACATTTAATTTTAAGCTTTCCAGTAATTCAATTTTATCGGCGATGGGTGTTAATTCATCTTTTGGATAAACACCTTTCATCGCCAAAAATACACCATCGTTTTCGAGCAAATGCGCGCAGCCTTCTGTCATATCTTGCAAGCTGGCGAAAGCGCGGCTGATCACTGCATTAAATTTTTGCGCCGGTTGAAACTCCTCGACACGGCGATTTTCAACACTGACGTTTTCCAATTTCAATAATGTTTTCACATGAAACAGAAAACGTGTTTTTTTCCCGGCGCTATCGAGCAACGTGAATTTTTTTTCCGGGAACATTATCGCCAATGGGATTCCCGGTAAGCCGCCGCCTGTACCTACATCAATTACATTTTCGGTTGAGTGTTTAGTTTTTAAAAAATAAGGCACCACACTCAAGCTATCCAACAAGTGGCGCGCAACCATTTGGCGAATATCGCGAATCGCGGACAGGTTATAGGCCTTGTTCCATTTATCGAATTCGCGGATGTAAGCGAGCAAGTTTGTAATTTGTGATTCGGCCAGGGCAACCTGCATTTCTTTTGTGCCCTGAACGAGAATTTCACGTAAATCTTTTTCTAAATCACTCACTCGATAGAACTCTTTTAGTCATTAGGGCTTGTTAGCGAAGTGCCCATTTATCCGCGAAGCGGAAAATTTTATTTTCTAGCTCATCGTCATCCCGTAGGGATCCAGAGACTTCAAAGCTGATAAGACGCTGGATCCCCTGCGGGGATGACGATTCCCTATTAATGAAAATATTTTCCTAAAACAAAACACCAACATTTCCGCGTTAGCGTAAAAATTTTACGATGCCTGTTGTTCAGTGCTATCTACCGACTTCATTCTTTTCAACATGCCATGCTTTTTCAAATACATCAGCAATTGCGAAATCGCCGCTGGTGTAATTCCAGAAATTCGCTGTGCACGCGCAAGTGTTTGCGGTCGCGCAGCGGCCAATTTTTGTTTTACTTCATTGGATAAACCTTCCACCAAACTGTAATCAAAATCATCCGGCAAAATCGTATTTTCGTAAGCGCGCAAGCGATCAATTTCTTCTTGCTGGCGATCGATGTAACCAGAATACTTTGCTTCAATTTCAATTTGCTCGGCAACGAATTCATCGTTGACTGCTTCACCTTTCAAAGTCGCGACTTGATCGTAAGTTAATTCGGGGCGCTTCAACAAATCGTGCAAACTGTATTCGCGAATTAATTTGGTGTTGATAATCGCTTCGACTTTTTCGGCTTCCGGCGAACCCGCTTGAATCCAGGTGGATTTTAAACGCTCTTGTTCGCGTGCGATATTTTCACGCTTGTCGCAAAAGGCTTTCCATTGTTCATCGCTAATTAAACCTAACTCACGGCCCTTTTCGGTCAAACGCAAATCAGCATTATCTTCGCGCAACAACAAACGATATTCCGCGCGACTGGTGAACATGCGATAAGGTTCTTTAGTGCCAAGCGTAATCAAATCATCGACCAACACACCAAGATAAGCTTGATCGCGATTCGGGCACCAGGCGTCTTTTTCCTGTGCACGCAGCGCAGCGTTTATGCCCGCGAGCAAACCTTGCGCACCCGCTTCTTCATAACCAGTGGTGCCGTTAATTTGGCCGGCGAAAAATAATCCGCCAATCACGCGAGTTTCCAAACTGTGTTTTAAATCTTGCGGATTGAAAAAATCGTATTCAATCGCGTAACCAGGGCGGAGGATATGCGCGTTTTCAAAACCTTTCATGGAACGCACAATTTCCAACTGCACATCGAACGGCAAGCTGGTGGAAATTCCGTTGGGATAAAGTTCGTGTGTGGTTAAACCTTCGGGCTCGATAAACACTTGATGAGAATCTTTATCCGCGAAGCGGTGAATTTTATCTTCGATACTTGGGCAGTAACGCGGACCAATACCCTCGATCACACCCGAATACATGGGCGAACGATCAAGGTTGCGACGAATCACATCGTGAGTTTTTTCGTTGGTGTGCGTCATGTAGCAACAAATCTGGCGCGGATGCATAGCACGATTGCCGCGCACGGACATTACCGGAACAGGATCATCACCCCATTGTTTTTCGAGGCCTTCGAAATTTACCGTGCGCGCATCAATACGCGGCGGCGTTCCGGTTTTTAAACGATCAACGCGCAGTGGTAATTCACGCAGGCGTTTTGAAAGTGCAATTGACGGCGGATCACCAGCGCGGCCACCGGAATAATTTTGCAAACCAATATGGATCAAACCGCCGAGGAAAGTACCTGCAGTCAACACAACCTGGTTGGCAAAAAACTTTAAACCCATTTGGGTGATGACGCCGCGGATTTCATCGTTCTCGACAATGACATCATCCGCCGCTTGTTGGAATATCCACAAGTTGGGTTGGTTTTCGAGGGTTTCGCGAATAGCCGCTTTATAGAGAATTCGGTCAGCTTGCGCGCGGGTCGCACGAACTGCTGGACCTTTACGGGCATTCAGCACGCGGAACTGGATTCCGCCCTTATCGGTTGCCAGCGCCATAGCGCCGCCGAGGGCATCAATTTCTTTTACCAGATGGCTTTTGCCGATACCGCCAATAGCCGGGTTGCACGACATTTGGCCCAGGGTTTCGATGTTGTGAGTGAGCAATAAGGTTTTGCAACCCATACGCGCTGCAGCCAGACAGGCCTCGGTACCAGCATGGCCGCCACCGATTACGATCACATCAAAACGTTCTGGAAAAATCATCGAACAACAACCTTGCAGCCACGCTGCGGATTAAGTCTGGGTAAAACTGCAAAAGGCCGGATTCCAGCTTTTGCGAAAAGGGCACGCATTATAGAGCGAGTTGAGCAATTGCACAAAACATGTACAGGGTTTAATCAGCTTATTTTTTGCACGAAATTTTATTCTGTTACAACCCAAATTTTTTGTTACAGCAAAGGAAAATATTTAAATAAATATATATAGAGATATTTAAAAGGTTAAAAGATGTTGTAATTAATATGTGGAAGTAATTCTGTGGATAAGGGAAATATTTATTGTTTTTTCAATAAGATAGGAGAAGTAAAACCATAGGGGAAAGATGCTTGAAAGCTAGTTGTAAGGTGGCATTAAGCTGTCGATGGAAGTGGAAGTTATACATGAAGCGACAAAAATCCGAGTTATCCCCAAAAGTATCGCAAGCTTTTATCCAGAGAACTCACAGAATTACACACACAATTGTGAATAATTATTAAAAACCCATAAAAAACAGTTATTTATGGCGTAAATCTCTATTTTTTTGTGGATAACCTGTGTAAGTGTGTGGAAAAACATGAAAATAAGTTTGTATAAACCTATCTGTTACTGGAATGTTAGGTGTTTTAGCACTTAATTTCAGTAAAAGCTTACTCGCGCTTGATTTCAAAAAAATGACCGTAAAAAATCTTTTCAAGATGCATTAGAAAGTGAATTAATCGTTTTCTGTTCACTATTTTCTTCAATCCAGGGGTTTGAGGATTCTTGTGCATCGAGCCAACGCAATAATAAATCCCAATCATCGCGGTCGCGTTTATGGGTTTGCTGTTGGTAATCGCTAATGCCGCAGCCTTCGCTATAGGCTTTTACGTAGTATTGGGTATCACGCAAAGTCGCCGGGTAGGGAATATTGAGGCTCAGCAAAAATTTTTGCAGGCGCTGCCAGGCCTGTGTTTGGTGTTTGACGCGGTTGGCAATGACTGCCAGTGGACGACGCTGTTTGCGCATAGCCTGGGATAAAAGAATATTGCCGATAAATTTTGCGCCTGCGCGAATATCAATATCAGACGGTAAAACCGGAACCAGGATCAAGTCGTGGTTTTGGATAATATCGTTAAGGGCGTTATCGGATAATCCGGGTGGTGCGTCAGTAATTAACCAGCGCGTGGACTTGGGTGCTCGCCACTGAAAGCTCAAAGTTGTGCGACTGTTATGCTCAATTTTAACGCCGTGGATTTTGGGTAAATCCTGCGGACGCGAAGCCAGCCAGTAACTTGCCGATGCCTGCGGATCTGCATCGACCAATACGGTGGTTTGGCCGCGTTGTGCTAACCAGGCGGCGAGATTGGTCGAAAGTGTTGTTTTGCCGGAACCACCTTTTCCATTAATTACCAGAATTCGACGTGCGGATAATAGCTGGATGGCTACCAGAGGTTCGGTATCGGTTTTTACTTTGTTGATAAAAGCTGAGCTATTCATAGTCCTGGACGTCAAATTGCTTAATTAATAAGCAGTATAGACACAGAATATAAAATGAGTGATTTTTGCGCAGAATAGGATCTGTTTGTAGTTTTATTATTTACCGATACAGAAGCTGCTAAAAATGCGGCCAAGCAAATCATCAGGCGTGAATTCGCCGGTAATTTCACTCAGGGCGTTTTGAGCCTGGCGCAGATCTTCCGCTAAAAGTTCGCCAGCGGCATAACCGTGTAATTGGGCTTTGCCGAGAGCGAGGAATGATTGGGCACGTTCAAGCGCATCAAGATGGCGACGACGAGCTGTGAACCCACCTTCGCCGCTATTGCTGAAACCCATGATGTCTTTTAGATGTTGTTTCAGGTCATCCACACCTGCGCCAGTTGCAGCGCTGATTCCTACATAGGTATCGCCATTGGTTAACAGGTTGATACCTGATGATTCATTATTTAAATCAATCTTATTGCGGACTAGTGTAAGTTTGCTTTTGTCTTCCAGTTTTTCAATAAATTCCGGCCAGATTTTATTAGCTTCAAATTCTTGGGTATTTCCGCTATCGACTAATAAGAGTACGCGATCTGCCTGCTGGATTTCTTTCCACGCGCGTTCGATACCAATGCGTTCAACTTCATCAGGACTATCGCGCAAACCTGCTGTATCGATAATGTGCAACGGCATTCCATCGATATGAATATGTTCGCGCAACACATCGCGGGTTGTGCCTTCAATACTGGTGACAATTGCAGATTCACGGCCGCTTAACGCATTTAATAAACTGGATTTTCCCGCGTTGGGTCTGCCTGCAATCACAACGCGCATACCATCGCGAACTAACACACCTTGTTTTGCTTCTTTAAAAACCTGTGCGAGTTTCTGTTCGATGTTTGCTAAATCATTTGCGACTTTTCCATCGCTTAAAAAATCAATTTCTTCTTCGGGAAAATCGATTGAAGCTTCGACATAAATTCGCAAACTAATTAAGGCTTCCACTAGTTCATGAATGCGAATTGAAAATGCACCTTGCAAAGAATGCAGCGCATTTTTTGCAGCTTGTTCGTTGGTTGCATCAATTAAATCGGCAATCGCTTCGGCTTGTGCGAGATCCAATTTATCGTTTAAAAAAGCGCGTTCAGAAAATTCACCGGGACGTGCAAGACGAACGCCGAGTTTCGTAATTTCGCGTAACAATAAATCAAGGATAATCGGGCCGCCGTGACCTTGTAATTCAAGAATATCTTCGCCAGTAAATGAATTAGGACCGGGAAAAAACAACGCAATACCTTGATCCAGGATTTCACCGGAATTGCTGTGAAATGGACAATAGTGTGCGAAGCGCGGTTGGAGTTTTTGTTTGAGCAGTGTTTCAGAAACGAATGTGGCTTTGGGGCCGGAGATGCGGACTATACCGACACCACCGCGACCTGTCGCAGTGGCGATAGCAGCGATGGTGTCTGTATTTAGCATAATAATTTTTCTTTAAACTTTTGCGTCAGCGTTTTCGATTTGTTTGGTGATGATGTATTGCTGGATAATCGTCAAGGTATTATTGGTTACCCAATAAAGTACCAAGCCAGCAGGGAACCACAAGAACATAAAAGTAAATACCAATGGCAACATTTGCATCACGCGCGCTTGCATTGGATCGGTAGGTTGCGGATTTAATTTTTGCATAAACCACATGGTTACGCCGTAAATTAGTGGCAATACATAATAAGGATCTTGCGCAGATAAATCGTGAATCCACAAATAGAAAGGTGCGTGACGCAATTCTACAGATTCCATCAACACCCAATACAAGGCTAAAAATACCGGCATTTGGATAAGCATGGGTAAACAGCCGCCGAGCGGATTTACTTTTTCATCTTTATAAAGTTTCATTGTTTCTTGCGCCATTTTTTGGCGATCATCGCCATAGCGTTCTTTCATCTCAGCCATTTTGGGAGCGAGTTTGCGCATTTTCGCCATGGATCTATAACTGGTGGCAGAGAGATGGAAAAATACTGCTTTAACGCACAAGGTCAAACCAATAATTGCCAGGCCCCAGTTACCCACTAATAAATGGATTTTTTTCAAGAGCCAGAATAAAGGTTCGCCGACCATCCACAAGAAACCGTAATCTACAGTCAACTCAAGATGTGGAGAAATTTTTGCCAATGCTTCGGTATCTTTCGGGCCAGCATAAAAACTTGCATTGATTTTGCCTTGGGTACCGGGAGCAACTTCAATTGGGCTGCCAATAAAACTAAACAGGAAAATATCATTGGTGCCTTGTTGGCTAAGTTTGAATTTGTTGACGGTGTTTGGATCTGGAATCCAGGCACTGATGAAATAATGTTGAACCAAAGAAACCCAACCACCTTGTTCGCTGGTTTCGAATGGGCCTTTTTTCAAATCATCAAATTTAACTTTCTTGTAATTTTCTTCTTTGGTTGTGATGGCGCCACCGAGGTAATTGCTCATCATCATGCCATTGGTTTTTGCAAAATTTTTACTGTCGCGTTTGATCTGGCCGTAAAGTTGGCCACTCCATTTATTCGCACTTTGGTTATCAATAATGTATTCAACACCAATTAAGTATTCGCCGCGCGTAAACGTAAAACGCTTGGTAATTTTTACCTGGTCTTGTTGCAGGGTTAAATCTACGGTTAATTTATCCTGGCCGTTTTCCATGGAATATTCGGTTTTTTCAACATTAAATGTCGGACGACCTTGTGCGGTATCCGTTGCATTTGCACCGACCAAACCACTTTGTGCGCTGTAAAGGAAATCAGATGAATTATCGATCAAGACAAAAGGTGAATCAGGATTTTTGATGTCCACCAAATGACGCGGCAGAGCAACGCGAACAATATCGCCACCAACAGGATTGATACTGACTAACAAACTGTCGGTAGCTACTTTCACCACATTGGTATTGGGTGCAGCCACTATTGTTGTTGGTGCTAAAGCGTTGGTTGTCGCAGCGGGTATATCGGTGGAAGTAGCTGGCGTTTGCGACGGAATTTCTGACGTAGAAGCCGGTGCAACTACTGGAGCATGTAATTCCTGGTAAGTGTTCCAGCGAATAGCGAGCATAAAAAGTACGGCGAGAATTGCCGCGATCAGTATATTTTTTTGCCAATCCATCTTATCGACTGCCATCTTGAGGTTGTTGAAATGAATTTGTACTTTTATCGGATTCAGGTTTGATCACCGAATCCAGGCCACCCGGATGCCAGGGGTGGCATTTTAGTAGGCGACGCAAGGTTAAATAACCCCCTTTCGCTATCCCAAAGGTATTAATTGCTTCTTCCGCATAATGCGAACATGTCGGATAAAACCGGCATTGGTTGCCAATCCAGGGACTCAATAAATAGCGGTAGCCATGAATGCACTTTATAGCTACATAGCTGGGACTTATCGTGCTCATGATGATTGTTCCGACTGAGTCTTTTGAAACTTGCGGATCAAACGTTGCCACTGCGCATTGAGTTGTTCGATCAAGATTGCATTGGTCGAATCGTTCATACCTTTACGCGCGAGCACGATAACATCTATACCTGCTAATTGTTGCTGTTTTACACGAAAAGTTTCGCGAATCAGACGTTTCATCCGATTTCTATCGACGGCGTGGCGAATGTGTTTTTTAGCAATGACCAATCCTAATCGCGGATGATTAAGTTGATTTTGTCGAGCCAGAAACAGGAAATGTTGGTGCGAGGTACGAAGTGGTGCGTCATCAAAGACGCTTTGAAAATCGCTAGAGTTCAGCAGTCGCATTGACTTGGTAAATGCCTGACCGGATTTCCGGCCACCTTGCCATTCAATACTGATGGCCTGCTTCACTCTAACGATCCATCAAATGGGGGTATTAAACAGTTAACTCTTTACGACCTTTAGCGCGGCGACGAGCCAATACCAAACGACCGTTTTTAGTAGCCATGCGAGCACGGAAACCGTGGTTGCGAGCGCGTTTAAGAGTACTTGGTTGGAATGTTCTTTTCATGAAACTAAACCTGTTCTATGGGCATAATAATTCACACGGCGTGTGAAAGACGCGGGATTCTAATGAAGTTGTGTTTATAAAGCAAACAGTTTCGACATTATTATCTGCTTTGTATATTGAATGTTAATAATCACTGTTTACACTCAGCTTATTCATAATATATCAACAAGTTTATCCACAGATTTTAAACGATAATGATTTTTAGTTTATTTTTTAGACAATCTATAAGTTGTTGAATTTTTAGCATTTTGGAGAGTGGTTAAAGTTTATTCCATAATTTTTTTGCTAAATTGTGGATAACTTTAGGCGAGGGGAGTAGACTCACTTTCCTTAAAATTTCTTTCCCTGGAAACCTCTGCAAAACCCATTTTATGTGGCGTTTTTGGCTAATTATTAGCCTTTGTGCATAGATGTAGGTTTGCAGTCCTATATATAGATAAGATCGCCGGGAGCTTTACCCTTGTCGCAGTCAGTTTGGAAATTATGCGCATCCAGTTTGCAGGATGAATTGCCCTCGCAGCAGTTCAACACCTGGATTAAACCTTTGCAGATTGATGAGGTTGCGAATCCTAATGAATTGCGTTTATTGGCGCCTAATCGTTTTATCAGCAATTGGGTGGAAGAGAAATTCCTGACGCGTATTAAAGAATTGGTTGCCCACTTTCAAGATGGTCCTAACCTGTCAGTGGTTATTGCGGTTGGTGCAAAGCCGCAAGCCGCATTTGAACAGGCACGCTCACCGATTACCGTTTCACCGTCCAGCTTAAATTCCAACAGCGCTGTTGCTTCTACTATAAGGGAAGCAACACCGGCATCGACCTATGTTGAATCCCAGGTTGATGAGGTTGTCGAAAAGCCGCGTCGTTCCAATGAAGATACCCAACGTGTCGCCCAGGAAGCCGATGTTGAAGGTGGTTTGAAACACAGTAACTATTTAAATACCGCATCAACCTTTGCGACTTTTGTAGAAGGTAAATCCAACCAGTTAGGCTTGGCGGCGGCGCGCCAGGTGGCGGAAAATCCGGGCGGTGCCTATAACCCACTCTTTATCTATGGCGGAGTGGGTTTGGGTAAGACGCACTTGATGCAAGCAGTAGGCAATGCGTTGGTTGCGAAAAATCCCAACGCAAAAGTTGTGTATCTGCATTCCGAGCGTTTTGTTGCCGACATGGTAAAAGCGCTGCAGTTAAATGCGATCAACGATTTCAAACGCTATTACCGTTCCATGGATGCGCTCTTGATTGACGATATCCAATTCTTCGCCGGCAAGGAGCGCTCGCAAGAAGAATTCTTCCATACCTTCAATTCACTGCTTGAAGGTGGCCGCCAGATTATCCTCACCTGTGATCGCTTCCCCAAAGAAATTAATGGGTTGGAAGAGCGCTTAAAATCCCGTTTTGGCTGGGGTTTGACGGTTGCCGTTGAACCGCCGGAACTGGAAACCCGTGTAGCAATTTTGATGAAAAAGGCCGAGCAGGTAAATATAGAGCTGCCACACGATGCTGCCTTCTTTATTGCGCAACGAATTCGCGCTAATGTACGTGACCTTGAAGGTGCGTTGAAACGCGTCATCGCGAGTGCGAATTTTACCGGCCGCGCGATTGATGTTGAGTTGGTGCGTGAAGCTTTGAAAGATTTGCTGGCGCTGCAGGATAAACAGGTCGGTATCGACAATATCCAAAAAGTTGTGTGTGAATACTACAAAATAAAAATGAATGATATGGTGTCCAAACGCCGCAGTCGTTCAGTAGCTCGCCCACGCCAGGTTGCCATGGCACTTGCGAAAGAATTGACTAACCACAGCTTGCCGGAAATCGGCGAAGCCTTTGGTGGCCGCGACCATACCACCGTATTGCATGCATGCCGAAAGATTAAAGAATTGCAGGAAGAGACCGCGGATATTCGCGAAGATATGAAAAACTTGCTGCGGTCACTGACAACTTGATTTATAAATGAGGCCGTTGCACGAATACTGCGCTCGACATAACTGCGTTAAAAGCTACTAAAAAATGCTCATTTACTGCCGTGTAAACTCCGCTTTTTTAGTAGCTTTTGCCTTGTTCTGTCATCGCTCGCTACTTCGTGCAAAGGCCTCAAAACGCTGTTTGCTATTTTTGTGCTGATTTTATCAATAAACCTTTAGATCCCGGACGATAACAAAAGAGACCATCACATGAAATTTGTCGTATCCCGCGAGTCGCTACTTAAACCCTTACAATTGGTTGCAGGTGTGGTGGAGCGTCGTCAAACGCTGCCCGTTTTGTCGAATGTGTTAATCGTATTGAATGGTGATCAACTTTCCTTAACGGGTACTGATCTTGAGGTCGAAATTATCGGCCGTGTGCATTTGGAGCAAGCGGGTGATTCTGGTGAAATTACTGTGCCAGCGCGTAAGTTGGTAGATATCTGCAGATCGCTACCAGATGGCTCTAAGTTGGAATTTATCCAGGAAGATCAGCGTATAGTTTTGAAATCTGGTCGCAGCCGTTTTACTTTATCAACATTGCCGGCGTCTGATTTCCCGAACGTGGAAGATTCGCCCGGCAATTTACGTTTCAGTTGTGCCCAGCAGGAAGTTAAGCGTCTTATTGAACGCACTGCATTTGCTATGGCTCAGCAAGATGTTCGTTATTATTTAAACGGTATGTTGTGGGAAGTCCGCCAGGATCAATTGCGCGTAGTCGCAACTGATGGTCACCGCATGGCCATGTGCACCCGTGCAATTGCGGTTGATACTGCAGACGTTATCCAGGCAATTTTGCCGCGGAAAGGCGTGCTGGAATTATCGCGTTTGTTAGATGATTCAACTGCGCAAGTGGAAATTACCCTGAGCGGTAACCATATTCGTGTGACATCTGTGGATTACACCTTCACTTCAAAATTGGTGGACGGTAAATTCCCGGAGTATGAGCGTGTACTTCCACGTGGTGGCAACAAAACCATTATTGGTTCGCGCATTGAATTGAAACAAGCCTTTGGTCGTACAGCGATTTTATCGAATGAAAAGTATCGCGGCGTACGTTTGTTGTTATCAGATGGTTTGCTCACAATCGTTGCCAATAACCCCGAGCAGGAAGAGGCAGAAGAGCAGGTGGTTGTTGATTATTCTGGCGATAGTTTGGAAGTTGGTTTCAACGTAAGCTATCTGCAAGATGTGACCAATGTTATCCAGAATGAAAATGTGAAAATCACATTGTCTGACGCTAATTCCAGTGCGTTGTTGGAAGAACCTGAAAACAGTGATTCACTCTATGTTGTTATGCCAATGCGCTTGTAAAAGCGCGTTGAACTCTTTATTGAACAGCCGTAAGCCTTCTTTCCTGTTGGTCGTATGACCTTAAAGCGTCTATTTATCCAGAATCTTCGCAACCTTAACTCGGTGGATGTACAACCTTCCCATCGGGTTAACCTCATTTATGGTGAAAATGGTTCGGGCAAAACCAGTATTTTAGAGGCGATAAATGTGCTGGCTTTGGGAAGATCTTTCCGTAGCCATAAGCACAAACCGCTTATATCCAATGGCCAAAATGCTTTTACGGTCTTTGGAAAGGTCTTGGCGGATGACCATGCAGAAGTTCCTATAGGAATTAATCGTCAGTTAGATGGAACAGCCAGTTTTAAGGCTAACGGTAATTTAGTAAGTTCAGCAGCTTCATTAGCATCTTATCTTCCCGTACAGACAATTAATTCGGATACTTTTTTATTGCTGGAAGGTAGTCCAAAGGTAAGAAGGCAGTTTATCGACTGGCTTGTGTTCCACGTGGAACATAAATTCTTCCAGACATGGAAAGATTGCCAGCGCTGCTTGAAACACCGCAATAGCTTGCTGCGGCATGATAGAATAGATCCTTTTGAGTTATCGACCTGGGATCAGGAGCTTGTTGCTTTAACAGAGCAGCTTCATCTTTACCGGTCTGAATGTTTTGACGTTTTCAAAGCGACTTTCTACGAGTTGCTAAAGGAATTTATCAGTGTTGACGGTATCGCCATAGGTTACTATCGCGGTTGGGATAAAGAAAAATCCTATGCTGAAGTGCTGACAGCAAGCTTTGAACGCGATCGTCAACAAGGCTATACCCATATGGGAAGCCACAGGGCAGATCTACGCATTACTGTAAATGGCCAAAATGCGGCTGAAATTTTAAGTCGTGGTCAACAAAAACTATTGGTATGCGCCCTGAAGATCGCCCAAGGTTATGTGTTTTCGCGCATGACTGGCCGTAAAACGGTGTATTTAATTGATGATTTACCGGCTGAGCTGGATGAAAAGCATCGCGATTTGCTGACTCATTGGCTTGATGCTATGTCTACCCAGGTGTTTATTACCGGGGTGGAGCAGGAGAGTTTGTTGTCATCCTGGCAAAACAAACCTGAAACCGAGATAAAAATGTTCCACGTGGAACACGGTTGCGTAACTGAATATAGTTCGTGACACGCTAAACGATGCGTTTTTAAGAATTTATCCTACCTTCATCATTAGCAGAAGAAGGTATATCGAATAATAGTGGAGACTAGCTATGTCAGAAGAGAATACTTACGACTCGTCCAGTATTAAGGTCCTTAAAGGACTGGATGCGGTGCGTAAGCGCCCAGGGATGTATATTGGCGATACCGATGATGGCTCAGGCTTGCATCACATGGTATTTGAGATCGTTGATAACTCCATCGACGAAGCTCTGGCAGGCCATTGCTCCGAAATCAAAGTTGTTATCCACCCCGACGAGACAGTTTCAGTCAGCGATAATGGCCGCGGTATTCCTACTGATATGCACGAAGAAGGTGTATCGGCAGCAGAAGTGATCATGACCGTGCTCCACGCCGGTGGTAAGTTTGACGATAATACTTATAAGGTTTCCGGCGGTTTGCACGGCGTGGGTGTATCGGTAGTAAACGCACTTTCCGAACAATTGAAGCTGACGATTCGCCGTGCAGGCCACATCCATGAACAAATTTATCGTCATGGTGTACCTGATGAACCGCTAAAAGTAGTTGGTGATAGTGCCACCACAGGTACTGAAATCCACTTCAAACCATCGGCAGAAACCTTTACCAACATCGAATTCCACTACGAGATCCTTGCAAAACGCCTGCGCGAGCTGTCATTCCTGAACTCTGGTGTACGTATTGTGCTGAAAGATGAGCGCACGGCGAAGGAAGAAGTCTTCCAATATGAAGGTGGTTTGATGGCGTTTGTTGATCACCTCAACAAGAACAAAACCACCATCAACAAGATGGTGCACTTTGTTTCGCTCAAACGCGAAGATGGAATTGGTGTTGAGGTTGCCCTGCAGTGGAACGATAGCTTCCAGGAAAACCTGTTTTGCTACACCAACAATATTCCCCAGCGCGATGGTGGTACTCACTTGGCTGGCTTCCGTGCGGCTTTAACCCGCGGCCTGAACAGTTATATAGAGCGCGAAGGCTTGGATAAAAAAGCCAAAGTTGCCACCACAGGTGATGATGCCCGTGAAGGTTTAACTGCAATCATTTCGGTAAAAGTCCCTGATCCAAAATTCTCAAGCCAAACCAAAGACAAACTTGTATCTTCTGAAGTGAAAACAGCAGTGGAGCAAGAGATGAACGAACATTTTGGTGCTTACCTGCTGGAAAATCCCCAAGAAGCCAAAGCGATTGTGGGCAAGATGATTGACGCTGCCCGCGCTCGTGAAGCCGCTCGTAAAGCCCGCGAAATGACTCGCCGTAAAGGCGCGTTGGATATCGCCGGTTTGCCGGGTAAATTAGCCGATTGCCAGGAAAAAGATCCAGCATTATCAGAAGTTTACCTGGTGGAGGGTGATTCGGCGGGCGGTTCCGCCAAACAAGGTCGCGCCCGTAAAACCCAGGCAATTTTGCCGCTTAAAGGTAAGATCCTGAACGTAGAAAAAGCCCGTTTTGACAAGATGCTGTCCAGTGCGGAAGTCGGCACTTTGATTACCGCACTCGGCTGCGGTATCGGTAAGGAAGATTACAATCCGGATAAGTTGCGCTACCACAGCATCATTATCATGACCGACGCCGACGTGGATGGATCGCATATCCGTACACTTTTGTTGACCTTTTTCTTCCGTCAAATGCGTGAATTGGTTGAGCGTGGTCATATTTATATCGCCCAGCCGCCATTGTATAAAATCAGCAAAGGCAAACAGGAACAGTACCTGAAAGATGAAGGCGCTATGACCGAATTCCTGACCCAGGCGGCTTTGGAAGGTGCGAGTCTCCATGTAAATGCTGAAGCGCCCGGAATTGCTGGCGAGGCACTGGAAAAGCTGGTGCAACAATACCGCAAGGTGATGGCGACTATTGATCGCCTCTCGCGTCTGTATCCAGCTGAAGTGTTAGAGAAGTTGATTTATATGCCAGCTTTGCGTTCCGAGCACTTGGCGGATCAAGGTCATATCCAGCAATGGTGCGACCAGATGCTTGCGCGCTTTGCGCTTGACGCTCGTGCGGGTAGCCAGAAGTATAACATCGTGGTGCGCGAAGATACCGAGCGTCACTTGTTCTTGCCAGTGGTTGAAATTATCGCCCATGGTATTTCCAACTACTTTCCCTTCAACCATGATTTCTTTGGCTCGGGTGAATACGCGTCGATTGTAGCCCTTGGCCAAAGCCTCGAGAACTTGATTGAAGAAGGCGCTTATATTCAACGCGGCGAACGTAAGCAACCGCTGACCAGCTTTTCCGAAGGTTTGGAGTGGTTGATGAAAGAATCGCGCAAGGGTTACAACATCCAGCGCTATAAAGGTCTGGGTGAGATGAACCCGGAGCAATTGTGGGAAACCACCATGAATCCGGAAACTCGCCGTATGCTACGTGTGACTATTCAGGATGCTATTGCAGCTGATCAAATTTTCACCACATTAATGGGCGATCAAGTTGAACCGCGCCGCGATTTCATTGAAACCAATGCCCTCGCGGTAGCTAACCTGGACGTTTAGATTCGCTATCATCATCCAAGAATTCCTTTTAAGCAATCAAAACCCGTGTTCATGCAGATGATCACGGGGTTTTTGTTTAATGGATATTGTCGATATTATTTACACAATTTTCTCTATTACGTAATAAGTTATCATTATTTAATTGATTTTAATGGAATTTCTACATTAGGCTTATTTTTTGCATATTGGGAAAAGTGCAAAATGCATCTTCATCAGCGCGTATAGATTCGCCATAAATTTAACCAGCTTGGAATATAAATATGAAATGTTTAAAGGCCGTTGTGTTAGCAATTGTTAGCCTGGTGTCAATAAATTGTTTTGCAGGTGTTATTACAGATGTTGAAGCTGTGAACAAGACAGTATCAGCTCCTCATCAAGTGTCATGGGTACATGATATTTTCGATAACGGCTTTATCGCTGGTAGTGCTCAAAGTGCTAGTATTAGCATCCAGTTTCGTGATGACAAAGACCCCTGGTACGCTCCATTTGAAACTGCTTTAATCCAAATTGGATTTTTTGACCTTGAAGATGGTGGCTTGTTTCTTACACCTACCCAGGATTGGAATGGCAACTTGGGTATTAGCTCACTGTTAAAATTAAATACCAACGGTACTTTATTTGTGGAAGTCACGAGCTTATTAGGTGATTTCACTATTCTGAATTCAACCCTGACAGTTGTTACTAAAGACTCCAATGTACCTGAGCCAGGAAGCTTGGCTCTGTTAATTTTAGGTTTGGCTGGTTTTGCTACTTTGCGTAGAACTCGCGCTTAGTCAGAATCCGTTGATAAAAAACCGCTCCCTGTGAGCGGTTTTTTTATGGGCAAAATAAAGCCTGCTTAACTATCCACATAAAATATTTCCAGTCTCCATGAAAAAATATGTCTTAAAACGAGGTGTTTTTGTCGTTTACCGACATCAATAAGAAGCATAGAGTAGGGAATAATTTCTACTGGCGGAGGATTCCTGCGATGACAGTCAAAGTTGCTATTAATGGTTATGGCCGTATTGGCCGCAATACGTTGCGTGCGTTTTACGAAGCGGGCAAACGTCATGATATCCAGATTGTGGCGATTAACGATCTTGGCAGCGCCGAGACTAATGCACATCTCACTCGTTTTGATACCACCCACGGAAAATTCGCGGGATCTGTGAATGTTGAGGACAACTTCCTTGTGGTGGAGGGTGATCGCATCCAGGTGTTGTCTGAACGTGATCCATCGCAGCTGCCTTGGGATGAACTTGGGATTGATATTGTGTTGGAGTGCACTGGCCGTTTTGCGAGCAAGGAGAAAGCTTCTGCGCATCTCAAGGCTGGCGCCAAGCGCGTGATTATCTCGGCGCCTGTCGGTAAAGAAGTGGATGCAACGGTTGTTTACGGTGTTAACAATGATGTGTTACGCCCTAAGTATCGCGTGATTGCGATTGGTTCCTGCACGACTAACTGCCTGGGTACGGTTGCTAAACCATTAAATGATCACATCGGTATTGTCGCGGGCTCCATGACGACTGTGCATTCGGTGACCAATGACCAGGTGTTGACCGATGTTTACCACGAGGATTTGCGTCGTGCGCGTTCAGCGTTATCTTCCATCATCCCCACCAAAACCGGGGCTGCCAAAGCGATTGGCCTGGTGTTGCCGGAATTGGATGGCAAGCTGGATGGCTATTCCATCCGTGTGCCGACAATTGATGTTTGTATCCTGGTGCTGAGTTTTATCGCGGCACGGCCAACGTCTGCGGAAGAAATTAACGCATTGATGCAGAAATCCGCCTCGGAAGGCCCTTTGGTTGGCTTATTGAAAACCAATGATTTGCCACTGGTTTCCATCGATTTCCTGCATAACGATGCATCATCGATTTTTGATTTGACGCTGACCAAGGTGATTGGCGGAAACCACGTGACCGTGCATGCCTGGTACGACAACGAATGGGGTTTTGCCAATCGTTTGCTGGATAACGCGGTTGCGTTCGGCAAGCTCGCGCTGAATTAGGAGACAAGTGGATATGCGTGAGATCGGCTTCCTCATACATCCCGGCTTCCAATTGCTGGATCTCAGTGGTCCCCTGGCCGCATTTGAGGTGGCAGGCCGGATTGCTGGCGAGCCTTATAAAATTCGGACATTGTCGTGCTCTGGTGGACTTATCGCCAGTTCATCCGGCCTGGAGATAGTGTCCGAGCCGGTTCGCGAGGCGACCTTTGATACCTTTGTGATAGTGGGTGGAAATGGTTGTCTGGAGCCGGAATCGGCGGCGGAATTATCCGAACTCACCTTGTATTACGCGGCCAGGGCGCGTCGTCTGGCGAGTGTCTGCACTGGAGCTTTTGTACTGGCTCATGCAGGTTTGCTGGATGATCGCCATGCGACCACACACTGGAAACATGCGAGCTTGCTCCAGCGCCTTTTCCCAAAAATTAAAGTCCATGGCGACCGCATTTTTACCCAGGATGGTTCTGTATGGACATCCGCGGGAGTGTGCGCCGGGATCGACCTGGCCTTTGCCTTAATTGAAGATGATCTCGGGTTAGACATCGCCCGGGCGACAGCGCGTAACCTGGTCGTTTATCACCGTCGGCCTGGCGGACAATCGCAGTTTTCCAGCTTGCTTGACCTTGATCCTGAATCCAACCGCATCCGCGATGCCCTGAGTTTTGCCCGTGAACACTTGCATGAAAAGCTTCCGGTAGAGCGCCTAGCTGAAGTGGCTTGCTTGAGTCCGCGCCAGTTTGGGCGCGCGGTATTTGCCGAAACGGGCGAAACACCGGCAAAAGTTGTTGAGCGTTTGCGCGCTGAAGTCGCGCGTGAGCGGGTGGAAAGTAGCCCGGAACTCTTGGAAGTTATCGCCAACCAGGTTGGTTTTGTGGATCCCGAACGCATGCGACGAGCGTTTATCCGCTTGTTCCGCCAAACGCCACAGGAAGTACGGCGCAATGCCCGCGCGGATTATTGATGAGTGAAAATACGTCTGTGGAATGATTGGTCAGCACTTATACACCTGCGCTCGCTATGCGTGAAATCTGATGTGCATTTGGTATCGAAACTGATTCGGATTTCGCGATTGGGTGGCTGCAACTCCTGTCAGCTTCCAGCAACCCGAGCCTCAACAGTAAATGCATTTGCGCAAAAGTTTTGGCTGGAGAATGCGAGTACAAATACCATGATTTTTAAAAGCGATCAGGAGTTCCTGCGTGATAAAGAATTCTGGATTCACTGGAAAACTCCTCAACTTATATAGCCTGCGACCAAGCATTCGGTATGTATGGTGTAGTATTTTTATAACAAATGGCTGCTAAAAATTACAATTTTCTTTCCGGCACTTTTTTGTCCGTGAGCTATAATTGATTCGTGTTTTACAGCACAACGTCTTTACTAATAGCAACAACGGATTCCAAAAATGAGTGAGAAAAAAGTCGTAAAGGTGATGCTCAGCCAGCTTGAAGAAGCTTTGGAAGAGCGCCAGAACAATGATAGGCGCAAACAGGAAACACCAATCCCAACAAGTGAAGAGCGCCGTAAGCAAGACAGAAGATCAGAAAATAACGTTTAAAACCAAAACGCTAACTAATTGATTTGATGCTAAAAGAAACACCTTTCGGAAGATTTTCCGAAAGGTGTTCCAGTCTTAATTACCGCAGATATGTTCCCGTTACCCCGATTTTGCCGGGGCCATTTAATACGTAGATTCCCGCTGAATAACTTGCCACCGTAAAACTCAAGGTTCCGTTGCTAACGGTGATAGTGTTGCCAGTCACAGCATCTTTATAAGTACCGTTTTTAACGCCGCTAACATTGATCGATTGCGTGCTTCCGCTCGCCAAACCAACCACTGCATAGCTGCCTTCAGACGATAAATCGCGCACATAACTCATACCCGCGCCCCATTCATTCACTTGCGTTGATGGTGCTTTTTGCAAAGCGGGCACCGCGGCGCGAATTTGGTTAAGGCGTTTGATGTGCTGGTAAAGTGCATTGTTGGGTGTGGCTGGATTATCTAAAACGGCACCGTAATAAGCGCGACCAGTTTGATCCAAGGTATCGTTATTGCCAGAGATGTCTTGCGCCAGGCCGCCCTGGAATTCGACTTCCTCACCGTAATAAAGCGTCGGAATGCCGCGGTTGGTCCACAGGAAGTTGTAAGCCATAGCCGCGTTAGCCGGATCGCCGCCGTAACGGTATTTGAAATCATTGTCCGGGCCGACATCGTGGTTTTGGAAGAATGTTACTAACTTGGTTGAATCGCCGTAAATCCAGTCCCAAGCCAGGATTCCACCCAAGCCGCCAAAACTGCCTTTGGTAACATTGTCGCGGAAGGTTGAAAACACTGAAAAATCCAGTACGGATAAACCTGAATCGCCACCAGCGCGAGGATCGGCCGGGTTGTTGGTTAAACGCGTGTACCACCAGGGGCGAATCACGGCGCTGGCATTATCGCTCGCCAACTCGGAGCCCAAGCCTGTGCCTTTAACGAGGTTTTCACCAAACACAAACAAACCGGGTTTGTAAGCGCGCCAGTCATTGACGTAGGTGAGCAATTCGTTGCGTTCCACGTGTTTGAGTGTGTCCAAACGAATCGCATCAACGCCCATGTCCAAATATTTGTGGATCGCGCCGTTGATGTAATCTTTCACGTTCTGGCGTTCGGTTGCCAAATCAATGGTGTCGCCAGCCATATGCTTGGTTTGCAGTGCGGTCGGATTTTCCCAGTCGCCACCCGCCATAAAGCCATTCAGGTGATACCAGTTAGGATCGAGCGTCGCCGCATCTATGCCGAAGAAACGATTGGCGTTGTAACCGGCTGCGGGCACGGTTGAACCGGTTTTTGGATCAACCAACGGAACTGTGCCCGCTGCATCGCTATTGTGACGGTCTTTAAACCATTGCGGTGCCGCCGAATTGTCATTATCGTCGCGGAATATGCTTTTATAATCGCCTAAATTGCCGACATAAGGCCCGTTGGAAATATTTCCCTGGGTGCTGCCAGCAGGAACATAATATTTGATTGGCAAGTGGTCGATCCACACCGCATCGCGCAAACCGTATTGGCTGGAATGGTTAATCACCACGTCCTGGATAACTTTCAGACCTTTTGCGTGGGCGGCATCGATAAAGGTTTTGTAAGTAGTGTCAGCCGACTCCAAACGCGGATCAACCTTGTAGAAATCGTAGGCGTGATAACCGTGGTAATCCAGGCCTGAACGGTTTTCCACCGGTGGCGTAACCCAAATGGCGGTAAAGCCCAGATCCTTGATGTAATCGAGTTTTGAAATTAACCCTTTAAAGTCACCACGCCATTGCGGATCGCCCGCTTTGTAACGGTCGCGGTTGTAATAGTTGTTGCTGGAATCGCCATCGTAAAAACGCGCAGTCAGCAAAAAGTAAATGGTTTCTTTGCGGAAATCCGACACACCTGACGCGCTGCTTGAGCTTGAAGTCGCTGCGCTGGAAACCGAGCTCGATGAAGAAGATTTACTGGAACTTACTGCGCTTGATGTCACAGAAGAACTTGCAACGCTCGATGAACTGCTCGACGTAATTGTCGTAAGCGTAATGGCTTTGGTCGATGCATTAAAACAAATGTTGTAAGTGGTATTTGCACTCACACCGTAATCATTTTGCGGATAACTTTCTGTCCAGTTTGCGTAATGATCAATTTTAAAACGCGGACTTGTACTTGCATCACCAAAAGTTTGTTGCGAACAAAATAAGCCACTTTGCACACTCATTAAGGTGCTGGACCAGTTGTTGGGTGTACCGCGGAAATACCAGGAATCTGCGCTGCTACTGCTCGATAAACTTGAAGAACTTTTTGAACTGCTTGTTGCAGCAACACTTGAACTGCTGGAAGAATTCGTACTTGCTGTACAGCTCGCAACGTTGGTCACCGTAATAGCTTTGGTCGAAATATTAAAATCAATTTTATAGGATTGATTGGTGCTCACGCCGTAATCGCTGGAGGGATAACTCTCGCTCCAGGTTCCCAATTTATCAATTTTAAAACGCGGCCCGCCGTTAGCATCACCACTGGTAAATGATTGGCAGGTAGTCATTTGTGTTGAACTCACCACGGTCATTGCCGTAGTTCCCCAACTGTTGGGAGTACCACGGAAATACCAGTCAGCGCTCGCCAGTTGGCTGGCCAGGAGCGACGCTGACATTAGCATCAGGGAAGAAAATTTCATTGTTACCTCTCAGGAATAATTATTAGATTTATAAATTTTTTTTGCGAAAAAAAGCAAAGGAAAACCACAGCATCAAAAAAATTGATACAGAAAACAGAACAGAAAAATAACCAGCTGAATAATAAAAACGTGTGATGCTTTAACAGCAAAATAAAGTCGTCACGGATTTTTTCAGCCGCGATCTAGAGCAATAAAATTATTATTGTTGTTGTAAGAATTTTTTAATGCAGTACATTAAAAAATAAAACGCAGATAACCTTAACGGCTATGGATATGATCTGACAATTGAACGCATACGTATGCAATCGCTGAATACGTATGCATTTGGTGGAATTTAAAAAATAATTAAAAAATCTGAAACAATAATCACAAGACAGGCAAGGCTGTTCCATCAATCGGCGACTTCAACACAAACGAAGAATGCACGCCGCTCACGCCTTCAATACGCGTCAACTTCTGCAATAAAAATTGTTGATATCCATCCATGTCTTTCACAATCACTTTAAGGAGATAATCCGCCGACTGGCCGGTAATCAAATGACACTCCAACACTTCCGGATAAGAGCCCACGGTTTTTTCAAAGGCATCAAAACGTTCGGGCACGTGTTTGTCCATGCTGATCTGGATAAACGCCATCAGGTTTAAACCCAGTTTGCGGGCGTTTAGCAGCGCTACATAACCATCAATCAAACCCGCTTCTTCCAGCTGGCGAACCCGGCGCAAGCAGGGCGATGGTGACAGGCTAATGGCATCGGCCAATTCCTGGTTGGTAATCCGGCCATTCTTCTGGAGCTGTTCCAGGATAAGGCGGTCATAGCGATCTAATTCAACAGACATGCAAAATTCTCGTTTAAGGGCAAATAAATTCAATAATTAAATATTTTAAAGCATATTATTGCTCAAATATCGCTATAGAGACAATCTTAGCAATCATCTGCCACAGGTTTCTACTTATACTTTCTCCAACCTGATAGCAGTACTTTTGTTTCAATCCAGAGCGAGGGTACGGAGTTAACGCCAAAAGCCAATACTTGGGCGGAAGGATAAAAGCTTACCGAGCTTTGCTACCGCTTCCGTCGTCATCGCCAACCAGCAATGATTTACCAGTATTCTCCTCAGGTGAAGCCACCATTTTTAGATACGCATACGGAGTTCGCCATGATTGCCAATCCATCCACCAAATACCAACGCTTTGTCGGCGTGAGTTTGCCCGACCGCCAATGGCCTAATAATTTTATTGTTAAACCACCGATTTGGATGAGCACAGATTTACGTGATGGCAATCAGGCGCTCATTGATCCCATGTCGGTTGCAACCAAACTGCGTATGTTTAAAGAATTGGTCGCGATTGGTTTTAAAGAAATTGAAATTGGTTTCCCATCCGCGAGTGAAATTGATTACAACTTTACTCGTCAATTGATTGAAGAAAATTTAATTCCCGATGACGTCACCATCGAAGTATTGGTGCAAGCGCGTTTTGATTTAATTGAAAAAACTGTGCAGAGTTTGCGCGGTGCGAAAAAAGCGATTTTGCATATGTACAATCCGCTCGCACCGGCGTTTAGAAAAATCGTATACAACACCGATAAAGACGGTGTAAAAAATATCGCAATCCAAGGTACCAAATGGTGCAAGCAATTAACGGAAACTGCACCGGAAGTCGATTGGACTTACCAATATTCGCCGGAAGTTTTTTCCAGCACCGAAATTGATTTTGTAAAAGAAGTGTGCGATGCCGTTGTCGATGTTTGGCAACCTACGCCACAGAAAAAATTGATTTTGAATTTGCCTGCAACGGTGGAAATGAATACGCCGAATACTTATGCAGACCAAATTGAATGGATGCACAGAAATATTAACAAGCGCGACTCCATTATCATCAGCGTGCATCCGCACAATGATCGCGGCACTGCAGTTGCCGCTGCAGAATTAGCGGTAATGGCGGGTGCAGATCGTGTTGAAGGTTGTTTGTTTGGCAACGGCGAACGTACCGGTAACGTGGATTTGGTAACCCTTGCATTGAATTTATATTCGCAAGGTATTCATCCTGGGTTGGATTTTTCTGACATCGATAAAGTGAGAATTCTTCACGAAGAATGTACGCAATTGCCTGTGCATCCGCGTCATCCTTATGCGGGCGAATTAGTATTTACCGCTTTCTCCGGTTCGCACCAGGATGCAATCAAAAAAGGTTTTGCCGTACAGAAAAAAGAAGGCTTGTGGGAAGTTCCTTACTTGCCAATCGACCCTGCTGATTTAAGCCGCAGTTACGATGCGGTTGTGCGTGTGAACGCGCAATCCGGTAAGGGCGGTGTGAGTTTCTTGTTACAACAGGAAGCCGGTTTGCAATTACCGCGTCGTCTGCAAATTGAATTTAGCGGAGCCGTGCAAAAAGTTAGCGATGCAACGGGTAAAGAAGTGAAGAGTGCCGACATCGTTAAGATTTTTAACGACGAATATTTTTCAGTAAATTCACCGATCGAATATCAATCCAGCAAATTCACCGAACAGGATGATAATCATCAAGTTGATATTGTAATTCACGCACAGCACAAAAATGAAACCGTAAAAATCAGCGGCAGTGGCAATGGCCCAATTGACGCAGCAGCTCATGCCATCAGCCAATTTATTGATGCAGAAGTCAACGTGATTGATTACCACGAACATTCCGTCGGCGAAGGTTCAGATGTTGCCGCGGTAACTTACGTGGAAATCAAAGTGAAAAATGGCAAACCGGTTTACGGCGTAGGCCAGGATCGCAACATTATTACCTCGGCAGTCAAGGCGCTGATTAACGGCGTTAACCGCAGTGGTGCGATTAGTTAATTAGTAGCTTTTCATTGAGTCCAAAAAAGCGCAGTCAGCAATGACTGCGCTTTTTTATTTCTGGCCTGAATCCAAAATACTTTTTCCCGTGTCAAACGAAACAAATCCTGCCAGACTATGGCCGCTTAAAGGATTCCATGACACATAATGAGAAGTCGCAATGGATGGATTACAGGAAATCTTATTTACCCTTCGCCAGAATAAACTCCGCACAGCGCTGACTGCTTTTGGGGTTTTCTGGGGTATTTTGATGCTCGTGCTCTTGTTGGGCGCGGGTCGCGGTATGCAGAAAGGAATGTCGGAAGGTCGTTTCAATGACATGAATGATTGCATCTGGATTTTCCCCAATATCACATCGGTTCCCTACAAAGGTTTTGGTGGCGGGCGTGAAATTGAGTTTACTGAATCCGATATGGCGGCAATTCGCCAGCAAATTCCCGGTGTGCGTTACATCTCCAGCGAAAATTCCCTCGGAAATTTTATCAATCCCGACACGCTCGTCACTTACGGTTTAAAAAGCGGCACCTTTAATGTGCTAGGTGTTGGCGACCAATATTTTAATATCAAAGAAAAAGTGAAATTCAATGATGGTCGCCGTTTGGATGTTTACGACACCGACGATAATCGCAAGGTTGTGGTGATAGGGACGCGTGTCAGTGAAAAATTATTTTCATCCAATGATTCTGCGATTGGAAAACAAATTCAAATTAACGGCATTGCGTTTCGCGTAGTGGGTTTGTTTTATGACAAAGGCAATCGCGGGCAAATGTCAGAACGCGTTTACATTCCGGTTAGTACGTTTAAGAAAACTTTTGGCGGCGGTGAAAAAGTTTCATTGATCGTGGTGCGCCCGCACGAGAATGTCGACAACTTTGAACTCGAAGATAAAGTCGTTGCTTTATTAAAACAGCGCCACACTATTGCACCTGATGATACGCGTGCAATGGAAATCAATAATATGGCGCGCTCTGCAGAAGAAATTAAATCAATTTTCAATGGCGTAACCGCATTTATTTGGTTGGTGGGTATTGGGACTTTGCTCGCGGGTGTAGTGGGCGTTAGCAATATTATGATCATCACCGTAAAAGAACGCACTCGTGAAATAGGTATTCGAAAAGCGTTGGGCGCGAACCCGGTTTCGATTATCGGTAGTCTATTATTTGAATCTGTGTTGGTGACTAGCGTAGCAGGTTATGCCGGTTTAATGTTTGGTGTGATTATTTTGGAAGTCGTATCGGCAACATTAACTCGCTTGAAAATGGAATTGCCTTATTTCCAACAGCCTGAAGTAGATTTAAAAGTTGCGCTAAGTGCGCTCGTATTATTAGTCTTTGCCGGTGTAATTGCAGGTTTGGTTCCTGCATTACGCGCTGCGCGAATTATGCCTATCGAAGCCATGCGAGCGGAATAAGGATTTTTTATGATTGATTGGGATAAATGGCAAGAAATTGTAAACAGTTTGCGCCGACAAAAATTGCGCACCTCATTGACAGCCTTTGGTGTCTTTTGGGGAATTTTTATGCTGGTTATTTTGTTGGGTTTCGGTACAGGTTTTGGAAATAATATTGAATCCCAATACGGCGGAATAAAAAATATTATTTGGGTCTGGTCATCGGGCGCAACGCAATTGCCTTACCAGGGTTTGGGAAAGGGTCGCAATATTAATATCACGCAAGAAGATGTTATTGCGTTACGCGAAAAAACATCGCATGCGCAAATGGTAAATGGTGTTAATCAGGTTAATGGCCAATTAGCGGTCCATGAAAATGAAAGCGGATCATTCCGGTTAATGGGCACCCACGCAAATTGGGAAGGCTTGATGACGCTGCGTGTTATTGAAGGAAGATACATCAATGAAAACGATGAACGTGAAGCGCGAAAAGTTGCTGTGATAGGCACGCGTGTTCGCGATGTACTGTTTAAAAACGAAAAAAATCCGCTCGGCAAAACTATTTATGTGCAGGGTGTTTATTTCCAGGTGATTGGAATTTATAAATCCACAGAGCCGGATAATCCTTTTCAATCATCCAGTATTTATATCCCCAACGATACTTTGCGTTTAGCGTTTAACAGCAGAGATGGTTTTAGTTTTTTAATTTACGAACCCCGGGAAGGTTATGGTGGAAACGCAGTGGTAAGTGAAGTGAAACGCGTGCTGCACGAACAAAAGAAAATTCATCCTGATGACGTTGGCGTTATTGGTACTTACGACAATGGCGAAGATTACAAACAGGATAAAAATTTAGTGAGCGGTATTATCGGGTTTAGCTGGATTGTGGCGATTGGCACTATCATGGCGGGCGCGATTGGTATCGGGAATATCATGCTGGTCATCGTAAAAGAGCGCACCCGCGAAATTGGTTTGCGCAAAGCCCTGGGTGCTACGCCCTTAAAAATCAGCGCGATGATTATGCAAGAGGCATTATTTATTACCGTCATTGCCGGTTATGCCGGGCTAACGGCGGGCGTATTTCTATTGGAGGCAATCAAACTGGTATTTATCAGCATGGGTCAGGCTGATAATCGTTTCGCCCAGCCTTATGTCAATATCAATACGGCTCTTATAGCCTTGTGTGTACTTGTGATAGCCGGTGTGCTTGCTGCACTTATACCTGCGTTAAAAGCGGCTTCGGTCAATCCTATTGTTGCCTTGCAAGATGAATAAATATGATTAAGGTGAATCCAAATTCATCGCCCAAGCGTCCAAGCAGTTATAAAAATACTGCCTAGTGAATTTTAAGCGCTGACACTTGTCATGATTTTGTTAATGAAAGTAAATAAGTCAGCCAAATGTTAAATAGTGATTAAGCTTGTCTAGACAAAATCTACACGCCAGGGCAGGAGCCCTGGAATGAGCTGGAGATGAGAGAGATCAATCCATGATAAAACTGCACAATATCCACAAGTATTACCACTCTGGCGAACAGCCCTTGCACGTGCTCAAGGGAATTGATTTGCATATCCGCGAGGGCGAGTTGGTATCCATTATGGGTTCATCGGGCTCGGGCAAGTCAACCCTGCTCAATATCCTCGGTATCCTGGATAATCATGATCAGGGTGATTATTTCCTCGCTGGCCGTGAAATCAAAAACCTCAAAGAAAAAACCGCCGCGCATTTGCGCAATGAATTGCTTGGTTTTGTTTTTCAATCGTTCAATCTTCTACCTTTTAAAAATGCGACGGAAAATGTTGCCTTGCCGCTTTATTATCAAGGCGTTGGTCGTAAAGAACGCAATTATCGCGCGGCACAATATCTTGAAATGGTTGGCCTTGATCATCGTGCGAATTTTATGCCGAATGAATTATCCGGTGGACAAAAACAACGCGTAGCGATTGCACGCGCATTGGTTACCAAACCCAAAGTTATTTTAGCGGACGAACCTACAGGTGCGTTGGATAGCCAGACCACGCAAGAAGTTATGTCGCTCATGAAAGATGTCCACAAAATGGGTAATACCATTGTGATCGTAACTCACGAACAGGATATTGCCGATCAAACAGAGCGCCAGATTATTTTGAAAGACGGTTTGATTGTTGCGGGAAAACAATCGCCGCACGCCAATGACAACGCCCAACAAGGCGAAGAAGAAATCCTGGGTTAACAATTATGTTAGACGGTTTGCAAGAAATTCTATTTACCCTGCGCCAAAACAAATTGCGCACGTTGCTCACCGCCTTCGGTGTGTTCTGGGGTATTTTCATGTTGATCCTTATGCTTGGTGCAGGCAGGGGAATGCAAAACGGTATTTACGATGGCTTCGGTGGCGAAGTCATGGATTTTATTATCGTTTACACCGGTGCAACATCGGTAGCTTACAACGGTATGGGTTTAGGTCGTTACGTGCAAATGAACCAGGAGGATATTCAGGCGATCCAGCAACAAATTCCTAATGTACGTTTTATTTCATCGGAAAACCAAAGCGGCGGCGCAACCATTACTTACGAGAACAAGCTCGGTAATTTTGATGTCCACGGCGTGCCCGATGATTATTTCAAAATCAAGGAATCTGTACCGTTTAATTTAGGCCGAAAAATAAATCCGCTTGACCAACAAGACAATCGCAAAATTTGCGAATTGGGTACACCGGTTGTTGAAAAGATTTTTGGTAAAGATGTTGATCCGGTAGGCAAGGAAGTTCGCGTCAATGGTGTGGTGCTGAAAGTCGTTGGCGTTTTCCATGATAAAGGTAATCGTGGTCGCGATTCGGAACGTATTTATATTCCCGATTCAACCTATCGCAAAATTTTTGGCAGTGGCAACAGGGTGCAATCAATTTGGTTGCGTCCAACACAAGGTGCTGATGGTTTTGCGCTTGAGAAAAAAGTAATCGAATTATTGCAGCGCCGCCATTCGGTGTCGCCAGACGATAAACGTGCAGTGCGTTCATTCAATATGGCCGAGCCTGCAAAAATGGTGAATGGTTTGTTTATCGGCATCAATGCGATTATCTGGTTTGTTGGCCTGGGTACTTTGGCAGCGGGGATTGTGGGCATAAGCAATATCATGATCATTACCGTAAAAGAGCGCACACGCGAAATTGGTATTCGTAAAGCACTTGGTGCAACACCAAAAAGTATTGTGGGCACTTTGTTAATGGAATCCATTTTGGTAACCAGTATTGCCGGTTACATGGGCATGGTGTTGGGTGTGGCTTTGTTGGAGCTGGTTTCTTTTGGATTGCGCAAGTCAGGCGCGAAACTGGATTTTTTCCAGAATCCGGAAGTGGATTTCCATATAGCGGTTACTGCCATTATTTTATTAGTCGTTGTGGGTGCACTGGCAGGATTAGTTCCTGCATTAAAAGCGGCGCGCATCATGCCCATTGAAGCCATGCGTGCGGACTAGGAAAAAATTTCATGATCGATATTGAAAAATGGCGCGAAATTTTTAGCACTCTCAGCCAACACAAATTGCGAACCACTCTCACGGCTTTTGGCGTTTTCTGGGGCATTTTTATGCTTACGATTTTGCTTGGTGCGGGCAAAGGTTTGGAAAATGGAATTATTGAGGATTTTAAAACCATTCCACCATCAGCCTGGATTTGGTCGCAAAGTAAAACGCAAATTCCTTATCAGGGAATGCCGGTAGGGAGAAGCATCGGTTTAAAAGCAGAAGATGTTGAAGGTATTCGCAATCACGTATCCAGTGTCGGCCAAATTTATGCGCAAAATAGTGTAGGCATTTGGGGCGGTTCACCTGCGTACACAATTTATAAAGATAGAAATGGTAGCTTTTCAATCCAGGGCACCCATGCTGGTATGGCCAATATTCACCAGCAAACCATTACTGAAGGCCGTTATATCAACGCGATTGATGATGAAAAACATCGCAAGGTTGCCATCATTGGTGAACGGGTAAAAACCCAGTTATTTAAAACCGGTGAAAAAGTTATCGGTGCCGACATTACGATTTCCGGCATTAGTTTTCAGGTTGTCGGCGTTTATAAAACCAGCGATACCAATCCGGGCAGTACGGAAGAAGAAAAAATTTATATTCCTAACGACACACTGCGTTACTCGTTTAACCAGGTGAATTGGGTGGGTAGCTTTGTAGTTATTCCTAAACCCGGTATCCATGCAGCAATTGCAGAACAGGGCGTTAAGGATTATCTCGCTGCAAAAAATAAAGTTGATCCCAAAGACCTTGGTGTATTTGGCAGTTTTAATTTGCAAAATGAATTCGACAAAATTTACGGATTATTTACCGGCATCAAAGTATTCAGTTGGATCGTTGCTATTGGCACCATCATGGCCGGCGCGATTGGTGTAGGCAATATCATGCTTATTGTGGTGAAAGAACGCACGCGTGAAATTGGTTTGCGCAAAGCGCTGGGCGCTACACCCAGTACCATTATCGCGATGATTATGCAGGAATCGGTTTTTATTACCGCTGTTGCCGGTTACTGCGGTTTGGTTGTGAGCGTATTTATTTTGGAGGGCGTCAGCGCAATTATGGCGGCCAATGGCGGGAAAGCCGGTATGTTCAGGCATCCGGAGGTGGATTTTAAAACAGCCATTATGGCGCTCATCGTATTGGTCATTGCAGGTGTATTGGCATCGCTATTACCGGCGGCAAAAGCGGCAAGCGTTAATCCCATTGTTGCTTTGCAAGACGAATAATCTTCAACACTAGCAATTTTAGTATTTAATAATTTTTATTTAGCAATTCCAAAAAAGGTAAGAAGGGAAAATGAAAAAAGTCATTATGTTTGGCGTACTGGGCCTGATAGCAATAATCTTTATTGGCACTATCGTTTTCTTGTACAAAAAATCGCAGCAACCACCCGTGGTTTATACCTTGGATAGCCCAACCACAACCACTATTGTTAAAAAGACAGTGGCTATTGGCAAGGTTATTCCGCGTCGTGAAATTGAAGTGAAATCGCAAGTCTCGGGCGTAGTTGAGCAGGTGTATGTCGTTGCGGGCCAAACGGTGAAGAAGGGCGATATACTCGCGAAAATTACCTTGCGTCCCAGCATGTTGAATGTGAACTCGGCAGAATCGCAAGTGCAGACAGCAAAAATTAATTTGCAAAACGCTGAACTTGAATTAAATCGCCAGAAAAAGTTATTTGCGCAAAAACTGGTTTCTGAATCTGAATACAATAAATTTGTAATGACTTACAACCTGCAACGTGAAGCAGTCAGTAATGCGGAAAACGGTTTGTTATTGTTGAAATCCGGTGCGACAAAAAATTCCGATAAAGTATCCAACCTGATTCCAGCAACGGTCGATGGCATGGTGTTGGATGTACCTAACAAAGAAGGTGCGTTTATTGTTGAATCGAGTACGTTCCAGTCAGGTACGTCATTGGCGACGCTGGCCGATATGAACGATATGATCTTTGAAGGCCTGGTCGATGAATCCGAAGTGGGTAAATTGAAAGAAGGCATGGAGTTAGTGTTAAACATCGGCGCTTTGCAAGGCAAACCTTTTACTGCAATTCTGGAATATATTTCACCTAAAGGCGTGACTGACCAGGGCACCATTAAATTCACCATTCGTGCAGCGGTTAAACTCAACAAGGATTTATTCCTGCGCTCCAATTACAGTGCTAACGCTGACATCGTATTGGAGAAGAAAGAAAATGTGCTTGCCATTAATGAAGGTGATTTGATTATTGAAGATAAGAAAAATTTTGTGGAAGTCGAAACGGCTCCGCAGAAATTTGAAAAGCGTGAAGTCAAAACCGGTTTATCGGATGGTATCAATATTGAGATTATTTCAGGCTTGAAAGCCAGCGATAAAATCAAACACCGTTAATGCCTATTATTGCGCCATTCAAAAGTATTGCGACACCTGAAGCATCGGCTCATCACCGATGCTTTTTTTATGGGCATCGCTCCGCTATCATAGGTCCAATTAATCAAACCCAATCAATAATTCACTCCCAATAAAGACAGGATTGCCTATGAAAAAGTTATGCGTACTTGCGCTTAGCCTCTTAGCTTTACCCGCATTAGCCGATAATAACCAGGGTTTTTACCTTGGCATAGGTGGTGCCGTTGTAGATGACCTTGAAGATGGCGTCGATAACCTAAGCTATATCCGCGCGGTCGAATTTTTTGGTGGTTACAAATATAACGATGCCCTGGGTGTGGAATTGCGTTTCGGTAATGGTTTAAAGGAAGGAACCAGCAATGTCTATTTTGATGAGCAGGGTGCATTGCAATATGGCAACCTTAAACGCGAAATAGGCAGCTATGAAAGCCTCTACTACAAGCCTGAGCTGGTGAACGATGAAGCTAAACTTTACGCTTTACTGGGCTACACTCACATCAATACTTCGGTAAATATTACGGATACTAATGGCAAACTGGTGCTTAACTCGGAAGGGTCTGCCTCGGGTTATTCCTACGGTATAGGTGTAGGTTTTGTTCTTAACGAGCACTTCAACGTCAATATCGAATACCGGAATATCTGCGACGACATTAGCGGTAAACCTAATTTGGCGAGCCTTAATATCGATTATCGTTTCTAATTTATTCGCACAAAAATCCCCGAGCATGGCCACTAGTGTTTTTCCCTGGTGGCCGGCAACTCACAAAAGATTACAGATTTACATGAGGTTTGGCGGTATAACTCCTATGTTATGCGTTAAAGGGCTAAGCCATGAAGATTGCTAGATCGTGTTTGCACCAAAAAATCCTGATTGTTCTTGCTCTGCTGATGCTCAATACCAGCCTCGTGGCCAAGTCGCAGGCGGAAGAAGATGAATCCCGCTGGCAGTTAAGCATTGCTTTGGGTCTTGGTGTACGCACAAATCCTGTCATGGATAATGACAATATTCCTCTCATCATACTGCCACAATTCAGTTACCAGGGCGACCGTTTTTTTATCCAGAATCTGGACATTGGCTACACACTTTTTCAAAACGATAACCAACAATTCAATGTGTTATTAACACCCAGTTACGACCAGATTTTTTTTAATGAATGGGATGTTAGTAATTTTGTCGATCATGCGAGTTTGAGCGCAATTGCAAAAGATGGCCCGACGATGGAGCAAGCCAATCGCTCCATCGACAAGAGTCGTTTGCATGATCGTCATATGGCCGCACTTGCCGGTATTGAATACAGCCGGAATATTTACGATCTGGATTTTCAATGGCAAATGTTGCAAGAGGTCACGGGATATTACGATGGCAGTGAAATTCGTTTTGCTGTCAGCAAAAGTATTTCTACTGGCAAGCATGACGTTAAATTAACCGTCGGTGCTAATTGGCAAGATGCTGCTACCGTAAATTATTTTTATGGTTTACCTGAGCGTGAATCGGTAGGAAATTTTGCCTACGATGCCAAAGGTGGCCTGAGCGGATTGTTGCGTTTTGATTGGAGCTACCAATTGGACGAGCATTGGGGGCTGCGTTTCTTCACCAGTTACCGTCATTTGAGCCATTCAATTTCTGACAGCCCTTTGGTCTCCCAAAATAATGTGGTCACAGCATTTGCTGGGGGGGTGTATCATTTTTAAGGGAAGATCGCTCCCCATAATAAGCATAATAAGTTGTTCGATTTTGCTCATTCAACCAAGCCAGGCAGAAGAAAATTCTTCAGCGGTTCAGTTGATGATGAAACCCAATATCTGTGTATTGTCTGAAACTGAAACGCATTGTAATGACCTATTGACCGCTGAATGGAAAGCGCAAAACAATAAAACCTATTCACTGTGCTTGTATCAAAGCCCAAGCAAAACACCCATTGAGTGTTGGCGAAATGTGAATTTTGGAAAAACGGAATTTACGCAGACCATCGCCAAAACAACCGTGTTTGAATTGCGTGATATGAATCAAACACTGCTAGACCAGGAATCATTCCAGGTTATTAATGCCCAGAAAAAATACCAGCATTCACGTCGAAACCCGTGGAGCTTTTTTTAGCGAGAATCACGATGAAAAATCACATCCTGTTGGTTGAAGATGATCGCCGCCTGGCAGATCTCGTTAAAGATTATCTTGAGAATAATGAATTTATTGTCACCATCGAAGGCAATGGCAATCGCGTTTTACGGCAATGCCAGCAGCTGAATCCCACACTCGTTATTTTGGATTTAATGCTTCCGGGTAAAGATGGCCTGACGATTTGCCAGGAATTGCGTCCGCAATATCGTGGGCCTATTTTAATGTTGACGGCACGCAACGAAGATATAGACCAGGTATTGGGTTTGGAATTCGGTGCAGATGATTACGTGATTAAACCGGTAGAACCGAGAGTCTTGCTCGCTCGCGTTCGCGCATTGATGCGCCGCTACTATCAACAAGATAGTACGGAGCAGGAAAATATGGTGTTCGATAAATTAACCATCCAGCCAACGGCACGCAAAGTTCAACTGGATGGTGAAGATATTAATTTATCCAGCCATGAATTTGATTTGCTGGTTGCCCTGGCGAAACATGCAGGCCAGGTCATTGGCCGTGAATATTTATTTAACCAAATCTATAATCGCGAATACGATGGCCTAGATCGTACGATTGATGTGCGTATATCACAGCTGCGTAAAAAATTGCTCGATAGTTCAGAGAATCCAACGCGCATAAAAACTATTTGGGGAAAAGGTTATCTATTTGTTGCAAATGCGTGGAATTAGGATCATGAACCGCGCGTTTGTATCGCTGTACCTGATTATTGTTTTATCCATTGTTTTGTTGGGATTAGTGCTAAATAAATTTTGGGATGAAGTTAATCCACCTGTGGCGATTGATCCTGCGGTTACTGATTTAATCAGCCTTATCGAAAAATCCCTGCAAAATAATCCAGGTAATAATAAACAAGATCAACTGAACACGATTACGGCGTCACTAAAATATAAAGCCAGGTTAATTTCCATTTCGAATTTTTCTACAACCGAAATCGCCGAAAAAATTAAACGCGGCGATCTTGTCAGTGCCAATGACGAACATACCAATTATTTTTATAAGCGTTTGGAAAATACTGACGATGTCCTGATGCTTTCCTTCGCGCCAGAGTTGAATAATCGCGGCGAATTTTACCTGGTTTTTATTTTATTATTTTATAGCGCCATCGCGGGTGTTATTTTTTTATGGGTGTGGCCCTTGACGCGCGATTTGGCGCGCTTATCCCAACATGCACAACAAATGGGTAAAGATGGCCAGCAAACCACAATAGCAATTTCCTCTCGTTCAGTGCTTTATCCATTCGCCAAAATATTCAATGCCATGGCAACCCGGCTTGCTGACATTATGCGCTCGCAAAAAGAAATGACACTCGCCGTTTCACATGAGTTACGAACGCCGCTGGCGCGTATGAAATTCGCATTGGCGATCACGGAAGAGCAAAGTTTACCGGGTAATTTGCAGCGCCAGTTATCCAGTATCAATCGCGATATTTTGGAGATGGAATCCCTGATTAATTCGTTTCTGGCTTACGCGGCGTTTGATCAACAATCGCAGCAATTAAACCAGCGCGAAGGTTTTATCCAGGATTTGATCCAGGACATTATTGGTCGTCTGAAGAATCATCAAAACACGCATATCCACATTACTGTTTGCGACGAAACCAATGGGCAACCTATAACCTGCGAATGGTCATTGATGCAGACAGCCATCCAGAATTTGATTCATAACGCATTAGGTTATGCGCGCACCTCAATTCGGGTCGTTATCAGAATGACTCCAACAGATTACATTGTTGAAGTAGAGGACGATGGTCCTGGTGTACCAGAAGATCAACGAAATCGGATCTTTGAATCTTTTGTTCGTATTTACAGTGACTTACCGAACAGAAGTGGCTTTGGTCTCGGTCTAGCATTGGTCAAACGGATAATGGATTGGCATTTGGGAGGTGTTACGTGCGAGCGCTCTGAATTGGGCGGCGCAAAATTCACACTCAAGTGGCAGCGCTGAAATATTGGTCCTATCAATCGTTTTAATGAGTAATTTAAGTGACGTATTTCGTACCTAAAATACTATATTGAATAATGATAAGGTTTTATATATCCAGTTGCTTGGAAATCCTGCCGAGTTATAGTCCAAAGTTTTAACTGAAAAAATATGGAAGATTTATATGCCATTTATTTCATCTGAAACCGCGGATTAGGTCTAAATAGCGCTTTTCATGGTGTTTAAGAGCGGCTACTATAGCCCCGTTTTTTAGGAGGGCAGCATGTCTGCCTGTGCATAAATCAAAAATAACCTAAAAAATTGTCAGAGTTTGTTAATAAAGTCTTCGTCGCCAGTGAATCTAGCTATACTTGCTACCACTAAGGCGATGGCGCTTTAGAGCTTACTCCGTGAGATTGTGGATACAACTGCCAATGTATTGGATTTGTTTGTACTGCGATGTCATTTTTGCAGGTGAAATTCAGAAGGTGGCAGCTAAGTTATGTCATATCACGCCAAAAAAAGTGCGGGACAACGCTCTACGGGTCTTATTATCGTAGTTGTTTTCCATGTACTTCTAATCTGGGGTCTGGCCGCAGGTCTAGATCGCCAAATCGTTAAAAATGCTATTGAAATCCTGAAGGCAGATGTAAAAGAGGAAGAAAAACCGAAAGAGGAGCTTCCACCTCCACCTCCGCCAGAAGTTAAACCACCACCACCAGATTTTGTTCCTCCGCCAATGTTGGACTTTGTTCCAGATGCGCCTCCGCAGTCAAACCAGATTCAAAACGTGCAGAGAACAGAGAAGAAAGTCGAAACACCGCCAAGTCAAACCAAGGCAAAAATCGGTCCTAAAGGCCTGAGTAAGCCTGAGTATCCAGCGGCATCTATTCGTTTAGGTGAAACTGGTAGTACTGGCTTGAATCTGTATATCGGCGAAGATGGAAAGGTTCAAGACGCACAAATTACGTCAAGTAGTGGTTCAGAACGTTTGGATGAGGCAGCTAAAAAGCACTCGATCCGTTCATGGAAATTTATTCCATGTATGGTGGGCGATAAGCCTGTGGCTTGCTGGCTTCCAATTAAGTACACATGGAAATTGGAAGATTCCAAGTAATTTACTTGGCTCTTTTAAAAATTAAATAGATCTTTAAATTTACGTTAACTGCAGGGTTTGAAAAATGTTAAAAAAACTTTCATCTGTTTTAATTTTAGCGTTGGCTTTAGGTGGTCAACATTTCGTAGTTAGTTCAGCATTCGCGCAAGATAGCAGTGCTCCAGCAGCTGATACTGCTGCTCCAGCCGCCGATGCCGATGCAGCCGCTCCAGCACCAGCAGCTGACACTTCTGCCGCTTCTTCTGAAGGTGCAGCAAGTGCAATTGACTCAGCAAACGAAAGTACTGCAAGTACAGAAACACCATACGGTATGGGCAAATTGTGGAAAGAAGGTGATGCGGTTACTAAAACCGTATTGGTTCTGATGATCCTCATGTCAGCATCTACCTGGTACATTGCTGCTGTTAAGTTGATGGTTCAATCAAAATTGTTCAGCCAAGGTAACGAAGCTCGTAAAGTATGGGACGCAAAAACCTTGCAAGAAGGCGTTAACAACTTGAAATCAGATAGCGCTTTCCGTGCTATCGCTGAAGACGGTATTAGAGCTGTTAAGCAACATGATGCAAACAAAATTGATTTGGAAACCTGGGTAAGCATGTCAATCCAACGTTCAGTAGCAAACGTTACTAACGACTTGCAATCAGGTATGGCGGTATTGGCTACCGTAGCTTCTTCATCTCCATTCGTTGGTTTGTTCGGTACCGTATGGGGTATTTACCACGCATTGATCGCGATCGCTCAGTCTGGCCAACCTTCAATCGACAAGGTAGCGGGCCCAGTGGGTGAAGCATTGATCATGACTGCAATCGGTTTGGGTGTAGCGGTTCCTGCAGTATTCCTTTACAACTGGTTGGTTCGTCGTAACAAAGTTGCTGGCGAAGCGTTGAATGCCTTTGCTTCTGATGTTCACGGATACCTTGTAGTAGGTGTTCCTGGTGGCGACAAGTAATTTTACATTAACGGTTTAATACCTGATGTCCAATCCAGTCGCGGTGCTTTGCTGCTTCCGGATTGGGCATAAGTAAAAACTTGTAACCGAGGTATCAAGAAATGGGCATGAATATATCCGAAGGCGGCGATAATACAGAACTGAACTCCACGATTAACACAACCCCGTTGGTTGACGTTATGTTGGTACTTCTGATTGTATTCTTGATCGCTGTACCGGTAGTTCTGAAGACTGTACCGGTTCAACTTCCAAACGTTTCAAACATTCCAACGCAATCCAAACCTGAAAATATAGTTATTTCAGTAGTTGCGAATGGTGATACGTATATGAATAACAAGCTGATCACTAAAGAGGAATTGTTGGCGGCGTTAAGAGCAAAAGCGCCAATCAAGCCACAACCTGAAGTGCATATTCGCGGCGATTTAAATGCTCGTTACGAGCCTGTAGGTCGTGTAGTAGCCTATTGCCAAAAAGCAGGTATCGTTCGTGTGGGCTTCATTACTTCACCTGAACACAATTAATGTTGTGTGCATAACAAAAGGTAATTCATCATGGGTATGAATGTTGGGAGTAGTGGATCAGACGATATGATGGTGGAGATGAATACCACTCCTCTTATCGATTTGATGCTCGTACTCATTGTAATGTTAATTATGTCTCTTCCACCGCAAACTCACGCGGTTAAGCTAGACATGCCGGTGACCAATAATCCACCACCAGATGTACCACCACCAGTAATTGACATCGTGGTCGATTTCGATGGTTCTATTTACTGGAACTCCGAAGTGATCTCAAGTGGTGACCAGTTAAAGAGTTATTTAAGACAAGCAGCGCATGCAGAACCTCGTCCCGAGATTCATTTGAAGCCTAACAAGTTGGCAAGCTACGATAAAGTTGCGAAAGTGTTAGCTACCGCACAGCGCTTGGGTGTAAAAAACATTGGTATATTGGGTAACGAAGCGCTGGAGTAACTTCCGGCGTTTTTTCATTGTGCTAGCGCTGTAATTAGAAAGTAGCGCTGTAATCCGTAAACGTATTGGTAAACATAGTTATGTGTGTTAAAAAAAATATCTTTGGAATAGCAAAATCAATTTCATTTGTAATGGCTTTAACCGCCGGCGTAACGACTGTTTCAGCAGTGTTTGCACCCGCTGTTATGGCGGCTGAAAAGCCACAACAACTTAGCTCAAAAATGAAGCCCCTGAGTGAAGCCCAAAAATTGATGGCTGAAAAAAAGTGGAAAGAAGCTTTATCTGTTATCAACGAAAAAGTTGTACCTATCCAAGGCAAAAGCGCCTATGAAGAAACTGTAACTAACGAATTCAAAGCCGCCTGTATGATGCAGTTGAAAGACTATGCTGGCGTAGCAAAAGTCTATGAAACTATGCTGGCTGCTAATCAGGTTCCAGCTGATCAAATTGGTCAAAGAACTACTACTCTCGCTGAGCTTTATTTGTCATTGGGCGATTACTCCAAAGGTATTGATGCTTACGAAAGATATTTGAAAAACTATCCAGCAACACCTGATGTGACATTAGGTCTTATGCAGGCTTATTTCAAAAAAGGCGATTACAAAAGTTCTGCGGAATACGCTCAGAAACTCATCAAGCAAGCAGAAGCAGCTAAAAAGCCAGTTGATAAAAACTGGTTACAAATTTTGGGTTATAGCTACTCAAAAATGGGCAACAACGCTGCCTATGCTGATGTATTGGCAAAACTCCTTGAACTTTATCCGTCTCCAGAATACTGGAATGACATGTTGAAAATTGCTCGCAACGAAGTTAATTACAACGATAGAGAAAAAATTGAATACTACCGCTTGAAAAAAGCTGTAGGTGCCATGACCGCAGACGATTACAACGATATGGCTGAGTTGGCCTTGTCATTGTTGGATTCTGGTGATGCTAAAGCCTCTATCGAGGCTGGTATGGCGGCAGGAACCGTTGCTAACAGTGAGCGTAATAGCCGTTTGTTGGCAAGAGCTAAAACCGAAGCTGCAAATGATTTGGCAACCCTGGACACAACAGCTAAAGAAGCTGCAGGCAAACCAACTGGTGAACCTTTGGCAAAAATTGGTGCTGCTTATCTTGGCCATGGTCTTAACGACAAAGCTGTTGCGGCTATCCAAAGTGCTATCGCTAAAGGTGGTTTGAACTCTATCGATGAATCTTATGTACGCTTAGGTGTGGCTAATTTGAATTTAGGTAAGAAAGCTGAAGCGATTAAGGCTTTCCAATCTGTTTCAGAGAAATCTAATTTGTCACGTCTTTCCAAACTTTGGATTATGTACGCTAATAAAAAGTAATGAAGAATTGCTTTGAAAAATGCCCGCAGTTGCGGGCATTTTTTTTGGGTGATAATTCAGCCGAAGGAGGCACGCAGATATCACCAGCCTGTGTATAATGGGCGTCTATTTTCGTCTGTGAAGACGCAATCCCCGATTTCATATAGGTAAAGTTTGTGAATTTTATTCAGTTTTTAATACAAGAATGGATGTTGACCAGTTTGTTGGCGGTGTTAGTTATTGCCTACACACTGCGGGAACGTGTAAAAAGTGGTGTACCTGTTTCAAATAACGAACTGACCGCGCTGGTCAACAGTGATAAAGCCATTATTCTGGATATCCGCCCAAGTGCGGAGTTCAAAGCGGGTCACCTGGTTGATGCGATTAATATTCCCTATGAGCGCATTAACAGTGATTTGGCGACTCTTGAAAAATACAAAACCAAGACCATTATTATCGTAGACAAGATCGGGCAATACGCCGGTGTTGCGGGTCGCCAGTTGGCTAAAGAAGGTTTCGAGGTTCGCAGGCTTTCAGGTGGAATCAGTGAGTGGCAAAACCAAAACTTGCCGCTCGTAAAAGGTAAGTAGTAATAGCAGAGAATATTATGGCTCGAGTTTTGATGTACACAACTGCCATTTGTCCTTACTGTGTCAATGCAAAAAAATTATTGGCACAAAAAGGCGTGAGCGTGGAAGAAATTCGCGTCGATCAAAATCCCCAACTGCGTACAGAAATGATGCAGAAAAGTGGGCAGCGGACAGTGCCACAAATCTGGATTGGTGAATTCCACGTGGGTGGCTTTACGGATCTGTGGGCGCTGGACAAACAAGGCAAGCTCGATGGGCTTTTACAAAATAACTAAAGTGACATTAAGAGAATTATCATGACAGAAGAAAATACCCAAGCGGCAACACAGGAACAACAATTGCCGGAAGCGGGCTTTGCGATCCAGAAAATTTATTTGAAAGATATTTCATTTGAAACCCCAAGTGGTTTGGAAGCGTTTACCAAAGCCTGGAAGCCAAATGTTCAACAAGATTTGAATATCCAGGTAACGCCAGTAGAAGAAGGTTTGTTTGAAGTTTTATTGTTGTTAACCATTACTGCACGTATCGATAACAAAGTAGTTTTCCTGGTTGAAGTGAAGCAAGGTGGTTTGTTTGTGATTAATGGCCTGGATGGAATCCAGTTGAGCCATGCCATTAATACTTTGTGCCCACAAATTCTTTTCCCATACGCGCGCGAAACAATCGATAGTTTGTTAACTCGCGGCGGTTTCCCTCCTCTGATGTTAGCGCCAATTAATTTTGATGCTGTCTTCGCGCAAGCAGTTATGCAAGCACAGCAACAAGCAGAAGCTGCGGCGGCCCAAGCGGAACCAGCACTGAATTAATAGCCACCCATTTGCCCGACCTAGTCGGGCAAATTTTTTTATCAGGTGTAAAAGTCGATGTTCAATCTTTCTCGCCTCGATCGTTCCAACACAAGCCACATTGCTGCTATTGATTTAGGCTCCAACAGTTTTCACATGATTATTGCCAAATGGGACAATGACCAGTTGGTAGTATTGGATCGTTTGCGTGATCCTGTGCGTATGGGTTGGGGCTTGGGCAGCGACGGTTCCCTCAGTGAAGATGCGCGCATCCGCGCGTTGAATTGCCTCGAAAAATTTGGCGAACGCTTGCGTGAATATCCTTCGCGCAGTGTGCGAATTGTCGGCACAAAAACTTTACGCAGCATCAATGATTCCAGCCAATTCCTGGCGGATGCACAACAACGTCTTGGTCATCCCGTTGAAATTATTTCCGGTGACGAAGAAGCGCGCCTGATTTATTTAGGTGTTGCGCACTGTATTGCACCGAAAGAGGGAAAGCGCCTGGTGATGGATATCGGCGGTGGAAGTACCGAAATTATTGTGGGCGAAGGCATGTCGCCGCTCATTAAGGAAAGTTTGAACATGGGTTGCGTTGCCATCACCAAAAAGTTTTTTTTGGATGGCAAGGTAACGGATAAAATGGCTAATAAAGCATTAATTGCGTGCATGCAGGAATTAACACCCGTTGCTGAAGAGTTTATCCAGCAAGGGTGGAACCAGGTATTGGGAGCTTCCGGCACGATTAAGGCTGTTGCAAAAGTATGTACCGCGGCGGGTTGGAGCAACGGTGTCATCCGTTTAATGGATTTGGAAAAAATTGTGCGTATGTATTGCCAGCACGGTAATACAGATTTAAAAATTCCGGGATTGTCAGATGATCGCCAACCGGTTTTTTTAGGCGGTGTAATTGTTTTAATGGCGCTATTTGAAAGCCTGCAACTGGCTGAAATGATGGCGGCGGATTGGGCCCTGCGTGAAGGTTTGTTATTCGATTTAAAAGGTCGTTTAGAAAATCATGATATACGCCAAGGGAGTGTCGATGCTTTAGCATCACGATTTCACGTCAATATGGAAAAGGCTCAGGCGGTAGCCGCAACCGCGCTTAACCTGTTAGAGCAGGTTGCGGATGATTGGGATTTGAATCATACGGAAGCGAGCAAACTTTTATCCTGGGCTGCGCGTCTATATTCGGTCGGTTTGGATATCGCGCACAACGATTACCATAAACATAGTGCTTATGTTGTCCAGCACGTAGATCTTGCCGGGTGTTCGCGCGTTGAGCAGAGTCACCTCGCGGTATTGGTATTAGCGCATCGCAAACGTTTTCCACTCAAACATTTTCCTGCCGGAAATGATGAGCTTATTCATTTAGCGATTTTGTTGCGCATGGCGGTTATTTTTCATCGTGGCAAAAGAGTTGATGGTTTGCCAGACATAAAATTATCGGCGAGTAAGAAAAAAATTAAATTAAAAATTTCACCAGGCTGGTGGGACGAACATCCATTGACTTATGCGGATTTGGAAACTGAAATGCGTCATCTTGATGACATAGGGTATAGTCTGGAAATAACCTGAATTGATATTCAAGTTCATCAAATAAAAAAGGCCGATCATTGATCGGCCTTTTTTATTGGGAGTTGTGTATACAGATCCGTAGGATGGGTGGAGCCTAAGCGATACCCATCAACATTTTAAAGGCATTGATGGGTATCGTTGCACTCCACCCATCCTACATCGTGATCAGAATGAATGTGATCACCGCGCGAAATTGGTTATGTTGTTAATGGCGCGACGTCCAACGATCCAACAAAATTCCTTGTACGTCTATTTCAATTTCATCTCCTGCAGGTGACAACAAGTGATAATTGCCATCAGCATTTAAAATCCACGCGTGGGTATTATCAGAAAGATAGAGATTCAAATCTTCAATCATGCGGTCGCGAATTTTTTTGTGTTTAATAGGAAAACAGGTTTCAACGCGATGGAACATATTACGCGTCATCCAGTCCGCGCTCGAACATAATAATTCGGTGTTGCCATTGTTTTCAAAATAAAACACGCGATGATGTTCGAGGAAACGGCCAATAATGGAACGCACACGAATATTTTCTGACAGCTCGGGAATACCAGGACGCAATTGGCAAACGCCGCGCACAATCAAATCAATTTGCACACCTGCTTTGGAGGCAGCGTAAAGTTCATTTACCAATTCTTCATCGTAAAGTGCATTCATTTTTGCGATGATTCTTGCGGGCCTTCCGTGTTCAGCGTTTTCCTTTTCCATTCGGATGCGGCGAACAATTCCCCGATGTAATGTAAAGGGCGCATACAACAAGGCTTCCATTTTGGAGGCTTTACCCATGCTGCTTAATTGCAAGAAAATTCGATAGACATCATCGCCAATATCTTTGTCCGATGTCATCAAGCCATAATCGGTATAAAGTTTACTGGTTTTAGGATGATAGTTTCCGGTTCCCAGGTGAACGTAATAACGCAACTTTCCTTCTTCACGGCGCGCGATTAATAGCATCTTGGCGTGGGTTTTAAAACCCACGACGCCGTAGATAACGTGAATACCAAAACGCTGTAAACGTTCAGCGAGCGCAACGTTTTGTTCTTCATCGAAACGCGCGCGCAACTCAACAATGGCGGTCACTTCTTTACCGGCTTTTGCGGCGGCGACTAATGCATCAACGATTGGCGAGTTTGATCCTGTGCGATAAAGCGTTTGCTTGATCGCCAGCACATGCGGATCGGCGGCGGCTTCGCGCAAAAAGTCGACCACACCTTGAAATGAATCAAAGGGGTGATGCAGTAAAATATCTTGCTTCTGTAAAACTTCAAAATAGCTATTGGTGCGTTTTGAAAGTTTTGGCATTGCCTGCACAAAGGGTTGGAAAAATAATTCGGTATTCTTAATCAGTTCAAATAAATCACTGTAGCGATTCAAATTGACCGGGCCATTTATTTTGTATAAATCGCGCTCTTTGATTTCACAGCGTTGCAATAGGAAATCGATCATTTCTGTCGGGCAGGTATCGGTGATTTCCAAACGCACTTCATCGCCGTATTGGCGATAGGCAAGTTCACCCTGGACGGCGCGCAATAAATCTTCGGTTTCCTCTTCGTCGAGGAAAATATCCGAGTTGCGCGTCAGGCGAAATTGGAAGCTGTCAATCACGGTCATGCCGACAAAAATTTCCGCCATAAAAAAATGAATGATCGACGAAATAAAAACAAATTCGCGACATTGCGTTGTGAGTTCAATTGGCAATTCAATGATGTGTGAAAGCGAGCGCGGCACCTGCACAATGGCGCGCCCGGAGTTGCGCCCGAAAGCATCTTTGCCATCGAGTTTCACAATAAAATTCAAACTTTTATTCAAGATACGCGGAAAGGGATGCGCCGGATCAAGTCCGATGGGACTCAGTACGGGCAGGACTTCCGACATAAAATAGTTTTTTAAATAATGGATTTGCTCTTGCGTCCATTCATCGCGACGCAAAACGCGAATGCCGGCTTCACGAAGACTCGGCAATATTTCGGTATTTAAAATTTTGTATTGTTCATCGACCAGCAAATGGGCGCGATCGGAAATTTGTTCGAGGGTCTGGATTTCGGTGAGGCCATCGGGACCGAGCGGTGTTTTGGTGGGCAATTCAAGACGCTCAACCAAACCGCCGACACGCACTTCAAAAAATTCGTCAAGGTTGGTGGAAAAGATACATAAAAAACGCAATCTTTCCATCAGGGGTAAAGCCTTGTTATAGGCCTGATAGAGCACGCGTTTATTAAATTCAAGCAAGCTTAGCTCGCGATTGAAGTAGGCGCTGGACACAGTAAACCTCAGTGTTTAAAGCAAATCAACAGCAAAATATGACATGTAAATGTGACAATAAGAAGAAAGGTAAATTAACCTTAGCAAAACAATTCGGCGCTTGCACACATTTCAGTTTGTTGAGTTGTGTGCCAGCAAGTGCCTGGTGCATTGCTGGCGATAACTTTACTTATTGCATTTGTAGACATTAAAACTTTGCTTTCCATTTTCAATAACTGAGCTGGGTACTATGGTGTCACCGTTTAGGCCAACAGCTTCATTGCGCGCAAGGTTGGCTAATTCGGTAGCGACTTTATCGGAGTTGCGTTTATAAAATCCAACTTTGCTGGTCACGCTCACAGTTACTTCGCTCAGGTTTGTGCAACCACGAACGTTGACTGCGTTTGCAACAGCAACGCTACTGCCTTTCTCAGTCACTTTTACCCATGTACAGCTGCTGGTGACGGCGGCAATAGCGATGACGATAAGCGATAATTTTTTCATGGTGCGATCCTCAATCAGTGGATGATGTGGCGGCGATAATAAATCTTTGCCAGATAAAAAAATAACAGCGGCTACACTAATCGGATGAATCATGAGATGCAACCAAGTCGGGGGGAGTTTGTCCGGTTTTACGTGCTAAATCTGATCGCTATACGGGAATATGAATAAACCACACTAAAAATAGGTGAAACTCTGGTTTGCAGGAGTCGGGCTGGTTATTATGCGCGACAACCGCTAAGGTTTATTTCAAGGTCATTCTTAGGCCTGCATGGATATAAAGCTGCCAATTATTTGTAATAAAAATAACGCAATCCACAAATGAGTCATCTGTAAACGGGAATTTCTCAGGAGTCCAACATGGTTATCATCAACGCGATTGTCGGTTTGTTCCGCATGATTTGTCGTAATTTTCGCAAAATCGCAAAACTTGGTTTTTATTTTTTCATCCTTACCCTTGTGATTCTTGCAGCGGGAAAAACTTATCAACATTGGGATACAGATCCGGATCGCGGTGCGGTTGCGATTAGCAATGGCGCTAATGGCGAAAGTTATTCCACGCCGATTTATTTAAAGCAGGGCTGGAGCGAGTCAGACAGCCTCTGGTTCTACAATACCACCCAGGGCTCAGGTTTGCTGCCCTACGATTTTTATCTGGTATTGGAGCAAACGGATTCAACCGAATTGTTCCGCGCCAATAATAATGTTGATAAATACCGTTATTTGCCGCAAAAACCTACGTTCTTCAATCCGGATGGTTTGTCTGTCGGGTTTGTAAAAGAGACTTACCAGGGACAGGATTACATGGGTTATACCTGCGCGGCGTGCCATACGAGCCAGGTGAACTTCAAAGGTCAGGCAATCCGTATTGATGGCGGCCCTTCCATGGCCGATATGGTGGGTTTCCTTACCGCGATGGAAAAAAGCCTGGAGCAGACGCGTGACGATGCACAAAAACGCGATCGTTTTGTCAAAGCGGTGCTGGCGCTGAATAACAATTACTCCAAGGCAGAAGATGTACTTAAAGACCTGAAAAAATGGAGCGATACCCTTCGTCTTTACAACACCGTCAACCACAGCCATGTCGATTACGGCTACGCCCGCCTTGATGCCTTTGGCCGTATTTACAATCGCGTGCTTGAACACATGATCAATAAGGCACAGTTGAAGTTGGCGCTTTTGCAAATTACCAATCCGGAAGACAAACGCATCCTGAATGAAGAGCAGGTGGATGCAGTTTTGGAGGGTATTAATGAAACCATCATTGGCGATGTGCAGTTTGCATTGATTATTGATCGTCTGGCCTCCAAAGAAGGCAAGTATCCCGGCCTTAACCAGCGCGACCAATTGCGTGTGCGCCAGGCCATCTTTAACGAGCCCGATGCGCCGGTTAGCTATCCGTTCCTGTGGGATATTACCCACTCTGACTATGTGCAATGGAACGCCCTGGCGGCGAATGCCGGTGTGGGTCCTTTGGGTCGTAATACGGGTGAGGTGATCGGTGTATTCGGGATTCTGGATTGGAAAGCACAGCAATCCCGCTTCAGTCTCTCTGCCCTTATCACGGGTGAGAAAAGCAAAAAGCACACTATCGATTTCAAATCATCTATCGATTTAACCAACTTGCAGCGTATTGAATCCCATTTGAATAGCCTGCAATCACCGCAATGGCCGCAGGATATCCTGGGCAAGATTGATGTGAATACCGCCAAGCGTGGTGAGCTGGTGTATAACGAATATTGCGCGGCTTGCCATCAGGTTGTTGAGCGTGACAATTGGGATCGTTTGGTTGTCGCCAATATGACGAGCGTGGATGTCATAGGTACAGACCCGACTATGGCGGTGAACAGCGTGTCGTTCACGGGCTATGCCGGTAATTTTGAATCGGTTTACCAGGATACGGATGTGGGTTCGGTTGTCGTACAAAAACGCGCACCGGTTGTACAAGTATTAACCGCAGCGACCAAAGGCGCGGTGGCCACACCCGATGCAGACAAATGGGTTGTGCGCCGCATGGCTGACTGGACTTACATGTTAGGTAAATCCTTCTTTGATAATGAGATTAAACCCAGTGTAAAATCCGGCAACTATAAACCCGATACTACGGCGAACCCTTATCAATCACTCTTGTCGTATAAGGCACGCTCACTAAATGGTATTTGGGCGACTGCGCCTTATTTACACAATGGTTCGGTTCCTAACCTGTGGGATTTACTCTTGCCCGCTGAGGAGCGTCCGACCGAGTTCTGTGTTGGGAATCGCGAGTTTGATCCCGTAAATGTCGGTTTTAATACCGAAGGTTGTGATAAAACTGATCCTAAAGATAAGCGGAGATTTATTGTCGAACCGCTTGGCAATCACAATACCGGCCACGAATATGGCACAGGTAAAGATGGCAAGGATAAACTTACCGAGCAGGAGCGTTGGGATTTAATTGAATATATTAAAACGCTGTAAGCTTTGATGATATTTACGCCGCGTTTTGTTTACAAAAAAGTTAACAAAACGCGGCGTAAATTTTTGCGAATTTTATCCAGCGTTCTTTGCCGATAATTGTGCACAAGACGTTATGAAAATATTGAAAGAAATTGCTCGTCCCCAAAAAATAGTAACTTTCACTGTGCGACAGCTGGTTAAGCCTGTCGTCCTGGGTTTGTGTATTTTGTTTTCTGCATCACAAAGTTGCGCGCAAACTGAAAAGCAAATCAGTTATCCCGTAGCTGTTCCGATTGAGCGCGCCGCTGCCAGCAGTGTTGCTGCCGCACCGGCAATAAAAGCACCGGAACCAGTGATACGTTCAATTGAAGATGCCTCTACCACACCACCGCCTGTTCGCAAAACCACGACTAAAAAAACTACCGCCGTAAAAAAAGTCGCGACTAAATCGGCAGACGTTGCAGCAAAGCCCACAACTACAAAAAAAGTTGTTGCCGAGAAACCAAAGCCTGCAACAAAAACCAAAGCTGCATCCATTAAAAATGCATCGGCTGCAAAAGCTACACAAACACCCACGCCCAAAAGTGCTACAGCACCCAACGTAAAAAAAAACGCCATCACATCAAACACCAGGCCAGAAGTGGAAAAAACTGCAGCACCGGCACCGCTTGCAACCAACGCAAACCAACCTGAAAAAGCGACAGAGCCAAGTATTTCTACAGCAATAAAAACAGCCATAGTTCCCGCCGCTGAGGCTTCAGTGCTTAAGCCGGGAGCAATGGAAGATGAAGAGTCACAACTGAACGCAAGTGTTGACGAAGAAGATATCTCGTATGGCCCCGAACTCGCAGCTGAAACCAAACCAACCTCGGCGGCTACATCATCCGTCGCTATAAAAAATATTCCTTTGCCGACGAGTAACCAGCGTGAAGGTTTTATTATTGAATTTAAAAATTACGTAGAAACAAAAATTGTTCCGCGTGTCCCTGGTGCGGCGGTGGCCATTATTGCGGATGGCAAAGTTAAAGTGCTGCAAGCTTATGGTGTGAAAAAATTTGGCGGTAATGATCCTATCAATACAGATACTGCATTTCGTTTAGCATCTGTTTCAAAAACGATTGCAGGTACGGCTGCCGGTGTGTTGGTGAATGATGGTTTGATCACTTGGGATACACCTGTCGTTTCTGTATTGCCGGATCTGGAATTCAGCAATCCGCGATACGGGAATCAATTAACCCTGAGCAATATCATGTCGCAATCGAGTGGTTTACCTACCCACGCGGGCGATAATTATATTGAAGACGGATTACCCTACGATGAAGTTCTCCAAAAATTAAAAAAAATTAATTTTGTGTGTCCACCTGGAAAGTGCTACAGCTATCAAAATGTCACACTGAGTTTATTGGGTAATATTATTTATAAAAAAACCGGCAAGCCTTACGAGCAATATGTAAAAGAAAAAATATTTGCTCCACTGGGAATGCGCTCTGCCTCGATTGGATTGGAAGGTTTGCTGGCTACAAAAAATTACGCATTACCACACGAAGTTAGCGCGCGTGGCCAGTGGTACACCAAAGAGATTACGCAAAATTATTATCGTTTGAATCCTGCGGCGGGCGGTAATGCGAGCATCACCGATATGGCCCATTGGATATTGGCGCAAATGGGTCACAATCCTGATGTTTTACCACCAGCACTCCTGCATAGCATACACGCGAAAGTAACCAAAAATACTCCCGCACAATCGCATTACGGCGCTCGCGAAGGTGTGACAGATACACATTATGGAATGGGTTGGCGCACCTTTGATTACCGCGGCGATAAAAACTTTTTGCATCACGGTGGTTACGTTTTTGGTTCGCGCTCGGAAATGGTTTTTAATCCGGAGTTGCAAATCGGTATGGTGATTTTAAGTAACTGCAATAGATTACCAGGCGAAGTTATTTTCCAATTCCTGGATGCCTATGAAGATGAAAAGCGCGGCGAAAAACGACCAGTTGTGCGAGCGGTGCAGGCGATAAAAAAGAAAGTTAAACAGAAATAAAGCCCTCACCCCCTCACCCTAGCCCTCTCGGCAGCAGCTCCTGCGCAACTCTACCTCCTGCATCCATGCAGTCGTCCCATAGGGAGAGGGGACTGATACTTCCCCTTGTAAGAGAAAATTGAGCGATGGCACAAATATTCCCTCTCCCCTTGGGAGAGGGAGGGTGGCAGAACTAATGGTGTTCTTCTCTTTTCGCAGGTTGTAAGACACGCACCTGCAAAATCCTTCGGCCTTCCATTTCGGTTATTTCAAAACCAAAACCTGAAATAGTAATTGTCTCGCCCACTACGGGAATGTGTTGCAGTTGCTCCAACAATAAACCGGCCAAGGTGAAGTAATCACCTTCTTCGCGCTCCAATTTTACGTCGAGCACTTCTTCCAGTTGTTCAAGCGATAAACTTGCATCAAGCAACCAGCCATTTTCCTGTTCGACAACCAAAGGTGTTTCGCTGTTGTCTGCCAATTCTCCGGCAATCGCAGCGAGCAGATCGCTGGTGGTCACCACGCCTTTGATACTGCCGTATTCGTCGATCACAATTGCCAAAGGTACGGCTTGCTGGCGCAGCATTTCCAAAACATTTAACGCACTGGTGCCTTCAGGTACGGCGAGGGGCTCGACGGCGAGGGCAGCTAAATCGAGTGGTTGGTTGCTGAGCGCAGCGGCGAGCAAATCGCGGCTTTGGACTACGCCGTGCAAATTATCCAGTTCGTCGCGCGCGACCAGCAGGCGAGTTTGTGGCGTGGTTTTCAGGACATTGAGCAGTTCTTCTGGCGTTGCGTTTACGTCTACCCAAATAATATCGGGACGCGGCGTCATGAGCGATTGCACCGAGCGGTCGGTGAGCTGCAACACCGAGCGGATCATCTGGCGCTCGCTATTTTCAAACACCAGTTCTTCGCCTTGCGGATTGGCCATGGCGACTATGTCATCGCCAACTTCGTCGGCATCGCTGCGGCCACCTAGCAGTTTCAATACAGCTTCAGCGGTGCGGTCGCGCAATGGGCGTTCGCCAATCAAATGACGTGTGCGGTTGGAGCGTGCGAGCTGGTTAAAGAATTCAATCAGTACCGAGAAGGCGATGGCGCCGTAGAGGTAGCCCTTGGGAATGTGGATGCCCGCACCTTCAGCCACCAGGCTAAAACCGATCATCAACAGGAAGCCGAGACACAACATAACCACGGTTGGGTGTTTATTCACAAAATCGGTCAGTGCTTTGCTGGCGATAATCATCATCACCATGGCGATAATGACCGCCAACATCATGATCGAAAGATGGTTGACGATACCCACGGCGGTGATCACCGCATCGAGGGAGAAGACCGCATCCAGTACCACGATTTGGGTGATAACCGCCCAAAACGCAGCATGTACGCGGGAAGTCCGTTGGCTGTTGGTTTTACCTTCCACGCGTTCATGCAATTCGATGGTGGCTTTGAATAGTAAAAAGAGTCCGCCAAAAATCAGGATGAGGTCGCGCCCGGATAAATCCTGGTCGAGCACGGTAAACAGCGGTTTTGTAAGGGTAACCAGCCAGGAAATACCGGCCAGCAAGCCAAGTCGCAAGATCAGCGCCAGGCTCAGGCCGAGCATACGCGCGCGGTCGCGCTGGTGCTTGGGAAGTTTGTTGGCGAGGACGGCGACAAAAATAAGGTTATCGATGCCGAGTACAATCTCAAGCACGATCAGGGTGAACAGGCCCAGCCAGGCTGTTGGGTCAAAAATCCATTCCACCGCTAGCACCTCGGCTTTTGGTTAAATGTGGATGGGCATATACATGGATGACACTGGGACTCAGGGTCGGGTTCTGCGCTTGGCATTGAAAATCCAAAGTGACCAAAGGAAGGGCGATTCTACTGTAAGCAGGCCAGGAATGACCAGCTTTCCCGCCGCCAGGTTTTTTAAGGTTTTTTTAAGATTTGCTGAAGGAGCATTTACGAAACATCCTTTGCTGACCCGCTTAAGCTGGCGACTCTTGAATCAACAAGGCTTTGAGCAAATTAAGGATCATCACACTTCAATCGCCAGGTTGCGTTCAAGGAAAGCAGAAATAGTTGGATTGAGTTGCATGGGTGTGCGCCGAGTATCCCTGGAGCGCAAAGCATACAAACTTCGCTGTCAGGAAACTATAAAAAATGTAATGGCTTGGTTTGCTGCTGCCTTGAGGTAGAATCGCCCAATCTTGTTACGTAGTCACGGCCATGCAGATTTCCTTTATTGACACACTCAGTGCAATTAGCTCGCAATCATGGAATCAGCTGTGTGCCGATGATTATCCCTTTGTGCGCTGCGAATTTTTGCAGGCTATGGAGAATAGCGGGAGCGTGGGTAAGGGCACAGGTTGGCAATCGCAACACTTGATTGTGCGCGAAGGTGATGAATTAATCGCGGCCATGCCCTTGTACATCAAAACCCATTCTTACGGCGAATACGTTTTCGATTGGTCCTGGGCCGATGCCTACAAACGTTATGGTTTTGATTATTATCCCAAACTAATTTCTGCCATTCCTTTTACACCCTGTGTGGGCGCGCGTTTGTTATTGAAGGATAAAACCCGCGAGCAGGAATTATTGCCATTCATTGTCGCTGCGATAAAAAGCCATGCGCAACGTATCGGCGCGTCCAGCTGGCATTGTTTGTTTCCAACCGAAAAATTATCAGCACAGTTAATCGATGAAAAAATTGCACAACGTGTAGGCGTGCAGTTTCATTGGTTTAATCGCGATTATAAAACCTGGGATGATTTTACGGCGGCGATGAATTCCCGCAAGCGTAAAAATATTAATAAAGAACGGCGTGCAGTTGTGGAACAGGGCATTCATTTTGTTACTAAAACAGCGGGTGACATTAGCGCAGAAGACTGGCAATTATTTTATGTGCTGTACTGCAACACTTATTTAAAGCGCAGCGGCCATACAGGTTATTTAACAGAAAATTTTTTCCAATTATTGCGCGAACAATTTGCACAAAATTCGCTACTCATTATTGCGTACCAACGTGAAGAGCCCATTGCAGCGGCGTTGTTTTTTATCGATTCTTCAACAATTTATGGCCGTTATTGGGGGTGTGTTGCGGAGCACGAGTTTTTGCATTTTGAAACCTGTTATTACCAGGGCATCGACTACGCGATTAAAAATGGCTTGCAACGTTTTGATGGCGGCGCACAAGGCGAACATAAAATTGCACGCGGTTTTGAACCGGTGATGACTTTTTCAAATCACTGGCTGGCGAATCCGGATTTCCAGCAGGCGATCAATAATTTCCTGGTATCTGAAAAAGCGTCCGTTGAGCTTTATGCGGAAGATGCGAAAAGTTATTTGCCGTTTAAGTGAATTTAAGGTGTTACTTATAAAGTAGGGAATCGTCATCCCCGCAGGGGATCCAGTGACTTTAAATAACGAAAGGCGCTGGATCCCCTGCGGGGATGACGATTCCCTTCCAAAGAAATAATAAATGTTAAAGAGAAAATAATGCTCGCAAATCTCCACCCCAAAAACATCCTCACCATTCTCGATGAAATTGATGCGGCGCCGCCTTCCTACTCAATGGATCGTCCCCAAGCCTTGCGGCGTGTATTTGCCGTGCTTGCTTGTGTCTCCGTGTGTTTGCTGTTTATGCACTACGGAAAATTCTCGGATAACTTGCAGTATCTCTTGCAACTCCTGGCCAGCTGGAAGCATTTACCCGCCAATTATTACGTTGAGCAGTTGGTCGCGGCGGGCGTTTGGGAGTTGTTTGGTTATATCTGGTGGACGAGTATACAAGCGATTGGTTATGTGCTCGTGCCTGCGCTTTTGATTCGTTACTGTTTTAAAGCGCGGGTGCGCGATTTTGGTTGGCAGCTGAATGAAGCGCCGCAGCACTGGCGCGGTTATCTGTTGTTGCTCAGCCCGATCCTGGTGTTTATCTATCTTGTTAGCCTCGGTAAGGATTTTGTGAATCACTATCCTTTTTATTCCCTGGCGAGCCGCAGTTGGGCAGATTTATTGGCGTGGGAATTTTTGTACCTCACCCAGTTTGTGTGCCTGGAATTTTTCTTTCGTGGATTTATCCTCAACTCGCTACGTCCCGCGTTGGGCGCCAATGCGGTTTGGGTGATGTGTGTTCCTTATCTGATGATCCATTTCCCCAAACTTTGGCTGGAGGCGACAGGCGCGATTTTGTTTGGATTATTTTTGGGGATACTTGCGCTGCGTTCGCGTTCTATCTGGGGCGGCGTTTTTGTTCATGCAGGCGTCGCGCTGACAATGGATATGGCAGCCATTTTAAGGAAGCAAGGCCTGCCCCATAATTTTTGGCCATTTTAATTGGCGCGAGGTTTATCCCTGGTTTTTCCAATCGATTTATTTTCTAACATCTGGCTTGCTAATCTTCATTTAATATTGATGATTTGTGCGCCATTGTTTCCTTTATTGTCACCCCGAGTAGCGTATTTGGGTATTTAAGTAGCTACAAAGAGTGCCGTTCCCGGGTTTTAAAAGTGAACCCTCCCATGTTGCAGGCAATCCTTAATCTGGGACGATGCTGCCGGGCACCGGGCCTAGTCTAGTCCGGTAACTTTCAGTGCTTGATCGAGGATTTGCGGTGAGGACGTAGTTTTGAAAGGGTATAAAGCGCTGGGTGTTCGTATCTAACAATAACGAGGACACGCCCAAAATGATGAAGATTAAACCCGTTTTACTATTGCTGACCACACTTGGTGTGTCGCAATTCAGCAGTGCGGCCCTGACCACCTACGGTGCCGGTAATATCAGCGACAGCGCCAACCCCGCTGGTTATAAATGTACTGTCGACCACGGCAACTGGATTTACAGCGCCGGTGTGGTTGCTCCCGGTGTTAACAGCTGCAACCCAATTGGTACTCCCACGCCGATTTATCCCCAAAAAGTTGCCCCGGCAACCAGCAAGCCTACGATGACGCATCGCTGGTGGGGGTCGATTTCCTTTTATGGCGAGATGAAAGTCGGCGATAGCGCTGGCGCAGCCTATATCACTCCCGATCCAATGACCGCGCGTATCACTGACCGCGGTGCCCGTATTATGGGAATTTCCGGTGGTTTGCGCACCAGTGCTACCCAGACAACCTATGCAATCCCGGACCCGTTCAGCGAAGTATTCGATGGCCTGGCAATTGGCAACACCAATTACAGCAACATGGAAGCTTACCTGAAGGATTACAGCGATGGCTCTGTAACCGTCCAATGGAACAGCGGTAGCACGCCAGTGATGGAAGCGACCTTCGTCCACGGTTCGCCTTATGCTTATTTCACAGCATTGCAAGGCAGCATCGTTATCCGTACCAAAGCGGCGGATAGCGGTGAAAAAGGAGTCTTCTACCAGGGTGGCAATAGCATCGGTATCTGGACTGACGTTGCAGGTGATCGCAATAACTTCCTCATCACCGGTCACGATACAACGACTTTCAGCAACGTAAACAGCGCCGCTATTGGTGTGGCTAACGCCAGCAAGCGTGTGACTATTACCTTGTTGCCGCAAGTCACCGGCACACCGGATGCGACCATGATTTCCACCTTTGCCCAATACGCGCCACAACGCGTTGACAAGGTGAACATCAACTATGCCGTGGACAGGAACACCAACAAAGTCACCGTCACCCATCAATACCAGTTCAACGGCTCTGCTGTGACGACTATGGTAGGTATGCTGCCATTAGCGTGGAAAAATTCCAGCCAGGCGGTGACCAACTATAAAATCCGCAGTGCGCGCGGCGTAACCAAATTCGCGACCACCAACGGTTTCAGCTACACCATTCCTTATGTAGGTGTATTGCCAACCCTGCCAGCCGGTATTGGCGATTACAACCTGACCCAATTGAAAGCCTTCGTCACCGAGTTTATCAACCAGGGTTCTGCTAACTGGAACACGGCTACTGATACTTACTGGGCCGGCAAAAACTACGGCAAAGTGGCGGAACTGGCTGCAATTGCACGTGGCATTGGTATGACTGCAGAGGCCGATCAATTGGTCAATTGGCTAAAAGCTGAATTGCAGGACTGGTTCCGTGCCAATACTAATGGCGGCCTGGATACCACCAAATATTTCTCCTACGACAGCAACTGGAACACGCTACTGGGTTATGACGAAAGTTTCGGCGCGCAACAACAGCTTAATGACCATCACTTCCACTACGGTTATTTCGTACGCGCTGCAGCGGAAATTTGCCGCGTAGACGCCAGCTGGTGTGGATCTACCAAATACGGTCCCATGGTTGAATTGTTGATCCGCGATTATGCGGCAGGCCGTGATGATCCGATGTTCCCGTACTTGCGTTACTTTGACCCTGCTTATGGCTTCTCCTGGGCATCAGGTCATGCCAACTTCGTATTGGGTAACAACAACGAATCGACCTCAGAAGCCGCTAACGCTTACGGTGCGATGATCCTTTACGGTCAAATTACCGGCAATAACAGCATTACCGAGCGCGGTATGTACTTACACGCATCATCAACTGCTGCTTATTGGGAATACTGGAACAACTACGACCGTTACCGCGGTTTAGGTGGCGACTACGATAACTTCGATAGCGCTTACCCAAAAATGACTACCTCTATCATCTGGGGCAACGGCCATGTATTTGGTACCTGGTTCAGCGGCGCTTACGCCCATATCCTTGGTATCCAGGGTTTGCCATTGAGCCCATTGGTCCTGCACATTGGCCAACATGCCGATTACCTGAGCAACTACGTGACCCTCGGTATGACTGAATCGAGCAACAGCAAGCCGTCCGGTTTACCAGATGGTCAATGGCGCGATGTATGGTGGAATATCTGGGCGATGACCAATGGTCAAGCTGCTGTAAACGATATGACCAGCTACGGCTTCAATTACACGCCAGAAGAGGGTGAAACCAAAGCTCATACCTATCAATGGGTCTACACTTTGAAGCAATTGGGTGCACTGGCGACTGGTACTGGCGCTTTGACGGCGAACAGCCCATCGGCAGTAGCATTTGATAAGTCTGGTGTAAAAACCTACCTCGCGTACAACTTTGGTTGCACAGCGCAGTACGTGACTTTCTCTGATGGTATGAAACTTGCAGTTCCAGCCTACAGCTTCCGCACCAAGAAAACTGGCGATGCTGTTGATGCAAATCCTGGTACTACCACTTGCACAGGTTCAAGCAGCTCTGCAGCGACCTCATCAAGCTCGGTGGCAAGCAGTGTTGCAAGCACCTCATCCAGCAAGGCGAGTTCAAGTGCTTCATCGGCTGCAAGCGGCAATGGTTACACCATCCTCAGCAGCACTAGCGCTTCTTTCTACGCTAACAACGCTCCATGGGCGGATATCCACTACACCATTAACGGCGGTGCACAGCAAAACGTGCGCATGACCCACAATGCGGATAACACCAATACCTTGACCCTGACTGGTCTTCCAGCAGGTGCCACTGTGAGGTACTTCTACACCATCGGCATAGCTGCCGGGGGTGCGAGCGATACTGCATGGGTACAGTTCACCTTGTCAGGCACGACTTCAAGTGCTGCCAGCACTAGCAAGAGTTCTGTTGCCAGTTCAGTGGCAAGTACCAGCAAAAGCTCCAGCAGCGCGGCAAGTTCAATACCAGCCACTGGCAACGGTTATCAGGTGTTGAGCACAACCAGCATTAAGTTCTATGCGAATGCTGCACCTTGGGCGGATATCCACTACACCATTAATAACGGTGCGCAACAAAATATCCGCATGACTCACAACGCCGACAACAGTAATACCCTAACCGTAACCGGTATTCCTGCCGGTGCTGTGGTGAAATATTTCTACACCATCGGGCAATCGGTAGGCGCAACGGATACTGCGTGGGCACAAGTGACCTGGTAAGTTAAATCCTTACCAACGTTAAAAATAAAAAACCTCAACCGCATAAGTGGTTGAGGTTTTTTATTGGGGGCGCCTAGCTGAGACTGAATTAATTTAATAGATTATTAAGTTGGGAATCGTCGTTCTCAGCTGCGCACCTGACTAGCGTGAATCCACGCTTTTGAAATTCAAAGACACTGGATCCTCGCTACGCGAGGATGACGACTCCCTATTTAATTATTTAAATTCAAAAAACGAAGTCAACGTAAGTCGGCCTGTTGCCGGGCTGGGATCAAAATTATAATCTTTCCCAATTTTTCCTGAGTGAAGACTTGTTCCGCGATACATAAGCAATCGATTAAATACTGCATCGAATGACACAATTTCTTCAAATTGATCGGTAGAACCGTTTATATATCCTTCCGGATACGTATCTTTGGTGGGAAATCTTTTTTCTATGTTTGCGATGTAACCAGGATAACGCTGCTCATCCACATACTCAAAATTTGTGGGTTTATGGCGATACAACGACGTTCCCATATTTGGGAGTGATTGCAAATAATGTATAACCGCTAAACCGTTGCGTGACGGAGAATCAAAATGAGGAATTCGTTGTAACAAATCGAGATCGGACGTAGGGGTTGTTACAATAGAAAATTTAGTAACAGCGCTTTTAATTTTCCGCACTTCCAAGTGAAAAAATTGCTCCATAAAAAAGCCAAGATTTTTGACAAGGGCAATTGTATATTCCTGTGGGACATACATACGGACACCAGGATAAAATGAATCTGCGTGCGCAAAGTCATTTTGTTGTATCGCGAGCTCCTTTAAGGCTGAAGCTCCTTTCAGGTAATTATCAACGAGCAGGACTTCTTGTTGTTCATTGCCAACCCTGTAGCACTCAATGTTTGCATCGTCGCAAAGCCCGTACACAATTGGTTCCATACAATTCTCTATACTTTTTACACAATGCTTTTACACGCTATTTTTTTCGAAACCAGAATGCAAAACAAATTAGCATGCTGCTCTGCAGTGATTGTATTTGCAGAGCATCCGCTTAAAAACACTCTATGACTGATTCAACATTTTGCACTTGCACACAAAAAATATTTTAAACCGGCGCAACTGCCTTGCAGTATTTGTTGATAAGTTCTTGATGACTGGGCATTGCTGATACTTTCTCACCTACAGAGCTACTCAAATACCCAAGGAAATTTCTCAGCTCCATTTCATCCATCACGTCAACGATCGGATGATATGCTGTGGGCATGATACCTTGCCCCATCATCACCTGAGCCCAGGAGTCATTTAAAAATAATTCTTTTTCTTCCAGCGCGAAAGCTGCGGTATCTCTAAACAACTGTACTCTGTTCGCCAATGCATCAGGTATTTCCATATTTTTGCAATAGCGCCAAAACTCTGAATCATCCCGTTGCGTTGCGTGATAATGCAAAATAACAAAATTGCGTGCGCGATCTGTTTCTTCAGCGTACTGCTTATTAAATTCATCCACGTTCGACATTGAGATTTCGTTTTGCGGAAAATATCTCATCAAACGATAAATTGTAGACATGGCTAAATGGATAGAGGTAGATTCCAGTGGCTCAATAAAACTTGCCGTAAGTCCCACGGCAATACAGTTTTTATTCCAGGCTTTTATCCGGCGACCAGTTTTATATTTAATCACTCGTGGTTCAGTAACGGGGCGACCTTCCAGGTTTTTCATCAGCGTACCCATAGCTTCATCATCTGAAACGTGGCGGCTGGAATAAACCATACCATTTCCCGCTCTATGCTGAAGCGGAATACGCCATTGCCATCCAAAATCGTGCGCTATTGATTGTGTATAAGGCCTGGGTGCGCGCACCAATTCAGTTTGCAGGGCAATCGCGGAATCACAGGGAAGGTAATGACCGTAAGGTATCCACGGAGTGTTTAAAGCTCCGTCAATAAGCATTGCCCTGAAACCGGTACAATCCAGAAATAAATCGCCCTCGATTTCCTGTCCATCTTTCAACAACAACGATTTAATAAAACCATTTTCCGGAGAAACGATAACCTTTTCTATAAATCCTTCGACATGTTTTATGCCATGCTTTATGGAAAAGTTTTTCAAGAAATCTGCATACAAGGTTGCATCTAAATGATAGGCATAATTCATCCCATCATTTTCCCCGCTGCATTTTTCTAAACGCGCGGCTTTGGATTCGGGGCAGTAATCACCAAAGGGAACATTGATGCCGTATTTTTTTCCGGCTAGCCAAAAATGCTGGAATTGGCACGCCCAACAATCTTTTCCTGTGAGTCCAAATGAGTGGAAGTATCTATCGCCTTTATTAGCCCAGTTATTAAATTCGATACCTAGTTTAAATGTCCCTTGAACATGCGCCATGAATTCCTGTTCATTAATACCCAATAGCTTATGAAATGTTTTAAGGGTGGGAATAGTTGCTTCCCCCACACCAATTCGTCCAATTTCCGGCGATTCAATCAGGGTGATATCGAGATTTTTCCCGAGCACTTTGGAGATAGCCGCTGCAGCTAGCCAACCCGAAGTACCACCACCTGCGATAACGATTTTACGAATAGAATTCATGGTTGTTTGTTCGGCCATTTTTCAGCTCATATTAATCAATTTGAAATATGCTAACTTACTTCGTTCTTGCATTCTTGATATTAATCAAATCTTGTAAATTATTCACAGAATTAGCAACGTTATATGCAAGTGATAGCAAACCTGACTTATGCAACTCAATCACTGCGTCATTTTCCAAGGCAAATAATTTTTCAAGATGTATGGTATAGCCGATATCTAACTTAATAGTGTCACCACTCGCTAAATCGATTTCGATAATAACTCGCTCAAGGAGATCGTGTTTTAAAAAGGCTTCAACCATAGGCTCAAGTTGCTCTGAGCCCAGATGGCGCGCAGATAATATATCTCGTATTTCATTTAAGGTATTTGAGGCTGCACCATCATCATTAAACAATGCAGGTGTTGCGTTTTGCTGAATCCTTGAATCCTTTAGATCTGCATAAATAGCAAGCATTTGTTCTGCTTCTTTTTGTTGCAGTCCAATAACAAAAGGACCTTGTTTCATCGAAAAAGGAATGTAACGACCACGCCAGGTTGAGTTTTCGTCAAGGAATAGATTTTCATTTTCCTCCAACCCGAGTAAAGCTACTGGCAAAAAGCGACCAGTTTCAGAATCTTTGCGGAAAAGAATCGGATACTCGCGTTGAACTTTTGCAAATTCATTGGGCAGTATCATTACTGCGCCTACTTGATGCCCATATTCAGGACCGTACTTTTCTGTATATCCAAGAGTTTTGTGTTGTTCAAAATTTAGCGGTTGAAAATCTTTCATCGTATTGTCCGTTTTTTCTTGTATAAACTAAAAAAAGTGCCGCTCATAGAGCGGCACTTTTTCTTACTAACATCAACTACAAACTATTAGAAGTTGTAACGCGCAGACAGCGCATAACGAGGTTCTAATATATCGATGTATCTTACTTGAGTTGTAGTACGGCCATAGGTTGTCTTATCTGCACCTAACACGTTAGTACCTTCCAGAGCTACCGTCAGGTCGTCAGTGAACTTGTAACCTATGTTGAAGTCAACTTGGCCATAGGCTTTTGTAAACTCAGGTTCAAAGTTACCAGCGTTTGCGTTATCCAGGAACTTATCGCGCCAGTTGTACGCAATACGTGCTTGCCAACTATCTTTCTCATAAATAGCAACGATGTTAGCTGAGTCACTCAAGCCAGGCAGTGCAAATTGTGCGTGCGCCTTTTCTGAGTTCGGAGCTGGTGCGTGTACGTCATACTTAACACTACCATTAACAATGGTGTAGTTAACTTGAATACCGAAACCGCTATCGCCGAAGAAGTGTTGACCTGCGAATTCCCAACCATTCAACACAGCATTGTCTGCGTTAACAGGCATTGACGTGTTATTGGTAACGCCTGGGTCATCTGCCACAGCCACGATATCCGTACCGTTCTTAAACATTTGGTATTGATCTTCGTTTGTTGGATCAGGAAGGCCACCTATACCACACAATTGAGCTGAAGTTTGATTGATACAACCGTGAGAAGTATCGTTCATTCTTGCAACCATTTCGAACAAGGTGCGGTCAGTTACAGCGATGCCAGCATCCTTCAATGCATTTGCAGCAGCGATTGCACGTGGACCATTACTTGGATCTTGTGAACCAGGGTAAGTAACTTTAGTTGTTGTAGTACCAATGAAGTTAGGTACACGCTTATCGAAGAAACCAACAGAAACATAATCTGTGTCGTTGAAGTAATATTCAACCGAGAAGTCTATGTTGTTAGATTCAACTGGCTTCAACTTAACGTTACCGTCGGAACTAGCACCTAAAGTACCATTAGCTAACAATGGACCACCTTGAGCTGCTGAACCCGCAGCACCCATTTGTAGTTGAGCAAAATCTGGGCGAGCAATGGTTTTACTGGTTGATGCACGTGCGATCAATGAATCACTAAGATGGAAGGTTAAGTCCAAATTAGGAAGCACATTAACGTAGTGGTTCGTACTAACAGCGTAAGGAACTTCACCATCAACTTTCGGCACGGTACTGAAGTCCCTGTCAGATGTCCATGTGAATTCATTTGGAGATACGCGTGAATATGAATCTACGTCTGTAGTTTCATAACGAACACCAGCCGACACGTTCACTTTAATATCACCCAAGGTACCATCGAGGCTGGTTTGAACGTAGGCTGCCTTGATATCTTCATCAATCTTACGGTCAGTGCTGTCAATTGGGCTAGCTTCGTAAACAACTTTGCTACCGTCATTTCTAAGCGGAGCTTCGTTAAACATCTGACGAGCTACACCATTAAAGTTTGTAACGCGCACGCCAGTAACATTTGATGTGGCTTGAGCAGCATTGTAACCTACGCTCGAGAAGAAGCTTTTGGCTCCTGGTGACAATTCAGAGTTATAACCGTCGAAGTATTTGTTGAAATTAATCAACTCAAACCAGTTCGGGTTAATATCACCTGCCGCACCAACACTCCAACCACCCTTCATTAAGGTATCGCCAATGCTTGATTGTTTTTGAAGTGATTCAGTTTTCAGTGAGTCAAAACCGAAGTCAATCGAGCCTGAATCTGCAAATTTATACTTACCAGACACTTTAGCTTCTTTAACATCTTGCCAAACGCGGGCATTAATCAACTGGCTAACAGTGGAACCAACATCACTCTTCTGGATGCTGCCGTTGCTGAGGACACTTGCAACAAGAGGCAGATCACCGCTCATATCCAAACCTTGGCCGACGATGGTATTCACACCGATACCCAAGGTAATGTTGGAGCCTGGCGCGCCCCAAGGAGTTGAGCTTGATTTGGAGTGGTGAACATCAAGGTCAAAACTCAACTCATCAGTAGCTTCAAAAGATGCATTGAAACCCAAATCTTCCAACTTGTTATCAGCTGAACGCAAAGAGTTTTTCAAAGCGATGTCGCGAGGAGTGTATGTATCTGTTTGCGCATTGTAATTAGACTGCCACATGTAAAGAGGAGTTGCACTGACTTTGCTGCCATCCCACTTCGCGCCATTGGTTGGCCATGCACCATCAGAGAACCATAAAGAATAGATCTCTTCTTGCGATTGGATCTTGGTTTCTGTGTTCAAGTAATCAAGCGTTGTGGTGATTTTATCAGTTGGCTTGAATTGCAAGGTCAGCAAGGCGTTATTACGTTGACGTGTTGTATCAGTATGGAAGAAATGCGCTTCCTGAGTACGGGTAGCTAAGTCACCAGTGTCAGGAACATTTGGAGTAGCCTGAGTTGGTTCGTTCTCAATAACAGCGTTTGGTGAATATCCACCAGTCCATATTTTGTTACGGTCTGATGGATAGTTTTGTAATACATCACCCCAACTAGGACCAGCAAAACCAGAGCGACCGCTAGTACGATCCTGGTGAGTCAAAGACAATGATGCACCAAAAGTTTCATTTGACCAGCTAACGAAACCAGATAATTCTGGAGTCACATCGTCATGAATGTCGTTAGATTGGTCATATAAAGCTTTGCCACCGATCGAAGCTTTAAAACCTTCATGGTCGAACGGTTTAGCTGTTGAAAGGTTTACAGTTGCACCGATACCACCAGTAGGAACATTAGCCTTGCCAGTTTTGTAAACTTGCACACCAGTCACTGATTCAGATGCAATGTTACTCATATCAAATGAGCGGCTACTATCAACACCATAACCTTCACCGATTGACGCTGATGATAATTGACGACCATTCAGGGTAACCAGGTTGTATTGTGGACCAAAACCGCGAGAAGTAACCTTGGCACCCTCACCATTGGTACGATCAATAGAAATACCGGTGATACGTTGCAAAGATTCCGCCAGGTTGGCGTCTGGCATTTTGCCGATGTCTTCTGAAGAAATGGCGTCAACAACACCCGCTGAGTCACGCTTGATATCTACAGCGCGTTGTAACGACGCCTTAATACCGGTTACTACGATTTCTTCTGCGTCGTCTTGTGCGAAAGCGAAACCGCTCAAGCCAATTGACGAAGAAGCAACCAACGTAGCAAGAAGTTTTTTCTTGAAGCTAACTGTTTTGTACATGGAGTACTCCTTTAAAATCATTATGAAGTTATATTTTCCAACTACCGCAATTGCAGGCTCAGCCGTGAAATCTCGCATAAGCACGCAACCTTGCTCTATTGGAAAGTAGAGCAATGCTTTATTGATTAACTAAAGGATTGTTGTATTAACCAATAAAAATTCCTGATGTCTATATCGTTTATTAGAATAACGATCGAGTTCTAAAAAACATGTAACCGTAAACATCGCCATATGCTATGGTTTAGGCGCGCAAAAAGACAGCGCTGTCAACTTTCGCATGGGCGAGTATATTTTGGCAACATGATTTATGTAATATTTAGCAGTGGATAGACGTCCAAACGACGTATTTGCTCTAAAAAGGAGGCATGAATAGGTTAAAAAATGTCTTGTTTTTTGAGTGCAATTTTTTCTTAGCGTGGAATAACTATATTTTTTCATAAAATTTCTTCTTTTATGCATCAATATTCCCCTTGCCCCAGCAAACAACTTTCGCGTTAAGTTGTTTAAGAAAAAAGGATAGTCTAAAACCGCATAAGTACAATTTTTTCTTTAGCAAACTGTTTTGCGATTTTAAGATCCGTATTTCTATAGATTATTGGGACAATACCTCAAAATATTATTGTTGTTGAAACTAACGTTATCCTGTGATTATTGCAACCATAGTGACGAACCAGACGACGTAGAATTGTAAATGGGCATTTAGTTGATGCCGGTATTTTACAGTTCCGACCCCCTCCATCGTCCCACTTAACGCTGTTTAGGCAAACATGGGACGTCATTTTTACGATTTTCTTTAAGAAACCTGTCGTTTTACACTAAATAATTCTTTTAGCCACTAGAGGCTATCGTAAGTTCGCACGCTTGGAATTACTGCATTCACTCATCAAAGAAGAGGTCCGGATACCAATTCAGAAGGACAGCTCTCACACTGCCCCTATTTGATCGTGGCCGATAATCACAATGTCCTGATGTTTAATCGTCCTAATAAATTTTTTTTGCCAAACATGGGAAGTTCATTTAAATAAATTTTAAATGGATTAAATTTTTTATTAACAAAATCAATAGATTATTAAATAAGTTATCGATGTATTAATCGATAAAAAATGGCGTTCGAATGCACGTATTGAGCTTATTCGAACGCTAAAACGTGAAAGGCAAATTAAATGGCGGATTAATTAGAATTTATTTTGGTCAATTGTCGTTTAAAGTTTAATAATAAGTATTATTTATCATTAATATTTTGACGCTTAAAGTTTTTAATTTTTAAATTTTCTCGTCACTTTTTATCAATACATTGGTTTAAAGGACAGCCTTTCCATGCAAAAAACCATTTGAAAAGTAATTTTTACTTACAGTCTATTGGTGGAGGGTAATGTAGGTCGCCCAACAGTATTTAGCGCCTTCGCCTGGCGATGCGAGGCATGTATTCACTTTTGGCGGAAAACAACCAATACAGATGCAAGTAGATATGTTATCGTTAACTTTGAGTGCTATCTGAGCAAGTATTGCAAATTAAAAATCGCTTTTGCGGTTTGAAGCATGTCATCTGTATTTATCAAAATAACAATTAAGGCGTCAGGCATATATGTCTAATTTTGTATTACTGAATAATATCGAACACAAGAACCTGCGCGTTATTCGTGCCCATTCTGCGGAATATGGTGATAACGAAATGTCTGCGGTGGTATTTCCACAGGAGTTTCGCGCTGTACAAAATGAATACCCGATATTCTTCCAAAAAAATTCCGAAACGGGGAAGTTTTACGCTATTGCCCTTTTTGGCCTGCGCCAACAGGAAAATCTGTTTTTAACGGAGTTTGGTTGGGATGCGCATTATGTTCCTGCTTCTGTTAAAAGAGGTCCCTTTGTCATTGGTGTACAACCACCAAAACCGGGCGATGACCCAACTAAACCTAACCTGATGGTTTATATAGATACAGCAAGCCCACGCCTGAGCGAAACTGCTGGCGATGCGGTGTTTTTGCCCCAGGGTGGCTATTCCGCGTATCTTGAATCTATTGTGGATTTGCTGGATTACATCAAGTACGGGTCTGACCTGAGCGAGGGTTTTATAGTGGCACTGCTGGAATACGATTTACTTGAATTGGTATCTGTTGAGATCGTGCTCAAAAATGGCGAACAAAATAATCTCACCGGTATGTACACCCTTAATGAGGACAAATTGAAGGGGCTGGGTGCATCGGCATTAGCAGCACTTCACAGCAAGGGTTATCTTGAATTTATTTATATGTCGCTGGCATCCCAGGCGAATGTCGCCAAGCTAATTACGCGCATAGAGAGAAGACTGTAACCAGGGCCTACACAAATAGCCGCTATGATAAACATAGAAAAAAACGTAAAAGTTATCACTGGTTGTAAGCCTGACCAGATACCGGAAGATGTTTTTCATTCTCCGGAACCTTTGATTTTAAAAGGCCTTGCGGCGGACTGGCCGATTGTGCAAGCCGGTTTTAAATCCGATCAGGATGCCTGTAATTATCTGCTGAAGTTTTACCAGGGCCAGCCAGTGGGAGCCTTTTTGGGTGGCCCGGAAGGCGATGGCCGTATTTTCTATAACGAAAACTTCACTGGCTTTAATTATGACCTGGTGAGCACCAGGCTGGATTTTGCGTTGCAGCAGCTGATCGCGAACCTGTCTAATCCCAAGCCACCTACTATTTATATAGGTTCGACTTCTATTGACGGGTATCTCCCGGGTTTCAGGGCGGAAAATGATCTCGCGCTGGATGATCGTAAACCGGTGGTGAGCATTTGGCTTTCAAACAAATGTCGTATCGCTGCCCATTGGGATAGCCCGCTCAATATTGCCTGTTCGGTAGTAGGGCGCAGGCGTTTCACCCTGTTTCCGTTTGAGCAGATGGAAAACCTGTACGTGGGTCCGCTGGACCAAACACCTGCCGGCCAGGCAATCAGCCTGGTGGATTTCTATAATCCTGATTTTGAGCGCTTTCCGAAATTTCGCGATGCTTTAGCCCACGCCCAAGTTGCAGACCTGGAGCCGGGTGATGGCATTTTTATCCCGAGCATGTGGTGGCATCACGTTGAAAGCCTGGGTGCGCTCAATGTGCTGGTGAATTATTGGTTTAAGGATGTACCGGATTATTACGGTAAAGCAATCAATGCGCTGTACCACGCTATGCTGTCTATTCGCGGCCTGCCTGCCGACCAGCGAGCGTCGTGGAAGCTCATGTTTGATCATTATATTTTTGATCATCAGGCGGAAAACTTTTCCCATATACCAAACGCGGCGCAGGGTTCATTGGGTGAGTTGACGGACGACGAAGCGCGCAAATTGCGCATGCGTCTTTTGGGTCAACTAAATCGATAAATCAGCCATGCCCGATAACGACAAGCGTCACTGATTATCAGCTCAACAATATGACTGGCTAATCCATAGAATGAATTGATTGATTATCAGAATATCAACTTTCATCGCCCGGCTGGAATCTGGTAAGGAAACTTATGGTAGAGTTATCGGCCAAAAAATTGATCGCGATCATAACCTGCAAAAGCAGCAAAACTGATAATAAGGTTCGATAGTAACCTCCAAGGCCAATCCATTAATCCAAGAATAATCCTATGAATAATCCCGTAAAAAAAATTGTTATTGTTGGCGGTGGTTCAGCTGGTTGGTTAACGGCGGGAATCATTGCAGCTGATCATATCGTCAATAAGGAAACGGGCGTTGAGGTGATTTTGATTGAATCACCGGATATCGCCACCATAGGTGTTGGCGAAGGCACCTGGCCCTCAATGCGCACGACCTTAAAAAAGATGGGGATTTCAGAAACGCAATTTATGCGCGAGTGCGATGCGAGCTTCAAGCAGGGTTCAAAATTTATCAATTGGATCAAAGGCGATGGCGAATTTTATTATCATCCATTTACCCTGCCCGAAAAATATTCAGAGATAAATCTTGCTGAACATTGGCTGCCCTTTAAAAATAAAATCAGTTTTTCTGATGCAGTCTGCCCGCAAAGTTTTTTGTCTGATCGTCACCTGGCTCCCAAACAAATGTCCACACCGGAATATGCGGGTGTTATGAACTATGGCTATCACCTTGATGCTGGCAAGTTCGCCATATTGTTGAAAAAGCACTGCATCGACGTTTTGGGTGTTACCCATATTTCTGACAATGTTGTACAGGTAAATTCCGCAGAATCCGGCGATATTGCGTCGCTTGGCACACGTGACCATGGTGATATTGCGGGCGATCTTTTTATTGATTGCACGGGATTTGCCTCCCTGTTAATTGGTCAGCATTATCAAATTCCATTCAAAGAAGAGCGCAAGGTTTTGTTCAATGACAGCGCGCTGGCTGTGCAAGTACCTTATGTGAATCCCGAAGGGGATATCGAATCCTGTACCCAATCTACTGCGACAGATTCCGGCTGGATTTGGGATATAGGTTTGCCAACGCGCCGTGGTATAGGCCACGTATATTCCAGCGTATATACAACGGATGAACAAGCCGTGCAAATCCTGCGCAAATACCTTGAGCCTTCCTTGGGTAAAGCGGCGGTTGAAAAATTGTCGCCGCGCAAGTTGACATTTAACCCTGGCTATCGCGAAAAGTTCTGGCACAAAAACTGTGTGGTGGTGGGAATATCTGCAGGATTTATCGAGCCCCTTGAGGCTACAGCACTGGTGCTGATTGAATCGTCTGCGCGGATGATTAGCGAGCAGCTTCCTGCAAATCGCTCGGTAATGGATATTGTTGCCAATCGGTTTAATGACAGGTTTGCCCATCATTGGAAAAAGATCATTGAATTCTTAAAGTTACACTATGTATTGACGCAGCGAACAGATTCGCAATATTGGCGAGATCACTGTAATCCCGACACCATGCCAGAGAGCTTGAAGGAATTGCTGGAGCTTTGGAAATACCAGTTGCCGTGGACATATGACACTACGCAGGTTGGGGAAATGTTCCCGTCGGCGAGCTTTCAATATGTTTTATTTGGTATGGACCCGCAAAATAATTACGCTGAATCCGATCGCAGAAATCACAAGGAAAGAGCGGAAATGGCGCGGGAGCTATTTGACGAGAATGTCAAAAAAACGAAACAGCTAGTGGAACGTCTGCCGAGCAACCGGGAATTGCTCAAACGTTTGGGCGAATATAGTTTCTCCAAAATCTAGTAATAGAATTTTCTTTCCAAATCCTGTCTGGGAACGATCTATTGTCGTTATTACCAATAGATAAAAATACCAAGCCGTAATGATGTATTGGTTATGGTTTGGTAATTCTTCCACGCCTTCCAGGGTATTGGCTCGCTAATTTTCCTAAAGTCGAACTCCATTGAGTTAAGTCCCAGTGTTTATCTGCACTTTCAGTTTTGCAGCAACTACAGGTTCTATGGGTTCTAAATAAATTAGCTTGTGCAAACTCTCGTTTCTATAAAAAGCGCTAAAAAGTGGGCAGCCCCACCTTTTGAGATGTTTGAAAGTGGGACGACACCTTATTGGAATCACCGCATTATCCGCTCAAACGGTAAATCACCTTTACCCTGAGTTTTCGTTTCGTCGCCGATATAACTTTATAAATTCTGCGACCAAACAACCGAACCTAAATACGGGTCAGGCCGTATTTGGGCGTTAGCAAGCATGTTCAGGAGTGATTTTGTAACGTCAAGCCAACCCCTCTCCATTCTTGTTAGCTCTCCTTGCATAGCCCCCGCTTTGGGGGCTTTTTTTGCACATCCTCTATCGATTGTGGTGACGCTCTATGACGCATTCTATAAAAAGACATTTGCAACTTTTGGCCAGTTTTACCGCTTGCGTCTTTCTGCTTGAAGCCTGTGAACATCCTGCTTCCAAAACCCCGACACCTGCTGCGGTGCCACCAAAAGTCCAAAATGCCCAAAGCTCCAACCACAATCCTTCGCTTTGGCCGCAACCCGTCAGTAAGGTCGCCAAAGATCCAGCAATGGAAAAGAAAATTGATGCCCTTATCGCCAAAATGACGATAGAGCAAAAAGTCGGTCAAACCATCCAGCCGGAAATCCGCAGCATCAGCCTTGGCGATATCAAGAAATACCACATAGGTTCTGTGTTGAATGGTGGCGGTGCCTACCCGAATAACAACAAATTATCCAAAGCCCAGGATTGGGTTGCATTGGCGGATGGTTTTTATAAAGCCTCCATGGAGCCGGCGGAAAATGGCGTTGTCATCCCGATTATGTGGGGAACCGATGCAGTGCACGGTCACAATAACGTTATTGGTGCCACACTTTATCCGCACAACATCGCCTTGGGTGCGGCCCATGATCCTGAGTTGATGAAAAAGATTGGTGCGGCGACTGCCAGTGAAATCGCAGTAACCGGTATTGGCTGGAGTTTTGCTCCCACCGTTGCCGTAGTGCGCGATGATCGTTGGGGCCGTACTTACGAATCCTATTCAGAAAATCCCGAACTTGTAAAATCCTACGCCGGAAAAATGGTTGAAGGTTTGCAGGGCGATCCTAATACTCCAGACTTCCTGTCACAAAATCACGTGATTGCAACTGCAAAGCATTTCCTTGGCGATGGTGGAACCAAAGGCGGGATTGACCGTGGCAATACCGATATCAGCGAAGCAGAATTGGTAAAAATCCATGCGCAAGGTTATGTCACTGCCATTGAAGCCGGCGTGCAGACTGTGATGGCATCGTTCAACAGCTGGCAAGGCGAGCGTATGCACGGCAACCACTATTTGCTCACCGACATTCTCAAAAACCACATGGGTTTTGATGGTTTGGTTGTTGGCGACTGGAATGGTCACGAATTTGTTTCCGGTTGCACCAAAAGCAATTGTGCCAATGCATTCAATGCCGGTGTCGATATTATTATGGTTCCGGATGACTGGAGGCAGTTATACGAAAATACTGTTGCGCAAGTGAAAAGTGGTGTGATCACCCAGGCGCGTTTGGATGATGCTGTGCGTAGAATTTTGCGCGTGAAAATGCGTGCAGGTTTGTTTGATATTGGTGCACCTTCCACTCACGCCTTATCAGGAAAAAACGAGCTTTTAGGTTCAGCAGAACATCGCGCGATTGCTCGCCAGGCTGTACGTGAATCACTGGTGTTGTTGAAAAATAATAAAAATATATTGCCTATCAAAGCCGGCAGTAAAATTTTGGTTGCAGGCGATGGTGCCGACAATATCGGCAAACAAGCAGGCGGCTGGAGTATTTCTTGGCAAGGCACTGGAAATGTAAATAGCGATTTCCCTGGTGCGACATCCATTTACAAAGGTATTGCTGATGCTGCGAAAGCTAACGGCAGCAAAGTAACCTTGAGTGTGAACGGCGATTACCAACAAAAACCTGATATTGCCGTTGTTGTGTTCGGTGAAAATCCTTATGCAGAAATGCAGGGCGATATTAATAAACTGGATTTCGCATCAGACAAAGAATTAAAACTGCTGAAAAAATTTAAAGCGCAAGGCATTCCGGTTGTTTCATTGTTTATCACCGGTCGCCCATTGTGGGTCAACCCGGAATTAAATGCGTCAGATGCATTTGCCGTTATTTGGCAGCCAGGTACTGAAGGCGCCGGTGTTGCAGATGTGATTATTCCTGATGCAAAAAATAAAGCGCGTTATGATTTCAGCGGAAAATTATCTTTCTCATGGCCTGCATCACCTGACCAAACTCCATTGAACATCGGCCAGGAAAACTATGCACCGCTGTTCCCATATGGTTTTGGTTTGACCTATGCGGATAAAAATTTATTAGCAGATAACTTATCTGAAGCCGCGCAAGATGTGAAAAAATCAGCGGAAACTTTAGAGATATTTAAAAATCGCAGCCTTGATCCATGGCAGTTAACTTTGATGGATGACCTCAACAATCTTAAACCTGTAACAGCCAGTGTATTAAGCTTGGGTGCTATTAGTTATCGCGCCGTAGATCGTCTGGTGCAGGAAGATTCGATTCAATTGCAATGGTCAGGTAAAGCATCGGCGAGTGCAGGTTTTATTGCAAAAGAACGCGTTGATTATTCTGCTATGCCCGAACAAGCCGCGTTGGTGTTTGATGTAAAAGTCGATAAAAAACCAACCGCTGATGTAAAAGCTATTGTAAATTGTGGTTCAGATTGCGGTGCAGAAAAATCAATTACTGATGTATTGCAAAAAGCAAATGCAGGTGAGTGGCAAACGCTTTCCATCAGTATGAGCTGTTTCAAGAAAGCAAAAATGGATATGTTGTTGTCACCATTAACCCTTAATACCAAAGGCGAGCTCGGTTTAACTTTGCATCATGTTCGTATAGCAGCTACGCCAAATCCAGTGGTTGATTGCCAATAAAGTTTGATAGTTTTACACCAGCATTGGGTGCGAATAATTTCGCATCCAATAAATAATAAAATGATAAATAACGGAGAACTCCAAAATGAAAAAACTCTTATTAATTAATGCAATTGCATTCACCATGGCCGCGTGCGGTGGTGGTGGAGGCGGAAAAACGTCAACGCCATCGACAAGTTCTGCAGCGACATCGAGCAGTTCAGTTGCCAGCAGCGAAGCGCCTTCTTCAAGTTCATCATCGAGTACAGCGCCTTCAAATTGGGAGTTGGTATGGAGCGATGAATTCGATGCAACAACAATTGACACCTCAAAATGGTCGTTTGAAAAAAATTGTACCGGTGGTGGCAATAACGAATTGCAGTGTTACACCGACCGCGCTGAAAATGCCAATGTCAGCGATGGCAAGTTACACATAATTGCACGCAAAGAAACCTTTAAGGGCCAATCAAAAGGTGACGATGAAGCCGGTTATGATGCAAACGATACCAGTGTGCAGCGCGACTATACCTCTGCACGTTTGCGTACCAAAAATAAAGGCGATTTTAAATATGGCCGTATAGAAGTGAAAGCAAAATTACCGCAAGGCCAAGGTATATGGCCGGCGATTTGGATGCTGCCTACAGAATGGAAATACGGTGGTTGGCCGCGTTCCGGTGAAATAGATATTATGGAAGCTATTAATTCCAATACCGGCACTAATGGCAATAAAGTGTACGGCACTCTGCACTATGGTGATTTTTGGCCGAACAATAAAAACACAGGAACTTTCACCTCGCCAGCAGCGAATATTTGGGATGGTTTCCATACCTACGCAGTTGAATGGGAAGACGGTGAAATTCGCTGGTACGTAGACGACACACATTTTGCCACACAAACTAAAGACGGCTGGTTTAACTATTATTGGGCAGGTCAGGAAGAAGGCTTTAAAGTAGGTACAGGTGCCGCTCCTTTTGATCAACTGTTCCATGTTCTTTTGAATGTTGCAGTAGGTGGTCAATGGCCAGGTAATCCTAATGACACGACACAATTCCCTCAACAAATGGATGTAGATTATGTACGTGTCTATCGTTGCGCACTCGATACAGCTACCGGTAAGGGTTGTGCATCTCATGTCGATCCAGCAATTACTCCGCTCACTGGAACACCCAAGCCAGCGCAAAAATCTTTCCAGTTATTTAAAGATGGCGTTAGCACATTGAACTTCACCGTATCTGGAAATGCCGTTGCCAATACCCTGGTGCCAGGCTTTTACGATAACAACACCGGTAATGTGCAAGCTAACCCTGCTGCGGTAAGTGGCACCAATACCGTTTGGGATTTAAATATTAATGGCAATCCGGGTAACGCATTTTTAACCACAGACGCGATGAGCTCTTCAACACTTGTTGATCCCGGTTTTAAATTAACCAATATGCAAACCAACGGCGAATTAAAATTCGACATGCTGGTAGAGTCCATTGATCCAACCACTAAAATAGCCATTAAACTGGATAGCGGTTGGCCTAATGTAAGCTACAAAGAAATTACTAATCCTGAGGTAGGTGTATGGACGAGTGTTTCGGTTCCGTTTGAACAATTATTACCAAACAATCTCGACTCCGGGCAAGTTGATATGGAGAAAGTCACCAATCCATTTGTGATCGAACCGAGCAACGGAAAAGTGCATGTTAAATTGAATAATATTCGTATTGTTTGCACGTTAGATTGCGATATGAAACCGGTATTGAAAGCAGCCAGTTCAACTTTGAGTTCATCGTTTGACGTATTTATCGATGCGGTAGATCCAAATTGGGATTTCGGTATCGGTAAATATGAAACAGCACCTAAACTTACTTTTAATGAAGTGGATTCTGCCGATGCGGGCCATGGCAAGGTTATTGACGTCAATTTTGATAATTCGAGCAATAATGGTTTGGTCTACGTTCAAGCAACTGGTACAAAAGATGTTAGCGCGTTTGAATCAACAGGTTATCTGTCATTTGATATTAAAGTGTTAAGTTATGGCACAAATACCGGTGGATTGATCGTTAAAGCAGATTGCGTAAACCCATGCAGCTCTGGTGATATAAGTATTGGAAAGCCTGGTGACGGAGTATGGGAAACCGTAACGGTGCCAGTATCAACCTTTAAAGCGGGTGGCTTGAATCTTACTAAGGTAAATACTCCATTTATTATCCTGCCAAAATGGGATGATCAAAAAGGAGTACACATGCAATTAGATAATATTAAATGGGTTAAACCTTAATAATTAGCGATAGTTTTTTGGGCCCCGTACTGGATCAGTACGGGGCTTTTTAATTTCTGCTACAAAAAATTCAAGTCAGAAATTGCAGATTCGCAGTAAATCAACAATATCAATACGCGCGTTATAATCTCCAATCAATGTCAAAAACAGATAATAAGTTCGACGTTCACCTGCAAGATCGTGCAGTTTAGTTTTAGGCCTGAATGCTAAGAAAATTACAGCACACATCGCACAGTTACTCCTGCACCGGCCAGCAGTTTGATTGCTCTACCAAAGAGTAAATGAAGAAGACTAATATTTATTCTTGTTTAATTTTTTAGCCATTATACGAAGTTTGATATTCATTATTCTTATCATGTTTAGCTAGTGTCGTCGGACACCAGCTTTAAGTTCTATTTTTCTTGCATCGCCTGCTTGCGAAATTCCGTAGGTGACAATCCCACCAACCGATTAAAAAATCTATGAAAAGCAGATTTACTGTTAAAGCCTGCCTGCAACAAAATATCCAGCACGGTCATTTCTGCACAACTCTCATCCAGCAATAAACGCTTGGCTTCTTCGACGCGATATTTGTTCATAAACTCAAAAAAGTTGGTGCCGTAATGCTTGTTGATCACGGCGGACACTTCCTTAATGGGCAAATCGATACGCTTGGAAAACTCTTCAATATTCAAATTGTGTTTTAAATAAAGCTTTTGTACTTCCATTCCCGTTTGCACTTTTTCGATGGCATGGTTGGTAACTTTTTCATCAGTTTTTTCTTCTTTGATGACTTCAGGTTTGGTTGCCAATAATTGATGTGCATAAACCACACTGTAAGTAAACAGTGCATTAATTAAAATAAAACCAAAATAATTATCAGTAAGGCCAAAAGTATCTGCTACGGACGGATTTGCGAATTCAGCAAAAATATGCACAAAAAGTGTTAAGCCCCAGCTGCATAAAAATCCATAAGTCAGAACGCTTAACCACCCGGGTTCGGTGGGTGAGAAATGCGAATATTGGTTTTCAAGTTGCGCAACATATTTACGAACTTTTAATACGGCAGCAATACCATAAGCTAATGGAACAACTTTTATTCCCGCCCAAATAAAATTTGCCGTTAGTTTATCCATGAGCGATGTGCTGGGATCGCGAAACCAAATAAGCGCGCGCGTATCTATGTGGAATACTGCCAGCCAAATAATGCCGACAATAATTGGTATAAGATGCCCCAGTTTTTTTGAATCCAGCTCAAACGATTCTTGTGTAATTGCGCGTACGTATAAATAAAGTGTGGCACCTTTTAGCAATAGCGAACTGGTCAGGAAATAAGGTAATAGGGTGTGATCGAAAAGTGCGAAAAATCGTACGTCGTTATTCCACAACATCAATACGCAGGTTGCACTGACGGCGACCGACAATAAAAATACAGTAAGCAGAATACTGGATGCCCTGTTTTTGGCAGGCAAAACAGCCTGGAAAATAGCGAGTAAAATGCACTCCGCTGCTGTCATGAGCAAAACAACATCATGGATGTTAAAGATATGATCTTTCATGGAATTCTCGATTGATTACGCGTTGCCGCTCTTGATGGAGCCTCGGCGGCTAACGAGTCAGGCGGTTAATTATTTTATGGGGTGATTATAGTTGAGGCTGGCGACGCTGTCGTCAATCAAGTCCTAAAACTATCGTCAGGCCTGCAATACTAGGTTAAATTAGCGTCATTAAGTATTTATCAATCTTATGTTTGTTTGGACTATAAGACTGGTTTGTCATCCTATCGCCAATAACGATACCTAACCTATTACCGATGTCTAACCTATGATTCTCACCCAGCAGGATTTACACGAGCTTGCCCGACAATTACCGACGCTGGAGTTCGTTCCGGAAAAGGATTGCGATTGGTCCAAAACGGAGCTTGTCCAGGCTTACCTGAATGACTATGACATTAATTTTGCAAAAGAATTTGTTCAGGTATCCCACGGATTCGGTCGCGTAAATGCCGCCGGTTTCAAAATTGCGACCCACTATTGGTTGCCGGAAAATGCGGAGGGCACCCTGGTTGTTGTCCATGGTTATTACGATCATGTCGGTGTTTTCGAGCATCCTATCCGCTTTGCGTTACAGCATAATTTTGCGGTACTCGCGTTTGATTTGCCCGGGCACGGTTTGAGTAGTGGCGAACCTGCGGCGATTGATTCATTCAACCAGTACGGCGATGTACTCGCCGAAGTTTTGCAACAAAGTTCTGCGATAATGCCAAAACCTTTATACGCGTTAGGACAGAGTACGGGTTGTGCCGTGTTGTTGAATTATTTATGGCGCTATGCGAATACGCAGGCTTCGCTTGAACGTTTTGCAAAAATTGCGCTTTGCAGTCCGTTGGTATTACCACGCGGTTGGCGTGGGATTCATATGGGTAGATATGTGTACGCTGTTTTGCGACATTTCATTCGCCAGATTGCGCGGAAGTTTGCAAAAAGTTCGCACGATCCTGAATTTAATCAATTCCTCAAAGAGCAGGATGTATTGCAAGCAAGGATATTAGCGCTGTCCTGGGTTGGTGCAATGAAAGCCTGGCACGAAATGGTTTTGCATTTCACGCCATTGCAAAATGAATGTTTAATTGTGCAAGGCACTGACGATATGACCGTCGATTGGCGCTACAATTTGTCGCTCTTGCAACAAAAATTACCCAATGCCAACGTGGTTTTAATCAATGATGCTGGCCACCAACTTGTTAATGAAAGTGATCTTTATCGTAAACAGGTTTTTGCCGCTATAGAAAAATATTTTTTTAATTAACTTATCATTAAGGATTTTCTGTGGAATTTATTCATTTAATCGTAGATTTTATTTTGCATATCGATGTCCATTTATCGGAGTTATTTAGCCAATATGGTTTATGGATTTACGGAATTCTCTTTCTTATTATCTTTTGCGAAACAGGGTTGGTAGTGACTCCTTTTTTGCCCGGCGATTCACTCTTATTTGCAACAGGAGCTTTGGTTGGGATAAGTTCGGGTAGTGGATTGGATATTAATCTTATGGCGTTGGTAGTCGTTAGCGCTGCGGTGTTGGGTAATATCGTTAACTACACGATTGGACGTTTTTTTGGCAAACAATTATTTCGCGATCCCAATTCAAAAATATTCCGGCAAGATTATTTAAACAGAGCGCGTGAGTTTTACGATAAACACGGTGGTGTTGCGATTATTACCACGCGTTTTATTCCCATCATCCGCACCTTTGCACCTTTTGTTGCAGGTATGAGCGGCATGAAGTATCCACGTTTTATTGCATACAATATTGGCGGTGCATTTTTGTGGGTCGGTATTTTTTTATACGCGGGATATCATTTTGGCAACATCCCAAGCGTGCGCAAAAATTTCACGTTACTGATTTTTGCGATTTTAATTGTGTCCGTCTTGCCTATCGTTTACGAAGCCTGGAAAGCGCATCGTGCAACGAAAGTGGTTAAGCAATAGAATAATTTTTAAATCTACACCGCAGAATTATTTCGAATAAAAATCAGGCAGCATCAATATGTACATGGACACGTTGACCCAGGGATGATGCGATGTTTACAAGTGCATCCAATGAAAAGCGTGAAACCCGGCCACGCAGCAAATCATTAATTCGTGGTTGGGTAACGCCTGCTTGTTCTGCTGTTTGTGCCTGGGTCCAGTTATTTTTTTCAATCAATACTGCAATTTGAGCCATCAATTCTGCACGAGCTGCCATATTGGCAGCTTCTGCCGGTGTATCGGCAATTGCATCCCATACGTTGTTAAAAGTTTCGTTAGTCATAAAAACTCCGTATTAGGACTTGAGACTGACTAGCAGTTCTTGGTAACGCTGCTTGGCAAGTCTTATATCCCGTTGTGGGGTTGCCTGGGATTTCTTTTGGAACAGGTGTAAGACGTAGATAGCACTTTCAAATCTGGCGGTATAGATAACTCGATAAGCACCTGATTCATCCCAAATCCGTATTTCTTCTACTCCCGCACCTATAGACGGCATGGGCTTGAAGTCATCGGGTTGTTTTCCGTGTTGGATTTTATCCAGCTGATAACCAATATCTTGTTTGGCATCAACTGGTAAATCCCGTAGGCGTTTTAATGAATCACCGAGGAAGGTCAGTAACTTCATGACAAATTATATCCATATCAGTATAAATCGCAACTCCGTTGCTTGATTTGTCGTTAGAACAACACGCGGCAGCGAATTGTTCCTTCAATGCTCTTTAGCTGTTCCAGCGCAACTTCATCGTAAGGTGAGTTGATGTCTACCACTACATAACCAACCTTGTCGTTGGTTTGCAAATATTGTGATGCAATATTGATGTGGCGATCGGAAAAGATATTGTTGATCTTCGACAAAATACCGGGAACGTTGGCATGTACGTGGAGCAAGCGGTGCGCGTCGGGATGACCTGGTAACGCAACTTCAGGGAAATTCACTGAGCTGATTGTTGTACCGTTATCTGAGTATTTAATTAATTTTTCTGCGACTTCGATACCAATGTTCGCTTGCGCTTCCATGGTTGAACCGCCGATGTGCGGAGTCAGAATAACATTGTCCAAACCGCGCAGGGCGCTTACAAATTCGTCATCGTTAGCTTTGGGCTCTTCCGGGAAAACATCAATCGCTGCGCCGGCAAGTGCGCCTGATTTTATTGCTGCGGCCAGCGCATCAATATCTACCACAGTGCCGCGTGAAGCATTGATCAGGATCGCGCCCTTTTTCATCAAACCAATTTCGCGCGCGCCAATCATATTTTGGGTCGATGCAGTTTCAGGAACGTGCAGGCTGATGATGTCTGAGGTTGCCAACAATTCATCCAGCTCGCGGATTTGGTTGGCGTTGCCCAGGGGCAATTTGGTGATAGTGTCGTAGAACTGGACGTTCATGCCTAATGATTCGGCGAGCACAGAGGTTTGGCTACCGATAGAACCGTAACCAATCAAGCCTAAAGTTTTACCGCGAATTTCGTAAGAACCTACCGCCGATTTATCCCAGCCGCCGCGATGGCAAATTGCATTTTTTTGCGGAACATTGCGCAACAACAAAATTGCTTCGGCAATCACCAATTCTGCCACAGAGCGCGTGTTGGAATAGGGCGCGTTAAATACCGCAACACCATGTTCTTGCGCTGCTTTTAAATCGACCTGATTGGTGCCGATGCAGAAGCAACCGGCAGCAATCAGCTTGGGTGCGTTTTCAAATACGCGGCGAGTCAGCTGGGTACGCGAACGCAAGCCTACGAAATGCGCGTCCTGGATTTTCTCGATGAGCGTGTCTTCATCCAAAGCGGTTTTCAGGTATTCGATGTTGGTGTAACCCTGGTCATTCAGGACTTGCACGGCGGATTGGTGCACACCTTCCAGTAATAGAAACTTGATCTTGCTTTTGTCTAAGGACGTTCTGCTCATGGCAACCTCGGAAGTAATGGATTCGCAGGGCTGGGGATAACCGGCACGCTGGAATGGAAAAAGATGGAGAGATGGGAAAATTTGGGCGGCATAATATCACAAAGGTTTGCCCGCATGAGTAACTGGTAAGCTATTGGATTGCCCTCCCCGCCCCAAAAAAAACGGTCATTAACCAGCAGTGACCTCAAGCATATAAAAAATCCCGCACTTGGCGGGATTGTAGGCTGCTTATTTCTTGTTTTCTTTCAGCATCACTTCGCGGAAATGCTTACCCTGCATCGTGGGTTTGTAATCCCAGTCTTCAATCATTTGCGGCGCCCAATCAGGATCAAACACCCAGGCCACCCAGCTGATACCTTTGCTCGCTAAATAATTGGTGATGCGCGGGCCATAGCTGCCGTCGTCAATGACCGGAATATGTGCGCCTTTGTCCGTCGCCAGTTCATAACCAATCTCGGTGGTGATGACCGGATATTTGTCCGCGACATAACCCCAATCATGCTCCCAATTTTTTTCAAAGGGCGCTTTCACTTTCATCGGATAAGGATGGCTCACGTAAGCAACATTTTCTTTTTCAATGGGGGCTGTGGCGACGGGTGTTAAATCGTACGCCCAATTAAAACCGGCGACCAAGGAAATGGCGTTTGGGTTATGCGCCTGGATGATGGTAATCGCTTCTTCATTGATGGCTTTCCAATCGGCCCAACTCAGCACGCCTAATTGGCCACCGTAAACCGTTGGCTCATTAAAAATTTCATACATGGCAACGGCGTTAACAAATTTATAGCGCGCGGCAACGGTGCGAAAAAAATCAAAAGTTTCCGGTTTAGTAGTGTAATAGCTTGGTGTCTGGAACATTTCGGATTTTAAATTTCCGATGGAGTGCCAATCCACAATCACGTACATATCCAACTCATTCGCCCATTGGATAGCTTGATCCAAAATCGGCAAATAGCCTTTTTTGCCGCGCTTTTGCCAGGCAGATGGATGTACAGGAATGCGCACAACATTCGCTCCCCAGCTTTTAATCACTTCAAAATGCTTGCGCGTGAAGTGACCATCGTTGACGAGTTTGTCTGGGTCAGAAATATTGACGCCGCGAAAAATAACGACATTGCCTTTTTCGTCGACGAATTTATTGCCTTGCACTTTTACCAGCGGCAATTGCTTGGCGATTTTGCTGCTATCAAAAGCGGGAATGTCGGTGGCGTTCCACCAACCCTGGGATTTTTGCCAGGCCTCGGCGTGTTCATCGGCGGCAAAGGTAATAAGGGCAAAACAGCTTAATAAGGCGAGCGAAATGTAATGTCTGAGATGTTTCATGATTATTGCTCTGTTGTGAATGGCTAACGTAAGCATAAATAAATGGCCATTGGACGGAGCCAGGTTTAACCCTAATTTACACTGGCCGGATCAGCTGTTTTGGATGGCGCAAACCTGGATGTTAAGGTCGGTGATGTAGCGCCATTGCACGTTGAGGTCCAGTAGCTTCATGCCATAAAGTCGCTCAGGTTCAGGTTGTTGATATTGTGGACGCGGATCTTGCTGCAGGATTTGTCGAAGTAAACTTTCCAGCTCAATCTGATGTTTTTGACGATATTTGCTACAAAAGACTGCACATTCATTGCTAAATTCGACTTCGAGTAAACGCGGTGCATCATTCGCAAATTGGTTGATGGCTCCGGGAACCAGATCGACATAGGGCACGTAGGGTTTGATATCCAATACTGGCGTGCCATCCAAAAGGTCGACACCGCTCAGGTTTAATAGCAACTTTCCGTCAAGTTCGCTGATGCCCTCCAGTTTAACGACCGATAACCCGATTGGCGCTGGCCGGGTAGGTGAGCGGGTTGCAAAAACACCAAGGCTTTTGTTTCCACCCAGGCGTGGCGGCTTCACCTTGGGTTTCCATTCATCGCGTTTATTGGCATGGAACACAAACTGGACCCAAATGTGGCTGCAGGTTTCCAAACCATCCAGCGCATCCCGGTCATTGTATGGCGGCAATAATTCAAGCTGTGCAGTGGCTAAGGGTGCCAGGCCTGGCTGCCGTGGAATGCCGAATTTTTCCTTAAAACAGGAGTGGATGATGCCTATGGCGGGAAAAGTAAAATTCATATGGCCCTGCGACGTAGCGTGTGAATGTGTATCGATGATTTTTTGTACAAATTTAATGACAGCGCTGTCGGTTTAATTTACAATTTGTGTGAACTGGTTATCACTTATAATGAGACATCCTTTTAGATTAAGGACTTATAAATGTGGGCATAGAACCTGCATTTAAACGCCAGAATTTTATTTATCCCTAAAAAGGTTTTTATATGCCTGTTAAATTTATTAAAAGCGTGGTCGCATTGGGATTGGTAGCGGCCTCGGTAAGTGTAAGTGCAACTCCCCTTAGTGACTACAACATCATCCTTAGCGGTGACTTCAATGTATCTGGTGGCAGCGGCCATGTCGAAGGTAAAGCCTTTATTGGCGGCGACCTTGTCCATGGTAGCGTATTCGCACAGCATCTTAACAAAAGCTCGACTGCCGCTACCGTAAAAGTCGTCGGTAACTTTACCAGCAACAACGCCATGCATATAGAAGCTGGTTATATTGCATATCAAGGCATTCTGACGGGCCCGACTAATATCTGTAACGGTAATGGCATGGGGTCAAGCGGTTGTGTGAAGAAAGTGACCGATGGTTCTTTAACTACCGAAAAAAATGCACTTTTGACTGAATTGACCAGTGAATCCAACTACTTCAAAAGTTTGGCAACGTCTGCCAACTTCACTATCACTGGCGATAGCAATAACAAAACCTTCAAATACACCGGCGCTGCAACTGATTTGGCTGTGTTCAATATCTCTGCCACCGATCTTGCCAACCTGAACTGGGGTATAGATTTTGGTAATGCATTGAATGTTGTGATCAACGTAAGCGGCACCAGCTTTACCGCGGGCAACGCTCATGTAAATGGCTTCCAGAACAAGGCGAATAATGTGTTGTGGAACTTTGCAGACGCAACCACCTTGAACTTTGGTGATTCCTGGTACGGTTCAATTTTGGCGCTGAATGCGACTATCAACACCAATTCAAACCTGAACGGTGCGATTGCGGCCAAATCTTATGTTGGCAATGGTGAGATTCACGATTACCACTGGAATTACGTTCCACCACAACCACCGGAGCCACCAAAACCTCCTGTGAAAGTGTCTGAGCCCGCTACATTGCTGTTGAGCTTGTTAGGCTTGGGGTTGATATTGGCAGGGCGAGCTCGTCGTCGTTAATATCCGTTGACCCCATAAACAAAAAACCTGGCTCAGGCCGGGGTTTTGTTTATGGTGTTTCGTATTCGGATCACAAACTCCTGCGGCGCAGGCTGATGATGCTCAGTAATCCAATGATCAACAGCAAGTAGCTACTGGATTCTGACAAGGCCGTCGCAGAGGTCATAATGGTAGCAACATTAACACCCCACCATTCATCATTGGGCGCCTGACCATAGCCGGTGTATTTAAATTCGAGCTGGTTGGTTCCGGCCAAGAGGATCAACGGAAGGTCAATTTGGGTCATACCACCCAACCAGGTTGTCTGGTGGGAATTATGTACATTGTCCGTTGCACCGTAAGTGGTAGTAACTGCTGTGCCGCCATTAGGATTGAACAATATTTTGTTTGAACCACCACCGCCCATGTTAAAAGAACCCGTAAAAATTTCAGTTCCGTTCAACAGCAAATGAAAAATATCAGTGCAGCAATTGTTGTATCCATCCAGGCTTCTCAGCCCTATCAGCGAAAATGCCAAATTTGCAGAACCGCCAGTTGTGTCGAAACTCCAGTTCAGCTCTCCAGGGCTTTTCTGTACGCCCAAAACACTTAAATCTTTGGTGATCACAGAAGCGAAGCCAGGCGTGGAAAAAATCGCAACGGTGGAAATTAGCGCTATAGCGACCTTACTCAATATTTTCTTCATGGTTCATCCTCGAATTAGGTGGTTAATACAAGTCTTTACCTCATATGGCTCATGAAATGTCGTAAAGACATTTGGCCCGGCAGGTGGCGACCTTCGCGAATTATGGGTAAAAACTGAATAGGGGATATGCTTAACAGCGTTAAAACATATCGACAGGAGGAAGCCATCTCCAAGGGTTAGCAGGCTCGCACGGCGACCTCAAAGAGTCCGTACGTTGATTAACATAGGTTCGTTAAGCTGGTTGGAAAGGAATTGATGTGGCGATACGACTCAACCTAAAGATAAAAATCTACAGCAGCGGAAAATATAAAACGAAAAAGAATTAAAAAAATGGCACTAATAAATAAGTGATAGAGCAGGCTTTCTACGTTGAAAACCTGCGCGCAATAACAGGTTTTAAGCAGTAATTGTTTTCACGCCTTCAGCAGTGCCCAACAGCAAAACGTCTGCCGGTTTAACCGCAAACAAACCATTGGTGACGACACCGGTAATTTGGTTAATAGTATTTTCCAAATTGACCGGATCAGTGATTTTTAAGTTGTGCACATCGAGGATGACATTACCGTTATCAGTGACAACACCTTCGCGATAAACCGGTGCACCGCCCATTTTTACGATCTCACGAGCAACGTAAGAGCGCGCCATGGGAATGACTTCAACGGGCAGCGGAAATTTACCCAACACATCAACCCATTTGCTGCCATCGGCAATGCATACAAATTCTTTGGAAATTGCGCGCACAATTTTTTCACGCGTTAATGCTGCACCGCCGCCTTTGATTAGATGTAATTGTGCATTGCTTTCATCAGCGCCATCCACATACACCACCAATTCGCTCACCGAATTGCAATCCAATACATCAATGCCCAGTTTTTTCAAACGTTCGGCAGACGCATCCGAACTCGCCACTGCGCCAGCAAAACGGGTTTTGATATCGGCGAGATAATCGATAAAAAAATTCGCGGTAGAACCGGTGCCCACACCGATAATGGAATCGTTAAACAATTTGGGGGTGATGTAATCGACCGCCGCACGGGCAACCGCTTTTTTCAATTCGTCTTGGGTCATTATGAATTCCTGTTTAGTAATTTTAACCCCCCTCGGCAACTGCATCCTGCGTGGCTCTACCTCCCGCATCCATGCAGTCGTCCCGACCTCCCCCTTACCTGCGGGGGCGCGCAGCCGATTTAGTTCAGAGTGCGATCCGTCCCCTCCCCTTATCAAGGGGAGGGTTAGGGTGGGGTGTAATTTTTATCTTGCATTTAAAGTGAGGTTTTAATGCGCGCATTATACGGAGTTTCAACCAAAAGGCGCGATTGGGGTGTGCTAGAACGCACCAAATTGTTTACTATGCAGCGACATACATATTGCTATATTAAGTCATGAATTCTTTATTAAGTTGTCATTCCCTATGCCCGAATCCTACATAAAACGCATCCTTAATGCCCGTATCTATGACCTGGCGGTTGAAACCCCGCTCGACGAAGCGCGCCTGCTGTCAGGTCGCACCGGTAATAAAGTCTTGCTCAAACGCGAAGATTTACAGCCAGTGTTTTCATTTAAATTGCGCGGTGCCTATAACAAGTTGCAGCAGCTGACTGAAGAGGAGCGCAACCGCGGTGTGATTTGCGCCTCTGCCGGTAACCATGCACAGGGCTTGGCACTTGGCTCACAGCACCTCGGCGTTAAAGCGACCATCGTGATGCCACGCACTACACCTGCGATTAAAGTCGACGCAGTAAAAGCACGCGGAGCAAAGGTAGTTTTGCATGGCGACAGTTATGACGAAGCGTCCGCGCACGCGAAAAAGCTCACCGAAGAAAAAGGTCTGACGTATATCCATCCATTTGATGACCCTGATGTGATCGCAGGCCAAGGCACAATTGGCCTTGAAATCCTGCACCAATATCCGGGAAAAATTGATGCAGTCTTTTTACCCGTCGGTGGCGGTGGCCTGGCAGCAGGTGTTGCGGCATACATAAAATACGTGCGTCCTGAAACCAAAGTAATTGCGGTGGAAAGCGATGAATCGGCTTGCTTGTACGCCGCAATGGAAAAGAAAAAGCGCGTCGTTTTACCGCAAGTAGGCATCTTTGCTGATGGCATTGCTGTAGCGCAAATTGGTGAAGAAACTTTCCGTATCTTGCGCAAAACAGTGGATGACACTATCACAGTCACTACCGATGAAATTTGTGCAGGCATCAAAGATATTTTTGAAGATACGCGCTCTATCGCCGAACCCGCAGGTGCAACCAGCATCGCCGGTTTGAAAAAATACGCCGCGCAACATGGCATCACTGGCCAAACATTGGTGGCGATTGTGAGCGGTGCCAATATTAATTTTGATCGTTTGCGTTACATCAGTGAACGAACAGAAACGGGTGAGCAACGCGAAGCCATTTTGGCGGTGACAATTCCCGAGCGCCCTGGTGCATACAAAGAATTTTGTAAGGCGCTTGGTAAACGCAATATCACGGAGTTTAATTATCGTTACGCGGATACAACCTCTGCAAAAATTTTTGTTGGCATCCAGGTTTCCGCCGGTGGAAAAGATCGCGCAGACCTTGTCGCTGAATTAAAAGAGCAAGGTTATGATCTGGTCGATATGACAGAAAATGAATTGGCGAAATTACACATCCGTCATCTCGTCGGCGGCCACGCACCGCAAGCGACCGATGAAGTTTTGTATCGTTTTGAATTTCCTGAACGCCCCGGTGCCTTGATGACGTTCCTGAATAAGGTTGCAGGCCGCTGGAATATTTCTTTGTTCCATTATCGCAACCATGGCTCTGCATCAGCGCGGGTTTTGGTTGGGATGCAGGTTCCGAAAAAGGATTATGCGGAATTGAAAATATTCCTGAACGATTTGAATTATCCCTATTGGGATGAAACCAAAAACGAAGCGTATAAGTTTTTTTTGGGATGAGTGATTGATAAAAAGGCGCAACGAAAGTTGCGCTTTTTTTATTTGGTAGTTTGAATAAAAAAATAGAGTAACGTTTACATATAGTTCATCGAAAATATGGAATTATTTTATGATAAAAATTAAACAGGGTAGCGTTTTTGATACAAAGTGTGATTTGTTAATACTTCCTTGCGATTCTGAGGGAGGCGTTACACAGTGGGTTGAAAATGAAATAGAACAAAATAAATTACCTTTTACTTATAAGCGTATACCTTATGGTAAATGTTTTTTTGTTTCTGTTGATGCAGTCTACCCAAAAGCTGATGTGATTGGATATGCGGCTTCAGTAAATGCTAAGAACATCTGGTCCGAAATTTCAGCAATCAGAAGTATCTTGCGAGATATAGTTGATTTTTGTATAGGTAATAATTCGACTAGTGTAAATATACCATTACTAGGTACTGGAGCAGGAAAATTAGATCCTTCAGAGGTTTTTTCTACTTATAAGGAATTTTTTGAAAATAATCTAATAAATCTGAATGTTTATATTCTAGATAAAGAAATAGCAAGAAATTTTTTGAGTTGGAATGCAGAAGAAGATAATTATCATAAAAAACATCCTAGAGTATTTATTTCATATTCCTGGAAGGATGAATTAGTTAAAGCTTGGGTACTTGAGTTGGCGAAGAGTTTGTGTGCAAATGGCGTCGATGCGCGATTAGATAGGTTCCACCTTAAACCTGGCATGGATATGCCTCAATGGATGACAAATGAAGTGATAAAAGCCGATAAAGTGCTTCTTATTTGTGATGAGCATTATGCTGAAAAAGCGGATACTAGAAAAGCTGGCGTAGGGTGGGAAACTATGATCATTCAGGGAGATATGCTTACCCAAGGAGAAATGAACACTAAATATATTGTAGTAGCATATGGATCTTTTGAAAAAAACACGCCGATCTATATGAAATCTAAATTGAGCCTTTCAAAAGAAAATATCGACACTGAAATAAAGCCATTATTAGAACAAATATTTGATATTGATTCTACCCCAAAAATAGGAAAGATACCGCAATGGGTCTATGACATGAAAAAATAAAATAGTTATTCGATTCTCACGCCTGCTGGCGAGTTACTTTTCTTTGCGTCGCCAAAGAAAAGTAACCCAAAGAAAGGCGATCCATCTCGCTCGTCTTTCCTGCGCGCTTCGGAAAATTGCTGTCGTTCCGATGAGACATCCATGTCGCATCGTTACTAAAGCAAACATCCTGTTTTGTTTTCCATCATTTTTCTCCAGTATTCGGCGGACTCGTATGGGATTATTGTTGCCACTGAAGTAATTTAGTAGGGAGTCATCATCCCCGCGTAAGCGGGGATCCAGTGCCTTTGCTTTTTGTATGTTTAAAAATAAAATCTTTAGAAAATAATGTGAGATTAAAACCTAATGAATAAAAATTTATATCGCTTATGCGAATCTTTAGGAATTTTACTGATTTATTTTTTGGCAACCCATTCTTTTATGTCGAACGCGGCAACACCTATTACTAAAGGCGAACATATAAATCTCGGTGATATCACCATGTACGTCGAACAACATGGAAAAGGTGAGCCGATTATTTTCTTGCACGGTGGTATGGGCGCTGCAAGTTCCTGGGAGCATCAGGTTGAATTTTTCTCAAAAAATTATCGCGTAATTACACCAGACAGTCGTGGACAGGCGCGCAGCGGTGATTCAAGTGCTGCATTGACTTATCACTTAATGGCGGAAGATACAATTCGCTTGATGGACAAGTTAAAAATTCCTTCAGCGTATATTGTGGGTTGGAGTGATGGTGGAAATATCGGGATTGATATGGCGATCCATCATCCGGAGCGGGTAAAAAAATTAGTGGCTTATGGTGCGAATATAAATCCTGCCGGATTGCAAAAATATTTCCTGGAATATTTGCAGACAGTGTCACTTGAAAAATTCCAGCGCGATAATGGTCGTGATTATCTGGATTTATCGCCAACACCTGAACAGCTTCCGGTTATTGCCAATAAAATAAAAATGATGTGGTTGAATGAGCCAAATTTCACAGCGGCGCAGCTCGCAAAAATCACAGCGCCCACTTTGGTAATGGATGGCGAACAAGAAGAATTGATTCGCCCTGATCACGCGAAGGAAATCGCAGCCGCTATCCCGCATGCAAAACTCGTCATGCTCCCCGGTGTTGGCCATTACGCTATGTTCCAGGCGACCGATGTGTGGAACAAAACGGTGATGGATTTTTTGAAGCCGCGTTGACGCCTCCCAAACTTTATCAGCCAAAAGGGTTAATTTTTGTTCGTCCTCTAGCGTTTCAAGAATTATTGTGTATTCTTGGACAACGTTGTCTTTTCGCGTTAATCGACTAAGCTCTATCCATATCAGCGATTAGCTGTCAAAAATGGGCCGTTTACATGGCCGAATTACAAGAGAGTCTACAGAGAGTCCAATAATGAAACGATCAACCCTTGGCATGGCGTTGCTGTGCACGACTTTATTCAGCTCGATGAGTTTCGCCCAAGCCCCCAAGAGCTTGAGCCAGCAGGATTTGAACCAATTTGCCCAAAAAACCGAACTTCGTTTTGGCGTGCTTACCAATTTTGGCGCGGAAGGGACGGAATCGCATCTTGTGCTGAATAACCATTCGTCGGTGGCGCTGCCAGCGGGTGAGGGAAATTGGCGGATTTACTTCCATTCTGTGCGCAAAATCCATGCAAAAGAGGTGGCAGGTTTGCGCCTTACGCATATTAATGGCGACTTGAATGAGCTTGCGCCGACCAAAAATTTTGCTGGCTTAGCAGCAGGTGCCAGCCTGGAGTTTTTGTTCGGTTCCGGTGATTGGCTGGTGAGTTATACCGATTTTATGCCGCGTGCGTTTATTGCCGAGCAAGGTTTAACGCCAGCAGTTTTTGCCAATACAGATACCGAGGATCTGCACAGTTTTGTTGATGCTTTCGAAAAACCCGAGCAACAGTTGCGTTTTGGCGGCCATGGTAAAAATGATCTCTTTCCTATAGCGACAGCGGCGTCGCGCTACCAGGATAATCTTGCCGTTAACCAGGTTTCGGCTAAAACGCAGCTGATTATCCCAACGCCAAAATCCCTCAAATTAGGCAAGGGTAGCACCAGGCTCGATGGCGGCTGGCAAATTCGCTACGCGGGTCGTTTGACCCAGGAAGCGCTTTATCTGCAACAACAATTGAAAGCCGCTGGTTTGGTGCTGGATTCCCAGCCCGACAATGTTCCCGCTTCTGGCAAAGTGATTTTATTGACGGCAGACGCAGCGACCAGTTCTTCAAAAGATAGCGTCGCATTGGGCGAAGAAAGCTACAATTTGTCGATAGATAGTGACAAGATTACCTTGAATGGTACTGATAATGCGGGCGCATTCTATGCTATCCAAAGCTTGCTTAGCCTTATGCCTGCGAGTACCGCCAACCAATTCGATTTGCCCAAATTGACGGTAACTGACAGCCCACGTTTCAGCTGGCGTGGTATGCATTACGACATGGGTCGTAACTTCCACGGTAAAGCGGTGACTTTGCGTTTGATCGAGCAAATGGGCCGTTACAAACTCAATAAATTGCACATGCACCTCACCGAAGATGAGGGCTGGCGTATCCAGATTCCGGATTTACCCGAGCTGACCGATGTGGGCGGCAATCGCTGCTTCGACCTTACGGAAACCCGCTGTTTGCTGACCCAGTTGGGTACTGGCCCCAGTAAATCCGGTTCGGGGAATGGTTATTACACGCGCGACGATTTTATCGAAATCCTGAAGTTTGCCGCTGCTCGCCATATCGAGGTTATCCCTGAAATCGATATGCCTGGCCATGCCCGCGCAGCTATCAAATCCATGCAGGCGCGTTACAAAAGGCTGCTTGCCGCTGGCCAGAAAGAGGCCGCCGAACAATATCTATTGAGCGATCCGGCAGATAAATCCCAATACATGAGCGTGCAAAACTATACAGATAACGCGATTAACGTGTGTTTGCCATCAACTTACAACTTTGCCGAAAAGATCGTGTATGAATTGCAGCAAATGTATCGCGCTGCCGGTTTGAAGATGACCACCTTCCATATGGGCGGCGACGAAGTTGGCAAGGGTGCATGGCAACAATCACCAGCGTGTAAGGCGCTCTTTGCCAAGGGTGAAAAAGGCGTGACGGGTGTTGCTGACCTGAAACCTTATTTCGTCAGTAAGATTGCGGATATCACCAATTCTCGCGGCCTGAACCTAGCAGGTTGGGAAGATGGTTTGATGTACGATCCAACCAACACCTTTAACCGCAAGCAATTTGCGAGCGACAAGGTTTACGCCAATGCCTGGGATAATATTTGGGAGTGGGGTGTTGCCGACCGCGCTTATCGTTTGGCAAACGCAGGTTATCAAGTTGTGTTATCGCCCGGTTCGCATCTGTATTTCGATCATCCTTATGAAGCCAATTTTGATGAGCGCGGTTACTACTGGGCAACTCGCTACTCGGATACCGCCAAAGTCTTCGGCTTTATGCCAGACAACTACTACGCGAACGCCGACAAAACCCGCGAAGGCGTGCCTATTACCAACCTGGAAGCCTTGGTTGGCCGTGAAATGCCCAAGTTGCGCAAGCCGGAAAATATCGTAGGTATGCAAGGCCAGTTGTGGAGCGAAACCGTGCGTACGCCGGAGCAATTTGAGCAAATGATTTATCCACGTGTTATCGCGCTGGCGGAACGTGCGTGGCATAAGGCGGATTGGGAAGGTGATAAACCAAACACCCAGGCGCGCCTGCAAGAGTGGGCTGATTTCTCTGCTGCTTTGGTGGCGAAAGAACTGCCCAAAATGGCTGCCTCGGGTTCTTCTTTCTATTTACCTCCTCCGGGCGGCGTCATCCAAAATGGCCAGCTCTTGGCCAACGCTGCCTATGTTGGTTTGACAGTGGAATACAGCGTGGACCAGGGTAAAAACTGGCAGGTTTATAAAGGTCCGGTAGCGGCAAATGTTAAGGCTGTGCAATTGCGTAGCCGTATTGGCGATCACTACAGCCGTGTGACAACAGCGCAATAATGAGTGACTGAAGCGACGACAGGGACGTCGTACATTGCTTTTTGGCAGATAAAATGAGCTTTAGTGCACAAAAATGATGCGATTTTTGGCATTTATCTATGAAAATGCCATTCGCGCTGTATCTTTTTTAAACACTTGTACTATTCTATTCTTCTCACCACATTTTTTAGCTGGTTTGTGGCTGACGTTCGGGTGATTCATCACTCGCTAAAAATAACGATGCGTCAAAGGTGAACCATGAAACTCGATATTATTTCAGTGGTTGTAATGGTGTTTTGTCTCTGCGTGTGCGTCACGCTTTTTGCAGAGGCCAAAACCCTGTTTAGCGCCAAAACGACAGAAGTTGTTGTTGCTAAAGCGCCTTAGGTAATTTCTGTTGCCAGGGATTGGCAATTCTCCACTATTGCTTATTTGCCAGAATCACTTCTTTATCCGTAACGATTCCGTACAAAGGAACATCCCAATCAGCCATCTCCAGGGCTTCAACTTCCTGGCAGGCGTGCGCCATTCCCAGTAAATAGGGTTTGGTCTTTTTACCTTTATGGAATGCAAAAGTCGTATCGTAAAACCCGCCTCCCATGCCCAAACGTCCGCCTTTGCGATCAAAACCCACCAGTGGCAACAAGACGATATCCAGTAAATTTGCAGCAATTTTTTGCTCGTAACGATGATCAGGCTCGGGAATGCCAAACCGGTTTGGCCGTAATGGCGTATCAGCCTTGTATTCCACAAACCACAGCTGGCGCTCTTGTGTGGGATGAAGCACGGGTAGGTAACAATGTTTACCCATTTTCCACAGCTGCTGGGCGATAGGACGCGGATCAAGTTCTCCATCAGCGGGAATATAGAGTGCAACCCGTTGGGCGCGTAAAAATTTGGGCAATTTCATTAAGTGACGCAACGCCCAGGCCGCCGCCACTTCCTGCTGGCTCGGTATCAGGCTATTGCGACGTGCACGCAGCTCTTTGCGCAGGGATTGTCGAAGATCGGGGATTATCGTCATGTGAAAAGGATAAATGCTATTGGACACTTCACCATTGTAGAGATGAGCGAACAAAAAATCTGGAAGTTGGAGAGAATCTTTCTGAATGGTGTGGCGAAAGGATGCGCCATCATTTGCCAGCGGCAAATGCGAGCTTAAGATTTCAAGCAAGCCCGCGTGCTTGCGCCAGAAATTGTAAAGCGACGTTTTAAAAATCGCCAAGGATGGCATTTTTAAAACATGGTAAAAAGACACCCCGAAAATGCCGCTACCAAGCTGGCCTTGAACCCATAGGTTCAAGGAGGTAGCACCTGTGGTTTTTAAGGCTTTCCGTCAAGCGGACATGCACACCAAACACAACGAGACACCACCAGTTTTGTGGAAATCGGCTCAAGGACTTGTCGGTTTGCGAACATTCCAGGGCTGGAGTCCAGTATAACCCAGACTCTATAACCAATCGCAAATGATATTAAGCTTGGGTCTTATAACCGTTTAGGCAAATTTGGTCTTATAAACCGCTGGACTTACGCCGAAAGTTAAGATTTTGTACATCGGAAAACCAGATCGGTTTGGGGATGAGCGGTTTGGCTAAAAAGCATCACTGCGGGAAATTTTTATTTTTGGATAAAAAAAGGGCCCATGAGGGGTGGGCCCAAACTGGCGTGTGCCAGAGCGTTGAACAACATGCTTCATCCTTGAAGCAGAGGGTTATGGTTTTACCAGCCAACAGTCACTGAAACGCTAGTTGGCGCGGGGGTATAAATAGATGGGCTGTAGCCGCCAACGTCATCGTAAGAGAAGCCGTAGGTCAGGCCATTCAGCGCATGGTCATGCCAGAACTTGGTGAAGTAGTTAGCACGCTCCCCCGCCGGGAAGAAATTGGCAGAGTTATGCCATTGGCTACCGGCCAGATGCGCCACACGACGATTCAATGCAGCGCACACTTGCGCTTGTAATTGCAGTTGCTTGTCGTGTTCCGGGGTTTTGGGTTGTGTCCCGGTTGCATCGTCAAGATAGCCATTGCCCAGCATCGCCATTGAGGTGGAAGGCTTACCGTAGATGCGGTAAGTACCCAGGCCATCAGTGAAGATAAAGGCATCGCCCTCAACATGGCCTGTAAAAGTTGGCCAGCCATTGTTCAGGTTCAAGGTCAGGTTTTGGTGGCGATATTGTTCCCATACCTGGCTGATGTAATCATCCAGATAGGTTGCGTTGCTGCCGCCAGTCTGGAAGCTGGCATGGGCGGGCGCCATGATGCGGTAGGGTGCATAGGGCGCTAGCGACAGGTTGTGGAACTCTGCTGGTGTCTCTGCGTTAAAACGTGCGAAGAGTTCATCACGGCTTTCAGTCAAAGGCTCGCCCACGGTTTGGGTAAATCCATCCAAACCATTGGCAGTCAACTGTACCGGGAAGCCGAACAGGTCGACGCGGGTGGTATTGATAAAGATGCCCTGGTAAGGCTTGTCTTTCTCGACAATGGCAAATTCGGCAAAGTCAAAGATGACGTCGATGTTTGGATCGGTTGGGTTTTCAACGTTAGCGCCAGCGTAAGCAACCTTGCCGTTACCATCAATATTTACCCAAATGTACATGGGGCTACCCACGCTCATCAGCAAACGTGCGGAGTTGATCGCGGGAATGGTGATTTGCTTGGTTTGCGCCAATGAGTAGAAGTAGTTGGCGTAAGGCTTACCGTTTTTGGTCAGCTGGCCATTATCGCCCACGCTCATAGGTACCAGGTTGCCATTCATGTCTACGTGCACAAATTGGTCGGTGTTCCAATCTTTACCAATAATCGCCCAGTAAACCTTGCTATCAGCGTATTTACCTTTGGTGCCGTTGACCATCTTGAAGGTCGTTAAACCATTCCAGCTCAAGGTGGTGTTGCTGGTAATGGTGTAAGTCGCGCTATTGACGGCGGATGTTGTCCACCCGGTTTTTGTCGCAATTGCCTTGATGTTGGTAGTGTTTACGACAGGGTTTTTAGTGGTATCAATTTTGACTTCAATGGGGCCGGTATAAACAGGCGAATTGATTGTCGGTGTCGAACCATCGGTGGTGTAGTGGATGAATGCACCTGCCTGGTCGGAGTTCAGGGTTACGCGAATCAAGCTATTGTAAGTGCCGCTCGCCAGGGAAAAAGCGGGTGGATTGAGCGTGCCAGGAACCTTGTTGATGGCGTAAGTTTGTGAACACAAATCCGATTCAGTGCCGTCGGCCTTAATCGCAATGGCATTAATGGTTGCTGCGTTGGTGACACTGATGGGAGCGCTGTATGCCGGTGACGTTGGGTTGGGTGCTGAACCATCCAGGGTATAGCGTATAACGCTGCCAGTTTCTGTCGGGCTCAAGACTACATTCTGGGCACTGTAGAAAGAGCCGCCCAAGGGTGAGTAATTCACTTTGCAAACGCCATCTACCAGCGTGTAATTGAACCAGGCGGAATCCAGGTTGCCTCCGTTTGGTCCCTGGTAAGTGAAGTTGTAGTGAATAGTATCGCCCGTTGCAACGGGATTAATGACTGCTTCCCAACGATTCAAACTGCTATTGAACGTCATTTGCGGGTTATTTTGACTGCCGGTGCCCACTAAATAATGCAGTATCACATATTGTTGAGTGGTGGGTGCCCTGAACCAGATGGTCGCGGTGGAGCCCAGTTTGGAAACGCCTTGCACAAAGGCCGCCGCACTAGTTGAAGAGCTGGATACTACCGAGGATGCGACAGAGCTGTTTGAGCTGGAAGAACTTTTCACCGAACTACTGGACAGCAGGCTGCTTGAACTTACTGAACTCGTAACGCTGGAAACGCTTGAGCTAAGACTTGACGAACTGTTGGAGCTGGTTCGGTTAAAGACGAAGTTTGCCGAATCATAAGCACCTGTCGGCGTTTGGTAGGTGAATGAATAGCTGATTGACAACGGATTGGCTGTTGGAGAAACGCTCACCACCATTTCATAACGACTCAACGAAGCGTTGTAGGTAGTGCGCATGTTTTGCTGGCCAGTGCTGTTCAGGTTGTAGTGAATATCAGCCCATGAAACGTTGGTGCTGTTAGGCTTCAACCACAGTACAACACCGCTGCTGTTATCTTGTGCGCCGAACGCAATTGCGCCGGAACTGGATGAACTGCCAACCGAACTGGCGATGCTGGACGATGCCACCGAGGAACTGGTGACGCTGCTCTGGCTGGAACTTGTTACCACCGATGACGATGAGCTTGTAGGCACACTGCTTGTGCTTGATGATGAACTTACCACCACAGTGCTGGCGGTAGTGTCATAAGCCAAACCGTTGATGGCATAGGTGAATGAATAGGTGACACTGGTACCGGCAGACGCAGTAATAGTTTGTTCATAACGCCCGGTACCGGTATTCAACACCATACGGCCATTGAGTTGGCCGGTGCCGGTGTTGTAGTGGACATCGACCCAATCGGTGGATGAATTGGGTTTGAACCACAAAATAGCGGTGCTACCACCTGAGTAGCTTACGCCACTGGTGTAGGTCGTTTGCGCATAGGCATTTAGCCAGGAAAAAATTCCAATCAAAAAGAGCACAAGCCCGTACAAGGCTTTTGAGGTGGTTTTCATAGTGAAGACTCCGAGGGTTATTGTTATCCGGTCTTTGGCAGCGTCCTTCAACCTGCAAACAGTCTTGTCGATCTGTAAGCAGCGCTGCCATAGATACACCTTAAAAAAAAGGGCATAACGCTGTCGCCCCAACGCCGGTAAGGGCGTTTTTTGGGAGTCTCACTATCGGAAATTACCGATGTTGGGATTTTGGGAATACATCTATCCCGTTGATTTTTAAAAGATAAGCTAGAAGGAGAATAGGAATTTTGTTACGAAAAAAAATGAGGAATAATTTTTAAAAAACAGAACTTAAGTATTTTTCTCCCTGGCCAGTTGATCGCAAAACTCCGTTGGCGACATATTCATGACACGCTTGAATGCCCGGTAAAAGGTGGATTTGCTGTTGAATCCCGCATCGGCAATAACATCCAGCATATTCGCGTCCATCCCGCGCTCGGTCAAAATAGCAGCGGCGGTTTTGACCCTAAAGCTATTGATGTAATCGAAAAAATTCTGGCCTGAGTAACGGTTAATCGCATTGGAAATCCGACGTGGCGACAGTTTTACCGACTCCGCAAGTTGTTCAAGGGTTAGTTCGGGATCAAGGAATAAACGGGTTTGCGTCATCCATTGGTTAATTTGCTCAACCACCGCTGCATCCTGTGCGTCGCTAAGGGGTTTAACATCGATGGGTTCAACAACCATTTCCGCATGTACTTCGCGTTTGCCGTGATTTGCTTTGGCAATCGAATAAAGCACCAAAGTGTTGATAAACACAAAGCTGAAAATATTGCCGGCAATGCCAATGATATTGCCCAGCCACATCGAATAATTCAGCAAGGTGAGCAGGTAAGACGCAAACACCCAGCACCAAATGGCCAGGAAGCCGCCGGTCAACAACTTCAGCCAGAAGACGTCAATCTTGTCCATGTTGGAAAAACGCTGCTTGAGTTCTTCCTGGTATTGATGGAGCAAGCGCAAACTCGCAAAACCATAACCCAAATACAACAAATGGCGCGCCCACAAATGGAACTGGAAAGCCGGTTTGCTATACAACAAACCATATTGCGTAATGCCCAACACGCGCTCTTCCGGCGTAAGGCTGGCGTAGAGCGCAAACATCAACACCGGAAAAGCGGCGAGCGGAATAAAATGTTTGAGGTCGCGACGGCTGAATTCATAATCGGAATGGATCACCGCCTTCACGTAGAGATAGAGCAACGGTGCCGCCAGATAAACGCTGAACTTCAGCCAGTAAAAAATATGGATATGCCCTTGCAGATAAGCGCCTTTGATACTCGGGCTCCAGTAGATGAGCGTATCAAACGCATCCAAACCCAACGCCAGGATAAATCCGGCCAGCAACAGGTTTACGCGACGGTTACCAATATCGGCAACCACCAGCAAAATCGCAAAGAGCAAGCTCTGGAAGATCACCAGGATAAGGGGAATATCGTTAAAACTGAGGACTAACTGATCCAAGGATGACACTCACTATTGTTATGTAATTATCCAGTGAGTTAAGAGAAATGTGCCGCTAAAGTCAAATATGTCTGTTAAGAAGACGCAAGCACTTTTTCGATTTTATCGCTCAAGCGTTGCAGGTCAGCTCTATCCGTTGCTATGCCAACAGGCGCCGCGTTACCCGATTTGGCTTGCAGCAATTCATGGCTCAAATTGAGCGCCGCCATCACCGCGATACGCTCCAAACCAATCACTGCACCCGAACCGCGAATGGCTTTCATACGCTCATCCAGCAACTGGGCAGATTCCAGCAACGCCTGGCGCTCTTCGCGCGGACAGGCGACCTGGTACTCTTTATCGAGGATTTTTACAAAAACGGTTTCGTTAGCCACGGTGTTATTCCTATATCGGTCTTATTCAGTATCTAAACTTTTCAAATGAGTAATCATGGCTTCAACGCGGCTGCGCGCCAGCTCATTCTTTTCAATCAGGCGCACGCGCTCTTGCTGCCAGGCGCTTTCACGCGCCCTCAGCTCGGCATTTTCCTGCTGCAGGCGGCTGGTGAGCAGAATCAAGCGGTCGAGCTTGGTTTCTAAAGAAAGTAAGAGTTCGTCAGACATGATGGTGACCAATAACAAGGCAAATTTTACGCAAGGTTGCCACTATATTGCGGGACTTGGCGAGGGTCAATCGCCCTAATGCGTTAGCGGCCAGATTTAAAGTAATTTCGAGGACTGTGCGAAAATGCGCCAGCATCATTTGTGAGAGAAAAATACAGATTGGGCACTGCATCGTGATAGCATTCCATCTCTGTATTTTCTATTTATTTCTATTGGCTTTTTGCTCCCATGACTGAACAATCCCTCGTGCCCGACAACATCAATTTTGACGACTTCTGCAACCTTATAGCGCCGCTCGGGGCTATCACCAGCCCTTCCGAATTACATGGGCTGCTCTGTGGAAAATTAAGTGGGGGTGCTGAATTAAGTGAAGTTCGCTGGTTGCTGGACGCCGTCGAATTCCTGGATTTCACGCAAGCACCCGGTGAACGAGTGCGCGAAGCCCTGACCAACCTTTATCATGTAAGCCTGCAACAATTGCGCGATGGATTTGGTTTAAAACTTTTGTTGCCCGATGACGACACAGATCTCAGCCAACGCACCGCCACACTTGGCCAATGGTGCTACGGATTTTTAACCGGTTTTGGCTCCGCAGGAAAAACAGATCGCTTATTAACGGAAGAAGCAGAAGATGGCTTGCGCGATCTCTCCGCCATTTCGCAAATTGCCGTTGAAGATGGCGACGATTCCGATGAAGCGGATTATATGGAAGTGAGCGAATATGTTCGCCAATTAGCCGCTTCATTATTTTTGGAGTACGCGGCGCAAACCAATAAAGCATCTGAGGATGCGATTGCTGTACCGGCGTCGAATCAGGTTCATTAATTAAACTCCCTCCCTAGCCGGGCGCCCCAACCTCCCCCTTGAAAGGGGAGAGGCAAAGACAGTCCAAGTGGGGCTAGCTCAGGCTCCCTCTCCCTAAGGGAGAGGGTTGGGGTGAGGGCAGCATGAATAAGTAAAGAGATTTTTTATGAGAATCAGCAAACAGGAATTCGCCCGCCGCCGCAAAGCGCTTATGGCCATGATGGAGCCAAACAGCATTGCAATTGTGCCCGCCGCACCCGAGCGCACGCGCAGTCGTGACACTGAACATCATTACCGCCAGGACAGCGATTTATTTTATCTATCCGGTTTTGCTGAACCGCAAGCGGTGCTCATATTAATTCCTGGCCGTGAACACGGTGAATATGTTTTATTTGTGCGCGAACGCAATCGCGAGCGCGAAATCTGGGATGGTTATCGCGCAGGCCCCGACGGTGCTATCAACGAATACGATGCAGACGATTCATTTCCCATCGATGACATCGACGATATTTTGCCGGGCCTGATTGAAGGCCGCGAGCGCGTTTATTACGCCATGGGCAAAGACAGCGAATTCGATAAACAAGTGATGGATTGGGTCAACACAATCCGCGCAAAAGTTCGCTCAGGTGCAACACCACCGGGCGAATTTTTAGACCTTAGCCATTTCTTAAATGAACTACGTTTGTTCAAAAGCGCTGCTGAATTGCGCGTAATGAAAGAAGCGGGCGAAATCTCCGCGCGTGCGCATTCGCGCGCGATGAAATTTTGTAAACCGGGTGTGATGGAATATCAACTCGAAGCAGAAATCATGCACGAATTCCAAATGGCCGGCGCGCGCTTCGCTGCCTACAACACCATCGTCGGCGGTGGAAAAAATGGCTGCATACTTCACTACATTGAAAATTCCGCGCCATTAAAAAATGGTGATTTAGTGTTAATTGATGCTGGCTGCGAATTGGAAAGTTACGCGGCAGATATCACCAGAACATTTCCCGTGAATGGAAAATTTTCACCCGAACAAAAAGCGCTTTACGAAATTTGTTTGCAAGCACAACTTGAAGCCATCGCCGTCGCAAAACCTGGCAACCACTGGAATGACCCGCACGAAATGACCGTGAAAGTTATCACTGAAGGTTTGGTAAAAATCGGTTTGCTCGAAGGCGACGTCAACGAATTAATTAAAACCGAAGCCTATAAAGAATTTTATATGCATCGCGCCGGCCACTGGTTAGGAATGGATGTGCACGACGTAGGCGATTATAAAGTCGGCGGCGAATGGCGCGTACTCGAACCCGGAATGGTAATGACGGTAGAACCGGGAATTTATGTCGCGCCCGATAACGAGCGCGTTGCAAAAAAGTGGCGCGGCATCGGCATCCGCATCGAGGATGATGTTGTGATCACTAAAGATGGCAATGAAGTCTTGACGAAAGATGTTCCAAAAACGGTAGAAGAAATCGAAACACTGATGGCCTAAATTCATCGCTGTGTAATTCGTAGGATGGGTGGAGCGCAGCGATACCCATCAATATTTAAATGTAATCGCGGTGGGTATCGCTGCGCTCCACCCACCCTACGAAAAAAAATAAACAGCAATATAAATTTTGTACAAAAAAACAAGGATGAAAATGGCAAATTACAGAAGGGATTTGACCCAGGGTGGAACCTGGTTTTTTACAGTTGTGCTTATGGATAGAAAAAGCGATCTATTGGTGAAAAATATAGATGCGCTTCGCGATGCACACAAATATGTTATGCGTAATCACCCATTTGTAATTGAAGCAATGGTTGTACTGCCAGAACATTTACATGCAATTTGGACATTGCCAGAAAATGATGCTGATTATTCGAATCGTTGGCGGCTAATTAAAACTGAATTTTCACGGTCGATTAAAAAGAAAGAAAAAATTTCTACCAGCCGAATCAACAAAGGCGAAAGAGGGATTTGGCAGAGGAGATTTTGGGAGCATAGAATTCGGGATGAAATCGATTTTGCTCGCCATGTGGATTACATACATTTTAATCCTGTAAAGCATAAGTTGGTTGCTGAGGTAAAAGATTGGCCTTGGTCTTCATTTCATAAATATGTTCATCGAGGAATTTTGCCAGAGTGTTGGGCTGGAAGAATAACAGATGACATTAATTTTAATGAATAACGTAGGATGGGTGGAGCGCAGCGATACCCATCAGCTTGAATATAAATTTCGGTGGGTATCGCTGCGCTCCACCCACCCTACAAAGTAGCCACATGAATCAAAAAAGTTTCGACATAGCCATTATCGGCGGCGGCATGGTAGGTGCAAGCCTGGCGCTTTTGCTCGCGCAACAAAAACCGCAATGGCAAATTGCGTTGCTGGAAGCGCAAACTTTTTCTGATAGCAATACACAACATTTTCAACCAAGTTTCGATTCGCGCTCTACGGCAATCGCGCAAGGTAGTGTGGAAATTTTAGAAAGCCTGGATGTATGGGAGCAGCTTGCGCACCACGCCACCGCTATTTCCCAAGTGCATGTAAGTGATGCCGGACATTTTATGGGCGGGTTGATCGATGCGAATACTTACGACCTGGATGCCGTAGGTTACGTCATTCCCAATATCTGGATTGGCCGCGTTTTAATGGATCATTTGCAAACGAAGGAAAATATTCAGCTGTTTGCTCCTGTGCGCGTAGAGAAATTAAAACCGCAACAACAGGGCGTGTGTTTGATCGTTCAATCAAATAACGAAACGGTTGAGTTGAAGTGCAAACTCGCCGTGGTAGCCGATGGTGGTGATTCGCCCTTGCGAAAATCCCTGGGCATTGATTCCCAAGTGAAAGATTACGACCAAACGGCGTTGATCGCGAATGTTGCTTACAGCGAACCGCACAAAGGTGTTGCCTACGAACGTTTTACCGCGCAAGGTCCCCTTGCACTTTTGCCGCTCGGTGATAAACCATCGGCTAAAGAATCTGCATTAGTGTTGACTTTACCCCGCGATCAAGCCAGTGAAATTGTTGCGTTAAATGACGAAGATTTTTTACAGCATCTACAAGCACGTTTTGGCAATCGCCTGGGAAAATTTTTACGTGTCAGCAAACGATATAGTTACGAATTAAAATTAATAACAGCGAGCGAACAAATTCGTTCGCACATTGTGTTGGTAGGTAATGCAGCGCATTTCTTACATCCTGTCGCAGGACAAGGTTTTAATTTGTCGCTGCGTGATTGTGTATGTTTAGTGGATGCGTTGGTTCAGGGCGAATTAGCCGGAAAGCAAATTGGCGAGTTAAGTGTGCTGCAAGATTATTTGCATCGCCAACAGCTTGACCAGGCCTTGACGATAGAATTTAGCGATAAACTTGTGCGTTTATTTTCCAGTTCGTCTTTACCTTTAATTGCGTTGCGCCATTTAGGTTTCGTCGGCCTGGATTTAATGCCTGCAATCAAAACCCGCTTCGCTGCCCAAACCATGGGTACTGCGGGCGAAAAACTTTTATAATAATTTCACTAATCCTGACAGGAAAATAATAATGACTGAAGATACTGATGAAAAATTTTTTAACCGCGCCGATGCCCATATTCATTTGGCTAATGAGCAATTAGCGGATATTGCACGCGGCAAGGTAAGTGCATCACTGATGTTTGCAGCGGCGCGCTATAACGCCTGGGTAAGTGCAACAGATTTGCAATCGAGCCAGGAATTGCAAAACAGGAAAGCAGAGTTGATGGAGTATTTTTTAGGCCAATATAAATCGATGTTGGAACACAATCTCGACAATTATATTGAGCATTTTGATAATTACATGAAGTCTCAAACTAATTCGTAATAGCTAACTATCAGTCGGTGCATTAAAGGAAATTATTATCCTTTGCAGCGGATCTGACGATTCTGGTTTCAGTGATTTAAAACTGTGAAAGTCATTGGGCTCCCGCAGGTATGACAACTTTCATAGTGAAGCATTAGTAATGCAATAAATTTTAACGTGTCTGGCAAATGTAAAATACTTATGAATGATCAATCGCAACATTATGACATTGTCATCGTTGGGGCCGGCTTGGTAGGCGCTAGTCTTGCCTGTGCGATTGTACAACAGACAAATGCGAGCTTATTGCGAATTGCGTTGATTGAAGCGGGTGATAATATCCAGCATTTCAATGACGAAAATTTTGATCCGCGCGTTGTTGCACTCACGCAAGCCTCGCAAGATTTATTAGCACACATTGGTGTTTGGGATGAAATTTCCAAAGCGCGTGCTTGTGCTTATCGCGATATGCATGTGTGGGATGGTGAAGGCACTGCGGAAATTCACTTTAATTGTGCAGAAGTTCGTGCAAATTATTTGGGCCATATTGTTGAGAATTCAGTCATCCTGTCGGCCTTGCGTAAAAAAATAAACCAATATCCGCAAATCACTTTAATACAACCTGCTCGCGTAGAATCCATCGTGAATGGCAGTGGCGTTGAAATTATGCTCGATAATGGCGACTCTATAACAGCAACTTTATTAATTGCCGCTGATGGTGCGCAATCCAAAGTTCGCGAGCTGGCAGAATTTGAAACGCGCGAATGGGATTACGGCCACAAAGCCATTATTACAACAGTGCAAACCGAATTGCCGCATCAGGCAACAGCTTGGCAACGTTTTATGCGTACCGGGCCGCTCGCATTTTTACCCTTACCAAGTGTCAACGGAAAACATTTTTGTTCAATTGTGTGGTCGGCAGAAATTGCGCTGGCCAATGAACTCATGCAATTAAATGATGCAGAATTTTGTGAGCGACTTGCAGCGTCCTTTGAATATAAATTGGGAAAAATCTTACATTCATCAGAACGCTTCTCAATTCCGCTTCGCCAGCGCCACGCAAAAACCTACATCCAACCACATATTGTTTTGGTGGGTGATGCTGCACACAATATCCATCCGCTTGCGGGCCAAGGTGTAAATCTCGGATTGCTTGATGTTGTTGCGCTCAATGCAGAAATAGATCGTGCATTAAAACGTAAAATCCCGCTTAATGATTTTTCCATTTTGCGTCGCTACCAACGCCAGCGTTTAGCCGGAAATTTAATGATGATGAGTGCGATGGAAGCATTCAAACGATTGTTTGGCAGCAATTCACTTATGCTGACCTGGCTGCGCAATACCGGTATGCGCCAATTGGATTCTGTCGTAGAGTTGAAAAAAATCATCGTCAAAGCAGCAATGGGTTTGCATTAATTTTTAATCTGGATGAAACAATGACATTTGAAGATATTATTTCTATTGCTCCCTTTGAATGGCGAGCTGTGCTGACTTCACTGGCGTGCGGTGGAATCATTGGCCTTGAACGGCAAGTGCGCGGTAAACCGGTAGGAATTCGCACGTCTGCGCTGATCGTATTGGGCACTTATGTTTTTATTGCGGCTTCGATGCTGGTGTCCAATACCGCAACAGATCCGTCGCGAATTATCGGCCAGGTTATTACCGGTATCGGTTTTTTGGGCGCCGGTGTCATGCTTGCGCGTGATGGAATGGTGTGGGGTGTGACCTCGGCGGCAACCATTTGGTCGCTGGCGGCTATAGGTGTTTGCATCGCGATTGGCTATGACCTGGCTGCTATTAAACTTTCGTTGGTCGTGGTTTTTGTATTGGTCGGTGTAGACACCATGGAAGATTATTCCCAGACCTTAACTCGCGGCGTGCACAAAAAATATCAGGATTGGTTTGAAAAACCGCGCAACGAAGACAAATTGTAAATGTTGGTGTAAAAAAGTAACACTTGATGTGGGATTCGATAATGTCAAAAACCTTAGTGATCGCAAAATTTTTGAATTGGGCTTTATTGTTTTTATTGGTGATATCTGTTGTCGGGTTTTTATCGTTTAAAAATGCGTATGGATTATTTTTGGCGTCTGTTACAGCATTAATTGCGTTTGGAGTCTATAAAAATAACGCGATTGCTTATTTTGCGGCAGCGGCCTGGGGTTTAGCTGCTTATCAATTGGCCAAAGAAGGTTATGAATTTCAGCAAGTTAAGCATTACGTCATGATGACAGGTTTTGTTGTCATACCTGTTGCACTGTTTTTGCACGAAATGCTGGCAAAACGAAAAGATAAAAATGCGCAAAAAAGTGTCAAAAATGAAACAGATAGCCGCAATATGCCGCAATAAATTGGGTGCCCTTTACACATCCTCATAAAATTTTGCGATATTCCTTAAATTAGCTCATTACTGCTTGAACTCACCTTTGACAAGTGCTTTAATTTTGAACTGCTACAGATTGAGATTCGCCCGAAGATTCCGCTTTTGTAAGAAAACCGCTTGCACAAGACACTTGGACGTACCACGACCTGAGCAATAGCTTTATTAACAAGCTATTCCACTCTGGCTTTTAGTAAAGTCGGTTATTTTGTTCGGTCAGCTTCGCTGACGTTTTATGTAAGACGAGGAAAGTATGTCAGATTTAGTCTCTGGTGTTGTTAAGTGGTTCAACGACGATAAAGGTTACGGTTTTATTGAGCGTGAAGGCGGTGCAGATGTATTCGTTCACTTCCGTGCAATTAACGGTAACGGTCGTAAAACCTTGAAAGAAGGCCAAAAAGTGACTTTCGAAGTGACTGCTGGTCAAAAGGGTCCGCAAGCGGAAAACGTAACTCCTCTGTAATATAACGCTGTTATATGCGAGACAAGTTACCAAAGGCGATTGAGTAATCAATCGCCTTTGTTGTTTTCAGCCTTTGTGATTCGTTCAAGCAGGCAATTTTTAAAATCGCTTGTGTAGCTAAGGTCGCGCCTTGAAGTTTTGCTGTGGTTCCCCATCTTAAGAACTCCTAACCTCCACCATTCCTATAAGCTGCCTCCATGTATTTTGATATCACCTCCATTCTTTGGCTCACTGCGTTTGCTGTTGTGGTGTTTTATTGGATCCATGCGATGCGCACCAAAGAGCTTGCTGTCAAAGCCGCTGAAAAACATTGCGAATTTATGCAAGTCCAATTTCTCGACCAAACTGTCTTTTTAAAAAAACTTAATTTCAAACGTAACTCGCATGGCCATTTGGGTTTTATGCGCGAATATTATTTTGAGTTTACGGTGAGTGGTGAAGATCGTTATTTTGGTCGCGTTTTTATGTTGGGTAATCGCATAGAAAGTGTGAACCTTGATCCACACCGTATTCACTAATACTTTCCAAGTTGGATATACCAATGGATTTTTTGAATAAAGTTATTTTCGTTTCCAAAAAGTTAATCATGGAAGACGGAAAAATCTATTTCGATAATTATTTTGCAACCGTCAACACTATTACTGAAGACGCACTGGTAGTAACCAAAACCAACGGTGAAGAAGAAAATTTGCCAAAGGACGAAGATTTTTACGATAAAGCCGATGAAGGCCTGTATGAATTGGATGATGGCACAAGCCATGAAGATCCTGATTATATTGGCGAGTTTCTGATTTACGAAAATGATGCAGCTTACGAAAAATACAAAGATGATTATTAATTGAGTAATAGCATGAGCGAACCAAAATATCTCTTCGAAAAAACCGGCGGTTGGAAAACCAAAACGTCGCGTGTAGTTTATGAAAATCCCTGGATAAAAGTTTCGCACGAAGACGTTGTAACGCCCAAAGGTACTGACGGGATTTACGGTGTTGTGCATTTTAAAAATACCGCTATCGGTGTTGTGCCTATTGATGAGGAAGGCAATACCTGGCTGGTTAAACAAAGCCGTTATTCGCTCAATCAATACACCTGGGAAATTCCTGAAGGTGGTTGTCCCCAAGGCGAAGAACCTTTGAATGCGGCGAAACGAGAATTGGAAGAAGAAGTTGGTTTGCGAGCCAGCGAGTGGCAACAAATCATGACCATGCATTTATCCAATTCCGTTACCGATGAATTTTGTGTTGTTTTTATCGCGAAAGGTTTGTCTGCAGGACAACAAGCGTTAGAAGCAACAGAAGATATTGAATATAAAAAATTGCCATTGACTGAAGCAATAGATATGGTCAAGCGCGGAGAAATTACTGACGGCATTTCTATTGCTGCATTACTTCGTGTTGCATTGTTTCAATATGAAAACCCCTAAATTTTTTGGTTCTGAATGTGGATAGAAACGCAACATAAGTAGTTTCAAACTACACCGTCGCATCCAAATTTATCCTGTAGCAACTAATAAGAATAATTTATCAGTAGATCTTTTTCTTTCGTGCCTTTGTTATAAAAAACACAGGATTGCCTATGCCGCGAACATCCTATGAACATCTTGCCAATATTATCAGCACCTATGTACAGGAAAATCTGGACAAGGATATTGTGTTGGATGATCTCGCGCAGCATGTCGGTGTTTCAAAATACCATTTGAATCGTTTGTTCCAGGCAACGACGGGTTTTCAATTGGGAGAATTTATCCAGCGCCGTCGTTTGCTGCAAGCATATGCACTTTTAGCCGGCGGTGAATTTTCGATTATTGACGTGAGTCTGGCTGTGGGTTATGAATCCCACTCTGCATTTTCGCGTGCATTTTTAAAAGTCTTTGGTTGTAAACCCGGCGATGTAAAATCAGGTGAAAAAAATAGTCGGATAACACCGGGCATCTTAAAAAATATTGCCAGGCGCGATATGGATTTACAACCAGAATTGGTTGAATTGCCAGCGCAACTATTTCGCGGTCTGTATGGCGAAGGATTTAAGGAAAATAGTTTTATTGATTTGGCAGGATCGCTACTGGCCGAATTGGCGCAACGATTTAATCAAGCCAACATTCATACATTTCCAGCCCGACCTATAGGTGTTTCTTTAACAAGTCCGTGGCAAGGTGATCAGGCTAGCAGCCGATTTTTCCTGGGTTTTAATTCACGGGATTTACCAAACACAATACAGCTTGATGATTATTTGTGGTCGCAAGGATTGTGGGCGCGTTTTCAACACAAAGGTTCGTACAGCACCCTGTGGCAAACCATATCGCGCATTTATGCTGGTTGGGTTATACCGGAAGGCGTAAGTTTAAAAGATGATGCCATAGTGCAGGTTTATGTAAATAATCCAAAGACAACGGCAGAAGCCGATCTCATTACAGAACTTTATTTTCCCATCAATATTTGAACCTGACATTTATCATCACTTTTCACGACTAAACCCAAATCGCACTTTCTGCACAGTGGTGGAGTTTTTATTGGATAAACTGCGGCTACATAAAACTTACAGCAGTGTTAAAGGAAAATATATGAAGTCTTTAGGTTGGTTCAGTGCGCTTATCCTGATGTTTTGCCAGTCGTTGATCGCAATGGCCGATCATAATGCACAGGTAAAAATGGAAACCATCGATATAGATAAGCTGGCAACAGGCCGCCCCAGCAAAATAAATGTTTGGTTTCCACAAGGAAATTGTACAAATCCCACAGGCAAACAACTGTGCCTTGCTGAGTCAGCAATAACAAATAAGGTGATTATTTTTTCCCATGGTGCAATGGGTTCTGCGATTGAATATAGCTGGATTGGCGAAAGCCTCGCAGAAAAAGGTTATGTTGTTGTCGGTGTAAATCATCATGGTGAGTCCTGGGTGTATGGCCAAGACAAGATAAATCCTATTGCGAGCGGATTGATTTGGCAGCGGGCGCAAGATATTTCAGCACTGCTTGATTACTTTACTGAGAAAAATATTTTCCAAAAAAATATCAACTGGTCAAATATTATTTTGATCGGTCATTCCGCAGGCGGCCAAACGGCAGCTATGCTTGCGGGCGCTACTTTTGAATTGGCACACATCACGGATTATTGTAAATCAGAAAAATCCAGTGATGATCGTTCATGTAATTACGCTAAAAATAGTGAGAAGGCACCGGAAAGCTATCGGGCATTATTTCGCGCACAGCAACAAGATACTCGCGTGAAAATGATTGTAATGCTTGATCCTGCTTTAGGTTCGGGTGCGACGACCGAGAGCCTGAAAAAAATTAAAATTCCTGCATTTATTATCGGCGCAAATAATAATGATTTTTTGCCCTGGAATAACCACGGGTTACGTTATGCGACAGGAATTCCCAACAGACAGGTAAAACTATTAAATGGACAAGAAGGGCACTTTGTTTTCTTAAATCCTTGCCAGAATAATATCAAGGTTATGGATATTCCGCTGTGTAAAGATCGCGCTGGTGTTAATCGGAACGCAATCCATCAACAACTTTCACAAGATATTTTCGAGTTCATCCAATCAAATAATGCTGCATTTACGGAACGATCAGTTCCCGTCGTCGCTTCTCGAAAACAATACCAACCTTCTATAAATTTGTTAGACATAATTACACATACGCCGCGCTGGGTATTTGGGTTGCTAGCCATGTTGATCGTTTTGGGTTTGATGCAAACGCGCACACGGCAAGTGCGTATTCAGGTCGCGCTTATTTTACCTTTCATCGTATTGATTTTATCGCTGACAAGTGTAATACGTTATGTAGGATGGCAAATACCCGCGTTACTATGCTGGCTGATTGGTATCTCGGCAGTCATTTTTTTTTCGATAAAAATGTTTAACGAAAATCTCGTACGTCTTGATAAGAGCAGCCGTAAATTAATTATTCAAGGCAGCTGGATACCAATGTTTGTTATTTTGGGAATTTTCCTGACACGTTATGCATTAGGAGTTGCTACGGCTATGCAATTTGAAATTACACGCAATCCTTCTTTTCTATTAATTGTCAGTTTGATTCTGGGAGGCTGGAGCGGGTTTTTCCTCGCACGCGGTTTTATGTTCTGGCGTGCGAAGAATGCGATTACAGATTAAAAATCTTTAAGGATAAAACTCTCACCTAGTGTAAGAGTTTTGTCAGGCGACATTCGGAATAAAATGCAAACCAACGGCAATACGGTTCCAGCTATTGATGGCAACAATAACGCTGGTCAGATTTACAATTTCTTCCTCGCTAAATTCAGCGGACACTTCAGCAAAATTTTCGTCGCTTACACCTTGCGTAATATGGGTGAGTGTTTCTGTCCATGCTAAGGCGGCGCGTTCGCGGGCATTAAAAATAGGCACTTCACGCCACGCAGAGAGTAAATCGAGTCGCGTTTGGCTTTCACCGTCTTTGCGCGCTTCATTGGCGTGCATATGTTGGCAAAAAGCACAGCCATTAATTTGCGATGCGCGCAATTTTACCAAATGATAAATCGTTTTTTCCAAGCCAGATGCCAGCACAGCGTCGCCAATGGAAATTAATGATTTTGCTAATACTGGCTGGATTTTATAAACGTCGTTATAGGCAATACGTTCTTTCATGATGTTCTCCTGAGTGGATATGAGTGCTCAGGTTAAATTTTTTTTAAAGGCGGGAATTGTATATTTGCGACATCTTGCGTTGTTTGTATTGGCCGGGTGTCTGGCCGGTAATTTTCTGGAAGTGGCGAATAAAATGCGCCTGGTCGAAGAATCCGCAATCCAATGCGATTTGCGTAAGCGGTTGGGTGGGGTTGCTGGCGATAAGCTCGCGGGCTTTCTTCACTTTGTACAATTGTTTCAAATACGCTGGTGATATCCCAATTTCTTGCTGGAATTTTCGTTCAAGCTGTCGACGGCTCAAGGGCTGTTGTTCAATCAATGTGTCGAGCTTATCGTCAGATTTCAAAAAGTGTGCAACAAAATTTTCAAACAAACCTGCACCTAACGCCTGTTGCCGAACTTTTGCCAATAACCAGTTTTCTATTAACAGCAAGCGCGCTGCGGTTGTTTGCAATTCATTGAGTTGAGGTTGCAGAAAGGCAATATGATCGTTAAAAAAGTGCTGTTGGTTTTCCGATGTTGACAGCTCACCCATATCAATCCCAAATAATCTAAACGCCCCACCCGGATTAAAGCGCACGCCAATGCAATCAATATTTTTTTGAAAAAGAATTTTGCTCGCTGTCCGGCCCGCCCTGAAGTTGATGTTGGGAATGAGTTCGTCAGTAAAATTAAAAATCAGGCTGGTGCCACCATCAGGATACAAAGTTTCCGTAAAACCATTCGACGGTAAATTATATTGTTGTGCAACCCAATAACACTGAATCCAGAGACGCAAGGTTTCTTGCGGCAAATAACGTTTAAAACCCAGGTGTGCCAATTCTTTGAGTGGAGATTCAATCAAAGAAGTCTTCTTGTTCATCATAAACACTCGGTAGCCAAGGCGATGTGAATTACGTTTAATCAAGACGGTTAGGTTTGACCAAGCTACGCAACCAATTCCAGATTGAGTTATTTGCCAACATATAACGATCCAATTGATCCTGATTATAGAAATAATGATCGGCATCTTTAAATAATAATTCGCGCTTTAACATTCGGCGCTTGGGATTGATAGATTTTATAACACGCGCAGGATTCCCAGCGGCAATTGAGTTAGCAGGAATATCTTTAGTGACAACAGAGCCTGAACCTATCACCGAATTTTCGCCAATCGTCACACCTTTATTAACAATAACACTTTCACCCAACCAAACATTATTTTCCAGAACTACAGGTTTATTGCAACGAAAAGGGCGAATACGATTGTAAATCCCATGCCAGTCGCTATCGCTAATATAAACGTTTGCGGCAAACATACAGTTGTCGCCAATCTGAATTGATTGTGCAGATGAAATTCTTACGCCAGGTGAAATCAAACAGAAATCGCCAATGTTTATTTCGCCGGAGCCTTGCTTGCTTGGCCAGGTTGTAAAGCGAATACAATTGTCCGGTGCAGCAATTATTTGTGCGTAATTCCCAATACGGATATTGCTCCCAAATATCACAAGATGGCGAGGATGCCCGATATCCAACCCTTCACCGACACTATCAAATTGAGGAACAATAAATCGCTTTACATAGAATCGATTGATAGCCGAGTAAATACGTTTGACGAAATAAGGTGTGTTATTGCGGCGCATGAATTATTTCACAATAATTTGTTAGGGTATAAGTCTGCTAGAATAGCGGCTTCATTATGCTTGAGACTTATCATGCTGCCAAATGTTATAGATCTTCCCATTGATATTGAATCTGTTAAAGGTTTTTTGGATGCAGATGAAGGCATTGCTCTTTTTCAACATGCATTGTCTGCTGCAAAGCTGGGCCCATTATTGGAAGTGGGAAGTTATTGCGGTAAATCCACCGTTTATTTGGGCACAGCTTGCAAACAAAGTGACAGTATTTTATTTGCAATTGATCATCACCGAGGTAGTGAAGAGCATCAATTGGGAGAGGAGTATCACGATCCTGAATTGTACGATTCGCGCTTTGGAAAAATGGATAGTTTTCCACAATTTCGCCACACGCTTGCGCGTGCAAACCTGGAAGATATTGTTATTCCTATTGTTGCACCTTCAATATTAGCCGTACGCTTTTGGTCGACACCGCTGGCGATGGTATTTATCGATGGTGGCCATAGTATGGAGGCGGCGTTGAATGATTATCGCAGTTGGGCAGGGCATATTATGCGTGGTGGTTTTTTGGTGATTCACGATGTATTTCCCAATCCTGTCGATGGTGGAAGGCCACCGTTTGAAATTTGGAAGCTTGCGCAGGAATCTGGTTTATTTGAAGCTATGCCATTGGTAAAAAGTTTGGGTGTATTGCGGCGTTTATAATTCAAGAAAATTCGTCATGCTGATCCACCGGATTTAATTTTTTATTCAATAACCCAAATGAATGCCGCACCTGCACGCCATACATTATTTGTCATTAACAGTGGACTACTTTCAAATACTGAGTTGTGTAAATTTTCATAGCGAACAAAAAATGCAAAACGTGTTTGCTGTTCGCGAATTGATAATGTGCGGCTAAATGCTACATCAGTAAATGCACCGCTATAACCACTTCCGGCATCAAACAGCGGTCGCTCTTGTTGCACATAAGGTGCCTCCACGCTGTAGTAATAATCGTGATAGCGGTTGTCACCAAACATAGCACCCATGCGATAACGAAAATTCCATACTGGGTAAGTTTTTTGAAAAAGAAATTGCGGCTGGAAGATGGTGCCTATCATGCCCTGGCTGCCACCAATTCCCAACACTGCCCGCACGGGTAATTGTAACTGCCAGCCATTATGCAGATCATCTCCACTTAAACGAATGTTAAGTGCCGGACCAAGTTCCACTGTGGAGCCGAGATCAGGCATTCCTTCGCGACGTTTATTTTCATCGGAATGCGGAGAAATATAAGCGCTGGCGCTTAATGAAAAATTGATCGTGTCTGAAGAAAAAAATTGTGCGCGCACACCGTCGCGATCAGAGTGTAAAAATTTTCCATGATAAACCACATAGGGAATCAGGCTGGTATAACTACGATATTCGTCAGACCCGCGATAATCCGGTCCATAGACACTGCCAATTCCTACACCCAACTCCCAATTCTTCTCTGGTAAATCATCTGCCCAAGCGCCAAGGTTGATAGAAATAAGACATAAAATTGTGCTGAAATTTTTTTTCATAAGGTCGTATCAATCTTATTACGGGGACTAATTCTCATTTTACTGGTATTCTAGCAATCTTTAAAAATGTTTCGATATAGCCCCGGCATATTGAATCAGGCGCATGTGTCATATGTTTTGACTTGTCGTGCAAATGCCTGATTTATCCCCAATGATTTTCCATACCATTTTCTGATTACATTTTATGACTAGCCAATTGTTTTCTTCACTTCCTCTTTCTGCCGACATGCTCGGCAATTTGGAATCGCTCGGTTATAGCGAGATGACGCCCATCCAGGCACAAAGCTTGCCGATTATTTTGCAAGGGCAAGACGTCATCGCAAAAGCGAAAACCGGCAGCGGAAAAACGGCAGCATTTGGAATTGGTTTATTGGCGCAATTAAATGTTAAAAAATTTGCGATTCAATCCTTGGTGCTTTGTCCAACGCGCGAACTTGCTGATCAGGTTGCCAAAGAAATTCGCCGCATTGCGCGTGCAACTCACAATGTAAAAGTCCTGACGCTGTGTGGCGGTGTGTCGATTGGCCCGCAATTGGGTTCACTGGAACACGGTGCCCATATTATTGTGGGAACACCAGGTCGCATCGTTGACCATATTGAAAAAGGTTCATTACAACTCGACAACGTAAAACAGTTGGTGCTGGATGAAGCTGATCGTATGTTGGATATGGGTTTTGCTGATGCATTAAAAATTGTACTGGATGCCTGCCCGAGTGAACGCCAGACGCTATTATTTTCAGCAACTTATCCGGATGAAATAAAAAAAATCAGCGCGCACTGCCAGAAAGATCCGCACGAAATTCATGTTGAATCTATCCACAGTGATGTGAATATTGAACAGCATTTTTATGAATTGCGCGAAGGCGATAAAAAAGAACAAGCGGTGCAACAATTGCTCGCGCACTTTAAACCGCAATCATCCATTGTGTTTTGTAATACCAAAATCCAATGCCAGGAAGTGTGTGATTTATTGCGTGCACAGCGTATTAATGCGTTGGCATTGCACGGCGATTTGGAACAAAAAGAGCGCGACCAGGTATTGGTTCGCTTTGCGAATAAAAGTTGCCCGGTGTTAATTGCAACCGATGTTGCTGCGCGCGGTATAGATGTAAAAGGTTTGGACGCTGTGATCAACGTTGAATTGGCGCACGATAGCGAAGTCCATGTACATCGTATTGGCCGAACAGGTCGCGCCGGTGAACGTGGTTTGGCGTTGAGTCTCGTTGCGCCAAAAGAATTGGGACGTTTAAATCGTTTGGAAGATTATTTGCAAAAACCGATTGTATTGGAGACCTTGCCTCATAATGAAGGCGCAATGGATATAATGCCCGAGATGGTGACATTGTGTATTGATGGCGGAAAAAAAGATAAGGTGCGTCCCGGTGATATTATTGGCGCCCTAACCAAAGAGGCTGGCTTGGCGTTTGAAAAAATTGGCAAGATTGATATTTTTGAATTTTGCGCTTATGTGGCGGTTCACCAATCCATTGCAAAGCAGGCATTGCAACATTTGCAAAATGGAAAACTGAAAGGCCGGAAATTCAGGGCGCGAAAACTTTAATGATTAATGGCGAGTTGGTTATATGAAGGCAGCGTTTGTCATTATTGTTGGTTGCGGATTTTTAATGCTTACATCGGCAAGATTATATGCTGATGTAAATTCAGCCGCTGCGCAACAATCTTCAATTGATTCCCGTAAAACCCAACAACAACCAACAATATCAAATGAAGCTGAATATGCAGAGTTTGTGAGAAAAAATGAAGCTCTGGTTAAAAGCAGTTCCTCCAAATCAAACCATTCATCCTCGCAAAGTTCACACGCGCAGGCTCAATAAGTTTGTTAATTTAAAATCGGTAACCCCAACTAACGGATGTTGTTGTCAGGGTTTCATCTGTATCTGTTATGTGACCTTAGGATAAATTCAAAAATAAGAAGCGTTATAATTAACACTTCTTATTTTTAATGCAAAACGCTGCCGCCCAATAATTTCCTGACGTCTTCCGGACTGAAATGATAATGCTTGTTGCAAAATTGGCAGTCGATATCGATGCTGCCTTTTTCAATCAATAATTCTTCTACTTCATCTTTACCTAAGGCAAGTAGTGCGCTTTCGCTGCGTTCGCGTGAACAACTGCATGCAAATTTAACCTGGGTTGGGTCAAACACGCGAACAGGTTGTTCGTGGAACAGACGGTAGAGAATTTGTTCGTGATCGAGCCCTAATAATTCTTCGGGTGTTATGGTGTCTGCCAAAGCTTCAATGGTGTCCCAATGATCTTTATTTTCTTCGGCATTGGTTTTTAATTGTTGCGGTAAAGCCTGGATTAAAAATCCACTCGCGTATTCACTGTTAGATGCAAACCATAAACGGGTTGCGAGTTGTTCAGATTGTTGGAAATAATCTTCCAGGCAACCAGCCAGGGTTTCGCGCTCCAGCGGAACTATTCCCTGGTAACGTTCTAATTTTCCGCCAAAGTTTTCTGTACGTTTGGGCTCAATGGTAATGACCAACACGCCATTACCCAATAATTCTTGCATGCTGCCATGTTGTGCGAGATGGTCAGTGATTTCAGCATCATCTTTTAAGCGCACTATACCGCGAATATTATTGTGGTGATTGCATTCGGCCATGATGGTAGAGATGACGCCATCACCGCGAGCTTGCAAAATAATCATGCCATCAAACTTTAAGGTTGATGACAATAATCCAACCGCTGCCAAAAATTCACCGAGTAATTTTTGAATTGCTGTCGGGTATTCATTGTGGCTGAGGATTTCACGATAACTTTCACCTAGGGTGACAAGTTCACCGCGAATATCGCAGTCATCAAAAATGAAACGGTTTAATAAATCATTAGTAGCCATAATCAATAATCTTCATTGGGCGCAAGTTTCGTTAACGATTTGCTGCCATTGCTTTTCATGTTCCCGACGTTCAGTTTCTGTAACCTTTATCGGTTTTCCATCTTTATCAATAAACTGGACAGGGCGCTTAATTGTGTTTAGATATTGTTTTGCATCCATACAGCGCTTGGATGTTGCATATTCAAACTTTTCCTGTTGCTGTTTTTGTTGTTGCTGGTATTCACGATCTGCATCGTTTTCCTTGCGAAAAAGAGATTCGAGTTTTTGGTGTTCGCTAGAGCTAGTATCTACATTGGTTGCTTTTACGGTGTTAGTAATATTTTCCGCTTTTGCATCAGGTTTTTTATCGCCAAAATGAACCTTACCATTTGTATCAGTCCAGCGATAAACTTCTGCGTTTGCCGATAAACTTAAAAATAATATAAACATTAATTTTCCCATAAGCAGTTCCCTGGTAAATTATCCATTAATCATTTTCAAATAAATTGATGCGTTTAAATTGGTGTATGTGACGGCGCTCTTTTTTGTTGGGTTTGTGATCGCTCGCAATAAAACTTGCAAAACCTGCTTTGCGTTCCGCTGCGCGTTTTTCTCGTTCGGTTTTGCTATCTTCAGTTTCTTCATAGAGCAAAGCTGCTTCCGGTGCGCCGCGGCGTTGATCGGAAAGCATTTTTACAACGACCACTTTTTCGTCGAGATCCTGACGAATACTTAAGGTAATTCCCACGCTAATTTCTTTGGCGGCTTTAACGCGCTGGCCCTCGCAGTGAATTTTTCCACCTTCAATGGCTTGTTTGGCGAGGTTGCGGGTTTTAAAAAAACGCGCAGCCCAAAGCCATTTATCTAAACGGACTTTGGAGTCCAGGTAGGGTTTGAACATTAATCAGTCTTCAGTTGAATTAAGCGGGCGGCATAATTTCATCAAAATGATGAATGGCAGGGAAAGCATCCATTTTCCGCTCTTTTTGGCTGTCCGGCTGGTGAATGCCAAGTACATAGTGAATGCCGAAGGTCTTTGCTGATTGCAAGATGCGGGCAGTATCGTCAATAAACAAGGTGCGCGCCGGATCAAAATGTTCGCGCGCTTGTAACGCGTGCCAGAATTCCTGTGCTTCTTTGGGCTGATTGAATTCGTGGGACGAGATAATGATGTCCAAATCCTTGTCGATTTCAGTCACTTCGAGTTTGAGCGACAGGCTTTGCGGGTGTGCGTTGGTCACCAGCAAACATTTTTTGCGGTGTTTACGCAAACGCGCGAGGAATTCTTTAACATGCGGGCGAACCTGGATTTTGTGTTTGATTTCAACCTTGAGGCTGCGGATATCCACATCCAGCTGGCGTGACCAAAATTCCAGGCAATACCACTGCAATGTGCCTTCATATTGGCTGATATTTTCAGTCAATCGCTGTGTAGCTGTGGCAAAATCCACCTTATGAATTTCGGCGTAACGTTTGGGTAAGTGTTCCAGCCAAAAGAAATTGTCGAAATGGAGGTCGAGTAATGTGCCGTCCATATCCAGCAATACGGTGTCTATCTGGTTCCAGTCAACGAGCTGTGCGGCCATGTGAGTCGTCATCTAAAGGGGAATCGTCATCAGTAAAAAGAGGGCAGTATGCCGACAAAACCTGAGATATTAAAGCGCGAAACGGTGATGCGCAGTCGCTTGTTTCGCGCCGATCAAGTTCATTTGCGCTTTAGTAATGGCGAGGAGCGGCATTATGAAAAGCTGGTGGGTGGCGGTCGCGGCGCCGTGTTGATTGTGCCTGTCTTAAATGACAATACCTTTTTACTGGTCAGGGAATATGCAGTCGGGTTGGAAGATTACCATCTCGCTTGCCCTAAAGGTGCCGTCGATGAGGGCGAAAGCATTCTCGAAGCAGCCAATCGCGAATTGAAAGAAGAAGTGGGTTACGGCGCGCGTAAGTTGACCTTTTTGAAGAAGGTGCATTTGTCGCCTTCTTATATGGAGCACGGTATTAATATAGTGATTGCGCAGGATTTATACCCGGAACGTTTGCGCGGTGATGAGCCTGAACCCATTGAAGTCGAATCTTTGCCGATAGCCGATTTGGCGGAGTTTTGTTTGCGTACGGATGTCTGCGAAGGCCGCAGTATCGCCGCGTTGTTTTTGGTGCGTGAATGGCTATCCAAACCGGGAAACCAAGTGTAGGAAGTATGTGCAAGAGTTAGCCTTCAACATTTTTAATGGGCAGTAAAATACATATTATTTCATTAAAACATCAATAAAGACTATAATAATGACCATTACAGCTATTGAGTCAATGTTATGGATTTTTCGTTTGCCACTTACGATGAAATTCTACAAGAACTTGGTTCTCGCCTACGTGCCCAACGGCTTGCACAATCACTAACGCAGCAACAGCTTGCCGATATGGCAAGTTTATCCTTAGGAGCGGTTAAAACACTGGAGCGTAATGGCTCTTCATCGCTGGAGACACTTGTGCGTGTGGTGCAAGCTTTGGGATTGGCAGATGATCTGGCACCGCTTTTTGAGCTAAAACTGCATTCTATTGCGCAAATGCAGTTACTTTCACAAGCCAAGCGCCAGCGTGCACCACGGAGCAAAAAACCATGAAAACCTTGGCTGTTCATTACTGTGGCTGGGGCGAGGATTGGTTGCTAGGTACACTGGCAGAGGATTCATCCAAACTATTATTTGAATATTCCCCGGAAGCCTTGGCACAACAACTAGAACTTTCGCCCCGCTATTTGAAATTACGTTCCGCCGCTTACGGTGATTTTCCTGAGTATTTGCAACGTTTACCGGGTTTTGTGGCAGATGCATTGCCTGATGGCTGGGGTCTGCTGTTAATGGATAAATTATTTCGGCAGCGACAAATTAATCGTGGTCCATTAGAGCGCTTGGCCTTTATAGGTGATCGTGCAATGGGGGCATTACGTTTTGCGCCTGCCGATGACCAACACTTGCCAATCGCGGATATGCATCTCTTAACCCTGGCGCAAGAGTCGCAACAATTGCTCACAGGTGAAGTTACCGCTGCCTTACTGGAGTTGGTGGTAACAGGCGGTTCGCCGCAAGGTGCCAGGCCCAAGGCATTGGTGCATTATGATCGTGTGTCCGGGCAGGTAAGCACTTTGCCGAATAGCGCAGGGTCACCTTGGTTGGTGAAGTTTCAGGCGCAGGGTGAACATAAAGAAGTTTGCGCTATAGAACATCTTTATGCCCACATGGCGCGCTTGTGTGGTCTGGATATTCCAGATACCCAATATTTTGATCTTTCACCCAAGCTCGCCGGATTCGGTATTGCGCGCTTTGATCGCGAGGGTGAATTGCGTGTACCAACCCATAGTTTGGCTGGGTTATTACATACAGATTTTCGTGTGCCATCAGTTGATTACACCACCTACCTGCGAGCAACGCGCCTCTTGGCACGTGACGAACGTGAAGTGCAAAAAGCATTTGCGCGCGCAGTGTTTAATGTAATTTTTCATAACCGCGATGATCATGCCAAAAATTTTGCCTGGTGTTTGGGGCGCAACAGACGCTGGCGCTTGGCTCCTGCATTCGATTTAACATTTTGCGAAGGCCCACGAGGGGAGCATCAAACCGACATTTGCGGTGAAGGACGAAAGATTACTCGTTGGCATTTATTAAACCTGGCACAACAAGGTGGTGTAGACAAGCAGTTTGCACAAGCCGTTGTCGATCACATTACCGATCAAGCAGGTTTATTTAAAACCATAGCAGCGGATTTTCCTATCCGAAAAAATACATTGCAGGAAATTGCCAAGTTGATTGAAGTTAATCGTTTGATGGCGGCTAACAAGTGAGTGACCCTACTAAAAAAACGCAAGCCACATAGCTGTTAGTGCTTTCATTGTGATTCCCCACTTTTGAGGCCGGCCGTGCTACGGCTGGCTTGACAATACCTGATTCAAGACTACATTTTGGTTACGATTATTTAATTGGCATGTGAAAAAAATATTATTTTTTTAAATCCTTTTATCACAACTAATGGATGTGAAAATATGAAAATGCATTTTACCCCCCCCTGCAAACCCCAAGCCAATTTGCGTTAATTTTTGGCGCTGTCTTAATTTTTTTGTTATCTGCCTGTGGTGGTGGAAGCAGTGCAGGCTCGTCAACACCAACAGTTATATCCTCCGCAATCAGTAATTTCTCATCCAGTTCCATCTCAAGTTCTTCTAAAGCTGCTGCTCCCACCTTAACTATCACTAATCCCGAACAAAAAATAAAAATTGGTGAAACAGGTTCAATCAGTATATCCACAGCTAATGCAAATTCTTGCACAGAACCAACGCTAGGAAGTATTCCTATAAATGGTTCTGTAGATGTAAAACCCACAAAAGGTGGCAGGGCTATTTATAAAATTAGTTGTACGGGTGAGGGCGGAAACGTTGCGCAAGAGGCATTAGTCGTTACGCCGTACCCTGTTTATAAAACGAGTTATGAAAATAAGGTGAATGCACTCTTGGTTGCTGGTGCTCATACTGCAAGTGCTGATGTTGTATCCGGATTCATCGAAGATGATTTAAAAGTTCCTGGCTCATATGGATTCAATTATCGAGCCGTTGCATTTGCGGATTTTCTACAAAATGGAACTATGGTCGCTTTGGTTGAAACCTCATTTTATAAAAATGTATACCCTGAATTTAATTTAAATAAATGGTCAGATTCTCCAAGTAAATATTATTTTATACAAGAAAACTCTGTAACAAAAAAATGGGAAGATGTCTCTTCAAAATTATTTAAAGACGATAACCGTTATAATTGCGCAACAGCTGGATTCACCGCTATTGCTGATTTAAATAGCGATGGAAAACCAGATGTCATGGTTGCTTGTAATGGCCCTGATTTTCCCCTGGCTGATAATGATTGGTCAAATACATTGTCGGATCAATATATGCTATTGAGTCAAACTGACGGAACATACAAAAATATCAAGCTGCCGAATTCGCTAATTTATAGTCATCAATTATCATTAGCGGATATTGATGGCGATGGCAACATTGATATTTTAACAACTAATTCTAGTACTTATAGTATTTTTCCCGCAAAACCATTGGTGTATTGGGGTAATGGTGACGGCACTTTTTCTATGCCAGATTCAACAGTATTTCCTGATGATACTCTGGGAAGTCCAATTTATGCACTGACAGCGATTCCTATTGATGGGAAAGTTAATGTGATTATCTCTGGTGCAAACCCAAATAATTCATTTGCACAATATCAAAAAATATATGGAACCAAGGTTTTTCAATTTATTGATGGAAAATTCAAAAATGTACTTGATTTTTCAAATGTAATACCAAATGTGCCCACGACAAGTTTTACATATGAATTCGCAATTAATGCTGCTTATTACCACGATCATTGGGTGCTATTGTTGGTAAATAGCGATCCATCTGGCAATGATATATATGGTGCTGTTATGACAATTGATTCGTATGGAAAAAATGCAAAAATATTGAAATTAATAGATAAAAATTATTTGCCATGTTTCAACGGGGAATTCAATATCAATGAAAATAAAGGTACTGTTGTTTCGCAGGGTTCAGAGTGGCCAGAAATGTATTCAAAAGATACCTATTGTGGAATGGATATTCCATTAGGTTTTTAGCGTTATAGTATTATTGAATTTCTATCGACGTAAATTTAAAAAAAATGAGTAAATAAAAATGGACACCCTATTTAAAGATAATGTTGTTATTTTAATAAAAAACATGCTGAAAATTTTCAGCGACAAAAAAATCAATAAAAATATTTCTGATAGGATTGAACGAGGTAGGGCTTCTGCTTCAGCAGACTTATTCGAAGAGGAATTGGCAAAGCTTATTGAAAATCATGTACTTGCTCCCATAAAAATATTAGTGGATTACCCCATCTCGTATAAATTGATGGGAGCCGCTCGGGCAAAAACCATTTACCCCGATATAACGTTGGTCAGGGATAATACTATTCTGGCTATTATCGAAGCCAAAATTGATTTGGGGTTTTTAAAAGATGATTGGGCGAAAAATCGCAGTGATATTTTCAATGGTTTTAAATTGTCTCACAACATTACTATTGATGGTATTCCGTTTACTATCTCAGAAAAATTTTCATCATCTTGTGTTGTGCTAACAGCGCAAAACCATCACGGTAGGCTTGCTGATTTTTTAAGCCAGCCAATTAACCCTATTGTGTTAATCTTGGAGAATCATTTGCATCCCAACAATGACAAAGTTGTGAGTGATGATAATTATGTTGGCTGTGTTATAAGGTGTATTGAAAACCATAAGCAGTGGGCATTGTTAGAAACATTTCTGTCGAGTGTAATTTGATCTGTGAGATAAAAATCACACATAATAATTTTTTGCGCATGAGAGAAATGATTGAGAGTGCATATCATCAGTTCCTTATGCTAACGCAACTAAATCTACCTATTGATGATATTGATATTTTCTTTGCGCCCAGCCGAGCTGATGTACGCGTGGGTAGGTTTTAGTTGATGGTTATCTCGTTTCTCTGTGCGCTGTGAATATTTGTTAGAATCACATTTTTTGCAGTGACCGCTATGAATAGAAACACACCATTATTAATTAGCACAGAGTTTACTCATCACCTAATTGCCATTGCCCGTGCCGCTAGCGACGCAATCCTGGCCATTTATAACGCGCCGGAAACCGCTAACATCCAAACCAAAAGTGATAATTCGCCACTGACCGCCGCCGATTTGGCCGCACATAATCTGATCGCTCGTGAACTGCCCAAATTACTGGCAGTTCCGATGATTTCTGAAGAATCTATATTGCCGGATTTGGCCGAACGACAAGCCTGGTCAACCTATTGGCTCATCGACCCGCTCGATGGAACCAAAGAGTTTATCGCCCGGAATGGCCAGTTTACGGTCAATATTGCGTTGGTTGTGAATGGCATACCGCTGCTGGGTGTAGTGCACGTGCCTGTCACTGATGAGACTTATCTTGGCGTCGACAAATCCATCGCAGCAAACCAAATTACCATTGCTGAAAAATATGTCGCTGGTATTAAACAAGGTGAGCTACAGACACGTTCGATGAACGAAAAACTCGCTAACCAAATGCCACTTGATGTGCTGATGAGTTTGCGTCATGGATCAGACGAACAAACTGCCCTGGTTGCCAAGCTTCAGTCACGCTGGCCAGCACCTTTGAATCCGCTCAGTGCGGGCAGTTCGCTTAAGTTCTGTTGGATCGCAGAAGGGCGCGCCGATTTTTACCCCCGTTTGGCGCCAACCTGCGAATGGGATACGGCCGCTGCCCAAGCCGTACTCACTGCTGCTGGAGGTATGGTGGTGCAAGCGGATAATTTTGAGTCCCTGCGCTGCAACCGCCAGGATTCAATGCTCAATCCCTTCTTTTTAGCCATGGCCGATGCCGGTTTTGATTGGCGATCTTTATTAGGCTAAACCTATCGATTGTGGGTGCACTAATTTTCATTTTCGGATGAGAATTTTTTTCGCGATTTCCATTTTTACTCTGGTAAACGCACCAATCTGGGCTAGCCTTTAAATCTGGGCGGTGTGTTTCCTAACCGGCTGTATGCCGGATTGAAAGCCGCCCCAGGGTAGGGAATAGCAGCAAATTGCTGAAGGATTTCCTGGTTAAGATAGCTAATCCATAGCCATTGTGCCTATGAGCGAGTACCTGTAGCCGAGTACTTATGACTGACGGATGCGACCCGAATCCCCAAAATAAGGAAGCGTTGGAGCAACGTATCCAGCAGCTAGAAGAGGAGGTAAGGATCCTCGAGGAACGCCTGCGCCATTCAAAAGCCAACACCATCGGCACCCGCACGCCGGAAGGTGGATTGATCAAAAACTCCTGGTTAATTCCCTTTGGCCAATATCTCCTGATTGAATCTGACAAAGCGAACATTAACGACGCGCTCGAAAAACTGGGCAGGTTATTTGGTGTGATCGATTGCAGTTTGTGGCGCATGGCTGCCGCGCCCGTCACTCCCGAAACCATGTCGATTTCTGCCTGGCATTGCCTGGGCCGTTGGCAACCAAAATCCGTATCGGAATTGCATGAAGGTGATTGGTTAGCGGGTATTTGGCAACGTGATTCACAAGTCGCAGAGAGTTTAAATAAAGGCAGGCCAGTTGCCTTATTGGCTGCTGATCCTGATGTTGCCGATGCCGCCGCACTTTTGCGCAAAGCCAATATTTTTAGTTCGCTCTTGGTCCCTGTATTGCGCTACAACTTGCTGGAAGGGTTTGTGGTATTACATCGCGATGATCCGCGCGGTTGGTATACGCGTGATCTTGATCGCTTGATGTTTATCGCAACCGCACTGTTTAATTTATATGACCGCCAACAATTACTCATTAAATTAAGTGACCGCGATACGCGTTTTAATTACGCGATTGAAGCGAGCAGTGATGGTTTGTGGGATTGGAATATACCCAGCGGAAAAATTTATTTCAGTCGCAGCTATTTGCGCATGTTGGGTTATTACTATGAAGATTTGCCCGGCAATTTAACCACCTTGCAAGATTACTTTTTATATAGCGAAGATGCTGAAAAAGTCATGAGTCGCCTTCACACTGCAATGGCCGATGGCGAAACCTATGTAAATTTGCAATTCCGTATGCAGCACCAAAATGGCAAAGTGATTTGGGTGCAATCAAAAATGAAATTTTGCGAACACGATGCATCTGGAAAACCAACGCGTTGTGTGGGCATCAACAATAATATTAACGATTTTATTCTCGCTCGCGAAGATTTATTAGCCGCTAAAACCCAGGCGGATATGGCGAATAAAACCAAGAGTGAATTCCTGGCACGTATGAGCCATGAAATTCGCACGCCAATGAATGCTGTTATTGGTTTGGGATATTTACTGAAAGATACTCATTTGGATGAGCAGCAAAAAAGTTATCTCGGAAGTTTGAATTCAGCATCGGATTCGCTCTTGCATATTATTAATGAAGTGTTGGATTTTTCCAAAATCGATAGCGGAAAAATTATCCTTGAACATTCCCATTTCGATTTGGACCAGCTCTTTGAAAAAATATCGCGCTTGTTTGAAATCAGTGCGAGCAGTAAAACTGTGCGCATTATTTATGATATCAAAGCTGAAGTGCCCCGTTTTTTGCGCGGCGATGTGGCGCGCTTAAGCCAAATTTTTGATCAGCTAATTACCAATGCCCTGCAATTTTCTGGTACATCAGAGGTGATTGTTGCGGTAAAACTGCGCACCGCGAATGTAAAATTTGTAGAACTGGAATTTAGTGTTACTGATTTTGGCATTGGTATGAATGTTGATCGTCTTGCGCGTATCAATGAAAGTTTAAAAAATCATATTACGATTAGCGATGCCGGGCATTTACGTTTTGGTTTGGGCATCTGCGATAACCTTGTGCGCCTGATGAACGGTAAAATGCACATCGACAGCGCACCGGACAAAGGTTGCAAAGTGACCTTTAATGCGCGCTTTGACCATAGCCATTTGGGCTCGCGTTTATTGGGTAAACATTCCCGGGAATTAAAAAATATCCGCGCCTTGATTGTTGATGATAATTCTGTTGCGCGCACCATCATGACCAGCACTGCAAAAAGTATTGGTTTATCGGTAGAAAATGTTGAAACTGCCGAACAAGCGTTGGCATTGCTTGCAGATACCAACACTAGTGAAAATCCATTTCATTTTGTGTTGATGGATTATCGTATGCCAACGATGGATGGTGTTGAAGCGGCAGCCACTATTAAACACAAACAAAATTTTAATTATGTTCCCCATGTCATCCTGGTTTCTGCTTATCATCGCGATGAAATTTCCACTGCTGATAACCTTACGTTGAATGTTGATGAGTTTTTAAGTAAACCCGTTAGCGAAGCGCGTTTGCTGGAAACCATCAGTAATATCATCAGTACCGATATGCACTTGCAATCCATCAGTGCGCTTAACACTGAAACCTCCGAACAAGATGCTTTTTTACAGCAAAAGCATGTATTAGTGGCAGAAGATAATTTGGTTAACCAGCAAGTCGTGCGCGGTGTATTGAAGAAAAAATCCATGTTGGTAACAGTTGTTAATAATGGACGTGAAGCTGTAGATGCTATTAACAGCAAACAACATATTTTTGATTTGGTATTAATGGATTTGGAAATGCCGGAAATGGATGGAATAGCGGCTACACACGAAATCCGCGTAAGTGGATGTGCTGCTCATATTCCAATTATTGCATTGACCGCACAGGCGATGCGTGGTGACCGTGAGCGTTGTATCGCAGCGGGTATGAATGCTTATTTATCAAAACCTATTAATCCTGAACTGCTTTATAAAACTATTGCGGAACAACTTAAAACGCAATCATTGGAGAATGGACAGGAACAGTCGCATTAACATTTAATTTTTTACATCCTTTTTCTTAATTTCACAAATGGCATCTATGATCTCAAATGAAGACAATGTAATAGATTATGAGGGAATAGATCGCAAACAACTCAGCAAAATAAAGCAACATTTTGCCCGGCTTAACCAGGTGCGCTATGAACGCACCCTCGCAGTTTTGTCTGAACGCCAGCAACAATTTTTGATGTTGTTACCTTTGCTTTTCCATGTGAACCATCCCATGTTGCCGGGCTACACCCATCATTTGGTGCCTTGTGGCGTGCAGGCTTATGAACCCACTAAAGATGATATCCGCATTGCAAAAAGTGTTGCGCGCAGTTTCACATATCAGCGCGACCTTGTTGATAAAGATGATGTAATCGAAGCCTTATTTATTATGGGTAGCATGGGCACTATTGCCCATGCAGATAACAGTGATATCGATGTTTGGGTTTGTCATTCAGAACATTTAAGCAAAGCCGAACTCACCGAGCTGCAAGGAAAATGCAATGCTTTAACGCGTTGGGCGGCAGATGTTATCCATATTGAAGCGCATTTTTTCCTGATGGAAGCAGAAAAATTCCGCCAGGGACAACAAACCTTATTAAGCAGCGAATCCAGCGGAACGGCGCAGCATTTTTTATTGCTCGATGAATTTTATCGTACTGCTGTGTGGTTGGCTGGTAGGTTGCCGCTTTGGTGGTTTGTGCCCGTTGAACAGGAAAAAAATTACGCAGGCTACACCAAAAATTTATTGGATAAACGGTTTTTGCGCGCTAATGATTACATTGATTTTGGTGGCATTCCAGAAATTCCCACCAATGAATTTATTGGTGCAGGAATTTGGCAATTGTATAAAGGAATAGATGCACCTTATAAATCCGTGTTGAAATTATTATTGCTTGAAGCCTATGCGAACGAAAATTTCAATGAACCGCTTTCACTCGAATTAAAACGAAAGATGTATCTTGTCCTGGATAATTTGCACGGTATTGATGCCGATGAGCTGGATGCTTATGTGTTGGTGTATCAACGTTTGGAGGATTATTTACTATCGCAAAACCAACCAACACGTTTGGAGTTGATACGTCGCTGTTTTTATTTTAAATCCGGGCGGCAATTATCACGTACGAGTCGTAATGCTGCAAAAGCCTGGCAGCGTTTGCTCCTGGAAAAACTGGTGAAGGATTGGCAGTGGGGACACCACCAATTAACCATGTTGGATAATCGCGCTTACTGGAAATCGCCCCATGTATTAGTTGAACGAAATTTATTAGCAAATGAACTTACCCAGAGTTATCGCTTGCTGGTCGATATGAATAAAAATAATGCCGGTGAAGCGGCTATTAGTGGTAATGAGTTATTAATTTTGGGCAGGAAGTTGCATGCTGCTTTTGAGCGCAAGGCGGGAAAAATTGATTGGATTAACCCCAATATTTCCCAGGATTTAAGCGAACCGGCGTTGTGTTTTGTACAAGTCCAGGATGCGGGTGAAATTATTTGGCAAGCCTATCGTGGAAGCCAACAGGATTTTGCTTTGCGCAGCCAGGCATCTGAACCTATTAAACGTTCGCGCAATTTTATTGAGTTGTTATTGTGGTGTTATGGTAATGGGATTTTTACACAAGGAACCAAACTGGACATAGCGACTAAAGATTTTTTATTGCAACCCTCGCAGCGCCAGCAATTATTGCACGCTATCCAGCAGTGGATGCCGTTGCCAATTAAAAAACCGGAACACGAAAATTTTATCCAAAATGCACAACCTACAAAAATATTATTGTTGTTCAATGTCGGCGTAGAACCGCAAGCGGATTTGCATAAAAAGGGTATGCAAATGCTAAGTAGCCAGCGCGATGCATTTGGTTATAGTGGCATGAAAGAAAATTTGGTTATTCGCGCCGACATTATTCAAAGTAATACCTGGGGTGAATTGGTTAGCCGTCATTTTGGTAGCGATGCGCTGATTAATTGCCTGTTGTATTATTTGCGTTTAATTCCACCGGGCAAACATTCTGCTTTGCCGGAATTAACGATTCGTTGCTTTAGTTTGGGGCAGGGAGCGACAATTGAGCAGCGCGTGTTGGAGTTGTGGCGCACTATTATCGCCTGTTTTTATTCGGGCACGCGTGCGCGCAACACGCGTTTTATTTTTGAAATGGCCGACGAATATTTCATGTTGCAATTTGTCCAGCAACATGCACAAATTTTGCGTTTTCACAGCTACGAAAAATTGCTGGAAAAATTAGCTTTGCCACAAATGGAATTCAGTCCTTTGGTTGTTGATAGTTATGCGCTGCGCGATAAGCCGCTACGTTTATTTTCCGAGGTTGTCAAAGCACCCGCGATTTATTTGTTTTATCACATCGAACAACATCAAGTGCATTACACAATTGTCGATCATAAAGGTGCTTTTTTTAGTAAAACTGTGGAGCTTTTTAACGCGCAGGCATTGTTGCGTCCGCTGTGTCGATTTATTCGTTCTGCAGTTGAACGCCAGGCATTGGATCACGAATATCATTCCGAACATCCAGCCAAGGTCGATGATCTGCAATCAATAAAAATATTTGAGCTGGTTGGCGATGTGAAACAAAAAAATGCCTATTTGGAAGCGCGTAATGTTGCACAGGATTTAAGTCAGCTGCAATTTATTAATGTGTGCGCGGTAGCGGAACCTAACCAACAGGAAGAGCTAAGTTTTACGTTGTATTGTGATGGCAAAGAATTTTCTACCCTGGAATTTGGCGATGATTTATTTAGTGTGGTTGCGCGCTATATTGTTTCCTGCCGCAAAAACGGTGAAGCCTATCCGTGCTACATCACTGATCTGGATTTATCCCTCTGTCGCGAATTAATTGCTCCGCAAACCGGCATCCAACTTATCCATTATCTCCATATTAAAAATGATATTGAGCGGCGGCTTAATGGCGCGTTAATACAAATATAGCGATACGTGTTTTGAATCAATCGTTCCCTTATTAATATCGTCAAAAAAGGAGACCGAAGCCTCCTATTACTATCCTGAAACGATTTTTATAAAGACTACTGCAGTGTACCAAATGCTTTGTAATAAGCACGTGCTGCTGGGCTTATGGTATTATCGAATGGCGGTAGACCTAGATTTTTTCTCTCATTTTCCATTTGAGAATACATTTTCTGCGCTTCGCTATCTATTGCAGATCTATCATTTTCAGTTAACTCATAATTCAATTTAGTTAACGTAGATTTAAGTTCGGCATCTTTAACACTTGAATAATCTCCTCGAATATTCGCGATAGCTTTGTATGCATAAAGCTGAATAAACAGAGCTTTCTTTTCGTCAGTTGATGATTTATCTGTTAATTCATTGAAGCTTAGTATGTGATTAATCAAACCAAAATAAGCGTGAGTGGAACCATATATCGCTGCTTTATTGAAATAACTTTTTACTTTTTCGGGATCTCTTGAGCGAAATGCAAGAATCTCAAGAGCTCTTAAGTCACCATGATTAGAGAGTTCAATTAAAGAATCTTCAGAATAGGATTTGTAATCATCCATATGCTCATCAGAAGGATCGAACCAACCATGGGACTCAAAGAAAACTTTAATTTCTTCTTTTTGCGCTTCATCCCCTCGCCACTTATCCTCTAATTGGGCAGGTGTTGATTGATTAACGTTGAAGTTAACAGGTTTACTTTTTGATTCATGTTCTGAAACAACGGCGCCTGCGACACTATTAACAATATGATCTTCGCTCGCTAACTGTGGTCTGCCAATCTGGTGTTGTTGCTTATTAAATTGATAATAAACAAGCACTATTAAACAAACTGAAGTAATACTCAACAATAATGTTTTCTTAGGATTAGTCATAGTTTCCATTGTCCTCTCCTTAATCAATTAACACTAGAACATGCGCTTTGGCTGATTCTATCGGATTGGGTTTGGCATTCACTTCTAGCTAAAGTAGCAGAAGCATTGATAATTCCCTTGCATGTGCCGTAAGTAAATTGTTGAGGAGGTAATGAAAGATTTAATTTTAAATAAGCACCAGCAGTATAATTCATGGAAAACGTATAAGTACCCCAAAGTACTTGTGTTCCACAATTGCGAGCGTAGTCGATTGATTCTGTGTAATCTACAAGCGATTTGCATTGAGATACATCAATCTTCAAACTGTTTTTAATATCATTACAAACCTTTTTGAGTGCTGTTTGTCGTGCTGCATATTCTTGAGCCGGCATATTAGGACTATATGCTCCGGTATTTATACTAACATCACTGTAGTTAGGGGTTGCCAGGATTTGGGGTCTGTTGCTTCTGCGCAGTAACGAGAATATTTTCTTCGGCGCTTACCAAGCCACAGATCAAACTTGAACTCAAAGCTAATCCAATTAGAGCGTTTTTCATATCTAAAATTTCCTAATTTAATGAGATAGATAATTATATGTTTTATGTGAGTCTCTCATTCCCTGTTCGATTCTAGGCAAGGCATGCGATTAGTGTCAACAAAAGAAAATGGCGATAAATATTCATAAGCCAATCTTATTTTTTTAAAAGCTACTATGTATTTTTTACCTAAAATCTCGTGAAGCTTGATCAGCAATTTGGGTGGGTGGTAAATAGAATCTGATTAATTTATTCCAGCCAATCCACGGTCATTTCCCGCTCGGCGACTTGCCCCTGATCGTCTACGACACGGATGTTGTGGATACCTGAATCCGCAGGGCGGTAGGCGAGGGCGACTTGCGGGTCGCTGCTGCCGATGTAGCGGTTATCGTCAAACCAGAATAATGTACGTACTTGCCCGGCAGCCTTGGCTTGCAAGGGAATGGTAACTTCCGGTTTGCTGGTGCGTAATTGGTAGGCGACATGGCGAACGGGTGAGGTGATATCGGGTGCCTGTGTCTGGAATCCCTGCTGGCATTTGGGCGGGCTGCGGCGCGGTAAGCCGGCCTGGCGGAAGAGTTTTAGCATATCGCTGCTCCAGAATTCCATCACTTCCATACGTACCTGGTCAGGCTGGTAAGGTGGACAAACGGGTTGTCCGGTTTTCAGGCTGATCGCAACAGGTTGGTGTAATTGGCTGACTTTGATGGGCGATTTGCCCGGGATGTACCAGGTTTTATGGGTGAGCGGGCACCAGGCATTAGGTAAATCACCGCTGGCGCTGCATACGGAAACCTGGCTCACGCCTGCCGGTGGTGTTGGCGCTGGCAAAGTGCTTGGTTTATGGAGATAAAGTCCGTCGGCAATGCGGAAGAATAGCGGGGCGGCGGCGTCGACACCGACAAACGCTGGATTTCCGCGGCTATCGAAATTCCCGATCCAAACCGCCAATACATAAGGGCCGACAATACCGACTGACCACGCATCCCTGAATCCCCATGAGGTGCCGGTTTTCCACGCGATTGGCCAGCCGGATTTAAGGTTGTAAGCCTCGTCTTCGCCCGGCCTTGGGTTGTGGCGAAGCATGTCGAGCGTAATAAAACTCGCTTCTGGCGAGAGCAATTGAGTGGCTTTCGCCTGATGTTCGGGCGTTTTGAAATAGCGAATTGTCTGCAAACGTCCACCATTGGCGAGCATGGCGTAAAGGCCAGTCAGTTCCTCCATGGTGACTTCCCCACCCCCAAGCACCAGTGCCAGGCCATAATAATTTTCGCTTTTCAGTTGCGAGATGCCTGCCATGGTCAAGAAACCGTAGAGACTGGGTAAGTGCAATTGCGTGGCGGTCCATACGGCGGGAATGTTGCGCGAGTGGATCAGGGCATCTTCCGCGGTGATAGGTCCGCGGAACCGGCCATCAAAGTTTTCCGGTGTGTAGGGACCAAAGTCCGTTGGTGCATCTTTCAGGATACTCGCTGGATGTAAAATTCCCTGGTCCATCGCCAGCGCATAGATAAAAGGTTTTAGCGTAGAGCCGGGTGAGCGTTTGGCTGATACGCCATTCACCTGGCCGTCGATAGCGACATTGAAATAATTCGCTGAACCGAGCCAAGCTTTCACTTCCATGGTTTTGGGATCAACTAACAAAGCCGCTGCATTCTGGATACCTTTGCTATTCACTTCCTGCAAATACTGGCGAGTCTGGCGCTCCAGCAGAGTTTGCAAACCCAAATTGAGGCTGGTGCGAACTTGTCCCTGTTGGTTTTCTTTCAGGGACGATGGTTGTTGCTGCAACATATCCACAAAGTGCGGCGCACGAAAAGGAAGATCCTGGATACGATGGAAGCGCACCGGTAAATGCGCGAGACGCACTTGCGATTCATCGAGCGGATAATGTTCCAGCCAACGTTTCAGCAAGCGCTCCCTGGGCGCAGCGAGCGATGATTGCAATGCGTTGGTTCCCGCCCGTTGGTTGGGTTGCTGGGGAATAACTGCCAGCGTTAAGGCTTCGGCGATACTTAACTGTTTGGCGGTTTTTCCAAAGTAAATCAAACTCGCCGCACCTGCACCTTGCACGTTACTGCCGTAAGGAGCGAGGTTGAGATAGGCTTCCAAAATCTCCCGCTTGCTGTAGCGCAACTCCAGCCAAACGGCCAAGGCCATCTGCTTCAATTTCCCACTTGGGCTTTTGGTGTTGAGTCCGTAAAACAGGCGCGCCAACTGCATGGTGATAGTTGAGCCGCCTTGCTGTTGGCCACCGCTGTAGGTGCGGAATGCGGCGCGTATTATGGCTTGCGGATTGACGCCAAGGTGCCAGTAAAACCAGCTGTCTTCATAAAGCAAAACGGCTTTGGGGAGTTGCGGGGAAATATCGTTTAACGGAGTCCACACGCGATATTGTTGGTCTGCTGCCAGCGTCAAACGCAAAAGCTCGCCATTCTCGGCCATAAAAGCCTGCGATCCGGGAATTTGCTGCGCAAGGCTTGGCCTTGGCCAAAAACGAATGGAAATGGCCGCGAGTACAAGTATCAGCGCAGTTAACCAGACAGCAGTTTTGGCGAATCTCATAGGGTGGTGATGCTTGCTCATGTATTAATGATCGTTATATGAGCAATCGGCATGTCCCTTGCTCTACAGGGAATGGTAAATCGTTAAGGCAGAAGCGGCGCAGGCAACTGCATGGCAGGGCAGGTTGCACTTTACCAAAGCGAAAAAGCCAAGGGTACGCCAGATACCGATTTTGCAAAAACTCCAGGGTTACACCAACACGCAATCCGGCGATTATTTATCAAACTGGGTTGGAGACTAAAAGTCCGTAGTGAGTAAGAATAATGTTTATGCGCTGTTACCACATTAAATGTTTGATTGATGTAACGTTTTCGATTTTGCTGCGCTCATTGCTGTCACTCTGCGCCGAACGGGCGCGGCGTTCAATAATCAGGGCGCGATAAGGGTCATCTTCAGGAACATGGGCAAGTACTTGGTTATAGGCAGCCATGGCTTCTTTGTAGCGACCCAGGTCATGCAGTATCGATCCTACCCGCAGTCCATAACGATGTTCGTGGCTAAGCCGGTAGCAACGCTGGAAATCCACTAAGGCTTGTTCCAATACGTTGCGGTAATAGCGCGTGCCTGACGAGGTAGTGACTATATCCGTTGCGTTATTGGGACTATTTTCCTTGTGTTCTTCAATGGTATTGGCGAGGAAACTGTTGGCGCGATCTTCAATCAAATCAACCCGTTTGGGTGCCAAACTAATCGCGCGATTCAACAGTTGGTTTGCTTTGGCCAGATGTGCGTTGCTGGTGTGGCTACGCAACAGGCCGGATAGCATATGTAACGCGTCGACGGCGTTGGGATCAATGCTCAGGATCTTGTAAAGGCGCTGTTCAATAATATCGAAACGGGCGCGCTCATTTTTTTCCGGCTCATTGCTGAAGATTTCATCTTCTATATCGGTGTTGGAATCATCGTGGAAGTCCAATTGCACCTGCATAATCAATGCGGGCACAAAATCGCTGCGCAGTTTGATGACTTTATTAAGCGCAACGCGTGCTTGCCCATACCGTTCCAGCTTTTCCAGCACTTTTGCGTGGTGCCAATGCAAGGCAACAGATTGCGGATATTTGGTGAGGAGTTTTTTTATGCTGTGCAATGCATCATCAAAACGCGCGTCGTTAAACGCGAGCTTGAAGGTTTCGAATTCCGGATCTTGTCGTGACATAAAACTTGTCCTTAAACAAAACGTGGTTGAATAAATCCTTTGAGTTTTTAAGCGGAACAATGTTCAGTCCAGTGAAAAATAACTCGCAATATCCATTTCTTTATGGGGAATGCCAATAATGGCGATACCTTCCGGCTGCAACAGGTAAAACACCACATGTTCGCCCTGTGGGAAGCTGTAAAAACCTTCCTGGATATCGGTACGATGTTTTCCCGCTAAAGGATTTTCAGCTAACCATTTAAAACGCATTTCAATATTGCCGAGATAGGTATTGCGTTGTTTTTTGCCCCATTTCAACAAGGTGTAGCGGCCTATATTTTTCAGATCATCCCTTGCCGCAGGCGTTACGCGGTACATGCGCATCTAGGCTTCCTTGTCTAAATCCTGAATCAATCCGTCCATTGAAAAGTCTTCTATAAAATTGCCCGAGTTTGCCTGTCCTGCGCCTCGTGCCAGATGGCTGCGCAGGGCGTCGAGTTTGCTTTTGCGCTCTTCCAGCGTACGCAAGGCATCGCGCACTACTTCACTAGCCGAACCGTAACGGCCACTGGAAATTTCATTTTTAATGAAAGTTTCCCAATGATCACCCAAACTCAAACTGGTCGTAGCCATAAGTATTCACCTATATTCAAATTTAACAAATATGAATATAAATGGTTTATGGCATGAGGCCAATTGTTTTTTGGTAATCGCCAACTCGGGATGACGATTACCATTCATCAAACTTTTAAGGCTTCACCACACTAAATTTGCTGGCCTTGCCCCTTGCGAAGACTTTGGGTTGATACATTGCTTCTGCATAGGCTGCTGGCGTTTGGTATGAACCGGTATTGCTGGCGCGTACGCGATAGGTGAAGGTCACCATGTTTTTGGTGAGGCTTCCATAAATCACTACACGATCATCGCGCAAATCGGCAAATTCAGCCTGCCAGGTGGATTGTCCGGGTTCGCCGCTGAAGCCCGGGATAAAGGGTACTGTGGTTCTAGGTTCTGTACTGCCAACGGCGTCACTTTCGGCGGATTCTGTATCTGCTTCAGTTTCATTTTCGCCGCCTTCAACGTTTTCATCTCCATTGGCTGTATTTTCCTCATTGCTTTCAGGTTCTGTCGCAGGAACAGCAACCGGTGGCAGGACGACACGGTTGATAACAGGCTCGACACCACCCGGCAGCAAATCCACTACAGCAACCTGGTCGATGTAATCCTTATCTACTGCGCGCAAACGCAAGCGGACGAGGAATTCTTCGCCAACTTTGACTTTTTCCAGCGGTTTTCCAGTCAAATCCAGATATTCGCGCTGGATTTCCAGGCCTTGTTTTTCCTCTGGCAAGCTGGCGCTTTGCTGGTCAAAACCGCTTTCAACCAGGCTATAGAATAGTGGCAGCTTGGTATCCTGCTGTACCTGGACGCCTTTGGTGGCTTTTGGGATATCCACTTGCTGCAGCAAAGTGGGCGAACTTACCAGCGCTTGCAATGAATCATTTGCCATGATCGCGTTGATTTTCACGGGTATTTTAGCCTGGTTCGCGGCAACTTCGCCGTATTGGGTCAAGCCCAATAACAGGTAAGCAGCGCTCAGGCTGGTGTACTCGCGATTGCTCACGCGCTGGCCCATATCATCCAGCACGGTTGCGGGCATTTTCTCCAGCAATTCCGGGAAGTGTTTGGCGTAGATGTACAGGAGCTGCGATTGATGGCCCAAACTATCGTAATAGCTGCTGTAGTTTTTGTTGGTCCAGGGCACAGTCTTCACGGTTTTTTGCGCAAGATCGGTCTGTTGTAGCAAGCGTTGGCTGGCGGCGACATAAGCAGCGGTGATATCCGTCGGCCATTGGTCCTGGTAGCGCGCTTTCAATTCTTGCTGCAATCCGCTCAAGAGGCTGCCGGTCTGCACGCCCAAACGGCTGAGCAAATAGATGGCATAAGCGCGTTGGCGCATGTCATCCATGCTGTTGCCCCAGGGTTGCGCCATACGATTCAGCCATTGTTGCGAACGGCTGAACAGCTCGGTGGGTATTTGCTGGTTGCGGTCTTTGGCTTCAATCATGTAATGGATTGCCCAGAGCGATGGCCAATTGGCAACCTGGGTGCTGGCCGACCATAAACCAAACGCACCTTCTTCATTTTGGCGGCTTTGCAGCATCTGGATAACGCCGCTCACCGAATCATTACCTTTAATCTGGCCAAGTTCCGGGTGCTGGCTAAACAACAAGGCCGGCAAGCCCATACTGACCAATTGCTCGGTACAGGCATAAGGGTAGGAGTCCAGATATTGCTGCAATCCGCTCGCCCAGGCGAGTGGTGTGTAAGCCGCGGTAAAGTTTACGGTGCGGAATGGATCGTAGAGCTTACGTGTCAACAGAAGCTGCTTTTTGTCGGCATCCGTACGGCCAGTCGTAATCGCTGTGCGATAAGGTGCGGCTGGACGCACACTCAACCCTTCTTCCAGCTGTGCCTTGGCAGTGCCAGTGCTGGCAACAAAAACCAGGCTTGCTGCTCCGGGCGTGTCTTTCGCGCGGATATGGAAATTGCCCTGGCCTTCTTTGCCCGCATCCACATTCAGGGTTTGTTTGGCATCGCCAACGACTTCGATATTAGGCGATGTTTTCAGGCTGATATCGACTTTGCCAGAACTTGTTTTGAGATTGTTAGCGAGCCCAAAACTTACGTCCACTTCATCGCCCGGCGCCAGCATAACTGGCACATTGGGGGTGATGATCAAATCGCCGCGCACTTCTGCACCGCCCTGGGTTACGCCGATGGTGTCGTGATCAACGGATACCGCAAACAGATGCAATTTGCCATTGAAGTAATCCGGAACCTTGTAGCTGACTTTAGTGCCGGACGGGCTCACATCAACCAATCCAGACCAGTAAACCGCCGGTGCCTTGCGTTTGTTTTTGAAGGGATTGAGATTACGGCCAAGCGCGCCGTCACCATCGCCGCCGGGTGCAGAGGCTTTCAGCAGCTGGCTGAATTCCGGCAGGATCAAATCGAGGATCTGGCTGGAATCTACTTCCAAACGGCTTTTCTGGAAGAAGAAGCTGAGTGGATCCGGCGCCTTGTAGCGGGCGACTTGCAAGATACCTTCATCCACCGCGTAAATAACGGCCTGGCTGGCAGTTGGCGCTTGCAGCTCAAGGTCTAGAGTTTCCCCCGGTTTAACCAGTTCCGGCGCTTTGAGGGTGAGGACCTGGGTGCGCGGTGCGAGCGACATCTTGAACGGCAAGGCGCCGTAGGAGAGCGGGCTGGTGAAAACTTCATCGGAATTCAGCGAGCGCACAAACTGCACGGTGACATAGCCATTGCCTTCAAAATCCGCCGGAATGGTAATGTGTTGGACCGAGCTGGTGGTATCGGTTTTGAACCACTGGTGTGCGAACACCTTATCGCGCTCAAGGGTGATCAAACCCGCGCCGGTGTAGGGTGCCTGGATGGACACTTCAATACTATCGCCCGGTGAGTATTCCGCTTTATTGAGCTTGAGTTGCAACTCGGCGCTGCGCTCCAGTGAGCGGCTGAGATTCCCCTGGCCGATCACCGAATAGCTCAAACGATTGAGTTCCTGTCCTTCTGCGTTGCGCAGCACCAGGGCGAAATCACCCGGTTCATCGGTCGGCAGATTGATGTCAGAACCTTTGGCCGCAAGCGTTTGCGGATGCGACTCGCGCAGGGTTTCCTTCAGGCGCGATTGGTATCTATAAGTGCCGTTATTCTGTTTCATCAGTACAGATACATATTTGCGTTGCACCCATTCCAGCGTTAAACCATCGATTTGCTGGCCTTTCAAATCGGGGTTGAGCGCAATCCATTGGCTGGATTGTTTGCTGGATTTGGTGATGAAATTCAGGTCGGCATCGGTCTTTTTCACGCCGACAAGATAAGCAGAGCTGGACACTAATACATCACTTACTGCTGCCACATTGCGTCCGCCTTCCGGCTCAAACACACGCGCAAGAATCGACAAACGATAAGTCGCCTTGGCGAAGCGCGCTAAATTCAAATCGAAAGTCGCGATACCTTTATCGTCGGTTTTGCCATCGGGCAATGCCTGCTCAGAGCCTTCGTTAAACTTGTTGGGATCATAGAATTTGTAATCCGTATAACCCGCAAAACTCGGCACCGTGGGCGATAAGGTCATGGATGCCGTTACGCGGCGATTGGTCGCCGGTGTACCAAACAGGTTCATGGCCAGCACTTTGGCAGTGACTTTTTCAGGATTGAGCCAACCGGTAACAGGTTGGTCTGACAGGCTCGCGGTGACTTTCAAACGATCTGGCTCAAACTCCTGCACTTTTACCGTGGTGCTGCCCAGCATGTGGTCGCGATGGCCGCTTTTCACCAGGTAAACCATGGCGCTATAAGTACCGGTTGGCGCACTTACCGATGGCTTCCAGCTGAACTCATTAAAGCCCGTCACCTTGGCATTAAAGGCTTGGCGATAAGCCTGCATGCCGCGCGGATCGGTGATTTCCAGTTCCAGCGGAATACCTTCCAGCGCACTTTTCCAATCCTGTGTGCGCAAGATATTGCCTAAATGGATTTCCTCGCCGGGACGATACAAACCGCGGTCGCTGAAGATATAGCTGTTCAGGGTATTGGGGTCTACATCCGTATCCACGCCGCCCGTGTCAAAGCGCGAGAAATTCAGGCGACGGCTGTAATTGTTGTAGGGCAGGAACGACATATCGTCGCCGTTGTGCGCGAGTATGAGCAGCGGCGTTTTCTCGCGTCGGTATTGTTCGGACAATTTGGGCAACTCGACTTTGCCGCTCGCATCCGTCGTGCGGGTTTCCAGTGCCAAACCGTTGCGGCCAATCAACTCCACTTTTACGCCTGCCAGCGGCTCGCCTTTGGCGATGGATTGGATATACACGTTCTGGCTGCCATCTTTATTGGTTTTCACCAGGATGCCGAGATCGGTGACGATCAAAAGACGACTGTCGCTATCGTCGGTTGGATTGTAATCCTTGCGGATTATCGAACCTTTTTGCGCCTGGTCTCTCAGCATCAAACCCTTTGAGCGCACTAAAAATACGCCGAGTTTGGAATGTCCCGGGCTATCAGATTTGAAGTAACCGCTTAAATCCAGGTTGTCATAGATGGGTTTCCCGGGTGTATTGCTGGGCGTTGGGCGAACCTCCGCAAAGCGCTCAACAATACGGTCTTCCTGCCAGCCCTCATACTCGCTCGGAATCGTTAAATCACCACCGGTAAGTGCGAGCAATTGATGCAACTGGTTTGGCAGCAAGCGGCCAACTTCCAGTTCGGCAGCATCCAGCGCGCGGCTGACAAACCCGATTTTACGCTCGCCGTTCAAGCCCAAAATCACACCGTCGCCCAATAATTTCAGCGAGCTTTTGTAGGGTTCAACGCGGACGGTCGCAACACTGGTTTGGGCAGATTGGGTGCCGCCAACGGCGATAATACCGGGCGCGATTTCCAAATAAACGTAACGGCCAACCGGTGCTTTGAATTGATAGCTGTGCAGCGATTGTTGCGAGTCATCGCTCGGCAATAAATTCAATGCCAGGGGCTCAGATGCGGCCAACACCTGTTGGTCAACAACAGCGTTATGCCAGTAATAAGGATGGGTTGATGAGCCTTGTTTGTTTTTATCGGGATGGAATTCCGGCAACACCCAGGCTTTAATTTTTTTATCCAGGCTGGCGTCAGTCACAGGCGCGTTGCTGTTGAAAATTAATACCTGCTCTGGTTCCAGTTTTTCGTTGTCCGCCAAAATCATACTGAAATTGCTAAATTTCAAACTGTAGCGACCAGGGATGGTGATATTGCTGCTCAAATCATCGCTGGTTCCATCGCCACCGCGGCTTGCGTGGATGCCTTTCTTCAGCAACAAAGTCATGGGTGTATCTTCGCGCGGCAAGGTCAGGCTGTGCGAATGGATATAGGCGTTAAGTTTGAGCTTATCGTAATTCACTGTGAAGCCGGTTGAATCGTTGCTCAGGCCCAAAAAGGCCGCATCTTTTGCCAGCGAAAGTTGTATGTGTTTTTCAAATTCTTCAGCGTTAACACTGTGGCTAAAATGCACGGTGGCCACCAACTTTTTAAGCGCAGGATCCGTTGGGTCCTGGTAAAACTGGTTGTCGCTAATCTGCACAACAAAGGGTGCGGTTTTGAATTCGTAGTCGTATTTTTCCAGGCGTACTTGTGGCGCGAGCAATTTTTCTTTGTCGAGGCCAAGCGTAAAGGCTTGTCCGATTGGCCAATCTGCCGCGGGCGTAAATACCAGCTTGCGATCATTCTCCCACACCCATTGACCGGCGATTTTCGGCTTCAGGTTCAGGCCTTTGGCAACAGGTTTGCCCACAGCGTCGAGCGGTGCAACAGACGCATTGCACTTGAGGATTAATGGATAGATTTTTTGTTTGTCATTGGGATAAGTTGTCAACGCAGGCGCGGTAATATCGCATTGCGGATAAACCGGTTTGGGCAAATGCGTGTACCAGTGGTAAGCGTAAAGTCCGCCAGCGATCAATAACACCAAACCCAAAGCGCTGGCGATGCTGGCTTTGGGCTTGCGTTTAACGAGCGCGCCAAAACGTGAACATTGCGTTCCGCTCCAGCGCATCCAGGGTGGCAGGTTCCAATGCATTTCACCAAAGAGGCCGCGCGCTAACCATTGCAATGCCGCCCAACCTTTGTGTAATCCCTTTGCTACACCTGCTTTAATCTTCGCCCACATAAACCCACCCTGGAGATAAAAATGAGTGGCGATTGTAGCAGGCAAATTTTTGAAATATGAATAGTGAAAAGTCGCAAAGCTGAAATAAATATTGTGTCGCGAGTTACTCTACTTTTTCGCTGTCAAAACCAAAACCTTCGATGCGGTAACCCTTGGCTTTTAATTTGGCGATGATGTTTTCCTTATTCAGCATTTCCTTCACCGGCACCACGGCAAAACTGGATGTGTTATTGGTGAGCGCTGCATCAATATCGGCAAACCATTCCGCTTCCACTTTTGCGGGCAAATCTTTTATGCCGTCATTTTCTACGAAAGAAGAATTCATAAAGGCTTGCCAGCATTCATTGTCGGGGTCCGTAACGGGCAGGCTGGAAAGCGCAGCCAAATCACCCGTCGCCCAGGCATTTGCACGCAAACGCATATTGTCCAAATCGGTGGTGAGGTGATCCAGCATTTGGCTGAAGCAAAGGCTATCGTCTATTTCGGATTGCTTAAAATTCTTAAGGGTTTTAGCGGGGTCATTCATGGGAAAATGAACGGTAGGCACCGTCATTTTAACCTTGTGTTTTTTGGCTAATTCCTTGACGCGATCCAGCACTTTATCATCATTATCAAAGCCTGCTTTCTTTTGCGCCCGTTCACGCAATTCATTGCCCGCAAAAATTGGGCGATATTTTTCGACACCTTTATCCTTACCAATATATTTTTCTTTTAATTCCAGCCAGTGTGCATAAACATCTGCCGGTACTTTTTCTTGCAGGGTGCCATCAGGGCTTTTTTTAAGGCCGATTAATGCCGGTAAAAATGTCAGCTGTTTCAAAAGTCCCATATCAGGTATCGCCTGTGGCGGTAGAAAAACTTCTTGCGATTGGGCAATCGCATCTTCTGCCTGTTGCGAACGCCACTGCAATTTTTTTGGCAGGGGTGAAAAAGTTCCCAGAATCCACAGCACGTGATCATCCTTGTAAACTTTCCATAAACTTGGCCCCGTTTGCTCACCGATAATAACAATTTCATCGACCTTATCAGCTTGCGGATGAGTTATATCAGGAGTGTTTTCAGTCTGGGCAAAACCGGAGATAGAAAAAAATAAACTGCCCAACACAATAATAAGATTACGCATAGTATCCCTTAAGGAAATTAAATAATGCGCAATTGGACGTTGGGTGTGTGTATTTGGTTGCAGGGCATGGGAATATTTTTCGTATCAGGTTGTAACAAATACCTGTCCAATCATTCTACCTGTTAATAACGGCACACAATGGGAACGACTGGTATGACAAGTATTTCGGACAATTCCACAGGTGGAGATACACTGGCAACGAATATTAATGGCTATCAAAGCCAAATTGCAGATTTGCAACGGCAATGTGCTGATTGGAGAGGTTGTGCAACAACACCCGCTTCAGAAAAGGAAAAACAAATCTCAGTACTACAATCACAAATACAAACCTTGCAACACAAGATAGAAAAAGCCAATCAGGTGCAGCCAACAAGTGCGACTTATAATGTTGCCGATAAAATTCCTCAGCCGCAAACAACGCAAACTGCTGATGGAATTAATCGACCTGATGCAGATCCATTTGCGATTAGTGGCAGTGTGGTGAATGTTAAAATTTAAATTTTCTAGCGGTCCAAACGCGAATTCTTCAACTCTTCATACCTATCGCGAATTTCCTTGATGCTCATATTCTGGATATCGCGTTCATGCGGCGTAATAAAAGATTGCAAACGCGTTTGCAGTCGCATGGTGTTGTATTCCTGGCCAATCAAGGTCACACCTTCGGCAATTAATTTATGGATCAGTAATTCTTCTTGCGTACGCGCATGGATATTTTCAGCAATAGGAATACACACTAAATAGGCGAGGATAATTCCGTACAAGGTTGATGTAAGTGCAACGGGAATAGTGCGCAAAATAATTCCCGTATCGCCAATTCCCGCCAGCATTCCCACCAAACCAATCACACCACCTGCGACACCAAATGCGGGGGCGAGAATGGCCATGTGGCGAAATACACGCTCTTGCAAGGCGCGACGCTGCTGGAAAAAATGAATTTCGGTATAGAGCGCATCGCGCAATTCGTCGACACTAAAGCCATCTACCAACATAGACAGCGCACGTTTTAAAAATAAAACACTCGCACGTTCTTCACCTTCTTCCAATGCGAGTAAACCATCCATTTTTGAAAGGATAGATAAATGTAAAAGTGAATCCACAATTTCTTTTGCAGTAGGCACGCGGGATTTATAAGAGTTAACGGCGACAAGCGCCGCAACACGTAAAGCGTTGTAAGGATAACTCATGAATGTTGCACCCAAGGTTCCAGCAATAACCACAACCAAACCTTCAAGGTTAAACATGAGCGTGCGACCATCACCAATCAACATACTGCCTAATAACAGTAGCGTGCAAATGACAATACCAATAATGGAATGATTTTTGGAATTCATGATTTTTTCGTTCCTTTATGGTTTGTATTCATAACGCGTAATAATTATTTCGACACGACGATTTTTTGCTTTGTTCGCCAGCGAATTATTTTCTACTACCGGTTGATAAAACGAATGCCCAATAATGGTAAAACTCCCCGGCTCTAATTTTCCAAACTGGATTAAATAACGCGCCACCCGCGCAGCACGCGCCGATGATAATTCCCAATTGGTGGGATAAGCAGGATTGCTTACCGGAAAATTATCGGTATGGCCTGCAACTTCAATCTGGTAATTATTGGCGGCAATAATTTTTGAAAGGTTTTGCAAAAAAGAAATGGCTTCCGGTTTTAAATCGGCTTTGCCCAAATCAAATAATAAATTGCCGCGCACGCTGACTTTTACCGATTGATTATCGGTCAGCACTACATCTATATCTTCAAGGTTAGCTTCGGTGACCAGGTTTTTACTCAGCCGTAAAATATCCTGGATGGGAATTTTTCCCTGTTCACTTTTTTCTAGTTGCGAGGGCGTTAATGACGCAGGAGAAACAGGTTGGTCTGTGTTGTCCGCAAGCTTGGGTTCGGTATACGTTTTTTTATCGGAGCGTAAATCGGCTTGCGGTTGGGACTGGGTCAAGCTTGTTTTTTTCGGCGGTGGTTGGACATGCTCTTTAAGTTGCGGATTGGTGTCTTTTTTAAAAAGTTCGGATACATCCCGCTCAGCCAAATTGGTCGCCAGCATAACGGCGAACATCACCATCATAACCATCATCAAATCAGACCAGGGCACAGCCCAGTGCGACGGCATTTCAATATTGCCCAAATCTTCATTGCCAGGCCTGCCATTCAGATATTGCAACGCAGCGCTGGGTCGCGAGCTTTTTTGGATGCCCGCAATCTTGCTTTCAAATGAGTCTGGCTCGCCAGAGTTAAGGGGATCAATAGCCATGATAGTTCCTGCGCGATGTGCATTAAGCTAAGCACAAGACTGGCCATAGAACAAACAGGTTGGAATATCGAATATTTTTCTATCATTTAATATTTTCGAAGTCGTGGGAATAAATCCAATCCTCAACCGTTATCAAGTAAACCGCCGCGAAAAACTGGCGGTTGCGAGTACTTAAATAGCTAAGTTCCTAACCATTGAGGATATCATCATGACTAGATTAATCACTAAAACTACCGTGTTATTCACCGCTTGTTCTTTGGCATCTGCCTTAACCTGGGCGGATGTTACACCGACGGATGCGAGCCTTACGTCGAGTAACGCAAACAATTCACAAGTATCCACGCAAGCGAAAACGGAATCCGGTTTGTTTGCCACATCGGTGCAATCGCAAAATTCCAACCAAAACCAGCTTAACCTTGCGATAAGTAAACCGGCAACTCCAATGCCTGCCGTTAGTAATAACGCAGCTATTCCTGTCGCCACTACTCCTGCTGCTGTCGCGACTCCTTCAACCAATACACCTGAGCAGGAGAGTTCGACATCAACCACTTCCGGCACTACAACGCAAACATCTTCTACGCAGACGACAGCAACATCGGCGCAAGTTACCCAAGTTGCCGATAATAAGTTATCGCAGCAAGTACAATCAGCGAGCACTAGTGTTGATGCTGGAATTAAACACGCAATAACACTATCAAATGCAGAAACTGATGCTGCAATAAATGCCATTAAAAATCAGGCAGATTTTGCACAGGCTACTGCAAATAATGTGACTGCACATGCACAAAGCACGCTGGCTTCTGTTACAGAAAATTTACGCGATGTGCAAGCGTCTACTTCAACGGCGGTGAATGAGGCTGTTAAATCGACTGTGGCTGACAGTGTAAATTCAGCAACAACCAGTGCACTTAAACAGGAAGTTACCAATCAGGTAAATACGGCCGTCACACAAGAAATTGGCAAGGCGATCCAAACTTCTGTTGCCAATTCTGTGACCAATACGGTTACGCAAAATATTGGCCTTGGTTTGTAATTCCCGAGCCGGCATCGCAAGGATGCCGGCAATTTATATGGAGTGTGCGCCATGAAAATACGTAATCCCAAAAAAATCACCCTGCAAACATTATTGGCTTTTTATATAACGGGTTTAACCCTGGTTGCAGGTTTACAACCCTTATCTGTCTTGGCCGATAATCCCAGGGTTGATTTTGAAATCAGTAGCGGAGCAGAGCAGGATTCTAATCTCAATATTGTCGAGTTGGATAAAAATTCCGATGAAAGTGATACCGCCTTATTGTTAAATGCCAAGGCAGATGTTAATTGGAAAGCAAATGATAAGCTAAATCTAAGTGGTGGTTACGCATATACGGGCAAGACTTATCAAAACCATGACGAATTCAATTTGGCAATCCATCAATTATATGCAGATGTCAATTATGATTTCACATTGTTAACTACAGGTGCCAGCCATCATTTTGCAAAAGCCGAATTGGATGGCAGCGCATTTCTCGATTTGCACCAAACTAGCGTATACATTTCAAAATTAATCAATGGCAATCTTTATTTGCGCGCTGCTATAAATTCACAAGATAAAACTTTTGCGAACTTGCCAGATCGAAATGCAACGAATAAAGGTTTTTCCGGGGACGCTTTTGTATTTTTTAATGCAGGAAAAACCTTTGTCAATTTAGGTGTTGCAAACGAAAAAGAGAATGCCCGTGCAAAGCAATTTGATTACCGAGGAATTAATTACAAAGCCAGGGTTTCACATACCTTAACAGCCTTTGGGAAAGATAATAAATTACAGGCTGGCTGGCGTTACACTAAAAGGGATTATTCAGGTATCACACCAGAGATTAATGCAGAGCGTTATGATTCGGGTAATACGGCAGATATTTCCTGGGAAATTTCAATGACATCAAAAATTTCTATTGAAACGAAAATAGAGCATGGTAAATACGATTCAAATTTCGCACCGGCAGATTACTCTGAAACACGTGCATCTTTATTAATTAAAGCGCGTTTTTAACAGATGTTGTTGGTGGAACCCCCTCCCAACCTCCCCCTTCAAAAGAGGGGAGGAGCTTTACTCCCTATTTAATCCTAACTGCAAATTACTGCTTCACCCTACAGAGTGGACTTAATTAATTTTGCTACTGCAAAAGTCCATAACCAAAAATAGCATCCCGACCTGGTTCACCCAAATCAATTGCGCGAGCTTGTAAATTTTTAAGCGCCGTTGCCATATCATTTTTTTGTAGCTCGCAACTTAAAAAAGCGGATACCACCGGTGCCGCCATGGAAGTTCCGCTTTCGCGTCCAATACCGCCATTGCTGAGTGCTGTTAATACGGAAACACCGGGCGCTGCAAAATAAATATAATCACCGCGATTAGCCCAGCGATAAATTTTTTGTTTGCGATCTACTGCGGTTACCGCGATAACGCCAGGATAAGCAGCAGGATACACCGCTGGTGCAGCGGGGCCTTCATTGCCGGCAGCGGCCACAATAGCTTTGCCATTGCTGATTAATTTTGCAATTACGGCAGAAAGTATTTGGTTGTCAGGGCCGGCCAAACTCATGTTAATGACATTCACATTTTCGGCTGACAACCAGTTTAACGCGCGCACCAAATTAATCATGGTGGCACCTTGCGCGTATTCATTGCGTGTGTAAAAAGCCGATGCAGCATATAAATGTGCGTTAGGCAATAAAGGTTTTAGTTCATCACCCTTACCCATCAATAAACCGGCGACGGCAGTTCCGTGCGCTTCGGGTTCCGTTATTTTTTCTTCCAGGAAATTTTTTGTAACAATAGAATTGGCAGGATTTTCTGCTTTAAAGGCGGGATGATCGAGTTTAATCGCGGTATCAATCATGCCGATTTTTACCGCATCCTGGCAAACAGATGTTGTGGAAGAGCGCTCGGCTGAAGTTGTCGATGCTGTTTGCGCAGAATAAATATGGTTGCGATCAATGCGTGCAGCAAGCGAAGCCGGTAATTGCTTTTTTAATGCGGCGAGTGAATCCAGTTCTGCCGGAACCTGGAAGCGCACCAACGTCATATCCAGTTCGGCAAAACGGGTTTTTTCCACAATGGTGACGGGCAATTGCTGCAAACTGGCGAACTCGTTTTCATCCAGCATAACTAACCATTCTTGCTGCACTGCGCGCCAGCCATTTTCAACTACAACATCAACAAATGCGGTTTTGCCTTCACTGTTCAGAATAGGTAATTGTTTGGGTAGTTTTAGCAATCTATTGGTGGTGTTTGCCAGATTATCGGTTGTCTGTTTGAGTTGCAGGTCGCGCTCGGCTTGCCGGCGAAGTTGTTCAGTGGTTGCATCCAATTGGCGGTTCACAGTGTTAAGCTGGTTGAATACGCCCTGGGTATGTAGCAGCTGCGCATGCACCGGTTGTTGGATACAGGCCAATAAAGCGACGCCAAGATAAAGTTTTCGCATGGATTTCACCGAGAGTTAGTAGGGATAATTTACGCTAAAAACCCGCGACAATTTGTTATCGCGTTAACTTAACAACGTTTCAGGCTGAAAAAAATTCCAACCTGTCGGGAATAAATATTGCGTTGGGCCGTTATTAAGGTAAATGGAGCTTCAATTCCTTAAACCAGCTTTGCAAGATCACAACCTATGAAAAAAGAACTGACCCTGCTAATGCCTGCCCTCAGACGTTTTGCCTATTCACTGACCGGAACGGCGGCCGATGCGGATGACCTTTTGCAAAATACTATTGAGCGTATATTGAGCCGCGGTGTGCCAGACGATGTAGAACTTGCCAAATGGGCTTTTCGCGTGTGCCGTAATTTATGGATCGATGAATATCGCGCACGTAAAATTCGCTATAACGCGGCACAACTTCCGGCATTGGAAGAGCCAACGATTGATGGCCAGCACATTATTTACAATCAAATCACCCTGGGGCAGGTCAATGTTGCCATGGAACAATTGCCAGACGACCAGCGTTCAATCCTCGCGTTGGTTGCAGTGCAGGGAATGTCTTACAAAGAAGTTGCGGAAGCCTTGAGTATTCCGACGGGGACAGTTATGAGCCGCCTGGCGCGGGCACGTGTTGCACTCAGCCAATTTTTAAATAGCTCCGCTGCGGAGATAAATGCATGAACCAGGATAAAGCGATCAACATCAGCGATGAACAACTTTCAGCTTTTTTGGATGCTGAATTGCCAGAGGCGGAAATGGAAATAATTCGCGAGCAATTGCTGGACGATGAAAACCTGGCGAATCGCCTGGCAGAACTGGCCATGGTGGATGAAGTCATTGCGGCGACATATAGCGCTATTGATGCGCATCCAATCCCGGATAAAATTAATAAACTACTCGCGCAAGAGCAATCTGAAGCTGCAAAAATAATTGCATTTCCGCAACTGAAAAAAATTCAACACAAGTTGCAAAAAAATATTGCTATAGCGGCAAGTATTGTACTCATTGCAGGTTTTGGTTTGTCGCAGTCCTTCCATAAAGATAATGACAATTGGCAAGCTGTTGCACAGGTTCTTGAACAAACAGGAAGTGGTGTTGAACGATTAGCTGCCAATGGCGCACAGGTAAAACCACGCCTGACTTTTATTAATAAAACGGGCGATTATTGTCGCCAGTTTTACCTGCAAGAAAAAAAATCGGCGTCAGAAAATATTGCCTGTCGAAAAAATAATGCGTGGACACTCGTTGAAAGCGTGGCAGTAAAAAATATCGCGCAGGCAGAAATCTATCAAACTGCCAGTGGCGGCTCTGTGCTGGATGAAAAGCTTGAACAAATGACGAGTAGCGATTTTTTTGATGCGGAGATGGAATCAGTAGCGATTGCACAGCATTGGGCTAAACCCGATTAAGGTTTCAACGTCGGATCATTCATAAAAATAATTTTCAGTCTTATTGGCCGAAGTAAAAGTGCGTTTTTGTGTCAGCCAGGGAAAATTGGCCCGGTGAAATCATTATCGCGTAGCGCCTACATAGAAAAACCCATAGACAAAACCATAGATAAAACTTTCCGCTATAACCCGATCTTACAAAAATATTTTTTAGAGGCAGATCATTCAATGTAAACAAAAATATGGGCTAATCTTTAGCTGCATAGTGCTTTTCGGAGATTTACAGTGAATATACGGAAAATTGCGCCACGAAACTCCTTATCGATAACTATCCTGCTGGCTTGTGCTGGCGGGTATGGGCTGCCAGCCAGTGCATTGGAATCGAATAATTATTTTGATCTCACTATTGAACAATTGCTTGATACCAAGGTACTCAGCGTTTCAAAAAAAGCCGAAACAGTTGCCTCTGCCCCCGCTGCGGTTTATGTGGTTACCAATGAGGATATTGTTCGCGCCGGGGTAACCAATATTCCCGATGCATTACGCATGGTGCCCGGTGTTAATGTTGCGCGTTCAGATTCCAACAGTTGGGCAATTAGCATCCGTGGCTTTAACAGTACCCTCGCCAATAAACTTCTGGTCTTGATTGACGGTCGCAGTATTTATAACCCGGTCTTTGGCGGAGTGCTTTGGGAGGCCCAAAACCTTGTGCTGGCTGACATTGAGCGCATCGAAGTCGTACGCGGTCCGGGCGGTACTTTATGGGGCGCCAATGCTGTTAACGGCGTTATCAACATTATTACCAAGCACACTCGCGATACTCGGGAAAATATCACCAGCGTACTGTATGGCAATGAAGATGTTGACCTCAGTGCGCGCCACGGCGGGGATTTGGGCGATGATGCATTTTATCGCGTTTATGCCAAAGCCTTCCGGCACGATGCCTCACACAGCCCCGCAGGCGGTGATGCCTACGATGAATGGAACGGCTTTCGCACAGGTTTTCGCGCCGACTGGAGCGATGAATTCACCTTGCAGGGAGATGCTTACCGCACCAATACCCAACAGCGCAAACCGCATTATTCATTGATTGCGCCTTACGATCCCACCGAAAACCAAACCATTGTCTACCAGGGCGTTAATTTACTGGGCCGTTGGATTAACAAACGTGATGATGGCGCACAGCTCAGCATCCAGTCTTATATCGATTGGGCGCGTCGCGATGAACCGCTCAACTTTATTGATGACCGTGCAACTTATGATGTGGAAGCGCAATACAATTTTGCGGCTATTGGGGCACATGAGGTGGTGACAGGTGCGGGTATCAGATACATGGTTGATAACGAAACCGGTAATAACAATGTTGCGTTCTCGCCAAGTCGGGCTCACAACAGTCTGTACAGTACATTTGTGCAGGACAAAATCACACTCGCACCGGAACGCTGGTTTTTAACCCTGGGCACCAAATTGGAACACAATGAGTTTTCCGGTTTTGAAGTGCAGCCCAACGTGCGTTTGCAATGGCACCCAAACCAAAGCCAAACTTTATGGAGTGCAATATCACGCGCGGTACGCACCCCGACGCCAGTGGAAGAAAACCTCACCAGTACCTTATTAACAGCCGCTAATTTACGGGCAGCGTTTGTTCCCAATGAAGATTTTAAATCGGAAAAATTAACTGCCTATGAGCTGGGTTATCGCCAGCAAATTACACCGACACTGTCAGCTGACATCGCCACGTTTTATAACGACTATGAACATTTGGCTACCACTGAAGTGCAACCTGTGCAGCTGATCAATAACGGCATAGATCCACTGCATGTATTAATTCCCATCAAATTCACCAATGATATGAAAGGGAATTCTCGCGGTGCAGAAGCCGCGTTTAATTGGTCAGTTAATGAGAATTTAAAAATTGCATTTAATTATACTTACCTGCACCTGAATTTAACGGCCCTTGATCCAACGCAGGAAGGTGGAGAATTACTTTATCCAAAATATCAGGCCGGGGTGAAAATTTTTTGGAACATAAACTCCAATTGGACGCTGGATACTTCTGCAATCCATGTGGATAAATTACCTGCAGGTAATGTGGATGATTACACCCGCCTTGATCTCAATCTGGGTGGCCAGTTGACGAAAACGCTTAGGCTTAATGTGGTGGGTCAAAATTTATTGGATAAAAGACATCGTGAATTCGGTACGGTGGAAGATATTAATGCAGCAGAAATAGAGCGCAGTATTTTTGGTAAGTTAACCTGGGTATTTTAATAACACATGAAAACATTATATGGGCAAACATCCCTGTGCCCGCATCACGTCAGTTTTTCGTTTTTACTGATGCCTGTTTAATGCGCTGGCCGCTGTTTCAAACTGATGCTCACCCTGCGAATTAAAAAAACGCACAGCGCAAAGATGGCAATTGCCAGGTAACCCAAAATATCAAAGTGTTCCAGCGGACTTGTCTCTGAAGCCTGGTAAACAATAAACCCGGCAGTTACGGAGCTTAAACCGCCTGCAGTTTGCTGCAATGAAGAAGAAACACTCATATAAGCGCCCCTGTCTTCCGGTTTTGGAACCATGGAGTTCAATGCCATTGCTGGCGACATCCGACACATAATGGCGGCAAATAAAAGCATGTTAACCACGATCACCAACCACAAAGGTGTTGCGGTTAAATGTGTGTAGATAAATACCATTATCGCCGCAACTGTAGAGCCCACCACAAATAAATAATAGCGGTCATATTTATCACTCAGCTTACCTACGAGAGGCATCACAATCAGCGATGACAAACCGGTAAATAAAAATACAATCGGCAATTGCTCATGGCTAATGTGTACGTTGTTGATCAGGAATACGGCGCTGAACGGCATTAACATAAAACCGCCAATGGCGAGAAAGGTAATCGCCATAAAACCAACCTGATATTGTTTATTCGTGAGTGTGTGCCACAAATGCAAGAAAGGATTTTTGTCGGTTTGTTTTTGCAAGTGCCCGGTAATAGGTTTAAATATCAAAAAAATGGCAGCCAATATAAGTGCCGTTAATACCACAATAAATATAAAAGTTGCGTTCCAGCCTAATTTATTGGCAATAAAAATTCCCAGCGGAATACCCAGGATCTGGCTCACTGCAAATCCCATTTGCACACCGCTCATGGCGCGCCCACGCATTTGCGGCGCAAAAATATCAGAGACAATCGTCAAGACCGCTGAACTGGTAACGCCGGCAAAAATACCGGTGATAATCCTGGACGTTAAAAGTTGTATGTAGCTTGTTGAGAGTCCGCAAAATAACGTGCCGATAAGGAATCCAAAAAAGAATACCAGCAATACTTTTTTGCGATCATATTTATCAGTAAAACCCGCCACCACAATACCGGATATCGCGGCACTAAATGCGTAAGACGACACCACTAAACCGAATTGTTCGGTGGTGATATCCAGCGTTTTCATCAACATGTCGCCAATCGGCGCGATGATCATAAAATCCAGGATGACGGTAAATTGTAAAAGCGCCAATATAAACAATACGATTTTCTGGTAGGCACTAAAATTTGCAGGTGAAGATTGGTTGGGTGTTAATTCGGTAGCCATAAATGTCTCATGGTTTTTGTTATAAATGTACAGGAATGCATTGTTTGAAATGCATCCGGATTATTCAACAAAACCCGTTATTTTGTAATGGCATGACTGGAAGAGATGACATTAGTAAGCATAGATATGCTGATTAATGTCAGTAATAAACGGTAAATTTTGCGCGGCGTGTCATTGGAATAATGACAGAACAGAAATAGCCGTTAAGGAATGTAACGGTATAGAAAAGCGGATAATGATTCAGGCTGCAATATTTTTATGGTGGATATTGCTTTTGGCCTTACGCACCAATTGATGCAACTGCTTCACACCATCCTGCCATAAACCCAAATTGGATTGGCTATTGATATGGCCAACATTTTTAATGCGCAAATAATCCGCGCCCCAAACCAGAGCCCAATAAGCCGCTTTGGTTTCAGTCATCCAGGGATCATCGCTGCTGGCAATAATTTTTGCCGCTACGGGCAAAAAATCCTGTGGCAATTCTCCAGTAATACCAAATTTATTGGGATCGGCAGGCGCAACTAAAAACAGGGCGGCAATTTTTTCCGGAAATTCTGCGGCAATGGACGCGCTCGCCAGGGTGCCAAAACTGTGGGCGATTAGCACCGCAGGGCGATCCAGTTTATCCAGTTCCGCTTTAATACCTTCCCGCCACGCCGCCAGATTCGGGGTATTCCAGTCGTCCACGTGAATACGTTTACTCTGGGGCAAGCGCGCTTCCCACAAGCTTTGCCAGTGGTGCTCATCGCTATTACGCAGGCCGGGCACTATGACAACCGGAAAATTTTCCACGGCACGCGGTAAGTAAAGCTCCTGGCTAAAAGACATGATGTTGGCTCCAAAGTGATATGGAATGCAGCTTAAAGCGTTTTATTTTCCCTGAAAAATAATCATTTTTTATGAGCTTATTCCAAACATTTCGATTTTTTGAAAGTTATAAGCTAATGAATAAACGGTATTTTTAGTTTCAAAATTGTTTCATTAGCATGACGACCGTCGTCAGATAACTTATTGGATTCCCGTAGTTCATCCAGTTAACAGGTCTTGGTTTTATTCATTGCGAGGTAAGAAATGGCACATCGCACACACGAGCTTCCATCCTTCCCTGAAGCCAATCGTGAACTTAAGGGGGATGAAGAAGTGCTCGCCGAAATTAAACGGCAGTTAGCACAAATCCAATACGGCTCATTGGAAATATCGGTTCACAATGGCCAGATAGTGCAATTGGAAAGGCGAGAAAAAAAGCGTTGGGGAAAATGAGAAAACTCTGATCACCAGGCTTCATTAACACGATACACACACATTAAAAGACGCTGACCGGATCACCGGAAGTGATACAACTACTTTGGAGATTTGCATGTCAGCTCAATTAAAACAAAACGGATCGATTAAACGATCAACAACATTTGCAACAAAACTTTTGCCATTGACCGTTGCTGCGCTCGTTACAGTCGGGTCGCCAACGGCTTCAGCAGGCTTTCCAACCTTATACGGCAAAATTAATTTAACACTGAATAGTTATGATTTGGAAAAAAGTGCATTCCCGCTAACGGCTGCGAATGCAACGACCTTTAAAAATACAGGTGCACTCGGGAATACTACGGAACTGGACAACGTATCACTCGAAAGTAACGGCTCACGTTTTGGTATCAAAGGTGATCTTGATGTCACCGCCGATTTGAAAGTCGTTTATAAAGTTGAATATGGTATTGATGTCGATAACGGCACTAATAGTAATGGCCGCGAATTAACCCAGCGTAATATTTATGGCGGGTTGCAAGGCAGCTGGGGTACGTTGTTAGTAGGTAAAAACGATACTCCTTTAAAAACTGTCCAAACCAATAGTGTCTACCAGTCAGATGTAGATCGCTTTAACGATATCCCTCTTGCTGACCTGGGAACTTATCTGGTGGGTGAAAACCGTCCAGACAATGTTATCCAATACGTATCCCCCATTTTATTCGGCGGCCTGGAAATTAATATTGCGGCCATTCAAAACGAGGAAACCGGCGTACCGGTAAATGCGATCAACCCGCAAAACGACAATGGTTTTGGTGCAGGTAAATCTGTTTCGGTTGTTTATGGAAAATCAAAATGGTACCTGGGTATTGCTGCTGATGACAACGTAGCAGCAACCGATGCGGTGCGTGCTGTTGGTGAGGTAACTATTGGCCCCGTCAAATTGGGTGCGATTTACCAAACCGCAGAGCGCCATGAAAATTTTGATGTGATTGGCCCATTCTCAACGTTTGTTAACTCAACCACGACCAGCGTAGGACCGCAAAACGGTTTGAACCCAATTTCTGAATGGGATGGTGTTGCCGGCAGTTCCTTTAAAAAGCAAACCGGTTATGTGTTGAATGCTTTGTGGAAAATTTCAGGTCCGTGGTCTGCAAAAGTACAGTACGGTTCATCAACCAGCACACCCACACCAACTCCCAGCGCAACTGTCGTTGTTCCAACACCAGTGCAGTATGAAGACGTAGATATTCACGCCGTAGCATTTGGTGTGGACTACAAACTCAACGACGCAACAAAAATTTTCACTTATTACGCCAACGTTGATGCCAGCGGTGACAAGCGCATTAACACCGAAACCGTAACGGATAAAACCTTTGCTGTAGGTGTGGATTTTAAATTCTAAATTCCGGTTCTACGTTGCTTCCAGAGTTGTATTGCCATTGAGGCTGGGCTTTCGGCGAACTTATAAATTGCCGAAAGCCACAACAACCTGGCGTAAAACATAACGCCATTCTTCAGGAACTCAAACCATGAATGCGATTAAAAAAATAGCGATTCTGGCGAGCGCATTGTTGCTCTCCGCTGGAGCTGTCGCGAAAGATGTAAAGTTGTTAAACGTATCTTACGATCCAACGCGCGAGCTTTATCGTGAATACAACACGGCTTTTGCTAAATATTGGTTGGCAAAAACCGGTGACAAAGTAACTGTAGAGCAATCACACGGTGGCTCCGGCGCGCAATCGCGATCAGTGATCGATGGTTTGCAAGCGGATGTGGTGACTTTTGCACTCGCCGGCGATATAGATCCTTTGTATAAATTCGGAAAATTAATTCCGGAAAACTGGCAGACCCGTTTGCCCGATAGCAGCGCTCCTTATACGTCAACCATTGTATTTTTAGTGCGTAAAGGCAATCCCAGGAAAATTAAAGATTGGGATGACCTGGTCAAGAAAAATATTGAAGTGATTACTCCAAACCCAAAAACCTCCGGCGGTGCGCGCTGGAATTATTTGGCTGCCTGGGGTTTTGCTAAAAAGAAATTGGGTTCTGATCAAGCGGCGCAGGATTTTGTAAAACAACTTTACAAAAATGTTCCGGTACTTGATTCAGGTGCGCGCGGATCAACAACAACGTTTGTGCAGCGCGGTATTGGCGATGTATTGCTGACATGGGAAAACGAAGCTTTCCTCGCGGTAAATGAGTTGGGCCCCGATAAAGTTGAAATCGTTGTTCCATCTGTATCCATTTTAGCGGAAGCCTCCGTGACGGTGGTTGATAAATACGCTGATGCACACGGCACCCGCGCCGTGGCGGAAGAGTATTTGAAATATCTCTACACCAAAGAAGGCCAAAATATTATTGCCAAAAACTACTATCGCCCACGCGACAAAGAGGTGTTGGCAGCATACGGCAATAAATTTCCCAAAATCGAATTACTCACCATTGAAGATTTTGGTGGCTGGAAAAAAGCGCAGCCAGAACATTTTGGTGACGGCGGAATTTTTGACAGGATTTATCAGTAATAAGGTAAAACGCTCACAATGCATTGCGAGCGTTTTATTTTTAGTCGATTGATCATGTGTAACCGCTATTTCGAATAATTTATTTGACAGAATTTTTTAACAAACGTTTTTAACAGCAGTTTTTTAACAAAAGTTACCTGACCACAGGTACTGACGAGAATTTCTTCATGAGTGTTTCAACTGTAATTGCACCGCTACCACTCCAAGCGGTCCAAAAAAAACAACCCTGGTTGCAAAAGTCTGTACTTCCCGGTTTTGGTTTGTCGTTGGGTTTTGGAACACTCTACGCAAGCCTTTTAGTATTTATTCCCCTCGCGGCCCTGGTGATAAAAAGTTTTGAATTACCATTGGATCAATTGTGGGATGTGATCACAAATCGTCGCGCATTGGCGAGTTATCGTTTAACTTTCGGTGCGTCATTAATTGCCGCTACTATCAATTTAATTTTTGGATTAATCGTCGCCTGGGTGTTGGTTCGCTATTCATTTCCCGGTAAACGCATTGTCGATGCCATTGTCGATTTGCCTTTTGCATTACCCACTGCCGTAGCGGGAATTGCACTCACGGCGATTTATGCACCCAGCGGTTGGGTCGGACAATATTTTGCACTCCTGGATATTAAAATTGCATACACCTGGATTGGCGTCACTATTGCGCTGACATTTATTGGGCTGCCATTTGTTGTTCGAACGGTACAGCCTGTCCTCGCTGACCTTGAAACAGAAGTTGAAGAAGCTGCGGCAAGTTTGGGTGCAAATCGTTGGCAAACTTTCCAACGCATTATTTTTCCTGCACTTCTACCCTCGTTGTTAACGGGTTTTGCACTTTCATTTGCACGCGCTATTGGCGAATACGGTTCAGTGGTTTTTATCAGCGGTAATATGCCTTATCGCACTGAAATTACCCCGCTATTAATTATGACTAAGCTGGAACAATTTGATTATGCAGGTGCGGCAGCCATCGGCAGCGTGATGTTGTTGTTCTCTTTTATTTTGCTGTTGTTAATTAATGTGCTCCAGCATTGGAGCCACAAGAGAACAGGAGGTTAACCATGTCTGGAATTGTTTCTAACCTGCACAGTAGCAATGCAAGACGTATCCAAGGTGCAACGACAGAATCGCGCTGGGTTCGTTACAGCTTAATTATTACATCACTTATTTTTTTAGCGTTATTTTTGATTTTGCCATTAACCGCAGTATTCGTTGAAGCCTTCAGTAAAGGTGCTGGTGTTTATTTCGCAGCAATTACGGAACCTGCTGCTGCACACGCGATTAAATTAACCTTGATTGCTGCGGGTATTGCGGTTCCCTTGAATGTTATTTTTGGTTTGGCCGCGAGTTGGGCAATTGCAAAATTCCAATTTCGCGGAAAACAAATTGCTATCACCTTAATTGATTTGCCTTTTGCTGTGTCACCGGTCATTGCTGGTTTGATTTACATTTTGTTGTTCGGTACCCAGGGTGTATTTGGTCATTGGTTGATCGATCATAATATCCGGATTGTGTTTGCAGTGCCCGGTATAGTGTTGGCAACAGTGTTTGTTACATTTCCCTTTATTGCGCGCGAATTAATTCCGCTGATGCAAGAGCAGGGTAAGGAACAGGAAGAAGCCGCAATTACTTTAGGTGCAAGTGGTTGGAAAATGTTTTTTCGCGTGACCTTGCCGTCTATTAAATGGGGTTTACTTTACGGAATTATTTTGTGTAATGCGCGTGCGATGGGTGAGTTTGGTGCGGTGAGTGTTGTGAGCGGAAAAATTCGCGGACAAACCAACACCATGCCATTGCATATTGAAATTTTGTACAACGAATATCAGTTTGCTGCGGCTTTTGCTGTTGCATCTTTGTTAGCGCTGTTGGCGTTGGTGACATTGGTGTTGAAGAGTGCTTTGGAATGGAAAGCGGCACGTGAACATGAACTTGCAGTGCGCACCGCGCAAGCGCAGTAAAAATGCTATTGGCACCAAATAAATCCCATGAGAGTTCCCCGAGCATTGGAAGAAAATTGGTGTAAAACAAACAGGACGTTTGTTTTAGTGACGTCGCGACATGGATGTCGCGTCGGAACGACAGCAATTTTCTGAAACGCGCAGGAAACAGGAACGAACCGGGTGTCTTTTCTTTTGGTTACTTTTCGTTGGACAAGCAACGAAAAGTGACTCGCCAGCAGGCGAAACAAGTTTAAATTAAAGGCTGGATGACCAGCCCCGTGGATCCCCGCTTTCGCGAGGATGACGACTCCCTATTTAACACAATTTAAGTTAGCAAAAATTTGCGAGAAAAAATTATGAGCATCGAAGTTCGTAACCTACACAAAACCTTTGGCAATTTTACTGCGCTGAACAACGTATCACTGGATTTCCCCACCGGTGAATTAGTGGCATTGCTTGGCCCCTCCGGCTGCGGTAAAACAACATTGCTGCGTATTATTGCCGGTTTGGAAAATCCGGATAACGGCAGCGTTTTATTTCACGGTGAGGATGCAACGGATGTGCATGTGCGCGAACGTAACGTTGGATTTGTATTTCAACATTACGCGTTATTTCGCCATATGACTGTGTTTGATAACGTCGCATTTGGTTTGAGTGTGCGTCCAAAAGAAACGCGTCCGACTAAAGAAGAAATCAAACGCCGTGTGCACGAGTTATTAGAATTGGTGCAACTCGATTGGCTGGCAGATCGTTATCCGCATCAATTATCTGGCGGACAACGCCAACGTATTGCGCTGGCGCGCGCACTTGCCGTTGAACCAAAAGTTTTATTATTGGATGAACCTTTTGGTGCGCTCGATGCAAAAGTGCGAAAAGATTTGCGTCGCTGGTTGCGCCGCTTGCACGATGAATTGCATATCACATCTATTTTTGTAACCCACGACCAGGAAGAGGCGATGGAAGTTGCAGATCGAATTGTTGTGTTAAATAAAGGCAAGATTGAACAAATTGGTTCGCCGGATGATATTTACAATAATCCTGCGAGTCCGTTCGTGTACGATTTTATTGGCCAGGTAAATTTATTTCACAGCCGTGTGGAAAATGGTTGGGCGCACATTGGTGATTACAAATTACCGGCACCGGAATTTGATGGCATAAATAACCAGACTGCAATCGCATATGTAAGGCCGCACGATATTGAATTAACGCAAGATAATAGCGAGGGTGCAATTCCTGCAACAATTTCCCATGTGAGTACGGCGGGTTCAGTCTTGCGTATTGAGCTGAAAAATAATCTCAGTGATGATGTGATTCATGTGGAATTGCCGCGCTCGCATGAACGTTCATTAAATTTGACGGTAGGTGCAAATGTCTTTGCTCGACCAACAAGTTCAAAAGTGTTCTTGCAGGGATAAAGTTAAAAAAACTTTAAGTGGGGTATACATAAAGGCCGGCGACTCGAAGTCATCGGCCTTTTGTTGTTTTCAGGCGACAATAAAAAGTTTTTAGTATTGGTGAATTTATAGACTAGGCTTAGGAATACAACCGCGGTTAAAACCGTACGAATAACAACGCTAACACCTAAAACGCTAAAGGATTCATCATGTTTGGCTTTAATAAACAAGAACTTATGGCCGCGCAAGAAGAAATTTCCACGCTTCGTCGCGCATTGAACACGCGCGATGCGGAATTATCGGCAGCTAACCAGGAACTCGAACGATTGCGCAGTAGTATCAATGGCGACAAGCTTGAACTCATGCGCGTTAAAGACTTGCTGGTGCAATTGCAATCCATGGGTGAATCCATTACGGCAATCCAAAGCAGTTTGGGTGGTTTTGCCGCCAACATGCGCGATGAAAAAGATCGCGCAGCGGATATGCAGGAAACTTCGGCCAGTTGTAGCACGGCAGTGAGTTTGATTTCCGGACATCTTGGAAAATTGGCGACCGACTCACAAGTATCTGCAACCCGCGTGGGCGAATTGGATAGTCGCGCGCAACAAATTAGCGGCATCGTAAATTTAATTAAGGGCGTTGCTGACCAAACCAACCTGTTGGCACTCAACGCGGCGATTGAAGCAGCGCGAGCTGGTGAACAAGGGCGAGGCTTTGCGGTAGTAGCCGATGAAGTGCGCAGCCTCGCGCAGCGTACTGCGCAAGCAACCGGTGAAATTTCTGCGCTTGTAAGTCAAATGCGTGAAGACAGTGCCGCGAGTCGTGAGCAAATTGTTTCCTTTGCACAACAAGCGGATTCTTTTAGTAGTGACGGTGCAGAAGCGGCAAAAACAATTAGCCATATTTTAGAAATCGCAAAAATTTCCGAGCGAACAACAACAGCGGCTTCGTTGCGCGGTGTATGCGAAGTGGCCAAGGTTGATCATCTTTTATATAAATTCCGCGTGTATCGCGTGTTGTTTGGTTTGTCGAATGAAGGCGTCCACGATTTCCAGGTGAACCAAAATAATTCATCCTTAAGTGGAGTAAAAGATATTGAGGATGCGCAGCAAGCTTTACAGCGTGAAGTGATTGCCATATTAGAGGCAAATAACCGAGGCAATACCGATGCAACTGTCGTTGCCGTAAGGCGCATGGAAACAGCCAGTTCACGCTTGATGGATTCACTCGAGCGCATGGCGCATTCAGGTGAGACAGCGGTTTATCATCACTAATAAATTGCGTTCTATTTAAAAAAGCCCGACCAATTTATTTGGTCGGGCTTTTTATTTGGCAGTGAGTTTTTTTAGTTAAATGAAAATAGGCAGGCTTGAAAATAAATCAAAGGACAAATAGTTAAAGCGTAAAAATATTAAACCCAATTTTCCAATCTTAATGCGTTGACCCGTTCAAATTCTTTTAAATTATTGGTTACTAACACCAAACCTTCACTGCGTGCATGACCTGCAATATGTAAATCATTTACGCCAATGGGTGTTCCGGATTGCTCCAGGTTTGCGCGAATCTCGCCGTAATGGGCTGCGGCTTTTAAGCCATAAGGCAATACTTCAAGTCGCGAGATAAAATCTTCTACCTGACGTAAATTTTTCTCGGGCTGCGCACTTTTTTCTGCACCATGCAGAAGTTCCGATAGTGTTATTGCGCTAATACAAAGATGCCCGGCGTGAGCGTTAAATGTTTCTAGTATCTCAAGTGGTCGGCGTTTAATGACGTAAATGACTATGTTGGTATCAAGCATATATTTGAGCATTAAAATGACTCTCGTTCAGGTTGCTCCTGGCTTGCGCGCGTATCCATAAAATCATCGCTGACTGATTCTGTTGAGTGAAAAAAACTATCCCAGGTATTTTCGATAGGGGACAAAATCCTATCTTGCCCAACTACGCGAACAGTTACTTTTTTAACATTGTCAGGAAAACGGGATTCTGCCGGTAGTCGGACTGACTGGGTGCGATTGTTGATAAATACAGATCCTGTAGGCATAGGTTCTCTCCAATTTGCTATATACATTGCATATATAGCACCAATTTTTTATGAAAACAACCTCGAACATCCATTTTCCAATCCCGCAAAACAAAAAAGCCGTTTACATAAATTATGTAAACGGCAAAGGGAGAACAACAGCAAAAAGGATTAGGACTTAAAATGTCCTGTCATTTAATTAGTAAACCAACGTTTGGATAGCGTGAGCTGGAATCTTCACAACAGATTTGTCGGTACCTACAAACAAGTTGTAAGTTACTTCAGCATCAGTCGGGTTCATCACGATAGTGGCCATTTTGTTATCCGCATTCAGGAATGAAGTGGTTAACAAATTGCTTCTGCTCGCAACGGCGCTAACGCGTTGTGCTTTAGGCTGTACGAATTTGGAAATGTGGCCAATGTAGTAGTAAGGCGGTGTATAAATTAACTCGCCAGTTTTGCTGTTTACGTGCAATGGCGCGAAGCAATAGTTACCAACATGGTTTGGACCACCATTTTCATCCAGCAAAATATTCCAGTCGGTCCAGGCTACTGTACCGTTATTCAAATCGTTAATCATGGAGTCGCCATAGCGTTCGCCATTTGGCCAGTATTGCAAACGATCGAATGAATATTTTTCGATAGATGCTTCAGTCAACACCAATGGTTTGTCCGGATAAGCTTCATGGACATCGGCAACGTTTTTATACATGGGTTGGCCGCCCGCCCAGGTTTCGTACCAGTGATAACCAATACCCCACACGTATTTTGCTGCTTCCGGATCACCCAGGATGGTGTTTACGCGTTGGTTGATTAAATCGCGGTTGTGATCCCAAACGATAATAGGACGATCACCAAAGCCTTCTTTTTTCATTACAGGGCCGAGATGATTTTTTAAGAAATCGCGCTCTTCTTCTGCACTATAAAGTGAAGATTCCCAGGTTTGTTTTGCCATGGGTTCGTTTTGTACCGAGATACCCCAAATCGGGATGCCTTCTTTTTCGTAGGCTTTAATAAATTTGGTGTAGTAAGTTGCCCAGGTGTCAGCGTATTCAGGCAGAAGTGTTCCACCTTGCAACATGCTGTGGTTGGATTTCATAAATGCTGGCGGGCTCCATGGGCTCGCGAACAGCGGTAATTTTCCACCCGCAGCGGCAATCGCTTTTTTGATTAACGGGATACGGTATTTTTGATCGTGTTTGATGCTGAATGTCTTCAGGCTTTTATCGCCTTCTTTGATGTAGGTGTAACTACCGCTACTAAAGTCAGAGCTGTGGATTGTGGTCCGCGCCCAGGTATAACCAATACCTGAATCTTTGTTGTAATAAGCATTCAAAAATTCGGTTTGTTTTGCCGGTGATAATTTTGCAAAGGATTCTGCGGCTGCGTCGGTAATGGCACCGCCAATTCCCATCATGGTTTGATAGCGGATTGCAGGATTAACAAAAATAGAAATTTCTGTTTCCGGGGGTTGTTGTCCCGGTGCAAACTTTAATGTATCGGTCAGGGTTAAACGCTTGTTGGTATCTTTTGCAGTGGTATAAACACTGATGCTTTTACCACTGGTTGAGAAGGCAGCATTTTTTTCGTCTGCATGTGCGGCTAACGGGCAGGCCGTTAAAACACTCAGCAGTGAGATGGTGGTAAAAACATTTTTTTTCATCGTTTTACTCTCTGTGTTGTTAATAAAAATGGAAAAAAGAGATGGGCTTTCACCCATCTCAGTGGGGCATAACAGCGATTAATGCGCGCGCCTTTACAGCGCTTTTACTTCAAAATAATTTATGTTCCATTCTTTGCCGATGGATTTGAAGCGCAGCGTGTGGTTGCCTGCGTCTATGGCAATGCTTGGGCTGGTGTAGGTTTTCCAGGTCTGCCAGCCACCGGTATTAGGTACTGCCATGGAATCTACTTTCACACCGTCGATTTGAACTTCAAATCCGGTGCTGCCATTCGCTGTTGCCAGGCGATAATCAATCGTGAAATTACCTGCAGTTGCGACGCTGACTTTGAATTCGATGAAATCATTAGGATCAAAGTGACCTACGTCTTTGCCACCGCCAGTATCTGAACAGCTTTCAAGTTCAATGCCGGACATTGAGGTATAGGCTTCGGCCTCAACTTTGCCTGGCAATGCGGTGTAGTTAATTTTGTTGGCCGCTTCGTCGCTGCGATAACTTTCGTCTTCTGCATCAGTTGCACTTACTGTGTAGTAGTACGTGGTGCCATCAACAGCGGTTAAGTCGGTGTAGGTATTGGTTTTCACACCTTCAGCCAACAACGTGCCGCTGCCAGGGTTGGTTCCGCGATAGATTTTGTAGCCGGTAAGGTCGCTTTCAGTGTTTGCTGTCCAATTGAGTGCAACACTGCCAGTGCCTTGAACCAACTTCAGGCCCGTTGGGCGTTTAGGTAAAGTGTAGATGGTAGTTTTGGTTGTGGTGAGGTATTTCAGCAAACCGGAATGCACGTCATAAGGCTGGGTCGCAAAACTCTTGTAGAGGTTTTCGATATCGGCGATAGGCGCAGTGGCAAAATCCACTTTACCGGTCATATCCAATACGTCTTTACCTGCAACAGGTTCTTGGTCGACCAGATACATTTCAGCCCAGGTATTGACGCTGCCGTTATCTTTGAAGGTGCCGCTGAATGTGTAGCTTTGGCCGCCTTCAAGAGTAATGGCTTGATAGAGTGCAGTATTGATCTCGCCTGTTACGCCAGCCGGACGGGTGATGCGCAGTACGGGGCCTTCACTGCCAACGGGTGTTTTACCGGCAACGTTGTAATTGAAGTCACGCTCTTCACTACCGCTGATGTTCGCTACACTCCAGCCAGTGTTGGCACCGAAGTTGCCATTGTTGATGACTTCTGCGTTGGTGGCGTCATTTATGATGCTGATTTTGTCGAATACCACATCCGGGTTGGCACCATCGTTGGCACCGGTCTTGATGACAAAGTAATACGTTTTCGCACCGGTACCGCCAACTTTGATGGTAGTTGCTTTCTTGGCGCAAGCATCGGCAAAGGTAGAGTCCCAATTGGCGCAATCCCAGGTGCTTGCCTTGGCAACCAGGCCAACACCGGTGTCGTTATTGGTGTTGATCGCGTTAGTTACCATGCCCCAGGTACCTTTGCCCTGGCCGCCCGCAGCGCTGACAAACTTGTACGCCCAGCTGGTTGCTGCCCAACCGTAACCGTTGAAGGTATCGTAGGTAGCACCGCCGATTTTGCCACCCAGGTCCAGGCCGGCAGATTGCCAGGGTTGGAATTCGCCCATCAGGAATGGTGTTTTGAGCGCAGTGATCTTGGTGTTCCAGTCACATACACCGCCGGTACCTGTCACGCCGCAGCGCAACCAGTCGCGATGGATATCGTAAGGTGTGTCGTTAGGACGATCACCGTACAAACCGGGATAAGGATGCAATTCGAAGGCGACATTGGTCATGCCCTTGGCTGCCGGATCACCATAAACATCGATGCTGCCATAGTGGCTTGGCAATATAACGATGTGTTTATCGTCAATTTTGCGGATGGTGTCGTACAGTTCGGTCACACGTGTGGCCATGTCTTCCGGTGTTGAACCCCAAGGCTCGTTGAGCGGATCGTAAGCGGCAACCACAGGTTCGTCTTTATATTTGGTCGCGATTTGCTCCCACAACCATTTGGTACGATCCTGGTAGCTGGCGTCAGTCCAGTATTTGTTTTGTCCGGCACAGCCGGTGTGATCGTTCGGTGTTTGGCCGCCCACAGCACCGTGCAAATCGAGGATGACGTAAATACCACGTTTTTTAGCCTGGTCGATACTCCAATCCAGGTAATGCCAGGCATCGGCACGCAGGGTTTTCGGATTCTTTTCGTCTTCGATCACGCTCCACAAAATGGGCAGGCGGACGATGTTGAAACCAAACGCTTGCAGTTGGTCCCAATCACGCTCGGTGATCCAGCTATCGCGGAAAAGTTTGATCAAACGTTCTTTTTCATCGTAGCCAAAACGTTCGGTCAGTTTGTTTTCAAGGGTGCACTGGTCGGTAACGCCGTTACCACCCTGGCCCATCATCCAGAATTCCTGCACCAGCCAGTTGCCGAGGTTAGTGCCTCGCAAGGTCACATTATTACCACTGGCTTTTGCCCATTTAGCACCATTGGCATGTAACAGCGTCAAGCCTTCATCGCTGGATGAAGACGATGAGCTGCTGCTAACAACGCTGCTTGAACTGCTGCTGGTCGCCTGGCTGCTAGCCGAACTATGGTTATTGTGCGATGAACCGCCGCCGCAGGCGACCAGCCCAAATACACTTAATGTTGAAATAAGACTAAATGCGCTAAGCCGTAGCCCGCGTTTGGGTTTTTGAGGGTTAATCATTATGGAGCTCCGCTTTTATCGTTATTGCCTTGGAGGCGAATTAATTTTTTATTTTGGGTACTGCTTTCTCTTATGTTTTCCGACTCGATGAGCCGCCCAGGTTATGCACGTAACTCTGAGTCGATGCATTCTTTACAGAAACCCGAAAGCCTGCGCCCGAGTAAACGTATTCGAACCTCAATAACTAAGGTGGGAAGCGGGACAGGTTTGGATGAATTTATCCGAACGCCTGAAATTTATGTAAATCAATAGGTTAGATGGATTTATCCTCTTTAATTTTGTACCCATTAAAAGATGGTTTATTGTCAGAAAAAGTCATGAGAGGAAGCTCGTGACATCGATATTAACAATGGAAACAAGTCCAACGCGCGCTGGATTACAGCCAAACCAACTTTTTAAAAGCTAAATCTACGACATGTAATTTTCCTTTTTTATATCTGGTTAGAGGCAAGCTCACACCACCAGAAGCAGAGTACCTTGTTATTATTTTGATAGGTGTTGCCGGTTTTATGACCATTTTGGTTATGCATGGATGAAGTAACTAATTGCAATGGTAAAGGATTTAAAAGCAAAAAAGCCCCGTGCGAACACGAGGCAAAGCGGATGGGGAAATCCTGGTTGGGTTACATGTAATGCAGATTTATTGTTTTGGCAGACCATATTTAATGATGTGGTTCAATAAATCGCGATGCAGGGGCAATTTTGTTGCAAACTGTTTAGTCCGTTCAGCGAGTGCTGTGAGCCGCATTTTGTGTCTCTCCAGGTTGGCAGCCGGAATAAAGGGCGCTTCGGTGGCAAATTTCATTCCGTATAAAACATAAAGATGTGTGTCCACATCAAACACTTCAAACTTGCTGAAAAAGTCGGTCATCTTGGGTGGAAACTTTGCCCAGAGTTGCAAGCGACTACGCAGGGCGTCGGGAATTGAATTCTCTGCGCGGTTGTCGTGCCAAAAATCAGAGTCAGCGCGGTCCGAGATGCAGTAATGCAGTTTGATAAAATCAATCACGCGCTCCCACACATACTGCAACACCGGGTTGTAACGTTGCGCGAGCACATCGATGTCGCTGGTATCGCGCGGAAAATTCTTGGCCAAATATTGCGCGGCAAAATCGGTGACTAAAATAGATGTGGCTTCAAGCGGTTCAACAAAACCTTGCGCCAGGCCAATAGCAACACAGTTTTTATGCCACATTTTTTCACGATAGCCGATTTTCATTGGAATTTTGCGCGGCGAAAATTTTTCTGCATCCATGTTTAAATAACGCGCAAATTCCTGGATTGCCTGGTCATCCGACATATGCGCGCTCGAATAAACAAAACCCGTGCCGCGACGATTGGTTAACGCAATATCCCACGTCCAGCCTGCGCTGTGTGCGGTGGCTATGGTGAAAGGCGGGATAGGATCATTTTCACCGGTAGGAACTTGCAGGGTTAATGCGCTATCGGTAAAGAGTTGATGATGTTTATCAATAAACGGAACGCTTAATTCTTTATTCAGCAGTATTGATGAGAAGCCGCTGCAGTCGACAAAAAAATCAAACGCAAATTCATTGCCCTGGTTATCGCGCAGGGATTTAATCGAGCCATCATCATTTTTTATCGCGCCGACAATCGTAGAAAATTGGTGTTTAACCTTAAAACGTGTTGTTGCATTATTTGCTAAAAGTTTTGCAAATTTTGCTGCATTCAAATGGTAGGCATAACTGGTAACGGGTTGGTATTCCGGCGTGTTATGGAATTTGGGTGCGCGCATGGCATCGCAAATTCCCGCTTGCATACCGACAAATTCACAGTAAGTTTTTTCGCCGGACATGTTTAACCAATAAGGTGTTGTGTCTTCGCCGTAAATGGATACCGAATCAAAAGGATGGTAATAAAAGTTATCCTCGCCGTGTTTTTTGGGGTCGAGCCAATGGGCGAATTTAATTCCCTGTTTAAAAGTAACATCGCACGCACGAATAAAATCGGTTTCGCTGATACCAAAACTTTCAAGCGTCATGCGAATTGTTGGGACCGTCCCTTCACCGACACCAATGGAGGGAATATCGGGCGATTCTATGAGTGTGATTTCAATATCAGGGTTTTGAAAAAATTCCAGGCCTAAGTGGTTGGCAGCTAACCAACCTGCCGTACCGCCACCCAAAATAGCAATCTTTTGGATTTTCACTGTAATTCTCCGCGTATTAATTTTTATTTATTTATTTATTTTTTGTTTTGGGTATTTTTAAAAATCTCTCACCGTCGCACTCGCTGGGTAAAAAGGCCCTGGATAAAATCCAGGGCAAGCAATACGAGAACTCACCTGCAATTTCAGCGGATTGATAAACCAATTACCAATGCGCTGAAACAACAGTCCTGCTTGCGGGTGAACCTGGCAATCCCCCGGGTTCACCCGCTTTTTCAAGGCGGTTAAGCCTTAGAACTTATAGTTAGCCCGTAAGCCGTAGAAGCGCGGCATAGAGACTGGACCTTTGGTTAAGAAGTCACCTTCACTGGCGTTATAGAAATCAACAGTGTTAGTGGCGTTGTTAACAAAGGCTTCGACATTCCATTGATCACCCGGGGCGGTATATTTAAGCCCAAGGTTAAAGAAGGCCGAACTCGGGCGAGTGTCATCCAGACCGGCAATTCCGTTTTTAAACAGGTTTTGATGTTTATCAACGTTAAAGTAGGTGTAGTAACTCTTATCGCGCCAGTTCCAGGTGATCCATGGCATCAAGGTTGCGCCATCCGCCAGGTCAAAGGTATGGCTATAGTTGATGTTCAAAGTGTAGTTAGGTGCTGAAGGCAACTCATTACCTTTCATATTTACCAGGATGGCAGCATTTTGCTGGTTGCCAGCGTCGTCCTGGCTAATGCCATAAAGATCCTGCGTGGCGTAATCCCATTTCTGGACAAAGTTGTTGGTAATTGCCGAATGCAGCATGGTCACGAAACCTTTAACACGGTCGTTAGCGGTTGCGGCCCAGTCAAACTCCACTTCTATACCGCGGATTTTTGCTTTACCGATATTGTCGGTAACCGTGGTATTGGATGGGTTGGAGTTGATTTCCCCGGTTGGCAGATTGGTTACCGGATCCATTTCTTTACCGTAGGTATAGAACAGGGTTTTTACGGTAGTCGCCTGCATATCCGTGTAGTCGCTGTAGAAGGCACTGGCCGTCAAGCGCAATGAGTGATCAAACAAATCGGCTTTTATGCCGGCTTCAAGAGTGGTCACGTATTCTGGTTTGTAGTTGTTGTCCCAATATTTGGACAGTTGGTTACCGTCAGCATCTTTCAGGAATTCAGCGGTTTTTGGATCTTGCAGGTCTTGTTTGACCTTATCACCGATACCACCTGATTTATAACCGTTCGCCAAATAGCCGAATACCATGATGTCTTTATCAACGTCGTAGTCCAGGCCAATGCGGTAGTTGTTAGCGCTCCAGGTACCTTTGGAATCGTTGTGCCCGCTAACTTGATAGATGGCTTTGTTCATGAAGTAATCTTGCGACAGCGCATTGACTTGCGCGCGCTCACCCCAGCCCGGGAAGCAGTTGCCACCGTTTTGCTGGTCAGTCGTCCAGGCGGCACATTGCAATGCACGACCACCTACGTCTTGCTTGGTATCCTGGGTACGACGGAAGCCAAGGGTAAAGTGCAAGTCGTCAGTAAAGGAGTAAGTGCCCTGGGCAAAACCGGCTTTGGATTCAGTGGTGCGGTCCGGTTGATCCCAGTAGGTGGATTGTTGCCAGGATTCCAGCAAACCACCTTGCATGTTGTTCTTCTCTTTGAAGTAGAAGGCGCCAACAATCCACTCCAACGGGCTTTCCTTATCGGTAGATTGCAGCTGGATTTCGTGGGATTGGGTTTTGTTTTCCGCACCGTCAAAGTGCCAGGTCATGTCGTAATCGCTGGTGCCAAAGTCCAAATCAGACACGCTGGTTTGGGTTTGCTTGGAGAAGCCGGCGTTATAAACCAACGCCATCTTGTCGCTAAAGTCCCAGCGAATGTTGGAGCGCAGGTTTTTAATATTTTGCTCGCCTTTGCCCACGGCGTTAGACATCGCCGTATATTCGTCAGCACCACGGCCATAAATCCACTCACAACCCTGGGTTGGTGATGTTTTATCGTCCAGCATAAAGGTATGGGCTTTGGCTTTTTTACAGTCAATGGTATTGATATTGCCCGCGCTGTTGTTCACGAAGTTTTCGTAGGTCAACAACCATGAGAAATCATCGGTAGGCTTCCAAAAACCGGCAATGCGGAACGCATATTGATCGGCGTTGTTATAGAAATCACTTGGGTCAGCTTTAATGACTTCTTGCGCAGCAGGGCCACGGGCACGTTGGGTAAAGGTCTTGTTTTCTTCCGGACCTGTATATAAAGGTGCATTTTTAGCCGATGGATCAATAAAGCGATTGTCGTACTGGTTCGCATCCCAGTAACCGTTTAGATAGGAATCGCGTTTTTCCTGCATAAACGAAGCGCGCAGGGCAAAGGTATCAGACACGGGAATGTTGATTACGCCGTGCAATTGCTCCTGGTTCCAGCGGCCTACTTCAGCGCCAATCGAACCTTCAAATGAATCCATTTGCGGGCGTTTTGAAATAATGTTGATGTTACCAACGGTCGAGTTACGACCGAATAAGGTACCCTGTGGGCCACGTTGTGCTTCTACACGCTCAACGTCGAACATCAATGACATAGCGGCTTGCGGACGCGCTGAGTAGACACCATCAAGGTGCAAACCAACGGATGGATCGCCCAATTCGGTATTGTTGGTTGAGCGCACACCACGCATGGAGATTTGCGGTGCAGATCGCGTGGTATCGAAGGTGATATCCATGTTGGGCACCATCTTGCCCAGGTCCTTCACATTAGTAAGACCTTCGCGGCTCAGGGTTTCCTGGTTGAAAACCGTAATCGCGATAGGGGTTTCCATCAAGTTCGTTTCGCGCTTGGTGGCGGTTACAATAATTTCTTCCAGTTGGCCATTGTCTTTTTTATCTGCTTCGGATTTGGCTGGTTCTGCCGAAAAAGCGGGCAGTGCCAAACTCGCGTTGATCATCGCAATAGCGAACGCGAGCGGTGCTCTAGTTTTCATCTCTTATCCTCTGTGTTTTGTTATTGGTTACTTTGCAATCCATTTTTGCCTGGTTACCCGTAGTTGATCAGGATTGCCGAGGAAATAGTAAGTGTCGTCAAACGCCGCGGCGTCCGAGCTATGGGATCGAACCTTTTTATTTTGCAGAGGTAAGTGTTCGCTTGGAAAAAATCAGTTGTACTGAAAAAAAGCTATATCAATCAAATGATTAGAAGCCATCTCCAAGTGTCGCTTTAAACCCGGGATGACAAGGGTCAGGAAAAAATAAGGGGTTCGACTGAGGAAAAATATCATTCAAACTTGCAGGGGATGGAAAGTGGGGTGCCGCTGACAAAAGCGCACAGCGGCAGTATTGGAATCAGGTCGTCGATTGTGCCTGGCGGAATTCAGAAGGGGTTTGGCCAACGATTTTTTTGAAGAAAGTATTGAATACCGATTTGCTGTTAAAACCCACTTCCAGATAAATCTGGGTGATGGTTTTGTCTTTGTACTTCGGGTCGGACAGCATTCGTTTGGCTTCGGCAATGCGGTAGCCGTTAATAAATTCGTAAAAGTTGCTATTGAAGTGGCGGTTGAAGATCAGTGATAAATCCTTGGAGGGAATATGTAAGGTGTCAGAAAGCACATCAAGCGTCAGGTCGGGTGAGAGATACAATTTTTGCGAGCGCATGGCTACGTCAACTTTTTCAGCAAAAGCGATATTCACCAAACGGGTTTCAGCCGGCTGTTTCTGTTCTTTTTGGATGGATTCAAAGGTCGCAAAGTAACGCATGCTACTGAACACCAGGATCAACACCAAAAAGAACACACTGTAATAGCTGGTGAGGCCCATGATCTGGAATAAATTGGGGTGGAAGCTAATCCAGATATGGATAATTTTTGCCAGCGCGAGCGCAGCGGTAATTGAGGTTACGATCAAAAAACCTGCAACCAATAGATTCAGCCAAAAAATATCCACGCGCTCAATGTTGGAATGTGTTGCTTTCAGTTGGTCTTTATATTTAACGATCAGCAATATACAGGCGACGCAGTAAAAAATCCGTCCCAGCTTGCCCAGGAAATCAACAGTTAAATAGGGTGTGCTGTATACATATTGATCATGCTCAATCAGGGAAACGCGCTCAGGCAAGCTATAGCTGTAAAACGTCGCCGTCAGGAAGATCACGTAAATGAACACTGGCACCAGGTGCAGGGCATCTCTGCGGTGCAAAGTGAAATCGCGATAGACCAGGGATTTCACATAAAAATACAACAGGGCGCCATCCATAAAATAGGCGAAACCCATCCAGAAAAATAACCGTGGATAATTCGCCAGCACCAGGCCGCGAATATCCGAACCCCAGAGCACCAGTTCGTGCATGGGAATAAAGGCCTGGGTAATCAGGAAGGCGGCGAGCCAATAGTTGCTTCTGTTATTGGGCGGGTTGGTGATCAGCAATAAAATGACGAAACATACGCACTGGATGCTGGTCATCATCAGGACGAGGTCGTGAATATTAAAAATAGTCTCGCGCATAATTCTGGAGTGCTCGGTTAGTGCGATGGCGATTGGCTGTCCCAGATCATTTTGTTGAATGTGAGAAGCTTCTTATTGTAATAACACACTTAAGTGGGGCGTTCGAATAAGCATTCGCCCTTTGCTTACATTACTCGAACGACACCGGAAATTCCATTTCATAAGATTAGTGCTTTGTTGGACACTTTGCACCTGCTGCGCTGATTAATGTGGCCCAGCCGGATGCATGGCGACCGGATGATAATCAATAAAGGGGCAATTCCTGTGAGTAAATACCTTCTCTTCATTTCCTGCTGTTTGAGTATATGCGCATCATTAGCGGTGCAGGCAGGCGGATTTTTAAAGGCTGATGGCCAATATATCGTCAACCAACAAGGCGAAAAAGTCGTATTGCGTGGTATGGGTTTGGGTGGCTGGATGTTACAGGAAGGCTACATGCTCAAGCTGAATGAAGTAGGGCAACAGCATCGCATCCAACAAAAAATTGAAGACCTGATTGGCGCTGACGCAACCAAAGAGTTTTACAACGCCTGGCGTGCGAACCACACCACCAAAGCCGATATAGATGCAATGGCGTCCTGGGGATTCAATTCCGTGCGCTTGCCCATGCATTTCAATCTCTACACGCTTCCGATTGAAAAAGAGTCAGTGAAAGGCAAGCAGACCTGGTTGAAAGAAGGTTTTGAAATGACCGATGCGCTGCTCGCGTGGTGCAAGGCCAACAACATGTATTTGATCCTGGATTTACACGCGACTCCGGGCGGCCAGGGCAATGACCTCGCTATTTCTGATCGCGATCCGGCAAAACCTTCATTGTGGGATAGCAAAGCCAACCAACAAAAAATGATTGCACTTTGGCGCAAGTTAGCAGAACGCTACGCGAATGAACCCATGATCGCCGCCTACGACATCATCAATGAACCTAACTGGGGTTTTGAATCGGTTGATGATAAAAATGGCTGCAAAGAAAAAACCAATAAACCGCTGCGTGATTTAATGGTAAATATCACCAAAGCGATTCGTGAAGTCGACAACAAACACATTGTGATCGCTGAAGGAAATTGCTGGGGCAATAACTATCAGGGGATTATGCCCACGTGGGATAATAACCTCGTACTCAGCTTTCACAAATATTGGAACAACAATACTGATGCAGAAATTGGCGGAATTTTAAAACTGCGCAGTGAAAATAATATTCCCGTATGGCTTGGGGAATCGGGCGAAAACTCAAACCTTTGGTTTGCTGATGCCATTCGTTTGGTGGAATCGCATGGGATTGGTTGGGCATTTTGGCCACTGAAAAAAATTGGCTTCAATAATCCCCTGCAAATACAACCTAACGACGATTACGCACAAGTCCTGAATTATTTTAAAGGCCAGGGCGAGCGTCCAGCAAAAGAAGTTGCAACCAAAGCTCTCTTGCAATTAGCGCAACATGACATTCGTTTTGAAAATAATCTGTATCATCCCGATGTGATTGATGCGATGTTCCGCCAACCCTATTCAAATACCTCTGTGCCTTTTGCGACAAATACAATTGCAAAAAATGGCGGTACAGTGAAAGCGGTACATTACGATATGGGAACCAATTCTTATTTCGATAAGGATTCTGCCAACTATTACATCTCCACTGGGGGTGAACGCCAACCCTGGAATCGCGGCAATGTTTATCGCAATGATGGCGTGGATATTTATGCAGATAAAACTGCGCCGGAACAATATGTGATTGGCAATATCGAAGCGGGCGAATGGCAGGAATACACCATCGTTGCAGAGCAAACCGGAAAATATAATCTCAGTATTTTGTTGGCTGGTGATGAAAAATCTGCAAGCGTAGAAATTGCTTTGAATAATACCTTGCTGGGTGCTACAAATGTAGCTGTAGAAAAAGATTGGAAAGAACAAACATTATTAAGCGTTAATTTGCAGCAAGGTGCTAATAAATTACGCGTAAAACATTTATCTGGACATTATCAATTCTCTGCGTTGAAATTTTCGGCAGATTAATTAATCGGGAGAGCTGCCTGCGTTGCAGTAATGTGAAGCAGGCAGTTTATTTTGCTGACAAAGACCTATTCGTTGTCCCCTCATCTATAGCACGTCCGAACCATCATTTAACTCTTTTCCTGCGTACGTTATCGAACGATAAAAAATAGCTTGTTTAGCTAATATCAAATTATTGAAAACCAATATTCCGTTTGATCAATGTTTTAGGCGACCAAGTGTCGTCGGAGGTTACAAAAATGGAACATCGTTACGTTGTTGATTACACCTTGGATGGCCAAAAAGAATCGCTGGAAGTCATTACTGATTCAGAGGCTTTAACCAACGAGGAGGCGCAAAATCGTGTTAAAGAAGCAGCCAAGCCCTACGGGAAAACCAATAAAGTTTCTGATATTAAAATTGTAAGTGTGCGCAGTGCTGAGGTAATTGATACTGATCCGCAATCATCGGCGAGTGAGTAAAAACATTAATGAAGGAAATGTAGGTGCATAGTTATTTAATATTTTATTGGCTTTTCAGAGTATTTTTATAATCTACTTATAAGGCTTATTAAATACACAATTACTTTATCAATCAATTCTCAATTCAATAGGCGATGCTTTAATGTAATTAACAGTTAGGGTCGCGGTATATTTAAATTACACTGTGGTTGCACCCCCTCAAACGACTGCTGATCAAATTAAGATGACTTTATCTTTTTAGTGCCTTGATGAAATAATTAAGTAATTCAAAAAATAGCTGGCCAGTTCTTTTATTGACAAAAAAAGCCTTTATTGAGGGAATTTGAAAATTGTAAAGGAATTGCGATAGAAAAATAAGAAGTGACATATAAATTTAGATGAAAAAAAGCCCGCGCATACACGCGGGCCTTTTTATTATTTAGTAGTGCATGTAACTTTTAAATCAGAAGCTGTTGGATAATTGGCTACAGTCTCAGTTTTGTATGCGCATCGATCAGTCGGACCACAAAATGATTGTACGGTGCTTGTCGGGAATGCTGGGTAGCCTTGACCAACACGAATTATTGATGGGTAGACAACACCAGCGTTAGGGCAAACAGGTGGCGGAGCCTTCTTATATACCGTCTCGTTACCGCAATTAGTAGTAGAAACATAATAGTTGGAGTTATTTACACGAACTACGCATTGGCCACCTGGGTAAGTTGTTTCTTCTGTTACTACAACTGGACCAGAGGCGCTACCACCATCGTGACAAAGCTTAACCGAAACGCTGCCACCAGGAACATATCCACCTGAGGTAGTCCATACACAGCTGACTACAGTATCGCCTGTTTGTGCACTAGCACCAACAGAAACCGAAGCCAGTACTACCAAGCCCAAACCAGTTAAAAATTTAGCTATTTTCATTATAATCTCCTGATTATTTTAAGATTCATTTCAACTATTTTTAAAATACATCCTGTGCTTTAAAAATATAAAATCGATGCCCTATGCATCCTTTTCTGGTTGCCCAGTGAGCCAACATCATGTTGGCTTTTTAATTTCAATAATTTTTGACAATCAAAAGTTAATTGAAATTAAAACCTTCCTCACCCAAAGTGACGTATAAATTGTTAACTGATTTTTCCAAATCAGGAGTTGAAATAATAGATAGTCTTTGATAAAGGGATTGTAGTGCCTTATTGGTTTTATCGAATTGTTGGTTTGCTTGGTCTATATTAGTAGCACTGATTGCAATTTCGCATATGGACGAATGACACTTAACATCCTTTAATGCGGAACCCTGAAGCTCAGAATTTTCTGAAAAAAGCTTCATAACTTTTTGTTCTTCCTGGGTAGCCCATGTTGTATTAACAACTTCTGCATCAAAACGATTTTTTATTTCTTGTTCAATACGCAAGTTTGGATTATTAATTGTATCTGTTATCCAATGTCGGAAATTTTCTACATATCTAATGTTTTTAACGTTTTCTGATGCAATTTCTTCTGAATTCTGAACGATAGAATCACCAGGAGAGTCAGTGTGAGGAGATGTGCTATCGGCAGCAACTTTTGTCGCATGAATTTGCAATAATTGCTGCTGCAATGATTCTTTTTCTTGAGCAAGGGATTTATTTTTTTGTTCCAGCTCAGAAATTTTCTGTTCTAATAAAGAATCAGAGTTTTGACTTATATTGTCATTGGTAGGGAGAATAGGTTTTTCCTCGATCAATGCAAAGAGCAGTGCGCCGCAACTCGCAGAAAGCAAAGAAACAAAAATTGTTTTTGATCCAGTAGGCAATTTTAAAATCCTTTAAAAATTTGCATCAATGTAAAAGTATTTTTATTTTATCCAAACTACTACTACTGCCAATTCAAAACGAGAGCGATTCTAACGCGTGATTATTCAATTTGATAGCTAAAAAATGTCTCACTTTTTATCTTTTACAATTGTGGCAATGTATAAAAATGAAATAGGCGACAAAAGCGTATTTAAATATATTTCTGGTTGATTTCGAAAAGTAATAATTAAAATTATTGATACTAATCTACGTTAGGATTTTTGTAGACTAGTGAATAATTATTTTTGGAGGAAATAACATATTGTTCACGTGTCTTTAGTGCTGTCATTAAGGTAAGCTTAAACGGCAGCCTGATTAATTTTTTCAACAAAAAAGCCAGCCCATTTCTGCGCCGGCTTTTTCTTTTCTCAAACTACTTAAAAAATTACTGCGCGTTCAACTGCCACCAGTTGATATTCCAGCCACCTTTCCTTACAAAAATCGCGAGGTCTTGTTGGCCTGCTTGTAAGTTGACGGTGATGGAAACGGTTTGCCAGTTTTGCCAGCCGCCGGTGTTGGGCACGTTGACGACACCAATATCAGATCCGTTTTTGCTGAGTACCAGAACACCGCCGGTGTAAGGTGATGCAACGCGAACCTGGAAGGTGTAGTTGCCTGATGTCGGGATGTTGATTGGGTAGCTCATCCAATCATTGTCATCAGTGCTGCCAGCATCGAAGCCGCCACCGGCATCGGTAGTGGTTTCCATGCGAATGCCACTGTGATTGGTGAACATTTCCGCTTCAACGCGATTGCCAACGGTAGGTTTCCAGTTCATCCAGTAGGCGATGCTTTCATTGCGCACCAAAGGCTGGGTGGCGAATTGGCGGAACCAGTTTTCAATTTGTGTATTGCTTGCCGAGTTCACATCAATGTTGCCCATGGTGCCACCATTGCTGCTGTTGGTGACCATGCCCCAGCCCCATGAGCTGGTATCGCCATTTGAGCCCGCGTTGGAGGTAGTTTTATAGGCCCAGTTGGTCGCGGCCCAGCCGTACATATTGTAGATGTCGTAGGCTTTGCGGGTCATTTGGCCGCCGTAGCTGCCCATCAGTGTCCAGGGCTGGAATTCGCCGACGAGGAATGGTGTTTTCAAATTGTCGATTTTGGTTTTCCAATCACAGGATTCGCCAGTACCGTTCTGGTTGCAGTGCAGCCAGTTAGCGTACATGTTGGCTTGGCCTGCGCCGTAAGTGGCCGTGTCATTCCAGCCCCACAAGCCCGGATAGAAATGCATCCACATGGAAACGTTGGTCAAACCGCGGCTGTTGGGATTGCCGTATGCGTCAATGCCGCTGTTGTGGCCGGGCAACAAAATCACATGATCAGGATCTTTTGCGCGCACAACGTTGAACAATTCGTAAGAACGGTTTGCCAGGGTTGTTGCGTCAGTTCCCCAGGGTTCGTTCAACAAATCATAGGCGGCGATTGCGGTGCGACCACGGTAGTGGGACGCGATCATATCCCATAACCATTTGGTGCGATCCCAATAGGTATTGTTCGTCCACATTTGCGCTGCGCCAATACAGCCGTCGTGTTGTTCGCTGGAAGCAGCCTGGCCGCCAACCGCGCCGTGCAAGTCGAGGATCACATACATGCCGCGTTTTTCAGCTTCGTTAACAGCCCAATCAAGGTACTGCCATGCATCGGTACGAAGGGTGTAAGGCGTGTATTCGTTTTCGACAAGACTATATAAGAAGGGAATGCGCACCACGTTCATGCCCATGCCTTTCATCAAATCGAAGTCGCGTGTGGTGATGAAGCTATCGCGGAAAACTTTCATCAAGCGTTCTTTTTCGGTGTTGCCAAAACGTTGTGAAAGTTTGGATTCCAGCCCGCATTGGTCGTTGATGCCGGTCATGGAACCGCCCATCATCCAGAACTCCTGGATCAACCAGTTGCCGAGATTGGTTCCGCGCAGGTTCACGCGTTTGCCGCTGGCGTCAACCCAGTATTGCCCGCTTTGTTTGATCGCAGGAAGTGCAGTGACAGGAGTAGATTCCGCCGTGAGTTTGATCCAGTTGAGGTTGAAACCACCGGCTTTCGCAAACACGGCAAGGTTTTGTATCCCTGCATTTAAATAGACACGTGAACTGACGTTGGTCCAGTTTTGCCAACCACCTGTGTTGGGGATGGCACTAATGGCACTTACATCGGTTGCGTTCTGGCTTAACACCACCTGACCCGTTGCATTGGGTGATGCCACGCGATATTGCACCGTGTACCAGCCGGCACTGGCGACATTAATGCTGTAGCTCATCCAGTCATTGGTATCGATCCAGCCAACATCCTGGCCGCCGCCAGAATCGGTGGTAGTTTCAAGTTGAACGCCAGCCATGCTGGTGTAACTTTCGGCCTGGATTGTGCCCGGAACGGCAATTTGTGCGAGGCTGATATTGGCAAATGCCAGGCCCGCTATCATTAGCAAGGCTTTTGGAACATGGGCGAGCACGCCCGTCATTGGACTGTTTTTCATAGAGAGTACCTGTAGAAGTTATTGTTATTACAGAGTACGAAGCCGGTGCGAACCTCCCAACTGGCAAATAGAAGGCTTCCCTGTACTGAAACCGGAGGTACAACAATCCGGTGCGGTTGACCACTGGGGTTGGAGGACCCAATGGATAATACGCTTGCGCTGGTTTCGTCTAGCCAACAGTAGGCGCGCCTGCAAGTCTTGTCGTTCTGGGGAAAACAAAGTGCAATAAAAAATCCTCAGGCGAACGCGTTTGGTTGCCCGCAATTTGCTCGAACTCGTCCCGATTTACGGCCAGCGAAGGCTACCTGGCTGTTTAAACGACAATTTTTTTAGATAAATCAAATTTTTAGCCTAGGCTCTAAGAGCAAATAAAGGGGCATGGTTGAAAGATTCGGTCATCGCCCGGCAGATGGGTTTATTAGCTTGGGAGAAAGCACAAAATGTTCAGAGTGATAGTAATCACCAGTCTCTGTTTAGGATTAGTGGCATGTGGCGGTGGAAAAGATGACCCACCGGAAAAATATGAGGTATCAGCCGCAACGGTTGCCGGCGGCCACTTGTTGGTGAGCGATGCCGAAGTTGTGAAAGGTTACTCCACCTCTGCCTATATAGTTGCGGATCCCCATTACAAAATTGCCGCTCTAAAAGGTTGCAGTGGAAAGTTATTAGATAACTATTGGTATGTTACGGGCTCAATATTGGCCGATTGCGAAATTACAGCAACTTTTGTCCCCGAAACTTTCCTGGTATCAGTGGCAATGGTTCCCGGCGGGACTGCGACACCCGCAACCCAGGAAATTTCTTACAACTCTTTTGCGAAGATCACTATTACCCCTGATGCGGGTTATCGCATAAAAAGTGTCTCAGGTTGTAACGGCGTTCTAACGGGCACGAGTTACCTAACAGGTGCAATTGATTCCGCTTGTACTATAGAACCAGTTTTTGAGGTTGACCCCACAGCTGCGACTAACTCAAGTGTTATTACTGGCGTGGCTGCTGAAGGTGCCGCTCTGGGCAATACGGCTATTTTTGCCACCTGCGCAAATGGTTCCGGTTTCCTGTCTGACGTTGTAACCGATTCAAAGGGCAATTTTTCCGGAAGGGTTGCTACATCGGCTTTACCCTGCGCTTTGAGCGTTACGGCTCCCGATAGTGGGACCCAATACGTCAGCCTGGCGATTGATGAAGGTCGAACAAACATTACGCCATTTACATCATTAGCCATTGCCTTCGCCAGCCAGCAAACGGGTAATGATTGGTTCATGGGAGGCGATTTGGAGTCCACCCATTCTCAATTACCGCTGGCACAGCAGCTTCTGGCTGCCGCCCTGGTTAAGGCGGGTTACGTCTTGCCCGAAGATGAATTTCTTCCTTTTTCCGGAGAGTTCAAAGAAGGTGATGACTGGGATAAGCTAATAGATGAACTGCAATTGGCTATAAAATCCGACCATAACATTGGCGATTTTGATGCCTTGGTGAATCTTGTCAAAGATGGAAATTTAGCGAGTTTGCCATCCACCAAATAAAATGAATGACTTTTCCATAAAAAAGCCCGCGCAATTGAGGTTGCGCGGGCTTTTTAATTCGGTCGATTAGCTACTCCAGGCGGGTCAGCTTGGCTTTGGCTCGCTCACCAGCTTCGCCACCACCAGAGACAACCTGTTGGTAATAAGCCCTGGCTGTATTACGGTCGCCTTTGGCCAAGGCGATATCGCCCAGTTGTTCGCTGGCTTCCTGGGTTGGCAGCAACTTCTGGCTTGCTACCAGATCGCGCTCGGCCAAATTGGTATTACCCAATTCCTTGTAAGCCATACCGCGATAAATATAAGGACGGAAGAAGTTGGGGTTGGCGGCAATCGCCTTATCCAATGCGGGAATTGCCTCTTTGTCCTGATCTTTTTGTAGCAGCAATTGGCCTTTCAGCTCCCAGAACAGGTTTTCTTTTGGTTGTTGCTTGATGGAGTTTTCCACCAGCGATAAGGCTTTATCGTATTGTTTGGCCTTGGCTGTTTTCATCGCCTCCTCATAATTCGTGTAAGCATCTTTATCGCGCTTGAGTTGTGATAAAGCCCGCTGGAAGGCCTCTTTATTACGCACACCGCCTTGTGGATATTTGGCAGCTTCCGCTTTGTTAGCAGTTACCCGATCACGCGATGGCGGATGGCTGGCAAATAAACCTTCAAGCCAGCCCGGATCTTGTTTCTCAAACATGCGCACAAACAATTCCTGCAATTCCACGGCCGCCTGGGTGTCATAACCCGCCTTGGACATGTACTTGATGCCATATTTATCCGCCTCGGATTCATGGTCGCGGGAATATTTCGAATTCCAGGCATTGGCTCCCACCGCCAGGGCGCCCACCGCTAAAACACCGTATTCAGATTTTTTATTCGCGATAGCCACACCCGCCAGTAGCGCACCTGCGCCGACAACCATTTGCTGGGATTTGGCACTCGCACCATGACGCGCTGCCGCGTGGACAATTTCATGGCCCAACACTGCCGCTAACTGCGCCTCGTCTTCCAATTGCACCAGCAAACCGCGGTTAATGGCCAGCTTACCGCCCGGCATTGCCCAGGCATTGGGAACATCATTGTTCAACACGACGAATTCGTAGGGCAGGTCAGGCATATCGCTTACCGCCGCCAACTTTTTGCCCACCCGATTTACATAGGTAGTCAGTGCCGGATCAACGACATACTGGCCGCCCTGGGACTGCTGGCTCGGAACATAATTTTGGGTACCCGTTGCAATATCCTGCGCGACCGAATCAAAAATCATTTCCTGTTTGCCGGTAACCGGATTTACAGCGCAGCTCACCAGGCTCATTGCGACCAATGCACTAGTGGATAGTCTTATAAAGTGGTTCATGGTTCCTCCATTATTGGATACATATCTCGGATATAATGCCACACATCCGCAAAAGAACATGAGAACCACAATGAAAGCCCTACAAGTTATTGAATTATTTGCTGGCCTGGGCGCAAACGGCCAGCCGATTGTCGAAAAAATGCATGTGCGCGAACTGGACAATGGCCACATGCAATTGGTGAAGTCCCCCGCGTTTATCAAAGGCCTCGCCAGCGGCGACGTGATTCGCTGCGATGTCCCCAACCAGGAATTTGAAATCGTCCAGCGCAGCGGCAACTTGAGCGTGCGTGTTTTCAGTCGCGACGACATAAGCCTGCTTGCCGATGCCTTAACCGCCGAAATTGAAAAACTCGGTGGCGACCTGGATTTGGAAACACCGCGTATGCTGGTTTACTCGCTGCATGTGAGTTGCGGTTTTAGCGTGATCGAAGATTTGCTCAACCAATTCGTCGGCAAAGATGGCCGCAGCACCTGGATGTACGGCAACGTCTACGATCCCGTCGACGGCCAAACACCATTAAATTGGTGGCAGGATATTTTAAAGCCGGAATAAAATGGAGTTTTTCATGGACGTGCATTTTGAGTGGGATCCCGCTAAAGCAACCAGCAACATACGTAAGCATGGTGTAAGCTTTGCGGAAGCAGCAGAAGTTTTTAATGATCCATTGGCACTTACTCTTTGTGATGAAGCGCATAATGAACAAGAGGATCGTTGGATTACTTTAGGTCAGGTTCGCGGTCGTCGATTGGTTGTGGTTATCCATACCTGGCAAGAAAGCGAAACACTTATTCGTGTCCGTATTATTTCAGCGCGTGAAGCAACAGCTCATGAAACCAAGCAATACCAAGGGTGACCCTATGCAAGATGAATATGATTTTAGCAAAGGTGAGCGAGGCAAATTCTCTCGCCCACAGGTTCGTATTCATTTGCCTCTCTATTTGGATAATGATGTCCAGGTAGCCTTGGCAAAATTGGCACGTGCCAAAGGCAAAGATTACTCTGCATTCGTGAATGACCTACTCAAAAAAGACATTGAACTTATCCAATTAGCCCAGTAAAACACTGTGCTGTTTAAACGAATCATTTTATGTTGTTACTGATTTCCCCCGCGAAAACGCTCGATTTTGAAACGCCTGCGCCCACCGCAGAATATTCCCAGCCGGATTTTTTAAAAGAATCCAAACAGTTGATCAGTGAACTGCGAGCGCTCGCGCCGCACGATATTTCTGCGTTGATGAACATTAGCGACAAACTTGGCTTACTCAATTTTGATCGCTTCGCCCACTGGAAAACACCGTTTAAACCTGCCAACGCCAAGCAGGCGATTTTTGCGTTCCAGGGCGATGTTTACACCGGCATGCAGGCAGACACTTTTTCAGAAGGTGATATCCAATTTGCGCAACAGCATTTGCGAATTTTGTCCGGTTTATATGGGCTTTTGCGTCCGCTGGATTTAATGCAGGCGTATCGCCTGGAAATGGGCACTGGCTTTGCCAATTCACGCGGCAAAAATCTCTACGAATTCTGGGGCGATACCATTACCAAAGCCGTAAATAAACAACTCAAGGAATTGCAATCGTCGGTGGTGATTAATCTGGCATCCCAGGAATATTTCAGTGCAGTAAAACCCAATTTGCTAAAGGCCGAAATTATCACCCCTGTTTTTAAAGACAAGAAAAACGGCCAATACAAAATCATCAGCTTTTTCGCCAAAAAAGCGCGCGGCATGATGAGCGCCTACATTATCCAAAACCGTATTACCAATCCTGAAGCGATTAAACAATTCGATATGGCGGGCTACCAGTTTGATCCAAAACTTTCCAGCGCACATGAATGGATATTCACGCGTGAAGAAATATGATTGTCAGATAACATTTTTGAAAATTTCATACTTTGTGGCTTTATATTCCACAAAACTCATCTAAGCTTCGCTTATTAAAAAAATCATTCTTAGAAGTTTGTTGCATTCAAACAGACAGGGACATAGAGTTTTACCTTATTCTGTGCGTGCCGTTTGGCAAGATAACACTTATAAAAAACAGGAAAAATATGACGGTAAGCAATCACTTTTTACTGCACGCAGTGGAAAGCATGAGCCAGGTAGCGCCGGTATCCTATCGCCGTATTTTCAACGGTTACGGGATTTATCACCACGGCGTACAGTTCGCGATTGTCATTAATGACCATCTTTATTTCCGTGCCGACGATTATTCGCGTGGCCTCTATATCGCCAAACGTATGACTGCGTTCCTGCCCTCCCGTGTTGGAACGGGCGAATCCAACTTCTTCCAATTGCCTGACGATGTACTTGCCAACCCTGCTGAACTCATCTTTTGGATGCGCATCGCTGTTGAAGCTGCCCAGGGCGGCTATTCACTGGAAGACGACGAGCCTGGTGTGAACATGCCAGTGCGTCATTTGAAAATTCGATAAAAAATTATCAAAACAGCAAAATTTTCAAAGTGAGCTAGTCTGAATGGATAACAACAAGGACTCAGCCCATGGCTTTGAAAATTCTGGTAGCAGACGACGCGACTTTCATTCGCGACATGATCAAAAAACAATTGCGTGATCGCATACCCGGCGTTGAAATTTTTGATGCTGCCGACGGCGCACGTGCGCTCGCCCTGTTTAAACAAAACGATATCGACATGATTTTGTCTGATTGGGAAATGCCGCAAATGACCGGCGAAGAACTTCTTCGCAATGTGCGCGCAGCTCCCAACGGAGCCAAAATTCCCTTTGTGATGATCAGCAGTCGTGGTGATCGCGACCATATTGTCAAAGCAATCCAGTCCGGTGTATCTGATTATTTATCCAAACCTTTTTCTGCAGAAGAATTGCTGCGCAAAGTACACAAGCAATTAAAAGTCATCGGAAAACTACCAACCGCTTCTGCGCCACGCGCATCTACCCAGGGCATAGCTGCTGCATCAATCGATGTGCTCACGGCAGGCCGCACCGAAACGGTTGCGGCGAAACCGGTATCCAACGCGAGCGCCGCACTTTTAACAAGTTCGCCGTTATTGGCCGCAAAACCGGTTGTAGCTGCGGTTAAATCATCATCGCGGTCACAAGCGCAATTACGTTTTTCAGATAACCGGATTTATACTTGCATCATCCGCGAAATGTCGCTTCAACTGATGAGTTGCGCCTTGCAGCGCACGGAGATATTGCCCACGTTATTCGAGCAAGCGGTGGTGGATATTGATATGGGGGAAGGCAAAGGTTTGGCGCGCGTCAATGGCTATGTCCACAGCATTATCGCCGGCGAAAATCGACCGGATTCAAGCACCCTAAAAATAGTGATACGTTTTGTTGATAATGATGCAGAAAAATTTGAAGTCTTATCGAAATTTATAGCGCAGATGTAAAATAAAATTTCGTAACGAATTAGTGTTCATCTGTTGGCTATGACCAACGCCGGGAAAAGAATCCCACACAACCTAATATCAGTAACGCAACTGCAGACGCTTCACTTGCCAAACTGTGGCGACTTCCCATTTCAAAAAATAATTGCCCTTCTTCTTTGGTGGAATCTATCAATGCAAAATTTTTATTTTGCGATAAAACAGCAGAAGAATGATAAATAGATGTTTTATCCCGGTGATGAGAAGTTTCTGGCAAACCATTCAAGCTACTTTCACGTTCCGTTTTCTGTTCATAGCTAAGGGGTTCAACAGAAATTGCAAATGTGTTTGCAATACAGGCGCCATAAAGGGCGAGCCCCAAGGCCAGGTTTTTAACCAGAATATTGCAGCCAACTCCCATTCTCCTTCTCCCATATTATAAATATGAAAATCATGAAATAGCGCATTCTTCCCTTGGGCAAGTTAACGCAAATGCCCAAGGGGGAAGTAATTCTATGCTTAGTCGAAGGCGTTGTGGAGAAAATTTACTGTAAAAATCGAGCTTGGAAAAACTCGATTGAAATAAAAAACATCTTTCTAAGAAGATAAGCGAGTAATTCCAGGCAGGGTTAAAAAATAATTTCCTTATCACTTTTTAATTGCACTGCGTTAATTGCTTGCCGCTTCTATTTCCTCGCTAATTAACAACCAACTTTCTTCTGTTTCTTCCAGTTGTTGTTGAATCCTGGCTTGATCCAGCAGTAATTGTTGTAAATTCGCTTTGTTTTTATCGTCGTAAATGCTGGTGTCGCCCAATTGGGTTTCAATGTCGGCCAATGTGGTTTGTAATTTTTCCATTTGGCTTTCAAGGTTTTTTAATTTATTGGTCAGCGGTTTTAACTGTTGACGTTGCGCTGCAGATTGCTGGCGCTGGGCTTTTTTATCAACTTTGTTTTCGCTGTTGTTCCCCTGGTTTTCCTGCACCTGTTTTTCTTCTGCAGCTGCTTGCGCTTGTCGCTGTTGCAATAACCACTTGTAATAATCTTCAAGGTCACCATCGAATTCACTGACTTTGCCATTGGCAACCAATAAAAATTCGTTGACGGTATTGCGCAACAAATGGCGATCGTGCGAAACAATAATCACGGCACCTTCAAAATCTTGTAACGCCATAGTCAAGGCTTGGCGCATTTCAAGGTCAAGGTGGTTGGTCGGTTCGTCGAGCAATAATACGTTGGGCTTTTCCCACGCGATAATCGCTAATGCAAGACGCGCTTTTTCACCGCCCGAAAAATGCGTAATAGGTTCAAACGCGCGATCGCCGTGGAAATCAAAACTGCCAAGGAAATCGCGAATTTCCTGTTCGCGTGCCGTGGGTGATAAACGTTGGATATGCAAGGCCGCAGACGCATTGATATCGAGTGCTTCCAATTGATGTTGCGCAAAATAACCCAGCTTGAAATGCTCGCCATTAGTGCGATCACCCGCGAGCAAAGGTAATGAGCCTGCAAGTGTTTTTACCAGACTGGATTTGCCCGCGCCATTAGGACCAAGTAAACCAATTCGCGTTTCTGCACGAATGGCCATTTCCACTTTTTCTAAAATTTTCCGGGTTTCGCTATCTGATATTTTATAGCCAATATCAGCGCGGGAAATGTGTACCAAAGGTACAGACATTTTTTCAGAACATTTAAAGGTAAAAGTGAAGGGTGAATCCACATGCGCAGCAGAAATTTTTTCCATGCGCTCCAATTCTTTTATGCGGCTTTGTGCCTGGCGCGCTTTAGTGGCTTGTGCGCGGAAGCGGCGAATATAATTTTCAACATGCGCAATGCGCTCTTGTTGTTTTTCATAGCTCGCTTGTTGTTGCGCTAATTTTTCCGCGCGCTGGCGTTCAAAGGCAGAATAATTGCCGCTGTATAAATCGAGTTTTTGTTTTTCAATATTGACGATGCGATCGACAATATTGTCGAGGAAATCGCGGTCGTGCGAAATAATAATTAAGGTTCCCGCGTAACGCTTGAGCCATTCTTCCAGCCACAGTGTTGCGTCCAGATCCAAATGGTTTGTCGGTTCATCGAGCAACAATAAATCAGAGGGGCACATCAATGCCTGCGCGAGATTCAAACGAATTCGCCAGCCACCGGAAAAATCCGTTACAGGGCGGGCATCATCACCTGCGCTGAATCCCAAACCATTTAAAAGTTGTTGCGCGCGCGCCGGTGCAGAATATGCGTGGATATTTTCCATATCGCTGTAAAGGTGAGCGAGCCTCTCGCCGTTATTGTGGGCACCATCGCTTCCCGCAGCAAGAATTTCGCGCTCAAGGCGACGCAATTCGCTGTCGCCATCCAGCACGTAATCCAGTGCACTGCGCGAGGTGTGGCCAACTTCCTGTGCCATGTGCGCAATGCGCCATTGCCTGGGAATATCCAGCGTGCCGGTATCGCTGGCGAGTTTGCCGAGCAACATTTGGAACAGGGTTGATTTACCAGTGCCATTGCCACCAATCAGGCCTACTTTTTGGCCCGGGTAAATAGTGAGGTCGGCGGAATCCAATAAAAATTTGGGGCCGCGCTGTAGTGAGATATTTTGTAATTGAATCATGGCGCGCATTCTAGCAGACTGCGGACTCGTGAATAAATCCAAATAGTGATTCTATGGATACTCCTTTTTCATCACCGCTGTCTCCATCCCAACCCCTTTGGGGGTTTGCCCTTGCATTTTACGCGCAACCGCAAGTGGCGGATGCGTGCTTGCAATTGCAGGATGAATATCAAGCCAACGTGTGTTTGTTAATTGGCTTGCGTTGGCTGGATGTGCGTGAGCAGCGATTGGATGATGGACAATTAGCTGCGCTCAATGAGCACATCAAAACCTGGACGGATACAGTTATTCTTCCTTTGCGTTCATTAAGGCGCGCGCTCAAATTGCCAGTAGAAAATTTTCCGCAAGATGAAGCCCAGGAACAATTGCGCAACGCAATAAAACATGCAGAGTTATTGGCAGAAAAAAAATTACTACAGGAAATTGAGGGCTGGGTAAATCAGCATATAAAAAACATTCGGGGTGATGATAATCTCAAGCGTTATTTGCTGCAGCTTGAGTCTCCGGATTATTTGCGCAATCTGTTATTGCACAAATAATCCGTACACAAATCTTATTCGTCATTGACCGGCTTTTGCGGATTATCTTCTGTCGGTTGTTCTTCCGGTTTTGGCAAGGTTTCGCTTTCTACAACAGCATCATGTCCATCTTCAGTTGCAGGTGTTTCAGCCACAATCACTGGTGGTAGCGAATCTGCCACTTCCGGTGCGGGCGTTTCAATAGGTGTTATTTCAGGCGTTGGCGGCTCTTCTACCGGTGCAACGTCTGGTGTCGCAGGTGCTATTTTTTTTGCAGGAGCTTTTTTCGCAGGTGCAGCTTTTTTGGCTGGCGCAATTTTTTCAGGTGCAACAGTTTTTTGTTCAATTACTTTTGTTTCAAGTTCTTTTTTTGCGGCGGTTTTTTTTGCAGCGGCGGGCACCACATTTTCCACAAAGTTTTTTAGGTTGTTTTTCTTTTCATCTTTGGCGATTTTTTTCGCCGATTTCTTTGCTTGCTTGGCGAGTTTCTTTGCTGCTTTTTTATCTTCTTTTAAAACAGCTTTTTCTTTTTTGGACAATTTTATTTTCTTGCCCAACTTTTTACCGGAAAGCACCAGTGCGACATTTTTTGCAAATTCATCTGCGGCATCTTGTTCAGCCTTCGCAGCATTAAAAATAGTTTCTACATCCGCCAACAGGGATTGTTGCTCCGCCAGTGCAGCTTTTGCCAATGCGAGCCTGCTCTGCGCGGCGGAGGTAGTAGCCGCTTTGGCGCTGAGGTTATTCACCTTGGCTCGGGCGGTTTCGGTACGCTTTTGTGCAGCGAGAAACGCTTTTTCGGTTGCTGCATATTGCAACGCGCGAGCTTTTTCAAGCTCAGCCGTAATCTTGGCAATTTGCGCTTCAATATCAGAAATGGATACAGAGGTGTTTTTGCGAAGGGCCATGGTGAAGTCCTGTTAATAAACCTGGAATAGGGGAAAAACTGTCGTCTAGTGTAGTGTCGGGCCCCCAAAAAGTGTATTACAGTCCCGTGACAATTGATCGGAGTACAAACTGGACGGAATGTATAAACGGATAGGGCCTTTCCTGTGTTTCTTTTTACGCATTTTAAGAACTATTGACGGTACGGCTGGTCACAGAGCTTCGTGTTATTTCGGTGGGTGGACTTAATTCAATGGAAACCACGAAAAAATGGGCAAAATACCGCACAATATTTTTGTTTTGGTATACCATTGGCGCCCGTTAGGGCTGTTACACCCGTGGTTAGCTGCAGGTTGCCCATCACACGCTTGGCTTGGATTGTTCGGGCAAACAGAGCCAATATCCTTTAAAAAATGTAATCCATTAGGGTGCAAAATGATTAGCAAAAAATTAACAATTATCAGTTTAATGGCTTCTGCAGTCCTGGTTGCAGGTTGTAAAGAAGACGCGAAAAAAGCAGCTCCAAAATTAGATACGCTTGAGCAAAAAGTAAGCTATTTGATTGGCCAGAACATCGGTGGCAGCATCAAGCAAAATGGTATCGTGTTGGATCAGGATGCTTTCATCCTCGGTCTTAACGAAGTTAAAACTCCAGCGAGCCCGGCAGATCAAGCAAGACTTGCTGAGTTGCAAAAGAAAGCTCCTGAGTCTTTGACCAAAGAAGAAAAAGCAGAGTTGGATAAGTTGAAAGGCGCTGCTCCACGTATCTCTCAAGAAGATGCGGAAAAAATCATGAAAGAGTTCCAGGAAAACATGATGAAGAAGAAGGAAGAAGAAGCCAAGAAGCTGAGCGAAGGCAATAAAGCGGCTGGCGAGAAATTCCTTGCTGAAAACAAAACCAAAGAAGGCGTTCAAACTACCGCCAGCGGTTTGCAATACAAAATTATCACTGCGGGTAATGGTGTAAAACCAAAAGCCACTGACACTGTAAAAGTACACTACACCGGTAAGTTGTTGGACGGTAAAGTATTTGACAGTTCTGTACAACGTGGTGAGCCCGTTGAATTCCCGGTAAGTGGCGTAATTCCTGGTTGGGTTGAAGCTTTGCAATTGATGCCACAAGGTTCCAAGTGGGAAGTGTACATTCCATCTGATTTGGCTTACGGCCCAACTGGCAACCAGGCTATTCCTCCATCATCAACTTTGATTTTTGAAGTTGAATTGTTGGAAGTTAAAGCAGCTCCTGCTCCAGCAGCAGACGAAAAAGCAGCTAAACCAGCTAAGAAATAAGTTTGGTTTAATTCCGCTTGAAAAAAACCCGCTTCGTGCGGGTTTTTTTATGGGTTTGAATTCTCCATTTTTGAGAAAGGCTAGGAAAATAGCACTTTAGCTCCCTCCCAAAGGGAGAAGGAATAAAAAACTGATCGCCATTCGGGATCAGAGAATTTATTAGATAATAAAAAACCCGCACTAAGCGGGTTTTTTAAATCACATAACGGCAGCTTTAATACTTAACCATTTACCAAATCTTTATGCGATGTATGCAATACCGAAATCATACGGTCTTCTGCACTGAAACGAATTTCGAGTGTTTCACCGAGTTGGGAGAGATCGCTATCGAGGCTGCTGAGGTCATCGGTTTCAAGGTATTTATCATTGAAGTCGAGCAGCTTTTCAGTGGTGCCATCCACAATCGTAAATAAATGGCCGGCTTCGTGTAAGGCTTCTTCGTCATCAAATTCACGGCCTTCTTTAATCAGCTGGTCGTAAATTTCAAAATGACCGGCAGATACATAATCCACCAGGATTTGGCACAGGGCGCGCAACTTTTCACCGCGCGCTTCTTCGTTGGTTTGGTCTGCTCCAATGTCGCAATATTGGACCAGCATGTCCTGGCGTTCTTGCAACCAGCGATCAATGATGACGCTGACACCGCCCCAGCGTTCTTTAGCGTTTTGGCAATTTTCTAACATGCTTGGTTTCCTGATTACTACTTGGTTATCGGAGTTAAGTTCTCGTGCGTTACGGCGTGTAGCCCGCACATTTTAATAATGTGATTATCAGTTGCTTGGGCACATCGCGCAAAAGCCATGCGCCTGGATCACAGGTATGACGACACAATAGGTCATCTTGCCGAGTGCTTCAACTGGCTTTTTGAATTTTTAAACCGCGTACCAATTGCCAGATGTTAATCAATGCAAAGCCAACAAAGGCAATCAGCGACCATTTCGGAAGGCTCAAGCCCAATACTTTATCAACATGGGCGCAGGTTCCATCGCCTTGCAGCAGGAGTTTCATGGCTTCCAGAAAGGGAAAAACCTCAAACATATAGGCGAGGCCGGGGCCACAAGCGGGAACCTGGTCTTCCGGTAAGCTTTGCAGCCATACCTGGTGTTGTGCGAAATAGCCGCCGCCCAGTGCAGCTATAAGGCCGAGCAACGCATAGATCCAGATTCCACGACCGCGTGGATTGTGGATCGCAGCAATCAAACCGAGGATTCCCACGAGATCAAAGAACGCCCGTTGGGTAATGCACAGCGGGCAGGGCTCCAGTTTCATCACGTGTTCCATATAAACGCCGCAGAGGATGGTGAATACACCACCGAGAAATAGCAGCAGGTTGGTTTGGCGTATAGATGGGATCATGGCAGCCTCTTGGTAGGTTGGGGCGACTATAGTAAGCAAAAAGGTATTAAGAGAGCCAGATGTTTGCGACAAATCGTCTATGCTGTAGATAAACGTCGCCCCGGCGATGACGATTAACCTTGAAGTATTGAGTTGGGAGTTTTCATGAAGGTGGTGCGGAGAATAGTACGAAAGTTGTGTGTGATCACCGGCTTGCTTGGAAGTGTGTTCATGGCTCACTCAGTTTTGGCGAACAGTGGCGGTGAGTCATTTAAAGAGGGCGTTAACTATATCGCGATCAAGCCGCCACTGATTGTTAATTATGGTGGGCCTGGTCGTGTTAAATATATTAAGGCCGAACTTTCGTTGCGTACTGAAGATGCTCACAGCGCGGGCGAAGTTTCGCATCACATGCCGTTGATTCGCGATACGCTGATTATGTTGATCAGCAGTGTAACCGATGAACAAATGGCCAGCGGCGAAGGCAAAGAGCAAATGCGTGTTGAGGCCCTGGCAAAAATTAACGAAGCGCTGGAAAACGTTGAACATCCAGTCAGTGAGCACGCAGACGAACACAAATCTGCAAAAGATGAACACGCCAAGGCTGAAAAACCCAAAGCAGAAAAAGGCAAAAAAGACGAAAAATCAAAAGAAGACGATTCCAAAAAAGAAGCGCAAAAAGGTCCTTTGGTAAGTGATTTATTGTTTGATAATTTGGTTGTGCAGAAATAAAAAGTTTATTCTTTATTGTCTCAAAAAAGATTTTGAGTCATTGTTTGGCTATATGAAATCTACCTTAAAAAAGGGAGTCGTCATCCCGTAGGGATTCACCGGGCTGGTGTTCCAGTGTCTTTTAATACATGAAAGATACTGATTTCCTACGGGATGACGACTCCCTTTTTAATCAATCAAACTTCATCAACAACTTTATCCGCACGGAATAAGTTCTTCGCAACTGCAAGATTGATATTGCTGATAATACCTCGCCAAATAAATATCAAACGGAATCTGTGAGGATTGTTCCAGTTCGCGTTGTTCTTGTAGCGATTGGTTTGCCTGGGCTTTAAATTTTTCGAGGTCGTTTTCCGTCAGGGGATTGTTAACGAAATGCTGGCGATGGGCTTCAGCCAGTGCCAAGGTATGCTCAAAGAAACTTTTGCCCTGGTTTTTCATATCCGCTAACACCTGTGCTGAAGGCGTTAGCTCCGGGTTGTCCAACTTTTTATATTGTTCAGCGATGGCGGTGGCGTAATCGCTTGCTCCGTTACTTTGGTCGAGCAATTTTGCACAGGCAAGCGCGCCGTCCAGGATTTCGGTCGCCCAGTTCTTAAAGCCAACGGTTTTTCCATCGCGCAATAATTGCAGTTCCGGATCGCGACCGAAATAGACGATGCGCTTTTGGTTTTCCAACCATTCGGCGTATTCAGCCTGCGGTGTTTCCGGGCTGTCATTCAAAAGGCAATAGAGCAAAAAGGCATCGATCACGCGCAATTGTTCTGCGCTGACGCCAAGCGGCTCGTAAGGATTTAAATCGACACAGCGGACTTCAATATATTCTACACCGCGCAAGCGCAATGCTTGCAGCGCCGTTTCACCGGAATGGGTGGTGCGTTTTGGGCGGATACTGGAATAAAACTCGTTTTCGATTTGCAGCAAACTGGTGTTGAGTTGCTTGTAATTGCCTTGTTCGTCTTTTACACCAATCTCTTCGTAAGCGGGATGCGGACGCGTAATTGCACCGCACAGGGTGCGCAAATAGCTATTCACGTTGTTGTAGCAAACAAACAGGGATTGCTGCGCATCACTCTGGTAACCCAAATCGCCCATGCGCAGTGAGGTTGCAAAGGGTAGATGTTGGGTTTGGAGATCATCACCGAAAGATTTCAAGCGATGTTTGCGCCCTTCTACAAAGCTGTTGCTCACCGCTGGTGCTGCGCCAAACAAATACACCAGCAGCCAGAAATAACGGCGGAAATTGCGGATAAGCGCAAAATAACGCTGGGTTTTGAATTCTTGCAGGTCCTGTTTATCGCCTTCCTGTTGCTGTAGCTCGCGCCAGAAATCATCGGGCAGGGAAAAATTGTAATGAACGCCGGCGATGGTTTGCATGCTGCGTCCATAGCGATGGCCAAGTCCCACACGGTAAATGGTTTTCATGGTGCCGCTGTTGGAGCTGCCGTAACGTGCTACTGGAATATCGGCATCGGCAGGCAAATGGCTCGGCATACTGGAAGGCCAAAGGCGTTCGTCAGTTTTGGCCAGTTCCTGGTAAGTGAAACGATGGACATCACCCAGCTGCTGTAAAAGTGCCGGGATATTATCGAAAGGCTCGGTAATAAATTCGAGCAGCGCTTCGCTGTAATCCGTGGTGATATGGGGATGCTTAAGCGCTGAACCCAAACCGGGTGGATGGCCAGTTTGGGCCAGGGTGCCAGCTGGTGTAATACGCAGGCTTTCTTTTTCCAATCCCCGCAAAATGCCTTTAAGGCTTTTGTTGGCAGGTGCCTCCGCGAAGGCGGCAAGGCGTGCGCGCCACGTGGCTTTATTGATAAAAGGCAAGGCCGAACCCCTTTTTGATTGTTATTGGTCGATGTTATTGATCGCAGCTACAGGTTAGATGAGTGTAGCTTGGGTTTCGCCAGCATCATCATTCGTATCTTCAGCGAATGATAATTCTTCTTCCGGTTCATCGTCATTTGGAGCGGGTTCAGCAAAGAGATCTTCCCCCGCTTTTGGTGGCTTGGGTGCTTTGGGTAAGGGCGCGGGCATAATATCGCTGTCAATAACAGGCAGCGCTTTTTCATCCAGTTCACAGCTCAACACTTTTACCCGCTGTTTGTAATCTTTGGACGTTATTTCAAACATCTGGTTGACGGCTTCGTCTTTGTGCGGCGTTTTAAATACGGCGTTGGCGTCATAGCCATCTACCCATTCTTTGTTTTTGCCGAAGAAAAGCTTGTCCTGGTTTTGCAGGATAAAAGTCTGGTTCATAGGTTTGGCTCTGTAGACGGGTTACTCGAAGATCGATTGTTACGATTCTTCCGTTTTTTTCACAGGCAGCAGAGTAGAGAGTTTTTGCTCGATACTGTTGAAGATGCCTGAAAGTAAACCCTTCATGGGGGCGGCCAGCGTCTTTTCAACATAAATATGCACGCCGTAAGATGCTACCAGCATCATAAACAGCACGCCCCAGAGCAATATATGCGGATTCACATCCGGGTAGACGAGGTTAAAAATCATAAATCCGATTTGTTGGTGAAGCAGGTAGAAAGGATAGGTAAGTGCTCCCAGCGTTATCCAGCGCATTTGTCCAAACGAACCGGTTTTACGCAGGGAAACCAACAGCATCACGATAAAGAATAGGGAAATAATACTGCCCACGATCCCTTCGTTCATGATGGTGTTGTAGTGCTTGTTAGTCTCCGCAAGGCCTGCGATGGATATCTTCAATGCGAGTAACCAGGAGCCGGCAATCAATAAAATCCTGGCTATGGTCAGTCCTTGGGACCAAATCAAATAGAAAACTGAACCGGCAATAAAGTAAGGAGCGTATTTGACAATAAAAACATCGTTCAGATGATGGATATTAAATATCTCATAGATAACCGTTAACGCGAGCCAGAGGGTTAAAAACAATTGTGCCTGATGTATTCGCTTGATAATGAGCAGCAAGGCAACCAATGCATAGAATCGTATTTCAATAAACAGTGACCAATACACTCCATCCATTGAGGGGACGCCCAGAAATCCGCTGAGCAGGGTCATGTTAACCAGGTAATCATGGGGATTTGTGAAGAAATAAGGTGCGCCTATGGCCAGGGTAAATATGAACGTCAGCGTGCAACACGCCCAGAATGCAGGGTAGAGGCGAACTATTCGGGATACAACAAAGCTTTTCAGGCTACCATTTGCAGCAGTCATCAAAATAACGAAGCCGCTGATCATAAAAAACAGCTCAACCCCCAGGAATCCGTATTTTGCGACATGTGACAATAGAGGATAAGGCATTATGCTCAAATTATCTGCCGCGTGTCCCCTGAAGGTATAGTGATACAGAACAACTGCTAAAGCGGCGATAAAACGCAGTAAATCAATTTCATTAACTCTGTTGTTAGACATGTTGTCGCCAAATAATCGCAAAAGTATAGGATTCAGCGATTTTAGCATGTGATTGACGGGAAGTAGACTAAAAATCAATCGCCCATTATTGGGGCAGAATGACCAATTTCAAGGCGATTTTAGGAAGGCAAATGATCTGGTGCAATTATGTTATGGATGGGATTTAATCCTGGTCTACAGATCTGTCCTTTCTAGCCCTATTAAAAAAACAGGTTTAAGGTTTACTTATGTATCAACAAGAACTCACAGCCTTTATTGAATGCTTGCGCAGTGAAAAACAGTTGTCATTGCATACCCAAACCAATTACCAGCGCGACCTGCAAAAGTTTGTGGACTACTGCCAAAAGTTTTCACTGAATAATTTGGCCGACATACGTTCGCAACATATTCGGCAAATGGTGGCACAGTTGCATCGCCAGGGTTTGGGAGGAAAAAGTTTATCGCGCTGGTTATCTGCGATGCGCAGTTTTTTTGAATTTGCGATTCGCAATGGTTGGGCAAAAAATAATCCTGCTGATGCTATCCAGGCACCCAAAAGTCCCAAAAAATTACCCAAAACCCTGGATGTTGATCAAACTGCACAATTTGTGAGCGTTGAGGGTGATTCAATATTGGCGCTACGCGATCGCGCTTTATTGGAATTAATTTATTCTTCCGGTCTGCGTTTGGCTGAAGTGGTCGGCTTAAATCTGCGTGATGTAGATTTGCAAGATGCCATGGTGACTGTGTTGGGCAAAGGCAGTAAAACCCGTATGTTGCCCATTGGCAGCCAGGCTGTTGCCGCCTTAAAAGAATGGTTGCCACAACGCAAGCTCTTGCTGAAAGATGAAACGGAGCAGGCGATATTTATCACGCAAAAAGGTACGCGCGTTACCCATCGTGCAGTGCAATTGCGCATGCAGCAACTCAGCGTAAAACAGGGCATGGATACACCGGTTCATCCGCATATGCTGCGCCATTCCTTCGCAAGCCATATGTTGGAATCCAGCGGGGATTTACGTTTGGTGCAGGAAATGCTGGGGCATGCGAATATTTCTACAACACAAATTTATACGCATCTGGATTTCCAGCATCTCGCAAAAGTCTATGACAGTGCGCATCCACGTGCGCAGCGAAAAAAGCCAATGCCGGAATAAAAAAGCCGCATATATATGCGGCTTTCGTTTTGCAAATGAACACTATTTTGCAGGCGTTGTATCGGCCTTGGCTTTCACTTGCTCGATAGCTTCTTTCTGGATTTTTTGGATTTTAGGAATAATTGTCGACATTTGTGATTGCACATTTGCCATCGTTGATTGCATAACCAGCGGCATTTTTTTGATCACAGCTTGTCCTGCCTTGCTCTTGTAAAATTCCAGCATGCCATTCACTTCTTCCTGGGAAAAAGATTCTTTGTAGATGCTGATCATCATTGGTTTTAATTTTTCATAACCAAATTCTTCTTTGAAGACGGTTGCAACTTTTGCATTGGCATCGGTCATGACTTTTTGTTGTTCGCTGTTCAGCGTGGTGTTGCCAAGCGCTTGTTTCGCCGCATTATTCATCATGGCTTCCACTTGCGGCCACATACCATCAACTAACTTTTGTGATTCGGTAATAGTGAGCAACTCATTTAAAGAGGTATCGCTAGGTTTTGTATCTGCAAAAGCCGTTGCGGACGCCAAACAAATTCCTGCGATAGCAATTAATTTTTTCATGGTTATTTCCTTGTTAATGTAGTAAATAACTGCCTGTGATTGGCAGCTGTGGGTAGGGTAAACCCTGGCGATAAAAAAATCAGCTGGCTTGTGCACAAATATATAATTTATTTGAAGAATCGAAACGGTAAAAGCTGTGGTAAATTGCCAGCATAATTTCCAGTTAATTAACTTATGTCATATTCTCCTGTTGCATCATTAAAAACGATAAAACCTTCGCTAGCTGTCGGCACACCAAATCCCGGCGCCGGCTTGCGTATCGCCTTGCTCGGTTATCGCAGTCATCCGCATGTTGGCGGACAGGGGATTTATCTTCATTATTTGAGCAAAGCCCTGGTGGAGCTTGGTCACAGCGTTGATGTGATTTCGGGGCCACCTTATCCCGAGCTGGATGCGCGCGTAAATCTAATCCAATTACCCGGTTTGGATTTATATGCGGTTAAACATCCCACGCGTGCATTGCGTTTCAAACATTTATTTTCGTGGGCAGATTTTTATGAATGGTGGAGTAAATTAAGTGGCGGGTTTGGTGAGCCTTATTGTTTTGGCCGTCGATTAGTTAACTATTTTAATAAACACAAACCGCAATACGATATTATCCATGACAACCAAAGTTTGTGTTACGGCTTATTAAAATTACAAAAAAAATGCAAGAATATTGTTGCGACTGTACACCATCCTATTACGCGTGATCGCGAAATTGCATTGCAAGCTGCTACAACAAAAGGCCATCGCTGGCTCATTAATCGTTGGTACAGTTTTTTAACGATGCAGGAAAAAGTTGTACAGCAACTTGACCATATAATTACAGTTTCCAAAACGTCCCGGCAGGATATTGTTGCGGCTTTTTCGCGGCCAGCAGGAAAAATAATGGTTATTGCAAATGGCATAGACACAGAAATTTTTCGGCCTTTACCCAATGTTAAGCGAAAATCCTGGCAATTAATGACGACTGCATCATCAGACCAACCTTTGAAAGGTTTGAGTGTTTTGCTTAATGCAGTGGCGCAATTACGCACCGAGTTCTCACAGTTGCATTTGCTGGTTATTGGAAAATTAAAACCTGATGGCGTAACTGAAAAAGAATTAACTAGTTTGCAATTAACTGACTGTGTTGAATTTAGAAGTGGTATCAGTACGGAAGAATTGGTTGCTGCCTATGCTGAATCAAAAATTGCGATAGTGCCTTCACTGTATGAAGGTTTTGGTTTGCCCGCAGGTGAAGCGCTTGCTTGTGGCGTTCCGCTTATTTGTAGCGACGGCGGCGCCTTGCCAGAGGTTGTTGGCGATGCAGCGCTTTTGGTGAAAGCCGGTGATGTTGATGAGCTTGCAAAAGCCATAGGTTTTTTATTGACGAATGACGCTGAATGCGAAGCGCTAAGCCTTGCAGGTCGTTTGCACAGTTTGCATCATTTATCGTGGCAAGTTGTGGGTGAGCACCTAAGTGATTATTATCGCCAGATAATCGTAGCCAAGAGAAACTCATAATTGCTGACAATAAATTTTAAACAACTTGGCTTCAAAGATGGCGATGCGCTTTTGGATGTTGGTTGCGGTGAAGGTCGTCATGTCATACATGCTTGCCTTGAGCACAATATTTTGGGGGTGGGTGTAGATTTGTCGCTGCGCGATTTAAAAACAACCGCGGAGCGTTTTGCGCCATTTGTGAATTACAATCAAAACAGTTATTTTTCAATCCAGCAAACTGATGCAACCAAACTACCTTTTGCAGATAAAAGTTTTGATAAAATTATTTGTAGTGAAGTCTTGGAACACATTGAAAATTACCAGGGCGTTTTACAAGAAATAAAACGTGTTTTAAAACCGGATGGTATTCTGGCAATTTCTGTTCCGCGTGCCTGGCCTGAAAAAATTTGCTGGAAATTAAGTTCGGCTTATCACCAGGTTGAAGGCGGGCATATTCGTATTTTCAATGCAAAAAAATTACGCACTGAAATTGAAACTCTGGGTTTCGAATTTACCCATCGTTACTGGGCACACGCGCTGCATTCACCATTTTGGTGGTTGAAATGTTTGTGGTGGAGTGAGCAAGATCAGTCGCGCATTATCAAGGCTTATCATCAGTTATTGGTTTGGGATTTGATGGAAAAGCCATGGATTACCCAGGCTTTGGAAAAATTATTAAATCCGATTCTTGGTAAAAGTGTGGTGATGCATTTCAGAAGGTGCGATATTTTTTAGTTCATCCAATCGGATTTAATAGTAGTCGTCATCCCCTACGGGGATGACGACGGGAAAATAAATTATTTACGGGGAGGCAAGTAGACCTGCTTGTCCTGTAATTAAAATTGCACTTGTTGCTTGAATCCGCGAACGCTGAGTCCAATAAACCCCGAAACTATTGTTAAATAGGGAGTCGTCATTCCTAGCCGGACGCCCCCGCAGGGGATTCAGCGTCTTTAGTTTGATCGATAAGTCGCTGGATCCCCTGCGGGGATGACGATGGGAAAATAAATTATTTACGGGGAGGCAAGTAGACCTACTTGTCCTGTAATTAAAATTGTACTTGTTGCTTGAATCCGCGAACGCTGAGTCCAATAAAATCCGAAACTATTATTAAATAGGGAATCGTCATCTCTAGCCGGGCGTCCTCGCAGGGGATGACGACGGGAAAATAAATTATTTACGGAGGTGGCAAATAGACTTGCTTACCCTGTAATTAAAATTGCGCTTGTTACTTGAATCCGCGAACGCTGAGTCCAATAAAACTCGAAACTATTGTTAAATAGGGAATCGTCATCCCGTAAGGGATCCAGTGACTTTTGTTCAAGTTAAAGGCGCTGGAACGCCAGTCCGGTAGATCGTCTGCGGGCGCGCCCGGCTAGGGATGACGATGAGAGAATTAATATGTTACCAATTGTTGTTGTAAAAATTTTAAGGTTCAGGAATAAATGAAAAACTTATTACTCACTAAAGGATTTTTTCCTGAATCGCTTTTGCGTCCTACCGTAAATTATATTTTGCAAACCCAACTGCCAAATGGCTGCATTCCCTGGTTTAAGGATGGCAAGGCCGATCCCTGGGATCATATTGAAGCGGCGATGGGTTTAAGTATTGGTGGTGAGTTGGAGGCTGCCGATCGTGCTTATCAATGGCTTGCGCATGAACAATTGAATGATGGTAGTTGGTGGGCGAATTATTTAGGTGATCAAGCTGTTGATAAAAATCATCGCGAAACCAATTTTATTGCGTACATTGCTACCGGTGTTTGGCATCATTATTTGATTTCAAGAAATCCTGCATTTTTAAAAGTCCTGTTTCCCGTTGTGAAAAAAGCCATTGATTTTGTGTTGCGCTATCAATCGCCAACCGGTGAAATTTATTGGGCAGTTGCAGAGGATGGCAGTGCAAAAAAAGATGCACTTGTTACGGCCTGTTCGTCAATTTATAAAAGCCTGCAATGCGCCATCTTGTGTGCGCAAGAATTACATCAATCCTGTGATAAATGGATAAGCGCTTATCAAAAATTGGGCAACACCTTACGCCATCATCCAGAATGTTTTGATCGCACCTGGGAATCCAAAGAGCGTTTTTCCATGGATTGGTTTTATCCGGTTCTCGCAGGAGTTCTGCAAGGCAAGGCTGCGCAAGAACGAATTGAGTCGCGTTGGAATATTTTTATCGAAAATAATATTGGCTGCCGTTGCGTGAGTGATGAACCCTGGGTAACGGTCGCAGAGTCTTGTGAATTAACGCTTGCGCTTTTAGCGGCTGGCGAACATGCAAAGGCGTTGGGTTTATTTAGTTGGCTGCATCAATTTATGGATGAGGATGGCGGCTATTGGACGGGCTACAATTTTCGCGACAAAGTTATTTGGCCACGCGAAAAAACAACCTGGACGGCAGGCGTTATTTTATTAGCGGCAGATGCACTGACGGAACACAGCGCCGCTTCGACATTATTTGTTGAGCATTCCGAAATAATATTATGGGATGAGCAGCGCGAAATAAATTAATTCCGCAAACAAAAAGCCCCGCACACAAAGTATGCGGGGCGAGCAGGTGATTTGGTTGTGGCCAAATCAGTTACGAGCAGGGTTTAGTTGCCGGTAATTCTAACTTCCCAAATTGAATAACCCCATTGGTTACCAGTGCTGCGCGCTGTACCGTAAATACGTACGTAGCGGTAATTGCCGGTTATTGCTGTGGTGTCGGTACGATTGCCAAAAGTCCCACCGGTTTTTGAAGCCAGTTGCACCCAGTTGGTGTTGTCGTTGGAGCCCTGGATTAAATAGTTCGCGGCGTTCGCAGCTTCCCAATCAATCGCAATGCTGTTCAGGTTGCGTGAGCTACCCAAATCCAGCGTCAACCAGCTGGGGTCGGTATTGATAGCAGATTCCCAACGGGTGCCTGAGTTTTTATCAATCGCATTGGCTGCAGGTTGTAGTTGGGTGCTTGCCGTGGCCGTGGCGATGTTCAGGTTGCCAACACTCGCTGCTGATGAACTGCTTGAGCTTGGGGTGTTGCCATAGACTTTCAGTTCCCAGATTGAGTAACCCCATTGGTTGCCAGCGCTGCGCTCGGTGCAGTACACGCGCACATAGCGATAGGTGCCGGATACAGCATTGGTGTCAGTGCGGTTTCCGAAAGTCCCACCGGTCACGGTTTTGAGCGTAGTCCAGTTGGTATTGTCGTTAGAGCCCTGGATTTGATAGTTCGCAGCGTTCGCAGCTTCCCAATCGATCACCACGCTGGTCAAGGCTTTGGCTGTGCCAAGGTCAACGGATAACCAGCTTGGGCTCACGCCAGTGGTTGATTCCCAACGGGTTCCGCCGTTGCCGTCAGTGGCGTTTGACGCTGGTTGCAAGTTGCTGCTACCGGTAGCAGGGCGGCCATTTGAAACCAGGCTGCCTGTTGATGAAACACTGCTGGCAACAGATGAGCTGGTTTTAGACGAGCTTGCGACCGACGATGGTGCGCTGGAGGCTGAACTTGGTGTAGATGACTTGCTGGATGAAGATGAACTCACTGGCGTCTGGCACGCAGCGCTGGTGCCGCAATCCCAAACGATGTCATCAATCGCCATATCAAACGCCGCTTGTGGCAATTGGCCATCCACGCTGGTAAAGCTGAAGAGCTGCGACATGGATTGAAGTGCGTTGATACCGCGAATATCTGCAATCGGGATAGTCGCCTGCGCCCAGTCACCGTTACGTACCAAACCATAAGTGGTGGTATTTGCAGGGAAGGTTACTGACGCGCTGTTAGTGTAGGTATCGTTGATGGCAATTTTGAAGGCAACGTTCGCCGGAATCTTGATTCTGAATTTCAAGGAACCGTTCGCATAGTTGCTCATGTCATGCGCCTGACGTGAAGCAATGCCACCGCCAAACCATTGGTTAGGAGCGGTATATTTCAATGCGAGAACGTTGGAGCCTTCATACGCAGGCAAGGTGCCTGGAGACATGGATGCGGTGTTCCAAATCCAGAAGTCAGCAGTAGTGCCTATAGTTTCTTTTGCGGTAGTTGGGGTGTTGTCAGTGAAAACGCCGTAGGTGCCGGTTTCTTTTGGAACCTGGCTGCCCAATTTCACTTCACCTTTGCCGTCCAATTGGTAAACGCGAACATAGTCGATGTACATTTTTCCTGGTAACGGCGCAGTCACTTGCGAGCTATTCGCTGCATCGGTGAAGTTACCACCAACGGCCAGGTTAAACAGGAAGTAGAAAGGCGCGTTGAATTCGGATGACTCAGCGGTGATTGGGATCGGTGCTTTGTACATGTCGTGCTCAACACCGTTATCGATGATGGTGAAACGGATTTGGGTATCCGTCCAATACATACGATAAATCACAAAGCGATTGCTTAAAGGCGTTGAGGCCAAATAAGAGCTTGGGGTTTTCCATGCAGTCGACGCAGCACAGCTCTCATTACCCACAACACAAGCAGCAGTGGAATAATAAATAGCGTTAGAGCCGACGTAGCTATTCACATTGCCGCCGCCGTAACCCGCGTCCGCCATGGATGCTGCTTTATGGCCCATCTCCATGATGTCCAGCTCGCCTTTTGACGGCCAGCTCGCAAGACTGGTGCCGAGCATCCAGCCCGCAGGCCACAAACCTATACCGACTTGTGGCACGCTCATACGGAATTCGACAAGGCCATACTTCACTTGCAGCTTGTTGGCCGAATCAATTTTTCCAGAAGTAAATGCGCTGTTATTAAAGGTTTCGCGTTTGGCGGTGATCGCCAGCGCTTTGGTATTTGGTTCAAATGGCGGGCTTTCGATAGACAGGTTGTTTGCGCGGTAATATTCCAGTTCCGCGTTACCCCAGCCGCACAGGCCAATGCCGCAGCCGTCGCCCTCAATGGTGTTCCACACATTGGGGTCAAGGGTGTTGAAGTTTTCTTCGTAAAGGATTGGGCCGATGACCGGGTTCAATACATCGGCCATAGCGTGGACGCCAGTAAACAACATGGCGCTGGTCATTAACGCAAGTGTGGTTTTAAAACCGCGCTTGCCACGGCAAGTTTGCGAATTGGTTGTCATTAGAAACCCTCTATTAGCTATTTTTATGAAAAGGATAAGATGTTGGAAAACGATAAAAACAGGTATTTCGACATCAAGCTGTGACTTATTGTTATGTTCACTTTCCGCTTGTTTATGCAACACATCCGCTTGGTTAAACCCTGTTGCATGGGATTATGGTCGGCTAAAAAACCCCCATTCTCTTCCCAAATAGGCCAAAACAACAAAAGTGGGGCATCTCACCTTTGTCATTTTTACTGTCGGATTCGTCAAAAAATCGTTGAATACCGCATTGTGGCGGCTAATAAAGAATGGTTATGCAGATTTTTAGGCGGTCATATTGTGCTTGGCCACCTTGTCCCCAACTCAATGGAAAGTTTTCCTGAAAAGTGAGCCAACCATGAATTCCATCCAAATCAGTTGTCCACATTGCAATGCAATCAATCGCGTCCCTGAAGAACGGTTGGGCGATAAGCCCCAATGCGGGAAGTGCAAAAAGCCGTTGTTTGTGGGCAAGCCTGTGGACTTGCATCCGGGTAACGTAAATTCCATGTTGGATAAAAACGATATACCCGTGCTGGTCGATTGCTGGGCACCCTGGTGCGGTCCCTGCCAAAGTTTCGCCCCCATTTTTGAACAGGCGGCGGCAACGCTGGAGCCGAAAATCCGTTTGGCCAAACTCAATACTGAAGCTGTCCCCAGCATCGCCCAGCGCTGGGCAATCCGCAGCATCCCAACGTTGATTTTGTTTCGCCAGGGCAAAGAGGTGAAACGTGTTTCTGGCGCTATGTCCTTGCCGCAACTCCAGCAATGGCTACGATCAGTCGGGGTGTAATATTTGGAGTGTTTACGTCAGTAGGGAGTCAACCCCTCCCCCAAACAAGGGGGAGGTTGGGAGGGGTTAGTGCTTACTTCGCAAAAAATTTTACTTAACGACAGGCACTGGTGGCTGTTTTTCAAATTGCGGAATGCTTGGGTCGAGATATGCCCATGCTGGTGCCGATGATGTCCAGATCAATGCATCGACTTTTATATCCTTTTGATTATCCAAGGTTCCTGCTCGCACAATCAAAATATGCGGGCGAACTTCCGCCATACTGAATAAATGTACACCGCAATTCGGGCAAAATTTCCGATGCATTTTATTGCCGCTATCTGCTGTGCTTTCAAAATCTTTTAACTCGCCGGTAATAGAAACAGCATCCGAAGGAAACACCACATTTACAGTTGCATTACCCGCCGCAAGATGCTGGCAAGTGCGACACCAACAGGTGCGTGTCATTACAGGTTTTGTATTTACTTCGTAACGGACTGAACCACAGAGGCAACCGCCGGTTATATTTTGCATATCAATGAACTCAAAAAAATAAATATCTTGTATTGTTTAAAAGTCGTTAAGTGTTTTTCTTCGGCCAAATGGGTGTGTCGTCGCTATCCTGGTATTCTGGGTATATTGTGATATTCAAAACCTGGCCCTCAAAAACCCAAGCCATTAATTGCATTTCATCTGACCAATAACTTTTTCCGTCTTTACCGAAGTCTTCATCTAATTGAAAACTGGGAAAACCGGAGAGCAATTCCGCTTCACTAATATCAATTATATTTTTTGAGCTTAGTCGTGCGGCAGGATTTAAGACCGTGATCGAACTCAATAAATAATTATCATCTTTTTGAAAGGAAAGTTCGATGTCATTTTTGAATTCCCAAATATCATCTTCTGGATTGCTTTCCTTGCTCAGGGGTTGCCCTAGCAAATTGATCACATCTTGTTTGGATACACCCAATCGGATGTTGTCTAATCCAATTTTCGGAAGTATGTTCATAACTTGACCGTTAAATTAATTTTCCGTAAATAGTTTTCGCGTAAAACTAACCATCAAAGGTTTATTTTCACCTTCTGGAATTACACTCACTTCAAACCGAATATCTTCTTCGTTTGTGTGGCGAAATTTTGCGATGTAATAAGTTGCGTCCGTTTCTTTTATTTCCATAAACTCCAAATCTTTGGACTGCTGCATAAGGTTAACTGCCTTAACAGAAACTTTTGCGGGCAACCCTAAACTTGTTACGCTATTTTCGGTTTTGGTCAGGCTGATGTTGACGAGGGCAATATCTTTGCTGCGCGTGAGGTTGTAAATCCTGGCAACTTCCGCAGGAATATTTTTGCTGTTGAATACATTGTAGTGAACTGTGTAATTGCCAAATTTTTGCGATGTCTGGATTTCTTTGGTTTGGTTGATTTGAGCAAATGCGGGAATTGTGAGGAAAAATATAAATACAAAAGACAGTAGATTTTTCATAAGTATTTACTCATTTGAATGTTTCGCTTTTTTAAATCAAGAGCTGGATCCCCGCTTCCGCGAGGATGACGATTCCCATATTATCTAGATTGCAACTTTAAATTTATCATTTACTCAAATGATAAATCGCCGTCTCGCCAAATAAATTGGGCAGTGCATCTTTTAATAATTGTCCGCTTTGTTCGTTGACTACTTCTCGATTAATGACTTTGTAATTTCTTTCGCGGCATAACACTTCAAAATCCTTAAACGTACAAAAGTGGATGTTAGGTGTGTCGTACCATTCGTAAGGTAATAAATCGGAAACCGGCATACGACCGCGAGTGAATAAATGGAAGCGTGCTTTCCAATGGCCGAAATTAGGAAAGGTGACGATGCATTCTTTGCCGACACGCAACATTTCATCCAGCACTTTGTGCGGGAAGTGCAAGGTTTGCAGTGCTTGCGTCATCAATACTGTATCAAAACTGTTGTCTGCAAAATTGCCCAGGCCGCGGTCGAGGTTTTGTTCGATGACGTTTAGCCCTTTATCGATACACAAATTAATTTGCGCAGCATCAATTTCCAAACCGTAACCTTGGGTTTGTTTGTTATCGCTAAGGAATTTTAACAGGGTGCCATCGCCGCAACCCAAATCGAGTATGCGGCTGCCTTGTTTGATCCAGTGTTGGATTTCGTTTAAGTCGATACGCATTTTCATTGCTCTTTTTTAAATTTATGGCGTGGCTATTCCAGCAAGATAACGACCAAACACTTGTTGATAGCGCTCATCGGGTAAGAGGAAAGCATCGTGGCCGGATTTGGATTCAATTTCAGCGTAGGTGACGGATTTGTTTGCGCCAATCAATGCGCTCACAATTTCGCGCGAGCGCTCCGGCGCAAAGCGCCAATCAGTGCTGAATGAAATTACTAAAAATTTTGCCTGCGCATATTTAAAAGCGGCAATTGCATCGTCACCGTATTCGCGCGCTAAATCAAAATAATCCAGCGCTTTGGTGATGAGCAAATAACTGTTCGCATCGAATTGTTTGGCGAAGTTTCCGCCCTGGTAGCGCAAATAACTTTCGATCTGGAATTCAACGTCTTGATCGCTGCCGATATCAAAACTTCCGCTGCGCAAATCGCGGCCAAATTTTTCGCCCATGTCGTAATCGGACAAGTAGGTGATGTGGCCGATCATGCGCGCTACCCCCAAGCCGTGGCGAGGAACGGTGTCTTGCTCCAAATAGCGCCCGTCAAAAAAGTTGGGGTCGCTGATAATTGCCTGGCGTGCGGTTTCGTTGAAGGCGATATTTTGCGCGCTTAATTTCATCGCTGAAGCGATAACGGCGCAGTGACGCACGCGGCTGGGATATTCGAGCGTCCAGCGCATGGCTTGCATGCCGCCGAGGCTTCCGCCAATCACGGCTGCCCAAACATTGATGCCGAGTTTATCGGCCAGGCGCGCCTGGCTGTGCACCCAATCGCGCACGCGCAATTTGGGAAAATCGGGGCCCCAGGGCTTGCCAGTTTCGGGGTTGATACTGCTTGGACCGGTTGAACCGTGGCAGCCACCGATATTGTTCAGGCTAACGACAAAAAACTTATTGGTATCTATAGGTTTACCGGGGCCGATGTAAGCATCCCACCAGCCGGGGCGTTTATCGCTCATGCTGTGGTAACCGGCGGCGTGGTGATGGCCGGAAAGCGCATGACAAATCAGCACCGCATTGCTTTTGCTGGCGTTGAGCTGGCCATAGGTTTCATAGACGAGTTGATAGTCGTTCAGGGTTTTACCGCAAGCCAATAAGAGCGGCTCGCTAAAGTGCATCGTTTGCGGTGTGACAATCCCGACGGAATCGGGCGGTAGCACATCTGGCATGGTCTTCTCTTGATTCTTCATTAATGCGGAAAGTACGAGCAATGAGCTTAGCTCGCTTTCGTTGGATTGTTGGGGCGCCAGTCTAAAGACGCGGGCTATAGGCTGCAAGTTATGTAGCGTTCTACAAGCTTTTTTTGGATTCCGCTCATCCCTGATGCATAGCAATTGAAAGGTTATTCGCCTCTTGTGAGTGTTCGACAGGCTCAGGATGAGTGATGTTGTACGTTTCTCGAACAGAGCATGGAGTTAGTTTTTGATTTGGACTTTCATCGCCAATTTGAATGTTTTGGACACTATTTTTATTTCCTTAAATAGTTTTGCATTCACTCTGTAAGACCAGGTAAGCGCTGATTTGGTGCCCGCTTGCAGTCTATGATGCATGCTTTTGCCCGAATTTGGGCACGTACTCGCTCGAGAATCTAGTCTTCTGGCACAAGTTTCCACTGGCACATTTAATGCTAAAGCCTATGTATTAACTTACGAGGTGCTTGCATGCGTTTTGTTTCCACAACTTTGGCTGCTGTCTGCTTATTGCTTGGCTTTGCTACCGCACCGGTGCTTGCGCAGGACTCTTCTGTATTAGCGACTTCTTCCGAGGCAAGCGCTACCTCTGCACCAGTAACGGAAACTCCGGCCGTTGTTGCCCCCATTGCCAGTCCGGTCGCACCCACCGCAGAACCTCCAATGACTAAACCTACATTGGTTAGCACGAGCACGATCAGTGCAGGTGATACGGCCTGGATGCTGGTGTCGACAGCACTGGTTTTGCTGATGACCATTCCCGGTGTTGCACTTTTCTATACGGGAATGGTGCGCAAGAAAAATGTGTTGGCGACTATGGCGCACAGTTTTGCAGCTACCTGCATTGTCTCGATTTTATGGGTGGTGATTGGCTACAGCCTCGCCTTTACACCCGGCCTATCTCCGTGGCTGGGCGGCTTTGATCGCTTTATGTTGCAAGGGATGGAGTTCATTAAGGAAACCGGCATGGTCACCGTTCACCATGTGGCGCAAACCATTCCTGAAAGCGTCTTTATGATGTTCCAGATGACCTTTGCGATTATCACCCCCGCGTTGATTACCGGTGCATTCGCCGAGCGTATGAAGTTTTCTGCATTAGTTGTTTTCGTGACTTTCTGGTCGCTGCTCGTTTATGCACCCGTCGCCCATTGGGTTTGGGAACCGACAGGTTGGCTGGCATCGCTCGGTGTGCTGGATTTCGCAGGCGGTACTGTGGTGCATATTAATGCGGGTGTTTCCGGTCTGGTCGCGGCGATTATCGTCGGCCCGCGCCTTGGTTTTGGCCGTGTTTCCATGCCGCCGCACAATTTGATTCTTACGGTCATTGGTGCTTCTTTGCTGTGGGTCGGCTGGTTCGGGTTCAATGCCGGTTCAGCAGGCGCTGCCGATGGTCGTGCAGGCATGGCGATGTTCACTACCCAACTTGCCACCGCCGTTGCAGCCATGACCTGGATGCTGATCGAATGGATTAAACGTCGTAAACCATCCGTGTTGGGCATGGTGTCTGGCGCGGTTGCCGGGTTAGTAGCGATTACACCTGCTTCAGGTTTTGTCGGTGTGACCGGTGCGTTTGCGATTGGGATTGCTTCAGGCAGTGCTTGTTACTGGGGTGCAACCTGGTTGAAATCGACCATGGGTTATGACGATTCACTCGATGTATTCGGCGTGCATGCCATTGGAGGAATTGTTGGCGCGTTGCTGACTGGCGTCTTCGCGGTGAAAAGTATCGGCGGTGCAGATGGCAGCATTGCAATCCAGGCCATAGGCGTAGTCAGTACGATTATTTACGCGAGCCTGGTCACTACGGTTATTTTATTGATCATCGATAAAGTCATGGGCTTGCGCGTGGAAATGGATGAGGAAAACGAAGGTCTTGATATCGAGCAGCACGGGGAACAAGTCCTATGAGTCCGACTTCTGTAGAAGCACTGGAAGCCCAGGCGTTTGGTTTGATGGGGCGTTTGCATGTGCAATTGCGCCGTGAAATCGGGCGCGTTACTGACATCAAATACATGAGTATCAACCCTGAGTATTGTTTGCATGTGTTGGAGCTGGCGAATTCGACGGCGAATACCGATTTACAGGCGATGAGCCATAAGTTGGAAGATATTTATTTTGCCGAGGGCGGTTTGTTTGCGGATTCGCCCATTAAACCACGTCGCATGATGGTGGCATCATCATCCCGTGTATCTATCCCGATTGAGCATGCGGTGCATGAGGTTATTGAGACACCTGAACCTGAAGTTCAGGTTGAGTCAGACCAACATTATGTGGGGCGTTTGCGTTAAAAAGTTTTTGTTTTAATTTTTGTTATTTTGTCTTTTTTTATTTTTCTTTTGTTAGTTTTTTAGGGCTACTGTTTGTGCACGTCGTTGTTTCAACGTCACTCTGTTGGCCGGACTCCAGAACCAAGGCTGGGTCCGGCCTTTTTTATGTTTGAAATCCAAGCTCAGCTTGCACAAGAATCTTAATTTAGATGGGAGTCGTCATCCTCGCAGCGGATCCAGCGACTGGTGTTTCAGTGAGCTTACTTGATGAAAGACACTGGATCCCCTGCGAGGATGACGATTTCATTTTTAATAATTTATCGTCGTCAATTCGCCCGCGCCGCCTTACGCGCCTTCAATAAAGACACCACTTGCCCGCCGCGAATTTCCGCCAGTTTTTCACTTGCGTCACTCACTAGCGGCGCGCTGATAATTTCCTGATACAACGGCTCCAGCGAACTGAGTGCAGATTGCAATTGATAGATATTGGTTTGCAAACTTTCAATTTGCTCTGCATGGGTATTGCGCTGGGTTTGCAGCTGCGTCAGGCGCAGCATGTGGGTTTCCAGCAGTTGTTTTTGATACTGGTTATTGTGCATTAACGGCGTGAGCGCTTCTTGCAGCCATTGGCTGATGTGTTCATTCAAATCCTGATACGTATTGCGCACTTCCTGCACCAAGGTATTGATAAAACGATTAATCAAGGCGCCTTTGCGCGTTAACAATGTATTTAACGAGAAACGGAAATCATCGGAGCGCTTTTGCAGTTGGCGTAACTGGCGGCGTTGGTTATGGATTTTGAGCAAGTGGCGCATCATCAAATCATCGCCAGTCAGGTTGTGCTCGGGGCGTTGGTAGATAGAAATCAACACGCGATTGGCGCGGTCAATCTCGCGCTCGATATGTTGCAGGCTGCTATCCACATCATCAAAGAAATTGCCAATCGCACGCGCCAGGCCAAGCGTCGTCCAACTTTGGGCAAGGCTGCGATGGGCATTGTTGATTTGCTGGTCGAGCAAGCCCGAACTTATCGGTGCCAGGAGCGCAACTCGTTGTGATTCCAGCAAGCGTTGGCTGGTACGTAAAGACAATGCCTGTTTGTGATATTGGTGATGGGTCTGGCGAATGGTATCTCGCAATTGCTGCAAGGTATCCGCCGCTTCTTGCGGTGCAGCGCTGCGCAATACATTAATCTCTGTTTCACACTCCGCGAGGCGTTGCGCAAGGTTGTTGCGGGTGTTGATGATCATTTCATAACTATCGCCCACCAGGCGATGGCCAATAATCTGCTGCTGGCTATGCAAAACCACATCGGCCAGTTTGCGTTCCAGTTGCGGGAAATTACTGCGTTCCAGCTGCGGCAAATTGCGCCCGACTTTACCGAGCAAACCCTGTTTGGCCGAGAGCGCGATCACTTGTTCCGGCGCCAGTTTCAGTTGCTGGGCGGTGATGTGACGAATATTTTCGATATTCATGGTCACTTCGGCAGGCGATTGCAAATCATCCCACAGGCTGTCGATTTTATTGAGCAAGGCCAATACGGCAGTGCATTGTTCGTCGCGCAGGGGCTGCACGTGGTCGCGCCAAATCGTCATATCGCTTGCAGTCACGCCCGCATCGGCAGACATCAAAAACAAAATCGCCTGTGCTTCCGGCAAGGTTTTTAATGTGAGTTCCGGTTCATTGCCCAGGGCGTTCAGGCCGGGTGTATCCACAATACGCAAGCCCTGGCGCAACAGTGGGTGGTCGAGGCTAATTAGCGCATGACGCCAGGCTGGTACAGCAACTTTGCCATTTTCGTCGCGATCACCCAGCTCGTCCATCGCAAAACCGAGCTTCAGGGCATCAGCAGGTGCAACCCATTTACTGGCAGATACCTGGTTAATGGCTGCCCGGGTTTGCTCGTGGTTAGTTGGGTCGAAAGTGACAGTCACCCAGTTTTGCGGAATGCGTTTGAAGTTTTGCAGGCTGGTATTGGTGCGACGGGTTTCTATGGGCAACAAGCGCACGCAATTAACGGGAGCGTGTGAATCCCAAAAAATTTCGGTGGGGCACATGGTCGTGCGCCCGGGTTGGGATGGCAGTAAACGACGGCCACCTTCGGTATATAAAAGGGCATTGATCAGCTCGGTTTTACCGCGTGAGAACTCGCCTACACAGGCGATGGTAAAGCTGTCACCGCGCAAAAGGTTACGCGCTTTTTGCAAAGTGCGTTGCACATCCAAACTCAGCATTTGGTGGTTGCTTCCCCAGGCATCAAATCGTTGCAAACGCTCATCCAATTGGCGTTTCCAACGATTGTATTGGGTCATTTGGCGGTGCAAGGCTCTAACATCCATAAGAAGTTGCTCATTCTGTCGCTTGAAAACAGCTGGGTTTAATTGCTTAGAAAAAAATCGGCTAAGTCTTTATTGTTCTAATTTCCATTAAAACCGAAAACGGCAAAACTGGCTAGATGTTGAGCAGTTAGTGGTCAATTTGGCTGACTAATGGTGGAGAATGGTGACATTTTGTGGTGCATGTCACCTTTGGCGCGTGAATTAACGCAATAAAGTTCCTCACAAGTGTTTGCGCCAGGTAAATCTGATCGTTGCTGTTTTATGGTTAAGGGTTAATGCGGGTATTGTGTGATAAATAATGTTTAGCGCTAACATCGTTAATATCGACAACTCATAACAGGAATCGAGGGCGAGGTACAAAACTGCCCTGACGTCTGCCGCATTGGTTTCATGTTAGTTAATCCGCAAGTGCACGCACTTGATTTGGATATTGCAGCCAACCCGACCAACATCAAAATCCAACCCACCATGTACGGTATTTTCTTTGAAGATATTGGCCTCGCTGCTGACGGTGGGCTCTACGCCGAAATGGTAAAAAACCGTTCATTTAAGTTTGAAAGTCTTTTGATAGGATGGAAGCAACCCAATAGCAATACATTCACTCTTAACGAACAATCGGGCATTGCCAATATCATCCATACAGCGGAGAACAAAACCAATAAAATTTCGCGCGTTTTACGATCAATAACGATCAGGGCTACGAAATTATTAACGAAGGGTTCCGCGGCATGGGTGTTAAACAAAATGCGCGCTATAACCTCTCGCTAAAAGCTGCCAATCACGATGGTGCGATTAAAAAAATTATCGTGCTATTAATTGATCAAGATAAAAAGGTGTTGGGCGAAACCAGCATCACACCAAACTCAGATGAATGGAAAAACTATTCCGCGTAATTAAGAATTTTATTTTTTCCAACAATAAAGGTACAGATTTGCTATCGGTTACTTATCAAGGTCAGCCTGTGACAGGACAACATAATGTATTTGCATCGGCAACCAAAGATAACAATACCAACGACCTGATTATCAAAATAATAAATACCGACGCCAGCGCACAAAGCCTGTCCTTAAATTTGAAGGATGTCTCCCTGAAAGGTGAAGGAAAAATCACAACACTCCGTAGCCTGAAATTGGATGACCTCAAATTTTTTTGAATCGCCCAAAAAATATTTATCCAGTAGAAAAGAAATTTCCCGTCAGGGGAGATAAAATCAATTTGGATGTAGGTGCTTATTCGGTAAATGTATTAAGACTAAAAATGAAATAAAGTCCTGGTTAAAATTTTTTAAAATTCACGTTTCCACGTAGATTTTTTATTTCCCAAAAACACTATTTATACCATGAGGAAAATAAATTTAATGTTGATTTTGGTGTCAGTATGGGGGTGTTAGATACTTGCGTTGAAAATCTTGTTTGATTTCATCGGTGGAATTGGATAACGTCACCAAAATATAAAATCTAACCATCGGTGTCGTACCACAAGGAGTGATAGTTGAATAAACTAATAGTTGTCTTGGTATCCGTTTTTTTTCTTACATCTTGCGATAAAGATTTTTTTCAAAGAATGTGTAGTTTTGCTAAACCAGTCTCTTTTTCTGAGAGCTGGAACATCAATCCGGATAAAAAAAATATACAGCAGCCTACCTCTATGGAAATATTGAAACAATCTATCAACGCCTATTCCAGTCTTACGTCATATCAAGATAAGGGCACGGTAATAAGTGTCTTTGCAAGTGAACACAATTTCACTCAGCATCTTGAATTCCATACAGAATTTGACAGAGATCACGACAAATTCCGATTCGAGTTCCGGGAAAGCCCTGGATTGTTAGTTCAGTCGTACCCTTATGTTGTGTGGAAAGATAAAGAACAAGTAAAAACATGGTGGGCGTTGGGAAATAGACTTGAGACAAACTTACCTATCGATTTGGCAATTGCAGGTGCTACGGGAATATCAAAAGGTGCGGCCAGTTTGATTTCAGCAGTATTAATGCGAAAAGAAGGCGAAAATATCTGTGGGTTCTTAATCGGTTGCCCATCTTATCGTATCAATGATATTGATGAGGATGGTGCCAGTTATTTTAGAGTACAAACAATACGTCATCAGGAAGCATCAGGGACTAATGAAAATTCCGTGTCGGAAGTTACTACCAAAGAAACGTTCTGGATCCGTAAAGATAATCTTCTCGTTTATCGAGTAGTAGAGGATTCGGTATTTGCGACATTTAAAGTCCACACTGTCATCCAATATTTACCTATCCTAAATCAAAAAATTCCTGACTCGTCATTTGAGTTCGGCCATTAAAAACCTTAACTGATTTATTCATCAACAACTAAAGGACATGCTATGAAAACTGAATTGCTTTACCTCATTTACGTAACACTGTTTACCGGTCTCTTGTGGGTTCCTTATATTTTAAATCGTCTTATTGTCCGTGGTATTTCTGAAACGGCAGGGTACAGCGAGCATCCAAAACCGCAATCTCCCTGGGCACAGCGTCTAATGAAGGCCCATGCTAACGCGATAGAAAACCTGGTGATTTTTGCAACCTTGATCTTAACGGCAAATGCCGTGGCTGTTTCCAATGATGAAATTGCGACAGCGGCTGTTGTCTATTTTTGGGCTCGTGTTGTACACGCTGTTTCTTATACCTTCGGCATCCCATGGGTGAGAACGCTTGGGTTTTTAACTGGCGTTGGTGCCCAAGTAACTATCGTTATTCAATTGTTGAGTCATTAAAATTGCTGAAGTGAAATAAAAAGCGCAGACGTAGGTCTGCGTTTTTTATGTTAACTGTATAAAAATAATTATTCGTTCTCAGCTTCTTCCCGCGCTGCTTTTTTGCGTTCCATTTCCAATCGCGCATCTTCAATTTCGCGTAAGACCGCGGCAATATCAGCTTCAATTGCAGAATGTTCAAACTTTCCAGTTAGTTTCACGCCCGGATTTAATTTTCCACTTTCATAGAGTGCCCAAATTTCATGGGCATAATCCGTAGCGAGTAACTCCGGTGCAAATTGGCCAAAATATTCAGCCATATTTTTTACATCGCGCTCCAGCATAGTAAACGCATGATTATTACCGGCTGCATTAATTGCTTGGGGTAAATCGATAATCACTGGTCCTTGCCAGCTTAACAACACATTAAATTCAGATAAGTCACCATGGACAATACCGGCACATAACATGCGCACAACTTCCATCATCATAAACTCGTGATATTCACGCGCATCTTCTGCACTGAGTTCCACATCATTTAACCGTGGTGCGGCATAACCTTCTGAATCTATAACAAGCTCCATCAACAGTACGCCATCAAAGCATCCGTATGGATGTGGAACGCGTACTCCAGCATCGGCCAGGCGATAAAGCGCCTCGACCTCAGCGTTTTGCCAGGCACTTTCCTGTTCTTTTCTACCGTAGCTAGAGCCTTTACCCATGGCGCGAGCGCGACGCGAATTGCGTTCGTTACGGCCTTCCTGATATTTGGTCTGGCTGCGGAAGCTGCGTTTTTCAGCATCTTTGTAAACTTTCGCACAGCGAATTTCGCCGCCGGATGAAATTACATATACCGTGGCTTCTTTGCCACTTTTAAGTGATCGTAAAACGTCATCGACAAGGCCATCTTCAATAAGTGGCTCAAGGCTTTTGGGGGTTTTCATAAAATGCCGGGGTGTCCATTTGTAGCGTTACGGCCATGTGCCGTGTAAGCGAGCAATAAAAGTCGGACGGTATCATAGGGGAGATGGCTCACTAAAGCTTGGTGATTTTGTATAAAATACTGTTTTTTGTGTTTCGGTGGTGCTGAAACCCACCGCTTGATTTTCGTTGACGGGTTCAGGAGATAAGGTTCATGTTTAAAATTCTGTTTCGCTTTTGGGTGCGCCGCTTCTTATTTACATTTAGTGTGGCAATTATCATGTTGTTTTATTGGAATTACACTCACTACGGCTTGTCGCAAAACATGCTTATCAATACCTGGGTGTGGGCGCTGCTGGCGGCAATTGTATCCTCTTGCTTATCAACTTATTTTGCTTATCTGCGCCAGCGAAAATTTTTAAAACAACGTATAGAAAAACCGTCAAATGATTGAAATCATTTTTCAGTAAATAATGGATTGAATGAATTTTTAATGAGTAATAAATGCGGCAATGTATTAAACATTGCCGCATTTATTTTATTGACCCTTGTTTCCACCAGACATATTTTGATTCTGGTTTTGATTTTGTTGCTGTTGTGCTTGTTGTTGCTGATCAATTATAACGTTTTGCGCCGCTTGCATGCCTGCTGCCAGCGATACTGCTTTCATGACATCTGCGGTAGCAATTGTCCATTCTTTAAAACTGGCATCAACAATAGGTTCAAGGCGCATTTCGCGCAAGAGTTCAGTTTTATTAATGTCTGAATTTAATCGTGCCTGCCAGTTTTTAGCCCACTCCATGGTTTTGGGGTCACGCGAATTATACAGCAATAAGTCCAGGGCATTTTGTGCTTCTGTTTTACGTCCCAAATAAGCATAAGTTAATGCAGCAGATTTGGTGTAGGTGTTAACTTCACGCGCTAATTTCCACGCGATAATCGCTGAACCGAGTGATTGTTCACTTGGCGTATCCTGCGCATTTATGCCCGCTTTAAAATAGGCATAAAATGCTTCGGGAGCATGCGCGTTCAGGGATGCGGCTTTTAATAAATTGCGCTGTGCCGATTCGAACAAGCTCTTTTGATTATCGCCATTGGCTTGTTCAGCTAGGCGCAATTGCGCTAACCCCAATAAATAAAAAGCACTAACGTTGGATTTTTCTTTATTTGTTTTTTCTGTTAAATAATCCAATACATTTTGTGGATTACCAAAATTAATTTCTGCGCGGCTTAAAATTAATTGTGCATAATCGCTATCTGGATATTGTTTTGTTTCTTTGCGAATTTTTTCCAGCAGCGCTGTTCCGGCTTCTTTGTCCGGACACGATTTCAGCGCAGCTTCCGCCAGCAATAAATCGTTCGCGGCTTTTGGCAGGCTACCAAAACTAATATCTTTGGTTCCGCCTACATTTAAATTGGTTTTTAATGCTTTGGCGGATTGGAATTTATATTGCCACAGTATTTTGCTGAGTTGCGAAACCTTGTAACCAAACGCCTGTTCAAATGCTTTTGCCGGCTCTATATCCTGGATAATAAGGTCAACATATTTACGGAAGTGTTGGATATTGTCGCTGGACGATAAAATATAGTGCGTCAAAATCCAGGAGCGCGCTTCAAACTCAAGTTTTACCCCCGCGGTTCCCGCAAGATTGCTGCCATGCGAATCTTTTTGCAGCAAAATATCGTTGTAATCAAGGCTGTTGTAACGGCCAGTCGAATGCATCGTACTTAAATATTCATTGATGCTCGCAGGTGCCATACCGACGACTGTATCGGTGTCTGAAAAACGTGTGCTTGCAAAATATTGTGCAAAGCCATCGATATACCAGGTTGGTGTGCGCAAGTTGCTATTGTGGTAAATAAAATGGCGGGCGTAGGCTTCAAAGATATAAGAGAGGCCTTCATTTTCCGGTTGCTTTTCCAGGGTTGCAGTATGGCGTTCGCCATAGAACATATAAGTAGCAAAGGCTTGCACACCGAAGGCGCAACTATTGTACAGGCCGATTGCATAATCAGGGCGAGGGCTTTCAAAGGGTCGGATATCGCTGAAATTTTTCAGGTAGTAAAGTGTCAGTTTGGGGCCAGCATCGGCTTTGCCATCGGCGGAAACGTAGAGTCGCAAGAGATAATCCAGGCGCTCCAGTTTATCTAAAAGTTTACTGACGCTTTCGTGGGTTGTATCAGAGTAAACAATAAAATGCGGGCTTTCAGCCGTAAACCAGTCGGCGGCATTTTGTTGCCCGCTGACAACCACTTCTGCGACATCTTTTTGCGGTGTTCCGGTTTGGGCATTGGCATAACAGCTCGCTAATAAACCCAGGATTACCAATATATTTCTATAGCTATTTTTATTCATATCCTTGCCTTTTTTCTGTTGTTATTAGTACACGTAATGTGTATTTATGGCCGGACTATAAATTCAGGTAAAACTTTTGGCGAACGAATTCGTAAAGTTTTTTGCCGGCCTAGCTCGCCTTGCAAAATATCAATATCGCTTTTTGGAACTTTAAAGATTTTGCTGAACCATTTGATAATATGATCGTTGGCTTTGCCATCAACGGGTGGTGCAGTAATGCGAATTTTTAATCGATCTCCATGGACACCGACAATATCATCCTGCGCAGCTTTCGGTTGAAAATGGCAGTGGAGAATTAAATCATCTCCCTGCCAGGAGTAAAAATGATCTGCCATAAATTTTTGTAAAGATTAAAGCAGAAGACTTGCGAGCATGGGTAAAAAATATTGGCGAATCAGGTAAATGCCAAACATCAGGACCATGGGTGAAAAATCCAATCCACCTAGCGGTGGCAGGATTTTGCGGATGGGGCGCAATATAGGGTCAATAAGTTGACCCAGTAAACTGACCACCGGATTGTAAGTGTGCGGCGCAACAAAACTGGCGATAACCAAAATAATCATGCCGTAAAAATAAAAATTAAGCGCGAGGTTGATTAACGCAATAAGTGCGATGGGCAAAATGATAATGTCCAGGAAGACTTTGCCAAAAACAAGCTGGACAACAATAATCAGCGCGACCTCCAACAAGAAAGCCAATACCAGCGCCGCCCAATCAATACCACCAAAACCGGGAATAATTTTGCGCAGTGGTATTAATAATGGATTGGTAAATCTCACCAGGGTTTTGCTGATGGGATTGTAATAATCTGCGCGCACTAACTGGCACAAAAAGCGCAGCAGCACTATGCCTATGTAAGCGGAGCCTACAAAATTAATAATGTCCGCCATAATGTTGCTAAAGGTATTCATAAAAACAAATCTCGAAGTCGATAAATGCATGCGAAGGTTACTGCACGGAAAAAATTATTTACCCAATAATTCCGACAGTTCCACCGCGCGATTTGAGCAGGCCGTCATGGCGCGGCTAAACATAGCGCGAATCTGGTCATTCTCAAAGGAGTTAATGGCTTGCTCGGTAGTACCTTTGGGCGAGGTGACGCGGCGGCGAAGCTCGGCCACATCCACATCACTTTGCTTGGCTAAGATGGCGGCGCCTAACGCCGTTTGCAAGGTCAGCTCAGTCGCAGATTCACGCGTTAAACCCAATTCCACACCGGCGTTAATCATCGCCTCCATTACCAGGAAGAAATAAGCCGGGCCGGAACCTGAGACCGCAGTAACCGGATTGATCAGCGCTTCATCTTTCACCCATTGCACAATACCGACCGCGCCAAGGATAGCGTTGGCGGTGGATTTTTGCGCGGGGTCGACATGGGTATTGGCAAACAAACCGCTGGCACCCACACGCACTTGGGACGGCGTATTTGGCATGCAGCGAACGATGGCCTGATCGGCGCCCAGCCAGTTCGCGATGCTTTCGGTCGTGATGCCTGCTGCCAGTGAAATAATCAATGGTTTATGGCCAAGCGAACCGGCGATCCCCAAACAGACTTCTTTTAGCATTTGCGGTTTAACTGCCAGCACAACCACTTCTGCTGCACGCGCTGCTGCGGCGTTGTCCATGGTGATATTGATTCCAAACTCTGCCGCCGCTTTATCTAGCGTTTCCTGGCGAGGGCCGCTGGCGATGAGGTTGATGCGCTTGAAACCCTCGGCAACTAATCCGCCGATAATGGCCTTGGCCATATTGCCAGCGCCAATAAAGGCAATTTTGGCTGAGCTGTTAGTGAGCAATGTCATGGTGAAGTCCTGGTGATGAAAATAGTGTAATTGTCAGGTTTTGGCTCTCGCCCCAAAAATATCTGTACCAACCCTGACCATGGTTGAGCCTTCGGCAATTGCAGCTTCCATGTCGCCAGACATGCCCATGGATAAGGTGTCTACCCTAAAGCCGAGATTTTGCAAATCAATCAATGCGGCACGCAGTTTATAGAATGCCTGATGTTGTTGTTCGGGAGTATTACTGGCTGCCGGAATCGCCATCAAACCGCGCAATTGCAATCGTGGCAACTGGCTCACCGCCTTGGCGAGCGCTGGTAATTCCTGCAATGAAACCCCGGATTTAGTGGTTTCATCGTCGATATTCACCTGCAAACACACCTGGAGCGGTGGCAAATCTGCGGGACGTTGATCATTTAGGCGCTGCGCGACTTTTTCTCGGTCTATACTGTGAATCCAGGCAAAATTTTCCGCAATGGCGCGCGTTTTGTTGGATTGGATGGGGCCAATAAAATGCCATTGGATGTCGGCAAGATCTTTTAGGTCGGCTTGTTTATCCAGCGCTTCCTGGAGGTAGTTTTCGCCGAAATCGCGCTGGCCAGCGGCATAAGCCTGGGATACAGCCGCGGAAGGCTGGGTTTTGCTGACGGCGATCAAACGCACAGTTTCGGGTATTCGTCCGGCAGTTTGGGCTGCTTGCTGGATGCGCGCGGTGACTTTCGCGAGCGCCTCAGCTATGGTGTTATTAACGACGGGACTGTGCATATTATTTTTCGCTTTGGGCATAATAAACGTAAAGAATTTCTGCAAACATCGACGCTAGCTGAACGCCTAAAAAAGAGCATCAGCTAACACAATAAAAAAAGGTAGCTCTATGGATATCACCGAACTCTTAGCCTTCAGCGCCAAACAAGGCGCCTCGGACTTGCACCTGTCGGCAGGTCTGCCACCCATGATCCGGGTAGATGGCGACGTTCGCCGCATTAACCTGCCTCCGATGGAGCACAAACAAGTCCACGGCCTGATTTACGACATTATGAATGACCGGCAGCGTAAGGACTATGAAGAATTTCTGGAAACCGACTTTTCGTTTGAAGTACCCGGTGTGGCGCGCTTCCGTGTAAACGCCTTTAACCAGAACCGCGGTGCTGGCGCTGTGTTCCGTACGATTCCCTCCAAAGTCTTGACCATGGAAGAATTGGGCATGGGCAATGTGTTTCGCGATATCTGCGCTGTTCCACGTGGATTGGTGTTGGTAACAGGGCCAACGGGTTCCGGGAAATCCACTACGCTCGCGGCCATGATCGACTATATTAATGACAATAAATACGAACACGTATTGACCATTGAAGATCCGATTGAATTCGTGCACGAATCCAAAAAATGCCTGGTCAACCAGCGTGAAGTCCATCGCGACACCCACGGCTTTAACGAAGCGCTCCGCTCTGCACTCCGTGAAGACCCGGATATTATCCTGGTAGGTGAGATGCGTGACCTTGAAACGATTCGTCTGGCATTAACGGCGGCGGAAACCGGGCACCTGGTGTTTGGCACATTGCATACCACCTCAGCGGCAAAAACTATTGACCGTATTGTGGATGTATTCCCTGCGAACGAAAAATCCATGGTGCGCTCCATGTTGTCAGAATCCTTGCAAGCGGTTATCTCGCAAACATTGATGAAGAAAAACGGTGGTGGTCGTGTTGCTGCGCACGAAATTATGCGCGGAACCTCGGCGATTCGTAACCTGATTCGCGAAGACAAAGTGGCGCAAATGTATTCTGCAATCCAGACCGGTGCATCGCTTGGCATGCAGACGATGGATCAATGTTTATCAGATTTGGTTGCGCGCAGGATTGTGAGCCGTGAGGCGGCGCGTTCGAAAGCAAAATTCCCGGAAAATTTTTAGTTTATTTTTACACCGTGCGGCGTAATACATGGGGAGTCGTCATCCCCGCAGGGGATCCAGCTATCGGTAGGATGGGTGGAGCAACGCGATATCCATCAATTATTTTGCAAATCTGATGGGTATCGTTTCACTCCACCCATCCTACGAATTTTATAAAAACATATTTACACAAGCAGGCACAGGTTATGGATTTTGATCGTTTATTAGCATTGATGGTAGAAAAAGGTGCGTCGGATTTATTTATCACCGCCGGTGTTCCACCTTCGATGAAATTGCACGGCAAAGTCGTGCCGGTAACTGCTACGCCGCTTGCACCGGAAAAGGCGCGCGAGTTGGTGCTGAGTGTGATGAATGAAAAACAGCGCAATGAATTCCTCGATAAAAAAGAACTGAATTTTGCTGTAAGTGCGCGCGGTGTTGGTCGTTTTCGTGCGAGTGCATTTTACCAGCGTAACCTTGCAGGTATGGTGTTGCGTCGCATTGAAACCAATATCCCGAAAATTGATGATTTGGGTTTGCCGGATATTGTAAAAGAATTGGCCATGACCAAACGCGGCCTGATTATTTTTGTAGGCGCGACGGGTACGGGTAAATCCACATCGCTTGCATCCATGATTGGCCATCGCAATCGCAATTCCAAAGGCCACATTATTTCAATTGAAGACCCGATTGAATTTATCCACCAACATGAAGGTTGCATCATCACCCAGCGCGAAGTGGGTATCGATACGGATTCCTTTGAAACTGCGTTAAAAAATACGTTGCGGCAAGCGCCCGATGTTATTTTGATTGGCGAGGTGCGCTCGCGCGAAACCATGGATCACGCAATTGCCTTCGCAGAAACCGGCCACTTATGTTTGTGTACCTTGCACGCCAACAACGCCAACCAGGCGCTCGACCGAATCATTCACTTTTTCCCGGCAGATCGTCATCGTCAATTGTGGATGGATTTATCGCTTAACTTGAAAGCAATTGTCGCGCAGCAATTAATTGCAACACCGGATGGACAAGGTCGTCGTGCCTGTTTGGAAATTTTAATTAATACGCCGCTTGCCGCTGATTTAATTCGCAAAGGTGAAGTATCCGAACTCAAAGAATTAATGAAAAAATCCACCGAACTCGGTATGCAAACATTTGATAAAGCTCTCTACGATCTTTATGACAATGGCGAAATTACTTATGAGGATGCGTTATTGCACGCAGACTCACCTAATGATTTACGTTTGATGATTAAATTGGGTTCAGAAACGGATGCTAACTATTTGAATAACGCCGCAGATAGTCTGTCAATTGAGAATGATGATCGGAATAATCGCGGGAAGATGTTTTAATTTGTCATAAAAAAAGAGGCAGCTTACTATGCTGAAAAAAACTATAATTTTATCGACTGTTTTAGTTTCTTCTCTTGTAGTCGCTGATGATTCAGCAGAAGTGAAAGCCTTGAAAAAAGATATGCCGCAAGATGTGGTAGCAATAATTGACAGGACTGTGCAGTGCAATCATTGGCAGGGTGAGGATACCACTGATAAAGCACGCGCAGATAAAATCAATAAAGAATTGGAAAAATGGAAGTGCAGCCAGATTGCAAAAGATCAAGATGCTGTGAGCAAGTTATACCAAAATGATTATGCAGTTAAAAAACGTATCCAGGACGCCCAATACATTTTTTAGTTTTTCGTTATCCATTAAGAGTGAATGATGCTGGTTGAATGTTTTTTTCAGCCAGCATTCCGTTCAAACCAACTTTCCAAAATAAGCCGCGCGGCAATCGAGTCAATTGGATTATTTTTATAATCCCGTGAGCCGCCCCGGCTCATGACTTCACCTTTGGCTTCAAAGCTGGTGAGGCGCTCATCTACTAATTCAACTTTTACGCCGAAGCGTCCATGAATGCGATTGGCAAATTTGCGTGCGCGTGCGCTGAGTTCGCTTTCGGTGTCATCCATGTTTAGCGGCAAGCCTACCAGCACCAAATCCGGTTTCCATTCCTGGATTATTTTTTCAATATTCTCCCAATTGGGAACACCGTCTTTTGCTTTCAGGGGGGCGAGGGAGTTGGCAGAAGAGGTTATGGTTTGGCCTACGGCAATGCCAATATTTTTTGTGCCGTAATCAAAGGCAAGTAAGGTGTTAATCATAGTTACGAAGCTTTAATAATCAGCGTGAGCTGTTAATTTTTTCAATGGCTTTTTCGTTGGAAAGTTCTGCGCCAATCCACAGGATGATTTTTCGTGCTCCAGCGCCAAGTGCACATTCGCGCAAAATTTTTTCTTCTACTTCACTTAGTCCACCCTCATTCATTTCCATGGGATGAATGAGTAAGGCGGGCTTAGCTTTGAACCACGAATGCGGAGTAGAGCTGGCGATAGCTTGTTTTAAGCATTGGACTGCGGGAGCAAAGGTGCCAATGAGAAGCCGTGTGGTTGTAAATGAAATATCCGGTATAAACATTTGCGATGGCAGGTTGCTGGATAAATTTTTTACCACTATTTTATTTTTGTAAATTTTTACATACAGCGAGTTGGTAAAAAGTTTATTGAGCATGACGCGTTCCTGGCGAGCAAAAATTTATCAGGCATGACCCGCAACATTCGAAATTAAATTAACATCAATTCCCAATGCTTGTGCAGCGGCAGTCCAGCGCTGTTCAAACGGTGTATTAAAAATAATGTGTTTGCTCGCGGGAACTGTTAACCAGGAATTGGCGGCAATTTCCGCTTCCAGTTGGCCTTCACCCCAACCGGCATAACCAAGAGCCACTAAACAATCTTTTGGACCCTGGCCTTCAGCGATAGCCGCAATAATATCGCGCGATGCGGTGAGGCTAATATCGGCGGATACTTTTAAAGTGGAATGCCATTCAGTATCGCTACCGTGAATAACAAAACCGCGCTCCTGCTGCACCGGGCCACCGGCGATAACGGGTTGGTGACCCTGGTCGGAACTCACGGTTAAATCCATCTGCGCAAAAATTTCATGCAGCGTCATGGGCATAGGATTATTGATCACAATTCCCATGGCGCCTTCGCTTGAGTGTTCGCAAATATAGGTGACGCTGTGGGCAAAGGAAGTGTCTTGCATGCTCGGCATGGCAATCAAAAAGTGATCGCATAAACTGCCGGGAACAAGCTCAGTGGTATCTATGTGTGGGGTATTTTTTTCAGTCATGGGTTGAGTATTGGGGTATTTCAGTGAGAACACAAGCGCGCAACAAAAAATATGAGTAACTATTTCAATTCATTTCTGATTGTCATATCCGAGTCAGGCACCTCCTTGATGGATTTCCAATGTTACAAGAAGGAACTTGGAATTCGCGAGAATGACCTGGTGAAGAATTTATTGTGCGCTGGTATTGAATCCGTTAATTTCAAAATTCCAGGTGCGGATAATTTGTAATCGATCAGATTGCATGCGAATTTCCGGTGGAAATTTTGCAAAAGGAGATGACAATCGAACGATCTGGCGCGCTGCATCATCCAGGATGCGCTTGCCGGAAGATTGCAAAATATCGATTTGGTAAATTGTGCCATCCGGGTTGATGGTTACTGACAAACGCAGGCTGCCCGTGATGTGTTTACTGAGCGCTTCTTGCGGATAATTACGGTTGCCAATGCGTTCAACTTTTTCGCCCCATTCATGCAAATATTGCGCATCGAATGATTCTTTTGCTGATACAGATGTCAGGGTGCGGATGCGCGGACGTTTGGCATATTCCTGTTTTTGTTTGTCGAGCTTGGCTTGCAGGCTGGCAATTTCGGCAGTGATTGCGGTTTGGTTTTCCAGTAAACCTTTGTGTTTTTCCTTTTCTTCCTGCGCTTCAGGTGTTTTCAATTCGTTAAGTTTGAAATCACTCATCCCCGCAGTGGTCACAATTTGTTGCTGCTTTTTTTGCGCCAGCGATGTTTCGGCAATTTGCGGCATAGGATTTACATTGCGCACCTGGGTGTCGGCAAATTCAGCGTGTTTCTCCGTGGTTATCTGGCGCGCTTTTTCTTCGGTTCCGCTGCCTTCCTGGTTGTGTTGGGCGAGGAAATCCGCATCCTTCGGTGCTTTCATGGATTTATGCGTTGCCAGGGTGATCTCAATGGTTTGCGAGCCTTTCGATTTTGGCGACATTTTAAAAGTTACGCCCAGGATTATCAGCGCATGCAATGCAATGGCGACAAACAGCGTAAAGCTCAAGCGGTCGCCCGCATCCACGGGCTTGGCCTGGAAATCCTCCATATCGGCAATGACAGCTGCACTCACAGTGAATAATCCGGCTGTTGTTCTTTGCGGCGTGCTATGGCGGCCATTAGCAGTTCGCCGATATCGGTGCCGTAGGCTTTATCGATCTCGCGTGCGCAGGTCGGGCTGGTGACGTTGATTTCAGTAAGGTAATTGCCGATGACATCCAAACCAACAAATAACAGACCTTTCTCACGCAAGGTCGGTGCAACCTGGCTGACGATCCAGCGATCCTGTTCTGATAAGGGTTGTGCAACACCAGTGCCGCCAGCGGCCAGGTTTCCGCGGGTTTCACCTTTGGCGGGAATGCGTGCGAGGCAATAGGGCACGGGTTCGCCGTCAATCACCAGGATGCGTTTGTCGCCATCGGTAATTTCGGGGATGTAACGTTGCGCCATAATGGTTTGGCTGCCCATTTCGGTCAGGGTTTCGAGGATAACGCCAACATTCGGATCGTCATCGCGGCAGCGGAAAATCCGGCTGCCGCCCATGCCATCCAGCGGTTTAAAAATAACGTCGCCATGTTGCTGATGGAATTCGCGCAATTTCGCCGCATCGCGACTTACCAATACGGGTGGGCAGCATTGCGGGAATTGGGTGGCGAAAACTTTCTCGTTGCAATCGCGCAGGCTGCGTGGATCATTGACGATCAGGGTGCCTTTTTTCTGCGCCGCTTCCAGGATGTAAGTGCTGTACACAAATTCGTTATCGAAGGGTGGATCTTTGCGCATTAACACCACATCAAGCTCTGCCAGTGCGCGATCTTCGTTGACGCCCAGGCAGAAAAAATCATCCGCATCGTTTTGTACTGTCAGTGAACGCATGGATGCGCGGGCTTCACCTTGCAATAAATAGAGATCGCTCTGCTCCATATAATGCAGTGTCCAGCCTCGCGCCTGTGCTGCTAACAGGAGCGCCAGGGTGGTGTCTTTATGGAATTTGATGTTGGCGATAGGGTCCATCACCACGCCTACGGATAGCGTCATTAGAGAATCTCACTGGCTAATATTGCGATTGTTGAAAATGCGGCCTAAAGTTAAGTTCAAAGTGGTCTAAAGTTAAGTCCTAAGGACATTTAAAGCAAGGGCGTTGCGCACACTTCTTGCGACCGAATTAGACCGGGTATCCGGGCAAAATTGAGAACATATTACCCATAGTTTCAAGTAGTTATGGCTAAACCTTAAAAACTGTGTTAAAAGTTTAGTTCGCGTAAATTTAAGACTACTATAAAACAGCAACGCACCGTTTTTTCGCTAATCCCGTTCTATCAGCGCAATTTCCGGTTCTGCCGCAACATCGCATAACAAAGGCAAAGGTTAGAGAGTATGGACGTAAGTTTAGAAAGCTTGAAAGTAATGGTTATTGACGATAGCAAAACCATTCGCCGCACCGCAGAAACCCTGTTAAAAAAAGCCGGATGTATGGTAATTACCGCCACCGATGGTTTTGATGCCTTGGCGAAAATCGCCGATAGCCGTCCCGATATTATTTTCGTTGATATCATGATGCCGCGCCTCGATGGTTACCAGACCTGCGCCCTCATCAAGAACAACAGTGAGTTCAAATCCACTCCCGTCATCATGCTATCCAGTAAAGATGGCTTGTTCGACAAGGCCAAAGGTCGCATTGTCGGTTCGGATCAGTATCTCACCAAACCTTTTAGTAAAAGCGAACTCCTGGATGCGATTGAGACCCACGTAAAACACGTGAAAGCATCCTGATCAATAGCCGGAATTAGTCGGAAGGCATCTTAAAACTCCAAAGGACTGTCAACTCTAACATTTACGATTCAACCTGGAGCAGATATGGCTCGTGTACTGATTATTGACGACTCTCCAACCGAAACTTACAAACTGACCACCATGCTGGAAAAAAATGGCCATGTAGTGCTGACTGCCGAAAATGGCGAAGCTGGTGTGGCTATGGCGGTTAAAGAGCGCCCCGACTTGGTGTTGATGGACGTGGTTATGCCTGGTCTCAATGGTTTCCAGGCGACTCGCCAGTTATCAAAATTGCCTGAAACATCGCACATCCCGGTGATCATTGTGACCACCAAAGACCAGCAAACCGACCGCGTTTGGGGTATGCGCCAGGGCGCCAAGGCCTACTTGTCCAAGCCAATCACACCCGACGTACTAATGTCCGCTATGGCTGAGGTCATGGGTTAACAGTGGGATTAAGTCGATAATCCCGAATCGTCACACACAATAAGTATATTCCGCGGCCGCTGTACAGTTGACGGCTTTGGATAAGATGGATGCTGTTATGTCAGAACCTCAAGCAGCCTTCGAGGCGCTCCTCGACCTGGCCCAGCGCAGCCGTGCGGCAGCGCGTGGTTTGCCAGCACAAACCGATATCCGTCCACAGTGGAGCGGAATCGGTTTTTCACTTATGGGCAGCCGTTTTGTGGCGCCAATAGGTGAGGTATCGGAGATGCTCGAAGTTCCCAACCATACTCACTTGCCCGGGGTGCAGCCCTGGGTTAAAGGCGTTGCCAACGTGCGCGGACGCCTGTTGCCCCTATTTGATCTCGCTGCTTATTTTGGTGATCGCCTGGTTGGCGGGCGCAAGCAGCGCCGTGTGTTGATCCTGGAAACGGAAACCCTCTACTCGGGTTTGATGGTTGACCAGGTATTCGGCATGCAACATTTTCCCATGGATGAATACAGCGAAAAGGCAGGCGCTGTGGCAGAGAATATATTGCCGTTTGTGACGGGAAGTTATCCGTCCGGCGAGCATCAATGGTCTCTCTTCAGGCCGGCTTTGTTAGCGGAGGACCCGCGTTTTATAAACGCAGCCAAGAGCTAGTGTTGAACGTTAAAGATTTGTTGTGCGATGAGAGAGTTCTGGAATTTACCCCCCTGGATAAAAATTAAAACGTAGAGTTGGTTAGGAGTAATTAGATGAAAGCAGATTCAAAAAGTCTAGTTGGCGCGTATAAAACAAGCCCTGGAATCTTTTATGCTGTGATAATTGGTGCGCTGTCGCTAATAGCGTTCTTTGTGACTGGTTATCTGGTGTATAGCGATGGCGTTAAGGACCAGGGCAACCTTCAGCAGATCGCTGAATTGCGTGCACAGGCCTACCGACTCACTGCCTTGTCCCGCGATGCAACCTCCGGCAGTGAAAAAGCCTTCGGTGAATTGTCAGGCGTGGTATCCAAAATGGATGCAACCTGGAATCAGTTGCACACGGCAGACCCGCGTACCGCGAGCGAATTGAAAACGCAATTCGACACTTACGGCGGCATCTGGGCGCGCGCAAAAAACAACGCACAGGACATCGTTAAAAACAAAGACCTGATCGTTACCTTGAACGGCGTTGGTAAAACCCTGAACGCCAACCTTCCGAGCTTGCAGTCCGAACACCGTAACATTGTAGAAATTTTGCTGGACACCAAAGCACCTGCCGACCAGGTATCAGATGCCCAATTGCAATCGTGGATCGCAGAGCGTATTGGTCGTAACGTGGATAAGATGCTCCGCGGTGACGCTGACGCGGCACAAGCTGCAGACCAGTTCAATACCGACGCCAACGTGTATGGCCGTATGTTGCGCGGTATGAAAGAAGGTGACTCTATGATGCACATCTCCAAAGTGACCGATGCCAGCGCGCGCGTCAGTTTGGATAAAATTACTAAACTCTATGAAGGTGTGAACAAAAACGTCCAGGAGATGTTTGAAGGTTCTGCAACCTTGTTCCGCGCTCGTCAGGCCTCTGATGCACTCTTGACTGAATCGCCACAATTGCTGCAAGCATTGACTGACACTGTGGATAAAATTAACGACCTCTCCAGCTCTCGTCCCATCAACAGCAAAGTATCGATTGGCTTTGCGGTAGTGTTCCTGGTTTGTTTGGCCGTTATAGGTGTAAGCATCCTGAGTGGTACTCGTAAACGTCTTATCAATACTGCAGAAACCAACGAGCGTAACCAGACAGCGATTTTGCGTCTTCTCGATGAACTAGCCGACCTCGCGGACGGTGACCTGACTACGACAGCAACTGTAACCGAGGACTTCACCGGTGCGATTGCGGACTCTATTAACTTCACCATCGACCAGCTCCGTATCCTGGTAGCGCGAATCAACGAAACTGCGGTAAACGTATCGGCCGCTGCGCAGGAAACCCAACAAACTGCATTGCATCTCGCTGAAGCCTCTGAACACCAGGCGCAAGAAATCGCCGGTGCATCTGCCGCGGTAAACGAAATGGCCGTGACCATCGACCAGGTATCTGCCAACGCCGCCGAATCGGCAGCGGTAGCGGAACGTGCGGTATCTATCGCCGGTAACGGTGCGAAAGTGGTACAGAACACGATCAACGGGATGGATACCATCCGTGAGCAGATCCAGGATACTTCCAAGCGTATTAAACGCCTCGGTGAATCGTCACAAGAGATTGGTGATATCGTAAGCTTGATTAACGACATTGCGGACCAAACGAACATCCTCGCACTTAACGCGGCAATTCAAGCATCGATGGCGGGCGACGCGGGCCGCGGGTTCGCGGTGGTAGCGGACGAGGTTCAGCGCCTTGCGGAACGTTCCGCCGCAGCGACCAAACAGATCGAAGCCCTGGTAAAAACCATTCAGAACGATACCAACGAAGCGGTAATTTCGATGGAGCAAACCACATCTGAAGTGGTTCGCGGTGCGCGCCTCGCACAGGATGCGGGTGTGGCACTGGAAGAAATTGAAAACGTATCAAGCAGCTTGGCGGAATTGATCCAGAACATTTCGAACGCCGCGCGCCAACAAGCGTCGTCTGCGGGCCATATTTCCAATACGATGAACGTGATCCAGGAAATTACTACCCAAACTTCTGCGGGTACATCAGCGACTGCGCAATCGATTGGTAACCTCGCCGAGATGGCGCTTGATTTGCGTGAATCGGTAGCCGGTTTCAAACTGCCGGAAGAGGATGTGGCGGGCGACAGCCACAGTCATGCGGCACCCAAACCGACTGGCGCAAGCTACGATTTGGCGTCCGATGCGGATTTGGAGTTGGATACCAGCTTGCTGGATGACGACGACCTCTATCCACACCAGGCAAAAGCTTAATCATGCATTGACGCTTGCTGTTCGCTGTAATCTGGAAATTGTGTAAGCGTCGATTAGGTATTTGTTATGGGTTGGTCATTACGCACATTACCGACACTCTCTCTTGAGCAATTTGCACAGTGGTGCAAATTGCTGGAAGAGCGCACGGGTATGCAACTGGTTCCGCAGCACAAAGCTTTGCTGGAATCGCAAATTTCCTCGCGCATGCGCGAATTGGGTATCGACGATTACGACCACTATTACCAGCAGGTTACCAATGGTGCTGCGGGTATGTTGGAGTGGACCGTCATTATTGATCGTATCGCGGTGAAGGAAACCAGTTTTTTCCGGCATCGCCCCTCGCTCGAATATGTGCGTCATTACCTGCAGAACAAAATCAACAACCAATCCCTCGCGCAAAGTTTTGATGTGTGGAGTGTTGGTTGTGCAACTGGCGAAGAAGCTTATTCGCTGGCCATGGTCATTAACGATTGTTTTGAACTGGCGGCACTCAACCCCTATTACGGTATTACTGCATTTGATTTGAGCATGACCGCGTTGGCCACTGCACGCAAAGGCCGTTACGCCAAACGTAAAATTGAAGCGGTAAAAGCCGAAGAATTTAAGCGATATACCAAACAATTAACGGATGGCAATTATGAAATTGTCAGCCGTTTGCGTGAACGTGTGTGTTTTACCCAGGCAAATATTATCAACCACAATAATTTGCCGCGCGTAAAAGTCGATGTGATTTTTTGTCAAAACTTATTGGTGTATTTCCGCCGCTGGTTGCGTCGTGACATTTTGAATGCATTCGTTGAACACCTGAAGCCCGGTGGAATTTTGGTGACCGGTTTAGGTGAGGTGACCGAATGGGAGCATCCAAAAATGCAGCGCATCACGGCTGATGAAGTACAAATCTACGTACACGAATAACAAACGCAAGCAGCGCAAAAAAGCGTGCGGCGAGAGAATAACGAAGAGGAAAACACCACATGGCAGATAATCGTAATTTTGCCGCGCTGGATTGGCTGATCCATGAGATTGGCGAAACCCTGAAGGAAGCGCGTCAAGCACTCGAAGCCTATGTAGAAAATCCCAAAGATGCAGTCCGCATCCGTTTTTGTTTGACTCACATTCACCAGGTGCACGGCAGTTTGCAAATGGTGGAATTTTTTGGCGCGGCCATGCTCGCCGAAGAAATGGAAAAATTAACGCAGGCCATGATCCAGGGCTCGGTAGCCAATCCTGCGGAAGCGCAAGAAGTTTTGATGCGCGCGATTTTGCAATTCCCGGTTTACCTCGATCAAGTTAAATCCACCCGCAAGGATAATCCCTTAGTTGTATTGCCACTGCTTAACGATTTACGTGCAGTGCGCGGTGAAAGTTTATTAACCGATACGAAATTATTTGTGCCGAATTTAGCGCCCGCTAAAAAAGTTACTGGTGCTCGCTCGCCAGCCGCGCAAGATAATGTGCAATTCCAGGCCATGGCGCTCAAGCTGCGCCAAATGTACCAATACGCAGCGGCGGGTTATATCCGCAATGTGAATAGCGATGAAAACCTCGCGTATTTGCAAAAAGTATTTAATCGCCTGCATAAGTTAACCCAGGGCACTGCACGTCACGCACTGTGGGATATTTGTTTGGCTCTCGCTGAAGCTTTGGAAATCGACGCGCTCGAAATGAGTGTGGCGATTAAAAATTTGCTGCGCCAACTCGACAAAGAAATAAAAATCCTCGCCGTCCACGGTATCAAAGCACTCAACTCATACACCAATGATGAGCTGATAAAAAATTTACTCTATTACGTTGCACGTGCGGGCAAACACGCACCGGGTTTTACCCCCAACTCCCATTTGCAACGTATTTATGAAACCTATCATTTAGATGAAGCATTAATTGAAGGTCGCGAATCGGGCGACGATAGTTCCAATATTTTGTCGACACCCGATTCGGAAGCCATGCGTTCGGTGGTGGAAGCGCTTAAATCAGAATTGGATATTATTAAAAACGCGCTGGATGTGTGTTTGTCCGGCGGTGATGCCCAATCGGTTTTGCATGAAGCCCTGCCCGTTGTAAAACGTATTGGCGACACCATGGCAGTGCTTGGTTTGGGCGATTTGCGCAAACAGGTTTTGGAGCAGGGCGCTGCGCTGGAAATGGTTGCAAATTCCGACAGCCAATTGTCGCAAGACCAATTGATGTCGATTGCCGGCAAGGTGATTGAAATTGAAGATTCACTGGATAGCCTTGCGCAACAACAGGCAGCCAATGTTTCTAATAATGATGCGCCGTCCAACGAAGCGGATATCACGCTGACTCGCGCAAAAGAATCTGTGCTGCGTGAATCGCGCAATGGTTTGGAACACGCGAAAGATGCAATTATTGAATACATTGCATCCCAATGGGATCGCGTGCACCTGCAAAATGTGCCGGAAACTTTGCGCGAAATTCGCGGCGGTTTGGAAATTATGCCCTTGCCGCGCGCGGCGAGAATTTTAGGTGCTTGCGCGCGTTACATCGAAGAACAATTACTCACGCAAGAAATTACACCGCAGTGGTCATCGCTCGATACCTTGGCTGATGCCATCACCAGCGTTGAATATTATTTGGAGCGTTTAAGCAGTGGCAGCACCAAAGAAGAAAATGATTTATTGCTGACCGTTGCAGAAGAAAGTGTTGCCGCACTGGGTTATGCCGTTGCCAAAGTATCGCGCTCGGATATTTCTACTGCGGATATCAACGCGATGCGTTCAGCATTACCTGATGCAAGCATTCATACAACACAAGAAGCTGCAGAAGCTGATGAAGCAAGTCTGGCAGCCGCATATGAATCTGCCTTACAAACTGAGCCGGTGAAAGAAACCGAGCCGGAAAATAAATCCACTCCTGCAAAAGAAACGCAAGACGAACCACCAAGCTTGTTTAGAAGTAATGCTCCTTCTATTGGTAATCGTTATTCATCACCCGCAACTACGATTTCTGTTTCGCCCGCATTTATTGGCAGTATTGAAGTTGCATTGAATGCTCCTGCTAAAGCTGCGCCCCTTGTTGAGCCGGAAGAAATTGTTGTTGACCTCGATCTTGACCCTGATCCTGAATTGGATGTAAAAGATTCCAGTGAAGATGCATCTGTTACGGTTGATTTGTCCGAAGAAACTGCGCACAGCATTGAGCTAGAAATTGTAGAGGCTACTGAGCCAGTTAGTGAAACAATTGTTGAAGATGTTGCTGAAAAAATATCTTCTAATGAAGAAACTGAAGACGATGACGAAAATTATATCGATGACGAGATCATCGAAATTTTTGTTGAAGAAGCTGGCGAAGTATTGGAAAACATCGCGCAATATTTCCCGCGTTGGGCAAAAAATTTCGACGATGAAAATTCATTGACTGAATTCCGTCGCGCATTCCACACGCTGAAAGGCAGTGGCCGCATGGTGGGTGCGAATGAGGTTGGTGAATTAGCATGGTCAATCGAAAATATGTTGAACCGTGTTATCGACAATACGATGCAACCTGGTGAACCGCATGTCGCCATTATTGAAAAAGTGCGCGCTATTTTACCGGCAATGGTTGAAGCCTTCAGCCAACAGTTACCCAATCCTCATCCGCAACTGAGTGAGCATTATCGCGGCCTTGCTGAATCCCTGGCAAAAGGTGTAGTGCCGGAAGAATTGGCAAGTGGAGTTGCTGTTAATGCTGAACCAGAAGATCTCGGTGTTAATTTGGTTGATGCTGGCGAACAGGAGCGTAGTCATGATGATGAAGAAATTCCTGCGCTTGAAGCTGAATCAATCGGCAATACGGAAACCGCACTCGATGTAGAAATTGAAGCGCAAGAACCTGCAACTGATGTAATTGCTGCAACACATGATAGTCACGACCATGCTGAAACTCATCACACAGTTAATGCAACAGATGATTATTCACTGGATGAAAGTGGTGATGATTCAGATGCGCAACTCTGGGATATTTTTGGCGCAGAAGCGCAAACGCATTTGCAAACCCTGAAAGAATATATTGCGCACATGGAAGCGGAAGCACCGGTGTATGAACCACCGAGCGAAAGTGTCCAGCGCGCCCTGCATACGCTCAAAGGCAGCGCGCATATGGCGGAAATTACGCCGATTGCCGAACTCGCTGCGCCGCTGGAAAAATTTGTCAAAGAATTGCGTTCTTACCACGTTGTTATTAACGATGATATTTTGCAATTGTTGCGCGATGCGGTGACCTATACCGAAACCGGTTTGGCACAAATTGAAAATGGCGAAAACGTTGATATTCCACGCCTGCATCAATTCACTGCGCGTGTTGCTGAGTTACGCGAAATCCATGTGGCGCCGCTGGTGCGTCAACAAGAGCTGGATGAAAACGGCAAGCGTCCGGTAGATCCGGAATTGCTCTCAATTTTTATGGCAGAAGAAATGAATCTGCTGTTGGATGCCGACAAAATTATTGCGCAATGGCAATCGGCTCCTGGAAATGTTTCTGTGCTGCAACCCGTGCTGGATGAGCTACGCAATTTAAATCGCGGTGCACATCATGCCTATTTGCCTGTTATGGCAAATTTGGGTGAAAAACTTGAACAGGTTTACACGCATGTTATTGCGCATCATTTGGCGTGCTCCGAGCCATTATGCCGCGATATTAATTCAGCACACATTGCATTGCTGGATATGGTTGATGCGATTGCCGCTGGTCAAAACCTGGTGAATGCACCTGATTCTATTTTGCAATCGCTTGACGATTTAATTGCTGAAGCCCAGGTTGATATCACTGAGAGCAGTAGCCCTGTTGAAGCTCCATTGATTGAAGAGGTTGCTTACGAAGAACTTGAATTACACGATCAATCAGCGACCCTGGAACTTGCTGAAGATGAAGCATTGCATGCTGCGGAAAATGTACTTACCGATAATGCGTTGGTAGAGCTGATCGCTGCAGATGTGGCAGAAGATGCACATGCGTTTGCAAATACGGAATCGTATGAATCTACAGTACCGGATATTGAGGAAATTACTTTATCGCAAGACGATATCATTGAACTTGGCGATGAAATTAGCCTTGAATCTGAATCTGAATCTGATTTGATTCCAACCTTGCCTGTTGTTGATGCAATGGGCGATGAGGATTTGGAATCGCTCGCGGGCGATATCGATGAAGCCGAAGAAATCACCCTTGAGCTGCCAGAAGAGCAACCTGCTGTTGAGCTTGAGGAGGTCCTTGAGTTAAGCGATTTACCGGAACTCGAAGAACCTGTTGAACTTGAAGAAGATGTTGAGTTTATTGCAGATGAGTCATCAATTGAGCCTTCTGTTAATGAGCACTTGCCAACCATTGAGGAACACGCAGAAGAACTTGCGTTAGAAGCGGGTGATGAAATTTCTGCTGATGAACTGGAATTTGAAAGCGAGCTTGGAGATACGCTTGAACCAGAAATTGTTGACGTTGATATTGCTGAAGAAAATTCCGCTGAACTTGATGAAGCAGCAGTATTGGAAGACATTGAGTCAAGCGATATTGAACCCGCAAATATTGAATTAAACGATGTTCAATCAGATGCGCCTGAATTAGAAACCGCTGAAGTAGATGAGTTAGCAATGGCTGAATTGAAAGCGGATGATTTGGAGCTTTCTGAAGCAGCAGACGCTGACGATGAAATTGTTGAAACTCCAATTGCGCCTGCACCACAAGTTGCAACACCAAAACCTGCACCCGTTCAGCAGGTGGCAAAAGCACCGATTTCCAGTTTTGAAAACGATGAAGATTTCGATCCGGAAATTATTGAAATCTTTGTTGAAGAAGCCAACGAATTGCTCGAAGACATGGAGCGAGCGCTGCATGATTGGCAAGAGGATTGGACCAATACAGATTGCGTCGAAGAATTAAAACGTTGCTTGCACACCTTCAAAGGTGGTGCTCGTTTGGCGGGCCTCACCGATCTGGGCGATTTGTCGCACAACTTTGAAACCATGCTGATCGAAATGGATACCGATGCCGAACTCGATCAAAACTTTTTCAAACAATTAAATAACTACCAGGACCAATTGCACGCAGGGGTAAGCCAGGTCGTTGCGCGTTTGAGTGGCGAAATACCTGCGGAATCGATAGAGACTGTTGAGGATTATGAAGATGTTTCTGGAGAACTTGATGCAGAAACAACCACAGCTGAAGCAGACGAGTTTGAGCCTGTAGACGAAACTTCTGACACTGAAATCGCACAGGAATCTGCGCCGCATATCGAATACATAAGACCCAGTTTGGTAGTGGATAACGATCGCGGATCAAACCTTGGCGGTTCAGAAAAGCCAAACGTACTGACCTTTGCTCCAAAACCGAAACCGCCAGCAGCGCCTTTACCAAAAATTCCCGGCGCGGAATTCGGTGGCACAGGTTCGGCTGGTCCGGCGCAAGTGCAGCACTTGGCGGCACGTCGTGCAGGTCCGCAAGAAGTTGTAAAAGTGTCGGCGGAATTGTTGGAAGAATTGGTAAACCTTGCGGGTGAAACGTCTATCAGCCGTGGCCGTATGGAGCAACAAGTAAGTGACCTGGGTTCTTCTATCGAAGAGATGGATGCAACCATTCACCGTTTGCAAGAACAGTTGCGCCGCCTTGATATCGAAACTGAAGCGCAAGTTCTTTTCCGCCAGGAACAAATGGCGCAACACGAGCAATTCGACCCGTTGGAGATGGACCGCTATTCGCAGTTGCAGCAGCTGTCGCGCTCACTGATCGAATCTGCCTCTGACTTGATGGATTTGAAATACACCCTCGCGGATAAAACCCGCGATACCGAAACCCTGTTGCTGCAACAATCGCGTATTAACACTGACCTGCAAGAAGGCCTGATGCGTTCACGCATGGTGCCTTTCTCGCGCCTGGTTCCGCGTTTGCGCCGTATCGTTCGCCAGGCCGCCACCGAGCTTGGCAAAGAAGTTGAATTCGAGTTGGATAATGTAGAAGGTGAATTGGACCGTACGGTGTTGGAACGTATGGTTGCGCCTTTGGAGCATATGCTTCGTAACGCGGTAGACCACGGTATTGAAATGCCAGATGACCGTGTTGCCGCAGGCAAACCGGCCGAAGGTCGTATCGTGTTGAGTCTCAGCCGTGAAGGTGGCGATGTGATGTTGCGCCTGGCCGACGATGGTCGCGGTATTAATTTGCAACGTGTGCGCGAAAAAGCCATCGAACGCGGTTTAATGGCAGCCGATGCTCCTCTCAGTGATCAGGATTTAATGCAGTTCATCTTGCACGCCGGCTTCTCTACTGCTGAAAAAGTAACGCAAATTTCTGGCCGCGGTGTAGGTATGGACATAGTGCACTCCGAGATCAAACAACTCGGCGGCGCCATGTTTATTGATTCCCGCTGGGGCGAAGGCACCGAGTTCACCATTCGCCTGCCGTTTACCGTATCGGTAAACCGCGCCTTGATGGTTCAAATTGGCGAGGACCTCTATGCAATTCCGCTCAATACCATCGAAGGTATTGTGCGTGTGAGTCCATTCGAGCTGGAACATTATTATCAAGACCCGGAAGCGCGTTTTGACTATGCGGGTGACAATTATCTCGTGCGTTATCTCGGCACCATGCTGGATAGCGATGCATCACCAAAGCTGGATGGCCAATCCCTGCCGCTGCCTGTAATCCTTGTGCGCAGTACCGAAAATACCGTGGCTTTGCAGGTGGATCGCCTGTTGGGCTCACGCGAAATCGTGGTAAAAACCCTGGGCGCGCAATTCGCGTCTGTGCGCGGTGTATCCGGTGCAACTGTAACCGGTGATGGTAGCGTGGTAGTGATTCTGGATTTGCATGCGCTTATCCGTGAACAGCTTGCACTCGGTTTGAGCCACGCTATCCTGCTCGATTCGTCAACTGCCAGCACTGCACCAGTGGTTGAGGAATCGGAAAAAACCATTATGGTGGTGGATGATTCGGTAACTGTACGTAAGGTGACAGGCCGTTTCCTGGAGCGCGAAGGTTTCCGCGTCATCACGGCGAAAGACGGTGTGGAAGCACTGCAATTGTTGCAGGACCACATTCCCGATGTGATGTTGCTCGATATCGAAATGCCCCGTATGGACGGCTTCGAAGTGGCGAAAAATATCCGTACCAGCTCCCGTTTGCGCGATATCCCGATCATCATGATCACCTCGCGTACCGGTGAAAAACACCGCGAACATGCCTTTGAATTGGGCGTTAACAAGTATATGGGCAAGCCGTACCAGGAAGATTTGCTGTTAACCAACATTCAGGAATTGATTAAAAAACGCTGATTCAAAGAGCTTCTGAACAGATTCAGGGAGCTTCTGAACAACAGGCAGGACGCCATAACCAGAGATATTTTCCAGGGGCATGCAAGTGTCAGGATTAAGCATCGGGATATTGGTGGATAGTCCACTCAAGCAACAATATCTTGGCAACATGGTAGTGCAGGCGGGCCATAAAATCGGCGTGGTTTATTTGTTTAGCGCCAACACCTCGCTCCCCAGCCTTGAACACCAGGTAGATGCCTGGGTTGTCGATATCAGCGAGCCCGAGGACGGCGCTGAGATAAGCGAACAAAAGCTCGCGCTCTTGAGCTTTATTGATGAATTGCTGGAGCAGACACGTGTTCCGGTGATTGTAAACGACGCTGCTGAACTCACCCAGGGTAGCGCCGATTACAATAATTGGGTTCGCCGCATGTTGCAGCGGCTTGAGCGTTTGAGTGGCGATATCAACCTGCAGGCGAGTGGCGGAGCCAGTGAAGTATGGGTGTTGGCTGCGTCTACCGGCGGGCCGGCAGCAGTCAAGGATTTTCTGAAGCAGTTACCACCCGGGCTTAATATCGCGTTTGTTTATGTCCAGCATATCGATAGCGGCCAGGCGGAAACCCTGGTGAAAATGATGAGCGGTGCAGGTCATTACCCGGTGAGCATTGCCAAGCAAGGTTCAGTCCTGAGCGATAACACGATTACCCTGGTAACGGCAGATCGTAGTGTGAATATCCACGATAACGGAACCCTGGTCGTTGGGAAAAATCCGTGGGGCGGTTGTTATTCGCCATCCATTGATCAGGTAACCGCCAATATTGCACGGGTGTATCGCCAGCGTAGCGGCATTATTATTTTTTCAGGCATGGGCGATGATGGAGCCGCGAGCTGCCGCTTAATCAAACAGCAGGGCGGTAAAGTGTGGGTTCAGTCGCCGGAGCAAAGTACGATTGCTTCCATGCCCGAGGCAGCAATTGCTACAGGAACCGTTAGTGTTATTGGCACACCGCCAGAGCTTGCCGATGCGCTGGCGCGATTGAAAAGCACGAAGCACACTAAACGTTATGTGTAGATATATAAGTTGAACCCATGTTCATCGTCATCCCTGAACTGGGCATCCGCTGCCGGGAAACCAGCTTAATTGGAATTGCGTTTTACCAAGGGCTGGATATCCATTTGTGTGGTATGACGAAAAATATATAAATTGAGAAAATCTAAAAACAGGAGCGCCTCGCATGAGAGCACCCAAAAGAATTGAGCAGAAAAAAATCCAGGAAGTGGCGAGCCTGTTGATTCCGCTGCAAGGTCAAACTATTTTGTTGCCCAACGTTACTGTGGCGGAAATTATTCCTTCTTCTCCTGTCCAGGCGGTAGAAAATTCACCGCTATGGTACCTGGGTAACTTTCAATGGCGTGAATTGACGGTACCATTATTGTCACTTGAGGCACTTAACGGTGAAGGTGCCCCAGGTATTCATGCCCGCGCCCGTTTTGCGGTATTGAATACTACGGGGTTGCACAGTGATTTACCGTTTATCGCCATACTCACACAAGGTTTGCCGCGTTTGGCGCGTGTGAATGAAGATGAAATCAGTGTACGGGAAGATGCCGAAAATCGTCGCTACGACTTAATGCATGTATCATGGGCGGGCGAATACACACTAATTCCTGATATCACTGCCATTGAACAAACTTTTTTGGATTATTTACACTCGAATGATTAATTTTATATATCTCCAATGTCGTTCACTTACCTCTGCGTTCTTTTGTCTCTGCGCCATTGTGTTGTTGCAGGGTTGTGGCGCTGAGCGAACTACGCCATTCATTCCACAAGAACCTTCCGTCAATTGTTCAAGCAGTTCCAGCTCAAGTAGTAGTTCAAGTGACTTTGGTATCATCATTGATGAAAGTTCAAGTTCATCCAGTTCGGCGAGCAGTTGTGCAAGCTCTTCAAGCAGCAGTTCAAGCTCATCAATGAGTTCAAGTTCATCCAGCAATTCAAGCTCGTCCAGTGGATCATCGGTTGCGAGTAATTTGATATGGTCGGGAACCCAAACTTATACCGTTATCGATAAAAAAGAAAAAAATATCCAGGTATTGCGCAACAGCAATGATTTTTACGCTACCTCAAATGCCTATGTAAATTCTAATCTGGATGACCAGAATTTTGATGAAGGCCAAGTTGTATTAATTGATGATGGTGAAGTTAATAGTTGTAACGCACATCTTGAATTCAACTCAAATATTAGTGCACAGGAACTCACCGATAACACTGTTAAAGTAACTGTGAACTATGTTGAAAAGCCGGCACTTGATAAATGCAGCCCAAGCCTGTCGCGACCGTTTTATTTTTATTATTTCAAAACCAAAAAATTATTGGTGTTTGAAGAGAAGATAAATTAATAAAAAAAGCCCGGTAGTTAGCCGCAATGCCAGTCAGTTAAGCAGTATTGCTATATAACTGCTCCATAGAAAAAGGCCTGCAAACTGGGCACGAAGTAGAATGTAGGATGGGTGGAGCCTAAGCGATACCCATCAACATTTTAAAAGCATTGATGGGTATCGTTGCGCTCCACCCATCCTACGGATCTGCATACACAACGCCCAATAAAAAGCTCGCTGTAATCCGTTCAAAAAAAGCAGCACGATCCAAAAACAAAAATGCCAGTCAGCTTAACTGACTGGCATTACGGTAGTTAGCCGGGCTTTTTTTATTGTTCAAATTAGTAGTCAAAAATCAGGTTAATTGATTTTCAATTTAATTGTACTTTAACCACAGATTCCGATTCTAAAAATCTCCCCACAAATATTGCACCAAACTAATTGCTGCTACAGGCGCAGTTTCAGTACGTAAAACCCTGGGGCCTAGGGTGAGTGGTGAAAATCCCCGGGCGATTGCCTGGGCAATTTCATCGTCATCCAGGCCGCCTTCGGGGCCAATCAATAATGCAACACTTTTTGTGGTTTTTTCTTTTGGTAAACCCTGGCTGTCGCGATGATGCAGTACAAATTTCAATTCAGCATCGCACTGCCTAATCCAGTCGGAATAATCTTTTGGTTCGCATAACTCTGGCAAAATATTACGTTGGCATTGTTCGCACGCGCTAATAAGAATGTGTTGCCAATGCTCCATTTTTTTATCGGCACGCTCACCGCCAAGTTTAACTTCTGTACGCTCAGTTATGAGTGGAATTATTTTGGTAACACCTAATTCAGTCGCTTTTTGCAGTACCCAATCCATTCGCTCGCCACGTGACACACCAATTGCTAATTCCAATTGCAAATGTGACTGGCGATTTTCCGCAGAAAATTCTTTTACTAAAACATCAACATGTTTTTTGTGTACAGCAGAAATTTCTGCGCCGTATTCACCACCTTCGCCATTAAATAAAATTAATTCGCGCCCCGCTTGCATGCGCAACACTTTGCTCAGGTAATGGGATTGCGGCTCTGCCAGTGAAAGTGTGATGTTGGAAGCAAGTACTTGATGAGTGAAGATTCTTGGGATGCGCATAATTATTTTTGCTAAAGATGGAGTTTATTAAAAAGGAAATCGTCATCCCCGCAGGGGATCCAGCGCCTTTGAATAGATATAAAGTCACTGGATCCCCTGCGGGGATGACGATTTCCTATTTTATTAATTGCTATTAATTTTAATCCCGGTCCTTCTCGCGGAAAGAAAAGAAAGCGGGCAGCACTTTGTAGCAAAACAAGGAGTAAGTCCCTCCGCCTTTTAGCGGAGCACCTAGCAGGAGATTGGGTTAATTCCCACGCTCAATAATATACGCAGAAAGCGCCCGCAAATAATTTGCATTGTTACCAAAACTTTCTAATGCATTGAGCGCTTGTTGATGCAACTCCTGCGCTTTTGCGCGCGCGCCTTCCAATCCCAAAAGTGCAACATAAGTTGGTTTGTTGCGCGCAATATCAGCGCCTTGTTGTTTGCCTAGAGTTTCTGTGTCGGCAACCACATCCAAAATATCATCCTGCACTTGAAACGCGAGGCCAATGGCAGCGGCGTAAATGTCCAGCGCTTTTAATTGCGTTGCAGATGCATGCATTGCTGTTGCGCCCATGCTTACACTCGCGCGAATTAACGCACCGGTTTTATGGCGATGCATATTTTCCAGTTGCGTAAGATCGATGGTTTTATCAACAGCGGCTAAATCAATTGCCTGTCCAAGCACCATGCCTTGCACGCCGGATGCATTGGCCAATTGGCGAATTAATGCAACCTGAGTTTTCGCATCAATATTGTCAGCGTCGCTCAAAAGTTCAAACGCAAAAGTTTGCAAGGCATCGCCAGCGAGAATCGCCGTGGCTTCGTTGAATGCGATATGGCACGTCGGTTTACCGCGGCGCAAATCGTCGTCGTCCATCGCGGGCAAATCATCGTGGACAAGACTATAAGAATGCAAACTTTCAAGCGCACAGGCGATGCGATCCAGCAACTCCGCTTTCAACTCCAACGCATCGCCCGAAATCGCGAGTGCACTGGCATAGGCGAGAGTAGGACGTACACGTTTACCGCCGTTGAACAGGCTGTAACGCATGGCTTCGCGTAATTGGGTTGTATCCTGCCCGAGTGGCAGATGAAGATTTAACGCCTTATCGACACGCTCATGGCTATGGTGTGCGAAACTTTTAAAATCCAGGTCGTTAAGCAGTAATGCTTCCGTCATTCATCATCGCTCGCGTCAAACTCGGTCAAAACAATTTCACCTTGTTGTTCTAACAACAGGCTGACTTGCTGTTCAGCCTCCGCGAGGCGAGTTTGGCATTCGCGCGTTAATTGGATACCGGTAGAAAAGGCTTGTAGCGATTCTTCCAGGGTTAAATCGCCCTGTTCCATTTTATTCACGAGTGCTTCAAGCGCATTGAGCGACTGTTCAAAGTCAGCGGCTTTCTTTTTAGCGGCCATGTTAATTCCAGTTGGGGTAAATGGCGGCGATTATAAACCCCGCATCCATCCTTGGCGACCCTAACGGGTTGGATAAAAAGTAATCATGCGTGTGAGACATATCCTACAAACATTAGCGACATTATCCACTAGAGGCTGGCATGGAATTCCACAATAATGGGGACTTAGGGACGAGCATATCTCGGAGAGGATATGACTTAGGAATGATAAGGAATATTCACCGTATTTGCTGATAAGGCAGGTTTTATTGCTTATCAGCACATCCTGTTAAAACCCGCTGCAACCCCCTGTAGCGGGTTTTTTTTGTGTCTGTTTTTGGCAGATGAATAACCGCGCTACATTTATGATGTGCGGTCATATAGTTGCATATGCAATACAATCCTTTTAACTGTAGTTTAGTAGCTAAATGGGCTAGAATCGCCGGCTTTCCAGACGCTATATGAGTTATTTAGGAGATCGTGATTGTCCGCCATCGACGCTACTACCTCCCGCGATCCAATTGCGGAGGTTAATACTGATATGTCGTCATTGCTATTGGGGCAGCTGCTGCTAAAGCTTAACTACATACAGCCGCGCGATCTTGAAAAAGCATTAGTGATACAGTCACAGGTAGGTGGTCGCCTGGGTGGTATTCTAATGCGTGCAGGCAGTGTGTCGGAAATCAATTTATTAGACGCATTAAGTGTTCAGTTGGGCTTTAAGCTTGTAGGACGCGATCTTGAAGTTCCTGGTGATGCGCAAATATTTAGCGCGATTGATGCGCTGCAGATAAATATTGAGTGGTTTTTGCAGCATGAAGCTGTGGTATGGCAACTGGATAATTGTATCTTTTGTCTTGCGCGTGATCCGCTGTCAACTCTACTGGATGAGGCGCTTACCCGTAAATCTGCTTTACCTATCGAATATTGCCTTGCGCGTGCTCAAATACTGGATTCTTTGCTTAACAGCTTGAGGTCTCGCCAGAAAGAACTTGGTGCAGATATTAGTATTGATTCAGATATCCAGCATCTACGCGAAATGGCCGAAGAAGCGCCAGTTATTGAATTGGTCAACAACATTATTTCCCAGGCTATGGAAGAGCGTGCTTCCGATATTCATATTGAGCCAGAAGCGGATACTTTTGACGTTCGCTATCGTATTGACGGGGTCATGTTCACCCAGAGGACTTTGCCGAAGCAGCGTTATTATGCGGTGGCTTCACGCCTGAAGCTGGTATCAGGAATCGATATTGCCGAGCGGCGGTTGCCCCAGGATGGCCGCATAGGAATGCGCATTAATGGGCAGGAGTTGGATATTCGTGTTTCATCGTTGCCAGGTGTTAATGGTGAATCCATAGTGATGCGCTTGTTGCCTAAAGAGCGGCAAGACATGATGTTGGAAAAATTAGGCTTTCTATCTGATCACTTATTGTTATTGCGAGATTGGGTACAACAACCGCATGGCATTTTGCTGGTGACCGGACCAACCGGCTCAGGTAAATCCACTACCCTGTACTCGGCATTGGATGAATCAAATGATGGCGTGCGCAAGATAATTACGGTTGAAGATCCTGTAGAGTTTCGCTTGCCTCACATCACCCAGGTGCAAGTTCATAGTGATATTGGTCTCACCTTTGCCGCTGCGCTTCGTTCTATTTTACGTCAAGATCCTGATGTCATTATGATTGGTGAAATTCGCGATCTTGAAACAGCCGAAATTGCAGTTCAGGCAGCCTTAACGGGCCACCTTGTGTTATCCACTTTGCACACCAATGATGCAATGAGCGCATTCACACGTTTAATTGATATGGGTGTTGAACCTTTTCTGGCGGCAACTCCTGTGATTGCTGTACAAGCGCAGCGATTAGTGCGCCGGCTATGTCACTGTAGTGAGCCTGTCGTTGTGTCTGAATTTGTAGAATCTCGTGTTTCACCCTTTGTAGCTAAATTATTTGCGGGTCAAAAATCTAATTGGCGCAAAGCGGTTGGTTGTGCGCAATGTCAGCACACGGGTTATAGAGGCCGCTTAGGCATCTATGAATTGGTTGGTGTTGGTGAAGGAATTCGGGATTTGGTGTTGGCAAAAGCATCGCTTTCCGAATTACAGAAAAAAGCGCGTGAAGAAGGCTTTAGGGACTTGGCAACCGATGGCTTGATCAAAGCCTGGCAAGGGCTCACCAGTGTCGAAGAAGTGCATCGTGTAACGAGTATGCATGTATGACACAGCAATTTAGATACTCTGCAGTGGATGCCAATGGTCATGAGTCAGAAGGCGAAATCAGCGCATACTCGCAGCGTGAAGCTGTAGCCCAATTAGCACTTCAGCAGCTAACTGTTATTGACATTGAACCTGTACAAATTAAGCAGGACGACGATCTACGCAGCCGTCAACGCCTGGGTACAGAAGACATTATCACCGCGCTTTATGAACTTGCGGCCATGCTGAATTCCGGGGTGAGTGCAGCCGAGGCGGTAGGTGCACAAGCTGAATCTTCGGCGCATCCCAAATTGCGTCGGGCATTCAAATTGGCTTCAAAAACGCTACGACATGGCGGTACATTCGAGCAGGCAATTATCGCGTCCCAGTTACCCTTCCCAAATTATGTCAATTATCTTATTCGCGCAGGCGAAATGACTGGCCAGCTAGGCTCGGCATTAAGTGATGCCTGTGCACAAATGCAATATGACCAGACAATTCGTAATGACACCCGTAATGCAATGATTTATCCCTCTATTTTGGTGATGTCTGGCATCTCGGCTGTGCTTATGATGTTTGTCTATGTGGTGCCTAATTTTACAAATTTGTTAGAACATGCAGAAAGCTTACCCTTTCTTGCGTGGGCCGTACTGAAAGCAGGTAAATGGTCAAACGAGCACTTTTTATTACTTCTTTTATTACTCATTACACCACCGGCGGTGTTTATCTTTTGTTGGAGTCAGCCAGCCATTAAAATAAAAATGCTATCCAAAATTGAAAGGTTGCCGGTTGTAGGTGAATGGATTTCGCAGGCTGATGTAGCCTCTTGGTCAAAAGTACTTTCATCATTGGTGCGCAATCGGGTCGAGCTTATTATGGCATTGGAGTTGGCGTTAGAGTCTGTTCGTATGCCATCGCGCAAACAACGCATGTTAAAAGTTAAAAATGCCGTTCGCGCAGGTGAAGCTTTGTCAGTTGCATTGGAGTCAAACCAATGTTTGACGGCCACGGGATACAATTTAATCCGTGTGGGAGAGCGCGCGGGAAAGCTTGAGGAAATGTTGAACGCCTTGGCGAACCTTTATACCATACAAGGCCAGCAACGCATGAAGAAAGCTTTAATCTTGATTGAGCCTATTGCCATTTTATCCATAGGTTTGGTCATGGGCACAATTATTGTTGGTATTATGCTGGCTATCACTAGCGCTAATGACATCCCTTTGTAATTTTTGGACTGGTAACGACTTTGCTATGAACAAGCCATTTGTAAATAATAAAATATCGACATCCCAACGCGGTTTTACACTATTAGAAATGATTGTAGTGTTGGTTATTATTGGATTGATTGCGGGTTTGGTTGGCCCCAATTTATTTCGCCAGGCAGATAAAGCCAAAATTCAAACCGCTGAAACGCAAGTTAAGATGATTCGGGGATCATTGCATACTTTGCGACTCGATATTGGCCGTTTACCGACGCAGGAAGAAGGGCTAAAGATATTGATGCAAAGACCTTCCGATGAACGCGTAGCGCAATTTTGGAATGGCCCTTATATCGATGGTGGTGTACCGCTTGACCCCTGGAAGCGAGAGTACGTATATACAACTACTGCCAGCGAATTTGAACCTTTTAGTCTTTATTCTCTGGGCGCCGACGGTCAACCAGGTGGGGATGGTGATAATAAGGATATAGGCTATCTTCCTGCTGCCAAATAGCAATGAATCCTAATCGCGGCTTCACCTTGTTGGAAATGGTTGTTGTGTTGGTGTTAATGGGCATAATAACCTCCCTCGCCTTACCAGGATTACAAAAAATGTATGATGGCATGGCCTCGTCCTTAAGTCGCAATGAGTTGAGGTCCGTGCTAAATACCCTGGCGCTGGATGTACGCGCTGAAGGGAAAGGATTGCTGTTCAGCAACTATCCTGCAGATTCAGACCTTCTTCCCCGTGCTTTTTTGAAGCGTATAACACCCCTAAATATCTCCCTGACTATGGAACAACCTCTGCTTATTACGCCGAGTGGTTTTTGCCCTTTGCCGGGAGTTGTACAAGTCATTAAGGGCTCACAGCGATATTCACTCACGCTACGCAGCCCCGACTGCCGGGTTTTGACGCAATGAAAAAGGCTCAAAAAGGCTTTACTTTGCTGGAGGCTGTGGTTGCTATGGCTATTTTTGCGATAGGTGCCACAGCCTTGTATGCGTGGGTTAATACGAACTTGATTACGCTCGCTCGCGCAGACCAAATTACCCAGCGTTCGTCCGCAACAGAAAGCGCGATAGAGTTTATGGCAATGGTCGATCCTGAAGCACAACCCAAAGGCACAACCGAATTAGGCAATCTTCGCATCCAATGGCAAACGGAAGCCCCTCTGTATGTCGGGGATGCGCTGGATGGGCAAAATCAAAAAACGGTCAATCAAGCAGCAATCTACCCGGCAACCATTACTCTTTTCACTGGCAATAAACAAATATATGAATTTCATATGTCATTACTTGGAGTGAAAAAGGTTCGAAATATTGATGACATTATTTTTAACTAAATCTATTCAGCGTTCGCAAGGTTTCACTTTGCTGGAAATGTTGGTAGTGGTTCTATTGGTATCTCTATTGGCAAGCTTGCTTATGCAGGGTTTTGTCTATATGTCGGGTACTTACCATGCTGTGGAACGCAGGCAGCTCCAGGCGCAGCAACAAGAGTTGCTCGAAGGTTGGTTGCGGGATTCCATTCATGGCGTTATCAATGGTGTGGATGGTGAGTTCGATAAAAATAATCAGTTTTCGGGTGACTCAACCTCATTCAGCGGATTGTCTCTAGGTTCCCTGGGTGGTTGGCCATCGGGAACACCAATCAAAATTGTATGGAGTCTTGAGCAGAAAAACGGGTTGGTCTTGTTGCGCTATGGAGAAGCACCTATAAGCGGCGGGCAGATGCGTTGGTATACGCTTAAAGAGTGGCCAGGAACTGTATCGGCCTCCTGGCAATATTTGCATGACGGCCAATGGTTATCAGCTTTTCCCTCAAAAACCTCCATTTTTGTACGCAACAAAAAAACGGCACTTCCGCGTGCCATTAGCTTGCATGTGGATACCGTACCCATTCCCATCGAGCTTATTATCAGTGTTCGCAGCAATCCTAATGTCTACGTACCACCAGTTTATGAAGGGGTAATGTAATGCGAGGTTGCCAGCAAAAAGGTTTTGTACTGGTATCCGTACTTTGGGTCTTGGTTATTATGGTGTTGGCTGCCAGCGCCTTTTCCATATGGGTAGATCGTGTTCGCGAACAGGCCAGCTTGCGCCAGCAACATGCAGAAACTTACAGGCGAAGCACCGACGCACTCACTAAAGTGGTGTACACCTATATCACTGGTATAAAAACCAGTGATGGTGTTGCCTGGCCAGGTAGTAATGGTGCTAAAACGGAAGTCAAATTTGATAGCCTGGATGATTTTATGGCAGGTGCTGCAGCTAAAGTAACGGCGAGCAGTGCAGGTTTTTTACGATTAGATGGTACGGTATTTGATATTGGCGACGGTATTAGAATCATGGTTCAAGATCGCGGAGGTTTAATCGGATTATCTTTTCTCGCGAATAAAACTGTCTTTAATTCACTTGCTATGCATTCTGGAAATCACGTCACAGGTGAACGATTGGCTGATACGCTTCTTGATTATCAGGATGCTGATGGAGTACGGAGGGCACAGGGGGCTGAGGAGCACGACTATATTCGGGCATCATTGCCACCACCCATGAACGGTTATCTCCGTTCACCCCTTCAGCTGAGGAGTATTATCGATTGGGATGTTGCCCTTAAGGATCGGGATGATGCCTGGATATTGCGCGTATTTAAAAGTGAAGGTGATGCCGTTATTAATGCTAATACGGCTTATGCAGGGGCATTGCAACTTGTCCTGAATAATGAACAAAATGTTCAGAGTGTTCTCGATGGGCGGGAGCCTAATCCTTATAGCCGTGCATCTGATTTAGTAAAGTTTACCGGTGGGTCTGAAGACCTGCTCCTATCTATCATTCCTGCGGCTGGTTTTCGTTTCTGGTGGTGGCATCAGGGAGATACCGCTGCCTATGTTTATGATGTACAATTTTCGCCCTTGGATTCAGGCGTCAACGCTTGGTATTTCAACTGGACTGCACGAGTAACTCTGCCCGATGATTTGGCTAAAAGCACTGCAAAAACGATTGATCATCCGTTTTTCCGTTAACCAACGGCTTATATCGGCAGAGCAAACTCAATCCCTTTCCCGCCTTAGTTTCATTCCCCAAATCCTGGTGGGTCGCGACTATTGTCAGTATGCGTGTATAAGCCTGGCTAACGTCCCGCGCGCCAAAAGAGAACAAGCTCTCAAGCACCAGATAGCTGCGCTCAGTATATGGCCGCATACAGCATATTCTGTGGCGTGGCATGAAGGTGATGCACAAGTCTGGTTGTGGGATAAAGAAGCAATCAACCAACTGCTTGGCGATAGCTCGCTGACTGAATTGGGTGGTCTCTACAAACCTACATTCTTGTCTGAAGTTTTGTACTGGGTAAAACCCGCTGAGTCTGGTTTGCACTTATTCAAGTCGCATCATGGCTACGATCTACAGTATTGGCAGACGGGTTTATTGCGCGCAAGCCAATGGTATTTGCAGGAACCTGGCGAACAGCAAATCCAGCGTTTTTCCCGTTCACAGGGTCTAGGTTTGGCTTCTGCAAAGCTGGTCGTTGAGGAACCGCTGCACGCCACTGAGCCTTGGCCGGGTGTGGTGGTATCTTTATGGGAGCATTTTTTTGAGCGGCGTTCGCAAATCCTTATTGGTATGGCCGCATTAAGCATTTTAGTTGCCAGTCTTCAGCTTACGGCAGTAGCGCGCTGGTATTGGGAAGAGCATAAGCTGGAACAACAAACCTCAACCCTGGCTCAGTCGGCAAATGCTTTGCTTACCGCACGATCCGAAGCGCGTGCAGCGCGTATGGAAATCAGTAAGTTGGAGCAGCTTCTGGTAGTGCCAGATCCGTTAGGGGTACAACAAAAAATATACCAACATTTGCCTGCTAATATAAAGCTCAAGCTGTTGACATGGGAGCGCAATATCGATCAGGTTGATATGACGGTTCAAGGTGAAATACCAGATACTCTCAGTATGGTGCACGCCTTCGAGCAGGATGGCATGAAAAATGTCCGTGTCGAGCCCACTCCCGAAGCAAACAAATACCGTATTCGCTTAAAGCTGGATGGTTTTACACAAACCAACGAGGAGCGTCGGTAATGAAGTTACCCGCTAAAGTGCGGCAGGTTTGGTTGCAAGCGCAGCAAGAATGGCAGTCAAATAAACGTCTGCAAGTTATCTCAATAATCGCTTGCATACTTATCGTGTTCTGGATTCATAGCAAGTTAAATGACTGGCGTCTTACCAAGCAGGCAGATGCTCGTGTCGCGCTCACAGCCTATCAGGATACTCAAGCTGTAGCGCGGGAGAACGAATGGTTAGAGCGTGCAACAACAGCGGATGCTGCATTAAAAAATATGCGTACCAAATTATGGCACGCGACCAGCGAAGGTGAGGCTGAGGCCAAGTTGCGTGATTGGTTGCAAAAATTAGCCAAAGACTCAGGCATTACTATTGATCGGATCAGTGTTCAGGTTGCAGCAGCGCCGCGCGGTTTTATATGGCGTCCTGTACATGCAGATATCCAAGGCAAGTACCAGGCCGGTGCCTGGCAGTTAATGCTGGATAAAATGGGTAAGAACAATCCTCCTGTCATCGTAGATTTTGAGCAATTAAATATTGCCAGCGAAAACAATCTGTTTTATCGCCTCAATGTAACCGCATGGTTCACTATTGAAAGCTCTGCTGGGGCACAACAATAATGACAAAGGCATATATTTATCTGTATGGGATCATACTTGTAGCGGCCAATATTGCCTTTGGTTTTCTTGTGCCTATTGGTCGGCCTGAGTCGTCAGCATCAGTGTCAAGCGAATGGAGTCTCGCTGAACCAGCTAAAGCGGTAGCTGTTGATGTAAAGCAATTAACTTCATCAGGTTTCTGGGGCGATACGGGCTCGGCAGGAAGTACCGTTGCTGATGGTTCGACCCAGAAGGAAGTGGACACGCAAGAGGCAAAAAAATTGCGGGCTCAAATAAAAGGCATCATTAATGCCAAACAAACAAAAGAGATTTTGTTTGGAGCGAATAAAAATTATCAACGTACCCGACAGGGGCAAACGCTACCGGGTACAACGTGGGTATTAATAGAAGTAGGTGAGGATTGGCTTAAGTTATCCAAAGATGGCACGCAAGAAAATGCCGAACTGCTAAAGCTGTTCACACCACAAAAATCCACCAGTAAAGATAAATAAAAATACCATCTATATGCTGGAATTTTTAAAATTTAGTCATTATTTATATAACGCTTACCAGCGTTTGGAGTGCAACACCAAATGAGTCGTCCCTCACCTTTTTTATTTATCAAGACGTCCAGTGTAATAAGCCTTGTGGCTCTTATTTCATCTTGTACTCTAATGTCAGACAGTGAGTTTTCACCTCCGCCAAAGTTAAAAAACATACCATCTACAGAGCAAACTGCCAGTGATATTCCTGCAGTATCAGGTTCTGATCAAGTGCAGCGCTTTAGCCAGCCTCCGGCAATTAATCCCGGTAATGTAAGTCTGAAGTCGTTAGATAAGGCAATTCTATTCCCACCTAATGAAGCGCCAACCATCAGTTTAAGTATTGATGGGCTATCCCTGCCTGCCTTCATTAACGAAGTTTTTGCTAATGAACTGAAACTTGGTTTTCAAATGGCACCAGATGTCGCAACCAAAGAAGATTTGGTTACCCTGCGCATAACTGAACCGCGTAATCGCCAGGATATTTTCCAGATCAGCAGCGATATATTGGCTAGTTATGGTGTGAAAATCATGCAGGAAGGTGATTTGCTTCGTTTTGTGCTGGCTAATAGTCAAAGCGCTACAGGTGAATTGCCGTTAATTGTTACTGGTTCGACCCTGCCCAGCGTACCTAGTACTCATAGACCAATTTTTCTCATTCGCTCGTTAAACGTCATTAGCAATGCGGATGCCTACAGTATGTTAAGCCTTATTTATGAAGGGCAAGGTCTAAAAATACAGCGTGATAATTCCCACAACGCTGTAACTTTAAGGGGGGCGCCAGATTTGGTGCAAAGTGCCGCAGACGTGCTCACTATGCTAGATCGCCCTACAATGAAAGGACGCTTTAGTTTGCGTATAGACCCAGTGTTCACTGATGCGGATACTCTGTCAAAGCGCCTCATTTCAACCATGGCAGCTCAGGGGTTTGATGTAGGAGGGATCAATAACACCATTACGTTGGTGCCCATACAAAGTTTGAACGCACTTTTTGTGTTTGCTCCTGACCAAAGAGGCATAGACTTGGTTCGTCAATGGACTGAACAGCTCGATAAGGTCGCACAGCAATCTAATGATAAAGAAGGTTTTTATTGGTATCAGGTTCGTAATACTGGCGCCGCGCAATTGGCAGAGACTTTAAATGCCGTTGTAGGTGGTGGAGGTAGCAGTAGCGGCAGTCGTGCAACGGCGCGCGCGCCTAACCAAAGTAATGGAACTGCAGCACCTATTATGGGTTCAGCGACTTCATCCGAGGGTGCAACGGGTTCATCTTCAACTAAAACTACGGGGGATTTTGTAGTAGATAGTTCCCGTAATATGCTGCTCTATCGTGGTGAAGCAGCAAAATGGCAAGAACTGGTTCCGTTGATTAAAGAGTTGGACCGTGCGCCGGCTCAAGTGCTTGTAGAAGTTATAGTTGCAGAAGTTTCCCATGTTGAAGGCCTTGATTTAGGCACCTCATGGAATCTGGCTAATCCCGGTGTCGCGGATGGTAGAGGGATCAAAACATTGGATTTAAATAAGCTGGATTCGACTGGTAATGGAACAGGTTTTTTTTGGCAGTCTCTTAATAGCTCTGGCAGCACGCGTTTAGCCATCACGGCATTAGCGAAAACAGATCGTACGAATGTCCTGCAAACACCTAAAGTGCTGGTGCGAAGTGGTGAAATGGCTTCTGTCAGCGTGGCAAATGAGCTTCAAATACCAACAGCAGTGGCTAGCAGTGGTCAGCAGGAGGGGGGTACATCGATTCCGCTGACTCAATATAAAACACGCTCAACAGGTATTATTCTTAAGGTGACACCTACTGTTTTTTCAGATGGTCGGATTGATATGAAGATTTCACAAGAGGTCAGCAATCTTGCCAGCGGTAGCGGTGCGTCAACGGTAGTGAAATCAAGAAATATTGAGACGAGTTTGATCCTGAATGATGGCGGCTCAGTTTTATTGGCAGGCTTAATTGATAAGAAATACACTAAATCCAATGATCGTGTGCCATTGTTGGGTGACATTCCTATTTTAGGGCATCTTTTTAAGCGTGATTCAAAAAATGCTGACACAACGGAGCTAATAGTTTTGATAGTACCTTATTTAATTAAAGATCATGCCCAGGCGGAGGCATTGACCCAGTCCTTTAAAGATCAATTACATCTAAAACCCACTGATATGAAATAGGGCTTGGCATTGGAGCTTGCCCTTTAAAAAAACTGGCAGAACAAAGGCTCTCTGCTAAACTGCGTCAAGAACTATGCTCAAGGGCACAGTTCCATAATAAATTGCTAAAATTATTAAGTCTAAGTGCTTGCAATGCTTGATATATATCTCATAGAATCACTCACGGACGGCAGGCGGAGCGCTTCGCCTGACCTCGTTATTGATCCAGGCACCATCGTAGATGCACCTGGTAAAATAAGTTAAACAACCTTACGTAAGTTAAATTGAAGGAAAAAGCAACATGAAAAAAATTATTGCTAAATCAGCCATGGCTTTGGCCATTGCCGCAATTTCTGGTGGTGCATTTGCTGGTACTACTACTGCTGTAACTAAATACTTTGCTCAAGACATTTTTGGTGATGGCGCTGGCGCTACTGTTAACGGCAGTACTATATCTTCAAATGATACTTTGATTGCCACTCCTACCGCTACTTATGCAATTGATGCTGCTAATACGCACACTTTTGCCGCGGGTGATGAATTTACTGTTAAGTTCACTTTGGGTGGTTCTGCTGTATTTGGTGAAGACTTGTCTGATATCACTAAATGGGGCACTTCAACTGCCAACGTAGTATTTGGTTTCGCGCCAACTTCAGGTGTGGCTCCAGTTGCAACCGTTCAAGATGACGCTGGTGTTGCGTACACTGTAGTTGTTGATTCTGGTGGTGCTATTGGTGATAACACTGTCGTGTTCAAAGTTACTGCTGTAACTCCTGGTGCTAACGTTGCATTGACCAATGTTGTATTGACTCAAGTTAAAGTTAAAAACTTGGCTGATACTTTGGGTGCTCATGCGATTACCAATGCAAGCAGCAAGGTAGCATTGGGTGCTGAATTCCAGATTCTTTCTGGTGTTGATGCTGGCAAGACCGATACTGCTGCAGCAAAAGATCTTTTGGCTTCTAAACCAGTATTAGTTTTAGGTGGCAGTGCTACTACCGTGGCTCAACGTCCTTTGATTCAAGTTGCTTCTTCTGAGAAGAAGTTTACTGGTACTGTGGGTAATGCTGCCAAGTCTGATTATGACGCTGCAACTGCTAAAACATATATCGACTTAGGTACTTTGAAAGTTACTCGTGCGCAATACGACACTGACAATGATGGTGTTGATGATGCTCCTGTTAACAAAGAAAACGGCTTGGCATTCGACTACCAAGGTTCTGATGTCATTTCATTAAAACTGACTTCAGCATCTGGTTGGGCGTCTTACGATAAAGTATATCTTACTGCTGTTGGTGGTTGTACTGCTACTCCAACAGAAGCTTTTGCTAACTCTTCTGCTTCTTCAACCGGTAACGATTTGACCATTAATTTAACTGGTCAAACTACTGCGAATTTGAGCACTGGTTACCAATTATGTGCTGTTGCTAAAACTACAGCTGTTATTCCAGAAACCAATAGCATTACTGCAACCGCAACTGCTGATTTCTTTAACGCCCGTTATATGAATGATGAAGCGACTGGTGACTACGGTGTAATTCGTCGTAACGGTTGTTCAGTAACTTTGTTCAACTTGCCAAGTGTTAATGCTCAAGATGACGCATTTATTCGTTTGACCAACGTTTCTGGTATTGCTGGTTCAGTACGTGCAACTATCTGGAAAGAAGACGGTACTAATGCTGATGTAGATACACAAGTAGCAGCTACCATTCCTGCGCATGGCACTTTGGTATTCCACACTGCTGGAGAACAATCTAGCGGTATTTACTTAGGTTCTGCATTGCCATTGTTTGGTGCTCAAGCTTCTGGTCGTGACCGTATTGTTCTGACTGGTGCATTCCCAGCGTGTGAAGCTCTTGGTTTGATCCGTACTCCAGCTGGTGTATTGGTTAACATGACTTCTACCACCTACTCTGGTGATGCTGCTCAGTTCGGTGCTGATACCAACGGTACTTCTAACACCAAGAACTAATTAGTGTTAGTGCTTTATCCTTGGCTTATGTTAAGGATAAATCTGAAAAGGCTCCTTCGGGAGCCTTTTTTTATGAGTTCAATGTTGGATAAATTCTTTTTTTAATGGGTTTAAACGAAGGTAGTCAAAATGCTAAAACAGTTGTTATGGATATTCCTGGTGCTATTCAACGTCCAATCATTTGCACAAGATATGGCTAAAACATCCGGCCAGCATACAAAAACCTCGGGAACTACCTTTGTGGAAGGTAAGCATTACCAGGTATTACCCAAGTTTTTACCAACGGATGCCAGAGTACCTGTGATGGAGTTTATGTATTACGGGTGTGAAACTTGTTTCAAGCTTGCGCCCGCTATTGCGGAATGGAGCTATACAAAAAAAATCGGTGTTACTCTGGTGCCCGTTCACTCTGAAAATGCCATGGTAGAAGAGGCGCGCATGTTTCACACTTTTGAAGTTGCAGGAGTGTTTGGTGAGATGTATGAAGAAGGTTTTGCGATGTTTCAATCTAAAGAATCAAATTTACAAGGGGCAGATAGGGTAAACAGCTTCTTGGCAAAGCATTCGGTTAATAAAGAAAAGTTTTGGCAGGCGTGGGAAAGCGACGCTGTTAAGCAACGGTTAGTAAAGTCCGCAGAGTTAACAAAAATGGCTCAAGTCACGAAAACTCCTACGTTTGTTGTTCATGGTGCATATAAAGTTGATATCACCTCAGTGAAAAGTGTAGAGGAGTTGTTCTTGTTACTGGAATATCTCACTGAGAAAAAAGGACCGATGGTTCCTGCATCACTTAAAAACCCAGGGTAAAATTCTGACTCGTTTCGAGGGAAAAAATTTATGATGAAATGGTATTTTTTATTATTGGATGCAAATTGTGTTTAGGCGTCTTTATCAAAAATTTGTTAAACCGAAACGAGTTTTGTTTTATCGCGACTTTGTTGCTTATTATGGTGGGCATCAAAAAGTAGCTGATTATTTTGCGCATCTTAAATCAAGTTTTAATTACAGTCCTGAAATCAGTTTTTCAGAACAAACTATCTGGGAGCCATTAAATCCCTGGTTTCCAAAGTATCAGAGTAAAGCAGTAGCATTTAATCCTGCTGATTATGATTTCGTATTTTTGGCGGGTATGGATTGGCAGGTGTATTTGCCATTTGAGAGCAAATACAACAAGCCGGTTATAAATCTAATTCAAGGAGCTCGTCACGCAGATCCCAAAGTAGATGTGCACCAATTTCTCTCACAAAAGGCAATCCGAATTTGTGTGTCGCAACCTGTGGCTGATGCCATTAAAGCGACTGGAAAAGTAAATGGCCCAATATTTATTATTCCTAATGGACATGAAATGCCAGAGTTACCCGTGAAGCCTAAGGAATGGGAAATAATAATCCTGGGTGTCAAGCAGCCGGATATTGCAAATGATATATATGACGCGTTAATTCAACGCAATATAAAGGTGCTATGTTTTGATAAGAAAATATCTCAACGTGATCTTTATGAAGCCATGAATGTATCCAAAATTGCCATTTTATTGCCTTTTCAAGTGGAAGGTTTTTATTTGCCGGCTCTTGAGGCTATGAAATATTGTGATTTGGTTATTGTTCCTGATTGTATTGGAAATCGAGAGTTTTGTAGGGACAAACAAAATTGTCTAATGCCTGAATATGATGTGAATTCCATTTTGGCATGTGTAGATCAATGCTTGCAGTTGCTAAAGGATGAACAAGTTTTAACAGTATTTCGGCAAAAAATGATTGAAACTCTTAATATTCACACATTGGCGAATGAACGTAAGGCCTTTCTGGGTATAATGCGTGACGCAAAAAAATTGTGGGAACAACTTCCGCATGAAGTAATTTAATCGTTTTATAGGCTCCCTAAGAGAAAATATGTTTGTTGGAGAAAGTCTAACCCAATCGGGTAAGAATATACTTTTGGCTGGGATTCCTCGTTCTGGTACAAGTTTTGTTTGCAGTTTGCTTAACAAAGTTGATGGAGCTTTGGCACTAGTTGAACCTTTGGATATGTCTGCTTTTTCGGCGTGTAAAGACCAGTATGAGCGACATATTTTCTTATCAAATTATTTTGAATGTGCACGAAATAGTATTTTAACGGAAAAAAAAGTTAGGGCTCTGGATTTTGATTCGGAGTCGAATACATTTACGAGTGACGGACATCAAGGAAGAAAAACGATCATCAAAGGTTTTAAAGAGTCAAAAATTAACAAAAATCTTGATGACCATTTTACATTCATAATCAAACATCCTAATGCTTTTAGTGCGCTATTGAAGGAGTTATGTGCCAATTGGCAATGTTTTGCGGTAGTGAGAAATCCTGTTGCAGTCATTGCGTCATGGAGTTCGCTTGATCACCCGTTAAGTCAAGGTCGAGCACCCATGGCAGAGTTATTTGATGAAGAATTAAAGCAGGATTTGGACTCGACAAAGGATACGTTAGCCCGTCAGGTGCATCTCGTAAATTGGTATTTTGAGTGCTATAACCGGCTTTTGCAGCCCTCGCAAATTATTTTTTATGAATCGGTTGTGAAAACATCTGGAAAGAGTCTGTCCAGCGTCGTACCTGCTGCGCAACTGCTATCTGAAGACATCAATTCGATGAATAACAACCGGATTTACGATAAAGCAACTATGAACAAAATAGCCCGGCTATTGGAAGATGTTGGAGGCAGTTGGACCAAATTTTATACTGCCCATGACATTAACGAATTAATAGGAAAAGTGCCTGGCATTCAAGATATTAAGAATTAAATATGGCAAATATGGTTAAAACATTGGATTTTATGATTATCGGCGCGCAAAAATCGGGAACAAGTGCGCTTAGCCATTTTCTGTCACAACACCCTGATATCTGCATGGCTGCCGGAAAAGAGGTTCATTTGTTTGATGCGCAGGATTATTCGAACGACTGGACTGCGGATGACATTAACCAGCGTTACGCTCCTTATTTTGAGCAGGCAAAACAAACTGCGTTATGGGGTGAGGCGACTCCAATTTATCTCTACTGGTCTGAAATAATCCCCGCGCTAAAACGGTATAATCCCAAATTGAAACTCATTGTGATATTGCGTGATCCTGCGGAGCGCGCCATATCGCATTATGAAATGGAAAAATCGCGCGCGAATGAAACGCTTCCATTATGGTTGGCGTTATTGCGTGAACCAAGGCGTTTGTTGTTGGAAGGACCAACGCTGGGCAGTGCGCACCGGTGCCACTCTTATGTTGAGCGCGGTTTATACGCAGGCCAGCTCGCTTATGTGCGCCAATATTTTAATGATGAGCAAATTCTTGTGCTGGAGAGTGACACTCTGAAATATCAGCACTCAGCCAGTATGGAAAAAGTATGTCAATTTTTGGCGATTGATTCGGCGCATAGCATTCAGTCGGAGCGAATATTTTCAGGTAGTTATCGAAAAAAACATTTTTCCCTTTACTACGCGGTGGTGAAAGCTTGTTTGAATTGGCGTTTTCGTGCGGCCAATGTGAAATTAAAAATACTTTTAATTGATATGGGAATTACTCCCGATTGGCGCTGGTTAAAATAAAATTCTAATGGAATATTGAGTGAATGTTAAAAACAACAGATGCTTTAAAAAAGTCTCGTAAAGGCATTGTGCTGGCTGGCGGTTCAGGCACTCGTCTTTATCCGCTGACGAAAGCGATTAGCAAACAAATCGTTCCTATCTACGATAAGCCTATGATTTATTATCCGCTCACCACACTTATGTTGGCGGGGATTCGCGATATTTTAATTATTTCAACGCCAAGGGATTTGCCAACTTATCGTGAACTATTAGGAGATGGTAGCGATTGGGGCTTGCGAATAGAATATGCTGAGCAGCCGTCGCCGGATGGTTTGGCGCAAGCATTTATAATCGCTGAAAACTTTATCGGTGAAGATAATTGTGCGCTGGTTCTTGGCGATAATATTTATTACGCCCACGATTTTTCGCGCCTATTGCAAAACGCTGATGCGCGCACGAAAGGCGCAACCGTCTTTGGTTATCATGTTGATGACGCGCGCGCTTATGGCGTCGTTGAGTTTGATGCGGCGGGTCACGTTTTATCTATTGAAGAAAAACCGACGAAGCCAAAATCGAAATATGCTGTTACGGGTTTATATTTTTACGATAACAGTGTTATTGATATTGCAAAATCCATTAAACCGTCTGCGCGTGGCGAGCTGGAAATTACCGATGTCAATAAAACCTATCTAGAGCGCGGCGAATTAACTGTGGAATTATTAGGTCGTGGTGCAGCCTGGTTAGATACAGGTACACACGATAATCTTTTGGCGGCTAGCCAGTTTATCCAGACAATTGAAAAACGCCAGGGTTTAAAAGTGGCATGTCCGGAAGAAATCGCCTATCGCATGGGTTATATCGATAAAGCACAATTAGCACGGTTGGCTGAGCCCTTATTGAAAAGCGGTTACGGCCAATATTTATTAGAAATTTTGAATGATCGAGTTTTTTAATGGAAGTTATTAGTACAGCAATTCCCGATGTGTTGATATTCAAACCAAAAATCTTGGGTGATGAGCGCGGATATTTTTACGAGAGCTTTCGTCAACAATGGTTTGATAATCTGGATATGAATATTAAATTTGTCCAGGATAATCAAAGCTCGTCGCAAAAAAATGTTGTTCGCGGTTTGCATTATCAAATCCAGAAGCCCCAGGGAAAATTGGTTCGTGTGATTTCCGGAGAAGTGTTTGACGTTGCAGTTGATCTGCGTAAATCATCACCGACGTTTGGGCAATCAGTTGGTGTTCACCTTTCGGATACCAATAAATTAATGTTATGGATTCCACCAGGTTTTGCGCATGGTTTTTCTGTGGTGAGTGAGCACGCAGAACTTTATTACAAATGCACTGAATATTATGCGCCAGAGCATGATCGATCATTGTTGTGGAATGATCCTGTGTTAAATATTCAGTGGCCGCTAAATAGCGCTGAACCGATTTTATCGGCAAAAGATATAGCGGCAAAACCATTATCATTGGCAGAGGTTTTTGAGTGAAAATTTTGATTACAGGCTCTAATGGACAATTGGGCCAAGCACTTCAAGATGAAGCGCCAGTAAAAGTAAACGGAGCTTATTCAATTGTAATTCCCATGGATAAATCTCTATTAGATATTGGTAGTAGAAATCACGTTAATCTGGTTTTGAATGAATTAAAACCCGATGTCATTATAAATGCTGCTGCATATACAGCCGTTGATAAAGCTGAAACCGAAAAAGAATTGGCCGCACTGGCGAATGTCACGGGTGTAGAAAATCTTGCCAATTGGTGTGCAAATAATCAGGCGTTATTAATACATATCTCGACAGATTTTGTATTTGATGGTGAAAGTGCAAGAGCATATCAAATTGATAGTCTTACAAATCCTGTAAGTGAATATGGAATAACCAAGCGAGCTGCTGAAGAAGCCATTACGCATTCGAATTGTGATTCATATATCGTCAGGACTGCGTGGGTTTATAGTGAGGCAGGACATAATTTTGTGAAAACAATATTGCGTTTGGCAAATACCAAGGAATCTTTTGGTGTTGTAACTGACCAAGTGGGTACACCAACTTATGCGCGTAATTTAGCGTGTATGATATGGGCTTTGGCAGATTTACGTCCTGGTAGAAAAATTTGGCATTACACCGATGCAGGTGTTGCAAGTTGGTATGATTTTGCGATTGCGATAACCGAAGAAGCTTTAGCTTTAGGCATGCTAACGAAGCAGCCTGTAATCAATCCTATTAAAACTGCTGATTATCCAACGGCGGCTCAAAGACCTGCATTTAGTGTATTGGACAAAGAGTTGACCTGGAAAGAGCTATCCATAAAACCGGTACATTGGCGTGTAGCTTTGCGTGACATGTTAGCGGCTTTGTCTCAACAAGAGAAAATATGAAAAGTTTATTAATTACTGGCGGCGCTGGGTTTATTGGTGCTAATTTTTGCCATTACTGGATGCAGCACCATCCGCATGACCAATTAATTGTGCTGGATGCTTTGACTTATGCTGGTCATCGCAAAAATCTTGCTGGGTTAGAGGCGCATGGTTTGATCTTTGTACATGGTGATATTAATGACCAACCTCTAGTTGAAGAAATATTCGAAAAATATCACCCCAATACTCTTGTGCATTTTGCGGCGGAATCCCATGTGGATCGCTCAATTTCGGGGCCGGATGCATTTATTCAAACGAATGTACTGGGTACCCATACTTTATTGAAAGTAGCAAAAAAATATTGGTTGGATCGAGGTGTAGACGATCATAGGTTTCACCATGTATCGACAGATGAGGTATATGGTTCTTTAACTGAATCGGCACCAGCATTTAATGAACAAACTCCCTTTGCTCCCAATTCGCCTTATTCTGCTTCCAAAGCTGCCTCTGATCATTTGGTTCGCGCATATCACCATACCTATGGTCTTAAAGTAACCACCAGTAATTGTTCAAATAATTATGGTCCTTACCAGGATAATGAAAAATTAATTCCATTAATTATCAAAAATATTCTATTAGGAAAACCACTGCCTATTTATGGTGATGGGAAAAATATTCGCGATTGGTTGTATGTTGAGGATCATTGCCGTGCAATTGATTTGATTTTGCAACGTGGAAAAATTGGTGAGGTTTATAACGTTGGCGGTGAAAATGAATGGCAAAATATTGATATTGTAAAATTAATTTGCCGTCTACTTGATGAGCATTTTAAGAATGATCCGAAGTTGAATCAACAATTCGAATTGTCTCCCTGTGCAAATGGTAAAACAGCAGATTCATTGATTACGTTCGTGACTGATCGCCTGGGGCATGATCGTCGTTATGCTATAGATCCCGGCAAGTGCCACGCTGAATTAAATTATCGACCTGTAGAAAGTTTTGAAACGGGTATTCGTAAAACAATCGATTGGATGTTACGCAATCAACAATAGATCACAGGGTTTGTATGTTTGTTCAGGCGTGGAAAAATAAATCGCTTATCTGGCAATTACTAAAGCGAGATGTGCAGGCGCGTTATCGCGGTTCTGTGCTTGGTTTATTGTGGTCGCTGGTTACGCCTATTGTTATGTTGTCGATTTATACGTTTGTATTCCAAACTGTATTTAAATCACGCTGGTCTGATTCCAATGGTGAAACGACATTAAGTTTTGCCATTATTCTTTTTTTGGGATTAAGTATCCATGGCATACTTGCCGAGATTTTAACAAAGTCACCGTCTTTAATTGTCAGCAATCAAAATTTTGTTAAAAAGATTGTATTTCCCTTGGATATACTTTCATGGGTTACGCTGTTGAGCGGTCTCTTTACTTTTTTAATCAGCTTTGGACTTTTATTGGCATTAATATTAATTGAATTAAAATCAATGCCATCTACTGTGCTTTTGGTTCCTGTCATTCTCCTGCCTTATTGTATTTTATTGTTAGGAGTTTCGTGGATACTAGCTGCCCTTGGTGTCTATTTACGGGATATCCAACAAATCACAGGAACCTTGGCGACTTTATTACTATTTTTAAGTCCGGTGTTTTATTCAATCAATGTGTTACCCCAAAAATTTCAGTTTTTTATTTGGTTAAACCCATTGTCATATATTGTTGAGTCCTGTCGTGCAGTATTGATTTATGGCAAGTTACCTGATTTTGTGGGCTTGGCAATTTATTCTATTGTTTCATTGCTGGTTGCATATCTTGGGTTTTACTTTTTTTCAAAAGTAAAACCTGGATTTGCAGATGTAATTTAAGGTTAGCTGGGGAATATTATGATTCGTGTCAGTAACCTTTCTAAAACTTATCTTATCTGGAAAACTCCTTTTAGCCGTCTGTTTGTTCCTTTGTTGATACGCCTTTGTGGGAAGTTTTTTCCGCAATATATTACAAGTCTCAAACAACAATATTGCCAACCAGTACATGCACTAAGTGATATTGATTTCAGTGTGGCCACTGGCGATAGCCTTGGTATTATTGGTTTAAACGGAAGTGGCAAAAGTACATTGCTTCAAATTATTGCCGGTACTTTACAACCAACAAGTGGTGGTGTTGAAGTAACAGGGCGCGTCGCGGCTTTGCTTGAACTGGGAAGTGGTTTTGATCTTGAATTTACCGGAAAGGAAAATGTTTTCCTGAATGCTTCTATTTTAGGTTTAACCCGGGAAGAGATTGAGGCCCGATATGAGGCCATTGTTGCCTTCGCTGATATTGGCGATTTTATTCATCGACCGGTAAAAACCTACAGCTCAGGAATGATGGTTCGTTTGGCGTTTGCAGTACAAGTACATGTCGATCCTGACGTGTTAATTGTAGATGAAGCTTTATCAGTAGGTGATGCACGCTTCCAGGCCAAAGCTCTTGCAAAAATCGAAGAAATTCTAAAACGCGGGACCACTTTATTATTTGTTGGTCATGATTTAAGTGCGGTACGAGCATTCTGTAATCGTGCGCTCCTGCTCGATAAAGGGAAAATCATAAAATCCGGATTACCGGATGACGTAATTGCAGAATATCTTTTTATTGTGCAAAAAGATCGTGTAAGAGAGTCTGGCCTTAATGTTTCACTGGAACGAAATGGCAAAGACTTTTGTGCGACAGGCTTTGATATTGTCAATGCCGAATTTGTAGAAATGGGGCAGCACGCAACCCTAAGCTATGGCAATCCGTTATCGTTAGTCATTGATGTACAGAAAACAATTTCAGTTGAATGCCCTTTTTTAATTTTGGATATTATTGATAGCCGTGGGATGCAACTAGGTGGGCGCCGTATAGCAATTCCTGAGTTCAATGGCGTACGCCGCTTGCATGTTGATTTAACTTGTACTTATCAAAAAGGCGTTTATCGCATTCGCATTCGCCTGGTCAGTGCCCCCAGTATTGAGCTAACCGTAATGATGGGCCGTTACGATGAGTTGCTCTCAATTGAAATGATTGATGATGTGCGCGATAAATTCACTGGATTGTTTCCACTACCTATGGAAATAAACTGGAAAGAAGAGCGATCATGAACATGGCAGATCAATTCCAGGCGAAAATTTTATGGCATTCCTTACGTCCTTTAGTGGCCGGGCGTAGCTATAGATTGGTTACCGATTCCCTCTCGGTTTTGTTTAATGTCACTGCAATTAAATATCGCGAACATGAACAAACCGGCGAACATCTCTCTGCAAAAAAAGTTAATGTCAATGAACATGCATTTATTAATATCAGTACATCAGAAATAGTTGCCCTTGATGATGGTGTTGCGTTTGAAATTACTGATGTACAAACATCGGAAAGTCTGGGAAAAGGCAAAATAGAATTTGCGTTGCATCGCTCTACCAATATTCGCTGGCAACAGTTGACGATCGACAAAATTGCTCGTGCTAATGCAAAGGGGCAGACGGCGCGTTGTATTTGGTTTACGGGCTTGTCAGGTTCTGGAAAATCAACTATTGCCAACTTATTGGAAAAGCGGCTGTTTGACAAAAAGTTACATACCTATCTGCTAGATGGCGATAATCTTCGCCATGGACTTAATCGCGATTTAGGCTTTACCGAAGCTGACCGTGTTGAAAATATTCGCCGTGTAGCAGAAGTGGCAAGGCTCATGACAGATGCAGGATTAATTGTACTTGCATCCTTTATTTCACCCTATGCTGCCGAAAGGCAAATGGCACGTAATTTATTTTCTGATGGCGAATTTATTGAAGTATTTGTGGATACACCGCTCAGTGAATGTGAAAAACGTGATGTGAAAGGCCTGTATGCGAAAGCCAGACGGGGCGAACTGAAAAATTTTACCGGCATCGATAGCCCCTATGAGCCGCCGCTTAATCCGGAAATATGTGTACATTCCGCCACATCTCCATTGGAAGATTGTGTTGAGCAAATAATGAATTATTTGCAGAGTCTACATTAATCCCATTAATAATTTTCTAGAGATTGCTTGTGAACAATAAGAAATTAATTGTTGTTATAGGAATGCATCGTAGTGGTACAAGTACCGTAATGAGCGCATTGGCTTATCTTGGGGTTGTTCTTGGGGATAATTTATTGCCACCAGGTGTCGATAACCCCAAAGGTTTTTTTGAAGATAAGGAAATTAATGCATTAAATATAGAGATGCTTGATGTTATCGAGAAAAATTGGTTTGGTTTAACGCTCGTTACCGATGCGGATATCAATAAATTGGAATCTCTGGGGTACGTTGAAAAAGCCGTTGATTTATTAAATAAAAAAATGGCGACATCTTCTGTCTTTGGATTCAAAGATCCGCGCGTATCCAAACTCATCAAATTTTGGAAGCGTGTATATGCGCGTATGTATTGCGATGTCCATTATGTTTTTTGTCTGCGCCATCCGCTAAGTGTTGCGAATTCGTTGTTAAAGCGTAATAAAACACCTATACCTAAAGGTTACTTGCTTTGGTTAAGTTATAATTTTTCTATAGCGACAGAGTTACAAAATACACCGCTAATTTCCCTCGATTATGACCAGTTAATGGAAAAACCTTTGGTTAATCTTGAACATCTTGCCAATGCCTTGGGTTTGGTTTTTGCTCCTGACTTGGCCGAAAAATTTGCAACTGAATTCCTGGATAAGGATTTGCAGCATACAAAGTTTGATAATAATGTTTTGGTAAATGATAGTTTATGCCCTCCTTTTGTGAGTGATGTTTACGCATTCTTGCAAGATGATCTTAATGATAATAATTCCGCTGCCTTCGAAAAAATTGCAAATCTCTATGACCAACATAAAAGCAAAATAGATGCAGAGTTTTCATTGCTAGATAGTGTAGAGGTAGCAGCAATTGATTATGCCTATACAAGTGTTAATGCGAAGCAGCTTGTTCAACAAGTAGAAGAGCGAACGCTGTGGGCTAAATCCCTGGAGCAGCAAGTTGAAGAGCGTACAGCCTGGGCGCGCTCGCTGGAGAAACAACTCGAAGATCGAACTTTGTGGGCTAAATCGCTGGAGCAACAGGTTGAGGAGCGTACAGTATGGCTGAGATCTATAGAGCGACAATTGGAAGAGAAAACCCAATGGGCACAAAAGCTGGATGAAGAGCTGATTATTTTATCCTCGACCATTAATCACGCTAATGAAAAAATTTCTGAGCTGGAAACGAATGTTAGAAATGTTAGCAATGAATTAAGTGAGCGTACGCATGAAAAAAATATCCTCAATAATCAATTGAGGGAAGTAAGTGAAAATTACCAACTCGTCATTACCTCCCGTTCATGGCAAATAACAAAACCTTTGCGTGTAATAGCACGGTTGGTTCGTGGGGAAACCCAGGTATTGGCGGCTGCATTAAAACCAAAAATACAACGCTTCATGCGAAACACTTACAAAAAATTGCCTGTGAATGCACGCTTTAAAAATTTTATAGCGGGATGTGTTTATCGTATAGCAGGTCCTTTGTTTGAAGGTGTTGTGCATTATGAAATGTGGCGTCGCAGTGGTGAGCCGGGCATACCTGTAATTGATGCCAACGGAATTCTTGCAGCAGATGAAATACAAGCAGTGCTTGATAGTTTGGTTTTACCCGTATCAGCTACGCCTTTGGTATCCGTTATTATTCCTAGCTATGGAAATCTACCTGTCACCCTGACTTGCCTGGTTTCAATCGCCCGTCATTTACCTAAGGCGGAGATTGAAGTTATTGTTGTTGAAGATCGATCAGCTGATCATGAAATCCATCGATTACAACAAGTGAAAGGTTTGCGTTATGAAGTGAATCCTGAAAATTTAGGTTTTATTCGTTCATGCAATCGTGCGGTTTCGTTTGCGAAAGGCAAATATGTTTACTTGTTAAATAATGATACTGAAGTAACAGCAGGTTGGCTGGATACAATGCTGGATGTGTTTGATACGCATCAGGATTGCGGAATGGTTGGCTCAAAGCTTGTCTATCCTGATGGCCGTTTGCAAGAGGCTGGCGGTATTGTGTGGAAGGACGCATCAGCGTGGAATTTTGGCCGATTACAAGATCCGTCGAAACCGGAATTTAATTATCTTAAAGAAGCAGATTATTGTTCGGGAGCGTCCCTCTTAATCGCGAAAGATTTTTATATTGAATTAGGTTTGTTTGATGAGCGCTATGTCCCAGCTTATTATGAAGATAGCGATCTGGCTTTTAAAGTCAGGGCTAGTGGGAAAAAATTGTATTATCAGCCTGCTTCGGTAATAGTCCATTACGAAGGTGTATCGAATGGCACGGATACCTCTACCGGTATTAAAGCTTATCAGGTAGAAAACCATAAAAAATTTTATGCAAAATGGAAAGATGTTCTTGATAGTCACGCAGACAATGCCCATTTGGTTTTTTCAGCGCGTGATAAATCGTTGCATAAACCCTGTGTGGTGATTGTCGATCATTATGTTCCTCGCCCCGATAGGGACGCAGGTTCAAGAACAATTTTTGCCTTCATCCAAACTCTTTTGCAAATGAATTGCAACGTTAAATTTTGGCCTGATAATTTGTGGTATGACCCGGAATATACACCGCGGTTACAACAGATGGGTGTTGAGGTTATTTACGGTAGTGATCATCTTGCAAATTTTGAGCGATGGTTAATATCTGCAGAAGGGCGCATTTCACACGTCATATTAAGCCGCCCTCATGTTGCTGAAAATTATGTAGATATATTAAAAAAGTTCCCTCAAATCCGCGTTGTTTATTACGGGCATGATTTGCATTTTGCTCGCATACAACATGAAGCATCTGTTACCCAAAATAATCAACTTCTAAAAGAGGCAGAAAAGTGCTTGGTGTTGGAATCCAGCATATGGAATGCAGTTGATGCAGTTCTCTATCCATCTGATGAAGAAACCAACTATATCAGGCAACATTATCCGTCTGTAAATGCGCAGACGATTTCTCCTTATATATATCCCAATGTGACAGAGTTTATGCAGCGCGAGCCTGTGAGTGCACGTACCATTATTTTTGTCGCCGGATTTGGTCACCCGCCAAATACTGATGCCGCAAAGTGGTTTGTTAGTGAGGTTTTGCCCAAGATCCAGCAAACATTTCACGATGTGCAGGTATACCTTATAGGTTCAAATCCTTCTGATGAAGTAAAGGCGCTTGCATCAAATAAGGTTATTGTTACAGGCTATGTTACAGATGAGCAATTGCTGGCGTATTATCTCAGCGCACGCGTTGCTGTTGTTCCTTTGCGCTATGGTGCGGGTATTAAAAATAAAGTTGTTGAAGCTATGGCATATGGTACGCCACTTGTCACGACGGATGTCGGTGCCCAGGGACTTGCAGGTCTTGAGAAAGTTATTCCTGTCACAGCAAATGCTGAAGAATTTGCTGAATATGTTTGTGAAATTATAAGTAACGATGACAAATGGAGATCTGTTTCCAGAGATGGAGCTTTGTTTGTAGAAAAACGTTTTTCAGAGGCAGCGATGAGGACAATGTTCTCTCAAGTACTCAATCTCCCATTACACAGTGAAGATAATATAGATGCGTCTTAATCTTGATAAATTATACGGTAAGGTAAGGGCTCGCGCGCCATTAAGACTTGGCCTTGCTGGTGGCGGCACGGATGTATCGCCTTATTCCGACGAGTTTGGTGGTTACGTACTGAATGCCACTATCGATAAATATGCTTACGCTACCTTGAGCCAACATTCAGAAAGCGTTGAGTTTATCGCTGCTGACATAGGTGCAAGTTGGACCGGCGAGCCTGGCATTGATATAAAAGTTTCTAAAGGTTTAGAGCTTCATGCAGGTGTTTACAATCGCATCGTACGTGATTTTTTAGACGGACAGCCTATACCGGTATCATTAGTTACCCATAGTGAAGCGCCACCAGGTTCAGGCTTGGGCTCGTCGTCCACAATGGTTGTGGCTATGGTACAAGCGTTTGTTGAATATCTTGCTTTACCATTGGGTGAATATGATATTGCAAAGCTTGCATACGAAATTGAGCGTGTAGATTTAAAGCTGATGGGCGGGAAACAGGACCAGTATGCCGCTGCGTTTGGCGGATTCAATTTCATGGAGTTTTACAATGATCGCGTTATTGTTAATCCGCTGCGTATTAAGGCCGATCATCTCGCTGAACTTGAATCTTCTTTAGTGCTTTTTTACACGGGCGTTTCAAGAGAATCTGCCAATATTATTAAAGAGCAAACCAATAACGTTGTGGGACGCAATGATAAAGCCCTGGAAGCTCTGCAAGCAGTAAAAGCAGAGGCCCAGAAAATGAAGGAAGCTATATTGCAAGGTAATTTTAATAATCTTGCCGAATCCTTGCGTTCCTCTTGGGATGCAAAAAAGAAAATGGCCGTCAGTATCAGTAATTCGTTGATTGAAACTATTTATAATTCAGCGATTGAATCTGGTGCGGTAGCGGGAAAAGTATCAGGAGCGGGTGGTGGTGGTTTCATGATGTTCCTGGTTGACCCGGCGAAACGTCCAGATGTGATCAGGGTACTGAACAGTTTTAATGGACAAGTAATGACAGCAGTCTTTGTGAAAAAAGGCGCGCACTCGTGGAGAGTAATATGATCGAATTTATTGAACGTGAATTAAATAAATTAGCAACCTTGATTGCTGATATCCAGGCGGACAAAGCATTGCTCGCACAGGTTGTTCAAAGTGTTGACATTATTGTTGATACCTTGCGCAAAGGCGGAAAAGTGCTTATCGCAGGTAACGGTGGATCAGCTGCTGATGCGCAACACATCGCTGGCGAATTCGTAAGCCGTTTTCATTATGATCGACCAGGCCTTGCCGCTATAGCACTTACGACTGATACCTCTATCCTTACCGCTATTGGTAATGATTATGGCTATGAAAAATTGTTTGCAAGACAAGTGCAGGCATTAGGACGTGAGGGCGATGTTTTTATTGGTATATCCACATCGGGTAATTCTGCCAACGTTGTTGAAGCATTAAAAGTGGCCGCCGATTTAAAATTAAAGACCATTGGTTTCACCGGCGCAAATGAAGGCAAGATGGTCCATATGTGTGACATCGCATTGCGTATGCCATCCAAAGAAACCCCGAAAATCCAGGAAGGGCATATTGCTATAGGCCATATTATTTGCGGCTTGGTAGAAGTTGCAATGTTCCCAAGAAATTAATCCTATGTACGAAGCAATTATTCTCGCCGGTGGTTTTGGTACCCGTTTGCGTGAAGCCGTTCCCGATTTACCAAAACCTATGGCGCCTATCGCACATCAACCATTCCTGGCCTGGCAGCTGGATTATTTGATGAAGATGGGCGTTGGGCGTTTTATTCTTTCTGTTGGCTATAAAGCAAATGTTATCCGCGATTATTTTGGATCGCATTACAAAGGCGCGAGTATTGTGTATGTGGAAGAGTCCACACCCTTGGGAACGGGTGGGGCAATCGCTTATGCATTGAAAGCCGCTACACAAGATCGCGTATTTATATTCAATGGCGATACCTTATGTGATGTAAACCTGGATAGGTTGCGTGCATCGACATTCAGTAAAGATAATGCAATAGGCATTCTTGTAAAACATGTTGCTGATACTGGCCGTTATGGCGCAATCAGTTTTGATAACGAGAGCCGGTTGGTAACGAGCTTTGGTGAAAAACAAGCAAGCGGGCAAGGATTTATCAATGCAGGAATTTATGATGTTCCTAAGAATCTTTTTGATAATATACAAATAGCCCCGCCTTTTTCATTTGAAACCCATGTGATTCCCCAGGTTGTAGGAAATAGCCTTTACGCTGAATTCTCGGGTGAATTTTTTATTGATATAGGCATCAAGGAAGATTTTATTAACGCGCAACATGCTGTCCCTCTATTTATTGAAAATGCTCTAATTTAAATCACGCTCTTCTTTGATATTAACCAATTATTTGTCATCGTGAATATTTATCATGCATCGACAAGTAGAGCCTTAACCTGTAATTAATTTTTGTATTCAAAGGATACAAATCAGTAAAATTATTTTCCTGTTCCAATAAGGCAATCGGGACAAATTTACGAGAAATGTACGTATGTTGTTAAATAATATCCTCAATTCAAAAAACAATAATTTTGATCTCTTGAGGTTAATTGCGGCATTGATGGTAATTTATGGTCATGGACCTGCACTCATGCCCAATGCAGCCAATAAAGATATAGTGAGCGCATTACTGCATTTTGATTATTCCGGATCGCTAGCCGTAAAGTTCTTCTTCATGTTGAGTGGGCTTTTGGTTACAGCCAGTTTGATGTCTAAACCATTTATCGTTGATTTTCTTATAAAACGTATAGCGCGTATCTTTCCGGGTTTATTGCTCTGTAGTTTTGTTACAGTTTTTATTGTCGGTCCTTTATTTACCAAACTTCCCCTGATTGAATATTTTTCACAAAAACAGCCATGGTCTTATTTCATAAACAATAGTTCGTTGTATGAGCTGCAGTGGACTTTGCCCGGTGTGTTTTCTGACAGTAAATATGGTGTTAACGGTTCTCTTTGGACTTTACCGTTTGAGTTCAAGTGTTATTTATTTTTGGCAGCGTTATACGGTATTGGTATGTGGCGATTCCCGTGGAGCGCCAATATTATTTCACTTGCGGTCATTTTTATCTCCTATTTTGCACCCCATTTCCTGCCCCCCCAGTTTGCCAGTGATCCCGAGGCTGCTCGGCTGCCGGCATGTTTTGCAGTGGGTGCTTTGTTTGCTACTAATCAGCGATTGATCTCTATTAATATCAGTGGTCTTTTGGCGCTTGGTTTATTAACAATGTTGTTGTGGTATTCAGATGTAAAGACATTGGTTTTTTACGTATTTTTTTTCTATGCCTGCCTGTATGTAAGTTCAACGCGGTTTGTAGTGGATAAATTAAAAATACCTGCAGATCCATCTTATGGTGTTTACATCTATGGTTTTTTAATCCAGCAATGCGTAGCGCATCTGTTTCCTGGTGAAAGTGTTTTATTCAACCAGCTTTTCTCTGCCATAGTGGCCGTTATTTTGGGGCTGGCATCCTGGCATTTTATTGAAAAACCGTCGGTTGTTTTTGTTAAAAAATCTTTGGCTAAGGAGAACGCAATGGTTGCTTTTGGTGAAAGTGTGAGAGTTTTTTCTGGCAAGATTTTTAATGGGATTGTTGGTAAAAACGCGTTGATATTTATTGCGTTAATGATAATTGCATGGATTGTGCATTTTCTAGCTTTGCGTTTTGTTTTCCCCGGGCATTATGCACCCCTCTCGTTCCATCATTCCGATTTTTACATTCCTGGCGCTTTTGCTTATGCTCCAGGTGATTATTATAGCTTCCAAAAATTGCTAGGTTGGCCGAGACCGCTCTTTATGTGGTTTTATAAATTTAGCGGTTATTTCGGTCATCGCGGCAGTATTGCTTTGTTGGTTATTATTGTTTTCCTAAATTGTACGTTAATCGCCTTATTTGCAAAAAAATTACTGGGTTTAAAAATAAATGCATCGTTTTTCCTTTTCTTTGCACTTTATTGTTTCCTGCTGTTCACGCAGCCATATTTTTATACCTTTTATTCGCAGGATATAGGATCACAACTTTCATTTTTATTGCTGCTTGTCGGTTGCATTTTGTATACCTCGCTAGTTGATAAATATAAAGTGGTTGCATTCCTCTCGATGTTAGTATGTGCAGCCAGTGCTTTCCTGGTAAAAGAAACCTATGCATTATCGTTCGGCTTTTTAGCCTTTTGCTGGTTTATTTATTATGTGAAGAGAGATTTCTCAAGGGCGATATTGCCGGGTGCCGCTATTTTATTGGCCGGTATTCTGTCTGTATTAATTAGCGTAACAACCAAATCCATATTCGTGAATTTGAATGCCGAAAAAGGCAGTGACTATCATATAGATTTAAATATCCTGAGCATTTTTAAAGAAATGTTCCTTTATGCCGAGCAAGCAATTACTTTGTTAATGGTTTTGGTATTGGCTTTAATCGCTGTACAAATCTATAAATTTTATAAAAGCAAATTCATGGTTTTATGTTTTTTTGCCTGTGTTGCTTTTGCTGCACTAGCCTGGCTTCCCAATGCACTATTACCTTTCCATCATTTCGAAGGTTATTCTTTTAATGGTTTGTATGTTTGTTTTGCGCTGATATTTTTTGTATTAAAAATGATTCAGGATGAAACTCATTCTAAAAAAATACTTTACGCAACCGCGTTTCTTGCCTTGATCAGCCCATTGTCGAGCATGGCCAAATATAAAGATTCCCGAAACACTTGGGTTTTGAGTATGGAAAAAATACAAACCAATATGCTCGCCAGTTTTAAAAGAGCGACATCACAATTACCGGCTATGCCACAGGGCAGCACTATTTTAATCACAGGTATAACATCTCCGTTTCATCCTTTTGCATTTCCGGAATCTATCCGTTCATTTCCCGGTGGGGTTAATGCAAATTATTACTTCGTAGTGCCCAAAGAGTTTCCGGCCAATGTAGGAAGCACGCGTGATTTGGTCCATTTTATTGCAGAGCCTGATGTGGGAATGATGACCTATGACCAGGAGTGGAAGTTTGATGACAATGCCAATTTACAAATAATAGATATGAAAAAATAATCAGTTAGCTGGATTTAATTAATCTGTTGGGGAGTTAATGCAGCTAACTGCTTGTGGCTCGTTACGCAAAGCGAGAACTGCAGGGATGCAGATGTAGAATAAGAATTGTTGAGCACCATACACTCTGCGATACAGCAGGAACTCCAATGAAAAGAAAATAAATGAAGAGGAAGTAAATGACTCACCGATAGAGTGGGCGAAAATTTACGAAAAACAGCTTGGTGTAAAGCCAAACGCCATGAGTTCTGCGAAATGGCAAGGGTTCCAATGGGAGGATAATGAAATTGGCGCACCCAGCAGGAGTCGAACCTGCGACCAACGGCTTCGGAAGCCGCTACTCTATCCAACTGAGCTATGGGTGCTGAGAAAATGAACTATGCGGGTACAGTTTTGTGCGCAATCAGCGAGGCGCGATTCTACTGGTATAGTTGAACAGCGTCCACTGTGTTTATGGATTTATATCCTGCAATAAATCATTCAATTTAATCGTTTTTGATACCGAGACTGACCCAAGGCTTTGGCTGATGGTTCCAAATTCAAAATCATCAATCATACGCTCCAGGCGCGGCAAACAACGACTGAGGTTGGTGTAGTGACGGAAGTTGCTGAACCAACTGGCGTTAGGCACACGTGGTTGGTCGGGATCAATTTCCCATGGGTGTAAATAGAAAATTTGTGGTTTGGTTTGATTGAGGCTTGCGCGCTCAAATAACCAGCGCGAAAGCACGTAAGGATATTGGCGAAAATAACCCCCACCGGCAGCGGGAATAGATTGCCCTAATACTTTTGCTGTCGTGAGCGGAAACTCAGTCAAGACACTGCCGTTGGTTGTGATAATTTTGTAAGGTTCCTCGGGGCTGCCGGGGATGCCGTAATTATCGTGGCGCGTCGGGAAAATACTCGAGTCCCAGGTGAAACCCAATTCCGCTAAAATATCCAGGGCCCAAAGTGATTTGCGTGTGATGGAATAACTTGCAGCGCGATAACCTACCACTGGCGCCTGTCCCAAATCTTCCAGGATTTGTTTGGATTTTGCGGTTTCTTCGCGAAATACTTTTTGTTCTTGCTTGTAAATCAATTGATGGCTGTATCCGTGCGAGGCAATCTCATGGCCTTGGGCGCGAATGGTTTTTACCAATTCAGGATATCGTTCCGCCACCCACCCCAAAATAAAAAACGTAATTTTAATATTGGCGTCAGCAAACAATTGCAACAGTTTGTGGGTGTTTGCCTCCACACGGCAGGGCCACTGTTCCCATTCTTCTTGCTTGATGACTTTATTAAAAGCAGCAACATGGAAATAATCTTCCACATCGACAGTCATTGCGTGGGTGATGGTGGGTTTAGACATAGAATTTATACCGGCAGTAATGCAAAACGGCATCAGAGGATGCCGTTTGGTGTGTGTTGCATCCTAGACTTTGTAATAGTCGCGATACCATTTAACGAAGTTTTCAATTCCCACTTCAACGGGCGTAGTAGGTTTGTAATCTACGTCTTGCATCAGTGCATCAACGTTTGCGTAGGTATCGGGCACATCACCGGCCTGGAGCGGCAGGAGATTTTTGATGGCTTTCTTACCAAGGCAATTTTCCAATACTTCAATGTAGCGCAAAAGCTTAACAGGATTGTTGGAGCCGATATTGTAGATACGGAAAGGAGCTTTGGAGCTTGCAGGATCCGGTTTGTCACCGCTCCAATCAGGATTGCGTGGCGCAACATGATCAAGCGTGCGGATTACACCTTCAACGATGTCATCAATATAGGTGAAGTCGCGGCGATGATTGCCATAATTGAATACATCAATAGGCTCGCCTGCCAGGATCTTCTTGGTAAAGATAAACAATGCCATGTCTGGACGACCCCACGGGCCATACACCGTAAAAAAGCGCAAACCAGTCGTAGGAATATTGAAGAGATGGCTGTAAGTATGTGCCATCAATTCATTGGCCTTTTTGCTCGCGGCGTACAAGCTCACCGGATGATCTACGTTGTTGTGGACCGAAAACGGCATATTGGTATTCGCGCCGTAAACCGAGCTACTTGATGCATAGACCAGGTTTTCAGTACCAAAATGGCGACAGCCTTCAAGGATATTCAGGAAACCGGTGATGTTGGCATCGATGTAAGCTTGGGGATTTTCCAACGAGTAACGCACGCCCGCTTGCGCAGCAAGGTTTACAACACGATCCGGTTTATGGATTTTAAAAACATTATCGATGGCCGCCTTGTCTTCAAGATTGCAGCGGATATCGGTGAAAGCTTTGTTTGGCGTTAAATGTGCCAGACGATCCTTTTTTATTTGAACATCGTAGTAATCATTGAGGTTATCGATGCCGACAACTTCATCGCCACGAGCCAGTAAGCGCTTTGCAAGTGTTGAGCCGATAAAGCCGGCGGTACCTGTTACAAGAACTTTCATGGAATATCTATCCTACCTTAATCAGATGCTGGTTAATTCGCTGCAAGTTAGTCGGGGCAGCGTTTAGAGGCGAGCGTCTACAGCCTCTTTTGGCAAAATATGTTTAACGTCAAACAGCACGTGGTTTGGTTTGCCCAATGCGCGGATGGCAGATGCGCCCATGGTGCGGAATTTATCGTGGCCAACACACAGGATAATGGCGTCATAACCTTCCGTTGATGGCGCGTCGATAAGGTCCAGGCCGTATTCATGCTGCGCTTCAGCTTTGTCTGCCCAAGGATCAAAAACGCTGACATTAGCATTGTAGTTTTGCAATTCTTTGATGATGTCGATCACGCGAGTGTTGCGCAGGTCAGGGCAGTTTTCTTTGAACGTCAGGCCCATGATCAGGATGTTGGAGCCAACCACGTGGGTTTTGCGCTGGGTCATCATTTTTACGACAGAATCCGCAATAAAATTACCCATGCCATCATTGATGCGGCGGCCCGCCAAAATAACTTCAGGGTTGTAGCCAACTTGTTGCGCTTTGTGGGTGAGGTAATAAGGGTCAACGCTGATGCAGTGGCCGCCAACCAAACCGGGGCGGAAAGGCAAGAAATTCCACTTGGTGCCTGCTGCTTCAAGGACTTCCAGGGTGTCGATATTCAAGCGTTTGAAAATCAGGGCAAGTTCATTAATCAGGGCGATATTAATGTCACGCTGGGTATTTTCGATAACTTTTGCCGCTTCAGCCACTTTAATGCTGCTGGCTTTATGGGTGCCAACAACAACGATTTTGCGGTACAGCTGATCAACGTATTCGGCAACTTCTGGCGTCGAACCAGAGGTAATTTTGGTGATGTTATGTACGCGATGTTGTTTATCGCCCGGGTTAATCCGCTCTGGACTATAGCCGGCATAGAAATCTTTGTTGAACACCAGGCCGGAGATCTTTTCAATAATAGGAACACAGATTTCCTCTGTGCAACCGGGATAAACCGTGGATTCAAACACCACTATGGCGTTTTTGCCAATAACGCGCCCCAGGAGCTCAGAGGCTTTTTCCAGCGGAGTTAAATCAGGCTGCTTGCTGTCGTTGATTGGGGTTGGAACCGTGACGATGTAAACATCGGCGTTTTTGATGTCATCCTGACTGGTTGTATAACGTAAATGTTTGGCTTCCGCTAACTCATCTGCATTTAGTTCGAGCGTATGATCCACCCCTTTGCCGAGTGCATCCACACGTGATTGATTGATGTCGAAACCAATGGTGTTGATTTTTTTGCCAAATTCTACGGCGAGGGGCAGGCCGACATAGCCTAAACCGATAATACAAAGAGTGGGATTACTGGCAAACATAGGTGATTCCTTAGCAGTCGATGATCCAGAAAGTGCGCTAAGTTATCACAAAAGGCATTTCAATTTAAAAAAAAATGCTGGGAAATTGCTATTTGCTATAAAAAATGAAGCTTCAGGCGACCTACTGACAGATTTACGTCATCGAAGGTCGAGTATTTGTAACAAAATTCGCTATAATGCCGACCTTTGTGCCATGGATATGCATGGCCTATTTATTACCGCTAACTATTTGTTACGTGAAGGATCCGGATTTGTCTTATATACGTCTGAATAAGCACTACGTGCATCTTCCTTACCTGTTTCTGGGGATAGCGGAAGCCATTCTGCTGGTGTTAGCCGCCTGGTTGGCATTAAGTCTCATTCAATCCATGTCAACATCAGCGCAAACTTTTGCGTTAGTAGAATTTAATTGGCCGCCAGTGGTGGTATTTTCCCTTGTATTGAGTTGCTGCACCCTTTCCATGGGCGTTTACCTGGCAATGGTGCGCGAGGGTTTTCGCAGTATGGTACTGCGTACTGTTGTCAGTTTCTTCTTTTTGGGTAGCTTGAGCCTTTATCTTCTGGAGCTTTTACTGCCGCAAAGTTTTCTCCCCAAAGGTTTTATTTTTTGGGGCGTTATCCTGGGTAGTATTGCGGTTGTCATCGCTCGCGTATTTTTTATGTTGGTGGTGGATACCGCCAAGTTAAAGCGCCGTGTGGTTATCTACGGTGCGGGGAATCGTGCCAAGAAACTGCTTGAAGACCTGTCACCCGACATAGATGTATTAGGTGTTGAGGTAGTAGGTTGTATTCCCAATGCCAATGAACATGTTCATGTAGATGAAAAAACTACTCTGCCTTTACCTGGCGATTGGTTGGCTTTTGTCCGTGAATCCCACATCTCCGAAATCGTTGTTTCCCCGGATGAACGCCGTCGCTCGCAAGGCGATGCAGCCTTCCCATTGAATGACTTCCTGGATTGCAAATTGGCCGGTGTTCCTTCATGTGACGGCCTGAGCTTCTGTGAGCGTGAGTTGGGCAAGATTGACATTACTCTCTTGCAGCCCAGCTGGATGTTGTACTCCGACGGATTTAAATATTCCAAACGCCGCCTAATGGCAAAACGTCTTTTTGATGTGATCCTCGCTTCAGCCTTTTTTCTGGTGTTATGGCCATTTATGTTGTTAACTGCAATCGCCGTGAAGTTAGAAAGTCCCGGCGCTGTGCTGTACCATCAGGTTCGCGTTGGGTTGAATGGTCGTCATTTCCGCATTTATAAGTTTCGCAGTATGCGTCAGGATGCGGAAAAAAATGGCGCTGTGTGGGCGCAGAAAAATGATGCGCGAGTTACCAGGGTAGGGGCGTTTATTCGCAATACCCGTCTTGACGAGCTTCCCCAGCTTTACAACGTGTTGGCGGGTAGTATGAGTTTTGTGGGCCCGCGTCCCGAGCGTCCCGAATTTGTGACTGATCTTTCCCAGCAAATTCCTTTTTATGATACTCGCCACAAAGTAAAACCCGGGCTTATGGGTTGGGCTCAGTTGAAATATCCCTATGGCGCTTCCGTTGAAGATGCTAAAAATAAGCTGCAATACGATCTTTATTACACCAAAAATCACAGCTTTTTGATGGATATGTTAATTATGATTCAGACAGTCGAAATTATTTTATTGGGCAAAGGCGTCCACTAACTTGGGTTTATCAAGGAGTCAATTATGAAAAAGATTACGTGGCTGGGTTTAGTGTTTTTTAGTGTGATATTGGCTGCTTGTAGCAATTCCAAAAAAGTGACTATGCCTCCTATCTCTGATCGAGGTGTTTTGGAGGAATATCGTATCGGTGTGGGCGATGCCTTGCAGATCAGTGTGTGGCGCAACAATGAATTATCGACGGCGGTCCCTGTCCGTCCTGATGGCAAAATTTCATTGCCGCTGGTGGGCGATATCATGGCCGCCAACCTTACAACCACCCAGTTGTCTAACAATATCGTTGCAGGATTGGAAAACTACGTCCGCAATCCCCAGGTAACTGTAATCGTTACCAATCCAAGTAGCTCGGATTTCCAACGCCGTGTTCGAATTACTGGCGCCGTTCGCAGTCCACAATCACTTCCCTATCGCGATGGTATGACGGTGCTGGATTTGGTTTTGCTGGCCGGTGGAACCAATGAATTTGCCTCGGCAAACAAAGCGAAGTTGTATCGCAAAGTGAATGGCGAAACGAAGGTTTATCCTGTTTATCTAACTGATTTAATTGAAAACGGAAAAGTGGAAACCAATTATCCACTGCAACCGTCTGACATTGTTACTGTACCCGAGCGTTCGTTCTAATATAGAGATTTTTCATGGATAAGGCTTATCTAAGAGATTTAATTTGGGCGATCAAAGCGGAACTTATAAAGTTTCGCTTTTGGTTTGTGGCACTTTTTATCGGCATTAGTTTTTCGATAATGCTCATTGGTGTCTTTTGGCCCAAAAATTATTCAACCACTACAATGCTCTATGCCGATATTACAAATATCATTGAGCCGCTTCTTAAAGGAAGCGCCGAAGTGACAAAGATTGATCGTTCCGAGCAGGCGAAAAATGTCATTTATACCCGTGCAATTTTGGTTGCTGCCGCTAAAAGTCGTGGCTTGATCAAAAATAATATGACACCTGAACAGGAAGATTGGGTTATTAAAGGTGTGCGCGACAATATTAAAATCAAATCAGAGAGAAACAGTAATTCGTTCTATCTGACGTACGATGCCCGCGATCCGGATCAATCCTTTGAAATGTTAAACTCCATCATTAACGAGTTCATTTCATATACTGAAAAGAAAAAGCGCGACGAAAGTTCCAATGCCTACAATTTTATTGACGCTCAAGTGCAATCCTACAAGCACCAACTGGAATTGGCAGAAGACAAGTTAAAGGATTTTAATTCAAAAAATATTGATGGTAACGAAGGGCAGGTTACCAGTCGCATTACGCAATTAAATACGGATATTGAAACCCTGAAAATATCCATTGAAGAATCGCAATCACGTGTAGCTTCCCTGCAGCAACAATTGGGCAATGAAGGTCAATATCAGCATACCAAAAACCAAATTGATGAAATGAAACAGCGTCGGTTGACCCTGAGCAATCAGCTGGATCAATTGCTGTTGACTTATCAAGAAGAGTATCCGGACATTGTTTCTATTCGCGGTCAAATCGCTGACTTGGATGCTGCCATTAAAAAGATGCAGGTTTCCGGTGAGGTTTATAGCAACTCGGAAAAAGTTGAAAACCCGCTTTATGAGGAAATTCGCAAACAATTATCAGCGGCAGAAGTGGATTTAAAATCACAACGTCGTCGTATGGAATCTTTCCAGCGCCTGTTGGAACAGGAGCATGCCAGGGCTGAACGGGTTGCTTCAAACCAGGCGCAATTCTCCGAGTTAACGCGTGACTATGATGTGACTCGCAAAGTCTACGAAGAAATGTTACAGCGAAAAGAAGCAGCACGTTTGTCCATGACACTTGATCAACAAGGGCAGGGCGTTAGTTACCGCATTCAAGAACCGGCTACATTCCCGCTGAAACCAACGGGTTTGCAATTTATTTATTTTGCAATTGCGGGCCCTATCCTCGCGTTTTTGATTCCGCTTGGGCTGGTATTTGCATTTGTGATTGTTGATCCGCATATCCGGTCTGCTCGTGTATTGCAACAACAATTATCACCGGAAATCGAAATGCTTGGTGTTATACCTCATTACAACTCGCCTTTGCGTGATCGCATGTTGCGGAAAGATATTCTGGCAATCCTGGCTGTTTCAATTATTGCGCTGGTTGTTTACATAATATTTGCCGTCTATTGGCAATATTTGAAAGGTTAAGGTGAATGCGAATGGACAAAAACAAAGAAAATGATCTGCGCCAATTAATTGAAAATATTGACGATGGTTTGGCTGAGTCGACCGGTGATATTTTGAAAAACGCAGTATCTGAACATCGCAAGCGTGAACAAATAAAAAATATGGCTTTACCTGCGTTATGGACCCAGGAAGAGCTATATGAAAAAAAGGTTATTTTTGCGGGTATGCGCCAGCGCGATTTGTTGAACTCATTTCGTGAAGTTCGTATTAAGCTGCTGCAAAAAAGCAAGTCGGATAATATTGTTGTATTGGTTGCATCTGTTAGCACTGAAGGCGGCGCAAGTTTCTTTGGATTTAATCTGGCGGCAACCTTTGCGCTGGATTTGCATAAAACTGCACTCTATGTCGATTGCAATCCTTATGGCTCGTCGTCGGAGCGCTATATAGTGACTCCGGTGGAGTTAGGCTTAACGCAATATTTAACGGATAACAACATTGCACTTAAACGCATCATATATCCAAGCGGAGTTGAGCGTCTGCGCGTAATCCCATCTGGCGGTGTGAGTGAATCTGCTGCGGAATTTTTTAACTCCAAGCGTATGGAAGTTCTGGTGCAGGAAATCAAAAATCGTTATCCGGATAGATTTATTGTATTGGAAGCACCGTCTATCCAGCAGTCAACAGAAGCTCGAATCCTTGCACAATATTGCGATCATGCGGTGCTAGTGGTTCCCTACGGCAAGGCTGTTACTGCAGAAGTTTTATCGGCGATAGATGCTGTTGGGAAAGAAAAATTTGCGGGATTGGTTTTCAATAATTAATTGAATGAGGCAGGGAATGAAAATTAATCATTGTTCATTTGTATATGCTCTCGCGCTTGTTCCGGCTGTTGACGCTTTTGCTGCTGAAAATCCAAACGATATAACGTTTGAATTACACGGCACGTCCAGGTTGACTGATAATGCTCTTCGAAAACCGGTCGATCAAATCGAAGAGCGCCAAAATGAATACGGTGCGGGCATCGACGCGACTTATGCGAATGACTGGACGAGTTTAAAAGCAAATTACGACGCATCGCGCTTTACATTTGAGCATGGCTCCCAGGAAGATCGCAGTATTTTACAAGGTGATACCGAAGTTGCTTTTGGTAATGCCTATCAGCCTTTTGGATTGTTGCTAACGCATTCGCGCCGCTCCTTGCTCAATAGTCCGGATGCGGTAGATATCATTAGTAATCGCAATGAGCGAGATGTTTTGACGGCGCAACCGTCTGCGAAATGGAAGATAAATGATTCTGATGTGCTGGCGTTAACGGCAGATTACTCACATGTCTCCTATAGATATGAAGGCGCAAACGATTCAAATATAACAGGTGTCAATTTGGCTTGGCAGTTAGGGCTTTCCAAAGTCGATACCCTGGTGTTTTCCGCAGAACAAAACAGCGTTAAATTTGAAGATGCATCGGAGTTTGATTACAAGCACCAGAATGCAACGGTTAAATACGCAGTGAAATTGAGCAATTTAAGTTATGCGATAAGCGTAGGTGCAAACCGCGCTGTGTTGGCATCTGAAAGCGATACTATTACCCTTCCTTCGTTTGATGTAAACATAGCTTATGATACCGGTATTAATACGTTTAAATTTATTGCAAATAGAAGAATTACCGATACGTCGATGGGCGATGGCAATGACACGGGCTTGGGAGTTTCTCCCGGTGATTCGCTCGGTCAGGGAATTCATTTGATTGATATACGTCGGGAAGAATTATCCTGGGCGACAGATGCGGTTTGTGAGCGCTGCAAATTAAATTTGAACGCTTTTGATGTGAGTCAGCAATATCATGATTCAAATCAAAGCTATACCGAAAAAGGTGCAGGCGCCGGATTTAATTACAGGCTCACAAAAGCAGCGAGCTTTTACGTGAACGCATCGCGCAGCAAGAGGGAATTTGATCCGCTGAGTTTGCGCTTTGATTTCACAGCTACTCGCGCTAACGTGGGATTCACTTACAAGTTCCAAAATGATTTGTTGTTAAGTATTTACCGGTATCAGGAAAAACGTAATGCTGACAGTTTTTCTGACACTTATGTTGAACACTACACGGGGCTTTCGCTCTCGTATAGCTTTTAATTGCAGACATATGGCTTTATTCAGCCACAGCCAGGGTTAATTCACATGAAATTATATTTTCCTTTTTTTAGCATGAAGCTTCAGTCGCTGAATAAATGTCTAAAGGTAATCTCTACCATCTCAATAGCGACAATATTTTTAACCTTATCTGCCTGTAAGGATAATGATGCTGCAAAAAAAGCAGAGGCTGAACGATTTATTAATTCAGCAAAAACATACCAGGGGCAAGGGCAATATCGTGCCGCCTTGCTTGAGACAAAAAATGCGATACAAAAAGATCCTTCGAATCCTGAAGGTTTCATATTGCAAGCCAAAATTTATAATCAAATAGGCTCGTATACATCGACGCAAAAACTGTTGGAAGAAACGGTTAAGAAAATGCCATCAGCAACTTTGGAATTGGCAGAAGCTTATGTCGCCAGTAACAAATATCGCTCAGCCCTTTCTTTGTTGAATGAATATAAACCTGCCAATTTGAGCAATGAGGATCAGGCTCGTAAATATGCATTAATAGCTAAGTCAAATATTCGCCTTGGTGATAAAACCGGTTATCAAGCTGCTATAGATTCACTCAAAAAAATCCAGGGTAAAGAAGACGATGTTACATTGTTAGAAGCTGAGTATTTGGTTTCTCAAGGTCAAATAGAAGCAGCGCAATTAAAACTGGATTCATTAACCACAGGCAGCAAAGAAAATGTAAAAGCATTGATTATGTTGGGTACTTTTTCTTTGCAGCATAACCAATTGCCAAAAGCGGAAGATTATTTTACTAAAGCGCTTAGCTTGATTCCTAACAGCGATATTTTCACTATCGATAAAACGATCGTATTAACGCAGTTAACAGAAGCATTAATTCAACAAGGTAGAACGAGTGAAGCATACCGCTATCAAAAATTGTTAGCTGATGCGAATCCTGAAAGCCAGGCAGCGCAACAAAAATTCAATGACGCGATGGAGTACTATCGCCAGGGCAAATTTGCTGAAGCAGAAAAAATTCTGGCTGAGTTGCGTGAGCAATATCCTCAAGATAAAAACAGCGCAGTATTGTTGGGCTTGGTGCAATTCCAGCAAGGGCAAGATCAACAGGCCAGCAAATTATTTGACAAATTCATTGATCCGGAAACCGCAAATTCTTCGGTTATCCAAGCCGCTGCCTTAGCTAAATACCGTTCTAACCAAATGGACGAAGCAGTTGCCTTGTTGAAAAAAGCTGTAGAAAGCCAACCGGGGAATGCTGAAATTTTAGCGACTTATGGTTTAGCTTTATTAGACCGCGAACCACAAAATGAAGAGGGGCAAAAGGCTTTAGAGAAAAGCCTTGCACTTAACCCGAAACAACAAAGATTGCGTCTTGCATTGGCAAAACGTCATATGGCTTTGAAGCAGCCAGAGCAGGCATTGGCGCAATTACAAAAAGCGTATCTTGAGCAGCCTTTAGATTTATACATTCAACAAGCCTATTTCAAATTGTTGATGGATCTAAATAAAGATGATGAATTGAAGGCAAAAATTTCAGAGTTCCAAACAACCTATCCCGATAATCCAAGAGGTCCATTTCTGGAGGGTTGGTACAAGCTTTCCAAAAAATCATACGCAGAATCCGAGCGCGCATTTGAGCGTGCGTTGGCGATGAAGAATAAAGATGAGCGCAACCTTTCTTACGCGGGCCTTGCGCAGGTTTATATGGAGCAAAAATTGCCGCAGAAAGCGGTAATGGCATGGCAGTCTGCTATTAAGGAAAAACCAGAGGTTCTTGATGCTTATGTGCCCTGGCTTTACCAAATGCGCCAATTAGGTCGCCAACCTGAAGCGATCAGTTTCCTAACCGAACTGGAAAAAAATGACGGTCCATGGCAAACTTCCATTGTGCTCGCGCAATTGCTTGCAAGTGAAAAACAAGTGGACCAGGCGATGAAACATATCGATATCGCCATGGAGCGCAGTAAAGGCGCGGAATCTGTTAAACAGTTTGCTGCAAATTTATATCAGGCTATTGCCGCCGAGTATCGCGCGAAAAATATGCCGAATGATGCAAAAACCTATTTATTAAAAGCGATTGCATTGTTTCCTAAAAATGTTAGTTACCTTGCGGGCTTAATTGAAACAGAAATTGCTGCAGGCAATGTGGTAGAAGCACAAAAATTATTGGATCAATTTGAAAATAGCACTGAAAATGCACCCACCAAGCTTTTCTTGCAGGCTCGCATCAACGTAGCTGCAAATAAACCAGATGAGGCCATTAAAAATTACCTCGCGTCATGGAATTTGCGCCAGACTGAAATGGGTGCAGAAGCAATTTACGATTTTTACTATAAAGGTAATAAAAAGGACGAAGCTGCAAAATTTGCTAAAGAGTGGCTGGAAAAATTACCCAATAGCTCGCGCGCAAACTTGATCATGGCCGTTGAAGCTCAACAGTCAAAAAATGTTGGCGAATCTGTAAAACTGTATGAAAAAACGGTAGAACTCGCTCCAAAAAATGCTGCAGCTATGAATAATTTGGCATGGCTTTATTATGAAAATAAAGATCCACGCGCATTGGAAGTTGCCAAGAAAGCTTATGATTTAGCTCCAACGGTTCCTGAAATTATGGACACCTATGGCTGGATTCTGGTTGAGGCTGGAAAAGTTAACGAAGGTATAGAATATCTCGAAAAAGCATCCCAGGCTGCCAGTAATAATGCAGAGATCAAAGATCATCTTGCCAAGGCAAAATCTCGATTGAAATAATTTCAGTGAATGCTGTCATGTATGCCGATGATTTTCTCGATAGATGACAGCTAAATTAATTTTCGAGAAATCACAACAATACAATATGCTACAAATACGGAAATTAATTGATGGGGTTTCAGAAGATTACATTTACGAATTATTTACCAATAATCATATTGGCAATAATCGTAGCCGGTTTTTACCCTTCGTTTGAAGCGTTGGTATCGGTGTGGGTGATATGGGATCAATCCATGTCCCATGGCATTCCGGTCGCCATCTTGTTTGTTTATTTGCTTTGGCGTTCATTACCTTGGCAACTGAATCCTGTTTCAACTCTGGAGCGATCCAGTTTGGGATTGCTGTTGCTGTTGCTTTCTATTTCCTGGGCTATTTTTTATTTTATTAGGATAAAAATTCTCCATGAAATTTTCCTCTTGCCAATCTTTGTCGTAGCACTTGCTTTTGTATTTGGTGTGAAAACTACCTGGCAACATCGGATGTTATTGTTATTGCCGATTTATATCATTCCCATTGGTGAATTTTTTAATGATTATCTGGTTAATTTAAGCAGTTTTGTAGTGTCGGCATGGGTTAAGTGGGGAAATATCCCGGCTTATATTGATGGAAATAGCATCCAGATTCCGTCTGGGCGGATTGTGATTGCCCAGGGCTGTTCAGGTTTGCGTTACCTGACAATCGCCTTGTGTTTGGCCCACACCATCAGTTATTTAAATGGATACAAAGAACGCGGTCTGTTGGCTTGTCTGTTGGTGGCGGGTCTGTTGGGGTTGATTGCAAATTGGTTGCGTATTTTTATATTGATTTGTATCGGTTACGCAACAGAAATGCACAGCCCGTTAATGGCTGATCACGATACCTTCGGCTGGTTATTATTTGGTGGTATTTGTTTAACTGCAATTTATTTTGCGCCTATTGTTAAGACGAATAAGACCACTGAAAAACTGGAAAACAGTAGGACCTTAAAACCTGCCATCTTTGTAATTCTATTAGCGGTTTTGTCTACCGCTCCCTTATTGAATTACTTAACAGAAACAAAAAGTGTCACACCTTTAAAACCCCTTGAAGTAGGCAGTAATTATCGAGTTGAGCTAGGGCGTATGCCTGTAACATCGCGCTTACCGAAACCAACAACGCAATATAAATATCGTTCTATCAACGATATTTATATTGCTCTGGATGAATATGTGCCGCGCACGACGCATTCCCAATTGGTACCCTATATTCCGCATTTATTCGATGACGAACGATGGTCAGTGAAAAAAGCTTCACGCGTTTTAGTGAATAATCATCCAGTTTCGTGGAAAGTTCTATACGATAAAAACAACGAAAAAATGGTTGGGCAGATACAGTGGTTTGATGTGGGTGGATATCAGGTTGACTCTGTTAATAAAGCCAAGCTGTATCAAGTTCCAGCAGTGCTTGGTGGGAAAATATATTTCAAGGTAATTACTTTGCAGGCTGTTTGTAATATGGATTCGTGCGCAGATATTTATGATGCATTAATCAGCGAATCAAAAAATGAATCTTGGCATTAAGGTTGAATATGTATTTATTGTATTGGGTATCACTTTTTCTTTTGGTTTACATTTATTTTGGTTATCCAATTTTGTTGCGCTATTTACCGAAAAAGCCAACATTCAAAACAGAAACTTTGGGACCCAAACCAAAAGTGACTGTTTTAATACCTGCATTTAATGAAGCAAAAGTAATTCGCGGTACCATTGAAAATAAATTGTCGCAATCGTATCCGCAGGATTTACTTGAAGTCATTGTCATTTCCGATGAGTCTGAAGATGGTACCGACGATATTGTTAAAGAAATTTCCGAGCAAGATTTGCGAGTTAAGCTGGTTCGTCAGAGCCCTCGCCAGGGAAAAACATCGGGCTTGAATTTAGCCATGCCATTGGCATCCGGTGACATAGTGATATTTTCCGATGCGAATAGTCACTATCAACCGAATGCAATAGAACAATTGGTGGCATGTTTTTCCGACGACAGCGTGGGTTATGTCACTGGCAAAATGGTTTATGTCAATGAAGAAGGAAATGTCATCGGCGATGGATGTAGCGCCTACATGAAATATGAAAATCATTTGCGTGCACTTGAAGCACAAGTTTCATCTGTGGTCGGTGTGGATGGTGGTGTGGATGCCATCAGGAAAAGTCTTTACCAGCCTATGAATGCGGATCAGCTTCCTGATTTTGTCTTGCCGTTAAAAGTTGTCACCCAGGGAAAACGCGTTATTTTTTGTGAAGAAGCATTGCTCAATGAAGAGTCTCTTAGTAATTCACAATCGGAATTTCGTATGCGCGTTCGCGTGTCCTTGCGCGCATATTGGGCGATGTTTGATATGAGGCATCTGTTCAATCCCTTTAAATACGGCCTTTTTAGCCTTCAGTTGACTTCACATAAACTGCTGCGATATTTGGCTTTTTTGCCAATGGTTTTATTGTTTGTCTCAAATGGTTTGTTGACAGGTGCTGGCGTTTTTTATGTATTCACATTTTTAGGACAGATTATATTTTATGGCCTGGCTGCCTATGTTTCTTTGAATGATGGAACAAAAAATAGATGGTTCGCATTGATCAATTATTTTTGCTTGATAAATGTTGCGGCAGCTATGGCATTTATCAAGTTTTTAAAAGGTGAAAAAATTGTAATCTGGAAGCCAAGGGTCGGTTGATGAAAGTTGTGCATGTGATTGACAGCGGTGGTCTCTACGGAGCAGAGATCATGTTGTTAAGTTTATTAGAAGAACTAAAAAAAATAGGTATCGTGCCGGAAGTTATTAGTATTGGATTGCTCGGACAATCTGAGAAAGCATTAGAGCGTGAGTTGGCCGTGCGCAACATCACGACTCACAAAGTTAGAATGTCTTCTTTGCCAAGGTTATCCCAGAGTTTGCAGATACTGAATATTTGCAAATCAACCGGCGCAAATGTTATTCATTCCCACGGTTATAAAGGGAATGTCTTATTGGGTGTTATCCCGAAATGGATAAGACGTATTCCCGTTGTAACTACTTTACATGGTTATACCAGGCATAAGTTCTTATCCAAAATGACTATTTATCAAAGTGTCGATAAATGTATGGTCAGGTTTTTGGATGCAATCGTTTTGGTCAGCCCCACGTTAAAAACACAGATTAATTTATTCGGCGTTAATGGAAAAGCTCGCGTTATTCCAAATGGTATCCCCATATTAGACGAAACAGATGATGTCAAAAAAAAGGAATCTGGAGATTTTGTGATTGGCAGTATTGGCCGACTGTGTAAGGAAAAAAATTTCAGTTTTTTAATCAATATGATGCCTCATGTATTAAAGCTTAAACCTGATGCAAAATTGGTTATTCATGGAGAGGGTGAACAGCGGTCAATGTTGGAAGCGGAAATTAAGCGACTTCATCTTGAACAGCATGTTTATCTTCCCGGTTATATCAGCAAACCACACGATTTCCTTCGCGAAATTGATCTATACATTAATTGTTCTTTGACAGAAGGTATGCCAATAACCTTACTTGAGGCTATGCGAGCCAGATGTTTAATATTGGGTTCGGATATAGCGGCCAACAAACAGCTCCTGAATGGAAATTACAATATAAATATGCTGTTTGAGCTTAATGAAGAATCATTTGTAAATATTATCTCCCGGTATTTCAAAGCAAGCACATCTGACAAAGAAAATCAGGCTGAAACGCTTCATAGCTTATTTATAAATTCCTATACATCAGCTGCTATGGCAAGTAAATACAAAGCGCTATATGAGACATTGCTGTAAATGACCAACTCTTTGAAAAACCAATCAATCTGGATTACGTGGGAAATTCAGCCTCGAAATCGTAGTATGAGCCAACTGCTCGATGTAAATTTGCACGAAATAATCGTCAATAAGTCGAGGTTGGCTAAATATCCAATTTTAATTGTTCGCACAATATCGATTTTACTGAATGTAAAACCCAAAGTTTTATTTGTGCAAAACCCTTCTATTGTTCTCGCATATTTGACTGCATTGTTAAAAAGTATTTTTTCATATTATTTTGTGGTCGATGCACATAATGCCGGGATTTATCCACTCGAAGGAAGAAGCAAAATATTAAATTTTTTTACAAGGACAATATGTAAACGAGCCAATATGGTTATTGTTACCAATCAGACTCTCGCCGAACAAGTGCGGGTTTGGGGTGGAAATCCATTTATCATGCCGGACCCATTGCCAGAGTACAGAATTAAAAAATCATCGATTCAAAAAAGTGAAAACTCCAAAACGTTTTTACTTATTTGCACCTGGGCTGACGATGAGCCTTACCTTGAGATTATTAAGGCGGCCGAAAGTTTTCCTGGTGATGTTATTTTAAAAATCACCGGCAATTATAAGAAAAAATTGTCGCAGGATTTTATCGATAAGTTGGGGAAAAATATTGTGCTACTTGGGTTTGTATCTGAGGAACAATATGTCCATGAGTTATCCTGTGCAGATTTCACTATTGATTTAACGACAAGGGATAATTGCCTGGTGTGTGGTGCCTATGAGTCTATTGCAATGGAGGTTCCGGGCATTATTAGCGACACTACCGTAAATAAAGAAGTTTTTCCGAAAGGTTTTATTTTTTCAAAAAATGATGCTAGCTCAGTAGCAAATGCACTGAAAGTAGCACTAACAAGTAATAAAGAATATTTGGAAGATATCGCCTCTATGAAGGCTATGCATAATGAAAAAATTCGTAATCTCAAAGAAGAGATTAATCGAAAGATATTTGGATAAGTCATCATGAAAAAAAATATTCGTTCATTCTTGCGAAATAGCAAATATGCTGCCGCTATTATGCGCACTTTATCGCTCTCATCTTTGCCGGAAAAATGGAGAAATAAATTTATTAATGCTTACTTGCAAAGTGAAGCAGAACGTCCAGGGCTCGCGAGTGCGCTCGGTATTTATATTGAGAGGGTTAAATTAAAAGAGCCACGCTCGACACTTGATCTCACGAAAAGTGCAATTATTAAGGCGCCTGTAGGTGATGAAAAAGGGATTATTTTGGTTGGCTTTGAACATAAGCTCGATGAATTGATTTCGTATGTTGGCATACATGATTTAATCCAACGCTACGACGTTTTATTTATGCCGACATGGCAGCCGTTTTATAGTTTTTCGCTGTTGCGAGCGTTGAAAATATTGAAACGTAATTTGGTAATCCTGCCATCCTCGGAGAATTGCTATTACAAAGCATTGGCGCTCCCGCAATGTTTTAACGCCCTGCCGTTCCATGCTTCCAGTTGGGTTAATGAGGTTTTGTACACGCCAAAGCAAAAAGATATCGATATTTTGATGGTTGCTAATTTTTCAATTTATAAGCGTCACACGCTTTTATTTGAAGCATTGGTCGATATGCCCAGGCATTTGAATGTCGTTTTAATTGGCCGTCCGTTGGAAGATAGAACTGCGAAAGATATTTTGGCAGAAGCTGCGCATTACGGTGTCCAGGACAGGTTCACCCTCATTGAAGCGCCCAGTAATGAAACAGTGGTTGACCATTTGTGTCGTGCAAAATTGGTGCTCGGATTGAGTGGTCGGGAGGGTTCCTATGTATCTTTAGCTGAAGCATTATTTGCTGATGCAGCAGTCGCCGTATTCGCAAATGCTCACATAGGTACAAAAAATTATATAAATCCCAGGACAGGTTTTTTGTTGCAACCGGATTTACCTCTGGCTAGCCAAATTATGCAATGCTTAGGTGTCGTGGAAACTCTATCTCCCAGAGATTGGGCAGTTAAAAATATTTCTGCACAAGTTAATGTGATGCGATTAAATAAATTGCTTGCACATAAAGCAAAAGTTGAGGGAACACCTTGGCAATTCGATTGTGACCCTTTTCACATTCAAAGTTTTTATATGGCTCCAATAGGCCCCCAATGGTCCGAAGCCGTACAAAACGAAATAATAAAGTTGAAAGAAAAAGGTTTAAATTTTAAAAACCAAACTGAGTCACTTCAGTCGTAAATTGCGTAAAAAATACGGTTGTTGGATTATTTTACTATATTGGTAAATATTCGAAAAAAGCTAACTACAATTAGCTCGGGCATTTATTTTCAATGAGGCAGTGAACGTTATGTATTCCGATTATTTCAAGGCGTTAAGATATTTTACAGCGCTTGTTGCTATGTCATATAGCTTTGTGTCTTTTGCTGCCACTCCGGTCGTGACAGATATTGCTGGAACCATGAAAGATGGGCAGACGGTAACAATTACGGGTAGTAATTTCACGGCTAAGACTACTGCAAAACCTTTGTTATTTTGGTCTGCTGATACCGGACTAAATCCTTCGCCCTTGGGTCGCAAGACTGCATGGGATGGCGATAATTTTGGTGGTGCTATTGTAGATAAAGCGCAAACAGGGGTAGTGGTAGCCCCAGGCTCCAACAAAGTTTTAAGATATGATTATGAGACTTCTGAGGGCGCGATACTATCCCGCGTTCATTTTGATTCAGACCAGTTGTTCGTCTGGCGCAAAAGATATGATGACTTTGATAGATCAAAAGATTTTGCAATTCGCACTAGATATGTTGGCTTGACTAGTAAAGATAATGGCACAACCAAAACCCTGGCTGTTGGTATGTACATGGCAACGGCAGATAAAAAGCTTTGGGGCAAAATAATCAAGGTTGTCCCCAATTCTGATGGCGTATCAGGTACTGTATTTTATTCAAATAAAGAAGGTAATTTGACTGATTACAATGCTGTTCATGTTGTACCGAATGGGACCAAGCTGGATTTTTATTATGCATTGGACAAGACCCCGGTGCTGACCGCTAACCTGAATGAAGGTAGTGGTATATACCAAACATTCAATCACAAAATATTCCGGTTGTGGGGTCAATACGGCACCTACATTAATAATACTTATATTAGTTTGGATAATGATGGTGCCATAGTCAGTGAATATACTCAGGTTGGTTCACTCTATATGTCTGCATGGAAAAATAAAATATTTTCGGCTATGAGGCATTGGGTCGTTGAAGAGTTCCAATATCAGGCAGGTCACGTTGACCAGGTAGATGGAACGCTTTTATTTTGGCAAGATAGGGTTCAGGGCTGGGAAAATGAGCAGAAATTCAGATTCACCAAAACCCAGGCAACCGGTGATGCGAATGCATTAACGCACAAATATACAGATGTCTATCAAACACAAGTTTCAAATGGTGTCCAACCTTTTTCTTTTGAGTACTTTGACTCCTTGTATATCGATGATACATGGCATAGGGTTTTAGTATGTAATGAGCCCACTTGGTCGACCTGTAAACAACCAGAGATAGTTATTCCGTCTGCATGGCAGGACAACCAGATTAAAGTGTTTTTGCGACTTGGTGCTCTCAAGGGTGCTCCGATTTTTTATTTCTATGTTGTGAATGGATTGGGTGAAGTGAATGAAAAAGGGTATGCCTCATGCCCTTTGTGTCCAATGCCTCCAAAAACAACAAAAAATTGATGCTGTAAGATCGTTATTCTCAAATTTTAGGCGCCACATATCTAAGCGATATGTGGCGCCTTTGTATTATTGCTTCTGTATAATCCCCTTCCAATTATGATAGCCGGCTCAGCTTTTACCATAGCCGACTTTAGCCCTATATCTCCAGGAAATGAGTGATGAGTCAGCAAGTTGTTCTAGTATTGGATTGTCATCTGAGATCTCAAGAAGGTGTTCTTGAATCGCTACATAGGGCGGGATATAGACTCGTTGGTCTCAGTTGGAATGAATCCTGCGCAGGCTTTTCTTCCAGGTTTTTGCACGAAAAAATAATTAGTCCAAGGCTTGAGGATGGCACCAAAACTTACATCGATTTTCTTCTTGCTTTAACTTTCCGCGGCATTATTTTATTTTCAAATGATTTAAGTGCCTTGACCATGGCTCGCCACAAAAATGAATTGATTGCAGCCGGTTTCCAGCTTCTTATTTCTGATTTAAATAAGTTGGAAGCTGCTTTTGATAAATGGCAGTGTTTCAACAGTGCAACACAATGTAGTGTCAAGGCGCCTCAATCCGCGTTTGTATCCTCTTTGGATGAAGCCGTGGCTGTTTGGCCAAAATTGCGTAAGCCGGTGATCTTAAAGCCAACAAGGCTTGCAGGCGGTAATTATATTAAGTTATCGACGCTGGATGACTTAAGGGCGGCATGGGTAAAAGTCTCTTCGTACAACAGCGAAAATCCTGAACATGAATCCGATGTTATTTTGCAGGAATGGCTCACTTACGGCATCACTGATATGTGGAGCTGCGAAACCGTCTATGACAAAAACCACCAAAGTGTAGGTTTTTACTCAATTCAAAGGATTCGTTCATCTCTTGATCGTGATACCGGGAATTTTACAAGCCGTTTATTTGCCGGTGAGTATCAAAAAAATCCGCGTTTGGAAGCCATCAATAAAAAGCTGCTTGATTCTTTAGGCTGGGTTGGATTGGCTCACGTTGAATATATGTATCTGCTGGATGAAGATGAATATTATTTGGCGGAAATTAATCCGCGCCTGCCGGGATATTCTTATTTCCCTTCTACCGCCGGGTTTGAGTTAGGCAGATATTATTGTGATCTGGTTGCCGGTAAAGTTCCGGAAGTGCCGCCTGTGTTTAAGCCCGCCGTTTATTTTGAGTCTTTTCGTTATCCCGGAGACCTGTCAGAGGGGCTTTATCATTTATTAAAGAAGAATTTACGTTGGCGTCCTTACATTGCCAGTTATGGAAAATTATTCAAACGTAAGACCATAAAGGTTGTTGAGCCAATAAGAATGTCTGATATGGGATTTACGTTGCGCTCACTCAGAGACTCACTAGGTGGCTTTTTCAGAGATGCAAAAGTTTTTATTAAAGGACGGGTCAATCGTATTAAATAAATCATTCCTTAATTCGATTGCTCCCAGACATCAATCATGACTCCTTTTGGCGTAGTTCCTAAGTGCTTTCATTGAGGGTGTTTCAACATATTTATTTAGCAGGAATGCTATAAAAATAGAAAATAGTATGGCAACCGGAATACTGATAACGGGTGAAATTTCTTTGGCATAAAATTGCATGATTATTCCATATCCAATGTTTTGATGAACCAGATACAAGGGATAACTGATTTTGCCAAACCAGATAAGAATGCTGTGATTTAAAAATTGCATTTTTCCAAAAATAGCGAGTGGAAACAGCAAATAGAACGAAAGGACAAGAATACAAGTAAAACCGCTGTTGCTAATGTAAGACGTTACTGCCGAGAGCGCTAAAATTGTATATGCAATTTTGATATTAGTTGATTTTGACCAGATGAGATAAAACATTATTCCTGCGATGAAAAGGTGGCACCAATTTAATATTAGCGCTTTGTGTATCAAACCCAGGTGAAGATTGAATAGGCGAGTTATTAACGCCAGGGTAATCCAAAGCAGGCATATTTGAAAAGTATATTTAGTGAGACCAAGGAATAGAGCCGAGCCCACTAGAATATAAAACGCTAATTCAATCGATAGTGTCCAATAAACTCTATCAACATGCGCGATGCCAACATATTCATGGAACATTGTTAAATTGAGCAGTGCATCTGTTACACCTACAGTTCTATCAGGTGGGCCAATGAGAAGTGTTGACGTAAAGGATATAAAAACGGCTGCCCAATAAACCGGATATAACCTGCTAAACCGGCTCCATGCAAATTGGAAAATATTTTCAGATTTTATCAGCGTCCAGTAAATAACAAATCCAGAAATTATAAAGAAGAGGTGAACACCAGCCTGGCCTAACTCAAATAAGCCTGAGATCGCAAAATTGTGACCATAATGTTTATCGTAATTGTAGAAATAATGGAAAAGTACTACTGCAACAGCAGCAAAACCTCTTAGCGAGTCCAGTTCAGGAATTCTTTTTGTAGTTGACATTCTGTCCTCAGTTTGACGTCCCGGTTTTAAATGGATAAATAGCCCCGATCATATCATTCTGTCCTTATTCAGTTAAGCTTTATAAGGGAATCACGGCTATAAACCTTGAAATTAATGGGTTATTAAAGATGGAATTTTGATAAGATAGCGACCTCTGGCGATGCGATCTTCTATGTGAGTTGCAGCGTGATGTCAGCTTTAGCTTACAGCTACTATTAAGTGTTCTTTTTGAATAAGGATTTGGTTGTGTCAAAGAATGAAACTTTATCCCAAGAGGATAGTATCTTACTAAATTACTTGAAAGGCTTGGCCATTTTAGTGGTGGTGCTGGGCCATTTAGGTTTAGGTTGGGTATATCTTCCCTATAGTTCATATACCAGTTTAGCGGTTCCGCTATTTTTCTTTTGTTCAGGGTATTTATTTTTCTTTCTCTACAAGCGCCGTCAAAGTTTTTTACAGTTTTCGAAAAAGCGATTATTAGGTGTTGTGCTGCCTTACTACATCATTTATTTGTCGGCATTTGCAATAGCTTTATGTATTAAAGAGAATTTCCAAGATATAAACCTGATGCATTTTATACGCGTGTTATTCTTGGTTCCCACGGGAAGTGAAGTTCCATTTCCGATGAATCAGATTTGGTTTTTAAAAGTTTTTCTATCTTGTGTCATTGTTGGCCCCTTGCTATTGGCCCTCTCAGAAAAGACCAGCCATCACTTAATTCTCGTAGCATTACTGTTGGCATTAATTGTCGCGACTACCGAGGCTTACTCACCTATACATGCACAGTTGATTTGGAATAGACATAATTTCTATCAAGATATCGTGTACGGCGCTTATTTTTATACAGGATTATATTTGGCGGGCTTTGATTGGAAAGATAAGAAGCGCGAGGTCATCGGTTTGGCGCTTATCCTGCTTGTTCTATCAATTACATTTAATATTATTCGACCAGCCGGTTTTGACTTGGGAAAGCATGCTTATGCCCCAACAACTTTTTATTTACTTTTGGGAATTGCTTTTGTATTAACCGTTTTCTGCCTTCATCGTCAAATTATTTCTATCCTGAAATACAATTCTATAGTGTCCAATTTCATTAATTATTGTGGGACACATTCTTTTTCCATATTTTTGATTCATAGTTTTTTCATTTATTTCTCAGAAGTGCAATTTGGATGGGTCGGTGTCATGCACAATCCAGTGCTCGCTGTTAGCAAGGTGACTTTTGTTGTGGGGGCGTCGCTCATAGTTGCATACCCGATTTCCTGGCTATGTAAAAAAGCAACTGCTTTAATTTCATAGAATAAGTCGTTTTTATTTAATCGTTCTTTTTAACCATTTTGATGTTGTCGGTTCATTATATTTTGAATATCAGGGCTTTAATGGCATGAGCTTTTCACTTGGACGCGTTTCAATAATTACTCCTCTCTATAATCGCGCTAAATATATTGAGGAAGCAATAAACTCTGCATTACATCAGGGTTATGATGATATTGAAATCATAGTAGTTGATGATGGTTCAACTGATGGGGGCGATAAAATTGTTGAGAGCCTAAGTTCGCCGCAAGTGCGACTGGTTCGTCATCCTGATAATGCAAATTGTGGACAATCAAAATCGCTCAACTTGGCATTGAATTTAGCCTCCGGAGAGTTCATCGCTATTTTGGATAGCGATGATATTTTTTTATCCGGCAAATTAATTAATCAGGTTCGATATTTAAATGATAATCCCGATGTTGGTTTGGTATATGGCATGGGCTTTGGAATAGATTCCAATGGCAATCAAATTTACGAAATCCTCTCTCCTGACCATCAAGAACCAAGCGACCCAAATCGAATTTTGCTTGATTGTTATTTCCATCTGCCGGTGGGCTCTCTGGTTAGGCGTAGCGTTTATGAGCAGGTAGGTGGATTTGATGAATCTCTACGTGCTGGCCAAGATCATGATATGTTGGTGAGAATGGCCGAAGTTACCAAATTTGCGTTCCAGCCTATTCGTGTTTATTGCTATCGCCGACATTCTGAATCAATCAGTACTAAGGGTTTGGAAGCGCGTTGGCGTAACGCCCAAATTATTTTAAATAAAGCTGATGCCCGCTATCCTTACAAAAAAAGCACTTTGCGCAAGCGTAAAGCTGTTATTAATTTCAGGCTTGCACAAGCACTGATTAATAGTAAAAAATCCTGGGTAGAAGCTGTAGCGCGTTTGTGTTACGCCGCTTTGCTGGATCCTGTGCGTGTGGTTAAAGTCTTAACAGGTGCAGAAAAAGTCACATAATCGTTATATTTTCCCTCCTATATTTTTTTATAAATTTCAGTAGAGAAATTGGATTTGAACACCAAAAAAATATTACTTGTTATTGATAAGCTCACAAATCCTCATGCGGGAACGGAGGGGCAATTTTTGTTACTTATCAATCAACTTATGGCCGAAGGTTTAGATGTACAAGCTATTGTGTTGGATGATTCTGCGTGGCTCAAGGCTAATACATTAGCGTGTCCAGTGACAATTGTGGGCTCCTCTTCGATTAAGCAACCGGGAACATGGGTTCGCCTCTATAAGCTCGCACGCTTTTTTAAAAAGCAAGGCTTTTCTTTAGCTCATGTTTTTTTCAATGACGCTTCAGTTGTATGTCCACCTGTGTTTAAACTTGCTGGTATTAAGACAATAATTTCCCGTCGTGATATGGGATTTTGGTACAACAAAATTTATCGTTTCCTATTGCCTATAACAGGTCGTTTTGTTGATCTTGTTATCAGCAATAGCCAGGCAGTATCAGACATCACCGGTGAAGTTGAAAAAATTCCAGCTTCAAAACGCGTTGTAATATACAACGGTTACAATCGTGTACCTGAAATATTTCGGGTTGTATCTGAATTAAAAAGTTTACGAGATAAGGGAATAATCCTTTTTGGATTGGTTGCCAATATTCGGCCTATAAAACGTATGCAGGATGCTATTGTTGCCTTGGCGGCGTTACACCCTAAATACCAACACGCACATCTGGTAATCATTGGTGCAGGTGATCCAAGGGAATTGCAATTGTTAGCAACTAATTTAGGCGTTACCGAACGTGTGCATTTTTTAGGTGGGCGAGCAGATATTCCCGATTGCTTGCAATATTTTTCTGCGGGTTTGCTTTGCTCGGAATCAGAAGGTTTTTCCAATGCGATAGTTGAGTATCAATTCGCAGGTTTGCCAGTGATTTGCACGCGAACGGGTGGTAACCCTGAAGCCGTGGACCAAAATGAAACTGGTTGGCTGTATGAGGTTGGAGATACTCATGCGTTATCTCAAGCATTTGAATCCTTATTGAGCGATATGGATCAGTCTATGGCAATGGGTAAAAAAGCGCAGACAATTGCCAATGATCGTTATACCGTTAAGAAAATGCGTGAAAACCATTTGGACATTTATCGCAAAGTCATTGAGGGCTTTTAATGAAAACCCTGATAATAAAAGCTGTTGGTACTTTGGGCGGATATCAATTGGCTCGTTTGTTAACTGCTTATGAGCCTAAGATTCTCATGTATCATCGCTTCAATGCTGTTGAAAAAAAACATGAAGTGAGCGCCGCTGTATTTGAAGCACAATTGAAGCTGATTAAAAAATATTTTAATCCCATGACTCTGGCGCAACTTGCAAAAGCTATTCGTGAACAGGGTAAAGCACCGAAGCACGCGGCAGTAATTACAGTGGATGATGGTTATCGTGATTTTTATGAGATTGCTTTTCCTCTACTAAAACACTATCAAATTCCAGCAACTTTTTATGTGACAACAGGATTTGTTAATGCAGATATCTGGTTGTGGCCAGATCAGGTTGCATGGTTATTGGATAATAAAACACAAGTATCAGGTCAAATTGAATTGTCAGGTAGGACATTTGATTTATCCCTGCCGCGGGAAAAACTTTGGTGGCCAATTGTTAGTCATTTTTTATTGATCCCTAACAATGAAAGACTTGAAGGCCTGAAACGATTAGAAATCGCTTGTGCCGTCACTTTACCGACAATAATTCCCGAAAAATATTTAGCAGTTACTTGGGAGCAATTGGCGGAAATGCAAAGCCATGGTATTGAAATTGGTGGTCACACGGTGACTCACCCATCTTTGGGGCATATGAGTCTTGCGGATGCAGCGATGGAAATTCAAAGCTCCCACCAGCATTTGACAGAAAAACTTGGTGCTTGTGAAAGAACTTTCTGTTATCCCAATGGAACACCACTGGATTATTCAGAAGCTTTGAAAAAAAGTGTTGCAGATGCGCAGTATACAGCAGCAGTCACTGCATTTTCCGATGCCTTTAATGTTGAGCTTCCGTTTGCGTGGCGTCGTTTTGTGGGCAGTGAACAAACATTCCAGTTCAATAAATCCTTGTTTGGGGTTGAGCATTTGGGCAATCGTGTTCGCGGTACGAAACGTTGCGATTATTAAGGTAAATAATTGTGGAAAATGTTCATCAACTAGCAAAAGAAAAAGTCATTGGTCTATCTGCAGCTACCTTTTTCTGGTTCCAACTTTATCAGTTAGAATTCTTCTTACACTTTTCACAGCGATCCCATTTGATAGGTGTAATGCGGCCAACGGTTTTACTTTTTTTAATCATCAATTTTTTGTTGTTCTCCCAACGGAACAAATTACGAGAAAAATTAAGTCATCCAATTATTATGACTTATGGCTCCTTCTTGCTTATGCTTGTGTTTACCCTGCCTTTTGTAACCTTTCCTGGTAGTGTGATTAAAAATAACATTCCTGAAATAATCAAAGCTATTGTGTTTCTCTATTTCGTAGCACTTATTGTTGATACAGATAAGCGTTTTAAGTGGACTTTGGCTGTATTTGTTGGTTGCCAGGTAATCAGGGTTCTTGAGCCGCTTTATTTAAATATAACTGAGGGCTACTGGGGTGATGCAACTTATATTGATGGCGAATTTGCCGATAGATTATCCGGCGCCCCTGCTGATTTGTTAAACCCTAATGAATTAGGATTTGTTATAGCCACTGTCATTCCCTTTTTGCATTATTATTTGCTCGCCAAAGATTGGAAATATAAATTAATTTATTTTAGTTTGCTGCCTTTGTTACTTTATGCCTTGATCCTTACTATGTCTCGTGGTGCTTTTCTTGCTCTGTTGGTTGTGGGATGGTTTATTTTCAAGGAAAGTAATCGTAAAGGCTTACTCATTATTGCCGTTATTGGAATAGTTATTTGCAGTTTATCTGTAATGAATGATAACCAGCGAGATCGTTATTTATCGCTGGTGTCATCAGAATCAAAACAAGCTAAAAGTAAAGAGGGCCGGATTAACGGCATGATCCATGAATTTGAATTGGGTTTCACTCGCCCAATATTTGGTCATGGTATCGGGACTACTTCTGAAAGTAAGGTGCAAGCTGGTTATAACGCGCAAGCTAGCCATAATATGTATGCCGAAATTTTGATTGAGGTTGGATTGGTCGGGATGATTTTTTTCTTTCGGTTTGTGTATAAAATCTATCGACAAATAGCATTTTCATCCAAAAATGTACAGGAAGATGAATTTTATAAACTGACATTTAAAATATTTAAAATTGTTTTTTGGATGTTTGTTGTGTACAGCATAAATTATTGGGGATTGACTCAGTATTACTGGTATAACCTTGCTGGATTAACTATAGCTGCAGCCTATCTGTCCCATTCGGTCCTGACTACCAGGAAGTACATATGAAAATACTTTTAGTCGCAAGATGGCCCGTAGGTGGAATTAAAACTTATTTTCGGTATATCTATGGTGCAAAAGAATTTACGAATGTTGAAATAACCTTACTCGCTCCTGAAGAGGATTTGGGTGATTTTTTATCAACCCAGTTACCTGAAGGCAGAATTAAATTAGTTTCTACCAAAACTGATTACCGTTCGTTTGTAAATAGCTTGCGTGATTGCCTTGCAAAAGAGACATTCGATATTGTTCATTCCCATGGTTTTTCTGCATCTTTGTTTACGCAAAGTGTACTTTATTTTCGAAAAATTCCACATGTGATGACAGCGCATGATGTGTTTTTACCTAATACTTTTGTTGGTGTCAGTGGTATATTAAAAAAGCTGGCTATGAAATGGTTGCTCTCTAGCGTGACAAAAGTCTTGTCCGTTTCTGAAGATGCGCGCGCAAACATATTTGAATATTTCCCTTCGTTAAAACCCTCGCAAGTAATGAATATTACTAACGGTGTTGATACCCAAATTTTTAAATCAGGAGTGCCCAGGGATTTGCGTATCGAGTTGGCATTGCCATCTGATCGCCCGATCATTGGTTTCTTTGGCAGATTCATGGCGCAAAAAGGTTTTTTCCAAATTATCCAGGCCATAGAAATATTGAAAAAATCAGAGCCGGATAATTTTAAACCGATTGTATTAACCTTCGGTTGGGGTGGTTTTATTCGTGAAGATTTTGCGGTAATTGAACAAAAAGGGTTGTCTGATTATTTTAGGCAGTTGCCTGGCACTAACGATATGCCTGCGGCTATTAAAGGCGTAGATTTGGTTGTTATGCCTTCGCGTTGGGAAGCTTGTCCATTATTACCAATGGAGGTTTTAAGCACCGGTACGCCAATAATCGGAACAGATTGTGTCGGTTTGCGTGAGGTTTTAAATAATACTCCTGCAAAAGTTATTTCAGTGGGTGATGCTGTTGCTTTAGCTGAGGCAATAAAACTGCAAATAAAAGAAGGTAAGGGGACATTTGTGAAATTCCAGGATGAAGCTGTTGCGCGTTTTAGCGCTGATGAGCATTCAACAGTATTACATAGTTTTTATAATAGTTTGTTGACAGGTGATTCTTTATGATGAAGCGTTTGGCTTTTAATACCGCTTCAAATGTAATCACCCTTGTTATTAAGTTGTCGATTACTTTCATCATGACTCCGCTTTTGATTAAAAATCTGGGCCATTATGATTACGGTATTTGGGAAATGATTAGTGCAATTGTCGGCTATATGGGCATGCTGGATTTAGGTATTCGACCAGCTGTTAGTCGCTTTGCCTCTCGCTATATTGCTTTGGACGATGAAAAGTCGTTAAGAATACTGTACGCAACCGCATGGTCTTTTTTGCTGGCCATAGGTGTATTAATTGCAGTGATATTATCAGTATGGGGAATATTTTTTCCTGAGATGATCGCTGAAAAAATTACTGATACTCAACGATACACCTGGTTTTTATTAATTCTGGCTGCACAATTATTAATTACATTTCCCTCTTACGTTGCCGAAAGTTACATGGAAAGTTACCAGGAATATTATTTAAAAAATAATATCACCATCGTTAATTCGTTTATTGGTTTCGCCATTATTTATTATTACATAACACCTTCAAATGCATTGATATTGTTGGCGGGTGTGAATGCAGTTGGGGTTTGTTCCAAGTATCTTTTTTTAGTGTGGTTTATGCAATATAGACGCCCTTTTTTGAGTATGAGAAGGGAATATTTTTCCTTTACCCAATTTAAGGAATTGCTTAGCTTTGGTTTTAAATCAGTTATCTCCGGTATTTCATCGCGTATAGAAAATGCCACCGATTCTTTGGTAATTGGTACTATTTTAGGGCCAGCATCTGTTTTGTTGTACAGTGTACCTGCTGCATTGCTGAGCCAAACTCGTGGTATTTGCATGACAATCACTCACGTGTTCATGCCTTACATTAGTGGCTTAAATGCAACCAATGAACATCAGAAAATTAGAACGGTGTATATTTTTGGTAGCAAATTATTAGTTTTCATTCCGCTTTTGTTGACCATAGGTATTGTTACTATTGGCGAAGATTTTTTGCGTCTTTGGGTAGGAAACGAAATTGCTGATTCTTCACGAAAGTTTTTATTTATTATTGCTGCTTTTACGTTGATTCCTATGTTGAATCCTTTATCGGTTCGTTATTTGCAGGCTATTGATGAACATGTGTTCTTTGCGAAATGGCAACCTGCTGTTGCAATATCAAATTTAGTTCTGAGTATTATCCTAGTTTATCCTCTGGGCATTGCCGGTGTGGCATTGGGTTCACTTATTCCTGCGATAGTTTTTCAACCTATACTGCTATATGTTTGCTGTAAGCACTTAAATGCAAGTGTCTGGGAGTATGTTTCAAAAGTGCTTTTGCCCTGGATAGTGCCTAGTTTAGTAATGGTTTTAAGTATTTATGCTTTCAGACATTTAATTCCAATAACGAACTTCATTTCATTTTTGATTGTTGCCACATTGGGATCTTTAGTGTTTATGGCTCTTTGTTCTGTTTTGGTTTTTAACGCAAAAGAACGATCGAAATTATTCGGTATGATACGCCGCAAAAAAGTAAATATTGGAGATTAGTTATGTGTGGCTATGCTGGATTTGTTTTTGGTCAAGAGAGTAAAGACACTATCGATCATGCAGTATTGAGTGCTATGGGGCGCTCTATAGAGTTGCGTGGTCCAGATGCGCAAGGCGTATGGAGTGATAAATCTTTAGGCGTTGGGCTCGTACACCAAAGACTTGCGATCCAGGATTTGTCTCCATTGGGTGCACAACCAATGCAATCGCCCACCAAGCGTTTCACCATCGCATTTAATGGGGAAGTTTATAATTTTAAAAAACTGCGCACTCGGTTAACCGGGCAAGGTTATACCTTTAAAGGTGGTTCTGATACTGAAGTTATTCTGGCGGCATTTGAAGCCTGGGGCATTGAGTCTGCATTAAAAGAATTTACGGGAATGTTTTCAATTGCCTTGGTTGATCACGAAGAAAAGTCATTGTGGTTGATTCGCGATAGGATGGGGGAAAAGCCGCTTTATTATTATCACAACGAAGGAAAAATAATTTTTGCGTCTGAATTAAAAGCCTTGATGGTTTGTCCGTATTTCAAAAAAGATATAGAACCGGGTGCGGTCGCGCTGTTAATGCGACACAATTATATTCCGGCACCTTGGAGTATATTCAAAAAAACATTTAAGCTAGAGCCAGCGCATTATTTAAAATTTGACTTATCGAATATCTTTTCAGCACCGATGAAAAAATGTTATTGGTCGCCTGATCTTTCATGGGATTTATCTCTTACATCTGAACGTGTGCATGAACAATTATTGCCATTATTAAATGATGTCATTGCAGATCAAATGATTTCTGACGCACCTTTAGGTGCGTTTTTATCTGGCGGTATAGATTCTTCAACTATAGTTGCATTGATGCAGCAACAATCTACTAATCCGATAAAAACATTTTCTGTTGGATTTAACGTTGAAGGTTTCAATGAGGCTATACATGCAAAAGCAGTCGCCAACCATTTAGGTACAGAGCATAACGAATATTATGTTGAGCCGCAGGATGCATTGGATGTTATCCCAACGCTGGCAGATATTTACGATGAGCCTTTTGCAGATTCATCCGAGATACCTACTTTTATTGTAAGTCGTATGACTAAACAAAAAGTTACCGTTGCTTTATCAGGTGATGGTGGGGATGAGCTATTTGCTGGCTACAGCAGATACGCAACTTACGCTCGCGCTTTTGATGCTCGTCAAAAAGGTATGAGTACTAAGTTAATGAATAACTTGCCCCCTCGTTTAGCCGCAGTATTGACGAAGGTTTTAAAGAAAAATCAACGCTCGTTGACTGATGATTTGGTTATAGAGAAGGTCATGCGTTACAAAAACGCGTATAAATCCAAAAATGCGAGTGAGTTTTATCAAAACCAGATTAGTTATTGGTTAAATCCTGAAACACATGTCAAAGGCGCAGAGCGCTTGGATTATTTTTTGGATACTGAGGTTTCAAGAGCAGACTCAACTTCCACTTTTCAATGGTGCGATATTAATTCCTATTTGCCAGATGATATTCTGGTAAAAGTTGATCGCGCGGCTATGGCGAACAGCCTTGAAACGAGAGTTCCATTGTTAGATCATCGTTTGGTAGAGCTTTCGTTAAAAATTCCTACACCTTTGAATGTTGTTAATGGGGTAACCAAACAACCGCTCAGGAAAATTTTATATCAGCACGTTCCTCATCAGTTAGTTGATAGACCAAAGCAAGGCTTTGCTGTACCCAAAGCGCATTGGTTACGTAATGAATTGCGGGAGTGGGCTGATGATTTATTGTCTGAGCGTGAATTGCAGAAATCAGCAGTGTTCAATACGAATTTAATTCGGCAAAAATGGAATGCCCATTTATTTACCGAACATGATTACTCATTTCATTTGTGGTCGGTTTTGATGTTTCAATCTTGGTATAGGAAATATTGCGGATAACGTTGAAGGAATATTTGGATGGGATATTTTTAGTTATAGTTTGGCACAAATAAAAAAACCCAGCATAAGCTGGGTTTTTTTTGAAGCTCTTACTAATTAAGCTTTCAAGCGACGAGCGCCAGCCAAGCCTAACAAGCCCAAGCCCATCAACAATAATGCAGATGGTTCTGGAGCTTTCACAATTCTAATGCCAATAATCAGGTCATCATGGTTGTCGTCATCAGGAGTACCGAAACCTTTAACGTCATCCAGGAACAATACCGCATCATAGCTCTGTGGGCTGCCAGTAACATTGTAGTATTTACCTACGCTGTTGTGGTCACCAGCCAGTGGAGTGAAAGTAGTGTCCAATGCAACTGCGAAGTTATAGTTACCCAAGCCCATGGCCAAGTTAGAACCGTTATTAACAGTAGCGTTACCTTGTACTGTATGGAAAGCGAAGCTTAGTGCTTGGCCAGCAGTATAGGCTGTTAAAGAACTAAGAGTAACACCAGAGCTAAGCTGGTTATCAATCACAGAACCCGAATCGCCATTGATATAGAATGAATTGGTGTAGCTTGCTTCATAACCAATCAAAGTGTACGTAAGGAAGTAGTTACCAGTAGCGTTAACTATCAGGTTACCACCAACATTGTAAGTTTGATCCAGAGGGAAGTTTTTCTCGAAATCATTTTTTGGGGCAGGGATATCAACGGTGGTACCGCCAGAGATTTGCAGAAGGCTTGCGTTAGCTGCGAATGAGCTGGCTGCCAGAACTGCAGCTGCTGCGAATTTTACTAGTTTCATAATGTTCATCCTTTAAGTGTATATCTTAAGAATCGGGTTAGAGGTCTTGCCACGGTGATTCATAAGCACATACCATGCCTGCTTTTAAAATTCCTTTTAAAACAAGTGGTTATAATTTTTTGTGAGGCTCGTCACATTTGTTGATGTAAAGAAAATCGACTATCGATTTGTTTGCCCTTAAATTCACTATTCGGTGAATTTAAGGGCGGGGAGTTATGTTATTTGAGCTGACAAAATCAGTTTTTATTACAGAGGGTGTATTGGTACGAATCGGCTATACATTCCATTGCTATCAACGGTTGCAACTTCGAACTCGGCATCACTTGGGACATCCGGTAAGTTTTTGGTCAGCAATGGTGATGTTATAAGGACTGTTATAGGATCAGTGCTTCCCGGAAGTTTGTAACGCAATTCGTAACGAGCAATTTCATATTCAAAAAGATCATTTCCGTTTTCCCTATAGGCCGGGCGCTGCCATTGGAAGGACACACCCATAACGGCAGGAGTGCTTGAACTACTTGAACTATTGGGCTTGCTTGAATTGGCCGAGCTAAGGGATTTGCTGGAGCTATTTGCGGTACTGGAACTCTCGCTCGAATTGCCGGGAGCGCTGTAGGTGGTTGAATTACTTGAGCTGGCGGCCTTGCTAGAACTGCTCGCTTTACTGGAGCTTGGCGTAACTACGGGAGTTGTGGTTGATAACGTAATTATGTTTGACCAATTACCTGCTGCATCCCCTACGCTAAGTCCGTAAACATAAGTTCTTCCGGCGGCTACGTTATAGTCGGCATAATAATTCTCAAGGTCGGTGAGATCTGCAATTTGAATATTATCTCGATAGAGTTTATATGCAGTTACCGCCACATTATCAGTGGTCTTTGCCCAGGAAAGAAAAATTACATCTGAAAAAGCGGAGACCACATTAAAATCGCTTGGATTTGATGGTGCGGTTGTATCAGCCCTATTGTTAGTAGATTTTACAGAAGAGGTGGTGGTGCTGGATTTTGGTTGGGAAGACTTTGAGCTACTACTTTCACTCGACTCTGACGAAACCTGAGGTTTGGTGTTGGTTGTCGTGCTGCTGCCTGCAAATCCTCCGCCTCCATCGCTGCTGCCACCAGAACCACCGCCACAGGCGGTTAATAAAATTGTTATAAGTGCGGTAGGTAACAGAAGTTTGAGTTTACCGTGGCTAAAGTTAATCATGAGGTACTACCTACTACATGGTGCAATAATGGAGGAAGTTGGGTCTGGGCTAAGCCGACCACAATTACCTCTATGTGTAGCACCACTGAATCCATTTAAGTTAAGTTTGTAGGGCAAAATTCTTATTTAGCGATACATTGCGCGGACAATGTGTTGTCTGGTTTTGCCGTTTGGGTATGGTTATAGCACATTTTGTTATAAGTTTATTTAGGCGCCGGGAAATTTATGTTGAAAATGTTAATTAGTCCTCATCTGGACCTGCGCTGCTATTGAGATGCATATCGTATTTTTTGATGAGGTCATAGAAGGTTGGGCGAGTGATGCCCAAGAGTTTTGCGGCGGCTGAGACATTTTGGTCCGTCATGCTAAGTGCGCGCAGGATCGCGCTCTTTTCTGCTTCCTGTCGAACATGGCGTAAATTAAGCGAGAGTTCACCAGCTTCGGCAAGTCCTAAATCTTCCCGGGTGATGTATTTCCCATCGGCCATAATAACGGCACGTTTGATCTTGTTTTCCATTTCGCGGATATTGCCTGGCCAGCTATAACCTTCAATCGATTCGATGGCATCAGGTGTGAAACCCGAAACAGCTTGGCTATGTTCTTTGGCAAACTTGAGCTGGAAGTGGCGGGCGAGGAGTGATTTATCGCCCTGGCGAGCGCGTAATGGCGGGATATCAACCGTCATTTCACAAATGCGGTAAAAGAGATCCTCCCTGAATGTTCCTTCTCTGGACATTTTTTCCAAATCCTTATTGGTTGCACAAATTACCCGAACGTCCACGGGAATTTCAGTTCGTCCACCAACACGCTCTATGACGCGTTCCTGCAGGAAGCGCAGTAGCTTTGCCTGTAGATTCAATGGCATATCGCCAATTTCATCAAGGAAGAGGGTGCCTTCATTGGCGGTCTCTACTTTACCAAGTGTGAGCTTATTGGCGCCCGTAAAAGCGCCCTTTTCATAGCCGAAGAGCTCGCTTTCAATCAGGTTTTCCGGCACTGCGGCGCAATTGATGGCGACAAAGCGCTTATTCTTGCGTGGACTCAGTTGGTGGATGGCGCGTGCCATCACTTCTTTTCCCGTTCCGCTTTCACCGAGCAGTGTACAGGTGACGGTGGTAGGAGAGATTTTTTCCAGCTGACGACAGATTTTCAGCATTTGTGGATCATTGCTGATCAGGCCTTCAAGGGGAGCCTGCTTGGTAATGGTGAGGCGACGATTATCGGCCTCCAAATCAAAAATATGGAAGGCGCGCTGGACGATAAGGTCGAGGGTATTGGCATCAACGGGTTTGTGGTAAAAGTCGTAGGCCCCCATGCCTACAGCGCGAATAGCGTTCTCATGATCTGTTTTGCCGGTCATCACAATGATTTTGCTGGATGGGGCGATGCGTAAAATATCCTGGATACATTTAAAACCTTCGTCCACCCCATCTTCATCGGGCGGTAAGCCTAAATCCTGGATAATTACCGAGGCCTCGTGAAGTCGCAGGGCGGCTACTGCATCTGCGCGATTTTCCGCAAAAATGGTTTCGTATTGGTCGAAATGCCAGCGCAATTGGCTTTGCAGGCCCTGGTCGTCTTCGACAATTAGAAGGATGGGTTTTTGATTCAGGGGTTTAGTCATGCGGGTTTATTCATCCAGCTTATTCAGGGGCAGGGAAATGGTAATTGTGGTGCCTTCGCCGACGGTACTCATCACATTGAGCGATCCGCCCAATTCACTGATGTATTCGCGAGAGAGGTAAACACCTATGCCCATTCCCTTGCCAGATTTGGTTGTTTCAAAAGGCTTGAATAAACGATTGTGGATAAAGTCCCAGTCCATACCGGAACCATTATCTTCAATGGTAATCACTGCCCTGTTGTTAACGTAAGCGAGTGTAACATGAACTCTGCCGCCAGTTGGGGTCGCTTCCAATGCGTTTTTAATGAAATTCGTGATGGTCATCACCAAACGCACTTGGTCTGCATTAAGGGTATATTTTGCCTTCTCGATGCTGCTGCTCAGTTGCGAGTTGTTACGGCGACACTCCGAAACCGCAACTTCCACCACTTCAGTCATGCTCAGGCATTTCACCAGGTCAGATTCATCGCGACGCAGTTTTTTGAGCAGGTTGTTCATGCGATCCACGGAGTTGCTGATGGTTTTGATCGCGTCTTCCACAAAGGCGGGATTATCTTTGTGCTTTTCAGCGTTTTTCACCATAAGCGCTTGCTGGGCGATAAGGTTATTCAGGTCGTGGATGATGAACGCAACCAGTTTATTGTAGGTGTCAAACTGCTTACCTTCGGCTAATTGATCGGCTTGATGATGGCGCTTCAGGTAGCTGGCAATCTGGCGACCAATAGTTTTGAGCAGATCCAGGTCTTCCCAGGTCAGCGCTGTGTCATCGGCTGGCTTGGTCAAGGCCATAAAACCTACCAATTCCTCGCCCACAATTAATGGGAAGATCAACCAGAGATTGGGAAAATTGCGTGCCCAGTAAGGCAACAAATGATTGTTCTGGCTTAGGGCTTCGTTATTGCCGCTATCGGGAAAGTAAACCCACTCCAGATCCAGGAAAGCCTGGCAAAAGAGGCTGTCAGCGGGTTCTTCTTGCAGGTCAACCAGTCGCGGTAAATTCACCTGGTAAACCGGCTCGTAAAATCCCTGTTTCAACAACCAAATGGCACCACCGGGTGCTTTGGTGGTGGAAGCTACCGCAAAAAATGCGCGCTGGTTAACTTCACTGGCTTCTGCAGGTTGCGCCAGATAATTAATGATGCGAAGCCATTCGCTGCGGTAATCGTATTTATGGCGGAACAAATGTTTGTTGATTAGCACCGAAAGTCGCGAGCGCAGGCTGCTTGATACGAACACCATGGCGATGATCATAACTGCCGCAACCAGCACGAAACTGTAAATCACCGTTCCCCAGTTTCCACCATAAAGCCGGACGTAATATCCGCCCAGTGAAAGTGAGGTGATAAGAAGTCCGACACCTATTAAAGAGGTGGTGTAAAAGGCAATCGGGCGGGAGATATTGAAGTTCGCTGTACGCTGGGATTGCTGCAGCGGAACCAATCCACCCAGCGCCATAAACAGGCATGTAGCAATGGCGACAGCGGCGCGGGATTGCCATAACAAGGGGTCGATCCCCTGGAAAATCAGCCCATGGGTATAAAGATAGATATCGTAAATAAAAATGGCGCCGAGGTTCATGCACAGTAATTTGATCTGGCGATCATTACTCGCCGCATAGCGGTAGAGCTGCTCAACACTGACCAGGCTGATCACCGCCAAACTCAAGGCAAACCAGGGAGTTAGCGCAAAAATGGTTTTGTTGTTGGCCAGTGCGAAGGCAAAAATAAGTCCCGTTAATGGCCAGCCTGCGCCAAAGAGAATTTGTAGGCTGCGTGGAAAATGTTGTTGTTTGCTGTGTTTGCGCAGGCTCAAGGCAATGGCCATCACCCAGACGTTATAGTGCAGGCACTCCAGGAATAGAAGCCAGTTGGTCGTAAGGTGATGATTGGAAAATGAGAGTGCAATCGCGGCAAGATGCAGTGTATTGATTGCTGCCGCCACCGCAAACGCGCTACCGCGTTGTTGATTCCAAAGCTGATATAAATAGGTAATTGTAAGCAAAGTGGAAATGACGGCCGCGCTGAGATAGGCCGTAAAAGTGACTTCTGCATATTCCATATAAAGGCGTGTTCCCGAAATGGTTTTACTGCCAGCATAGCATTGAGATGATCCAGATCAAAACCGCACCAACAGACTTGCCCGGGATGATGATCCAGATAAGCAATAATGAACACTTTTGGCTATAATGACCGCGAGCCACTAAAATACACACATTTAACGTGGTTATTACATGCTGCGCTGTGGTCGCGCAAAGAATATCGATGAGGAAAAAACCGTGAGCCCAATGAAAAAACTGTTAGGAATGTTGATGGTTGCCAGCGTGGTAGCTGTTTCTGGAGTTGCCCATAGCGAAGACAAAACCGCCGACACCGTTAAAGAGCGCATCGCTCCCGTGGGCAAAATCTGTATGTCTGGCGAGCCTTGCGCTGCCGCACCAGTCGCTGCTGCATCTGGTGGTCCTAAATCAGGTAAAGAGTTATTCAGCACTGTGTGTACAACCTGCCACGGTACTGGCGTAATGGGTGCGCCAAAATTTGGTAATGCAGCTGATTGGGGGCCGCGTGCTGCCAAAGGTTTGGATACCCTCTACACTCACGCACTTGGCGGTTTCAACAGCATGCCTCCCAAAGGTACTTGCGCAGCTTGTACTGATGATGAGATCAAAGGCGCTGTTAAATATATGGTAGAAAACAGCAAGTAAATTTCATTGCTGATTCCAACAAAAAAGCCAGCAAATATTTGCTGGCTTTTTTGTTTTTAACGCACATTATTAATCAAATAAATTCAACAGGCTTGAAATTGTTTCAGCGCCTTGCGCGGTATTTTTTTCTGCGCTGCGCTCGCCAAAGCCTTCATGTTCAACATCTTCTTTTGGCAATTCATCTAAAAAGCGGCTGGGTGTCGTTTCGCTGTATTCGCCAAATTGTTTGCGCTTTCCCGCCAGTGTCATGGTTAAGGTTTTTTGTGCGCGGGTAATGCCCACATAAGTTAAGCGGCGTTCCTCTTCGATATTATTGTCATCAATGCTGTTGCGATGGGGCAACAAATCTTCTTCCATGCCGACCATAAATACATGTGGGAATTCCAAACCTTTTGATGCGTGCAAGGTCATCAATTGTACCTGGTCACTTTCGTCTTCCTCTTCCTGGCGCTCCAGTAAATCGCGCAACACTAATTTTGCGATAGCATCCTGAATACGTTTTTCATCGTCCTCATCATCGTCTGCTGTTTTATCCAAACTTTTTTGCAGCGACTCCACTAAATAAAATACATTTTCAATTCGCTTTTCCGCTGCTTTGCTGCTGGGCGAGTTTTGGTGCATCCAGCCAACATAATCTATATCGTCAATCATTTCTCGCACGCTGGCGATAGGATCTCTTGTTGTGCAATTAATAGCGACCTGGCGCATCCAATGGGAAAAGCGTAATAAACGTTCCAGGTTTTTTTCCGGGATGTGGCTGCGTAAACCGACTTCGTCCAGCGCCGCAAATAAGCTGATTTGGCGTTGGCTCGCATAACCACCAAGTGCTTCCAATGTGCTGGTTCCTATGTGGCGACGCGGAGTGTTGATTATGCGCAGGAATGCGTTGTCATCATCAGGATTGACCAATAAACGCAAATAGGCCATCACATCTTTAATTTCGGTTTTGGCAAAAAATGACGAACCACCACTAATTTTGTAGGGCACTTGATGGTGCTGTAGTTTCATCTCCAGCAAACGCGATTGATGATTGCCGCGATAGAGTATGGCGTAATCGCGAAATCTATTTTGCTTACGCAAACGTTGCGTCAAAATTTCAGTCGCGACACGCTCTGCTTCTGCATCTTCATTTGCGCAACGTACTACGCGAATGTGATCGCCCAAACCCATTTCGCTCCACAAGGCTTTATCGAATTCGTGTGGGTTGTTTGCAATCAAATGGTTTGCAACGCGCAAAATTCGGCTGGTGGAGCGATAATTTTGTTCCAGTTTAATAACACGCAATTGTGGATAATCCACTTTTAATTGCGCCATATTTTCCGGGCGCGCGCCGCGCCAGGCGTAAATCGATTGGTCATCATCACCTACTACAGTGAGCGCGCCACGATTACCTACCAGCAATTGCACCAATAAATATTGGCTGGAGTTTGTATCTTGATATTCATCCACTAATAAATAGCGAATTTTTTTTTGCCAGCGCGAAAGGATTTCGCTGTGCTGCCGAAATAAATCCACTGGAATTAAAATCAAATCATCAAAGTCGACAGCGTTGTAAGCTCGCAATGCCTGGTTATATTGTTGATAAACTAACGCAATAGTTTGTTCGCCCGGGCTCTGTGCCAATTCAAGTGCACGCTTGGGGGTGACCAAATCATTTTTCCAATTTGAAATCTGGTTTTGCACAAGATTTAAATGGTCGCTATCAAGATCGCCATCTTTAAGCATTAATTCTTTTAGCAGTGAGCGGGCATCTTCAGCATCAAAAATCGAAAAGCCGGGTTTGAAACCCAGGCTTTTATATTCGCGACGAATAATATTTAACCCCAGGTTATGGAACGTAGAAACAATCAAACCCTTGGCAGCGCTGCCGCGTACCAAATTGCTGACACGCTCTTTCATTTCGCGCGCAGCTTTGTTGGTAAACGTCAATGCAGCTATATGGCGCGCCGGGATTTCGCACTGCTGGATCAGGTAGGCAATTTTGCGGGTAATTACACTAGTCTTGCCGCTACCTGCCCCGGCTAATACGAGGCATGGGCCGTCAATATAAAGGACGGCTTCTTGTTGGCGGGCATTTAACTGGGTCACGGTGTTGAACATCTATTTGGCAATGGGCGCCTATTGTAGCAATCACCACTGGTGATGCAATTGGCGTTTTTTATATAACTATTGCTTTTAAAAATAATTTAAGCGTCTTTGTTTGTTATATGTGATCAAATCTTATTTATTCTCGCGAAAGCTGGGTGTAGAGTCTACAGTGAGTACGAATAAAAGAAGTAATTGGGGAGTCCCCGCCAGTTCGCTTGAGTCGAATTGCGGGCATATGAGGTTATGGAAAAAATCATAAAGATTTTATTCATTGATCGTGAGCACGGCGAGTATCTATTAATAGCGGATATTTTGTCGCAAGTGCGTAGCGTCAATTATGAACTGGTTTGGTGTGACCAGCTGGATACGGCTGCCCCTAAAATTTTATCCAACGAGTTTGACGTCGTCCTGCTTGATTTCTATTGGGGCGATTTGAGCGCACGCGACCTGCTTAACAGCGTAAAAGTACAGGCCAATAAAACCCCTATTGTCATCATGACCGATGAGATGGAAATAGAGGTTGACCGCGATGTTATCCGTACCGGCGCTTCTGATTATCTCATCAAAGGCCAAATCGATTATCAATTGCTGGAACGCACCCTGCGTTATGCTATCGAGCGTAAACAAACTGAAATATACCTTGCGCGCCTTGCGCATTACGATCAACTCACTGATATTCCCAATCGCATTTTATTTCGCGACCGCCTGGAACATGTAATCCATTTGGCGAATCGCGATAAAACTTCTTTCGCGTTATTGTTTATCGATTTGAATGGTTTCAAACAGGTCAACGATAATTTTGGCCACGATGCGGGTGATGCAATCATTCGAATTTGTGCGGAACGTTTAAGCGCGTGTATGCGGAAAAGCGATTCTGTGGCGCGCATGGGTGGCGACGAATTTACACTCTTGTTATCGCACATTGAAAACCACACCGATGTTGCACATATCGCGGAAAAAATTATTGCGTTGTTGTCGGAACCGGCCGAAATTAATGGCTATGAAGTTGTTGTGGGTTGCAGTATCGGTATTGCGCTTTATCCACAAGCCGGACGCGATGCGGATAGTTTATTAAAAAATGCCGATATGGCGATGTATAAAGCAAAACAAGAAGAGGGCAGCAGTTTTTGTTTTTTTACCGACGCCATGAATAAAAATGTGCGTCGCCAATTGCGTATGGAATCAAACCTGCGTAAAGCACTTAAGAAAAATCAATTCTTTTTGCAATATCAACCGCGCGTTGATGTAGAAACGCAAAAAGTTGTTGCGGTTGAATCCTTGTTGCGTTGGGATAATCCTGATTTGGGTGTATTAAGTGCAAGTGAATTTATCGCTGCGGCAGAAGATACGGGTTTAATTACGGCGATAGGTTATTGGGCAATTCGGCAGGCATGTAATGATTTGAAAGTCATCCATGCGCGTTTTGGCAACAGTATTACCATGTCGATAAATCTTTCCATGCGCCAATTCAAGGATGAGCGACTCGTCCATGAAATTGCCAGTATTTTTGAAGATTTTGATATACAGGCCGGCGATATTGAATTTGAATTAACCGAATCATCCTTTATGGAAAATATTGATTTGGTAAGTTTATGTATGCGTCCTCTCGCTTTTTTCGGAATTAATTTTGCGCTGGATAATTTTGGTACCGGTAGTTCTTCATTTCTGCACTTACAGCGGTTGCCAATTAGTTCGGTTAAATTGGCAGCTCGTCTGTTGGCAGAATTACAACGCAATTCCAGTGATCGCCGTCTGGTGGCTGCCATGATCAACCTTGCGCACAACCTTGGTAAAGTTGTTGTCGCTGAAGGTGTCGAAACTTTTGAGCAGAAACGTTGGTTGCATGAGGCTGGTTGTAACCAAATGCAGGGCTTTTATTTCTCTCCACCCCAATCACTGGAAGATCTCTGTAATGTCTTGCAGCAATACGATACGGGTATGATAAACGATTCATTGGCCGATAATTCTATGCCGCGTTAAGACGTTTATTACAAATCAATAAAAAAACGGCCATCAAATATCCATTTTTTTAAAAATCGCGAAAGGCAAAAATTTAACGACGGTCATAATCAATTGCCATTTCCCCGGTGTATAAACAACTCTTCGTTTTTGCTGGATTCCCTTAACAATATCTTTCGCAACATCACTCACATTCGCCAATTTTACCGATGTATTTTTTAAATGAGCTGTCATTGGTGTGTCTGTTGGTCCCGGTTTGATCAAGACAACATTAACAGGTGAATTGGCAAAGCGATGCTGCATTCCCTGGATATAAGTTTCAATCATTCCTTTTGATGCGCCATAAATATAATTAGATTTTCGGCCCCTATCACCGGCAACTGATCCAATAATAGCGATTGTTCCTTTTTGCGCTGCTTCCATTTTTTGTGCAAGTGCTTCGCAAATAAGGAGGGGAATTACAGCATTGACGTTGAGCGATTTATTGCATTCCGTTAAATCCTGCTGGCAAATTTTTTGGTCAGATAACAGGCCCTGTGCAATAAGTGCGATGTCAACTGAATCAAGTTTTGACCATAGTTCATGGGCTATTTGGGCTACATCATCCACATTGGCATGATCATTTACGATGATATCAACAATAGATTTTGGGCTTCGCACACGAAGGTCATCTGCAACCGTCGATAATTTATGTTGATCCCTGCCGATTAAAACCAAATGGCAAGCTTGCTCAGCCCATAGTCTTGCACAGTGTTCAGCAATACCCGAGGTTGCACCAAAAATAGCAATCTTTAACATAATATTTCCATTAATAACCGAACAAGCGGCGTGACATTGATGAGCTTAAATGTGGATCGCGATATTGCAGAAACTCTTCGATACGAGGATAGCTTTTTTCAAATAGGGTTCGTGGCATGCGCGCATCCTTTGCGCAGTAAATGCGACCACCAACTTCCATCAAAATATTATCCAGTTCATCAAAAAGCTCATGGGTTTTCGCTCCTTTATTTGGGAAATCAAGCGCCAGTGTGGTGCCGGGCATAGGAAAACTTAGCATTCCTGCCGGTGATTTTTCGCCAAATTTTTTCAATACTGCCAGAAAGGAACCTGTGCCTGAGCGCTTTATAAGTGCAAGCATTGCTTTGATGGCTTCTTCTGCTACGGCTTCAGGAATTACACATTGATATTGATAGAAACCGCGTGGACCATAGATGCGATTCCAGTTGGATAAATTATCCAGCGGATAAAAAAATGGTTCGTAGTGTGATACAGCGTTTCCTGCATTCCACTTGTGTAAATGAAAATAAAGGCTGTTAAACGGTTTAAGTGTAAAAGCATTCACCAACGAAAACGGGGGGGTGAATGGCATATTCCGATTGGCACCGGACGCTTTTGCTGTTGAATCAATTGCATGGTTGGCCCGCATAAAAATGCCGCGACTTTCAGATGACATACAATCAACCCAGGCAACAGTGTATTCCCAATTTTGTTCCGATTCGGTAGCGAGTGAAAAAAATTCCTGCACATTATTAAATGGGATGGTTTGTGTATTAAGCGCAGGTCCATTTACTCGACGCAATTGTATTGTTGCTTCGACAATAATACCTGTTAAACCTAATCCACCAGCAGTTGCGTGAAACCAGTCGGTATGTTGGTTGGGGTTGCATTCAATTAAATCGCCGTTGGATCTAACCAGTTTGATGTTCCTGACGTGATCGCAAAAAGTGCCGAAAACATGATGGTTTTTGCCATGAATATCATTGGCGATTGCTCCGCCGAGGGTAACTATTTGGGTGCCTGGTGTAACTGCCAGCATCCAGCCATTAGGTACTGCCAGGCGCTGTATATCTCGCAATAACACACCCGCTTCGCAAGTCAAAATTCCTGTTTCGGTATTAAAGCTAATGAAGTGATCTAATTGTTGGGTTAGTATCAACGAGCCGTCAGCATTGGTACAAACATCGCCATAACTCCTGCCCATACCAAAAGCGATAGCAGATTCAGGCAAGGGCATTTTTGATTTAACGGAATGCCTGTTATCAAGTGTAATGATTGAGGGTGAGTCGGCGGACAATCGTCCCCATGAAGATATTTTCATTTCAGGTATCGATTGTTAAAAACAAAATGTTTATCTAATTGGTATTTGATGAAATAACCTAATGCCAGCCCAATCGCCGCACCCAGATAGCGTAAATATTTATCATTAAACATATAGTCGAAACCAAATTCAAACAGCCAAAATATACCAGTCGTAAAAATTCCCATTAGCGCGTAGATAAAAAACATCTTCCCATTTTTGGCAACACTGGTTGTTTGATAATTGAAAATATATTTTTTATCGAGTATGTATTTGATGATCAGGCCAATACCTGTGCCAAATAGAATCGATAGTGATATCGCAAAAGATCCCATCCAATAGCGTAGAAAAATTTCTTGCAAGAGAATGTTAGCGATTGATGCAATCACGGCGAAAAGTACATAAGAAATAAGTAATCGCATGGTTAAATTGCCAAAAAAATAGATATAGCTGCAATAAGCCCACACACTAGGCTAACGCGATCTTTTAACGCAAAGATAATCGGGTCATCATGCATTTCACCTCTATGTGTTTTCAGCCAAAGGCGGCTTATCCAGAATAATAAAATAATGCACAAGGGCCACAGGAACTCGAGTGATTGATAGAGAATACTCGTTGCGGATGAGTTTAAATAAAGGGCAAAAACCAAAACACTTAATGTTCCAGATGACGTGCCCATACTGAGCAATATAGGTAAGTCCTCCGTGTGGTATCCACGGCCCACTGCGTTTAATTGTCCTTTTTCCTGAAGTAGTTTTAATTCGGTAAACCTTTTTGATAAGGCGAGGCTAAAAAATATAAAAATTGAAAAAAGTAATAACCAAAATGAAAGTGTGACGCTGATAGCGGCTGCTCCCGCAATAATCCGTATTGTATAAAGACCTGCAAGGACAATGGTATCGACAAGCACAAGTTTCTTTAAATAAAAGCTGTAAGCTAAGGTTAGTAGATAATAAATACCAATTGAGAGAACGAATTTCAGCGGTAAGAATGCTGATAGGAGTAAAGCACTAATCAGTAATATCGGCGCTAAAAAAAATCCTATTTTTAAGGATAAGGTTCCTGATGCAAAAGGCCTATTATTTTTTCTCGGATGCAATCGATCTGCTTCAAGGTCGAGCATATCATTCAGTAAATAGACTGATGATGCACATAGTCCAAAAATAAAAAATGCCAGCAGGCTTTGATAGATTATATTGCCATCGTTTAATTTGTGTGCCGCCAATGCAGGCACAAAGATGAGGACATTCTTTGCCCATTGGTGCAGGCGCAAAACTTTGACTAATCCGATAAGTTTTCTATGTGTGTTATCAAATACGGCAACTATTTTGGTGAGGAGTGTTGCCTTTTTTTGCAAGTTTTTTGAGCCATTGACGATGATTGCACCATTGCTAAATTTCCAAACATTTAAATCGGCGTCGCTGTTTCCGCAATAATCAAAATTATTCGCGCCAAATTTCGTACTTAGGAGTTCCGCTTTATTAGCGCCGGATAAGTTCAACGTGTCAGAGCTTGCCAATACGCCGTCAAAGATTTTTAAATGATCGGCCACCAGATTTGCCAATCGATAGTTTGATGCGGTGCATAGCCATATTTCCCGGCCGGATTTTTTTTGTTCGATTAACCAGGCAAGAAAACCCTGGTTGTAGGGTAACGCACTTGCATTCAGCATTACACGTCGTGCAATCTGTGCTTTTAATTGCGCTTTGCCTTTGAGCAGCCAGCCCGGAATCAAAAAAATATAAAGCAGGTTGCGTTTAATGAGTAATAAAAACGATTCCAGTAATAAATCGCTGTGAATCAAGGTTCCATCGAGATCTACCGATAAAACGTGTTGATTTTTTGGATGTTCCATCGTTGATCCCGGCAGCTAATAATGAGTTTTAATAGGGTTGGTATATGCCGATGGGATTGAAAAATAATCCCAGAACACTCAAGGTCATCAGGTAATAGTAAAACGCGTTTTTGTTACGAATTAAATTTTTTTGATGGGCATACAACAGATAAAAAAGCACAATGAAACACATCAGCGAAACCCATCTGAAATGATCCAGCGCAACGATAAATAAAACGCAAGCTGAAAGCAGGCTCAGGATTGCAAAGCCAACTACAACTTTATCTTTAATAAAGAATAAGCTGGCTATAAAGCTCAACAATATACCAATCGCCGTTATCCCTTCTTTGGTGTGGATGTTCGTTGCCAATACAGGAAGCGACGTTGCAATGGATGATTGTGTTGATTCGGTGAGTGTAGAAATAACCGTCGGGTAAATTGGAATAGGGCTTGCCCATGCCACAAGTTTGGCTCCGTAAACGTCGGGGTCCATATTGAGGCCGCCGAAGGCCAGAATACATGCTCCGCAAATAATGATAACGGGTGTAATGAAATACACGCTTTTACGATCAGTTAAAAATGTGATCGCCAAAATAGTGGGGAGTGCCCACACTGCCGTTGCTTCGTGTATAAAAAGTAATAGTGGGCTTAAACAAAGTAATGCACGGAATTGTTTAATATTTTCTGTGCAAAGAAGTAAGACAAATATAAACGCCAGCGCGATTTGATCGAAGCGCCCCCAGTCGTGGGATAAATTGCGTAGTAACACGGGGGTGCAGACAAAAAGCAGTGCAAAGGCTAAAAATGCGCGGGTGCTTACATTTTTAATCAGGTTGTGGAACGCAAAAATAACGCCGGTTAACATCAGCGTGCTGAAGATAGCAAAGTTGTCCCACGAGGTTGAAATGGAGAGAGTTCGAAACAGCTGCCCGATCAAACCGCGCTTTAAAAATCCAAATTCATAGCTAAAAAATAAATGACACCATTTCCACTCAAAACCACTTTTTTTTACAATTAAGGCCGTTAGGAAGCAAGCGAAAATAAATAAATAAGATTGATTTTTCCTGGCAGAAAAAAATTCTTTTATTGTTATAGCTATTTGCTCCATGGAATCCTCTGTCTGATATTTTTATATATAAAACAGAGGATATTAATCTATGGCACAAACATAAGCAATTCAGCCTTTGTCACTGGCGATCCAGTGTGCGGTAGCTTAATGCTTCGCTAATATTTTCAGTATCCGGTTGAATTTTATTTTGCATATCTGCCAAGGTTCTCGCCACTTTCAATACGCGATGGTAAGCGCGTGTTGATAATCCCATTTTGTGAATTGCATGTTCCAATAGCGCTTTGTCACTGTCATTTAAGAGGCAATGTTTTTCCAGCTCCGGCGCACTCAATAAATTATTCGCTTTTCCTTGCCGCTCAATTTGTCGTGTGCGGGTTTGCTCTACCCGAGCGCGAATATCCGCGCTTTTTTCACCTTGGGTCTTGCTGTGTAACTCACCTTGTTTCAATGCGCGAACTGGAACGTGCATATCAATTCGATCCAGCATCGGCCCTGAAATCCTGTCGCGATAACGTCGAACCTGATCGACTGTGCAGCGGCAGCGATCATCGTTATTACCAAAATATCCACAGGGACATGGATTCATCGCAGCAATTAACTGGAACCTTGCCGGAAATGTTGCCTGTGTTTTCGCGCGCGAAATTCGCACTTCGCCGCTCTCCAGCGGTTCGCGTAAAACTTCCAGGACTTGCCGGTGAAATTCCGGCAATTCGTCTAAAAATAAAACGCCACAATGCGCGAGGGAAATTTCGCCAGGTTTGGGATTTCCCCCGCCACCTACAAGCGCTATGGCAGAGGCTGTGTGATGTGGAGCGCGAAACGGACGAGTTCGCCATGATTGGTGTTGGGCTTGTGCGGCCACTGAATAAACAGCGGCGACTTCCAGCATTTCGCGTTCGGAAAGCCTTGGCAAAATAGCGGGCAGGCGGCTGGCGAGCATGGTTTTCCCGGTTCCGGGTGGACCAAAAAACAGGAGATTATGGCCGCCGCTGGCAGCAATCTCCAATGCTCGCTTGGCTTGTGCCTGGCCTTTTACGTCCTGCATATCGGTCAGATGGTCGATATCGAATGACTCGGGAGCGGTCGCCTGGAACAGATGTTCGCGGTCATGCAAGTGAGCGCACACTTGCAGCAAACTTTTGGCGCCGAAGACTCGCGATGTGGTGCTGAGCGCTGCTTCGCTCGCACTTTGGTTGGAAATAATCAATTCACGTTGGCTTTCAGCACAGGCGAGGGCGGCAGGCAAGGCGCCGCTCACTGAGCGAAGCTCACCGGAAAGCGCCAATTCACCCAGAAATTCGTATTTGTTAAGTGATGCCAAAGGAATTTGGCCTGATGCGGCGAGGATTCCCAGCGCGATGGCGAGATCAAAACGGCCACCTTCTTTTGGTAGATCTGCCGGGGCCAAATTAACGGTAATCCGTCGGGCGGGAAATTCGAGATGGCTGTTGAGGATGGCGCTGCGGACGCGATCTTTGCTTTCTTTAACGGCAGCTTCCGGTAATCCCACCATGGATAAGCTGGGTAAGCCAGCAGAAAGATGGACTTCAACGGTAACAAGTGGCGCATTAACGCCTGATTTTGCGCGGGTATAAACAATAGCGAGTGACATAATATTCCTTTACTTGTGATGGTGCTCCTTGCCGCTTATCCCTTATCGAATAAGTCAGTTTTGAAATATTACCAACTTAAAGGCATAAATCAAAACCGCAAATCATTCATCGTTTGGCTTTAGGTTCTGCTCTATTTCAGCGCAACGCAATTCGAGCGCTTCGAGCTTTTGGCGAGTGCGTTGTAACACAGCGGTTTGCGCGTCAAATTCTTCCCGGGTGACCAAATTTAGTTTTGATAAAGCAGACTGAAGTGCCATATGCAATTCCCGTTTCGGGATAAGCCCGTTAATTAATGGCAATGCGTTTTGCAGTTCCTGGCTCAGGCGTTGGGCTAATTGGCTGATCATGGTAATTCCTCGATGTACTTTGGTGCAGTTTACCTTGTGTCCTGCCTGTGTGTAACGCGATTCCGGAAGGATGCATCAAGGCGATTTCTTTGCGGCCTTATTCCTGCTGTTTTAGGTGACGAATTGAATATCCGGGTGACAACATGTGTTTCTTTCCAGTGCGTTGAACCCAAATTGGTGCCGGGCGCACGCGACCTTGCATCAATCTGGTGCGTATTGGCTTTCCTGCTTCCTGTGATAGGTTTGAATTAGCTCTTAGATAATCCATATCCTATTGAATTATATCGTTAAATTTTAATTGGCCTGCTAAATGCTAAATCACCCATGAATATAAGACGTATTCCAAACTAAGCCCGATGAGGCTTGATGGTGCGGCTTTTCAGGTTTCCATCTTGAATAAAGTGGTATTTCCGGTGTTTCCCGTCCCGAAAGGCGCGGGACTTTTTGAGGAGTACAAGCATGAAGTTAGTAACAGCAGTCATTAAGCCATTCAAGCTCGATGCGGTGCGCGAAGCACTGTCCGAAATTGGTGTGCATGGCATGACCGTAACCGAAGTTAAGGGTTTTGGTCGCCAGAAGGGGCATTCTGAACTTTACCGTGGTGCCGAATACGTGGTGGATTTCCTGCCGAAGACCAAGGTGGAAATCGCTGTAGCCGCGTCGGAAGTTGATCTGGTTGTTGAAGCCATCACCAAGGCCGCTAATAGCAGCAAGATTGGCGATGGGAAAATTTTTGTATCAAGTCTGGAGCAGGTAGTGCGTATCCGCACTGGCGAAACTGGCGAAGAAGCACTGTAAAACCAATAACAAGTACAAAATTGAACTCAATCGTTTTGTACATAGATAACTCACTTAGGAGTATTTCCCGTGAAGAAATTTGTCGAAATGAGCCGTAAGCTCGTGTTTGTCGCGAGCCTGATAGCCCTGGTGGCGGGCGCAGGTAGTGTTTTCGCCCAGGATGCCGCTTCGGCTACCTCAGCAGTAAGCAGCGTAGCGGCGGATGCGCCCGCAGCTGCGGCTGAAGTTCCACCAACTCCGGAAGCGGCAGCAGCTCCAGCCGCTGCGGCACCTGCAGCGCCGGATTATAACAAGGGCGATATTGCGTGGATGTTGACCAGTACCCTACTGGTATTGTTCATGGTGTTGCCAGGTCTGGCGCTTTTCTACGGCGGCATGGTGCGTGCGAAGAACGTACTCTCGCTCTCCATGCAAATATTCGTAACCTTCTGTTTGATCAGTCTTCTTTGGGCGATTTATGGTTATTCCCTGGCATTTACATCAGGCAGCCCATTTATTGGCGGGTTTGATCGCCTGTTCCTCAAAGGTATGCTGGATGCAGCAGGTAACCTCACGCCAGCGGGGACATTTAGCAAGGGCATCTATATCCCTGAATATTTGTACGCGGCGTTCCAGATGACATTTGCTGCATTGACGCCTTGCTTGATCGTAGGTGCTTTTGCTGAGCGTATGAAGTTCTCTGCCATATTGATCTTTATGGTGTTGTGGTTCACCTTCGCCTACTTGCCAATTGCCCACATGGTTTGGTTCTGGGCGGGTCCAGATGCATTTACCTCTACAGAAGCCGCTGATGCTGCGGTTGCCGGTGCCGGTTTGATTTCCCAATGGGGTGCGCTGGATTTCGCAGGTGGTACCGTAGTACATATCAATGCGGGTATCGCAGGTTTGGTAGGTTGCTTGTTGATCGGCAAACGTAAAGGTTTCGGTACCCAATCGTTGGCGCCGCACAGCGTTCCTTTCACCATGATCGGCGCTGCCTTACTGTGGGTAGGTTGGTTCGGTTTCAACGTAGGTTCTAACCTTGAAGCTAACGCTTTCGCTGCGCAAGTATTCATCAACACCTTCCTGGCAACTGCCGCTGCTGTATTGGCCTGGGCTTTTGGCGAGTGGGCAATCCGTGGCAAACCAACTATGTTGGGTGCGGCTTCCGGTGCAGTTGCTGGCCTGGTTGCGATTACTCCGGCATGTGGTTGGGTAGGTCCAATGGGCAGTATCGTTATAGGCGTGATCGGTGGTTTCGTCTGTATGCTGGCGGTGTTGAAACTCAAAGCGATCCTGGGTTACGACGATAGTCTGGATGTATTCGGTGTTCACTGTATCGGCGGTATCCTGGGTGCCTTGTTGACCGGTGTGTTTAACAGCCCTGATCTTGGTGGTACCGGTGTATACGATTATGTTGCAGGTACCTGGGGCTTCAGCGGTATCAGTACCCAAGTGTGGATCCAGGCGAAAGCGGTTCTGGTCACTATCTTCTGGTCTGGCATTGTGTCACTGGTTGCTTACAAACTGGTTGATGTCATCGTTGGCCTGCGTGTCACCGAAGAAGTGGAAACCGAAGGTTTGGATACTGCAGAACACGGCGAGCGCGCTTACCACTCGTAATTGTTGAGTTGAGTGCGTCGAATTGGAAAAGCTCCTTGTCTATACAAGGGGCTTTTTTTAACCCTCGACAACGCATTCAAGGGCGTCAACAGGAGGCCAATGTGCGAAGCATAAAGTTTGTATTGGTAAATAGTGCAAAGTGGATAGGTGCTTTTCGTATGGCTAACGTGTATCTTAGGTTTTTTGAAACTCTTGAAAATACAATTGGGCGTTCTTGTTAATAAAACGCTACATCGAATGAGACCATAAACAAAGGAACAAACAATGAAACTGATTACTGCGGTTGTTAAACCTTTTAAATTGGATGACGTGCGTACCGCGCTTTCTGAAGTTGGCGTTACCGGTATGACCGTTACCGAAGTTAAAGGCTTCGGACGCCAAAAAGGCCACACTGAATTGTATCGTGGCGCTGAATATGTTGTTGATTTCTTACCCAAAGTGAAGCTTGAGTTAGCGGTGGATGACTCCATGGTTGAGCAGGCAGTAGAAGCGATTAGCAAAGCTGCGCATACCGGCAAAATTGGCGATGGTAAAATTTTCATTGCACCACTGGAAGAAATTATCCGCATCCGCACCGGTGAAACGGGTTCGGAAGCCATATAAGTATTCGGGAACAGAAAAAAGCGCACGTTGAGTGCGCTTTTTTTTATCTGTAACTTATGCATTGAATAGAAGTGTGTGTTTTGGTGGCATCTCTGTGTAAAAAGTGAGCACGAGTAGCGCATAAAAACGACTTTTTATTTTAATTTAAGATTTCTCGTTAAGTTTTATAAATCCGCGATTGCGCTTGGCGTTTGTAACAGTAAAATGCCGCTGAAATTTAACGGGGAGTAATAACTGTAATACTTACCCCGGTTGACCTTAAGAGAAAAAAAGACTAAAAATTTGTTGCTGTGTCCATGACGTAGCCGTAAGTCTGAGCTATATACTAAGGCAAAGAATCCGGCAGCATCTTTGCGATGGTTGTCGGATTTAAAAGCCGATTAAAAAACTGATTTAAAAATAGTTAAATGATATGCAGGTGAACGTATGAGTGATGATCTCATTAACGAAGAAGATGACATCGAAGAACCTATCGAAGATGGGGAAGTCGATGACGCCGATGATGAGCCATTAGATAGTGATGATGCTGGTTATTCTGCCGGTAGTAGTAAAGCTGCCGCGGTAACTGTCGAGGCCCTGGAAGATTTCAGTATTGCATCGCGCCAAAAAATTCGTGATGAGTTGGAAGACCAGGTAGCGGCCTTTTTGGCGCGTGGTGGCAAAATTAATGAAGTGCCTGCCAACGTTACTGCTGACCCACCAAAAAAACCAAACCCTGATTACGGTGGTCGCCCTATTTAAGATCATTCCTGTAATTTTTTTGCCCTATGCTTGACCCCGCTTTGCGGGGTCAAATTATTTTTCCCTTCCGATTTCTTATCGCTGTGTAATTTATAAGCGCAGCGCTGGATTTTTTTACTCAAGATTCATTAAAATGCGGCATCTTGAGCGATTTGATATTTTTTACCAGCAGTGTCCAGATTGGTAAAATTATTGCAAATAAGTCGAATAACAAGCGTATTGTCCCTTCGTCCTGAAGGATCGGTTTTCCTCCATTCAAACAGTGTCATTCTACGGGTAGCTCCTGCCTGCAGAAATTGGAGAGTGTGGCTCACCGTGCAACGCTATTACCACAATCTATTTCTGGTTCTGGAGGTCTGGTTTCATCATGCTATTAGGCTTGGTCTTTCTTTATTTATTAGTCACTATCGCCATAGGTTTATGGGCGGCAAAGCGTGTTAAAAATACCACTGACTTTGCTATTGCTGGCCGTCATTTACCATTAATTATGGTGGTGACCACTACCTTCGCCACCTGGTTTGGTTCAGAGACAGTGCTTGGAATTCCCGCGCGTTTTGTAGAATCAGGTTTAAACGGCATTGTGGAAGATCCATTTGGAGCGGGTACCTGTTTAATTTTGGTGGGGTTATTTTTTGCTGCCAAACTGTACAAGATGACCTTGTTGACAATCAGCGATTACTATCGCGAACGTTACGGCCGCACGATTGAAATTGTATGTTCAATTACGATCATCCTCAGTTACCTGGGTTGGGTATCTGCGCAAGTTACTGCACTGGGCCTGGTATTTAATTTGTTATCGGCAGGTGCGATTAGCGTTTCGATGGGAATGATCATCGGCACAGTATCTATTCTCGCCTACACATTATTTGGTGGCATGTGGTCGGTTGCGGTAACCGATTTTGTGCAGATGATTATTTTGGTGGTGGGCCTGTCGATCATTGCATTTTTTGCAGCAGATTTGGCGGGTGGTGCAGGTAAAGTGATTGAGCTTGCGCAAAGTAAAGATCTATTCAGGTTTTTACCGGAACCCAGTTTTAATGATGTCATGTTTTTTGGCGCCGCTGCGATAACCATGATGTTTGGTTCAATTCCGCAGCAAGATGTTTTCCAGCGTGTGATGTCAGCAAAAGATCAAAAAGCGGCAACGCGTGGTCCGGTTATTGGTGGTATCAGTTATATTTTATTTGCATTTGTGCCTATGTTCCTGGTGACCAGTGCATTAATTATTATGCCGGAAAAAGCACAACAATTAATTTCTGAAGATCCACAAAAAGTCATTCCAACATTGGTGCTGGAACATATGCCTTTTATCATGCAAGTGATTTTTTTCGGCGCACTTTTATCGGCCCTTAAATCAACTGCTTCTGCAACTTTATTGGCACCCTCAGTTACCTTTGTTGAAAATATCTGGAGACAATTTTTTCCGCGTGTGAGCGACAAACAAGAATTGCTCACCATGCGTATCGCCGTATTATTGTTTAGCGTTGCCGTGTGTACTTATGCAATTGCGTTAGAAGGTACATCCATTTATGAAATGGTATCCAGCGCTTATCAAGTCACTTTAGTGGGCGCATTTGTGCCTTTGGTTTTTGGTTTGTATTGGAAACGTTCAACTACGCAAGGTGCAATTTTTTCAATCGTACTCGGCGTTGCCTTTTGGATATTTATTATGGCATCACCATGGAGCGAAGCATTCCCGGCACAACTTGCAGGGCTTATGGCGGCTGTTGTTGGTATGTTGGTTGGTTCTTTGATGAAACAATTTATTGCCAATTCACAAGGCTCCCATTACAAACTGGCGGGCGGCGCTTAATAATTAAATTAAGTAGTCTGATAAAAAGTGTGACCCAAAAACGCCAGCAATTGCTGGCGTTTTTTTCGGCGATTCCTGCATGATAAATGTGTCTGTTGATCAAAAGGCTTGCCTGAATTTCACAGCAAATTTGCTGTGATTGCCAAGATATAAAACCGGCAATAATGAAGTGTTGTTCTTCCTGGAGCGATAATGGTTGTGGACTATCCCGCACACATAACGCCCTAAACGGAGCCGTGAGTGTTATGATGCGCGCCTCAAACGTACAGCTTTAACCAGTGTGATGCCTATGTCCTCAAGTGCCCGCCGCCTCCGTATTGCTACCCGTAAAAGTTTGCTTGCCTTGTGGCAGGCGGAATACGTTAAAGCCGAATTGCTGAAGCATCATCCCGATTTGCAAATTGAATTGGTTCCACTGACCAGTCGCGGCGATAAAATCCTTGATGTCCCGCTTGCCAAGGTCGGTGGTAAAGGCCTGTTCGTGAAAGAATTGGAGCAGGCACTGCTTGAAAATGAAGCCGATATCGCCGTTCACTCCATGAAAGATGTTCCCATGGAATTCCCGGAAGGCCTGGGTTTGTCGGTGATTTGCCCGCGTGAAGATGCGCGCGATGCTTTTGTATCCAATCGTTTCAATAGTATTGATGAGCTGCCCGCAGGAAGTGTGGTGGGGACTTCAAGTTTGCGTCGCCAATGCCAATTGCTGGCGGCAAGGCCGGATTTAAGGGTTAAATTCCTGCGTGGTAATGTGCAAACACGCTTACAAAAACTCGATAACGGCGACTACGATGCCATTATCCTCGCCGCTGCCGGTTTGATTCGCCTTGAATTAAGCGAGCGGATTCGCTCCTTTATTAGTGTAGAGTTTTCCCTGCCTGCCGGTGGCCAGGGCGCGGTCGGTATCGAATGCCGGATGGACGATGACGCAACCCAGGAGTTATTGTCGCCATTGCATCATGAAGCGACTGCCCAGCAAGTTATCGCCGAACGCGCGATGAATCGCCATCTCCAGGGCGGCTGCCAGGTGCCTATCGCCTGTTATGCCGTGCATACGGAAGATGGTTTATGGTTGCGCGGCTTGGTAGGCTCGCCCGATGGCGAACACATGCTGCGCAATGATATTCGCGGCGGCGTCAATGATGGCGAAGCCATGGGCATTGCTCTTGCTAATAGATTATTAGCCGCCGGTGCCGATAAAATCCTCGCTGAAGTCTACAGCACTGCCCAAGAGTAATAAGCCACGGCCAATGGATGATTTAACGGGACTGCACATAGTTGTCACTCGCCCCAAAGCGCAGGCTGAACCCTGGGCGGAGCGTTTGCGTACAATGGGTGCGCAGGCCAGTGTAATATCGCTGCTGGAAATTGTTCCGGTCAGCGCGGAAGCGCAAATCCGCGCGATTAAAAATCGTATCCTGGATTTTGATTTATACAGCAAGGCGATTTTTGTCAGCCAAAATGCGGTTGAGTATGGTTTTGAATGGCTGGAAAACTACTGGCCACAACTACCTTACGGGATAGATTTTTTCGCAGTCGGAGAAACCACGGCAAGTCAATTGCACACTCGCGGTGTCAAGGTGACCGATTTAGCCCAGTCGCAAACTGGCGCCATGACCAGCGAAACACTGCTGCAATCGCCTGCGTTGCAGTCAGTCGCCGGTGAAAAGATTATTATTTTTCGCGGTTTGGGCGGTCGTCCCCATATTGGTGAAGTGTTGCGCGAGCGCGGTGCCCACGTGGATTATTGCGAGTTGTATGAGCGCTTGCTGCCAGCGGAATCTGCCAGGGCGTTTGAGTCATTACTGACACTGGGGCCAGATAATGTGATCGTGGTTTTACACAGCGGCGAAGCTTTGGAAAACCTGCAAAAGATTGTGCGGCAGGTGACCGTCAAGCCGGCGGCAACTATGGTAAACATAGTTCTTTTGGTGCCCAGCCAACGTATTTTGGCGCTGGCAAAAGCCGCGGGTTTCACCAGGGTATCAGCCGCGCAAAACGCAACAGAGGCAAGTATGTTGCAAGGACTTCTGGATTTAAAACTCGCATCAACGCCAACGTGAGCGTCGCTATTTTGAATCGCAAGTTAGTATTGTTAAATGCAAATTAAAAAGGGTGTAAAACTGTGAGTGACGTAATAACTTCGGCACCGGCTGATGAAACGCAATCCACAACCAAACCAATTTATATAGCACCAAAAAGGTCGCGCATCGGCCAATGGATTGCATTGGTTTTAATCCTGGCAATTGCTGGTGTATCGGCATTTTTGTGGTACGAATATCACGCTATCAAAAGATTGCAAAAGGACATGGCTGACCAGGTCGTCGCTAACGAAACCAAACGTAAAACCCTGGAAGCAAAAGTCACTGATGATCTCGCCGCGCAGAGTAAGCAAGTGCAAGGTGATGTAACAGAATTGACCCAGCGTTTGGATCGCACATCATCCAAAGTATTGGAGCTTACCAACATAAGTCACGACGATTGGAAATTGGCAGAAGTTGATTTCCTGTTGCGCATGGCTAACCAACGTATTTTGATGGAACACGAAGCCACTAATTCTTTGGCGCTCGCGCAATCTGCCAATGGTGTTTTGGCGGAATTGCAAAATGCTGATTTATTTCCCGCGCGCAAAAAATTAACAGAAGAAATTGAAGCCTTGAAACTTGCGAATAAAATTGATCGTGAAGGCATTTATTTGCAGCTGCTCGCACTCACCCAACAAATTGAAAACCTGCCTTTAATTGAACCCTTGGTTGAAGAAGATGAAGAGGCGCTTGCCGCGTTGGATCAAAGCGAAGAGGCAACATCAACGTCGCTGTGGCAGCGTACAAAAAATATGGGTAAACGGGTATGGCACAAACTGAATGTCTATGTGCGCGTGCGCGACCAGGGGCGCCGTGTGGATGCGATTCTTCCGCCAGAAGACCAACTGTATTTAAAACAAAATTTACGCTTGATGCTTGAGCAAGCGCAAATTGGTTTATTGCGTGAAGAACAACATGTTTATCAGGCAAGTTTGGATAAAGCGCAAAATTGGATTCGCGATTATTACCCGCTCAATGACCAGGCGCAAATTGTGCTCAACGATCTGGATTTGCTAAAGAAAAATAATGTGCAGCAACCTCTGCCGGATTTTTCCGGTTCTGCTGCGCTGGTAAAAGAATATCTGCGCCAAAAAGACCGCTTGGCTTTTAGTCGCCACGGAGGCAATTAATGAAGAAACTGATTGTCTTCATCCTGTTACTGGTTTTATTGGCGCTTTGGGGGTTCGGAGTTATTTTGCCGGACGCGGGTTATGTACTGGTTATACTCGGGCAAAAAACGGTTGAAACAAGTTTGTGGTTTGCCTGCTTCGCAGCTTTAGCCATTGCTGTTATCTGGTGGCTGGCAACACGTTTTATACATGTCAGCTGGTCGATTGCGCAACGTGTCACCGATTTTTTTGTATTCGGATCAACCGAGCGCGCGAGCAAACGTGCGGCCAGCGGCATGATTGATTTTCTCTCGGGTGATTGGTTGCAAGCGCGCAAAAAATTGTTGCGCACGGCAACAAAAGTTGAATCGCCTTTGGTGAATTATTTGGCCGCAGCGCGCGCAAGTTATGAATTGGGCGATCATGAAGAAGCGCTAAAAATTTTGCACGATGCGCAAAAAAAATATACCACTTTTTCAGTGCCCATTGGCGTTGCTCAGGCCAAAATGGAAATGCGTGATGGTCGTTACGAGCAGGCCAAAATTATTTTATTGGGATTGCAACAGCGCGCACCTAAAAATCCATTAGTCATAAACAGCCTGCGTGAGCTTTATGAAAATCGCAACGATTGGCTGGCATTGCACGAACTTGCACCATTGGTAAAAAAATATAAGGTGTGCTCGGTTGCAGATACCATGGCGATGGAATCATCGGTTGTGCTCGGCCAAATAAAAATGGCGAGTGATGCAGCCGAGCGTTTGGCTATTGCAGAGCGCCTGCACGAATTGCGCAAAGCCTGGGGGAAAATTCCGGGTTACCAACAGCGCATTCCACGCGTGGTGGCGGGTTATGCGCAAGCGTTAATGCACAATCTGCAAGACCAGGAAGCTGAGGTTATTTTGCGTAAAACTTTAAGCAAAACCTGGGATGATAATTTAATTGACTTATACGGTTTGTTGCGCGTTTCAGATATTGCCGAAACCATTCGCACTGCGGAAGGCTGGCTAAAATATTATCCGCAAAATCCCTATTTGTTGCGCGCTTTGGGCCGTTTGAATTTGCGCAATCATTTGTGGGGTTTGGCGCGCGATTATTTCCAGCGCAGCCTTGTTGTGCATAAAAATGCTGAAACTTATGCCGAACTGGCGCGCTTGCTAAACAGCTTGGGTGATACGCAAAAAAGCATTGAGATTTATCAGGCTGCTTTGCAGTTATCTGTTCACTCCCTGCCAGATTTGCCGCAACCCAGTAAGGCTTATTGATATCCATCCAGCCATCATCCTTATGAAAACCTATGGGGTGATGGCTTTTGTTAAATAAAACTTTCCGTTATTGCTCTCACTCATTTCCATCTATTTCCCTTCTCGTTTTATCAATCCCTCAACTATCAACCGTAGGTCAAACCTTTCTCACTAGCGATATTTCGGCTATCCAATGCTCTTTATTATCGATATAATGATAATCATTATCAATTGAGTGGTATTTTTATTATTGGAATATCATTACCAGAGAGAGTTAGAGCATGAGACGATCTTGCATTACTGTTTTTGTTGGTTTGGCGTTGGTTAATTCGGTTTTTGTATTAGCGGAGGAACAAAAGTCCGACGAAAATCCGGTTCGGTTGAATACTGTAAAAGTTAACGCGGACGCAGAAAGGGATTCTTCCAGCGCCCAGCTTGATTATCTGCTGGAAAAAAGTGATTCAGGGGCGCTTGGCAATAAAACCGTGTTGGATACCCCTTTTTCCGTCACCGTGATTGATAAAAGCGAAATTATTGAGCGCGGAGCCAAATCGCTCGGACAAGTATTTATCAATGATGCGTCAGTCTATGCGCCGACACCTTCTTCATCGACAGATTGGTGGGGAACCGAAATTCGCGGTTTACCGGTGCGCAATTTTTATGTGGATGAAGTTCCTATGCTCTTGTATTGGGGCGGTGATTTCCCACTGGAAGCGGCAGAAAGTGTCACTGCGCTCAAAGGACTTACCGGTTTTATGTACGGTTTTGGCGAGCCCGGTGGCGCCATCAGTTACACCATAAAACGCCCCAAAGATTCGCCGGAAACTTTTGTGAATATTGGCTATCGCAACTCCAGTCTCCTGTCCGCGCAAATTGATAGCAGCCAAAACCTGGGCGATGGTTTTGCAGTTCGCGCCAACCTCGCCACCGAGCAGGGAACTGCGTACAACGAGAGCAATATTGATCGCACCCTCGCATCACTTTCTATCGATAAACATTTCGGGGATTCGGTGAACTGGTTTACCAGTGTGATTTACGAAAAAAATAAAATTGAAGGCGAGCCGATACAATTTTATTTCTCCGAATATGACATCCAGGGCAGCCACGGCAAGTTGCCTAAAGTCACTTACGATTACGACAATTTCAATGTTGATAACTCTTATTACGATACCAAGACGTTGAATGCTTCGACCGGAATAGAGTGGCAGCTCAACGAAGATTGGACGCTGAAGTACAAATTGGGCTTTTCGCGCAAAGAACATAAATCCAATAAAACCTTTGCAGATTTATTGAATAGCGACGGTGACTACACGGGTAATGCTTACAACTTTGCGGGTCGGTTGGACAACCTTTTCAACCAGGCCATGTTGCAAGGCAAGGTGTCTGCTGGCGGCATCGAACATGAATTGGTTGCGGGCATCGGGCAGCAAAAAAGTGAAGATCGATGGGGTAAGGAGTGGTATTGGGAAAATGATTTCAATGGCAACCTTTATGAGCGCCAGGCTTTTCGCATTACCAGGACACCCGATTTTTCGCTTGATGAGCCAAGTTCCAAAACCAGCCAGCTCTATGCATTCGCCAGCGACACCGTCCATTTCAATGATCACTGGCAGGCGATTGTGGGGCTCAGGTACACCGATTACGAATTAAAAGATTCCGACTACACCACGAAAAATACCAGCCCAACCCTGGCTTTGATTTACAAGCCGGATGAGCAAACCAGCTTTTATGGCAGTTATGTCGAAAGCCTGGAACCTGGCTCCCGCGTTGGGCCGGAGTATGCGAATGCCGGTGAATTATTGGATGCAACTGTATCGAAACAATATGAAGTGGGTGTTAAGCACGCATCAGGGAAATTCAATTACACCTTCGCCCTCTTTAACACCGAACGAGCCAATCAAATGGATGTTTTTCGCGGTGCGCTCAAATACCTGACACAAGATGGCTTGGAAGTTTATAAGGGCGCAGAATTAGCGACTTCCTATCAATTTACGGACAATTTGAACCTCGGCTTAAGCACAATTTATTTGGATGGAACGCTCGATAAGGTGTCAGACGAAAATGCCGCGCTTAAGGGCAAGGCTCCTGCCTACGCATCCCATTGGCAGTTTGCAGGTAACCTGGAGTATAAAATCCCCGCAATCCAGGAGCTGAAACTGCATGCGAACCTGAGATATTTTGGCGAATCCTTTATTGATGCAGAAAATACCTTCAAGCTGCCAAGCCGGACGATTATCAACGCCGGGGCTAATTACGATATCAAGATGTTGGATAGGCTCTGGACGCTTAATGCAAACGTGAACAACCTGCTGAATGAAAAATATTGGTCGGGTGGCGGTTATTCGGCGGGCAATATGGGCGAAGCGCGCAATATTTCGGTAGGCATAAATACGGTATTTTAACTGCATGATTAACGGCGACAATGAGTGTCCTGGTGAGGCTTGTTGTCGCTGGCGTTCTTATACATAGCAATATGTACGTTTAGCCAGTAGAATTCACGCTATTTGCATAACGCAGTGAAACGCTATGGAACTCTCACATCTCCTTCAAGGCCTCAATGATGCCCAGCGCGAAGCGGTTTCGGCACCAGCGTGCAACCAGCTGATTCTCGCCGGTGCCGGCAGCGGTAAAACCCGTGTGCTGGTACATCGCATCGCCTGGTTGATCCAGGTTGAGCAGCTCTCGCCTTATTCGATTATGGCGGTGACTTTTACCAATAAAGCGGCGAAAGAAATGCGTGCTCGCCTGGACGAATTGTTCTCCGACAATCACCAGCACGTAAACACCCGCGCTATGTGGGTTGGAACCTTCCACGGCATTGCCCATCGCATCCTTAAAGCTCACTGGCAAGACGCCAATCTGCCGCAAAACTTCCAGATCCTGGACAGCGATGACCAACTGCGTTTGATCAAGCGCGTCTATGCGAACCTCAACCTCAATGATGAAAAGTGGCCGTTTAAGCAGGCGCAGTGGTACATCAACGCGCAGAAAGATGAAGGCTTGCGTCCCCAGCATATCCAGGAAACCAACGATCCCTTTGTTCGTACCATGTTGCAGGTTTATCGCGCCTATGAAGAAGATTGCCAGCGCGGTGGCATGGTGGATTTTGCCGAGATTTTATTGCGCGCCCACGAATTATGGCTGAACAAGCCGCATATCCTGGAACACTACCGCAACCGTTTTCCGTTTATCCTCGTGGATGAATTCCAGGATACCAACAGCGTGCAATACGCCTGGTTGCGTATGCTCGCCGGCAAGGATTCCTGCGTGACAGCTGTGGGCGATGATGACCAGTCGATCTACGGCTGGCGCGGTGCCAAGATCGAAAATATCCAGCGTTTCACCCAGGATTTCAGCCACACCCAAACGATTCGCCTCGAACAAAACTATCGCTCTACGGGTAACATTTTGCTGGCGGCTAACGGCGTTATCGCCAATAACTCCGGACGTTTGGGCAAGAATTTGTGGACTGAGGATGACCAGGGCGAACCTATATCGCTCTACGCTGCTTACAACGAGCAAGACGAAGCACGCTTTATCGTCGAGCGAATCCAGGATTGGGTACGCAAGGGAAATTCGAATAATTCCTGTGCGATTTTGTATCGTTCCAACTCCCAATCGCGGGTGCTTGAAGAGGCGCTGTTGCGCGAGGGAATTGCTTACCGGATCTACGGCGGACAGCGATTCTACGATCGCCTTGAGATTAAAAATGCCGTGGCTTATATGCGTTTGATCAGCAATCGCCACGACGATGCTGGTTTTGAACGCGTGATCAACACGCCTACACGGGGCATTGGCGGTAAAACGGTCGATGATATTCGTGAGTTCGCGCGCGAGCAGGGTTGTTCCTTATGGCATGCGGCAGAGCAGATGATTGCCAAGCGGGTCTTCACGGCACGAGCGGGCAATGCGGTGCAAAGCTTTTTAAATGTGGTTGATAAGCTCGCCCATGATGCGAGTGAAATTGATATCCACGGCGATGTCCTGAGTCTCGACCAGATCGCCCAGCGCGTATTGGACGATACAGGTTTGCTAGTGTTCCACCAAAACGAGAAAGGCGAAAAAGGCCAGGCGCGCGGTGAGAACTTGCAGGAGTTGATTACGGCTTGCCGGGCTTTTGATGCCGACGAAGAAAACGAAGAGCTGAGTGTTTTACAGCAATTTTTGGATACGGCGGCGCTGGATGCCGGCGAAACCCAAGCCGACGAATTCGAAGATGCAGTTCAATTGATGACGCTTCACTCCGCCAAGGGTTTGGAGTTTCCCTTGGTATTTATGGCCGGTGTTGAAGAAGGATTGTTCCCGCACAAGATGTCGGCTGATGACCCGGATCGTTTGGAGGAAGAGCGTCGCCTGTGTTACGTGGGAATCACCCGCGCCATGCAAAAACTCTACATTTCCTATGCGGAAACACGTCGTTTATATGGCAGCGAAACCTTTAACAGTGTGTCGCGCTTCGTGAAAGAAATCCCGTCCGACACCATCCAGGAAGTGCGCTTAAAAGCGGCGGTGACAAGACCTGTGTCATTCAATCGCGCCCATACCCAACCATCTAACCGCCAACCTATGTACGATACTGGCGAAGGCACCGGCTTCCGCCTGGGTCAGCGGGTTAAGCATGCTATTTTTGGTGAAGGCGTCATCCTGCATTTTGAAGGTTCTGGCGATAACGCAGTCATCCAGGTGAATTTCAGCACCGCTGGCAGCAAACGGTTGGTGATGCAGTACGCCAAGTTGGAGGCGCTTTAGGCGCATGTGCGATTGTGCAACAAGCCCTGCCGGAAACGGTGGGGCTTTTTTTATGCTGGAGATAAAAATCTTTCGGGTTCTTGGAAGGGATGTGAACTTCTACAGGATTTTTGCGGTGAGTTGATCACATTCCTGGGTTCAGGTTTACGCATAGCAGAAGTTTAAACGATTAAATCGTGACGTTTTGGTTAATTTGTAGGCTCACAACAATAAAGTTTGCCACGATGCCAAGTAATCGTGTGCGAGGAGAGAGCAGCATGCAACCTGATCCAGCCTATAAATGGGTTCACATTATCAAGTTTTGTTTTATCGTCGCGTCCAGTCTATGGTTGACCGCTTGTGGAGGTGGTGGGGGTGGCGATTCAGCTGTCACAAACAATCCCTTTACTCCACCTGCGACCAATACCAGTTCAACCGCCGTGCTTGCCAATTCGGAGGCTAGCGTTGTAGCGTCGGCCGTGGCAAGTTCGGTCCAGCAACAAGGCGGCGTTTTAGCATCGTCATCCAAAGCTTCCGTTTCCAGTGCGACGAATTCCAGTTCGATCAGTAGGGATACAAGTAGTATCAGCTCGCTGGTGACGGTGTCTGGCTCTCAAAGCTCTGCGCGAAACCAGGGGATAAATTCGAGTTCAATCTTGAGTTCCAGCAGCGCCAAAACGAGTTTACCCGGCTCGATGTCCAGTTTGAGTAGTTCGAAACCAGGCTCATCTTCCGGTTCAAGTTTAACCAGTACAAGTCCAGCGTCCAGTAGTTCAATTGCGTCTTCAAGTGTCAGTGTTTTTTCGAGTAGTTCGTCCAATCCAGATACCTGTTCGCCCGCTATAGCAACACCAACACCCGATACCCAAAAGCTGCTGGCAAAAGGCAGTAATTGTGCAGCGCTGGGGTATGCCGAATACGTGCCTGCAGCCTATGCGAGCCAGGGAAACTGGCCATTGATTATTGCCTTGAACGGTGATGGCCAGGCAGGTAGTGGGAATGCAACGGATATCCAGTTGATTGATGACGATGGCTTGCCCAAACAGATCGCCGCCGGCACTTGGGACCCGGCCAAACGCTTCGTGGTACTGGCGCCGCAGATGAACTGGCAGACACGTACTGCAGACCAGGTGAATGCATTTATCCAGTTTGCGAAAGCCAACTATAAAGTTGACCCTAACCGAATTTATTTGACGGCCTTATCGGGTGGTGGCGGGCCCTTCTATCGTTACATGGAAGCCTACAACGGTGTGGATATCGCGGCGGCTGTACCTGTTGATGCGCTCTATAGCTTCTCGTCCAGCCCCGCACCTTGTATGTGGAAAGCCGTCCCTACCTGGTTATTTTTCGGCGAGAACGACGCAACCGCGCAAGTATTCAGCCACGCAACTGCGCCCTACAATGGCTTGAAAGCCTGTGTTCCCGCACCTGCTGTGCTCCCTCGGTTAACGGTTTATACCGGCGTTGGCCACGATGGCTGGACGCGGACGTACAATTTATCTGGCATGAACACCAGCGTTGTGTCGGGTCGCGATCCATACAACATGAGTGTCTATGACTGGATGCTTCAATACACTAAATCCAGTGGAGCTGTTGGTTCGTCAACGTCTTCATCCAGCTCGTTGAAAACTTCATCCAGTGTGAGTTCTGCATCAGTAGCGACCAGTTCAACTAATTCAAGCAGTTCTTTTAGATCGGTCAGTTCATCTTCAAATTCGTCGTCCGGCCTTGGGCTCACTAAAAATGATCCTGAATTTGGCACTTTGACCCTGGTCGATAGTTTTGATCCTGTCGCGCCCGGCACCCGCGAAACTCAAATGGAGCCGTCAGGTGCTTTTACGACACCGACTATCCTCGGTCGCCAGGCGCTGATGCTGACGCCGCAAAATACCGCAGGCAATATGAAAGCGAGTTACGCCGCTTTTGTGATGGGCAAAAATAAGGGCCTGGTGCCGGGCAATGCCTATGTATTGGAGTTTGATTACCCGGATGATGTACAGCGCCATATGGTGTTTTTGAACCGCGGTGCGGATCTGGTACGCACGGTGGCGACAGGCAAGGAGATCGGGGATAACCGCGAGCAGTATGCTTATCCCAACCCTGAATCCATGTCGTATCCGCAAACTAACCAATGGAAAACCTATCGTTTCTATTTCACGTTACACGATCGTTTCCAACCTCTGGCAGCGGTGCGCAATGAAGTGGATACCAAGCGTCCATTTGGACCCGCTGATGGTTTCTGGGTCGCGGTTGGTCATTTCAATCCGATTGGCAATCCGACTAACGAAGGTGCGGTGATGGGGCAGGTTCGTCTTTATTCGGTGAACAGCACCGCCAGCGCAGCTTTGGCAATCAATTATCCACCGGGCAATTTGCCACACAGGCGGACTTTCTGGCGCGAAGAAATGAACGATAGCACTGCTATTTGCCAGCGCGGCGATAGCGTGGTCAATACCGATCCCAACTCGGCAACCTATGCCAGCGCGGGCGTTTGCAATCCCGCCACAGGTACAAGCCCGGGCACAACGACCAATAGCTGGCTGGAATACAAAATGAAGCTCGCCAAAGTCCTGGGCTTCAATGTCTTTACCAAGGATTTATTGGAGTTTGGCCACAACCAGGGCTTCGATACCAGCAACTACGGTGGTAGCAAATGGTACTACTCGGCGCGCGTCGCCTTCTGGCCGGAGATGGTTCAGAAAGCTGCGACTTACGGGTTGGAAGTTTTACCTTATTTTGAATACTACGGCTCAATGGGCGACGGCGAGTTTACAGCGACCAGTTGCCCCAGCGAAGATGCGACGGGCAATAATTTCTGTGCAACCAATTTGCTCGATTCAGCCTACCAATGCAAAAAATCGTGGGCACAAACCCAGGCTAAATGTTTTATGCCAAGCTATGGTTCGCAACACAATTGTGAGCCATTAACCCGTGTAGAAAAACGCTATACACCCTATTCCTGGGCAGAAACGGCTTGTGTGGATGTCAGTGACCCCAAAGCCCTGGTCGATGTGAAAAAACTGGTTGCAGCCAATGTGCTGGACTTGAAGGATAGCGCCAGCTTCGCCGGTGTCTGGTTCCGTACCCGTGTCGGGTCATGGCCGATCAGTTTTAGCGATGCCGCGCGTGCCCGTTACGCTGCCGATCGCAATGTAGTTACACCGACCAAAGCTGACTTGCGAGCCAGCAACAGTTTGCGTGCGGACTACTACACCTGGTGGAACGGCAAGCGCCAAGCCTATTTGACGGCTATCCGCGATTACCTGCGCGCGGGTAAAAATGGCAACAACGGCGTAAGCAATGCCGATGTCTTATTTACCAGCTATCACGAAGAGGGCCTGCCAATTCCTGCACCTAATTACGGTGATACCCGTGTAGTGACAGACGATACGACGCCCTGGTCAATCGTCAATGCGGATTCGCGCTGGCAGTATCGTTACAGTCCTATCAGCAACCTTACCTGGCTCACAGACAAACGCTATGAGACAACTTTGTCGGCCATGAACTTGCCCACTGATGCGCAATTTGCGGGTACCGGCTCCTACGATGAAATGGCGCACGGTACGCCGCCAGCAGATCCGGTGAACTATCAAAACGGCGAGGGCGTGTTAATGACTATGCCCTTTGGGCGCCAGTACACCGTGGCTGATCCGGCTTTACTGCAAAAGTTCAGCACCCAAAAAGGCATGGCGTTGATCCACCATTTTCCACTCAATGAGGATGACGGCACAGGCAATTTCACAGCTGATAGTGCCAATGGCTCCTTTAAAAATTGGCCGATGAGCGGACATTTTGGCTACTTTGTCAGTGATGTAGAGCGCAGCACGCCTTACACCATGCTGGCTGAAGTTAAAGGTGTCGCTAATGCAGATCCTTACTGGATTGGTTATCTTTCCAGTAACTCTTTTAACACCGGAGCGCCGCAGGATTTGCGTCGGTTTAACGCGGCTTATCTCGCCTGGCCAGCGCAACCCAGCGTAAAAGTGACTGCGGCAAGTTCAACCAGCGGGGTTATCGTGCGTGATATGGTGACGTCAGCCGGTAAATTCGTCGCGGTTTTCAATACGGATATGACGGCCAAAACCGGAGTACAGATCAATATTGGTGCGACCCGTATGGGAGCAGTAACCAGTGTGCAGGATCGTGTGACCTTGCAAAATCTAACGGTGACTGGCGGTAAGCTGACGCTGGATCTTCAGGTGGCAGACTTCAAAGTGTTTTACATTCCTTAATAGGATTGTGGGAGAAGCCCGGGCCGCTGCTGGATTCATTCAGCGGCGGCCTTTTTATTGTTTAGCCTGACAAGGATTAATGAATGATGGGTTCCAATAACGTCCATTGGGCTATTTCAGGATGGAAAAAGCCACATTCACGATACGCTTTTTGGATGGTTCCTTTAGCTTCAAGTTGCGCTATTCCAATCTCAAGCGCTTTATAGAAAGCCTCACCCAGGGAATGTTTGCGGCTAATTGGCCAATGGCGCGAACCCGCAATAGCAACCTTTACGCCCCTGAGTGGATAAAGTGTGACATCGCCAACAGCGATGTACATATTGGGCGTTGTCTGGAAAGGGGCGAGTGTAACGTCGGCGCGTCCGGCTTCGATCATCCGCGCCATATTGACCCAATTGGGCGAGTAGGTGATGTGCTCGAACCCCAGGTTTTTTAAGGTTTGCACATCGCTTTTCCATTGGGGATTGGTGACTACATTCAACTCCCTGATATTTTGTGGTGTAAGGCTGCTTAAGGCTTTCTGGTTTTTGAGGGTGGTGTAAATTCCCACGATAAACTCACCTTCCTTAACAAGTGGTCGGGTGGCAAAAAAGGCATCTGGCAGCATGTCTATATCGGTTTTCCACATAAGCGCGCCTGAGCTGATAAAACGCCCGTCGGCAATCCCGCGCAAAATCCGTAAATAACTTGGTTCAATACGCAATTCAATAGGTTGGGTAAAGCCGCCCAGGCGCAGGGCTTGCATCAGGAGCACCAGCTCAACGATATCCCGACGGGCACCATCGCCGCTGAATTTCTGGACCTCCATTGGGTCGCGACCGTGTAAAAAGCGGTAATAATCCTGTGGAATGTCGTCATTGACGGCGATAACGATAGCATCGTCCGCATAGCTGTTCGCGGTCATGAATACCGGCATACAGCTAAACAGCAAAAACAAAATGCTATGGCGAATTCGAAACATAGGTGAAATAGGCTTGCGCAAGGGATATATACGATCATGTGGTAAATATCAGCTTGCGTCTAGGGCGTGAACAAAAATTAGCAGTTTGGGCAGGCTATGCACGGCTGCATAGCCTGGGAGATGATTAATTAATGTGGTGATTCATATCGCGCGCTGGCTGCAAACAGGGGCTGCCGCCGACTTCACGTGCCGGTACGCCAGCCACAGTGGTGCGCGGTGCGACATCTTTTAAAACCACGCTGCCTGCGCCAATTTTTGCGCATTCGCCAATCTCGATATTGCCAAGAACCTTTGCGCCAGCGCTAATGAGCACTCCGCTGCGCACTTTGGGATGGCGATCGCCATGCTCTTTCCCTGTCCCACCCAGGGTGACAGATTGCATGATGGACACATTGTCTTCAACGATGGCTGTTTCGCCTATGACGATACCCGTGGCATGGTCAAACATAATTCCCTGGCCAATTTTGGCGGCGGGGTGGATATCCACCGCAAAGACGCAGGAAATCCGGTTTTGCAGGAATAAGGCGAGCGAGTTGCGACCTTGCATCCACAACCAATGGGCGATGCGATAGGACTGGAGAGCGTGGAATCCCTTGAAGAACAGGAAAGGGGTTACCAGTGAACAGCACGCGGAATCGCGTTCGCTGACTGCTTGCAGGTCGGCGCGCACAGCCTGGCTGATACTGGCATCGGCGGCCATCGCTTGCTCGATGACTTCGCGCACCAGCATTGCCGGTAGGGCCGGACTATCCAGCTTATTGGCAAGGTGAAAGCTGAGTGCGGCTTCCAGCGTATCGTGGTTGAGGATGGTGGCGTATAAAAAGCTCGCCAACACCGGCTCTTGCTCAGCTTGCTTGCGCGTTTGGCTACGGATGGATTCCCACAGGGTATCCAGCGGTAGCGCGGGAACGGTTGCGTTCATTGGGTGTCCTCGGTTATCAACTTACCGAATTGGGGTAAACGATTATTAGGGTTGGCCGGGAGCCTTGCAAGTGTTGGGTGTCATGAGTGTTGGGAGGGGGGTTAGTCCTTATTTCCCTTCTGGAACAACCGCTGTTTATCGCGCGCCCAATCGCGTTCTTTTTCAGTTTCGCGCTTATCGTGTTCCTGCTTACCCTTCGCCAGCGCAACTTCGCATTTCACCAAATGTTCTTTCCAATACATGGCGGTCGCCACAACCGTGTAGCCTTTTTGTTGCGAGGCTTCCTGCAGTTTGGTGATCTCGCGACGATTGAGCAAAAGCTTGCGCGTGCGCATTGGCTCTACGACATGGTGGGTAGACACACTTTTGATCGGTTGGATTTGCGCGCCCAGAAGCCATGCTTCATCGTTTTTAAAGAATACATAGCTATCTGTCAGCTGCAATTTGCCCGCACGAATGCTTTTCACTTCCCAGCCCAGCAAGGCTATACCCGCCTCAAAACGATCGGTGAGGTGGAAGTCGAATTTGGCTTTCTTGTTGAGGGCAATGGTACTGCCGCTATTTTTTTGCGAATTCTTTTTGGCCATAAAATCTTTCTAATTCCTGTTTTGTTGGCGGGTCTGCTGGCGAACCTGTCGAGGAGCGCTATCCCCGCAACCAGCCTGGGCTGGTGTAAAGCAGGCACGCATTATACGCAGACTTGCACGGAAATTTCGCGTTTGCGCTTGCTCCGGTTGGACTTATGTTATGCCCATATTCCCGATACAATCGCCCTTTATGTTCCTTGATGGCTTTCCATTTGGAGTTTTTTGCGTGAAACGACTTAAACAACATGCGATATGGGGGCGCGGCAGCTTTATTCTAGCGGCGACCGGTTCGGCAGTTGGCTTGGGCAATATCTGGAAATTCCCTTACATCACCGGTGAAAACGGTGGTGCGGCCTTTGTGCTCCTGTATCTTGTCTGCGTCATTCTGGTTGGAATCCCGATCATGATGGCGGAAATCATGCTCGGTCGTAAGGGCCGTTCCAATCCTATCAATGCTGTCGATAACATCGCGGTCGACGTGGGTGCAACGCGGTTTTGGTCAGTGATTGGCTGGATGGGGGTGATCGCCGGGTTTGTAATCCTTTCTTATTACTCGGTGATTGCAGGCTGGACCCTGGATTACCTCGTATCTGCGCTGCAGGGGAAATTCTCCGGACTCACCGGTGATACTTCCAATGATCTATTTAATGGCTTGCTGGCCGACAAAAGCCGTCTTGTGCAATGGCATACCGTATTTATTGCCATTACGGCACTGGTATTGATGTTTCGTGTTACCAAAGGCCTGGAAAATGCGGTGCGCTGGATGATGCCAAGCCTGTTCCTGTTGCTCTTGATCCTGTTGGGCTACGCCTACACCACCGGTGAAATGGTGACCAGTGCACGCTTTATGTTTAGTTTTAATCCGGCGGATTTATCCTGGAATTCTGCATTAATTGCCCTCGGCCATGCATTTTTTACCCTAAGCATTGGTATGGGGGCGATCATGGCATATGGCGCTTATATGCCCAGCACGGCGGCGATTGGCAAAACGGTTATCACCGTTGCGATCCTGGATGTCATGGTAGGGCTGCTCACTGGCGTCGCTATTTTTGCGTTTGTCTTTGCCACTCCCGGTATAGTGCCAAGCGATGGCCCTGGTTTAATGTTCGTGACCCTGCCAGTCGCCTTTGGCTCAATGCCAATGGGCACCTATGTCGGCATCGCCTTCTTCGGCATGGTAGTGTTGGCGGCGTGGAGTTCTACCATGTCATTGCTTGAACCCGCCGTTGCCTATTTCCATGAGCGATTCGGTTTCCATCGAATCAGCGCCAGCTTGCTGGTTGCAGGCGCCGCCTGGTTGTTAGGTTTAGGCTCAGTCTTGTCCTTTAATGAATGGTCAGACCAGGAATTATTGTGGGGTAAAAACTTTTACTCGTGCCTCGATTTCTTTACCACCAATTTGCTCTTGCCAATCGGTGGTTTGTTGACGGCGATTTTTGTCGGCTGGCGGATGAAGCGCGAGATGGTCGCCCATGAAATGCAGCAAGATAATCCGCGCCTGCTGGTAATTTGGCGCTGGATCTTGCGGTACATTTCACCCATTGCGGTGCTTGCCATCATCATCAATTTATTTTTCCCTATAGCGACACGTTTTGTTGCGGAGTAACGCCTTTGTCACACATTGTTAATCGCTCCGCCCTGGTAAGTTATTCCGCGCAGCAAATGTTCGATCTGGTGAACGATATAGAAGCCTACCCACAATTTATGGATGGCTGTGTGGGGGCCAAAATCCTCAAGCGTGAGGACGATTGGCTGGAGGCGCGGCTGGATTTAAGCCGTGCCGGTGTGCACCAGAGTTTTATCACCCGCAACCACCTCCAGGAGCCTACCAGCATGAGCATGACCCTGGTTGATGGTCCGTTCAAACGCTTGCAGGGCGGCTGGACGTTTACGCCTCTATCTGAAAATGCGTGCAAAGTCAGTTTTGAATTAGCGTTTGAGCTGCAAAACAAACTCTTGGGAATGGCGGTTGGAAAATTGTTTGAAACCGTCGCCAATAAACAAGTCGATGCGCTCTGTGAGCGCGCCCGCCAGGTCTATTCATAAGGTTTAATCTTAAGTGCTTGAGAGGCGAGCCTGTGGCCGATTTTGATCTCATTCCCGTGGAGGTGGCTTATGCTCTTCCGCACAAACAGAAAATCATCGCCTTGCTGGTTGAACCGGGCACCACGGCGCTGCAAGCGGCTGAGCGCTCGGGAATTGTCGACCATTTCCCGGAGATAGACCTGTCCAGCGCCAAACTGGGTATTTTCGGCCAGGCCCTGGGTGGCAAAGGCATGGATGCGGCTGATAAATATGTGCTCCACAGCGGCGACCGGGTGGAAATTTATCGTCCCCTGAATTCCGACCCCAAGGAAGCGCGTCGCAAGCGTGCAGAAAAGAATGCTGCCACCGGGTAAGCGGCTCGTTCAGGCTGTTAAATTCGTATTAGCTGTCCTTTTATTCCGCAATATCGCACTTGTTTACTAGCAAGCGAGCATTTTCCTGCCGTTCAAAAAATCTGCACTACACTGGATAGAAGATTCAAGCTCCTGCATAGGGGAGCTGGCTTTATCTGCGTGAGATGATGAATGGATTTGGAAAATAAGCGGCTCCACAGTTGGTTGCCGTGGGTTATATCGTTCCTGATTACTGCTCTATTTATTGTGCTTTTGCGCAACGAATTTGCTCGCCAGGATATCGCGTGGCAAGAGCGTCTGAAACTGCAGCAGGAAGTGGCGGAATCCTCCCTTGAGACTTCCCGGCAGGATTTGTTGCGCCAGGCCGAAGTCTTTGCCCAATTAATTGCCCGTGATCCCACAATTCTTGCCCTGGTGCGCCAGGCAGCGGTAACGCACGAGCGCGAAGGCGGCAATGGCGGTACTATCCGGAGTGCTGTTCTGCGTGAACAATTACAGCAGGCAATCGAGCATTACCGGGGCCAACTGATGCCCTTTGGTGTGCGCGAGCTGAATATCCATTTGAAGCCCGGGGCGACGGTTTTCTTGCGCGTCAACAAAGCCGAACGCTTTGGCGACGATTTAACCCAAACCAGCCCTTTGCTCGTGTCGGTCTTAAAAAGCGGTGTTCCGGCGAGTGGTATGGAGGTTGGTCATTACGGGGCCAATTATCGAGCAATTGTTCCCATCACAAGTGCCAACTCGCCCGGCAGTGATGTAATCGGCGCATTGGAAGTTGGCCTGGCCTTATTACCCAAACGCGAGCAACAAACGCAACAAGGGCAACATGGGCAAGCGGTATTGATTAGTGCCACCTTAACCAACGATTTGCTGTGGGGCAGCGCCCAACAAGAGGTTATGGCGAACTCCAAAAACCATCGCAGCCCTTGGTATATAGAAACCTATAACAATCCGCTGGTTAAGGCATGGCAGGAGGATGGCCTCCTGGCAAATTTGCCGTTGGATAAAGTCACGCCCTGGGTTATCCAGAGCCAGCAGAAAAGTTATCTGTTGGGATTGGTCCGTCTGGCGGGCTCTGCGTCGCCCCGTGCTCCCCTGGTGTCGCCACCCATTATTTTGTTGAACTGGATTGATATCACCCGTGAAAAAATGGCGAACGAAAACGAACGCCAAAAATTACTCCTGAATTATTCCAGCGGATGGCTATTTTCCCTCGCCATCCTGTGGGTTTTATTTCGCTTTAATCGCCGCCATGTCCTGCAGTTATTGCGTGAACATAGTAAGCAATTGCAAAAAGAGCGCGACCTGAGTGAACAAGCTCGCCAACGATTGAATCTTGCTTTGGTAAGTAGTGAGTCAGGTTTTTGGGAGTGGAATATCACCAATAATCGCGTCTGCTTTTCAAAGGAATGGCGCGAACTGTGCGGCATACATATTGAGGGTGACGACACCAGTGCCGATGTTGAAGAATGGTTGATACGCGTTCATCCTGGCGATAAGCGCGTGAGTTACAACGAAATGATTCGCCACATCAAAGGCGAAACTGCCATGTTCGAAAATGAATACCGCTTGAAGATTGCCGATGGCAGTTACAAATGGATTTTCACTCGCGGCAAAGTTGTAGAGTGGACAACCGATGGCAGGGCTGCACTTATGCTCGGTGTTTACTCTGACGTTACCGAGCGCAAGAAAAATGAAAGTATCGTCATCCGCCAGCAAGCCGCATTGCGTGCGCTCAACGAAATTGCATCCCTGCCCGTATTTGATGCAGAGGAACAATTACGCCGTGCACTGGATGTAGGTTCTCGCTATCTCGGTTTGCCGTGCGGTACTGTGAGTGAAATCCAGGGCAACCAATATCACATCAAAATTAAAGTTGGCACTCATTGCGAGCGAGAGGATATAGGGCCGCTCTCAAATTATTTTTGCGAAATTACGCTGCGCAACCAGGATGTTTTTTGCCTCGACGACATTTCACAAACGGAGTACGCCAATCATTACGCCTGTAAACATAAAAAAATGGAGAGCTACATTGGCGTTCCCATTTGGTTGCGAGGAAAAGTGTATGGTGTATTGAGTTTTGACTCAGCGCAAAACCGCCATGAAGTTTACGATGAACTTGATAAAGATTTTATGCGATTACTCGCACGTTGGGTTGGTGTGACAGTTGAGCGCTGGCAATTCCAATCCGAGCAGCAGGTATTGATCGACAGGTTTGAAAAATTATGTAACCAATTGCCAGGATTCCTGTATCAATTCCAGTTAAATCCCGATGGCAGTAATTCATTTCCATTCTCCAGTTCCGGCATCCACCAAATCTATGGCGTTACGCCGGAAGACGTTAAGGCCAACGCCAGCTCAGTATTTAGTGTGTTGCATCCAAACGATGTAGGCTGGGTGAGTGAAAGTATTTCTGCATCCGCGACGAATTTAAAAGATTGGCGGGCAACCTACCGCGTAAAACATCCGCGTCGTGGAGAGATTTGGGTTCGCGGTGAAGCGCGTCCCGAACGACTCGAAAATGGCGGCACTTTATGGAATGGTTACATCCAGGATATCACTGAAGAAAAATTAGCTGCCCTGAAATTACAAGCAATCAATGCACTGCGCGAAGCTATTTTTGATGCAGCCAGCATTTCTATTATTTCAACCGATCCCCATGGGCTGATAAAAACCTTTAACCAGGGCGCAGAAAATTTACTGGGATATTCTGCATCAGAAGTGATCGATATCTTAACGCCGGTACAATTTCATGTGAAAGAAGAAATTGCTGCGCGCGCAACATTATTATCGCAAGAGTTTGGTGTTGCAATAAAAGCCGGATTTGATGTCTTCACCGTAAAATCACAAGAGGGTGATGAAGACGAAAGTGAATGGACTTACGTGCGCAAAGACGGCAGCCAGGTGCCCGTGATTTTATCGGCAAGCGCTTTGCGCGGTGCCGACGGTGAAATTACCGGTTATCTCGCCCTGGCGCGTGATGTCAGTGAAATAAAACGCATTGATCGCATGAAAACCGAATTTATTTCTACCGTCAGTCACGAATTACGCACGCCGCTAACTGCCATTAGCGGCGCCTTGGGAATTATTGTAAACGGCGCTGCGGGCGCCATTCCCGATACCGCGACCAAAATGCTGAATATCGCGCACAAAAATAGTTTGCGTTTAATTCATTTGGTCAACGATTTGCTCGATATGGAAAAACTGACCGCCGGGAAAATGCATTTTGAACTTAAGTCGCAGGCAATTGTACCCATTGTCATGCAATCAATAGAAGCGAATGCCGCTTATGCTGCGCAATACAATGTCAAATTCAAATTGGATAACCAGATACGCGACAGTGTGCGCGTCAATGTGGATGCGCAACGCTTGCAACAAGTGTTAGCTAATTTTTTGTCCAATGCCGCAAAATTTTCGCCGACCGGGGAAACCATAGAATTGCGGATTGAAACGATTTATACCAACCATGTCCGTATTTCTGTTATCGATAAAGGGCCAGGAATTTCCGAAGAATTCCGTAACCGTATTTTCCAAAAATTCTCACAAGCAGATTCATCTGATACACGCCAGAAAGGTGGCACAGGTTTGGGTCTTGCAATCTGTAAAGAAATTATTGAACGCATGGGTGGAAAAATTGGTTTTATTTCCGATGGCGTGAATGGCTCGCAATTTTATTTTGAATTATCTGCGGAAGAAAGTGCTGGCCAGCATTCAAATGTGCACCGTATTGCAACCGGTGAGCGTCTGTTAGTGGTTGAAGATGATCCGGAAGTTGCCGAGTTATTTGCCACTATGTTGCGTGCGCAAAATTATCGCGTCGATATCGCTTATTCCGGGCAGGCCGCGCTGGAGCGTTTAGCGCTCTATGGTTATCAGGCTTTAACCATGGATATCGAGCTGCCAGATATGAATGGGATAGAGTTAATTAAACAATTGCGCAGTGATGCAATAACCAAAAGTCTTCCGATTATTGTGATCTCTGCAAATTTGGATTCGGAACGATTGTCAAATCGCAGGACGCCCATGTTTGCCGACGTTCAATGGTTGCAAAAGCCGCAGTCAGCATCGTCAATCATTGCTGCTGTCAAAACGGCCATTACGCATTAAAGGGCGTTGAATATCATGAGAGCTGAATTACCCAATAATGAAGCCTTGCGAATAAAAGCCCTGCATAACCTGGCTATTCTGGATTCACCGCGCGAACAAAGTTTTGATGATGTCGCCCTGTTGGCAATGCATGTGTGCGATACACCGGTGGCCGTTATCTCATTGATTGACACTGAACGGCAATGGTTTAAAAGTTGCCTGGGGTTAGATGCCACAGAAACGTCGCGCGATCTCGCATTTTGTGCGCACGCTATTTTGCAGCCGGACGATATTTTAATCGTTGAAGATGCCACCAAAGACATGCGCTTTTTTGATAATCCCTCGGTAACAGGAGAACCTTACGTTCGTTTCTATGCGGGTGCGCCACTGGTGACTGATGAGGGCTTTGCCCTGGGAACCTTGTGTGTTGTCGATTACAGTCCCCGCACTATAACCAATGACCAGGTCGCAATGTTAAAAGCGCTGTCGCGCCAGGTGATCCAATTATTACGTTTGCGATCAGCACATGATCTTATCCAGGAAAAAGAAAAATTATTAAGCAGTTTATTAAAAAATTTTCCCGGCGCTGCCTATCGTTGCAAAAACGACAAACGCTGGACCATGCACTATTTAAGCGATGCGGTTGAACAGCTCACGGGTTACCCCGCACATGTTTTTATTAAAGGTAAAACGCTCAGTTTTACTGACATCATGCATCCCGCCGATGTTGCGAGGATCAATGAATTATCAGAACAGGCGATTCGGCAAAAAACATCGTTTCAATTTGAGTACCGTATCAAACGGGCGGACGGTGAATGGCGCTATGTACATGAGACCGGTTGTGGCGTTTTTAATAACAGCGGAGCACTGGAATTTATCGATGGTTTTATCTGGGATATCCAGGCCCGCGTCAATAGTGAACATGAAAAACGTGCCATGGCAAATAAGCTCGCACAATTATTTGAAATGGCACCTATTGGCATTTTACAAGTTCGCGATGATGGGAAAATCCTGGAGACTAACCCCGAGTTTAATAAAATTGTGGGTTATACCGAAGCTGAATTAAAACATATTAATTTTTTGGATATAACACCAAAAGAAGATTTATGGAAAAGTAACCTCGTTATTGAAAGCATAAAAACAACGGGCCGGTTTGGGCCGCTGGAAAAAAATTATTGCCATAAAAACGGTGAAACCATACCCGTTGAAATCAGCGGCTCATTAATTAATATCCACGGAGGAAAAGGCCAGACCTGGTGGACATTGGTTAAAGATATTCGTGAACAGAAACGTATTGACCGAATGAAAAGTGAATTTATTTCAACGGTTAGCCACGAGTTGCGCACACCCTTGACATCAATTTCAGGTGCGTTGGGTTTAATTGCCAGCAATGTCCTTGGGGTGTTGCCGGATAAAGTAAAAACCATGCTCGACATCGCCTACAAAAATAGCCAGCGTTTAAGCTTCCTGATTGATGATTTGCTGGATATGGAAAAATTAATTGCTGGGAAAATGGATTTCGATATGGTTGAGCAGGCCGTTTATCCTTTGGTTCAGCAGGCAATTTCGGAAAATAATTCCTATGCTGATAAATATCAGGTAACTTTTGTTTTTACGGATCTTGCACCCGATGCACGCATTCGCATTGATTCCTTCCGGCTCCAGCAAGTGCTCAATAATTTTTTGAGTAATGCGGCAAAATATTCTCCCAGAGATGCGAAAGTCGATATCCGTATTGAAGAAAAAAATGGTTGGGTAAGGATATCGGTCAATGACTATGGCGAGGGGATTCCGGACGAATTCAAAGCGCGGATTTTCGAGAAATTTTCGCAAGCGGATTCCTCCAATACGCGCGAAAAAGGCGGTACAGGTTTAGGGCTGGCTATCAGCAAAGAACTGGTCGAGCGAATGGGAGGTAACATTGGTTTTGAAAGTGAAGCAGGAAAAGGGTCGTGCTTTTATGCAGAATTTAAATCCGCTTCGCACATTGTTGTTGATGAGTTGTCAGTACAAAGGAACAAATTACCATGACAACAGAAATAATAAATGTCTTGCTGGTGGAGGATAATCATTCACAGGCTTCCCTTATCAGGGAGCACCTGGCGACCAATAAACTATTATCCGTAACTATACATTGGGTTGAATCCCTCGCTGCGGCCAAGCTATTTTTGGCGTCCCATATGCCCGATGTTATTCTGCTGGATTTAACCTTGCCTGATTCAGATGGAATTGAAACGGTGAGTGAAATTGTTGCCATTGCAGATAAAACACCCATCGTTGTATTGACCGGGAGGGCTGATGAGAAATTGGCTGTTGCCGCTCTGTCCAATGGTGCGCAAGATTATTTGTATAAAAATAGTGTTGATGAAGAAAATATTTTTCGTTCAATTCGTTATGCAATTTCGCGCAACAAAAGTGATCGCAATAATCTATTGCTGGTATCGGCGCTAAAAAATGTTCCCTATGGCGTATTGATTACCAACGCACAATCCCATGTTGAATGGTGTAATCCTGCGTTTGAAAAAATAACGGGATTTCATTATGCCGATGTACGCGGAAAAACATTAAGTAAATTATTAAAACTAAAACCGGTCGCCGATAAAGCCGATGCAGGGAATGCATGGAAAACGCATCAATTTGATGCAGGTTGGAGTGGCGAGGTTACCGGTGTTCATCAAGATCAACATAAGTTGGAACTTGATTTGACGATTTCACCGCTATCAAATCGCCTGGGTGTCATTGAGCATTTTATCCTGAGTTTGCAGGATATCAGTGAGCGCAAACGTATTGAGCGTATGAAAAAAGAATTTGTCTCTACGGTAAGCCACGAGTTGCGCACGCCATTGACGTCCATTACCGGTGCCTTAAGTTTGGTAGCGCACGATATGTTAGGTGTGTTGCCTGACAAAATACGCGATGTTTTGGATATTGCCTATAAAAATAGTAAACGCCTGACCCTCCTTATTGACGATTTACTGGACATGGAAAAGCTTTTGGCAGGAAAAATGCAATTTGATATGCAACGGCATATCCTTTTACCGCTGGTTAAGCAGGCGGTAGCAGAGAATAAATCCTATGCTGATAAATACCGTGTTGAATATGTCATTGATTGTGCTATTGAAAATCTATTCGTGCATGTTGATGCATTTCGCTTCCAGCAAGTGTTGAATAATTTTTTATCCAATGCGGCAAAATTTTCCCCGCCAGATAAAAAAGTTTTGATCAGGATTGAGTCGCGCAATAATTATGTCAGGGTATCTGTACATGATGTTGGAGAGGGAATACCGGAAAAATTCAAAGCGCACATTTTTGAGAAATTTTCGCAAGCTGATTCATCCGACAGTCGACAAAAAGGTGGGACCGGTTTGGGGTTGGCAATCAGCAAGGAGTTGGTTGAGCGTATGGGTGGAAATATTGGTTTTAATAGTGGACCTGAACGCGGCAGCTGTTTTTTTGCAGAATTCAAGCGCGCTGAAAGTGATTGAGGAAGTATTAATTCTTTTGGCAATTAACGTAAAAGTGTTACGAGATAAAATTTTTAAAGGACAAAGACATGACTGTAGCATTAGACAAAATTTTATACGTGGAAGACGACCCGGATATCCAGGCGATTGCGGTAATGGTGTTGGATGCAATTAGTGGTTTTACATTGGAGCCTTGTTCATCCGGCGGCGAAGCCTTGAGTAAAGCAGTTGCATTCAATCCGGATTTGATTTTATTGGATGTGATGATGCCGGGGATGGATGGCCCTGAAACATTACAGGCGCTGCGTAAATTGCCAGAGCTTGCAAATACTCCCGTGGTATTTATGACTGCCAAAGTCCAGCCACAGGAAGTCCAGGGCTATCTGGATCTGGGGGCTGTGGGCGTCATCGCAAAACCTTTTGATCCTATGACTTTGGCCGACCAGTTGCGTGAGATTTGGTCGCGGGTAACTAAATAAAATAAATATTTTATAAATATGCTGCACATCCTGTGTTGATGTGCAGTGTAGTTTTTTAAAACTCCGCCATAAATTGGTTATTGCTATGCTTGACATAGTTCATCATAAAAGCGGCAAAGTGTCGGCGTGGTTGTTGCTGGCAGTCCTGCTGTTGTTAACTTTTTTTATCAGTTGGATAATGCACCGGCAAGCGTTGCGTTATGCGCAAACTGAATTCAATGCCCAAGTGGATGATCTGGCGCAAAGCATACAGTTGCGTATGCGCGACCATGAGCAGTTGTTATTAGGTGCAAAGGGTTTATATGAAGCCAGCCAATCCGTAGAGCGCGATGAATTCCATCTCTATGTCGATAGCCTGGATTTAAAAAAATATCCGGGCATCCAGGTATTTGGTTACGGAGAATGGTTATCCCCCGCAATGCTTCCCGCCGCTATCGAGCGTGTAAAAGCGGATGGATTTCCCCGGTTTGCTATTCACCCGCAGGGCAATCGCGATCACTACTGCATCATTACCTATGTTGAACCTTTTACAGAAAGAAATTTAGCGGCTTTTGGTTTTGATATGTTTTCAGAGCCGAACCGGCGGCGCGCAATGAATGCCGCGGTAGCGGCCAATCAGGCGAAATTATCGGGCAAAGTTATTTTGGTGCAAGAAAAACAACAAAATATTCAGGCAGGAAGTTTATTTTATTTGCCGATCTTCAAAAAAAATATGCCCCTGGAAACAACGGCTGAACGCTGGGATGCACTGCAAGGATTTGTCTATGCGGCTTTTCGCATGGACGATCTTATGAATGGAATTTCGCAGCATCATAAATTAAATATTAATTTCACGATTTATGCCGGTGAATCTGCCGATACTGATCAGCAGTTATATCGCTCAGAGACAATTAAAGATAAAAATTTCGTACCAGCCTATTCAAAATCGGTGCAGCTCGTATTGTTTGGCCAACCCTGGTTTTTGCACGTTACCAGCAATAAGGAATTTGAAAAATCCCATCAATCCCATTTGCCTATGGTCGCTTTAGTCTTGGGAATTTTTATTAATTTCCTCTTGTGCGTTATGTTCTTTGTATTGGTCCACCAACGCCAGCGAGCCCTGGCTTTAGCTGAAGCCATGACGGAAGACGTGCGCGCTAAAAATGCGCAATTAAAAAATAGCCAGGAGCGCTTTGAGCTTGCGTTGGAATCCTCTGCGATGGGCATTTGGAGTTTGCGTTTTAGCGATAACCACATGCAATGGGATGCTTCGATGTACGCGCTCTTTGGGCTTCTGCCAGATGGATCGCTATCAACTTACGAGCGCTTTTTAGCCCTGGTGCACAACGATGACCGGCAGCGTGTGTTTATCGAAATTGCACAAGCTATCGAAGGAAAAAGGGGTTATGACACCGAGTATCGTATTGTATGGCCTGATCATAAAATCCATTACCTGGCATCGCGTGCAAAAATAATTTACGAAGGTGATGATGCGGTGTCCATGATTGGTATTTGTTGGGATATCACCGAGCGCAAACGCTTGGATAAAATCAAAACTGAATTTGTATCCACCGTGAGCCATGAGCTGCGTACACCGCTCACTGCTATCACGGGCGCTTTGGGTTTGGCCGTTGGTGGTGTCTTGTGTGAGTTGCCGGATAAAGCAAAACAGGTGTTGGATATCGCCTATAAAAATGCGCAGCGATTAAAATTGCTGATTAATGATTTATTGGATATGGATAAATTGGTAGCGGGAAAACTGGAATTCCATTGTGAGCCGCAAACACTAATGCCATTGATTGAACGCGCCGTCATGGAAAACAGGGCCTATGCAGATCAAATGCAGGTTCGCTTTGTCATTGCACCTGCCAATGTCGCACCAAGGGTAGATATTGAAGATATCCGGTTTTTGCAAATCATGGCGAATTTTTTATCGAATGCGGCAAAATTTTCCAAGCCTGATTCTGAAGTGTGGATTTCATTAACCCAGGTCGGTGATTACGCGCGCGTGTCTGTAAAAGATTCCGGTGTTGGATTGGACGATGAAAGCAAGAGCCACATTTTCGAAAAATTTTACCAGGCAGATTCATCGGATACACGCAAAAAAGGCGGTACAGGTTTGGGATTGGCAATCACCAAAGAACTTGTTGAGAGAATGAATGGCCGTGTGGGATTTACATCGGTATTAGGTGAAGGCAGTACGTTTTATGCGGAGTTTCCAATAACCCATTGAACTTATTGACCACTCCACAAATCATCCAAATTGCGGAAGCCCCAATCGTCGGGTGATTCGCGGCCAATAATTTTTTCTTTGCCAATTAATTTCGCCAGGTCCAATGTCTCTTGCAAAATTGGTGTTTTTAATTTTGCAGAAAAAAAGACTTTTACTTTTGGTGTTAACAGGGAGGTTTCACTTTGTTCGGTAACGACACCCAGGCGACCGCTTTCCAGGCGCACTAAAGATCCAGTGGGATAAATGCCGACTGTTTTAACAAACGCCTGGAAAATAGCTTCGTCAAAATGGCCTTTACTCCATTCCGCCATTTTGCGAATGGATTCAGCGGGCGACCAACCTTTTTTATAGGGGCGGTTTGATGTGATTGCATCATAAACATCACAAACTGCACCCATTTTGGCAAATAAACTAATCGTATCGCCAGAGAGTTTGTGCGGATATCCACTGCCGTCCATTTTTTCATGGTGGTGCAAAACAACGTCCAACACCATGGGGCTGACCAGGGGATTGTTCATTAAGATACTCGCACCAATTTGTGGATGCGATTTGATGGTGGTGAATTCTTCGTCGGTGAGTTTGCCGGGTTTATTGAGAATTTTATTCGGGATGCCCATTTTGCCTAAATCGTGCAACAGTCCAGCGAGGCCGGATTCGCGCACCATATCTTCTTCCAGGTTTAATTGGCGCGCGAGTGCGATCATGAGTGCGCACACCGCAACGGAATGCATGTACGTATATTCGTCGGCATTTTTCAGGCGTGCGAGGCTGATAAGGGCGTGGGGTTGGCGCATAACCGATTCGGAAATTTCTTCCACCAGTTCTTTTGCTTGTGTCACTTCAATCGCTTTGCCCATGCGCGCATCATTGAACATGGAGATAACCGCGGCTTTTGACCTGCTGCAAACTTTTTGCGCAATTTTTACTTCATCAGCCATGGTGGTTTTTTCAGTGCGCCTGGCGCGCGCCGCGTTGCGAAGCATTAATTCGGTTTCAAGCTCAATGTCAGACAGGGTTTTGCCTGGCACTATTTCATCTGAGTCCAGGCCTTTATCGGTATTGATCCAGACTTCTTTGATACCGCTTTTGATAAGGCTTTCGAGGTCGGCAGTTTCTTCTAGCAGGAACTTGGTTTTAAAGAAGGGGTGTTCCATCCAAGAGCCGCAGAGTTCAGTAATGAACATTCCCATACGGACGTCTTTGACGGCAATACGTTTAAGCATTGAACATTAGCCTCGATCTTTCGTTATTTGTTGTACTGCACGGACCTGTAAACCCGGACCACGGCCCAAGGTTGATAGTTGAGTATTGATAGTTGGAGTATAGGTGAGCTTTGGCTAAACCTTAGATTATTTATGGGTATTTTGCGGCGGGTTTAATCTCAATCAAACTCATTGTGTTGCTCAAATTGCCGGACAAGGGTCAGCGCTGCCCGAAGTGGCAACGGCTTGCCAAAATAAAATCCTTGTGCGTCGCTACAACCGCAGTTGCGCAGGATTTCTGCCTCCAGCTGCGTTTCAATACCCTCGGCGGTAGTGTCCAGCATAAGTGCATCGGCGAGTTGGATGATGGCATTTACAATCGCCAGGGCACTAGTATCTTTGCTTAATGCGCTGACAAAAGAGCGATCAATTTTTAATTTATTCAGTGGAAAGCTGCGCAGATATGCGAGGGAAGAATAACCGGTACCAAAATCATCCAGTGCAATACGTACACCCAGTTTGCGCAGGGACGTCAAGGTTTCCTGCGCGGAAATATTATCCTGGATCAACAGGGATTCAGTAATTTCCAATTCCAGCCGCTCAGGTTCAAGCCTGCTGATTTGCAGCGCCCAGCGAACCACGTCCACAACATTGCCTTCGCGAAATTGCACGGCGGAAAGATTGATTGCAATGCGCCATGGTTGCGACCATTTTGCGGCGTATTTACACGCTTCCACTAACACCCAGGTGCCAATAGGAATAATTAAATTGGATTCTTCGGCGAGCGGAATAAATTGTGCGGGTGAAATTAATCCAAGTTCGGGATGATTCCATCTCAGCAATGCTTCAAAGCCAATGACTTCTTGCGTCGCCAATTTTATTTGCGGTTGGAAATAAATTTCAAATTGGCCAACAATCGGTGTTTGTGGCCACACCAAATCGTCAGAAAAACGTTTGTTGAGCAATTTATTGGTAGCCGCGTGTTCTTCCAACGCAGCGCGCATATCATTTAATAAATGCAATTTTTGCCGTGCGGCAATTTCCATTCCTGGCTCATAAAAACGAAATGTATTACGCCCGGCAGATTTTGCCGCATAGAGCGCCATATCAGCATTTTTTAACAGGGTTTCACTGTCTTTACCGTGGTCTGGTGCTAAGGCAATGCCGATGCTGCAACCAATCTGCAAACTTTTTCCATTGATAATGCAAGGTGCCACAAATGTATTTAATAACCGCTGGGCCAGGAGGCTGGCTTGGGTTGCAGAATCTTCACCGTGGCTGATGATGGCAAATTCATCGCCTCCCAAGCGCGCGAGCAAATCGTTATTGCGCACTGTATTTAACAGGCGTTGAGCTACATTTTTTAATACCAGATCACCCACGCCGTGGCCGAGGGAATCATTTACATTTTTAAAGTTATCCAGGTCTAGAAAAAATAATGTAAACGCACCGAATTGGTTTTGTTTTTTCAGTGTTTCCAACTGCATATAAAAACAATGGCGATTGGCAAGGCTGGTGAGCGAATCAAAATTTGCCAGGCGGCGCATTTCCAATTCCGCATTGTATTTGTGCGTAACATCCGAGCCTACACCGCGCCAACCTACAAATTGTCCTTTATTGCTAATGAGCGGTTTTGCGGTCAGTTGCCACCAGTGGCGCTCGCCGCGAATTAAAATAGGAATTACCAATTCGCGAAATGAGGTTCTGTTTTGCAAGTGATGTTCGAGTTGGGTAAGCGGATTATTTTCGGTAAATTCGATGCGCGCGTAATCTGCATCAAATAATTGCACAAAGGGAGTTTGCGTCAGGTTTGTTGGGCGTGTGCCCAAAAGAGCGACGAGTTTTTTTGAGGGGGATTGCAAATATCCCGCGCTGTTAAGCTCCCACAGCCAATCGCTCGCGTGGGATTCAAAATCATGCAGCAGCAAACTGATGAGTTGCTGCTGGTGCTCTGCTGCCGCTTCTGCCATCAACCGGGCGCCAAATGTTTTTGCGCTCGCAAGTACAGCAGAGCAAATAATAAAGGCGTAGAGAATAAGCAGTAGCGCCAAATCCCAATGGGCAAGGATACCGTCACGGAAAATCGCGATTTCACAGCCAAGGGTCATAATACTGACGTAACTGATGGCGGCCTGGGGAACGGTTGCGAGGGCAAAACCGCCTGCGCAAATCATACCTGTGCAAATGGTGGCGAGTAGTAACGTATTGGCTGAATCAGGATAGGTATCGAAAGTTAATATTGGCAATATTCCCCAGATCAATGCCAGGGCGGATGCGTGCAAGGTGGCGCGTTTGAGCGCTCGTTTGGAAACCTGGTTTGGCGCAGGCCTGCGACGTTGCATTAACCAGGCGCGGGTGCCCATAACAATCGCAATGGCCAGGAAAACTGACCAGATGACAACGGCCTTGAGATAAGTGGTGTTCCAATAGATTAATAAGAGTACGCAACAATTGAATACATTGGCGAACATGGTGAGTGGGGTGAGGCGCAAAATAGCTTTGATTTGCTGCGCGCGAAAGCCGCCTGCCTCTGCGGTATCGGCATCGTAAATACGGAATTTTGCGGTCAGGGTGCGGGCGGTGTAACGCCAGCGTTTGGTGAAATAATCCATTGAAACTTCACAAGTTTTGAGGAAGTAACCAATAGGGCACAGGTGTTATGGTTTTGCTATATAGAGCCCTGTGCAGGGTGTGAGGGTACGCAACAGAATACGCACCACCGTTCTTTCAGACTAGTTGAGTCGAAGGGGCTGTCAAGCTTGGCAGGGATGGCGGGATATACAGGTAATACCCGAAAGGGCATTACCTGTAAGAGAAACTGACTGGATTCCCGGGCGATTATTTGTGCTGATCGATCTCGGGCTCAGGTTTTTTCTCGATATTGGTTGGCAAGGGCATATCGCGCTTGGCGTTATCCAGGTATTTCTCGGATTTGTCTTCGCTCAAAGGCGCAGGACCCGGTAAATAATCACCTTCGGTTTTCACCAGCTTATCGCCTTCAAAATAAACCGTGAAAAGGTGTTTGACGTAAGCACCATCAACGCCGCGTTTTACGCTATAAAAGTAATCCCAACGGTCATCGTTAAAGGTATCTGGCAATAAACTATTGCCCAACACAAAACGAACCTGGCGCTTGCTCATCCCCAATTTCAGCTGGTTAGCCATTTCAGGGGTAATAATATGCCCTTGTTGAATGTTGAGTTTGTGCACGCCGGGAAAGATTCCACAGCTGCTAAGAGTCAGTGCACAGAGGGTGACCAGTAAAATACGACTGGCTAATTTCATAAGAGGGCTTCCACTAAATTATTTGAACACGGATAATACCCGAACCACAGGAATACTGAGAAGGTTTTGGGGGAAAAATGGCGGACGAAAATCAAGAGTTGCGCAAAGCAGGCCTTAAAGTCACCTTGCCACGGATTAAAATTTTGCAAATGCTCGAATCTGCTGAGCAACATCACATGAGCGCCGAGGATGTTTATAAGTCCTTGATGGAGCAGGGTGATGATGTTGGGCTGGCAACTGTCTATCGAGTGTTGACGCAATTTGAAACCGCTGGTTTGGTAGTTAGACACAATTTTGATGGCGGTCACTCGGTATTCGAAGTCGCCCGTGGCGAGCATCACGACCACATGGTCGATATAGATAGCGGAAACGTCATAGAGTTCCATAATGATGAAATTGAAGCCTTGCAGCGTCGCATCGCCGCTGAGCACGGCTACGAACTGACAGATCACAGTCTGGTATTGTACGTTAAGCCTTTAAAGCAATAATTCATCCATGCATAAATCCTGCGCCTCCCTGCCGGAGTTGCGCAGGATTTATGCATTCTTATTTGTCATTTTCTATCTGGATACACTCCTTTTATCCCGCGCTCCTATACGTTTATGCCTTCGGTTACTCACAAGGTATGAATGATGGACTTGGGCTTTCGGTTATTCCTCGCAGGTATCTTCAGTGGTGCGCTCACGGCATACGCACAAGCACCGCAAAATGATATTGCCGCTGCAGAACGGTTATTAAAAACCTACGGTGATTCCTGGGCGATAAAAGATCCAGCGGCGCGCCTTATGAAGCTACAAAAAATCTGGTGCGCTGATGGTAGCCATGAGAGCCCGTTCGGGCTTTCCAGTGGAATACCGGCGATAGCTAAAGAAATCGATGGCTTCGTTAAAACCTATCCCGATACAAAAATCCAGTTCACTAATGTCCAGCGTACCGGAAAAAATATACTCGCCACATTTATCGCCCGGAATCCGGATGGAAGCATCGTTTTACAGGGGATTGATTACATTGAAGTAAATGAGGGTGGGCAGTTGAAGAAAGTAGTGGCGTTTATTCGACCAAATAGTTGAGTTGTTTTGGAGTTGTTATCCTCAATCACGCGTCCCAATTGCAAGGTCCAGGGCTGATCTTCCAGCTGTAGAAAAATTGAATGAAGGCTGGACTTTCTCACCGTTCATCCATGGGTCAATGTGCGATTGTGTTTATCGCTGGGGATAACGGCTCCCTTTTTACATAATCGAGTCACGTAAATGCCCAGCTCTATGGCTTTTACGGATTTAAGTAGCTGGCAGCTTTTTTGTGAAGGCAAAGGGATGGACGGCGGGAGACTTGAGGCACGAAGGTGATCGCAATTTGCGATCACCTCGTGTTTTGTTGCGTGTAATTATTTCAGATTTTCTTTAACAAATTTTACCGTTTCAGTAACAGCTTGTGTTCGGGTTGGGCCTTTTTGCAAATAATGGTCATCGCTTTCCAGCGTAATAAGTTTGACGGATTTCTTATTCTTCTCCAGCATTTTCAACATGTCGGAGGATTGCTCTGGCTCGACAGTTTTGTCATTTGCAGAGTTTATCAAGAGAACAGGCGCCGTAAATTGTTTGGCAAATTTTATCGGTGATATTTGTTCCAATGACTCTGCACTGACTTCACCGTTTGCCAGCTGCAATTTCCAATAGGCAAAGGCTTCACTATTTTTTCCATTGTGATTTTTTTCGTAGCTCAAAAAGCTGTTCATATCACTTATGCCATTAATGGAAACGACACACTTGTAAATATCGGGTGTGAATGCACCACCAGCGAGTGCTGCGTAGCCACCATAACTTGCACCTAGAATACAAACACGTTTGGGATCAATATATCCTTTCGAACTGAAAAATTTCACCGCATCAGTAATATCATCCTGCATTTTTTTGCCCCACTCACCGAAGCCCGCATCCCTGTGTTTATTTCCGAAACCACTGGAACCGCGAAATTGTGGTTGGATAACTAAATAGCCTTCAGAGGCTAATGCCTGGGCAAAATAATCAAATCCGATGGTGTCGTAAGACTCAGGTCCACCGTGTGGATAAATGACGACGGGCAAATTTTTAATGTCAGATGATTTGGTCCGTGGAATAGTTATCAGCGTGGGTATTTTTAATCCATCGCGCGCGGTATAGGTGAGTTTGCCGAGTGGATTTATATCCTCCGCTTTAATTTGCGGACGACCTGTAGTTAAAAATACTTTCTCTTGATTGTCGCTAAATAAAAAATAATCATCGACATAGCTTGAGCCCTGGACATTTACGACGATATGTTTCCAGTCTGGACTCCAACGCTCTAAAGAGACAGATTGTTCAGGAAATTGTGCGACTATGCCTTTAATTTTTTCATCAAGTGCAGAATCAAAAAATTTATAGCTAGGTACAAAGCCTGAATATTTAACCCCATAAACCACACGTTGGGTATCAACAATGACATCTTCGATATCGGCATTGTCTTTGGCGAAAATTGATTTTGTGATCGCACCATCGGCCAATGCCATTAAATTATAAGTCATGTGATCGGTCTTCGCGTCCCTTTCCAAAAATACCAGGGATTTAAAATCAGCTGTCAGGCCAACAAAAATTTTATAGCGTATAGGCGCGGATTCAGAAAATATTTCAATCCATTTGCCGCCTTGTTTAGCCTTGATTTTATGCATGTTGGTTCGATCGTTATAGTCCTCCATTACAAGGGCATCGCCTTGCTGGTCGACAAAGTAGTCTGCTGTGGTTTGGGTTCCTTCTTTAGCTACCGTCAGCTGATTGCGGGTAAGATTTATTTTGTACAGGCTGTAGTAAGAATCCGGGAATTTATTATCAACATCACTCCAGGCGGGCATCAACGCATATTTACCATCCGCTGTGGTGCCAACAATTCTTCCCAAACCACTCTGGCCCGCTAGAATTCTGTCGCCGGGAGTGAGTAATTGGCGTATTTTTTTATCATCAATGTTCAGCACGAATGCAGTGCTTACATCAAATCTTGCCATGTATCCTTCAACTCGCTGGAATTCGGAAACAATTAATATAATTTGGTTTTCATTCAAAAAATAAATTTGCTGTGGTTGCAATTTACCAATATCGACGGCGAGTAATGTTTTCTTATCGCTAAGCGCTGTTACTACAATTGTGTTTTGTGATTCGGTTGTTTTTCGGTAAGCAATTAATTGACCATTGGGAGAAATGGCAACCATCTGGATAATCGGCAAAGCGCCATAATCGTTTGGAGTGGGACCCGCGATGGCGAGACTGCTTGCAAAAATACATAAGAAAAAAAGTGGTTGGAAGATCCGTTTTACAAAAGACATTGTAAAGCTCCATGGTGATGATGAATGAAGAGCGATTGGCATATCGCAAATTATTTATTTTAATTAGGTGTGTAAAAGCAGGATGGGTAGTGGCTACTCATGTCCCTGGCATTCTTACGTAATAATGACGTGTGTGCACCTGGGCGCCACATTGCCAGATTAGCTCATGAAAGAAAAGTAAACCTGTGGGAGAACTTAGCCTGCAAGAATCTCCCGCGCATGGGCCAGGGATTGCTCGGTGACTTTCGCTCCACCTAACATTCGTGCGATTTCGTTGACTTTGTCGTCGCCTTCTAACAACACAAGCGTGGATTCCGCGCTGGTTTTGGTGGATTTTTTACTGACCAATAAATGTTGGTGGCCTTTGCTGGCAACTTGCGCAAGATGGGTCACACAAATGACCTGGCCTTTTTCGCCCAATTGCCGCAAGAGTTTTCCAACCACATCTGCGGTTGCGCCGCCGATGCCAACGTCCACTTCATCGAATACCAATGTAGGCGTTGCCGATGTTTGTGCGGTGATCACCTGGATTGCCAAACTGATGCGCGACAGTTCGCCGCCGGAGGCCACTTTGGCCAGGGCTTTGGGCGATTGGCCGGGGTTAGTGCTAATTAAAAACTCCACATCTTCCAAACCATTTATGGATGGTTTTTCAATTAATGGATTCAAACTCACGGTGAGTTTGGCATTTTCCATCGCCAGGTTTTTGAGTTGGTCGTTCACCAGTTTGGCAAGCGTAACTGCAGATTTTTGGCGTTTATTGGATAACTGTCCCGCCAACTGCAAGAACGCATTTTCAGCGGTAGCGACTTGTTGCGCGAGTTGGTCAAGTTTGGCATCGCCGCCTTGCAGCTGATCCAACTCCGCACTCAAACGCGTTGTAAATTCCTGTAATTCCTCGGGGCGAATACGGTGCTTGCGTGCGATGTCATAAACCGCGCTTAAACGCTCCTCAACTAACTGCAAGCGTTCAGGGTCGAGATTGAACGTATCTATGTGGTGATCGATTTCGTGGCAGGCTTCTTCCACCTGGATTTGCGCGCTGATGAGTAATTCTTCCGCAGCTGTGAGTGCGGCAGATTTTTCCGGCATATCGCGCAATATGTGAAGCGCGCGATGCAAGTTGGTGTTGAGCCCAAGTTCGTCGTCATTGCACAGCGCTAGTAATTCATGGCTGCCTTGTAAGATATCGCCTGCGTTGGCGAGGCTGCGTTGCTCGGCTTCGAGCTTATCCAACTCGCCAATCTGTAAGCCGAGTTGATCCAGTTCGTTGACCTGATAACTTAACAACTGAAAGCGCGCGCTGACTTCCGCCGCGTTATCGCGCAAGTGTAAATAATGTTCCAATCGGCTTTGCCATTCGCGGTAGGCAAGGCGCACTTGTTTGGCGAGTTCTGCCTGGCCACCGAATTCGTCGAGCAAACGGCGGTGAGTATCTTTCAATAATAAAGATTGGTGTTCGTGCTGGCTGTGGATATCAATCAGCATCTCGCCGAGCGTACGCAACTGCTGCAAGGTTGCAGGTTGGCCGTTGATATAGGATTTGGATTTACCTTCATTGTTGATCAGTCGACGTAGCAGGCATTCATTGGGCGAATCAATTTGCTGTAAGTCGTTGGCGACTAACCATTCTTGCGCGGCGGGAATCCGGCTGGTATCAAAGCTTGCGGTGATGTCGGCGCGAGTTGCGCCAATACGTACGCGGTCAGCTTCAGCGCGGTCACCCAGGGTTTGGCCGAGGGCATCCAGCAGTATGGATTTTCCTGCGCCTGTTTCACCGGTAATGACGGTCATTCCGGGTTTCATATCGAGATCAAGTTTTTCGACGAGGGTGAAATTCTGGATGCTGAGATGAGTGAGCATGGCGAGGCTCCGTACGCAAAAAAGAGAGAAGGTAAGCAGGAAATATTTTATCTGGCTGTTTATACAGTAAATGCGGTTCTGAGGCTAGTGTTTGTGTGATTTGCTGATATTGATAAAGCCCCTCACCCTAACCCTCTCCCACAGGGAGAGGGCTGGGGTGAGGGCTACTGTAAAAATAAGAAAATTCCAACGCAAGATATAGTCCTGTAGACTATATTTGGTAATCCAAAAACAATAAGTTGGTTCCGCTTCCACAGGCCTAACTCCATAAACAATTAATCGGGCGACTATCAGGAGGAACGTCATGCAAATGTCATTCAATCGCCGTTTTACCTTCGCGCCGCTGGCGCTATTCAGCAGTTTATTTTTTGCAACTTTATGCGTTCAGGCAGATACACCTTCGGCCTGCCAGGATGCAAAAGCAAAATGTAAATATCTCGACACATCCCTCACGCCGCAAGAGCGCGCTGCCGATTTGGTATCGCGTATGACGCTGGAAGAAAAAGCAGCACAGCTTGGCCATACCGCACCGGCAATTCCGCGTTTGGGCGTGCCCGAATATAACTGGTGGAACGAAGGCTTGCATGGCGTGGCACGTGCAGGCGTTGCGACGGTTTTCCCGCAGGCCATCGGTATGGCAGCATCCTGGGATGAACCCTTGATGCAAAAAGTCGGTGACGTGATCAGTACGGAATTCCGCGCTAAATACATCGAGCATCTACATCCCAACGGCGGCTCTGATTTCTACCGCGGTTTAACCGTTTGGTCGCCCAACATCAATATATTTCGCGATCCACGCTGGGGTCGTGGCCAGGAAACGTACGGGGAAGATCCTTACCTGACCTCGCGAATCGGCATTGGTTTTATCAAAGGTTTGCAGGGCGACGATCCAAAATTTTTCAAAACCATCGCCACTTCCAAACACTTTGCCGTACACAGTGGGCCAGAATCCAACCGCCACAAAGAAAGCGTTTTCCCAACACCGCACGATTTGGAAGATACCTATTTGCCAGCGTTCCGCGCGACTGTGACGGAAGCAAAAGTGCAATCAGTCATGTGCGTGTACAACGCGGTTAACGGCGTACCTGGCTGCGCCAACGAAGAGTTGATGGAAAACTATTTGCGCAAAGATTGGGGCTTTAAAGGCTACGTGGTCTCTGACTGCGGCGCTGCGGCTAACATCTATCGTGAAGACAGTTTGCATTACAAAAACACGCCGGAAGAAGGTGTGGCTGCGGGCTTTAAAGCGGGTATGGACGTGATTTGTGGCGATTACCGCAATCATATGACGACTGAAGTCCAGCCCATTATCAACGCCGTAAAACAAGGGCTTTTGCCGCAAGCAGTGATTGATCGTGCCCTGACTCGCCTGTTTGTTGGTCGTATCGATTTGGGTATGTTTGATACTTATTCATCCCTGCCATTCGCGAACATCAAAGCGACTGATTACGACACTCCTGAACATCACGCTGTCTCTTTGGATATGGCAAAAAAATCCATGGTTTTGTTGAAGAACGATGGTCTCTTGCCGTTGAAGAAAACCCCGAAAACCATTGCAGTGATCGGTCCTAATGCGGACAGTTTTGATGCGCTGGTCGGCAACTATTACGGTAAACCTTCCAAGCCAATTACCGTATTGGATGGTATTCGCGCACGTTTCCCAGATTCAAAAATTGTCTACGTGGAAGGCACAGGTTTGGTTGGTCCGGCTGAGCCACCTGTACCTGATTCGGCGCTTTGCCTCGATGCCGAGTGTAAAACTCCTGGCCTCAAAGCCGAACACTACACAGGCGCAAAACTCGCTGGCGAACCGACACTAACCCGTACCGATGCTAACGCACGTTTTGATTGGCAAGGTGAAGAGCGCGAATCGTCCATGCGTTGGACGGGTTACTTGAAAGCACCAAAGTCGGGCGAATATCAATTCCGCTTCCTCAGCGAAGGCGGTTACCGTGTTTGGGTGGGCGATAAGCTGGTTGTCGATGAATGGGGCGTTGGCGATGCACCATCAATCCTTTCAGGAAAAACTACGCTGAGCGCAGGAACCGTTTATCCCGTTAAAGTAGAAGCTTTCCAAATCGGCCCACGCGGCACGCAAAAGTTGTTGTGGAGTTTGCCGGTTGACGCCGGTAAAGAAGCTGTCGACGCCGCGAAAAAGGCTGATCTTGTGGTCTTTGTTGGTGGTTTGTCGGCACGTGTCGAAGGCGAAGAAATGAAAATTAAGGCCGATGGTTTTGCGGGCGGCGATCGCACCAGCCTGGATTTACCAGCGCCGCAACAACAATTGCTGGAGCGCGTACAGGCCACCAGGAAACCGGTGGTGCTGGTGTTGATGAACGGCAGTGCGCTCTCGGTAAATTGGGCGGATAAAAAGATTCCGGCAATTGTAGAAGCCTGGTATCCCGGTAGTGAAGGCGGTACCGCGGTGGCAGGCTTATTAGCCGGTGATTTCAGCCCGGCGGGTCGTTTGCCCGTCACTTTCTACAAATCTGCCGATCAATTGCCCGCCTTTGGCGATTACAACATGGCTGGCCGCACCTACCGTTATTTCAAAGGCGATGTGCTTTATCCATTCGGTCACGGCTTGAGTTACACCACCTTTAATTACGCGGTGCCCACGTTGTCAGCCAAGAGCATTAAAGCCGGTGATTCTGTGGATGTGACAGTGAATGTAAGCAACACCGGGAAAGTCGATAGTGATGAAGTGGTGCAGCTTTATATCGCCAAACCAAATGACACTGCTAACCCGGTATTGGCTGGATTTGCACGTGTGAATTTGAAAGTGGGCCAAACAAAACCGGTTACCTTGAAGCTCGATGCGCGTGCGTTATCGTTGGTGGATGCTAAAGGTGTTCGCAAAGTACAAGCGGGGGATTACACCTTGAATGTGGGTGGTGGTCAGCCCAAATTTGCAAAAACTTCTGCGGTTATTTTGAATGTAACGGGTGAGTTTGAATTGCCGAAGTAGTTGGATTTTTTTCTGGAATAAAAACGGCGATATCTGGAAAGGTATCGCCGTTTTTTTTTATTTGATATTAGAGATTTTTTCGCCTGCTGGCGAATCACTTTTCTTTGCTTCGCCAAAGAAAAGTAATCAAAAGAAAGGCGACCCGTCTCGCACTTTTTCCTGTGCGCTTCAGAAAATCGCTGTCGTTCCGATGCGACATCCATGTCGCAACGTCACTAAAACAAACATCCTGTTTGTTTTCCAACGATTGTCTTCCAGTGCTCGGGGTGCTCACATGGGATGGAAAAAACAAAAAAAGCAAAAGCAAAAAATATTTTCTTTAAATAAATTTTATTTCGCTTTGAACTTACTCAAGCTAATCGAATTTTTGCAATTTTCTTAAGAAGGGAATCGTCATCCCGTAGGGATCCACCGGGCTGGCGCTCCAGTGTGGTTTCGATTCTTCAAAGTCACTGGATCCCTACGGGATGACGATTCCCCTATATATTAAAATTATCGTTATTTTAAGCTTTACAACGTGTTCGGATTAAAGCGTAAACCCTTCCAACATATGACTCAACTGATCCGACGCCTGGCGAATTTGTTGCGATGCTGCAAGCGTTCCTTGCGCTGCATCTTTGGTTCCGAGCGATGATTCTTCAACCTGGCTTACATAATCCAGGATCATGCTGCTCGCGGTTACATGCTCAACCATCGCATGGCCAATAAAGCCCACAATTTTTGCCACTTCATCGGTTTCTTGCTGGATAATTTTTACTGTCTCGCCACCATCGCGGGTTTGGCGAATGCCGTGGTTTAATTGGCCCACCATATCGTCCATATGTTGCTTGGTCGTGCGGCTGCTGTTTTGTACGGCGGTAATTGTTTCGCTGATTTCTTTAGTCGCTTGTGTAGTGCGTTGTGCAAGGCCGCGGACTTCATCGGCAACCACCGCAAAACCGCGGCCTTGTTCGCCGGCGCGCGCCGCTTCAATCGCGGCGTTAAGTGCAAGTAAATTGGTTTGGTTGGCAACTTCGGTGATGACAGAAACAATCGCAGAAATACTGTTAATGCGATCTGCCAAGGCATCGATACTCGCTTGCGTCATACTGACACTCGCTTCAATTTCCACAAAACTTTTTACAGCACCGGAAATTAATGTCTGGCCTTTAGCGGCAGTGTTGGATGCAGAATCTGTTTGTTGTGTTGCCTGCTTCGCCTGTTGCATCGCCGCTTTGGTTTGCTGGTTAAATTCTTCAGCAGATGCAGCAATTTTACTGGTGTTAAGGCTTTGGTTTTCAGCCATGGCGCTGCTGGTTTCCGCTTTATGGACAATCACATCACTCACGTTGTGCAAGCTGGAAACCGATTGTGCGATGCGGCCAATCATCGCGCGCAAATCGCTGCGCATGCGCAACACCGAACCGTAAATACTTTCTTCCGGCACCGTGTGATCAATGCGATGCTCGCGCAAATCACCCGCTGCAACTGTGCGAACCAAACTGAGTACATTGCGTAATTCGCCGCCCAGGCCGCGCTCCAGTCGGAACGCAAAAATAAATACCGGCACAACAATAATTAACGCCACTAAAATACAAATCAGCAATTGCCATTTTGCGGTATCCCAAAAACGCGCATTAACTTCGTTAAAACCAATGCCTGTACCTACCACCCATTTCCAGCGTGGGGAGACTTTTGCAATAGAAAGTTTGTCTTCAATCGAGCCGTCTTTTTGTTTTTGTGTCCAGTGATAACGCGCTGTTTTGCCATCAGCTTTATCGACCGCCGCCAGCAAAATATCGCCCACACTTTTGCCGTTGCCATCGCGGAATTCATGGAAGCTGGTGCCGTGTAATTGAGGATCGAGAGGCGTGGCGACGAAATTGAGTTTTTCATCCGCGACGTAAACATATTCACTCTTGTGATAGATGTTATTGCGCAGGATTTGCATAGCGGTTTCCTTGGCTTTGGCTTCATCGAGCTTTCCGCTGGCAGCCAGGTTTTCCATTTGGACCACGGTTGCATAAGTACTGTTGAGCAGCTCTTCTACGCGCGCGCTGTTATCCAGGTTGCTGGAATAGCGAAGCGTGAATAAACCAATCAGCATAATGCCAAGCAGGCCAATAAAAATAAGGCCGCTGAGAATCCAGATTTTAACGCGGAGTGACATTGCTACCTCCAGCAGGGGTACAGAATATGGGAATGATTGATAAAGCGGAGTTAGTTATTTGCTTTATGGAATGAGAGTAAGTTTGCAAGACAACGTTGTCAAATGATTTTCGGCGATGTTTAGACTTTTTCAGCGCAAATTTATGTGTAATAAGACGAAAAAGTGTTTTAGGCGACATTTGTGCACGTTCATGGGGCGATGGACCCAAAAAGGGTGCAAAAACCGAGGGCTTGAATCCGCTTGCCCAAGCCCCATATAGCAAGCACAGAATTGTTTTGCGGTAAGCAAGCCGCGTGAAAAATAGTAGGAGAAAACTGTGTCCACTGACGATTACCAAGATATCCAGAACGCCGATACCCAATCTGATACCGAGGCAAATGAAGCCCCTGAGATCAGTATTGAAGGTTTGCAATCCCAATTGGCAACCCTGGCTGCTGCCTATGAATCTGCCAAAGAACAATCCTTGCGCTCACAAGCTGAGGCGCAAAATGCCCGCCGCCGCGCTGAGCAGGATATCGAAAAGGCTCATAAATTCGGCCAGGAAAAAATCGTTAACGACTTATTGCCTGTGGTGGATAACCTTGAGCGCGCGCTTTCAACGATTGATGCCACAAACGAAGCTCTCTCGCCGATTGCTGAAGGCATCCAGCTCACACTCAAATCATTTATTGATGCCTTGGCTCACCATCAGGTCGTTGTTGTAAATCCCCATGGCGAACCTTTTGATCCCAATTTGCACCAGGCAGTGTCTGCGGTACCAAATGCAGATGTAGAGCCCAATACTGTGATCAACGTATTCCAGAAAGGCTACACCTTGCATGGCCGTCTGGTTCGTCCGGCGATGGTTGTGGTTTCAAAGGCGCCTTAGTTAAAAGATATTTCCCTGAAGAGGGAGTCGTCATTCCCGCAGGGAGCCGTAGACCAGCGAAGCTAATCTTGTGCCTTTAAGATTTCGAAAAGTCACTGGAGTGCCAGCCCGGTGGATCCCCTGCGGGGATGATAAATACAAAATAAATAGCAACAAATGTTGTAAGGAATTTTTTAGCGCTGACCTTGAATTACATTTGTCAGCTCCAATATAGATTCCAACGGTAGATGAAAGCCTGCAACTCGCTGCAAATTCGCAGGAGATGCAGTACAAATCAAACCATTAATTAACTTTGCGCAATGGCTGCTTTACAGAAAGAGACAGTGCGCCAGCAATAGAGAAAATTCAGGAGCAATATCATGGGTAAAATTATCGGCATCGATTTGGGAACCACCAACTCTTGCGTATCAGTATTAGAAGGCGGCAAGCCAAAAGTTATCGAGAACGCCGAGGGCGACCGCACTACGCCATCCATTATTGCGTTCACTAATGACAACGAAATTCTCGTTGGCCAATCAGCAAAACGCCAATCAGTAACCAACCCGCACAATACGTTGTACGCGGTAAAGCGTTTGATCGGTCGTAAATTCAAAGACGATGTTGTACAGAAAGATATCAAAATGGTTCCGTACAAAATCGTTGCAGCAGATAACGGTGATGCATGGGTCGAAGTGAAAAACGACAAAAAAGCACCGCCACAAATTTCTGCAGAAGTGTTGAAGAAAATGAAAAAAACCGCTGAAGATTATCTCGGCGAAGCTGTAACAGAAGCAGTCATTACTGTTCCTGCCTACTTCAATGACTCACAACGTCAAGCAACTAAAGATGCAGGCCGCATTGCTGGTCTCGATGTAAAACGTATCATCAACGAACCAACTGCCGCTGCATTGGCTTACGGTTTGGATAAAGGCGTAGGTGATCGCACTATCGCGGTATACGACCTGGGTGGTGGTACTTTCGATATTTCTATTATCGAAATTGCAGACGTAGATGGCGAACACCAATTTGAAGTGCTTTCAACCAACGGTGACACATTCCTCGGTGGTGAAGACTTTGACTTGCGTTTGATTGAATTCCTGGCAGACACATTCAAGAAAGATACCGGCATTGATTTGCACAACGATCCACTTGCACTGCAACGTTTAAAAGAAGCGGCAGAAAAAGCGAAAATCGAATTGTCATCAAGCCAGCAAACCGAAGTGAATTTGCCGTACATCACTGCTGATGCAACTGGCCCCAAACACTTGGTAACAAAATTAACGCGTGCGAAGCTTGAGTCATTAGTGGAAGATTTGGTTACTCGTTCAATGGAGCCGGTAAAACAAGCGATCCAGGATTCAGGTGTCGATATCAAAAAAATCGACGACGTTATTTTGGTAGGCGGTCAAACCCGTATGCCATTGGTGCAAAAAGCTGTAGCAGATTTCTTCGGTAAAGAGCCACGTAAAGACGTAAACCCTGATGAGGCTGTAGCTATCGGTGCTGCAATTCAAGGTTCTGTTTTGTCTGGCGATACTACCAACGTATTATTGTTGGACGTAACGCCGTTGACACTTGGTATTGAAACCATGGGCGGCGTTGCGACTCCGTTGATCGACAAAAACACCACGATTCCTACCAAGAAATCGCAAGTGTTTTCGACAGCTGACGACAACCAGTCAGCAGTAACGATTCATGTAGTACAAGGTGAACGTAAACAAGCATCACAAAACAAATCATTGGGTCGTTTCGATTTGAGTGATATTCCACCAGCACCACGTGGCATGCCGCAAATTGAAGTAACTTTCGACATAGACGCTAACGGTATTTTGAACGTAAGCGCGAAAGACAAAGCGACTGGCAAAGAGCAAAGCATCGTGATTAAAGCATCATCAGGTTTGAGCGATGCTGAAATCGAAAAAATGGTAAAAGACGCCGAAGCAAACGCAGAAGCAGATCGCAAATTTGCTGAAGTAGTTACTGCGCGCAACACGCTTGACGGTTTGATCCACGCAACAGAAAAAACTGTAAAAGAAGCTGGCGACAAAGCAACTGCAGAAGAAAAATCTGCAATTGAAGCTGCGTTGACCGAAGCACGCGACGTTGTGAAAGGTGACGACCTTGCGAAGATTGAAGCAGCAACGACCAAGTTGACCGAAGCTTCTGGTTCGCTTGCACAAAAACTTTACGCTGAACAGCAAGCTGGCGCACAACAAGCTGGTGGTGCCGGTGCACAACAAGCTGGTGGCAAACCAGAGGATGACGGCGTAGTTGATGCTGAGTTTGAAGAAGTAAAAGATCATAAATAAGCCCTCACCCCGACCCTCTTCCAGAGGGAGAGGGAGCTGGAAAAACAAATGCGGGCTTGCCCGCATTTGTCGTGTAAGAAGTGCTTAAAAATTTTCTGCCGGACCTATGGCATTAATAACGCAATTTGGGAGTCGTCATCCTCGCAGAGGATCCAGCGACTTTAACAAAAGAAATTTACTGGATTCCCTACGGGAATGACGATTGGTAATTGCAAAGATAATTTGGTTTTATTATGGCAAAACGCGACTACTACGAAGTGCTCGGTGTCTCCAAAGACGTAGATGCATCCGATTTAAAAAAAGCTTATCGTCGTGAAGCGATGAAACATCACCCGGATAGAAATCCGGATGATCCAAAAGCGGAAGAAAAATTCAAAGAAGCTAACGAAGCATACGAAGTTTTATCCGACGATCAAAAGCGTGCCGCTTATGATCGTTTCGGCCACGCTGGCGTAGAAGGCCAGGGTGGTGGTGGCGGTGCGGGCTACAGCAATTTCAGCGATATTTTCGGTGATGTCTTCGGCGATATTTTTGGTGGCGGCGGTGGCCGTCGCGGTGGACCAACTCGCGGTTCAGATTTACGCTACAACCTCGAATTAAATTTGGAAGAAGCTGTAAAAGGCACCACCACTCAAATCAAAGTTCCTACTTTAGTTTCGTGCAAAACCTGTAGCGGTTCCGGTGCAAAAGCGGGCAGCAAACCTGTGACCTGTACTACCTGCGGCGGTCACGGCCAGGTGCGTATGCAACAAGGTTTCTTCTCGGTACAACAAACCTGTCCAAACTGTCGCGGACGCGGAACTATTATTTCCGATCCTTGCAAAACCTGTCACGGCCAAGGTCGTGTAGAAGAAACAAAAACACTTTCAGTAAAAGTACCAGCAGGTGTGGATACCGGTGATCGCATTCGCTTAAGCGGCGAAGGTGAAGCGGGTGATGCCGGTGGGCCACCTGGAGATTTGTACGTACAAGTTCACGTGCGTGAACATCCCATTTTCAAACGCGAAGGTGCTGATTTATATTGCGAAGTTCCTATTGATTTTGTAGACGCAGCACTCGGTGGTGAGTTGGAAGTTCCAACGCTGGATGGCCGCGTGAAATTAAAAGTACCAGCGGAAACACAAACCGGAAAATTATTTAAGTTGCGTGGTAAGGGTGTAACGCCAGTGCGCGGCGGTGGAGTGGGGGATTTGCTCTGTCGCGTTGTGGTGGAGACTCCGGTGAATCTCACTAGCAAGCAGAAAGAAATGCTTAGGGATTTTCAGGCGAGTTTAAAAGGCGGGAAATATTCGCCCAAGCAATCGAGTTGGTTGGATGGGGTTAAGAAGTTTTTTAATGACTAATGAGTAGTTGAAAACGAAAACGGGCTGATTGAAAAATCAGCCCGTTTTCGTTGTAGTGTTAGTAAATACTCAGGGGGTTATATGTTTCAAATCGATGTTGAAAAAAATTAAATCTGTTATGTCTGAAGGGATCGAGATTCTTTTGAATCCTGAGGCAAAATATTATGAGGCGCATATTTCCTGGAGGCTAAATAATGAAGAATCTAGGCCGAGTAAGCGTTCTCGAACAATCATTCTTAAGATTTCTCGTGAAGTTGGAGATGATTATTCAGCTTTATCCGATGCTGATAAAGTTATATTGATTAATCGTCTTGGCGCATATTTAAAGAAAAAATACGCATGTTTTGTTCCTGAAGATAAAGAAGAAATTTTACCATCGTCTGAAGTTTGGGAGGTTGATGAGAATAGACTTGGAATGTTGGGTTAAATATTTAGCTCTTAGTTCATAGGGTGGGCAGTTAATGCCCAAATCTTCTCATAATTTCAAATCTCATTTCGCCTGCTGGCGAGTCACTTTTCTTTGCTTCGCCGAAAGAAAAGTAACCAAAAGAAAGGCGACCCGATTCGCATCTGTTTCCTCGGCAACTGCTCCTGCGTTGCTCTACCTCCTGCATCCATGCAGTCGTGCGCGCTTCAGAAAATTGCTGTCGTTCCGATGCGACATCCATGTCGCGCGTCACTAAAACAAACATCCTGTTTGTTTTCCAACGATTTTCCTCCAGTGCTCGGGTGCTCGCATGGGATGATGAAGCGAAGAGCAATGCAAAATCTTATTAAGTGGGGGAGTCGTCATCCCGTAGGGAGCCACCGGGCTGGCGCTCCAGAGACTTTGCTTTTTTTATTATAAAGTCGCTGGATCCCCTGCGGGGATGACGTGTGAATAGAATTCGCTCCAAGATTTAGCTATTTTTTCCTCCTATTGCATCATCAAGCGTGTGAAGAACATTGCCATCAAAAAATTTATTGCTTGTTTTCAACGATTTTCTTCCAGTGCTCGTGGTGCTCGCATGGGATGGTAGAACGAAGGGCAAGAGCAATACAAAATTGTCATCCCCGTAGGGGATCCAGTGACTTTAAAGTGAGCAGAAAAGTCTCTGGAGCGCCAGCCCGGTGGATACCTATGGGATGAGGGTTGGATGGATTTTACTTCAAGATTTTACTTTTTTCGGTTCTATTTTTTATCTTTAAATTCCTTCAGTAATTTAAATGTCTCAGCGCTAACCCATTTATTATCTAGCATGCCGGGTAAATCCCAAATGGCTATGCCGGATTGTAATACTGCTACCTCGTCGAGATGATTTTGGATACTTGAGCCTTTTCCGCCGGAGCCCCAAGTATCAACCCATGCGGGTACGCCCATTAATATTTTTGAAGAAGTAAATCCGCTGTGAACGCCGTAATCTACTTGCCAGCTGTATTTAAAAATGGCCGCACCGTCAGCACAGGCTTTTTCTCCCATGTTGAGTTGTGCATCATTGCCTTCGTATAAATCGGCGTAGCCCATGGATTGAATAATGTCTACATAACCCACCCAATCTTTCCACCACCCCATGTTTGGAGCGTTGACACAAGGACTGTGAAAGGTATTGACGGTAATTCTTTTACCTTTTGCCTTTACTGCAGTGGATAATTCAATAATAAATTTTTTGAAGTCTGCACGGTCATTGTCAAAATCGCCATTACCTTCCAGATCTACATCAATGCCATCGAGATTATATTTCTCCATAGTGGAAATCAGATTTTTTACAAAAGTGTGGCGATTTTTTTTGAATGCTGCGCGTGCCAAATCCCAATCCCATTTGCCGTTGTTGTTGTAAATAGTTAGGTAAACGGGAATTTTTTTTGCTTTCCCCCATGAAACAAAATGAGCAACTAATTCATCATTAACCGGCTCTTCGTGAGTGACAAATTTCACTTCACCTGTTTTGGTTGGCCCCCAAAATTGTAAACCCACACGCCCCAGCCAATCGGATGTTTTAATATCACCGGCCTGGTAGTTAATAATGGCTTTGGATTTATCCAAATTGTACGAAGGGATCCAGCCCATAATTTCATGGGCGTAAGTTACCGGTGTTAGGTAACTTAACAATAAAACATTGACGGCTGCAAATAGCTTTTTCATAGTCGAATATTCTTTATGGGTTGGCGTGTTTTGATGTGCCAGAAGTATAGACAGCCTATTTTGCTGAAATCAAATTAATCAGGATTTTTAACATTCATAATTGCCTGGGTCATTAATATTTTTGGTTTTAGAATGCGCGTTAAATTCCGCACAGATCCCTATGACCTAATCTATATCATTGTAGGTTATTCCCTGGATTATTTTGAAACCTATGCCATTCGCTAAATTCGATTACACCCTCGATTACAAGAATTTAAATCTGCGCGAACATCCTGAGTTGTATAGGACAGGCGTCGGTGAACAAGGCGTGTTATTGGTTGAACCTTACAAAAGCGAAATCCTGCCTTTCTGGCGATTTAAAACTACCGAGATCGCAAAAGAATCTGCTGCAAAAATTTATCAATTATTTCTTGGTTACAAAAAGCAAAATGATTTTGTGGGAATGGATATGGCGCGCAAGTTTTTACAAATGGGTTATACGCGAAGTCGTCGTTATGCGAATCATAAAACCGGAAAGAAATATGATGGACCAGTTCCTGATGACAAGAAAGGTCAAAGTGGGGCGCATGGTCGCACTGAATTACCAAAAGAGGTTGATTCGATAAAAGCAGAGAGTGCGTCGATATTTTATGAGGTTTGGCAGAAAGCTAAAAATAATAAAGTTTATCAAAAACTGTTAAAAATTCACAAAGAACAATATCGAAACTAATTTTTCGTGGGTAGTCGTGATATTGATTCCCAAGTAAATGCTTTGCGAAAATAAAATGTGCGAATAAAAGCCATCTGTTGATGGCTTTTATTTATTGAGCATCGCGAATTATGTTAGCCAGTTTTTCCAGTCCGGTTTTCATATCTGTTGCATTTGCGTGGCTAAAATTGAGCCGCATTTTTCCGAAAGCAGTTTTATCACTCGCTGGATAAAAGGCTTCACCCGGCATGAAGGCTACGTTATCTTCCAATGCGATTTTTAGAAGCGGTCGAGTGTCGATTGCATTGTGTAATTTCAACCAGAAAAACAATCCACCTGCAGGTGTTTCCCACGTTGCTAAATCGCCAAATGTTTCTTCAAGAGCATCATTCATTGCATCGCGTTTTTTTCGGTAGGTTTCGCGCAAGTTTTCCAAATCCTTGTGGCGCTCATTGCACACTAACCAATTGGCAACGCGAATTTGGCCAGGGCGATTAGTGTGTAAATCACCTGCTTGTTTTAATCGCAACAAATGCGGAAATAAATCATTGGATGCTGCTAAAAATCCTACTCGCCAACCCGGCCACAATGTTTTGGAGAAGCTGCCTAAATAAATCCAGGGGGCACGTTTGAGTAAACTGCAAATCGGCGTTCGGTCAACTGCGTCATAAACGAGTTCGCGATAAGGTTCATCTTCAATTAATGGCAATCCATAATGATCGAGCACATCGGCAATTACCTGGCGATTCGCAGCGCTGTAACAATGACCGGATGGATTTTGAAAGGTGGGAATTAAATAAATTGCGCGTGGTTGATGAGTCTCAATCATTTGCGCGAGTTGTTTGGGATCAATGCCTTCACCCGTCAATGGCAAGCCGAGGCAATTTGCACCGAACAATTGGAAAGCTTGCAGTGCCGCCAAATAGGTTGGCGCTTCGCACAAAATAGGTGTTCCGGGATCAACAAATAATTTAGCGGCTAAATCAATCCCTTGTTGCGAACCGGAAAGTACCAGCGTTTGCTGGGCTGATACGTTCAAGCCTGATTCCGCCAGCCAATCTGCCAAACGAGCCCGCAATACCGGTTCGCCTTCACTTTGTCCGTATTGCTGGAATACGGGGCTAAGCCAATCCTGGGCACCATCTGCATCACGTAAAATCGGCATGGCATCTGCGCTGGGCAAGCCGCCAGCGAAGGAAATCATTCCCGGCGCTTGCGCGGCGGCGAGTATTTCACGCACTAATGATGAAGTCAGGCGCGAAACGCGCTCCGAGAATTGTGGGGTGGAGTTCATGGATGGCTCGTTGTTTCATTAAAAATGGTCATGTATATTGACCTATAATTAGCTTCTTGCCGAGAAAAGTCAATATGGTTGACCAATTAAACCAAAACTTAACCAATTCCCGTGAAATAGAACTCAACCAGGCGCTGGAATTATTCCATTTCGCCTTTCGTGCGTTTACTGCCAAGCCAGATCAGTTATTGGAAGCACGTGGTTTGCAGCGCGTACATCATCGCATCCTGTATTTTGTGGGACGTAATCCCGAGATTCGTGTAAGTGGATTATTGGCCATTCTGGGTGTCACCAAGCAGGCGTTGCACGCCCCTTTGCGGCAATTAATTGCGATGAATTTAATCCAGGATTCGCCTGATGCTACCGATAAGCGCGGTAAATGCCTGGCGCTTACAGCGGAAGGCGCCAAGTTGGAAGCCGCTTTAAGTGGTGCACAACGCAAATTACTTGCGCATGTTTTTGAGCAAACGGGGCACGACAGTGAATCTGCCTGGCGTGCAGTGATGGGGAAAATGATTGGGCAGTTACCCAAATAATGTGATGGGGAAGCAAGTCTGTTAAATAAGTTATGCGATATACTGCGATAAAAATAAATAGAAAAAGATCAAATAAAATTGATTGAAATGTATTTAATTTTGTTTAAAAAATGGCTATGAACTAAGGTTGTAGCGCAATGTTATTTAGCCTCATCAAGGAATTATATAGGACATAAGTATGATTAAAAAATTTTGTAAACCGGTTATTGCCGTTGTTGGATTTTCGTTGAATATTTTTATTGCACAACATTGTATCGCCACTGAAAATCAAATCAGTAATTCCTGCTCTTCAATGACACCTTTATTGCAACTATTTCCACAGCAACATAATTTGGCTGGTCAGCCTGAATTTTATCGTGGCTGCAAGGATCAGGGTTTTGGCGTTGAATTGAATTACGGCAATAAGAAAAATATTGATTCTGATGGGAAGTTATTGTTGCAATATAAATATGTGGCACTTGTTCTCAATGGTAACTCAAGTTATGTTCAGTCCTACATTGATAGTGCCCAAATCCAGAAAGGTGAATTTCGTGGGTTAATTGGTGGGATAGGTAATATATTTATTTCATCTTATAAGCGCTGCAAGCACTTGGCGGAGTTGAGCGATGATAAGCCTGCGGCTGTTGTGAGATCGACAAATGGCCTGGAGGTTTGTGTGTCAAATAATGGTTCAGATGGATGGACGGCAGATGCGCTCTATAAGAATGATATTTTTTTACGTATTGAATTGAGTGGTACACATGCGCCTCAATACAGTGATGCTAATGGCGCTGCCGTACATCTTTTACCTTTGTTCGCATTGTTTAATCTTTAATCCATGTCCACGCCATAAAAATTGCTATTTCATCAAAGGTCTTGGTTCCCAAGGCCTTTCATTTCTTGTCATCCTTGCATGGAACATTGTCCGTTCTTGTTCAGTTTTAATTCATTCGCATTTGTAAAATTTTTTGCAATTCATTTGCTAGCAGAAATAGATCACTTTCTGTGACGTGAAGTTCAATCAGGCGTTGGAGCTATTCCTTTCGTTTTTCTCGCGTTTATTGCAACGCCAGATCAAATGCTGCTATTGATTTTAATGACAAAAATCACCTCTTGAATCTGAATATGGAGTCGCTATCTGCATTCAGGTTGAATTCATTCCTGGTTGTTAAAGTTCGCATCAATACATTTTATGTGGAAATGTATGCCTGAACTTTTTATGTCTTAGTCTATTAAGGAAGTTAATATGAAAAAGCAATTATTATTGGCAAGTGTATTGGGTGCTCTTACTTTACCAGCCATGGCTGATAATTTTTATTTATTAGGTGATGTTGGACAAGGCAAAATGGAAGTTGATGTCGGTGATAACTATACATTCAACAAAACAAGTACAACCTATTCTTTAGGTGTTGGTTACAACATCAATCAATTCTTTGCGGTTGAATTGGCATATCGCGATTTAGGTAGCGTTACTGATCGTGGTACTTTTTCAGATGGTGGTGTTTATCGCGACAAACAAGATGCAAGTGCATTCCAGGCATCAGTGGTGGGTAGTTTGCCGATTAGCGATGAATTCAGTTTATTTGCCCGTGCAGGTGTGGGGAAAATTGACGTAGATTATGATTCTGAGGAGAGTGGTGGTAGCTTCGAATCCTGGAGTGCATCTGGTACACGATCAAAAACCAGAGGCTTACTCGGTGTAGGTGCAAGCTATAAAATCTCTCCACAAATTGCATTGCGTGCGGAATACAATCAGTTTGCAAAATGGGATCAAACCAAGTTGTCTGCATTTACTGTAGGTGCAACCTATAATTTCTAATGTTTTATCGTAAATAGTTTTAACTCCATAAAAAAATCCCCGCAACTTTTTGAGTCGCGGGGATTTTTATTTTTCAGAATTTAATTTTTGTTAAATTAAATTTATTGCGGATAAGTTGTCACTCGTGGTGTTTGCACCGCAATGCCTGGTGGTGTTGCGCCGCCAGTATTGTTTATGACATTTTGAATGCCGCCATTGTTGGTTAAGTTCACCGTCACAATGTGTTCGAATCTCACATTGGTGGATGTTGGTGTTTCAACCGCGCGGGTCAAGAATACATTGGGTTGCAGGAATACGGCATAAATTCCCATACCGCGCGCGTCGTGTTGCGTCACTGTATCGGCAACTTTGTAAGATGCCCAACCGTTTACACCGGCAGTGCTGCGCCATACATCTTGTGTTGGTGGATCGTAAGGAATTTCTGATTGGTAGAAATAAGTTCTGCCATTGTTGCCATTCCACAGCACTTGGTATTGCTGGAAATGTTCAACGAATAAACCATAGGCAGAAACATTATTACCATTCACAACCATGCCGTTTGCAGCGGTGTTTAAATCCCATGCTACGCCATCACCGTGGTCTGCACGCCATAACCAGGTGTGGTCGACAATGACGTCGTTGCTATTGATCATCAAACTCACACTGGCTCTGCCAACACCGCCGCCGCCAACACGCACAAAAATATCGTGCAATACGGTTGGGTTTGATGCATGGCTTGCGTTGCTGCCCGTTGGGCCAACTTTAATCAAGGTGGGTGAATTGGTTGCGGCTGCATCGACCAATAGATGCGACACAGTAACGCCATCAACATCGGCAACTTCTATTGCACTGTTGCCATTGGTTGGATGCAAGGTTGCATAGCCCATTCCTAATACCACGGTATTCGCGCGATTTACTTTTATCGAATCATTCAAATCGTAAATACCGGGTGTCAGTAACAGGTTTTTGCCCTGGTTCAACGCCGCATTGATCGTGGTTGCTGTATCAACACCCGCACGAGCGATAAAGAACTGGCTGATCGGCAATGAAGTTCCGGCACCTTGTCCATTCGCCCATGAAATGCCTTTACTGTTGAGTTTAAGCGCGGGCACAAATACTTCGTAGTTGCCGTTGTTTACATACAAATAAGGTTTTTCACGCACGACAGGTGTGCTGTCGATAAAGGTATTTGCTGCCGTTGGCCAGGTTCCGCCGGGTAAGTTGTTGGGAATACCGACGAACACCATATTCCACAAATTACCTGACCAGCTGCCCCATTCACTGTTGCGCGATACCCATTGTTGTTGCGAGCCGCTGCCAATATCGAAATCAACTTTGGAATCAGACAACCATCCACCACTTGCCCAGCCGCCGTAATAGTGCAGGGTAAGATTGTTGTTGCGAACGTGCATGCGACGCATTGGCGCTGCTTGCGATACTGCCCACATCATGCCGCCACCCGGTGGTGTGACCGAGAAGTTTTCAACACCGCGCCAGAAGTTTTGGGTGGAGTTGTTGTTCGCGAGCACAGGGTCGGAATGTACCTGGCCGACGATGTTGACGTCATCAGGCAATGCGCCCAGGCCAACAACCTGCGTGAAGAATCCCACTGGGATATCGAGATTGTATGTACCGGGTTTAAACATGATTGCATCGCGTGGAGCGCCAAACTGGTTATCGCGTTCACGGGCATAAATCTGGTTGATCTTATCCTGGATAACCGATTGCGCCATGCTGGTATCAAACACGCTTACGTTTGTGCCAAAGTCTACGGCTGTTGAACTGCTGTCAGTCGATACGACAAAATTAGCGCTTTGCGCTGATGCACCTACGCGATTAATTGCCACCACGTTAAAGGTGTAAACCGTGCTCGGCGCAAGGCCAGTTACGCTGACGCTGGTTCCTGTTGGCGATGCGATCAACACACCGTTTTGGTAAACCCGGTAGCCCGTCGCATTGCATGGTGGGACTGATGTAAATGGCGCTGTCCACGCGAGGGTCAGGCTGGTAGTCGTAACGCCGCTTGCGTTCAAGCCTGTCGGTGCGTTCAGCACGCTATTGCAGCTGTCTGTCGATGAGCTTGAGGATGCCACCGATGAAGACGACACAGGCGCGCTGCTTGATGAAAAGGTTTTGCTGGAAGACACAACCGCGCTTGAGCTACTGACTGATGACGACTTCAGCGATGATGATGTTGCTACCGCTGAAGAGGTTGCAACTGCTGAAGATGTCGCAGTTGAAGATTTGCTTGAGGTAGTCGCTACCGAACTGGATGTTTTAACGGATGAGCTGGATATCGCCACAACCGATGAAGACGATGATCCGGTAGTGCCACCGTTTCCAAATACCTGGAACTCCCACAGCGAATAACCGTAGCCTGTCCCGCGTGTTACACCATTCATGCGCACATAACGGCCATTGCCTGCGACATTAATATCATCAATGCCACCATCGCCCGTCGTGGTTGAATAAATGGTTGTCCAGTTTGACGCATTATCTGACACCTGGATTTGGTAGGCCTTGCCATAAGCTGCCTCCCAATTTAACAGCACGCGGCTAATGCTTGAGCTTGCGCCCAGGTCCACGTAAATCCATTGGGCATCTGTGAACGCGGTACTCCAACGGGTATCGTTAAGTCCATCCACTGCATTGGTCGCAGTGAATGCGCCTTCCTGGGATGAGGCCACCACAGGCTTATTTTTGGATAACAAATTGGCTGGTACGCCATTTACGCCATACACCTGGAATTCCCACAGTGAATAGCCATAACCTGTTGCACGTGTGACGCCATTCATGCGCACATAACGGCCTGTACCGTTCAGGGTGATGTCATCAATGCCACCATCGCCGGTTGTGGTGGAATAAACCGTTGTCCAATTACTGGCGTTATCTGAAACCTGTATCTGATAGGAGCGGCCATAGGCAGTTTCCCAATTCAGCACCACGCGATTGATCGTCGATGCTGTACCCAAATCCACATAAATCCATTCGGCATCAGCGAAATTACTGCCCCATCGTGTACCCGTATTGCCATCGACTGCGGCAGAAGAATTAAGTCCTGTTTCCTGTGATGAAGCGACAGTGGTTTTGCCTTGCGAAAGTAAATTTTGCGCGAACGCAGACTGTGAAATTAATCCGACGGCCATAAGCGACAACAATGCAAATGGCCGCAACAAACGTTGCTTAAACATATTGAATACTCCTACGTTATTTTTATGTAGCGGATGATGTAGTCACCAAAGCTGGCGACTCAGGAATATTCTTATGCAGCTGGAGATTTGTGTCGTCCGAGCTAAGGGGTCGAACCATTTTGGCAGGGTTCGATTAAGGAATAACAAAAGTACGTGGTAAAAATGATTGGAATTCAATCGCTTAAGTTTTTTGGAATGGATTATTGGCAAGGGATATTTTTTAAAAAAGTCGAGAAATGTTGCCCTGTGTAATTGTTAAATATCCACGGGGAAGACGCCGTGCATAAAGTGGGACGCTTGTTCAATTACTGGCAGTGCCGGCATCGTTATTTACAGGAAACAAGTCACGTGACCTTTTTGGATAGTGCGGCTTTGCGTGTCATCAGTCAAACCACTAACGCTAAAACCTCCGCAGTCACAAAACATGTTCACTAACAAGGATTCCAGTGTCTTGAACATGTTTGATGTTATGGATGGAAAAACAAAAATGGCAGGCAAAAAAAGACTGAGGTAATAAAGGCTGCGATGTCAGGTTGATTTGCTACGAGTGGATAATAAACCGAACACCTATCCATAAGGCACTGGCACATATCTGCAAGCCAATGGGCGCTGAGTGCGATACCTGTACGCCAACCAACCGGCATAACCAATCAAGGCGCCAAACTTCCTGTCGCTGAGCGGCCTAAGCCGCAATCACAAATATGGCAGCCATAAACACTCACCGTGAGCCAAGCGGCGTTGAATAATCGTCCTGATAACGCATGGGCAATAAAGCGTGCAGGTGTTCACAAATGCACGCTTTTATCCCGCAACATTCACATATTGTTCAGTAAATTTCGTTAGGCTTGCGCTCGCTTCAATTGCAGCGATTGTTTGGCCATCCAGATTCATGATGAAGGAGCTTATATGTTTAAAAAATATTTACTATTCCTTGTGGTTTTAACTTCTATTGTTTCATCCACTTCGTTTGCCAGTTCTGATCGTGAAGATCATCCTTTGATTGCCCGCTACCCAGGTGCTGAAATTCGTAAAACTATTGTGCAGGCCTATGAAACTTTTCAAATACCTACCTCCATCGTCACTGTCAATTCCAAACCTTATAAATATTCATCCTTAAATGTCACCGGGGACTTAACGCGTCATTTTTATACCATCAAAGACGTATCAACATTAAAAGTTTATGAAAACTATTTGGCAGCCATTAAAAAGCTTGGATTTAACATCACGTTTTCCTGCCAGCTTGATGCATGTGGTGACGAGAACCAGGCCGCCGAGTTGGGTGCGATTCTTTCTGTGGAAGATAATGTGTATAACGAATATCGCAAACCCTATTATTTGGTCGCAGAAAAGCAAGGCGCAAACGGCATCAAAATGTATGGCGCATGGTTTATAGGTGGTTTTGAAAACCAGGTATCGGTGCAGCAAGTTATTGTTGAAGCAAAACCACTGGAGGCCAATTTAATTAAAGTTGATCCCTCCTATACGTCTAAACCTGCAGCACCCGAAGCCATTGAAAAAGGTGATGCCAGTGAGCTTGCAAAAGATCATAAATTATTGGCGCGCTACCCTAATGCGACCTTACGTAAATCAAGCCATGTCGATACGGAAACAATCACCATTCCTGTCGCTCCCAATGCGGCAGATAAAACACCGCTAAATTTAACCGGGGATTTATCCAGGCATTTCTACGTAATAAAAGATGTATCGACATTAAAAGTGTTCGAAAATTATAAGCAGGCATTAAATAAAGCAGGTTTTACGGTGCTATCAAAATGCGAATTGGCTGAATGTGGTAGCGAAGACGCTGCAGAAAAATTAGGTGCCAAAGTGTCGCTGGAAAATTCTGTCTATAACGATTATCGCAAGCCTTACTATATGCTTGCGAAAAAAGCATCTGAGGCGGGCGATATCTATGTAAGTATTTTTGTCGGCGGTTTTGAAAACCAGGTATCAGTGCAGCAAATTATTTTGCAAAAAAAAGGTGTTGTAACTGGTTTAGTTAAAGTCGACGCGGATAGTTTAAAACAGCAAATCGATGCAGATGGTAAAGCGTTAATTTACGGAATTTATTTTGATACTGGAAAATCTGCCGTCAAACCTGAATCAAAACCCACGCTGGATGTAATTGCACAATTGCTGACAAAAAATAAAGATTTGTTGCTGTATGTTGTTGGTCATACCGATGACACTGGCGCAGGAGCTGCAAACGTTGAATTATCGCGTCAGCGTGCCGCCGCTGTTGTTAATGAACTCGTAACAACTTACAAAATTCCAGCGGCGCGTTTGCAAGCACAAGGTGTTGGGCCTTACGCACCCGCGGGCAATAACACGAGCGATGCAGGCAAACAAAAAAATCGTCGCGTGGAATTGGTAAAGCGTTTGCAATAATTGTTTGAATTTGTTTTCACCCTGCAGGCCTCAAGGATAGAGGCCTTTTTTGTTGCTCCTCGCCTGTCGATACCCCAGGATAAAACCTGTCCAAAACTCTCAAGATTTGCAAAGTTCTCGTTAAACCCTCAAGAGTTTATTTGCGTAGCATTGGCCACGTGATATAACACGCATCTATTTTCGGGCTTGCGGCCATTCAGCTTATTCTGGATGGCGCGTGATCCACATTTCCATCCATTCCAATCCTTGTGGCGCAGTGTAATGGGTGTTTTGTTGTAACCCGTTACATTAATAATCATAATGCCGCTTTGGTACTTATAAGATAAAAGGTGAAATCATGAGAACTCTTAAAGGTCCAGCCATATTCCTGGCGCAATTTTTAGGTGATACAGCTCCTTTCAATAATCTCGATAACATCGCAGGTTGGGCCGCAAGCTTGGGTTTTAAGGGCGTTCAGATTCCAACATGGGACAAGCGCGTCTTCGACCTTGAACAGGCTGCCAATAGCACTGAATACTGCCAGCAATTCCTGGCGACCTTATCCAAACACGGTTTGGTCCCCACCGAATTATCTACGCACTTGCAAGGTCAATTGGTCGCGGTTCATCCCGCGTACGATGAAATGTTTGATGGTTTCGCCCCTGAATCTGTTCGCGGTAATCCAACTGCTCGCCAGGCATGGGCCGTTGAGCAATTATTGCTGGCAGCAAAAGCGAGCAAGAATTTGGGCTTGAAGGCCCATGCGACTTTTTCTGGCGCCTTGCTCTGGCCGTTTTTATATCCCTGGCCACAACGTCCCGCTGGTTTGGTGGATGCAGGATTTGCAGAATTGGCAAAACGCTGGAAACCCATCCTCGATGCATTTGATGCGGTAGGCGTTGATGTTTGCTACGAAATCCACCCCGGTGAAGACTTACATGACGGTGCGACTTTTGAACGCTTTTTGAAGGCAGTCGACAATCACCCACGCTGCAATATTTTATTTGACCCATCGCATTTTGTATTGCAACAGCTCGATTATTTGGCGTTTATTGATCGCTACCACGACCGCATCAAAATGTTCCATGTGAAAGACGCAGAATTTAATCCAAGTGCACAGCAAGGTGTTTACGGCGGCTATGAATCCTGGGTTGATCGCGCAGGTCGCTTCCGCTCATTGGGCGATGGTCAAGTGGATTTCAAACAAATTTTCTCAAAATTTGCAGCTTATAATTACGAAGGTTGGGCTGTGTTGGAGTGGGAATGCTGCTTGAAGCATCCTGAAGTCGGTGCAGCAGAAGGTGCTCCATTTATTGCGAAGCATATTATTAAAGTCACTGAACGCGCGTTTGATGATTTTGCGAGCGGTGGTACAGATCACGCGGCGAATCGTCGTATCCTTGGTTTGAAATAAGTTTTGCTTTTAGCTTTTGATGTTACATCTCCCCTTATGGCTTTCCGAGCACTGGAGGAAAATTGCTGACAAACGCACACGATGTGCGTTTGAGTGACGATGCGACATGGATGTCGCACCGGAACGACGGTAATTTTCTGAAGCGCGCAAGCGAAATAAAGCCATGGGGTCGCCTTTCTTTTGATTACTTTTCTTTGGCGAAGCAAAGAAAAGTGATTCGCCAAGAGGCGAAAAAGATCTCTAACAATAAAAACTATTATTGTTAATCTCTCCTCACAAAATAGATTGAAGAAAATATTATGGCTACTCCAAAAATTCGTTATGCAATGGTTGGCGGTGGACGCGGTGCATTTATCGGTGCTGTGCATCGTATCGCTGCGCGTATGGATGATCGTTATGAGTTGGTTGCCGGTGCGCTGTCATCCAATCCTGAAAACGCAAAATTATCCGCCGATGATTTACACATTGCACCCGATCGCGCTTACACCTCTTTTGAAGAAATGTTGCGCGTAGAAAAAGCGCGTGCAGATGGTATCCAGGCTGTTGTGATTGTGACGCCAAACCACATGCATTTCCCCGTTGCGAAAGCAGCGCTGGAAGCCGGTATTAATGTGATTTGCGATAAACCAGTTACACGCACGTTGGAGGAAGCACTTGAACTGCAAAAAATCGCAGCGCAGAGCAACGCTTATTTTGCATTGACTCACAATTACAGTGCTTATCCGCTTGTGCGTTACGCGCGTGAATTGGTGGGCAAGGGCACGCTTGGAAAAATTCGCGTCGTACAAGTGGAATATCCACAGGAGTGGCTCACTGTTGCCGCTGCTGCTGATAACAAACAAGCCTCGTGGCGTACCAATCCTGCGTTGACAGGAACGGGTTGTTTGGGCGATATCGGCACCCATGCATTCCAGCTCGCGCAATTTATTTCGCAGCAAAAAGTGCAAGCAGTTTGCTCTGATGTCATGAGCTGTGTTGAAGGTCGCCAGGTGGATGACAACATCCATGTGATGTTGCGTTTTGATGGTGGCGCACGCGGAATGTTGTGGGCGAGCCAGGTTGCGCCCGGTTGCGAAAATGGTTTGCGTATTCGTATCTATGGCGAAAAAGCAGGTATCGAATGGGCACAGGAAAATCCCAATGAATTGTGGTTCTGTGAATTAAACAAGCCGCGCCAACGTGTAACCCGTCGAGGCGATATCGGCAGTGAAATTGCAGCGCGCGGCATGCGTACACCAGGGGGGCATCCGGAGGGGTACCTGGAAGCTTTTGCGAATTTGTATCACGACATCGCCGATATTTTAATTGCACATGAAGCGGGCGAGCGTCATTATCTGCAAGACTGGGTGCCAGGTATTGACACCGGTGTCGAAGGCATGAAGTTTATTCAGGCGGTGATCAATTCTTCGCAAGCTGAAGGTGCCTGGACCAGGCTATAACAGATCAAAAATACATAATTACATTTGATGATCTTGCGGGCACAACTTGTCATTACATCTAATAACTAATGCCAGCACAACTACAACCAGGATAATTAAAAAAGGTAAATACTATGAATCTATCGCTTCGGCTAAAACTGTCCAGCATGATGTTCCTTGAATTTTTTATTTGGGGTTCATGGTTTGTCACCATGGGTACTTTTCTGGCAAAAGCGTATAGTGCGACGGGTGCGCAAACCGGCTCTGCCTATAACACTCAAGCCATAGGAGCAATTGTTGCACCGTTTATTATCGGTTTGATTGCAGACCGTTTTTTTGCTGCGCAAAAAATTCTTGGCGTTTTGCATTTAATTGGCGCCGCTTTGTTGTGGTTTGCATCTACCGCCAAAGATTTTGATATGTTTTACCCTCACATTTTTGTTTATATGTTGTTGTATATGCCCACGTTGGCACTGGTGAATTCAGTTGCTTTCCGTCACCTCGCTGATCCTGCAACGCAGTTCGCACAAATTCGTGTGCTGGGTACAATCGGCTGGATTGTTGCAGGTTTGTTGATTGGCAGTGTATTCCAATGGGAGGCCGGTAATCTGTTGCACCTGACTTTCCAGATGGCCGCTGCAGCATCGCTGGCACTGGGGATTTTGAGTTTCTTCTTGCCGGATACTCCACCAGCAGTGGATAAAAACACAAAAGTAAGTCTGCGCGATATTCTTGGGCTGGATGCTATAGGTTTGCTTAAGGATACTCGCTATTTAATTTTCTTCGTCGCATCTATTTTAATTTGCATTCCGCTCGCATTTTATTATCAAAATGCCAACTTGTTTTTAAATGAAGTTGGCGTTGTTAATGCCGCTTCCAAAATGTCTTACGGCCAAGTTTCTGAAACTTTATTTATGTTGTTGTTGCCAATTTTTATTGGTCGCTTCGGCATTAAAATTTCATTGCTGGTGGGCATGGCTGCATGGGTGTTGCGTTACGTATTGTTCGCCTATGGTGATGCAGGCGATAAAATGTGGATGCTGGTTTTGGGGATTGTGTTGCACGGAATCTGTTACGACTTCTTCTTTGTTACGGGACAAATTTATACCAATCATAAAGCCGGTGAGAAGATTAAAAGCGCAGCACAAGGCCTTATTACATTGGCGACTTACGGCGTCGGTATGATGATCGGCTTTAGTCTGGCGGGTAAGATCAGCGATCAATATGCAGTTACTGGCGGCCACGCGTGGATGAATATATGGTTAATCCCCGCAGGGATTGCGCTGGGAATTTTAGTGTTCTTCCTGGTTGCATTTAAAGATGAGAAGGTCGCTGCGGAACATTTAAAACATTAATGGGTTTGCGCATCTGCAAAACAGATGTGCAACTTTGGGGGTGGCGTAGCGTAAATATAAGTGCGCCATATCCACTCATTAAATGATTGCTGATACTTTCTTTCGTTGAATGGACCGTTTGCAAAAACCAATACAGATAATTATTTCGTAATGCACTTGTTCATTCGGTAATGTTCAGAAGAGGCTCGTGTTGTGTTCAACCTGCACCAGAGCTTTGGATGTTTTTACCTGCAGTGGCAAATAGATCGAAAAAATCATTTTGTATTAACGTGTGTTGGAATATTTGAAATAAAAAAAGCCCCGTTCGGTAAAGCGAACGGAGCTTTTTTATGCAAACGGGATAATTAAATTAAGCGCGTTTACGTGCTACAGCCAAACCTAACAGGCCCAATCCCAACAACAAAAGACCGCTTGGCTCCGGTACGTTGGTTGGTGTTGGTTGATTGGAGAATGATTTTGATTGGATAAAAATCCATGAATCCAAAACATGGTCACCCACGTCTGCAATTGCGAATTCCATGGTATGGGTACCCGCACTCAATCCTTTCAAACTGATTTGCAAAGATTTGGTGAAACCGTCCATTTGGGTGTTGTAAGTACCGCTAGTGTTGTCTACAAAAAGGCTGGAGTTTTTAACATTGTTAATATTGTCGATGCTGATTGGATCTGATGTGCCTGGAGCAACTGCCACATTGTTGCCATCAACAAAAAAACCGAATACATCGTTGTAGCCAGCGTTGACATATTCCAAATATTCTTCTGAACCAAATACGAAATTAAAAAACAAATCTCCGCCCAAACCGCCATCAAACTGGAAGTTGAAGCTCAATACGGTAGCATCATAAGTTGATGCGCCAGCGAGAGTGCTCAATGGAGCGTAGCCACCAAGACCATTATCTCCAGTCGCGCCACTTGAGTTATTGGGACCTTGGGCATTAACAGCTTGTCCAGTAGAGAGGACAATACCGGTGTCAATGTCCAATCCAGAACTGCTACCACCAGTAAAGGTGCCTGAAGCACCATTAGCTCCAGAGTAATTGACATTGCTTACGCTAATACCGCTACCAACAATTGCGTTTGCGATGGTTGAACCATTATTTTCCGGAGTGATGATTAATGCCTGGCTTGATGCGCTGAGAATTAATCCGGTTAATAAAGCGCCGTAGTGAAATGCTTTTTTCATAACTATGTCCTTTATGGGCCATTTTTAAATGTATTTAATTAAACTCATCGTGCTAATGAGTTCCCATCTTTTAGCATTATCTGTGCCATTAAATAAAGTAAATGAAAACAGCGTGTTATATGTTTTCTAATTGCGGAGGTGTAAATTTTCTCGGCATGAATTCGGCGCCAAGTGATTTTTTTTGTGATGCAGTTCTTAAAATACTGTATTCGCAAGAGCTGCCAATACAGTATGCATTTTGTTATGAAAGAACAGATTAGGAGTGTTTAATGCTAGGGAGGGACTATTAATTTAAATGTCGTGCGTGATAACGCAAATGATCGTCGATAAAAGTCGCTACGAAAAAATAGCTGTGATCGTAACCTTCTTGATATCTCAACACGAGTGGATGCTGACGCTGGTGGCAAATTTGCTCTAACAATTCAGGGCGTAATTGTTCGGTTAAAAATTTATCGTCACTGCCTTGGTCAATAAAAAATGGTTGCTTGGATTCGCCTTTTTTTACCAATGCGCAAGCATCATATTCGGCCCATATTTGTGGATCGTCGCCAAGATATCCGTTCAATGCTGTTTGCCCCCAGGGCACATTGCTTGGATTAACTATTGGCGCAAATGCAGAAACTGATGCGTAACGACCTGGCTGGCGTAACGCGAGTACCAGTGCACCATGCCCACCCATTGAATGGCCGCTGATACTTTCTTTGCCATTGAGTGGAAAATGCGCAAACACTAATTCAGGTAATTCCTTCGCAACGTAATCGTACATCTGGTAATGCTCAGCCCAGGGCGCTTGTGTTGCATTGACATAAAAACCTGCACCGGAACCAAAATCATACGAATCACCTTCGCCAGGAATATTTACACCGCGCGGGCTGGTGTCAGGGCAAATAATGGCAATGCCCAATTTTGCTGCGACTTGTTGTGCGCCGGATTTCTGCATGAAATTTTCATCGTTGCAGGTTAATCCTGAGAGCCACCAAAGCAGTGGAACTTTGGAGGTTTCCGCTTGTGGTGGCAAATAGATTGCAAAAACCATGTTGCATTTAAGTACGTTGGAATAATGCTCGTACCGTTTGATCCAGCCACTAAAACTTTTGGTGGAGGAGATAAGCGTTACATTGGATTCAACTTCAGTCATACATCGGCTCTCGGTTGAGAATGAACTGCATTTTTGCAAGCAATTAAAAATGCAGTACGGTTCGAATACTTTTGCCTTCATGAAGCAAATCAAAGGCTTCATTGATTTTGTCAAACGGCATTTCGTGGGTAATGAATTCGTCGATTTTGATTTCGCCTTTCATGTAACGCTCAACGTAATCAGGTAATTGTGTACGACCTTTCACACCACCAAACGCTGAGCCTCTCCACACTCGACCAGTCACTAATTGAAACGGGCGTGTAGAAATTTCTTGTCCTGCGCCCGCGACACCAATGATGATCGATTCGCCCCAGCCTTTATGACAGGCTTCCAACGCTGAGCGCATTACATTTACGTTGCCGATACATTCAAAGGAATAATCCACACCGCCGTCGGTCATGTTCACAATTACCTGCTGAATCGGGTCTGAATAATCTTTGGGGTTTACGAAATCAGTTGCACCGAATTGGCGTGCCAATTCGAATTTATCGGGATTAATATCAATCGCAATAATGCGACTCGCTTGGGCCATAACTGATCCCTGGATTACAGCCAAACCTATGGCACCCAAACCAAAAACGGCAACGGTGGAGCCTGGTGTGACTTTGGCGGTATTAAAAACCGCGCCTATGCCAGTTGTTACACCGCAACCCAACAGGCAAATTTTATCGAGCGGCGCATCTTTGGAGACTTTGGCGAGCGAGACTTCCGGTAATACTGTGTATTCGGAAAATGTCGAAGTTCCCATGTAATGGAATAGCGGTTTATCTTCCAATGAAAAACGCGATGTCCCATCAGGCATAACACCTTTACCTTGCGTAGTTCGTACCGAGCTGCACAGGTTGGTTTTTCCCGAGAGGCAAAATTTACATTGGCGGCACTCGGCAGTGTAAAGCGGAATGACGTGGTCGCCCACCTTCAGGCTGGTAACGCCTTCGCCAACTTCTTCAACAATTCCCGCACCTTCGTGACCGAGTACCGCAGGAAACAGACCTTCCGGATCTGCGCCCGATAGAGTGTAAGCATCCGTATGGCAAACACTGGTGGCAACAATACGTACCAGAACTTCACCTGCCTTTGGGCCTTGTACATCAATCTCGGCAAGTTCGAGTGGTTTGCCTGCGGCAAATGCTATAGCGGCGCGTGATTTCATAGTCATCCCTCAAGGTTGTTTTTGTGATGGCGGTTGTCTGCAAGTGTTGCGGTAAGTTTAAGGTGGGGCAGTGTAAGCCAGCGATTGGCCGCAACAAAGGGTTTAATTTTACATTTTTGTAAATGCAAAACGCTGAAAATAGCGAGCAGTTGGCTATTCCCCTTGACTTCCACGCCTCACCTGCGAAAATTGCTGTTCCTCCAGATGGTTGCAAGATGACCGATAAGCTCGGAATCTCATCTGCACCCGGCCAAGTCACCCTCTTGGCGACCCATCTGCGGTAGGTGCTCAAAAACCTTGGGTGCTGCCAAGAAAACCGTTGTTTACCTGCACGGTTTTCGCTGGTCCGATCCTTACCTTGCCGGGTTTTGATCGTGGATCATTCATATTGCGTTGGTAGACTCCGTCACTGGCGTATTTTTTCAGTGCCTATAACGTGTTTTACTTTTTTGCAGCAATTATGCTGCCGCACGCTATTGCACCTTAATGACATTCTAAAAGGGGAATGATTGTGGAAATGCTATCCGGTGGAGATATGCTCATCCGCGCCCTGAAAGACGAAGGTGTTGAATACATTTTCGGCTATCCAGGTGGCGCTGCACTGCATATTTACGATGCCATCTTTCGTCAAAAAGACGTTAAACATATTCTCGTTCGTCACGAACAAGCTGCTACTCACGCTGCGGACGGTTACTCCCGTTCGACGGGCAAAGTCGGCACTGTGCTCGTGACTTCAGGTCCAGGCGCGACCAATGCCATTACCGGTATTGCGACGGCTTATATGGACTCTATTCCAATGGTGGTGATTTCCGGCCAGGTCATGAGTCACCTGATTGGCGAAGATGCCTTCCAGGAAACCGACATGGTCGGTATTTCCCGTCCGATTGTGAAGCACAGTTTCATGATCAAACACCAAAGCGAAATCGCCGAGACAGTGAAAAAGGCCTATTACATCGCGGCTACAGGCCGTCCCGGCCCCGTGGTTATCGATGTGCCCAAGGATTTAACGCACCCAGCGTTTACCTTTCCGTACGAATATCCGGACAAGATCAAGCTGCGCTCCTATACGCCTGCAACACGTGGCCACGCCGGGCAAATCAAAAAAGCTGTGCAGCTGTTACTCGGGGCAAAACGTCCGATGATTTACACCGGTGGCGGTGTAGTACAAGGTAATGCATCTGATTTGTTGGTGAAGCTGGTTGATACGCTGGATTATCCGGTAACCAACACATTAATGGGCTTGGGTGCTTATCCTGGCACTGGCAAGCGCTTCCTCGGCATGCTCGGTATGCACGGTACTTACGAGGCTAATATGGCGATGCATCATAGCGATGTCATCCTCGCCGTAGGCGCACGTTTTGATGATCGCGTAACCAACGCTGTTAGCAAATTCTGCCCGAATGCAAAAATTATCCATGTGGATATCGATCCTGCGTCCATTTCCAAAACCGTAGTTGCCGATGTGCCTATCGTAGGCTCGGTTGATAGCGTGTTGACCGATATGCTGGCCTTGATTAAAGAATCCAGTGAAAAGCCGGATGTGGAAGCGATTGCGGCCTGGTGGAAGCAAATCAACGAATGGCGCGAGCGCCACGGGTTGTACAGCAAACCACGCTACGACACCGAAAGCGAATTGATCAAACCGCAAGACGTAATCAAAGCCGTTTGGGAAGTGACCAAGGGCGATGCCTATGTAACCTCGGACGTTGGCCAGCACCAAATGTTTGCGGCGCAATATTATCCGTTCGATAAACCGCGTCGCTGGATCAATTCCGGTGGTCTCGGCACTATGGGCTTCGGTTTGCCGGCCGCCATGGGCGTGCAAATGGCACATCGCGATGCAACGGTACTGTGTATTACTGGCGAAGGGTCGATCCAGATGTGTATTCAGGAGCTTTCCTGCTGCACGCAATATCACTTGCCGGTAAAAATTATTTGCCTGAACAACCAGGCGCTCGGCATGGTTCGCCAATGGCAAGACATGCAGTATTCCAGCCGCTACGCTGAAAGTTTGTATGAAGACTCCTTACCGGATTTCATCAAACTTGCCGAAGCTTATGGCCACGTTGGCATTCGCGTTACCAAAAAAGAAGAGCTGAAAGCAAAATTGGAAGAGTGTTTTGCATTGAAAGATCGCGTTGTGTTTATGGACATCATGGTCGATCAATCCGAGCACGTTTACCCCATGCAAATTGCCCAGCATTCCATGCGCGACATGTTCCTGAATAAAGAGGAGCGCACCTAAAATGCGGAGAATTATTTCGGTTTTATTGGAAAACGCCCCGGGTGCATTGTCACGCGTTGTTGGTTTGTTTTCACAGCGCGGTTACAACATCGAAAGTTTGACGGTTGCACCAACGGAAGATCCAACACTCTCGCGTTTGACGCTGACCACGGTCGGTGACGATCATAAGATTGAGCAAATCACCAAGCATCTCAACAAGCTTGTTGATGTTGTAAAATTGGTTGACCTCACCGAAGGTGCGCACATCGAACGCGAACTGATGCTGATTAAAGTAAAAGCGTCAGGTGCACAACGCGCAGAAGTAAAACGTTGTGTGGATATTTTCCGCGGCCAGATTATTGATGTCACCAGCTCGCTCTACACCATTCAAATTACCGGCGCGAGTGAAAAACTCGATGCCTTTTTGTTGGCGGTAGGCGATGCAGCGATTATCGAAGTTGTGCGCTCCGGTGTGAGTGGGATTTCACGTGGTGAGAAAGTATTGAGTTTGTAATTGTTATATTGCAATTCGCTCGCACAAAAAAGCCGGATCAATTTTTGATTCGGCTTTTTTGTATCGGCAATCTTATCCAGAATACTTGAATGAGGAATAGTTACCCTCACATTATCCAGCAGTGATAAAGATTTATTGGAGACTATTCGAGTTATGCAAGACACGCTGTTTGGCGAACCTGAGGATGCGAATAAAAAGATCTCGGGTAAATCGACCAAAAAATCCGGCACAACCGTAGAACCTGTTATTGCGACATCGGAATTAATAACGCTGGCGCAATCCCTGCCACCACATTTGCGATTGGGCACATCATCATGGAGTTGTCCCGGTTGGGATGGTTTGGTGTGGGATGGCGAGTACAGTGAAAGTAATTTATCCCGCTACGGGCTTACCGCTTATCACAAGCATCCACTCTTTCACACGGTAAGCGTTGATCGCGGTTTTTATCGGCCAATGAACGTAATGCAGTTCGCTGAATATGCTTCGCAAGTCGATGAGAATTTTCGTTTTGTAGTAAAAGCCCCAAGTTTGGTAACCGATGCATTAATTCGTGATGAATCCGGTCGTGGTATGCGGCCTAATGCCAATTTTCTTAATGCAGTGGATGCTGTACAAATGTTTGTTGAACCAGCTTTGGAAGGTTTGGGCCATAAACTTGGCGCGTTGGTTTTTCAGATCAGTCCTTTACCCGGTGCATGGCTTGCGCGTATGCCGGAATTAATTAATCGTCTGCATCACCTGCTGAAAGCAATTCCTGATTTACGTTCCACAGCACCAGAAGGAGTGGTTGCGGTAGAAGTGCGCGACCCGCAATGGCTGACTCCACAATTCGTCCAGGTATTGCGCGATACGGGTACAACCTATTGCATGGGTTTACATGCAAAAATGCCGCCTATTACCGAACAGCTTCCCATCCTTCGTGCGTTGTGGCCTGGTCCGTTCGTGTGTCGTTGGAATTTAAATCCGGTGCATGGCGCTTATGGCTATGAAGATGCCGGACAAATTTATTCACCGTACAACAAAATGATTGATCCCGATGTTGAAACACGCATCAAGCTCGCGCAAGTGATCGCGGGTACTGCCAATGCGGGCCGACGGGTTTACGTTACCGTAAGCAATAAAGCAGAAGGTTCTGCGCCTTTGTCGGTTATTGAATTGGCTAAAGCGATTCATCAAAAAATACATTTATAAACTATTCGTAAAAAAGCCGAATCAATTTTTTTGATTCGGCTTTTTTAAGTTACAGCGTAGCTTTTAATCTAAACAAATTTTTTTAATCTAAAGCACAATTTTGCACAGATCTTTTGCATCAAAACCCGCAAAACTTAACGAACCCGTAGCGGCGTCGTAATCGAAGGATTTTTGCGTATAAGGATTTTTGTAAGCTGAGGTTTTAATCGCCGCTATCACATCTTGTGTTGGATGGGTTTTTAATTCCAGTTGTAGCGACACTAAAGAATAAATTCCCGCTACATCGTGCGCGCGTCCAATATAAGATGCAAATTGCCAATTTTTTGATTGGTAAATTTTTCCTCCAAGGTTATAAGGGTTGATGTGCGAAAACTTCAGTGGCTTTATGGGTGTTTGTGCGTGCTCGTAAAATTCCATGGGCGACATTTTATCAAGCGCAAAAGCAGGTTTTAGTGTTTGTTGATAGAACCAATTGCTCCATGCTGTTGGTTGTGTGAGCAACCATAGAATACTGGATTCACCTTCAGGGATTTTTCTTGGCGCTGTTTGCCAGTTTTCAACACCAAACTTCAATTCTCCGATGAGTGCTTTAGCCGTACTGATTTCTTTGGGAGTGAGCGGATTGAGTAGTGCTTGTATGCTTTGTGCTTGCGCAAATGAAACTTCTTTCTCATTGGCTATTGCATAAGAAAGTGCAGATAAATTTCTACGCAATGACGCCAGGCTTACCATTCTTCCAAGCAAGGTCTGGCTATCGGTCAGTGCCATTCGCCAAAACTTCATATCGGTTTGGCAGTCATTGATGAGTCCGTCTAAACCTGAGTCTTGATAAGCTTTGGCTTGGCTAAGTTTTCCCATTTGCATCATGATGTAATAATTCGGCAGGGGAGATGTCCAATCCATTAAGTGCGTATCCTCAATGAGATGAGATAACTGGATAATATTGCGGTATCGCTCCAGCTGAACCCGCAGGCGCGGCTCTGAAAAAGGATAAGTTTTAACTTGCGTTACCAGCTCGGCAAAACAATATGTCTTCTCGCGCGGATTACAATTTGCTGCGGTGTAAATCGCTGGCCATTCTTCATCCCACTTTCCGTTGCCTCCATAGAGATCAGCAATTTCCTGCTCGGTAAGGTTCGCCATTTCCCCTTTCGAGTGTTTTGACTGCAATGTTGCTACCACGTTTTTGCCGACCGTGTAGGGTGATTTATCTGATGCAGCTGCAAGGCCGTACAGATAGTACACCGCATTACCTTCTATATTCGGGTTGATGGATTTACTCAAGAGGTCAGTAATTTCCGGTAGGGGCTTTTCATCAAAAATGGATAGGTTGGGAACAAACATAATTGCCAACGCTAAACCGATAACCAGTAGCGCGCGCGTAATAATTTTTAAAACCAGGGGACTTACAAGTGCCATAATATTTTCCTCGTTGGATGACACTTTAACTCTCGCACATAGCCTGCGAAAGTATCTGAGGAAAACATCCGTAAAACATCTGCATGCGAAATTTGCTGGAAAAAGGGCGTTATACTCAGTCCATGCATGTGAAAACGAGGGAATAGTTTATGGGCGCTGGATTCTATGCGATGGTCGCTGCTTCTATTTTAATATTCAACATTGCTGAAGCAGATAAAAAACGGGGCTGACTTTGGGCTGGGACTAACGCGTGCATTGCGATGTTATGTGGGCGGTACCTTGGATTAAGCATCTTGGTGGTAGCAGGCACATTTTTAATTACGTTTATTGTGATGTTCCTGTCCAATATCATTTTTCCCAAAAAGCTTGAGTGATGTTAACCAGAGATTTGTTAGATTGTTTTTATGACGAATAAAGATTCCATGCAATTATCCCCAGTGCTTTGCGCATCGCTTAAGTTCGATCTTGAATTGGGCCTGGTCACAAATTCGCGCAATGAAAGCCTGCGGTTAAGCCCGATTTATTTAAAGCTGGTCACTTATTTTTTGGCGCATCATGGCAAAGTGATAAGCCGCACAGAACTCTTTGATGCGATTTGGCCAAATCAAGTGATAAACGATGATGTCTTGACGCGCGCGATTTCTGATGTACGTACACAACTTGCCAAACTGGATAGCGATACCAAATTTATTGAAACCCTGCCCAAGCGTGGTTATCGTTGGAGCCTTCATCCTGTGACTGAGGTAATGACGGCTGAAGCTGACAATAAAAATGTTGATGCAACAACAATCGTTCTACCGCTCGTGGATGTTGTTACAAAAAACTGGATAAAAAATGCAGGTATCTACCTATTATTGTCCACTGTTTTGGCCATTTCACTCATGCTGGTGTTGGTGCAATGTATGAATCCTCAAGCACCCGGTGTTGCGGTATTGCCAACAATCGCAGATCGACCGTCAATTGAGCCTTTGGCACAAACAGTCAACGAGGTGATGTTAAATGTCTTGCGTAAAAATACCAAAGTGAAATTGCTTTCTGCATCAGCAATTAGTTCACGACCGCAAAATCCGTTTCCCTATTTTGCGAATCAGTTTGGTGCAACCTGGGTTATTGAAAGCCATGTGAGTGATTTGGATGGAATCAATAAAGTAGAGTTGAGCTTGGTGGATGCTCACACTGGCATTGAATTGCGCGGTTTGAAGTTTGATATTGATAATCGTGCAGATGTTTCTCAAAAGATTGCACAAAAAATAGAGTTTGATTTACTGATCGATCCATTGTCTTATTAATCTTGGCAAAACTTCTATGCCTATTATCAAAAAACAATTTAATTTTTTACGTCCATCCCATGAAGTCGCGCGTGAATTAATTGGTGCAACTTTTACTGTAGATGGTATTGGCGGCATTATTGTAGAGACCGAAGCTTACGACCAAAGTGAACCTGCGTCCCATACCTTTGTCGGCAAAACGGTGCGTAATGCCTCTATGTTTGGCCCACCGGGACGTGCATATGTTTATCGCTCTTACGGAATCCACTGGTGCTTGAATTTTGTCTGTGAAGCCGAAGGACATGGAGCGGGTGTTTTGATTCGCGCGATTGAACCCATCGTGGGGTTACAAACTATGGAGCAACGGCGCGGAACAGATAATGTTCGGCTTTTGTGTTCGGGCCCAGGAAAACTGGGGCAGGCCTTGGCAATCGTGCACGAATTTAATGGAATGCCATTAAATAAATCCCCGTTTAAATTGATTCCTGCGGAAAAACCGGTTGATGTAATCTGCGGCCCGCGTATTGGAATTTCAAAGGCAATCGATTTGCCTTGGCGTTTTGGTTTGGCAGGCTCGCCATTTTTGAGCCGCTCTTTTAATTAGCCGTTAATTTTCGTTTGTTCATTTTTCATTGAGGAAAATATGAGTTTATTAAGCGTAGACTTTTCCGAAGTTATACATTTTACGGTATCGCCAGTAGAAATTATTTTGCGTGGCACATTGATGTTCTGGTTTTTATTATTAATTTTTCGCATTGTATTGCGACGAGATATTGGCTCGGCATCAATTACTGATTTTTTGTTTGTCGTTATCCTTGGCGATGCTGCCCAAAATGCGATGATTGGTGAAGGCACATCGGTAGGCGATGGAATGGTGTTGGTTTCTACCCTGGTAATGTGGAATTACATTCTGGATGTGTTGAGTTATCGCTACCGCTGGATCGATCATTTGTTGTCTGCGAGCAAACTGTGTTTAGTGCGCGATGGAAAAATGTTACGTCGCAATATGCGTAAGGAATACATTACTGCTGACGAGGTTTTCGCAAAAATCCGCGAAGCTGGTTTGGAGCATCTCGACCAGGTTAAATTGATGTATATGGAATCTGATGGTGAAATTAGTGTGATTAAGCATGAAAATTAAATGCGTTATTTTTTATCAATTAGCTTTTTTCATGAGTTAACTGCGCCCAAAACGCATTTAATATCGGACTTTTCAAGCGTTTTTCCATCACGCAAATGCCCATGGAATAGGGACCCAAATCAGGTTGTAAAATAAAAGGTTCAACGCGTTCGGCAAGTGGGCTGTTATCCACCACTAATTTGGGTAGCACGCCAACACCGAATCCCAAACTTACCATGCTTACAATCGCTTCGTTGCCTTTTACTTCTGCATAAATATTCGGTTTGATATTTTGTTTCTCAAACCAATTATCCAAACGTTCGCGCACTAAACCTTCCTCCGAAATAATCATCGGAATTTTTTGCCAGAAATCCGGTGTATTTATGGCGGGCGCTTGCCAGTTGGGATTATTTTTCGGCGCAATAAAAATCATCGGCGAACGCGTGATGGGCTTAAAACTTATTCCGGCAGGCATTTTGTCCGGTTTGGCGGCAATCGCGATATCTTCATAACCCGCTTGTACACGCTCAATAGATTGCGCGGGGTCGCCCGTATGCAGCTTTATTGCAATGCCAGGGTGTTTAACACGAAATTCGGTGAGGATATCGTAGAGAAAGCTGTAGCTCGCAGTCACCGAACAATAAATGCTGAGCTGGCCGTGCAATTGATCGGCCTGTGCAAGCAAGGATTCCTGATAAGTTTCCCATTGCTGTAACACTTCTTTGGCAAATTGCAGATAACTTTGGCCTTCATGGGTAAGTGCAACCGAGCGATTGTCACGCTCGAACAAGCTCACACCCAAATCATCCTCAAGCTGTTTGATATTTCGGCTTAGCGTCGATGGGCTGACGTGGCAGGCGCTGGCTGCGCGGCCAAAATGCAGGCTGCTGGCGAGCGCGCAAAAAAGTTTGAGTTTGGTGATATCCATAAAGTCGGCTCGCGATGTTGCATAAAGCGCAACATTAACATGCAAATATATCATTTTACGTGATATTGGTTTTTTTCTACACTGCGCGCCTCGTTAAATCCTGTCGATCTCGACATAACCCGCATTTCAGGAGTCTGCCATGCACGTTTATTACGATAAAGATGCCGATCTTTCTATCATCCAGGGCAAAAAAGTAGCCATCATCGGTTACGGTTCACAAGGCCACGCGCACGCGTGTAACCTGAAAGATTCAGGTGTGGATGTAGTTGTTGGTCTGCGTACCGGTTCTCCAACCGTTAAAAAAGCTGAAGCTCACGGTTTGAAGGTATTGGATGTTCCAGCAGCTGTTAAATCTGCTGACGTGGTAATGATCCTGACTCCGGACGAGTTCCAATCAAAACTCTACAAAGAAGAGATCGAGCCAAACATCAAGCAAGGCGCTACCTTGGCTTTCGCCCACGGTTTTGCGATTCACTACAACCAGGTAGTTCCACGCAAAGACCTGGACGTGATCATGATCGCTCCAAAAGCACCAGGTCACACTGTGCGTTCTGAGTTCGTGCGTGGCGGCGGTGTTCCAGACCTGATCGCGATTTTCCAGGATGCATCTGGTCGCGCTAAAGATACCGCGTTGTCTTACGCATCAGGCGTAGGCGGCGGTCGTACCGGTATCATCGAAACTACTTTCAAAGACGAAACTGAAACCGACTTGTTCGGTGAGCAAGCTGTTCTTTGCGGTGGTGCTGTTGAATTGGTAAAAATGGGCTTCGAAACTTTGGTTGAAGCGGGCTACGAGCCAGAAATGGCTTACTTCGAGTGTTTGCACGAATTGAAGTTGATCGTTGATTTGATGTTCGAAGGCGGTATCGCCAACATGAACTACTCAATCTCCAACAATGCTGAATACGGTGAGTACGTGACGGGTCCTAAAGTGATCAACGAAGAGTCTCGTAAAGCTATGCGTCAAGCCTTGAAAGATATCCAAACTGGCGAATACGCCAAGAAGTTCATCCTTGAAGGTGCAACTAACTACTCTTCAATGACTGCTGCTCGTCGCAACAACGCTGCGCACGGTATTGAAGTTGTTGGTGCTAAATTGCGCGCAATGATGCCTTGGATCCAGGCTAACAAAATCGTTGACCAAACCAAGAACTAATTAGTTAAAAACTAATTTGGTTTGATTGATGTAAAAAGCCCCGTATTGATTCTTCAATGCGGGGCTTTTGTGTTTTTGAGCTTCCCATATGTGCGGCTGGCATTTGGTGTGTACAATGGCCGCTCTCTTTAAGGCGAGGTAATTATGAATAGCAATAATCCTGAACAACATAAATCCGTTGAGGCTGGCGATCCGGAGCTGGATGTTTTTGATGATGTGGAGGAGATGCGCGAAAGTGGCCGCAAGGTTCGTCATCGCGGTGTATACCTGCTTCCAAATTTGTTCACAACAGGTGCATTGTTTAGTGGTTTTTATGCGGTTGTTTCGGGTATGGACGGCAATTTCGGCCATGCGGCAGTCGCGATTTTTATTGCCATGTTGCTCGATGGTATGGATGGTCGTGTGGCGCGTATGACCAATACCCAAAGCGCCTTCGGCGAACAATACGATAGTCTCGCCGATATGGTTTCCTTCGGTGTGGCGCCGGCACTGGTAATGTTTAGCTGGGTTTTGCATGATTTGGGTCGCTGGGGATGGGCGGCGGCGTTTATTTACACTGCCTGTGCAGCTTTACGCCTCGCCCGCTTCAACACGCAGATTGGTGTTGTCGACAAAAAATATTTTATCGGTCTTGCGAGCCCGATGGCAGCAGCAGTTATAGCGGCGACGGTTTTGACCCTGGCTGATTACCAGCCACAAACGGTTTGGGCCGAATCCGGATTGGCAATTCTGACGGCTTTTGTCGGTTTGCTGATGGTATCCAACTTCCGCTACACCAGTTTCAAGAGTGTGGATTTCCGAGGTCGCGTACCTTTTGGCTTCATGCTGCTCATCGTTATGGCGTTTGCGTTACTGATTATTTATCGCGAGGAAGGCTTGTTGTTGCTCTCTGTTGTGTATGGCCTCTCGGCGCCAGCAATCTGGGTCTTGCGAAAAGTGGGTGTGCTGAAAGCCGAATAATCTGTTTGTAATTTCCGCGTATTGGTCGCTTTGCGATACATCTGTTCAGGTGTTGAGCGGGGCGACAAAATCCTTTCAAAATCTCTCAAAAAAAGCTTGCAATGGATCGGTGGGGTGCCTATAGTTCGCGCCCTCGCTGAGCAGGCAGTTTTACTCTTCGGATAAAACCGGTGTTTAGCGAAATTTGTAAAAACCGAATGAAAATAAGG